>CEPV01017692.1_pt1 | contig 840238 bp, 846 predicted proteins | sample 530451 | NCBI WGS metagenome assembly CEPV01 (sample SAMEA2620097, study PRJEB7988) | marine metagenome | isolation source: saline water (ENVO:00002010), including
ATTATTATTGGGCTTTACCTTTGTTATGAAGCGATTATGCGTTTTATCACGCCAGAGCCTATTGCTGGATGGACTATTGTTATAGTCGCCGGAATAGCGTTGGTCGTGGATATTTTTACGGCTCTACTGACTTATAGCCAATCCAAAAACAGCATGAATATCAGGGCGGCATTTCTTCATAATTTAACAGATGCACTTGCATCCGTGGGCGTGATTATAGCTGGAACACTGATTTTGCTTTATGGCTGGATTTGGACGGATGCGGCAATGACCTTGCTGATTGCAGGATATGTCCTTTATCACGGCAGTGTTGAGATTCCGAAAGTTATCCATCTTTTGATGGAAGGAACGCCAGAAGGAGTGGAGTTACAAGATGTTATTAGCTCTATGGAAAAAATTGATGGTGTCACAAATGTACATCACGTGCATATTTGGCAAATTAATGAAAATAAGAATGCCTTAGAAGCGCATGTTGTTTTATCTGAGGTGGAGAACATGGAAAGTGTTAAAACAGCTCTGAAGAATCATTTGCATGATGAATATCATATTGGGCATTCAACATTAGAATTTGAAAAGGAAAATTGCGAAGAAAGTTATTCATAGTTTTAAAATATTTAGGTGACATTTGAATGTGCCTTATTCCTAAAACATAGAGTTAATTTCCGTAAGATACATTATCGAATGTAATAATGAATTTCAGATTTACTTATTACTTGCTATTTATATGCTATTAATTCTATTAAAGGTTTTAATCTATTTGATGCATGTAGATAAGGTTAATAATTAGTATACAATGAATGCAGGATAGGATTTTGTATAACCTTTTGCCCTTATTTGCATTCATGGGACACTTATGGGACAGTAGATAAGAAGTTTAAGGAGTTTTAGAGAACAAGGTTCTTAACTATTTTTAAACTAAGTTATTGAAAAACAGTTAAAAAGTTTTTTCTAAGATAATCTAGTAATTCTTAGAAGCTGACTTTTAATCAGTAGGTCCAGGGTTCGAATCCCTGCGCGGTCACCATTATTTTATAACAAAGACCCTTCGCGGGGCTTTTTGTTTTTGGCTATATCATTTGCCTCTTTCCTATAACTGTGGTGTAACTAATGTCATCAACTGTACGTTGTGGGGAAATATGAATAAAAAAAGACTATTAATATTGGCGTTGGGAACATTATTCTTTCTGGTACTTATCAGTATTTATTTTTATCAATCACAACCACAATCAAATTCAATTACAAATGAAAAATCTAGTTCTGAATATTATGGCATGACTAAAGATGAAGAAAAAGCTTTCAAAAAGCAGGTTAAAGGTTGGGAAAAATTTTAAACTGCTACAGCGAGATGTCGCTCAGCCGTTCTTATTGATGACAACACATTCTTTTATTATAGCTTCCCACAGCGAATGTTTTGGGAGCACAGAGAATTACAAACCGCACTACGTGACAAAATCAGAAGTTTTATAATGGAGAGAGATGAGGTGTCCCCATGACATATAATCCAACATATTTATTTTTCTGATAACAAAGCCCCTTCGCGGGGCTTTTTGTTTTTCAGCTGATCTAAATGCAAAAATTTGACATAATTTTGTATTAGGTTTATAGCTTTATGCATGTCACAAAAAATTTTCAAGGCTTATGGCCTTACAGAAATCTTCTGCGATATTGCTGGAACGCTGTGCATCAAGGGCGATGAACCTGGGGAGAGCATCACAAATCAGGATGTGCTCACCTTTTTACGCCACATGCGTGATGCCCACGACTGCGACATTACTCTGTGCTCACGTGTAGAGGGGAATGCTCTTGCGCGTCCATCATTAACCGATGAATTCACAGATGTTTATGGCAAGGCCAGTTACCGCGATCGCCTGCTTCCCGTGCTGATCGATGATAACCCCAATGAGTATCTAAAAGCGCAACTCACAATTCATCCTGACAAATTAAAGGGATTTACCAAAATAGATCCAAGTGAGCGAGCCGCTTTTTTAAAGCAGCTTCTGCCTAATTAACGCCACATCTTTTCTTTTTTGCAAAACGCGATATATTAATTTCATGACTGAAAAAGCGATTTTTGCAGGTGGATGTTTTTGGGGCGTGGACGAATTGTTCCGCCGCAAGGAGGGCGTGATTGCCACGCGCGTAGGTTACATGGGGGGAACGCTTGATAACCCGACCTATGATGATATTTGCAAGGGCGATACTGGTCATGCCGAGGCCGTTGAAATTGAGTACGATCCCAAAGTTATATCTTATCGTGAATTACTGATTTTCTTCTTCCAAATCCATGACCCAACAACATTCAACCGTCAGGGCAATGATGTTGGCTCGCAATATCGTTCGGCTATCTTCCCAGTGAATGAGGCGCAGAAAAAAGAAGCACAAAAAGTCATGCGTGAGATTGAAAACGCTCAAATTTTTGAAAAAGAGCTTTCTACGTCGATTGAAGAAAATGACACGTTTTACGAGGCAGAAAAATTCCATCAGAAATATTTGATGAAAAACCCGCTTGGTTATAACTGCCACTTTGTACGCAAGGACCTTGATTTTTCCAAAGTCGCTTAAAAAACCGTCTAGTTTTTTTTGTTGCATATCTTTGTCATGATTGAATGAGCGGTTGCTCCATGAATAAAAATAGATAACAGAACAGCAAGAACAGTTATTCGCCATAGCGCGTCAATTCCACTAAATTCTGCGTGGTTCTGTGCATATATCAGATAGTAGATTGAACCAATTCCTCGAATACCTAGGAAAGAAATTGCAAAGCGATCAAGCTTGCTACCTTTTGTAAAAAGTAGCCCGATATATGCAATGACAGGGCGAATGATAAGGATGAGCGCAAAAGAAAACAGAACTTCTGAAATTTGCAAATAATCGTATATATGTGTGTAAAAATAATAGCCCATCCAAAGCAGGAAAAGTGCTAGACAAATCTTTTCTATTTGATCAGAAAAGAGGTGTGAGCGTCGAATGATGCCAACATGCTTTGTAACATCCGCACGATAACGCGCGACCAGAGCGGTGATAAACACTGCCAAAAACCCGTAAGTTTGTAGCATTTCAGCAAGGCCATAAGTTAGCAGTACAGAGGCAAGTAAAATTAAACCTGCGTTGTAGCTGACAGATCTATATTGATCTTCATGCCAAAAAACAAAACGTGTTAACAAATACCCTGTTAAAGTGCCAATAGCTGTTCCCCCAACCACTTTATAAATAAGATTATACCCAATCCAGTTAAATATGATGTCCAATTGCTCGGCAGGTGATGCAGCAATGTAGGCAACCATTGCGATTGCCAGATAAACAAAAGGGAACGCCAAGCCATCGTTAAGTCCCGCTTCAGATGTAAGTGACACATTTACATCATTTTCTTCTCCCTTGTTTGGGCCCTCTACTTGAACCGAACGTGCCAATACAGGGTCAGTTGGCGAGAGAACGGCTGCCAAAAGAAATGCTGAGGGTAGCGCTAGCCCAAGAGCATAATGCCCTACCATTATGAGAACCAATATCATTAATGGCATTACGAAGAAGAGGAGGAGCAAGGTGTGCTGCCAACGGTAAACCCCGATGCGACGATCTATTGCCAAGCCAGCACCAGCCAAAGATATGATGACTACGAATTCAGTAAAATATTCTAAAAATCGGGCATGAAAATCATTAGTTGCAATATCCGTCAGTGGAAGAAGAATTGGTGTAAAGGCAAGAGCGATCCCCGTAAGAATAAAAAATATAGGCGCGCTAAACATTTTTATGGAGCGTAGGAAAGGAAGGAGTGCAATCGCAAGAAAGCTAAACCCACTGATAAGGTAAAAAATATCCCTCACATTTGCGTCAAAAAATGCTGATATCATAGATGTTTTCAATCAGGTAAGTCAGGTGGAGTTTTTGTTGTGGCAGCCGTTACGAGTTCAGATTTATCGTCTTTTTCAAAAAGTATAACGATATCATCATTTTTAAGACTTTTTTCTTCGGGTGGTTGGAATTGCAATTTCCCCGACCCGCGAATAACGCCGATTATTCTAAGTTCATCCTGCTTACTTTCATGAATGAGGTCCGTCATATTGAAATCTTTATCAACACGAGTCGTTTTAAAGCGCCAACCTTGTCTGAACAGACGTGCGAAGTCCCAATAGCTAATGTCTTTAGATGCAAAAGTTCGTCCGCGAATGGTCTCTGTAATTTGCTTGCGCTCATGTTCTGTCTCATTATGGGAGGCAAGTTGAAAAACACGTTCACGACTGAAAAGATGCGCAAAATGCGAGCATAAAAGAGCATTGTAATCCGCATTATCTGTTGCAGCTAACAGCTTATTGTAGCGTGTCATTTCCAGATTATATTCCGTTTCCTCGGATAATGTTTCGCCGTAATAGGTGTGAATATTATTTAAACGTGCGTTTTTAAGTGCGTGAAAGTTTCGATCGGCGATCATAACCGCAATGTGACGCTTTTGTAATGTCTCAGCAAATTGTACGGACCAGTCAGAGGCTCCGACGATAAGTAGTCCATCTGTATTGTCATGAGCAAGTCCCAACAAACGGCCAAAGGGCTTGGCTGTTAGCCCGTGTAAAAAGACTGTCAAAAGCACAATAGCAAAGGCCAGAGGGAATATTTGTTCCCCATCAGCATAACCTGCTTCAACAAGAAGCGGCCCCATTATCCCTGCCACGGCAACACATACGATACCGCGTGGCGCAATCCACCCTGTGAGCAAAATCTCGCGCAAGGTCATGTCAGTTCCCAGACTAGCACAGAAGGCAATCAGGGGGCGGATGATAAAAAGAATAGCCGCTATAAACAGTAACCCTCTCATATCAAGATTAAATATGATGGAAGGATCAATTCCCGCTGTAATTACAACAAAGACACCAGAAACAAGCATAATGGTCATTGTTTCTTTGAAGCGCTTAATTTCTTCAATAGAGGTTACGCCAAGATTGGCTAGCGCAACACCAAGAATGGTGACACCAATAAGGCCGGACTCATGCAGAAGCATGTTACATGCCACAAATAACATGACAACTGTCGAAAGAATAAATGCAGGTTTTAAGTATTCTGGAATGAGGCCACGATTTAAAACCTTACTCAAACCAATCCCCGCATAAATACTTCCGATAACCACCATGACGAGTGCAGATAACGCGTGGATAAAAAACGTTGTTTCGCCAACGCCTACGCCTTGGGTTAGATGAAAGTATTCGTAAACGAGAATGGCCAGGATTGCACCAATAGGGTCATTCACAATACCTTCCCATTTCAGTATGGAGGTCGTGCGTTCTGATAACCTTGCATGCTTTAAAAGTGGGATGATAACGGTTGGTCCAGTTACTATAAGAAGCCCTCCAAATGTTCCTGCAACTGGCCATGACAAGCCCCCGATGTAATGTGCCGCTGCTGAGGTGACAATCCACCCAACAGGTGCTCCAACAATCACAAAATTTCTAACAGCTGAACCTGCATGTTTAAGCTCTTTAAAGTTAAGGTTAAGAGAGCCTTCAAAAAGAATAATCGCAACGGCAATCGAGATTGCAGGCGAGAGAAGGTCTCCAAACATTGCCTCTGGCTCAAGCCAGCCAAGTATTGGTCCTGCAATAAAACCCGAAATAAGTAAGAATACAATTGAAGGGAGTTTGAATTTCCAGCCGACCCACTGCGCTGCGATAGCGAAAAAAGTGATGATTGCAATTTGCGAAAGTATATCCATGTGTTTACCTTAGTGCGTGAGGCTCAAAAGGCAAAGAAGGGATTGCAGTTTTTCCAGAGTTGTCTATAGGTAATGGTATGAATGATGAAAAGCCCAATCCTTTTAAGGATGTTTTTGAGAATGTAGAGGCCACGCCTCTCGAAAAACGCAGCCTGTTTGTGCGTCTACGCAATTATTTCATCGCGGGCATGTTGGTCACAGCACCTATTGCCATTACGCTTATCATCACACTGTGGTTTTTGAACCTGATTGATAGTCGCGTGCGCGATATCCTCTCTTTTCAAAATGATCCGTACCAGAATGTCACAATTCCAGGGCTTGGGATTGTCATTGCGATTGTCTTTTTCATCTTTGTCGGGTGGCTGACACGTAATTATCTTGGTCAGTTGCTCTTGCGTTTGTCTGAGTACCTATTGGATAAAATGCCGATTGTCCGCACGATCTATTCGGCGATAAAGCAAATCTTTGAAACCGTTATGACGAGTAAAAGTCAGGCGTTCCGAGATGTGGTGATGCTAGAATACCCACGTAAGGGCATTTATTCGCTTGGATTTCTAACGGGCAAAACAACAGGCGAGGTCGAGGAAAAGACTCATGAAGACACAATCAATGTCTTTGTACCAACAACGCCCAACCCAACGTCTGGTTTCTTGCTTTTCGTTCCGCGTAAGGATGTGACCTTCCTTGATATGACTGTTGAGGAGGGCATTAAAATGGTGGTCTCAGCTGGTATTATTACGCCTGAATACCCACCTAAGAAGCGTAAGTCTGTTGCTGAAGAGGTCGAGAAAAAGCCTGCACCTAAGAAGGCGTCACCTAAAAAAACGACGGCTAAAAAAACGACGGCTAAAAAGACGACGCCTAAAAAGGCAAAAACAAAAAACTAGCCCGCTTTTAAATAGCGGATGGCCTTGTCAGCCTGAAAGAGATAGAGCAATTCACGCAGGCGCTTCCCGCGTTTGCTTTGTAAATCAGGGTCATTCATGACAATCAATTTTGCATCATCACTGGCAATGGGCAGCAAGTGGCCATGCGCCTCTACATCGGCAATTTGAAACTCGGGCATGCCACTTTGCTTTGTACCTAAAATGTCGCCGCTGCCACGCAAAGTCATATCTTTCTCGGCAATGATAAAACCATCTTCTGTATCACGCATGGTGAGTAGGCGCTCTTTGGCGGTTTCCCCAAGGGGTGTTTTATAAAGCAGGAAGCAATAGGATTTATCACCACCACGTCCCACGCGCCCGCGTAATTGGTGTAATTGTGCTAGTCCAAAGCGATTGGATTCCTCAATCACCATGATGGTGGCTTCTGGCACATTGACGCCTACCTCTATCACCGTTGTGGCCACCAATATATCTATATTGCCGCTCGCAAAATCATCCATGACCTTGTCCTTGTCGGGGCCTTTCATCCGTCCATGCACCAAACCCACACGCGCGCCAAAGATGCTCTCCAATACCTGGAAGCGCTCTTCAGCAGCGGTTAAATCCAGAACCTCGGATTCCTCAACCAAGGGACAGACCCAGTAAACGCGCGCACCTGCCGCAATCTGGCGCTTAAGTCCCGCAATCATCTCCTCAATTTTATCAGCGGGAATAAGACGCGTATCAATAGGTTCGCGCCCAGGGGGCTTTTCAGTGATGCGCGACACATCCATGTCACCATAAGCCGTTAGGGCAAGCGTGCGCGGAATAGGGGTGGCCGTCATAACCAGAACGTCGGTGCCTTGTCCCTTGCTTGAAAGTAAAATGCGTTGATGTACGCCAAAACGGTGTTGTTCATCAATGACCGCCACACCCAAATCGGCGAAATCGACCTTGGCCTGAAACAAGGCGTGCGTGCCAATCACAAGGCGGACTTGGCCTGATGCAATTTTGGCGTAAAGATCGCGTTTTTCCTTGGCAGTCAGGCGACCCGTAAGGAGTACAGGTTGAATGCCCAGAGGTTCAAGAAGTGGTGTGAGCGTTTCCATATGTTGACGCGCCAGAATCTCGGTGGGTGCCATAAGGGCTGCTTGTGCACCACTATCCAGTGCGCTCATCATGGAAAGGGCCGCCACAATCGTTTTCCCAGAGCCAACATCCCCTTGGATAAGGCGCATCATCTTTAAGGGGGCGGCCATATCGGCGTCAATTTCACTTAAGACAACATTTTGTGCATTTGTGAGTGTAAAGGGCAGGGCACGTTCAAGCTGTGTGCGATAATCACCTTTAATCTGAAAGCTGCGCCCCCCTTTTTTCTTTTGTTTGTGACGAGCAAGCGCAAGCGATAATTGATTGGCCAGAAATTCATCATAGGCAAGACGTTCGCGGAAAGCTGTATCCTTTTCCAAATCAGGTGCGCTTTCAGGGTGATGCAGTTTAAGAAGTGCCTCTTTCCATGCGGGCCAGTTATGCCGTTTGATTAGCGCCGCGTCATTCCATTCGGTCAGATTAGGCGCAAATTCAAGGGCGGTTTGCATGGCCTTTATAACAACCTTGTTTGAGACGCCATGGGTGAGGGGGTAAATAGGTTCTGCCTTGGGGATGGCCTTTTCTTCACCGCTGGCGGCAATGTAATCAGGGTGCACAATTTGCAAACGCCCTTGATAGCCCTCAACCTTACCACTGATTTTAACAGTTTTTCCAACGGGAAGTTGTTTTTCAATCCAGTCCTTGTGCGCATGAAAGAAAACAAGAGAGAGATTGCCTGTCTCGTTCTCAACCTTAACCTTGTAAGGTAGTCCGCGCTTTGGATTTGGCATGTGCGCCACGACCTTGACCTCAAAGGTGGCAATGCGTCCAGGCTCGGCATCTGCGATAGAAGGCATGTAGGAGCGATCAATCAAATCAATCGGTGCATGCCAGAGCAAATCCATTACGCGCGAACCGCCCACAAGGCGTTCAACTGCTGTACTTGTCTTGGGCCCAATACCAGGCAAGACTGACAGTGCACGGAACACAGGGTCGAGGATAAAGGGACGTTGTCCTGCGGAGCTTGTTCTGGAGTGTGGTGCTTGCGTCATAAATCTAACGGGACAAATAATTTATAGTGTGGTAACAGTTTCAAACTATGCAAGAAAATGACAGCAAGCGCAATCGCCTCATCTACCGTGCCAATTATCGTGGCACAAAGGAAATGGATATGCTGATTGGTACATTTGCCAAAAAGATTGTTCCGACTCTCGATGAGACGCAACTGCCTGAATTCGAGGCCTTCCTGAATGAGGAAGATCCTGACCTGTTTAAGTGGTATTCCGATAAGGGCGGCGTGCCAGAAGGGCATATGACATCTGTCATGAAACTGTTCCTCGCATTTGATTACAGCGTTTGATTTTTCTCACAATAACTCTATAAAAGCTTCCATGGAATACGCGCATGAACTGAGTGAGACGAAGGACATGCCTCAACTGGACACCATTTTTGGTGTACCAGAGGGGCAAGATGCGCGCGTGTTGGCTGATCTCGCACGGGAGAAGATGGCCAAAGATAGCGTCATTGTGCATGTTGCCCTTGATGATGCGCGGTGCGAGAGCCTGCATGATGCACTGACCTTTTTTGCCCCTGATGTCGAAATCGTGCGCTTTCCCGCATGGGACTGCCTGCCTTATGATCGTGTGTCACCCAGTGCGGACATTGTGGCGCAACGCGTTTCGGCACTCTGTATCTTTTTGGGATGGCAATCTACCAAGGTTCGTAAGCCGCGCATTGTGTTAACCACGGTTAATGCCGCCTTGCAGAAGGTGATGCCGCAAGAAGCGCTTGAAAATGCATCTCTTAATTTTGTACGTGGCGGGCGCGTCTCCGAAGATAATCTCTTTAATTACCTCACGGGCAATGGTTATCACCGCACCGACACAGTGCGCGAACCCGGCGAATATGCGGTGCGCGGTGGGATTATTGATATCTATCCAGCCGACGCGGATCATCCTGTGCGCCTTGATTTGTTTGGGGATGAAATTGAATCACTCAAGAGTTTCGATGCATTAAGCCAAAGAAGTTTAGATCAACTTGAGAATTTCTCTTTAACCCCTGCATCTGAATATTTTCTAAGTAAAAAACAAATCGACACGTTTCGTAGTAATTATCGTAAATTGTTTGGTGTGCCGCATGAAAATGATGCCCTTTATCACGCCATCAGTGAGGGCCGTAATTACAACGGCGCGGAACATTGGCTCCCGCTTTTTTACGACGAGATGGCCAACCTATTCGATTACCTACCCGCGCATTTCGTGACCCATGACTATCATGGGGTTCAAGCACAAGAAGAGCGCTTGAGCCACATTGCCGATTATTACGACACGCGGAAATCGCTGGAAACAACAAGTCTTAAAAAGACCAAGGACAAAAATGGGATGGAAGGTGCCATTTATCGCCCTATCCCGCCTGCGCTTTTATTTGTGCAAGAGGTCATTGCGCGTGATGCTATTTTCTCACCCTTCCGTTCCGAGGCACAAAAGACAAAAGGCGGGGGTGCAAGCAAGGCGCGCAACTTTGCCGATATTCGCGCCCTGCCTGATGGCAATGTGTTTGCAGCGGTAAAAGAAACAATTAGTACCTATCAGGCGCAGAAAAAACGCGTGTTGATTGCAGCCTATAGTGAAGGCTCGCGTGCGCGATTAAAAACAATTTTGGAGACCGAGCATATCGCCAATATTGTTGCCTGCGATAATTTTAAACAGGCCAGTAAAGCACCCCTCCAGCAAATCTCACTTGTTGTTTTAAGCATTGAAAGCGGCTTTGTTGCTGATGATATTGCTGTTCTGACCGAACAGGATATTTTGGGCGATCGCCTGACGCGGACTTTGAAGAAAAAGAAGAAGGTGAGCGATAACTTTATCGCAGAAGCCTCGTCTCTCCAGCAGGGCGATCTGGTTATTCATTCAGAGCATGGACTTGGGCGCTTTGAGGGTCTTGAAACTTTGCAGGCCGCAGGCGTCTATCACGATTGTGTGAAGCTGGTTTATCTGGGTGGTGACAAGCTATATGTGCCCATTGAAAATATCGAGGTGCTTTCCCGCTATGGCGATGAAAACACAATGGGGCAACTGGATAAACTGGGTGGTGCCGGGTGGCAGGCGCGCAAGGCCAAAGTTAAAAAGGATTTGTTGCGCATAGCCGAGCATCTGATGAAAATTGCCGCCGCGCGTCACCTCAAAAAGGGTGAGAAGATTCATGTGGCTGAAGAGCCATACAACAAGTTTGTGGCAGGCTTCCCCTACGTTGAAACCAATGACCAACAACGCGCCATTGATGCGGTGATTGAGGATATGCAAAGCGGCCGTCCCATGGACAGGCTCGTGTGTGGTGATGTCGGATTTGGGAAAACAGAAATCGCATTGCGTGCCGCGGCTGTGGCCGCTCTTGACGGATTACAAGTGGCGGTTATTGCACCAACGACACTTCTGGTGCGCCAGCATTATCAAGGGTTTGTTGAGCGTTTTAAAAATATGGGGCTGCGCGTTGTGCAGCTTTCGCGCCTTGTGTCACAGGCGGATGCCAAATCGGCGCGCGATGAAATTGCAAAGGGCACGGCCAATATTGTCATCGGCACACATGCGTTGCTGAGTAAAGAAACACGCTTTTCTAATTTGGGATTGATGATCATTGATGAGGAGCAGCGCTTTGGTGTGAAGCAAAAAGAGCGCCTTAAAGAAATAAAAGAAAACGTCCATGTGCTCACATTAACGGCCACGCCTATTCCACGTACGCTTCAAATGGCACTCACGGGTGTCAAAGATATGAGCATTATTGCGACACCTCCCGTTGACAGGCTTGCCATCCGTACATTTGTCCTTCCTTATGACCCCGTTGTTATTCGCGAGGCATTGTTGCGCGAACATTATCGTGGCGGGCAAAGTTTTTATGTCTGCCCACGTGTATCAGATATTGCCGATCTGGAAGAGGCGCTGAAAGAGCTTGTCCCTGAGGTGCGTGTTGTCGCCGCCCACGGGCAAATGAGTTCAAACGAGCTTGAGGCTAAAATGAATGCCTTCATCGACAAGCAATATGATGTGTTGCTGGCAACAAATATTATTGAATCTGGTCTGGATATACCAACGGCTAACACGATGATTGTGCATCGCGCCGATATGTTCGGATTGTCCCAGCTTTATCAAATTCGCGGACGTATTGGTCGCTCGAAGGTGCGTGCTTATGCTTATCTGACAACAGAGCCGGCAAAGCGTTTGACAGATACGGCGCAAAAGCGTTTGGAAGTTTTGGAAATGCTCGACACACTGGGCGCTGGGTTCCAACTTGCAAGCCACGACATGGATATTCGTGGCGCTGGTAATCTGGTGGGCGAGGAACAATCAGGGCACATTAAGGAAGTCGGTGTCGAGCTTTATCAACAAATGTTAGAAGAAGCAGTTGCTATGGTGAAAGCGGGCGTTGATGAACCAACGGCACTTGGTACGCAAAGCTTTACCCCGCAAATTAATCTGGGCACATCCATCCTTATTCCTGAAAACTATGTGCAGGATCTGTCTGTGCGTATGTCGCTTTACCGTCGTTTGTCTGAACTGGAAGAGCAAGAGGAAATAGAAGCATTCGCCGCTGAGATGATTGACCGATTTGGGCCACTTCCTGATGAGGTTGAAAACCTACTTGATATCGTCAAAATCAAACAGCTTTGCAAGAAAGCCGGCATTGATAAGCTTGATGCAGGGCCAAAGGGGGCTGTTATCGGGTTTCATAATAATCTGCCGCCTAATCCAGAGGGGCTTATCGCGTGGATTGATTCAAAACGTGGGACGGTCAAATTACGCCCAGATCAGAAAATCGCGCTCTTGAAAAGCTGGAGCTCTATTGCGCAGCGTGTTTCAGGTATTCGTGCCGTTCTCACCGAGTTGAGCAGTTTATAAATTCATAAAAAGTCTGGTCAGGTTAGGTATCTCATGGTGAAATAGCATTCATGAGAAATGATTTTGCAAAAAAGTTGCGAGAGTATGAGGCACGCTTTGAAGCAATGGAGCCAGAGGAGCAGATTGTCCTGAAGGACAAATTCGTTAATAGCGAAAAATATGAGACTGAAGTTGAAGGGTATATCGTCGTTTGGAATACGCGTATTGCCAAGGACGGCCCATTGCCATTTTGTGCCAAAGGAGGAACGCGTATTCATCCCAAGGTGACGTTGGATGAAATCAAGATGCTGGCGCGTAAAATGGCGCTTAAAAATGCGGCCGCTGGATTGCCTCTTGGTGGTGCAAAGTCGGGTCTACGCGGTAATCCGGATGAGAAAGAATTTAAACGGAAATATCAAAAGTTTGTTGAGATTGCCAAACCCTATTTCCATGAAAATGGCGGCAAATGCGGTGGACTTGGATTTGATATTGGCGCGCGCCCAGAGCATGTTGACTGGGCCATTGAAGTCTTAGGGTCTGGTAAGTCATTCACTGGAAAGCCTGCAAAGCTGGGTGGTACAGATTATGATAAAAATGGAATTGCAGGGTTGGGTGTGGCCGTTGCCGCGCGGACCTATCTGGATGCCGTTGGAAAATCAGCCAAAGGTGCGCAATTTGCGGTACAAGGGCTAGGCGCGATGGGAGCGGCGGTCACTAAATATTTTGCCGCATATGGAGGACAAATGGTTGCTCTAGGTGATCCTGTTCTTGAAGGCACATGGGTTTTTAAGTCACCCCCAACAAAAGCCTTTTACGAATATGTTGGGGAGCGTGATTATAAAAAGATACGTACGTATTTGGATATAAATGCAAACCATATTGGCAAGGACAGTAATGTTGTGCTTGAACAGGCATGTGATGTTTTGTTTCCGTGCGCCATGCAAAATGTGATTACAAACACAAATGTAGCCAAGTTGAAAACAAAGCTGATTTGCGAGGGCGCCAATGAGCCCGTGGCGCTGGACACCTATAAACGTCTTCAAAGCCGCTGTATTCCCGTTATTCCAGACTTTATCGCCAATCCAGGAGGCGTGATTGCCGCCTTTGTCGAAATGACATCCAAAAGCAAGGATAAGGTTACCGAGGCCAAGGAAATGACTGAAATGCGCATTGCAGAGAATGTGCGTGCCTGCCTAAAATTGGCCGAGGAGCATGGCGTGTCCTTACGTGAGGCGGGGCTCTATCTGGCCTATCAGCGGATATTGGATTAAAAGATAGTCGTTTTGAGCGCCAAGTGATATACTTACGTGTAGTATATTAGTTTACGGGAAAAGCGAGGACCTCATGTCTAGCCTCTACATGGAACAAAAAATCAAAGAAGCCTTGGAAAAAGCGGACGGTAATCAAAGCCGTGCCAAACAATATATTTTGGAATGGGCAACACAGGATATGGCGTTGCTATTGGGCTTGACCAAAGCACATTTAAATGGACTTGCAGCTTACGCCGTAACAAAGGTTGCGCGCACAGGGCGTGTGGGTGAAACACCTATTCAAAATAATGAACATATTTCAACTGCCGCCAAAGGTTTGAACAAAACCCCTGAAAGCTTTGGTAAGGACTTACTGCTCGCACTTTCTGGACGTGATAGCGTGCATTTTGGCATGGAGGCCGCCTCTGGTCGCCCTGTATCTCGTCGTTCAAAGGCCTCTCAATCACATATTGACGCGATAAGATCTCTGGCTGCAGGGCGTGTTGCATCCAAGCCCAAGAAGTCTTAAAACTACTCCCATGACGAATTATGCTTCCCAGCTCGCGACCGAGCAACGCGATACGATTGCGCAGTTTCTGAGTGAAACTCAATTTTCAGATTACACATTGTCGCCGATTTCCGCCGATTGGGGCGCGCGTCATTATTTCCGTCTCTCACACAAAACAGAACAACGTCAAACAGCGCTTGTTATGGTGTGTGAGGATGAAGTGAACCGCAAAAGCTTGCCTGCTTTTGTGGCTATTTCTGAAAAATTACGCTCCGTAAATATCAGTGCACCAGAAGTTTATAAGGTTGATGAGGCGCAAGGGTTGGCTCTAGTAGAAGATTTTGGTGATGTAGATTATGCATTGGCGCTTGAGCGCGACATATTACCTAAGTCTGAGATTTATAATCGCGCCGCACAAATTTTGATGCATCTAGGGCAGCGAAAGGAGTTGGCCCAAGACTTACCTGATTTCTTTGAAACCCCTGTTTACAAAGGGCACATTAGGGCGCTCGACTGGTTTGTGCCAAGCCGCCTTAATCACAAAAATGACCCGAAATGGCGTGATCAGTATTTAAGTATTTGGGAGAGCATCGAGGCAAAATTACCCGAAGCGCAAAAAGGCTTCACCCATATAGATTATCATCCGGGCAATATGATGTATTTGCCCGAGCGCACAGCCATCAGACAATGCGGACTGCTGGATTTTCAAGGGGCGTGTTTTGGGCCCTTGGCCTATGATTACACCAATCTTCTCAAAGACATACGCCATGATGTTCTGCAATCAATTGAGGCACATATTTTGTCTGAAGTCACAAATAAGATGACGCCCGCGCATAAAGAAAGCTTCATGGCGTGGTATCGTTTCCTATGTGTACAATTTCATCTGCGTATTGTGGGACAGGTCATTAAGATTGCACATGTGATGGGACGTGATGATTTGCTCGGCTTTCTGCCACGTGTCACAGCTTATTTATCAGATGAATTGCGTACTGATGACTTTCACGAGTTGGCGACATTCTTCCACCATATAGGTGTTGATTTTAGAAACGCAGATATCACGCTGGATAAATCACTTATTGCCGAGAATGCCTTTTAAGATGTGATGACTTGCAAAGGCCAAAGTCTTTCGCTAATTTCTTTTACAGAAATCACATTATATAAAGGATGCATCTCATGAGTATCATTGCCGACCGCATGTCAAAGGTTAAACCTTCTGCAACACTCTCGCTTACAACAAAAGCCGCTGAGCTTAAGGTCAGTGGTAAAGATATTATTGGTCTTGGGGCGGGTGAGCCTGACTTTGATACGCCAGAACATATTCGTGAGGCCGCTAAAGTGGCAATTGACGAAGGTAAAACACGCTACACACCTGTACCAGGCACTAACGAGCTGAAAGATGCTATTATTGATAAGTTTAACCGTGAGAATGGTTTGACTTATGCGCGTGATCAGGTGATTGCAAGCACAGGTGGGAAACAGGTTCTTTATAACGCCCTGATGGTCACACTGAATGCAGGTGATGAGGTGATTATTCCAGCACCTTACTGGGTCTCATACCCCGACATGACGTTGTTGGCTGATGGAACGCCTGTGATTGTTGAGTGTGGCGAAGAAAACGCATTCAAAATTACGCCCGAGCAACTGGAAGGCGCGATCACTGACAAAACAAAATGGTTCATGTTAAATTCACCGAGCAACCCGACAGGTTCTGCCTACACAGAGGGTGAAATGAAGGCGCTTGGGAAAGTGTTGGAGAAATATCCGCATGTTTACATCATGACAGATGATATTTACGAGCATTTGAATTATGACGGGTTTGAATTTAAGACATTTGCACAAGTTAACCCTGACCTTTATGACCGCACGCTTACCATTAACGGTGTGTCCAAGGCCTATGCCATGACAGGCTGGCGTTTGGGATACGCAGGTGGTCCAACGCCTATTATTAAGGCGATGACAAAATTGCAGGGTCAAAGTACATCTAACCCATGCTCTATCACGCAGGCCGCGGCGACTGCTGCGCTTAATGGTGATCAGAGCTTCCTCAAAGAGTGGGCTGATGTTTTCAAAGAGCGCCGCGACCTTGTGTTGAATGCCTTGGCCAATGTTGAGGGCGTGTCGTGTCTTGTCCCTAACGGTGCATTTTACATTTACGCAAATTGTGGAGGATGTATTGGGAAAACAACACCTGAAGGCAAGGTCATTGAAACAGATGAAGATTTCGTGACTTACCTACTTGAAACAGTGGGTGTTGCAGCTGTGCATGGTGAGGCCTTTGGCCTGTCACCTTACTTCCGTATTTCATATGCCACATCAAATGCCGCACTTGAAGATGCGTGTGCACGTATTGCGGATGCTTGTGGGAAATTGGAGGGCACAGCCAACCCAAAGTTTGAGCCGGAATTAAAGGCGGGCTAAAGAATTTAAAAAATTAACCGTGAGCGGGCACAGGCGTAACCGTTTGTGCCTCTTGCGCTGTCTCTGTTTTTCCACGACCGATAAAAGGAATTGACCAACGCCTTGATGGCTCTGGCGGATTAAGCGCTTGTGCGGCTGCAAAGTCGCCGTTAAGCATCAATCTTAAACGCTCTTTATCTGTATCTTCCAAAAACGCATTATGTTGAGCGCCTTTTGCAATCACGATTGTGTGACCTGCGGCCTCAGAAAGGCGGGTTGCAATGCGTTTACTGACAAAGGGGTCTTTTTCACCTAAGTAAAGCGCGCGCGGCATATCAATTTCTGCCAATCCCTGTTCACGCAATATTTCACCCTCGGCAATCAAGCGCAGGATTTGCCCATGGGTTGGCGGTGGGTCAAAATATTCAGAGGATTGAACTTGCTCGCCACCTTTAAGTGCGCAAAAAGCACGGTCCATCCAGTGTGTGCCCGCAATCATGTCTGATGAACCATTGGCATGCCAATCGTAAAGTTTGCGTCCAATGGGATTGGAGCCACCTGTTGCGCCCCAGAAGGGTGAGATATCAATCAGGCTTTCAAATGTATCCTCAAATTTGTCACGGAAAGGCGCATTATGCAGAAGCGTGTTGATGCAAAGGCTTCCACTTGAATGTGCAGCAGCCCTCTTGGGGAGGGCTGGGTCAACGAGTTGAAAGAGGGGTGAGGAATCATCCATGATGAAATCGGAAATCGCGTTTTCATATGTGGAATAAAAGGTTAAATCTGTGGCGGAAGGTAAGGGAACAATTAAAAGGTTGTGTCCATCTTGTGCGGCCTCGGCCATCCAAGGGAGATACCCACCACGCTTGGCATTAAATCCTGTAAACAGGACAACAGTATCGCGTGCACCAGCAGCTGCCTTGAACGCAAATTTAACTGTACCGTTTTCCAAAGCCACCTCGTTAGCATAACAAGATGAATTGAGTGACGACATTCAAACCTTCCCCTGCAAAAGTCATGTCCGTTTTTCGTAATTCAATAGTAAGGGACTGAAATACCTTCCGTCATCTTTTTTTTCACTGTTATGCACGGATAGCGGATATGCAAAAAAAGCATGCGTGAATAATTAATCCCCAATCAGACGATTGATAATGCCTTTTTTCTTATCATGCTTGGCCTCGTAATTGGCTTTCAAGATATCGCAAATACGGTCAAATACATCTGACTGCTCGGTCATCATCATTTCTGTGAAATTCTTCAGACGGCGCAGATTTTCTGGGCTGGCATCATCAATTTGTGTGCTTGGATAATCATTTTGGAAGTCACCTGAGTGAAATGATTTATTCATGATAAGCAAATCATCTTTCATTTCCAGCTTGAAGGCATCAAAAAGCGCGGTTTCAGACGCATGAAAGAAAATATTGATGAGCGGCAAATCGTTTGTGGGGTCAACAACCCCTAAAGAGCCGAAGCGGTTCCAGTCAGTCTTTGTGATACGGCGGTTATTGGCGCCTGTGCCCAGTACAATCATAATCAGATTTGTATCCTTGGGAATGCGATGACGCAAAGCGCCCATATAGGTAATGCAGACATTGTCGAAAATACTGCCGTCAATGGCGGTGACTTGTGTGTCCTGCCCATCAATTTCGGCGCGGAAATCGTGACAGGGAAAATAGGTTGGCGCGGCCGTTGTCGCCATAATGGCATCATAAAAGCTGACCTTTGAATTACGGCAATCTTCTTTGCAGAATTGAATGTTCTCAAGCCAAAGTGCTTGTCCACCTTGTTGTAGGGTCGGGTTAAAGTGGTGAACCGGGGCTTCCGAGCTTTCATCAATTTCTTTATCAGCCTGTAAGAGTTCACGATCAATTGAATAGACGGGCACAATGATAGAGCTCAGGCTTTCTGAGAGTTTTGTGCGCCCAAACAGTGCGCGCAAGTTACGGCCCAGATTAGCCGGATCATAATGTCCATGGTTAATCAGTTTGTTCAGTGTCTTAATCTTCATCAGGCGGTTATTGAAATCATGCAGTAGTCCGCGAAATTCACGGAACGCATCACGTGGAAAGATGCGCACGCCCTCGCGCTCATAAAAGCGCACCAAATGGCGTGCCTTGTATTTCGGCTTCTTCGGGTCGTAAGGATGGGGAATATTAAGCGCCGCATTTAAAATGGCACCTGTTGATGGCCCTGCAAAGATATCGACCATATCGCTCATGTGAAGGCCTGTGCGTTCCTCGATGCGTTGCATGACAAGGGCCGGAATAAGGCCGCGCATTCCACCGCCATGCGTGTAAAGGCATACTAGAGTTTTTTTCGACATAAGCTTAGGTGACCAGTGTGATGAATAAATTCGAATTAGGGCAAGACATAATATCTTAGATAAGTATGATATAGATGCCTTGATTTGAAAAGGGAAGAGAAGGATAATTTTTACTATGCCGCACGCGCAACTTGAGAGTTTTGAATTTGTGAGTGATGTTGATGGACCGCATCTGCTTGTTCTTGGTGCTATTCATGGTGACGAACATTGCGGCCCGCAAGCCATTACCCAAATTATCAAAGAATTTGAAAGCGGTCAGCGCACCATTAAAAAAGGTAAAGTCACCTTTATTCCTGTTTGTAATCCACGCGCCTATGCACAAGGTGTGCGCTTCATCGATCATAACCTTAATCGTAACATTAAGCGCCGCGAGGATACCCGCGGCATTTATGAATATGAATTGATGAACGCATTGTGCCCTTATCTGGAAAGCGCAGACATCATGCTTGATATTCATTCTTATCAGGTAGGTGGAAAACCCTTCGCCTTTGTTAATTCGCTTGAAGGACAGGAAGTTGAAATTTCGCGGGCAATAGGTGCGGAATATATTGTTACAGGTAATGTTGAGGCCTATCGCAACACACGATCTGTTGAGGACAAGATGTCGGTTGGCACGCAAGAATATGTTCTGACCTTTGGCGGAGAGGGTATAATCTTTGAATGTGGGCAACATGAAGACCCCAAAAGTCTTATCAATGCAAAGCAAGCCATTGAGAAAATTCTCGCCTTCCTCGGATTGTGCGAAGGGGTACATGATAGCGGGCGTAATGTTCCTGTGATAACGCTCAAAAAAACCTTTATGAAAAAAGGGGAGGGGCATTTGTCCAAAGACTGGTCGAATTTTGATCGCCTCAAGCAAGGTGATGTCATTGCACAATTTGATGATGGAAGCGAGTTGATTTGCCCCGAAGATGGTGTCTTTGTTTTACCAAAGGCCAATGTCACTGTAGGATATGAATTTGGATATTTAGGGCAAGCGGTTGGAGAGTGATCTTATGACAGTCAGACTTGAAACGCATGATTTTAGAGGAAGTGAAGAGGGTGAGCACCTGCTTATCATTGGGGCCGTTCATGGGCATGAGCGCTGTGGCGCAACGGCCATCCGCCGTGTCATTTCCGAACTTCATTCGCAACAGCGTATTATTCCCAGAGGACGTGTCACCTTTATTCCTGTTTGCAACCCAAAGGCCTTTGAGCAAGGGAAACGCTTTATTGACCGTAACCTCAATCGCGCGATGCGTCCGCGTGAAGATACACAAGGTGTCTATGAATATGATGTGATGAATGCGCTATGCCCGTTTTTGGACAAGGCCGATATCTTGCTCGACCTACATAGCTTCTCAGGACCAGGTGAAGCCTTTATCTTTGTTGGGCCAGAGTGTTCAGAAGAAATTCAATATGCGCGGTGTCTGGGCGCACGTTTCCTGCTTAATGGTTTTGCTGACCTTTACAGTGAAGATACGGTTGATGCTGATGAAGGCGTTGGGACAACCGAATATTTCCGCAAATCTGGCGGGATAGCGGTCACCATGGAGTGCGGTCAAAATGATAAAGAAACAACAGATGAAACAGCCTATCAGGCAATAGTTAATGCGCTGGATTATCTGGCGTATCCCGATAAGCGGGCAAAAGTCCCCGATCATCCATTAATTAAAGTGGTTGAACGCATCATTAATACAACAGGTGGCAAACTTGCCAGAGACTGGCAGAACTTCGATGAGGTCAAAAAAGGGGATGTGATCGCTATTTCAGATGAGGGTAAAGAAATCCTGTGTCCTGCTGATGGTTATCTGGTGATGCCAGACCCTAATCCTGCTATTGGCATTGAGTGGGGCTATTTGGGTAAGCGAAAAAAAACCGAGCTCTAGTGAGCTCGGCGAGTTGAACAGGGAGGTTCTATACAGATGACAGGGCGTCATACTGTATAAGGTCTTTTCTAACAAAGTTAGGAAAACACCCGTGCCACCGTAGTAACGGTGCTCCTTTTATGCCTTTAAAGAATATCTGTAAACAGCATTGGGCGTATATCAGCTATCGCTATATTGCATAGCTAATATTAGATTCTAATGTTTTGCATTTCTTTTATGAGGAAATCTTTCAATAAATTGATGCGTTTTGAATTTTTATGTTCCTCTGGGTAGACAAAATAAACAGCAATCTCATGTGTTGCATCGTCTTTCAGGACTTTCTGGAATGTTTTTTCGCGCTCAATAATGAAATCAGGGAGTGCTGCAATGCCCCAGCCTTGCTTAACAGCCTCTGTGATACTGTTGATCGAATTAATGAAAAAGGCGTCTTCATAGGTTTGTGGATTGACATCGGCCAAATCAAAATGCCAGTTTGGGTTTTGATAGGGGTTAGGGGACTCTTGAGGGTGTCCAATAAGGCGATGCCCCTGAAGCTCGTTGATTGTTTTAGGTGTGCCGCGTTTGGCCAAATAATCAGGTGAAGCGCAAAGCGAGAATTGTATATCGCCTAATTTAAGTTGGATAAGGTCTTGTTGTTCAGGTTTGAAAAGGCGAATGGCGGCATCTGCCTCGCGCATACCAAGGTTTAAAATTCGATCTTCCAAAATCATCGAGAGCTTAATGCCATCGTGTTTCTTTAGAAATTTCGGTAGAAGAGGCGCAAGCCAAGTCGAGCCAATAAATTCAGCAACCGTCATTAAAAGTGGGCCTTCGGGCAGGTTTTTAATGTCGTGTAATTGCCCCTCAATGAGTGATAGCTGGCGGAAGATGCTGCGCACAGTATCATAGAGCATTTCACCCTGTTCCGTCAGAATGAGTCCGCGTGCATGACGATGGAAAAGCGTTGTCGAAAGGCTTTCTTCCAAGGCGCTGATTTGGCGGGAGATAGAGGATTGGCTGAGATTTAGCTTTTCACTGGCATGGGTGAAACTGCCCACCTCGGCAACTGCGTAAAAGGCCTTTAATTTGTCCCAATCCATTGACATCAGAAAATGACTTCCCTTACCAGAGGTTACTCTGCAACCATTGCAGGTGAGGCGTTATCCGAGGCTTGGCCTGTTTTGCTGTGCTCGGCCAGAAAACGGTCGGCCTCGAGTGCGGCCATGCATCCCATGCCTGCGGCAGTGACGGCCTGACGGTAGACACTGTCGGTGACATCGCCCGCAGCATAAACACCAGGAACGGATGTCGCCGTTGAATCGGCGGCTGTTATAATGTAGCCAGAATCTTCCATCTCAAGCTTTTCACGGAAAAGCTGTGTGGCTGGGTCATGGCCAATAGCCACAAACATGCCGTGTACAGGAATTTCACGCGTTGAGCCATCTTTTGTACTTTTGAGGCGCAGGCCTGTTACACCGGGTGTGTCGCCTTCACCTTGGGCAACGCCCAGAACCTCGTCGACCACGTGATCCCAAATAACATCGACCTTTTCATTAGCAAAGAGGCGCTCCTGCATAATCTTTTCAGCGCGCAATTCATCGCGGCGGTGAATGAGTGTCACTTTACTGGCAAAGTTCGTTAAGAACATGGCCTCCTCAACAGCGGAGTTACCTCCGCCAATAACGGCCACTTCCTTGCCGCGGAAGAAGAACCCGTCACATGTTGCACATGCTGATACGCCAAGTCCGCGGAATTTTTCCTCAGACGGTAATCCAAGCCAGCGCGCCTTTGCGCCTGTTGAAATCACAACAGTGTCAGCCACATAGCTTGTGCCACTTTCGCCCTGACAGATAAAGGGACGCTTGGTGAAGTCGACATCTGTGATCATATCATTAATGATGTTTGTCCCTACATGTTCGGCTTGCTTTTGCATTTGTTCCATAAGCCATGGCCCTTGGATAACGTCGGCAAAGCCAGGGTAGTTTTCAACATCAGTTGTAATCATAAGCTGGCCGCCAGGCTCCATACCTGTGCAAAGAACAGGGTTAAGATTGGCACGCGCGGCATAAATGGCGGCTGTATATCCAGCAGGGCCAGATCCGATAATAAGAACTTTGGTGTGAATTGGATCAGACATGAGGTGTCTTTTCCTCCTTCTTTTAAGCAGTCAAAATGTTTGTTTGTAATAATTTAGTGCTAACGTCTTGGCCTTTATTGGGCAAGTTTTTTTTCAATTGCGTTAGCGACAAGCTGTGCATCTTTTAGGGGCTCATATGCCCATTTTGCATAGCTGCCATCAAAGAGCTTTAACGCGTCAGCCTTAATCAGATTTTCCTGCATTTGCACAAGGCGTGTCTTTTTGCTTGAGCGCGCATCAAGCGGGATCATGTAAACGGGTTTGCCTGTGGTTGCGGCCTCTGAAAGCATTGAGGCGCTGTCGGAGGTCACAGCAATGGCGTCCGCATGACCCATAAACCCGAAATAGGGATTGTCGCCTGTCCCATCCCAAAAGAAGGTTTGTGGGCCTTTGAGCGCCTCTTGTAAGACAAGAGCAATGTGGGGCGGTGTGCGGCGCGAAGCCGTAATCAGAAGGCTGCCGCCAGTGGTTTCAAGGAAGCTCTTAAGTTGTGCGGCAATAATGTGCGCGCGTTCTAGCGAAAAATCATAAGCCTGTGACACGCCGCCAATCAGAACGGCAAGACAAGGGCTATTGTAATTTTGAAATTCGGGAAAGTCTTTGCGCCCTTGTTCAAGGAGGGTATCGCTAATGCGGTTGGGTGTGGCCGTGGTTACAATTACATTTTGACCACGGGTTGGATCATGTTGTGGCACAGCCACAAGATCAAAGTTTTTTGGAGAGATGCGCGGGTCTTGAATGTAAACAACAAGGCTTCGCCCTTGGGATTGCTTTTTAATGTAACGTGCCGCGGCAATACTTTTGCGCCCAGAGGCAATAACGATGTCAGGCCAAGGTGCGGTAAGAGCATCACCTGAGAAGCTGCTTTCGCGTTCAAAACCAATATAGGGAGAGAGTTGTTTCCATGGAAAATTAAGGCCTATAGTTTTTATAACAGGCTTTATGCCAAGGGCCTCTGCAACGCCGACACACTGATTTTGCGTGCCTTTTAAATCTTCAGTCACGACCCAAAGGTTCATTTTTATTACTCTTTTCTTATCTAATTTAATTACACAAATATCTTGCTTTGCGATTTGCATGAGCATATATCATCACATACGCAAATTGAATATTTGAGAGAAAATAAAGTCAGAAAAAGTATTATCTATGGCACGTGTAAAGCTTGATAAAATTGACCGCAAAATCCTGAAGAACCTTCAGAAAGATGGACGTATGTCCAATGTTGACCTGGCCAAAGATGTTGGCATTTCTGCGCCACCGTGTCTGCGCCGTGTGCGTGCTCTTGAGGATCAGGGGGTGATCAATGGTTATCACGCCAATATCAATAACCGTGCCCTTGGGTATGGTGTCACCGTATTTGCTCATGTGAAGCTTGAAAATCATTCTGATAAAGAGCTGAAAAAGTTTGAAGAAAAAATCATGCAGCTTGACCGTGTTCGTGAGTGCTGGATGCTTACAGGAGACACAGACTTTTTGCTTAAAATTGTCGCCAAAAACTGGGACGATTATCAGGATTTCTTTAATGAGACTTTGATGGCTATTGATGGTGTTACAGGCGTGCGTTCATCACTCTCTATTCGCTCAAGCAAGGAATTGCCTGGCGTGCCAATTGACGACTAAGTCGTTTCAAACCTTATTTATATTTGACTGAAAGAATTTCGTAGTCTGTTACACCCTTTGGTGTGCTTACAGATACACTGTCGCCAACAGATTTCCCTATGAGCGCGCGGGCAATGGGAGAGGTCAGTGAGATTTTTCCACTTTCGGCATTTGATTCATATTGGCCAACAATTTGAACAGTGCGCTCCTCGTCTGTTTCTTCGTCTACAATTTCAACAGTTGCACCAAATTTAACGATATCACCTGTGATACTTGCCACATCAATAATATCAGCCGAACTAATCACGCCATCAAGTTCCTTGATACGGCCTTCAATGAAGCTTTGCTGCTCACGGGCAGCATGATATTCGGCGTTCTCGGACAAATCACCATGCTCGCGTGCCTCGGCAATAGCTTGAATAACGGCAGGGCGCTGATTGCTTTTCAAATCAGTCAATTCGGCTTTCAAATCGTCAAACCCTTGTTGTGTCATTGGCACCTTGTCCATGTCTTTTGTCCTTTAACTCGTTATCTTAAAAAAGCAAATCCCCGCCTCAGGCGGGGAATTAAATATGATATTAGTCTTGTGACCTGAGCGCGTCAAGGGAAGAGGGGTTTAATATTTGACATAATATTATAAAATCATTATATTAGTGCGATGGAAAATATATCTGAGCACATTGAGAAACGCATAGAAGAATGCAAAGCGCGCTATCACTTAACGCGCTCGTACAATTCTGCGCGTGATCTCGCCTATATTTACCGTGACGAGGCGCAAGACAGAGAGCGTGCTCTTATCTGGAACGAGAAGGCTTATTTGTGTGGTCCGCGCACATCAGACTCAGCGCGTGAAGCAGCAGAGTTTAGTCGTTCACTTGGCGAAAAAGTCTCTGCTGCGCGTTGGATGAACGAAGCGCGTAAGTCGTCTTTCCTTGAGGGCGTTGTTGCCGATAATCGTTTCCGTGCGGATTTCTTTGCCACAGGTCAGCATATTCAAGAAAGCTGGGAAGATTTAGTGTCACAACTCAATAAAAGACATTCAACACCTATACGTTCTGTTGCTTTAGAAGGGGAACCCTATTCCCAAGACGATATTGAGGCTTTGTTTTCCCCACGTCCTTAAGTTTTTGTCCTTGTCATAAAAATACACCTTTACATGGCTATAGCTTTTATTCTATCAATTATGTCTATTATATAGATATCAAAATTATAACTGCGTAAAAATAATGGGCACATAGGCACGTCATTTATCTTTTGCGCACCAAGGAGATGGACTATGCAAAGACGTAATGCCGATTTGGCTCTACAATCACCCGAAGAATTACGAGCAGGCTTCGTACAGGCGCTTGCCAGAAACAATCCAGGGCGTGCCGCGCGTATAGCGACGACCTTTGTTGGTGTGTCTGACCGTTTGGGGCAGATGTTTGATCCAGAATCTCTGGAAATGTTAAAACAGGCATATGATGCAATACCAAGCTACAAGCTTGCTAAAACGATTGGTATGCGTCTTTTGGGTGATAACCAGTTGGATGAAGCGATTGATTATTTCAAGCAAGCCTTTGCGATTGAACCACGTGCCTTTGTTGCAGGATGCTTAAGTGATATCTATACAAAGCTTTATCAAGATGATGAAGCTGCCAAATGGGCTTCGCAAGAGCAAGAATTACGTGACCAAGGTTACCGCCGTGCAAAACTGCGCTTTTGCTAGTTGTTAATTGACATAATTAAGAAAATACTGTTATTGTATTGAGGATTTTAAACACAACATATTTTGAGATTGAGCATGTCAAACGAATACGCGAAACATATCGGCGAGCAAGGTATTGCAGAAATTTCTAACCACAAAAGGCCTTTTGCAGGAAAAGGCTACAGCTTTATTGTTGGTGAAACAGAGAAATGGACGACACTTAATTTTTTAGAAAACGCCACAGTCGAAGAAATGCGCGATGTCTTTGGTGCAGCAGCCAGTCTTGAGGGTGATGGACAAGGTGTTTTTATTTTAGCTCATGCCGTTAATGATGGTGATGAGGTTCAATTTACAAACTCAAAGCTGCCTTGGTTACATATTCATGCCTTCACAGGTGATTTTACTGAAGAATTCTCACATATAGCCGATCCGGAAATTAAAAGTTACGCTGTTCAGCCAAATGTAGATTTAGCAACGACTGTACAAGCTGCACTTGAAGAGCAAGAGATTGATCACTGCGGGTTCTTAACACTTACTTTTGATAAAAGTAATGGTGGTGAAGCTGCACAACACGATATTCTTTTGCACCCAGGCTACTCTTCTTTAAAGGCACTAACAGATATGAGTAGTGACGCAGAGATGAGCGCGTTTCGCGATGAACTCGTTCGTTTGATTGCACCAACTGTGGAAGAGGGGCAAGGCGGCGCGCGTATCATTATAGATGAGCGTAACCTTGATCTTGGGATGGTCGCCGTTCAGGTTCTGTCAGGTGAAAATCTTGACCGAAGCGGACAAGATTCACAACGCTACTTCGAAAAACCTTTTGACCTTTCCTAAGAACATTTGTCCTTAGGCTGCGACCTCATCTTCTTCGACTTCAAAATAATCCTGAAGCGGTGCCACAGTTAAATCGCGCGTTTTATAGGCGCGAATGGCCTGTACACCTGCCTTTGCTGCAGAGATAAGCGTGTAGTACGGAATTTTATTCATCAATGCATTGCGACGAATGGAAAGCGCATCGGCTACCGCCTGCGGCCCTTTCGTCGTGTTAATCATGAAATCAATTTCATGGTTAATGATGGCATCGACAATATGAGGTTGCCCCTCCATCACCTTATTCACGCGTGTAACCTCAATACCGTTTTCTTTCAAATGACTGCATGTTCCAGATGTGGCAACCAACTTAAAGCCCAAATCAATCAAATCCTTGGCAATGGGGACAAGCGCCTCTTTGTCTGAATTTTTCACAGACAGGAACACGGTACCTTCCGTAGGCAGAACGGTGCCTGCGCCAAGCTGACTTTTGAGGAAGGCGTGTGCCACGTCATGGTTTAGCCCCATGACCTCGCCCGTTGATTTCATTTCCGGCCCCAAGATGGGGTCAACACCCTGAAAGCGATTAAACGGAAACACAGGTGCTTTGGCCGCGATATGATCTGGTGTCATGCCGCGTAGAACACTCTTGAAGCTCTTGAGCTTTTCACCTGCCATGATGCGCGCGGCAATCTTGGCAATTGGTGTGCCTGTGGCCTTGGCAACAAAGGGCACTGTACGCGAGGCACGTGGGTTAACCTCAAGCAAGTGAATATCATATTCGCCTGTGTTGCGGTTGCGTTTGCAGGCAAATTGAATGTTCATCAAGCCTTTCACATTGAGCGCAAGCGCAAGCTTTTTCGTCTGCTTTTCAAGCTCGCGCACTGTGCGGTAGGGCAGGGAGTGTGGCGGCAAAATACAAGCGCTGTCCCCTGAATGGATACCAGCTTCCTCAATATGTTCCATGATGCCAGCAACATAAACGTCCTTACCGTCACAAAGGGTGTCAACATCAACCTCAATGGCCTCTTTCAAATAACGGTCAAGAAGTACAGGGTTGTCACCAGAGACACGCACGGCCGTTGAGATATATTTCTTCAAGCTATCCATTTCCTGAACAATTTCCATGCCCTGCCCACCAAGGACGTATGAGGGGCGTATCACAAGCGGGAAGCCTAGCTCCTCGGCCATCGTCACAGCCTCTTCAGCTGAACGTGCCAGTGCGTTGGGTGGTTGGCGCAGTTTTAGCTTATGGATAAGCTGTTGGAAGCGCTCACGGTCTTCTGCCAAGTCAATTGCATCTGGGTCAGTTCCCAAAATTGGAATGCCTTCTTCCTGCAACATATTGGCGAGTTTGAGTGGCGTTTGACCACCAAGCTGGACAATCACACCCTTGAGCTTTCCATCCTGATTTTCAGCATGAAGTAATTCTAGAACGTCCTCTCCTGTCAATGGCTCAAAATATAAGCGGTTGGATGTATCAGGGTCGGTGGAAACCGTTTCAGGATTACAATTAACCATAATGGTTTCATAACCTGCGTCCTTAAGCGCATAGGCCGCATGGACACAGCAATAATCAAATTCAATGCCTTGCCCGATACGGTTAGGGCCTCCGCCGAGAATAACGACCTTTTCTTTCTCACATGGTGCAATTTCAGAAACAGGCGTATCCAGCCCGTTTCCTTCATAAGTCGAATACATATAAGGGGTGAGTGAAGGCAGTTCAGCTGAACAGGTATCTACGCGCTTATAGGCAGGGCGTATGCCATAGGATTGGCGTGTTTCGCGCACTTGTTTTTCATCCATGTCCACCAGTTTTGCCAAACGCTCATCCGAAAAGCCTAAGCGTTTAACCGCTGCCCAATCCTCCGCATCCTTGGGAAGTCCGTTTTTGCGAATATCATCCTCGACAGTCACAATGTTCTGGATACGCTCCAGATACCACTTATCGTATTTTGTGATGTCATAGATTTCATCCAATGACATACCCAAGCGCATGGCCTGTGCGACATAGAGAATACGTTGCGGCGTAGGCTTGTAAAGAGCCGCACGAATTTGGTCAGGGTGAGGAGTTTTTTGTTCCTTGGAAGGCTGTCCGATTTGAATGTCATCAAAGCCTGTGATGCCCTTTTCCAGTGAACGGAGCGCCTTTTGCATGGACTCTTCAAAACAGCGCCCAATCGCCATGGCCTCTCCAACCGATTTCATGGCTGTGGTCAGGCCATTATCGGCGCCTTTAAATTTTTCAAACGCAAAGCGCGGAATTTTTGTAACCACATAATCAATGGTCGGCTCGAAGGAGGCGGGTGTCTTGCCACCTGTAATATCATTGGTCAGCTCATCCAGTGTAAAGCCAACCGCCAGTTTGGCCGCGACCTTGGCAATGGGGAAGCCTGTGGCCTTTGAGGCAAGGGCAGATGAGCGCGAGACGCGCGGGTTCATTTCAATGACCACCATGCGCCCTGTTTCGGGATGTATTCCAAATTGACAGTTCGAGCCGCCTGTTTCCACGCCAATGGCACGCAAAATATCAAGCGAGGCATTACGCATCATTTGGTATTCTTTATCCGTCAGGGTCAATGCTGGTGCAACAGTGATGGAGTCGCCCGTATGCACACCCATCGGGTCGATATTTTCAATGGAGCAGACGATGATACAGTTATCAGCCTTGTCGCGGACGACCTCCATCTCATACTCCTTCCAACCGAGCATGGATTCATCAATCAGAACCTCGTTCACGGGGGAGGCGTCCAGCCCTTCCTTCACAATTTTCTCAAATTCGGAACGGTTATAGGCCACACCACCACCTGTTCCACCCATTGTAAAGGAAGGGCGGATAATGGCGGGAAGGCCAGTATCTTTCAGCGCCTCTAATGCTTCCTCATAAGAATGGACAACTGCACTTTTGGGCGACTCAAGGCCGATTGTATCCATACAATTACGGAATTTCTGGCGATCCTCGGCCTTTTCAATCGCCTCCTGATCGGCGCCAATCATCTCTATGCCAAGGCGCTTAAGCGTTCCATTTTCAGCGAGTGCCAATGCCGTATTCAAAGCTGTTTGCCCACCCATGGTTGGCAGGATGGCGTCTGGTTTTTCACGCTCCAAAATTTTGGCAACGACGTCAGGCGTAATCGGCTCAATATAGGTCGCATCCGCCAGTTCCGGGTCTGTCATAATGGTCGCAGGATTGGAGTTGACTAGGATGATACGGTAGCCTTCCTCCTTCAGTGCCTTACAGGCCTGTGCCCCCGAATAGTCAAATTCGCACGCCTGCCCTATAATGATGGGGCCTGCGCCAATAATACAAATGGATTTGATGTCGGTTCTTTTAGGCATGTTTTTCCTCTTACTACCTTACGCGTTTGCTTTCTCAAATGTGTCAGTTTGGTCGTTATATTCAAGGATGGCGCCTGCCTCCATATCAAAGAGCCACCCTTTAATCTCTATCTCGCGCTCCGCAGATGCCTTTGCGACAGAGGGGTATTTTTTCAAGTTTTGAATGCTCTCAAGCACGATTTGTTGTTCGGCAACGCGGTGAAACTCAAGGTCGGTTTCGCCATGCGTGCAAATCTCGCGTGCGTGTGTCACACCTTCCTTGGCAACATTGATGAAGCTGGCAATTTCATCATCATCGATATTATTGATGAGTGCATTGACCGCACCGCAATGCGTGTGCCCCATCACAATAATTTTTTTGACGTTCTGGTAATGCAGTGCAAATTGAAGTGCAGCCGCCAAGGCCGTTCCCTGTTGGTAAGGACGGACAATCGCACCCATCGCCTTATGGGCAAAAAAAGTCCCCGGTTTGGGGTCAAAAATTGTGCCGGGGTTTGCGCGTGAATCAATACAGCTAATGATAAAATAATCAGGATCCTGCCCATCCTCGAGCAGTTGTGCCATAAGTTCCGGCTGGTCGCGATAGACGCGGTTGCGGAAGCGGTCAAACCCTTTCAGCAAATCCTTTGGCATGATTTCTCCTTATGCACTTTTCTTTGTTTTCGTTGTTGTATCTTGGGTCTCACGTATCATTTCGATGAAGCGGTCAAACAGATAATGACTGTCCTGTGGTCCGGGGGAGGCCTCGGGATGGTGTTGCACAGAAAAGGCGGGCTTGTCCTTAACCCGAATACCCTCGTTACTCTCATCAAAAAGAGACACATGTGTAATTTCTACATTATCAGGAAGTGTGTCCTCAATAACTTCAAAGCCATGATTTTGAGATGTAATTTCAACTTTGCCAGTTTGCAAATCCTTGACAGGGTGGTTGGCACCGCGGTGACCAAGTCCCATTTTGCGTGTTTTGCCACCAAGGGCAAGTGTGAGCATCTGATGCCCCAAACATATCCCAAACAAAGGCATATCGGCTTCTAGCAATTCTTTAATCACTGGCACAGCGTATGCACCAGTGGCCGCAGGATCGCCCGGACCGTTAGAGAGAAAGACACCATCGGGCTTGAGCTTCATAATATCTTGAGTGGACGTTTTACCAGAGACAACGGTGACTTTTGCCCCCGTATTAGCCAGACAACGCAGGATGTTACGCTTGGCGCCATAATCAATGGCAACTATATGCAGGTCGCGAGCCTCGCTCTTACCATATCCTGTGCCAAGCGCCCAAACCGTCTCATCCCAGTTATAGTCATTGTTGCACATAACCTCTTGTGCCAAATCAGCGCCTTCAAGTCCGCTCCATTTTTGAAGCTGGGCGAAGAGTTTATCCAGATCAAATTTGCCTTTGTAATTGACACAAAGCAGCCCGTTTGGCGCGCCACCATCACGAATTTTCTGGGTGAGTGCGCGCGTATCAACGCCTGTGATACCAGGCAAATCATGGTCCTTCAGCCACGCATCCAAATGTTTTGTCGAACGCCAGTTGGAGGGGTCGGTGATACGCTCGCGCAGGACAAGGCCGCAACAAGCGGGATCGAGCGTTTCAATGTCTTCGGCATTTGTGCCGACATTGCCAATATGGGGAAAGGTAAATGTAATAATCTGGCGGGCATATGAGGGGTCGGTCAGGATTTCCTGATACCCTGTCATAGAGGTGTTAAAACAGACCTCGCCAATTTTGGTGGTTTCAGCGCCAATGCCGTATCCCCAGATGAGTGTGCCATCGTTTAACAATAAACAGGCTGTCGCATTTTTAGGCTTTTGTGAGGAAGAAAAATCAGGCATATTCCAGTCGCTTTTTTAAATCGTGTTTACTTTGAGCACTGGAAGCCTATTTTAATAGTGAAAAATACAAAGAAAGAAAAGGAAAAATGTCAGAAAAACGCACAGAAATTAACACTGCAATGAAGCAAGCCTTGAAAGATAAGGATAATTTGCGTTTGTCCACAATCCGCCTAATTAATGCGGCGATTAAAGATCGTGATATTGCGGCCCGTTCCAACGGAAATGCAGAGGGGATTTCAGATGATGAGATTCTTGCGCTTCTTCAATTCATGATTAAACAGCGTAACGAATCGATAAAGATGTATCAGGATGCCAATCGCGCCGAACTGGCTGCGCAGGAGCAAAATGAGATTGAAGTGATTCAGACATTTCTGCCAGCCCAACTTTCTGATGAAGAAACATCAAAGGCCGTGGAAGAGGCGATTACCGAAACGGGCGCAGAGAGCATTAAAGATATGGGTAAAGTCATGGGTGTTCTCAAATCCAAATATGCAGGACAGCTGGACATGGCAAAGGTCGGCCCCGCCGTTAAAGCAAAATTGGGCTAAATAGTCTTGACCTCAGCGCTATAAGTGATTGCTCTTTGAACCTTATATTTGCTATGACTTAAACCATAATGAGTTTATCTCCGCGTTTTTTAGATGAATTGCGCTCACGCGTGACATTGTCCGATATTGTCGGACAATCCGTGCGCCTGACCCGTGCGGGTCGCGAATATAAGGGGTGTTGCCCCTTTCATAAGGAAAAAACGCCAAGTTTCACCGTTAATAATGACAAGCAATTCTATCACTGCTTTGGGTGTGGCGCGCATGGAGATGCCATTGGCTTCCTGATGCAGGATAAGGGGCAGTCCTTTATCGAGGCCGTTGAAAATTTGGCCGCACGTGCGGGCATGGAAGTACCCAAGGCCACGCCGCAAGAACGACAGAAAGAAGAAAAGCGTAAGGGCTTGCACCAGCTGATGGATGCGGCAACCGTTTTTATGCAAGACCAGCTTGAAAGTCCCGAGAACAGGGATGTCATGACCTACATGACAGGACGTGGCTTTAGCGCAGATATTTTAAGCGCCTTCCGTGTTGGATATGCGCCAGCCGATGGTCAGGCCATCCGTAAATATCTTAAGGCGGAGGGGTTTGATGATGCGCAAATGATTGAGGCAGGTGTTTTGCGTACCTCGCAAAAAGGTGGTGAGCCTTATGCCTTTTTCCGTGACCGCGTTATGTTTCCAGTGACAGATAAGCGCGGACGCGTGGTGGCCTTTGGCGGGCGTATTCTGCCCGAAAATATTCGCCCACCTGCACAAGGTGATTTTACACCGCCCAAATATATCAACTCGTCTGATACAGCGCTCTTTCATAAGGGGCGTATGTTGTACGGAGAGGCACTAGCGCGGCAAGCCGCATATGAGGGGCACACAATTCTTGTCGTTGAAGGGTATCTGGATGTGATGGCCTGTTATCAGGCAGGCATTCGCGGTGCGGTTGCGCCGCTGGGTACAGCGCTCACCGAGGACCAGATCGCAAGCCTATGGACGATGGGGCATCTGGATGAAGAGAAAAATCCTGTTCTGTGTTTTGATGGTGATAATGCAGGACGTCGTGCCGCGGCGCGCGCTGTTGAACGTATCTTGCCGTTACTAAAACCTGGTAAATCTGTGCGACTAGCGTTTCTGCCAGAGGGCGAAGACCCTGATACCTATATCAAGAATAAAGGGCGCGATGGCTTCGTCCAGATTTTGAAAACGGCCATTCCCTTACACCGCTTTATCTGGGAAGAACAAACAGAAGGGCGTGATTTCTCAACCCCTGAATCGCGTGCCGGACTTGCGGAAACACTCGAAAAAATTGCGACACAAATTGGTGACCGCGCTGTTCAGAATTATTACAGACAAGCCTTCCGTGACAAGCTTTGGGAGGCGTTTCGCTACAGTACGAAGCAAAAATCAGGTGGGCGTGGCGGTGCGAGCCAACCAAATATCGCGCTTAAGAAGCCCGTGGCGGGCCAACATAAAAACGCCGTACGACTGGAGCGCATCCTTGCAACGCTTATCAACCACCCCGCACAGATTTTAGAGTTTGAAGAGCAGCTCTCTGTCTTGAACGAAGGAGCCGAAAATTATCTAGAGCTACTTCATGAGATGATGGAGTTCGCGGGCGAGGTTTCAGAAAAAGACCTTGACACGAGGAACCTAAAAGACCATTTAAATGCAAATGGTTACGGGCAGCTTCTTGAAGCGTTGTCTAAAGAAACTATGTATATTCATGCGCCTTATGCACGACCAAAATGCGAGGCACATGATGTGGCAGAGGGATTACAGGATTTATTTGATCGGATGGCAGAAGAAAGACTTCTGGCCGAGGTCGGACAGGCAGGGCGCAAGATGAGCGCCGAGTTTGGAGAAGATGCGCAGGAAAGATTGCTTGAAATGCGCAAATTGCTTGGCGGTGGGTCGTCAAGCTAAGTTCGAGATATCTCTCTGACAAAACAGCATAAATATTAGCAACGATAAGGCGCGATATTATATGCGTGTGGGGTTTCCTTTTATGGTGATTCGCCATACATTTATGGGTGATTCTTTGCCAAAGTGATTCGTTTGAGACGGATAGCAAGGCGAGGTTGTGAAGATTTAGCAGGACAGATAAGACGATTTATGGCAAAAAAAGACGATAAAACAAACAAAGATAAAGATGATGATGCTAAGGTAAAAAAGCCTACGGGTTCGTTTAAAGCTGTCATCAAGAAATTGCTTTCGGAAGGCAAAAAGCGCGGCTACATCACCTATGATGAAGTGAACGAGGCTTTGCCAACGGATGACTTCTCCTCTGAACAGATTGAGGATGCGATGTCTGCTATCTCTGATATGGGAATCCAAATGGTGGAATCTCAAGATGATTATGATGAAGATGAAGGCAATGATGGCGACGATGGTGAGAAATACGAAAAAAGCGGAAATATAAAATCTGACGATACAGGTCGTACAGATGACCCTGTGCGCATGTATTTGCGCGAAATGGGAACGGTTGAATTGCTCTCACGTGAGGGCGAGGTCGCCATTGCCAAACGTATTGAGGCTGGCCGTGAGATGATGATTGGTGGGATTTGTGAATCTCCACTGGCCATTGAATCGATGATTGCCTGGTACGAAGCGCTTGAAAAAGAAGATATCTTGCTACGTGATGTTATTGACTTGGATGCCACTTTTGCTGAAACCCATGGCGTGACCTATGCCACAAAGGCAGATGATGAGAAAAAAGAGGCCGAGGCAAAGGAAAAAGAAAAGCAGAAAGAAAAGGCCGCTAAGGAGGCTTCTAAAAAGACTGCTAAATCCGCCAAGAACGATGATGATGAAGATGAGGACCAAACAGAAGGTAGTGGTGAGGATGAGGATGATGATGAGGACGAGGATGATGTCCAGCTCTCTTTGACTGCCAAAGAATCTGAACTGTTCCCGATTGTCATGGAATTGTTCAAGGACATTCAGAAAACTTATAAGAAAATGCAGAAGGTCCAGCAAACGCGTCTGGATGCTATCCAGCACGGGAAAGACCCTGATAAAAAGACCAATGAGAAATATCTCGCCCTGAAAAAGGAAATGGTTGATCACATGAATTCAGTTCATTTGAACAATTCACGTATTGAACAGTTGGTCGAGCGTCTTTACACAATGAACCGTGACTTGGTTGCCATTGAAGGACGTATCATGCGCCTTGCCCTTAATCACAAGGTTAAGCGCGATGAATTTCTTGAAACATATCACGGTTCTGAACTTGACCCGAACTGGATTAAGGATGTTGCCAAGCTGAAAGGTAAGGGCTGGAAAGAGTTTGCCGAGGCCGAGGGTGAGAGCGTTAATCAGTTGAAGGACCAGATTGCTGCTATTGCCGATGAAGCCATGCTACCGATTAGAGAGTTTCGCCGTATTGTTCATACTGTACAAAAGGGTGAGCGCGAGGCCGCACGTGCGAAGAAGGAGATGGTTGAGGCCAACTTGCGCCTTGTAATTTCGATTGCCAAGAAATACACCAACCGTGGACTACAATTCCTTGACCTTATTCAGGAGGGAAATATTGGCCTGATGAAGGCGGTTGATAAATTTGAATATCGCCGAGGATACAAATTCTCAACCTATGCCACATGGTGGATCAGACAGGCCATTACACGTTCTATTGCCGACCAGGCGCGCACCATTCGTATCCCTGTGCACATGATTGAGACAATTAACAAGATTGTCCGCACAAGTCGCCAAATGATCCACGAGATCGGTCGCGAGCCAACACCAGAGGAATTGGCCGAACGCCTGCATATGCCACTTGAGAAGGTGCGTAAGGTGCTCAAAATTGCCAAAGAGCCTGTTTCCCTTGAAACACCAGTGGGTGATGAGGAGGATTCAAATCTGGGTGATTTCATTGAGGATGCAAATGCTATCCTGCCGATTGAATCAGCCGTGCATTCAAACTTGCGTGAGACAACAACGCGTGTTCTTGCCTCCCTTACACCGCGTGAGGAACGCGTGCTTCGCATGCGCTTTGGTATCGGTATGAATACAGACCATACGTTGGAAGAGGTCGGGCAACAATTTAACGTGACGCGCGAGCGTATTCGTCAGATTGAAGCCAAGGCTTTGCGCAAGCTGAAGCATCCAACGCGTTCTAAAAAATTGCGCAGTTTCCTTGATACTTAAGGATCGATACTTAGGATAAGGCTTAAATAGGACAAACAAAAAACCCGCGCTCAAATTGAGGCGGGTTTTTGCTTGCGGCTTGTGCCGTAATTTCTGAGTTTATTCTGCGTCAATCTCATATTCCATCTCGCCCTGACGCACACTTGGAATAATTTGACCGTTATCGTCTGTCCCAAGCTCGTCTTGAACCTGCATTTCCTTGGCCACTGGTGCGTCATCGCTAACAATGACATCCGTATCCGCTTCGACTGCATTTTCAAGCTGGCTTATGGCATCAGCACTCTCAGGTTGAGCGCTCATAGGCATGTTATTATTTTCTTGTTCTGCCTGAGCAAGAATATCCGAAAGCTGTGTGTAAGAGCCATCGCCTGCAGAAGGCCTCAATTCAGACATTATAACTTTATTTTTCATGATGATATCATTGTTTGCACTTTGACGTTCGATGGTAGTGACATTTGTTTGCGGGTTTGTTTCAACTCTTGTTTCCATGGCTTGTGCACCGTGAAAAGTTAAGAGCGATAATGTGGCAACTGTTCCAAGAGCGAGCATTTTCTTAGTGTAAGACATAGTAAATTCTCCTTAATGTGATGTCGTAAAGGGTATAGAGCAGACTTTCGTGCAGCTGCTTGAAGCTTTGTCTGCAGAAGTTGCTACTGATGATGGCGCAAAGAAAATAAGCGCTGCAAGCATCAGTGCAAAAAAGATATAAAATTTTTGATTTAGTATATTCATAATTTACAAACGCAAATTTTGAATTTTGGTTCGCACCGTTTTGAAACAGTTTTGTAAAATTTTTGTTACGGACGAGGACTTTACGACTTAACAGGCGTTCGACGACCTGATATAGATGTGAATGAAACGACGTTTCAAGGGCCTGTAGCTCAGCTGGTTAGAGCAGTCCGCTCATAACGGATTGGTCGGGGGTTCGAATCCCTCCGGGCCCACCATTACCATTTAAATCATTGAATCTTAAGACGGGCCGCCCATAACGGGAGCAGCTGGAGCTGCTTGGGGTGCGTTTGCGCCAAGTGTGTCGTTAATGCGGTCAAATATTTGGGCGTAGCCCGTGCCAGAAGGGTGTAGTCCGTCAGATGAGCGTGCAACGCCGTCTGTGGAGACAAATGTGATGCCGCGTTCGCCCAGTTCGCGCTCCAAGGCCCCTTCAAGAGCGTCTTGTGCACGGTTGTAGCTTCGTGCCATTTGCGGGCCAAAGGCCGCATTGCCATTATAACCACCTGCGTCCACTTCATTTGGTCCAAGAACAACAGGGACCCCACCATTGGCAACAACTCGCTCTGCTATGTCTGCCAAGCGATCTGCATAGCGTTCGATAGCTTGTGAATTAGCGCCAGCCAAAGTAACCAGATCATTTGTGCCCATACTGATAATAACAACATCGCCTTGAGACACATTTGGAATGTCAGGTGTATTTGATCCAATGCCTATACCGCGACCATTCACACCCTGATTGTCAATTGAGGCAGCACCATTTAGATGTGCCCCAGCACCCTTTGCTATGGAGTCACCCCATAGAATAACATTCTGACCTTGCAGGCTAGGGATAGAAGAAGTTGCTGAGCTTGCGGTTGATGATGAAGCAGATGCCACAGGGCCATTTTGAGTGCCTGCAGATAAGCCTGCTTGCTCAGGTGTGCCTTCGGCATGGAAGTTAAATAAATTTCCAAGTCCCAAACTTTGTAAAATGCTCTGAAGGGCAGATATAAGCGGCTGTGCAAGATCACCTAATTCGAAATTTTGTGACGCGCTAGAAAAGGCACTGCCAAGTTGTACGGAAGTTTGAATGCTACCTCTATCTCTATTTCTCGTCTCAACCATGATTTATTTCTTTGATTACATTCCTGCTGGTGTTGCGGGTGCGGCAGGGGCAACTTGCTCTTCTTCCGCTGGTGAGGGCTCCTCAACAGGTGCGGCCTCTGCGGCGACATCTGCGGCAGCATCAGGTGCGTCGGCCACTTCATCTGCGGCGGCAACTGTGAAGTCTCCACGGCTTGAGATCTCTTGACCTTCTGCATTACGTTCAACGCGAAGCTGGCCTTTTTCTGCCTCCGTAGAGTAAGCGCTCTCAGAGCGTTGCATCTGTGCATCAATTTGTGTCCAGATTTCGGTTGGAACACGAACAAGTTGTCCACCTAAGCTGATTTCAACGCTATTTTCAGGTGTAAGTTCGTATCTGTCCCATGTGGGCATTTCACCAATGGGGCGTCCGCCACGCACATCTTCAGCAGCCTCGCGCAGTTGCTTTGTAAAATCTTGGTAGGCACGCGGATCATCGGTATGTGACCAGTCTGAATGGCTATCCTGTTTGTCTGCAGCATCGTGCAAATCATCAACCGAGAAGCGAATGGTTTGTCCATCAGGCAACCCTGCTGTGGTCGTAAGGATGCTATCATGCGTTCCTTCTGTGAAACGTGTTGGGTTTTCCGCAAAAACTTGACGAAAATCTGCATCATCCCTGTATGGCATATCACCGCCATTACGTCTTTGTAATGTGTTATAGATGTCTTCGTTAGCTGACCTGTCAAACAAGATACTGCCATCAGAAACGGCTGGCATAATAAGTGCCACATTGTCATCAGAGATTTGATAGATATTAGACACGCCATTAACGCTGCGTGCAATCAGAACATATGAGTTTACTTCGTTTGAGTAGGCGAGTACATGCTCAGCTGACTCAGGGTTGTTTTCCTGACGTGCAATAATGTCTGACATTTCTGTTAATACATCATTGCGAGAAATTTCAAAGCTGTCATTAATGCCAAATGGTGGAAGAGAGGCTTCGACAACAATCTCTGTGCCTTCGACTTCAGCAGCAGCTTCTGCGGCTGGCTCGCCCGCAACAGTGCGAATGCGAGCTTCTGTTTGCGAATTTTCCATTGTGATCGCGCCATCTATAAAACGGCCATCAATTGCCGTTAAATTACCACCTCTTGAAACGAAAACTTGCGCACTTTCTGTATTTAGGTCAGGTGCGCTTGGGTCGTCATCATTGGCTTGTACAGCAAGAAGTGCAACTTGGAGCGCGGCGACTTGACCTTCAGATTCAAGATGTGTCGTAATTGTTTCAAAATTGGCCTGATCATCACCTTCAACAAGTTCAAGCTCATTGGCCTCGGCATAACGCTGCATAGCTTGACGTGTGCTATCGCCAATTAAACCGTCAATTTCAAGATTTGCCTCTGGATCAAGCAAGTTCAGGGAGGCCTGCATGCCAGACACGCCTGTTGTTTTGATTGTGTTGCGCACAGCGCGGTCAGTCATTTCACCGGCTTGGCCGTCCATCGCAACGGCTTGTGCCTCGGAGATGCGGTCGCCGAGATGTTCATTTGCCCAGCCTCCAACAGCATTAACTGCTCCTTGGCGGACAAGCGCGTTCTCTTCACCTGTTAATCCTCTAACAAAGGCCTGTGAGAAAGTACTGTTATCGTCCAAAAGCGTTTCAGCAGCCTCAAGGATTTGTGGAATTTCGGCTTCATCAAGTGTCTCACCGATATCAGGTAAGGATGCATATTGTTCACGGAGTGCGTTATAGGCGGCCATGCTAGCCTCACCAAAATTACCATCAATTCCATTTGTGTCACCACCCATCACTGTAATCAGTGACTGGATCGACATCACAGCCTGTTCACCTGTTGGCATTAACTCAGTTGGTCTTGTACTCATAACTCACCCCAAAATCCATATTCGGTTATGAGCAAATTATGCCGTCAAACAGTTAACATAATCTAAAAAAATTAAATTATGATTATATCTCAATAGGTTAAAGGTATTAAAAATTTAGGTTTCCCAGCTTTTTAGGCTGCGAGTTTCTTTTGAAGGTAGTGTTCCAGCTTTTGCTTTAATTGAACGCGATCAACAGGCTTTGAAATATGATCGTTCATACCTGCTTCCTTGAACTTCTTAAGTTCCGTGCCATAGATGTGTGCTGATAAAGCAATAATAGGTAAGTCTTTATATTTTTCTTGCGCGCGCAGTGCTTGTGTGGCTTCAATCCCATTCATGTCAGGCATATTAACGTCCATAAGAATAAGGTCGTAGTCAGTCTTTTTTACTGCATCAAGGACTTCTTGTCCTGTGGAGACAAATGTCGCCTTATGCCCAAGCTCGCTTAAGAGATGTTCCATAACAATGAGATTGGGCTGATAGTCTTCGGCAACCAAAATGCGTGATGTTTCCCAAAACTTCTGGTTTTGAGGCGGGCGTCCACCTAGCATTTCAACTGCAGATCCTTCATTGGAATTGGTGTTTACTATACGATTAGGAAGCGTGACGAAGAATTTTGTACCGAAACCAAGGCGACTTTCGACGTTAATTTTTCCATCCATTTCATTTAGAAAATTCTTCACAATGGATAGGCCGAGACCTGTGCCCTCATAATGAGTTGTTTGGTGTGCTTTCTCAAAGCTTTTGAAAATGCGCGTCACATCCTCTTCGGCAATGCCCATGCCTGTATCAATAATTTGAAATTCGATATCAGCCAGGCCATTTGTGTTTGTTTGTCTGCTGTAGCCAGCCTTGAGTGTAACCGCGCCCTCTTTTGTAAATTTAATGGCGTTGTTCAAAATATTGATAAGGATTTGCTTGATGCGAACTTTATCACCCATATAAGTGGTGCCACGTAAATCGGCATAATCAATATTAAAGGCAATGCGCTTCTCGCGTGCGCGCGGTGTCATGATGCTAATAATTTCCTGGAATAGCATTTCAAAAGAAAACGGCTCATCCGAAAGTGAGAACGATTTTGCTTCAAGAGAAGAGAGATCAAGCACAGAATTTACAATCTCGAGGAGAGCCTCTGATGATGTACGAAGTGACTTTATAAGCTCTTGCGTATCGGCAGACAGGCTTGATTTCTTTTCGGCTAATATTTGGGACGTGCCAACGACAACATTCAAGGGTGTACGCAGCTCATGGCTCATATGGGCAACAAAGGCCGATTTTGCGTCATGGGCCTCTTGAATCTGCATATTTGTTCGGCGTGTTTTTAATAAACTCTCTACTAGTTCTGCATATTGGGTAAGGGAAGTAAGGTCATCTTTATTAAATTTTTTCCTTGGCTTCGTATCTACTATACAAAATGTACCAAGGTTATAACCGTCTTCAGATTTGAGAGGCACACCCGCATAAAAGCGAATATAGGGTTCACCAGTTACAAGTGGATTATTTTTAAAGCGGTCATCTTTGTGCGTATCATAAACGATTAGTGGGGTGTCCTCTAATATCGCATGCGCACAGAAGGCCACATCACGGCTTGTTTCTGAGATATCAACGCCGGTACAGGATTTAAACCACTGACGGTCTTTATCAACAAAAGAAATGAGTGCAATCGGGACGTCGAAATGCTTTTTGGCTAATTGAATAAGAAGGTCAAAATCCTTTTCAGCTTCTGTATCAAGGATATTCTCGTCTAAAAGCGCGTTGAGGCGCTCAGATTCATTGTCTGGGAGGGGTGGGCGCGGAGCATTCATGTGCGTTTTACGCTGAGTCACATGAAAACCTTTCCAAGCAAGAGTTGTGATAAGACACTTTATTACCGATAAAGCCGTTCCCTGTCAATTTTATTCGGTTTGAATATAACTTTATGTCGTTTTTGTATTTATTTGAGAAATCAGGAACTTCATGACCATTCAGTCCATTTGTAAGGCGTAGTTCAAATGAATGACTAATAAAGGAGAATAATAAATGTCACAATTAAATGGTAAAAAAATCGCATTTCTAGCGACAAATGGGTTCGAATATAGCGAATTGGAACAACCATGGCAGGCCTGTAAAGACGCAGGTGCGGATGTCGAACTGATTTCATTGGAAATGGGTGAAATTTCAGGCAAAACTAGTGGTAAGGAAGGCACATTCACAGTCGATAAAATCATTAGTGAAGTTTCGGCCTTAGATTATAATGGGCTTGTATTACCAGGCGGTCTGCAAAATCCAGATACGCTTCGCACAAATGAACAAGCCGTTCAATTTGTCCGCGATTTCTTTAAACAAGGTAAACCAGTTGGCGCAATCTGTCACGGTCCATGGATGTTGGTCGAAGCCGATGTTGTCAAAAACCGCAAGGTCACATCATATAAAAGTATCAAAACAGATTTGATTAATGCAGGTGCAAATTGGGTTGATCAAGAATGTGTATGCGATGAAGGATTGGTCACAAGTCGTACACCAAAAGACCTTCCAGCATTTTGCGCTAAAATCATTGAGGAATTCAATGAGGGCAAACACGACGACCAAGTCGCCGAAGCCGCATAACATAAAAATATAGACAAAATAAAAAGCCCCATCACGGGGCTTTTTTTATGACTTACTTCAAAAACCTTGTCAGGCTCTCATTCAGCTCTTTGGTGTGTGTGAAGTTCAACCCGTGCGGGGCGCCTTTAATGACATCAAGCTGACTGCCTGCAATCATTTCATGGGCGCGCTGCCCGCTTTTCTCCAGAGGCACAGTTTGGTCATCATCCCCATGAATAATGAGTGTTGGAATGTTAAAGGCGGCCATGTCTTTGCGGAAATCGGTCCGTCCAAAAGAATCGACGCAATCGAGAACGGCCTTTTTCGAGGCAGAGGCGGCCACCATTTGATTGAAGTGTAATTGATCCTTGCTGATGCGGTCTTTGTTATTCTCGTAAGTGACAAAATATTCCCCAAAGCCTGCAAAGAAACCAACAAAATCATCTTGAATGCCGTCCTTCATACCATCAAAGACCTCACCCTCGACACCCTCTGGGTTATCATCTGTTTTGAGCATGAACGGGGTAACTGATCCAATAAGAACCGCCTTGGCAATTTTGTCAGTGCCATAGTTCCCGATATAGCGTGCAACCTCGCCACCGCCCATGGAAAAGCCAACTAGGCTTACATTGTCTAGCTTAAGCTGGTCAATCAAGCGCTTCAGATCCGCTGCAAGTGTGTCATAATTATACCCATTCCATGGTTTATCCGACTGTCCAAAGCCGCGGCGATCATAGGCAATGACGCGGTGTCCTGCCGCAACAAGCGCACTGATTTGGTCGTCCCACATGCGATGGGAGAGCGGCCAACCATGGATAAGAATAACGGGGTCACCTGTCCCATAATCTCCATAATAAAGGGCAATGTCATCTTTGGCTGTGCATGATGTGTAGGGCATGGGCTTTCTCCGTTTTTTGAAAATCTTGCTTTATAACCTAAACAGATGGCTTTTCTTTTCAAGGTGAAAGACTATTTCATTATTCATGAAACAATTACGCATATTCCTCTTAGGAACATTTATAGTGGCTTTGACAGCGCTGACAAGCGGTGTTGCAAATGCTGAAACGAAACAAGCTGTCCTTGCGGGCGGATGCTTCTGGTGCATCGAACATGATTTAGAAGTTTTGGGTGGTGTCGAGGATGTAAAATCTGGTTACGCAGGCGGGGAAGTCGAAAATCCGACTTATGAACAAGTCTCCTCTGGCACAACAGGGCATTACGAGGTTGTGCAGGTGACGTATGACTCCGATAAAATATCCTATGCACAGTTGCTGGATGCGTTTGTTGAAAATGTAGACCCCTTTGATAGTGCGGGGCAATTTTGTGACAAAGGGCAACAATATAAGGCTGCTATTTTCACAAGTGATCCTGCTGAGCGTGCCTTGGCAAAAGAAAAGCTTGATGCAATCAGACAGAAATTTGGAAAAGAACCCACAATCTTGCTTTTGGACAGTGCAACTTTCTATCCCGCAGAGGATTACCATCAGGATTATTCTGAGAAAAACCCTATGCGCTATAAATTTTATCGTTGGAATTGTGGTCGTGATCAGCGTTTAGAGCAGGTCTGGGACAAATAAGTCACTATTTACAAAATAAATTTTTCAATTTGTTAATTGTACTTACCATTATTCTAAGTTGAATGTATTCTTTGTAAGACTTTTGATAAAACTAACAAAGGACTCTCTTATGAAAACGACTTTATTTGCCACGGTTGCAGCAGTTGCAATCGCTTTTTCTGCGCCTTCAATGGCCCAAGATATGGGATCATCACCATTAACAGGTGCTTATATTGGACTTCTTGGGGGTTATACTAATACCGAGCTAGAAGCTGGTGGTGCTAGTGAAGACCTAACTGGTGGCGATTACGGAATATTCGCAGGTTTTAAGCTTGATAAATATTTAGAAAACTCAATCGGTATTACAGGCGCCATTGAAGCGCATTATGCATGGTCTACTGCGGATGAGGAGATTGGCGGTATTACTTTGGAAAAAGATAGCGAATTTGGAATTAGTTTTCGTCCAGGTATCTCAATTTCAGAGAGATTTAACCCTTACGGTATTATCGGATATAAGCGCACAGAATTTGACGCATCTGGTTTTGGTTTGAGCGCATCTGAGGATTACAATGGTTTAGAGCTTGGTTTAGGTGCAGAAGTTCTTTCTTACGGAAATATAGGTTTCAGACTGGAATATGCTCACACATGGTATGATGAAGATGATGGCCTGGATGTAGACGAAGATACAATCCGTGCTGGTGTCTCATACAACTTCTAAATCAAAGTATTATCATGCAAAGAGCCTGTCCTTCGCGACAGGCTTTTTTTATGCGCGAAAAAGTTGACAAGGCACATAAAATCCTTATAACTGCGACTATTCCTGCGAAAGAGGGTTTTTAACCCCGTTGAAATAAGGAAATGGTTCTTTATCTCAAATCTAATGTGATCGGGCAGGACAATTAAAAAAGGAAGTAAAAATGAGCGGAAAAAGACTAGAATCCAAACATAAAATTGACAGACGCTTGGGTGTAAACCTTTGGGGTCGTCCAAAATCACCATTTAACCTGCGCCAAACAGGCCCAGGTATGCATGGTGCAAACCGTCGTAGCAAGCCAACAGACTATGGTATCCAGTTGGCGGCTAAACAGAAATTAAAAGGTTACTACGGTAATATTGGCGAGAAGCAATTCCGCCGTTACTTTGCCGAAGCCGAGCGCCTTCGCGGTGATGCAGGTCAAAACCTTGTTGGTCTACTTGAGCGTCGTTTGGATGCTGTTGTATACCGCGCGAAATTCGTTCCAACAGTTTTCGCGGCACGTCAATTCGTTAACCACGGTCATGTTCTTGTTAATGGCAAGCGCGTTAATATCCCATCTTACATGGTTCAAGAAGGAGATGTGATCGAAGTGAAGGAAAAATCACGCACAATGGCACTTGTTATGAGTGCGATTGAATCACCAGAACGCGATGTTGCAGAATATCTTGATGTCGATCACAAGAAATTCAAGGCCACTTTCTTGCGTGTACCTCAGTTGGAAGAAATTCCATACCCGGTTCACATGGAACCAAATCTGGTTGTCGAGTTTTACTCTCGATAAGAGAGCGAACCACACCCCTAGAGATTTTAAAGACCGCCTCATTAAACAGGCGGTTTTTTATTGGAGTTTTTAAGTGCTCAACGTTCCTAAAGTCCGTTGATGTGGTTTTAATTATTTTTCTTTCCGATGAGGGCGGAAATAATGCCGTGGAAGGTGCGGACTTCCTGTTCGCTTAAGTTTGCGCGGGTCAGCATGGTGCGAATATTATTGACCATGGTTGGTTTTAAATTCTCTTCGCGGAAGAAATGATTTGCCTCAAGCTCGGTTTCAAGGCGATTGCACAGATTAACAATCTCGTCCATGGGGGCGGGCGGTGTTTCTTCCGAAATGTTTGAGCTATCTGTGACGCGAAACTTATCCCATAAGGCATGACAGACTAAAAGAACAGCTTGTGCCAGATTAAGCGAGGTAAAGCCATCATTGAGCGGAATGGTGACCAAATGATGCATAAGGCTGAGTTCTTGATTATCTAACCCCGTGCGCTCGCACCCAAAGGCAAAAGCAATTTGTGCACCTTGAGTCGTTTCTTTGCTGGCCTTGGTAACAGCCGTGTTTAGATCTGAATGTGGCTTATTCAGCTCGCGCGCGCGTGCGGTGGTCGCAAAAACGGTGTGGCAATCAGCAATGGCCTTTTCCACAGTGTCAAAAATCGCGATTTCATTCATCAGTTCATAAGCGCCTGAAGCTGCACGTTCGGCCGAAGCGCTAGGCCAGCCATCCCTTGGCGCAACAAGGCGCAGGCGTGTCATGCCACAATTTATCATGGCGCGCATGCACATACCGATATTTTCCCCCAATTGCGGGCGAACTAAAATGATGATTGGTGCGTTAGAGGTACTCATGAGATAAAGTGGTATTTGATTTTACCGCACTTTGCTAGATTAAAGACACGATTAAAGGATATAAAATGTTTAGAGCTTTTTACCAAGAACACGCCCCCATCACACATGTTGCCGCCTTTTTCGCAACCTTTAGCGTGATTGCACTGTCAACAACAGCAGCACAAGCGGGACATCATGAAGATATGCAACATGATATGACGCCGACAGTCGAAGTTAGTGCAATGAAATCGACAACAGCGCCCCTTGTAAATGTCGAAGGTGAGGAAGCTGGCATGGTTACAATGATGGAAGGCACAAAAGGCGTTGTCTTCAAAATTGAAGGGACTGGATTTGCAGAAGGCTGGCACGGGGCGCATCTGCACCAGGTAGGTGACTGCAGTGATAATGAGGCAGGTTTTAAGGCGTCTGGTTCACATGTGAAGGCAGATGAGTCATCTAAGCATGGATATCAAAACCCTGAAGGGCCAGAAGCGGGCGACTTGCCAAATGTATTCGTACATCACAGTACGCTCAATGCCGAGTTTTATTCAGGCATGGTCAGCTATGATATGAATGTTGAAGGACGTGCAAAGCTTTTGGACGAAGATGGCTTTGCACTTGTCCTGCATGAGAATCCAGATGATATGGTAAGCCAGCCAATTGGTGGAGCAGGATCAAGAATCGCCTGTGCTGCCTTTAAATCTGTGAGTGAATAGGTATAGGTTTAGCACGCGATTGTAGGGTTATTCACACCCTAAAACATTGAAATTCTTAATGTTTGACATAATAACCTTTACAAATGGTTAAGAATGTGAGATAAACAAGAACAGAAAAAAGGAGTGGGACAATGTCATTAATGCAAAAACGTGAAGCGCTGAGATCGCGCCTTTATAACAAAACACAATTTGATATTTTGAACGAGTTTGAAACGCTCGACCCACAACGTAAAATGGTGCTTTGTGACCAGCTTCTTCACAGTGGTGTGACAACGTACAAAAATACAGTGAAGCTTCTTTGGCCTGTTGCAAATAGCAACGATGCTGTTCGCCTTGAAAAGTTTCTACGTTCACGCATGAAGCGTTAAGTTTAATCTAGGTTTACCCTCAGCTAACGGCTCTATCTATGATTGGAGCCGTTTTTTTGTGTTCTCAAAGCCGATAAGCGGAAGAAGCACACCCATTTCAGGTCCATGATCCATGCCTGTGACAGCCTGGCGCAAGGGCATAAAGAGGTCGCGGCCTTTACGACCTGTTTTTTCTTTGAGTGTTGACGTCCATGTGCTCCATGTATTTTCATCCCACGGGGCAGGGGGCAAATTATCATTGGCCGTTGCAATATAGTCCGCATCCTCAATTTTTGGTGTCACAGGGCCATTTGTCACTTGCCACCATTCTTCAATATCCTTGAAACGCGACAGATTTGGGCGGACAGCATTCCAGTAAGAGGCGTCAATATCACCCAGACCCATCTCAGATAGTCTGTCTTTGACGGCATCATAAGGTTTATCATGCAGGATTTTCGCATTTAAGCGGTTCAACTCTTCAACGTCAAATTTCGGTGTCCCGCGCGAAAACTTAGAGAAATCAAAGCTTTCAATAAGCGGTTTAAGTTCCGAAAACGGTTCAATCGGGTCAGAGGATCCTAAACGCGCCAAAAGTGAGGCAATTGCCATTGGCTCAAGCCCCTCGATATCGCGCAAATCCTTAATAGACATAGACCCAAGGCGTTTTGAGAGCTTGCCGCCCTCTGCATCAGAAATGAGCGGTAAATGAGCAAATTCAGGGACCTTTGCATCTAAAGCCTCAAACATTTGAATATGAAAGGCCGTATTGGATACATGGTCCTCACCGCGTACAACGTGGGTTATTCCAAAATCGATATCATCAATGACCGAACATATATGGTAAAGCGGGCTGCCATCCTCGCGGATAAGCACGGGGTCGGATAAAAGTGCGCCATCAAAGCTGACCTCGCCACGAATATTGTCAGTCCAGGTAATAGGTGTATGATTTAATTTAAAGCGCCAATGTGGTTGGCGGCCCTCGGCCTCATACTTCTTGATTTGTTCATCTGTCAAAGAAAGTGCAGCACGGTCGTAAATTGGTGGCTTTCCGCGCGCTAGTAAAGATTTACGCTTAAGATTAAGCTCCTCGGAGGTTTCATAGCAGGGATAGAGCCTGTCTGCGGCCTTTAACTGGTCAATAACGGCGCTATAACGGTCCATACGGTCGCTTTGTCGTTTCTTATCGTCCCAGTCCATGCCCAGCCATGTGAGGGCATCCTCAATAGCGTCCTCATATTCTTTCTTGGATCGCTCCTGATCTGTGTCATCCACGCGGAAGAGAAAATGTCCGCCTTCAGAGCGTGCAAAAAGCCACGTAATAAGCGCAGTGCGCAAATTACCAATATGAATCATACCAGTGGGTGAGGGGGCAAAACGTACGTGAACAGTCATAATAATGTCTTTTTTTCTTTAAATTTTAGACGCTAAACGTCTCATAGAGTTACGCGCTTTCGGAGGTGTTTTCAACGATAAACTCATGGATTAGCCTGTAAATCTGTTTGTGAGGGGCATGCGCCAATCACGTCCAAAGGACATCGCAGTAAGCTTAGGCCCAGGGGCTGCCTGCCTACGCTTATATTCAGAGCGTTGGAGCAGCTTATAGATACGCGTAATTTCATCCTTGCTTAGAGTGCTCTCCTCAATTTCAGCAGGCGTTTTGCGCTCCTCGATAAATGCCTTGAGAAGCATGTCGAGTACATTATAGGACGGCAGGCTGTCTGTATCCTTTTGGTTGTCACGCAGTTCGGCCGTTGGTGGCTTGGTAATGATGGTCGCGGGAATAGCTGGGCCTTGTGTATTACGCCAATGTGAGAGCGCGACAACATCTGTCTTATACAAATCCTTAAGTGGAGCAAAAGCACCAGACATGTCCCCGTAAAGCGTTGTGTAACCCACGGCAATTTCGGATTTATTGCTTGTGGAGAGCAGTAATGCGCCGCTGTGGTTTGATTGCGCCATCAAGAGGAGCGCACGTAGGCGTGCCTGCATATTCTCATGTGGAAGACCCTCCATATTTGGAAACATGTCCTCAAAGGCACTCGTATATGCGGCAAGGGGCAGATTTTCACATGGAATCCCAAGCGCATTAGCGCAGTCTTGCGCATCTTTAAGGGATTGCTCCGATGAAAAGCGCGAGGGTAGGAAGAAGGCCTTTACATGTTCTGCCCCCAATGCGTCAACGGCAACTACGGCGGTCAGCGCACTATCTATCCCGCCAGAAAGCCCAAGAAGAACAGATGAAAAGCCGTTCTTAACAACATAATCACGCAAACCCATTTTAATGGCGCTGTAGAGACTTTCCTCGCGGCTGGTTTTATCCACAAGCAGATTCGGTGCATTACCATTCTCTAAATTATCCGTTGAGAGTGAAAGGGTTTGCGCTGTAAAGGCAGGAATAAGGTTAGTAAAATTGCCGTTTCTATCGATCATGTGTGCGCCACCATCAAAGATGAGTTCGTCCTGTCCGCCAAGCAGATTCAGCGCAAGGTGCGGCAGTTTAGTCTCGGTGAAACGATTCTGCATAATGACTTCACGTTGTACGGCTTTTGTTTCTGTGTAAGGGCTGGCGCTTACAGTTATCAAAAATTCTGCGCCATCCTGTTTGAGTTTTTCTGCAACATCGGATAGCCACATATCCTCGCATATCATGAACCCAATGCGATGGCCTTTAAAAGTGGCGCATTGTGGCGTGTTTCCTGTCTTAAAGTAGCGCTTTTCATCAAAAACACCGTAATTGGGCAATTCCACTTTACGATGTGTATGAATGATCTTTCCGCCCTCACACAGATGCACACTGTTATAAAGGGTGTCTCCTTCGCGTTCAGGCACAGGTAGTAGAAAGGCAGGGAGCTCGCGTGTGCTTTCAAGAAGTGTTTCAATCTGGCCTTCTATCTGCATTATAAAGCCAGGTACATTGAGCAAATCTTCTGGTGGGTAGCCGCATAAGAATAACTCAGGAAAAATAACTAAGTCAGTTTTTCCATCATGTTCTTCTAAACAGGAGAGCATCTGCGAGGCATTGCCTTTAATGTCGCCAACAACGGGGTTGAGGCAGGCAAGGGTTACAGTGAGGGGTTTTGCGCTCATAGGGTTGTCAACCTGAGGGGATACTTTCTTGATACATCGTGACCAGTTCCTCGGCAGAAGTTGGGTGAATGGCCATAGTTGCATCAAAATCAGCCTTTGTCGCGCCCGCCTGCAAGGCTGTTGCAAAGCCCTGAATGATTTCAGGTGTGTCGCGTCCAAGTAAATGAATGCCAAGTACCTTGTCTGTGTCACGACAAACTATCAATTTCATCATTGTCTTTTCCTCACGCTTGGAAATCGTATGGATCATTGGCGTGAAAGTTGTTCTAAAGATTTTAACATCGTAGCCTTTTTTAACGGCATCTTCCTCGGATAGGCCGACCGTGCCGATCGGTGGTTGGGAGAATATGGCCGTTGCAATATGGTCATAATTGACAGTTCTGTTTTTAACATGGTCACTGCCAAACAGGCGGTCGGCCAGTACATGACCCTCAACAATAGCTACAGGAGTTAGCTTGATCGTGCTGGTGACGTCACCCACCGCAAAGATGTTATCGATATTTGTCTGGAAATGTTGATCGACAATGATTTCACCATTCTTGGAGGTTGTAACACCGGCCTTATCAAGTCCAAGTTTTTCTGTGTGAGGGATACGCCCGACAGCGGCAAAAAAAGTATCACATTTAAGCGTTTTCCCATTATCCAAATGAACAATCGTTTTGTTGTCGTCTTTTGAGAGTTTCTCAACGGCAGTTTCAAAATGAAGCGTCACATTTTGTTTTTTCATTTCTTGGGCAAGTCCAAGGCGTAAGTCATCGTCAAAGCCTCTTAAAAACATAGGTCCATGATAGATTATCTCCACATCACAGCCCATGCCCTGCAAGATATGCGCAAATTCAACAGCGACGTAGCCGCCGCCATAGATGATGGTTTTGCCAGGATGTGAAGGCAGGTGAAAGACATCATCTGACACAATCGCATGTTCATGGCCAGGTATTGCAAGGCAGCGCGGTTTTCCGCCAACAGCAATCAAAATTTTATCAGCTGTAATGGTTTCCTTACCGTCAATTTCGAGAGTGTGTGCGTCAACAAAACGAGCATATCCTTCGAAAATATCGACATTATTCTGTTTGAGTATTTTCTCATAAATTGCATTTAGTCTATTGATTTCCTTGTCTTTATTATCGATTAAAGTGCACCAGTCGAATGTTTTTTTATCTGTGGTCCATCCGTAATTAACGGCGTCTTCTATGGCATGGCCTAGGTCGGCAGCATAGGACATAAGCTTTTTAGGCACACAACCCAAATTTACACATGTTCCACCCCATTGAGAGGATTCCGCTATACCAACTTTTGCGCCGTGCTGGGCCGCTATACGTGCGGAACGCACACCACCTGAACCGCCACCAATCACAAAATAATCATAATCGTATCGTCTTTGGGTCATTGGGTCGAATCTGCCTTTTCTTTTAGTGTCTTTTTGATAAATGTGCCAAGTGCCTTCTCATCAGAAAATCCTATTTTAACGGGCAAAACATCTATATGTTCTAAGGTAGTACGATGGGACAGTCTGACAAAGTCTTTTTCGGTTGTAATAAGGCGCGCGCCTTTCTCAGTGGCCTGTTTTTCAAGTGTAGCAATGTCGGAGGCTGTAAAGCTGTGATGGTCGGCAAAATCCACAAAATCAATGATGTTCAAGCCACATTCCTTGAGCGTGCTAAGGAAACGCTCTGGGCGTGCAATGCCTGCAAAGGCGATATAGGGCGTTTCTTTGTTAATGGTTTGAGTTATATCGGCCTCAAGTTGTGCGTGGAAGAGGGGTTTATCCTGAGGAAGTGTCTCTTTTATATTATGCTTGTCATCACCCACGATGATGAAGGCATTGCTCATCTCAAATCCGCGTTCAAGCGATGTACGCAGTGGCCCAGCGGGCAGTAATTTACCATTACCAAAGCCATCTTGGCCATTTATCACCGTAAAGATAATGTTTTTATGCAGACTAGGGTTTTGTACACCATCATCCATGATAATGAGGTCATGATTATGCTTTTCAGCTAGTTTTGCGCCTTGCGCACGGTCACTTGATTTAATGGCCATGCCGTGTCGTGCCAGGAGAAGCGCCTCGTCCCCCCAAGAAGACGCTGCACCATCAGACTTGACCAGCTCAGGGCCAGTGACAGAGCCACCATAGCCACGTGTGAGAAAGGCAGGATCAAGTGCAATAGCGTTTTCGATAATGAGCTTGCGCAACGCAATAGCTGTTGGTGTTTTACCAGCCCCACCACTTGTCAGGTTACCAATACAGATGACAGGAAGTTTGGAGCGTATCGTTGCGCGGGCCTTTGTTGCGCGCACGCAGGCATCAGCCGCGGCGTAAACATACGATAAAGGCGACAACAAAGTTGCCGTAAGAGATTTTTCTTTGTACCAGAAGGCGGGGGTTTTTAGCATGCTTTTATCCCTGCGCTTTCTATCGCTTTACAGGCAGTCGATAGACATGATTTATTTTTAAGAATAACGGCTCAAGTTCAAAAAGCACATCCTTAATGACGTTGGCCTTCTTATCGGCAAAGTGCCCGCCGTTATCACGCAAGGTCTCGCGCGCGACCGTGTCCTCGAAATAACGCTCTAGCGTTGGTGCCACTTGAGCCTTATCGGGCACAATTTCAAGGGCATCATGAGCCACCATCTGTTCGACAAGGTTTGTTTGGTTTTGATAGTTCGGTCCAATAAAGGTTGCACAATCAAGAAGCGCGGCCTCAATAGGGTTGTGCCCACCGCCACCATCATCACTGAAAGTGCGTCCAATAAAGGCAATCGCGCTTAATTTATAAAATAAGCCCAGTTCCCCAAGTGTGTCAGCGATGTAAACCTGCGTTTTCTTTGTAATATCAGGTTTTTGCGTGCGTAATTGCATATTTAATGATGTGCCCTCAAGATTTTTGAGGATGTCGTCTCTGCGCTCTGGATGGCGCGGCACAATGATTGTGAGAAGGTCTGGGTAGGCTTTTAGTAAGCTTTCATGCGTTTCAACACATAGTTCTTCCTCACCCTTGTGCGAGCTGGCAAAAACCCAAGTGGGGCGTTTTCCAATTTGTTTTTTAAGATCTGCTAGCTCCTTCTCATCATATGTGAGCGGGTCAGAGCTAAACTTCAAATTGTCTGTAACAACGCAGCGATGTGCGCCCAAATCATCAAACCAGTCCTTATGTTCCTGTGTTTGAGCCAGAATAACATCAAACACGCCCAACATCTGCGCCGCATCAGAGCCAATTTTTTTCCAGCGTTTATAAGAGCGCGGTGACATGCGCGCATTCACAAGGGCGCAGGGAATGTGGTGACGCTTTAAAAGGCGCAGCATATTGGGCCAAAGTTCGGATTCCATCCAGAAGGCCGCATTGGGCTTCCAATGGTCAAAAAAGGCACGTACCCAGTCTGGATGATCAATAGGGGCATATTGATGCACGGCATTGTCAGGCAAACGCTTCATCATAAGAGTTGCCGATGTGACCGTGACAGTTGTGACCACAAAGGATATACGTGATTTATCAAGGTAAGTGTTAAGCGCATCAATAAGGGTGAGCGCTGATTGTGCCTCGCCAACGCTTGCCGCATGGACCCAGAAGACGTCTCGATTAGGACGCGCAACACTGCTTATGCCACGGCGTTCGGAAAGACGATCAGGGTCTTCTTTACCTTTAGCAACACGATGCTGCAGATAATAATTTAAAAACGGCTTCGAATGTCGGATAGCCTTGCGATAGATGCGTAAATACATGCGCGCACTATACTATTGCCAAGTTCAAATGGCGAGTAGTGTGGCGATATTTTTATAATTTATTTTTAATTGGCAATAGGTGCACAGTCATTAGATGAATCACATGCAGTGCCAGGGCGCGAGACACAGTAATAACTATCACCTGTGGTCTCTACTTTCATACACTCACCCTCGGGAGGTAACTTGGATTGAACAGGCTCTGATACGCGCTCCACTGAGCGATATTCAGGGGCATCGTAGTCAAATACGTTCCCTAATATGCCCTGTAAACCGCCGCCAATACCGCCAGCAGCACCGCCAATAGCTCCTGCAACTGCGCCACCACCTGCGACAACCTCAAACGGAATATTCTGTCCAAGAGTGTTTTTGTAGAGGTTCTCGATTCCATTACATTCTGAGAACCCGCCAAATCCTGCAAGGTTACCAATCAAACCAACAACAGAGCTAGGGTCACTCATTGGGTTACTGGACAAAAAGGTTGCAAGTGTTGCAAGTGTTCCTTCGGACAAAACCGCATCCATTGTCTGGTCGCATTTAATGTCGTTACAAAAATCTTCAACGTTATCACTGAAGCTTTCGCCGGCTGTTTTACCACCAGAAAGGAGTTGTTCACCTAAACATGTTGTATCGGCCGCACTTTGATGTGGCTGGTAGACCCCTCGAATAACTTCATGATCGCGCGAAGCCTTGTTATATTTAGTATTTTCCAAATTTTCACGGACTTCTGGAATGCATGTCTCAGAAGATGTTCCTCCGCCAGAAGCAGCGCCGCCTCCAGAAGGGGGTGGGTTGCTTGTTGCAAAGGCATTTGAAATACAGAAGAGTGTCGCAAAGAGACAAATCGTCAAACCATGAAAGATGCTTTTAGTCATACTGTGATATTCCCCACTTCAAACTCAATTTCCCCACTAGACTATCTTCTATTGTAATAAAAGACGAGGCGTTTTTGCAAACTTTTGTGATAAAAGGCCTATATTCGATTGTTATAAAACACGCTTTTGCCCAAAAACATTATGAACTGCTTGCTCTGCCTTGAGTGCAACACTTTTGCGATCATCCTCTGACGTGGGCAAAAAGGGCGCGTGAAATGTAAGTTTTACAGTCGCTCCCTTTGATTTTGCAAAGCTCCAGAGGTGGGGTGCTAAATCCATATCCCCATACCACGCATAGAGATCGCGCTGCTTTTGTGTTGTAATCCCCATGTTTTCAATAGCCACAAGCGATAGGGATACAGGCTGAATAGGAATTTTTTCCTTACCTGCACATATTTCAAAGAAATTCGAGCGGAAAGCAATGGCGTGGTCTCCCTCTGTTGATGTGCCCTCAGGAAATAAAATTAAGCGCCTTTTGTGGTCTGTGTACCCCTGAAGCCCTTGCATTTCGGCCTTTGCAGCGGTTAGGCGGCGATCAATAAAGGCTGTGTTTTGTAGTTTGGAGAGGAATCCAAAGACGGGCCAGCCTGCCACTTCCTTTTTGGCAATAAAGCACGCGACAAGCCGTGAGCCTAAAACGGGGATATCAAGATAAGAGAAATGGTTGACGGCATAAAGGAGCGGGCGGGCCGTATCAATGTTACCTTCAACCTGAACCTTAATTCGAAAAATAAAACAAATGCCCTTGTGCCACAAATAGGGCAGGGCATGGACAACCTGATTTCTGAAAATGAGTTTAACAAGTAATTGTGGCGGAACACAGAGTAAGCACCACAGAAGAAAGGCGCAGATTTTTAGGAAAGCGATGCTCGAGCGTATCATGCTTGCGCAGAAACCTTCTCAAGTGGTGGGATGCTAGTAAAGATATGTTCAGCAACGGTTTTCTGCGTCGTGCGCTCGTAATGCTTTAGATACTTATCACGGACATAGCTGGTGGGAAGCGTAATAAAGACATCGACTGTATTAAAATCATAATCAATAACCGCGCCATCCCCAATTTTTGCGCCAATACGCAAATAACCCTTAATGAGAGGCGGTAATTTTTGAAACACTTCAGCCTCGTTAATCTGGTCTTTTGGCATCAAATTCATGTCTGTGTAGCGCTCAGGTAGAGCTTTCACACACAAATCTGCAGGAGCCTTGTGGAAGTGGTGCAAGTAAGAAAGTTCTTCTTTTAGCTTGTTAGGGTCAGTCCCATGAAGACTGGCGCATCCAAAGGTAAGTCCAATTTCATTGTCAAAGACATAATAGGCAATGCCCTTCCAAAGCAATTGAAGCACGGCACGTGTACGATACTCCTCAAGAACACAGGAACGCCCTAGTTCAAGCATACTAACGCTTTTGCCTTTTAAAAGGCTAATGTCATATTCATCAGAGGAGTAAAATTGACCAACCTGATCAGCGGCCTCCTGATTAATCATGCGGTAGGTGCCGACAATCTGGGTTTCAGCTGTTTTACCGCGATTAGGATCAACAACAATCAAATGCTTAGCGGCTGCGTCGTATTTATCAAAATCGCGTTTTTGGTTTGCAACATCTGGGCTTGGTTTGGCCTGATGTTCCTCGTAAAAAACCTTGTATCGCAGACGTTGGGCAGCAATGACCTCGTCTTCAGTTTCGGCAAGTCTGACGTGGATATCGTTTTGATCACCTGATAATGCTTCTATACTCATGGGGAAACCTTAATCATATCAGGGCAGGCTTTTCTAGTAATAAGTTCAAAATATCAAAGTTCTGCGTTAGCGGATGTAAATATGCACTTCGCTAGTCTTGGCTGATGGGCTTTTGCTTGTCGCCAGATCGATTCTGTTCTGGTCGATACCCTGCTGTGTCAGTGTTCTGAAAACTTTCTCGGCATTGCGTCTGGCACGTGTGCTTTCAATCGCTAGCTGTGCGGCATTCCCAACAGTTGGTTCAACGGCCACCAAATCAAACTGTGCGTTTGGATATTGTGCGATCGCCTCGCTCACGGCTGTGTAAACAGGTTCTTCAAAATTAACATTGGCCTTATCAAAACGAATTTTAACCAATGGCTTTGGATTGCCAACAGAGGGTGCAGCAGCTGGTGAAGAACTGGCCACTTGCTGAACCAGTTGTGTTTCAGGTGCGCGTGAGAATGGGCGGCTGGATAAAGCCTTGCCATAGAAATCCCCGTTAGCCACTGCTAGTGACAATGTACGCAAATTATTTTGTTCAGCGGCAAGATAAGCGGCTGTTCTTGAAATATCATCGTTTACGTTGTTTTGCAGACGGTCAATGACAATGGTGATGTTGTTAATCGAATCTTCAATCGCGGCCAGTGTTGCATGGTCCTCTTCAAGTGCACCTGTCAGAGAATAAGCTGCGCGTGCCTCATTAATAAGGTAGGAAGCTGTTGAAGCAACTTCTGATGTATCAACGGCCAGACCGTTGTAATCGACCAAATTGCGAGAGAGTGTTTCTAAGTTGGCTTGTGCCTGATCCAGCTGTTGCAACAGACGTGGGTTACCGGGTGTTGTCCCTGTTTGAAGCTGAGTGCTGATTGTTCCAATATTGGCATAGTAGGCAGCCGCTGTTTGCTGACCACTGCCTTGCAAAGTCGCCAAACGCCCTGAAATAGCAGAAACACGTGATTGCAAAGATGACAATTCATTACGCAACTGTGCAATTTCCTGATTAACGAGAGAATCATAGCGCGCATCTTGGGGCAACAAAAGTTGTTGCGGCGAAATAATCGGCGCGACAGGACGTGGTTGATAAATATCTCGTTGCAGATTTTCAGGCAACGGGCGGTTGGTAATAACGAGCGATTTTGCACTTACAGGAAGTGCGCCAAAGCCAAGGGATAAGCCAGTGATGGCTAGTAATGCAGCCTTGAGCGTTGTTTTTTTGGAAAGATGAAATGATACCATTTTAAACTTATAACTTCTTGCAATTCGAATTTGTAAGACACATGCCTGAACAAAGAGATTTATGTGATGATAGGTGGCAACTGTCAAGTAAAACAGTAAAATCTCGTTATTACCCACAAAACTTCTGGAAAACTTTTGAAAACACACCTTTTTTTCCAAAAATTAGTCTTGCAATCTCGGAATCACTGTCGTATGACTTTGCATCGTCTGCACACAGGCACGCGCCCGTAGCTCAACTGGATAGAGTACTTGACTACGAATCAAGCGGTTGGAGGTTCGAATCCTCCCGGGCGCGCCATTTTTCCAAAATCAAAAGATCTGTCTTTCTTAATTGTAGATATTGAGAAATCTGCAACTTTATGTTAGTTTCAATTAGTTAAAGGCGAAGGTCTTCCCTCCTAATTGAAGCTGATTTACATGAAAAATCTTTTTGTTGGAACGGCGGTATGTGTTTTCTTATTTGCCTCGCCATCGCTGGCGCAAACACTTGGGCATATTCCTGAAGAAGGAGAGTATTCTAAACAAGTAAGTAAATCCAAAAACGGTAATATACTTGCAGATACATACTTTATTGCTCCACTTAGCAAAAATGAACCTCTGGCTCCTAAGTGGGAAGGCCATATTGAGCTTGAAGGAAAACTGGGTACAGATAGAGACTTAGGCGAGGCCGCTGTTTTTATTCCAGTTCTTCAAAATGAAGACTCAATGTTGTTTACGGATTTGCGTTTCCGTATGGATGATAACGACAGCAAAGAATTTAATATTGGCCTAGGTTACAGGAAAATTGTAGGTAGTGACCTTGTTGTTGGAGGTTATGCTTTTTATGACCGGAGGCGCACTCCTAACGATAATAGTTTTAATCAAGCCACGATTGGGGTTGAGGCGCTGAAAACTGATTATGAGGCTCGTATAAATGCCTATATTCCTGAAAGTACTGAAGAGGACATAGGCGGGGTAGGTGTTACGCGTGCGGTCGCAACGGGCGGAAACATACAGCTGCAAACCTTTGGTAATGGTACAGAACGTGCCTTGCCGGGATTTGATGCAGAGTTAGGTTTTAAGCTCGATCTTACGTCTAATCTTGATCTGTGGACTTATGGTGGTGGGTATTATTTTGATGCTGATGATTTTGAGAAGGTCTCTGGGCCACGTGTGAGAATGGAGCTGCAATATAATGGAGTGCCCTTTTTAGGCGAAGGGTCACAATTTACGGTGGGTCTTGAGGGGCAAACAGATGATGTTCGAGGTGATCAAGCCTTTGCCTTGGGTAGGCTTCGTGTGCCATTTTCGACATTTAAGATGAGGACAGACAATGGACACCGTCCAAAACTCTCACCCATTGAAGAGCGTATGACGTCACGTATATACAGAGATGTTGATATAGTCGCTGTAGAAGCTGAGGCGAGTGATGAACCGATTTTAACAGAAACAGCGTCTGTGACTTTGGAAAATGGGGCGCAGGTGTCAACCTTTACGGCTATTGATGCGGGGGATGATCCAGCGGTTGAGATTGCAGGGGCTGGTGTAAACGCATTGGTTGTTCTGGATGGCTCATTAGGTAGTCTAACGCCCTCAGGTCAAATCCTTGTCCAGGACGGTCAAACTATTATAGGTGGCGGAACATCTCTAATGGCTACGGGCACCAATAGTGGAGCGCGCGTCCCTGTAACATTCGCAGGGGTTCGCCCAACCATAGATGGCGGTGGGGCCAACAGGGATATTGTTATAGACGGCGTCAATGATATTTTAATTCAGAATATAAATTTAACTAATACTGGTTCAAGGAGTCTCCTGATAATTAATGGCTCTGGTAATGTAAATTTGCGCAATATAAATGCGAGCAATAACACAGCGGTTGGCTTGGTAGCTTCTGGCGTTGGAACAGTTGTTGCAGCGAGTAACGTAAATTTGACTAATAACAATATTGGTGCAGGGGTGCTTAGTGCTGCGAACTTAAACTTGTCTAATTCAATAATTTCTAATTCGTTAACTGGCATTGATACCAATGATTTTGGGCCAGGAAATCCAACTTTAAATCTTAGTAACACAACAATTGAAAATATAGGAAACAATGTTCTGCAATTGAGTGATGTCAATGTCTCAGGAAGTGGAAATATTGTGAATGGTCCTGTCGGTGGCGTTGTGTGCAGCAATAGTGGCGGTAATACTGGCTCAATATCTTTTGATAATATCCTCGGTGGTGGGGCGGGTACGTGTCCTTAAAGTTTCTGTGCCTCGCAAAGGAGGCAAGCTTTTTAGGTTACTCAGAGCGCATTTTTTGTAGTTTTACCTTTGGTACGCCATTTACCAGACGGTAAATTTACTGTGTTACGTCAAATAAGAAATCCTTAAATCTTTTTGCCTATAATAAGTATTGATGAGTTAACATCGGTCTGGGGCTGTGATATAAATATTTGATATATCACTCATTACGCAATGTAATGATGTCAATTGCGCCCAGTCTGGGCAAAAAGAAGTGACCTATGCAGGATTTTGATCCAAAAGAACAGAAACGCAAGATAGAAGCGGATGCCAATCGCAAAGTGAATGATGCGCATGCTGATGATATTGTGCAGCCAGACGCACGCCTTGAGGACGATGCTGACGATATAGATTTTGATTTTGTTGATATGACCGTTGATGAAGAAGAGCTGAAACGTGAGATGGCGCAAAATCAACGCGCGCAAAATATGCATGATGCACAACACTCTTCAGCGCAGCGCTCTATAGAAGAGCGAAACGATGATGGCCCTTTGGAAATGGATATGGAGTATGTTGCTGATGATGCGGTGACACCCCCACAGGCCGATAATTCTTCGTCAGAGACACAGGTGCCTGTAACACAAACAACGCAGGTGCAAATGTCGCAAGGAACGGATGTTGCTACTTCAGGCGCTGATGGTGATCTAGTGGATGGCCAGAAAATGCGCCTTGGTGAACGCCTCATCAAAATGGGGCTTATTACAAATGAGCAACTGAATGTTGCACTACAAGAGAAAAAGCTGAGCGGTAAAATGCTTGGCGAGGCTATTGTTGAGCTGGGCTTTATTGACGAAGAGCAGTTAACAATTGCATTGGCTGAATCAGCGGGTTTTGAAGTGTTTGATCCGAAATCAACCATCGTTGATGGGGAGGCGCTTCGTCTTTTGTCAAAACAAGATGCGCAACGCATGCGCGTGTTGCCACTTTTTATGCATGACCAAAGTGTTTATGTCGCTTTGATTGACCCGTACGATATCGTGGCGATGGACGCCTTGCGCCGAAAGATGCCACGCGGTTTTTCCGTCAAACCTTTAATGACAACGCCCTCTGTCCTTAATGAGGCAATTGATGCGGCTTATGGTTACGCGAGTGCGATTGAGGATATTCTTAAAGAGCTTGAAACGCTTGATACAGAAGCAATTAACAAAATCGATGAACATGAAAACTACACGCACCCGATTGTGCGTCTTGTAAACGCGATGCTGTTTGAGGCGGTAAAATCAGGTGTGTCTGACTTGCACTTTGAGCCAGAAGAAAATTTCGTAAGGTTGCGTTATCGTTTAGACGGTGTTCTCTTCACTGCGCAAATTATTCATAAGAAATATTGGAGCGGGATTTCACAGCGTATTAAAATTATGTCTGATTTAAATATCGCTGATAAATTAAGCCCGCAAGATGGTCGTTTTAACCTAAACATTGGCGGTCGAGATGCTGATTTTCGTGTCTCGTCCTTGCCAACGGTACATGGTGAAAACATTGTCTTGCGTGTGCTTGATAAAAAGGCATCTATTTTGCCGCTTGATGCCCTTGGTTTTTCTGATGAAAATATGGCGTTAATTGAAAAGTCTCAAACGCGGCCCGAGGGGATTATTATTGTAACGGGACCAACGGGATCTGGTAAATCAACCTCGCTTTACTCCATGTTGAATAAAATCAATGATGTTGAGCGTAATATCCAGACGCTCGAAGACCCGGTTGAATATTCCCTTCCCATGATCAGGCAAACAAATGTACGCGAGGGCGTGTTGGATTTTGCAGATGGTATCCGTGCAATGTTGCGTCAGGACCCTGATATTATCTTTATTGGGGAGATTCGTGACGCGACAACAGCTGAAATGGCGCTGAAAGCGGCCATGACAGGGCATCAGGTTTACACAACACTTCACACAAATGATTCCTTTGGGGCTATTCCACGTTTGCTGGATTTGGGATTGAAGCCAAATATGCTTGCAGGATCAATTATTTCCATTTTTGCGCAGCGTTTGGGTCGTCGTTTGTGTCAAGATTGTCGTGTCGCTTACACAGCTAGCCCAGAAGAGTGTGAATTGCTGAAGATTGATCCTAGTAATGCGCCTGAAATTTATAAGGCGAGCCCGGATGGGTGCACAAGCTGTTCTGGTATGGGGTATAAAGGGCGTACAGGTATTATCGAGATCCTCATGTTTGATGAAGGTATGAATGATGCGCTTGCGCGCGGTGAGTCCAAGGCTGAGTTGAAGGCCTTGGCTAAGGAAAAAGGGTTCAAGAGCTTGGCAGATGATGCCATTCTGAAAATATTGGATGGTGTAACAAGTATTGACGCTGTTACCAAGGTTGTTAGTCTATAGAATCATGTGATTGAGGAGAAACCACATCGCACAGTATCGTTATAAAGCATTGAATAAGAAAAACCGCGTTGTAAAAGGCGTGGTTGGCGCAGTGAATGAGGCTGATCTCTACACGCAACTGCAGTCGGCAGGGCTTGAGCTTGTCCAATGTTCTGAAATTAAAAAAAGTGGTGGTATTACCATCATGCGTGCGCCCAGTGTTAAGACACGTGATTTGCTAACCCTATTTATTAATTTAGAGCAAATGCAAGGGGCTGGTGTTCCTTTGCTTGATGCGCTTTCAGATATTCGTGATGCCACAGATAATGACCGTTTGCGTGATATTTTGTCCGAAACATATAGAAGTGTCTCCGAGGGTGCGTCCATGTCAGAAGGTTTTGCGGCGCAACCAAAAGTTTTTTCCAATATCGTTGTCTCTCTTATTAAAGCGGGTGAGGAAACTGGGGATTTGACCTTCTCTTACCGCGAGATTTTGAAATATCTTAAATGGCAGGATGCACTTCAAAGTAAAATGAAGAAGGCAACCCGTTACCCCATAATTTTGTTGGCTGTCGTTGTTCTTACAGTCGTCATCATGCTTGGTGTGGTTGTGCCTCAAATTATTGGCTTCATTTCAAATTTGGGGCAGGAGCTACCCTTTTATACAAAAGCGCTGATGGCAACATCTGAATTTTTTCAAAATTACGGTGTATATGTCGGGATTGCTCCCTTTGCCCTGTTTGCTCTTTATAAAATATTGCGTGGTGTATCACGTGAGTTTGCTTATCGCGCCGACAGGGTGTTCTTGTCGCTTCCTATCATGGGTCCGCTTATTCGAAAAATTACAATTGCGCGTTACGCGCAAACATTTGCGGCGCTCTATGCCAGCGGAATCAGTGTTTTGGGTTGCTTGAAGTCCGGCCGTAATACTGTAGGAAATCTGGCGCTTTATGAGGCGTTTGAAAATGTTGAAGAGCAGGTTAAAACAGGAAGTTCTTTATCCGAAGCTTTTAATTTTACAGGTGAATTTCCGTCCATGGTCGTGCGCATGGTGCGTATTGGTGAGGAATCAGGTAATTTGACGCCAGTGCTTGCGCAGGTTTCTGAGTTTTACTCTAAGGATGTTGAGGAATCGGTTGATGGCATGATCGCTATGATTGAGCCTATGTTAACTGCCTTCTTGGGTGGAATGATCCTTTGGATTGCGGCCTCAGTGTTTGGTCCTATTTATTCCAGCTTTGGGGAAATGGACTTCTAAAATATGAGCATTTTTTCACTTCCAAAAACGATTTTAAATGTAACGGACGAGGCCGTCTTCGTCTACAAAGTCTCTGGCAAAAATGTGGATTTACTGGGTGCTTATGCATGGCAGGATGAGGACTTTGAAGCAAGTTTGTTTTCAGCCATCGTAAATGACGCAAATATGGCGCCAGTTATCCTTCTTAACGATACGGTTGACCAACACTATCGTAAGGAGCGTGTTCCAAGTGTTGGTGTGTTTGAATCGGGTACAGTTGTAAAACGCAAGCTAGCCATTGCCTTCCCGAAATATCCTTTTAGGGCTTATAAAAAACTCTCTGAAGTTACACCAAGCAAGAAAACAGCTAGCGGCGACCGCACCGTAAAGACAGCGACTTATCTTTTTGCTGCCTGCCCCGAGACACAGAATATTCAAAAGGTTATGAATGTTCTTAAAGATACAGATGTTTCGATTGCTGGTTTTGGTCTTCTTCCAACAGAATCCGTTAACTTTGTCGAGGCACTTTCACGAAAAATATTTGGTGGCGGTGAAGGCGATAAGAAGTCCACCCTTTCTTTCTTGTCTAAGAAAAAGGCGCCTCCTCCCAAAAGTAATGTTTGGACAATTTTTATAGGCCAAAACCGCTCTGGCGGGTTGCGTCAAATTGTGACTAAGGGCGGTGAGCTTGCATTAACGCGTATCACGCCTATCGTTGAGACAAACGAGGATATCGAGTTATGGACAGGTGATATTTTTAGAGAATATCAAGCGACGATGACGTATCTGTCGCGCTTTGGTTATACATCTAATGACACGCTCAATATCATTGCTGTTTCTTCTGAACATTGTAAACAAAGCCTAGAGAAGGTGCTGACGCCAGAAAATGGTGCTTTTCGGGCGCTCACATTATCGGAAATGTCAAAGTTTATGGGGTATAATCCAGATTTGGAAACTCCACAAAATGTAGCTGATGATGCACATGTTTTATGGGCGGCTAATCAAACCCGTCTTTCTATGCCTCTTAGCGCGCCCCAACTTGATGCAGTGGCCAATCCGCGCCGTTATGCGACATTTGCGAGTATTGCTCTTATCTTTTTGTTGGGTGCTTCCGTATATTATGCTTCAAACGCATTTATCAATCTTTACAAGTTGAACCAAAATATTTCTCAGGCTGAAAAAGAGCTTATTCAAGTCACGAATATTTACGAAGACGAAGTGACGCGCAAAGAAGATATGGGCGTAAGCATTCAGCTCGTGCAGGCGAGCTTTCAAATAAATGAAGAGTTACAAAAAGAAAAAATAGAACTTTATGATGTTTTGAGCGCTATAAGCGAAGGTTTGAATGATACTTTTAGTTTAAAGACTATAGATTATGAGGTTAACGAGGTTGAGGTAGTATCAGATGAAACACTTGGTTTTGTGCCGCCTGGAACAACAAGACTAGAAAAAAAGATGGTTCTTACAATGGAATTTCCTGGTGACTTCGATATTGCGGAAGGTAATGCCATTGTAAAAAGCTTTAGTGATCGCCTTGGTTATTTGCTTCCTGAGAGTAGCGTATCTGTTACGCAAGTGCTGAAAGACGTTTCATATCGCGGTGCAATTACGAGCGAAAGCGGCGTAAATACATCGCCGCAAAATACAACGCCTTTAGAAGGGAAAGTTCAGATCCTTATTGATGATAAGATTATAGAGTCAAATAGTGCGGGGGTTCAGGGATGATTAAGATTATTGGACGCGAACGCATAATTTTCTTGTTGTCACTTCTTGGGCTTATCGCATTGATTTCGGGTGTGGCCTATTTTGTTATAGCACCCAAAATGGTTGCTGCAGAGCGAACGTTGGCAACAAAGAAAATTCAGGTCTCTGCAAAAAAGAACGATACTATGATGTTGCGAGATGAGTTCAGGACATTCCAAGAACGCGCTGAAAAATTCAAAGAGTTAGAGGTTTCAGGCCTTTTTGAAACGCAGAACAGACTTGAGGCCATCGATAAGGTGGAAGGATTTCGCGAAGAGATTGGCTTGTTAAAAGCGAGTATTAAAGTTGATGCGGGCGAAATTGTTGAAGATCAAAGAATGGACCGACTTGATAATGTTTATTTGGAAAGCCCTGTTTCTTTTACGCTTGAGGCGCTTGATGATATCGAGGTGTATACTTTCTTAAAGCTTGTGGAGGACCGCTTTCCTGGACGGTTGGTTGTTCAAAACCTCAAAATTGAGAAGGTTGCTGATATTACGACTGAAACATTGGCGAGTATTGTAAATGGTATTCCGACACCGATGGTTAAAGCAACAGCAGATTATAACTGGGTTACTCTGCCAGCAGAAAATGAATTGGAGCAATAAGATGGCATACTCCAAAATCGTGATTTCAATTTCTGCATGTATTCTTTTTCTAGGAAGCACTTTCCATGCTTATGCTCAAAATGCGCCTGATCCCGAAGGGGTTCCTATTGTGGATGTATTAGAGACTTTTGCCGATATTCAGGAGCCGCAGGGTGTTGAAAACGAAAATGCAAACACAGAAACTGATTCAGTAACCGTGGAGGAAAACGCACAAGAAGGTAGTCTTGCTGTCGGTGTATCTGTTCCCGATTATAACGTTGATGAAATTGTACCCACCGAAATGATTGTAATGCGCCTCGTTGAAGATGAAGTGCGGGAATATTACAAGGAAGATATTGTTGAAGCACCTGACTTTCCATCATTGATGTTTTTGCCAGAAAACTATGCTCTATTGCGTGCTGCAATTTCACGTTTCCCACGAAAGAAAACGGCAGAAGAAATAGCTGATGAGGGCCCACAGTTGCCTGATGAGCAAACTGATGACCCGACAGCCACTGGTGACGACGGTATTAATGTTGAAGTTATTGAGTACGAGCGCAATGTCTCTTTAGGTGGCATATTATTTTACAACGAGAGTAACTGGATTATCTGGTTGAACGAAAAGCGCGTTACGCCAAAGGCGTTGCCAGAGGAAATAACAGATATCAGTGTTGAAAAAGGCGCTGTCAAATTGAAGTGGTTAGATAAGAAAACAAACACAGTTTATCCGATAAGGCTTAAGCCAAATCAAACGTTTAATCTGGATGCGCGCGTCTTTTTGCCGGGGTAGATTCTATGAGCGCAGTCAAAAAAACCCTTCCAGCAGAGCAAGTTAGTCCTCTCTCATTTGAAAATATAAGTGTTGGCTATGGGGCGTTTCGGGTTGCTTCTGATGTAAATATCACCTTGAAATCAGGCCATATCCACGGACTTATCGGTTTAAACGGTGTTGGAAAAACGACGTTGATTAAAACGCTTCTGGGGCTACGCGATCCACAAGAGGGGCATATAAGCATTTTTGGCGAAACGTGCGGGACGTTAAAAGCAAAGAAAAAAATTTCCTATTTGCCAGAGCGTTTTGATCCGCCTTGGTTTTTGACGGGGCTAGAATTTGTTCGCTTTTCAGCAAAGCTTTATAACGCAACAATTTCGGATAAAGATATTTTTGAGATGGCCGAAAAGCTGTCTCTTGATACACATTTTTTAAGTCAAAAAGCGCAAAGCTATTCCAAGGGTATGCGGCAAAAGTTGGGGTTGATAGCAACTGTGTTGATGCCAGCTAAGCTTCTTATTTTGGATGAGCCCATGTCAGGTCTTGACCCGCTTGCACGTGTACAGGTGAAGGATGTGTTGGAGGCCTGCCGTGATGCAGGAAAGACAATATTTCTTTCAAGTCATATTTTGGCTGACCTTGATGAGATGTGTGAAGACATATCAATTCTGCATGGGGGCGCGATTGTTTATTCTGGTTCTCCAGAAGCACTTCGCAAGAAAACAAAAGAAAAGTCTCTGGAAAGAGCATTTCTGAAGTCGATTGCATCATAGAAGATAAACAGGATAAGATAAAAATATGAGCGATAACCAAGATAATACGCAAAAACCAATCATAGAGGGTGGGGTTCCCGAAAATGACTCGCCTGAGATGTCTTATGATAGTGATATGGAATTAAATGCCATTGATGCAAACGACATAGAGGACGTCTATGAAGATACACAAGATTTCGATGGGCAAGATATTGGTGACTACGACAGGCCCCCACCGCAATATGGCTTTGATGAACATCGCAGTAATTCAAAACTCATACTGATTGTAGTTCTGGTGCTGGCAGTTCTCGGGTTTGGTGGCTTTTATTTCATGACAACGAGCTCTGATACAGAAATCATGGCGAGTATGCCAGTTCAAGGGCCAACACCTGATGCGCAAGCCTCTGTTGAGGAACAAGAGCAAGCCCCTCAAATTATCGAGGCGCAAGCTTTGCCAACAGATGATATGATTATCCCTGCGAGTGAAACGACAGAGGCCGATGAGGCGCTGGCTGTTGTAACTGAGGGGCAGGATATTGTTCTGGTAGAACAGGCAGATGTAAATGATGAAGGTGCATCAATTATTGACAGCATGCCAGATGAAGTTGGCCTTCCAGATATTGCGTCTGATGCACCTGAAAATGATGAAGTTCTTGAAGATGATATGACATTGGAAGCACTTGTTGAAAGTTATGACGAGGCTGAAATTGATGCTGAAGCACCTGAAGTGGTTGCTAACACAGTCCTAGATGATAATGATGTTCCATCCGAGACAAGTCTTGCTGAGCCTGTTACTGAAACGGAAGATGAAACAACTGAAGCAGTTGTCGAAAGTGCAGAAACGCCAGTACAAGATGACCAGGTGGCTGAAACGATTGCCACTCGTGAGCCAGAAAACCTTGCGAGCGAGACGTATTTCGATGCGGACACGGATGTAACATATAACAGTGCCTCTGGCGTTGGTGATAAGGGTGACTATGAGATTAAAGACCCCAAACGTGACTATTACGCACAATTCATCACGGTTAGTCAGCCAGCAAGTAATGTGATTACAACGGATAATCATTCTGATGATCTGGCGCGTGCGCAACGCGCTTTGGCGCTTAATAGGCCAGATGCAGCCATAGAGTTTTATGATCGTCTGTATGCGAAAAACAAACGTGACATGCGTATATTGATGGGACGCGCCAATACGCTTCAAGTCTTGGGACGAAATGTTGAGGCGATTGAGGCCTACGAGGAAATTCTTGATCTTGACCCAAATAATACTGGAGCAGTTGTAAATCTGATGAGCCTTGTGCAGTCACAAAACCCACAAGGGGCGGTTCAAAGGTTGATGGCACTGCAGGAGCGCTATCCAACTAATGCAGGGGTGGCGGCGCAGCTGGGTCTAGCTTTTGCACAGATTAACCGTTACGATGATGCACTCAAATATTTAAGTAGGGCGCAATCGCTTTCTCCTGATAACGCATTGTTTTCGTTTAATAAAGCGGTCATCTATGACCGAATGGGTAACACGTCACAGGCCATTTTGATGTATGAGAAGGCTCTTGAACAAGATGCGGTCTATGGGGGTAATATTTCACGTGAGGCAATTTACGACAGGTTAGCAATCTTGCGCTAAAGAAAGTTTCCCATGAGTACATATATGGGCGTTTCTCTCATATTTTTCTTTTACGGGCTATTAGGTCTATTTACTGGCGCTGTACTTGGCAGTTTTTCTGCGGCCTTTGTTTACAGGCAAGCGCATCAGATATCCATTTTTAAAGATAAAAATAAAAAATTTTCACGCTCGAAGTGTGCCTCTTGCAAACATGTTCTGGCATTAAAGGACCTTGTCCCAGTCTTGTCATGGATAAACTTGCGCGGAAAATGTCGCTATTGTCAGGCACGGATTTCCAGTCTTTATCCTATAATTGAAGCTGTAAGTATGTTTTATGCTGTTTTTATCCTCTTTGCTTGGGATATTAGCGTTTTATCACTCATCTATTTGGTTGCATTGCCTCTTTGTTGGGTGCTTATCATCAATGGGGCTCGTAATGCGACATACTCATTGGGTGTTATTGCCTGTTTTGTAATTTTAGCTTTGGTTTACGCAGTTTTGAAGCCACTCTTGATAACAACTGTGCTGTGGGCCTTTGGATTATCGCTTTGTGTAGCGTTATTGCTTAAGGTATTTACGCGGCACTGGGCCTTGAAAGAAAGTGCCTTTTTTGCGGCATTGATTGTAATGACTGGCGCAACGCTTTTGCCGCTTGCACTTCTTGTCTTGGCGCTGTTTATGCTGGGAGTGCGTAAGGTCAGGCCAGATGTTTTGCTGGAAGGGTGTTTTATTTCAGCAACCGCCTCCAGTTTTATTTTCATAACTTTGGTGCAAGGCGCTATGAATATTTATGACTTATTATCAAGTATTTATTAACACTTGAGCACTAAACTAACCTCTATAAATTCCGTTTCGGAATTGCTACACTGAAAAGAGAGACAAAGGAGGGACTTTTCCGTGGATATTACTCAATTACTTGCATTTGTGATGCAAAATGATGCGTCTGATTTGCATCTTAGCCCCGAAAACCCTCCGATTGTGCGTGTTCATGGGAAATTGAAGCGCGTGAAATCCGATATATTGGAATCAGATCAGATTAGAAAAATGCTCTATTCCATTATGACGGAGGATCAGCGTGCGGCCTATGAAAACGATATGGAGCTTGATTTTGCGATTTCCTTTGGTGAAAAGGCGCGTTTCCGTGTGAATGCCTTTACTACCCGTAAAGGGGTGACGGCCGTTTTACGTACAATTCCCTCCGAAATTCCAACAATGGATGAAATTGATCTGCCAATGGTTATTCGCCGTTTTGCAGATTTGGAGCAGGGAATTGTTCTTGTAACAGGCGCAACAGGATCGGGTAAATCGACAACGCTTGCGTCCTTGATTAACCATATCAATAAAACACAGCAGAAACATATCCTAACTATTGAAGACCCAGTCGAATTTTTCCATCACTCTGACAAAAGTTTGATTAACCACCGTGAATTGAATGTTGATACTAAATCCTATGCTAAAGCTTTGAAAAGCGCTCTTCGTGAAGACCCTGATGTTATTCTTATCGGGGAGATGCGGGACCACGAAACAATTTCACTTGCGCTGACTGCCGCAGAAACGGGGCACTTGGTGTTTGGAACATTGCACGCTAATTCGGCCTCGAAAACAATTGACCGTATTATTGACGTGTTCCCAGGGAGTGAGAAGGACATGGTTCGCGCCATGCTTGCAGGATCACTTCAGGGCGTTGTCGCGCAAAAGCTTCTACGCCGTAAAGAGGGTGGGCGTGTTGGTGTGCATGAGGTGCTGGTTGGAACTGGTGCGGTGCGTAACCTTATTCGCGAAAACCAACTGCCACAGCTTTATTCTATGATGCAAACAGGCTCGCGTTATGGGATGACGACAATGGAAGATTCGGCACAAAGCCTATATGAAGATGGGATTATTTCGAAGGAAGAAGCTAATCGTGTATTGCGAAAAGCCGCTGATGAAGATGATGCAGGAATCACGCGTGAAGAGGGTGAGGTTGCAGCTTCTCTTGGTGGTCGCGCACTTGAAGATACGTCTCAGAAGTTCGGCGGTAAAGAACAAGATAGTGAGGATGATTACAGCTTTTGATACAGGACATCCTCACATATTTTGATGCAATGATTGACACAGAAGCCTCGGATCTTTATCTCACGGCGGGGTCGCGTCCGACCATGCGTGTGGATGATGCACTTCAAACGATAGGCGAAACAAGCCTTGCTGAAAAAGATATTCAAAATATTATTTCATCTCTTCTGTCTCTTCGTCAGGTGCGAGAGTTTGAGATGAATAAGGAGTTGAATACAGCCGTCGATGCAGGAGAGAAGGGGCGCTATCGTATTAATGTGATGCAACAGCGTCAAAAGCCAGCACTGGTTATTCGCCGTATTGTAACAAAAATTCCTGATTTTGAAGCGTTGCGTTTACCAGCCATTTCGGAAAAGCTAGCCTTGATGAAGCAAGGTTTAGTTTTGTTCACAGGGATGACAGGTTCTGGTAAATCAACATCTCTTGCCTCTATTCTGGATTATAGAAACACACATCGTGCAGGGCATATCATTACTATCGAAGATCCAATTGAGTTCTTTCATGAACATAAGCAATCAGTCATTACGCAGCGCGAAGTAGGCGTGGATACCGAAAGTTATGAGGCAGCACTTAAGAATGTACTGAGGCAACGCCCTGATGTCATTATGATTGGTGAAATTCGCTCACGTGAAGTTATGGAGCAAGCTTTGACAGCTGCGGAGACTGGGCACTTATGCTTTGCAACATTGCACACGAATAACACTTATCAGGCCATTGACCGCATCGTAAATTTCTTTCCAGAAGAACTACAAAGTCAGATTTGCCTGAACCTGTCTCTTAATTTACGCGCCATCGTATCGCAGCGTCTTATTCCATCCCTTCAAGGTGGTTTAGCGCTTGCCTCGGAGGTTCTTCTGAATGAGGGGTATATCAAAACACTTATTCATGAAGGCAAGATCAAAGAAATCCTGGGTGTCATGTCGAAGAACAGTGTGCAAGGCATGCAAACTTTTGACGGTTCGCTGCTCGAGCTTTACCGAGAAGGCGTTATTTCTGAAGAAAGCGCGCTAACTTTTGCCGATATACCAGGCGACCTGAAGGTTAAACTTAAAGAATCAGGCATGAAAAGTACGGATGAAGGCTCTGGCTTGGGTGCAATTGATACAACATTGCTTTCTATTTCTGAATAAGCCCATGATAGAGACCCTCAACCCCTTGCACTCATATCTGTAAACAGGCATTATATTGGAGTGATTCACTGCGAGTCATGCCTTATATTCGTCTTTCATGAAAGGTCTTGCGTCCGCAATGTTGTTTTCTAAAGCTTTCAAAAAATCTGTTCCTTTGGCAGTCGCTGTTGCGTTGTTGAGCACATCGGCCTTTTCACTAACTGGCTGTGACTTGACGCAAAACCATCTGAAAATTGATCGTGAAAAAAACATGGACAGACAGGATTACCGTGATGCGCTTGCGTCACGTGATCCGAATTTAGAAGAGTTTGTCGAATTTGATGACTCCATTCCTGCGCTTCAGCCTTACGTTGAAGAAGTCAGCATGAACGCGCGTCCGATCCCGCTTGTCTCTGTTTCTGTTAATCAGACAATCCCTCTACGTGATGTCTTATTTGAGTTGGCTGATCAGGCAGGCTATGACCTTGAACTGGATCCACGCATTTCGGGGTCAATTATTTTCTCTGCGCGCAACAAACCTTTTGATGTTGTGATTGACAGGATCTCTGATATAGCAGGTTTACGCTATAAATTTGATGATGACAGCCTGCGCGTTGAATTGGATACACCGTACAGCAAAAGTTATAAAATTGATTATCTAACTGTTATTCGTACAACTGCGAGCACAATGTCGAATAATATTTCTGTTGTAACGGGTGAGGGCGCCGACACTGGATCTGCCTTTAATATTACAAGTAACTCCGAAGCGGACTTCTGGGGCGAGCTTGAAACAAACCTGACACAGATATTGGAATCAAATGCGAGCCGTGGTTTCTTAAGAACTGGATCCGACCCAATTATTGAGGTTGTGGAGAGTAATGCTCCCGGTGGCCCCGCAACAGTTGATATTCCAGTCGAGCAGTTGACGGATGCACAGGTTAATGACGAGCCGTCTATCGTAGAAGAAGGTACAGAGCCACAGCTTGATGAAAACGGTGTCCCACTTCCAACACCGGGTCAGGATACATCGACACCACCTGTTGTTCAGCCGAGAAACACAATTTTACAGGTTACGTCATCGCCCGCTGCGACACCAACTGGTGCAGATGGTGAAGCAAATGAGGTTAATTTCACACCCTCTTTTTCAATTAACAGACAGGCTGGCCTCGTATCTGTTTACGCTAATGAACGCATCCACAAGGAAGTCGCTGATTATCTTGGTGAATTGAAGAAATCGCTCACTTCGCAAGTCCTTATTGAGGCGAAAGTTCTCGAAGTGTCTTTAAGTGATGAATTTTCGACTGGTATTGATTGGGCAAAATTAGGGGATTTCATTAGTCCTGAACTGTCTCTTGCGTTTGGTACAACAGGAGCGGGTTCTCGCCCCGCGCTAACACCTGTTGCAGGCAGTGATTTTGTTGCTGGTTATGTCGGTAGCGACTTAGGCGCGGTTGTTCAGGCCATCTCGCGTTTTGGAACGGTCTCAGCCTTGGCTAGTCCACGTATGACGGTACTTAATAATCAGGCTGCAGCCTTGAATGTGGCTCAAAATTCAGTTTATTTCGAAATTGAAATTGATGTGACGACTGAAGAGGGCGTTACACAGACAGATATTGATAGTGATATTCGTAACGTACCAGAAGGTGTTTTGATTAACGTGCTTCCAACAATTAATCCTGATACGGGCTCGATTACCATGCAGGTGCGCCCGACGGTCACGCGCATTGTTAACCGTGTCGAGGATCCCGCAGTTGCCTTTGTAGCGGCGCAGGCTGATATTGAGGGTATTTCATCACAGGTGCCTGAATTGAATGTGCAGGAAATTGACTCTATCCTTTCTATGCAATCAGGCGAGGTTGCTGTTCTTGGTGGTCTTATCCAGGACCGCGTTGAAAGTCAGCAAGAAAGCATTCCTGTATTAGGTGAGGTTCCTGTTATCGGTGCTGCTTTCCGCAATCAAGCAGATAATATTCAAAAAACAGAATTGGTTATTTTCTTGAAGGCAACAATAGTGGATGCGCCAAGTACAGTAAGTCAAACTGATAAAGAGCTGTACAGAACGTTTTCACAAGACAGACGCCCCTTGAAATTCTAATGACACTTCTTGTCCGATATGTCTTAACAGCTTGCATACGTGACAAGGTTTTTCTGTCTATGATTGTGGCTTCGGCCGTAGCTGTTTCATTATCTGTTTTTCTGGGATCGACAGCAATCGTGGAACAAGATCAATTTGTGATTGTTTTCGCCGCATCTAGCCTGCGCTTTCTTCTCATTATGGGAATTACACTGTTTATTGTGTTTTATACCCGTCGAACGGTCGAACAGCGTGATTTGGATTATTTGATTACACGCCCTATTACGCGACGAGACTATATCGTGGCACATACCGCAAGCTTTGCAATAATTAGTCTGCTTTTGTCTTCTGTGATTTTTACTGTGATAGGCTTGATAGGAAAAGGCTATTTTAACGCGGGGTATATCCTATGGGGCATAAGCCTTTTCTTCGAAATGGTGATTGTTGCGAGTGCGGCCTTCTTCTTTTCCATGGTTTTGCGCTCAGCTGTTTCGGCGGTTTTATCTACTTTTGCATTATACGCTTTGGCGCGTCTTATCGGGCAAATTATTGGGATAGCCGTTAGTCCTGACATTGCGGCACAATATCCATTTTTTGCAAATACCATGACAACAGTCTCTCTCTTCGTGCCACGTTTAGATTTATTTGCACAATCGTCATGGCTTCTCTATGGAACGGACAAATTCGGATTTTTATCTATTCTTGTATTTGTGCAGGGTGTTATTTTTACAGCGCTCCTTACAGTTATGACGCTTATCGATCTGCATAAAAAAGAATTTTAGAGGAGAAACATGCAAATTAATGCACGCTCGCTTCGCAATTTATCTCTTGCTTTGGGGGTTTTTGTTACACTCCAGATTGTTTTCTCGCTTGGCATTCGTCCAGAACGTGCCCAATGGGGGAATGTACCAGATGCCCCGAACATAAATGCCTACCAATCATCCTTTCTAGGAGACACCTCATTGGCACATCGTATGGTGGGCATGTTGCTCCAGAATTTTGGCGGTTCTGGAGGGCGTGTTGAGTCAATCCATGAGTATGATATGCATAAAGTCGCGCAATGGCTTGCGCTTGGTTTTGAATTGGAAGAGCGCTCTAATTATCTTCCCTTTCTGGCGGCCTATTATTTTGGAGCAACAGAAACGAAATCCGAGCTAGAGCCCCTTATAGATTTTTTGGCAGAAGTTGGCCGTTATGATGATGACGATAATTGGCGGTGGCTTTCCAATGCTGTTTATTTAGCGCGCTTTCGTGCAGAAAATTTTGAAAAGGCTGTTGTTCTGGCAGACGAATTAGCGACTATGTACAGGCCAGGACGGCCAGCATTAATTGCGCAAATGCCAGCTTTTATACAATTGCAGATAGGGGATAAGGATGCTGCTTACGCTATTATGCTTGAGCTTATAAAAGAATCATCTGAGACAATGCATCCAAATGAAGTTAATTTTATGGTTGATTATATCTGCACACGCACACTTTCGCCCAAAAAAGCACTTGAAAATCCACTTTGCCAATGATCGTGATGTAATTAGAACAAATATGTCAAAAATGTGGCAAGCTATTGTAGCTAAAGGCCTGTAAATAAATTTATTTTTTCTAATATAGTCCGTTTTTTTATGTTTTATTAAGACATGCCATGTGAAAATAAAAAGATAAGGGATAATCCCTTGTATGGCATAGAAAATGAAATATACTGTATGTGTCAAAACATTATGCAATTGTGCAACTTCAAGGGGAATAAAATGACGGAATTTATAAATATTGATCGCAATAAGGACGATGGTTTTACACTGGTTGAACTCGCGATTGTTATGATCATTATCGGTCTTTTGATCGGTGGTGTTCTTAAGGGACAAGAATTAATTGCCAATGCGGAGGTGACTGCATCCGTGTCTCAGGTAAAGGCGACGGAATCTGCGATGTCAACTTTCCAAGATGCTTACGCGAATTTGCCAGGCGATATGACTAACCCTGCCGCGCGTATTCCAAACTGTACAGGCGAATGTGCGCGTGTTGGTAATGCAAACGGCTTGATTGAGCCACTTCCAGGGGCTGCACAAACTCTTGCTATGGAGGCGCAAACATTCTGGTCACAGCTTGCTGCTGCTGACATTTTGGGTGGTGTGATAGCAGATTCTCCTGCGGTTGTTCCTACACCGGGTCAAACACACCCTGAATTTCCATCAGGTGGAGCTCTACGTGTTGGATATCACGTTGGAGGTGTCATTACTGGACAAACAGCTGCTGCAGGGCAAAGTGCAGGCCACTATGTGAATTCAACTTTAGCATTAGCCAATATTGCCACGAACACACAAGCAGACTCAGCTCTTTCGCCGGGTCAGGCTTCACGCATTGACTCAAAAATTGACGATGGTCAGCCCAACACAGGAAGTGTTCTTGGTAATGGACAGGCTGCTGCTGGTACAACATCTTGTGCACTTGGTACAGGTGTGACAGATGTTTATAATACAGCGCAGACAAGTCTTAACTGTAATACGTACATTCGTATAAGATAATATCTTGCGTTATCTGAATTTAAAGAGAGGCTCATTTCAGCCTCTTTTTTTTGTTTATTTCTTAACGCCTTTCATCATGGGCGTAATAAGGTCCATCGGAATGGGGAGAACCATTGTATTACCCTTGGCGTTTGTGAATTCGCCCATTGTGCCTAGATAGCGTAGTTGCATTGTCTCTGGGCGTTTGGCAAGAATTTCAGCGGCGTTATCAAGCTGCTTAGCTGCTTGAAACTCACCCTCGGCGTTAATGACCTTGGCGCGACGCTCACGCTCGGCCTCAGCCTGCTTGGCAATCGCACGCACCATTGTTGGATCAAGGTCGATATGCTTAATCTCGACATTAGTGACTTTGATGCCCCAACCATCAGTTTGTGTATCCAGAATGGTTTGAATATCAGTATTCAACTGCTCACGTTTTGAAAGCATATCGTCTAGATCGTGTTTACCGAGCACAGAGCGCAATGTCGTTTGTGCCAGTTGTGAGGTTGCATTATAGAAGTTTTCAACGCGGTTGATCGCATCACCTGGCTCAACAACGCGATAATACACAACGGCATTCACGCGCACGGAGACGTTATCGCGTGAAATTACATCCTGTGAAGGGATATCCTCGGTTCTAATACGCATATCCACGCGCACAAGCTCTTGAATGATAGGTAGGATTAGTTGTAATCCTGGCGCACGTGAACCGCTATATTTACCAAGTGTGTAAACAACGCCACGTTCATATTCCTTTATGATACGTATTGAAGTGGCCATGAGAATGAATAATCCCAAAAGCACAATGCCTAAGAATGTCATGGTTTAAGTCCTTTCTATATAACTATTTGATTATGAGTGTTAGTCCGTCCGCACGGATAATTTCGACTGTGTCACCTTTAGTGAATGTCGTACTTTTCTCTTGAGGTTCGGCACACCAGATTTCACCCTGTACGACAACGGTTTTGTCAGTTTTTGTCCATTGCGCAATTATAGCATCTTTGCCAACAAGGCTCTCTTGCCCTGTCGTAATAGGCTTTTTATAGGCTTTGCGCACAAACCATGCAGAGACAAGCGTGAAAATTACGGCAACGGCCGCTATGCCCCAGATGGTTGCGGGGTTTATCAAAGCTGTATGGAGGTCAGGGTTCTCATACATGAGCGATGTGCCAAAACCAAAGGTAATAACGCCGATAAGAGCTAGTGCGCCAAAGGCTGGGATAAAGGCCTCTACAATGACTAAGAGCACACCAAAGGCGATGAGTAGCTCAATCTGTAATTCTAATGACATGAAAATAACTTAGAAGTTATATAGTTTTTATTCAACCGATAACTTAAAGCGGCGATATTCTTGCAAAAGGTCCTTATCAAAAGCGCCTGCATACTTACTGTCTTCACCAATAGCTGCCATACGGTCCAAAGTTTCCTCTGGCGTACGGCGTTCAGGTTGATGAGGTCGTTGGATGCGGTCACCATCATAGGCGTCCACAATGCAAGCAACTTGCATGATCGTACCCATTTGCTTTCCATCGCATCCCAAAGGTCCATTACCATCGAGTCTTTCATGATGATATAGCGCGAGCGCAGGAATAATATTTTGAACGTGAGGATGGCCAAGCAGCAGTGTTTCGTCATCTCTAATGTAGGTTGCAATAACGTCTAAGGCCCAATCTGTGTGCTTACGCTTAAGTGCACGTTCTTCCTCTGTAGGTCGATGCGGTAGTGACCAAATTTGTGGATCATAACGTTTGTCGATTTTACCGATGTCGCTTAGGCGATAAGCATCTTCGAAATTAGTCGCAACATCCTCTGTATAACCTAGAAATTTAAGGAAATTGGCGCCATCCTTGGAAATGCGTGAAAGGTGAGGTGCAAGTTGATGAGCGCCATATTGTGCCCCATCCGCATCATAGGTTGAAATGTCCCGCCACATTGCCTTTGAAATAGGTGTCCATGCTTGCCCAAAGGCACTGTCATCGCGCACGGAATAGCTTTTAATAATGGCATCAATATTTAAAGGGGGTCGTGTCATAAAACGCTCGATTTTCCTTTTGTTATAGCCTATTACAAAGCGTCTTATGATAAAAGCAAATAAAAGTTGCATTTTCGATAAGTGTTTGTCATAATCCTGTAAATTTTTTTGATGTAGGAGAGCATTATGGGTTTAAAAACCACAGGGATTTTTGGTCTAGCAGCAGGCGCGTCATTGTTGGCAGGTTGCGGCGCTTTGGAAGATATTAACATTGGTGACGCCTGTTATCGCGATGGTGATGGCGTTGTTCACGTTATGAGAGAAGATGAAAATGGTAATCTTCAAGAGTCGCCTTTGTATATGGCTTTTGAGGAGGGCGCGCCAGAAAATCGCGTTTATTCAGATGGTCGTGAAGAGGGGCCTATGAAAAACAGTGAACTGGACTCAGAAGAACAGCGCACAGGATGGCATCTTATGTTTCGGGGTAAGACAACCGACGATGAAGGATATTGCCAGGCTGCTTCGCTTTCTACAGGTGAACTGGATGTCATGCCGGTTGTTAACAGAGCTGACCTAAGAAGTCCTTCATAATGTCTTTGGAAGAAAATAAACCATACGCAGAAGATTATGATGGGATGCACGGCTTACTGATTGATACGCATCAGGCTGATGGCGCGCCTGAATCTTTTTCATTAAGAGCGGTTGTTGCCTCAACTGTGGCTATTGGAGCCTCTTTAGGTGTTGGTGCGGTTGCCCTTTTACATGGGCCTTCAGTCTTGGCACGTGAATTTCCAACAATGTACACAGAAGAGGGTATGGCTTGTCTTGTTGATGTCCGTAAGAATATCCAAATAATAGATATGAGTGGCGAAGAAGATGTGATTATTGGTCGCACCTATGGCGGTGCATTAACATCACAGTCAGGGGCATTCATGCGTGGTGAACTTCTTGACCCTAGAGCGGTTTCAGCTTCGGAAGTCTTTAGACAAATGGAGGGAGATTTGCCACAACAGCTTTCAGAGGCTTTTGCACTTACAATGAGCTTGGGGCCCGTTGTTGTTGATTTGGAAAAGGGTGTGTGTCATGCACCAGCAGTCTCGGAACAGCCATTTGAACGTCTCACAGTTCGTTAATATAAAATGCCCAAGGAAAACAAAACCCCGTTCAAATCTGACGGGGTTTTTTATTATTCTGGAAAGCTAGATTTAAGCTTTTTTCTTAGGAGCGCGCTGCTCGATACCGTGACCTGTTGTACGCTCACGAATACGGGCTGATTTACCGCTAAGGTCGCGCAAGTAGTATAGTTTTGCGCGGCGTACAGAACCACGACGGATAAGCTCGATGCTGTCAATACGTGGTGAGTAAAGTGGGAATGTACGCTCAACACCTTCACCGAAGCTGATTTTACGCACTGTAAAGCTTGCCTGCATGCCTGTTCCCTTTCTAGAGATACAAACACCTTCATAAGCCTGAACACGTTCACGTGACCCTTCACGGATTTTCACGTTTACTTTAAGTGTATCACCAGGGCTGAAATCTGGAACATTTTTACCTTCGGAAAGGCTGGCTAGTTGCTTTTCTTCAACTTTTTGAACTGAAATATTCATAACTTTAATCCTTTATAACCGTTTATTTATCAGAACCCGAAATCAGCTTTAATCCTTTAAAAACCGGCGGTTCATTTATCTTTTTTGAAAACAAGTCTTCAATCAAGCGTCTATATACAGTGATACGTGTTGGAATTGCAAGCCTTTTTACGTCTTTTTATCATTCTTTTTAAGCAGATCTGGTCGTCTTTTGCGCGTTAATTCCAATGATTTTTCCTGACGCCACGCGTTGATATTTTTATGATGCCCACTTTTGAGTGTTTCAGGTACGGCATGTGTATTTCCATGGGCATCCACCCATGGGTCAGGCTTGGTGTAATGTGGGTACTCTAGCAAGCCATTTGAAAAGCTTTCTTCGTTCACAGTCTCATTATTGCCCATCACGCCGTCAAGCAGGCGGATACAGGCATCCATGAGGATGATTGCGGCGGGCTCCCCCCCTGAAAGGACGTAATCACCAATACTAATTTCCTCAAAATTATGTACATCAAGGACACGCTGATCAACACCCTCATAGCGCCCGCAAAGAAGGGTGAGAGCATCTTCTTGTGCTAATTCTTCCGCCAGAGATTGGGTGAGAGGTGTGCCGCGTGGGCTTAAGTAAATGTTCCGACCTGGTTTTTTACAGGAGAGGAGGGCGTTTTCAATCACATCAGGGCGCATTACCATTCCAGCGCCGCCCCCAAAGGGTGTGTCATCGACCGTGTTATGTTTGTCTGTTGCAAAGTCGCGAATTTGGATGGCCTCGTGCGACCATAAGCCATTTTCAAGCGCGCGTCCGCTAATGGAGTGTCCAAGTGTGCCTGGAAACATATCGGGAAAAAGGGTGAGTAGATTGACGTGCCAACCCATGATTAAAACCTGTAATCTTCAAAATTGGTAACGACAATCGTTTTTGCCTTTAAATCAATGTTACCAGAAAATTCGTCCTTAAAGGGCAGATAGAAGGACTCCCCATCCATGGGTTTGATCTCCAGCAAATCGCCTGAGCCGAAATTATCGACATTAATGACCTTACCGACAGTTTCGCCCTTATCATCGTAAGCCGTTAAGCCAATGAGGTCTTTGTAATAAAAGGCGCCATCTTCGGCCTCGGGTAGGGCATCGGCATTGATATAGAGGTCGAGGTTGCGGAGTTTTTCGGCCTCTGTACGGTCAGAAACGCCCCCAATTTCAACAAGCCACTGATTTTTAATCGGGTTTTTAAGTGTGACATGCAGCGTTTCTGCACCTGTCTCGCTCGTGAAGAGAGGGTTGTAATCTTCAATATCATGTGGGTTTTCCATGAAGATTTTGGCACGGACATAGCCTTTTATGCCGTGAGCTGTTGCAATGCGGGCAACGCAGAGGCGTTTTTCAGAAGAAAACTCTCCCCCTTGTGAGGAGGAGAGTGTGTCAGATTTAGCCACGAGGGATTAAGACGCTTTTTCAGCGTCTTCAGCTGGAGCTTCCTCAGCAGGGGCGTCTTCGGCCTTTGCTTCCTCAGCAGGCGCTTCATCAGCTGTTTCTTCAGCAGAAGTTTCCTCAGCTGGTGCTTCCTCAGCAGGTGCTTCAGCGGCGGCTTTTGCCTCTTCTTCGGCTTGCTTAGCTGCTTCTTGAGCTGCTTTTGCCTTTTCTTCTTTTTCTTTAATACGCTCTTGCGCCTTTGCTTTAGGCTGTGATTTTTGTGGGCGGTTACGCTGTTCAGGCATGTCTGCAAGACCTGCTTGACCTAGGAAACGTGCGACACGCTCAGATGGTTTTGCACCTTGTGAAAGCCAGTATGTGATGCGTTCGCCGTTCAATTTAACGCGCTGATCATTATCGCTTTTTAGAAGTGGGTTGTATGTTCCCAATTTCTCAATGAAGCGTCCATCACGTGGTTTACGTGAATCTGCCACAACGATTGAGTAATGCGGTCTGTTTTTACGTCCTCCGCGAGACAGTCTGATTGCAAGTGCCATAGTTTTTCTCCTTTTATAAACTCTCTAATTAACTCATCAGATTATCCGATGACCCTGTATTCAAGGCCATCAGGGAATATGATGTTTATTTCTTTTTCTTCCTGTTCTTCTTTGTGCCTCCACGTGTGGGCAAGCCTGGCAATCCACCCATGCCGCTACCTATGCCGCCACCAAGTCCAGGAAACCCTCCACCTGTGGGCATGCCACCACCAGCAAACGGGTTAGGCCCAAGTCCTGAGCCGCCTCCTTGTTGTTCCTGAAGCGCCTGCATGGCCTCTTCCTCGCTCATGCCTTCGAGTTCATCGAGCATGGCGGCATCCTTGCCACCCATGAGCCCCTTCATTTGTTTCATCATGCCGCCCATGCCCATTTTTTTGATGCGTTTCATCATCTTTTCCATCTGGGCATGCTGTTTAATCAGCTTGTTAAGCTCTTGTACGGTCGATCCTGAGCCTTCGGCAATACGACGCTTACGTGAAGCGTTTAAAAGAGCAGGCTTGGCGCGCTCCTCCATTGTCATCGACAGGATCATCGCCTCTTGTTTTTTGATAATTGTGTCATCGACATTGGCCTTTTCAATTTGGTCTGCAAATTTACCGAGACCAGGTAACATTTTCATGAGCGAGCCCATGCCGCCCATTTTGCTCATTTGTTTATATTGGGCGAGCATGTCGTTAAAGTCGAACTTGCCCTTCTTGAATTTTTCCGCCATTTGGGCGGCTTCTTCTTGGTCAACTGTTTCAACAGCCTTTTCAACCAAGGAGACAACATCACCCATCCCCAAAATGCGTCCTGCAATACGGTCAGGGTAGAAGGCCTCAATCTCACTCCATTTCTCACCCACACCGATAAGCTTAATGGGTTTGCCTGTGATAGAGCGCATGGACATCGCCGCACCGCCGCGTGCATCCCCATCAACACGTGTCAGCATAATGCCTGTAATGCCGATTTTCTCGTCAAAGGCCTTGGCAACATTCACGGCGTCTTGCCCAGTCATGGCATCAGCAACAAGGAGCGTTTCAACAGGGTTTGTTGCTTTTGATACGGCCTTCACCTCATTCATCAAAGGCTCATCAATAGCCAGACGACCTGCCGTATCAAGGATAACAATGTCGTATCCTTCTTTGCGGCCTGTCTCCATCGCACGAAGAGCGATTTTCTCTGGTGTCTGACCGTCAATGATCGGAAGTGTTGTAACCTCTGTTTGCTCACCCAACTGACGTAACTGCTCCTGCGCGGCGGGGCGCTGCACGTCAAGGGAGGCCATCAACACCTTTTTTCTATGCTTTTCCTGCAAGAAACGCCCAATTTTGGCAGAGGATGTTGTTTTACCAGCACCTTGTAGACCCACCATCAAAATGGCTGCAGGCGCAGGCGCGGATAGGGCACGCAGTTCTGTTTCATCCGCACCCAGAAGCTCAACCATTTCATCATGGACGATTTTAACAACTTGTTGGGCAGGATTAACGCCCTTGATAACGTCTTGGCCAATGGCCTTTTCTTTAACGGTTTCGATGAAGTCCTTAACAACAGGCAGGGCAACGTCGGCCTCAAGTAAGGCAACGCGGATTTCGCGCATCGCAGTATTGACGTCTTCCTCGCGCAAGGCACCCTTGCCACGAAGACCGTCGAAAATTCCACCTAATCTGTCACTGAGTGACTGAAACATGAATAACCGTTCCCATTTATCTTTCTACTGCGTTACTTCCTCGTTTGCGTAATTAATTACGCATCACTCCTCGTGCCTTGTATAAAGAAAAAGCGAAACGCTTATCGCTTCAAATCTATACAACAAAATTTGCCCCAGTGAGCGTAAATTCGCCGACTGAGGGGTATCCCTAAAACATAGTGGACACGGGGTTTAAAACGCCGATGTCGCTTAATTTCGACGTTTTATAACATTAGTTTTTAAAGGAAAGCAAGTCTTAATTGGCTTCCATTGCGCCAATAAGTGCAGAGGATGGACCTTGTTCTGTTGTAACAACGTCGCCCTTAGTAATACTTCTGAAGTTTTCAGATATATCTGCAATCTCGGCAATCTTCGCTCGGAGTGTTGGGTTACGCTCAATTTCAAGAAGGTTACGACGGAAGGCTATAAACTCTTCAGGTTTGAGATAGCTCTGTATCATCTCCATATCACGTGTACGCAGAGTGGGGCGCTCCGAGGTGCGCAATTGATCCTGATGCTCAGGCTCATCTGAGTTTTCATGTTGGTATTTGACCTTAGGTTGCATCGGGTTAAGGGCATCCGAACCAGTCACCGTTTCAAAACGCTGTGAATTAGGGGCGTAACTCATTAATTGAGAGGTAATTCTTAATGTTCTGAAAAGAGGAAGCCCATTAGATGTTACATTGAGTTCTGCACGTCCGCTCTGGTATTTGGAAAACCCCTCCATGCGGTCAACCATGTCAGTTTCTGTTAGTGGTTTAATATGCAATTCGATTTTAGCGCCTTTTGCATGGCTGTCGCGCTTATCGAGTTGTTGTTCATATGTCATGCGTAAAGCGAGCCCAATATGAGCCAATTCCTCTACGTAAGGAGCAAGGAAGTCATGATTATAGCGATGAACCTCTTGTTCAAGAACGGTGTCTTCAGTGGCGGCCTGACCCATTAAATCTCTCAATGACATATCTCATACTCCTGTAGTGAATAATGCCCAAAATTTACCATAATGATACAGGGCGTGCCAATTATAGACAAATTTTACAGTCATTTCAGAAAGATAGATTGCTTTTCCTGTAAATTAAAACTAGAAAAAAACTATGATTAAATTTCGCAAAATGCATGGGCTTGGCAATGATTTTGTCATTCTGGATGCGCGTAAAGAGCGTGCGTTATTGAACATATCTTCCGAAAGCACCCAAAAAATATGCGACCGTAATAAGGGTATTGGCTGTGACCAATTGATAGTTTTAGAGAATCCCAAGTCTGATAAAGCAGATATTTTCATGCGTATTTATAATCCTGATGGAGGTGAGGCGGGGGCATGTGGAAACGCAACGCGCTGTGTGGCTGATATTATCGGAAAAGAACAGGATAAAGAGACGCTTGTTGTTGAGACAATATCTGGATTGCTGGGTTGCATTAGAAACAAAGATGCCACAGTGACTGTTGATATGGGCACGCCTATTCTTGATTGGGAAAATATTCCTCTCTCGCAAGAGTGTGATATTGACAATTTGCCCCTCGATTGTGTCGATGCCAGTGCCGTTGGGATGGGAAATCCACATTGTATTATTTTCGTTGAAAATGCAGATAAGGCAGATGTTAAAAACTGTGGCAGTTGTCTGGAAACACATCCACTATTTCCTGAGCGGACAAATGTCGAATTTGTGAGCTTTTCCAGTCGGGCGCACATGCGCATGCGTGTCTGGGAGCGTGGGGCAGGTATTACGCTTGCTTGTGGTTCAGGCGCCTGTGCTGCAGCCGTTGCAGCTATGCGCCGCAATTTATGCGCACGCAAAATTACAATTACGCTTGATGGTGGCACGCTTGATATTGAATGGCGTGAAAGTGACAACCATGTCCTGATGACAGGTGGCTTTACTTATGTGTTTGACGGCGTTTATAGAAATGATGTAAAAAACGCGCCTTATGACACAGAATAATGAGCCAGAGCTAATCACATTTGGATGTCGCCTCAATACCTATGAGAGCGAGGTTATGCGCGACCATGCCAAAAACGCAGGGCTTGAGAACGCCATTATCGTCAATACGTGCGCGGTCACCAAAGAGGCCGAGCGTCAGGCACGGCAAGCCATCCGTCGCGCGCACAAGAAAAATCCCGATGCCAAAATTATTGTGACAGGATGCTCGGCGCAAATTAACCCTGATGTTTATGCAGGTATCAAGGGCGTTTCAAATGTTGTCGGGAATGATGCGAAGTTAGAGGGCGCGACATGGCAGGGCCTGGGTGGCGCCAAAGTACTTGTGAACGACATTATGAGCGTAAAGGAAACGGCCTCCCACCTTGTTGAGGGCTTTGAGGGCAGGGCGCGTGCCTTTATTCAGGTGCAAAATGGATGCGACCATCGCTGTACCTTTTGTATTATTCCCTATGGTCGTGGTAATTCGCGCTCTGTGCCTATTGGTGCGATTGTTGATCAAGTGCGCACACTTGTGGCGCAGGGTTATCATGAAATTGTACTGACGGGTGTGGATGTCACCTCATATGGCCCTGATTTGCCGGGCAAACCCACATTTGGACAGATGATCCGCCGCGTGCTTGCGCTTGTGCCAGAATTACCGCGTCTGCGTCTCTCATCACTTGATCCTGTAGAGATAGACGAAGATTTATGGACGCTTATTGCGGAAGAGCCAAGACTGATGCCACACCTGCATCTCTCGGCACAAGCAGGAGACGACATGGTGCTTAAACGCATGAAGCGTCGTCATTTGCGTCAGGATATTCTGGATGTTGTGAATCGTGCACGCGATTTGCGCCCAGATATCGCCTTTGGTGCAGATATTATTGCTGGTTTTCCAACCGAAACTGACGAGATGTTTGAAAACACACGCGCACTTATAGAAGAGGCTGACTTGGTCTATGCTCATATTTTCCCCTATTCCGAGCGTGAGGGAACGCCCGCAGCGCGCATGCCTCAAGTCGACCATCAGGTGCGAAAGGAACGTGCGGCAATCTTGCGTGAAACAGCCGAAAGACAACATGAAAAATACTTGAAAAAATACATGAATAAATCTTTTCAAATTATTGTTGAAAAAGAAAATTTTGGTCATACAGAAAACTTTATTCCTGTGCATTTTAATGGGCATGCACCAGTAGGGGCATTGGTCCATTTTCAGGCAGAAAGCCTACAGGATAATCATCTCTACGGAACAATTTCTGCATAAGCGGTTATTTCAAGCGAACTTCACCCTCGATTTTTGCGTTGATGAGGTTATAGTGACTCTTGAAACAAATATCAGAAAGAGGTGGCGTCATGGTTTTTTGGCGTAAAAAGAAAAATCAAAAAGAGCAAGAACAGGATGAACAGGATGATAAAATATTGCATCACCCTGGCGAACCTGAAATAGAGCCACCAGTTGAATATGACGCTGATATCTCTCCCGAGTTGGAACAGCAGTTAAAAGAAAAGCCCTCCGACATTATAGACGATATCAAGGAAACACCCTTACCCAAGTCCCAAAAGGACAGTCAGGAAGATAGCAAGCGCGTGTCAGATAAAAAGGATGAGGGTGGATGGCTCTCACGCCTTAATCTTGGGCTATCCAAGTCATCGGGCAAGCTTGAGAAGGGGTTAGCAAGCTTCCTCACAGGCAAAAAACTGGATGCCGAGGCGCTAGAGAAGTTAGAAGAAATTTTGATTGCCGCAGACCTTGGTCCGAAAACGGCCATGATGCTAGCTAAAGAAATTGGCGATAGTCGTTTCGGCAAGGAAACTTCCGAGGAAGAGATTAAACAAACACTTGCTGAGCGTATCGAGGAATTGCTGGGTGATGTGGCTATTCCTATGGAAATCAAGACACCTGAGGAAGGCCCGCGTGTTGTGCTGGTATGTGGCGTAAACGGTGTTGGGAAAACAACAACAATTGGAAAGCTTGCACATCAACTGCATTACAAAATGGGTAAAAAGGTGATGCTAGCGGCAGGTGATACCTTCCGTGCCGCAGCCATAGAGCAGTTGCAGATTTGGGCTGACCGTGTCGGGTGCAAGCTCATTTCCAAGGATCTGGGATCAGATGCGGCCGCGCTCGCCTATGAGGCTTATGAGCAAGCCAAAGCCGATAATGTTGATATCCTGCTGATTGATACAGCGGGACGTTTGCAGAATAAATCCAATTTGATGGACGAGCTGGGTAAAATCAGACGTGTCTTGCAGAAACATGGCGAGGCGCTCCCACATGCAACCTTGCTTGTTCTGGATGCAACCACGGGACAAAACGCCCATTCACAAGTTGAAACCTTTCAGGAAACCGTTGATGTGACAGGGCTTATTGTCACAAAGCTTGACGGATCAGCCAAGGGTGGTGTTGTGGTGTCGCTCGCAGATAAGTTCAAAATGCCCATTCATGCCATTGGAGTGGGAGAGCAGATTGACGATTTACAGCCTTTTCGTGCAAAAGCCTTTGCAAACTCACTTGTCGGATTGACTGAATCGTAAATCTGTTTACGATTGGTTTTCATGAAAAATAAGACATTTAAAGACGCAGATAAAGCGCTCGACTACATCAAAAAACTCTATTCAGATAACGTTGATTACCTGACCTCTGCCTTTGACAGCTTTGCGAATGGCAAAATCCCCGACAAGCGTGTCACAGCCTGTTACCCCTATATGCGGATTGCCACAGAAAAGGCCACGCGCAATGATATTCGTCTCTCCTATGGCTTTGTACCGCGTCCAGGCACTTATGAAACAACGCTGACCCGTCCTGATATTTTCGACCATTACTACAAGAATCAAATTGATTTGCTTCTCAAAAATCACGGACAGCCCATTGAGATTGGGGTTAGCAAAACGCCCATTCCAATTCACTTTGCGCTGGGTGAGGATTTCTATCTTGAGCAGGATTTGGATGAAGAACAAATTAAGGCAATGCCAAGTTTGTTTGATCAGCCTGATTTAGAAGATATGGATGATCAGATTGCCAATAATACACATATCGTTAAGACAGGCGAGCCATCGCCTTTGGCATTGTTCACTGCCCCGCGTGTTGATTTGAGCATCATGCGCTTGCGTCATTACACGGCGACAAATGCGGAGCATTTCCAAAACTATGTCATTTTTACGAACTATCAGTTTTATATTGACCAGTTTACGCGTCTTGCCCAAGACATGATGGCGCCTACAGATGATGCGAATGAAAAGAAGGAGCGCAGCGAGTATTGCGCCTTTGTCGAGCCAGGTAATAAGGTTACTTACAATAAAAACCTATCCAATAAGGCGGATGAACCAGGGTATCAGCTTGGTCGTATGCCGCAGATGCCAGCCTATCACCTTAAACGCGAGGATGGCTCTGGAATTACAATTGTGAATATTGGGGTTGGCCCATCAAATGCTAAAACAATAACCGACCATATTGCCGTTTTGCGCCCGCATGCGTGGATGATGTTGGGGCATTGTGCGGGGTTAAGAAACTCGCAGAGCTTAGGGGATTATGTTCTGGCACATGCTTATGTGCGTGAGGACAATGTGCTTTATAAGGACTTGCATCCTGCCATTCCTATTCCTGCACTGTCCGAAATACAGTTAAGCCTTGAACAGGCTGTGAGTGAAGTGACGGGCTATCAGGGGTATGATTTGAAAAAAATTATGCGGACAGGAACAGTTGCAACCGTTGATGACCGAAACTGGGAATTGCGTCCTGCAACCTATCATAACCGTCGTTTGAGCCAGTCTCGTGCGATTGCGCTGGATATGGAATCGGGAACGATTGCGGCAAATGGCTTCCGCTTCCGCGTACCATACGGAACGCTACTTTGCGTTTCTGATAAACCTCTCCACGGACAATTAAAGTTGCCAGGGATGGCCGATAGCTTCTATCGCCAACGTGTTGAACAGCATTTGCATATCGGGATGCGTACCATGTCGCTTCTGCGTGAAATTGGTAGCGAAAGACTGCATAGCCGTAAATTACGTGCCTTTAACGAGGTTGCATTCCAGTAAGGTGATCCTTCCATGAAACTGAATGACAACGCCACACTCTATTTCCCTGAAGGTCGCACGGAAGAAGAGGCATTTGAAGTGTCGCAGAGCGGTCCTTTGGCTATTGGTGCGCATCAGGATGATCTGGAAATCTTTGCTATGCATGGGATAGGCAATGCCTATTTAGGCAATACACCTAAATTTGTTGGTGTAACTGTGACCAATGGGGATGGTAGTCCGCGCAAAGGGGAATTTGCCAATTATACGAATGAAGAGATGATGGCTGCGCGCTTGCAGGAACAAAATGAAGCTGCCGAAATAGGGCGCTATGGCGCGCAAATTCAGCTAGGGTATAAAAGTGGTGATATTAAAGGCGAAAACCCCGCTAAGGGCATTGCGCTTCTTGCAGATATTATCGAGATTTTGCTAGAGCTTAAGCCAGACACGCTTTATGTGCATAATCCCTTTGATAAGCATGACACCCATCTGGCTATCACACGTGCAACGATAAAAGCTTTACGAGCCTTGCCAGAGCAGGAGCGTCCAAAGCATGTCTATGGATGTGAGGTCTGGCGCGGGTTAGATTGGGTACTGAGTGACCAGAAAATTGCTCTTGATGTATCGCCTTTTCTTGAGCTACAGGAAAAGCTGATTGATTGTCACAAATCCCAAATTGCGGGTAGCAAGAATTACACGCAGGCCACCATTGGACGGCAGTTAGCCAATGCTACTTATTTGGGTTCTCATGATTTAGAGGAGGCGACGGCTATGACTTATGCTGTTGATCTTATGCCGTTACTTAAAGATAAGAACCTTACTATGACTGAGTTTGCGCGCAGTCACGTTAATCCCTTTGCGGATAAATTGATCGGTAAAGCCAAAGAGTATGATGTTTAAGGCGCTTATTGTTTAATAATTACAATAAGATAGGCGCATCAATTTTTACATAAAGATATGGTGTTGTATAGTAAAGCTACATAAGAAATTTAGCCCGCGCATCCCCTGCATTTATCAATGGCGCACTAGGTTTCTATAGATGAGCTAAATGTCTGCTAGCGACATTTACTCAGACAATTATATTGATATTAGAGCCGCGGGCACTGCCATTTGGAAGAGGGGCAGGTGCTGCATCAGCACTGTAAGCGGTTTGAAATGGTGAGTAAGGATTGCGTGTTTCGTTATCTTGCGCCTCTGCAGTCTCAGTTCCTTGAGGCTTTGTTTCCTTCAAACGATCGGATTGTTGCTTGTTCTGTTCACGGCCAACAGCAAATTGTTCACCTTTCGGTACATTTGAAAGGCTTGACGCAACTTGTGAATTTAAACTGGTGAGAGGACCCAGCATTAAATCTCCCCGACTAGTGATTACTCTTATAAATGGAACTCTATAAGAAAGAATATAATATACAGTATTAAGAAACTCTTAACGTCTGACAACCCTTTTCAAAAAATTGTCCAAAGCCAATTCTGGTAGTATTTCATAAAATTTACATAAAATTTTAGATAAATTTGATGTTGTTAATTATCTGGTAAGATTCGTTAGCTATATTAAAAGGTGCAGGGAGAGAAACATCAACGAATGTTATTACTTGGAATCACCTCTAAGTCTCTCATAATAAAGAATATACGGATATTGGGATAGGTTTTTGCAGGGGACATTATGCTGGATTGGACAACTTTAAACAGATCAGAGACGCTCGCGCCGCTCTTAATTGAGCTGTACGACTCACACAAGATTTATTCACTTGCTAAAGATAAAAGTCCTGATGCCCGTTTCAAGTTAAGCGAGCAGGTCAGTGCTTTGCTTGCGAATCAGTTAAGCCCACGTGAAGAGGATTTGGTTTGCGACATTTTGCTAACACTTATCCGTCAGGCAGAAACAGAGCTTAAAATCGCATTGGCTGAAAAGCTTTCCAGTCTGAACAGCGTGCCATCACCAGTCTTACTTCAACTTGCTTATGATGAAATTTCGGTTTCTGAAATCGTGCTCAAAAACAGCATGTGTCTTGAGACACTTGATTTGATGTATATCATTCAGTCACATGAGGCGCCTTACTGGCGCGCAATTGCCCAAAGAAAAGCGCTTCCCGATACAGTCATTGATGTTTTGAGCGAAGTCGAAGATGAAGACACGCATGTCAAGCTTGCTGCCAATGCCGATATCACGCTCACAGAGCACGCAGCGCAGCGTTTAAGCGAACACGCCCTTGAAAGCGAAGAAATTCGTGCCGTTTTAATTGAGCGTGAGGATCTATGTCAGGAGCTAGCTGAAAAACTACATCAGGCTGTGGGTGATGCAATGCGTGACTTTGTGGTTAATAGTCACGATACAACATCCAATAATTTAGCTGTACTTGATTCAGCCATTGAAAGTGTGATTGAAACAACGCCGCGCAAAACAGAGGACATTGACTTTAACCTTCTTATTCCACGCGAGTTGACATTGTTTCAAGCGCGAAAGCTAGGCGAGCAGGGGATTTTAAGTGCGCACACCATGATTGAGAGCCTGCGCCTGAAAAATTACAAATTCTTTGTCGCACAATTTGCAACACTTGCTGGTCTTTACCCAGATCAGGCGATCGAAATTTTAAAACAAACATATGGGCATGGACTGGCTGTTATTTGTAAGGCGCATAATATCGAGAAAAGCGATTTTATTAATATGTTCCTGATGACAGAGATTTTCAGAACACAGGAGAAGGCCACAAAGGCAAAGGTTCTGCATCGTGCTATTAGTTATTACGAACGCCTGACAACAGAGTCAGCGCGTAAACTTCTTTCATAAAGTCCTTTTAGGTAAAACTTCAAAGCCGCTTTCTTAAGCGGCTTTTTTATTGTTTGTCTTAAGCGCGGCAACGCCCGGCAGGTCTTTACCTTCCAGCCATTCGAGAAACGCTCCACCTGCTGTTGAGATATAGCTGAATTGGTCAAGTACTTTGGCCATTTTAAGTGCTGAAACGGTATCGCCTCCACCAGCAACAGAGCACAATTTGCCAGCCTGTGTGCGTTTGCCTGCATAAGAAGCAAGCGCCACTGTGCCCTTCTCAAACGGTTCAATCTCAAAGGCACCCATTGGGCCATTCCAAACAAGGGTTTTGCTGTTATCAACGGCTTGCTTACAAATTTCAATTGTTTGTGGGCCTGCATCCAAAACCATCATGTCGGCAGAGATTTTATCTATGGTCACGGTTTCATGAACGCAATTTGCTTCAAATTTTTCTGCCTGCACAACATCAATAGGCAGAATAAGCTCACAATTTTCATCCTTTGCGCGCGCCATAATAGTGCGCGCTGTCTCTAGCATGTCCTCCTCACACAATGAGTTGCCAATTTCGACGCCTTTGGCCTTCAAAAAAGTATTGGCCATACCGCCACCCAATATGAGCGTGTCGACCTTTTTAATCATATTGGCAAGAAGATCGAGCTTGGTTGAGATTTTGGCGCCGCCAACAACGGCTACGACGGGGCGTTCAGGTTTCTCAAGTGCCTGCGCAAGCGCGTTTAACTCTTCCTCCATCAATGTCCCTGCATAAGAGGGAAGGATATGGGCAAGCCCCTCTGTTGAGGCATGTGCACGGTGGGCAGTAGAAAAGGCGTCATTTACAAAAATATCACCAAGGTGGGCAAGTTGACGCGCAAAGTCGGGATCGTTCTCCTCTTCACCTGCATAAAAGCGCGTGTTTTCAAGAAGGCAAACTGCGCCATTTGCCATTGCCTTAATGTGTCCAGCAGTGCTCTCAGCCGTGATATCATCACAAAAGGACACAGGTGTCTCCCAAAGTTTATCAAGTGTTTGCACCATGAATGAAAGTGAAAATTCAGGGTTAGGCTCGCCTTTGGGGCGTCCAAAGTGAGAGAGTACAACAACACGAGCGCCTTTGTCCTGAAGCGTTGTAATTGTTGGCTTTAGGCGTTCGATGCGCGCAGTGTCTGTAATTGTACCGCTCTGAACAGGAACATTTAAATCGCCTCTAACCAGAACAGTTTTATTTGAGAGGCTTTGAGGTAAATCTTGAAGTGTTTTGATGTTTTGGGTCATTATCTGTTTATTCCTAGTGTTTTGACGTCAGAAGTTTGGCATTTTCCATGGCCTCTATCAATCGAGAACAGATGGTTGGGTCAAGGGCTGAATGCCCGCCATCGGGCACAATGATGTAATCAGCCTCGGGCCATGCTTGATGTAGTTTTTCAGCTGATATCACAGGGCAAATCATGTCATAGCGCCCTTGAATAATTGTGCAGGGGATTTGTTTGAATTTCTCAATATTATTGAGAAGACTATTTTTTGTGTCCCGCATTTGGGTTAGAAAATAATGCGCCTCGATCTTGGACATGGCCACAGCCGTTTCAATATCATCATCGCGGCTTAGAACCTCGCGCCTCGGATAAAAGGACATGCATCCGCTTTCATACAAAGCCCAACTGATGCCTGCAGCGCGTGCTTTTTCATCGTCCTTTGATGTGAGTGCCTTGTAATATGCCTTGAGAAGGGAGGATCCTGTTTTACCAGGAAAGAGCTGTGCAAAGCGCTCCCAATTTTCTGGAAAGATATTGCGAATGCCAGATAAGAACCAGTCGACTTCGAATTGTTCGCATAAAAATATACTACGCAAGGTCATGCTGAGGATTGTGTTTTTATGTACGTGCGCATAGGCAAGGGCCAATGTTGTCCCCCATGACCCGCCAAAGAGATGCCATTTCGAAATGCGTAAATGCTTTCTCAGTTTTTCAATATCGCTAATCAGCGTCTCGGTATTATTGTCTTTTAGCTCGCCAAGCGGGGTGGAGCGTCCAGCCCCGCGCTGATCAAACAGGATAATCTTGTAGAAATCGGGATCAAAAAAGCGGCGATGCATGGCCGTGGCGCCAGCACCCGGTCCACCATGTAAAACTAAAACGGGGACACCATCGGGGTTGCCACATATTTCCCAGTAAAGCGTATGCAGGTCGCTGACCTCAAGAAAGCCGCTAGAATAGGGCGTAATCTCGGGATAGAGTTTTCGTATGCGCGATGATTTAAGTTGTGTTGGCATATCTAGTTTTGCGCTTTAACCAAAAATTCAATCTGTTCGGGATGGGTTAAATCCATGAACGGCCCATTGTAAAAGCGCACTGGTCCACGAATGCGTATATTGCGCCCGCCCCATTGTTGTGGTGAAACGTTATCCTTTGAGAGTTTGCGGCGCAGTGCTGGCTCAATCCCGATTGAAAAATCTTCTTTCCAGTTTTGTCCAAAATTCAAATAGATGGTATTGCGTACAAGTGAAGCGCTGTAAATCGTGCCCTCTATAATTTGAAAGCCATCCACATAGTCTGGCAGCGCGTCCGCCTTAAGTACGCTATAGTTACTCTCTTGCCAAAGCCCAAGCGACTGCTCACGTGCCTTAGTTTCATATGTGTACATGAGGGAGGCTAATTGTGGATTAAATTGCGTTGTGCGCACGCGTGCGAACCCATTGGCCAATAGCGTACCTTGTATCCAGCTTTTGTCGTCCTGCCGCAGGACATGTACAAGGCGATGCCCAAAATGATTTTGACGTCCGATATCCTTGTCCTGTGTTTCGTAAAGCAAAAGGCTCTTCCCAACTATCAAGTCGGAGAGGGCACTTTGAGATGTCTCAACAAAAGAGGGGGCAGCATCAGGATCGCTTAATGCGGGGCTATCAAGACCGCTTAAGCGATAGACTTGTCCATCACGTCCCATGAATGTTAAGGGGTCAATTACAGAGTCTGCAATAACGGGTGTGGGGTTCGCCTTTAGATCAGGGACATCGCTAAGCGAAACTAAAACCATCTCACTCTGCTTTTTACCAGCCCCCATATTTGCTTGTGCAAAGGAATGACTTATATATGTCGTAGCACATAATACTAATAAAAGAGATAAAAGGATTTTTAACATGACTGCACTTTGCACGAAAAGATATGGAACTGGCAAGACATTGCTTGCACTTATTGGCGTAAGTATTCTTGCGGGCTGTTCGACCAATGCAGCAACAGGCGAACGTCAGTTCACAGGACTTTTATCTCCCGAGAAAGAAAAGCAAATTGGCGCTGAACAGCATGATGAGGCACTAAAAGCCTTTGGCGGAATTTATGCTGATAAACAATTACAGAATTACGTCAGTGAGGTTGGGCAGCGCCTGGCACAGTATGCCGAGAATACCGGGGTTACCTATAAGTTTTATCTTCTTGATTCACCCGTTGTGAACGCCTTTGCTGCACCTGGTGGCTATATCTATGTGACGCGCGGGTTGCTCTATCACGCCAATAGCGAAGCAGAGCTGGCCGGTGTTCTTGCACACGAAATAGGTCACATCACAGGGCGTCACTCAGCAGAACGCTACTCAACAGGCGTGCTTACACAAATCGGGGCACAAGTGGCCAGTGCGGCTATTGGATCGCAAGCGGCATCCCAAGCGCTAGGGCTTGGTTCAAACTTGTTCTTAAGTTCATATTCGCGTGGGCAGGAAAATGAATCTGATGAATTGGGTGTGCGTTATCTGCACAAGGCAGGATATGACGTTTATGCACTCTCCCGTTTCTTGCAGACATTGCAGATGCAATCAGCATTAGAAGCCAAAACAGCGGGACGCACGCAAAATGTGCCTAGCTTCTTCTCTACACACCCTAATACGGCTGATCGTGTTACAGCCGCGGCCTCTATTGCAGCACGTTATGGTAAGAATGATGCGGTTGTGAACCGTGATCGTCATATGGCGCTTATTAATGGTATCACTTACGGCGATGCGGCCTCGCAAGGATTTCAACAAGGGAATATGTTCTATCATCCTGAGCTAGGATTCAAATACGCAATACCCTCAGGCTATAATGTCCAAAACCAGCCCTCACAGGTTGTGGCTTCGGGTAATGATGGGGGTGTCCTCATACTCGATAATGCGGCTAATACAGGGGGGCTCTCCCCTGCAGCCTTTATCCAAAATGTTTGGCTTAAAGGAAAAACAGCACCTGCGGTTGAAAATTATTCTATAAATGGCATGAACGCGGCGACGACATCCTTTAAAGGGAGCTTGAACAATAAGGAAATGACAATCCGCATCATTGCGATTGCCTATGACCCTAAAACGTTCTATCGCTTCCAAGTTGCTTATCCGCCCAATGCGAGTGCCTCGACAATTAATGCACTCAAAAGTGCGACGGAGAGCTTTGCAAAACTCTCACCTAATGAAGTCTCTGGCTTGACCCCTCTGCGCATTGTGACGCGTAAGGCAGGCTTAAACAACTCAGTTGCCTCGTGGGCGGGGACAATGCCGTTTGAGAATTACAAGGAAGAGCGCTTCCGTGTTCTCAATGGGATGGTACCAAGTGCACCTTTGCGCACTGGCGAAACCTACAAGCTCATTACGAAATGATCTTTCCAATAAAGAAAACCTCTTTCAACTTTAAAATTGAAAGAGGTCTTCGCCTTCTATGAGGGAGAGAAGGAAACTTTATTTAAAAGAGTGCAACAGGGTTAACTTGTTTCTCAATCGCACCCTTCAACTTTGACATCGCGCGCTGCTCTAACTGGCGCACACGCTCTTTACTAATGCCAAGTGTGTTGCCGAGTGCTTCCAAAGTCACTGTTTCAAATGTCAAATGGCGTTCTTTAATAATTTGCTGTTCACGATCAGTAAGCGATTTAAGCGCCTGATTAAGCCAAGCGGAGCGCGTTTCAGCATCTTTCATCCCTATAACCACATCCTCTGGGTCTGGGCGCTCGTCTGGCAAAAAGTTTTGCCATTCTTCACTGGCATCTGTGTTTAATGTCGCATTCAAGGAATGGTCACCACCAAAGAGACGTTTTTCCATTTCCTCGACATCTGCCAAACGTACATTCATTTCCTTGGCAATCTTATGGCGACCATCCTCGGTCAGTCCATGCTCGGTCGAGGCATTATCAATCTGGGCACGCAGGCGCTTCATGTTAAAGAAAAGCGATTTATGAGCCGCCGTTGTCCCTGTACGCACAATTGACCAGTTTCTAAGCACATAATCCTGCATGGATGAACGTATCCACCATGAGGCATATGTTGAAAAGCGCAAATTACGGTCGGGGTCAAAGCGCATAGCGGCCTGTAGTAATCCGATATTACCTTCCTGGATGAGGTCACCGATAGGCAATCCGTAATGTTTAAACTTTGAGGCTGAGGCAATCGCCAAGCGACCGTAAGCATTAATCAATTTGTGAAGTGCCTGTTCATCCTGCTCATCACGCCATTTGCGCGCAAGTTCAAGTTCTTCGTCTTTTTCAAGCAAGTCCTTGTTCATGGCCTTACGGATATAGGCAAGATTGTTGCGTTGGGTATTCACGTCGTCTTTATGGGTCATAACGTACTCCGCTGAAATTTTTGAACTGAATAGATGTCAGTCTTTATTAAACATACGTGGCAGAAAAAAGTTTCCTTCGCATATAAGTTTTTTTGAATAAATTTATAACTTCTTTACGTGGCAGAGACGCGCTCAGATTTATTTTAGGATTCGCGGTGAAGAATCTCGGTAGGAAGGTTAAGGAGTGTTTCTTTGAGGAGGCTATCTTGAAACCCAGAAAGCGCTTCTTGAGCCTTTTGGATATATGTATTCGCAATGTCTTTTGATTGTTCAGCGCCATTATGTTTAAAGACAAGTTCCGCCGCTGTCTCAAAATCACCTTCGCGGAAGATGTTTTCCTCTAATGTGCGCTTCCAAAATCCCATTTCATCCTCGTTTGCCTTTTCAAGTGCAAACAAAACAGGGGCTGTTAACTTACCCTCATAAAAATCATCACCCTTATCCTTGCCCAAGCGGGCCTCTTTCCCATCATAATCAAGAATGTCATCTGCAATCTGAAAGGCAATTCCCAAATTATACCCATAGTCATAAAGCGGTTTTGCCAATTCGGGTTTGTTATTCACGTAAGCGCTCACCTCGCAAGCGGCGGCAAACAAGGCGGCTGTTTTAGCGCCAATAATCTCAAGATATGCCTCCCATGTCAGGTCAAGATTGCCCTGATATTGCAACTGCATGACTTCGCCCTCTGCAATGACGGCGGACGCATCAGAAAGCGTGCGCAAGGCCTCAAGTGATTTGCTTTGCACCATAAGTTGGAAGGCCTTGGAGAACAGATAGTCTCCAACAAGGACGGACGACTGATTGCCAAAAACAAGATTGGCGGCCTTTTGACCACGGCGCTGTTCTGACCCATCCACCACATCATCATGCAGAAGTGTTGCAGTGTGAATAAACTCAACGGCTGCTGCCAAACCTTGGGCTGGCTCTGTTGTTTCGGAGATGAGTTGCGAAGTCGCCAGTGTGAGAAGGGGGCGCAAGCGCTTTCCGCCCGAGGCAATCAGATAACTTGCCAGCTGTGGAATAAGCGGCACATCTGATTGCATATGCTCAAGGATGAGCGCATTTACATCCTTCATATCAGCGGCAAACAGAGCAACAAGCGCTTGAACGGCGCTCTCTGTTTGATTTTTATCGCTCTGCTTTTGTGGTTGCATAAGTCAATAATTAGAGCAAACAGGTGGCTAAGGCAATGGAAACTGTGGATGTGTGACGTTTCATCAAAAATATATTTGCAAGCTTCTCGCGAAATGAGTAAATTATTGTCATAAGAATAAAGAGGGAGTACTGCATATGGATATCCGCACTGGCATTTTAGCCGAAGACCTTTCAGCAAGAGAAGCGCATCAGGCAGCAGCAGATCAAGAAGCTGCACTAGCTACGCTTGAACGTGCCGCTGGTTACAAACATGTTATTGAAGAGAGCGATAACGGCCAGACATATCTATTAATGGCTACCCCAAACTAACCTCATTTTAAAACGCGGCTAGTTTTTCAATCAGATAAGCTTTGAGATTATCAATCGCAATGCGCTCCTGTGCCATGGTGTTGCGGTGGCGGATTGTGACCGTGTTATCGTTCAGGCTATCACCATCAACCGTAATACAGAACGGTGTTCCAATCTCATCCTGACGTGCATAGCGCTTCCCGATATTTTGTTTGATATCTAAATCAATGGCCATATCCTCACGTAAGTCCATATAAATCTTTGTCGCAAGCTCTGGCATACCATCTTTGGCCACAAGCGGCAGGATGGCGGCCTTTTTAGGTGCAACAGCTGGTTTAAAATTCATATACATGCCCGAGGGTCTGCTTTCATCAATCGTATAGGCCTCGCAAAGGACGGTCAGAACACCACGGGTTAAACCTGCCGCAGGCTCAATCACATGTGGGATAAAGCGGTTCTGATTATCCATGGGGTCGATATATTCCATCTTCGTGCCTGAATGTTCCTGATGTTGGGTCAGGTCATAATCGCAACGGTGAGCAATGCCTTCAAGCTCCCCAAAGCCCGGCGCTGTGAAAGGAAACTGATATTCAATATCGATCGTACCCACGCCAGCCTTGGCATAGTGTGAGAGTTCATCTTTACCATGTTCACGCAAAATCATGGCGTCTCCACGAATACCAATGGATTCCCACCAGCTCTTACGCTCATTCGTCCAGAATTCACGCCACATGGCGGCCTCATTCCCATGACAGAACCATTCCATTTCCATCTGTTCAAATTCGCGTGAGCGGAATACAAAGTTTCGTGGGTTAACCTCATTACGGAAGGCCTTCCCGATTTGCGCAATCCCGAATGGAATTTTGACACGAGAGCTATCAAGCACGTTTTTGTAATTGAGGAAAATCCCTTGAGCGGTTTCGGGACGCAGATAAGCCTTACTATCCTCACTTTGTGTTGCACCGACATAGGTTTCAAACATCAGATTAAATTCTTTTGGCTCGGTCAGTGTGCCAACCTCTGACGCATCGGGTGCGATAATTTTAGCATAATCATTTGTTGAAACGTCTGGAAGTTCTTTGCGATCAAATGCCCCGATACTGCGGCCTTTACCAAATTTTTTCAGGCGTTTGGCTTCAACGCCTGTTTCATCGTCTTGTGGCACGGCAATCCATGCGCCTTCACCATCCTTTGGGATAAGCACATCGAGATGATCTGCACGATAGCGTTTTTTTGTTTCACGGCAATCAACCATCGGGTCTGAAAATCCGCCCACGTGACCCGAGGCCACCCACGCCTTTGGATTTTGAATGATAGAGCTGTCCACGCCGACAATCTGCAAAGGTTCACCATCTGGCCCAATAGGGGGTGTAACCACCATCGCCTTCCACCACAGGTCACGAATATTGTTTTTCAACTCTGTACCCAAAGGGCCATAATCCCAAAATCCGTTCAAACCACCATAAATATCAGACGCAGGAAAGATAAAGCCGCGGCGCTTGCACAGGGCAACAATGTCTTTCATATCTGGAATTGTGGTTTCTTGGGATTTGTTTTCGGCGAGATTAGTCATGAATTCCTCGTTTGTTTTTTTCTCATATAGGTATAACGTGAAAGTGTAAGTGAATAAAGGCTTTAGAAACGAATTTCATGAGAATTGAACAAGCCCGCCAAAATACAATTACCGACCTGGAAGAAATAGCAGGGGCAGGCGCGCTCGCGCATGAAGAGGGCTATTTCGAAAAATGCCTACAGGAACAAAAAGAGGGTAAACGTCTTGTCTTTGTGATTTATGCAGATGATGCGCCCGCGGGCTACTGTATCTTAAACTTTCAACCACTTTACCAGCCATTCCGAACATTGGATATTCCGGCTATTCAGGATTTAAACGTTGCCCCAGATTATCGTCGGCGAGGTCTTGCGCGTGCCCTTGTTCAGCACTGTGAAGATGTGGCACGTGATGCAGGCTTCACAACTGTCGGTATAAGTGTTGGGCTACATAGTGGATTTGGAGCGGCGCAACGCCTTTATATAAAGCTCGGTTATATTCCTGACGGGGCAGGGGTGACCTATGACCGCGTACCTGTTGGCCGCATGGAAATGCGTCCTGTCGATGATAATTTGTGCCTCATGCTGACCAAAAAATTATAGCAAATTGCTTCTCGTGGACATTTCAAAATCCTCTTTTGTGCTTTGAGTGCAAATTGTTTATGGTGATTAAACGCATATCACACATAAATGCCAGCTGGCGGAGGATGACACAATGTCACATCAATGGGTTTACCGTTTTGGGCCTAAAACAGATGGGAACGCAACACTTAAAAATCTACTTGGGGGCAAGGGGGCAAACCTCGCCGAGATGGCCTCTCTTGATTTGCCTGTGCCTCCTGGCTTTACGATTACAACAGAGGTCTGCACTGCCTATTACCAAAATGATGAAACCTATCCCAAAGAGCTGACATCCCAAGTCGAGAAAGCCTTGGTCGATATAGAAAAGACGCTGCAGATGAAATTCGGCGATGCGGAAAACCCGTTGCTTCTGTCTGTCCGTTCAGGTGCGCGTGTATCTATGCCAGGCATGATGGATACAGTGCTCAACCTTGGGCTTAACAGTAAGACTGTGAAAGGGTTAGCCGAGCGTTCGGGCGACCCGCGCTTTGCATGGGATTCCTATCGTCGCTTTATTCAGATGTATGCCAATGTGGTTTTGGACATGTCGCATCATGACTTTGAATCGATTTTGGACGAGTTCAAGCGCGATAACGATATTGAAAATGACACCGAAATATCTGCCGCGCAGTGGCAAGTGATTGTTGAAGATTATCAGGACCTTGTGAAACGCGAATTGGGCAAGCCTTTCCCAGAAGATCCGCATGAACAATTATGGACGGCAATTTCAGCCGTTTTTAAATCGTGGCAAACACCACGTGCAGTGACTTACAGGCGATTGAATACGATTCCTGAAGAATGGGGTACGGCCGTTAACGTGCAGGCCATGGTCTTTGGGAATATGGGTGAAGATTGCGCCACAGGTGTGGCCTTCACACGCGACCCGTCAACAGGTGAAAACTACTTTTACGGTGAATACCTAGTCAATGCGCAGGGTGAGGACGTTGTGGCAGGTATCCGTACGCCCCAATCGCTTACGATTGCAGGGCGTGAAAAAGAGGGGAGTGACCTACCCTCCATGGAAGAAATTATGCCAGATGTGTTTCACCAACTTGTCGATGTGCGTGAGAAACTGGAAAAACATTATAAGGATATGCAGGACATCGAATTTACGGTGCAACAAGGCAAGCTTTATATGCTTCAAACCCGCACAGGAAAGCGTACGGCTGCTGCTGCACTGAAGATTGCTGTTGATATGGTCGAAGAAGATTTGATCACACAGGAAGATGCGTTATTACGTATTGATGCCAATAGCTTAGATCAGCTTCTTCATCCAACGCTTGATCCTAATGCTGAGCGTTTTGTGATTGGAAAAGGCTTGCCTGCCTCCCCAGGGGCGGCCTCTGGTCAACTCGTCTTTAGTGCTGATGAGGCTGAGCATTTGGCCAATAATGGCGAGGCCGTTATTCTGGCGCGCACAGAGACATCCCCAGAGGATATTCACGGGATGCATGCGGCTAAGGGCATTTTGACAACACGTGGTGGTATGACATCACATGCTGCCGTTGTGGCCCGTGGTATGGGACGTGCCTGTGTGGCTGGTGCAGGAACACTTCAAATTGATTACGCAAGCCAGACACTCACAGCTGGTTCGGAAACCTTCAATAAGGGTGATGTTGTCACTATTGATGGTAGCACTGGCGAGATTATGAAGGGTGCGGTCAAAACGCTTAAACCTGAACTCTCTGGTGACTTTGCAACAATCATGAAGTGGGCGGATAGTACGCGTCGCATGCGTGTGCGCGCAAATGCGGAGACTGAAACAGATGCGAAAACTGCGCTTGAATTTGGGGCGCAGGGGATAGGGCTATGCCGTACAGAGCATATGTTTTTTGACCCAGAGCGTATTCAGAAGGTGCGCGAAATGATTTTTGCAGAAAATCTTGAGGCACGAACAAAGGCGCTCAACGCACTTCTCCCTGAGCAGCGTAAGGATTTTAAGGCGCTTTTCTCTGTCATGAATGGATTTCCTGTGACCGTTCGCCTGCTTGACCCCCCACTGCACGAATTCTTACCGCATGAGGATAAGGACATTACACAATTTGCGGCAAGTGCGGGTATTCTTGAAAGCAAGGTACGCAAGCGCCTGAGTGAGTTGCATGAATCAAACCCCATGCTCGGGCATCGTGGATGCCGTTTGGGTGTCACTTACCCTGAAATCTACGCAATGCAGGCGCGTGCCATTATTGAGGGCGCGATTGAGGCGGCTGAAGATGGCGCAGCGGCGGTAATTCCTGAAATTATGATCCCACTTGTTTCTGTTGCGCCAGAACTCAAAAGCCTGAAGAAGGTTGTTGATGATACCGCCCGTGACATCATCAATGAAACAGGCCAAGTGATTGAATATATCGTGGGAACAATGATTGAGCTTCCTCGTGCGGCGCTGACTGCCGATGAGCTGGCTAAGGAAGCCTTGTTCTTCTCATTTGGCACAAATGATCTCACACAAACGACATTGGGTCTCAGCCGTGATGACGCGGGGGCGTTCCTACCCTTTTATGTGGAGAAATCGCTAATGCCGGAAGACCCGTTTGTGTCCATCGATGTCGATGGTGTTGGACAGCTTGTGCGTATTGCGTGCGAGAAGGGGCGTCAGACCCGCGAAGATATCAAGCTCGGTATTTGTGGGGAGCATGGGGGTGACCCGGCCTCTATCAATTTCTGCGAGGAAGTGGGCTTGGATTATGTGTCCTGTTCGCCGTTCCGTGTCCCCATTGCGAGACTAGCCGCGGCACAGGCCAGCGTCAGACAGGCGAAGGGCGCAAAAAAAGACCGCAAAAAAGCGGCGTAGATTTAAGAGATTAACCTAAAGTTTTACCCCAAATAACATTTTTAGGACTTTCCTTATGGCTAAGCCTTAAAGCTTTATCAAAGTCTACATTATGAATTTGTTCATCGAATAGAAAAATTACGACGTTACCCAAACCTATGCCTTTTCTTGATTCCCATATAGTTGAGGTAAAAGGCTTTTTACCATCTACGCCTAATGCTAAATTGATTTTCTCTAAAGAATCTTTCTCAATTTGTTCTGCATTTACCATGTCTTTAATAACAGCCCTGTAGCCAGCATTACCATCGTATGGACTTGGGTGTTTTTCCCAAGATAAGCCAGTACATGCATTTAGTTTTGCAATGTTATCTCTGTGTATGTTTTCCCATGGCGTGACTGTTTCCCATGCTCGTTGTATTAAACTCATAATATCCTCCAAAAAATTATGCGCTTAATTTACATAAATAAAATAATATGTCAATTTATTTATGATTCAGGAGGATGAGGAGGAGCGAGGGTCATCTCTTCTTCGGCGCGGATGGCCGCATCGTACGATTCTGCGGGGATATCCAAAGCCTCAGGAATTGTGATGCATACAATATATTCGCGCCCCTTATTATCAACTAAAGGATAGGTATCGACAACAAAGACATCTTCGCCGTTTTCTTGCGAAAACGTGTCATTTAAGGCCGCTGCAAGAGCCTCGGCATATATTTTAGAGGAGAGATCCTCATCCAGTGCCATCGCATAAATGGGGTCTTCAAGAATGCGTGCAGAGGGGCGTTTCTCCCATGTATGGCCTGTCAAGCGCGAAAGCTTTCCAACGACATCTCTGTGCTTGTTTTCCCAAGGTGTGAGTGCTTCAAAAGTTTTCCTTATCTGCTGTGTTGGCATGTTACTCCTTGCTGGTTCTTAAAAATTAAAGTCGCAAGTCGTAACGTAGGCTTATGAAAAATTCAACCTTTCCTACGGAAAATTTTAAATTTATTCGTGGAAAGAGTGAACTTGCATGCTTATTTGACGTTCTTTTATAAAGGAGTACATCATGACAAGAATAGTAATAACAGGTGCCAATCGCGGGATAGGTTTAGAATTTGTTAAACAATATGCGCAAGAGGGTGCAGAAATCTATGCACTATGCCGTTCGCCAGAAGAGGCCGCTGAGTTAAAATCCATTCAAGGGGATATCCATATTCATAAAGTTGATGTTACTCATGAGAGCGAATGCCAACGATTTGCCGACGAGTTGGACGAGAAATCTATCGATATTCTGATTAACAATGCAGGTGTTTATGGTGGTGACAAACAATCTCTCTCAAATCTTGATTTTGATAAATTTCACGCAACACTTGAAACAAATCTGTTTGGCCCGCTCTACATGACAACTGCGCTTTACAAAAACGTAAAAGACTCTGATAACGGTAAAATCATTACCATCTCTTCTAAAATGGGGTCTATCGGAGACAGCTCTGGCGGAATGGCCATTTACCGCACGTCAAAAACGGCGATTAACATGGCGATGCATGCGTTGGCCTCGGAAGCAGCTAATGACAATGTTGTTTTCCTCAATCTTCATCCTGGATGGGTACAAACAGACATGGGTGGCGAGCAAGCGCCAACTACACCCCCAGAAAGTGTTGAGGGCTTACGCAAAGTTATAGCGAAGGCCAACATGACGGATTCAGGGCATTTTTATGATTTTCAAGGGAATGAACTACCCTGGTAAAGACGAGTAGAGTTTGGTTTGTTCGGTTTCGAACAGATCCTTATCGTCATCTTTAAGTAAAGCGAGGCCAAGGCGTTCACCTTTTGCCTCGTTTTCTATATTGTTATCATTACATTGGGAGCGCATGAGGCCAATGACCTTGCCGTCACGTTCAATTTGTGTGGACGGCACAGGTAAATCCCCCGTGACAGGATAAAGATGCTTCTTGGCTAAACCGCGATGCTTCATGCGCGCAGTCAGTTCCTGACCGACATAGCATCCCTTTTCAAACGACACGCCGTGATGTTGATCTATATTGAGCTCGGCGACGGTCGATTTTTCAATCAGTGCATCACGCGAGCCATCAGCTATACCGAGCTTTATGCGCTGGGCATCCCAAAAGGCAAAAGGTTTCTCTTCGATGCCGTCGTCCTCGGGTTTTGTGAAAGAGCGCCATCCAAGGGCGTCATGGCGTGGGTCCATATAACCTGGGCGCGGTGTTATGCCATAGCAGATAAACACAGGCGAGCGCGGTTCAACAGAGACGCGGACATCGGCACGCATTTTGTATTTATCAAGACGCTCATAAAGATCCTCTGCGCGCTCTAGCCCCTCGCAATCAAGGAGTAGAACGTCTGGCCCTTCGCTGATAAAGAAATCATGTAGGAATTTGCCTTGCGGTGTAAGAAGGCAACCATAAATGACAGGTTGGTTTTCAAGCTTCTTGATATCCTGTGTAATAAGACGCTGCAAAAAGTCATATCTGTCGGGCCCCTCTATTTCAATGAGGCCGCGCATTGGCAGTTTTATAAAACACGGCGTCTCAGACATTTTACGCTTACTGATTATATTCGTTATAAGGCTTTGTCACGCTACTGCGATCCACATAAGTGATATCAGGTTTTGCCCGGCCATTATTCTTTGAGCGATACTGCGAATCTTCCATGGCCTCCAAATAATCAACTTCGGAGCGTTTGATAACATCGTAATCGACATATTTTGTGCGCTCCCAACCCTTTTCAAGCATACAACCTTCGAAATCATAGTAATCGCCGTTTTCGCTCAAAAGGTATCCATTGCGCTCTGGCGTTTCCCAAGAGGCCAAATCTTGTGACTGGCTTGCGGGGTAGGCATAAGATGGTGCAACCATTTTACGTTGTGTTGGGTCGGGTGGGAAGCCGCCCTTAATCGCGTTTAAGCGGCGTAATTCGTTCAATTCAGCTGTGCAGCGGGCAATGTCACGTTGCAGCATTTGTTGTGCCTTTGGTCCACGCTGGTAAATAGTCTCGCTTGGTTTTTCACGTTGCCAGTAATGCGCATCATCGTAGCGAATGGCCTGACAAGCGGTTGTTGTTGCGATAAGGCCAAGTGCCAATCCAATTTTGATAAATTTCGTCACAAATATATTCCTTGAATGGAAGAAGAGTTAATCGTGGTTTCTAAGATAACAGGTTCAAATGATTTGCTCAATTACCTTTATGCCACCATGTTTCAATGACTGCGCCATAGAGTGCTGTCTCATCAGGGTGTTCAATATCATTACGATAGGCAATTAAATCATATGGGTTATAGAAGAGTGGGATTGTTGCCACCTGATTAAGCAAGGCGGCATCTAAATTCTGCACAGAAGAAACAAGGTCCTCGCGTGTCTTAGCCTCAGGAATGGATTTGGCAAGCGCATCAATCTCAGAGCTGCAAATCCCCGCAAAGTTCCACTGCGCCTCTGTTTTGGCCGCCTCACAACTCCAATAGAGATATTGTTCTGTTCCTGGTGAGAGCGAAGATATCCAGTGATAAAGCGTCATGTCGAAATCATAGGCATTTAAACGATCACGAAAGGCCGCACTGTCCATTGTGCGCACACGCGCATCAATACCAAGGCGCTTTAATCCGCGCGTGAAATGAAGTGCAATTTTTTCGTTCTCTAATGTTTGTCCCAGAATTTCAAACTGAAACGGTGCGCCGTCAGGAAAGGTGCGCTTACCATTTTTAAGGGTGAGCCCTGCCTCGGTCAGCAGGTTATCGGCCTCAATCAGATTTTGCCTATATGTGGCCTTATCAGGTGAAGCGGGGGGTTGCCAGAGATTATCTTCTTTAGGCGCGGCTAATTCTGAATTTTCAAAATAGCTTTTGATACGCTCCATCTTTCCGAAATAGATATTTTTGTTAATCCAGTCGGCATCGAAGGCAAGATTAAGTGCTTTGCGCACACGAATATCATCAAAAGGTGCGCGACGTGTATTAAAGATGAGTGCATTGATTTTGACAGGACGGCCATGAGTAAAGCGCCCTTTGGTGTAAGAGCTGTCATCGCGGTAGGCGGTCTCCCATTTTGTCATATCAAATTCGGTACGGACATCCAAATCACCCTTCAGGAATGCCTCAAGCGCAACTGTGTCATCACGAAGATAATCATAGGTTACTGTTTCAAAATTATGATGCCCAACATTAACAGGCAAGCCAGCCGCCCAGTAATCTGGGTCGCGCGTATAGGTGATTGACCGCCCGACATCAACGTCTGTTATTTTGTAAGGCCCGCTTGTAACAGGCGGAACAAGAGTCGAGCTATCAAAGGTCTTATCCTGCCAATAGGCCTTTGAAAGAACAGGCATCATCGCTAGAATAAGGGCTGTTTCCTGATCATGCCCTTCTCCAAATGTGAATTTAATCTGAGTGTCGCCAATTATCTCGGCATTTTTAACAAGTTGATAAACGCGGCGCATATTGGGGCGTCCGCCTTCTTTGAGTGTCTCATAGGAAAAGAGGATATCCTCAACAGTAATAGGGCTTCCATCATTAAATCGCGCACGTTCATCAAGCGTGAAGGTGATCTCGGAACGATCCTCGCTTATGTCAGCCTGTCTTGCAATCAGCGGGTAAAGTGTAAAGGGTTCATCCCATACACGGCGCATCAGTTTGTCATAGGTTAGATTAAGTCCGTCTGCTGATTTCCCCTTAAGTGCAAAGGGGTTCACGGAATCAAACGTGCCAATGACAGCCTGACGCAAAGTGCCACCTTGTAGTGCATCAGGATTGGCATACTCCAGATGCGTGGCATCTTCGCCGTATTTGGGATCGCCGTGCATAGCAAGCCCAACACCCATTTCAGCCCATGCATAAGAACTTGTAAAAACAAGAGTGAGAGCAAGTAAGGCGGTATGGCGAACGAATGATGTCATTTAAAGTGAGGTAATCCTTTGGATTTAAGAGGCAACTTTTTTCATACTCTCTTGTGATACGCGTGCCGCAAAATTTTCCTGCGGTCGAGGCCCAATGGCTGCAATAATTTCAGAGGCTGCACGTGAGGCAAGATGTCCACATGTTGCCATGTCTGCACCATTCACATATCCGTGTAAGAAACCCGCTGCATAGGCATCGCCCGCGCCTGTGGAGTCAATCAGGCAAGTCGGGGGTACTGCCTCAATATCTGTACGCTTGCCTTCCTGCCAGATAACAGAGCCATTTTTGCCACGTGTCACACAAGCCAGGGCACAGTCCTCGCCAACCTTTTGTAGGGCAGCGTCAAACCCATGTTCATAAAGCGCACAAAGTTCTTCCTCATTAGCAAAGAGAATATCAACATGGTTTTTAATGAATTTCAGGAAATCGTCGCGGTGACGGTGGACACAAAAGCTATCTGAAAGGGTAAGTGCAATCTTGCGTCCTGCCTCTTCAGCAATTTTAGCCGCTTTATAAAAGGCCTTTTTGGCCTCTTCGGGGTCAAAGAGATAGCCCTCAAGGTAAGTAATTTCAGCGCGTTTGACGAGGTTCTCATCTATATCGTCTTCACACAATGTTGTGCATGCGCCCAGATAGGTGTTCATCGAGCGTTCTGCATCAGGGGAGATAAGAATAATACAGCGTGCCGTTGCGGGTCCGCCTGCAAGGCTTTCGGTTGTAAAAATTGTGTTTTGGGTGGTCATGCCCTCTCTAAAGGACTGTCCAAGTTCATCATCTGCGACTTTACCAATATAGGCAGCATTGCCCCCAAGAGCAGAAAAACATGCAAGTGTATTGGCCGCTGATCCGCCAGAAATAATTTCTGGATTATCAAGCATGCTTGTAAGATGTTCAGCACGTTGTTCATCGATAAGGGTCATGCCGCCGCGCGCCATGCCAAGATTAACTTGTTCATCAACGGTGTCATCGGACACTTGTGCCAAAACATCGACGATGGCGTTTCCAATAGCAAGAAGTTGAAGATTATTTTGATCCTGATTTTGTGACATGAGTGCTTTCCATTGAATTTTTTGTGTGTAGCGTTATTTTCTATGCTATTGAAGTAGCATAAGACACATGTCTGGAACAAATGAAAATGGCGAAAAAACCACAAAAATCAAAAGAGCTTAGCCGCATGGATTATGTACGTGCGGCACTTGTCGTAGCACAAAGCTTGCCGTGGGATATGGTTACGCTTCAAGACATTTCTGATGAGGCGGGGGGTACGCTTGCACAGATGCGCGAATATTTTGATGATAAGACCGATATTTTGGGAGCGTACGGCGCACATATTGATCGTGAAATGTTGAGTGAGGTTGAACAGTTGGACAAGAACATGTCTGTTCGTGATAAATTATTCGAACTGATGATGATCCGCTTTGATGTGATTGAAAATGATCGTGATGCTGTTGTCTCGATTGTCCGTTCCTTGCGCAGTGATCCCAAGTCGATGCTCTATTCCCTCCCGCATTTATGTCGCTCTATGGAATGGATTTTTGAAGGGTCTGGCGTACAGGTAAATGGCATTAAAGGTTCAGCAAAAATTATTGGTCTTACAATGGTTTACTTGAATACGTTAAGAGCATGGATTAAGGAAGAAAATTCTGATTTGTCCGATACGATGGCTGCGCTCGACAAGGGCTTAAAGCAGGCTGATAGCTGGGCTGAGAAATTTAATTTCTAAGACACATAAACTCGTATTTGTCTGTTTTTAAAAAACGCGCTATCCTAGTAATATACAACTTGGCCTCACAAGTTTTTCACAAAGGATCGCATCCATGATTATCGTATTTGGTTCTCTTTACATGCAACTTCTCGCTGATGTTGAACAGCTTCCCAAACAGGCGCAAAATCTAAAAGCACCGCAATTGCGTTATTTTCCAGGGGGAAAGGCGGGTAATCAGGCCTTTGCAGCAGCACGTATGGGTGAAAAGGTTGCTGTTGTTGGTTGTGTTGGGAATGATGATTTTGGACATGAAATTACAGATAATCTGAAGAAAAACGGCGTGATGACATCGGGAGTGGCGCGCCTGCCTAAACCAACAGGCACATGGATTACACTTAAAAACAAGAATGGTGAACGCCAGTATATTACTTACGCTGGTGCCAACGAGAAAATTTCAGATGAGCAGGTGCCAGATGAAATTCTTAATGCTGGGAATTATGTGCTCGTTCAAATGTCAGATAGTTCTGATGCTGTATTCAAATTGCTGGCCCGCGCCAAGGCACAGGGATGCAAAACGATATTGAATATGTCGCCTGTTATTGAGTTATCGAGCGATATTTTGAAGAATATAGATATGCTTGTGCTGAACAGCCGCGAGGCTGAAAAGATTGCTAAAAGTCTGAAATTGTCTGGCGAAAATATAGATGTGCAAATCGCACGCGCCTTGTCAAAAGGTGGAAAAATAACTGTTATCGTGACATCGGGCGAAAATGGTTCTATTGCAATTCAAGAAAATGGAAAAGGGTATCGTGTGCCATCTTATCGCCTTGAAGATGACCAGATCGTTGAAAGTGTGAGCGCAGGAGATTGCTACTGCGGAACGCTTGTGGCTTGCCTGCACAAGGGTGATGATTTGGACAAAGCGATGCGCTATGCCTCAGTTGCGGCCAGTCTTTCTATTCGTGAGGAGGGCGCACAAAGCTCATTCCCGTTCAGAGCGGATGTGGACGAACATATCGATCAGATTGCTGGAGCAACGCCACTCTAAAAAGGACAGACCTTCATTTCTCCTTGTAAGGGATCAACGGACTCAATTTGGAGGCGTACACGGTCTCGGCGTGATAAAGTAAGTGGGGCGTCATCATTACGTGAAACGCGAAAGCTGTTATTATCAAGTTTTTCGGCTGTGGTGCCAGATTGTTCATTAAATGTGTATGCAACGCGTAAACCATTACTAGGGACGAGAAAATCAACGGCACGCTCATTGATGTCTGCCACAAAAAAGGTTGCCCGTTGCCCTTCAAGGCTCTTCATCTCTTTTAAAAGTTCATAACGACGTCTATCACGTCGAATGCGTCTTCGCACCTCATCATTTTGATTCAGTTGTCCGCAGATGCTATGGATATTTTCTATTTCGATTTGGCTTAACCCAAACCCTGTTTTACCTAGTGCCGTATGCATTGCACGCTGATTAAAAATGTCGGAATAGCGTTGTAGTGGTGAAGAAAAAAGCGCATATCTGTCAACGCCAAGCGTAAAATGTCCAGTATTATTGGCAGAAAAGAATGAACGGCTTGCAATCCGTTCCTGTAAAATACGAATAACCGCATCAGAATTACCTTGAACATGTGATTCCTCAACAATGTCAGACAAAATTTGCCATGAACAATCACGTGCATTTTTAGGCAATGCATAGCCTAATTCCCTTAATCTGATACGCGCTTTTTTGTAATCTTCAGGACGGTAACCTGGTCCATTGACGCGATAAATCTGAGGTACTCCAGCCTCTTCAACAAAGGTGCTCATGTTTGCATTAACGCGTAACATAAATTCTGACACAGCATTTCGCCCTGATTCTTCGCAATACTCAATATCGTCGCGATGATCATCAATAATGAGATTTCTGGAGCGATAGGCACTGTCAGCGTTTGAGGATTGGCGTTTCAAGATGTCATGACATTCAACAATATCAATTGCAAAACGGTGTCCACGACTGACCCATTCATGGAAACTTTCGTAACTATGCTTTTTACGGGAGCGTATTAAACCGTGGCTAAATTCCTGTGAGAGCATTTCGCCATCAGGTGAGTATTTTGCTTCAAAAATTAGAGCAGGTCTGGTCACCCGAGGTAAGAGGGAAGATGAATTCTCACTAATAACATGTGGCAACATCCGAATTACCTTGGGGTAAACATGAAAAGTAGAAGCGCGTTGAAACGCTTCACGATCAATATGTGTATCGGGTGCAACAGCCGAGGCAACATCAGTTAAGGCTGTAGCTGTGTACCAGGATCCGTCTGATTGTTTTTCGACATAAATAGCATCATCCAAGCTAATAGCATTGCGCGGATCTATCGTGACAAAAGGAATATCGAGAGTGTCACGTCTGTACGTGTCCAAAGTTTCTTCAAGTGCTGTTTTGGACGCTGTTAAGTGTCGTGCCTCGGAGGTTACAAGTTTTGGAAAATGTCTTGGGATAGCATGTTTTGTGAGAAGGTGATCCTGAATAGAAGGGGCGGTGCGAGTACGACGTAATGAGACAGGAGGGGGGCGTTTAGCTTGTATAACATCTTGTGCTATCAAACCTGTCATGTTTTACGCATCCCCTTTATTAGCATTCACTGCTATTGTAAAAAAAGACAGCTACGATGCAAAGGACTCAATGAATTTTGCTAACAGGATATCTTTTTTTGTTATGCCGCCTGCATCATGAGAAGTCAGAGAGATGTGTACTTCGTTATAGCTGTTTGACCAGTCAGGATGATGGTCCATTTTTTCAGCCTTGAGCGCGATAGCTGACATAAAGCCCCAAGCCTCGATAAAATTTTTGAATTCAAAGCTCTTTGAAATGGTATCTCCGCTTTGGTCGTGTTTCCACCCAGAAAGACTTTTTAGGCTGTCTTTCAGCTCATTTACATCTAAACAATCACTCATTTGATAAATTCCTTTTTCTAGCGTAAAGTAGTGCAATCAACTTATGATTCTGAACTGTAAAGGGCAAGGGGCTTTCCTTATATGTCAGTAACTGCGTCTCAAAAGCGAAATATCATTATGCATATTGGGCAAGCGCCAAGCCTTGATGATTTGTCGACAATCGCACACGCCTTGCTGGAAACACTTCCCGAAGAAATTATTGAACTTGTTGAAAAAAAGCTCGTCATTGAAATCGAGGACATGCCTGAAGATTATGTTCTGGATGATATGGATGTCGAGAACGCCTATGATCTTGTGGCCATCTATAAACCTGGTGGAGAGATGAATAACGGGGTTAAGCGCACGCAGTCAGATTCTGATGATGTGCTCATCCTCTATCGCCGTCCCATTTTGGATTATTGGTGCGAGGAGGGTGCCGATTTCAATGATTTGGTCCGTCAAATATTGATTGAAGAGATTGGCGCACATTTTGAATTCTCAGATGATGACATCGAAGAAATGGTCTCCCGTCATCACCCATGCATGCTTTAAAACTACGCGGCTAAGCCTTTTGACATGAAGGTCGTCAGGCGTCTTGCAAAGGCGTTAGGGTCGGGAACTTGTTCACCCAGTGCAATTCTTGCCTGATCCAAAAGTAAGTAAGCCGCATCATTGATAATCGCCTTATTATCAGATTGTCCTGACAAAGCCTTAACCAGCGCGTGGTCTGGGTTAATCTCCAAAACGCGTTTACTCTCTGGTGTGTAATGCTGATGGATTTTAAGGACGCGCTCCATATGAATATCAACGCCTGTATCAGAGGCCACAAGACACACAGGCGAATCTGTGAGGCGAGAGGATAGGCGGACATCCTCGACATCCTCCTTCAATATTGTCTTTAATTGCGCTAGCAAAGGGTCAAGTGAAGATGTGTCGGCTTCTTTTTTCTTATCTTTAGCCTTTGCGTTCTTATCAGTTTTTGTTTCATCACCTTCAATTTCAGAAAGGTCAATTTGCCCCTTTGTGACCGAGGTAAATTCAAAGCCTTCATATTGCTGAACCGTTGGAATCCAGAAATCATCAATTGTATCTTTGAATAGCAGGACTTCTATCCCGCGTGAGACAAGGCCTTCAATTTGGGGTGAATTGCGCAACGTTTGCAGATTTTCACCACTAATGAAGTAAATCTTTTTCTGGCCCTCTTTCATACGCGAGACATAATCGGCAAGCGTTGTCTGCTTTTCTGTGTCATGTGTTGAATAGAAATAGCAGAGTTTGAGAAGGTCTTGCGTATAATCACGTGCGTCATAAAGCCCTTCTTTGAGTACGGGCCCAAATTCGTTCCAAAACGCCATATATTTGTCATTGTCCTTTTCAGCTAATGTCTGAAGTTCTTTCAGCGTTTTCGTGGCAATGCCATTGCGGATTTTCGTGACAACAGGGTTTGTCTGAAGCATTTCACGTGAGATATTGAGTGAAAGGTCCTGTGTATCAATCACACCACGCAAGAAGCGTAACCAAGGAAAGACAAGGTTTTCACACTGGTCTGTAATAAAAACACGCTTAACGTACAGCTTTAGCGCATTTTTGCGGGAAGGATCGTACAGATCCCAAGGGCGCGCGCTTGGCACAAAAAGCAAACCTGTGTATTCAATGATACCCTCGGCGCGCCAATGAAGCGTGAGCGCGGGTGTATCCATGGACAGCCCATTGGAAACCTGTTGATAAAAATGTGCATAATCCTCATCTGAGATGTCAGATTTTGTACGTGTCCAAAGAGCTTTAGCCGTATTGGCAGGTGTTTCATCATCGCGCTCTTCACCAAGAAAAACAGGTAAATCAATATGGTCTGACCATTGGGTGATGATATTTTGCAATTTGGCGTGCTCAATATATTCGCGTGCATCCTCTTTGAGATGACACGTAATGACTGTGCCGTGGGGCAAGCTGCTTGACTTATCGCTTGCCTTGGAAAGTGTGTAGCCTGTACGTCCATCTGATTCCCAGATCCAAGCGTCCTTTTCACCAGCTTTGCGTGAGGTGACAGTAACTTTATTAGCCACCATGAAGGATGCATAAAACCCGACACCAAATTGACCAATCAGATTAAGGCTGTCTTTATCGCTGTTCTGGCTCTTAAGTTGTTCCATCAGTGCACGTGTACCTGACTTTGCGATGGTTCCGAGGTTTTCAACCAGCTCATCATGTGACATGCCTATGCCATTATCGGCAATGGTGAGCGTGTTTTTATCCTTATCCGTTGTAATCCGTATCTGATAATCAGGAGAAGAACTTACAAGTTCAGGGTTTTTAACCGTTTCGTAGCGCAAGCGGTCACAAGCATCAGCCGCATTCGAAATCAATTCTCGCAGGAACACATCGCGGTTTGAATAAAGCGCATTGGCAACGATATCAAGCAGACGCCCAACATCAGCTTCAAACTGCTTTGTTTGTGATTTTGTTTCTTTTGATTTCTTTGTCGCTGTTTCTTTTGCCATTTTCCTACTCCTTTGCCGTCTTACGGATAAAGTCGTGTGTGTTTCCAATTTTTGCCCGAACGTTTAAAAACAAGACGGTCGTGCAACCGATACGGCATTTCCTGCCAGAATTCAATGGTTTCAGGAATTACGCGAAAACCAGACCAATGGGGTGGGCGGGTAACGTCTTTGCCTTCAAATTCTTTTTCGTATTTTTCAATGCGTTTTAAAAAAGTTTCCCTATCAGGCAATTCGTTTGACTGTCGCGAGGCCCATGCACCAATTTGGCTCCCGCGGGGACGTGTCGCAAAATAGGCATCGGCTTCTTCATTATCGACAGTCACAACAGCACCTTCAAAGCGTACTTGCCTGTTTTGTGTCTTCCAGTGAAAACAGAGTGCTGCACGACCAGTTGCGAGAATGTCGCGTCCTTTGTGACTTTCGAAATTGGTATAAAAGGTGATCCCCTTGTTTGAATAATCTTTCATGAGAACCATACGCGAGGAGGGATATCCACGCGCGTCCGCTGTGCTCAGGCACATCGTATTTGGATAATCGCTTTCGGTTTTTTCAGCCTGTTTGAACCATGTATCAAAAAGTGAAAAGGGGGATTTCGTATCTTGTATTAGCCTGTCGTGCATAGTTTTCCTCATAAAATTAAAAATAAATATAGAAAACGAAGGAATTAAATCCAGTTTCAAGTATTAGTATTACCAGACGTTTTAATAATAATGCGTCTTATAAAAACATAACTATGAGGAATCAGATATGAAAACATTTTTTACACTGGCAATTGCCGTTGTTGCACTTGGTCTAGCGGGATGCGCACAAAATGGTGCGTACACAGGCCCACAATTGAATAAGCAAACAGGTGGTGCCGTCGCTGGTGCGATCGGTGGTGGTCTTCTTGGATCACAAGTTGGTGGCGGTAGTGGCCAGCTTTGGGCAACAGGTGTTGGCGTTCTTCTTGGAACATTGGTTGGTAGCGAGATCGGTAAATCACTCGACCGTGCTGACCAGGCCTATGCAGCACAAGCAGTTCAGCAATCATATAACGCACCAATTGGTGAAACTGTCAGCTGGGTGAACCCTGAATCAGGTAACTCAGGTACATATACACCGGTTAACGAAGGTTATGCGAATAACTCAGGCCGTTACTGCCGTGAATACAGACAGACAGTTGTTATCGATGGTCGTTCAGAAACAGCCTATGGTACAGCTTGTCAAAACCCAGATGGCACATGGCAAGTTCAAGGGTAATGATTTATCCTGATAACATAAGAGATAAGAAACCGGCTTTTAGCCGGTTTTTTTTGTGTCATCTTCTTTATCGTTTTTCTCAGATGGTGCTTCGGTTGTTGTTTGGGTGGTACCCCCACCAAGTCCAGGTGCGCTGGGTATGGCCATTGGTGCAACTTGCGGCGCAATATCGGGTTTAATGGGCGCAGGACCTGATGGGCCAGCAGCAGGTACAGCCTTTGGTGCTAAACCTTTGGTAAGTTCTTTTTGAAACTCAGGGTCATTGACCGTCTGTTCAAGCGAGGCAGTGACCTCAGGATGAAGGCCACTTTCTTGGATGATTGCTTTAACGTCATCTATTGTAACGTTCTCACCAATTTTACGCTTATCGAAAATTTCTTTCTGTAGAAGTTGCAGCTTGTCATATTGGCTGTTCTTTTTAATGGATTTAAACTCAATTTCGGCAAATTGGCGCGGGTCCTTGCCGCCACTTAATGCTGTTTCAAATGCTTTACCGGCTGCCTGTAGGGCCGAGGCGCACCATCCAAAGACACCGCCTTGCATAAGGCGCACATTTTGCGCATTGGCAGCCTCCATAAACGGGCGCGCACTTTCTTGTGCAATCCCCTTTGCGAGGACCATTTCAAAGGTGTCCTCAATCTTTTTAAAGTGATTTTCCTTTTTTTGATCTTCATCTAAAAACGCATTGAAATGGCCTTCAATTTCAGTTTCACCTAACAAGGCCACATCCAAACAGTCCTGCAAAAGCATTGCATTGGTTTTAACAAGCGGATCCTGACTTGTAAGTAGTGCCGCGGTTAAAATATGTTCTGGCAGTGCCCCATTCCACGCCATTTCCTGTGCGGGTTTACAAAAGGCCCACCATTGCGAGAAGCTGATTTGTTCAAAGCTGTCATTAATGGCTTTGGCTGTCTTCAAAGGCGTTTTAATGGGGTCAAACTCTGGATCCTTTTGATTGAGAACTTTAATCCAAACCTCACGCACCGTTTCATAAGAGAGCGGGTAGGGATAGTGCCAGGGACGTGAATTGGCCTTGGCGAGCATTGTATCGAGCGCACGTTCGGCGGCGAGGGATGTAATAAATACATCATGTTCTTGCTCGCATAAAATAAAGACAGAAAAGATATCGGCAGTTAGATTAGCCTTAGCCATGCTAAGGGGCGAGCGTTTGGGCACCATCGGGCCGCGAATGGCGCTTGATCTATATTTCGGTGTGTCGAGCAGTTCAGCCGCCATAATGGCATGACATCCATAGTGATAAACATCGGCTAAAATAGCCTCGCTTGTGCCGTAGTCATCAACGTTAATTGTGATAACGCCTATTGACGATCTGATTTTCTTGAAACCGAACCATTTCATTTGGGTTTCAATCGCAAGTCCGTGAAAGCCCGATTTTTGCGTTGATTTGGTCTTGCGCAGTATATTCATGGCAATCGAGCCCGCAGGATGTAAATCAAGATGTGAACGCGCCATTTCAATCGCATCATTGCGCTGTCCGCGATGGTGCAAAATAAATTTAAGCTGAAGCTCAGGGAATCTCTTATTTACAGCCTCTGTAAAGCCTTGTGTAAATTCGTGAACCTGTTCGATATTCTCAATCATGGGTGAAAGCCTATCATAGAGGAGTTAACACTTCACTACTTGAAAGAGTGTGAAACATTTTGTGCTGAAAACAGACTGGATATTCCTTTGTAGTCTGTGTAGGATGCCAATCATAACAAAAACGAAAAGAAATAATAATAGAAAAAGGACTTAAATTCATGTCACTCATGTCAAGAAAAAAAGGGTTAATTATGGGCGTTGCCAATGAACGCTCAATTGCATGGGGAATGGCCCAGGCTTTGGCCGATCAAGGTGCAGAGCTTGCCTTTACTTATCAAGGAGAGGCCTTGGAGAAACGTGTGAGACCACTGGCCGAGCGTGTAGACAGCCAGATTGTCCTTCCATGTGATGTGACAGATGAAAGTTCTATTAGCGCGACTTTCGAGGCAATTAAAGAGCAATGGGGTGAGATAGATTTTGTTGTGCATGCGATTGCCTTTTCAGACAAAAATGAGCTTGATGGCGATTATGTTGATACAACGCGTGAGAATTTCCTTAAGACAATGGATATCTCGGTCTTCTCTTTCACATCAGTTGCCAAGCATGCGGCCAATTTGATGCGTGAGGGCGGCTCACTTGTGACGCTCACTTACTATGGTGCTGAGCGTGTGATGCCACATTATAATGTCATGGGCGTGGCAAAAGCCGCACTGGAAGCCTCTGTGCGCTATTTGGCGGTTGATTTGGGTAAGAAGAATATCCGTGTGAATGCAATTTCAGCAGGCCCTATCAAGACATTGGCAGCAAGCGGGATTGGCGATTTCCGTTATATCCTGAAATGGAATGAGCTGAACTCTCCACTCAAGCGTAATGTCACACTTGAAGATGTTGGCCGTTCAGGGCTTTACCTGCTTTCTGATCTTGGGTCAGGTGTCACAGGTGAGGTTCTCCATGTTGATTCTGGATATCATACAGTTGGTATGGTGGCCATTGATGCTGCAGGCGAAACAGCCGAGCTTTTGAACGGCATTGCGCCTAAAAAATCTGATGACCAAAAAGATGCGCAAAAAGATGGCGGTCAGGCAGCTTAAGAGTCATGGGGAAATCCATCTGGTTTAAAGATTATGAGCTAGAGCATTTGCAGACCTTTCGCGGTGCAAATATGGGGGCTCATATTGGCTTTGAATTTACCGAAATCGGTGATGACTATCTTAAGGGCACGCTTCCTGTTGATGCACGCACAACACAACCCTTTGGCATTTTGCACGGCGGCGCGTCCTGCGTTCTGTCAGAGACTTTGGGCAGTGTTGCCTCATGGATGACAATCGACCCTGACAAATATCGTGCTGTTGGTTTGGATATTAACGCCAACCATATACGTGCTGTGACAAAAGGGACAGTCACTGGCATTTGCAAGCCATTTCATGTCGGGCGTCGCACGCAAGTCTGGCAGACAGAAATATTTGAAACAGAAACAGACAAGCTTGTTTGCGTTAGTCGTTTGACGGTTGCCATTATCGATCACGGGACACTTTCGACCCAGAAAGAAACCGTAAAATTATGAGCTATTTTTCCAACAAGCGTGTCTTTGAACGCCCCGCACGACCAGAAAAGCCTAAGAAGCCATCATTTGTGCGTCGTTTCTTTGGTTTTCTATTTACCTCTTTCAAGCGCATTTGCTTTTTAATTGGGTTTTTGTTTTTTGTTTCAATTATTATCTCTCTTGTTGGTCTGTCCTCAATTAAAGATGCACGTATTTCTAGTGCTTTGCCTTCAGAGATGATTGTGCACCTCAACCTAGATTTCCCCTTGGTGGAAGAACCTGAAAAGCCCAGCCTTCTTGACCCGTTACCTGTTAATCGCCCTGATATGAAGGCGCTTCTTCTTGGGCTAGATAAAGTTGCAACGGACAAGCGTGTGAAGGCCTTTATTCTGTCTTTGAATGGTGTCCCCCTTAATATCACACATGTTCAGGAATTGCGCCAAGCTGTTGCTCGTATACGTGCTAATGATATTCCGACCTATGTGATTGCACCTGATTACGGTGTTGGCGCGGGTGGATTGGCTGAATACTATTTGGCGGCGTCCTTCGAACATATTTGGATGCATCCTTTAGGTGTGATTTCAGCACCTGGGCTATCAGCGGAAACGCCTTACGTGCGTGATTTGCTTGATAAGGTCGGCGTTACTCCGCAATTCTTTCAACGCAAAGAATATAAGACAGCCTATGAGTCTTTCATGCAGAATGAGATGTCGTCTGAAAATGAAGCGATGTTGACCTCGGTGCTGAGCAATATTGGAAATAGCATTGTTCTTGATATTGCAAAGGATCGCGGCCTTACTGCGCAATCTGTTAAAAGCCAAATTGATAAAGGGCTAATATTTGCACAAAGCGCTAAACAGAATAAATTTCTTACCAATCTGGGCTACGGTGCAGATTTGGTTCAGATACTTCAAGAAGCATACGGTGAGGGGATTGAACGCGTTAATTTTCGCAAATATCTGAAATCAAAGGCAGCACCGACCACATCAAACAAGAATGTAGCTTACATTCGCGTGGCAGGCGTCATAAGCCTTGCCTCTAATCTAGACCCATTGCGCTCCTCTAAGGATACGCTTGTTTCTGGTTCTCCCGAGGCGCAAGCCTTCTATGATGCAGCGGACAGTGATGATGTAAGTGCTATTATCGTGCGTATTGATAGTCCAGGTGGCACGCCTGCAGCGGCCGAGCTTTTGCGCAAAGGTATTATTTATGCCAAGACAAAAGGCAAGCCAGTCTATGTCAGTATGTCGACAACCGCCGCTAGCGGTGGCTATTGGGCGGCCGTTAATGCAGATAAGATTTTTGCCCTTCCTGCAACGCTCACGGGGTCAATTGGTGTGATAGGGGGTAAGGTCTCGGGCGCGGACCTGCTTGAAAATCTGGATATCAATTGGGAAACAGTACGCTATGGGGATAATGCAGGGTTCTGGTCATTGGCACAGCCCTTTAATGAGGAGCAGGTTATCCGCTTTAACGCTATGCTGGATGTCACCTATAAGGATTTCGTGACACGTGTGGCAGAGGGGCGTGGTATGCCCATGTCCAAGGTGCTTGATATTGCAAAGGGTCGCGTATGGACGGGTAATCAGGCGCAGAGCATTAAGCTTGTCGACAAGCAAGGTGGCCTTATTAATGCAATGGATGATATGGCGGCAACATTAGGTGTATCTTCACGGCGCGATATTACACTTGTTGATTACCCTGCACCAAAAGAGCCTTTCGAGGCGTTTCTTGAATTGTTGGAACAACAAGCGTCACTCCAACGTTTTGTCGGTGACATCAAATCATCATTACATAATGTGTTATTTAAAGCAGGCTTATCAGAGGATGCGCGTGCGACACATGTTCTGGCCGAGGATTACCAGATTAACTAAGCGCTTTGATCGTTTTGAGAATATCTTGTGCAGTTAGTCCCGCTTGCTCATACATTTTCTCGGGCGTGTCCTGATCCTGGAATATATCAGGCAGTGTCATTGTGCGAACCTTCAAACCTTTATCCAATGCACCTGAATTGGCCAGATAAGCCAGAACATGAGCTCCAAAGCCGCCTTGTGCGCCTTCCTCAATGCTAACAAGCACGTCATGATTTTTGACCAGATCATCAATGAGATTTGTATCAAGAGGCTTGGCAAAGCGTGCATCAGCAACGGTTGCATCAATTTCGTTAGCTGTCTTTAAGGCTTCTTCCAAACGTGCACCAAAAGAAAGAATGGCAATATTTTTACCCTCACGAACGATGCGCCCTTTACCAATTTCTAGTTTTTGGGGGGTATTAGGAATAGGTGCGCCTGTGCCATTACCACGTGGGAAGCGGAAGGCAATCGGCCCATCATCATAACAGGCGGCCGTGTGTGTCATGTGAGTGAGTTCTGCCTCGTCACTTGCGGCCATGACGACCATGTTCGGCAAACAGCAGAGATAGGCAATATCAAATGAACCTGCGTGAGTTGCGCCATCGGCACCCACAAGGCCAGCACGATCCATCGCAAAGCGTACGGGTAGATTTTGAATACAGACATCATGCACAAGCTGGTCATAGCCCCGTTGTAAAAATGTCGAATAGATTGCGCAGAAAGGTTTATAGCCTTCGGTCGCCATGCCTGCGGCAAAGGTAACGGCATGCTGTTCGGCAATGCCAACATCAAACATGCGTTCAGGAAATTCGGCCTCGAACTGGTTCATGCCTGTCCCACCTGGCATGGCCGCGGTAATGCCTACAATTTTAGAGTCAGTTTGCGCATCCTTTATCAGTTGCTGTGCAAAAACAGATGTATAGGAAGGGTTGGAGGCCTTGCCCTTTACCTGACTTCCTGTGACTACATCGAATTTGGCTACCCCATGCATCTTGTCAGAGGCACTTTCTGCGGGGGCATAACCTTTCCCTTTTTGGGTGATGGCATGAAGCAGGATGGGTTTGTCGCGCTTGCCATCCTTCAGATTTCTAAGGAGGGGAAGTAGGTGATCCATATTATGACCATCAACTGGGCCAATATAATAAAAGCCAAGCTCTTCAAACAATGTGCCAGCACCCATTGCGTTTCGCGCGCTTTCCTCGGCGCGTTTGGCAACCTTTTGTAAAGGGCGCGGTAGGTATTCAGAAACGTGTTTGGCGATCTCACGTGCCCCAATATAGGGTTTGGATGAGGCGACACGGCTCAAATAATGGCTGAGTGCCCCAACAGGAGGTGCAATCGACATTTCATTATCATTCAGGATTACAATTAGGCGTTTGCCAAGCGCACCTGCATTATTCATGGCTTCATACGCCATACCTGCCGACATCGCGCCATCTCCAATAACGCAAATCACATCATTATCGCCTTCGTTTAAATCACGGGCAACAGCCATGCCAAGCCCTGCGGAGATAGAGGTTGAGGAATGCGCTGCACCAAACGGGTCATATTCGCTTTCACTGCGTTTTGCAAAACCAGAAAGGCCACCACCCTGACGGATAGTATGCAGGCGGTCTTTGCGTCCTGTAAGAATCTTATGAGGGTAAGCCTGATGCGACACGTCCCAGATGACGCGATCCTCGGGTGTATCAAAAACAGCGTGAATAGCCGTTGTGAGTTCAACTACACCTAGATTTGCACCCAAATGCCCACCTGTTTTAGAAACAGCATCAATAAGATAATGCCTTACATCGGTTGCAAGTTCTTTGATTTGCTCGTCAGTAAGCTTTTTTATATCTGAAGGAAAATTAACCTTATCAAGCACGGGATAGCGTGTTTCATTTGAAACTGGTTCGTGCTGTGTTTGTTGTGTGCGTGCTTTTGAGGTCATGCCACTTATGTAGAGTAATCAGGCGCGGCGGGCAAGAACGTAATTTGCAAGCTCAATAAGATTATCTGCACGGTTGTCGAAAACCTTCAAGTGACGGATCGCCTGATCAACGAGCATTTCAGCGCGCTGCTTGGCCTGTTCCTTACCCATTGTGGATACGAAAGTCGCTTTACCTGCAGCCTCATCCTGATTGGCAGGTTTGCCAAGAACAGAGGCATCTGATTCAACATCCAAAACATCGTCAGTCACTTGGAAAGCAAGGCCCAAGTCATTGGCGTAATTGCGTAAGGCACGACGATGGACCTCTGAGGCCTTACCAAGAACCGCACCAGCCTCGCAGGCAAAAGAGATAAGGCGTCCTGTTTTCATGCGCTGCATGCGTGAGATTGTGCCAAAATCAAATTCCTCGCCTTCGCCAATTAAGTCGAGCATTTGTCCGCCAACCATGCCGTGACCGCCTGCGGCTTGGGCCAACATTTGCACAAGTTCAATACGCACACGCGGGTCAGCATGTGTTTCTTCCTGTGACACAATTTCAAAAGCGAATGTAAGAAGCGCGTCACCTGCAAGAATGGCTGTCGCCTCATCAAACTCAACATGGGTAGATGCTTTACCTCGGCGCATGTCAGAATTATCCATCGCAGGCAAGTCATCGTGAATGAGGGAATAACAGTGCAAAAATTCAAGTGCTGCGCCCACACGACGTGCGCGCATTTCATCAACACCGAATAATTTAGCACATTGAATGAGCATGAAGGGGCGCAAGCGCTTACCGCCACCAAGTGTTCCATAGCGCATGGCCTCGTAAAGTGGTGCCTCGGGTAAATCTGTCTCGGGCAACAGGCGCTTCATTGTGTTTTCAACATCAAGAGCGGTTTGGTCCAGTAATTTCTGAAACTCGGGGGAGGCGTCGCGTGGTGATGGCATCGTTCTTTTATCCTTGCGTGTTAGAGCTTGTCTTTATGACGCGCTCACATCGTGGGGCTGTGTCGAAGGCGTCCCGTCTGACCCAACCGTAATTTTTTCGATTTTTAATTGTGCTGATTTTAATTTGTCCTCGCAATGAGCCTTAAGCGCAATTCCGTGCTCATAAGCCGCAATCGATTTTTCAAGCTCGACTTCGCCTGACTCAAGTGATTTTACAATCTTCTCAAGCTCAACTAACGCCTCTTCAAAAGAGAGTTTTGAAATATCTTTAGCAGGTGATGTGTCTGACATAGTGAAATTTTACAATTCTTCTATTTAAAATCGAGTGAGAGTGTATGTCGAAAGACAAATTTTCTCAAGCCTAGAGTTGAAAAAGTGATTTTAAATAGGCGTCTACGCAAGATTTAAGATCATCAACCTGATACCCGCCCTCAAGATTTGAAAATGTTTTATATGGCGCAAGGCTTTCTCCAAGCCATGCATAATCATCAACCTCCCATTGAAGGGTTGCCAAGGGATCGGCTTTATAGGCATCAAAACCAGCAGACAGGATTACCAGTTCTGGATTGAAAGCGTCTATCTGTGGGAAAATTTTATCTGTGTAGAGCGCGCGCATCTCCTGTGAGCCTGAAGCTTTAGGAAGGATATAGTTATAACTGTTGCCAAAGCCGTTTTCATCCATTTGGCCTGTGTAGGGCCAAAGATCGGCCTCGTGTGTGGAAATAAAGAGTGCGTTATCACGTGGGTTTGCACGCATCATGACCTCTGTTCCATTACCGTGATGCACATCAAAATCAAGAATGGCCACTTTCTTACATCCTGTGTTTAAGGCATGCCGCGCGGCCAGATATACCGTGTTAAGAAGACAAAACCCCATTGAACGATGCGGTTCGGCGTGATGACCAGGAGGGCGGCTCGCCTGAAAAATATGCTGTGTGTCGGTTTTAAGTAGTGTGTCTATCGCTTGACAGGCTGAGGCAACGCCGAGCTTTGCAGCATTTAAACTATACCCATTCATGGAGGTATCATCATCAAGACGCACAAGTTCGTTATCATCAGGGTCGGGGGAGAATTCCTCCAGCATAGAGAGATAATTTTGCGTATGGCCGTATCTCAGAAGAGTTTCATCTAATGGGCACTCAACTGTTTCAATCAATTCTTTATAGGGGCTTTGAGAGAAAAGTGTCTCCAAGCTTTTAAGGCGTTTTGGAGACTCAGGGTGGTTTTCTTCCATTTCATGCTGGAAATAGCGGGGGTGAGTATATATCTTATGTTTCATGTCCCTAACCTCTGTCGACAACAAGCTATACCACATCCCTAAAAACACAAGGGTTTATGCCATTGGCGATATCCATGGGCATTATGATGCGTTGGCACGTATGCATATTGCCATTGATAAGCATTTGAACAAAAGCCCCATTGAAAAGGCGATAATTGTTTATCTGGGAGATTATATTGATCGCGGTCCTGAGAGCGCAAAGGTGTTGGCGCGTATGTGTGAAATGCCTGAGGAGGAAGAAGGGATTGAGCGTGTCTTTATAAAGGGAAACCATGAGCTGGCCTTTCTTGGTTTTATGAAAGACCCCAAATCATATGGTAAGAACTGGATGAAATATGGTGGTGTGCAGACGATAGAAAGCTATGGTGTGACTGTTCCAAATAAGGAGGTCTTATTACCTGCAGAGATTGAAAAGATTGCACAGGAGTTAAGTGCGGCTGTCCCCGAGCACCACAAAGAATTTTGTATCAATACGCGTCTTAAATTCCTCTGTGGTGATTATCTGTTTGTTCATGCTGGCATTCGCCCCAAAGTGGACCTTTCAGAACAAACACCTCAAGACCTTGTTTTTATTCGACACGAGTTTCTTGAGTATGATAAGCCTCATGACAAGTTTGTCGTGCATGGGCATACCATTACAGAGGATCCAGATATTCGTAATAATCGTATAGGTCTGGATACGGGATATTGGAAGCACGGCGTTTTAACCGCAGGTGTATTTGAAGGCAGCACAATTGATTTTTTACAGGTAAAAAGGGACGCATGAATAAAAGCACACAGAAAATGACGGTTTATCTTTCTGCGCCGCGCGGATTTTGCGCAGGTGTTGACCGTGCCATCCAGATTGTTGAAAAGGCGCTGGAGAAATATGGCCCACCCGTCTATGTGCGCCATGAAATTGTTCATAATGCCTATGTTGTTGATAGTCTAAAAGCCAAAGGTGCTGTCTTTGTCGAACATCTCAAGGAAATTCCCGATGATGGACAGCCTGTTATTTTTTCTGCCCATGGCGTACCAAAGGCCGTTCCTGAAAAGGCAGAATCGCGCAACATGTTTTATATTGATGCAACATGCCCCTTGGTGAGCAAGGTGCATCGCGAGGCCGAACGTCATTATAGTAATGGTCATAAGATTATATTGATAGGGCATAAGGGGCATCCCGAGGTGATTGGCACGATGGGACAACTTCCTAAGGGCGCGGTTGCGCTTGTAGAGACATTGGAGGACGTTGCCAATCTGAAAGAGGATGAGAGTGTGCCTTTAGCTTATTGCACGCAAACAACCCTTTCCATTGATGATACAGCCGATATTGTTGTAGCCCTCAAGCAAAAATTCCCTCATATTGTTGGACCTCACCGCGAGGATATTTGTTATGCCACAACAAACAGGCAAAATGCGGTCAAGGATATTGCGGCTAAATGTGACGCGATGATTGTCATTGGGGCACCTAATTCTTCAAATTCTAACAGGCTAGTCGAGGTTGCCAAGGCCTATGGTGCGGATAAAGCGTGCTTGGTCGAGGATGCCTCACAATTGGACTTTAACTGGCTTGAGGGTGTGAGCAAGCTTGGTCTAACCGCAGGCGCATCTGCACCTGATGTTTTGATACAGGGGGTAATTGCAGCGCTGGGAGCGCGTTTTGATATTGATGTGCAGGAAATGGTTCATACAAAAGAAACAACTGTCTTTAATATACCGCGCATCTTGCGCGAGTCTGAAAAAACCAGAAAAGGGCAGGTGGCATGAGCAAGAATATTGTGCGCATTTATACCGATGGAGCGTGCAGCGGCAATCCTGGCCCAGGAGGGTGGGGGGTTCTTCTGTTGTGGAATGATCACGAAAAAGAGCTTTATGGCGGTGAGGCAGAGACCACCAATAACCGCATGGAATTGCTCGCGGCAATAAAGGGATTGCAAGCAGTTACAAAGAACGTTCCCATTGAGCTTTACACTGACAGCACCTATGTCCAAAAAGGGATTACCGAATGGATGGAAGGGTGGAAAGCAAAGAACTGGAAAACGGCCGCAAAAAAGCCTGTTAAAAACAAAGATCTTTGGCAGGAATTGGACGCCGTTGTGTCACAGAGGAATGTCAGCTTTCACTGGGTAAAGGGACATGCAGGACATCCCGAGAATGAGCGCGCAGATACATTGGCCTGTCGTGGTCGCGATTCGCATGTATCCTTGTAAATAAGTTTCATTTGTAGCACTTAAAGGGCTTTAAACCCTAAAGTTATCCACATATCCACAGAAACAAGCGTCTATTCAGGGCACTTTTTGGTTTGTTAAGAGTTCGTTAAGGGAATCGGCAAAAACTGGTTCATAGACAAGCGCAATGTTTGTCTCAACCTTAAAGAAGGAGGCCACATATGAAAGCCAACGATAACCTAACCGCCGGACGTATTATTTATCCAATTGCACCGCAGGATCTTACTAAATCTTTGGAATTGGATATGTACACGCACTTCATGCGCCATTTGCGTATGATCCCACACACAAGAGAAGAGGTTAAAATTCTAAATGCAATTGAGTTTGTTGCTACGATGACAGCAAGCAGCGAGGCTCACGTCACTAAAGTCCTAGTTGATTTAGGATTGCGTGCCCCACGTTTTGCACTTCCTGCAAGTTATCTTGATTATGCTGATAGTGCGATACTTCGTCATGAAAACAGTTTTGGAGCAGCAAATAACAGTTTGAAGGACTTGGATGCACATTGGGCTGTTATCGGAGAGCAACGCTTTCCAGCCTATCAGGCGAGCTTCCAAGGCCATATGCACGATGATTACCTGGATGCTTAGAGAAGGGATATAACCTTAATCGTTATAACGCTGTGATTCTCTGACATCGCTCTCGTTATGGCTCTCGCGCATTCGTTGTTGATCCAGCTCTTCGGCATAGCGATTACGACGATTTTGATCATTTTCCTGGTTAGGGCGCAGATTGCCAAATTCGTCTGTTTCATAACCGCTGTTTCCAAATGAGAAAATGCGTTTAAGAACACTTCCACGACTGCGGGCATTACCCTTCCAGTTTTCGAATTTAGATGGTGAAGGATCGTTATGTGCTGCAACAATAATTGAACGCCAAGCGCGTGCAGGATAACTTCCTCCTGTCACACGCTTCATGGATGAATTGTTATCATTACCCACCCAGACAAGTGCAACGTAGCTATTTGTGAATCCTGCAAACCATGCATCACGATATTCTTGGCTGGTTCCTGTTTTACCTGCGGCATAAAATCCTGGATTAGCACCAGTCCCTGTTCCTTGAATCATGACACTATGCATCATTTCTTTAAGTTGCGTGATTGGATACCCCTCAATCACCTGCGCAGGCCTTGCATTTTCATGTTCGTAGAGAACTTTTTTATCCTTCTCAGTCAGGATACGTTTAATCCCATAAGGCTCAACTGCCAGACCATTTGTTGCAATAGAGGCATAAGCGCTGGCCATTTCAATCATGGGGACACCGTTACTTCCTAATGCTGTTGAAAGATTAGGTGATAGCTCGGCTGTAATACCCAACTGGCGTGCGGTTTCAATAACACGATCAATGCCAACATCCTTTGCCAGATTAACGGCAACCGTATTCAATGAGAGTGTAAGAGCGCCGTAAAGCGAAATAGGACCGTAATATTTGCCGCCAAAGTTTTTGGGACGATATTTACCGCGTGTAATGGGCTCATCGATAACAATGCTGTCAATATCATACCCGTTGCGTAGTGCGCTCAAATAAACAATCGGCTTGAAAGAAGATCCAGGCGACCGAAGAGCTTGTGTTGCTCGGTTAAACTGGCTCTGATTGTAGTTTACGCCACCGACCATTGCGACAACTGAGCCATCGGGACGTAAAACAACACTCGCGGCTTCAGAGAAATTTGCTTCAGGTCCGTTTGAGCGCACTGTATTGATAAGCGTTTCGGCCGTTTGCTGTTGAACCTGAGGGTCAAGCGTTGTTTCAACAATGATGTCTTCTTGTTGTGTACCAACATAACCATTAATTTTTTCTACAACCCAGTCGGTGAAAAAGCGCTCATCATTTCCAGGCATCGGCTTTTTATCAGGTACTGGCATGGCCGATTCTTTTGTCGCCTCTTCAAACTCTTCCTGCGTAATGCGATCTTGCTCTAGCATAGCCTTAAGAACAAGCTCTGTACGTTTCTTGGATAGGGAAGGGTTGCTGAGTGGAGAATAGCGGGTAGGTGCTTTTAGAAGCCCTGCAAGTGTAGCTGATTCATAAAGAGAGAGAGCGGAAGCAGGTTTTTTGAAGTAAATACGCGAGGCTGCGTCTACGCCATAAGCACCGCCACCAAGATAAACACGGTTCATATATGCACTAAGAATGTCTTTTTTACTCAGCTTTATCTCTAGCCAGACTGCAAGCATGGCTTCCTGAATTTTACGGGTCAGTTTGCGGTCGCGTGTCAAAAATAGGTTTTTGGCAAGTTGTTGCGTAATTGTTGATCCACCCTGTACGAAACCACCTTCGCTGGCATTGACAAAAAAGGCACGGGTAATCCCAATTGGATCGACGCCAAAGTGATAGTAAAAGCGTCTATCCTCAATAGCGACGATAGCATCTGGAAGATAAGCGGGTACATCATCAATGGAAAGATTTTTACCTTTGTGATCACCATAGCGTGCAATCACACTACCATCATTGGCTAAGAAGGTAATGGCGGGACGTTTATCAAAAGACGCCTCACGCATGATTTGTGGTAAATCATGCCCAAACCAAAGCAAAATAGCACCTAAAATAAGAACCCCCCAGACTCCAAGCACAAAACACCATTTCAGAAAACGCTGCAAAAGCGTTGAGTCTTGTGCCTTTTTGCGTCCCTTTGTCGTGGACTTTTTAGAGGATGTTTTTGATTTCTTTGCCATGGCCATTCTCATATAGAAAAACAGGGTGCATAGCAAGTTGTATTAAAGCGCAGGCCTGTCTTATTGGGTTTCTAACCAATAGCGTGTCTGTGCAGGAAAACTCTCAGTTTTCTGTGTGACATCCCAGTGCTTTCCACCCATCTTTTCAATAATGTGAATACTTGATTGATTGTCCGTATTCATTGTGATGAGGACCTTTTCAAGCCCAATTTGATTGGCATAAGGCATGGCCTTGTAAAGCATTTTTTTACCAAAGCCTTTATTGCGCAGAGAAGGACGCACTTTGTAGTGTACATGTCCGCCCCATTTCTCAAGATGCCAGTTCAGGCGATGGCGAATGCTTAGTGTACCAATATAGTGATTGTCTTTGACAAGCCAGAGGACGGTTTCAGGGACGGGCTCGACCCAATCCTGATATTTATCGTATGCCACCTGATCAGGTGTGTTTAACTTCTCAAGATAGTAGGTAAAGTTATTTTTAATGGCCTTTAGTTCATTGTCGGAAATGCTACCTTCATCGGCATATTCCTGCACAGCCTCAAGGAAGCTGTCCTTATATTTTTCGCTCGGCTTTACAAGTTTAGAAGCAGTCATGAAATACCTTCGCCCATTTACAATAGGAAAAACGCGGCCAGTCCAAGGAATACGAAAAAGCCGATAATATCAGTTGCGGTTGTTAAGAAAACTGTGCCAGCAAGAGCAGGGTCTTTCCCCATTTTCGAAAACAAAATAGGAATAGAGGCACCAAAAAAGCCTGCTGCAAGCAAGTTGGTTACCATGGCCAGAGCAATCACACCACCAAGGGCAAAATTTTGAAACCATAAGGCAGTTACAAGTCCAGTGATGACGGCGAAGGCAAGGCCATTTAGCATACCAACCGTTGTTTCCTTGCCAATGACACGCATTGAGTTTCCTGAGGACAGTTCGCGTGTAGCCAAAGCACGCACGGCAACGGTCAGCGCCTGTGTCCCTGCATTCCCACCCATAGAAGCCACAATAGGCATGAGCACGGCCAGAGCCACGATTTGTTCAATGGTTGCGTCAAAGAAGGAAATAACAACGGACGCCAAAATCGCGGTCAGCAAATTAACGAAAAGCCATTTGAAACGGGCACGTGTAGTGCTGAAAATAGCACTGTAAAGACCACCAGTGCCCTCGACACCAACAAGTTTCAAGGCATCTTCCTCGGCCTCTTCACGGACAATGGTGATAATGTCATCAATTGTAATAACCCCGATTAGACGTTGGTCTTCATCCACGACAGGGGCAGAGGCCAAATTCTCACGTTGGAAGATACGCGCAACATCCTCTTGGTCCATATCAGCTGGAATAGGGTGGGAGCTATCTAGTGTTAGCTCTTTTACTTTGACCTTGCGCTGGGCACGGATAAGACGGTTAAGCGGAATTTCACCAACCACGTGATAGGTTGGCGTTATCACAATAATATCAAAAAAGTCGCTAGGGAGCTGTTCTGCGGCAGTTCGCAAATAATCAATTGTTTTTCCAACTGTCCAGTTTTCAGGGACGGATACAACCTCGCGCTGCATCAAACGACCCGCACTTTCCTCGGGGAAGTTCAAGCCTTCCTGAATGGCGGCACGCATCTTCTTTGAGAGTTTTTTAAGTACCTCTTGCTGTGCCTCGTATTCAAGAGGCGCAAGAAGATCAAGGGCATCATCACTGTCCAGTTCAGATATGATATTGGCAATGCTAATAGCTGGAAGGGACTCCAAGAGGTCACGACTGAGTGTGTCGTCCATGTAAAGGAATGTTTCTGGAAGAATGTACTCACTGTATTCCTCCAAATAACGATAGCGATCTTCGCTCGAAAGGCGCGCAAAAAAGTCGGCCGTGTCAGCCGCGCTTAATTCTTCTTGAAAGAGGTGCGTGATATCCTCTTTATTATTACTGTCTAAGCGCTCGCGTAGAGATGAAAAGGTTGATTCATCCCATTCATAGGTATTTTTTTCTTCTTGCTCCACAACGGAAGGGTCTTTTTCTGTATCTGACATTAATGAACCTCCTTTCGAAGCAAGTGAGACGGTTTAAATTAGAAAAAACAAATTTTAGACTATAACGCACCATGCGCAAGCACTTTGCGCTCCGCTTCTAGTTCATGGGCCTGTGCACCGACTGTGGCCAAAGCTGTCACATTCACAATGCCACGTGCTGTCACAGATGGTGTCAGAATATGAACAGGTTGCGCCGCACCAAGCAGAAGTGGCCCAATGGTTACGCCATCCGACATCATTTTCAATAGATTAAAAGAGATGTTGGCTGCGTCAACATTTGGCATGATGAGTAGGTTGGCTTCACCCGACAGGTTTGAATTAGGCATGATGTTATTGCGTATTGCCTCCGACAAAGCGGAATCTGCGTGCATCTCACCATCAATTTCAATATCAGGTGCACGTTTACGAAGCTCTGCACAGGCAGAACGAAGTGCACGCGTGCGTTCTGTGTCATGTGTTCCAAAGTTGGAATGGGACACAAGCGCAACCTTTGGTGTAATCCCGAATTTCTTAATTTGTTCAATGGCAAGCAGAGTAATCTCGGTAATCTGCTCAGGTGAGGGGCAAGGGTTCACGTGCGTATCACACAAGAAAATCTGTCCCTTATTGTGAATAAGAACACTCATTGCTGCGGCTGTATCCACACCGTGCTTCAAACCAATAATATCAGTAATATGTGATAAGTGCTCTTTGTACTGACCAGTCGTGCCGCAAATAACGGAATCTGCATGTCCTTTATGCACCATGAGTGCGCCAATAACAGTTGTATTGGTGCGTATGATTGTTTTGGCGTCCGCTGGCGTCACACCCTTGCGTTGCATAATTTCGTGATAGCTTGTCCAGTAATCCTTGTAGCGTGGATCATCTTCTGGATCGACAAGTTCAAAGTCTTTATCAATCTCAAGACGAAGGTTTAAGCGTTTCAGGCGCATTTGTACGACTTTACGACGGCCAATAAGAATAGGCTTTGCAAGGCCATCATCATTTACAACCTGAATGCCGCGCAATACGCGGTCCTCTTCACCCTCACAATAGACAACGCGCATCGGGTTTGATTGTGCACGTGTGAAGACAGGGCGCATGATAAGATCTGTACGGTAGAAGAATTGTTGCAACTTCTCACGATAAGCCTTCATATCCTTAATCGGACGCGCCGCCACACCTGTATCCATTGCAGCTTGTGCGGCAGCAGCAGATACCTCGACAATGAGACGTGGATCAAATGGCTTTGGAATAAGATATTCTGGCCCAAACTCAAGTAATTCATCGCTGTAAAGTGTGGCAACCTCAGCTGTGGCCTCTTTACGTGTCAAATCAGCAAGCGCCTTAACGCAGGCTAGCTTCATTTCCTCGTTAATCGTTGTAGCACCCACATCAAGCGCACCGCGGAAGATAAACGGGAAGCAGAGCACGTTATTGACCTGATTAGGATAATCAGAGCGTCCTGTACAAATTATGGCGTTTGGTTTTGCCTCGCGGGCTTCCTCGGGCATGATTTCAGGTGTTGGGTTAGCAAGCGCCATAATGAGAGGTGCGTCTGCCATCTTAGAGACCATCTCTTTTGTAAGAACACCTGGGCCAGAAAGTCCTAGGAATACATTGGCGCCATCTATGGCCTCTTCCAAAGTACGTGCTTTTGTATCATTGGCAAATTCTTCCTTGGCTGGGTCCATGCCAGTGTTACGTCCCTTATAAACAACACCCTCGCGGTCGCAAATTGTAATGTTTTCTTTTGGAAGGCCAGCCTCGACCAGCAAACGCAAACAGGCAATGGCTGATGCGCCTGCACCAGAGCCAACAAGCTTTGTTTTCTTCCAGTCACGTTTTGTGTAATGCATCCAGTTTGTGAAAGCTGCCGTTACAATAATGGCTGTTCCATGTTGGTCATCATGGAAAACGGGAATGTTCATACGCTCTTTCAAGCGTTGTTCAATTTCAAAACATTCAGGCGCCTTGATATCCTCAAGATTAATACCCCCAAAGGATGGTTCAAGTGCTGCAACTGTATCAACAAAGCGGTCAATGTCTGTTTCATCAACCTCGATATCAATGGAATCAATATTGGCAAATTTCTTGAAAAGACAGCATTTCCCTTCCATCACAGGCTTTGAAGCAAGTGCCCCAATGTTTCCAAGGCCAAGCACGGCTGTTCCATTTGAAATAACGGCAACCAGGTTGCCACGAGAGGTGTAATCCAAAGCCTTTAGCGAATCTTTTTCAATCTCGACACACGGAGCCGCTACACCAGGTGAGTAAGCCAAGGCTAAGTCGCGCTGGGTTGTCAGGGGCTTGGTTGGCGTTAAAGACAATTTTCCAGGCGTTGGATGCACATGGTAATCAAGTGCGGCCTCGGTTAAGTCTTTTTTCTTGTTTGTGTAGTTGTCTGCGATATTTTCAGAAGCTGACTGGTCGCTCATAAAGATGTCTCCCGAAGCTGGGCGCAATGCCAGAAATTAGATTTTTAAAGAATATGGTGCGGCCAAGAAGACTCGAACTTCCACGGGCTGTTACGCCCACAGCGACCTCAACGCTGCGCGTCTACCAATTCCGCCATGGCCGCACATATCAACAAAGCAAATATAGTTGCTCCTTTATGTGTTGCATAGGGAATAGCAAATCCTGTGAGCGCCCGCAACGATGAAATGCGTTTTACACAGGCTTTTTAAAGATTTTTATGATTTGCAAAAAACATCAAACTGGCGTTATTTAGGGCAGGGAAATGTTATGGACACTATAATTAGACAAGAATTGCTGGATTATCCCGAGGCCGTGGAGGCCATGGAAGCGCGCGTGGCCGCTATTCGCGAGGGGCGTGCGGATGAGATGATTTGGTATGTCGAACATCCACCGCTTTATACCAGCGGCACAAGTGCGAACCCTACAGATTTAATATCCGATCAATTTCCTGTTTATGAGGCTGGGCGAGGCGGACAATATACTTATCATGGCCCTGGACAGCGCGTAGTTTATCTCATTTTAAATCTTAAGAAACGCCAACAAGTCCCTGATATAAAATCATATGTGTGCGCTCTTGAAGAATGGATTATTCAGACTTTAAAGGAGTTTGATATTAAAGGTGAACGTCGTGAGGGGCGCATAGGAATTTGGGTGGATACGCCTAAAGGTGAATGCAAAATTGCGGCACTTGGCGTGCGTATACGTCATTGGGTGACCTATCACGGGATCGCAATTAATGTGGCCCCTGACCTCTCACATTTTAGTGGCATTGTACCGTGTGGTATTCAGGAATTTGGTGTGACATCCATGCATGCTCTTGGGAAAAATGTTTCTATGGAGGAATTGGATGCAGCACTTCAGAAAACACGTCCTAACATTCCCCTTCTGGCGTGAGATTTAATCAGCGGCAAGAGATGTATAGGCATCTTGTTGTAAGGTTTTGCCAACCTCAAATGTAATGTCGCGTAAATCACCTTTGAGCGCTTTAAAGTCAGTTTCTTTTTTCTTTAAAGATTCTTCATTCATGTAGAGTGCGCGATTTATTTCGATTTGAAGGGCGTGCCTGTTATGCGTAGGCTGCCCGTAACGGCGTAAAATCTCGCCCCCCTGATAGGGATGATTGAGCGCAACCTTGTAACCCTTTTGCTCAAAAAGCGTTTTTACAAAGTGAAGGAAGTCGGGTGCGCAGGTCACCCCATTACGGTCGCTGAGCACAATATCGGGCAAACGCGCAAAGGAATGGCGCGAGGGCATGGAGTGACAATTAATGAGATAGGCTTGCTGAAACTGTGCATGCAAGCTATCAAGTGTGTCTTTCAAAACATCATGATAGGGCGTGTAGTATTGCCCGAGCCTTTCCTTAATCTGTTCTGCTGTGAACTTGGTCTCAGTTAAACGTTCCCCACGGGCGGTGCGATAGATAACGCCATAGCCATGCTTGGCGCGTCCCTTTGTATAAATAGGAGCGCTCCACAGCCCATCAACCATATGGATATCAATATCGTCAATATGGCGGTTCACATCGACATAGCATCTTGAAATATCTGTTTTCAGAAACGCCATGCCTTGCTCTGTAACATGTTCAAACAGATTGTCTACATAAAGATCGGCAACAGATTTAACGTGGTTATGCGAACAGGCTAAGGGCATATCATTTGGAATATGTGTACCACTATGGGGCGAGTCAAACAGAAGTGGGGCAGAAATTCCATCTTCTGGCTTGCAAAGGAAAGCGCTGCGATTTAGAGATAAAGAGTGAGACATAACGCGCTTTAATTTCACACCACAACACGAAAAAAGACAAGGTTAAACTGTAATGCACGATTTAAAAGCCATCCGCCAGACCCCAGAAAAATATGATGCAAATTGGGCGCGACGTGGATTGTCGCCTCAAACGCCAGAGATTTTGAAGCTGGATGAGGAACGCCGTGCCTTGCAAACTGAATTGCAGGTGCTTCTTCAGGAACGCAACGAAAAATCCAAACAAATTGGTCAAATCAAGTCTCAGGGCGGTGATGCGGATGCACTGATGGCAGATGTTGCCGCGATTAAAGAAAAAACGCCTGCTCTTGAGGACCAGGAAAAGGCGGTATCAGAGCAATTGGACGTGTTGCTTGCCTCGCTCCCTAATCAATTGGACGAGAGTGTGCCAGAGGGCAAGGATGAAAGTGAAAATGTTGAGGTGCGTAAGCATCTTGAACCAAAGCTTGGAAACATTGCAACGCCTGACCATCAGGAAATCGGTGAGAAGCTGGGCATGATGGATTTTGAAACAGCGGCCAAAATTTCAGGGTCTCGCTTTGTTATCTTGAGTCACGGGTTAGCCAAGATGGAGCGCGCTTTAGTTAATTTTATGCTAGATGTGCAAACAGAAGAAAATGGCTATACACAGATGTCACCACCACTTCTTGTGCGTTCAGAAGCCATGTATGGCACAGGACAGCTTCCCAAATTTGGGGAGGATTCTTATCAGACGCAACAGGGGCAATGGCTTATCCCAACATCAGAAGTGCCACTCACTAATATTGTAGCGGGGGATATTGTGGATGAGGGGACATTGCCGCGTCGTTACACCGCCTTCACACCGTGTTTCCGTTCCGAGGCAGGCTCAGCTGGGAAAGACACACGCGGGATGATACGTCAGCATCAATTCTATAAGGTTGAAATGGTGTCTATTGTAAAGCCAGAGGATAGTGAGGCCGAGCACGAGCGTATGACCAAATGTGCCGAGGGTATTTTGCAAAAACTAGAGCTTCCTTATCGCACAGTTGTTCTATGCGCAGGGGACACAGGCTTTGGGGCGCAGAAAACCTATGATATCGAGGTCTGGTTGCCAGAACAAAAGACCTATCGTGAGATTTCAAGCTGTTCTAATTGTGGTGATTTTCAGGCACGCCGTATGAATGCACGTTTCAAGCGCGCAGGTGAAAAGGACACAACCTTTCTGAACACACTAAACGGATCAGGTCTTGCCATTGGACGTACGCTTGTGGCCATCATGGAAAATTATTACGACCCAGATGACGGTGGCGTGCATGTGCCCGAGGTGCTTCAATCCTATATGGGTGGTTTGAAAAAAATTGTGCCGCTTTCGAAATAATTTTCTGAAGCTCAAATCAGTCATTGATGCGCGAGTCGCGCCTGTGTTACCTTAAGAATGTATTCTTTGCCGCATTTCTTGTGGCGTATTTCTATTTGTAACAAACGCAGGAAGTCACAAACACCGTGAACCAGTTCGCCACCCGTAAAATCCGCCTTATCATGAAGCTTCGCAGTGAAGGTATTCAGGACACAGCTGTTCTTAGTGCTATTGAAAAAATACCGCGTGAGGCGTTTGTGCCCGGGTCAATGCGTGATCAAGCCTATGAGGATAAAACGCTTCCCATTGGTCTGGAGCAAACAATTAGCCAGCCTTTTGTTGTTGCAACCATGACGCAAGCGCTTGAGCTTGATTATAATCATAAGGTTTTAGAGGTTGGCACAGGCTCAGGATATCAGGCGGCTGTTTTGTCTCTATTATGCCGTCGGGTTTATTCTATTGAACGTCATCGCCCGCTTTTGGAAGCTGCAGAACAGCGTTTCGAGCAATTAAAGCTGCGCAATATTACAGCTATTTGTGCTGATGGCATGAAGGGATGGCAGGAACAGGCCCCCTTTGATCGTATCATTGTGACAGCCTGTGCGCAGATTGCTCCGCCAGATGCGCTCCTGAACCAGTTAAAAGAGGGCGGTATCATGATTATCCCTGTGGCCTTTGCTGATGGCTCGCAAAAATTGATGCGTTACAAAAAGGAAGGCGAAGATACCTTTGCCGTTCGTGATATTGTACCAGTGCGCTTTGTGCCCTTGTTGCCTAATGTTGTTGCGCGTAATGCCTATCAACCCCAAGAGTTGCAAGAGGTGGCTTTTTAAACTATGACCCGTAAATCCGCTCTTCTTATATGTGCCAGTCTTCTCATGCTTTCTGCGTGCGAACAGGCCAATCCGAATGCGGTACAGGTTTATCATTATGGCAAAAATCAGGGCAATGGGTCAATAGGGGCACATGCTGTGACGCAGGGTGAAACTGTTTATACCATTTCAGAGCGTTATAATCTGCCGATGCAGGACTTAATTCGTCTCAACCGTTTACAGCCGCCCTTTATTCTTCAAACAGGCCAACGCCTATTGTTGCCTGCGCCAGCAACTTACCGTGTGCGATCTGAGGATACGCTTTATTCCGTTTCTCGCCTCTTTAAAACAAGTGTAACGGATTTGGCGCGTCTTAATAATTTGCAACCACCCTATGTCATTGGACTGGGACAGGAATTGCGTATTCCGTCCTCTGTTGCGTATCAGGTTGATACCCCCCTTGTTCAACAAGAGGAACGCTCCTATGTTCCGCTAGAGCGTCAGGCAGGTGGGCCAGTCGAAACGAGACCCTCTGTTTCTGGGGAGGCACTTGAACCCCTAGAGACAGAAAATAATAATGACTTGCCAACGGCTGTTGCTCAGCAATTACCAGACCCAAAGGCAGAGCAAGTGGCTTCTGTTCCTAAGGAGACGGTCAAACGTCCGAAAGTGCCGCCGCGCGGATCGGGTAAGTTCTTAAAACCTGTTTCAGGAAACGTGATTTCCAGTTATGGGGCAAAGGCCGATACTTTGCGCAATGATGGTATCAATATCAAAGCGCCTAAGGGCTCGCCTGTGAAGGTCGCTGAAAACGGCGTTGTGATTTACAGCGGCAATGACTTGGAAAGCTATGGCAATCTTATCCTTGTTAAGCATGCTGACAATTATGTAACGGCTTATGCGCATCTTGAAAAATCACTCACTAGCAAGGGTGCAACTGTGACCAAGGGGCAAAATATTGGTACAGTCGGTGCAACTGGAAATGTGAAAACCCCACAGCTCCATTTTGAAATCAGGCGTGGAACTGAAACACTTAATCCTGAAGAATATCTCTAAATCTTTCACCGTATGAGCGTGTGTATCTCTCATGTGGAAAAGAGGGAAAGCCTCTTGTTTTTGAGAGATATCCCTTTATAGTCCTTCATAACTTTCTAGAGACAAATTTAAGGACGAAAATAATGTTTATATCAAAGGCATTTGCCCAAAGTGAAGAAATTACAGAAATCGCTGTTGCAACAGCTGAAGCACCTTCTGCAACAGAAGCTTTCATGATGAATATGCTTCTTATTGGTGTGTTGATTGCGCTTTTTTACCTTCTTATGATCCGCCCACAACAAAAGCGTATGAAAAAGCATCAAGAAATGCTTTCTGAGCTTGGTAAAGGATCACGTATTGTCACGCAGGGTGGTTTGATTGGAGAGGTCGTCAAGGTTGTTGATGACCATGAAATGGAAATCAAGGTTGGCGACACAAAATTGAACATTATGCGCTCTGCTGTGATGTCCACATATGCCGAGGCTGTACCGCAAGCAGCTGCAGACACAAAAGCCAAGAAGTAAGCTTAATTAATAAGAGACGCGTTTTATGATCCATTTTTCCCGCTGGAAAATCTTTCTGATTGTCGCCATCTGTGTGTGGGGCGTTTTATTTATGTCCCCCAATTTTATGTCGGCGGATTTAAGGCAGTCAATTTCGGATAATATGCCATCCTTTATCCCGTCAAAGGCCGTGAATTTAGGTCTTGATTTACAGGGTGGATCGCATCTTCTTCTCGAGGTTGAGGTCGGGGCGGTTGTGAAGGAGCAGGCTGATGACTTGCTCTCCCAAGCGCGCAGTAGTTTTCGTGAAGAGCGCATTGGCTATACACGTTTGTCACCTGTCCCAAATGGATTTCGTGTAGGGCTGCGTGATTTATCAGATGGCGAGCAGGCGCGTAAAATTTTGCGTCAGATTGATAGCGAACGCACAGAACTTAATGAGATTGAAGAGGGCGTTTATGAAGTCACTTTCACAGAGGCTGGTCTGCGCGAGTTAACGACTCAAACGCTTCAGCAGTCTATTGAAATTGTACGCCGTCGCGTCGATGAAACAGGAACAAATGAGCCCGTCATCCAACGTCAGGGCGATGACCGTATTGTTGTACAGCTACCTGGCCTTGATAATCCAGAGCGCGTTAAAGAGCTTTTAGGAAAAACAGCAAAGCTAACCTTCCACCTCGTAGATCAAAATGGTGGATTGGATAGCTATCAGCTTCCTTCGCGTGATTTTGAAGGGCAGATGATATCGATCAGCCGTCGTTCAATGCTCACAGGTGACATGTTGACCTATGCATCACCGTCCTTTCAAGAGGGGCGTCCTGTGGTCAGCTTCCGTCTGAATGGTTTGGGTGCAAAGCGTTTCTGTGATGTGACGCGTCAAAATACAAACAAACCCTTTGCTATTGTTCTTGACCAAGAAATAGTCTCCGCTCCTAATATCAATGAACCTATATGCGGTGGACAGGCAATTATCTCAGGATCATTTACAGTACAGGAAGCAACAGACTTGGCGCTTCTCTTGCGTGCAGGGGCATTGCCAGCACCTCTTAAGATTATTGAGGAGCGCACCGTTGGTCCGACACTTGGGAATGACTCAGTTGCCGCAGGAAAGCTTGCGGGTATTTTGGGATTCGTCGCTGTTCTTGTCTTTATGATTGTATCTTATGGCTTGATGGGTGTTTTTGCGGCGCTTGCTCTTTGCATGAACATGATTTTAATCTTCGCTATTCTGTCATGGTTGCAGGCGACTTTAACACTGCCTGGTATTGGTGGGATTATTCTCACCATTGGTATGGCGGTTGATGCCAACGTTTTGATTTTTGAGCGTATCCGTGAGGAGCTTGTTGCGGGGCGCTCTGTCTTATCAGCAATTGATTCAGGCTATAAAAACGCGTTGTCGACGATTGTGGATGCCAATATGACCACACTAATTGCTGCTATCTTCCTCTATGCGTTTGGTAGTGGCCCAGTGCGCGGATTTGCCGTGACATTATCAATTGGGATTGTTACATCCATGTTCTCGGCCATCTGGTTAACGCGCCTGATGGTTGCCATGTGGGTAAAGAAAAAACGCCCTCAAAATTTGAATGTATAAGGTAATGGTATTTTTATGAAATTGCTTAAACTTGTCCCTCAGGAAACAAATTTTGATTTTATCAGTTTGCGCTTTATCGCGTCAGCTATCTCACTTGTAATTATCCTTGGTTCTATTTCACTGCTTGGTTTTAAGGGCTTAAATCTTGGGGTCGATTTCACAGGGGGAACGCTCATTGAAATTCGTTCCGAGAAACCTGCTAACTTGCCGGAATTGCGTGCAGAGATGAACGCACTTTCATTAGGGGCGATTTCCATTCAGGAATTTGGAACAGACACAGATTTACTTATTCGTTTGCCACAACAAGATGGTGATGAAACAACACAAAAGGCAGCCATTGAAAAAACACGTGCGGCCCTAAGTAACTTTTTTGAAGGCGAGGAACTCGATTATCGCCGCGTAGAATATGTTGGACCACAGGTGGGTGACGAGCTGAAGAAAGCAGGATTACTTGCATTCTTACTCTCTATGGCAGGTATTCTTATTTACATCTGGGTGCGTTTTGAATGGCAGTTTGGTGTGGCAGCGATTATGGCGTTGTTCCACGATTCTATTGGTGTTCTAGGTTTCTTTGCGCTCACTGGAGAGTCTTTTGATTTGGCAACCTTAGCGGCTGTGCTCCTTGTTGCGGGTTATTCCATCAACGATACGGTTGTTGTCTTTGACCGCGTGCGTGAAAATATGCGCAAATATAAGAAAAAAGAGCTTGGTGATTTGCTAAATCTCTCTGTTAATCAGATGCTCTCAAGAACGATTATGACATCACTGACAACTGTTCTTGTGCTCGCTATGCTTTATTTCTTTGGTGGTGAGGTTATCAAAGGCTTCACAGAGGCACTTATCTTTGGTGTCGTTTTGGGAACGTATTCGTCCATTTATGTTGCTGCACCGCTCCTTATGCTTTTGGGGGCGCGTGATAATAGCAAGCCAGCTGAAGAAAAATCTGCCACTTAAGGAGTTGCTGCTATGGATGTCACACCGCTTGTCGACCGTCATAGCCAGATCATCCAATCCTATGCCTCTGGGCGCTTCAAGGTCAGTGGAAAAGGCTATGAGGACTCTATTGTCGTTACGCCCAAAGAAACACGATTATGGGACGGCATAAATAGTCTTGATGATATTACAGAAGAAAAACTAATTGCCTTATTCGAGGCCACTGACATGGATGTGTGGTTGTTAGGGACAGGGGCGCAAGCTCAGTTCTTACCAACGGAAATGCGCAAGTTGCTTAAGAGTAAAGGTTATCATATTGAGAGCATGGATACGGGTGCCGCGTGCCGTACCTTTAATGTCCTCATAGCAGAAGGCCGCAGAGTGTCTGCGGCCTTGCTCAAGCTATAAACTTTAATAATGATTAGGCTGCTGCTTTAACAGGGCCACGATCATAAAGACGTGCAGCATTTTCCCAATTTGCCATGCTGTCAACAAAGGCCTCCAAGAATTTTGGACGCGCATTGCGGTAATCAATGTAATAAGCATGTTCCCATACGTCACAAACGATGAGAGGTGTTTTGCCGTGTGTTAAAGGGTTATCAGCATTCAGTGTTGCCATGATTTCAAGGTCACCGTTATCAGCCATTGCTAGCCAAACCCAACCTGAACCAAATTGTCCGCCACCTGCTGCAATAAATTTTTCTTTGAAAGCGTCAAAGCTACCAAATGTTGATTTGATCTTTTCACCTAATTCACCGGGTATATTATCGCCACCACCCTGTGGTGAGAGTGAGTCCCAGAAAAGGGAGTGGTTGTAATGTTGGCCAAGTTGATTAAACAGACCCTGATTGCTTTCTTTCGCTTTTAGCATTTCAGGAATGTAATTGTCATTGCTAAGTTTGCTGTCAGTCAGCTCGTTTGCCTTATTGATATAAGCCTGATGGTGTTTATCACGATGAAATTCAAATGTTTCTTTGGACATTCTGTCGCCAAGCGCATCGTAATCAAATCCTAGTTCAGGTAGTGTAAGAGCCATAATATTTTCCTCCGGAAGTTTTATCTTTAGTGAATTCATACTATAAACGGAGGCAAGAGGCAAAAGTTCATATGCACAAAAATATAAAAGAGAATAATACGGATTATTGCCGTAACCTTATTAAGACGCATGACCCAGACAGATATGCTGTGTCCTTATTTGCGCCTGCAAAGTCCCATGCAGCGCTTTGGGCGCTCTATGCCTTTCAGCATGAGATTGCAAAAACACGTGAAATTGTTACAGAAACACAACTTGGACTCATTCGACTGCAATGGTGGCGTGAGGAAATTGAAAAGGCCTGTCGCGGCGAAGTTGTTAAGGAGCATCAGGTGCTGACGCCTTTTGTGGAGGCAATACAAAGCCATGATTTGCCCGTCGCGTTGTTTGAAACAGTTTTGTATGCGCGCGAGTTTGATTTGGAGGATGTCCAGCCTGAAAACTTGGATGGGCTTATCCATTATGCGCGTTACACCAACCAGCCACTCCTTGAGCTGACACAAATGATATGTGGGCAAGACATTGATAGCAACGCGTGTGAGCATTTAGGTATAGCTTATGGTCTGATTGGGATTACACGCAATACGCTTGGATTTGCGCGACAAAGAAGATGTTACTTGCCCTCTGAAATGACAAAAGAGGCGGGCATCAAGATGTCAAAACTTTATGAAGGACATCCGCAAGAGGGGCTTTCTGCTATTATAAAGGTTATTGTGACTGAGGCCGACCGTCATTTGGACATCGCACGGCAAAGTGGATTGTCACACCCCTTGCGTGCCCTTGCAAAGCTAACAGGTCTTTACACCAGGCATATGAAGGAATGTAAGTTTGATCCCTTCCATAAGGCATTTATGGATGAGCCACATTTTAAACTGGTCAGATTGATTTAAACTTCGAACAGGTCAACGAGTTGGCTGCCATGGTCGAACCCAGCACAAGCAAGTGTTCCACCAAATCCGCATCCACCGTCGATGGTTGCCGTTACACCGTTCACGTAAACGCCCAAATGGTCCTGATCGTAACCGCGTACAACCCGTGAATAATGTTCATAGGGTGTATGTACGTCTCTAAAATTCTTCTTGGCCCACCAGAATGCATCACCCTGGGCAGTCAGTGGGAGTTTCATATCTATGCCTGCATTCACAAATAACATGGGGTTTTCAGTGCGTTCATCGGTAAAGGCGGCACGTTTTAGATTATTCATGAAATGATCGTAACCTGAAATAGAGCGCATCGCTGTGCGAAGTTTTCCTGTCCAACGGCAAAGACCCATAACACCTTCGCGCGCAGCATAGAGCCCGTCATGTCTGTCCATATCAAAGCCATCCAATGTCGCAGATAATCCGTTCCCAAGCATCCAGAGATAAATTTTTTCAGGATCGGGTGCAAAAGGAAGCTGAAGAAGTTTACTTAGAATTTCTTCCTGTGCGCCACGCAAATAGACAATATCATCGGCCTGAACGCCTGGAATAGACATGATGAGACGTCTGAATGTGAGCAATTCCTCCAATGTTTCGCGCGGTGTGAAACCATATCCGATATAGTTTCCTGTATAGACAAGGCGGTCACCCGGGGCAAATTTTTCAAGAAGCGTGTCATGTGCCTCCATCAACTTATCAATATCAGCGTGAACAGAGCCCATTACCCAGACTGTTCTGGGAGTCCCAATGGGACAAAGCATGTGGCTATTGTAATTTTTGATATTCACGAAATAGAAATCTTCCGAGACAAGTTGGTGATGTAAATTTTGAAAACCAGTGATAGGCAAATCACTGTACGTGTCATTTAAGTATACAGAAAAAAAGACGTGATAAAAGGGGGTTAGCAAAAAAAATGGGAATAAATTCTTTTTAAGCAAATCCGCATATAAAAAACCCCCTCACATGACGTGAAGGGGTTTTTCTTGTACTTGCGAATAAGATTACGCAGCTACTTTTTCATCCTTATCAGATGAAGTAATTCCCATTGATTTCTCAATTGTAGAAATTGCTGTTTTCTCTGTTACTTTACGAGAGGCGGCAACTTCACGTGCAAGACGCTCAAGCGCTGAATCGTAAATTTGACGCTCTGAATATGATTGTTCTGAATCTTCATCATCACGCTTAAGGTCACGAAGAACTTCAGCGATCAGAACAGGATCGCCTGAATTGATCTTTGTTTCATATTCCTGTGCACGACGTGACCACATAATTTTGCGAACGCGTGAACGGCCACCCAATGTCTCAAGAGCAGTATCCAATTTGTTACGTGAGGCAACCTTGCGCAAGCCTGCTTCTTTTGCCTTAAAGAGAGGCACTTTTAAACGTAGACGGTCTTTTTCAAAACTGATGTCATACAAAGTGACTTCCATACCGCCAATTTTTTGTGTTAATACACCCTCAATTTTACCAACACCGTGTGCTGGGTATACTACGAAATCTCCCGTTTTAAATGCTTGATTATCATTATCAGCCATGTTCTTCTTCTTTCTTTCCAAAGTTAATTTTCCGACACAAAAAAAGAGACTTGCTTTTAAGTCTCGTTCATCCTAAACAAAAGTCATGACTATCTATTCTCGGGATAGCTACGCCTTTACCTGCATGATTGTGGCTGTACATTAGCAGAAAATTAACCAAATTTCAACTTTTTCGTTATTTGCTGAAAAACCGTGCGTTTACAGATGGTTATATTTTAACTTAATCGCCTTCACCTGGTTTTTCTGAAAAATCAGCGGGATATTTATTAAGTTTATCTTTGTTTTCTTCCGCGTTCGGCATGGGGGGCTTTTGATATGTTATCACAGGCCATTTTTCCGAATATTCTCGATTCATCTCAAGGAAAGCATCGGCACGTGGATCTGAATCAGGAACAATCGCTTCAATCGGACATTCTGGCTCACATACACCGCAATCAATACATTCATCAGGATGGATGACGAGCATGTTCTCGCCCTCATAGAAACAGTCAACAGGGCATACCTCGACACAGTCGGTGTATTTACAGTTAATACAGATATCCAGAACTACGTAAGTCATTTCCCGCTTTCCTTGTTTTTGTTAGGTCAGGAATACATTTTTTTGAGGTACAAAATCAAGAGGCAAGTTGCTCTTTTCTCAACTGAATCGCACTCAGTGCCGCACGGTCGAGGGGATAACGCCACATATTGAAAATGACAATCAATTTGACAGTGATAGGCACAAGTGCATAGAGGATGACGATTGCAAAAGCGTTTTCCTCAGGCCAGCCCATGTAATCAAGGACAGGTAGGGAAATACCTGCGGCAAGTGCAAGCGATAGCTTTGTCATCATACTCCACATGGCAAAATAGAGCCCTGCACGGCGTTCACCTGTCTCAGCCAAATCAATATCAACGACATCTGCCTGCATGGAGGAGGGAAGTGCGAGATCAGCACCAACCGCCATGCCACTTAAAATACAGATGGCCATGAAGAGTGTAGTGTCGCCCTCGCCAACAAAAGGCACAGCCAGAAAGACAAGGCAAGCCCAGCCCATCGATATACACCATGCTTTATGCTTTGTGATTTTGTTGGACAATTTTATCCAGAAGGGCAGAAAAACAAGTCCGCATAGAAAATAAGCAAAAAGATAGGGGCCAACGGCCTCTTCATTACCAACAACGTTTTCGACAAACATAATGATAAGAATGGCGGGCAAGCCATTTGCAAAAGAATTAAGCGAGTAATTAAAAATCAACTTCGTGAAGGGCTTATTCTTTTTCAAGATTTTAATGCCCTTATAAAAACCTATACGCTTACGCTCTTTCTTGGTGAGTTGCGGATCAGGAACACGCCACATGAAAAGTAGAATTGAAAGGGGTAATCCACAGCAGACAAAAATGGCAATGGCCCAAACCGCGCGTGCAACATCCTGTTCGCCTTCACTGATTGAAATGTAAGACACAAGCGCAAGGATAAGAAGTGTACCCAAAGCTGACATACCTTCACGATAGGCGGCAAGCCTTGAGCGTTCATGATACCCATGTGTAAGTTCTGTACTCATCGCGGAAAGCGGCAAATACATCATTGTCCAGCCCAGATACATGACACATGACCACATCATCATATAGATAAATCCGGGTGACCCAGAGGGGACAAGAAGCATCCATGTTCCCAACATGGTAACGGGCGCACCAAGTACAACAAATATTTTACGGCGGCCAAATCTGTTTTTGGAGCGGTCGCTCATCATGCCGACAAGGGGATCGGTGAAGACATCAAACAACCCTGAGACAAGACGCACTAAGCCAACAACAGCCAAACCAAGTCCTAAATCATCTGCGTAATAAGAGGGGAGGTAAATATAAACTGGTAGCAACAGCGCCGCCAATGGCAGGGCAGGAATTCCGTAAGCCATGAGTGTCGTTCGCTTATGGCGATGCGAATCTGTTGCGATTGCTGATGTCATGAAAGGTTTACAGCGGGTTCAAGAAGCTGGAATTGTACATGTGACTTACCAGCCTTGAGTCTGGCCTTGCAACCAAGAGGTAACGTCTGAAGGCGTGTCCCATGTCCAAAGGGTGCGTTTATGATAACTGGAATACCTAGGCCATCAGTATGTTCATGCATCAAATCCTCAACAGAATAGGGGTAGCTGATTGCACCCGTATTCTGAACTTCGGTAAAATCACCAATAATGATGCCTGATAATTCCTCTAGCTTACCCAAACGGCCAAGCTGAAGCAGCATGCGGTCAATATTGCGAATTTCCTCGCCAGCCTCTTCCAATATAAGGAGCGCGCCTTTGAAATCAGGTGCATATTGCGTGCCTAGCAAATAAGAGAATATGCACAGATTGCCCCCAATAAGTGTACCTGTGCCTTCCCCGTAATGAAGAATATTAGCGTCATCCCACACATAGGCTTCAAGTGCATCTTCTAAACCTGTGGCAATCGCCTCAAAGGATTCAAAAAATGTTTTTGCATTTGGTTTTGTGAATCGTCCTGCGTCAGGGCCATGCAGGCCAATGCAATGTGCTTGTGTTAAAAGTGCGTTATGAAGCGCGGTAATATCACTGAAGCCACAAAGTAGTTTCTGGTGTCCTTCAATTTTCTCAAAATTAATATTGTCAAGCATATGAAGGGTGCGCGTTCCGCCAGCCGCAGCAATGATGCATTTTATCTCTGGGTCGCACCAATAGTCTTCAAATGCACGTGCACGTTCCTTTTCATTACCTGCCCATTCATGTAGGCGCAGCCCATTATTAGGATGAATTTTGACCTTGTAACCGTGTGCTTCAATCAAGTCGCTTGCGGTTTTGAGACGTGAAGGCTCGATCCAGCGTGACAGAGCAACAATGCCAATTGTATCACCTTTTTGTAGGGCCTGTGGTTTTTGAAAACGCATGCTTATACTTATCTCTCTCGTTTATTCATCTCAAAGTTTACAGGGCGGGACTAAACCTGTCACATCATTTGTAGGATTTCTTACCCAGCTTTCTTAACCTTGTCATAGGCACTTAAAGCCTTTTCACGTGCCTCACTGTGGTCGACAATGGGATCGGGATAGGTTTCCCCAAGTTCAACGCCTGCTTTTTTGAGCGTTTCCGCGTCGGCTTCCCAAGGCTTAAAGAGGTATTTTGTCGGCATGTCTTTAAGCTCTGGCACCCATTTACGGGTATAGTCACCATTGGGATCAAATTTCTCACCTTGTGTGATGGGATTAAAGATACGGAAATAGGGAGCGGCATCTGCACCACACCCAGCAATCCATTGCCAGCTCGCAGAATTACTTGCCAAATCTGCATCAACAAGTGTATCCCAGAACCATTTTTCACCCTCAGACCAATGCAAAAGGAGATGTTTAACCAAAAACGAGCCGACAATCATCCGTACGCGGTTATGCATCCAGCCTTCCTCCCAAAGTTGACGCATACCTGCATCAACAATTGGATAGCCAGTCTGACCTTTTTGCCAACGCTCAAGCGCTTCTTTGTTTTTGTCCCAGGGGAAGGCTTCGAACTTTTCCATGAGTGGTTTGTCTGTTATGCGTTCTTTAAAATGGTAAAGCAGATTGTAAGAAAATTCGCGCCAGCCAATTTCAGAAAGATATGTTTTGACGTGCTTATCTGGCAGCGCACCTGCATTTTGGCGTTTTCTGATTTCATGCCAGATCTGACGCGGAGAGATTTCACCGTTATGTAAGTGGGGGGAGAGGCGTGAGGTGTTATCTTTGTCGGGTCTGTTGCGGTCCTCGTCATAGCTGGATGCACCCGCATCAATAAAGTCCATAAGCGCATCCCATGCGCCGTTCTCACCAATTGTCCAATGCTGTTCCATTTTTTGGTCCCAACGCACATCATCGGGTAGAAGCGAGAGCTCATCCAGTGTGCAAACGCCGCTTGGCTTGTCCAAATAAGTGAGGCGTTCGGGAGCTTGCAGAGGGTCTGCTAGTTCGCCAGAACCAAGGCATCCATTTTTGTAAAAGGGGGTGAAAACCTTGTACGGACCACCGGTTTTAGTTTCTATGGTCCATGGCTCCCAAATAAGCATGCCCTTAAAGCTTTTGGCCTCGATGCCATCATCTTCAAGTGTTGATTTAATATCTTTATCACGCTTGATACGCCATGGTTCATAACATCTGTTCCAGACAACGGCATCTGCACTAATCTCTTTTGCAAGTTTAGGCAGGATATCATCAGCCTTACCCTTAAAGAATGCCAAGTGGCCAGATAAATCCTTATCAAATTGCTTCAGGGAGTGATGCAACCACCAACGACTGGCCGCTCCACGTTTCCAGTCACCTGCATTTTCATCATCTAAAATATAAACGGGCAGGATATGCGCACTTTCCTCATAGGCATAGTGCAGAGCAGGGTTGTCAGCGCGGCGTAAATCCTGTCGAAACCAAACAATAATTTTTTTCATTGAGAGCCCTCATTTAATTCTGCGTCACATACGCTTGTGAGCCTTATTCGTTCATATTTTTAAGCAGATATACGTCATATTTCAACGTGCGCTCTGGATCATAAAGTGCCGTTCCACGATAATATAGAGATGGATTAATCGTGCGTGCATTTATTTTTCTATAATGAGACATCGCTTTTTTGAAGATTTTATTGTCCGAGAAATAGTCTGTTAAGTGAAACGCTTTCTGCATTTTGTTCTGACTTTGAGCACCAAAAGCCGTCTGTGCCAGAATAAGAGCATGTGGCTTATACTTATCTAAATCTTCCGCCAGAAATGTTCCGTATTTTTCTTTAAGTGCAGTGTTATCATTCTCCACGATAGGGGCGAGCCACCAGAGTGACGAAAAGCGCGAGCTCATTTCAATGTCAGCGTAAAGATGCGTAACGGGCACACCGTTCAATGCCTCGTGCATGATAAAGGCACGGCATCTTTGTTTTTCAGGGCAGGTTTCTTGCAAGATTTCTGTGAAGGGTAATGTGCTAAACGCGCTCACTCGGTTAAAATTTTGGAGGGGCGAGAAAAAGAGGAAGAATGTCGCACAGGCTAGAATAAAACTGATGACTGGGGCAAAAGATTTCAGCTTGGCAAATGTCTCCAAATAAGCTGTAAGTGTCAGTGTTCCAAGAATAAGAAAGGTCGTTTTGGCTGGTATCAAATGATAGAAAAGACCTTTGCCTTGTGCGAGATATCCGACAAGCGCACACATTATAAAGGCAGCAAAAAAGCGTATCCAGAAAAGGGTGGGCCCCTTAAAGCGTGTCTCTGATAAACCCCAAAGAATAAGCGTTAGAGCGCCAATGATGATTGAGAACTGATAGAGCGTTGCCGCGTGAATAGGGGCGTTGCTATAAAGGGCCAAAACATCTGGCAGAATCTCACGCGAGAAGCCTGATAAGAGAGTGATTAATAGAAGCCCGTAAAGCAGGGTCAATATAAGAGGTGTTAGAAATTCAATTGAAAGAAGGCTGCTTCTAATCTGCTTTTGTGTGAAGGCGCGATGTAGAAAAAGGATAGCAATAAACAGCCCAAAATGCGGTTTAAGAAGAACGAGTAGGCCGCCCATGACAGACGCAAGAAGCGTAAAGATCTTTCCAAGTTTCTCGAGTTCATATGTTCGCGTTAGCACTGTTAAAGCAAAAGGAAATAGCCCAAAGAAGGCAAGCATGTCACGCTCACCCCAGCTTTGCGGGCTGCCCAACGTTACACCCAAAACAAAGAGGCTTAAGACAAGTGTTTTCGCAGATGCGGAAAGGCGGTCAGCTGTAAAGCTTGATAAGGCCTTAGCGGAGAGAAACAGGGAAAGGGCTAACAGAAATAAAGGATAGAGGAAATTGCCCATGTGATAGGTCATACCAAAAACCTGTTTCATCCAGACAACGGGCGCATAGATTAAAATGCTAAAAGGTGGATTTGTATCAAAGATATCCTGACCAAATGTGCCTCCGTCCAAAAAGCGCTCGGCAAACAAAATGAGGACAGCATTATTGTCGCTCATAAGCAACGGATAGGTCAGGTAAACCCAAAATAAAAAGAAAAGAGCCGTCAGAAGACCAATAATGAGAGGTGTCTTATCTGTCATAAAACAAAGCGCAGCCTCTCATTAATATTTAGGATTAGCTCGCAGCAGCGTCCTTTTCATCCTTGTCGTCTTCATCCTTCTTGGATTTAGACTTTGACTTGGATTTTTTCTTCTTTGAATCCTTAGAGAAAACAAGTACAGGTTTTTCTTTCTTCTCGACTGTATCACCATTGATAATGACCTCTTCCAAATCATCCAGATCTGGCAAGTCATACATTGTGTCGAGCAGAAGATTTTCAAGAATTGAGCGCAATCCACGCGCCCCTGTTTTACGCTCGATAGCATCCTTGGCAATAGCCTTTAGGCCATCGTCAGTAAAGGTCAGCTTCACATCTTCAAGATCAAAGAGCTTCTTGTACTGCTTAACGGCAGCATTACGTGGCTCTGTTAAAATTTGGACAAGTGCATCTTCATCCAGATCCTCAAGCGTTGCCACAACTGGCAAACGACCAACAAATTCTGGAATCAAACCAAAGCGCAACAAGTCCTCTGTTTCGAGCGACTTCAGTGCTTCACCAACCAGTTTATCTTCTGCGCCAGCAACATTAGCACCAAAACCAATGCTTTTCTGAGCTGTACGCTGTGCAATCACCTTATCAATACCAGCAAACGCACCACCACAAATAAAGAGGATGTTAGAGGTATCAACTTGCAAGAATTCTTGCTGAGGATGCTTACGTCCACCTTGAGGTGGGACGGAGGCAACCGTTCCCTCCATCATTTTAAGCAAGGCCTGCTGCACACCTTCACCAGATACGTCACGTGTGATGGAAGGGTTGTCTGACTTTCGGCTGATTTTGTCAATCTCGTCAATATAGACGATACCGCGTTGGGCGCGTTCCACATTGTAGTCACATGACTGAAGCAGTTTCAGGATAATGTTTTCAACGTCCTCACCAACATAACCGGCCTCGGTCAATGTTGTGGCATCCGCCATTGTGAAAGGCACGTCAATCACACGCGCAAGCGTTTGTGCAAGAAGTGTCTTACCGCAACCTGTAGGTCCAAGGATAAGAATATTTGATTTCTGTAGCTCAATATCCGCGCCGCGCTGACCATGTTCAAGACGCTTATAGTGGTTATGAACGGCAACAGAGAGAACACGTTTAGCCCAGTCTTGTCCAATCACGTATTCATCCAAGAAAGATTTAATTTCGCTCGGCGAGGGCACACCATCGTCTGAACGCACGATAGCCGATTTGTCCTCTTCCTGAATAATGTCCATGCAGAGCTCGACACATTCATTACAGATGAACACGTTAGGGCCAGCAATTAGCTTGCGAACCTCATGTTGGCTCTTCCCGCAAAAAGAACAATAGAGCGTATTTTTTGAATCTGTGTCGTCTTTACTCATGAAATATAAACCTTAGATAATGTGAGTGTCATTTCACTGACTTGTTGAAAATTTAGAGTGCCACTGTGCGCATTAGCTTTCAAGACTTTTCATCCTTTTTTAGCAACATCTTGAATACCTGTCTAAATAACTATAATACAACTGTCAACAAAGGCGAGACCCTCAATTTAAAAAGGTGTTGAACAACGTGAATTTAACAACAGACGAGATTGCAGAAAATTTTGCGCTTTTCAGTGATTGGGAAGAGCGTTACCAGTATCTTATAGACCTTGGAAAGTCGCTTCCACATTTGGATGAAGCGTATAAGGCAGACTTGTATAAGGTGCGCGGTTGTACATCTCAGGTCTGGCTCGTGCCTGATGTTGCAGAAGGTAAATTGCGGTTTCAGGCAGATAGTGATGCGCTAATTGTGAAGGGTCTGATCGCTGTGCTTATGAGTGCCTACAACGCAAAAACGCCCTCGGAAATTTCGGAATTTCCGATAAAAGATTATTTTGATTCTTTAGGATTGGGGCAGAATCTGTCCCCAAACAGGCGTAATGGCTTCTTTGCCATGGTTGAAAAAATCAAATCACTGGCGCTTGCCGCCCAAAATTAACTAGGACTTTTCCCATGTGTCGGGGGTAGCAGCGGACTGTTCACCGCTTTCCATATTTTTAACCTCATGGTCCTGACCATCCTCGAAAGGTGGAAACCACACATAGGGAATTCCCTTTTTCTCGGCATAGGAAAGCTGTTTCCCAAGCTTTTGTGCGGCGTGATAAAGCTCGACCTTGAATCCACGAGACCTGAGCGAGCGTGCCGTGTTTGCGGCAGTGTCCATTTGGTCCTTACTGGGAATAACAACAAGAATGTCAGCAGGGGACCTGGGCCCAGCCTGCAAATGTCCAGTTTGTTTCAAAACATCGAAGAGGCGAGATAAGCCAATGGAAATTCCAACGCCTGGCAAATGCTTGTTAATGTAATTGCCAGCCAAATCATCATAGCGCCCACCAGAACAAACAGACCCTTGAAATTCAGGTACATCCAGAAGTTCGGTTTCATAAACTGTGCCTGTGTAATAATCCAGACCACGCATGATGGACAAGTCGCCTATGAACCCATGTTCTGGCAGATGCTCAAGGCGTGACAAAACGAAAGATAACTCATCAATGCCTTCTTGCATCATGGCATTTTCGGCCTTGATCTTTGCAATGTCTGCGGCGCGCCCTTTGATAAGAACAAGTTCTAATATTTTGGTTATATTATCGTTACTTATTTTTTGTTCTTTAAGTAAATTATGAACCTCTTTACGGCCTATTTTTTCTAATTTATCAATGGCGCGCGTCACCTGAATAACGGCATCCTCGTCTGTGATCCCAAGCGCATCAAGCAGTCCAAACATAATTTTGCGGTTATTTATGCGCAGTTGCACACGCCCAATATTGAGGCCATCTAAGACCTCGTAAATCACAGCAGGCATTTCCGCATCAAAGGAAAGCGGTAAATTATCAACGGCAATCACATCAATATCGCACTGATAAAATTCGCGCATGCGACCAAGTTGAGGTCGTTCTCCGCGCCAGACGCGCTGCATCTGGTAGCGCTTGAAGGGAAACACCAAATCATTGAAATGCATGGCCACATAACGCGCCAAGGGAACTGTTTGATCAAAATGAAGCGCCAGACGCGCATCTTTGTCATCATCAGCACCCGCGTGCAGACGTGTGAGGGTGTAAATTTCCTTATCAACTTCGCCTTTGGCTGTGAGAATATCAATTTCTTCAACAGAAGGAGTCTCAATAGAGCAATAACCATATGACTCAAAAACGGCACGGATGTGATCCATCCAGCGTTGTTCAACAATACGAAATTCGGGTAACCATTCGGGAAACCCGCTAATTGGCTTTGGTTTGATAATAGATTTTTTGCTCATGTTTTTTGTTCAACCATATAAAATTCTATATTAGACCTAGGTGAAAAAGAGGGAAGGCTCAAGTGTTTTTCACATTAAAGAGGGTTTCCAGGTGATGAATAAGGGCATTTCCTAAATCCTCGGCATTGGTAATCTTAATCGCATTTTTGTAATGACGCGTCACATCATGTCCAATCCCAATGGCACCTAATTGAATGTCAGAGCGTGTTTCAATCCAGTTAATGACTTGCTTCAAGTCTGTTTCCAAAATGTTGGATGGATTAACAGACAAGGTTGAATCATCCACTGGCGCACCATCAGAAATAACAATCATAATTTTGCGCGCTTCACCGCGACGTGCCAGACGGTTATAGCCCCAAACAAGTGCCTCCCCATCAATGTTTTCCTTGAGCAAGCCTTCCTTAAGCATGAGCGCGAGATTATTTTTCGAGCGGCGCCAAGGTTGGTCAGCGGATTTATAAATTATATGACGCACATCATTTAGACGCCCAGGTGTTGGTGGACGACCATTTTGAAGCCACACATCACGGGATTGTCCGCCCTTCCATGCGCGCGTGGTGTAGCCTAATATTTCAACCTTCACTTTGCACCGTTCAAGCGTGCGGGCAAGAATATCAGCACAGAGCGCCGAAATAGTAATCGGACGACCACGCATTGACCCTGAATTATCAAGCATAAGTGTGACCACAGTATCCTTAAACTCGGTTTCGCGTTCCTGTTTAAAGGTGAGGGGCACATAAGGGTTAGCAACAATGCGTGCGAGTCGTGAACTATCGAGTACGCCTTCTTCCAAATCAAATTCCCAGTGACGCATCTGACGCGCCATAAGCTGTCTTTGCAATCTGTTTGCAAGCTTTGAAATAACGCTTTGCATGGAGGTGAGCTGTTTATCCAGCAAACGGCGTAGACGCACAAGTTCAGACGGGTCGGCCAAATCACTGGCACGTACAATTTCATCAAATTGCGTTGTGTATATCTGGTAACTGGTGCCTAGTTTGTTTTCAGAAAGACCATTTTCCTCGCGACGGTGCGTTTCTTGGGTTGTGTCCTGACGCTGACCTGTTTCTTCGGTGTCTTGTGCTTCGTTTTCTTCTAAATCGCCTGTTTGTGTTTGCTCGGCAGTGTCCTCGCTGTCTTCTTGTCCGCCATCGTCAGCCATATCATCTTGCTGGCTGCTTTGGCTTTCTTGTTGGTCTTCCTCTGGCGCACTGTCAGCTTCATCATTTTCATTGCTTGAATCGGCGTCCTCGTTTTCAGTGTCGAGACTTTGTGTGTCTTGCGCCTGTAAATAACCGAGTTTAATAAGCGCATCGCGTGCACTCTGGGCAAAGTCAGTTTGGTTTCCGAGTTTTTCAGACAAGTCTTGCAGACCGTCTTTTCCCAAGTGAGAGTCTATCCAAGGTTCCCATAATTTTGCGACTTTTTGTGCATTTTGAGGCAATTCCGTACTTGCAAATTTACTGTAGGCCAGCATGTAAAGGGCGTCTGCGTCAGACACATCCTCGCGGTTCTCAATATTATCTAAACCGCGCAGGGCACTTAAGTTTTCAAGGGCGCGCGAACGATTGCTGGCAATGCCCTTAAATTGTTGCGCGCCTAATGCCTCAAAACGCGCCTGTTCCAACGCATCAAACAAGCGCGCAGCCTTATCATCAGAGGGCAGATTTGCCGCGTGTTGTTTTTTATCGTGATGGGCAATGCGCAAGGCTTCGGAATCCGTATGCGCCCGAGAAAGCGCCTTGTTTTTAACGCTTAAGGCCTCTGTTTTGTGAAGGGCAATTTGGGACGTATTGCGAAAACGGCGTTCAGTCAGTGTTGAGGTAAGGACATTTTCGGTTTCAAGGAAGTTAATATCAACATCCTTTTTCTGGGCAATGGCTTTTAATGTAGAGCGCAGCCCATCCTTAAAATGATCGTGGTCCTTTGTGGGGTGATCAGAGATCATATCTAGCCGTCTTTGAGGATATCGACACCAAAGCAGCGTTGGTAGTATTCAGCGATAATAGCGTGCTCTAGCGTGTCGCATTTATTCAGGAAGGACAGCTCAAACGCCATCTCGCGATCCTTGAAAATGCGCGTATTTTCAATCCAGCTTAAAACTGTACGCGGTGACATCACAATGGACAGGTCACCGTTTTTAAAGCCGTTGCGAATAAGATTGGCCAATTGCACCATGGCGGCTACCTCGGCCTTGCCTTCAGCATTATTAAGGTCAGGATTTTTAGAGAGCATAATGCCAATCTCATCCTCGGCGGGCAGGTAATTGAGCACGCTCACAATGTTCCAGCGGTCCATTTGCCCTTGGTTGAGTTGTTGTGTTCCGTGATAAAGTCCTGTTGTGTCGCCAAGGCCAACCGTGTTAGACGTGGCAAATAAACGGAAGGCGGGGTGAGGGCGAATAACCACATTCTGATCAAGCAGTGTTAAGCGACCTTCGGCCTCAAGTACACGCTGAATAACAAACATAACATCAGGGCGGCCAGCATCATATTCATCAAAAACAAGTGCAACAGGGTTTTGTAATGCCCAAGGAAGTAAGCCCTGCTTATATTCGGTGATCTGTTTACCTTCACGTAGGACAATCATGTCCTTACCTAGCAAATCAAGGCGGGAGACGTGAGAATCCAAATTGATACGCACGCACGGCCAATTTAGACGGGCTGCAACCTGTTCAATATGTGTTGATTTCCCTGTCCCGTGATAGCCCTGAACCATCACGCGTCGGTTGTGCGAAAAGCCAGCCAAGATGGCAAGGGTTGTATCCTTGTCAAATTGATAAGTTGGGTCAATGGCAGGAATATTGGGCGTTGTGTCATCTAGAAAGCCAGGGACCTGAAAATCCTCTTTCAAATCGAGGCCAAAAGTCTCATTCACCGAAAACTTTGTATCAGGAATGGATTTATACTTCCCCGTTGTCTGAAGTTGAGTGACGTCAAAAGAAGCTGCAATGGGTTCGTTATCGTTTTTGGACATAGGTTTTGTTTTCTAATTTTTTGAATATTAAAATTTACTATTGTTAATTTTAGGCGCGTTGTAAATCCTCGTATGAGGCGAAGGCAACCTTGAGAAGCGTGTAAGACATATTGATTTTCTTGATTTTCTCTTCGGCAGCGCTGTCATTGGGATTAAAATCAGGGTGATATTTTTTCACCAATTGCTTGTACTGCTTTTTAACTTCATCAAACGTAACAGGTGGGGCAAGACCAAGAAAGGCTATTGCCTCCATCTCAGGTGTCCCACGTAGGGCCTCAGGCACATAATGGCTGTCGCCTTTTGATTTACCATCGGGCGCATGTCCATCACGGAAAATCTGACTTTTCTGATAAAGGGATTCTTCCAGATTATCAAAGTCACGGTATTTCCAGGTTGGACGATCGCCATACCAGTCTTTTAGAATTTGTTCACGCACTTCGCTTTCATTCATGCCTTCAAAGAAATTCCAGGCCTTGTTGTACTCGCGCACATGCTCCAGACAAAATTCATGGTATTCGTTCAACCCACGATGCTTTGGCGCACGATATTCGCCCTGATTATCACAACCAGGCATATCACAAAGCGTGTCTGTGGCTTGGTCGTTTGCACCTTTATTTGAGCCGTTGTCAAAATCAGGTGAATTGGGTTTTAATTTAATCGTAGGCATAAATTCCAGTTTACTCTAAAATACGGGCTAACCCCATAAAAATGTGGCGCTATAACAGTTAAACTATGACTTTTTTAAACAACCTCAAGCCAAAATTTGTGTCTTATGTCTTTCCACGCACGCATTGAGCAAAGATTAACGGAAAAATTCGGTAAAGGGGCGTTTACCTTGAAGAATAAAAGCCATCTTCATGAAGGTCATGCGGGTCATGATGGCAGTGGCGATTCTCATTTTTTAATTTTTTTAGATAAGAATGCAGTACAAAATCTTTCACGTATTGAATGCCACCGTATGATAAATGTGCTCTTGGATGATTTTTATAAAGAAGGTTTGCATTCCGTATCTTTGCGCCTAGTTGACGGTGTGCAGTAATACACCATTAGGTTGTTTTATTTATATAATCAATTCTCTTTAGGTTGCATTATCTTTTCCTTATGTGCTATTTGTATATCAATAAATATAAATATAGATGTGGGGATAATTTTATGACTTCAAAAAAAAGCAATAAAACTGAATCCGACTTTAGCGCTTCGGCACAGTTGAATAATTTTAAATCAAGCCTTCCGCAGGAACTAAATGAGAATAATGCAAAAAGCTCTTTGGTGAGTAAAAACATTATGATCGGCAAACGTAGAACCTCTGTACGCCTTGAGCCTGAGATGTGGTTGTCATTAAAAGACATTGCACGTAGGGAAAAATGCACGCTCAATGACGTGTGTACGCTTGTTTATTTGTGTAAGAAAGAAGCAACATCACTTACGGCCGCAATTCATGTCTTTCTGATGCTGTATTACAAGACCGCAGCAACCGAGGAGGGGCATTTAAAGGCCAACCACGGCAGCTACCACAACATGCGCGCTCGTGTAAATAATGCGGTTATCCGCTCTAGCGCGTCAGTCTCGGAAAATGTGAATTGAGGAAATTCGTAGTTGTTAAAGGTTACGACCCATATCCAAGAACTTCTGCTCGCGTTGTTCAAGTAGCTTGTCTCTTGGTAAAGCTTTCAACTCTCTCAACGATTCCAGAATTTTGGTTTGTGTACGCTTTATAGTCTTTTCAGCCTGTCTGTGCGCTCCGCCCATTGGTTCTTTAATAATGTCATCAATCAGCCCCAGCTTAAGCATATCCTCTGATGTCAGCTTCAAGGCTGAGGAGGCGTCCTGTGCATAATCGGCGCTTCTCCATAAAATAGAGGCGCAACCCTCTGGTGAAATAACAGAATAAACGGAATGTTCCAACATGAACACCTTATCAGCTGCGGCAATGGCAATCGCACCACCTGAACCACCTTCACCAATAATAACGGAAATAAAAGGTGTTTCCACGGAAAGACATGTTTCAATAGAGCGCGCAATCGCCTCTGACTGACCGCGTTCTTCAGCTCCAAGCCCAGGATAGGCGCCAGCCGTATCAACAAGGGAGATAATAGGAAGATCAAATTGCTCGGCCATGCGCATCAGGCGTTGTGCCTTACGGTAGCCTTCAGGGCGTGCCATACCAAAATTATGGCGGATACGCTCATTTGTTTCACGCCCTTTTTCATGACCCATAATGACAACGCTTTGGCCTTCGAAGCGCCCAATACCCCCAATGAGGGCTTCATCCTCACCAAACTGACGGTCGCCAGCAAGAGGTGTAAAATCCTCTATCATCTGTTCGACATAGTCTTTGAAATGAGGGCGTTGTGGATGGCGTGCAACTTTTACACGTTGTGCCGGTGTCAGCTTAGAATAGGTTGACACCAAAAGGCGCTGTATTTTGTTTTGCATACGGTCAATCTCTTCAGAGATGTTCATACCGCTGTCGTTGCTACTAACCTTGCGCAGTTCGACGATCTTATTTTCAAGTTCCAGTACGGGCTTTTCGAAATCAAGCATACGTGTTTTGTCCTCAATTATTAAAGATAGGAAATGATTAGCATGAGTGCGCAGAGAAATAAAGTGAAAGCAAAAAATTAAGGCAGGTCATACAAACGAAACCTGCCTTAATATTAATTTCTAGCTGACAAACTTAAGAAGCGTTTGATTTCTTTGCCAAGGGATGATTTTCCTCGACAGTTTTGCCTTTTTGTTCATCAATAATATGAGTGTACACTTGTGTTGTGGCAATGTCTGCGTGACCAAGCATTTTCTGTACAGAGCGCAAGTCAGCACCATTTTTCAATAGATGTGTCGCAAAAGCATGACGTAGGATATGCGGGCTAACCTTGCCATCTTCCATACCTGCACGCTCGGACAAATCTTTCAAAAGCTGTGCAAAACGCTGACGTGTTAGGTGACCTTTGACAGATGTTTTTGAAGGGAACAACCATTGTGCTTGTGTCCCTTTGTCATCTTCACCAACAAATTTACCACGGACGTTCAGGTAATCCTGAATAGCGCGCTGTGCAGATGTTGAAACGGGCACCATACGCTCATGTCCACCTTTACCTTCAACCATTAGGAACTGTTCGTTCTCACCAATTGCTGAAAGTGGAAGACCAACAAGTTCAGAAACACGCAAACCTGTTGCGTAAATCATCTCTAGCAAGCAAACCAAACGGACGCTTTCAGGTGTGTTGCCTTCACCAGCAGTTGAAATCAGAAGATCAACTTCACCTTCAGTCAGCGTTTTTGGCAATGTGCGTTTTTGTTTCGGGCTTTCGATTGTTGCAGTTGGATCGTCATTGATAACATTTTCTGAAATCATAAAACGATAGAACTGGCGCAATGCTGATAAACGACGTGCAATTGTACGGTTGGCAATATTTCCAGACTTTGCGCCTTTTGTATGCGAGCGCTGTGCCAATTCTTTCAAATAGGCCTTAATGTCAGACGTTGTTGCTTTTTCAACTTCTTTACCTTGTTCGTCACGAAGCCACACGCTGTAATCAGCAAGGTCACGCCAATAGGCCTGACGTGTGTTCAACGCAGCACCACGTTCTGTCAAAAGCATCTCAATGAAGCTGTCTACCCATTTTGACAGTTCGGGTTTTTCTAGTGGTGGGCGACCTGGTCTAGCCATTTTCGTACTCCTTATTAATTACGTACAAATCAATTAAATTTTTAAAACTCATAAACTCGTTTTAGAAGCGGAAAACAGCGACTCGAAGCTGTCCCATTTCTAAAAAGAACACCATAGGCATTACATAATAAATAGGGGGGTGTCAAGCAAAATTTATTTTCATAATCATGAAATTTTTTTATAAAAAGCGTGTTTTCAGGGCATGCAATATTAAACATAATAATTTAATAAGTTAAAATTATCTTTTTGGCAAAGTTGCTAAAAAAGCAAGTTTTCGTGGAAAGAATCATTTTTTTCTAGATTCTCTCATATCAAAACTTCGACAGGTGTGATTCAGATTGCATTTTATCAGGTGAAATGGGATAAACAGAAAAAATAAATGGTATATAAATTTAAACGAACTTAATCCCTTATGATTCTTATTACATGTGCAATTATTTTTGTACTGATTCTCCTTTCTGCATTCTTTTCTGGTTCTGAAACGGCATTTACCGCTGTTTCTGCTGCGCGTTTGCGTGCTGCTGAGCATAATGGTGACACGCGTGCCACGCCCGTTCTAGAGATTTTGGATAAGAAAGAGAAAATGATTGGCGCGCTTCTTCTTGGAAATAACCTTGTCAATATCTTGGCCTCGGCCTTGGCCACAAGTGTTTTTATCAAGATTTTCGGCGAAGCAGGTGTTGTCTATGCCACGCTTGTTATGACTTTATTAGTTCTTATTTTTGCTGAAGTGTTGCCAAAGACGTTTGCTCTGCATCATGCCTCGGGCATGACACGCCTGATTGCGCCTATTATTAAACTCCTAATAATAGTGCTTTCACCCATTACACAGATGATTGCCTTTATCGTTAGACGCACATTACGTGTTCTTGGCGCAGATATCTCGCGTGTGGCAAGTGGAGCACACGTGGAGCTTTTGCGTGGTGCGATTGAATTGCATGATGGCGAAGAGGAAGAGGTGCAAACACAACGTGCTATGCTGCGTTCCATTCTCGACTTGGCGGAAATCGAAGTTGAGGAAATTATGACGCACCGCAAGAATGTGGAGATGATTAATCTTCAGGAAGATGAAGACACAATCGTTATGCAAGTACTTAACAGCCAATATACACGCCATCCAATTTTTGATGGTGATCAAGACAATATTATTGGCGTGCTTCATTCAAAGGCACTTCTGCGTGCTTTGCAAGAAAGCAAGGGCGGCACCGAGGGGTTGAATTTCAGAGAATTGGCAACAGACCCGTGGTTTATTCCAGACGCAACGCATCTCTATGCCCAATTACAGGCCTTTAAACAGCGCCGTGAGCATTTTGCTGTCGTGGTCGATGAATATGGAAGTTTTCTTGGGATTGTAACGCTTGAGGATATTTTAGAAGAAATTGTTGGCGAAATTGACGACGAGCATGACGTGGCGGTTACTGGTGTGCGCGTTGATACTGATGGTAGCATTTTAGCGCAGGGTACAGTAACCATTCGAGACCTTAATCGTGAATTTAACTGGAAGCTGCCAGATGATGAGGATTACGCAACGATTGCGGGTCTTCTTCTTTATGAATCGCAAACTGTGCCTGATGCAGGGCAATCCTTCATTTTTCATGGATTCAGATTTAACATTCTGCGCAAGACTGGTAATCAGATTGCGCTCATTCGCATGAAGCAGTTGGAAGAATAAGAAGAGTTTCTCTTACAGCTTACCGTGACACTGTTTGTATTTCTTGCCTGACCCACAAGGGCAGGGCGCATTCCGCCCAACACCACCCCAAGTTGATGGATCGTTTTGGTCAAATTCATTCTTAACAGGTTGGGATTTGAAGGCCGCCTGTGCGTCGCCGCTTTGTTCCGCCCCGTCAAACTGTGAAACTTGTCCATGAAGGGCTGGGTCATCACGGCTGATTTGACCAAGTTCAGAGGCTTGTTTTTGAGCCGCAACTAACTGGCTTAGAATATCCTCATCAACTGTCATTTCCACGAAGGACAGGTCATGAACAACAGTTTCACGTAAATTGGCAAGCATGCCTTCGAAATAGGCAAAGGCCTCTGTCTTATACTCATTTAATGGGTCTTTCTGACCATAGGCGCGCAGGTTAATGCCCTGACGCAGATGGTCGAGGTTGAGCAAATGCTCTTTCCAGTTGGAATCAAGCGCCTGCAACACCATTGATTTTTGAACTTGTTTAAAGACTTCGCCGCCTTTTTGTTCCTTAATATCCATCAACTGGTCAGAAGCCTTTGTGATGCGCTCAATAATTTCCTCATCAGCGATGCCTTCTTCGGCGGCCCACTCTTTAATAGGCAGGTCGAGATTAAGAACGCGCTCACATTCATTTTGAAGACTTTCTGTATCCCATTCCTCAGGATAAGCCTTTGGCGGGATGCAATGGGCAACGATATCCTCAATCATCTGGTCGCGCATCTCGTCAACCAAATCTGTAATGTCGTCTGATCCCATGATGTCACGGCGCTGTTCATAGATGACCATACGTTGGTCATTCATAACGTTGTCAAATTTAAGAAGTGTCTTACGCACTTCGAAGTTTTGCTGTTCAACACGGGCTTGTGCGCGCTCAAGAGCTTTTGTTAGCCATGGATGGGTAAGGGCCTCACCTTCTTTCAAACCAATAGACTTGCTGGAAAGAACGGTTTCTAAAGCCTCGGGTGAGAAGATGCGCATCAAATCATCTTGTGTCGACAAGAAGAAAACAGATGCACCCGCATCACCTTGACGACCTGAACGCCCACGCAACTGATTATCAACACGACGTGATTCATGGCGCTCTGTTCCAATAACGAAAAGACCACCTGCTTCCTTGACCTTTTCTTCTGCGATAGCAAGTTCTTCTTTAATCGTTTCAATTTTATGTGCGCGCTCTTTATCAGAAAGCGTGTCGGGTACTTCCTTTTCAACGCGCATATCAAAATTACCACCTAATTTGATATCGGTACCACGACCGGCCATATTGGTTGCAATCGTAACCGCGCCTGGCGCACCAGCTTGGGCAACAATTTCGGCCTCGCGCTCGTGATAACGTGCGTTTAAGACCTCATGCTTCACGCCTTTTTTCTTCAGGCGGTCAGACAGAATTTCAGATTTTTCAATGGAAACAGTTCCAATAAGAACAGGTTGTTCGCGTTGCTGACATTCCTTGACAAGGTTTGCGATAGCCTCAACCTTTTCATCAAAGGAACGATAGATTTTGTCATCATGGTCAATGCGAGCAACAGGGACGTTGGTTGGTATTTCAACACATCCAAGTCGATAGATTTCCATGAACTCTGTTGCCTCTGTCATGGCCGTACCAGTCATTCCAGAAAGTTTTGAATACATACGGAAGTAATTCTGAAATGTGATAGAGGCCAGTGTCTGGTTCTCATTCTGGATCGTTACATTTTCCTTGGCCTCAAGAGCCTGATGTAAGCCATCTGAAAAACGGCGTCCTTCCATCATACGGCCTGTAAATTCGTCAATGATGATAACTTTGTCATCTTTAACGATGTAAGCAGTGTCTTTTTCAAACAATTTGTGCGCGCGAAGCGCTTGATTGGAGTGATGCACCAAATTGATGTTATTGGCGTCATAGAGCGCACCTTCGGTCAGGATACCATGTTCCTGCAGCAGTTTTTCAAGATGTTCTGTTCCTGCGTCGGTTAAGCTGACAGTTTTCATCTTCTCATCGACTTCATAATCTTCTGCGACGAGTGAAGGGATGACCTTGTCGACTTTGACATAGAGATCAACGGCGCTTTCAGACGGACCAGAAATGATAAGAGGTGTGCGTGCCTCATCAATTAAGATCGAGTCGACCTCATCAATGATGGCAAAGTTAAATGGGCGTTGAACCATGGCAGACAAACGATATTTCATATTGTCGCGCAGGTAATCAAAACCAAATTCGTTGTTTGTGCCGTAGGTAATATCAGCGGCATAAGCCTTCTGACGGTCTTCGCCCTCAATCTCATTAGTGATACAACCAACGGTCAATCCAAGGTAATTATAAACCTTTGCCATCCATTGAGAGTCACGTGAGGCCAGATAATCGTTGACAGTTACAACGTGCACACCCTTGCCAGATAATGCGTTGAGATAAGCAGGCATTGTTGCAACAAGTGTTTTACCTTCACCTGTTTTCATCTCTGCGATGCGACCGCTATTAAGAACCAATCCACCAATCAGCTGAACATCAAAGGGACGAAGGCCAAGTGTACGTTTGGCGGCTTCTCGTACTACGGCGAAGGCATCAACAAGAATGTCATCTTCGGTTTCACCTTGTGAGAGGCGCAAACGAAGTGCGTCTGTTTGTCCTTTTAGTTCATCATCTGAAAGTGCCTCGTATTTTGTCTCTATTGCATTGATTTGATCGACTATCCTCTGAAGTTTTTTCAGTTCACGATCATTGCTAGAGCCTAAAAGTTTTGTTGCGAGACCAAGTACCATATTTGTAACCTAAGTAATATTTTTTGCGTTGCCTTTATGCCCATTTCAAAGGCTTGTTGCAACATCGAATAAACCTATATAGTGTATGAAATCTAATTACAAAGACTAATCTTTAAAAACGTTTTTCCTGAGAGGATAATATGTCAGATAAAAAGAAAGAAACCACAGAAAATAAAGTCGAAGCAATCACGCAAAATTCATCTTTGCGACTTTGGACTTTGCTTGCCGTACTTATTATTGCAATTGCTGGTGCAGGATATTTCTTTACCAAAGAAGAGGGGGCTTCGGAAACAACGCAAGCCAGCATGACAGAGGCTGAAGATGCGTCGGAAATGGCAGAATTGGAAGCCCAAGTAGAGGTCGTCGTTGCAACAGTTGATGGTGAAGAGATTACGCAGGCTGATGTGACTGAGTTTATTCAGAATGTCCCACAATTTCAGCAGCAGCCCATTGAGCAGGTCTATCCGCTTGCTATTGAAGAGCTGATTACAGGCAAAATTATTGATAAACGTGCGGCTAAAGCAAATACAGAAGATGACCCTGAGGTTGCGCGCCGTATGGAGCTTGCTCGTGAAGGTGTCATTCGTACAGTTTATCTTGAAAATACGTTAAGTGAGCAATTAACAGATGAAAAGCTGCGTAAGGCGTATGATGAATTTGTAGCCTTACAAGCAGATAATCGTCAGGAAGAGGTACGTGCAAGTCACATTCTTGTTGAAAGCGAAGAGGCCGCTAAAGACGTCATTGCCAAACTAAAAGATGGTGCAGATTTTGAAAAGATTGCATCAGAGATGTCGACTGACAAGCCATCAGGCGCCAATGGTGGTGACCTTGGTTACTTTACAAAAGATCAAATGGTTCCATCCTTTGCAAATGCAGCCTTTTCATTAGATGAAGGTGAAGTTACATCTGAACCAGTAAAATCACAATTTGGTTATCATGTTATCAAGGTTGTTGATAAGCGTATGCAAGAACCACCAAGCTTTGAAGATGTGAAACCATTTCTTGAGGTTCAAGAGCGTCGTAAAGTTCTTGAGACTAATCTGAAAAAATGGCGCGAAGAAGCTGATATCCAAATTTCAGGTGCTGATGAGGCAAATGCACAAGTTGAAAGTGCGGCTGAATAAAAAGGATGAGATGGTTTAATGGCACAAAACAGACCACTTGAATCATGTTACGAAGCATTAGAGAAGCCCTGGCCGGAAAAGTCAGGGCTTCCTCTTTTAGTGGTTGCTGCGGCTGTACTAGTGGATGCGGATGGACGTTTGATGATTGCCCAGCGCCCCGAGGGGAAATCTATGGCAGGGCTGTGGGAGTTTCCGGGTGGAAAGGTGGAGGAGGGTGAAAGCCCCGAATATGCATTGATGCGTGAGCTTAAGGAAGAGCTAAGCATTGAAACGCGCCCTTGCTGTTTTTCACCACTTGGTTTTACCTCGCACGCCTATGATAAATTCCATCTGATGATGCCACTCTATGTGTGTCGTGTGTGGGCAGGTACGCCTAAGGGGCGTGAAAATCAGGCTCTTAAATGGATAAAGCCACGTGATCTTTATGACTTTTCAATGCCTCCAGCCGATATTCCGCTTATTCCTCAAATTCTGGATAATCTGTGAGCGTTATGTATCAAACCTGCGAAGAGTTTAGGAAGTTTTATTACTCACGCTCAGGTTGGGTTATTAAACGTATCCTTCAGGCCAATCTTAAACGTCATACGGATAATAATTTAAAATGTGAGCTGGCAATTGGTACAGGCTATTCGCTTCCCTATATGCGGGTTTTAACAGAAGCGGCGCAGTCTCAATTTGCTTTTATTCCGTCACAGTTTGGTGAGGCAATATGGCCACGCTTCTCAAAGAATAAAACTGCAAGTGTGGCAACATCACAAATGCCAATTGCTTCGGGTTCTGTTGACTTGATACTGGCTACGCATTTTCTTGAATTTTCTGAGTATCCTGAATACGCTCTGCAAGAACTTTACCGCATCCTTAAAGGCGAGGGGCGTGTCTTGTTACTTGTCCCAAACCGCATGAGTATCTGGAGCAGGCGTGACTGGTCACCCTTTGGACATGGCCAACCTTATTCAATTCTGCAATTGCGTAAGCTTGTAACAGACGCCAAATTTGAAATTATGGACGAACACACCGCTCTTTTTATGCTTCCTTTCCACTCGCGTTTTTTCATTAAAGCCGCATGGACATTTGAGCGCTTTGGACAATTGCTCTTTGGTGGTATGGGTGGCGTGCACGTGCTTGAGCTTAAGAAAAAAGTTTATGCGCCAACGCAAGATAAAGGCTCGGCCGTTCCCGTTGGAGTTAAGAAAAAGTCTGCGCCTGTGGCTGGCAACGCAAGAATATAGGTGACTTTTACGTGTTGGGTTTTGCCGCCTTGCAAAGCTTATTTGTCGCCTTTTCAATGGAAGATTGAAGCTCTTTCATGATTGTTTCATCGGGAAGCTTGTGGGAAATTGTTGGCAGGAATTCAAATGTAACAAGCCCTCCGCGCTTATATCCTTTTCGCCTTGGCCAAAAAGGACCACTATTCAGAGCAAGAGGTACGATATCAAGTTTGGCCGTCTTGGCCATACGCACGACACCCCATTTGTAACGTTTTGTCTTTGGTGTGTCGGCGGGCGAAACACGTGTTCCTTGCGGAAATATGATAATAGGGCGTTTGTCTTTTTTAATTTGTTTTGCACCTTCAGTAATTGAGGTCAGGGCCGTTTTTCTGTCGGTCCTATCAATGCCCAGTGATTTTGCCTTGCGTGCAATCCACCCCCAAATTGGTATGAGCATCAACTGTTTCTTCATTATAACTGCTGGATAATCAAACAAGTGAAACAGTTTCAATGTTTCATAAGTCGACTGATGCTTGGCCGCAACAATATAAGACCCTGATTTTGGCAAATGTTCTTTTCCAATTATCTCAAAATCCAATCCCAATATGAGCTTTTCAAGCTGATGGTTCAGTCTGAAGTAGCCGCGTAAGACTGGAACGAATATTGATTGTGGCATTAAGAGAAAAGGTAAAAGCAAGATGCAATACAGGAACATCGTTGTGTAAAAGGCGATAGAAAAGAGGAAAGATCTGAATGCAATCATGTGACGGGCTCTCCTTCGGAGGAGAATATACGGCGAATGTAGCTGAGTATTGTTTTATTATATTCTTTTGCCATTAAGACCCACGTGTTTCCGTCTTGAAGCTGAATTGTATTAAGTGGGACATCAAATTCAATAATCTTGAGCGGGCGTTTGAGCGCGCTGTTTTTTGCAGATATCATAAGTTCGTTAACAGCGCGTGGCATATGATAGGCGGATGTGACAAGAATAACTGTGCGGATATTGTTTTTCTCAACCCATTTCATGCTCTCTTTGGCGTTTCCAATCGTATCTAGCGCTACATCATCCAAATCGACCTTTGAAGCAAGCTCCGCGGGTGTGTCATAAAGCGTGAAGATATCTGTTATTGTTGTATCAGTGTGTGTGCCACTAATCAAAAGACGCTGCGCCTTTCCTTGGCTAAGAAGGTCAAGAGCCACAGCAATGCGGTGTTTTGCACCTGTCAGAACAATAATCCCGTCGGCGGGTTCTGTAATTTCCTCTGTTTTTGAGCCTGTAAAAGAAAGAAGCGCAAAGACTGAAAAGCCAAGCAACCAAGCGGCGATAACAATCATCGAAAAGTTAGAGAGGGAATAAAATAAGTTTCTAAACATATAATGCGGATACTGGTCTTAAATGGATTTTTTAAGCACGCTTAGCACCGTAATGCGTATCATAATAAATGCCAATAAGATAACGGCAATTGCAATCATAAAGATGTGTGTGGCTTGCATAGAATAGAGTGAGGACCTTAATAATCCACCTTCAAATAAAAATATAAAGATAAGACTAGCAAGCGCAAAAAGAAGTAATCCAATAAACACAGCCTTAATACAAAGCACGAGAATATGTTTATAAAAGTCTCTTAAGATATAATTGTCTGTAGCACCTAGTGAATGGAGAAGCTTGATAACATTTTCATGAATTAGAACACGGTCGCGTACGATAATTGTCATGATGCCTGCAAGCACTACAAAGAGGAGAAGAGAGACAAGGAACGAGATCGTTTTCAGTTTGCTTGCTATTGAAATGGATTGTTCAAACCAGATTTCATGATCGCGTACGATAATCGTGTCATTGAGTACCTTTAGCTGTTCCATAAAGGCTGATTTTTCGTCCTTCCTTGCTTCGCCCAACTCAAGATGAACGATAACAGGTGTTGGCAATTCCTCAGTCGACATATCATTCAGGTCAAGCCATGGGGAGAGTGACTGAATAATGTCATCACGCTCTTTTACGCTGTAATTTTTGATGAGGCTATTGGTCTCGAAAAGCGTGTTCAGTTTGTTTTGCAAGGTACTGTCATACACACCATTTGGTATTTCAAGTGTTAAACCTGACTTAAGGTTACTTTCCCAGCTATGGCTCAATGTGCCAAAGAACTGCGTTGTTGATGAAATGAGAAGCAACAGGCAAACCATAAGTGCAATTAGAACAAGGGTGATACGGTCTGAGCGTTTATCCTGCAAGGGAACGGTTGTGCGTTGCGTGCTGATTTTATGATAGAGTTTAATAAGCATCAGCGTTCCCCTAGCTTGAGATAGGCGGGTGACACTTTTTCAAGCTTACCTTTGTTTAAACGTAGCTCAGGATGTGAATAGCGTGTGATGAGGTCCTGATTATGCGTGGCGACAACAATTGTTGTGCCCATCTTATAAAGCTGTTCAAACAGACTCATAATTTTTTGTGCAACCGCATCATCCAAATTACCTGTGGGTTCATCAGCCAGTAGGAGGCGAGGCTGTGTGACAACAGACCGAGCGATAGAGACGCGTTGCTGCTCTCCACCCGAAATGGTCAAAGGGTATGCATGCATATGTTCACCAAGTCCCACCCAATGCAGCAATTCCTCTACATTATTACGAATTTCTTTGTTTGAGCGCCTTTGAATGCGTAAGGGAAGTGCTACGTTCTCAAAAACAGTCAGATGCGGCAGTAACCTGTAATCTTGATAAACAACGCCAATTTTTTGTCGTAACGGGATAAGGCTCGCGCGCTCAAGGTAATTCACAGGATGTCCCATAAAACGAACCATGCCTTGAAAAGGTGGATGTGACAGGGCAAGCAACCTGATCAGGGATGTTTTTCCAGCCCCGCTTGGCCCTGTGATGTAATGATAGGAGCCTTTTTCAAAGCGAAAGGATACATCACGCAACGCGGCGTTTTCCTTATCGTATTTCAAGCTTGTATTGACCAGTTCAATCATGTGATTTTAAAAACTTTGCTGTGCCTATTCTTGTTCAAGAGCTTTTATCATGCTCTCAAATCCCTTATAGTCTAGATATATTTAAGAAAAAAGCTGATAGTTTCTATGAATTTAACTTGTCCAGAATGCCAGAGCCAGTTCCGAGTTCCAAGTGATAAAATAGGGGAGACGGGACGAAAGGTCCGCTGTGGCCAATGCCAGCATATTTGGCATGTCAATCCGCCAAAATTTAGTGATGTTTTGGAAGATACCGATATTGATGCACGCCTTGATAGTTTTAAAGAGCAGGAAAAGGAAAGTGAACGCGCAATGGCGGCAGCCGCTGCTGCTAAGTATAAGCAAGCAGATGGAAAGTCTCAAAAAATTAAAAAAGATGAGACTGAAAAGAAGCGCGCGCCTTTCATGATATCATTTTTGATAGGAATTATTGTCGCAATGGTTCTTTTGCTTGCGACATTGCCCATACGTGGAAAGGTTGTCGGGCTCGTTCCATCTATGGCTCATTTTTATGCGCTTACAGACTTTGAAATGCCAGTTGCGGGTGAATCGCTTGTATTGGAGCGAATTAAGTTTGAAAATAGCCAACCAGCAAAACTTAAAATCTCGGGGGCTTTAATTAATCTGAGTGACAAAGTGGATAGAATTCCATCTTTAGTTATCTCTTTTTATAATGCTGAAGAAACGGTTATAAGCTCGCAAGTAATTTCAGCACAAGATTTTGGGCGTACCTCACTTGATGGCGAGACTTCAGAGGCCTTTGATATGACTTTGGATGTTGATCAAAGCGTGCTTGATAAAACCAAGCGTATTTCTCTCTCATTTAAGAAAAGCAACTGAATTACCATTGCTGTAACAGGCGTTTGAAGTAATCTTTTTCTTCTAAGGGGCGCTGTTGTTCGGAGGCGCGCTTGCGTAGCTCCTCTAAAATACCTTTGATGCGTTTTTGTCTTTGTTCTCTGGGCAAAATCTCTCTGTCTGACCCCATGCTGTTCCCATTTTCCATGATGCGCCCAAATGGGTCACGTTGCCCTGGCTGCATACCGAAAGAAAAGGGGATAGGCATTCCGTTTTGTTGGAATTGTTGTGCCATTTGTTGACGCATATCTTTGCTTAATTGATTGAGAGCCTCCAGAGCCTTGCGTTGCGCCGTTGTTGCGGCCTCAAAGTCTTCTCTGTCAAGCGCCTGATTGGCCTCTACCATTTTCTGCATGGCCTTATTAAGCCTTTCGCGCGCCTGACTGCCCTCTGGAATTTGTTCAAGGCTATTAGACATGCCTCTGACTTGTTCCTCTAACGCACCTTGGCGTCCGCGCACATCATTAACGCTAGGCGTGTTATTTGTTCCAGTACCCGCATTTGTACTATTGCCTGCGCATTGTGTTGTCTCTTCCAATAACTGTTCTTGCTCTTGGATAACCTGATCAAGTTGAGCAAGTTGTTCCATAGCCTCGCGCATTTCAAGGGTAAGCTGTGGTGCATTTGCGGGGTCGAGGTTATTGAGCAGATTTTCAAGTTGGGCAAACATCTCTTCGGCTTTTTGTGTGTTTCCTTCCAGAATTTCATCTTTCATTTGCTCCATAAAATCATTGAGCAAATGAGGATCAAATCCCTGCTGTTGCATTGTAAGGTCACTGACATCCATTTGTTGCATGCGTTTTTGCATTTCTTTAGCGGCTTCCTGCCACAGTCTTTGCAGGGCCTTCTGCAAATCGGCAATAGCCTGCATTTTTTCAAATTCACTTCTATCCGGGTCATTGAGCGCTTCGAAAAGCTTTTGCCGTTCCTTTTGAACATCTTTGAGGGCAAGCCCAAGGGCACCGTCCTCAAGTTTGACAGCAACATCCCACAATATTTGCGTAACCGAGGGTGTAGCACGACCATCATAATCGAATAACAATCTTTGAAAGGAGCTCGTTAAGGCCAAAAAGATAACTTTGTCGCCTTGATAGTTGCTGAGAGAATTGCGTTCACTCCTGATTTTTTGAGCGATTCTTATGCGCTCTTGCAGTGAGGAGGTGAAAAGTTGCTTTCGTAGTGAAATCAAACGCTGTGCAAGTGGATGCCTGAACTGCTTCTCAGGTAAGGTAACCAGAATGGTGGATTGCGTTTGCCCTGTTTGCCCTTTGCCATCGACAACCTCGAATGTTAAAAGCGCTTCCTTTCCTGCCCAAGGATGTTCAGCCGTATCAAATTTTTCGGTCAATTCTTGCTTTTGACCCTTAGTTTTGATGTAAGCGGGACGTTCAAAAACAGGGGCGTCAAAATCGGGGTAATTCTCTGCAAAGCCTGGCTTTGAGATTTTAAGACGTATTTTTTCAATGGCAATATCGTCGCTTACCTCGATGGGCGTTAGTATTTGCGCATCGCGCGTGACCTCTGGTTTTTTGATAAGCGCAATAGAGGGCGGTGTGTCGGAAACAATATGAATGGGAAGCGTATAGCGCGGAAACCCATATTGGGTAATTTTGAGGCGCATATCCTTCTCAGGTGTAGTTTCTAGCTTGTAAAGATTGTCCTCGACACTATTAAAAGTGTCCTCCCTTCCATCAAATTTAAGAAGAGGGGCTTTAAACTTTGTTTGGTAAAGGAACTGTATTGTGCTTCCCTCGGCAATATCAAAAGCACCAGATTGCCGTTGTTTTGCAGAGAGCGTTTGCGGCGGCGCACGGTGATAATCTGGCGGTGTAATTGTAATTTGTAAGGCGGGTTCAAAACCAGCACCCTCGATAAATTCAATTTGTGGGAAAAACCCCTGCTTGAGACGCGCGGCACTATTTTCGCCTGCAATAAACAAGCCTACAGTCAGCAGTAGAACGGATAAAACACCCAGGGCATAAGGGTCTTTCGGTGAGAAAGAGATACGCGGCGGGCCAGAGGTTAGGCTGTCCCGAATAGCGTTAAAAAGCTTATGCTTGTGATAGGCCCATAATGCGATTTTATCATCATCGCGTTCGGTTTCCTGCAAATCATCATCAAGGGTAAAAAGTGGAGCGTTTTGATAACCGCTGACTTCTTCTAGTCGCTTATCAATATCTTTACGTGAGGGAAATGTGAGCGCCTTCAGGCTTTGCCAAAATAATAGCAACAATCCTAAAAAAGTAGTGAGTGCCAGTATTTTATGGAATGTGCCATTTTCAAATAAAGGCTGAAAAATGAGAACCCCGCCACAAATGAGGAGTAATACACAAAAGAAAGGGAAGAAGGCGCTTGTTGCATTTTCAACGATCAATATGAGACGTGTTTGCGCACGCTTTTTATTTATGAAGCGCTTATAATCCTTTTCTGTATCTGTTTCGTGGCGTTTTCCCATTATTCTGACGTCTTAAAATTATCCTTAACGCGGCTCTGTGCTGGGCGAGGGATAAATATTTGGAAAATTTTGTACGCGTGTATCTTCTTTATCCGCAGAGGCAGGCGGGTTCAGGCTGCTTGGCTTAACACCACAGGCCGTTAAAAGAAGAAGGCTTAAAAGAAAGCAGGATAATTTGCGCATATGTTTAAAATTCCACTGTTTATTCTGTTTTTGTTAAGAGGTATCATGTCACACTATAAAGAGTATATAAATAAGAATGCGTTTTAAGTTTCAACTCTAGTCCGACCAAATATAAAATATGTCCAATACGTCAAAAGAGCCAGTATTAGAAGCAGATCGCTTTACCCAAGAAAGGTTGGATGCACTCGTTTCACTTCACGAGCGTTATTTGAAAGAGCGTATTGGTGGAAAACGGGCTCATTTGAAGAATGCGGATTTATCTGATCTTTCATTGCGCGGTGCCGATTTAACAAAGTTGGACTTCACGAATGTCAAAATGCAACGCATGGATTTGACTGACACGAATTTTCAGGAAGGCTCGCTTTACGCCTGTGATTTAAGCTTCTCAACATTAAACGGTGCCATCTTTGCACGTACGGATTTGCGCGGTTCGCGGATTGAGGGTGCCGATATGAATAACGCCGATCTAAAAGAGGCGGATTTGCGAGAGGGGGGCGTGTTTGCGCACGATAAAGACACAGGTATTTCAACGCCTGTGAATTTCAGTGGAGCAAATCTGACAGGGGCTAGGCTATCAGGCTGTTTGGCGAATAAGGCAGATTTTTCAGATGCCATTTTAGCCAATGCGCGTATTGATAACGCTGATTTTAGAGGGGCATCGCTTGAGGGTGCAGATTTAACGGGAGCCGAAATTGAAGGCATTAAACTCTCAGGTGCAAAGCTTAACCACGCGATATTTGCCGATGTGGACTTATCTAAGGTTCTGGGAACAGAAGGCGTAGATTTAACACGTGCGCTTACTTCTGAAAATATGGGTAAATCAGTTAATGATTTAACCGACTCACTGGATAATTTGATTGAAAAGCATCGTTTATGGGTCAGTACATCAGGACAGCAAGGGCTTCAGCTAGATGTTTCAGACGTTGATATGCGCGAGCTGGAAACGCTGAAGATGCAGAAATTAACGGCCTTGCGCGGTAAAAATGTGAAATTCTTTGGCATGAACCTTTATAAGGTTGAATTGCAAAGTACCCAGCTTGAAAAGGCTGATTTTCGTCGGTGTGATATGGAGGAGGCAGATGTACGCGGGTCTAACCTAGAAGGTGCACGTTTTCATCATGCAAATCTCAAGGGGGCTAATTTTTCCTCATTATTAATTGGGGCAGGTTCACGTCAAAAATTTGCACCGTGTATTCTTGATGGCGCAAGTTTTCGCTATGCTGATTTATCAGAAGCAAATTTGCGTAATGCATCCCTGATTGGGGCGGATTTGTCTTATTGTAATTTGGAAGGCGCGGATCTCTCTGGCGCAGATCTTTCAAATGCAAAAATGGATATGACGCGCCTAGATGGAGCGATGATGAAGGATGCCAAGACGGAAAAAACACAACAAGGTCGCGCCTTTTCAATAACGCGCCTCAAAGAAAGTAATGATGACGATTAAAGCTTTTCGGTTAGCTCTGGAACAGCCTCAAACAAATCAGCCACAAGCCCATAATCAGCAACTTGGAATATAGGGGCTTCCTCGTCCTTATTAATGGCAACAATGACTTTAGAGTCCTTCATACCGGCCAAATGCTGAATTGCACCTGAGATACCTGCAGCAATGTAAAGTTCTGGAGCAACAATCTTACCTGTTTGCCCAACCTGATAATCATTGGGCACGTAACCAGCATCAACCGCGGCACGCGATGCACCAACGGCGGCACCAAGCTTATCTGCTAATTTCTCAATAATTGCGAAATTTTCACCCGAGCCAACGCCACGACCGCCAGATACAACGCGAGAAGCAGAGGTTAGTTCTGGGCGATCAGATTCTGATTCCTTGAGAGATACGAAAGAAGATTTATCTGAACCTTGTGCAGCGCTAATGTCCTCAACAGAGGCGCTTCCGCCCTCAGCATTCACAGCATCAAAGCCAGTTGAGCGCACAGTGATTACCTTTTTAGCGTCTGCACTTTCAACTGTGGCAAAGGCCTGGCCACCATAAATAGGGCGTACAAATGATGTGGGGCTTTTGACCGCTGTGATATCAGAAATTTGCTGAACATCCAACTTTGCGGCAATACGCGGCATAAAATTTTTACCAAATGTTGTCGCAGGTGCCATGATTACACTGTAATTATCAGCCATGCCCAGAATAAGGGCACTTAAGTTTTCGGCCAGCCCGTGTGAATATTGTGCATCATTAGCGCACATGACCTTTGCAACACCTTCTGTCTTTGCGGCAGATTGTGCAACATCCTGACAATTTTCACCTGCCACAAGGACATCAATGTCCTGACCCATTGCATTAGCAGCGGCAATGGTTGTCAAAGTGGAAGGTTTGAGTGTGTCGTTGTCGTGTTCGGCGATAACAAGTGTGCGCATAATATTTTCCTTATTTCAGCTTTATCTCTGATTTTAATCTATGACCTTGGCTTCGTTTTTCAGCTTATCAATCAACGTATCGACATCTGGAACGAGAGAGCCACCCTGACGAACAGGCGGCTCGTTAATTTCAACAACCTTCAGGCGGGGGCTAATATCAACACCTGTCTCGGCAATCTCAACCACATCAAGAGGCTTTTTCTTGGCCTTCATAATATTGGGGAGGGACGCATAACGTGGTTCGTTCAAACGCAAATCTGTTGTGACAATGGCTGGCAGGGAAACGGCAATTGTTTCCAAACCCCCATCGATTTCACGCGTCACTGTTGCCTTACCATCGCCAAGTTCAACCTTTGAGGCAAAGGTGGCTTGTGGCCAATCTAATAATGCACCCAGCATCTGGCCTGTTTGGTTTGAATCATCATCAATGGATTGCTTACCCATAATAACCATATCAGGGCCTTCCTTCTCGATAATTCCTTTAAGGATTTTTGCAACAGCCAAGGGTTCAACACCGCCCAAATCAGTTGGCTCATCTGTTTTAACCAAAATTCCGCGATCGGCACCAATGGCCATGGCAGTACGCAATGTTTCCTGAGCCTTGTCAGGTCCAATTGTCACAGCGATGATCTCTTCGACCTTGCCAGCCTCTTTTAATTTTGTGGCTTCCTCGACTGCAATCTCATCAAAAGGGTTCATCGACATTTTGACGTTTGCAAGCTCAACGCCTGATTTATCAGCCTTCACACGTACTTTTACATTGTAATCAACAACGCGTTTGACGGGGACGAGTATTTTCATGGAATTACCTTTTATAGTAGTTGTTTGAAGTTTTGATGTATGAATCTCTTCAATAAAATTTAAGACTTGCTCATCATAAATGCAAGCAGAAACAAGGCAATAGCAAGCCCTTGAAACCACACACGTGCCTGCATGAGTTTATTCCCGTATTTCTGGTTAACTTTTCCGCCCTTCATCATGACACCAATGCCCAAAACGAGGGAAAGGAGGACGAGTATCATTGCAATAAACATGAGTATGTAAGTAAAAGTTATCATCTTGCGTTATAAAATAAGTTAGAAAGTGAATGAGACAAGGGGGTATAAAACGATATTAAAATCATCCTTTTTTAATTGCAGATAAAATGTAATTAATATTTAAATCTTTATAATTTAGTTTAAAACTTTCCTCTAATAGATTGTATTTAATGCCGGTAATTGATTTTAATGATGCATTATTTTCGTCTAAAAAATGTGTTATCTCATGCGGTTTTAAGAACTTTGCCCATGTATGTGTGCCCATAGGTACGGCCCGCACAATATATTCTGCAGCGACCTTTCCGATCAAAAAGGATTGTGGTGTACGGTTCAATGTCGACAGAAAGAAAAGACCGTTTGGCTTAAGAAGGTTCAGGCAATTTTTGACAAAAATATCTGGTGAATCGACATGCTCTATAATCTCAAGGGCGGTAATCACATCATAGTGATGGGTTTTAGGATTTAAACTCTCAACCGGTTCGTTAAGATAAGTGATGTCCAGCCCATACTCAGTGGCGTGATTACGCGCTACTTTAATAGCTTGTGAATCGGCGTCAATGCCTGTGACATGAGCGCCCATACGTGCAAGAGGCTCGCACAAAATCCCGCCACCGCAGCCAACATCCAGTATTTTTAAGTTCTGTGCAGCTTTAAGTGTATCGCTTGGCTTCTCATAATGAGAAATAATTTCGTCCCTAATAAATTGCAGACGCGTAGGGTTCATCTTGTGCAGGGGTGCAAAAGGACCGCTTTCATCCCACCAATGTGCAGAATCTTTTTGAAAATGTGAAATTTCTTGTGTGTTGACTGAAGTCATGTCTTCTTTAGTAATATGTTTTCATGCTGATGTAAATGAAAGCGCCAAGTATATCAAATTATATAGAGATACATATGGATACAAACGAACAAATACTCGCTGAAAGTGGCGGAAAGACAGCCGGGCAAGTCCTTAAAGGGCAGCGCGAAGCCTTGGGCTTGTCATTGGATGATGTGTCTTATGCTACGCGTGTTACAAAGGCGCATATTGTCGCTATTGAAGAGAATGACAAGGATGCTCTTCCTTCGCGCGTGTATGCGATTGGTTTCGTGCGCACTTATGCGCTTTATTTTGGGTTGGACGCAGATTTTCTAGTACAGCTTTTTAAAATCAAGACGATTGGGCGTCATGATCCATCCCGCATTTCCATGGAAAGTGATGTTGACGAAAGTTCGTTTGTTTCTGCCCGCACCTTATTATGGAGCTGCTTTATTTCATTCATGGCTTTAATTCTCATAGGGCCTTTGTTTTCACCAAAATATGGTGGGCAGGCTCAGGAAAAATTGGGTATTCCTGAAGTGCCCGCTGACTTAAAAGCAAAAATGGATGAAAATCTGAAAACAATTGATGATATAAATACGCAAAGTCAAGAGTGATGCTAGACATTTGGCTTGTGAAAGGCTATCTAATCTCTTTATGAGCACAGATCACACACATATTCGTCCGTGGCGCGCCATTACACGTCGTAAATCCCGCCAGATTATGGTGGGGAATGTGCCTGTGGGCGGTGATGCGCCAATTTCTGTGCAGACAATGACAAATACAGACACGCGCGATGTGGCGGCAACTGTTAAACAAATTCTGGCCGCTGAAGAGGCGGGTGTTGATATTGTACGTGTCTCATGCCCAGATGCGGATAGCGCCTTTGCGCTTAAGGATATTGTGAAACAAACACATGTGCCTATCGTGGCTGATATCCATTTCCATTATAAGCGCGCTATTGAGGCCGCTGAGAGCGGTGCGGCTTGTTTGCGGATTAATCCAGGCAATATTGGGTCCGATGAACGTGTTAAAGAGGTGATTAAGGCCGCTAAAGACCATGGATGTTCCATTCGTATCGGTGTGAATGCCGGCTCGCTTGAGCGTGACTTGCTTGAAAAATATGGAGAGCCGTGCCCCGAAGCTATGGTTGAAAGCGCACAACGCCATATCCAGATACTAGAAGATAATGACTTCTTTAATTTTAAAATTTCGTGCAAGGCGTCCGATGTATTCTTGGCGGTCGCCGCTTACACGCAACTGGCAGAGATGTGCGATTACCCATTACATGTAGGTATTACAGAGGCGGGCGGGTTGTTGTCAGGCACAGTTAAATCCTCAATAGGAATGGGCAACCTTCTTTGGGCAGGCGTTGGAGACACAATTCGTGTGTCTTTATCTGCTGACCCTGTTGAGGAGGTCAAGGTTGGCTTTGAAATATTAAAGGCTCTTGGTCTGCGTCACCGTGGTGTGAATGTGATTTCCTGCCCCTCATGTGCGCGCCAGCAATTTAATGTGATTGAGACGGTTCAAATCCTTGAAGAGCGCTTGGCGCATATTTCAACGCCTCTAACGCTTTCAATTATTGGATGTGTGGTTAATGGCCCTGGTGAAGCGCTTATGACCGATATTGGGCTCACAGGGGGTGGCAAAGGCACACACCAAATCTATGTGGGTGGAAAAACAGCGCATAGGCTCCAAGAAGGCGATCAATCCATTATCGAACATATTGTAGAGATGGTTGAAGAGAAGGCGCGCGAGATTGAGGCCAAAGAGGCTGTAGAAACTAACCAGACTAAAAAGGCCTCGTAACCCATGTCATTGGATGAAAAGTTAACCACAATTATCTCTCGACACGAGGAACTGGCTGCTTTGATGGCGGGTGGTGACTTGAGTGGCGAAGAATTTACCAAATATTCTATGGAATATGCTGAATTGGATGAGGTTGTTGGTGCAGCCAAGAAATTTAAGGATACAAAGGCCGAGCTTGAAGATTTAGAAGGGATGCTATCTGACCCAGAGATGAAAGATTTGGCTCAGGATGAAATGTATCGCTTGAAAGATGAAATTCCAAAGCTTGAAAACGCACTTAAGTTAGCACTTATTCCCAAAGATGCGGATGATACAAAGAATATTATTCTTGAAATACGCGCAGGCACAGGCGGCGATGAGGCAGCACTTTTTGTAGGTGACTTGTTCTCAATGTATAAAGGCTTTGCGAGTAGTCAGAATTGGCAAGTTGAAGTTATTGAGTATTCCGAAAGTGATGTCGGCGGCTTTAAAGAGATAATCGCTGGAATTCGCGGCAAAGATGTGTTTGGAAGTTTAAAGTTTGAAAGTGGTGTACACCGCGTGCAACGTGTCCCCGAAACAGAATCTGGTGGACGTATTCACACGTCTGCTGCAACAGTTGCAGTACTGCCGGAGGCCGAAGAGGCAGACATCAAAATTGACGAGAAAGATTTGCGTATTGATGTATATCGTGCCTCAGGATCAGGCGGGCAACACGTGAATAAAACAGAATCCGCTGTACGTATCACCCATATTCCTACGGGCACAGTTGTGGCTATTCAGGATGAGTCCTCTCAACATAAGAATAAAGCAAAAGCCATGAAAATCCTGCAATCGCGCATTTATGACGAGGAACGCCGCCGTTTGGCTGAGGAGCGTTCAGCAGACCGCAAGTCACAAGTTGGCTCGGGTGATAGGTCCGAGCGCATACGTACCTATAATTACCCGCAGGGTCGTGTAACCGATCACAGAATTAACCTCACACTTTACAAGCTTGACGAAATATTGGCAGGAAGTGCGCTTATCGAGGTTATTGAGCCCCTGCGTGCAGAGGATCAGGCTGCCTCTCTGGCTGAACTAGAAACGGCCTGATTAATGCCATGCGTGGAATTTTATGCTGTCCTTCCCATCAAATCAGTTGAAAGATGTTTATCAAGTAAGCAAGGGCTTCCTTTTAGAGCATTGCATTGAAACAGCGGCTTTGGATGCGCGCCTTCTTATTCAGGAGGCATGCGGGCTGACAAAGGAAGATTTTATCCTTCAGTCAGAAAAGGAGCTCTTGAGCGGCGATATTGATAATTTATCTCTAAAATTACAGGAACGGGCAAGTGGTCGTCCCGTGTCCAAGATTTTAGGGCGCAAAGAATTTTACGGGTGTGAATTTTTTGTTAATGAAGATGTGCTCGACCCGAGGCCTGAAACAGAGCATCTCATAGAGCGGGTGCTTGAGATCACGGATAAGGACCAAAGTTTCACATTTGTTGATTTGGGAACGGGAAGTGGTTGTATTGCCATTACGATTGCAAGTGAGCGCCCAAATGCGCGTGGCGTGGCTATCGATATTTCGAGTAAGGCACTCGCTGTGGCGCAAGAAAATGCGCATAAGTTCGGTATCACGGAAGATCGTTTATCATTTAGAGAGGGATCTTGGTGTGAGCCTGTTACGGGCAAATACGACTTTATCCTGTCGAATCCGCCCTATATTGAATCGGACATGATAGAGAATCTCTCCAAGGATGTGCAGAATCACGATCCGATTCTGGCGTTAGATGGTGGTGAGTTAGGAATAAATCCCTATATAGAGATTTTGGATCACGGTTTTTCACATTTAAATCCGCATGGTAGAATGGTTTTCGAAATCGGAAAAGGTCAAGAAAAGAGAATCGCGCGACTCGTTGAAGAGCGTCATGCGACTCTGGAAGCGCTTCTCCCAGACCTCGCAGGAATCCTACGTATTGTGGATATCTCCAATGGGGATAAATGAAAAAACTTTTGACAGAGTTGTTGCGTGAATTCCTCAATTCGTTTTATTGTCAAAATCATTCAGGAACATGTTTCCGCTTTTTAAAACGAGAACCACATATTTGCGACGCAAAGATAAAGTGTACGACTCGTTCAAAAAGAAGGTTTACAACCGTACACCTGCTCGTGTATGGTATACGTACATGTTTGCCGAACGAAATTATCAACAGGTACGTTAAGTACAGTTATAGGGATGACAATGAGACACGGAAGTTCAAGTAGACGCGGTCGCGGAAGAGGCGGAAATCGCAGTAATACACCTAACAAAAACAAGGTTTATGATAGTAGCGGCCCAGATGTGCGTATCCGTGGTACAGCCTATCAAATAGCTGAGAAATACGAAACATTGTCTCGTGATGCGATTGCCTCTGGGGATGTTATTTTGGCGCAAAGCTATCTTCAGCATGCAGAGCATTATCAGCGTATCATTTCGACCTGGAATGAAGCCAATGAAACTGTTCAGCAGAAGAACACACAGGAACGCACGCAGGCTAAAAATGGTAATCAATACAATGATGCTAATGAAGAGCGTGAATTAGAGTCAGCTTAGCCGTACGTTTGTTATAATTAGTTAATATAAGCCTGCAAAGTTCTTTTGCGGGCTTTATTTTTGTTTTTTTGTGTTCTTTTATCATGTTGGGCTACACTTCGAGGTCTTATTCGTTATATAATTGTTATATTGACAAGAAATAAGTGTGATACGGGTGTTTTTTTATGGACTTCGATAAGTTAACCGAAAAGGTGAAATCTTTTCTGCAACAGGCGCAAACGCTTGCAATGCGCTCTGGCCATCAGTCTTTGGAGCCTGAGCATCTGCTGAAGGTCATGCTCGAAGATGATACGAACATAGTGCAGCGCCTTATCGAGGCGGCCAATGGTGACGCAACAAAGCTCAAACAAAGCGCTGAAGTTGCTCTTTCGAAGCTGCCGCAAGTCACAGGATCGGGTGCGGGGCAACTTCGTCTTTCAACCGATTTATCAAAGATTATAGATAACGCGTTGAATTTAAGTGAAAAAGCTGGGGATATATTCGTAACAGCAGAGCGCATTTTGCAGGCCATGTCGTTGGCTAAAGCAACTGATATTGAGGAATATTTGCGCAATGCGGGTGTTACACCGACAGGGCTTAACCAGGCCATTAATGCCATTCGTAAGGGGCGTACAGCAGATTCTGCCAATGCGGATGAGAATTTTGATGCGCTTAATAAATATGCACGTGATTTAACCGAAGTGGCACGTTCAGGTAAACTTGACCCTGTCATAGGGCGTGAAGAGGAAATTCGCCGTACAATTCAAGTTCTCTCGCGTCGCACAAAAAATAATCCAGTTTTGATTGGGGAACCTGGTGTTGGTAAAACAGCCATTATTGAAGGCTTGGCGCAACGTATTGTGAAGGGCGATGTGCCTGAAAGTCTTAAAAACCAAAGGTTGATGGCGCTTGATTTGGGGGCTTTGCTAGCTGGTGCAAAGTTCCGTGGGGAATTTGAGGAGCGTCTTAAGGCTGTTTTGGACGAAATTACCGCCGCTGAGGGTGAGATTATCCTGTTTCTGGATGAATTACACACGCTTGTAGGCGCGGGTAAGACTGATGGGGCGCTTGATGCCAGCAATATGTTGAAGCCTGCGCTTGCGCGTGGTGATTTGCACATGGTAGGCGCCACTACGCTTGATGAATATCGCAAATATATTGAGAAAGATGCCGCGCTTGCGCGTCGTTTCCAGTCTGTTTTTGTTGGTGAACCTACTGTTGCTGATACAATTTCAATTCTGCGTGGATTAAAAGAGAAATATGAGCTGCATCACGGTGTACGTATCACAGATTCAGCCATTGTCGCCGCGGCGACCTTTTCAAACCGCTATATCACTGACAGGTTTTTACCTGATAAGGCAATTGACCTTGTCGATGAAGCGGCCTCAAGACTGCGCATGCAGGCCGATAGTAAGCCAGAGGAAATTGATGAACTAGATCGCCGCATCGTACAGCTTAAAATTGAGCGTGAGGCCCTTAAAAAGGAAAGTGACAAGGCATCCAAAGACAGATTAGTTGCCCTTGAAGATGAACTGAAAGACTTAGAAGAAAAATCCGCAGAGTTGACTGAAAAATGGCAGGGCGAAAAAGAAAAACTCAATGCGGGTCAAAAGCTGACCGAAGAGCTAGACAGTGCGCGTATTGCACTTGAGCAGGCTGAGCGTGAAGGTGATTGGGCCAAGGCAGGTGAGTTGAAATATGCAACAATCCCCCAACTGGAAGAAAAGTTGGCCGAGGAAGCTAATGGTGCAGCCGTTGAAGGGCATTTGATTAATGAGGAAGTCACAGAAGACGATATAGCAAGCATTGTAAGCCGTTGGACAGGTATCCCCGTTGATAAGATGTTAGAAGGCGAGCGTGAGAAATTACTTCAGATGGAAGCAAATCTGAAACGTCGTGTTGTTGGGCAGGACGAGGCCGTTAAGGCCGTTTCACAGGCCATACGCCGTTCACGTGCGGGTTTGCAAAATCCAAATCGTCCCTTGGGTTCGTTCTTATTCCTTGGCCCAACTGGGGTTGGAAAGACAGAATTAACGAAGGCCTTGGCTGAGTTTCTTTTTGATGATGATAGCGCCATGGTGCGTTTGGATATGTCCGAATATATGGAGAAGCATTCTGTTGCTCGTATGATTGGTGCGCCTCCTGGATATGTTGGCTATGAAGAGGGCGGCGCCTTAACCGAGGCCGTGCGCAGACGTCCCTATCAGGTTGTCTTGTTCGACGAAATAGAAAAGGCACATCCGGATGTGTTCAATATCTTGCTGCAGGTGCTTGATGATGGGCGCTTGACCGATGGGCAAGGGCGCACAATTGATTTTTCAAATACAATTCTCATTATGACCTCTAATCTTGGGTCGAATTTTCTTGTCGAACAGAAAGAGGGTGAGGGTGTTGACGCCGTGCGAGAGGATGTGATGAATGTTGTGCGTAGTCATTTCCGCCCAGAATTCTTAAACAGACTAGATGAGATCCTTCTCTTTGCACGTTTGGGACGCGCGCAAATGAAGGGAATTGTTGATATTCAATTGCGTGGCTTACAGAAATTGCTAGCAGACCGTTCTATTAAACTTGATGTTGATGATGCGGCGAAGGCATGGATTGCCAATGATGGATATAACCCAGCTTATGGCGCACGACCGCTGAAACGCACCATTCAAACACATCTCCAAAACAAACTTGCTGAGCTTATCTTAAGCGGTGACATTCCTGACCATTCCAAGGTGACGGCCACTGTGAAGGATGAGCAGATCAAGTTTAAAATCGATAAATCTGAGGCCGAAAACGCCGCAAAAAAATCAGCGAAGAAAGACCGTTCCGTTGCCTAAAACTTATTTTTTTTGTGGGATCGGCGGAAGCGGGATGATGCCACTTGCGTGTATTTTACATGCACAAGGACACAGGGTTTTCGGCTCTGACCGCTCGCGTGACCAAGGTAATACGCCTGATAAATTCGCAGCTCTTGAAAATCTTGGGCTAAAGCTTTTTCCACAAGACGGTAGTGGGGTGAACGCTGATATTGATGTGTTTGTGACGTCAACCGCTGTCGAAAGCACAATCCCAGATGTTGGCGCGGCAATGGAAAAGGATATAAAGATTCAAAGTCGCGCGGAATGTTTGGCTGGATTATTTCATGAAAGCAAAATGCCGATAGGTATTGCAGGCACGTCAGGAAAAACAACAGTCACAGGCATGGCTGCGACCATGTTTTATGAACTGGGGCTTGATCCCACAGTCATGAATGGTGGGCAGGTGAAAAATCTGCAAACTGATATGTCAGCCGCCGGAGGTAATTTCCTGATTGGCAAGGGGGATGCCTTTATTTCAGAAATGGACGAAAGTGATGGCTCAATTGATTTGTTTACGCCAGCCATTGCGCTTATTAATAACATTACCTTTGACCATAAGCCGCTAGATGTTTTGCAAGACCATTTTCAGGGCTTCGTGAACCGTGCAACGCGCGCTTCTATTATTAATTTGGATGATGCCAATGCAGCGAATCTAGTGTTCCCTAAAAACACACTAACCTATGCAATTAATGATGAAAATGCTGATATGGTTGCAACGAATATCGCCTTTTCAGATAACGGGTCGTCTTTTGAGGTTATGGGGCAAACTGTCACCTTAAATGTCCCTGGTGCGCATAATGTATCTAATGCGCTTGCTGTGCTCTGCATTGCAAAGGTCCTTGATTTAGCTTTTGAGATGGCTTGTCAGTCACTTTCAAAATTTGATGGGATTAAACGTCGTATGGAAACAGTAGGCGTTAAAAATGGCGTGACCGTTATTGATGATTTTGGGCATAACCCTGATAAGATTGCGGCAGGGCTTAAAACGGCGAAACAAAATGGCGCAAGAGTGATTGTCATGTTTCAGGCGCATGGGTTTGCGCCCTTAAGGCTCATGGGCGATGAAATTGTTTCAAGCTTTAAGGAGAGTTTTGAAAAAGGCGATATGTTGCTTATGCCTGAAGTTTATTATGCGGGCGGAACTGTTGACCGCTCTGTGATGGCCAAGGATATAATTGAACGCGCGCAAAAGGCAGACATTGAGGCACATTGGTTTAAAAATCGCTCTGATATAAAGGCTTTTATTCAGGATAATGCACGTAAGGGCGATAAAGTCCTGATCATGGGCGCGCGTGATGATACCCTCTCTGAATTTGCGCAAGAAGTTCTTGGGGCGCTTTAAACTTACTTTCCGTAACGATTTAAAAGATAGCCAGCAATTGTGAATAGACCCGTTTCCGAACCACCTGCAGGGCGACCAGGTTTTCCAGATTGTTCCCATGCAAACATATCAAAATGCATCCACGGTGTTTCATCATCAACAAAGCTTTGCAAGAAAAGGGCACTGTAAATTAAGTCACCCGGGCGCCCAACGCTGTTGTGAATGTCAGCATTCGGACTTTCAATAAGCGCCTTATACGGTGCGTAAAGCGGCATCTGCCAGACAGGATCGCCAACTTCAAAAGAATAATCTTGTAAAGATTTAGCCTCCTTATCATCAGTTGCGAAGAAGGCAGGAATAGATTGGCCAAGAGCCGCACGTGCCGAACCTGTAAGCGTTGCAAAATCCATAACCAATTCAGGCTTACGCTCGCACGCAAATGCCAGCGCATCAGCCAGTATCAGGCGGCCTTCAGCATCCGTATTCGTGTTCTCAACGGTTAAGCCCTTGCGGCTCTTAACGATATCACTTGGACGGAAGGCGTTTCCGCTAATGGCATTTTCAACCGTTGGAATAAGAAGCTGGAGTGAGACAGGCAGTTTAAGTGCCATCACGATGTAGGCAATGGCAAGCGCATGGGCTGAGCCTGCCATATCCTTTTTCATGAGCGCCATTGATCCACCGGGTTTGATATTCAAGCCCCCTGAATCAAAGGTGACGCCCTTACCAACAAGTGTAACTTTAGGGTGCGATTTCTTGCCCCACGTAACCTCGATAAAGCGTGGTGGTATATCTGCGGCCTTCCCAACCATATGTACAAGAGGGAAGTCTTTCTCTAACTTTTTACCCTTCGTGACAGTCATTTTCGCACCAAAACCTTTAATTGTCTGTGCGACTGTCTTTTCAACGGCTTCTGGTGTCATGTCATTGGCAGGAATATTAACCATGTCGCGTAACAGGGAGGCACTTTCGTAAAGGGTTCTTGCCTTTTCATGAGTCTTGGCATCCGAAACGACAAGTTTGGGACATGTTGGTGCTGTTCGTTTTTTATAAGTGTCAAACACATATTGTGACAATGCCCAAGAGAGCGCCATGCGTTCCATAACATCATCGTTAAAGCCTTTAAGCTCGGGTGTTAATTTGAGCGCGCCGATTGTCTTGTCATCCAAATGCTTTGCAAGTTCACTTGGAATATGCGAGAGCGCATAGGCATCCACATCATGTGCAATACAAGCATAAATTTTTTCGACTGTTCCTTTCTTATCGCGAATAATCCCGACATCGCCGGGTTTTCCTGTAAAACCATGCGCATTCAAATCTTTTAAATCAGCCTTTGGCAATTTATCGCATTGTTTAGAAGTGGCGATAATAAACGGACAAGAGTCCTTAGCAGATTTTACAAAAGGGATGGATGTTGGAATTTTAGGAAGCGCAGTCATGTTGTAGCCTTAAAGTTTTATACGTTTATAAAACCAAGATAGGGTGTGTCTTCGAGTCGGAAAAGGGAAAACAGCTAAAAAGATCTAGTGATAGGCAAATTGTGGGAAAGGAACGTAGTTTTTGCCATTAAATTCAGGCAATGTGCCAGGCTCTTGTGACAATCTGTCAGCAATAACAAAACGAATAAGTGGATTAAAGCCCATCCCTGTGTGGCTTGACCATAAAACACCTATATTTTCTTTTAAGGCATGGTCGCCCTCAAATTGCGAGAGTTCCGAATTAACCACTCCATCAAAAAGGGAGTAAATGCTTGTCACAGGTGTATCTGGCAGACCTGTTTCAATCACATCTGACATGGCCTCCATGAAATCTGTCACATCGGGATGTTCCTTATCATTCATCATGTCGAATCCAACGCTTGCAATCGGATTGATGCCATCATCACCATCAGCAATTAAACGCTCGTTAATTGGGCTTCCCAATGTAATCACACGTCCAACCAAACCTGTATCTTTAAGACTGCTTGCTAGACCAAGCGCATAAGTACCCCCAAGGCTTTGGCCGACAATATCAACGGGCCTGTCATCATGGCGGTGGGAAATGTCTCTAACACGCTCCATAACATTTACAAGAGGCACACTTTGTGGTCCCCAGTTAAAGCCGTTATTCCAGCCATAGGCATTGTAGCCAATTTGCTCAAGGTAGTTTCTAAGATCTTTCATGGAAGCGTCAGGCGTTATAAAACCTGGAATACAAAGAACGGGGCCTCCATCACCATGGGGCACGTCTAATGCCTGTTGCATGAAAATGCGCGATAGTCCGATTGAACGTAGTGTACGGGCCGTCTCCAGAGAAAAATTTGTCACAGGGTTTATATAAGGATTTGGGATCATAAGAAGATAATAATATTAATTTCTCCTTATTTGCGACCCACTTTTGTGCGTTATACACAGAATTCACATAATAAATGTAAGTGTCTTTAATCTTGAAAAAAGTTTCAAACACACAGATAAGAAAGCATGGATACAAAAAGATTAGATGATCTGGAAGAGGTCATTGCGCATCAGGATAAGCAAATTCAGGATTTGAGCGATATGATTATCGCGCAAAACAAGGATATTGAGCGTTTGCAACGGGAGATTGTTAAGCTCGGTGGAAAGATTAAGGAGCTAGAACAAGTCAGTCAAAAGGATGACGGTGAGGGGCTATCACTACTTGAGCAGGCTTTACGCGACAAACCGCCACATTACTGAGTAATCAGAGCAAGTTTTTCATCACGAGAGAGAGCCTTAATCTGTAATTCACGCTTACTGGCTTCACTTCTGTTTTTGCAACTTTCCTTATAAAGGCAAAGAAACGGTCCGCGGTTGCGCGTGTATTTCGCGCCTGTGCCCGCCATATGCGCTTCCAGACGTTTGTCAAAGTCATTCGTAATGCCTGTGTAGAGCGTTTTATCCGCGCATTCCAATATATAAACAACCCAGTCCATAAAATATTTTTGCATGAACCATGCTTTTTGACAAAGTCTATGTTACTTCTTTTTGTCATGAAAAATAACCAACCAGATTATGATGTTATTATTGTTGGAGCAGGGGCAGCTGGCCTTATGTGTGGCTTAACTGCGGGCGTGCGTGGCAAATCCGTACTCATTATGGATCATGCCAAAAAGATTGCTGAGAAAATAAGGATTTCAGGGGGTGGGCGTTGTAATTTCACAAATCTGAACACACGCCCCGAGGCCTTTTTATCGCGTAACTCCCATTTTTGTAAGTCAGCCCTAGCGCAATACACACAGCATGACTTTATTGCGCTTGTTGAGAAACATGGCATTGCCTATCACGAGAAAAAGTTGGGGCAGCTTTTCTGTGACGGTAAATCGCAACAGATTATCGATATGCTGGTGCAGGAATGCACGCAGAATAATGTCGTTATTCAAAACGAAACTGATGTTTCTGGCGTTAAGGCAACAGAGAGCGGTTATCATTTAAAGGCAGGCGACAAAACATTCACTTGCACGTCACTTGTTATTGCAACAGGCGGCTTATCCATACCCAAGATTGGCGCCACACGCTTCGGATATAACGTTGCAAGGCAATTTGACCTCAATGTCTATGATACTTATCCAGCGCTTGTACCCTTTACTTTTCAAACCGACATTCTTGAGATGTGTAAGACATTGAGCGGTGTTGCGGTTGATGCGAATGTGTCCTGTAATGATATGTCTTTTGCAGAAGGACTTCTTTTTACCCATCGCGGGTTAAGTGGGCCATCCATATTGCAAATCTCGTCTTATTGGAAGGAGGGGGATGCAATTACCGTTAATCTTGCGCCTGATGTTGATGTTTTAACTTTCCTGAAAGAGAAAAAGCAGGCGCAACCCAAACAAGAAATTCATAATGCCTTGGCCGATATTCTGCCCAGCCGTCTGGCAGAGGCGCTATGTGCGTTTCATAATGTTACAGGACGCTTGGCTGATCTACCAAATGCGGCGCTTGAAAAACTTGCGGGGGCTGTTAATGCGTGGACATTAAAACCAGCAGGCACAGAAGGCTATCGCACGGCCGAGGTGACCCTATGTGGTGTGGATACGGATGCGCTATCTTCCAAGACTATGGAATGCAAGTCACATAAGGGACTGTATTTTATAGGTGAGGTTGTGGATGTAACAGGTCATCTTGGAGGTTATAATTTTCAATGGGCCTGGTCATCTGGTTATGTGGCTGGTCAAAATGTATGAGGTAAAGGTGATTACGATTTACGGCATTAAAAACTGCGACACAGTAAAGAAAACATTTAAATGGTTTGATGATCATGACGTTACTTACGTGTTTCATGATTACAAAAAGCAAGGTGTCGACGAAGATGTTCTCAAGCGTGCGATAGACATACATGGTTGGGAAACCGTTATTAATAAGCGCGGAACGACATGGCGTAAATTACCCTTAGAGGTTCAGGAATCCATGAACACAACACAAGCACTTTCCATTGCCAGGGAAAATGCATCACTCATAAAGCGCCCCTTGATAGTCTCAGATGAAGGTATCCATATTGGTTATGATGTTGATGCTTTTGCAAAGATGGCTTGACATAAATTATTGCCCGTGAAATGAATAATATATTCTAATTACATTATTGGAATAATATTATACAGGAGACTGCGAAGACAGTCGGGTAATAATAACCTTTTAGTAATGAGGTCACTGTGTCTGTCGAAAATAGATTGCTTAGAGTTGCGCAAGTTAACAGCCAAATCGGAAATTTAAGCGTTGTGCCCATTGCGGCCTTTGCCCTTGCCCTGTTTGATGAGGATGAGGTGCAGGCCTTTTTCGAGGCAAATGATATTGATGCAGAAGCATTGGCAGAAAATATCGAAAAATTTCCAGAGCTTTTAAAACTACCTGAATTTGAAACTGACGAATTTAGACTTGCCCCTTATTCAGCTGATCTGATTGCCTTACAAGATCGCTATGGTGAATTGTTCAGGGAAGATCCCGCCAAGTTCGATGGTAAGGAGGCAATGACCTATCTTTATCTGATGTTTGATAGTTTTGAGCATGCTGCGATCGGTAAAGTTTTAGGGTTTCATGATGTGACCCGCGAAAATTTACATAAATACTTTGCTGATAAATATCAGGTCGGGCCATCCTTTTTTAATAACCAGTCAACAGCTCTTGTGAAAGTTGCTCAATCTGAAAGTGTTGAGGAAAAGCGTGGTAAATATCGCCCCGTTGCAGGCGCTAAGGAACGCATGAAGGTAAAAGGCTTTATAAAAAGCGTTTCCGAAGAAGTCTATGATCAGGACGAGGCTATCTCTGTCTTGCAACGCGCGTTTGCAACGGCGGCTGTAGGCTTTCGTGAAAATGATAAGCCCGTTGGTTCATTCCTATTTAAGGGTCCAACAGGCGTTGGAAAAACCGAACTGGCAAAACAAACCGCAAGTTATATGGGGCGCCCTCTACTGCGTGTGGATATGTCCGAATATTCTCAGGACTTCATGGTAACGCGCCTGTTCGGGTCACCGCCGGGCTACGTTAATAACGATGAGGGCGGCATTCTTACAAACTTTGTTAAGGAACATCCTGATGCCATCCTTTTATTGGATGAGATCGAGGAGGCGCATTCTGATGCCTTTAATATCCTTCTGCAGGTCATGGATAATGCGCGGCTAACCTCGGGCCAAATGGAGGAAGTCGACTTTAGCAATACGCTTCTTATTATGACTTCGAATGCAGGCACAGGTGGCAAAGAAATGATGGGCATTGGTTTTGGGGAACAAGAAACACGTAACACGGCTGACGATGATTTAGAGCGTCTTTTCCTTCCAAAATTCAGAAATCGCCTTGATGCTATTGTAACGTTTAATCACTTAACATCGCCAACAGTACGCCGCATTTCAGATAAGCTAGAGCGCGGCCTAGAAGAAGTTATGGCGCGTCAAAATATGGTTTTGCATGTAACCGATGAGGCGCATGATTGGCTGACAGCCAAAGGGTATGATAGAGAGATGGGTGCGCGTCCATTAAAAAGGCTCTTTGAGCGAGAGGTTAAAAACCAGATTGCAGATCGTATTCTAGATAAAGGTCCAAAGCGGGGCGCTTATGTTATTCACGCTGCTGATGATGGCAGAGGCCTTAAATTACAATATGGGGCAATATCAAAGTTGGCTAAAGAAGAAAAACCATTTCCACTTGTTAAAACCGAGCCGTCCATTGTCCCCGCAAAGGTCGCATCAGCAGCGGGCTCACGCTCTCCTCATTAACTAAGTAAGGCACAAAGTAAATTCCATAGATTTGGAACTTAGGCGCGCTGTATCTGGTTTGTCTTTTAGATGAGCTAGGTAAAGCGGAATTCATGCTTCTTATTATTTATAGAACAAGTGGCAACTTTTACGCTCTCCTAGAATTTGGAATTACCAGTTGAAAGGACCTTAAAATGGGACAGCCACAATCAGATCTTAAACAAGATAATCACAAAACAGTTGATACTTACAATCCGACGACAAACAAGCTGCATAAAACATACATTATGCACAACGAAGATGAGCTAAATGAAATCGTTGAAAATGCGCATACGGCTTTTTTGGAGTGGCGTAAAACAAGCTTTGAAGAACGTGCCAAAATTCTTAACAAAGCAGCCGATATCGTAGAACGCGATAAAAAAGATTTGGCTGAACTTATGGCGAAACAAATGGGTAAGCCTATTAAACAAGGTATTGGTGAAGCCGAACTATGTGCTGGGATTTTACGTTATACTGCTGAACAAGGCCCAACTGTACTTGCTGACGAAGAGCGTGAGGTTGAGGGTCAAAAAAAAGGTATCATTAGTTATCAGCCACTTGGCGTAATTCTTGGCATGCAGCCATGGAATTTCCCCTTGTATCAATGTATGCGTTACAGTTGTGCCGTAATCATGGCAGGTAATACGACTGTTTTCAAACATGCGACTATTTGTCTTGAAACAGCGTACAGAATTCAAAAAATATATGAAGAAGCGGGTCTTCCTGAAAATGTCTTTAGTATCATATATGCAGGTGGTAAAGAGGCCGACAAGCTTATCAGTCACAAAAAAATTCGCGGCGTTACTTTTACAGGAAGTGAAGAAGTTGGGCGTATTGTTGCCGAAGAGTCAGGTAAAAACCTTAAAAAGACTGTGATGGAATTAGGAGGCAGTGACCCTTATTTTGTGCTAGAGGATGCTGATATAGATAGTGCCGTTGAAACATGTCTCTGGGGACGTATAAACAATGGTGGTCAAACATGCATCGCAGCAAAGCGTTTCTTTATTCATGCTGATATTTATGATGTATTTAAAGAAAAGTATGTACAGGCAATGTCCAATGTTTCATATGGCGATCCGCTAGATGAGTCTTATGACATGGGACCAATGTGTACGACAGATAATCGTGATAATTTGCACAAGCAAGTCAGAGAAACCCTAGAGAAGGGCGCAACACTTCTGTGTGGTGGTGAAATACCAGACATGGACGGTGCTTTTTATCCCGCAACAGTTTTAGAAGATATTCCAGAAGGATCACCTGCTTATGAAGATGAGCTTTTTGGGCCCGTCGCATCACTATTTAAGTTTGATGATTTGGATGAAGCAATTGAAATTGCCAATGGTCACAAATACGGCCTTGGCGGTGGCGTTATCTCTGGAAACGAAGAAAGGGCAATAGAAATCTGCCGCGATCGTTTAGATACAGGTATCCTAAATGTTAACTGCTACGGTTTGGCCAAGCCAAATATGCCTTTTGGAGGTGTAAAAGATAGTGGCTATGGGCGTGAGCATGGTGGTTTTGGACTACGTGAATTCGTAAATGTTAAGTCCATTACTGTCGGGAAATAACACTTAGGTACTTTTTAAAAATATTATCACAAACCCTTTTGGCGTTGCTAGAAGGGTTTGTTTTTATCTGAAGAGTTTATATTCACATAAAGGCAATAGCCAGCAAGCTCAATACAACAACGCCACTCGCGTTGCGTCTGAGGGCGAGATAATCTTTATCAATGACCTTGCCATTTAGGCGTACTATATCAATCAAATAGAGGTAAATGAAAAGCCCTGTGAGCAGCAACAATCCACTTTGCATGGGTATGAGGAGGGCTGTCCATGCAAGAAGTGCTGCAATATTGCTGTGTATCAAAATATCGAGATAAGCTTTCTGATTAAGAACCAATCCCCAATGGCTACCCGCAATGAAAGACAGAATAACCGCGCCATAAGCTCGTGCAATTTCGCTTGCTGCAATGGGTAAAAAATTAAGAGATAAGTCGCTCAATGTCAGAAATGCACAGCCCAAGAAAGGAAGTGTTCCAGCGTAGGTTAGGGCAGTAATAAGTGTTTTCTTACTCATCAATAATCGCCCTCTTTAATAAGAGCGCGAAGTCTGATGTAGTTGATAAAAGTCTCATTTGTATCAGACCATTTGTTTCCGCTGATATTATAAATTAACAGCTTTACTTTCCAATCTGAATTCCCCTGAACAAGAGTATATGGGCCTTCTTCGTTTTTATTTTTATCAAGATTTGATGCAATAATTTTACTGAGATCAAAAACTAAATCTTGTCGTCCATAAGAAGAAAAAATTATTGATTTACCTTCTATCCTCATTTTCATTTCCAATGACGCAGACACTTTTTTTTCTGCCCAAGAATTTTCGCGGTGTGAATGAAGAGTAATATTGTTATTTGACGGTATTAAGTAGTCGTAACCTTTAAGGCTAAGTGCAAGGTTTTGCTCATAGACTCGAGTATTTATATGAAACGGGATCCGACCTGAAACATGTTCATCTGATTTCTTGGCGTTTCTTCTTACTTCGCTAAGCCCCAACACCTCATGATAGCTAGCAATATTTTGGTGTTTGGCTCTTTGCCTGATTTCCTTTGGTAAAGCCTTTGTGTTTTCTTTGTGGTGCAAATATCGGATTAAGTCCGAGATTTCCTTGTTATCTTCAAAAGTAATGCTTTTGACGTCTCTTTTATCAGGATCTAATAAATGATGTGCATCGACAATTTTCATTAAACGATTATTTTGACTTTTAACAGAAACATTAGACGGCGTAAGAGGGCCAACACTAATTAAGATTAGTAATGCAATTAAAATTAAGGGGGGTACTTTTAAATATTTTTGCTTACTAAAAACAAAATAAAGACTGGTGATGACCATCCATAAGCAAGCGATAACTCCCCAATATCTTTGCTGTGTAAAACCATAATCCTCTATCCTTAAATAAAGAGAAAAAGCCATCATTCCCAAGGGTAAGAGGAGCATTTTAAAGAGATTTTTATAGAAAAAGTCTAAGACTTTTCCTTGTGTGGATTTAAGCGGCCAGCTTGCCATATAGGTAATAATAGCAAGGAAACAAAACCCCCCAGATATGAGCGCGACCCTATTTGATGGAAAATCCCAAATTAAGATGATTTTGGCAAAATATGCGTAGAGAATGGATATATACAGAAGCGTCAAAGGTATTAGTACCCATTTTGCAATGAATAGGCAGCTTCGCTCTAACCTTAAATCAATTGAAGAAATCGATTTTGGGATTGTGCTCAGCGCATATAACGGCGCAAAGAGAAAGGCTGCAAACATCCATACACGAAAATAAAGATCAGGCGGTATCTTAAAAAGAAGGAAAGTTATCCCAATAAAAGCCAGACTAATGCCTGCAAATAAAACAACTGAAGCGAAAAAGGCACCAATTATACCTAGCCAAAAGCTATTATTATAAGACCAGAAGAGATCATTCTCAGGTGTCTTAAGAGGGTTCTTTTGAAGAAAGGGCACGACCATAAATGCGAGTAAAATAATAGCGATTAAATAAAAAATTTGACTAATGTCATCGTTGAAAGTCACGACAAAAGCGTAAAAGCCAAAGCCTGATAATAAGAGCAATATGTGCTTATTTTTAGGCAGGCCGATATTCTCACGTACCAATTTAGTAAGAACTGTGAAAAAGAAACCGAAAATGCAGAAAAGGAAGGCCTGCCCGAGTACATTCTTATCGTCTGCATCTCCTCCAAATAAAAATACGATTAAAAAAGCTATGGCGCTAAAGAGTGCGGGTAAGGGAAAGCGTTCAATTGTTTGTTTAAGTACTGTTGAGGAAGGAATAAGTTTTGAAATCATCCATAAAGCATACATGCTTTATGAAGTAAGAGGAAGTTTCTTATAAGGAAAAAATGGCGGTGTCGGTGGGATTCGAACCCACGATACGCGTTTCCACGTATGACGATTTAGCAAACCGTTGCCTTCAGCCACTCGGCCACGACACCGTCCAAAAATTCTTCGTAAAGAAGATACGCTATGATTTATCAGAAGTTAGAAGAGGGAGCAAGTCCTGAACATGAGCAAGAGGCTCAATTCAGATATTTTTTTAGGGTATTAGCCCAATCTTCGATGTTTTCGTGATCTACAAAGGATTCAATTGGTGACAATACCCAGGGGGTGTCTAATCCGTTACGACCAATTTTAAAAGCGACACAAGCTGATCTGTCCTCTTGTCCTGCTTGAACAAGAGAAAGTTGGTAAATTTCGTTACCAGAAAGAATTTCACGCACCTGAACGCTTGGGCTGATGATATCTTTAAAGGCGTGTGCGCTAGCAACTTCGATCACAAAGATAAGATTGTTAATGTAATCAGGGGCTGTGCTTAAATCGACCGTAATAAACTCGTCATCACCATCGCCTATACCGTCTAGATTATCCCCACTGTGGCGAATACAACCAGATTTTCCAACCATTTCACCATCCAGCCCTGAGATAAAATCTTGGAAATCATTCTGAGGCCCATAAACATAGCAGGAAATATCCAAATCAAAGGTCACAGTATTCCGCCCCATCATATTTTTGACGCGGTCAACGGCCGTAACAACTTGATTGGGGTCCCAACTTAATCCAACGCGTAACTGATTATTTTCAATTTTGAAAGGCATGTGAATCGACATACCTCTAGGTTATCAGGTAATACGGAAAAAAACTATATAGCTGATTTATATAAGATAATTCTTATGAAGCCTATAATTTCTTCTTCAATAGCTGGTTCACCATTGCTGGATTAGCCTTGCCTTGTGATTTCTTCATCACTTGCCCAACAAAAAATCCAAAGAGCTGTTCTTTACCAGATTTATATTGAGCCACGTTGTCTGGATTTTCAGCTAGAACCTCATCAACCAATGCCTCAATCGCGCCAGTGTCGGTGACTTGTTTCAGGCCTTTTTCCTCGACAATTGTGCCGGCATCCTTGCCTGTTTCCATCATATCGGCAAAAACATCCTTGGCAATTTTACCCGAGATTGTGTTGTCCTCAATGAGCCCAACAAGTTCACCAAGTTGTTTGGCTGAAACGGGGCTATCTTCAAGTGGAATATTGTTTTTGTTCAGTATACCTAGAAGCTCATTGAGCACCCAGTTGGCTGCTAACTTTGCGTCATGCCCTTTGGCGGCATTCTCGAAATATTCTGCGCGTGCGCGTTCGGCAATCAGGACGCTTGCGTCATAAAGACTTAAACCGTAATCATTCATAAAGCGGTGTTTCTTTTGATCGGGAAGTTCGGGAAGCGTTTCCTTGATTGCCTTGATATAGGAATTCTCAATTTCCAAAGGTAGTAAATCAGGGCAGGGGAAATAGCGATAATCATGCGCGTCTTCTTTTGAGCGCATGGAGCGTGTTTCCATTTTCACAGGATCCCAAAGACGTGTTTCCTGATCAATCGTGCCGCCATTCTCAAGAATTTCCAGTTGACGCAAGGCCTCGTATTCTATGGCCTGCTGAACGGCTTTGAGTGAGTTCACATTTTTGATTTCACAGCGTGTACCAAACTTTGTTTCACCAACTTTTCGTAGTGAAAGATTAACGTCAGCTCGCATAGAGCCTTCATCCATATTGCCATCACATGTCTCAAGATAACGCAAAATCATACGTAGTTTTGAAAGGTAAGCGACTGCCTCCTCAGGTCCGCGAATATCAGGTTCGGATACAATTTCCATGAGCGCACATCCGGCACGGTTCAAATCGATATAGGATTTAGTCGGGTGCATGTCATGGATTGATTTACCCGCATCTTGTTCAAGGTGGAGGCGTGTAATGCCAATTGTTTTGACCTGACCATCGGGTAAGTCTATTTCAATAGCACCTTCTCCAACGATAGGATGCTCAAATTGTGTAATCTGGTAGCCTGTTGGCAAATCAGGATAGAAGTAATTTTTACGAGAGAAAACGGATACATTGTTAATAGCAGAGTTAATCCCAAGCCCTGTTTTTACAGCTTGTTCAACGCAATATTCATTAAGCACAGGCAACATGCCAGGCATGCCAGCATCCACGAAAGATACCTGTGAATTAGGTTCCGCACCAAAGGCAGTGGGCGCCCCTGAAAACAATTTTGCCTGAGAGGTAATCTGGGCGTGAACCTCCAGCCCGATAACCATTTCCCAAACGGCACTTTCGCCTTGAATTGTTTTTGCCATGAATTTGCTCCTTAAATCGTCTTCTTTATAAAATTATTTCTATTGATATTCGCCTTGAATACAACCCAGTGCGATACGCTTCTCCATATTTTCGTAAGATGGGCTTGAAACAATCGCCTCCATAGGGTCATACACATTTGGGTTTTGCGCCAGAATTTGTGGCAAGTCTTTAACGGCCCGTTCACGTACATATTTCGCCATATTATTGGCGAGACAGCCGCAAATTTGCGCACCCGCTTGATAGGCGTTTTGCTGACACTTACCAAAAACAAGGTCACGTACAGGGAATTCCATACACGGTGCATAGACATTTAAAATCATCTTATTTGTGGCGTCACGTCCACTTTGATCCTGACGTGCCATTGCCTGAAATTCTTCAACACTCATTTTGGTTGTCTGGCTTGCCGTGCATTTGCAAAAGATATCCTGAGTTTCACCTGTCATACGCTCATCCTTTTGCTGAAGGCAATTTTGGTAATATTGCTGCGCCATTTGCGGTGTAAAGGGTGTTTGCGCCTGTGCCGATGAGAAGAACGCACTTGTAAGAAGCAGGCTTAAAATAAGAATGATTTTGTCCATGTGATCTGTCCTTTTTATTCAGCCTTAAGATATGTTTGAAAGCAGGAGCGATAGGCCTTATTGCGTTCCTGAATAAGTTCTTCACTACGCAGTAATGTGTCTAACGGCTCTTTGTAAGAGGCAGGGTAAGCCGCCATATTGGCTAAAATTGTGGAACCACCTACATTTTTAACAAAGGGAGAGAGCCTCTCACCCACGCATTGGCAATATTTAGGAATATGTGAGATGAGGGGGGAATTGCTTCTGTCCTCAACGCACGCAACATAGGTAATATCCACAATGGGCTGTTCCATACAGGGGGCTATCACTTCTGTTACATATTTTTCAAAAGCAGGATTTCCAGGTTTGCGCTCACTTGCCTTGTCCAACATTGTTAAATCACCATTGGTAAAGTAAAGGCGCAGATGTGCTGCTGAACAGGTACAAAAATCCTCATGTGCATTGGGTGTGAATTTACGCGGAATTTTTGCCAGACATTTATCCATGAAGAGGGCGGCTGTTTTTGGTGAAACACGCTCTTCCTGCAATTGTTCAACGAAAAGTTGTTCTTCTGTTTGAGGTGTAGGTTGCTCTTGTTCTTGCGCACGCAGATGCGATGACAATCCAAAGGAGACAATCCCTATGGCAAAAATCAATACAAATAAGGTGCGCTTGAATATCATTAAGCCGCTGACTCCTGATGTGTGTAAGGTGAAAGATTAAGCGCTGCAGCCTTTTCAATGGCATGACCAACCTGAAGCACTGTGGCCTCATCCCATGGTTTTCCAAGAATTTGCAGACCCAATGGCAATCCATGCGCATCAAATCCAGCAGGAACAGACATACCCGGAACACCCGCCATAGAGGCAGGAACGGTAAAGACGTCATTTAGATACATCTTAATTGGGTCGTCTTCATTCTCGCCAATAGCAAAGGCCGCACTTGGTGCTGTTGGTGTGAGCAACACATCACACTTCTCATAAGCCTTCATGAAATCCTCGCTAATTAAGCGGCGGACCTTTTGGGCCTTGATGTAGTAAGCGTCATAGTAGCCTGCAGAAAGCACATAAGTGCCGATCATGATACGGCGGATATTTTCCTCACCAAAGCCTTCGGCACGTGTGTTTTTGTATGTTTCGTTAATATCCTTGCCTGGAACGCGTAAGCCGTAACGCACACCGTCATAACGGGCAAGATTAGAGGACGCCTCAGCAGGCGCGATAATATAGTAAGTCGGTAGCGCATATTTTGTATGTGGAAGAGAGACATCCACAATTTCAGCGCCTTCCGCGCGCAACCATTCCTTACCTTTGTTCCAGAGTTTTACAATTTCCTCGGGCATGCCGTCCATAAAATATTCTTTTGGAATACCAACTTTTAGGCCTTTAACAGATTGGCCAAGCTGACTTGTGAAATCTGGCACGGCCTTGTTCGCTGATGTACTGTCTTTAGGGTCAAAACCAGACATGGATTGTAGAAGAAGCGCTGAATCCTCAACAGTCTTCGTAATTGGGCCTGCTTGATCTAGGGAGGAGGCAAAGGCAATAATCCCCCAACGTGAACAACGTCCATATGTTGGTTTGATGCCCGCTAGCCCACAGAAACTGGCTGGCTGGCGTATGGATCCGCCTGTGTCTGTTCCTGTTGCGGCCAAACAAAGTCCTGCAGAAACAGCCGCGGCTGACCCACCAGAAGACCCGCCAGGCACAAGTTGTGAGTTCTTGCCATCATTGCGTGTCCACGGGTTAATCACATTACCAAAGTAACTTGTTGTGTTAGCAGAGCCCATTGCAAACTGGTCAAGATTAAGCTTCCCCAGAAACACACTCCCATCATCAAGAAGCTTTTGGGTAACTGTGCTTTCATATTGCGGTTTAAAGCCTTCCAATATCTTGCTAGCTGCTGTTGTTTGGACGTCTTTTGTACAGAACAAGTCTTTAATGCCAAGAGGCAGTCCTTCTAAAGGCGCGTTATCGCCTGAGGCATATTTTTCATCAGAGCGTTTGGCTTGAGCAAGCGCCTGATCAGGTGTCTCAAGAATATAGGCGTTTAAGTCGCGATGCGCCTCCATTGCGTCCAGATGCGCTTGTGTCAGCTCAACAGAGCTAAACTCTTTCTTTTTTAACCCATCAAGAGCCGATTTTAATGTCAAATTTGTCAGTTCGTTCGTCATAATTTACTTCACTATATGTTTGTTACGTTGTGGCCTTATTATTTCATTCGACAACCTTGCCGATAACGAAATAGCCCTCAGCCTGCTCAGGCGCATTTTTTAGGATTTTATCAGCATATCCACCGTCATTGATTTCGTCTTTGCGAAGTGGCAGTTCGATATCAACAACACTCGCTAAAGGTTCGACATTGTCCGTATCAACCTCTGAAAGTTGTTCAACAAAACCTAAAATCTTTGATAGTTGTTGCTCCAGCTCATTTTCCTGCTTCTCGCTTAAATTGAGACGCGCAAGATTTGCCACTTTTTGAACTGTTTTCTTATCCATGTGAATTGCCTATTATTGTCTAGCGTTGATTTTTCTATATGAAATGCTTAATACCATTGAATTAAAAGGTAAATAAAGAAATGTCCAGTAATGATCTTATCGTTTTCATGAATAATGTCGGACAAAAAGCAACCTTGCTTGCTTTGGATGTCGGGCAAAAGACTCTAGGTCTTGCAGTGGGCAACCTTATAACCTTTTCCTCAAGTGCTATCACAACGCTAAAAAGAACGAAGTTTCAAAAGGATATGGATGCTTTGTCTGTAACGTTAGATGACTATAATGTTACGGGTGTGGTCATTGGATTGCCCTTAAATATGGATGGTACAGAGGGGCGTGCCTGTCAGTCTATTCGCGATTTCGCACAAGAATTTTCAAAACGCTTTCCTGATTTGCCGATTTTAATGTGGGATGAGCGTTTATCCACAGACTCTGTGGATGGATATCTGGATGAATCTGTGGATAAGTCACCGCGAGGGCAGGGCATTAGTCGTCGTAGGGCAAAAGAAAGTGGGCTAACTGACCAAATGGCGGCTAAAATTATTTTGGATCGCGTTCTGGAGAAAATACGTCAAACTGATATTTCATAAGACTCTTGCCATTTTCACGCATCCATTTCTTACCACGTTTGTAATCAACACATAATTCCTCGCATAAGCCCCAGAATTCGGGGCTATGGTTCATGTGGACAAAATGTGCAACCTCATGTGCAACAACGTAATCAATGGCGTGCTTTGGTGCAAAGGCAAGCCGCCATGAAAAGGAGAGGTTGCGATCGTGAGAGCAGCTCCCCCAACGTGAGGTCGTGTCACGAACATGCACGTCACCAACTGTTTCATTAATTAAGGCAGCCTTTTCCTGAGCAAGTGTCTCCAAGCGCTCACGCGCCTCTTTAATGATCCAACGCTTTAAGCGCTGTACTGATGTATCAAGGCGCGTTTGAATTGTAAGAATGTTTTCGTGTTTTGAAATACGTGTCGTTTTAAAAGAATTGTCTTTCTGTATATTTAAAGTGAGTGTCTCTCCAAAAAACGGAAAACGTACGCCGTTTTCAAAATGAACAGGTTCTGGCAATGTTTTTAGCGTCTGGGTTATCCAGTCGTGATGTTGCGCAACAAATCTTTGGATATAGCTTTGGCTCACACGTTTGGGAATAATCAAATCAATGCATTTTTCCATATTGTTCAAGCGCAATGAGGCGCGCTTGGCACGTGTGCTTTGCCGTGGGCGTACATTATTAGGAAGCTCTAGAAGCGTTGGGTCGCATTTTCTTTTAAACATATCTGTAAACTTTAGCGTTTTTCTCGTGGTTTAAAAAGATAAGTCTAAAAAATAGGCGTTAACGGTTGGGATAACACATGGTACTCTTTTCGACATGAATCAGATTTTCCTGCCAGATTTTTACTCATCTTATCTTGCGTTGCTTTCCACGTCTTATCCAGATCGTATTTCAGTTATTCTGATTGCAACGTTGTTCAGTCTTTTTCTGGGACTATTTTTTGGACGTTCCGAACGTTATGCCATCCCTTTTACTTGGAAAATTGTGCATCGTCTGTTTAATAATTTTGCTTCCAAAGCTGATAAGATGGGGCGGAGTACATCCTCATTGATTTTCCGCGGCACATTTATAACCATTATGTTATTGACTGGTGCGGCTGTGGCTTCTTTTTGCGCCTATTGGTTGGTACATCATTTTCCGCTTTATCGTGGGCTTGATATCTTGCTGGTTATTGGCTGTATATCAACGGGGCAAATCATTCATATGCTAGGTCGTGTGCATAGCCTTTTAAGCGCAAAGGGGCGTGGGCGTCATGACGAGGCGCTGACTTATAATATGCTGGCTAAATCCAGTCGTTCTGATTTGAATGTGGCTGATAATCACATGGTTGCGCGCGAGGCAAGCGCCTTTGCCACTCTTCAGTTTGAGCGCGCCTATATTGGCCCTACACTTTTTTATCTTCTTTTCGGATTCACAGGATTGTTTGTTGCAACAGCTGTATCTTCAGGTATGTGGTTGTTTGGTCGTGAGGGGCAAGGTAAGGGGTTTCAAATGGCAATTTCGACTTTGCAACGTATTCTTGGCCTTCTAACGGCACCGCTTACTCTTATGTGTTACTTAGGGTGTAGTCTTATTGTGCCTGCGGCTAGTTTGACGCGTGCCTTCTCATCTGTCTTTATTTGGTCAGATAAGCCCCCTTATTTGTCAGGTGGGAAAGCCTTGCAGATTCTCTCTCATAGCCTGTCCATTGCCTTTGGCGGGGCAAAGAAAGATCCAACTGGACGAATCCTTAAGCGTGAGTGGGTTGGGCCTAAGGGAGTAAGCGCAAAGATGAATGTTGATGAGCTAAAACGTGTGCAATATTGGATATTTGCCTCGATTTTAGTTTATCTGGCTCTTTTGTTTGCAAATTTGGTATTTTTAGCTTGATAAAAATCATGAGCCTAGATAGATATACTGCTTGACAGGAAGCGGTGTGGGCGTGTATCACTCCACTTCGAAACAGAATTCGTAAATTAAGTATATAGTTTAAGAGGATATAGCCATGGCTCGCCGTTGCATGATCACAGGAAAGAAACCACAGTCAGGAAACAATGTTTCCCACGCTCAAAACAAGACAAGACGTCGTTTCTTGCCAAACATTCAGGTTACAAATCTTTACAGCGAAATGCTGCAACAAAAGATTGCTATTAAAACAACTGCAGCTGGTCTGCGTACTATCGACCATAAAGGTGGATTGGATGCGTATCTTTTGAACACAGCCGCATCTAAAATTCAGCCTGAGTTGAAAAAATACAGAACAAAATTGCTTAAACTTCAGCAAAAGACAGCTGCAGCTAAGTAATTAATCTCCACATCCGATACGAAATTATCGATTATGGCACAAGCACCCCGTGAAACTGAAGCATCAGACGCGGGGTCTTTTCGTTTTAAGCCCTATGACGGTAATGATATCCAATATCCAGGCTTTGGCTTTGATATTCAATTTCAGGATTCCAAATCGCGTGCGCGTGTCGGAAAATTGAAAACGCCTCACGGTACAATAGAAACACCAAACTTCATCTTTTGTGGCACGAAGGCCAATATCAAGAGCTTGCAACCTCAACAAGTGAAAGAGGCGGGCGCAGATATCGTTCTGGCCAATACCTATCACCTGATGATCCAACCTGGGGCTGATATTGTTGAAAAAATGGGCGGCTTGCATGAGTTCATGCAATGGGATGGCCCGATTCTAACCGACAGTGGTGGATTTCAGATTTATTCCATGGGTGATGGAACAGATGCGGATGAAATTAAGGGGCGTAATAATAAAACTGAACGTGCACGCTCGCTGAATAAGATTACAGAAAAAGGCGCAAGCTTCCGTTCTTATAAAGATGGCAGTAAGCTTTTCCTGAGCCCTGAAAGTGCTATGGAAATTCAGCGCAAGCTTGGCCCTGACTTTGTTGTGCAATTGGACGAATGTACGGCCATGCATGTCAGTCGCGAATATACTGAAAAATCCATGCATATGAGCCATCGTTGGGGGGATCGCTCTCTGAAGGCCTTTGAGAAAACGCACGATGGTAAGCAGGCTGTTTATGGTGTTGTACAGGGCGGTGTTTATCAGGATTTGCGCGAGGAAAGTGCGGCTTATACGGCGTCCCGTCCCTTCTTTGGAACGGCCTTGGGAGGCACATTTGGTGGGAATTTCGACCAGTTTTTCGAGATTGTATCATGGTGTATGCCAAATTTGGCACAAGAACGCCCCGTGCATTTGCTTGGTATTGGTACATTTAAAGATGTGTTTGAATGTGTGCGCCTCGGGATTGATACATTTGATTGTGTCTCACCAACGCGTATTGCCCGTCATGGCTGGGCACTCATGAAAGGTGCACCAGGAGAGCGTCTCAATCTGCGTAATGCTAAATATAAGGAAGATAAAGAGCCGCTTTGGCCAGAGCTTGGCATTCCAGCCAGTGCCAACTATTCAAAGGCGTATTTGCATCACCTTATCCGTGCGGGCGAACATCTTGGTGGACAGATTATTGCCCAGCATAACATCGCCGTGTTTGCGCATCTGATGAAAGAAATCCGCAAGGCCATTCAAAATGACACGCTTGATGCGCTTCAAAAAGAATGGCTTGTTGAGTAAACAGACCCTCTAGTATTTTATTAACTAATTTTTTGCTATACTCTCAAAGCGTTAACGCTTTTCAAGGAGAGAGTTTTGAGCTCACCACATCGCCCGCAAACGTCCTTTTACGGCTATCTGCATATGCTGCAGATATGGTTTTGTGATGTGATTGTAACCGATGACGTTTCCAAATTGGATGCAATGGCGCCTGTCTATCTTGAACGTTTTAAAGATATTTCCAAATCAGCCTCCAATGACATGCGTGAGGATGGCGAGGTTCTTTTTTCAGAATTACAAAAATCCTTTGAAGCTTTTAGAGCGGGCAAGGGAGATGCAAAAGAGGTCTTTTCGGATGCGTTTGAGGCGGTCATGGCACTACTCTACAGTTTTGCAGAAACACAAGAAATTGAAGAATTGATTGATAGTGCCGAGGGGACTTTTTCGGAGCTTATCATAGATTATAAACGTGAAATGGAGCGCTTCTCACGTGAAGGTAAGCCTTTCTGTATCGCTTATTTGCGTCCCGATGGGGCAAAAATAAGCCTTTTAAATAGCTCTGCCCTTTTTAATGCAGCGAAACAGCAATTGCGTGGCTTTGATACGGTTTATTTTTCCAATGATAAAAAAGATGTCATTTTATTGCTCAAACAAACTGACAAAAATGGTGCTGTCCGCTTTCTAAAAAGGCTTTTGGGGCTACAGCAAGAAAATGCAGCAAGTTTTTCAGGAATTGTGCATGAATGTGTTACAGGAGAACCTTTAGAGGATGCTCTGAAAAACATTATGTTTGAAATGACTTCTATCGACGAAGAGGCAGAAGGTGTAATTGATGTTTTACGCGATTTGTCACCTTTACAAAGACATCTAAAAACAGTTCAATAAAATATTATTTTAAAGGCGATAAAAGGGCAATCCCATTGACTGACATTGATCATAAAATCTTATTTGAGGCCATGCCAGTCCCGCGTTTTTTGGTAAAACCTGCGGAAAATGGACATTATACAATCGTTGAATGCAATCAGCGCGCGCTCGAATATTTCTCAAAGAAAAAAGAAAATATTATAGGCAAGCCAATGTCAGACTATATTGACAGTGAAAACGCGCGCCACTTTGAGCAAGCTTTCGAAGTATGTATGAAACAAAAAGTCCCTGTAACAATTCAGGCGCTGCCATCCTTTCCAGGTGGTATCCGTGTTTATGGTTTTTGGATAAACCCGCTTCTGGATATTACAGGTGAGGCGCAGCTCATAGATGTGATGGCACAGGCTGATACGGCCGATGATTCCATTCTGCAACGGGAGCGTGATGATGCGATTTCGCTTCTAACATCTATTTTTGATGTGTCAGAGGTCTCTATTATTGTGACAGATCACCACAGACGCATTGTGCGTGTGAATGACAGCTTTATCCGTGCCTTTGGTTGGAGGCGTGATGATATTATCGGTGAGGAGTTTTCTTTCCTTGTTGCTGAAGATGAGCGCGATTTAGCCATCCGTAATCATGATCGCATGATTGAAAGCGGTATGCGGTCCTCTGGTGAAATGAAGATTGTGCGTAAAGATGGCGCGATTGCCAACGCGCTTTTCACAACGGCAACGCTCGAGCTTTCACAACGCAGGCGTTTTCAGGTGGCAACAATCATGGATATTACCTTGCGTAAGCAGATGGAGGTCTCCTTGCGTATGGCTAAGGAAAGGGCTGATGCCGCCAACAATGCTAAATCTAGCTTCTTGGCCAATATGTCGCATGAATTGCGTACACCACTCAATGCGATTATCGGCTTTTCGGAAATTATGATGAACGAGACATTCGGAAAGCTAGGCAGTGATAAATATGGCGAGTATCTAGGCGATATTCACCTAAGTGCGCGTCATTTGCTTGAGATTATTAACGAAGTGCTAGATATGTCCAAGATTGAGGCGGGCCGCGTTGATTTGGATGAACAACCCTATGTTATCCGTGATTTGCTAATATCTGTGACGCGCATGATGACTTCGCGTGCGATGAGTAGTAAGGTCGAAATGGATTGCGATATAGAGGAAAACCTACCCGGGCTTGTGTCTGACCCGCGCCTTATCCGTCAAGTGTTTATCAATTTGGTGTCTAATGCCATTAAGTTCTCTAAGGAGAGCGGCACAGTTTACATCCGTGCCTTCATGCAAAATGATGGTGATATGGTTGTCACCGTTCAGGATGAGGGGATAGGTATTCCCGAAGATAAAATTCAGGAGGCACTTGAGCCTTTTGGTCAGATTACAGATTCGCAACATGCCAAGGAACAACAGGGTACAGGTTTGGGATTGCCTTTGGCCAAGGCCATGGTTGAATTACATGGCGGGACATTGGGGCTAACATCCTCTCCAGAAAAGGGGACAACAGTGACTGTGACATTCCCCGAACGCCGCGTTATTCCGCTGCGCAAATCAGAAACGCAAAAAATAGACGCACAGAATTCTTAAAAATCATGGATGATGTCCAGCTACAAACGGCTCTTTGGGTTGATTTGGTGACAACGCGCTGTCAGCAAGAAGGTCTGTTTGTCACCTTTATCAATAAGGGAGCGCCTTATACGGGAACCATACTTCTTAAGCTGAATGGGCAGGGCAATGGCTTTCGCCTGCTGACACAAGTGCGCGATATAGATGGTGCCTTAGGGTGGATGCACGCCCTGGACGAAGAAGAGGTTGAAGAAAATCAAATTGATGCCTATATTCGCCGTGCATTAGACCGTGACCCAGATATCTGGGTTATCGAGATTGAAGATAAAACATTGACGAACCCCTTTGAAGGCAAACTCATTGAGTAATTTAGACAAAATTCTGGAAGATCGACGTACTTTCGCGATTATTTCCCACCCTGATGCGGGTAAAACGACATTGACTGAAAAGCTGTTGCTTTTTGGCGGTGCGATTCAGCTTGCCGGTGAGGTGAAGGCCAAAGGTGATCGCCGCCGTGCACGTTCCGACTGGATGAAGGTGGAGCAAGAGCGTGGTATCTCTGTGGCGTCCTCTGTCATGACATTTGAATATGACGATATTACCTTCAACTTGCTTGATACACCAGGTCACGAGGATTTCTCTGAAGATACCTATCGTACATTGACCGCTGTTGATAGCGCCATCATGGTCATTGATTGCGCCAAGGGTATTGAACAACAAACGCTGAAACTGTTCGAGGTGTGCCGTTTGCGTGATATTCCGATTATCACCTTCGTTAACAAGATGGACCGTGATGGACAGGATGTCTTTACGCTTATGGACGAGATTGAGAAGAAACTCGCCCTTGATGTGACGCCAGCTTCATGGCCCATTGGTATGGGACGAGATTTTAAAGGTTGCTATGATTTGCTCAATGACAGGCTTGTCCTTTTTGACCGTGGGCAGGGTGGAAAACTGGCTGAATCAATTACCTGCGAAGGTGTAGATGACCCAAAATTAGCCGATTTGCTTCCTGCAGACCAGCTTGAACAATTACGTGAGGAGGTCGAAATGGTGCGCGAGCTTTGCCCTGATTTTGACCGCCAAAGCTATTCTGAGGGCCATCTAACTCCCATTTATTTCGGGAGCGCGATTAACAATTTCGGTGTGCGTGAATTGCTGGGCGGTTTAAAGGCCTTTGCCCCGTCACCGCGCGCGCAAAAAACAGAGGAACGTGTTGTTGAGCCAACAGAAAATAAGGTTACAGGTTTTGTGTTCAAAATTCAGGCCAATATGGACCCAAAACACCGTGACCGTATTGCCTTTACGCGCATTTGTAGTGGTACTTTCAAGCGCGGCATGAAATTGAAACATTCACGCACGGGCAAAATGATTTCCATTCATTCACCACAACTATTCTTGGCCCAGGACCGTGAAATGGCAGAGGAAGCCTATGCGGGTGATATTATTGGTATTCCAAACCATGGAGGTCTGCGTATTGGGGATGTTCTAACAGAAGGTGAGGATTTAACCTTCACAGGCATTCCGTCCTTTGCCCCTGAATATATGCAACGCGCGATACCTGATGACCCGATGAAGGCCAAGCATTTGGGACAAGCTCTTCAACAACTGGCAGAGGAGGGCGTTGCGCGTGTCTTTAAGCCCTTACTCGATTCACATTGGATTGTGGGTGTTGTTGGCCCATTGCAATTTGAGGTTCTCGCCGACCGTATTCGCACCGAATATAATATCCCTGTGCATTTTGAGAGTGTTGCGCTTCATACAGCGCGTTGGATAGAAGGTGACCCGAAGAAGGTGAAGGCCTTTATCGATTCAAACCGTGTGGCGATTGCTAACGACCATGATGAGGATCCAGTTTTCCTCGCACGTAATGCTTGGCATCTCGACGATGTGAAAGAGAAATATAAGGATATAACGTTTTTAGCTACACGATAGGCTGCTAGGCAAATTCAGTGAGGAAACACCTGACATATCAAGTGTTTCACTACTCAATTTAAGCTTGGCAATATCGGCTGCGTTTTCATTAAACTTTGAGTACATATTTTAACGCTATCATTTAAAGATTAGTTTTCTCTTAAAATCGGCAAAAAGGCTTGATTTTCCCTAGAAAAAGACGATATAAACCGTACGAAATTAGTACGGATTAGGAGCGTCATGCTTAAATTGTCGAAAATGGCAGATTACGGGATCGTGATTTTGGCTTATATGAGCCAGAACCCTGCGTGTTTGTCCTCGACTCAAATTGCTGAAAATACCCATATTCCCGAAGCAACAGTCTCTAAAATCCTCAAGCTTTTAAATAATGGTGGCATTGTCACCTCGACACGTGGCGCAAACGGGGGTTATCAAATCATTGAAAAGGCGCAGGATATATCGGCGGCTAAGATTATCGAGGCAATTGATGGGCCAGTTGAGTTGACATCGTGCGTTGAGGGAAGTCATTCTACATGCCAGATTGCCGCTACCTGCCAGCTCAATGGACGTTGGCAAAAGATAAATGGTGCTGTAAGAGGAGCGCTCGATAGTTTGACCCTGAAGGATTTTGTGGCATGAGCAGTAATAACGCACGTATCAGTAAAGAAACGATTGAATCCGTAGAGGCGCTTAACAAATACGAGGCTGGGTTTATTACGGATATTGAAAGTGATAAAGCACCAAAAGGCTTAAGCGAAGACATTGTCCGCTTTATTTCAGCGAAGAAAAATGAGCCTGAATGGATGCTCGAAGCGCGCCTGAAGGCCTATCGTCATTGGTTGACGATGCCTGAACCCAAATGGGCAAAGGTCGATTTTCCTGAAATTGATTATCAAGATGCCTATTATTATGCTGCGCCAAAGCAGGCGGGTGACGGGCCTAAATCACTGGATGAGGTTGACCCGAAACTGCTCGAAACGTATGAGAAACTGGGTATTCCTTTGCGTGAGCAGGAAATGCTTGCAGGTGTGCAGAATGTTGCCGTGGACGTTGTTTTTGACTCCGTGTCTGTTGCAACAACCTTTAAGGCAAAGCTGAAGGAGGCAGGCGTTATTTTCTGCTCGATATCAGAGGCCATTCAGGATCATCCAGAGCTCGTTAAAAAATATATGGGCTCTGTCGTGCCTTATTATGATAACAAACATGCTTGTTTAAACGCGGCTGTCTTTACCGATGGGTCATTTGTGTACATTCCCGAGGGCGTGCATTGCCCGATGGAGCTGTCCACTTACTTCCGCATTAACGAGCTGAACACAGGGCAATTTGAGCGCACACTGATTATTGCAGAGAAGGGTGCGTATGTATCGTACTTAGAGGGCTGTACCGCGCCCATGCGTGACGAGCGTCAATTACACGCCGCTGTGGTTGAGCTTGTCGCACAGGAAGATGCAGAGATTAAATACTCCACCGTTCAAAACTGGTATCCAGGCGATGAGGACGGTAAGGGCGGTATTTACAATTTCGTGACCAAGCGCGGGCTTTGCGCGGGTGCGCGGTCAAAGATTTCATGGACTCAAGTGGAAACAGGCTCGGCGATTACGTGGAAATATCCATCCTGCATTTTGAAGGGCGATTATTCACAAGGCGAATTTTATTCGGTTGCTATTACCAATAACCGTCAGCAGGCCGATACAGGCACGAAAATGGTGCATATGGGTAAGGGCACACGCTCGCGCATTATCGCCAAGGGGATCAGCGCAGGCCATTCGGATAGTACCTATCGCGGACAGGTGAAAATTCTGGGTGGGGCGGAAGGCGCGCGTAACTTCACGCAATGCGACTCGCTTCTCATTGGTAACCAATGTGGTGCGCATACGGTGCCATACATTGAATGTAAGAATAAAAGTGCGCAACTAGAGCATGAGGCAACGACCTCTAAAATCAGCGAGGATCAGCTTTTTTATTGCCGTCAGCGTGGTATTGACGAGGAAGCAGCGCTCGCGCTTATTGTGAACGGTTTCTGCCGTGAGGTGATGCAACATCTGCCAATGGAATTCGCCGTGGAAGCGCAAAAACTGATAGGTATCAGCCTAGAGGGGAGTGTTGGGTAATGGAAGATAAATTGGCGGATGCAATGATAGGTTTGACAGTGGCGATAATATTACTATTGGCTAAGTCGACCTTTCAAATATGGCATTCTTGGAAAATGCGTAATGAGGAACAAATTAAAATTGAATCACTCATAATTATTCAAATGAAAACGTATTTAGTAAGTTTGAAGGCTTGCAAAGGTAATTATGAAAAGTGCCTAAAGCGTGATGATTTTATATTTAAAATCAACGGGGTTTTTAGTATAGCAACTGTTACCGAACTGATTATTCCAAAGTTATTAGATGACTATAAATTTTTGTCACAAGTCTCTGTTGAGTTTATGGATTATCTTTCTCAGATAACTTTTCATAGTTCTGTTCTTAAAAAGTTTTGCCTTCAAATGATTTCCACCAATGACGATGATTATGTTGAAGATTTTTTGGCTTTAAAATGTGAGAAAGAAAAAAATTCCAGGATAGAGCTTAGGGAAAGCATTTTTGATAATGGCAAAAACTTATATAAGTCAACTGTTAGTGCAGTAGAAGACCTCTTGGAAAACTATGAGGTTAAGGAAAAATAATGAAAAATTTTATTACTTACAGAGACGCGACAATTGATGACGCAGAAACAATTTTTGCGTTTATTCAGGAGTTGGCGGAATATGAGAAGCTCTCGCATGAGGTCGTGGCAAGTGTTGATGATTTGAAGCGTACCATGTTTGGTGAAAAGTCTTACGCCTTTGCTGTTTTGGCCGAGCTTGAGGGTGAGGCCGTGGGCGTAGCAATTTGCTTCTATAATTATTCAACCTTCCAGTGCAAACCAGGGATTTACTTGGAAGATTTGTACGTACAAGAGGCGCATCGTAATAAGGGTATTGGCAAAGGATTCTTCAAATATCTTGCTGAACGCGCTGTACGTGAGGACTGTGGCCGCATTCAATGGTGGGTGCTTGATTGGAACGAGCCATCTATAGAATTTTACAAGAAGCTTGGTGCGGTCGCGATGGATGAATGGACAGTCTTTCGCGTTGAAGGCGAACAAATTAAAACATTGGTAGAAACATTATGATTAAAATCGAAAATTTACATGCGGAAGTACAAGGCAAGGAAATCTTAAAAGGGTTTGACCTTGATATTAATCTAGGTGAAGTACATGCCATTATGGGTCCCAATGGAGCGGGGAAATCAACCTTGTCTTATGTGCTTTCAGGGCGTGAAGGGTATGAGGTTACACAAGGCTCTGTCACTATGAACGGTGTTGATATACTGGCGCTTGAGCCAGAGGAGCGTGCCGTTGCAGGTTTGTTTCTTGCATTCCAATATCCTGTCGAAATTCCAGGTGTACAGATGACAACGTTCTTGAAAGAGGCGGTCAATGCCAAACGCACAGCCAATGGGGAAGAGCCACTGGACGCACTAGGTTTCCTAAAACTGATGAAGGGCGCGCAAAAAGAGCTGAACATGTCAGATGATATGTTGAAACGTGCGGTTAATGTTGGGTTTTCAGGAGGCGAGAAGAAGCGTAATGAGGTGCTTCAAATGGCGATGCTCAAGCCTGATTTCATTGTTATGGATGAAACAGACAGTGGGTTGGACATTGACGCGCTAAAGACCGTTTCTGACGGCGTAAACGCTTTGCGTGATGATAAGCGTGCGTTTCTCGTGATTACGCATTATCAGCGCTTGCTCGACTATATTAAGCCCGATGTCGTGCATATCATGGCGCAAGGGCGCATTGTGAAGAGCGGTGATGCAACTCTTGCGCTTGAGCTTGAAGAGAAGGGCTATAGCGACTTTATCGGAGGAGAGGCAGCCTAATGAGTGCACATGCCCACAAAGAAGCGCTTAATCTTGCGCAAATAGATGAGGATCTGTTTGGCAATGTTGCTTTTCCATCTGCGAAAGCGGAGGGGTGGCAATATACGCCCCTTGCTAAACGCATGAAAAAGCATGCGCCAACGCATAGAGCGGGCTCGGTACTCTATAACGATGAATTTGCACGTTACTACAGACAGTTATTGCCTGAAGATACCGAATTTTCAAAAGTTATATCTGACTTTAAATATAATCAAAAATTGTTTAATAACAGTAATATAATAAATATACCTAATTTAGATTATAAAGTAATTTTTGTATGTGATATACCTGAAAACACACGAGATGACGAGGGTTTCATCCTTGATTATAGTGTTGCTGAAAATGCGTATTTCCAGCCTCTTATAATTCTGAATGTTGGTAAGGGTGCAAGGTTAAGGCTTTTGGAAAGTGCAGATATTTCTTCAAAGGGATGGCTTAACCGTAATCTGTGCTTAAATATTGAGGCGGGCGCAGAAGTGCACCACACAATAAATGGTGAGCAAGCAGAGAGTGCAACATATACGCAATCAACGTTTGTATGGCTTGCGGAGAGGGCCTCTTATAGTTTAAACAGTCTTGCAGGTGATGGGCGTGACAGTTTCGCGCGTCATAATTTGCATGCGGCCCTTAACGGTGAGGAGGCATCTTTTGACGCAAAAGCGGTCTTTATGAGTAACGGTCAGACTCTAACCGATTTGACCACACAGGTCCTCCATAACGCGCCGAATTGTCAATCAGAACAAACTGTTCGCTGCATTGTTTCAGATAAGGCACGTGCTGTCGCACAAGGCAAAGTTTATGTTGATAAAGATGCGCAAAAAACTATTTCAAATCAGCAGTATAAATCACTTATTTTAAGTGAATTATCAGATATATTTACAAAACCTGAGCTTGAAATTTATGCTGATGATGTGGAGTGCGCACATGGTGCGACCACCGGTCAATTAGATGATAATGCCTTATTTTATTTGCGTTCACGTGGTATTTCGCGTTCTCAGGCCAAGAAAATGCTTACCGAAGCGTTTTTGAGAGATATTATTGATGATTTTGCGGATGGGTCCTTTAAAGAAGACGCTGAATCCTGGTTAGAAACCCGCCTTAATGAGGTGTTTTCATGACAGTCGTTGTTCCTGTACCGCCATTTCATGTCGATAATCCTTGGAAAGAAGACTTCCCTGCGCTTACCAAACTGGTTGATGGTAAATTACCTGCCTATCTTGATAGTGCATCGAGTGCGCAGAAGCCAGAATCAGTGATTAATGCTATGCAGAATTGTTATGCGGATGGCTATGCAAATATTCATCGCGGTCTTTATGGGTGGTCGCAAGATCTTACGCAAAAATATGAAGATGTGCGCGCAAAGCTAGCACACTTTATTGGTGCAAAGGAAAACGAGGTTATCTTCACTAAGAATGCGACCGAGTCTATTAACCTTGTCGCCTATGCGTGGGGTATGCAAAACCTGAGTGAGGGTGATGAGATCATTCTGACCGAGATGGAGCATCATGCCAACATCGTGCCGTGGCAAATCCTGCGTGAAAGACAAGGTTTTACAATCAATACAGTGCCTGCTCTTGATAATGGAAGCCTTGACATAAAGGCGTACGAGAACTTGTTATCTCCACAGACTAAGTTTGTAGGAATTGTGCATATCTCAAACGCGCTTGGGACGGTCAATCCAGTTGAGCAAATGATTGATATAGCTAAAAAATATAATCAAGACATCAAGGTTCTGATTGATGGCACGCAATCAGTTATCCACAGGATTGTCCACATGGACAAGTTAAAGTGCGACTTTTTTAGCTTCACAGGCCACAAGCTATATGGACCAACAGGTATAGGTGTTTTGTGGGCGCGTGAAGAGCTTTTAAACTGTATGTCTCCCTTCCTTGGCGGCGGTGATATGATTGAGACTGTAAGTTTTGAGAAAACAACATATAAGGATGCCCCTGCAAAATTTGAGGCGGGCACACCCTCTATTGCACAAGTGATTGGTTTGGGGGCGGCGCTCGACTATATTCATCAGTGTGGCTTGTCAGATATTCTGACTCATGAAGAATCAATCAAAGAATATTGCACGCATAAATTGCAGTCCTTACCGTTTGTAAAATTATATGGCCATGGTGATTTTGAGAGCGTGGGTATATTCTCTTTTACTGTCGAAGGTTGCGACATTAACGATGTTGCTATGATTCTCGATCAGCTTGGTGTTTATGTGCGCACGGGTCATCATTGCTGCATACCATTGATGGAGGCTTTGAATGTGTCAGGCACGATCCGTGCCTCTTGCGGACTCTATACGGACAAAAATGATATAGATGCGCTCATTAGTGGTATTGAAAAAGCGTATAAGATGTTGAGGGCTTAAAGTCATGGAACATGTTGCATCCAAAGATATGGTGAAAAATGCGGTAGGCGAGGAATATGACGAATTAGCCATACCGCCTTACACTGAGCTGTTGAATATGGACGACGATTTGAGGGCGCGTGCTGTTGCCGCTATTTGTGAGGTCTATGATCCAGAAATTCCCGTTAATATCTATGAGTTGGGCTTAATCTATAAAGTGAGTGGTAAGCTTATAGAGGAGGGCGCAGATAAGGGGCTGGTTGATTTGTATGTCGAGATGACACTGACTTCCCCAGCCTGTCCTGTAGCTCAGGAAATGCCCATGATGGTGCAATCGGCCTTATTTCCGCTTGATGGTGTACGCCACGTTGATGTTGATATTGTGTGGGACCCGACCTGGGATCCGTCCATGATGGCCGAAACAGCAAAACTACAGCTGAATATGTTTACGTGAGGGCATGAAATGTTTGGATTAACACTCAAAGAACTCAAGATTACAGATTCGGCACGTGATTATCTTGAAAAACAGATTTCGGATAATGCTGCAGGTATCCGTTTGTCTATTCTCACAGGGAAGGGCTGTAGTGGTAACGAATATGATATTCGCCTTATTACAGAATCGGATGTCAGTGACAAAGATGATGCTTTGGATGTCGACGGTCGTTTCACGATTTATATTCCAAAGGGAGATTCGTTACGTTTCTTCGGAACCGAGATTGATTATGAGACCGATTCTTTGGGAAATAAGCGCATCATGATTAAAAATCCGAATGAGACTTCACGATGCGGATGTGGGGAATCGATTGGGTTTTAAAAGCCTTTGTCACTATGATCTTAGCGTCACTGCGAGCGTAGCGCAGCAGTCTATTTAACGGCAACGGAATTTTTGGATTGCTTCGTCATTATATGCCTCGCAATGACGGAGCGTAAGTAGGTTTAGCCCAGATACACAAAAGCCCACCACAAGGCGGGCTCCTATAAAGATGCTAATACTATAGATCTAGCGTCTAGGTGGCGCAATAACAGATTTGCGCGAAGAACTAGTTGATGCCTGACCCATAATTTTAATGTCCAAATCCATTGGAACTGGTCCAGATTTCTTAGCTGATTGTCCTCTTGCAGGTGCCATATTACTCTCCTTTAGTTACCCTCGTAGGCCTCTTTTTCACCTTCAACGAATATATCGACTATCTCGTTATAATCCGCATCGGCTTTATAAGCCTTATATACGTTATAGTGTCCCAAATCGAACAAGAAGTCAAGTGGTTTTGAATATCCCAACTTTTCCTTAAGTTCATCTGCAATTATACACATATTCATAATTATGTCAAGACTTTTTGAAAATGTCATTGAAGCATATTCGACAGGGTCAATTTCCTTGGAAGGCCTTGTAAACCCTATAACTGACTGCTCCAGATCGCGAATCCCATTGGCGAGAGCTGTCGCTGTTAATTCAGGCTTTTTCTTATAATCAGGTGGCACCATGACATAAAGAGATGTTTCATCAGGTGTGTTATAGTTAAATTCACGCCCCATAATAACAGTTACAGGCATATTATATTCAATTTTGACATCCAAAAGGCGTTTACCAGCAGGAATTTGGGCAAGAATTCCCATAGCTTCCTCTAGAATCGCATCTGATTCGGGGTGTGCGAAACCTGATACGCTCGCAGGCTGCTGAGCACCAGAAAGTCCACCAAAGCTGCCTTTTAGGCCCGAATCTGTTGTGTTGTCGCCACTCATGTCATCTGATCCTTTGAACTTTCAGAAAAAACGGATTTTGTCCCTGTAAAAAGCGGTTTGAGGCCTACAATTTCAACATGCCCCTGATCGCTTATATCCATAGCTCCTGTCATAAGCCCGCCATCGTAGAATAAAGTGCATTCCGCATGAAAGTTATTTTCATCTTTTCTTTGCGTATCAAAGACATAGGCGTTATCGGGGACTTCCTGGCGTGTGGCGTGAATATTCTGATCATCGAGATCTGGAATAGGGGAGCGTGCAAAAACAGGGTAAATCTCGCCATCTTCTTGCAACACATTAAAGAAATAGAATTGAAGGTAGGGCGCCAAATTAATCTCGTTAATTTCTGGCTTACATAATGAAAACGCCTTTTGAAAAGGCGCCTCAGTACCATCAAGGTAGAAAAAATCTGTACCATTACCTAGAAAATCCATCGAAAAAATAGGTAGGGACGTGTGATTTGTAATGCGATAGAGCTGAATATTTTCAAAAAAGGGCAGGCGCATGCATTTGGCTTCGCTATTTTGTGCATTAAACATGCTGGGCCCGCCCATTGCCGCAATCGCCGCGAGGAACGATTCTGTTTTTTCTGTATCTAATCTATGCCACTGCATATATCGTTCGTCTCGCTATTCAGGTGTGAATCTCAAATATCCTGCTTACTATAGCAATGAAACGCCTCAAAAATCAAACATCATCGTTAAGTTTTTGCGCGTTCTAATTCGTATGACATGTCGTTTTCGGAAGCTTTAAGATACGAATCGTATGCTCTTAATAAAATATCAGGCTCATCCGGGAAAGTTGCAAGGCTTTGGCGCCAGATTTTACCGCCTCTTTGGCCTTTAAAAAGCCCCATCATATGCCGCGTAATTTGTTTGGGGCGCACAGGATAGGGCATGCGCATCATATATTGTATATAGTCATGCATCTTTTGAATAATAGGCTCAATATCGAGGGCTTCTTCTCCATAGAGCATGCTCTCAACCTTGTGTAGGAAAAGAGGGTTTTGGTAGGCCTCGCGCCCAATCATAACCCCATCAAGGCCCGCATTTTTTGCATTTATAACTTTGTCGAGCGTGTTTATCTCACCATTCAACTGAATATTTAACTCGGGAAACGCCTCTTTTGCCTTCTTAATAAGATCGTAATTGAGAGGTGGAACAGTTCTGTTTTCTTTGGGGTTCAACCCTTTAAGCCAGGCCTTCCGCGCATGTACGATAAAGGTCGTTGTTGCACTTTTATTTGCAAGTGTCTCAATGAAGGTGAATAGACATGCTTCCTCATCACACTCATCAACGCCAATACGACATTTAACTGTAACATCACAGGATACGGCATCCTGCATCGCCTTCATGCATGTAGCGACTAACTCGGGTTCAGTCATGAGGCACGCGCCAAAGCGGCCGCGCTGCACACGATCAGATGGGCAGCCACAATTTAGATTAATGGCATGATAGCCCCAATCAGAGCCGATTTTTGCTGATTTGGCGAGATCTTCTGGATCGCTTCCGCCCAGTTGTAGGATTACAGGCTGTTCCTTTTCATGAAAATCAAGGTGAGACGGCTTATCACCAAAGATTAGTGCGCCTGTTGTAACCATCTCAGTATATAGAATGGCATTTGGACTTATAAGTCTATGAAAATAGCGGCAATGGCGATCCGTCCAATCCATCATCGGGGCAACAGAATGGCAAAAACTATTATTGTTTGATTGAGAAGCAGTCATGTTATTAAAGACACGTTATCTTGTAATTTTCCTAAAAATCCGTAAAGCTGTGCAGAAGCTAATGTTTTCAATAATATTTGTCACGGAAATTATAATGTTCTCGCGTTTCGCACGTCTTTTTCTAATTTTAATGCTATCACTGACTTTCTCGAGTGTGTTTTGTACCAAAGTCGTATATGCGCAATCAGAAGAGAAGGTTGAATATGGTTCATTAAAGAAAAGTAAGGTTTTTGTGCGTTATGGCCCATCAACTAACCATCCAATTAAGTGGATTTATCATGGTAAAGGATTGCCCGTAAAAATAACACGGCGTTTTGACCAGTGGCGCAAGATAGAGGATGTAACGGGTACAAATGGGTGGGTTCATGCCTCTTTGCTCAGTGGTAAGAAAACTGCTCTTATATTGTCCGACCTTCCTTATATTTTGATGTATCACGATTCTGATAAGGACAAAAAACCAATCCTGCGACTCGAGCCGGGCTTGGTAGTCGACATTGATGAATGTCTGAGTGATATGTGCGAAGCAAGTATTGCGGGCTATACAGGTTTTCTTGAAAAAAAATATCTCTGGGGTATTGAGTAAATCATTCAGAGTGCGTAGGCTTATATTTGTAAGGCGTTCTGCCGTTTCTAAATTCTAATTCCACTTTTCTCCACAGATTTGTCCACAGGACTATCGATTGGTTTATCTGTATGCATATTACACAAGATAAGACAGATATTGCGGCCTTCATACACGCGCACATTACGCGTTTGTTTGCGCATGAGGACTCGGCAGGTCCGCAAAAAATCATGGATGTGATTGAAGTTCTGGCAGGCTTCTTTGTCGAGTCCTGCTTCCTGTTTGAAAAGCCTGATTTGTCCTTGTCTTCTGGCTTTAGAAAACTTGAAAAAATGCTTCGCTCAAAACCTTATCGTGGTGTACTTCCTGAGTGGGCGTTGCCAGATGCCAGCAAGTTGGATGCACGGTCGGAGCAGGGACGGGCGCTTGCGCGTTTTGTTCTTGATGAATGGAAAGAGTGTGAATTTTCCTACATGGAATTTGTTGTTTGGCTGATACAGAATCATATTTGTGCATGGGAAGGCGAGGATATTCCACGCGAGGAGACGTTGAGGTTCTTTGTCGAGGCGGCAACGCGTTGTATGGCTTATGAAATTGCAGCCCAAGAATTATGCGACCTCGTTATAGAAAAGCGTATTGGAACAGGGCAATGGTCTTTGGCTGATTCTGTATGTGGTCTTAGCGGTTTTGCTGGTTACTGCTATGCACGCAATATTCGCGATCAACAAATAGAAGATAAAAATTTTGCAGGCACATTTTTTGAAAGTGAATCAATCGTCAATGTTATGACTCAAGAAGCGGCGCGTATGGGTGTTCCTGCGGGTAGTGACTGGCGTTTGGGAATGGTGGCAAATGATTCACCGGCTGATCCACCAATTGAGCTTATTGAATCAATAGAGCCTATTTGTCTTGAGTTTTTCAATGTATTGTCACTCGAGCGTCCCAGTGAACGCGCAGTTGTTTGCGCAAAGGCGGCTGGGCGCATGCTTGCTGTTGTCGCCTCTGGAGATACACCTGATATGCCCCATGCCATTGCCAAGCCACTCGCTATGGCGGCACTTATTGAAAGCTATCGTGGCTTGGAGGCGCTTCAACCTTATTTGAAAGAGGCTTATCTCTCTCAAGACAATCCCGTTTAGTTCTCTATTTTTGAAATATTATAGTCTTATGATAAATCCCTTGAAATAAGGGGTTTTTTTTCGCGTGCGAACGCTTTATAAGAAAGTCATGTTAGCAAATCAGAAAACAGAGAGAAACATGACTCACACACCTCAATCTTCCTATTCAAAAGAAGACCTCATCCTTTGTGGTGAAGGTAAAATGTTTGGGCCTGGAAATGCACAGTTGCCTCTTCCTCCTATGTTGATGTTTGATCGTATTACAATGGTCAGTGAAACAGGCGGCGCTTATGATAAAGGACAAATCGTTGCTGAATTCGATATTAATCCCGATATCTGGTTCTTTGATTGCCACTTTAAGGGTGATCCTGTGATGCCAGGTTGCTTAGGGCTTGATGCTGTATGGCAATTGCTCGGTTTCTATCTTGGCTGGACGGGTGCAGAAGGGTCGGGGCGTGCGCTTGGGCTTGGCGAAATGAAGATGACTGGTCAAATTTTGCCGACAACGAAACTTGTGCGCTACACCGTTGACATTAAGCGTGTTATAAACCGCAAGCTTGTACTTGGTATAGGGGATGGCACGGTCGAGGCTGATGGTGAGGTTATTTATGTCGCCAAGGATTTGCGCGTTGGGCTGTTTGAAAATACAAGCGCATTAAAATAAAGAAAACCATTACATTTTTTAAAAATTGAAGGACTATTTATGACACTTTCAAATGGAACACGTCGTGTAGTTGTCACAGGTATGGGGATTGTCTCATGCATCGGAAACACAACGGATGAAGTTTTAGCCTCGCTGAAAGCAGGTAAATCAGGGATTACATTTGCGCCTGAATACGCTGAACTCGGTTTCCGCTCGCATGTGCACGGTAAGCCTGAAATTGATCTTGAGGCACGTATTGACCGTAAAATGCGCCGTTTTATGGGGGATAGTGCAGCCTACAACCATATTGCCATGGAAGATGCGATTGCTGATTCTGGTTTGGAAGAAAAAGATATTATTAACGAGCGTACTGGTATTGTGATGGGCTCTGGTGGGCCTTCAACGCGCACAGTTGTTGAATCTGCTCGTATTGCAAAGGAATCAGCACCAAAACGTGTCGGCCCTTATGCTGTGCCAAAGGCTATGTCCTCAACAAATTCAGCTAACATTGCAACACATTTCCAGATCAAGGGTATTAACTACTCTATTACATCGGCTTGCTCGACGTCAGCGCATTGTATTGGTAATGCCGCTGAAATGATTGCGTGGGGTAAGCAAGATATTATCTTTGCTGGTGGTGGTGAAGAACTAGACTGGTCGCTTTCAGTTCTCTTTGATGCGATGGGTGCCATGTCATCAAAATATAATGATACACCAACTAAAGCCTCACGCGCTTATGATGCTAATCGCGATGGTTTTGTTATTGCCGGTGGTGGTGGTGTTCTTGTTCTGGAAGAGCTTGAGCATGCCCTTGCACGTGGTGCGAAGATTTATGCCGAAGTAACTGGCTATGGCGCAACATCTGATGGAGCCGATATGGTGGCACCAAGCGGAGAAGGGGCTGTGCGCTGCATGAAGCAGGCTATGAGCACGCTCAAATCACCTGTGACCTACATCAATACGCATGGAACAAGCACCCCTGTAGGGGATATTCGTGAGTTGGAGGCCATTCACGAAGTATTTGCGGGGCAAGACATTCCGACAATCAGCTCGACGAAGTCGATGACAGGTCATTCACTGGGCGCAACAGGTGTTCAGGAGGCGATTTACAGCCTTTTGATGATGGAGAACAACTTTATTTGTCCAAGTATTAATATTGAAACACCTGATGAGGGTATTGGAAATATTCCAATTGCCATGAAGTTAATTGAAAATGTGGATCATCAGTCTGTCATGTCCAATAGTTTTGGATTTGGTGGGACAAACTGCACACTCGCCTTTTCGAAATATATAAAGGGAGCTTAATGATAGAAGCTCCACTTGTTCCTGAACTTAAATGTGATGATTATAAAGCTAGCTATAATTTCTACACTGAAATATTAGAATTTAAAGTTCTTTATGTTAGGGAAAATGAGGGTTTTGCTATGTTCGAACATGAGGGTTCACAAATAATGATTGATTCCTTGTCTGTGTGTTCAAGGTTTGTAGATGGGGTAATGGAAAAGCCTTATGGACGTGGTGTCAGTTTTCAAATTAGAACATCAGATGTTTCTAAGGTTTATGAAAGAATAGTAGGTAATGATCACCCGATTTTTCTTGAAATGGAAGAAAAATGGTATCGGGTTGGAAATGTTGAAAAGGGAAATAAGCAATTTTTAGTACAGGACCCGGATGGTTATATGTTGAGGTTCTTCGAAGATTTAGGTGAAAGGTAATTTAATTTATGGGTTTAATGAAGGGCAAAAAGGGACTTGTGATGGGGGTGGCCAATGACCACTCTATCGCATGGGGAATTGCAAAGGCATTGCATGATCAGGGTGCTGAAATGGCCTTTACCTATCAAGGGGATGCATTTAAGAAACGTGTTGAACCGCTCGTACAAGAGCTAGGGTCAAGCATCATTTTACCGTGTGATGTCAGTGATGAAGCCAGCATTGATGAAGTATTTTCTGAACTGGAGAATCAATGGGGAGAGCTTGATTTTGTTGTTCATTCCTTGGCTTATTCTGACAAAAATGAGCTGAAGGGACGTTATGTTGACACAACGCTCGAAAACTTCCTCAATTCAATGCATATTTCTTGTTATTCTTTTACATCTGTTATGCGTCGTGCCGTGCCTCTGATGAAAAATGGCGGTTCTGCCATCACACTCAGCTATTATGGCGCGCAAAAAGTGATGCCTAATTACAATGTGATGGGTGTGGCCAAGGCAGCTTTGGAAGCTTCTGTGCGTTATCTGGCGGCAGATCTGGGTGAAGACAACATTCGCGTGAACGGTATTTCAGCAGGCCCAATGCGCACACTTGCAGGATCAGCCATTGGGAGCGCGCGTAAAACATTCAAATATAACACGCTTACCGCACCACTTCAGCGTGCAGTTGGTCTGGACGAGCTCGGGCAATCAGGTCTTTATCTGATTTCTGATATGTCAGCGGCGGTTACGGGTGAAATTCACTATGTTGATTGCGGGTTTAATGCTGTTGGTATGTGCAATTCCGAAAAATGGGACGAGCTTCTAGGCTAAAGCTTTAATCAAGGCTATTGAGTGCTAGGTTTTGCCATTTTGGCAATTCACTTTCCTGCAGACTGCGTGCGTTTGTATCTATATTGCTAAATCCTGTGCGATAAGGCGTATGCGTAAAGCGCACGCAAACCAGTGTGCGAAAGACCTCTTCCGCATCACATAAGGTTGCCATATGCGGTGTTGTTGCCCCTAAATTAACAAGCGTATGCGTTCCAAAACGCTTTCTAAGGTCTGGTTTCTCATTCACTGCCTTAAGAAATGCATCTTTAAGGCGGTGCTGATAAGGAATGGAGTGATCTGGCCCAATATAAGCAAACTCATTGCTGGCCAAGCGTCTAAGTTCTCTGATTTCTGCCTCGTTTAAATCCAGACCACCTAAATCCACATAAGTTGTATCGCAAGCTGATGAAGCAAAGTAGATATCCTCATGCGCAAAACGTCCATCTGGAGAAATGAGACGTATATCTGCGTGCATACCAACACCTTCATTAAGAACTTCACTACGCATGAGTAAACCCTGCATGATATCAAGATATAGAAAATCATCTGTCGTAAAACCATTGACGTCGTAATGATGGTCGCATGCAGCTGTTATCAGGTGTTCTAAGGCCATTAAATGTGGAGGTATGAGTACATTAGTCTCGGGTGCTTTTAAAAGCGCACAATGGCGAATTTTTGAGGCGGTTTGAAAATCATGAGGGAGTGGAGGCAAATCGACTTTAAAGTCGCCTTTTTCACCAATGACTTGTGGACGCTTTATCTCGTTGAAATCTAGAGTTTCATGCATGATGACACGATTTTCGCCAAAATAGATATCCCTGACAGGGATATAGCCGTAATCGCACTCTATTTCAGATTTTGACGCAGTAAGTGACATGTATTTGTCTTAACGCAAAATAATATGGAAATAAAGAATTTAATGTGTCTCTATAAGATTTTCTTCAATGACGTCAGGAACATCAGTGAAAAAGCCATCAATGCCCCACCGCTGAAGCTGTCTTGCGCGGTCAGGGTCGTTAATGGTGTAGGCAAGGAGAGGCAATTCAGCTTCTAGCAAATAATTGCAATCACTTTGCGTGAGTGTATTGCCGTTCACATTAATAGAGCGCACATCCAGATGTTCAGCCATATGTGCCCATTCGGCAGGGATTTCCTCAGGCAACAAAAGCCCGCGCGCCCAGTCATTGGCAATGTCCTTGGCAATTTCCAGACATGTAATGTCAAAACTAGAGATCAAAATTTTATCGTGGTCTGTCCAGATTTGAGATAATAAATCCAGTGCAACCTTTGTGGTGTCTTCTGCGCGCCCTTGTGAGGGTTTGATTTCAATGTTTACACCTAAATCATGTTCCAGAAGCACGTCAATGGCTTCTTCTAGTGTCGGGATTGAAACGCCCGTAAATCCTTCTGAAAACCACGCGCCAGCCTCCAGATATTGAATCTCTTCATAATCAAGATCATTGATATTGCCGTGTCCATTTGTTGTGCGCTCAAGTGTATCATCATGCAAAAGGATAGGCACATCATCACGTGTGAGCTTCACATCAAATTCAACCCATGTTGCGCCAAGGTCAGCGGCCGTGCGGATGCTTTCAAGCGTGTTTTCTGGTGCGTACGCGCACGCGCCGCGATGGCCAATAATTTTAGGAAGTTTGAGCATCCATAAATCCTCTCTAAATAAAAAAGCGCGCCTTTATTGGGCACGCTTTTTATACAATTATTTAAGTCCGATGAGAAGGGGCTTAGCTAGCCTCTTTTTGATCCTCATCATCACCTTTAGAAATCGGCTCACCAGTTTCCTGATTAACACGTTTCATAGACAATTTGATTTTTCCACGGTCGTCAAAGCCAATAACCTGAACCTTGACCATGTCGCCTTCGTTAACAACATCTGTTGTCTTGGCTGTGCGCTCATCCTGAAGCTCAGAAATATGCACAAGGCCGTCTTTTGCACCCATAAAGTTTACGAATGCACCAAAGTCGACTGTTTTAACAACTTTACCATCATAAACTTTACCTTTTTCAGGTTCGTCAGTCAGATCACGGATCCACTTCACAGTAGCATCAATAGCTGACTGGTCTGTTGCGGCGATACGAATAGTCCCGTCATCCTCAACATCCATCTTTGCACCTGTTGTTTCGGTAATTTCACGGATAACCTTACCGCCTGTACCAATAACGTCACGGATTTTATCAACTGGAATACTGATTTGAACCATTTGAGGTGCACCGTCGCGCACACCGTCACGGCTTTCAGACAGGGCAGAGCTCATCTCTTTCAAAATGTGCTTACGTCCATCTTTGGCCTGCTCAAGAGCGATTTCCATGATTTTCTTTGTAATAGATGTGATTTTGATATCCATCTGAAGCGATGTAATACCATCATCAGTACCTGCAACTTTAAAGTCCATATCGCCAAGGTGGTCTTCGTCACCAAGAATGTCAGAAAGAACAGCAAAGTCTTTTCCTTCTTTGATCAATCCCATGGCAATACCAGCAACAGGTTTTTTCAAAGGCACACCAGCATCCATCAAGGCAAGTGAAGTACCACATACTGTTGCCATAGAAGATGACCCGTTTGACTCTGTGATTTCAGAGACAGCACGCATTGTGTAAGGGAAGTCCTCCTTGTTAGGCAACATTGGACGAATAGCACGCCAGGCCAGTTTACCGTGACCAATTTCACGACGACCAGGCGAACCCATACGACCACATTCACCAACAGAGTATGGTGGGAAGTTATAGTGCAGCATGAAGTTTGATTTGTATTCGCCCTCAAGCGCATCAATAATTTGCTCATCCTGACCAGTTCCAAGCGTTGTTACAACAATGGCTTGTGTTTCACCACGTGTGAACAAAGCACTTCCGTGAACACGTGGAAGGACGCCAACCTCTGATACGATTTTACGCACTGTTTTCGTGTCACGTCCATCAATACGCTTCTTCGTTTTCAGGATTTGACCACGCACAACGTCGGCCTCAACCTTTTTCACAAGGCCAAGGATAACATCGGCTGTAAAGCCTTTACCTTCATCTTCAAAGGCCTCTACAATTTTGTCTTTTACTTCTGACAATTTGGCCTGACGGTCTTGCTTAACCTGTTCTTCATAGGCCTTTGCGATATCCTTTTCGAATTTCTTATGGATGTCTTTACCCAATTTTTCGATATCTTTATCTTTTTCAGGAATATCCCAAGGCTCATTAGCACACATTTCAGCTAAATCGATAATACCATCAATAACCTTTTGGAATTCCTTGTGACCTTTTGTCACAGCATCTAGCATGATTTCCTCTGATAGCTCTTGCGCCTCTGATTCAACCATAAGAACGCCTTCTTTTGTCCCTGCAATCACAAGGTCAAGTTCGCTTTCTTTCAACTCATCCAATGTTGGATTGAAGACAAGCTTGCCATCCTTGCGACCAACACGGATACCACCAATAGGACCCATGAACGGCACGCCAGATAGCGTTAACGCTGCTGAACAGCCGATCATGGCAACGATATCAGGATCATTTTCCATGTCGTGTGAGACAACGGTTGCAACAACCTGAACCTCATTCATAAAGCCATCTGGGAAAAGAGGGCGAATAGGGCGGTCAATCAAACGTGATGTCAGTGTTTCTTTTTCTGAAGGACGACCCTCGCGTTTGAAAAAGCCACCAGGGATTTTACCTGCGGCATAGAATTTTTCTTGATAGTTCACAGTGAGCGGGAAGAAGTTTTGGCCTTCACGCACTGATTTAGCACCAACAACTGTACAAAGCACTGATGTCTCGCCATATGTTGCCATAACAGCAGCATCGGCCTGACGGGCAATTTTACCAGTTTCAAGTGTAAGTTTACGTCCAGCAAAGTCAATTTCTTTGCGATATACTTTAAACATGAATTTTCCTTTCATTTTCAATTCATATAATTTTATGAACGTCATAAAAGGCGTTTAAAAGGTTTTGTCTGCGGGTGATACCGGTGGACAACGGAACCGAATTAAGCGCTTCAAATTCGTCTCTGTAGTCAACCGCTGCATCACAGCTTCAAAAAACATTCAAATGCCTTTTGCAACGCTGCATAAGACATGCCATTATCATTGGCAAAAGTCAAACAATATTCCGATAAGTTTTTCTTTAAATACCGCAGGTTACTTAGAATAATTGAATTGAAAAGAAAGCGATAGAAGGTGGTCATGGGGACATTAATTCTTTTACGACATGGGCAAAGCGAGTGGAATCTTCAAAACAGATTTACGGGTTTTAAGGATGTTGAATTAACGGATCAAGGGCGCGTTGAGGCAAAGGAAGCAGGAGAATTGCTTGCAAAGCACAATATTGCTATTGACCATGTTTTTACGAGCACACTTAAAAGAGCAAATCACACAGCTGAAATTGCGCTTGCGAATGCGGGCTTGAGTGCAGATAAGGTCCGCAAAAATGATGGCACATTTGAAATGACCTATGAGCCTGATTTACGCGAGCGCGATTATGGGGATTTGACGGGTCTCAACAAGGATGAAACACGCGCGAAATTCGGTGATGAGCAAGTGCATATTTGGCGCCGTTCCTATGATACACCACCACCTGGTGGTGAATGCCTAAAGGATGTCGTTGAGAAACGCGTGCGGCCTTATTATGAGGCGGAAATTAAACCGATGCTGGAAGAAGGAAAAAATATCCTGATTGCGGCACACGGAAATTCTCTGCGTGCCATGCTGATAATATTAGGTGTTGAAACACCAGATACAATTAACGAGGCTGAAATGCCAACCGGCAAGCCTTTAGCATTTGATGTTGAAACAGTGGGTGGTGCGCTTGTTTTTGAAAATAGAAGGTTTTTAGACTAGTGGATCTATCGGTTGTCATCCCCTGTTATAATGAAGAAGAGACAGTTGATGCGCTCCTCAAACGCGTTGATGCGGCGTGCAAGGATGCTCGTGTCAAAACATATGAGATTATTTGTATTAATGATGGCTCAACAGATAAAACACTTTCAAAGCTAAAAGCGCTTACAAAAAAATTCAAGGCGCTCATTGTTCTCGATTTGGCCAAAAATTACGGTCAGCAAATGGCACTGACTGCAGGGTTAGAGCATTCAAAAGGCAAGCATGTGTTGCTCTTGGATGCTGACCTTCAGGACCCACCAGAACTCCTCTCTGAAATGCTGAAACGTGCCAAGGCGGGGATTGATGTCGTTTATGGGCAGCGCAGACGTCGTGCAGGGGAAACATGGGTAAAGCTTGCAACATCGCGTTTATTTTACCGTGCTTTATCTTATCTTTCTGATGTGCCCATTCCTGAAAATGTCGGTGATTTCCGTTTGATTTCACGCCGTGTCGTTGAGCGTTTTTTGGATATGCCAGAGCGTCACCGTTATGTGCGCGGTATGATTTCATGGATAGGGTTTGAACAAGAGGCGATTCTTTACGACCGCGACCCGCGCTTTGCAGGCGAAACAAAATATACATTTATGGGACTGGCGGCCTTTGCTATTGATGCCATTACCAGTTTCTCAATCAAGCCTTTGCGTTTGTGTCTACCCTTTGCCTTTTTGGGGGCGTTGCTCGCAATGGGGTTAGGGCTTTATGCCTTTTTTGTTTATTTCACTGTTGGCTCTATCCCTGGTTGGCCGTCACTGGCGTGCCTTATCTGTTTCTTTAGCTCGCTTCAGCTGATTTGCATTGGGCTCATTGGTGAATATATCGGGCGCATCTACATGCAGGTCAAAGACAGGCCACTTTATTTTGTGCGCGAGGTCATCACAGCCAAACCTCAAAAATCAAAATGAACCGTGCCTTGTTCAAAGAGTTTCTGACCTTTTGTGTTGTGGGCGTTGCAAATACGCTGATTAGTGCGGCTATTTTGATTTCTCTTTCAGAATATACGAATTTACATTACATCATCGTCAATGCACTTGGGCATAGCACTACGCTTATGATTGGTTTTATCTTGCATAGAACTATCACGTTCAGGCATTTGCCCCAAAAGAAAATGGCAAAACAGTTCCTTTCATTCCTGAGCGTTTTTGGTGTGTCTTATATTATTCAACTTGCGGCTTTGGGCATTATGATTGAAACGGCAGGTATTTACGCTACCATTGCGCAAATAGCGGGACTGGCCATCATGGCGGTTGTCGCCTTTACAGGAAACCGTTTCATAACTTTTTCAGAGAAATAAAAAAACAACCTCATAAGAGGTCGTTTTAAATTCAGATATAAGAAAGCGGTCTTACTTACGAATACCGTGTTTCTTAAGGATGTCCTGATAACGCTGTTCGCTTTTGCTACGAACATAGTCCAAAAGCTTTCTACGACGTGCAACCATAGTCAAAAGACCGCGACGTGTGCTCAAGTCTTTTTTGTGTTTTTGCATGTGCTCTGACAGATTTGTAATGCGTTCTGTCAAAATTGCGATTTGGACCTCAGGTGAGCCTGTGTCTGTTTTTGTCTGTTGGTTATCACTGATAAGTGATTGTTTTTTTTCTGCAGTAATCGACATCTTGCGTCTCCTTTTTTATAAGTTAAAAATTTTGAGAGGCTTTATCGTGACATTCTCAATTTCAACCAAACCAATGGGCGTGTGATTGAAAAGGGCGAGAGCAGTGAAGGGCTTTTGACTGTCATGTCCGGTCGTTTGATTAAGATCACTTAATCGCGCAACATCGGGTTTTGACAGAAAAGATAATCGCTGACCTTGCTTTAGTCTGACTGCCTCCTGTTCTTTGAGAATAAGCGCCGGGATGTCGTCTAGCACGAATTCAACAGGTTGCAATACCTCTTCTTGGGGCGTGTTATCGCCTATTTTTTCAAGGCTGTCCAGTGAAATCGCATCAGAAAGTTTGAAACTGCCAACTTTGGCGCGCTCCAGATGCAAAACATAGCCAAAACATCCTAATTTCGCGCCAATATCACGTGCAAGTGAACGAATATAAGTCCCTTTGCCGCAGTCACACTTAAATGTTGTTTGACGTGCTTTTTCATCATGCTTTTCAATGGAAAGATTGTGAATTGTCACTGTTCTGCTTTTAAGCGTCACATCCTGACCATCACGTGCCATGTCATAGGCGCGCTTCCCATCTATTTTCAGGGCAGAGAATTGCGGCGGCAACTGTTCGATATCCCCTGTGTATTTAGGAAGAAGTGCTATGATTGCTTCCAGAGCAGGGGATGCATCAGATGTTGCAATGACTTCGCCTTCTTTGTCATCGGTTGTGCGGCTTTCGCCCCATTGTGCGGTAAAAATATAAGTTTTGGAGGCGTCTTGTGTATATTGAATAGTCTTAGTGGCCTCGCCTAGGGCGATCGGAAGCACGCCAGAGGCTTCGGGGTCAAGTGTGCCTGCATGTCCCGCTTTTTGTGCCTGAAACATATATCGCACCTTACCGACGGCTTGTGTGGAGGTCATGCCAAGGGGTTTATTGAAATTGACCCAACCGTGAACTGGATTGCCTTTTTTGCGCTTACCCATAAGGCGAATTACTCGTCCTCAGAAGAGGCCTTGGGAAGATTGTGAAAGATGTTTTCCATCTTCCGAACATGGTCTTGTGTGTTGTCCTGCTTAAAGCGTAATTTTGGTGTAAACTTCATGCGCACCTGTTGTCCAATATCCTTTTGGAAAACGTGACTTTCCTCATTTAGCTGCGCAATGACATCATCCATATTTTCATTTAGTAGCGAACTAACAAAGGCGGTTGCGTTTTTGAGGTCAGGGCTACAGCGCACCTCTGTAATAGAAAGCGTAGGGGCGGCGCGTAACAGTTCCTTTGTATGAAAGTGTCCACGGCGTAGTGTTTCAGACATAACATGCCTGACTTGCTCGGAGACGCGTAATTGTCGTTGTGATTGTTCCATGATGATTTAAAAACCTCTCGACATTTTAATCGAGCGTTCTTGCCTCTTCTTTCACTTCAAAGCATTCAATGATGTCGCCTTCTTTGATGTCATCGTAAGATTCAAAGGCCATACCACATTCCATACCTTCGCGGACTTCTTTGACTTCATCCTTAAAGCGCTTCAATGTCTTGAGCCTTCCTTCGTGAATGACAACATCATCACGTAACAAGCGCACATGTGAACCACGTTTGACCTCACCAGCAGTGACCATACACCCAGCGACCTTACCAACCTTGGATACGTTGAAGACTTCACGGATTTCAGCCTGACCAAGATATTCTTCACGTTCAAGCGGTGAAAGCATACCAGCAAGGATGGATTTAACATCGTCAATGACGTTGTAGATGATGTTGTAATAACGAATATCAACGCCATCGCGTTTGGCCAAATCGCGTGCCTGTGCATTTGCACGGACATTAAATCCAACAATCAATGCGCCAGACGCGTTAGCAAGCGTCACATCAGATTCCGTGATACCACCAACACCTGTGTGAAGCGCCTGAACCGCAATGTCTGGGTTTTCCTCTTCGATTTTCTTCAAGGAACTTAAAAGTGCTTCAACAGAGCCATGTACATCACCTTTGATAACAATAGGCATGGTTGTTCTGGAGCCTTCTTCTTTTGCTTGAGCCATGAGCAATTCAAGTGAGCTTCCTGCACCAGCAAGAGCAGATTTCTTCTCAAGTTTTTTACGGTTACGATAATCAACAACTTCACGCGCCTTGGCTTCATTATCAACAACCACAAATGAATCACCAGCCTCTGGCGTACCATTCAAACCTAAAACCTCGACGGGTTGACCAGGGATCGCCTCTTTAATCTGTTTGCCCTTATCGTTAATAAGTGCCCGCACGCGTCCCCATTCAGACCCAGCAACAAAAATATCGCCCTTGTTAAGCGTTCCTTTTGTAATGAGGACGGTTGCAACAGAGCCACGACCTTGTTCAAGTTTGGCCTCAACAACATTACCTTGCGCTTGTCTGTTTGGATTGGCTTTGATATCAAGCAATTCAGCCTGTAGAAGAATTATCTCTTCTAGCTTGTCCAGATTTGTACGCTGTTTGGCAGAAACCTCAACGCAAAGGACTTCGCCACCCATTTCTTCAATCACAACTTCGTGCTGAAGCAGATCTTGTTTGACCTTCATCGGATTGGCATCAGGTAAATCAATTTTGTTAATTGCTACGATAAGGGGCACTTTTGCCGCCTTGGCGTGATTAATAGCTTCAATTGTTTGAGGCATGATGGAGTCATTGGCCGCAACAACAATAACAACAATGTCTGTCACATTGGCACCACGTGCTCGCATTTCAGTAAATGCCGCGTGGCCTGGTGTATCAAGGAATGTAATTTTCTGACCAGTTGATGACTTAATCTGGTACGCACCGATATGTTGTGTAATACCACCGGCTTCACCAGCAACAACATCTGTTGATCGAAACGCATCAAGTAGGGATGTTTTACCATGGTCAACGTGACCCATGATTGTCACAACAGGAGGACGTGCAACCATATCCTCGTCACGATCCTCATCTTCACCACCAAGACCAATTTCAACATCCGCCTCTGTTACACGTTTAATCTTGTGACCAAACTCATCAATAATCAGTTCAGCGGTATCAGCATCAATCATTTGATTGATGGTCGCCATTGTGCCCATATTCATAAGTGCTTTGATGACATCACCTGATTTTTCTGTCATACGGTTGGCAAGTTCTTGCACTGTAATCATCTCAGGAACAACAACCTCACGTGCAACCTTAGCGGCTGGCTCTTTAGGGCCCTGTGCGGCCTTTGCCTTGGCACGCGCACGTTTGAGCGCAGCTAAAGATTGGCTGCGGTTACGCTCATAATCATTGTTGAGCACTTGTGTCACAGTTAGTTTTCCAGAATTTCGTCTATCACCCGTTGAACGTGCACGTGTTGGTGCTTTTTTCATGCGGTCACGATAGGACTCGCTATCTTCTTCTTGACGACCACTTGTATCGTTTTTGAATTTATCTGCTTGCTCGGCGCGTTTCTTCTGCTCTTGTTCTGCACGCGCAGCCTCTTGCGCTTCAATACGTTGCAGTTCCTCAAGTTCTTTTTTGCGCAAATCTTCTTTCGTTTGCACTGAACCGCCTGCAGGGACCGAAGGCTTAGGTTTCTTGGCTTCTTCAACTGAGCGCGACTTTTCGTCTTCAATAGCCTTCTGAAGCGCCTTAATGCGCGCATCGCGCTCATCAGCTGTTAAGCCATCCGAACCAGTTTTGTTCGTCATGTCATTTTTAGGTGCAGGAGCAGGGGCAGGTGCTGTCTTGCGACGCGAGCGACGAATTTCAACAGCAACACCATTTCCGCCTAGGCTTTGTTTAGCCTTCGCTGACGCGGCAGAGCCAAGACTAAGTGTGCCACCGCCAAGACTTAATGTCTTTTTCTCTTCTGGCTTGTCATCTTCGTCTTTTTCTGTCTCTTTTGATGCTGTTTTATCGCTCATTACTTATCTTTCTCTTACTGTTTCGCGCACAGAGTGCAATAGTTTAAAGGTGCTGGCAAGTAAAACCCCGCTAATAATGGTCTTTGACCTGCGGTGCCTTCTCTTGAAATTAATAGTTTTTGAAAAATGTCGTCTTTATCAGAAGGGTGAAAAGAGACAGATATGACGCTTCCAAGGTCAACGACCTTAGAAAACAAGTTCCTCGCGGAATGTCTTACAGCTTTGTATGCTGTAAACGTCATAAACGTCTCCTTCAATGTGTCCGAACGTCAGCATTACGCTTCAGTTTTTTCGTCGGACGATTTAGTTTCATCTGTTTCAGATGTATCTGCGTCTGCTTCAGCTTGCGCAGCTTCTTCAGCTGCTTTTGCATCTTCTTCGGCAAACCATGATTCACGTGCCTTCATGATGAGTGCATTTGCATCAGGAAGTGTGATCTTGTCTTCACCAAGGATTTCAAGCAATTCATCACCTGCAAGGTCAGCCAAATCATCTTTTGATTTAACGTCAGCTTTGGCGAGGAGCAGGGCGGTCTCATAGCTAACACCATCCATCTCGACCAAGTCATCCTTGATACCAAGTTTTTTCTGCTGTGCCTTAAACTCTTCTTCTTTTGCTTTAAGGAAGTTTGTTGCACGATTTTGAAGTTCGGTTGCAATTTCTTCTGTGAAGCCTTCAATTTGTGCAAGCTCGGCAAGCGGTGATTCACTGACTTCCTCGATTGTTGCAAATCCTTCGGCAACAAGAAGTTGTGCAATCACTTCATCAACATCCAGACCTTCCATAAATGTAGAAGAACGTGTGTTAAATTCTTTCTGACGACGATCAGACTCTTCTTCTTCAGTCAGTATATCGATATCCCATCCAAGAAGCATGGAAGCCAATCGAACATTTTGACCACGGCGACCAATGGCCAAGCTCAATTGATCATCAGGCACAGCAACGTCAATGCGTTTTGCATCCTCGTCAACGACTACACGTGACACAACAGCAGGCGCAAGTGCCTTAATAGCCAATGTAACTAAGTCATCTGTGTAAGGAATAATATCGATTTTCTCGCCTTGAAGCTCACCAACAACGGCCTGAACACGGCTACCGCGCATACCAACACATGCACCAACCGGGTCAATACCACTGTCACGTGATGTGACAGTAATTTTAGCACGCGATCCTGGGTCACGGGCAACCGAACGGATTTCAATGACGCCTTCATAAATTTCAGGCACTTCTTGCTCAAAAAGGCTTGCCAAGAATTGTGGGTGTGAGCGTGAAATAAAGATTTGCGGACCACGAACCTCACGACGGACATCATAGATGTAACCCTTAACGCGTTCACCCATTTTAAGGTTTTCGCGAGGAATCCCCTCATCACGACGAAGATACGCTTCTGCACGACCAAGATCGATTGTCACATTGCCAAAATCGACGCGTTTGACAATACCTGTAACGACCTCACCAACACGGTCTTTGAATTCATTATATTGACGTTCACGCTCTGCATCACGGACTTTCTGCAAGATAACCTGTTTGGCTGTTTGTGCGGCAATACGACCATAGTCAAAAGCAGGCAATTCATCTTCGAGTGTATCACCAATTTCCGCATCAGGCTTTTCGCGTTTGGCTTGCTCAATCGTAATTTGAGCGGCCTCGTTTTCAATTTCCTCTGGATCGGTCACAGTTCTGACGCGTTTCAAAGCAAGCTGACCATTACCACGATCAATATGAGCGCGGATATCGTGGTCATGACCGTATTTTGAACGGCCAGCCTTTTGAATGGCTTCCTCGATTGCTTCGATAACAATCTCACGATCGATATTTTTTTCACGTGCAACGCTGTCTGCGACTTGTAATAGTTCCATGTGTTTCTTCCTTGTGGTCCTTTAATAAGTTCGTTGTAGTCTGTCTTTTTTTAAAATTCAATCCTTAAAGCGCTTACGCCTCGTTAGCGGCTAGTTTTTGCTCTTTTGCTTCTTTTGTCTTTTTGATCAGGTCATCTGTTAAAACCAATTTTGCCTTGGCCAGATTATCAGGCTCAAAGTTCACATCGCTGTTATCTGCAAGAATTGTAACGGTATCACCATCAACGGATTTAATCTCACCTCTAAATTTCTTTTGCCCTGTTTCAATAGGCATGAGGAGTTCAATTTTTGCATCAAATCCGATAAAGCGTTCAAAGTCCTGCGCGGTAAACAATGGGCGGTCGATGCCTGGTGTGCTGACCTCTAATTGATAAGCCGAAGGAATAGGGTCTTCAACATCAAGTAGGGCAGAGACCTCGTGACTGATTTTTGTGCAATCATCGAGCGTCAAATTGCCATCCTGATCCTCTGCCATAATCTGTAGGACTGGAGCACCACCTTGCTGCAGCATTGCAACAGCAACTAGACTGTAACCCATGTCCTCAACAGCGGGTGCAATGATGTCTCTAATTTTCAATTCTAACTGTGAGCGTGCCATAAAACTCGTTCTATATATTTTTACCTTTGGCTCAGGTAACAAAAAAGGCGGGTCCTTTTTCAGGCCCACCCTTGAAACAAGAGCAATAATGTAAGTGGAAAATAGGTCAAGATTTCCTAGAAATCAAGCCTTTTTTCGAAAGATAAGGTAAGTTTGTTTGCGTCCCGCTTCTTTACCTTTTTGCTCATAACGTGTTGTCACCCAACCCTCAGGTTTTTTTTGCCAGTCTACCTTGGAATTAGCCTCACATTCAAAGGCAGGGTGATTAGTGGCTTGTGTTGCCATCCATTCAGCCAAATCATCAACATCTGTAGTCATGATAAGCTGTCCGTTATCTTTCAATATGCGTGCAAATTCATCCAGGTTCTTCTGGGAAATCATACGGCGCTTGTGATGGCGTACCTTTGGCCAAGGGTCGGGGTTGAGGACATAAATGCAATCAAGGGAGCTATCGATCAAAGATTTAGCAACATCCATCGCATCGTCCATCCAAACCTTTAATGGGTATTGGCCATCCTCGCATGAGGTGTCGTCAATATGCTTCATGAGCGCGGACATCCCGTTCACATAAGGCTCAGCCGCAAAAAAAGCTTCGGACGGGTGGCGCTGTATCATTTCAAAAAGAAAATCACCATTACCAAAACCAACTTCAAAGCTTAATTTTGTTGCATCGGGAAAGAAGGTGCGCGGATCGAGTGTGCCATCACACGTAAGTTCCGTTGGGGTGAGGGCGTAGCGCTCAAATTGGTTACCCATTGCACGTTGGCGTGCCGCGTTAAGGGGGCGCCCATGTTTACGGCCATGCACCTTCTTTAATTTATTGGCAAGGGTCATAGGGAAGCATTACCCAATAATATTTTGAAGCTTTTCAACTAAATCTAGTTTTTCCCAAGAGAAATGACCTTCATTAGTTGGTGTACGACCAAAATGTCCATAAGAGGATGTTGGTGTATAGATAGGTTTGTTCAGTTTTAACATCGTGCGAATGCCACGCGGGCTTAAATCAACAAGTTGATTAACAGCCTTCTCAAGTTCCTCTTGTGGAACATTTCCAGTACGGTGTGTGTTCACATAAATTGAGATAGGTTGTGAAACACCAATCGCGTAGGAAAGCTGAATTGTACATTTTTCGGCATAGCCCGCGGCGACGATGTTCTTGGCTACATAACGAGAAGCGTAGGCGGCGGAACGGTCAACCTTGGTTGGATCTTTCCCAGAAAATGCGCCGCCACCATGAAGGGCTGCACCGCCATAGGTGTCAACGATGATTTTACGTCCCGTTAGCCCAGCGTCCCCTACAGGGCCGCCAATAACAAAGCGACCTGTTGGATTGATAAAGAGGCGATCCTCATCACACATCCACCCCTCAGGTAATGCGCGCTCAATATAAGGGCGAACAAGTTCCTTTACTTCATCCTGACTTAAGCCATCAGCATGCTGTGTAGATAGAACAATAGAGCCAGCCTTCACAGGTTTCCCATCAACATATTTCAAGGTAACTTGTGATTTTGCGTCAGGACCTAAACCTTTCACTTCACCACTTTTACGGGCATCAGCAAGGTCTTTCAGGATGCGGTGTGAATAATGAATAGGGGCAGGCATAAGCACATCCGTTTGTGTACAGGCATGGCCAAACATAATACCTTGGTCGCCAGCGCCTTCATCCTTGTCATCGCCATCATCAACACCCATGGCAATATCAGATGATTGGCTATGCACACGGATATCAAATTTACATGTACGCCAGCTAAAGCCCTTTTGGTCGTAACCAATTTTCTTGATAGCCTGACGCGCTGCTTTTTCGATATCGTCATGCGTAATATCATCCGGACCACGTGTTTCGCCAATGATGCAAACAAAATCTGTTGTCACAGCCGTTTCAACAGCCACGCGTGATTGTGGGTCTTTAGAAAGATAAAGGTCGAGAACGGAATCGGAAATGCGATCGCAAATTTTGTCTGGGTGGCCCTCGGAAACGGATTCGCTTGTAAAATAATAGCTGCTCATGATGATAAAGAACTGTCCTGTAGTTAGAAAATAAATGTACGAATTTACACAGTAAAAGCCAGATTAGAGGCTTGCACTGAAATTGCAACCGAAAGTCTTTTTAAAAATTTGAAAAATTAGGAGTCGGCAAATGTTTTCATTGTCTTAAGCAATGATTTACGTGCTTTTTCATTTGAAATGGCAAAATAAGCGTCCAAAACCTTGCGTTCCTCGCGCATACGTACATCGGACACGAAAGCCTCTTGTTTATTATCGGAGAGACCCTGATGGCTATCGTCATATTCCACAGGATTAAAATCGTTGAAAAAGTAATCAACACTTACATTTAGTAGGATACTAAACTGAAATAGGCGGGAAGCACTCACACGGTTCTTTGCAATTTCATATTTTTGAATTTGCTGAAACGTAACACCAGTTGCTTCTGCTAATTTTTCCTGACTCATTCCGACTCGAATACGGCGTTCGCGCAATTTCTGCCCAACATGAATATCTATTGGATGCGGGCTGTCTGAGTTTGAAAAGATGACAGGGTCTAATTTTGTTATTCTATTTTGCTTCATGGCTTATATTAGAAAGTAATTAAGTAAGAATGTCTATACATACTTATGCATGTAATCACATTATTTTCAAAATCAAATTATCTTACAAATCATCTTCTTTGCGAAAACATAGCAAGCAAAAGGATGCGAATGCAAAGCACAGCACTACAAAGCCATTATTACCAATCTTCGAATAAAGAGTTGGTGGAATCGGGGCGACATAGTGCACATCAATTACGCCTTCATGCATAAGAGGAAGTTTTTCAAGTGTTCTGCCGTAGGGATCGACACCAATTGAAATGCCTGTATTGGCACTCCTGTACACAGAAACACCTTCTTCTATTGCACGATAAATTGCATTTTCTACATGTTGATAGGGGCCTGGGGCATTACCGTACCAAGCGTCATTTGTAATATTAATAAGCATATCAGGACGCTGATTAGGTAACCTTACATGACCAGGAAAAAGGATTTCGTAGCAAATGAGTGGTGAAAAGCTTGGAAATTTGCCAATTTTGAGCGTTCTGAGCCCAGATCCGAATTCCATTCCAGAAAATTTTGTAACGGCCTCAATGGGAATAATGTCTGAAAAAGGCATGTATTCACCAAAGGGAACGAGGTGAAATTTATCATAGGTTTCAAGAACGCGGCCTCTTGCATCAAAAAGATAAGAGCTATTATAAAATTGTCGTTCACTGTTATGTGTTTCACTGCGCATGGCGCCTGCATAAAGCAGAACTTGAGCGTCCTTTAGATCCATTTCGTTAAAAAATGTCTCAAGTGCAATATAAGCCATAGGTGAAGCCAACATACGCTCGTTTAAGGCGGTTTCAGGTAAAACGATGATGATGTTATCGGCTTCACTCATTCTTAGGGAGAAGGGCGTGAGGGCCAAATTAACCATTTTAAGAATATGTTGGTCGTAATAGGCGCTATTCCATTTATCAGCCTGTGGAATATTTGGCTGAACCAGTCGAATGTAAGTGCCACCTTTTTCGTAGCTATTTTCGAGCGGGTTTGATGCCAACCGCAACCCGCCCCAAAGTGTTAGTGCTAATAGGAAACCGATAATCGCAATAACGGGCACAAATCTTGGGCGAAACTTTTTTTCCAGAAATATTAGGGCGAACGTATTTGCAAGCAGGAGCGTGAAAAGCGCGAGCACAAAAGGTCCAAATAAGCTCAGAGACTGCAAAAGAGGCAAATTCCAGCCCCATATATAGGCAGGCATATTCCACGGAAAACCTGTAAAGCAATAGGCACGCGCATATTCTGAAATGGCCAGAAAGACTGCGAATATGGTGGCTTGTTTCAAAGGCGAAAGTGGCACAAGTCTGCGCACAATTAAAAAGGAAAGTGAGGCAAATGCGGCAAAAAAAGCAAGAAGCGCAGGTAGGCCAGAGACAGCCAGTGGTAGCGCCCAGACATAAGGGTTGTTGTCTACAAGAAGAGCGTTGCCTGTCCACCAGAGTGCAGATACGAAGAAGGCAAATCCCCAGACCCAGCCGAGTGCAAACGCCTTAAACCTATTGGCAAGCCTGAGTTGTGCGAGTGCGAAGAACAAAGCGCCATAGGAGATAAGCGCAAGGGGGGAAATATGATATGGAGCAAACCCAAATCCACCAACTGCTCCTGCAACAAGAAGTGTAAGGAACACTAATTTTCCATGGAAAAGCTTTGCCATGATAATGGGCTACTCTGTTTTGGGCTTGGTGACGACAGGTTTTAATTCGCGAAATTTAACCTTTTTGATACGTCTTGGGTCAGCATCCAGAATCTCGAAAAAGAGACTTGTTTTCTCATCCTTGAGGATTTCACCACGCACGGGCAAACGTCCGATTGTCGCTGAAATCAATCCACCGATTGTTTCTGCATCCTCGTCAATATCGCATTCTTCGAAACTGCGTCCGATAACTTCCTCAACATCAGATAAATATGTGCGCGCATCAGCAATATATTCGCCTTTCCCAAGTTCGATGATTTTTTTGCGGTCGGCTAAATCATACTCGTCCTGAAATTCACCAAGAACTGCCTCGATGATATCACCAATTGTAACTAAGCCATCAATACCGCCATATTCATCAACCACCAAAATCATGTGACGACGTTGGCTCTGCATCATATGCATCAAGTCAAGCACGGGCATGGCGGGCGAGGTAATAGGCACAGTTTTAAGCAGTGCGCGAATATCAATCTTGTTACCTTTAGCAAGCTCGGCAATCACATCCTTAATGTGAATACTTCCTATAATGTTATCGAGGCTATCCTGATAAATAGGGAAACGACTAAATTGTACCTTTGAAAACAGTTCAAAAAGCTCCGCTTGATCCGTATTAACATCAACAGCCACAATATCAGCGCGGGGGATCATGACGTCATCTGCGTTCAGGTCACGCAATGAAATTACATTACGAATGAGGAGCTGCTCCTGATCAGAGGTTAGCTCATCATCCTCGGCCGCTTCCTCAAAATAGGCATCAACTGCCTCTTTTAATGTTGTGGTTTCGGATTTGCCCTTGCTGAATAAATTAAGCTTAGAAAGAAAGCTCTGTTTTTCAGACGTATTGCTTGGCGGTGTGTTTAATTGGCTCATAAGTGACTTTAATATAGAGGCTATTATGCGTCTTGATAAGGGTTTTTTATATTCATTTTTGCAAGAATTTTGATTTCGAGCGCTTCCATTTCCTCGGCTTCATCATCTTCCTCGTGATCATAGCCCAAGAGATGCAGCAGCCCATGTAAACAAAGATGCTTGAAATGGCTCTCAATAGACTTGCCTTCAGCCTCCGCCTCAGCAACCAGCACTTCATAGGCAAGGATAATATCACCGAGCTCGCTTATCTCATCGGCCTGTTCGGGCAGCATGTCTAATGCATCATATGGGAATGACAGCACGTTCGTTGGTTTGTCTTTTTGACGATAAGTGGCGTTTAAGTCTTGAACGGTCTTTGAATCACTTAAAACGACACTGACCTCGCTCTCCGAGATATCATGTTCAGGTTTTAGGTGGTCTGCAAATGTCTCAAACAGGCTGGAAATATCGTCATCGGAAAATTCTTTCCAATGACTTTTGTTGTTTGAATTGCGTACAATATTAATATCCATGACTTGATTGGTCGTAGGCGCGCAGAATTTTGGCGACTAGTGTATGTCTCACAACATCATTATGGTCAAATTCAACAAAAGCAACTTCCTTAATGTCCTTTAAAATGGCATCTGCCTCTTTCAGGCCAGAGATTTGATTGGGCAGTAGGTCAATTTGATGTGGGTCGCCGTTAATAATCATCTTTGAGCCATCACCCATACGGCTAAGAAACATCTTCATCTGGGCTGAGGTCGTGTTTTGGGCCTCATCCAAGACAACGCAGGCTTGTGACAATGTGCGTCCGCGCATAAAGGCAAGCGGGGCTATTTCAATCGCCTTTTTTGCTAGAAGGTTTTCAGTGCGCTCTGCGCCTAAAAAGTCGTACAATGCGTCATAAATAGGGGCGAGATAAGGGTCTGTCTTTTCCTTTAGATCTCCAGGAAGAAAGCCAAGCTTTTCACCAGCCTCAACGGCAGGGCGACAGAAAATCATTTTTTCGACCTCGCCCTTTTCATAAAGGGAGACGGCCTTTGCCACAGCAATGTAGGTTTTACCCGTTCCCGCAGGCCCCATCCCAAAAATCATGTCTGATTTATGAAGCGCCTCAATGTAAATGGCCTGATTAGGCGTGCGTGCCTTAATGTCACGCTTGGAGAGTTTAATGACCTGTGAGGGGCGGGTTTCTTCATCTGTCATTGTTGTGGTCTTTCCTGTTTTATAAAGATTTTTCTTGGCAAAGCGTATGGCTGAGAGCACGTCTTGCGGTTCAATGTTCTGAGCGCCGTCTTTGAGTGTGTTGTAGAGATAGGTCAAAACGTCCTTGGCAATATCAACATCATTCTGTGACCCTTTAAAGCGCGCTATGTTGCCACGATTAGTCACCTTAAGGTTCAGATTTTCTGGTAAAACTTTTAAGTTTGAATTTTGTTCACCAAACAGGGTCATCGCAAGATGATTATCTGGAAACTCATGCTCTTCAGTAATTTCAGGTGAGGTGTGTCGTGCCATATAATCTTATCTTAACATTAAAGGCATGTGTGATGCGAACAGATTAATGTTCATGCCGCCTGATTATCTTTGGACAAAATTGTTTCAGATGTTTCAATTTCACCAGTAAGCGAGCTGAGGGTTGCCTCTGTTATCTTCACAGGAATAATTTCACCGATAAGGCGGTCGTTTCCTTTGACGTGGACGGCCTGCATATAAGGTGTGCGCCCATGAATTTGCCCGTCCTCGCGTCCTTTACGGTCAAAAAGCACAGATGTTGTCTGACCAATCATCTTTTGATTAAAGGCAATTTGCTGACTTTGAAGCAGGTCCTGCAAACGAATAAGACGTTCTGTTTTAACATCTTCGCGGACTAGATTCTGCATGGCGGCCCCTGGTGTGCCTGGGCGCGCTGAATATTTGAAGGAGTAACAAACGGAATAACCAACACGGCGAACCAAGTCCATTGTATCTTCAAAATCCTGCTCTGTTTCACCAGGGAAGCCCACAATAAAATCAGATGAGAGCGCAATATCAGGGCGCTGTTTTTTCAAGCGTTCAATAATATCAAAGTAAAGGTCACGGCTATGTTTGCGATTCATAGCCTCCAAAATACGGTCTGAACCACTTTGCACTGGAAGGTGTAAGAAAGGCATTACTTTTGGTAGCTCACCATGGGCACGTATAAGGTCATAATCCATATCGCGCGGATGAGACGTCATGTAACGAATACGCTCTAGCCCCTCAATATCAGAGAGCTTTTCCATCAGGCGCGCAAGTCCCCAGATTTTGCCATCAGGGCCTTCACCGTGAAAGGCATTTACATTTTGTCCAAGCAATGTGATATCACGTGCCCCAGCGTCGACAAGACGAAGTGCCTCATCATAAATCTGTTTCACATTGCGTGAATATTCAGCCCCGCGTGTATAGGGGACAACGCAGAAAGTGCAAAATTTATCGCAGCCTTCCTGAATTGAAAGAAAGGCGCTTGCACCCTGATGTGTTGTTTCCTCTGGCAGAAAATCAAATTTTTCTTCAACGGGAAAGTCTGTATTAACTAAGCGCTTTTGCTGGCGCTCGCCTGTGAGTTTCGCAACCATTTCGGGTAACTGGTGATAGGTTTGTGGGCCGAAAACAAGGTCAACATATGGCGCGCGTTGCGTAATAATTTTACCCTCGGCCTGTGCGACACAGCCAGCAACAGCCATAATGACACGCTCGCCTGTTTGGTCTTCGCGCTTTTCCTTGTGAGGCTTCAGACGGCCAAGATCGGAGAAAACTTTTTCAGTGGCTTTCTCGCGAATATGGCAGGTATTTAATACCATCATATCAGCGTCTTCTGCGTTTTCTGTCAGTGAATAACCAAGAGGCTTCAAGACATCGGCAATGCGATTGGAATCATACACATTCATCTGACATCCCCATGTCTTGATGAATAAATTTTTCTTCCGCAATTCTGTTGTCTGTTGGCTCTGGCTCATAATCATAATTTTCGGTTAGTAATTTCAAACGCTATTAACCACTTCTCTTAGCAAAAATCAAGTTTTACTGGACAGTGATTTTGCAATGTCTCATATATTTGAAGCGATTTAACTTATTTTAAAAAGGCCTTCTAATGACAATTCGCCAAAATGCTATTTTTTTCATATTAATAAGTCTCTTATTTGTTACAGCCAATCAGGCGCAGGCACGCACATGTTACACAATGCCCGAAGCAGAAGCGGAGCAGGGCATTCGTATTCATAGTGAGCTTATGGTGATTTCTTTGAACTGCCAGCATCTTTACCCGCAAACACCGATGACGCTTTATCAGAAATACAGGTTATTCACATCTCGCAATGCGAACCTTTTTGCCGAATATGAACGCGAACTTTACAATTATTTCCAACAGCGTGGAGACAAGCCAGAAGTGGCTTTAAACGCCTTGCGAACCAAGTTTGCTAACCGTATTTCAAATGATGCGGCTAAGATGCGGCCAGATATGTTTTGTTCTTATTACGGAGAACGTATTGATAAGGCGGCAAATATGAATAACATGGAATTGCGTCGTTGGGCGGGAACATTTTTTGAAAAATACCCTGTTCAACAACCATTTTGCACAGCACGCAGGTAGATAGAAAGCGAGAGGGTAAAATCAATGAGTGAACAAGGTTGTATAGCAAATCAAGGCTTTGATAGCACAATAGACTGTCTTTTTGGTAAAATGGCAGATGTTGCAGAGGGCATCGTTTTTTACTCAAAGGATTTCACGCTAACATCCGCCGATGGCACAGTCTCGGAACACACATTACCCTTCATCATTGTTTGGTTGGCCGCAGCGAGTATCTTTTTCACGCTTTATCTTGGTTTTGCAAATTTTCGTTATTTCAAACATGCCTGTCAGGTTGTCACAGGAAAGTTTGATAAGAAGAACGAAAAGGGAGAGGTCAGTAGCTTTCAAGCTTTGAGTGCTTCGCTATCTGGGACAGTGGGTCTTGGAAATATTGCAGGTGTTGCTATTGCCATATCACTTGGTGGTCCCGGTGCTGTTGTTTGGATGACCATAATGGGTTTAATGGGAATGAACACGAAATTTGCAGAAGTTATGCTTGGTGTGAAATATCGTGAGCATCACAACCCAGATGAGCCCAAATCCTTTTCTGGGGGGCCGATGTATTACCTGAAGCAGGCCTTTGTGAAGCGCAAAATGCCTGAGGTTGGAACGATTGTTGCCATTTTCTTCGCTCTTTGCTGTATTGGGGGTGCTTTTGGAGCAGGGAATATGTTTCAGGCCAATCAGGCCTATGGTCAAATTGTAAGCATTACAGGTGGTGAGGCGAGCTATTTTGCCGATAAAGGGTGGCTTGTTGGTGTCGTCATTGCCATCTTTGCGGGTCTAGTCATTTTAGGTGGGCTAAAGTCGATTGCAGGCGTTGCCTCACGTCTTGTGCCGTTGATGGGCGGTATTTATCTTCTCGCAGGATTAATTGTGATTGGTATGAATTACGACAAAATAGGCCCTGCTTTTGTGACAATTTTCAATGATGCCTTCACACCAGCGGCAGGAATTGGTGGCCTTGTCGGTGGCTTGCTTGTGGGTGTTCAGCGTGCGTCCTTTTCAAATGAGGCGGGTCTTGGGTCTGCGGCAATTGTGCATGCGGCGGCCAAAACAAATTATCCTGTGCGTCAGGGGTTTGTCGGTATGTTAGGCCCGCTTGTTGATACAGTTCTGATTTGTAATGTTACAGCGCTTGTTATTGTTGTGACAGGTGTTTATCAGTCAACTGATGGTATGCAAGGCGTTGAAATGACATCTCTTGCCTTTGGCGATGCGATTAGCTGGTTTCCATATATTCTAACGTTAACTGTTATCCTGTTTGCCTTTTCGACAATTATTACGTGGTACTACTATGGTGAGAAAGCTCTAGGCTACATCGTTGGTGAGAAGAAATCCGTCATCATTGGGATGAAGGTTGTTTTTCTTTTTGCAATTATCTTGGGTGCATCGGCTGAGCTAAGGAATGTTATTCGCTTTACAGATGCCATGATACTCTCGATGGGTATTCCCAACATCATTGGCCTTTACATGTTAGCCCCTGAGATCAAAAAGGATTTGAAGGCTTACACGAAAAAATTTCTAGCTAAACCTGCTAAAAAATAGCTTTATTTTCGCTATTTCATGGAATTGGGCGTGACAAAGTAATGTGAATTGCTAAACTTTATTGCGCGTTTAAACCTGTTCTTAAGGTCTTGTGGCGTATAACAAATCATATGACACATCTATGTGGGAAAAAAGTGTCGGAGTTTACTTATGGCTAAAACCAAGTTCTGTGAGGGTTTGTCTGACATATCTGATAGCTATATGGCCATCATCTTTGATGAGTGGGGCGTACTTCATAATGGCAAAAAAGCCTATGACGGTGTTGTGGATTGCCTGAAGGAACTTCGTAATCGCAAAAAAACAATTATCCTGCTCTCTAATCACGCCTGTACAGCCGCTGAAAATAAAGAGCGTTTGAAGAAGATTGGTATCGGGCCTAGCCTTTACGACAAAATTATTACAACTGGCGATTACATTGCCACTCATATTGCTGATAAGGATAAAGCGCCTTTTGATAAAATGGGCAAAAAATGCTTTATGTTTCATAGTGGTGAACCCTTCGAGTTTATGAAGGATTGCGATGTCACTTATGTTGAGAAAGCAGATGATGCTGATTTTGCACTCGTCACAGGCTGGGATAAATTTAAAGGACCTGCTGCAGACTACGAAGATACGCTAAAGACCATCGTGCGTAAGGGTATCCAAACTATTTTTGCTGTACCAGACAGTCAGGCCTTGTTTCACCCTTCATTTATTACGGGCCCTGGTGTTGTTGTTCGCAAGCTTAAAAACTATGGCGGTGTGATTACGTCAGTTGGAAAACCATACAAGCCGATTTTCCATGAGGTCATTGAGTATTTGCAAGGCAAGGATATTTATCCGGGGCAGGCCGTTATGGTTGGTGACACAATGGCTCACGATATGATTGGGGCAGATGTTTCTGAAATTGATTCCTGTTTTGTCCGCTCTGGTATTCATGCAGGTGCGTTCCGCAATGCATCGGGGCCAGCCGACATTGATCAGGCGCTCAATGTTTTGATTGCACAATATAATATACGCCCGACCTATCTGATTGAACAGGTGCGTTGGGGCAAGGCGTTGCCTGATCGCAAGCATCGAAGACGATTGCAACCTGGCGAGCGTGTGAAGCGGCGCTTGCGTCGCCGCCCCATAAAGGATAAAAAGTAGGCCTTAACAACATAAGAGGCTAAAACGTCCTGCTATGGCGAAAAAATTAAGCAAAGCAAAAAACATCCATTTGATAAAAAGGCTAACAGGCACATATCTGAGAAGATATTTGGGGCAACTTGCTATTGCCTTTTTCTTTATGTTGGTGGCGGCGGCCGCAACGGCCGCTTTTGCAAAATTACTCCAACCTGTTTTGGATAAGGGTCTTATTGCTGTTCAAAATGACCGCGCCAGTCTTAATGAGGTCTGGTCTCTGGGCGCTTATATCTTTATTGCCTTCTTTGTAAGTGGTTTAGCCACATATATACATGTCACTAAAATGGCAAAAATTTCACAATCTGTTGTGGCGGATATTCAGCAAGATGTCTTTGGGCATTTTACAGGTATGGATTTATCCTTTTTCCATTTTTACCCTTCTGGTCAGCTTGTCTCGCGTATTATCAATGATGTTAACGTCATGCGTGTGGCGGTCACAGACAGTTTGACGGGGATTGGAAAAAATCTCTTTACGTTGATTTTCTTGATTGGGGTTATGTTATGGCAGGATTGGAAATTAGCCCTTTTTTCTATGATTATTTTTCCGCCTGCTATTATCTTCATAGGATTGATAGGTCGCCGCTTGCGCAAGGTCTCCCGTTCTATGCAGGCTGAGAACGCCACACTCATGGAAACGTTGATTGGTATTTTTCAAGGTATTCGCCAGGTGCAAGCCTATGGCATGGAGACTGAAGAACAGCAACGTGCGAAACATGTCGTAACAAATGTACGAGACCTGAACATTAAGGCCGTAAAAGTTGGTAACCTTAGTACCCCCATGAATGAAGTGCTGGTTGGTTTTATTGTCGCCATCATCATTATTTACGGCGCACATCAAATTGCAGATGGACAGCTTACTCCAGGTAAGTTGATATCCTTTATTGCAGCGTTCTCATTGGCTTATGAACCGATGAAGCGACTTGCGAAACTAAATAATTCACTTCAGATTGGTTTAGGTGCAGCTGATAGAGTGCTTGCCATGATGGATACGCCGCCCAAAATCAAAAACTTGAGCGGCGCTAAAAAGCTCAGTGCGAAAAGCTGCAAGGTTAAATTTGAAAATGTCAGCTTTTCTTATGAGGATGAAGAGGAGCGCGCGCTTAATGATGTGTCAATTACACTCAATCCGCGTCAGGTGACAGCACTCGTTGGTCCTTCTGGCAGTGGTAAAACGACTATTTTAAATCTAATTCCGCGTTTTTATGACCCCGATAAGGGTAAGATTTTGATCAATGGTCAGGAATTGCGCAAAACACGTCTTGAAGATTTACGCGAGCATATCGCGCTCGTTTCACAGGATATTACAATTTTTGATGATACGGTTATGGCCAATATTGGATATGGACGTAAAGGGGCAACTGAGACTGATATTGAACAAGCGGCTAAAAATGCTGCGGCCTATGACTTTATTATGGAGATGCCAGAGGGGTTTCAAACACGTTTAGGCGAAAATGGAGTAAAACTTTCTGGCGGGCAAAAGCAACGTATAGCCATTGCGCGCGCAATGTTGAGGGATGCGCCTATACTCTTATTGGATGAGGCGACCTCTGCATTGGATAATGAGTCTGAAAAACTTATTCAGGAAACACTCGCAAAATTGCAAAAGGGAAAAACAACACTTGTAATTGCGCATCGTCTGTCCACCATACGTGTAGCTGACAAGATTATTGTGCTCGATAAGGGGCAGGTAATAGAGCAAGGGACGCATGACAAGCTCATGGAAAAAGAGGGTATGTATAGACGTCTTTATGAGCGCGGTCTTGAGGAGTAAATCCATGCGTCATTTTATACTGTGTCTGTTTCTTCTCTTTTCTGCACAGGCTCAGGCGCGCGCACAATCATATGTTAGGATTTTTTCACCCGAAGGCGTGCAGAGAGCTGAGATTGCAGTAGAAATAGCAGGCACGCCTGAATTGCGCACAAAGGGCCTTATGTTTCGCACAGAGTTGGATGATGAGGCTGGTATGTTGTTTGTCTTTCCAGATGAAAGGCCGCGCAGTTTTTGGATGAAGAATACACTCTTACCTCTTGATATTATTTTCTTTAATTCAAGTTTTAGTGTCGTGAATATTGCACGAGGCACGCAACCTTATTCATTGGCATCTATTCCATCCTTATTTCCTGCAAAATATGCGCTTGAGATAAATGCGGGTCAGGCAGAGGCGCTAAATGTAAAAAAGGGCGATATGCTAAAAATATATCAAAATGAAGCAAATAAGCCTTGAAGTCCGCAAAGGCATCATGTAAATCTTTGCGGTGGTTACGGAGTGTAGCGCAGCCTGGTAGCGCATCTGCTTTGGGAGCAGAGGGCCGGGGGTTCGAATCCCTCCACTCCGACCATTTATCCTAGGACCCGATCTTATGAGTTTACACGTTCGCATTTTTAAACCCGCTAAAAGCGCTATGACCTCTGGTCGTGCAAAGACGAATGAGTGGGTTTTAGAATATGAAACAGAAACACCGCGCACACCCGATCCGCTAATGGGATGGCAATCTTCACAAGATACGCTTAATCAGGTCACACTTAATTTTGATACAATGGAAAACGCGGTTCAATATGCTATTGCAAAGGGCTGGGTTTATACTGTTCTTCCGCCACAGGAAAAAGCTTTGCGTCCGCGAAATTACAGTGATAATTTTAAATATGTGCCACCGCAGGCTGAAAAGAGACCTGTAAAAAAGAAAAAGGTTGCGCAAAAGAAGAAAATAGCGCGTCCCAAATCGGTCAAAAGTTAGGTCCCGTAGCTCAACTGGATAGAGCAACTGCCTTCTAAGCAGTAGGTTGTAGGTTCGAGTCCTACCGGGATCGCCATTCATTAAGGGTTGTCTAGTTGTGAGTAGCATTAAATACCGTCCAGATATTGATGGTTTGAGAAGTATTGCGGTTTTGGCCGTTATTTTTTTTCATCTTAATTTCTTATGGATTCCAGGTGGCTATGTTGGCGTTGATATTTTCTTTGTGATTTCAGGCTATCTAATTACTTCAATTATTCTAAAGGAAATTGATAGGGGTGCATTCACGCTCGTCAATTTTTATGAAAGACGTATAAGGCGAATAATACCTGCTGCCTTTGCAACCGTAGTAGTGTCATCTCTATTTGCGTATGCGCTATTACTTCCTAGAGATTTGGATGAATATGCGTATAGCGTCGTTGCAACCGTATTTTATGTATCAAATCTCTTTTTTTGGACAAAGAATGGCTATTTTCAGCCAACAGCCGAGGAAAAGCCACTGCTTCACACGTGGTCCTTAAGTGTAGAGGAGCAGTTTTATATTTTCTTTCCGCTTTTTGTCCTGATAAGTCTACGTTTTGTTAATAAAAAGACATTGTTTATTATCCTTGTGTTGTTGTCAGTCGTATCACTGGGGATTGCACAGAAGCTCCTGTCTAGCTTTTCAGGAACAAACACAGCCTTTTATTTCCTGCCAACACGTGCATGGGAGTTGGCAATAGGTGGCTTATTGGCCTTTAATGTCTTTCCTCCGCTAAAGAGCCAGTTTTCTAAGAGTTTGATTTCTTTTACAGGAGCGGCTCTTATTTTTTATGCGGTTTTCTTCTTTAATAAAAACACGCCTTTTCCTGGTTTATACGCCTTATTTCCATGCCTAGGTACAGCCTGCATTATTTTTGCAGGTTTGGGTACGCCAAACTATTCGGTTTTTGCAAGATTTTTGGGGACGTCACCAGCCGTTTTTATAGGAAAAATATCGTATTCTCTTTATCTCATTCACTGGCCTGTAATTGCTTTTTGGCAGTATCGTTATGGTGCCACGCTTTCTGTATTGGAGCAGCTTGGTATTCTGGGGCTTACTTTTGTCATGGCAGTCTTAAGCTGGAAATATATTGAAAATCCATTTAGGAACAGTGATTTTCTTAAAACCAAAACAGTTTTTCTGACAACATTTGCCATTATGTTTCTTTTATCAGTCGTTTCCTATTTTACTGTTTCTGCGCATATAGGTGAAAAGAGGATGTCACCGCAGGCCCTTTCAATATTAGAGGCGGTTGAAAATCATAATCCATTGAGAGATAAGTGCAATTATAACAAGGATCCAGTCGACCCCACTGAACTTATTTCCCTCTGTACTATTGGTGATGCTTCAGCGGGACCTGTTTCTGCGATCGTTTGGGGGGATTCGCATGCGGATGCAGTCGTACCCGCCGTTGATGAAGTCCTAAAGCAAAAAGGCAAAGCTGGGCTGCAATACACCAAAAGCTCGTGTATGCCAGTGCCAGAACTTTATTTAACGTCGGGCAGATCTGCTGAAAATTGCCTTGATTACAACAGCCGTGTCAAAAACTATATTTTAGAGAATGACGCGCTCAAATATGTCTTTATGGCGGCGCGTTGGACACGTTATCAGCACGGTGTATCAGACACATCTGATGTGCCTGTAGCGCAAGAGAATTCTGTTAGTGCGCTTGCTGAAAAATTGCAAGAGGTAGTCGCCCAGCTTAATAACGCAGGTAAGACAGTTATTATTTTTGGGCCAGTTCCAGAATTAGACTACAAAGCCCCCGACTGTCTTGCAAAGCAAGTTTTATATGAAGATTCCAAAAGGTTCTCGTGCGCAGGTCTTGATTATGCAGAGTTTGAAGAACAGCAAAATCACATCCTCTCAATTTTAAAGCCGTTGCCAAATTTGGGTGCGCACGTCATATACCCTTCTGAGCGTTTTTGTGAGGCAGGACAATGTTACGTTCATGACAATAGGAAATCCTTCTATTACGATGATAATCACCTCTCGCAATTTGGTGCTTCAAGGCTTGTTTGGGATATAGAGGAAAGTATTAACTAAGTTTTAAGATTTAAAGAATTTTTAAAGATTTTTACTTTAAAGTGGTACAGTAAGAAATAACACCAAGAAATGGGGTTAAAACTTGAGATTATTTCAACGCTACAAACGTAGAATAAATTATGTAGGCTCTGATCGCGGCTTCTCTTTCTTAGAGGTTGCCATGATTATGATTATTGCTGGGCTTATCATTGGACCTGCTTACTCTATTGTTTTTCAAGCACTTGGGCTCGGCACGAGTGAGGATCGCATGGAGCTTATTCGTGCAGGCCTTGCCGAACATTATCGGATAATGGGGCGACTTCCGCGCCCAGCAGACATTACAGCAGCGCCAGGAGATGCAGATTATGACACAGAAGCCGCTGTTGCAGATCTGATAGTTACTCCAGCAACGTCAGGAGATATATATATTGGTGCTGTTCCTATCGAAAGTCTGCGGATTGCAATGGGATGTGAGGCTTCCGCAACTCTATTAGACTGGCAAATTGCAGCTTTACGCAACCGCATTGACACAGTGCGGAAGAAGTTTATACGAAATAATGAAGATGTGTCTGCTGGAAATGACTATGAAGAAGATGATAGTGCGGAGAATAATGTAGGTCTGAAGTACAATTGCGTCACCCAAAATCACATACTTGATGAGCATGGCAACAAGTTTTTGTATGCGGTTTCAGAAAACGTGACTGACTTAACGTTAATTGATCCTTCTGATCCTTTTACGGGACAATTGCAAATTATGAATGCTGGCGGTGCCGCTGTAACTCCTGGTTTCAGGCATTGGTTTGTTGTTTTGAGTCACGGTCAAAATGCGCGTGGAGCATATGATGAAAATGGTAATTTAGGTCCCGAAATATGTGGAGCAACAGTCGCGGCTGAAAACGAGAATTGCGATAATGACCGTCGTTTTATCTCACAACATAAATCTCTCGCTGCAAATAACGGGTATTATGATGACACTATGGATTTTTCTCTTTCAGGCGTGATGGACGAAAATGATTTTTGGAATATGCGCGAGGTTGCGGGGCAGACAAAATTTAAATTTAATCCCAATGGGCGTCTTATTATTACGAATACTGAAAGTGTTGGTGCTGTTTCTGCGGGTGATGCGGTGGTTGTTGAAACAGGTAATGTTCGTGTTTCGAGTGAGCCTGGCGTTGCGACAAATGGGGGGTCAATACAAACCCGCAATGTTGATACAACAGGAACAGTCAAAGCACGTAATGATGTGCAAGTTGAAGGCAGTGGAGGGGCGGTTTATGCACCAGTTTACACCTATGCACCATAAATTAAACGTGTCCCAAAATGACAATGGCGTATCGCTGATCGAAACGGCTCTTGTAATTCTTGTGTTAAGCTTGATACTTGTACCTCTTTTTCAAACGATCACGAGCGAAAAAGAACGCCGAAAGAACTTTAGTGAAATTCAAAAACAAGATCGTCTTGTTTCTGCTGTAAACGAGTATTTTAAAAACAATCGGATGTATCCATGCCCTTCTGATTTGGCCGATACGGCAAATACAGCAAATTTTGGTTATGCCGCTGCGTGTGCTGGTGACCCTGTTGAATATGGAGCTCTTCCTTTTGCCGCCCTTCAATTGCCGTGGAATTATGCCGTTAATCGTTATGGTTGGAGATATATGTATGCGGTGACAAATGCGTTAACAACAGGGCCTGATGCGGATGGTGAAATTAAGATTAATGATAGCATAGGTGAATTTGCTAACGACGTAGATTTTGTAATTATTGATCCTGGTCCAGATGGAAAGGGGAGTGCAAATATTTTTGGCGGTGTAAGCGGACTTGCCTGCATAGGCTCAATTGATGCAGAAAATTGTAACGCAGATGATGTTTTTTCTGACCAGCCTTATGCAGCACTTGATAACAAAAACGCGGCTAACCACAATGACGATAAGCTTCTCTATTCACTCGGCACAGAAAACAACGCGATGTTCATCGTAAAAGAATCTGGAAGTGTGGGGTCAGATAAAATTGATATTATTAACCGAAATGACGGGAATATTGGTATTGGCTTTACTAAAAATGACGGTGAACTAATTGATAGAACGGTAAAGCCTACAGATAAATTCCATATCTCAGGAAGTGATTGCAATGATACTGCATGCGCCTCCAAGCCGCTGAGTGCCCGCGTAAATGGCGCAGCCATCGTAGGTGGAAGCACAAACGGTGAGAATGTGAAGGCGACTAATGCTGTGCGGGCAAGAACTAATGTAGTTTCACCAAACTATTGTTATGGCGGTGCATGTTGATGAAATTAAATAAACAAAATTTGTTTCAATCTGAATCAGGATTTACGTTAATTGAAACAGCTCTTATGGTCCTTATACTTAGCTTGATTGTTGTGCCTTTATTTAGATTCGTATCTGCGGAGCGCGCACGCTATGAAAATATAGATGACACAGCACGCCTTGAACGGATTACATCGGCATTGTCAACTTATGTTCGGCAGAATGGTGAGTACCCTTGTCCAGCACAACCAGCGCGTTCACAAGCGCATGCAAATTATGGCGATGCAATATGCAATACTGCTGGTGGCAATGTGCTTAATGCGGGTGTACGTAAAGGGATGTTACCTGTTGTTGATTTGAAGTTACCTGCCTATATGGCAACAAACAAATATGGTTGGCGTTATATGTATGCTGTAACCGCAGCCGTAACACCAAATGATGCTGCATCAGTTGCTGGAAACATTTCTGTACGTGACAAAGACGGAAACCCTATTGTGCAAGATTCCAATGGAGTGGCTAAGTTTAGTAAATTTGTGATTATTGACCCTGGTTCAGATGGAAAGGGGTCGTATAACAGTTCAGGCACGGCTAATGCGTTCAATTGCCCTGGGGCTGATCCTGGTCCTGATGCAGATGACGTTGATAATTGTGATGGTGACAACTTGTTCACGGACAAATCAATCCAGCTGCAAACTGACCCTGCTAACACCAACTATTTTGATGATACGATCGTTTATACCTTTGCAAATGAAGAGAGCACAATGTGGCAAGTAACTGTTTCTGATAATACTGATGAAGCCATAGATGTTATTCCACGTGTAAATGCGCCTATTGGAGTGGGTACAGATGACCCACAAGAGTTATTTGAAGTTGGAAGTGGGGCGGCCAATGCTGATATTAGGATAAGAAGCGGTAATTTAGAGGTTGAAAAGGACGTTATGGCAGATGATATGGTTGAAGCGGGCGTAGTTGATGCCGATAACGCAGTCATTTCTCCCGTATTTTATTATGAATAACAGTTACTTATAATTGAATGTTTAATATGAGATTTAAGATGCAAAGAAAGCGTAAAAGGAGGGGAGCCCTGCTTTTTGGCATTTCCTTATGTTTTTTCGTTTTAGTGTCTTTTTCTCAAACTGCGTCTGCGGACAAAGCTGCAAATAAAAGTTACGTGGGTGGTGATCCGTTTGTTCTAAACGAGTATTCCAGAGAAGGAAGCACTGTTTCTCTAGCAAAATCAATTTCTGTAGCAGATATTGATGTTTGTAATCATCCTGATGTTACATGCCAAAATCTTGTGTCCGGAAACCCGCAGATTGAATTTACCTGTCATGGTGCTGGCGGATCGTCTGCTAATGGGTATTGGGGGGACCCTTCATATTCTGGCGTGTGCTGGACGTCTTTGGATGTGTGCTATTTTGCGGGAACGATCAACGAGTATTGTGAGGACTATACCGCAAGCAATAGAAATATTATCTCGGAGCCATTGAACCGTCCAACAATAACAAGTTCTTCCCTTTGCTCAAGTCCTCAAAAAGGAGTATGTAACATTGAAAGCTCGGGTGGTTTTTATTATAATCAGAGTGCCGTTATAGACACATATGTCGACGATATGTTCTCAATAGATCCGAATACGAGTCTTTTTGTTGAGTATCCCGCTCTCTCTGGCGCAAATGCAACGTCATATATAGCTAGAAATAGTGTTGGGACAAACAACCGTATGATGATCCCGTCATCAACAGCTGATTTTACGAGGTTTCTAAGCAATCCCCCACCTTCTGTAACTAGGGAAAAGGCATGTCAGACGCTTTCTGTTGTTGATTTTTGTACTGCCAAAGTGAGCCCCACACCAACTACGATAGACGGTGTTTGTAAGGCAATTCCTGGCTCGCATGTAAGTCAACCTGCAACAGACACTGCCTCAGGTTGCGATGCGGGGAGTTACATTGATTTGTCTGATACATCAACGGAATGGCAATGGCGTTGTGATGGAATTGGGACGCCTGTGGGGACGAATTCACCAACTTGCACGGCTAGCAAACCCTCTGGCGGTACATTTGTGCATGTATTTACAAACGCTGAAAATACGTCGTGGGATTGTGATACTGTGTCAGGTAATATGCCTAAGTGTTTATCATGGAACCCTGGAGATGCATGCTCACCTGTAGGGCATTACTGCGTTTATGAAATTAATTGTAGTGTCAATAACACTCATAAAGAGGGGCAGTGCCAGTAATTCAAAAAATAAGTATTTAAGATATATGGTTCCTGGAAAATCTTCATTATCCACAAAAATACATAATCAGGCCTTTTAATCTTTGTGAAATTAATCGAATTAGATACAATTTTATTAAATATTTATTAAGACTCAGAGTCGTATTATAGAAAATGTATACATGTATGACTTGAGTAAATGAGGGGTTTTTGCCGATGAGCAAAACACAAAAGCAACATTTAAGAGTTTCGGCTCTATTAGCTGGCATAGTCCTTTGTGTCGGCGTTTTAATGTTTTTTGTCCAAACCGCATCTGCAAGTAAAACGGCTAATAAGAGCTATACAGCTTCTGATTCCATTAATGTTAATGAGTATTCGAGAGAAGGAAGTACCGTTACTCTTACAAAAACACTTTCAGTTTCTGATATTAATGTTTGTAGCCAATCTGATATTACCTGTCAGAATTTAGTTTCTGGTTCGCCCCGAATAAATTTTACCTGTCATGGATCTGGTGGGTCTTCTATTAATGGGTACTGGGGGCAACCCGCTTACTCAGGTGTTTGTTGGAGTTCATTAGATGTTTGTTATTTTGTAGGTACTATTAATGAATATTGTGAGGATTATACAACCGCCAATAGAAACGTTATTTCAGAGCCTTTAAACAGACCAACAATCACAAGTACATCGTTATGCTCAAGTCCTAAGAAGGGTGTCTGTGACATCGAAAGCTCAGGTGGCTTTTATTATAATCAAAATTCTGGGGGGGCGGACAACATATCGGATGATATGTTTTCAATTGCACCTAATACAAGTTTGTTTATTGAATACCCTTCCTTATCAGGTGCAAATGCAACTTCATACATTGCACGTGACGGTTCTGGCCCTTCAAACCGTATGATGATTCCATCTTCTACATCTGACTTCACAAGATTTTTAAATAATCCACCTTCGTCTGTAACAACTGAGAAGGCTTGCCAAACGCTCAGGGTTGAAGATTACTGTACTGCAGATTTAAGTGCGCCAGCCGCAACAATCAACGGTGTGTGTGGTGATATTCATACACAGACAATTACATATAGACCCACTGCTGATACTGGCGCAGGTGGTCCGCCTACGACTGAGCTCTGTAGTGCTGGTGATGATAAAACGGTCAATCTCGTTTCAAATCAATATGTATGGACCTGTGAGGGCATGGGAACACCAAAAGGGTCGGATGCATCTTGTTATGCTGATCCGACACATGGGACATGCGGGTCTAAACATAATCAAAATTACTACACAGCACCATCTAATCCAAATCTGTGTGCTACAGGAACAGCTACGGCTGTTTCAACCACAGCTACCGGTTGGGATTGGACGTGTAATTCTATACCGGCAGGTGATGGCACGACAGAAAACTGTATCGCTAACAGAAATGTTGACGGTGTTTGTGGTTCTGCAAATGGGGTAGGGGCGTATTCAGCTCCAAGTTCTGGTTTGTGTAGTGCAGGTAACCCAAGCGCTGTAACAGGAACAGGGCCTTTCAACTGGACATGTGTAGGCTTATTTGATGGAACTACAGCAAATTGTAGTGCGCCTTTAAGAGTTGATGGTGTATGTCGTACATATTCTGGCTACTCAACAACACAGCCTGCGACAAATAATGCAACGGGGTGCTCAGCAGGAACTTATGCTGACAATACAAGCAATACCGCGTCTCAATGGCGTTGGAACTGTAATGGACTTAATGGCGGTGTAAATGTTCCATGTACATCTGCACGTGGAACCGACGGTTTGTGTGGTACTGCTGATGGTGGGTCGTTTGATAGCGCGCCATCTGGGGGATCGCTTTGTAATTCAGGTACAGCAACAGCCGTCTCTGGCACAGGTCCGTGGACATGGTCATGTAACGGAACAGGGGCAAGCCCTGTCAACGATAACTGCTCAGCTGCACTTAATTGTCAGGTAAGCCCAACAGGCACAAAACAAAACGGAACATGTGGTCATGCACATGGCACAACAGTGGCAAGTGCGGGCGCTATTACAGGCTCACAGCGTTGCTTGACTGGGAGCGGCACGGCGGTTTCTGGTTCAGGCCCATATACGTGGACATGTAATGGTATAAATGGCGGTAACCCACAATCATGTAGCGCCTCTGCCTTGGCAGGTGACCCTGGTACATGTGGCTCAGCACATGGAACAACTGTCTCAACAGCGCCAAGTGGTTCATCGCTGTGTAATTCAGGAACAGCTACATCTGTTTCTGGTTCAGGACCGTGGACATGGTCGTGTAATGGAACAGGTTCTCAGGCTGGTAACAATGCAAGCTGTTCAGCTAATAAGGTCACAACTGTAAATGGTCTTTGTGGTCCTGCAGATGGAGGTACATATGCTTCTACCTCTGCTGTAAATACTGCTGGACGTTGTAATTCTGGTAATCCGACAACAGTATCAGAGAGCGGTGGGCTCTTTAATTGGACATGTAATGGCATGGGAAGCCCAGTTGGAAGCCCTGATACATGTCAGGCAACTAAGGCAACAACAATTAATGGTGCGTGTAAACCAATTTCTGGATATTACGCAAGCGAGCCTGCAACAAACAGTTCGAATGCATGTAATGCAGGTACTTTTGTAGATTTATCAGATACGGGAACGCAGTGGCAGTGGCGTTGTAATGGTGCGGGAACACCAGCAGGGACAAACTCACCAACCTGTACAGCTAATCGTGCAACAACAGTTAATGGTGCGTGTAAGCCTTACTCCGGTACACATTCTAGCCAACCTGCAACAAATAATTCAACTGGCTGTAATGCAGGTAGTTACGTAAACCTTTCAGATACAGGAACACAATGGCAGTGGCGCTGTAATGGTACTGGTACGCCAACTGGGTCAAACTCACCTATATGTGTTGCAGATAAGGCGCCTACTGGATATTGGGGTGGGCATCCAACTACGCCGTTCAGCATTCAATACGGTACTTCGCCAGATATTATGATGAGCCAGTTTGACTTTGATTGTGGAGCTATTGAGCCATCGGCATGTCAAGGATGCACAAGCTTTCCAGCTGTAATTTGTACGCCAGGTGCGGCCTGTGACCCATCTGTAGACACTGGAATATGTCTGATTAACCAACGTTCGTGCAGTTCTCCGAGCATCGATGCGACGGTGTGGGATAGATATCGTTGCACATCAACACCAGGCCCGTGATATAGTGATTATAGACTTTAAAGGAAGTGAAAATGATAAATTTTGGAAAAAGTAAGGATTGTAAGGCATTTAAAGCAATGTCATTCTTTGCTATTGTCTTTTTACTTTTCATTTTTGCATCTTCGCCTTCTCACGCACTGGTCAATGGGGCTTGTGGTCCTTCAAATGGTGGTAAATTTAGAACGATGCCTACACAACCCGCAGAAAAATGTGCGCGTGGTCTTGATACAACAACAACACAATCTGGTACGAACTGGCGTTGGACCTGTACGGGGTCTGGTGGCGGAACAACAGCAACCTGTACAGCAGCACAATGTGGTTCTGTTGCGGGGGATTGCAAAACATTTTCTGGTTATTTTGCTGCGCAGCCTGCGTCTTCAACAGCAAACGCTTGTAATATTGGCGACTATGCAGATACGGCTGACACAGCAACATTGTGGCAGTGGAATTGTGCAGGACGTGGAACGCCTGCTGGTGCAACGGATGCCTGTACGGCAAATCGTGCAACAACGGAAAACGGTGCCTGTAAGGCCATTTCAGGATATTACGCAAGTGAGCCGGCAACAAACACAGCAAATGCTTGTAATGCGGGTACTTTCGTAGATCTATCAGATACTGGAACACAATGGCAATGGCGTTGCAATGGGGCTGGAACGCCAGTGGGAACAAATTCACCTACATGTACAGCAAACCGTGCCACAACTGAAAATGGCGCGTGTAAGGCGATTTCTGGAAACTATGCTAGCCAACCAGCAACAAACACTGCCTCTGGATGTGATGCAGGTTCTTATGTTGACCTTGCCGATTCAGGAACACAATGGCAGTGGCGTTGTAACGGGACAGGAACACCGACTGGTACGAATTCACCTACCTGTTCGGCCAACAAGGCCACGACAGTTAACGGTGCCTGTAAACCAATATCTGGATATTATGGTAGCCAGCCTGCTACGAATACTTCTAATGGGTGTAATGCTGGTTCATACGTAGATCTTGCGGATTCAGGTACGAAATGGCAGTGGCGCTGTAACGGAACAGGAACGCCAACTGGAACAAATTCTGTGACGTGCCAGGCCGACAAGGCAACGACAATTGATGGAGCGTGTAAACCAATTTCTGGTTATCATGCAACCCAACCTGCAACTGATAGTGCCTCTGGGTGTAATCAGGGTAACTTCTTTGAGCTTGCCGATAACGGAACAACTTGGAATTGGCGTTGTAATGGTGCAGGAACACCAACTGGTACAAATTCTGGTACATGTACTGCCCAACGCCGCACAACATTCAACGGGTCTTGTGGTGCTGCGGCTGGTGGAACGTATAGTTCACCCCCCTCAACAAGCCTCTGTTCATCTGGTCAGTCAACAACTGTGACACTGTCTGGCTCAACATATAACTGGTCGTGTAATGGTGGCGGGCAACCTGCTGGAACAAATGCACCATGTACGGCGACAAAGGCTGCATCTTGTCCTGATGGGCCAACTGGGCCTGCGGTCAATGCAACCTGTGGTGTGCATCATAATGAAACCTTTACATCTACACCATCAGGCAGCACAAGCCTCTGTCAAACGGGGACTGCTTCTGCGGTTAGCTTGACTGGCTCAACCTACACATGGACATGTTCAGGTATTTCTGGCGGTACAAATGATAGCTGTAGCGCTATGAAAAAAGCCGTTACTGGATGTACTATGAGACACCCTGTCGTTTGGTCAGTTCCTGGTGGAATGTCTGGCGCGAGACAATGTGCTGAATATTTCCGTAGCGCAAGTCAGACAGGGCCATTTGAAGAGACTAATCATGCTTATGGTTCATCAGGCATGCTTGTCTCTGGCTATTGTGCTTCAGGCGGAGCTTCTGGCTGTCATGGTACTGTAGATTGGACATGTAATAGTGATGGCAGTTTCACCTTTACCAATAAAATTTGTAATACAGGTGATTGGCCATAAACAAATTAATTGCGAACAATATGTTTGGATAAAGATCTAGGAAAGAAATATGTTTAAAATTAATTGCAAAGAAAACATTAAGTTTTGCGCTATACCATTTTTGGTAATGCTCTTATTTACGATGTTTCTTCTTCATACCGATCAATCTTGCGCGGGAGGGCGTTCTGGGGAATGTGGGCTTGCTCATGGCACAGAATTTGGGACTGCCCCTACAGACAAATCTGCTCTGTGTGCTCGGGGTGTTTCTTCAACTGTTACAGTAAATGCTTCTAATAAATGGGTTTGGAGTTGTTCTGGATCAGATGGCATTAATGCTAGTTGCCAAGCTGATAATTGCGGTACCCCGCCTCCGGCATCACCTAATTGTGGGGGGTCATACAAATTTTATTCCTCGTCACCTTCTACAGCACAAAATGATATGACATGTACTTCTGCAACAGCACCTCGTGCATGGGACAAGGGCACATCATCATCTCATTCAAGTGCTGCTTGGCTTAATGAAGGTCAATTAATAGACACTACGTATAAAACTGCACAGTGTGTGAGCCATTCTTCTTGTGCCCCACCGCCCGGATCTTGCACATACGGAGGTAATACCTATGCAGATGGTGCAAAAATTTCGCAAACTCAATACATGTGTGGCAATGGCGAAATGTATCTTGGTGTGAAAAGATGTTGTAATGGAACGCCAAGAGATCTTGTGATTGAAGATTGTGGTAACTATATAGGACAAACATGTCCGTAAATTCAGTATAAAAAAGCGGCTTAAAGGCCGCTTTTCTTTTGAATTAATATTTCAATTTAAAACGCGTATTGCCACCCAGCTTGTATACGGAAATCTGTTTCCATTTGAGGTCCGTTCAAGTCACGATAAAGTGGTGCAGTTGCCTCTATACCAAAACGCTGCCCTTTAAGAACGCCTTGTGTGCCTAATAAATTAACACCTAGTCCAAGTTCAAGTGTCTTCCCGCCATAATTATCAGGGTTGGCGGTTTGCACAGGGGCAATAATAGAGCTATCAACACCATCTATATCGCTTTGTGTTGTTCCAGTCAGGCGTAGGGATGTGCTTATCCAATCGGCCCAGCCATAGCTTCCCCAAGCGGTCAATGCATGTTTGTCACCAAGGGCGTAGCCTTCGCTATTTTCACCCTCGAGACGGATTTCGCTTGTATACTGAGCGCCCCAGCCAAAATTTTTGACGTTACCCGAGTAGGTCAAACCAGGCAAAAAATCATAAGTCCCTGAACCTAATTGCATCGCATAGGGCAGGCGTATGCTTGGACGCATACCCATAGGTGTGAGTACCTCATCCTCCTCATCAATGCTCCCTGTGGGAAGGCTTAACCCCGCGTTCAAATGCACGTGATGAATAGCATCGTCATAAAGACGAATAAGAGCGCCTAACTTTGTATCGCCCCAGCCTTGAGTGTTTGTTTCAAAACGGCCCAGCTCTGTCGTGCCCATACCACCTGCAAAAGTAATATGATCCATTGATTTTTTGGTATAGTTGGCCATTGCCATTAACGTGACATCATCATTTAACCCATACATCGCGCCAAACATATGCATTTGCATGGACATTTCCGTGGGAACAACACGCAAAGTAGGAGGTTGTCCCATCACCGAGGCAAAACGGTTTGGGGTCGTGGTTGCGATTTCCTCTGGTGTTACACCACGAGTGCCAATCCGATTGCCATCCATATCCATGTGTGAATAGCGATAGGATAACATCCACTTGCCTTTTTCATGCATATGATCATCCATAACACCAATAGGTGCATGTGCATTTGAAACAGCAATTCCGTTCCGATAGCAGCTTGTGCATATTTCTGCGGCCATTGAAGTAGATGAAAATGATAAACCGATGCAGGCAATACCTGCACTTAATAAAGTTTTCTTAAAAGTCATTATTTGTCTCCCTAATAGACAATTTAAATATATGTGTTTGAGATTTGTCTTCTAGGCAGGGAGAGGAGGGGCACGTGATTTATAAGATAAAATGAAGTGAGTTGATTTATCTTGAATAATCAACTTTGTTTGTGCCGATGTTTGCTGAATAAGTGCATGAAAATCAAGGTCTGGCGATAGAGCGTTTAAATGTGAAGCTAAACAGAAATCACATTTTCTTTCGGCAAAATCTTCTGAAGTTTGCGTGTCTTCATTGGATTGGTTTACGATTTTTTCGATGCCGTAACTGGTACAAATTTCAATGATGGTGGTTGAATTACCACTGATGAAGGCACAGGCAGGGGATATCCATGACGTAAAGAGGCTTAAACAAATAACAATGGCTATAGTGCGCTGTATGGATAAATTTTGCATTGAACAAATCTAGTAAAAGTTACTGATGCGTTTTTATTTTATGTTGAGGGATATGTCTAGCTATATAATGATTTTTCTAAGTGTAAAACATTATAAGGGTCGATTTTCTTACATTCGACTGTTATTTTCTAAGTCAAAGATTCTAATAACTTTAAATCAAAAAGAAGATTATCACTGTGCGTATCCCCTCCATTGAAGAAGCTGAGGCCTTTTCAGGTCAAAGACCAAGTATTGATGATTATATTCATGAGATGTGGGAGGTTCTCAGTTTTGATCATGAGGATTTATTCTTAGGTGGGGCACGTGACACACTTTTGCCGCATGACCCTAATGAATCTCACTATGTTTATGTTTCTGAAAAGGAAAATCTTGCGGAGGTGCAAGATTATTACGCACAAGTTCGCGCCACCGTCATTGATAAAATTCGCAATGGCGAAATTGAGGGGTACGCAGAAGGTGATGTGCTTGATATAGAGATTAAACAATTGCCACATGATAAGCCGGGTATTTTGCACATACCCAAGCGCGGTCTAAGCCCTGGAATTGACCGATACTCCAAGGGCACTTTTTATAATTGGGATAGCGCCTTTATGATCCGCGGGTTGGTTCAGGATGGCATGGTCGACCTTGCAAAAGACATGGTCGATAACCTGCTTTATGAGATTGAACATTATGACGGACCGCTCAATGCGAACAGTACTTTTTGCCTCAGTAAAGATGCTCAAGGCAATTTAAGAAAGCCACGTGCGCAACTTCCTCTTGTTGCTTCAAAAGTTCTCAATGTTATTTGTAATTGGAGCAAGTTAAAAAGTGAAGGTGGGGAGAGTAAGCTTGAATGGCTTAAGAGAGCAACTGCGCTCTGTGAAAAACACCACGAACATTGGATGACTGGCGCACATTACGACGGGGCAACAGGACTTTCAAAATTTGACACGAACCATGATTTACCTGGCGTGGAGGTGATTTATGCAGAACCTGACCATTATCGCCATGCCTATGACACGCTGTATGACATGTATGAGCGCAATAAAAATAACAAAACACCTATCGCAGACAGACCCTATCAGGAACGCAAGGACGCTTATTATGTTGAAAATTTCCTCGCACTTGATGAACAGGGTACGCCCGTTGCATTCAGCCAGAACGCTGAAACAGGAGAGGTGAGAGGGCTGACAGCGGCTTTTTTTAGAGGCGATTGGGCTATGCGTGAGAGCGGGTTTGATCCATCCCGCCGCTTTGGCTTTATGAATGTTGATATCATTAATCACATTCCTGTTTGTTTAAATGCCTTCCGCAAAAATATGGAAGACAGTTTATCAGAATTGCATAAAATACTAGCAACGGAGGAGCCTGATAACCCGCAATGGCACGAGGGGGCTTCTCGATGGGCGGCTATGGCGCAAAAAACAAAAGACGCAATGCAAGAGCATCTTTGGGACGATGGAGCCCCACAGTACAATGACGACGATCCCAAAAATGAAGCCGACCCAATGCCCCCAACATTTCGTGACCTCAATATAAATCCACTGGCTGAGAAGTATAAGATAGGAAAATTTCGTCGCTACAATTTTGTGAGTACGAGCGCTGCTCCCCTTTGGACAGGAATTGCAACAGAGGCGCAAGCTGCGCAAATCATAGAGAATGTCCTACCACTTTTAGAGAGGGAGTATGGGGTTAGAACAAGTACGCGTCATTCAGGATGTCAGTGGGATTACGAGATTACCTTCTCTCCAAATGAAGTAATGATGGCAGAGGGTGCGGAAAAGAGCGGCTATTATCATACGGCTTTGCGTTTAAGGAAAAAGCGAATTCACGCAATCGAAAAGGAATATAAACGCACGGGCTTTATTTGGGAAAAAATGGAGGTTTTGAACGGCACGAACCAGACAGGTCAGTATATTGGAGAAGGCGTAGGTTATGCTACCAATGATCGTGGATTTGGCTGGACAATTGCCGAGTATATCGACGCCCAGCATGCAATTTTACGCCTTGAAAAGAAGATAGCAGGTGAAGACCCGAATGAACCAAACATCGTAACAAGTTATCTGGTGATATCTGAAGGCACGGCAATACCACCCAAAGACGCGCATCTTGCACATTTGGATAAGCTGTAAAATTTTTTGGAAAAGAAGAAAAAAAATGGCTCCTCGGGCCGGATTCGAACCAGCGACCAAGTGATTAACAGTCACCTGCTCTACCACTGAGCTACCGAGGAACACTAGATGCGTTTTTAATAAGGTTGGCTTGATTTGTCTAGTCTAAAAACGAAAAATTTATGGTTTTTTGTGTTTCTAGGAACAATGGACGTATTTTACCCGTTAACAATGGGAGTTAAATGTGAATAAGGGATGAAAAATGAATTGGCTTACCATAGAACTTAGCGAAATAAATGGAATAATTTTTTCTGCTGCACTTATCTATATTATTTTACTTGTATTAGTGAAAATAAGCGGTTTAAGAAGCTTTGCAAAAATGTCGGCATTTGATTTTGCGGTCACAATCGCTGTGGGTTCAATAATTGCCGATACAGTTGTCACTAAGAGTACAACTGTTGCAGAGGGCACGCTTGGGATAGCAATGCTTTTCTTGTTACAAACCTGTTTTGCTATTTGGCGTAGATATAGAGAAAATACGCATTTAGAAAACAAGCCGCTTTTATTGATGGATGGTAACAAAATTCTCAATGAGAATATGAGATCTGCAAATATTACTGAAGCTGACCTGATGGCCAAGTTACGCGAAGCTAATGTTATAGAGTTGTCGGAAGTTAAAGCCGTAGTGCTGGAAGCGACTGGTGATGTATCCGTACTTCATTCGAAAGACGACAAAAAGTTAGCCGATTGTTTGTTGAAACAAGTTAGAAGATAGTTAATTGGAGGCCCACGTCGGAATCGACCACAGCTTTTGCTTTGCAAAAGCGTGATTATTTAAATGGTTCGTATTTCGGCTGGTTTGTATTTTGCAAAAAGAGTAATGGAGGCACGGGCCGGAATCGAACCGGCGTACAAGGATTTGCAGTCCTCTGCATAGCCATTCTGCCACCGCGCCTTGGAAACATTGCAGAAAGATAGTTGTTACCATTGTTAATCTGAATAATCAATTGGCTTTTTAAGATCTGATTTGCAAAATAACTGGTTTTTACCACGGCGTGCTTTAAATCTTTCAAAGTTTATGCTTTTACGGTAAAAAGAATATGCAGTTCTTGCATCGTTTAAGCATTGAAATAAAGGATTACAAAGCAATCATGTCACATGATAATACAGCATTACGCGATCACATGGTCTGGTCACAAATTGAGCCAGACGGCGTTCAAGATAGTAAAGTTTTAGAGGCGTTTCGCAAAGTTCCTCGTGAAGCTTTCTTACTGCCTGAAAAATCTTTTAAGGCATATCTGGATGAAGATGTGCGCACGGAGAATAACCGTACTTTGCTAGCCCCATCATTACATGCGCGTATGTTGCAGGCTTTGGATATTACCAATAATGATATTGCCCTTGTGATTGGGGATGCCAATGGATATGGCTGTTGCGTAGCGTCTGAGCTTGCCAGTACTGTTGTTCAGTTGGATGCCTCTCAGAACGTGATTGCACGTTCAGAAGAGCATTTTAACAATATGCATGTTGTAAATGTCGTCAGCACGCAGGGCGATATGCACGGCGGGTGTACCGAGCATGCGCCTTATAATGTGATTTACATTAATGGCGCAATTGCGCGAAAGCCTGAAAATATTCTGAAATGCCTTACTGATGGGGGGCGTTGCGTTTGCCTTATCCAGCCCAAGCCACGTGTGTCTGGTCAGGTTGTCCTGTTTGAAAAAGTGGATGAGAATAATTTTTCTGAAACACCTTTGTTTAATGCGCAAGCCCCTTATTTGGAGGGATTTGCCCCAGTTGAGGAGTTTTCTCTTTGAAGGTTATGGCCCTCAAATATTTGATACTGATTGCCTGCCTGACATTTTTTGTGCCTCTTAAGGCAGGCGCATCTGATAATGGGTTTTCACTAAAGGAGGCTTTACAACTTGCTTTAGAAAACAATGCAACTTTGGCGGCCGCGCGTCAGAATTATTATGGCGTTGCTGAAAATCTTGCGCAGGCTGTCTCGGGCTTTCGTCCAGATGTGAGTATTAATGGCGATATAACAAACATCCAGAGTCAGCCTGAGGGGAACTCCTTTATCACACAAGAGGGGGGTAATTTGTCCCGCGGGGCAAGTATTGATGTTGTTCAGCCTGTTTTTCGTGGCGGGTCAACCTCGGCAGAGGTGCGCGCTGCACGTAATGCCATCACGGCGCAGCACTGGCTTTTAAAAGAGACCTATCAAGATGTATTGGGCAATGTTGCGCGGGCCTATTGGGATATGTCCCTTCAGGCCGATACGCTTGCGCTTAATGTGTCTAACAGAGAGTTGCTGCAGAAACAATTAGAGGAAAATCAGGCACGGTTTGAGGCAGGTGAGCTGACGCGTACAGATGTTTCGCAAGCCAAATCAAGGTTGGCGGCGGCAACAGCCTCTGTTGCATCTAGCCAGAGTGCTTTAAATAATGCAAAGGCAAAGCTAGCGGAGTTGATCCGCGTGCCTGTAGAAACTGTTGATTTTGAGACTTTTGACAAGCTTGAAGGTTTTCCTGAGACCGTAACGCAAGCGCTTGAGCTTGCTGATAAACAAAATCCGTCCTCTGTGGCCGCACGTTTTCTACATAACGCCTCCGTTGATGGTGTCAATAACGTGATTGGTGAATTGTTGCCGCAAATTAATCTTGTGGCTCAGGCGCAGGAGACCAAGGATCCTTATCCTGGTTTTTTGGATAGCGAGAGAACAGAAACAATTCAATTAAACGCAACAATTCCTCTTTATCAATCAGGTGCAACACGATCGCGCGCTCGTCAGGCTAAATATGCAGTGGCTGAGAATAAAGCTACTCTTATTGAAACCGAGGAGGAGGTGCGCACTAAGGCTATCCAATCGTGGGAGGCTTACAAGTCCGCAGAATTTGAGATAGAGGCCTTTGAGGAGCAGATTGAAGCGGCCACCGTAGCGCTTGAAGGTGCAGGCGAGGAAGTGCGCTATGGCCTTCGTGCTGCCATTGATGAGCTGGATGCCCAGCAAGAGTTACTTGATGCGCGTGTGTCGCTTGTACGCTCTCGTTTTAACCGTGCGAATGCCGCCGTAGATGTGATGCAGGTCACTGGCCAGTTTTTGCCTGCCCAACTGGGCTTAGATATGTCAACACTTCCGCAAAACCAGGAGGTTATGGACAAAATCGGTGGTAATTGGTTTGGTTTAGATGTGGATTACACGAAATAGTGTCTTTGCGCACTTTGACATGGAAGCCACAAAAAGTGATACTCGGGTATTAAACCAAGAATTTTTTGTTACGGGATGACTATGGCCGCGCAGGAAGAAGACCCATCAATCGAAGAGATTTTGGCATCTATTAGACAGATTATTTCAGATGATGAAGAGGAGGCTACGCCTGCTCAAAAAGCACCTGAAGCCCCCAAGAAGGCTGAAAAGAAATCTGAGCCAGTTGTCGCGCCTGAGCCAGAGGAAGATATTCTTGATCTCAATGATATGGTTGATGTTGATGATGAGGAAGATGATTTTGTCATTGGCGCAGATGATATTGATGACGAGGAAGATGCATTTCCAGAACCAAATTTTGATGTTGACGACGATGAGGCAGAGGATGTTCATGCGGCAACAGAAGATGATATTGATTTAGAGCTTATGGATCATATCGTTGCAGATGAAGAGGATTTTGATGTGAGTGAAGATAATTCAGAAATTATCTCGGACCGTGCTGCCGAGGAGGCCGTGGGTGCGTTAAGCAAACTAGCCCAAAATGTTGCGTTGAGTAATCGCAGTGCTGATGTAACCTTGGAGGACATTGTGAAGGAGCTTGTGCGTCCTATGTTGCGTCAATGGATTAACGAAAACATGTCCGATATTGTTGAGGCACTGGTCGAAAAAGAACTTGAAAAGCTCGTCCGTCAGGCACGAAATAAATAAACAGATTTTTTTCTTCTGCGTACAAAAAACCCGCCACAAGGCGGGTTTTGTTTTATCACTTGAGTTGTGATTAAGCTTCTTTTTTCTCTGCCTTTTCTGAAGACAAGAATGAACCGAAACGCTTTTCGAATTTTGACAATTGTCCTTTTTCGATAACGCGTCCTGTACCACCTTGCCATGCAGGGTGTGTCAATGGGTCAACGTCAAGACGCAACTCATCGCCTTCTTTGCCCCATGTAGAGCGTGTTTCGTATGTTGTACCATCTGTCATCACAACTTTGATTGTGTGGTAATCTGGATGTGTTTCAGCTTTCATCTGTTCTCTCCTAAAGATCAATCTCGCGCAAAGCACGTGTAAATTCAGGCCGTTTTATAGCTTGCCCATTTCACAAAAGCAAGGAAAAGCATGCAAAATATTCAAGTTTTTTGAATGCAACTAGCCTGCCAATGATTTTCCAGCGGATTTAAGGTCTGCAAAGGCCTGATCAAGGCGTGCAACCATACCTTTTTCACCTTCACGCAACCATTTACGTGGGTCATAGGCCTTCTTGTATGGTTCGCCAGTATCTGGGTCAATTTGATGCTTGAAAGCGCGCCCATTAGCCTCCACATATTTGCCAACATGCTCAGCAAAGGCATATTGCGTGTCCGTATCAATATTCATTTTGAAGACACCATATTGAAGAGCTTCGTCGATCTTGGCCTGCTCAGAACCAGACCCACCGTGGAACACAAGGTCAAGCGGGTTGTTACCTGTCTTGCATGTCTTTTGGACCAGTTCCTGTGCCTTTTTCAAAATTTCAGGGCGCAACTGAACATTTCCAGGCTTGTAAACGCCATGCACGTTTCCAAAAGAGGCTGCCAGTGAGAAATGGCCAATTTTTGAAAGCTCTTCATAAGCGCGGAGACATTCATCTGGTTGTGTGTAGAGCTTGTCATTATCAATCTCGTCCGAGCCAACGCCGTCTTCCTCGCCACCTGTGACGCCAAGCTCAATCTCAATGCTCATTTCAAGACGCGCTGCACGTTTTAAAACGCGTGCACTTTCACTGAGGTTAAAGTCAATGTCTTCTTCGGATAAATCGAGCATATGAGAGGAGAAGAGAGGGTAGCCCAATTCCTCATAATGACGTTCACCATAATCAATGAGTGATTCGACCCAAGGAATAAGGGCCTTATTGGCGTGGTCAGTATGAAGGGCAACACAAATGCCGTAATGTTCGGCCAGCAAATGTACGTGACGTGCGGCTGAAATAGCGCCTAAAACCTTTCCATCATAGGAATCAGGAAAGCCTTTTCCTGCAAAAAATTCAGCCCCGCCGTTGGAGAGTTGAATAATCACATCGGATTTGTTTTTAGCGGCGGCCTCCATCACGGCATTGATAGAATTTGTACCAACAACATTAATTGCGGGCAGGGCGTATTTGCCCTCTTTTGCGGCCTGAATAAGTGTTTTGTAATCCTCGCCGTAAACGACACCTGGAAGTAGGTCAGACATAAATATCCTTTAAGTTAAAATTAGTTGTCGTAGCCAACTGAATGCATTTTCATGGCAGTGTCGAGCATACGATTTGAAAAACCCCACTCATTGTCATACCACGTCATGATGCGCACAAGATTGCCATCCATAACCTTTGTTCCTTCAAGAGAGAAAATGGAAGAATGTGGGTTGTGGTTAAAGTCGGTTGAAACAAGCGGTGTATCGTAACAATCAAGTATACCTTTAAGTTCACCTTTAACGGCCTTTTCGATGGCTTCGTTAACTTCTTCAGCTGTTGTATCGCGCGCGCTTGTGAATTTCAAATCAACCAGCGACACATTGGGTGTTGGTACACGAATGGCCACACCATCAAGCTTGCCATTCAAATCAGGGAGTACTTTACCTACGGCCTTGGCCGCGCCTGTTGATGTTGGGATAAGGTTAAGGGCGGCTGCACGTGCACGGTGTAAATCCGAATGCATCGTATCAACAATACGCTGATCACCTGTGTAGGAATGAATAGTTGTCATGAAACCCTTTTCAATTCCGATAGCGTTGTGCAGGACATGGGCAACAGGGGCGAGACAGTTTGTCGTGCAAGAGGCATTAGAGACAATCTTGTCGCCCGCCTTAATCTTGTCGGAATTTACACCATAAACAACAGTAATGTCCTCGTCCTTTGCAGGAGCGGAAATAAGAACTTTTTTTGCACCAGCCTCAAGATGCTTGCTCGCATCCTCACGCGCAGTGAAACGCCCGGAACATTCGAACACAATATCAATATTCATCTTGTCCCATGGCAATTTGGCTGGATCTGGCTCTTTTACGCTTTCAATGCTTTTTCCGTTGACGATAAAAGTATCCTCATCATCACCCTTTACATCAAAGGGGAAAACACCATGAACAGAATCGTATTTCAAGAGATGCGCATTGGTTTTAACATCAGCCAAATCGTTAATCGCAACAAGCTCGATATCGGTGTTACCACTTTCGAACAAGGCACGACACACAAGGCGTCCAATACGTCCAAATCCGTTAATTGCTACTCTTACAGTCATGAAATTATCCTTTTAACTAAGTTATTAAAGTAAGTGATCTAGTTGTTTGCGTGCTTTATTGACTATCATCTCGGGTGTAATTCCAAAATGATGATAAAGGTCATCAGCAGGGGCCGATGCGCCAAATCCAGTCATGCCTACAAATGAACCGTGTGCTCCGATAAGTGCATCCCACCCTTGTCGAACGGCTGCTTCACAGGCCACCTTCACGCTGTCATTACATGTGATGCTGGCAATATAGTCACTGTCCTGTTCAAGGAACAAGTCCATACAAGGGACAGACACAACACGCACACCCTTTGGAGCATCTTTTTCAAGTTCTTCGGCGGCCTTCATTGCAATTTCAACCTCAGAACCAGATGCAAAGAGTGTGATTGCAAGTTCGCCCTTGGCCTCTTTTAAAACATAAGCACCACGGGCACATTTATTTTCATTAGAGTTTTCTCTAAGGAGTGGCAGTTTTTGACGTGTTAGTGCAAGCACGCTCGGTGCGCGGGTTTGTTTAAGGGCAAGCTCCCAACATTCAGCCGTTTCAATCCCATCACATGGGCGGAAGGAGTAACAATTTGGAATAGCACGAAGCGAGGCTAAATGCTCAACGGGTTGATGCGTTGGGCCGTCCTCACCAAGGCCAATAGAGTCATGTGTCATCACATGGATAACTTGTGTTCCCATAAGAGCTGCCAAACGAATGGCCGGACGACAATAATCGGCAAATTGCAGGAACGTACCAGAATAGGGTGTTACACCGCCATGAAGGGACATCCCATTCATGATTGTTGCCATTCCATGTTCACGCACACCGTAATAGATGTAACGTCCTTTGTAATTATTGGCGGGACTAATACCTTCTTCATAGCCTTCAACACGTGTGTTGTTCGAACCTGTGAGGTCAGCCGAGCCACCAATCATCGTTTTAACTTGAGGGATAAGATATTCCAAAACCTTACCCGAGGTCTGGCGCGTGGCAAGCTGTTTATCAGGATTGTTGGCAAACCAGTCTTTTGCCGCATTTATAGAGGGGGATAAATCGCTGTCTGTGTAGTCATGATCCATGGCCCTTTTGAAAGCCTCTTTTTGCGCATGCGCATCGTATCTTTTCTGCCATGCTTCATAGGTCTCGTTTGAACGCGCGCCAATCTCACGCCATGCCTTTAGGATATGTTCGGGAATGTCAAAGGGCTCGTAGTTCCAGTTAAGATTCTTGCGTGCGCCTGCAATTTCCTCATCACCCAAGGGCGATCCATGAGAGGAGCTTTTATTTTCCTTTGTGGGCGCACCAAATCCAATACGTGTTTTACAGGCAATGAGTGAGGGTGTGTCAGTTTGACGCGCCTTAGTAATGGCGTCTTCAATTTCTTTTGGATTATGTCCATCAACGGCTTGTGTGTCCCAGCCGTATGATTCAAATCGTTTACGCACATTTTCGGAGAATGAAAGGGATGTTTCGCCATCAATTGAAATGCCGTTATCGTCATAAAGCACAATCAGCTTTGAGAGCTTCGTATGTCCCGCAAGTGAGCATGCCTCATGGCTTACGCCCTCCATCATGTCGCCATCACTGGCAATCACGTATGTCCAGTGGTCAACTAAATCATCGCCAAAGCGCGCATTCATAATGCGTTCGGCCAATGCAAAGCCAGGTGCTGTTGAAATGCCCTGACCAAGCGGACCTGTCGTCATTTCAATGCCTGCATGTGGTTCATATTCAGGGTGACCAGCGGTAATTGACCCTAGTTGTCTGAAATTCTTAATCGCATCAAGTGAGATTTCCTTATACCCTGTCAGGTAATTGAGTGCATAAAGCAACATTGAACCGTGCCCAGCAGAGAGTATAAAGCGGTCGCGGTCGGCCCATTCGGGTTTTGCGGGATTAAATTTCAAAAATTTGCTGTAAAGAACGGTTGCGACATCTGCCATTCCCATAGGCATACCTGGATGCCCGCTGTTGGCTTTTTGAACTGCATCCATGGACAGAGCGCGGATTGCATTTGCCAATTCATTGTGTGAGACGTTTATGAGTGAAGATGGTTTGCCCGAAGGTGAGACGGCCTGTGCTTGCGTGGTCATTGCAATACCCTTTGTAAAGTAATCAATTGAACTGCCCTTAAATATGCACGCCACGGCGAGTGCGTCAAGGTCTACTGGGGTGATTTCAAAGTAAAAAAGCTTTATTTATCAGGTGATAACTTGGTGTCACATCTTGACGGTAAAAGAATGCCTTTGTTATAGTAATATCATTCTATTATTTTTGTTAAAGATGTGCTCTCAACACATTGTTTTAAAGGGAATTTTGTAAGTTCATGGATATTAAGCATATTAAAGCATCTCTTGTGCGTTTGGATGATGCGATCACAGCGCTTGAGCAAGGATACAGTGTTTATTCTGAAAACCTTAAGTTGGCGCAACGTCAGTTGGAAATGTTTGAAGAGAATAAGGCAACTGCTTCGCGCATTGAAGAAGACCGTCGTAAGAAAATTGTGGGTCATTTGGATAAGGCTATTCAAAAGGCTGAAGCTATCTTGTATGCAGAAGCTTAGATTTAGATAACTAAAGGTTGAGAAAATGGCAGAAGTTACAATCGAACTGAATAGTAAGAAATATAATATTGCTTGCGATGATGGGCAGGAGGCTCGCGTTGCCGACCTAGCTCAATATATTAACGAGCGTCTTGTGCAAATTGCTGGCCCAAATTCAGGCCATGCCAGAACAGATTCTCACCTCCTTGTTTTGACATCACTTGTATTAGCTGATGAAATTTATGATTTGAAGGACCGTGTGTCTGGCATGCCTGCGGAAGCACAACAAGGCTCTACAATGAACGAGGAAGAGACAAGATTGATTGCGCAAGCGGTTGATCATTTGCGTGCCCGTGTTGAAAAATTAACACAAGATATGCGACACGCTGCTTAAACTTAGTTTTTCCCGATTTCACTTAACTTTTATTAAGCATCATTCTATATAATTAAATAGTTGCTGCGCTACGCGTGATACAATCTAAATCCGAGTGGCCGATAGCTATTCGCTTGGGAGCTGTTCCTTGGCAGATCGAAGTGTTTTGCCGCCTCGACTGCTGATACGGCACCCCCCTGATTTTCAGGGCCTCTTGCGGATAGATAACGTACACGGTATGCGTGGCAACTTTCTTTTCTTCTGCTATAATTTCTTCATGGATAATAAAGACGACATTCGCCAATTTGCTTATAAACTGCGTAGTCAAACTGCTGAACAGCAAGATGTTGGTGTGGAAGAGGCGCTTCTTTCAAAATTTAAAACATGCTTTCCCATTAAAGACTACAAAGAGAACATTTTTGCACTTTACTGGCCTCTTGGCGACGAGCTGGATTGCACCCCTATAATTGAGTGGTTGCTTTCTGAAAATGTTATCGTTGCGCTTCCTGTTATTGAGGAGGGTAGCCGTGTGCTTTCCTTCTTCACGTGGGATGGAAAATCGACATTACAAAAGGGAGGGCTTGGCACAAAAGAGCCTGATCGTAAAAAGGAGGTTACGCCAGATATTGTTTGTACACCTTTGGTTGCTTTTGATCGTCAAATGTCGCGCTTGGGGCGTGGTGGCGGTTATTATGATGCGACCTTATCTGATTTAAGAAAAAATAATCCTGATGTGACTGCTGTGGGTCTTGCTTTGGATACGCAACTTTGTTTATTTCCTTTGCCATGTGAAAAACATGATGAAAAGTTGGACATTATTTTGACACCCAGTATGATATATACGCCGCGTAACGAAGCGGTTTAGAAAAGAGTTTTATGAAATTTTTATTTTTAGGCGACATTTCCGGAAAATCTGGGCGTCAGGCTGTTGCCGATTATCTTCCCAAAGTTAAAGAAAAACTTAGCCCTGATGTGGTCATTATCAATGCCGATAATGCGGCGCACGGCTTTGGGACAACCGAAAAAATCAATGATGATCTGCTTGAGATGGGGGCTGATTGCATCACCACAGGCAATCATGTGTTTGATCAACGCGAAATGCTTTCAGCGATTGGACGCTCACCAAAGGTTATTCGTGCGGCAAATTATCCTTCAGGAACTGCGGGTCAGGGTCACCATGTAGTAACCACAGACAAGGGAAAGAAATTGCTTATCATTCATCTCTTAGGCCGTTTATTTATGGAGCCTCTGGATTGCCCGTTTCAAGTTGTGGACACTATCCTAAAGAAACATACTTTGGGTGGCACGGTACAGGGCATTTTTGTTGATATGCATGCCGAGGCCACATCCGAAAAAATGGCGATGGCGCAATATCTTGATGGGCGCGTGTCGGCAGTGATTGGTACGCATACGCACATTCCAACGGCTGATGCACAGATATTGCCAAATGGAACGGCCTTTCAAACTGATGCAGGTATGTGTGGAAACTACAATTCTGTTATTGGTGTAGACAAGGATGTGCCTGTGCATAAATTTGTGAATAAAACACCAGGTAAAACGCGCATGTTTCCAGCTGAAGGCCCAGGAACGCTGTGCGGAACATTTGTGCAAATTGATGATGCAACTGGCAAGGCAACATCCATTATTCCAGTGCGTGTGGGTGCGCGTCTTGAAAATACACACCAGTTTGATTAAAACTATTTCACAATTTTAAAACAAAAAAGATAAGGTCGTACGTCATGGCAGGTCATTCCAAATGGGCAAATATTCAACATCGCAAAGGTGCGCAGGATAAAAAGCGCGCCAAAATTTTTGCAAAACTGGGCAAGGAAATTCAGGTCGCTGCGAAGCTAGGCGGTCCTGATCCTGATGCGAATCCGCGTTTACGATTAGCCTTAGCAACGGCGCGAGCGCAATCACTTCCAAAGGACCGTATAGAGGCGGCTATCAATAAAGGTGCTGGTATTGGTGGTGACGATGTTGATTACGAGGAAATGCGCTATGAAGGATATGGTCCTGGCGGGACAGCCGTCATTGTTGATGCGCTAACTGATAATAAGAACCGTAGTGCAGGCGATATCCGCGCGTGTTTTACTAAAAATGGCGGGAATATGGGCGAATCCAATTCTGTTTTGTTCATGTTTGATCGCGTTGGACAACTTATTTACAAAGCTAATATCGCCACAGCAGATAAAATGTTTGAAGGGGCTGTTGAGGCAGGGGCAGGTGATTGTGAAAGCGATGATAACTTCCATGTAATCACTTGCGAGGCTGATGATTTTGCAACCGTGCGTGATGTTCTGGTTGAGAAATTTGGCGAGCCAGAGGAAAGTGGTCTTATCTGGAAGCCTAATGTTATGTCCGATATTAATGAGGATCAGGCGCGCACGCTGATGAAGTTGGTTGACGCATTGGAAGACAATGATGATGTACAAACAGTGACAACCAATATGGATGTTTCTGATGACATCATGGAAAAATTAATGGAAAGCGCGTAGTTTTTGTTCTACACTTGTTCCCATGAGAGTTTTGGGAATAGATCCAGGGTTACAGATTACAGGATGGGGCATCATTGATGTTCAGGGTAGCCATTTATCATATGTTGATTCGGGCATAATTAAATCCGAGCGAGGGGCAGAGGATGCGTTACGTCTTGCCTTTATTCATGCTGAGCTTAAAAAAATCATTTCACAATATGAACCAGATACCGCAGGCGTTGAGGAAACATTTGTAAATAATAACGCCGCATCTGCGCTTAAGTTAGGTCAGGCGCGTGGAATTGCCCTTATGACGCCAGCCCTTATGGGTTTGTCCGTTGGTGAATATGCGGCCAATAAAATCAAAAAATCGGTTGTTGGGGCGGGGCACGCCGATAAGAAACAAATTCAGAGAATGGTGTCTGTACTCCTTCCAGCCTCTGGAAAATGTAGCGCAGATGAGGCAGATGCGCTTGCAATTGCTATCACGCATGCGCATCATGGTATACACCGTGCTCTTTCAAGTGCGATCGTCTAAACAAAGGATAAAAACATGATTGGAAAGCTGACAGGTCAGATTGATTCCGTTGAGGATAATATGCTTATTCTTGATGTGAACGGTGTTGGTTATCTTGTTTTTGCCTCTCCACGCACTTTGTCGTCAGTTCCTGCAAAAGGCGAGGTTTGCACATTGTTTATTGATACCCATGTGCGAGAGGATCATTTCCACCTTTATGGCTTTATTGATAAGGCTGAACAAAGCTGGTTCAGATTGTTGACAACCGTGCAAGGGGTTGGCGCAAAGGTTGCGCTTGCTCTTTTTGGTGTGGCTGCGCCTGATAAATTACAGGTGGCCATCATGGCGCAAGACAAGGCTGTGATTACACTGGCCGATGGTGTTGGCCCCAAGCTGGCCACGCGTATTTTAAGCGAATTAAAGGATAAGGTTGGTACGCTCAGCACATCTGATTTTACACCTCAAGCCGGCTCATCTACACAAGGTGCAGCCGTTAATATCGCACAAGGCGATTGTTCGGAGAATGCAAAGCTGGATGAGGATGCGGTTTCGGCACTTATTAATTTGGGATACGGGCGTGCGGATGCGTTCTCCGCTGTTATGCGTGTGCGTGCCAATGATAATGCAAGCGGTGACCTTCAGGGGATTATCAAGCAGGCTTTAAAAGAATTGAGTAGCTAAAATGAGTTTGGAAAGCGTCATACAGAAATCACCAGATTTGGAGCGTGAGAAAAATCCTGAAGACAGCTTTCAGGAAAAATCCATGCGCCCGCAGACTTTAGGTGAATTTATCGGGCAAGAGGCCTTGCGTGCCAATCTCAAGGTCTTTGTTGAAAGTGCGCGTTCGCGAAAGGAGGCAATGGATCATGTTCTTCTCTTTGGTCCGCCAGGTTTGGGTAAGACAACCCTGGCGCAAATTATCTCCAAGGAGCTGGGTGTAGGGTTCCGCGCTACCTCTGGGCCTGTGATTGCAAAGTCAGGTGATTTGGCGGCAATCTTGACCAATCTCGAAGAAAATGATGTCTTGTTTATTGATGAGATACATCGTCTTAACCCTGCTGTTGAGGAAATTCTTTATCCCGCAATGGAGGATGGCAAGCTTGACTTGATTATTGGGGAGGGGCCAGCCGCGCGTTCTGTGCAGATTGACTTGCCACCCTTTACACTTGTTGGCGCAACAACGCGTTCAGGGCTTCTGACCAACCCTCTGCGTGACCGTTTTGGGATACCGTTGCGTCTCGAGTTCTATGATTTTGAGACCTTAGCCGAAATTGTGCGCCGTACAGCACGTTTAATGGACATTGATATGGATGAGGCAGGCAGCATGGAAATCGCTAAGCGTTCACGTGGAACCCCTCGTATTGCGGGACGCTTAACGCGCCGTGTCCGTGACTTTGCACAAAGCGGTGGACACAAGATCGTGACATCTTTGGTCGCTGATGAGGCGCTTTTACGTCTTGAGGTTGATGGTGAAGGATTAGATGGTATGGACCGCCGTTATCTAAACTGCATTGTTGAGCATTATTCGGGTGGTCCCGTTGGTATTGAAACTCTTGCAGCGTACCTATCCGAACAACGTGATGTGATTGAGGAGGTTGTCGAACCTTACTTGCTTCAAAAAGGATTTATTCAAAGAACTCCAAGAGGAAGGGTTGTTTCTCAAAGTGGTTTCAATTACTTAGGTAAGGAATATAAAGTTAAATATGAAGATAAAGACCTGCTTGAGGGGCTTTAATTCATGACGAAAAGCCACGATTTACCCATACGTGTTTATTATGAGGATACTGATGCCGGAGGTGTCATGTATCATGCTAGTCATATTCGTTTTTGTGAGCGTGGTCGCACAGAATTTTTGCGCGAGCTAGGTTTTCAAAATAGTGGTTTGTTCAAAAAGCACGGCCTTTTGTTTGTTGTGCGCCATCTTTCAGCTGACTACCGAATGCCCGCATTTCTTGATGATATGCTCTCGCTCACAACATACGTTTTATCGACGAAAAACACATCTTTTGTAATGCGTCAGACTTTGAAACGCGATAAAAACACTCTATTTGAAATGGATGTAGTGATTGCGTGTATTTCAAAAGAAGGAAAACCTGTTAAAATCCCGTTGGAAATCTTAAGTCTTCTTAAAGACTAACTCTAATTATAAGGAAAAATAAATGTCTCCAGATACCGCTATTACCGCCATTGAAAATGCGCAATTAGCAGGCACAGCCGCACATGATTTAAGCATCTTTGGTCTTTTTATGGCCGCAGATATCGTTGTTAAATTTGTTATGCTTCTCTTGATAGCTGCGTCTGTTTGGTCCTGGACAATTATTTTTGCAAAACGCAAAACGCTTAAAGGATTGTATCGTCGTGCTGATCGTTTTGAGGAGGCCTTTTGGTCTGGGGAGCAACTTGATAAACTTTACGAGCGCGTGCGTAAAAGTACACCTGATCCACTTTTAAAGACTTTTTCTAGTGGCATGGATGAATGGAAGGGGGCAACATCTTCTGGTTTACCATCATCTGAAACAATGCAGGCCTCTCTCAAACAACGTGTTGAGCGTGCTATGACATTAACAACCTCACGTGAAATGCATATTCTAGAGAAGGGCATGACTTTCCTCGCCTCTGTTGGCTCAACGGCCCCTTTTATTGGTTTGTTTGGAACGGTTTGGGGGATTATGAACAGTTTTACCGCCATTGCAGGCTCAAACAACACGTCCTTGGCTGTCGTTGCCCCTGGTATTGCCGAGGCGCTTTTTGCGACCGCCTTGGGTCTTGTTGCGGCGATCCCCGCCGTTATTGCCTATAACGTCTTTTCAACACAAATCAGTGGGTATGGTGAGCGTTTGGACGCTTTTACTGATGAATTTCTAAGTATTTTATCACGTCATTTGGATACCCGCTCATCTCCATCGTCATCTGACGCTAGAAGAAGGGCCTAAATCTTATGGGGGCAAACCTTCAAAAAAGAGGCGGTTCTTCAAGGCGCGGTAGACGTCGTGCAGGTGGCTTCACACAGATGTCGGATATCAATGTGACGCCTTTTGTCGATGTGATGCTTGTTCTTCTAATTGTTTTTATGGTGACGGCACCCCTTTTAACGGCAGGTGTTCAGGTGGATTTACCTGATAATAACGCGGCTCCTGTAAATACGACTGATGATAAACCGATTGAGATTTCAATAGATAAGAGCGGCTCTGTTTTTGTTGGCGAAACGGAAGTTGAATTGGAAAGACTATCCGTTTTATTAAATGAGATGGCAAAGGAAAATACAACCGAACAACGTATCTTTGTCAGGGGTGATAAGGGCGTGTCCTATGGCGAGATAATGGATGTCGTAGGTGTAATATCGGAAACAGGCTTTACAAAAATTGCGCTCGTTTCTAACCCTGCAAACAAGTAACCTTTTATTCTATAAGTCCCATGACAAGTAACAACCCCGATGATGAAACAGATGCTTCTTCAATGAAAAGGCCACTAACGGTCTCTTTGATAGCGCATGGTCTTATTATTTTGCTTTTAATTGTTGGTCTTCCTCATATCAATACGCGCGATTTTGTAGAGCCACAGCCTATTGTCGTTGAGTTGGCGGAACTTGCAGATATTGCACAAACGGATAAGCCCAAGCCTAAACCTGTAAAAGCAAAGCCAGAGGAGATGCCGCCACCTCCAAAACAAGAGGATTTGCCAGAACCCGCAAAGGAGTCAAAGCCTGAACCTAAGCCTGAACCTGCGCCTGAGCCTGAACCTAAGAAGGAGGAGGTCAAACCTGAGCCCAAGAAAGAAGAGCCAAAGCCCGAGCAGCCGGTTAAGGAAGAGCCCAAGAAAGAAGAGCCAAAGCCCGAGCCGGTTAAGGAAGAGCCCAAGAAAGAAGAGCCTAAAAAAGAGGAAGATGCATCTGATTTTGACTCTATTTTGAAAAATTTGGCTAATGTTGAAGAAACGTCTGACGCGGATATTGAAGAGACGAAAGAGGAAACCAAGCAAACAAGTTCCTCTGATGCACCGCTAGGTGATAAGGTGACAATGACTGAGCTGGATTTATTGCGCCAGCAGCTTTCACGGTGCTGGAATTTGCCAGCAGGGGCGCAGGACGCACAGGATTTGCGCATCGAGGTGCGTATACAGGTTAATCCCGATCGTACTGTGCGCGGAACGGAAATTGTCGATCAAGGGCGCTACGCACGAGATGGATTTTTTAGAGCAGCTGCTGATTCAGCGCGGCGTGCAGTTGTAAACCCCAATTGCAGCCCTTTGGAGTTGCCGCCAGAGAAATACGAACAATGGAAAAATATTTTAATCGTTTTTGACCCGCGTGAAATGTTTTAAGCTTACGCCCGTAACAAAAGAAAGAATCATTATGAAATTTACTTTACCCGCATTTATTGCATGTCTTTTGATGGTTTTTGCGCTTCCTGCACATGCTGAATTACGTGTCGATGTGACGCGTGGCGTGTCCGAGCCTGTCCCAACGGCAATCCCTGATTTTCATGTTGGGCCGGGTGGTGATGCGCAACTGGCAACGCTTATTCCGAGTATTATTCGTAATGATTTGGAAATTTCAGGATTGTTCAGATTGTTGCCGCAAAACGCCTATATTCAAGACCCTGCCTCTTTGCAAACAGGGCCACGTTTTGCCGAATGGCGTGCTATTAATGCACAGGTGCTTGTGTCTGGACAGATTGTTAACAATGGAGGCGGTCAGCGCGTTGAATATCGTCTTTATGACGTGTTCTCTCAACAACAACTTAATGGGATGGCTTACAATGTGACGCCAGATAATATTCGACGTATTGCCCATATTATTGCTGATGACATCTATGAGCGTCTAACTGGTGAAAAGGGTTATTTTGATTCACGCATCGTTTATATTTCTGAATCTGGAGAGGGGCGCGCACGTACGAAACGTTTGGCTATTATGGATCAGGATGGCGCCAATCATAAATATCTGACTGATGGGCGTGACCTTGTTTTAACGCCACGCTTTTCGCCAAACGAACAAATGATTACCTACCTCTCTTATAAAGATAACAAGCCTCGTGTTTATGTTTATGACCTCAATACTGGTCAACAGCGCATTATTGGTGATTTTCAGGGCATGACCTTTGCGCCACGTTTTTCACCCAATGGTGATAGTATTATAATGTCACTTGCACGGAGCGGTAATACAGATATTTATGAAATGAATTTGCGCAGTGGTCAGCAACGTCAATTGACCAATAATGGTGCGATTGACACAGCCCCTAGCTACTCACCTGATGGAAATCAGATTGTTTTTGAATCCGACCGCGGCGGTACACAACAACTCTATGTCATGAGTAGAAGTGGTGGTGAAGCGCGCAGAATTACATTTGGGCAAGGACGCTATGCAAACCCTGTGTGGTCACCACGCGGAGATTTGATTGCTTTTACGCGTATGCAGTCCGGTAAATTCTATATAGGCGTTATTCGTCCTGATGGGAGTGGAGAGCGTTTGATTACCTCTGCTTACCATGTAGAGGGGCCAACATGGTCACCAAACGGGCGTTACCTTGCATACTTTAAAGAAACGCCTTCGCGCACAGGACGTTCATCGCGTTTATACTCGATTGACCTTACAGGAAATAACGAGCGAGCCTTGGCAACACCAGCCTACGGATCTGACCCGGCCTGGTCACCTTTGCATGAAAATTAAATTATTTTAGATGGTCTTTGAAAAACTCTTGGACTTCTAAATAGACGTCACGTTTAAAGGGCACGATATAGCGGAGCAATTCCCCAAAGGAAAACCACTGCCATTTTTTGAATTCAGGTGTTTCATCAGCATTGATATCGATATCCTTATCTTCCCCAAGAAATTCGAGCGCTACCCATGTCTGGCTTTGTCCGCGATATTTTTCCTGAAATAATTTTTTACGAAGGTGTGGTGGAAATTCATATGTGACTTGCTTTGGTGCAATTTGAAGGATATTTGCATGCTCTTTAAGCAAACCCGTTTCTTCCTTTAACTCTCTGTAGACGGCGCTATGAATATCCTCGCCTTCATCAATGCCGCCTTGAGGCATTTGCCATGCCCCTGTTGTATCAAAGCGCTGACCACCAAAAACAAGGCCTTCCTTGTTTATGATGACCAGACCAACGTTCTGGCGGTAGGGAAGGTGTGATAAATCTGTTGAATGGGAGACCATAATTTAAATTATTTGAGTAGGGCAGAGAGTGGAACAATTTGAATATTTGCGTTTTTAAGTAAACTAACAAGTTCATTTATCTCATCAATTATGGCGGGGCCAGGTTCAACAATAATAGCACCGCGTTTTTTCTCTGTGATTACATCCTCGAGAAACGGCTCGATTGCATTTTTTTGAGATGCTACGGTTTCAAATCTGGAAAAATATAAAACTGGAAAGTTGTTCTTATCAAAATAAACAAATGGCATTTTTAGGCCATTAAAAGCACTCATAAGCTCACCTTTTAACTTTCCGTCGCCATATGTGAGTGCCCCGAGATAATCTTCGAAAAGCTTGCCTAAGGCAGCCACACGTTTTTCGCGCTCCTCTATCGTTGATGTTAAAACAATGTCCAAAGGACCTGTTGCAACGTTAAACTGATCCTTCAGGGGGGCGTATCCCCAAAATTCCTGATTAAAAAAGCGCGCTTTATCAAACGCTATATTTGTCTTTTGTGCATAGGGCGAGACCGCAAAGGTTGTATATTCAGGAAAAGCATCATGCAAAGTTTTTGTCACGCGGGGTGATAGACCGTAATCGACAACAATCAAAGATATAATTCCACGATTATTTACTAAGATATCTGGGGCTGCGACAGGTTGTACGCTCATATCCTCAATAGGCGCTGTGACTATTTCTTTTTCAATGGTCTGCGGTGCAACCTGAACATAATCATATGATTTATGGAAGAGGGCAGTTTCATTTTCTTCAGAAATGAAGGGCAATCCCAAAGCAATAATAGCGACAACAACAAACGTTCCAAACAGTCCAGATAAAACAGCCAGGAGGTTTAATTTTGGACTGCTTTTTTTCTCTTTCTTATCTGATGCCATTACATATATACGATGCTTAAAACTTATTCAGTTCCAGTCTTTTCTGCATCGTCCTTCTGTTCTTTGGTTTCCTTAGAAACGTTTTCACCTGTTTTAGCCGGCGTGTTGTCCTGACTGAAAAGATTCAGCCCTCTCAAGAGGTCAACAGCACGCGAAAGTTGATAATCAATAGGCTCTTCCTCTGCTTCGGCATCATCTGAGGCTGAGTTTTCATTATCGTTTGCAGCATCACCTTTTTTAGCGTTTGGATTTTTGAGAGCACCACGCAAATCGCTTTCACGGAAATTCATGTCAGCAATTTCCTCAATTTTAGCAGGGGCAACTTCAATGTCTGGTGTAATCCCGCTTGCCTGAATTGAGCGGCCAGATGGCGTGTAATAACGTGCAGTTGTCAAACGCATAGCATTATTGCCAGGTAATGGCATAACGGTTTGCACAGATCCTTTACCAAAGGATTGCGTTCCCAAAATAATAGCGCGCCTATGGTCTTGCAAAGCGCCTGCAACAATTTCAGAGGCTGAGGCAGAACCACCATTAATAAGCACAACAATTGGCTTGCCATTTGTCATGTCACCTGCTGTGGCATTGTCGCGTTTTGCATCTTCATCACTGCGTCCGCGTGTTGACACAATTTCACCTTTATCAAGGAATATATCGGAAAGCTCGATGGCCTGTTCTAAAAGTCCACCTGGGTTATTACGCAAGTCGAGCACATAACCTGTAATTTCTTTATTGGCCTCTTTATCTAAATCACGCAGGGCCTTTTTAACGCCATCTGCCGTGTTTTGAGAGAAGGTTGTAACACGAATATAACCAATATCATCCCCTTCCATACGAGAGCGCACAGAACGAATTTTAATAATATCGCGCACAATGCGTGTTTCAATGGGCTCGGCAACGCCTTCACGTCTGATCGTGAGTGTAATGGGTGCACCAACCTTACCGCGCATCTGATCAACAGCCTCACTAAGAGTTAGCCCCATAACAGGTTCATCATCAAGATGCGTAATTAAGTCACCTGCTTGAACGCCAGCCTTCGCAGCGGGTGTATCATCAATGGGAGAAACAACTTTCACAAGGCCGTTTTCAAGGGTAACTTCAATACCAAGACCGCCGAATTCACCGCTTGTCTGAACACGCATATCCTTGAAGTCATCGGCATCAAGAAAAGAGGAGTGCGGATCAAGGCTTTCAAGCATACCATTTAGTGCGTATTTGATGAGCGTTTCATCGTCAATATCATCAACATATTGTGCACGTGCGCGTTCAAAAACCTCACCAAACAAATCAAGCTGTTCATAGGTGACAGCTGAATCTCGACCGATTGTATCAGGGTTTGTGCCATTTATACGCTGATCTTGAGCCTGACCATCCTTTGTTCCAAAAAACATCACACATAAAAGTGTTGAGAACACTAAAAAGGTAAGTAGGGAAATATGTGTAATGTTAAAGCGCGTCTTCATTTATGACTCCAGATGTGGTCGAAATTTGAAAAAGATATAATAGATATTACAAGTTTTTGAGCGCTTTTAAAGGGTCTATTGGCTTTTCTGCACGTCTAAGTTCGTAATAAACAACATTTTGGTCTTCATTCTGAAGATTGCGTGTTTTTCCAATAGGTTCGCCAGCACTCACATGTTGTCCGACAATAGCATCAATTGTGCCTAGACCAGCTATCAGGCTGTAATGAGATTTCGCATGTTCAATAATCATCATATTGCCGTAATTTTTAAACGTGCCTGAATAGCGGACATCGCCCTCTGCGGGTGTAGTGACGATCGACTGGGCGGCGCTAGTAATATGAACACCATTGCTGACCGCGCCTATATTATCCTTATCCCCATAATTTATGACTATTTTGCCTTGAACAGGTAACTTAAACTCACGCCCTGCAATGATGGGGCGTTCTTTTTTCTTTCTTTGGGGTGTTTCAAGGGATGTTTTTTGGTTTTCCGCGGCAAGATTAGAGAGCAACTCGGACAAAGACTGGGCATTTTTAGCGGCGCGTTCGGCTTGCTTTCTTGCCTTTTTAAGATTTTGGTTGGTCGAGATAACCTCTCTGTTGCGCTCTTGCGTGAGCGCTTCCAGTTCATCGGCTTTTTGAGAAAGAAGTAAGAGTTTTTCACTCAGATTCGCCTGATTTTTCTTCTTCTCGGCTTTTATCTTCACAAGGACATCAATTTCCTTTTGAAGGGATGTGATGCGCTCTCTTAATTTTGGCTCTATACTTTCAAGCGTAATATATGCCGATAAGTTGTTTTCAGCCTTTTCAGGGTCAAGCATAAGAAGCTCGGGCGGTAGTTGCTGCAGCTGATAAAGCGTTGTGATGAGCTGTGAAAAATCTGAATAATTATTCCGTAATTCTGCTAACTCACGCTCATAAAGTTTTTCCGTTTCTTTCAACTCAGCATTAAGCGTATTTTTCTTTTTCTCAAGCATCTGAACTTCTTTTGTTTTGGAAACAAGGTTCTTGCGAAGCCTCTCTAGCTTCTCTTCGCGCCCCGCGAGATCCTTTTCCATTTCATACACACGCGCCTCTAACTCGTCCTTATCTGCATTCATAGTCTCTAGGATGAGGGGCTTTGTGCTTGGAATAGGTGTTTCAGCATGAAGAGGCGTTATTCCAAGAGTAACGAAGATGAAAGCGGATGAGATATATTTTGAAAGGGATAAAACCATGACACTAGTTTTCACATTTATGGACATGATTCTCAAGCAGAAGCTTGTTTAGTCCTTGTGATAAGGGTGGTTTGTCATGATTGTATGAGCGCGGTAAATTTGTTCAAAAAGCATGACGCGTGCCAATTTGTGCGGCCATGTCATTTTCCCCATACAAAGTTGCAGTGATGCTTTTGACTTAACGTCATCTTTTAATCCTGATGAGCCACCAATGAGGAAAATGAGATGTGAATGTTGCGGCAGGATCTTTTGCTGTATGTGTTTTGCAAAGGCACGGCTTGATAAATCTTTACCGCGTTCATCCATAGCAATAATGTAGCCAGAAATGTTTGAGAGTGCGGACAGGATTTGAGTATTTTCATCGTGATACTGCTCAACCTCATCCTTTTTCTTGCTTTCTATCTCTATAATCTCGACAGAGTAGGGCAAGCGCTTGATATAGGTTTCTACCAGAGCAGCTTCTGGCCCGTTCTTAAGGCGATTACAGGTAATGAGCGTGATTTTCATGGATAAAAACGTAAGGTGAATCGAACCAAGGAAAATGGCTGATTGAAAAGAAAAGGAAAGTTTTTAAGTCTTAAGCGTGTTGGGGAGCCGCGCCCGTAGCACTAAAGTCGCCCCACATCATTTCAATATTATAAAACCCTCTTACCTCGGGACGGAAGATATGGACAATAATGTCGCCTGTATCCAGGACAACCCAATCACCAGTATTCAAACCTTCTTTGCGAATTTCAGTAATATCGTAAAAATGAAGTTTCTCTATCAGCTTCTGGGCAAGTGAGACTACCTGCCTAGATGAGGTCCCCGTACAAACAATCATATGATCTGCCAAATGTGCGTTATGGGCCAGATCTATGACCTCAATGTCAGTTGCTTTATTCAAATCCAATGTTTTAACAACCAACTCTTTTAGATCATCAGGCTCTAAAGGGCCTTTTTTCAATGTTGCCAAGTTTTAAATACTCCTTTTCTATGGCATAAAAATAAACAAACCCCGCCTCAACGAGACAGGGCATTTTCAATGCTCTTCGAGATTTCCAAATGTAACCCCACAATTTGGGTCAAACATCACCATATATTCATATTACTAAAGAATGAGGGGTGGTGGCAAGCATTATCACCGTAATAATGTCGAGGAAAGGGGGTTCGTGCGCCCTTGTTTAACCCAATAAACTGTATTTTTATCAAAGGGTTGGTTTGTTCTGCGCGTCAAATAAAGTGATTTTAATTTTCTCTGTGAAAATTTTGAAAAAACCGTATTTTTAGCAAAATTTAGCCACGGACGACGCGCAATGAAGGCGACAGGCATTATGCGCAAAATATCCTTGAAATTCTCCCATCTATGAAATCCATGCGCCGTATCAAGTCCACCAATCCAAATAAAATCAGTATGTTGATAGAGCTTCTTCAAGGTTTTTAGCGTCTGATAGGTTCGAAAAGAGTTTATGTGATCCTCAAACGGTGTGATTCTTATCCATCTTAGCCCTTTTGTTATATCTCTAGCTTTGTTTAAGCGTTTTTGATGTGCGCTTTGAGCATTTGGTTTGTGTGGATTTTGCGGCGTGACAAGCCACCAGACGGCATTCAGATTTAATATGCGTTTCGCAACATGGGAAATATGGACGTGGCCTTTATGCGCGGGGTCAAACGACCCTCCTAAAAGACCTATACGTGTGTTTTTAACCTGAGAAGAGGGCGGAAGTTGGCTTTGCCGAATAAGTGAGCGATGTGAGCCAGAATAAAGCAAGCGAGTTATGCAACATCCTTAAGGGTGTCAGGCAATTCTTTTACTGTCTTTTTAACAAGCGCATCATGAGATTTTTCGTCCAAACGCTGCATTAAGATTTGCGTTGTTGCGGCTATAGCTAGCTCAGAAGCTTTAGACTTCATATGTTCAACGGCATCAGCCTCCATACGCTTAAGGCGTTGATCTAACCATTTTTCACGGCGCGAAGCGCTTTCCTTCATTTGAGAAGAGGCTTTCTTCTGAATACCCTTGGCATGTTCCTTTGCAGTTTCAATTATACGCTTTGCCTCTTGATCGGCTTCACGCTGCTTGCGTTGGAACTGCGCAAGTAATTCTTGCGCCTCGATACGAAGATTCTCAGCAGTATCAATATCGTTTTTGATTTTCTCAATACGGCTATCAAGCGCATTTAAAACGCTTCTGCGTCCAAGTTTATAGCTAACAACTGCAAAGATAATAAATGAGATGAGAACCCAGTTATTTGTATCTTGAAAAAAACTTTCCATGATTATGCAGCCTCTTTTGTATCGGTATCGTTTGCAATTTCACCAACAAGCTTTTGAACCTCAGCTGGTTTAATTGAAATATCCGCAAGTTTTTCTACTGCTTCAGCAGTTAATACGGCCACCATCGATTCAAGTTCAGCCATAACCTGAGCCTTTGACTTTTCAATAGATTTTTCAAGCTTGGCCATTTCCTTTTCCGCGCGTGCGCGAAATTCGGCCTCGGCCTTTGCCATATCAGCCTTAATTTTGTCTTCAACTTTTGTAATTTCGCTTGTTGAATTTAGACGTGCCTTGGCAAGGTTAGCTTCATATGTTTCCTGAACCGCCTTGGCCTTGGCTGTTAAATTCTCAGCCTCTTCCATTTCGCTCTCAATCAAATTACGACGATTATCAATAACCTTTGAAAGTGCAGGTAAAGTCTTGTTTGCAAAAAAGAGGTAGAGAAGTCCGAACATGACAAAAAGCCAGAATATTTGGCTTGGGAACCATGTTGGATCAAATTGCGGCAGTCCTTTTTCAGCAGCCTCGCCATGCGCCTCAGTAGCAGCGAATGTAACATCCGATACGAGAAGGGTAAGGGCAAAAAAACCAAATTGTGAAAACCGCAATTTCATTCGTTTAGACTTTCAGCTTATTTCTTAACCGAAAACAAGAGCAAGAGAGATAACCAATGCGAAAATCGCAAGAGCTTCTGTCAAAGCAAATGTCAAAAAGAATTTCTTGTCAAGAATCTCTGCTGCGCCAGGGTTGCGTCCAACAGCTTCGTTGTATGAAGCAAAGATCATTCCCAAGCCAAGACCAACGCCTAGTAGTGGTAGAAGCGCAATTGCTCCAGCTAGTAGTTTTACTGCTTCCAATTCCATAATTGTAGTTCCTTCCTTTATGTTTTATTGGATATCAATTTGTTAACTCTAAATTCGTTTCGGATAGTACAGATTTTCAAGCCCTTTACAAGGGAAAGTCTGACAAAATATCCTTATTTTTAATGCTCAATCTCTAATGCATCCTTTAAATAGATACAGCTCAAAATTGTAAATACGTAAGCTTGCAGATAGGCAATTAAAAGCTCAAAGGCAATAAGCACTGCGTTAAACACTGTTGGAACAATGGCGGCTAAATAGCCAACTGATCCCAATGCAATGAAGCTGACTGCAAAACCTGCAAATACCTTTAAAACGATGTGCCCAGCCATCATGTTTGCAAACAAACGCACAGATAATGTTATCGGACGTACGAAAAACGATACTAGCTCAAGCACAAAGATGAAGGGGGCTAGCCAAACGGGTGTTCCTGGTGGAATAAACAGGCTAAAGAAATGAAAGCCATGCTTAAAAAATCCGATGACAATAACCATCATGAAAATCATAAGCGCAAGTGCAACGGTCACGATGATGTGTGATGTGTATGTAAATGAAAACGGGATAAGTCCAAGAGAGTTACCCAGCATCACAACAACAAAAAGTGTAAAGATAAGAGGAAAGAACTTACGTCCCTTTGGGCCAACATTTTCCCGAATCATGGACGCTATGAACTCGTAGAGCATTTCGGAGGCCATTTGTAGGCGACCTGGCACCTGCGCCTTTGGTTTTACAGCTAGTGTCATAAATATAAGTGACACAACGACGCCAATAGCCATCCAAAGCGATGAATTTGTAAAAGAGACATCAAAATTACCAACATGAAGCGGAAGAAGAGGGGTAATTTCAAACTGTTTCAGTGGATTTGCCATTCTTTATATCCTGTAACTCTTTGATATTTCTATATTTGTATATGCCATCAAGGATATCCCTTGAAACCTTGCGCCTTATTTACCCTTTTTTTGACGTTTATGCAACTCCGCAAAGCCGACTCCAGTGCCAATTTTTTGTGTAATTTTGTAAATATTCAGAAATGCAGAGCAAACGCCAAGTAATAAGAAGGCAATAAAGAGGAAAGGCTTTGTTTCAAAATACATGTCCAAACCATAGCCAATGCCGCCACCAGCAACTAATCCAACAAGAAGCTCTGTTCCGGCACGAATACCCAGTTGCATATTTTCATTTTCTACCTGTTCTGCTGCCTCGCGCTTGAGGGTTTCCTCGGTGGGTTTTCCAACACCAGCATTACGTGCATTACGCAGTTTTTCTTCCATGCTTTGTGTTTCGTTGTTATCAGACATAAACTTTATCTATTCCGCGACATCCAGAAAGTCGAGTTTTTGCTGTAAATCCACCGAGACAAGCTGTGAGACACCTTGTTCAGCCATAGTAACGCCGTAAAGCCTGTCCATACGTGCCATGGTCATGCGATGGTGCGTAATAACAAGGAAGCGTGTTGAGCCATTGGCTACCATTTCCTCAAGCAGCGTGCATACGCGGTCTACATTCGCATCATCAAGTGGTGCATCAATCTCGTCTAGCACACAGATGGGAGAGGGGGTTGTTAGGAACATCGCAAAGATAAGGGCAATAGAAGTGAGTGTTTGCTCGCCCCCAGATAGCAATGAGAGCGACTGTAAGGATTTTCCAGGAGGTTGCGCATAAATCTCAAGGCCAGCCTCAAGAATGTCATCTGACTCAATCATCTCCAGATGTGCCTTGCCGCCATTAAACAGACGCGAGAATAATTTCTGAAAGTAACCATCAATAATTTTAAACGCAGCGGTCAAGCGCGTGCGTGCCTCGTCATTCAATTTTTGAATTGCCGTTTCTAGTTCAGAGATAGCCTGCGACAAATCGTTTTGCTCGGCTAAAATTGAGCCGAGCTGCTTTTCAATTTCCGTAGCTTCTGATTCTGCGCGCAAGTTTACCGCACCGATCGCCTCTCTATCTCTGACAAGGCGTTCCTTGCGGTTTTTAAGATCTTCAGCACTTCCTGTTTTTATCTGCCCATTTTCAGTATCTTTGCACTTCGCAAGGGCTTCGGCCTCTGATGCCATTAATTCAGCTGGATCACATTCGAAACGCTCCTCGATGGATTGTTGCATATGTGCCTTTGATTGATTTGTAGCCTCTAAGGTTGCCATGGCACGCCCGCGTGCCTCACGTGCATCCTGATATTGCGTTTCTTTATCTTTCAATGCCTGTCGTGTATCTGTGACCTCTTGCTCCAATTTGGCAAGCTTGTCCTGTAATTCCTGCTTACGACGTTCAAGAGCGCCAATCCCATCAAGGATGCCTGTAATCTCGGCTCGAATTTCTGTGGGACGTCCTTCATTCTCTTTAAGTTTACTTCGCGCAGATACCTCACGTTCAGCTAGTTTTTCAAGCTGGTCTTTGGCACGAATGACTCGGTTCTGAAGATTAACACGTTCATCAGTAATAGCGTGTAGGCGCATTTGGCGTCTTTTGTTATCGCTTTCCACACGGTCCAATTCAGCGCGCGCCGAATGGTAGGAAGTTTGTGCTTCATCAAGTTTTTTCTTCTTTTCCTGCAATGCTTCATCGTCAGTTTGCGACTCTAAAGCAGCCTTTGAGATTTTAAGGCTTTCTTGCTCAGCTTCTAATTCGGCTTCGGTCGTTTCAATCTGCGTCTTTACATTCGATAAAGATTCTTCCAAACGAATGCGCTCTTCTGTTTGTTTATCTAACTTTGTTGAGAAGAGCTTTAAGTCTCGACGTGCGTTTGAAACTTTTGCCTCTTTTTCTGAAAAAAGCTGCTTTAGCTCTGAGATTTTTTCTTTAGCAGATGAAATGTCTGTTTCTTTATTTTCAATCTTACTGGTTAATGCCTGTACCTTTTTATCTAGTGAAGGACGTTGCGCAATTAAGTCTTTTAATTCGTTTTTTTGTTTAAGGAGGGAAGCTTGCAGGTCAGGCGCTTCGGCATCGATAGTATATCCATCCCATCTTTGATAACGACCATCGGCGCTCACTACAGATTGTCCAAATTGAAGATGAGAGCTTACAGTTTCAAAAGTGTGATTATCCTCTACATAGGCGACCATTTGCAGCGCAAGGTGCAGCGTGACAGGTGCCTCAACATAATCTGCCAAAGTTTTAATGTCATTAGCAAAGCGCGGTGCGTTTTTCAGATTAAGGGGTGTTTTTGTCCATTTCTTTTTTGCGCTATTATCAAGAGAGGCCGTTATAGCTTCGCCCAATGCACGCGAAAGGGCATTTTCAGCACCTTTTTTCGGGTTTAACATGGACAGAACTGGTTGCTCTTGTGTTTCGCTATCAGTCTCTAAAATAGATTGGAGCGTACTAATTTTTGCCGTACAGGTGGCCTGCTTACTCTCAGCCTCTGACAGCTCTTTACGAAGAGACGCTATTGCCTCCTGTTGATTTTCCAACTCATTTTCGGCATCAGCGCGTTTTTCTCTTAACGTCGCAATCTCAGCTTCAAGCTTTGTGATTTCTTTTTCAAGTACGTCACCCTTTTCCTTTGAAGGGGACTGGCTGTCAAACGTATCCTTCTGGGTAAGAAGTGACTTTTTCTTCTCAGTCAGACTGGAAAGCGCAGATTTAAGTTTTTCAATAGCACTTGTTGCGCTATCAACACGCGCTTTATTCTCGGCATAAGTCTTCATGCTTGCTGAATAAGTCGCATCAAGCTCATCAACCTGTTTTTTTTGTGTAACCAGATTCTTTTGAAGTTCTTTGATTTTGGCGTCCTGGTTTTCATTACTGCGGCGCAAGATCTTTTCTTCGGACTCCAATTTTTCAATAACAGAGGTGTTTTCAATCAGATTGGCTTTTTCGTGTTCTTGATCCTCGACCAGACCTTCAATTTGCGTTTTTAGATCACTTAAAACCTGCTCCAGTCTCTTTTCTTCTTCCTCAAGGCGCTGAAGCGTAATATTTTGTGTTTGCCAGATGGTTGTCGCCTCTGTAGCGCTTTCACGTACAGAGGGAATGTCCTTTAGTTGTGTCTCAAGCGTTTTATTGAGTTGCGCAATCACGGTCATTTTTTCGGCAACGGACCCTTCAGCTTGTTTCACATGCGCTTGTGCTTGCTCACAGGCTGTTTCTGCCTGAAGCCATTCGATGGAGGCTAATAAGCGTTCGAGTTGCGCAATTTCCTGATTTAAGGATTTATAGCGTTGTGCCTGACGAGCTTGCCTCTTAAGTGAATTATATTGTGTTTCAAGGCCTCCAATTGAGTCCTGTATTCGTGCAAGGTTTGTACTGGCTGCCTTTAACCGTATCTCTGCCTCGTGACGTCTTGCATAAAGGCCAGAAATACCAGCTGACTCCTCTAAAATTTTACGACGCTCCAGAGGTTTGGCATTAATCATTTCTGTGACGCGACCTTGCGAAACAAGGGCAGGGGAGTTAGCTCCAACAACCATATCAGCAAAAAGCATTTGCACGTCACGTGCGCGTACGACCTTACCATTGATGCGATAGGTTGACCCCTGATCTTTATCAATACGGCGAATAACCTCTATTTCCTCAAATTGTGAAAATTGGGTAGGCGCTGTCTTGTCGCTATTATCAAGATGAACAGTAACCTCTGCGAAATTGCGCGAGGCGCGCTTGGCTGTTCCGTTAAAAATAACGTCTTCCATGCCACCGCCACGCATGCGCTTGGGTGAGTTTTCACCCATAACCCAGCGTAAAGCCTCAGTTAGGTTCGACTTTCCACACCCATTTGGTCCAACAATACCAGTCAGACCTTCACCAATTTCGATTTCGGTACTGTCAACGAACGACTTAAAGCCGTTTAAACGCAGTTTTGTAAATTGAACCATTCTTTTCTAGTCGCTCAGGAGAAAGCCTGATTATTCACCCTCGGTTGTCGTGGTCTCATCTGTTGTTTCCTCAGCCATTGCGTCATCAGATGGTGCGCTCTCCATAGTGTCACCCATCGTTTTGATACCCTTATCAGCAAGCAATGCATCAAAGCGCTTTACGAAAATTTCATAAGGCTGATTACCAACAAGTGTGCTGTCCTCGTTAATGACGAATGTTGGTGTTGATTTAATTTCATACTTTTGTGAGGCTTCCTGAACACGCGATGTAAGCGCTTTTTGTAGGTCCTCATTTGTTAGACAGGCATTGAAATCATCCTCTGACATGCCAGCCAATTTTGCATTTTGCTTCAGCTTTTCAATATGGTCGCCTGAACCAAAAGCCCATTGGTCCTGTGTTTGATAAAGAAGCGTTTGGAATTTTTCGTACTTATCAGAAGGCATACAGCGCAAGATAAGCGTTGCATCAAGAGCGGCTTTGTTTAAAGGGAACTCGCGGAAAATCATACGCACCTTATTTGTGTCAATATAATCCTGCTTGATACGCGGATAGGTATTTAAGTGGAATGAACCGCAGTGCGAACATGTTAATGAGCTGTATTGCACAATTTGAATAGGGGCAAGCTCATCACCAACTGCAAAATCTTGTAATTCACCTGTTGTGCTTGAGATTTGTGTAAAGTCACCTGTTTTATCCTCCTCAAGCTTGATGCTCTCATCATTTACAGGTTCGGCTTCTGGATCCTCACTAAAGTTTTCAACATCTGTATCAAGAACAACTGAACCATCCTCGTCTGACATGGCAATTTCTGTTAAATCGTCCTCAACCATAATGGGTTCTGATGACGTTACGAGTGAGTCACCTAGCGAGCTTTCACTTTTATTTGTGCTGTAGAGGTAATAAAGCGCACTTCCCAAGGCAATCAAAACGATTGCTATAATGATACCTGATGTTTTCTTTGATCCAGTTGACATATGCTACTGCTTCCTTTCATAAGCCTGGTACAAGATTGACACCAGGCATGTTGCGAACATGTAATTAGAATGCCCGTATACTGGCATTTAAAAGGGGTGGATTGCAACTGATTTAAATATCTTTAAAAAGCTTTATCCACAAAGGCTAGAAGGCTCTTTAAAGTGCTCCTATGAAGACCTCTACACGGTCTTGGGGAATTTGACTGTTCTCAACAACCATATCGCTACTTAGACTTCCTAGGGCGCGAATTTTGACACTTTTTGCCTTAACGCCTTTCTCGATGAGCCAGTCGCGTACTGATAACGCACGTGAAAGCGAATAACTGCGTGCCTTTCCGGCGCCATCTGACTCGTTGCTCTGCGCATAAGCGTGAACGTAAATCAACTTTGTATCGGGAAGCTTTTTATAAACCTTCAAATGATCCTCAAGTTGTGACATATGCGTTTGTGAAAGTGTAATGCGGTCACTTTGAAAACCTAGAATAAGCGCATCTGAATTTACTTTGCCGCTATTAGTGCCAGAGGCGACGGGCTCTAATGATTGCGCTTCAACCTTTTCTGCTTTTACAGCCTTAAGGGGTTCACTTTTAATAATTGGCGTAATAGGCTTTGTTTCAACCTGCATGGGTTTTTTTTGAGCTGGCTTCGACGATGGTTTGGGCACAACTTTTATTGGCTCAACCAAGACCGGTGTAGTTGTAGGAGCAGGAGAAGGTTGTGGTGAAGTCACGGATGGCTCAGGCTCATCAAAAAGAGAGGTTGGTGGCGTGTAAAATTCAATTTCTTCTGAAGACACCACCATGGGCATGGTGTTCACACCTAAAACAATGATAGCGCCAATAAGAAATCTATTTAACACTCACAAAGCTCTCAAACTTTTTATGAAGCACAGAATTCGTGGCAATAATGGCCTCTGAATAAACAGGGTTATCGTTTTTCTTGCTCAGGGAAGTCACCGTTCCACCTGCCTCGCGCACTAGCAACATGCCAGCAGCAGCATCCCATGGGTTGTAACGGCGTTGCCAGAAGGCATCAATACGCCCTGCGGCTACATATGCCAATTCCAGAGCCATTGCTCCAAAATTACGGTAGACGATGTTCTCGGCCTTTAATTTCTCAAGGCGAACCATAAAGCTCTCCTTGTCATTTTCGACCTGAGCATATTCTCCACCAACAACGACAGCCGCTTCCATCTTCGCCTTTGACGACACACGTAATCTCTTTCGACCGCTGACGAAGGCACCGTCTCCGCGATCGCAGACAAACATTTCATCCATGCAAGGGTCATAAACAACAGCGGCAACGACTTCACCGGCACGTTCGAGCGCAATAGAGATACACCAGAAGGGTATGCCGTTTAGAAAGTTCATAGTCCCATCCAGCGGATCAATGATGAACACACTTTCGGTGTCCTCGCCATCAACACGACCAGACTCCTCCATCAGAAAAGAGTAACGCGGACGCGCATCCTTAAGCTCTTCAAAGATGATTTTTTCGGCACGCTTGTCAGCGGCAGACACAAAATCAGCAGGCCCTTTTTTTGAAACCTGCAACTGATCGACTTCTCCAAAATCACGTAAAAGAGAGCGTGACGCCTTTTCGGCGGCACGTATCATGACGTTTAAATCGGCTGTTCTTTTAGGCACTTTAAAATCCTTGTGTTTGGTGGGTTAGTCTTTAGCTTTTTCTACGTAGGAGCCATCTTCTGTTTTGATAACAATACGTGTTCCACTTTCAATATGAGGGGGCACCATAACGCGTGCGCCATTATCAAGAACAGCTGGCTTATAAGATGTAGTGGCTGTTTGGCCTTTAACTACAGGCTCTGCCTCAACAATTTCAAATGTTGCCGTATCAGGAAGCGAACCGCTTAAGGGCTTACCTTCATAGCTTTCAACTTCGACTTCCATACCGTCTTGTAAGTAAATGGCAGCCTCACCAAAAAGCTCTTCCTGAACGGTGATTTGCTCATATGTGCTTGTATTCATCAGAGTGATGGCTTCACCATCTTTGAAGAGGAACTGATAAGGCTCTTGATCCAATCTGATTTTTTCAACAGACTCTTGAGTTCTGAAGCGTGTATTGACCTTTGTGCCTGTTTCAATGTCGCGCATATAGGCGTTCAAAAATGCGCCACCCTTACCAGGTTGGGAAACGTCACCTTTAAGATAACGGCACAAACGTCCTTCAAATTCGATAATGTTTCCAGGCTTTAATGTATTGGCATTAACTTTCATAAAACTATCCTTTGTTTTCCTCAGTCTTTAATACAGATTTTCCGAGCGAGCGCAAGCGTGACTTTAGGTCTTCATCCTCAATATTTGCCAGAAATTCCTCAAGAGTTGCTTCTTCGCTCTCAGTTAAAATTTCGGACTTTGAGGCCGCTTGAGATTGAGCCTCTTTTCTGACTTCACCTGCCTCAAAAGCAACATCGTAAATATAGTCAGGACCAAGAATACGCGCCATGCGTTCCAAGATAAGCCCTTTTTTGTAATGAAGAACAGTTGTAAGTGCGGGTGGCGCATCCACGACAAGCGTACGCAAGTAATCACCTTTTTTCTTTTGCATCTTGATGCGAGAAGGGGTGGCCTGAGCGGACAATTCGCCGCCTATAATTTCTGTCCAGTTTTCTAATACACGGCCAAGCGCGACAAACTTCTTCTCAAAAGTTTTGCCGCTAATATTTTTTATGCTGTGAGAAACAGGTTTTAATCCACTCATGGCTTGCACCTTAGAACTTTTTCACTACCTTGTCAGCATATGAGTGTGAAGAAAATAAACCCACAAGATTTCCGACAGAGCCTGCTCGCATGGTTTGATAAAAATGGGCGCGAGCTCCCTTGGCGTTATAAGGGTGGAGCTCATCCCAATCCCTATCATGTCTGCCTATCAGAGATTATGTTACAGCAGACAACAGTACAGGCCGTGAAGGATTATTTTCTGAGCTTTATTAAAATCTGGCCCACAGTTTCTGATTTGGCAAATGCGCGCCAAGAGGATGTTACAGCTGCTTGGGCAGGGCTTGGTTACTATTCGCGTGCACGCAACCTTCATAAATGTGCACTTGAGATTTCTGAAAATAATGGCGGTGCGTTTCCCGTAAATGAAGCCGCGCTTTTAAAGCTGCCAGGTATTGGCCCTTACACGGCCTCGGCTATTCGTTCAATATCGTTTAACAAGCCTGCAAATGTCGTTGATGGCAATGTGGAGCGCATCATGGCGCGCATTTTTGCTTTGAAAACGCCTTTTCCCAAGGGAAAGGAGAAAGCAAAGATAAGGGCTGCGTATTTCATAGGTAAATTTGAGGGGCGGCATTCAGATTACGTACAGGCACTTATGGATTTAGGGGCAATGATTTGCACACCCAAATCTCCAAAATGTGCTTTATGCCCCATATCAAGATATTGTGCTGCTTACAAACATGGGCTTGCGGAAGATCTTCCCAAAAGAGAGCCCAAAAAAGCCACGCCTCAGAAATATGGAACGGCTTATATTTTTATAAACAATCAAAATGAACTTCTGCTAGAGCGGCGGCCAGAAAAAGGATTGTTAGCTAGCATGATAGGTTTTCCATCAACGCAATGGAATGAAAAGAAGGAAAGGGAGGGGCTTCTTTCTAACGTAACAAAAGAACTTGAAATAAAGGAGCTGCAAGAGGTTAGGCACGTCTTTACGCACTTTAAGTTGCAGTTGAAACCAATTCTAGTACGATATGAAAGAGAGCAGGCGGAAGATTTGTTGAGTGAAGGCCTAAAAGGCTCTCATTTTTGGCAAAATATTGAGGACATTGATGCTGATCATTTGCCGACCTTGTTTGCGAAAATTCTAAAACTGGTTAGAGCGGAATTAATATGAAACACCTAATAATTGTTATTATTTTTGGATTTTTAATTCTTTCAAGCGAGCTTGTTCTTGCACAGGAGAGCGAAACGCCAAATGAGGCTGTTGAAACTGCACATCCAAGAACGCATTACAAACTAACGACTTATCCAAATCTCTTAAAGCTTTACTGGAGGGATTCAAAACTGAATACTCAGGAGGCAGATGATTTGGATTATTATATTGTTAATTCAGCTTGCGATATAGCCAAGGAGATTGAAGGGAACGACTTTAAGCGTGAAGAGTTACGTGATGCTATGGCACGTCATCTTCGTTCTGCGCGCCGTAATTATTCAAACCGCTTTTACTTTATTCAGCCATTGCAACTGGGCGAGTATAATTTTGACAAGAAGGCCTTCGAAATTCTGCCCGAGTCTCAATATATGGACGTCAGGCGCATTCGTATTTCGAATAATAGCAAAGAGGATTTGACGGGTGATTGCAGAAAACTGTTGCCCGACAATGTAGAGCTTTATGAGCGCGCTCCTTTAAACGTGGTCGCCAATCTTAATCAGCCATTTAACTTTCTTGAGGTTCCCGCTAGTGAAGAAATCTTACGTCTTTATCTTGATTATATTAAAACCGAACCTCAGTTAGAAGCGGAGCGTATGGGCTACATTGTGTTTTATGTGTCTCTGAGCACCTATCTTGAGAATGCGCGTGACGCATCAGCGGCAACAGGTATTGTTGCCGAATACAAAACCAATCTTGATTTTATAGAGGTCTATGCCGATCCAGAGCGAAAATACCCGCTCTTTTTCAAATTTTTCGAAGAAAAATAAAGTCTAATTAAGCTGGTTATTTCCTAGCTCTGCCTTGTCCAATGATTGGCGCATTTTTTCGCGCAGGACATCAATGGGATAACGGCGACCGTCCTCGTGATAATGCCAATAGGTCCAGCCATTGCAGGAGGGCGCATTTTGCAGTGTTGCGCCAACCTTATGTATGGAGCCGCGAAAACTGTTCTTACCTTCATCAACAATCAGCTGACCATCAGCGCCAACCTTGGCTGTAAACTTGTTCTTTGTGTCTGTTAGCTCTGCACCTGGCTCAAGAAGACCGTTTTCGATAAGCCAACCAAAAGGAATACGCTTAGCTTCACGCTTGGAAGGGGTATTTAAAACATCCTCTTCGGATATTGCCTCTGTTTCAGCAATACGCTTTGTAGCATGTTTGATATAAGTCTTGTCTTCATCAATCCCGATATAGTCGCGGCCTAACTGCTTTGCAACAGCACCTGTCGTGCCAGACCCAAAGAAGGGATCCAAAACAACATCACCTGGCGCAGTGGAAGCCAAAAGAACACGGTACAGTAAAGACTCCGGCTTTTGCGTTGGATGTACCTTAACTCCATCTGCGTCCCTTAAACGCTCATGCCCTGTGCATATAGGCAAATACCAATCCGAACGCATCTGCAGGTCATCATTAAGCGCCTTCATGGCCTGATAATTAAATTTGTACTTACTATCTTTTGATTTTGCGGCCCAAATGAGTGTTTCATGCGCATTCGTAAAACGACGCCCACGGAAATTTGGCATTGGATTGGATTTACGCCAAATGACATCATTCAAAATCCAGTAACCTAAATCTTGTAAGATCGCGCCCATTCTAAATATGTTGTGATATGAGCCTATGACCCAGATTGCGCCATCATCGCTAAGTAGCTCGCGCGCCTCTTTCAGCCACTCGCGTGTAAAATCATCATATGACTTAAAGCTTTCAAATTGATCCCAGTCATCATCCACGGCATCAACCTTTGAACTATCCGGTCTGTGCAAGTCACCTTGTAACTGAAGATTGTAGGGAGGGTCAGCAAAAATCAAATCAATCTGCCCCTTTGGCATTTTGCGCATTTGCTCAATGCAGTTTCCTTGCATGATCACATTGCGCTCAAGCTCTGTGGATGATTTTGTTTTTTTACTGGACATAGCTTCCCCTAATTCAATTCGCAGTACACGAATCATGAATCATTGACGATTCGCCGTCAAGATATTTCTGAGAAAAAATGAGCAGATTCAATTATTTGAGGAAAGACATACTAGATATAGTAGGTCACGAATCACGCAGACTCAATGCGACCTTGAGAACCTTCGATTTCAAGTTGTGTGCGTACTGGCGCAAATGAACGGCGGTGCAGGGGGGTTACACCAAGCTCTTTCAAGGCTTCCATATGTGCGGCTGATCCATAACCAGCATTACTGGCCCAACCATAACCAGGATAGCGCTTATCATAATCTGCCATCATGCGGTCACGTGTTACCTTGGCAATGATAGAGGCTGCAGCAATAGAGGACGAGATTGTGTCACCCTTTTTTACAGTCTGTTGTTTACAGGTTAGGCGTGTGCGCTGATTGCCGTCAATAAGTGCTGCCTCCATGCCGTGATCCATTTTGATGTAAGCGCGCTTCATAGAGAGGAGGGTGGCTTGCAAAATGTTGATGTCATCAATTTCCTCAACGGTGGCAAGGCCAATGCCATATACGCAATGCGCTATAATTTCTTCAAACAAGCTTTCACGTTTTTTCAAGGATAGTTTTTTGCTGTCATTGAGGCCTGCAATAAAGCCCCTGTCTCTTACATTGGCAGGAATATAGACGCAGGCAGAGACAACAGGGCCAGCAAGTGGACCGCGTCCAACCTCATCAATGCCGCAAACTTTACCTTCGTATGTATCTTCGAGTAAAAAATCAGGCATGATCTATGTCCTTGCCTTTCTTGCTGTACAATCAGAAATTACAGCACCGACAGTCAGGACGGCGCAAATAACCGTTGGTACGTAAATCATAATGAGTTCTTGAAAATGATTATGTGTAAACATGTAGATGTAAATAGAGGCGCTCACAATTAGCGAGATTGCGATCATGCTATCAAGGCGCGCTGATTTCCTTAAATAGCCCATGCCTGCAAGCACATAAAGTGGTGCAAGCACGAAAAGCAAGCTCACGGCATCAAAGATGTATTTAATGACATCGCCTATAGTCGTTGCCATGAAGGCCGAAAGCGCGAGTACGACAATAATTGCAACACGTGTTAGTTTCACATAACCACCACGTTTCTCGGTATAGCTTTCAGGCAAAATATTTTTAAGGAATGTTGAGGCTGATAAATAACAAAGTGTATCCATTGTCGACATCGTAATGGCTACACACACAACAGCAACATAGGCCAGTATAAAGGGTGGTAGTGCGCTAAATTCATAAAGCTGAAAGAACGCATTACCCCATTCTGTATCTGCTGGCAGTAGCTCGCGTGCAGCCACACCAAGAAAGAAAAGCGACATCGTCATGATGACAAGCGGAATAACCGCAGAGGGAAAGCCATAGCGCACGACCTTCTTATTCCGCGCGGAAAAGAGCCTCTGCCATGCATCAGAGCTTACAACAATATAGAACATACCCATTAAGAAGAAGGTAATATCCATTGACGTGCCGTAGCCTTTATAATTTGCAGGTTCTAAAAATACGCTTAAATCAATATCAATGAAGAAGGGTAGGAATATAAGTGATACAACAAGAAAGAATTGAATAACGTCAGTTTTGATAACATTGCCATAGCCGCCAAAAAACATGTAAAGCGCGACGATAAAACCAACAAGCACAATAGATACCTCAGAGCTTAGTGGTGAGATAGCTGAAATAAGATTTCCTGAGACAAATAGCTGTACAGAAATCAAAACTATCGAAAAGGCCGCAACAATGAACGAGGAAACTTTTTCGGTGCGCCCACCAAGCTCATCACGAATAATTTGTCCTATTGTGATATAGCTGCGTTTCTTGGCCATGCGGCGCACACGTGGGCCCACAAAAGAAAAGAAAAGAAGCCCGAAAAGCACACCACCAAGAAGTGATAAAAGACCGCCGAAGATAAAAGTCGCGCCTGCACCAACCCAGAATACAAGACCAGAGCCGTCGCGAAAACCCGTTGCAAGAGAGGACATTGTAGGAATGTAGCCAACGTCACGCGAGCCGATAACAAAACCTTCTGCTGTCTCCTTACGCGCGCCCCATAAGCCGATTACAACCATCAGTAGGGCGTAAAGCCCAAGCCCGATGAGGATTGTTGTATTTTGTGTACTCATATTACCCCCTCTACTCCTGAAGGGATGAGAGCTATCCTTTCAAGCTTTTTGAAACAATTTCAAAGACGTTATCTGAAATATTAGGTGTTTTTGAAATCCGCTCCAAGGCACTTTTCATGAGGGCTTGTCTGTCCTGTGTATAACGTCTCCATTCACGCAGTGGTGTTACAAGACGTGCCGCGATTTGCGGATTGATTTCATTAAGCTCAATAATTGCGTCTGCTAGAAACTCATATCCTTTCCCACTTACATCATGGAAAGATGAAGGGTTGTTCATCGCAAAGGCCGCGTAAAGTGAACGCACCCTGTTTGGGTTTTTGATATTGAAATCAGAATGTTGGCGAAGCTTCTTAAGGTCATCAAAGATAGCATCGCGCCCCGCCATAGCCTGAAGCGAGAACCATTTATCAATAACGAGTTGATAGGATTTATAACGTTCATAGAAGTCCTTAAGAACCTCTTCACGTTCAGGCTTATCAGAATCCATTAAGGCCATAACGGCTGCTACGCGGTCCGTCATGTTGTCGGCCTCAAAGTAATGCGTACGCGCACGTTTGGCACAGCCTGTTCCGTTTGTGGATGTCAGGATGTTCAGCAAAACATTTCTAAAGGCGCGTTGCCCCATATCTTCTGGCTTGGTGGTGTAGGGACCCTCAAGTTTGTTGGCCTCATAGAGTTTTTCCAAGAGATCACGATGTTCACCCTTGAGCATCATAAGCAATGTCTGGCGCGAATCATCAATGGCACTTGGGTCAATCTCATCACGTCCCTGACCAATAATACTAATGCTTGGCAACGATAGAGCACGTGCCAAGAAAGCCTTGTCCGCATTCTCTTGCGTAGATTGTTCAAGAAGTACGCCAAAATCATCGATAAAGTTAGACACATCAGCCTGTGGGTTTTCCATGAGGGCTTCAATAGCACGAATGCCAAGTGTTTGACCTGCCTCCCAACGGTTAAAGCCATCACTGTCATGGATTTGTAGGAAGCGCAAATCATCCTCAGTTAAATCTGTTTTCAAAATAACAGGCGCAGAGAAGTTACGCAGGATTGACGGAACAGGTTTTGACCCAATGTTATCAAAGGTGAACGTCTTTTCCTTCTCAGACAACTCCAGTATACGTGTTGTCTCACCATTGCCTAAATCAATGTCATCACCATTGTCATTGATAAGCCCAACAGCCACAGGAATGAGAAGAGGGGGCTTGTCTGTTTGTCCTGGCGTATCAGGCAGTGACTGTGACAAGGTTAAGGAGAGCTGGCGTTTTTCGGCATCGTAATGCGAAGTTGCATTTACAGTAGGCGTGCCTGCATTTTGATACCAACGGAAGAATAGATCTTTATCCAAACCGCTCGCATCAGCCATACATTGAACAAAATCCTCACAAGTAACGGCCATGCCATCAAAACGATCGAAATAAAGGTCTGTCGCCTCGCGATACTTCTCAGGACCCAGAAGCGTGTGTTGCATACGAATAACCTCTGCACCCTTTTCGTAAACGGTCATGGTGTAGAAGTTGTTAATCTGAATATAGTTATCGGGACGAATAGGGTGCGCAAGCGGGGATGCATCCTCTGGGAATTGTGAACGTCGCAAATGATTAACATCATCAATACGCTGCACGGCACGCGAATTCATGTCCGCGGAAAATTCCTGATCTCGGAATACGGTTAAACCTTCTTTCAAAGAAAGCTGAAACCAGTCACGACATGTGACGCGGTTACCTGTCCAGTTGTGGAAATATTCGTGTGCAATCACGCCCTCAACACGCAAGAAGTCACTATCTGTTGCCGTTTCATGATGGGCAAGCACAAGGGCTGTATTAAAGATATTGAGTGACGTATTTTCCATGGCCCCCATATTGAAGTCAGAAACCGCAACAATGTTGAATCTGTCGAGTTCATATTCACGGCCATAAACGTCCTCATCCCATTTCATGGATTTAATCAGACTTTTCATGGCGTGATCACATTGGCCTTCGTCACCTTCACGCACATAAATGCGCAAATCGACTTTACGGCCTGACATGGTTGTAAATGTGTCTTGGATATGGACAAGATCACCTGCAACAAGCGCAAAAAGATAAGCTGGTTTGTTAAAAGGGTCATCCCAAACAGTATAATGACGACCATCCTCAAGCGTGCCTTCTTCGACAAGGTTTCCGTTTGATAGAAGAACAGGGTATTTGCTTTTATCAGCCTCAATACGGACCTTGAATTTGGTCAAAACATCGGGACGATCTGGCCAATAGGTAATCTTGCGAAAACCTTCAGCCTCGCATTGTGTGCAGTATGTGCCTTGAGATTTATAAAGCCCCTCAAGAGAGGTGTTATTTTCTGGGTCAATTTCAGTTGTAATTTCGAGCGTAAATTTTTCTGGGCCACCAGGAATTGTGAGAAATTTATCAGAAACCTTATAGTCTCTATCTGAAAGATCGTTACCATCTAATTTGACTGAAACTAGCTTCAGTTTTTCACCATTTAGCTCAAGTAAGTTTGTATCGGATTGTGTCCTCTCAAGTTCAACCTTTGTGTGGACAAGTGTTTTGTCCTCAAACAACTCAAAGCACATTTCAAAATGTGGGATTTTGAAGGGGAAGGGCATGTAATCTTTAAGATAAATTGTTTGTGGCAAATCGGTGCGCATGAATAGTCCTTATGCTTAATGTGTCTAACAGTTAAGATAAGTGAGATAAGGTTTTTGTAAAGGCGAAAAGAGTTAAGCTGGCTGGAAAACTGTCTTTAGCACAGAGCTTGATTGTATTCTTGAAATAGGAAAATCTTCGAGACCGCTTGCGATTGTAACCTTAACGCCCGCCTTTAAAGCAATCTCGGCTGCCTTAATCTTGCTTTCCATACCGCCTGTTGAATCAGCATTTGTAGTACCAAGAGCATATGATTTAAAAAGCCTTGAAATTTTACCTTCGACCATTGGAATATGTTTTGCATTTGGATCTGTTTCAGGGTCACCCGTATAAAGCCCATCTGTGCGCGTGAGGATAATAAGCTCATCAGCATTGATTGCCTTGGCAAGAAGAGCTGCTAATTGATCATTGTCACCGAACTTAATCTCTTCGGTTGCAACAGCATCATTTTCGTTTACCACCGGCAGAATACCCATTTCTTTAAGTGCAGAAATGGTTTGAAGAATATTATTTCTGCGCGCTCTATTTTTGAGGTCATCCCTTGTGAGCAAAAGCTGTGATACGCTTTGTTTATCAAATGCAAAATTATATTCAGCCATCAAAATGGGCTGACCATATGTTGAAAGCGCCTGTTTATTAGGTAGTGTATTATCCTCAGAGCCAAAATAAGCCCGCGCAAGCGCAATTGCACCGGAAGAAACAAGAACGACTTCATGTCCAGACGCTCCAAGTCTTTCAATATCCTGTGCAACAGTGTTCAACCATTCACGACGGAAACTTTTCGTGTCTTTATTAACCAGAAGGGCAGACCCAATTTTAACGACAATTTTTGACATTCATTCCTCTTAAATAAACGAGGATGAGTCTTACGCTTCTTTAAGGGAAGTTTCAACGTTTTTTACGTAATTATTTAGACTGTGTAAAACATCTTTTGTGTTTTCACCAGAAATTGCAGACATGAGCATGGGCTTCACACCCGTTTTCTTTGCAAAGTCTTTTGCAACATCCTGTGCAAGTTCTTCCCCAAGGGCGTCCATCTTATTCAAAACAACAATTTGCGGCTTTTGCGCGAGGCCACCACCGTAGTTTTTCAACTCACTCTGAATAGTTTCATAAGCTTTGTGAGGATTATCCTGTGTGCAGTCAATTAAATGAAGCAGAACGGCTGTGCGCTCAACATGACCAAGGAAGCGTGTTCCTAGGCCATGACCTTCTGATGCGCCTTCAATGAGACCGGGAATGTCAGCAATGACAAATTCATCACTTCCAATACGCACAACACCAAGATTGGGATGAAGCGTTGTGAAAGGGTAATCAGCTACTTTTGGTTTGGCGGCAGATACAATTGACAAGAACGTCGATTTGCCCGCGTTAGGAAGTCCAAGCAAACCAACATCTGCAATCAGCTTAAGGCGAAGCCAAACCGCACGCTCCTCACCAGGCCAGCCAGGTGTTGACTTGCGCGGTGCCTGATTGGTTGAGGATTTATAATGCGTGTTTCCAAAGCCACCGTCACCACCGCGAAGAAAAAGCTCTGTCTGACCTTCCTCAACCATATCATAGAGTACCGTTTTCTTGTCATCGGCAAGAATTTCTGTGCCCACAGGAACTTTAATAATAAGATCATCAGCACTGGCACCTGTTTTATTACGCCCAGCTCCCCCCATACCGCTCTTGGCACGGAAATGTTGGGTGTAGCGAAAATCGATAAGGGTGTTCAGATTATCAACGGCAACGAAATAGACATCGCCACCTTTACCGCCGTTACCGCCGTCAGGACCACCAAATTCGACATATTTCTCACGACGAAAACTTGTCGACCCAGGGCCGCCATTACCGCTTGAAACATATATTTTTGCTTCATCAAGAAACTTCATGTCATTTTATCCCAAAAAGAAAAGGGGAAAGCAATCTTTCCCCTCAACTAAAAACCTAAATTTAGAAAACCTTATTCGGCGGCTTGTGCTGTTTCAGCATCATTTGCTGGAACAATATTCACAACTGTACGGTCATTTTTAGTGCGCGAGAACAAGACCTCACCATCAACCAATGAATAGATTGTGTGATCCTTACCAAGCCCAACATTTTTACCTGGCTTGTACTTTGTACCGCGCTGACGCACGATAATGTTACCAGCTAGAACCGTTTCACCGCCATATCTTTTAACGCCAAGACGACGACCAGCGGAATCACGACCGTTTCTGGAACTACCACCTGCTTTTTTATGTGCCATTATATATCTCCTTTATTCTTTTATACCGTAAACAGAATTAGGCTGACTTAATGTCAGTAATTCTAAGAACTGTTTTATGTTGACGATGACCGTTTTTACGGCGTGAATTCTGACGACGACGCTTTTTGAAGATGATAACCTTCTTGTCGCGATCATTGGCAATAACTTCTGCAGTTACCTTTGCCTTAACCTTGTCGCCAAGTGTTGATGTTTTGCCATCAGAGAAAAGGAGAATATCGTCAAGAGTGACTTTATCGCCTGCTTCAACATCCATTTTTTCGACGCGGATGACGTCATCTTTTTGGACTTTATACTGTTTTCCGCCAGTTCTTACGATTGCGTACATATCACAAACCTCTAAATTAAGTGTTGGGTTGTCTTTTTATTTATTATTGGGTGGCGTTATATATGAAAGTGCAAAGGCCTGTCAAGCAAAGAAAGCGTACTCTTTATGCATAAAGAAGTGACAGATATTTAAAGCCACTATCACATAGAAATGTAAGCACAGTTTTGACCTCAGGGTGTTCTTCCTTGATACGACGTGCAGCCAATAAATTTGCACCAGAGGAGGGGCCAACAAAAAGGGCTTTTTGCGCTGTTAAATCTTTACAGGCCTGAATGGCATCATCGCTATTCACAAGAATAACATCATCGACAAGATTACGGTGTCGTTCGTAAATACTTGGTACGAAGCCATCGTTTATTCCCTCAATTTTATGCATATCGACCACGCCCTGCGAAAGCGTTGGCGACTCAGATGGCTCAACGGCAAATACTTTGAGGTTTGGATTGTGATGTTCTTTCAGGGCCTGCGCAACGCCAATAAGGGTACCGCCTGTACCAACACCCTGAACGATTGCGTCGATTGTGATATTCTGATCTTTGATCTGTTGTAAAATTTCAGGCCCAAACCATTCACGGTTTTCATCAACATTCCACTCATTATCAAATTGTGCAGGACAGAAAAACCCATCCTGCTTGCCCATTTCGATGGCCATGTCCTTGGCCTCATTTACATGGAAAACGCCAATATGGCGCACATCCGCTCCCAACCCTTTAGAGATAAGTGTACGTTCGGATGTATATCCTTCTGGAATAAGGACAATCATTTTGTAGCCCTTGGCAGCCGCAACAAGAGACATAGCATTACCTGTGTTGCCACTGGTTGATTCAACAATGGTCATACCAGGCTTTAGTAGACCTTCGCTTTCGGCGCGTTCAATCAGATATTTCGCCATACGCGCCTTAACAGAACCCGAAGGATTCAAATACTCGGCCTTGGCTAGAACACCCGGCTCAATTTCAATGAGCGGAGTATTGCCAATAGCGTTAAGGATAGAATTTGAAAGAGGTGGCGCAAATAAAGAATCTGACATACCAAAATGATGTCTTTAATTAGTTGCTGTTGCAACCTTAATCCCCAGCCCGATAAGGACGCTTCCACACACGCGGTCAATCCATTTGGTTGCTTTTAAGAATAGATTGCGCACTGGACCTTGTGTCAGAACAGTGGCAACAAGCGCAAACCAGAAAAAGGTCATGACTGCAAAGCTTACACCATAAGCAATCTGCCACAATAATGGTGTTGTTGGCTCGACCACCTGCGTAAAGATAGCCAAAAAGAAAAGTGAGGCCTTCGGGTTAAGTACATTTGTAATAAAACCAGAGCGCAGAGCCTTTAGGTCTGTCATTTTGCGCTTTGCCTTATGGGATAGTGCATTATCAACGGCTTTTTTGCCCATACCCTTGGAGCGTAACGCCTGAAAACCTAGATAAATAAGGTAGGCTGCGCCTGCGTACTTAATAATGTTAAAAAGCAGGATTGATTGCGAAATAATAGCCGCAATTCCAATAACGGCATACGCAATATGGACAAGCACACCCAAGGCAAAGCCAAGAGCTGTAAAGATACCAATACGGCGGCTATGTACTAGTGAATTTCGCACGGCCACAACAAAGTCTGGACCAGGGGACATCAGCGCCAGAAAGAAGATCCCTGCAAGCGCTGCCCATTGAAGAAGGTAAAGTGTTATATCCATAGTTAATTTTTATATGTTTTCAGTTTGAAATCTATCACAAAGATTTTTTTGAAATTAAATAATAAAACTTCTCATTTCCATAAAAATGTTTTAAACCAAATTTCAATTGTTTTAGAGAGGTTCAGATGGCAGTTTCAGTTCCGCACGCAAAAAAAGTTTTTCATGAATTTACAATGCACGGCGACACACGTGTTGATTTTTATCACTGGCTACGCGGTAAACATCCTGAAGACTGGAAGGTGATGCTCGACGACACCTCGCTCCTTGATAAGGAAGTACGTGCTTACTTGGAGGCAGAGAATGCCTATTATGAAGACCATATCGCAGAATTTACTGAATTGACTGATGCCATCAGAGGCGAACTTTTTGGCCGCGTTGTTCCAGATGATGCGAGTGTACCTACAAAGGACGGAGAGTGGCTTTACTGGATAGAATATAAAGAGGGAGGCAACTACCCTGTGCGTCTACGCAAATCAGTTGACGGTAAAACAACTGAAGTTCTTTTTGATGGGGATAGCGAGGCCGAAGGTAAAAAGTTTTTCAATATTGCTGCTTTTACACATAGCCCTGACCACCGCTTGATTGCTTACAGTTTAGATGCTGTTGGATCAGAGCGTTACACTATCCACGTGCGCGATATTGCAACTGGCAAGGAAGTTGACAGAATTGAAGGCACGTCTGGTGGCATTACATGGGGTAAAAATTCTGACCATATTTTCTACACAGAGCTTGATGAAAACAAAATGAGAAAAGTCATCAGATGCCATAAGCTAGAAACGCCGCAAAGTTCTGACCCGCTTATTTATAGAGAGCTTGATGATGAGTTTTCTGTTGGGGTCAGCAAAACATTCTCTGGTGACTATATCCTCGTAGATACAGCCAACAAAGAAACTAGTGAAACACATTTCTTGCCATCAGATGCAACAGATGCCTCTAAACTAAGACTCATTCGCAAGCGCGAAGAGGGCATTGAATATGAGGTAAGCCACAAGGGTGATGATTTTTATTTCATGACAAATAGACAAGGGGCCGTTGAGTTTAAAGTTATGAAGGCCCCGATTTCGGATTTACGTGACGAAAACTGGACAGATGTTGTCACTTACAATCCAAAATCAAAAATTGTGTCTTTCGAAAATTTTGAAAATTACATGGTCTGGGAGGTCACTGAAAACGGCCTTCCTCGTGTTGTGGTTTCTGGCTATGACGGCAATCAATATGATGTGAAATTTGAGGATGAGGCCTATGACGTCTCTTGTTCAACAGGGTACGAATTTGATAGCGATAAGCTACGTTTGTTTTATCAAACGCCCGTAAGACCCATGACAACGTTTGAACTTGATATGGGAAGCCGTGCGCAAACTGTGCTGAAGGAAAAGCAGCTTCCGAATGGTCACGATCCTGATAATTACTGCGTGGAACGCAAATTTATTACGGCACGCGACGGTGTTCAAGTTCCTGTCACAATTCTGCGACGAAAGGATACGCCCATTGATGGTACAGCACCTCTTTATCAATATGGCTATGGAAGTTATGGCGTCATCATTGAGGATGATTTTGCAAATACACCCATTTCCTTTATTGATCGCGGCGTCATTTATGCATACGCCCATATCCGAGGCGGTGGAAAGTTAGGGCAACAATGGTATCTGGACGGCAAAAAAGAACATAAAATGCGTACATTTTATGACTTCATTGACGTGACCGAAGCACTCGTAGCTGAAGGTTATGGAGAGGCAGGCAAAGTCTGTATCGAGGGACGCTCAGCCGGCGGTATGTTGATGGGGCAGGTTTGTAACTTGCGCCCTGATCTTTACAAGGGTGTTATAGCAGGCGTTCCATTCGTTGATGTCTTAAGCACAATTCTGGACGGTTCGCTTCCGCTTACGCCTGGGGAATGGGATGAATGGGGCAATCCGAATACAAGTGCTGAAACCTACCACTTGCTTAAATCCTATTCACCTTATGATCAAATTGTTGATGGGCAGAAATACCCTTCCATTTTGGCAGCAGCGTCACTAGCTGATTACCGTGTGACCTATTGGGAACCAGCCAAATGGATTGCCAAATTGCGTGAGGTCGCGTCCCCAGAGAGTGGGAAGTTTCTTCTTTATACAAATATGACTGCGGGTCACGGCGGATCATCAGGGCGCTACGACCACTTAGAAGAGCGCGCACCTCAAATTGCATACGCTATCAATCAATTCGAAGAGGCAGGTTATGACATGAGTATGCGCACTAAATATCCAGGGACATCAGAAACACAAAAAAATACCCCGCATCCTTGAGCGCGGGGTATTAAATTCTGGTACTAGCACCAACCTTTTTTGGCGTGTCCTGGCGGACAAAAATCGCGGTTATCATCACCAAGTTCTACATTATAACCATCGCCACGCACATCAACATTTGGATCAACAGTTGTTTTGCAAGCCGTCAGAGCAAGCGCTACGCCCATTGTAAGAATTAAAAGTTTCATGTTTTTTCCTTTCAAAGTTTAAGTGAAATATTTGATAAACATCCAAACAGCCATCCCAGCCATCATAAGATTTTCTGTAAGCGAAATGGCCCCAAGAGGAACATTACTATTACCTCCTACGCAAGCACACTTCAAATCCCTTCGGTCAACGTATACGGCCTTTATGACTGAAATGGCACCTATTGAACCGATAAAGAGTGCAACAGTAGCAACAAGTGGAGCGAGAAGCCCTGCAATCATACCAAGACCTGCAAAGGCCTCTGCAAAGGGATAGAAATAAGCATAGGGCACGTATCTGCGGCCTAAAATATCATAGGTGATAAACTGATTAGTAAAGGCAAACAAGTCTCTAAGTTTTAAGATTGCGAGTACACACATGCTAATTGCAATGAAAAGCTCAATGAGCGTAATGAAATTAAATCCACCAAACTGCAAGCTGCTGAAACCAAGCGCCATCAGGAATGTCACTGAGAACACAGCTATAATGGGTTGATATGTTGTCTTATCTTTATTTTGCTGGCGTGGGAGTCCAAAATGTGCGCGCAAATCGTCATAGCCTCCAATACGCTTGCCATCAATAAACGTCTGCGGGGTCGTTTCAACATTGTGTAGTGCCTTGAATTTATCTGTCTGGGCACGCGAGGTGAGGGGGTGGTCTTCAACAACATAGCCTTTACGCTGAAGTAAATCCTTCGATTTTATTCCAAAAGGGCAGACGTGATTATCTGTGACCATACGATAAAGTTTTGCAGTTTTATTACTCATAAGGTCACAAACATTTATTTAAAAACGAAGTTCCTTCGACACCCTTGTTATTAAAAGAAAATATCTGCTGCCAGAAAGGCAAAGAAAAATCCTACAAGGTAAATAACGACAGTTACGCCAAGAATTACCCAACTCACTTTGCGCATGCGCATGCACACACGAGCCATCTTTGGATCTGCAGGGCAGGGCGCATGCCGCGCGCGCCACTGAAGAAATAAAGATAGCGTGAGCAGGACACCAGCGATTGCAAATACAAGAACCTTATATTCAGAAACAGCTGTAATCCAGGGCACTGTCGAAACAAATCCTGCAAGTGCAGCCCCCAGGCCCAATGTCACCAAAAGAGCCGGAAGCGCACAGCAAAGTAGCGTCCCCACGCTCGTAAAGAGCGATAGGAACGGCAGCACCGTTTGTTTCCAGAGATTATCCATCTTCTGCGCTCCGTACAGCGACGACGTCATAACCTGAATCTGTGATGAGCTCTCTTATTTTTTCTTCAGACAACTCCTTATCAGCGACAAATGAAATCGTGATAACTTTGGTATTCAGGTCAACTTTAACGTCCTCGACAGACTCTTCCTCATTAAACACTTTTTCAACGGCACGCGCACAAAAGTCACAAACGAGACCGTTTACATCAACGTAAATAGTGTTTCCTGCGTTCTGCGCAAATGCAGTTACGGGTGAGAGAAGTGTTAAAGCTAAAAATGTTAAAATAAATTTTTTCATAATTTTTCCTTTCAAAATTAAAATCAATATCTAACGACATAATTGAACATGACATCTCCACGGTTACTTACACCTCCTTCTACGAGATGAACCCCTTTAAACATTCGTACAAGGGGTGTAATAGTGAATTTATCATCTGATTTAGGGGAGTGTTCGACTTCCAGCATGAGCCAAGTATGCAAGTCACCATAGTCGCCTATATAAGGCGCAACGCCAACACGTGCGGACTGCATGAAGAAGTCGTCAATATCACCTGCATCAGTGTAACGATTTTCATATGAGGTAAAAAAGCGTCTACTTTCCCAGTCCAGCGCAAGGCCGGTATAGGCAGCAAAATCATTTTTATCCGTAACGGAATCGTCGAGCGAATGAGCAACACCCACACCACTTTTTATATAAAAGTTGGCTTGGGTTTCTTTCTTATTCCAACGCTTGATCAGATTGTTAAGCTGCAATGCATGCATATTAAAATCACGATCGCGCCAATGCTCGTATTTATATCCAAGCGAATATTTGGCCGTGGGTGAATAGTGCACATGGGCACTGTTCACATCACCATTATTCATGAACATTGCTGTGATACCACCTGGATAGGAGACAGGGCGTGCCTGTCCAATTTTGGGAATAATTAATAAGCCCACAAGTCCCAAAAGGGCAAAGTAGCGAAATTGCATGAAAACAATTCCTCCTTAGTTAAGGTTAAACAAAAAACAAATGTAACGTTTAAGCTTTTGGAGGCTGTTTAGGCGGGGCTGGGTTTAATGAAAGCACATAATTCTGTGCTTGAGGTTCTATTTGCGACATGCGCAAATCAGAAAAAGAAGTGCTCTTGGCATTGTCTAAATAAAGTGCTGGCGCGTGTGTCATATGAAGGCAAAGACAAAGACCATCACAATGCGTTTTATCCATGTCGTTTGCAGGTTGAGGTTCACCTTCCATTGACATCATGTCATGACAAGGTTCTGCATCCTGCTGCATTGTTTTCATCTGATGTTCAGAATTTTTGAGACAAGGGGCTGCAAACGCAACAGAGAGCGTAACATCGGACACAAATACAGCAATTAGAAAAATAATAAAATACTGTCTCATGCTTTTATTATAGAGCGTCTGAGGAAGAATTTCAAAGATTTGCTAAAGTGAAGCCACAATTTCTTCAAAATGCGCACCGCGATGTTCGAAAGAATTATATTGATCCCAAGAGGCGCAGGCGGGCGAAAGTAATATTGTTGCTGGTGTTTTGGAAGATTTTGCATCTGCAAAAGCAACCCTAGCTGCCTTGTCCAGAGTTCCGCAACGCACATAGTCAAAGTCTTTATTGTCTAAGAAATCTGCAAAGGCGTTTTCCGCTTCACCAATCAGATAAATTTTAGCAATGCGATCTCTGTAATCTTCTATACCGCTCAAACCGCCTTCTTTGGCCTGACCACCAGCGATCAGAAATATGTTCTTAAAGGAGGACAGCGCTTTGGCTGTGGCTTCAAAATTTGTCGCCTTACTGTCATTAATAAATGTCACATTATCGCGTTTTCCAATAACAAATTGACGATGTGCAAGGCCATCAAAGGACATGAGTTGCGCCAAGATATCTTCATTTGAAAAGTCATAAAGATTACGGGCTATCCCATAAACACAAGCTGCATTTTGATGATTATGAACCCCTTTAAGTGTCGGCAGTTTAGAAACATCGATTTGATGTTCGCCATCCACATAAAGCTGTCCATCAATAACACTTATCCCCTTATCCAACATACGCTCTACGCTTACAGTTATAACGGTCCAGTCAGGGCGCGCTGTTATTTCATCTGCGACAGATTTTGAATATAAATCGTCAACACCAATGACGGCCAATCCATGCCCAGCATTGCGTTCAAAAATACGCTTTTTGGCCTCAACATAACCCTCCATAGAGCCATGTCTATCAATGTGGTCGGGCGAGATATTAAGCCAAATAACGCCATGCGCATTCAAATCCCCCGTTAACTCTGTTTGATAGGATGACATTTCGAAAACTGTAACATCCTTAGCGCCATTCAATGAAAGAGCAGGGATACCAATATTGCCGCCGATTTGCGTGTTTAGTTTTTTGCTTAGAACGTGCCCCATAAGAGTCGTTGTTGTGGACTTACCGTTCGTGCCAGTAACTGAAACAATTTCTGCATCGGGAAGCGCGTGCCTGAAGAGCGAAATATCCGACTTGATATCAATGTTTTTTGTTTTGGTGCTGGCTATGAAAGGATGTGGCTTTGGTAATGTATGCGGAATACCAGGTGACAATACAACCAAATCAGTATTGCTTAGAAAATCCCCCATATCTTTAGCGATGCGAATACCGTCTGCGGCACATGTTTTTCTTTTTTCTTCACTATCATCCCAAGCAACATAATTGACGCTACTTTCCGATAATGCTCTACAAGCGGCCAGCCCTGATTTTGCTAGACCAAGCACCGCAACTTTTTTATTTTTTAAGAAATTTAAATCAATCATGGGATTTGTATACACATTCTAGAACATCCTCTCAATTTATAATTTTTAAATATAGTGAAATATGTTAAGTTCACTGAAAATTGGGAATTTTTATGAGTACTCATGAAGAAGTTATTGTTATAGGTGCGGGTATTGTGGGCGTATCAACAGCTCTTCACCTTCAAGAAATGGGGAAATCTGTTTGCCTCGTTGACAAAAGCCGACCTGGCCAAGAAACCTCATTTGGAAATAGCGGAAACATTGAGAGCAGCTACGTTCTCCCATTTTCCCCTCCATCATTATCAAAAATTCCATCAATACTGCTTGGTAAAAACACTTCAGCGCGCATGAGTTTTCCTTCGGGCTTAAAATCCCTGCCTTGGATTTTGAAATTCTACAAAGAGTCTAAGAAAGAAACTTTGATTGAAAACGGGCGTAACCTGCGCCCACTTTTAGAACTCTCTGTTGATGAGCATAAATTACTTATGAAGGGTACAGATGCTGAAAAGTATCTTTGTGAAACGGGACGCGCGAAATTGCATCGCAGTGAAACCTCATTTCAAGCCTCATCACTCGAACGTGATATGGCCGATTATTACGATGTTCCTTATGAAGTTATGAAACGAGATGAATTTCTTGAAAGAGAGCCGGCGCTTAACCCTGTATTTGAAAAGGCTGTCATCTGGTCGGGTAGCGCACGCCTGAGTAACCCTGGTAAAGTCGTTAAAATTTATGCCGAAAAATTTCAGAAACAAGGTGGCGAATTTCTTCAAGGTGAAGTTACAAGCCTTTCTCAACAAGGTGAGGGGTGGCAAATAAAAACTATATCTGGCGAAGTGTTTCATACTGAGGCTGTTGTTATCTGTGTAGGCCCCTGGGCAAAAGATTTGCTAAGAACTGTAGGTACACATGTACCCCTTGGCCTGAAACGCGGATATCACCAGCATTTTAACGCGTCCGCGGCGCTAAATTATAACATTACAGATGCTGATTGCGGTTATGTGATGTCTGATATGGAGCAAGGTTTGCGCATTACAACAGGTGCTGAATTTGCCGATATTAATGCAGAGCCCAACCCAATACAGATTGAGCAAGTTCTTCCATATGCGAGAGAGCTTATGGATTTTGGGAAAGCAAAAGAAGGTGACCCATGGATGGGCAGCCGCCCTTGTTTTACTGACTCATGCCCCGCCATTGGCGAGATAAAAGGGCGTAAAGGACTGTGGGTTAACATAGGTCATGGACATTCAGGCCTTACAATAGGCCCCTCTAGCGGGCGCTTGCTTGCCGAAATGATGACAGGCGCAAAAACCTTCTGCGATCCTACGCCATATTCACCTGATAGGTTTTAAATTAAGCCTGAATGAGCGCACGAATTTCGGGGGCTTTTTCTCTTATGACATGCATAGAGCGTTGTGCACAATCGGGCAAAGCAACAATTTCGGGTACAATCTCTCCTGCTTTAGACATGATGCGTGCTAGGCCATGTAGAGACTTACGTCCTGTTGGAACGCGGTCTTTTGTAAGAATACAGCCATAACCATGATCACGTGCAAGAACGAGCAATTCAGGGTCTTTTACAGACTTACCAAAGACGAGTGAGGAGAGGTGTGTAATACCAATATGTGTATGTGCGGCTTCCAAAACCATTGGATCAACACATTCGTCAATAAGAACTTTTGCCCCCGATGCGGCCTCACCAAAAGCCCTGTTAAGAAGAGGGTAATTATCTACCGAAAATTGAGAGAACGCTTTTCTGAGAATAGTTGGTTTATATTGGCGTTTAATATCCTGTAACGGAACATCACCAACTATCATGTTAGCTACCGCATCAATGTGTGCTTGGGTTTGCTCTAACTTTAAGGTTTTGGCTAGTTGTCTTTTATGATTACGCATAGTGACGCTATGTAAAGTAAAGCGTTGTAATAATCAATATAAATATGAGAATAAAAATGGCGGATGGGGTGGGATTCGAACCCACGATGGGCTTGCACCCATGCCGGTTTTCAAGACCGGTGCATTCAACCGCTCTGCCACCCATCCGTATATCGGGAAATTGCAAGAACGTCTGCGGTGATAAGCAATAGAAAAAATGAGTAACTTAAGCAAGCCTAAATATTCAAAATCTGCAAATTATTTTATTGAAAAAGAACACGAGTGCATAACATTGACGCTGGTGCGGAAAAATTCTTTTACTGACCTATATAAATCTTTACGCTATCTAACTGTTCAAATACCAATCAATTTATTTCTGAGGTTTTGCATGAAGAAAATACTCTACGCTACTATGATATTGCTAGTTTTTACAGGTACAGCATTTGCACAGAGTCAAAGTTTTGATTCGTGGTTAGCTGGTTTTAAAAGCAAGGCATCCGCACGTGGTATTTCTCAAGACACTATAAATAATGCCTTTGCGAATGTTTCACCCATTCAGCGGGTCATTGAGTTGGACCGTAAGCAACCTGAAGGCAAAATGACTTTTGCCCAATATAAAAATCGCGTTATTTCCAATGATCGTATCGCACAGGGGCGCCGTTTATTGCGACAGCATATGCCGCTTTTAAAGCAAATTGAGGCTAAATACGGCGTTGCCCCACAATATGTCGTTGCGCTCTGGGGCATAGAAACGAGCTATGGCAACAATACTGGTGGATTTGATATTGTGCCAGCCCTTGCCACACTTGCATGGGAGGGGCGCCGTCGTTCTTTTTTTGAGGATGAGCTTATGACGGCATTGCGCATTCTGGATGAAGGGCACATTTCGCAAAGTAGGTTTAAAGGATCATGGGCTGGCGCCATGGGGCAGAACCAATTTATGCCCTCAAGCTTCATGCGTTTAGCAGTTGATTACAATGGTGACGGTCGCAAGGATATCTGGACAAGCCTGCCCGATGTCTTTGCCAGTTCATCAAATTATTTGGCCAAGAGTGGTTGGAAAAGCGGTGAGCGCTGGGGTCGTGAAGTCAATGTTCCTAGTAGTTTTACACCATCTATGTTTTCAAAAGGCGTGAAAAAATCAGTTACAGAGTGGGGGCGTTTAGGTGTGACATCTGCATGGGGGCATCTATTACCTCAAGAGACAGTTATGGGATATCTTGTTCAACCTGATGGACCAACCGGTTCGACCTATCTTGTTTACAATAATTTTGATATAATAAAGAAGTGGAATAACTCCACATACTTTGCTACTTCTGTTGGCCTCATTGCCGATGCCATATCACAATAGAAAAAGGGTTTTTATGAGACTTCGTTCGCTATCAATTATTTGTGCCATGAGCGCATTAACCTTAACCACAACGGCCTGCACGGAGGCGGAGCTTGCCTCGCATGTTATTAAACAAGTTCCTGCTTCAAGTCAGTCTAAAACACAAGGTAAATTTAAGGTGGGTAGCCCTTATCGTATTAAAGGTAAGAAATACTACCCCGCAGAGATGTACGAATATGTTGAAACGGGCGAGGCATCTTGGTACGGCCCAGGCTTTCATAATAAACAGACTGCTAATGGTGAAGTATTTAATAAATATGATATGACAGCAGCGCATAGAACGCTTCAACTACCGTCAATTATACGTGTGACAAACCTTGATAATGGAAGATCTGCAATTCTACGCGTGAATGATCGCGGCCCGTTTGCGCATGACCGTATTCTTGATGTTTCTGAGCAAGCAGCCACCGTTCTTGGGTTTAAAAATAAGGGAAAAACACACATCAAACTTGAATTGCTTCCACAGGAAAGTCGCGTTGTTGCTGATGCCGCCAAACAAGGGCGTGACACACGCGGCATAGAGATTGCAATGAATAAACGATATCAGCAATCACGCGGCATCAATGAAGAGGTGCAGGTGGTTAGTAACACACCTAATCATAACAACCAGCAGCGCGTTATTAGCACATACTCAGATAATCCGGTCTACGAGACACGGCCTACCGTCCAGTCAGCACCTCTGCCACAAAATATAGCGCCTGTTATTGATGGGGGGCATTATGTACAAGTTGCCTCCTTATCTTCACGTGCAAATGCGGAAAAGCTTTCACGTGAGTTAAGTGATTTAGGCCCAGTAACCGTGCAACCAGCAATGAAAAATGGTATAGAGACTTATCGCGTTAAAATAGGGCCTTTGGCTGATATTGTGCAGGCTGAAAATGTGATGCCCAATATCTCTCAACGCGGTTTTCCAGATGCTTGGATTGTAAGGTCACAGTAAACATTTTATAAAAAACGATATTTAAGGATATTTCATGTCGCAAACTTTCAAATTTTCGAATAAGTGGTTACAACTGGCGCTCTTTTCAAAGGCGGTAAAGCTTGCTGTTATTGCTTTAGCGCTTGCATGGCCTCAAAACGCTGAAGCCTTTGACTCTCCTAAAACATCAGCTAAGCAGGTCTTTATTCAGGATTTTGAGACGGGACAAATACTGTTTGAAAAAGCTGCTCAAGAGCGCATGCCAACATCCTCCATGAGTAAGGTTATTACCGCTTATGCCATTTTTGATGCCATTGAAGAGGGTAAAATTTCAATGGATACAAAATATCTTGTCTCTGAAAAAGCTTGGCGCATGGGTGGGTCAAAAATGTTTGTACCACTGGGCGAAGAGGTTAGTGTATCTGACTTATTAAAGGGCGTTATCATTCAATCAGGTAATGATGCGACCGTTGTATTGGCCGAAGGACTGTCTGGTTCAGAGGAAGGCTTTGCGAAAGTTTTAAATGCCAAGGCTAAAGAATTGGGTATGACTAACTCTCATTTTATGAATGCGAGCGGGTGGCCTGACGACAACCATTATTCCACAGCCGAAGATTTAGGAAAACTTGCGACGGCTTTAATCAAAAATCAAAAAGCACATTATCCGCTATACTCAGAAACCGAGTTCAAATTTAACGATATTTTGCAGTATAACCGCAATCCACTTCTTTATAAAAATATTGGAGCCGATGGTATAAAAACAGGCCATACGGAAGCTGGCGGTTATGGTTTGATGGCTTCGGCGGTTAATGATGGACGGCGTGTGATCATGGTTATCAATGGTGTTCCAAGCAATGAGGAGCGTTCGACAGAGGCATTGAAGTTAATGCAGTGGGCACTCTCACAATTTGAAAATAAGGTCATTGCTAATCCTGATCAAATACTTGGGGAAGCACCGATATTGTATGGCAAGGCCAAAGTTGTCCCATATGCTGCACAAGATACGCTTAGTGTTACATTGCCCACTTATGCAACTGGCGCCGATGTAACACAGGAAAATGTGCTAAAAGATTCAATTGTAGCACCAGTTAAAAAAGGCGATGTCATTGGCGAAGTAAGCATTCTCTATAAAGGTGATGTTGTTAAAACAACGCCACTCATCGCACTGAGTGATGTTGCTGAAAGTAATCCGGTTATGAAGTTATTTCAAAAGATTGGGAACGCGATTTAAAAATGCCTGATCGACCGTTATTTATATCATTTGAAGGCGGAGAGGGGGCCGGTAAAACGACCCAGATAAAGTTGCTTACATCTTTTATCGAAGAATGCGGTTACACAGTTTGTCTAACGCGCGAACCTGGCGGTACACTCGAAGCGGAAAAAATTCGCAATCTTCTTGTACAGCGTGATGGCGGAGATTGGACAGCAGAGGCGGAAGTAATGCTACTTTACGCAGCGCGTCATATGCATGTTGAGAAGCTCATTAAGCCACATCTTGAGAAGGGGGATATTGTTATTACTGATCGCTTTGCTGATTCAACGCGCGCCTACCAAAGTTACGGGCACGGCCTCCCACTTGAATTTGTAAATGATATACATGCGCGCGTATTGGGTGACTTTGAACCGGATATCACATTTCTTCTCGACATACCTGTTAATGAAGGCCTCGCGCGTTCTTTATCACATTTGTCGCAAAGTTCAGGAGATGAAAAATCAGAAGATCGTTTTGAAAAATTGGACACATCTTTTCATCAAAAATTAAGACAGGGTTTTTTGGAGCTTGCCAATGCACACCCTAATAGATTTGTTGTGATAGATGCGACACAGGATATAGAAACTATTCAGAGTACGCTTCAGGAGAAGGTGCATGAGGCTCTGAATGGTTGATTTATTTGGCGAGCCTCTTATCGAGGAAAAAGAAGAGGTCGTAGATGAACCCGAAATAGTTGAAATTGCCAATCAGGCGCAGGCATCATCTGCGAACGAGGACGAACACGCACCTGCCGCCAATAGAAAATTAGTTGGGCATGATGAACTTATTCAGCAGCTTGATACAGCCTATCAGGAAGGCCGATTCCCGCATGCGTTACTACTTACTGGGCCAAAGGGAATAGGGAAGGCTACACTTGCCTACCGCATCGCACGTTATCTCTTGGCTCAAGAGAGTGAGAGAGAGGAGGGGCTAAAAACAAGTCAATCCAGTAGCGTGTTTCGAGCTGTTCTAACTGGGGCACATCCAGACTTGTTTATTGCACAACCAGGGTTTGATGATAAGAAGGGTATACAAAAACGCTCACTCGATGCAGACACCATTCGTAAAATCGCACCTTTCATGCGCTTGCGATCCTCGCGCAGTAACGGGTGGCGTGTGGTTATAGTTGACGAAGCCCACACAATGACCACACAAGCGCAAAACGGGATCCTGAAGATTCTAGAAGAACCCCCGAAAAATGCAGTTCTTATCATTGTCAGTACAACGTTAGGGAGCCTACTTCCCACCATTAAATCACGCGTACAGCATTTTCCAATGACAGCCTTGAATAAGCAGGATATGGAACATTGTATTACATCTCAATTTGATGATGTCTACGAGACAATGCATGGGGACGACGTTGACATTTTAACATATTTGGCTGAGGGGTCACCTGGTCAGGTTCTGGAGTTACTCAGATCCGATGGATTGAAGTTGTTTTTAAATGTTACTGAACTACTTAACCAGTATCCAAACTTTAGCGCCGAGGATATAAGAAGCTTCTCTTATGACCTCATGCGGAATAATAAGAATAATGTTTCTAATTTTACGTTGTTTTCTAGTTATCTATTATGGATTCTTAAAGTATTACTTTTAGAAAAATCTTGTCAAAATGAGACAGCTTTCCCGATCTTGTTAGCGCGTAACAATTTCGTTAAGCATTTACTTTCTGAAGACGTACAGGCTGAACAGATTATTTCAATTTACGATGATATCAGTGCATTATTATTAAAAACAGAGAGACAATATCTTGATAAAGAAAACGCACTTATTCAAACAATGCAAAAACTAAAAACAGTAGGCTCATGAAAACCTTAGCAATAACATTTAATGATTTTGAACTGGATATGCATATTGGCATCTTTCCAAAGGACAAAACCGAAATCACACCCATCATTATTAATATGATGGTTCACATGGCTTATCCCTTAGATGATTTTGAGGACAACATTCACAATGTGGTAAATTACGCCGATATCCGTGATGGTATTTTGGCATTATCAAAGGTCAAGCACTACAACCTCCTTGAAAGCTTTTCTGAAGCCATTTTGAACTTTCTTTTTTCAATGGAAAGTACAGAATTCGTGTCGCTCCAAATTCTAAAACCTGAAATTTTTGATGATGTTGGAAATGTTGGCGTAACGTTCGAGGTCACGCGCGCTGACTTTGAAGATGAAGGAGAAACAGATGTGGATTGATAGCCACTGTCACCTTAATCACGAGAATATAACAGAGCTCGGGAAACCCTCTGAGCTAATCGCACAGGCGCGTGCAGCAAACGTATCTGGCCTCATGACAATATGTTGTGAAATCCATAAGGAATTTGATGAGCTTAAACAAATAGCTACAAATCACGATAATGTCTGGTGCAGCGTGGGTACACATCCTCACGATGCGGCTGTTCAAAATGAGCAGGATATTTCAGCTGAGGATATTGTGAATATGGTCAATAACAGTAAAAAGGTTGTCGCTATTGGTGAAACAGGCCTTGATTACTATTACAACAACTCTCCTTCCGAAGATCAGAAGGCTTCTTTTCGGAAACATATTCGTGCATCACATGCTTGCAATGCGCCACTTGTTATTCACACGCGCGATGCCGAGGACGATACAGTTACGATATTAGAGGAGGAGGGGCGTCCCAAAGGGGTGCTTCATTGTTTCAGCGGAACAGAAAAACTTGCAAGGCAGGGGCTCGATTTGGGCCTTTATATTTCGTTTTCTGGCATATTGACCTTTAAAAAGGCTGAAGAACTGCGCAAAATAGCACAAATTGTGCCGTTAGACCGCGTTCTTGTAGAGACAGATGCGCCATTTTTAGCGCCCGTACCCAAACGCGGAAAAGTTAACGAGCCAGCCAATGTTGTCCATACAGGAACATTTCTTGCCGAGCTGTTAAACAAAGATGTGAACGAGATTGCAGAGCGCACGACAGAGAATTTTTTCACCTTGTTCTCTAAGGCTAAAGAGACATTTAAACCATTATGAGCTTAGAGTACACAATACTTGGATGTGCAGATTCTCACGGTGTGCCACGTGTTGGTAACGATTGGGGAAAATGCGACCCTCGGAACCCTAAAAACGCACGTTCTCGTGCTTCACTTTGGGTAAAATCACCTCAAACAAGCCTTGTTGTTGATACTGGTACCGATTTCAGGGCGCAAACAATAAAGCATGGTATTAATCAATTAGATGCCGTTCTTTATTCCCATGCGCATAGCGACCATATTGCTGGTATTGACGACATACGCCATTACGTACATCAAACAAAGGCGAAAATTCCAATTTATGCCAATAAAATTTGCTTAAAGTATTTAATGAACAGATATGATTATCTCTTTCAAAGTAAATCAGAATTCTATCCTGCGCTAGCAGAAGGTCATGTCTTAGAAGATTATGGTCATTATAGCGTTAATGACATCAATTTCCAAACCTATGATGTCGTCCATGGACATGAAAAGACCACAGGATTTCGTTTTGGTGATGTTGGATATACGCTTGATTTCAAAGAATTCAGCGCGCCTAAGAAAGCAATCAACGCCCTCAAGGGCATAAAAACATGGATTGTCGATTGTGGCGGCTTGCTCTTTGAAAATAATCCTGTGCACGCAAGTCTTAGCATTATTCAAGACTTAAACGCATCTATAGGGGCTGAGCGTGTCATATTAAGTTCATTATCATCATATATTGACTATGAGCACGAAACAATTGGGCTGCCTGATGGCTATGAGCTTGCTTATGATGGCTTAAGCTTTAGAAACTGAAACTGATGCTAGTTAAATAAGAACACATGTTACTTTACATAATATATATTATCACATAATTGCCTATATTAGAAATTAAGAGTTATAGCATGCCACATCCGTTTAAATATGACCCACTATTCTATTTATAATTCAATACAATAAAATCTAGTAATATAAATCGAGGACACACGTTGAACTTATTAATTTTACTTATATCAGAGATCGCATTTTGTTGCGTGGCGATAATTAAAAAGCAATGGCGGAACGCAGGAATAAGTTCATATGCAATTTGGGCCGCTTTTATATATTTAGTGCCTATTCTTATTTTTACTGCAACCATAATTTCTTTAATAGCAGAAATACAACTCTCTATAGCTTACTTTGGCTATCTATTTTCATGGGTTGTGGCATGCTTTACACATAACTTTATAAGGATATATTTATATCGATTTCAATCTTTATCTGAGTTTTTAGCCTTTGATTTCATATTTGCAACTCTAATACTTTATGTAATTGATATCTCACACTTCTCTTACAACTTTTCCCCCTACTCTCTGTTAGGTGTACTTGCGGTATTAACAGGTAGCGTGATTTTACACTCTCAAAAAAATACAAAGACTTTAAAAATCCCTATAAAAAAAATTCCTTTTATGAATTTGGCAGGAATGTTTGTACTCATCTCGTTACTAACAGCCTTTAGCTTGACAATGTCCAAAGCAGCCGTTTCCTTACAAAACCCCTTTTTTCATGGTGCTATTGCAAATGCTTTACTATTCCTCTGTTACTTTCTAATTGGGCGCAAAAAGCTGAACATTGCTATATCATCTAAAAGTTTTAAGAAAAAAACCTTATACCTTTGTTGTTTTGCGATGTTAATTGGATCATTGGCAGAGGCTTGGGCCTTGAAAACGCTGCCCTTAACAATAATAGCTTTGACAGGGCTATTCATACCTTTAACTATTTATAGCTCTTACGATTTTTTTAATAGGGAAATCTTATCGAACAAGCAAAGCACTGTTGCAATAATTTTGATTTTCACTGGCTTTGCACTGTATATAACTAATACAAATTTCTGAATAATTCTAAGAAAATTCTTTTGACATATATCCACTTGAATGTGTATCTTTCCGCCACCTAAGAGGAAGAATAAAATGCCCTATACTGATTTAGCACCACATATTTTACGACAGCGTTTGGTTGTCGAGGGTCATGTATCAGAAAATATTACTGCCGAGCAGATTAAAGAATATCTAACAAAGCTCTCTGAAGTAACGGAAATGGTCACACTCTGTCCTCCTGTTACCCACGCATCAGATAAATATGGCTGGGCTGGCTGGATACATTGGGAGACATCAGGCGCGCATTTTTATGCGTGGGATGCGCCAGATCTGTTTTTCAGCGTTGATATCTACACATGCAAGGCGTTTGACGTTGCCAGGGCAGTTTCATTCACCAAAGACTTTTTTGAAGCAATCACAATGACATATAAAGAATTTTAATGCGTCAATTACGAGATATTTTTGAAGATACTGTGCTTGCGTTTTTAACGGCCGCAACACATGAGGAGGCCTTTGAGAAACTGGATTCACTTTGCACCCAGCTTGGCCAAATAGATGTGAATGACATCTCACAGACCGTTTGGGCCTATCAGCCAGATTTATTGGCAAAAGTAGCAAGCGTTGATGCAAAAGAAGAAAAGCGCGCCGCAAAGGAAATGCTCAAAGCAAAACAAGACGGCACAGATAATTACTCTTGGGCACTCCCTGATTATTATGAGCAGGAATATGCTTTTATTCTGGCAAATGTTCCTCCCTCCTCACTTGACTCAATTTCATATGTGGGACATGGGGCAATATCGGCACTCGGCAGTATGCTAAATGAAAACCCTTTGGTCGAACGCATAAACTTCTACGATACTGATATTGAAATGACACAGCTTGGTTGGAAAATGGCGGAGCGCTTTTATGCCATCCAATCAGAGCTTTCATACAGCACAGAAGATTTTCTTGCACGCAAGAGTGAAGAGCCAGAAGATGGCCTTACAGTTGTAACAAACGCGCCCTTATCTGCCTTCCGTGATGAGAAGGCGCTTTTGACTAGCAAATACGTCTTTCTACGTGCGACAACTGATAAGGGTGCACTCTTATACCCTTCAATAGACCTAAACGAAGATTTGCATCCTGACTATGAAGTCATCGCATCACATGATGACGAATTATATGGTATACATTCCTTCCACATACTAAGAAGACGACCAGAATGTTAAAAAGAACAACATATAGAAGCGCACGCCTTTCAAAACGTCATAGCCAACCTATGACTGATTTGACGCGTAAATCAGATGAAACCTTTACCTTTATTGGCGAGGGATTTGTCGATGCAAACGCTATCCCCTTCTATGATGCGCAAGCCTTGAGAGATATCCCTGCTTTCGCACGGCATTATATTCAGCAGGAAAATCCGCTTTACAACTATTACACTAAGATTGATGGCGATAGCTTTTTCAAGGAAACCTTGCGCCTCAACGCCATTCAACACAATCTTCCCCATACAGAAAATGATAATATTCTTGTTACTGCAGGCGCCTCCAATGCGTTTTCGAGCCTTTGTTATGCCTTATGTGATGAGGGGGATGTTATATTGGCACTTAGCCCCTCTTACATCCTTTTTGCAAATGCACCTGAAGCTTATGGTGCTGAATTACAGCTTGTTGAATCACAAAAAAGTGCGCGCAAATTTACGGTTTCTTCTGAAAAGCTTGAGCAACAAATTAATGCCAACCTCGAAGCAGGTAAAACTGTTAAGGCCGTACTCATAATCAACCCGACAAATATTGACGGCCAATATTGGACCGAGGGTGAAATTGATGAGATTGCAATTGTCGTTGAAAGATATGGTTTAAGTGTTATTGAGGATCGCGTTTATGACCAGCTTCAATTTGATTTAAGTACCGGAAAACCCACCTTCTTTGCAAATAATAAACGCATTCAAAATAACGTGATAACAATTGATTCTGTTAGTAAAAGATACGGTGCAACACAATGGCGTATTGGCTGGGTTTATGGTCCAAAGAATATCATCGCAGCAGCTCAAAAATACGTGATGCAATCGGTCTGGTCACCTTCAAATGCCTATCAAAAGGCGGCAGCCATAATGATGGCAGCTCAATTACCTGAGAAGATAATAAACGAGCATTGCCATGATGTGGCTCTATCAGCGCAACTGGTTTCTGCGCAAGGCCATAGCCACGAAATGCACGCCTACTTTACTGAGCTTAACAAAAGCTATAAACGACGCCGCGATTTATGTCTTTTGATTGTCAATGGTCGTCAAAAATACGAGCAAATGACCTTATCAAATAAAAATCTGACCTCTGCACAAAGCCTGCTTAATAATTATAAAGATGACCTCGCACGCTTTTCAATCAGTACGTACGGCTTACAGAATTTTGAAACACCTATATTGCCAAATGCAGCGATGTTTCTTTTGCTAGCTCTTAAAAAATGTACTGTCTGCAAATGTAAACTTGATGAAAAAAGTGCCGATCTCATTCTTGCACGCCTTATGTACAAGGATGCAAATGTTGTCATGCTTCCCCACACGGAATTAACACTTCCAGAGGGCGGACAACATTATTTCAGAATGGAATACGGCGTTCCACTTGAACAACTCCTTCAAGGACTTTCAAATCTACAGAAATTTATGCAAGAATGGTGTGCGTTGCCTCGTGATCATCAGGCAAAGCGCATTGACAAACTTCTTGCTGAAATGAAATAAACCCTCGTGTCACTTAAAATTCTACAGGAAACGTTAGGCCGTCTTTTTGATAAGAAAAACGGCTGCCCTTGGCATGCCGAACAATCGCATGAGAGCCTCTCCCCTTACCTGATTGAAGAAGCTTATGAATTAAAGGGTGCCCTTGCTGGTACTGATAACGGCGCACTCAAGGACGAACTGGGTGATGTATTGCTACAGGTATTGCTTCATGCACAAATTGCTGAGAACCAAGGTCATTTTACGTTTGATGACGTGTGCAAAGGGCTCTCAGACAAAATTCGTCAACGCCAACCCTATATGTTTACAGGCGAAGACACATCCAACTTAACATCTGATGATGTTTTTAGGCTTTGGTTAGAAAACAAAGAGAAAAGCAAAAAGAAAGCTTCACAAGATCTCGAGACTCCAAAGCTCCCTGCTCTTATAGCCGCGCAGAAGATACAAGGTAAGGCAGCCTCTTACAATTTTGAATGGCGAAACCTCACAAATGTTTTAGCCAAGATTGAAGAGGAACTTTCCGAACTAAAAGAGGCTCTACAGAAAAAGGATAAAGCTCATATCAAAGAAGAACTAGGCGATTTGCTATTCGTACTGGCCAATCTTGGGCGTTACATTGATATTGATGCCGAAGATACTCTTCAAAAAGCCAATGCCAAGTTTGTAAAACGCTTTAACGGCATGCTCGCAGATTCAGAGAGCCAGGGCGATGAATTCAAGAAACTAGATAGCGAGGCCATGATGTCACTCTGGCGCGCACAGAAAAGAAAATGAGACAGTAAGCAAGCTTAAGCGGTAACCTTATAATCAAAAAGTGACTTAAATTTTTCGCTTTTTTCAGGGGCCAGATCCACAGTTATATCCATAGCTTGCGTTTTATTGTTTTCATTCTGCGCAACAACACTTCCATGCCTATGTAACCAAGCCAGAGCCTTGCCATCTTTAAATGGAATTGAGACATGAACACGCTCGAAAGCCTTATTGACCTGCTCCTCGATACGCTCAAGGAGCACATCTAAATTCCATCCAGTCAACGCAGACAAGGAAACCACATTACCCTTTAAATCCGGATAGGGTCTCCCCTCCTCTATCAAGACATCAACTTTATTCAATACCTCAATAATGCGCGGGTCACTTTTGTATGAAATACCCAAATCTTCAAGGATAGAAATAACATTTTGTTTCTGGTCTTCACTATCACTTGCGACAAAATCGCGTATATGAACAATCACATCAGCATAGCTGACCTGTTCCAATGTTGCCTTGAAGGCTTCGATAAGTTGTGTTGGAAGGTCCTTAATAAACCCCACTGTATCAGATAAAATAACCTCGCGCCCTTTGGGCAAAGTTAGAAGGCGCAATGTAGGATCCAGTGTGGCAAAGGGCAAATCCTCAGCAAATACATTTGCGTCCGTTAACGCGTTAAACAGAGTCGACTTTCCTGCGTTGGTGTAGCCAACAAGCGCGACAGTCGGAAATGGAATTTTATCGCGACTTTTACGTTGCAACTCTCGGTTTTGCCTTACCTTTTCAAGTTGTTTCTTAAGATGCGTAATCTTTTCATCAATCAGACGGCGGTCAATTTCGATCTGTCTCTCCCCAGGACCACCCATAAAACCAGCACCACCGCGCTGACGCTCTAGGTGAGTCCAGGATCTTACAAGACGTGAGCGTTGGTAGTTAAGCGCAGCCAGTTCGACCTGAATAACACCTTCCTTCGTCTGGGCACGCTCACCAAAGATTTCAAGAATAAGACCAGTTCTATCTATAACCTTAACATTCCATGCACGCTCTAGGTTACGCTGCTGAATTGGGCTTAACTGAATATTAACAACAACGAGTTCAACTTCATATTCTTCACAGATATCCACAAAGTTATCCACATTACCTTTGCCCAAGTACGTAGACGAGCGAATGGACGCAAGTTGTATAACATGGACATCCGCTATTTCAAGATAGATTGCCTCAGCAAGCCCTGTAAGCTCCTCAAGTTCACCTTCAAGGCTTTGATGCGACAGATGCTCTTTCTTATCATGGATATGAATAAGAAGGGCACACGTTTTATTTGCCTTTTTGTTTAAATCAAAGGACATAAAATCTCGAACTTAAAGAAAGAATGTAAGCCAAAGAAGAATTAATCTTTATCGCTTTCGGACGCCTCACCATCATCCTCGCCATCACCATCATAAAGTGGCAAATGACCAGAAGGCATAATGGTTGAAATTGCGTGCTTGTAAACAAGCTGGATATGGGAGTCGCGCTTTAGCAACAAAGAAAAATTATCAAACCACGTGACAATTCCTTGAAGCTTAACTCCGTTGACTAGAAAAACTGTGACTGATGACTTTTCCTTGCGTATTGCATTAAGAAAGACATCCTGAACGTTTTGTGATCTCTCGCTCATCTTTGTACCCCTTTTTTATTCTCTTTATATTTACGGGTTTATTTAATTCTTATTAGACCATAATCAAGCGACATGCAAATACGAATATTCATCTGCCAGCATTCGCAAATCCTTATATACAGCCGCCTCTCCCTTATTTAAAGGCTCACCTATCACATAACATGGAATGCCTAAATTTTGCGCACATTGCACATCCGTTATAGCATCTCCAATAAAAAGCGCATTCTCTAGAAGCTCCTTGTCAAGATTATGCATTTCAAGCAAGGCATGCGCATGTGTAACATGGGGCTTGTCGGCCTCTGACACCCCTGCCCCAAGCGCGCCTGCAAAGTATGACCGCCAGTTAAGTGCATCTATTTCCTTTTGAATATAATCATTATTCTTATTCGAAATAACGACACACGGAATATGATTAGACTTAAGCGATTCAAGAAAAGCCTCCGCATAAGGCATTGGTGTTAAGTTTTGCATATGATGATCCGCAATAAATTTATAAAAGATCTCTTCAGCCTGCCGCCAATCATCTCCGTAAAATTCTGGGAAAATATCCCGCGCCGAGGCAAAAACATCCAAGGACAAATAGGTTTTCTTGTCCCACATAGGGTAATTTAGCGTTTCGCGGGTGTGATTATGCGCCTTGAATAACAAGTCGAGCGACGAAACCAGTGTACCGTCCCAATCAAAGATAAAAAGTGAAGGTTTTTGTGACATGATTAAAATAAATCTACATCCACACAGAATAATTTTTCGACCTCTGCCGCATGCCCAGCAAGTGCAAAGATGATCACATAGTCATTAGGGCGTACAATATCGTCACCCCTGGGAAAGATTATTTCATCGCCACGTATAATCGCAGACACATGTATACCCTTTGAAATTTTTATTTCTGAAATCGGCGTATTTACAATGCGACAGTTTTCTGTGGCCTGAGCCTCAATAAATTCTGCAAATCCATTTCTGAGGTTGTAAGCCTCTTTAATGCGTCCACGACGCACATGGCGCATAATTTTTGAAACGGTTACATCTTGTGGTGAGATAATCGCATCAATATTAATGGAAAGTAACAAATTACTGTAATTAGAGCGCGTCACGAGCGCCATTGCACGTTTACATCCAAACTGTTTTGCTTCTAGCGAGGAAAGCGCGTTTGTTTCATCATCATTACTCACAGCAATAAATGTATCTGCATTTGCAATGCCAGCCTCTTTAAGCGTTTCAGGCGCTAGCCCGTCACCATTAAGAACCAACATATCACCTAAGTTATTGCTTAAAAATTCTGCTCGCTCACTATTGCGTTCTATAATGGTAACAGAGCTCGAGCGCCCGTCCTCTTCAAGCAAACGACAAAGCTCATAACCAACATTGCCACCACCAACAATAACCGTTTTAGGGTTGTTGGTCGTTTCATATCCAAAATGTGTCATCGCACGCTGAACATTTTTGGCCTCGGCAACAAAATAAACTTCATCGTTAACCTGAAGTTGAGCACTTCCTGTGGGAATGAATGACTTACCATTACGCATAATTGAGATGATACGTGCATGCACATCCGGAAAGAGTGTACGTAATTGCGCAAGCGGCGTATTAAGGATTGGGCATTTTTCATCGCAAAAAACACCAATGAGGTACAGCTTCTTCTTATGCATCGGAATAACCTCAGATGCGCCTGTCACCAGAATTTTCTGATAAATGGACTTGGCTACTTCCGCCTCTGGTGAAATAACAAGATCAATTGGCAAATGATCACGGCTAAAAAGGTTAATCCAAGCCTGATTAAGGTAAGACTGGTTACGAATACGTGCTACTTTTTTAGGCACATTAAAAAGTGAGTGCGCGATTTGGCAAGCAACCATATTTGTTTCATCCGAATAAGTTACCGCAATTAGCATGTCGGCACCATTTAAGCCCGCTTTAGACAAAACATCTGGACTAGAGGCATGCCCCACAACACCATTAATATCCAAATCATAAGTCAGACGTTCAATAGATTCAGCATCATTATCAATAACGGTAATGTCATTAGACTCGCGGGAGAGGTATTCCGCGATATTTGAGCCAACCTTACCAGCTCCTAAAATAACAACGCGCATGTTTACCCCCTCTTCTTCCCGGTATTTTGTGCAATGTCAGCAACCAAATCTTCGTAGTTTTGTTCAAGCGCACTAAACTCCTCGATATTGTCCAAACCTTCTTGTTCATCTTCAGAGGATTTGTGGATGTTAAGGCTTTTTATTTTACGGTGCAGCGCAGAGCGTTCCATACCAACAAACTCTGATGTTTTTGAAACATTGCCATCAAAGCGCGTTATTTGTGATTTAAGGTAAAGCGTTTCAAACAACTCCCGCGCCTCTCTTAGAGGCAATTCCATGACTTGCTGGAGAAAATGCATCTGTCCAGCTTTTTCACTATCTTCATTTCTTTGACTATCAATATAATCAGATACAGCCTCGGCAGATATCTTATCTTCAGTTTGAGTGAGGCCCGTTAAATACATCCATTCAATAAAGTTTTTCAACTGTCTGACATTACCTGGCCACTCATAATTTTTGATTTTGACAATAGCAGAAGAAGACAACTTGCTTGATAGTTTATCAGTCTCGCCCGACACTGTTTCATAAATTTCATCAATGATATTCTCAATGTCATCGGACCTCTCTTTCAAATCTGGAATAGTAAGAGGAACGACATTGAGACGATAAAATAAATCCGACTTGAAAAGACCTTCGTTAACATGTCTTTCAATTGCCTGCGAAGTCAAACTAATCACGCGCGCGTCACAAGGCTGACCTTCTATTTTCTTCGACTGCAAAACATGGAGCAAGCGCTCCTGTGAAGTATCTGGCAACTTTTCTACATGATTAAGGACGAGCGTGCCCTGCGCTGTGGCAAGCAGTGCTTTATTAAGATCAGCCAACATGGCATCCGCATCATAATCCTGACATGTAAGGATCTTGAGAGGATTATCTTTTAAATGAGAATGCTTATGAATATAACGCGCCAATGTCTTTTTACCCGACCCGTCAGCCCCAAAAATCATAATACGACTGTTTGTTTCAGCTGAACGCAGAGCCGTTTCCTTAACTTGCGCAAGCGCTGAACTCTCACCTGTAAAAGAAACATCATCCTGAGATGTCGCGCGTAAATTCTTATTCTCAGCATTTAACTTTTTGTACTCAATGGCACGCTTGACCATTGTTAAAAGACGTTCCGACTTAAACGGCTTCTCCAGAAAGTCATATGCCCCTTTTTTAATAGCAGAGACAGCTGTTTCAATTGTGGAATGCCCGCTGATCATAATGACAGGTACAAAAGGATCTTTCTCCAACATTTCAGAAAGCAACTGTAATCCCTCATCAGACCCATTCTGAAGCCACACATCAAGAATAACCGCATCATAGCGCTGCTCTGCTATTTTCTCGCGGGCCACCTTTGCTGATGCGGCTACACTTGTTTGATATTTTTCATCCTCAAGTAAACCCTGAAGCAAAAAGCGAATATCATCCTCATCATCAACAATTAAAACATGCTTACTCATAAATTGATTCTTTTTCAGTTCGATAACTCATTATCGGTATTTGGAAAGCTAAGCGCAACCGTTGCTCCTGCTTTATCTTCAGCCATAAAATCCTCAAGCTCAGTTGCCATCCATTTCTTCGAACCTAATATAAGCTGACCGCCATGGTCGTCCATAATCTTTTTGACGATTGCAAGGCCAAGCCCAGTCCCCTTTGGCTTATGCGTAACATAGGGGTCCGTTAGTGTTGAGAGCTCTACACTTTCTGGAAATCCTGGACCATTGTCCTGAAAAACCAGAAAGGTACGCCCTTTACGCGCACACGCCCAAATATTGAGAATTTTATCTGCTTTATTATCCTGAAGGGACTCAACGGCATTCTGAATAATATTGGTTATGACTTGTCTCATTTGCTGCGCGTCACAATTCACCAAGAACTTTGATTTGCCCTCAAGACCGCCAAGCTTTTTAAACGTGACTTCGTGATTTGCCTCTCCCTGCATCACAAGCACCTCGGAAAGGATTACATTTATGTTTTCTGGCTTAATAATGGCCTCAGGCATGCGTGCGAAGGATGAAAACTCCGCAACCATACGTCCAATATCTTCAACATGCTTCCCGATTGTCTGAATGCACTTTTCAAATACGTCACGATGATCCTCGGGAATAAACTCGGCAAAGCGTCTGTTAATCCGTTCAGCAGACAGCTGAATGGGTGTCAGAGGATTTTTAATCTCATGCGCAATACGGCGTGCAACATCCGACCAGGCCGCCTTACGCTGAGCTGATTTAAGAACCGAAATATCATCAAAGGTAATAATAAACCCACCAATATTCTCATTTTCGACATCATCGTTTTCGGAAACAATTTTAATAATAAGGTCGAGCTTCTCCCCCTTTTGGGTTTTATATGGAATATTGGCATCTAATGTATTCCCTACCCAAAGTGTTTTATCATCAATCAAAGGTATAATTTCAGGCATAATAGCCGAAATACGTGTGCCCAATACGCGTTCATTCGTAAAGCCTAGTAAGCGTGCAGCTGCACGATTGGCAAGCGTAACCACTCCGTCGTCATCTACGCTTATCACGCCAGATGTTACATCTCTCAAAACGGCCTCTGTATATTGACGCCGTTCATCCATTTCACGGTTGGCGTTCAGTAATTCAGTGCGCTGTTTCTTGATTTGACCAATCATGCGGTTAAAAGAAGTTGCCAGAATATTAAATTCATCAAATCCTGTATTCTCATCCACATGAGTATTTAAATCCCCCGCTCTGATTTTTTCCGAAGCCTTCAAAAGATTTGTAACAGGCTTTATAAGATAGCTTGCAAGGCTTAAGCCCACCCAAACGGCCATGCCGGTCAAAAATAAGGCAAGCGCTGCATAACTCAGCGTTAGTGTTTGGCGTAGTCCTGAATATTGAGATTCAAGCTCGCGATATTTAGCTACTGCATCACGCGTTCCCTCTACACGCGCGAGAACAGTGGGGTCAACAAGACGCCCAACCGCCAAAAATGTATTTAATGAGCTTTGCAAGGGCACAATGGCACGAACACGGTCATCCTCATCCCCGCTAAAAATAATAACCTCATCAACCCCCTGTGCGACACGCTCCATAATATAATCAGGGATATTTTCGGGTTCGAGTGTGAAGTTAAGGCTTGAACGCGCCAAAACGCGTCCGTCGCGCGTAAAGATTATAGCCTCGGACAAATTTCGAATAAATGTTTGTGTGTTAACAAGGCGCGTCAAAACATCACGGTTCAGAAAAACCAGATCGCTTTGTGTATTCAAATCATTAGCCATGGCCAACAAGTCGGCTCGAATGGCGTTTTGGTGTTCTTCCAAATACGCCTCGGCAATCACTTGCGATTCAGTGACAGCCGTCTTTATCTGGTTTGAAAACCATGTTTGCACACCATAATGAAAAAACAGCATTGAGAATATTGCAATAAAGATGGCAGGCGTGAGACTGGTCACCAAGAAAAGCGCTGAGAGTTTTAAGTGTAGCTTTGAATTTGCCACCGTTTTGCGCTGCAGAGAAATAAACTTGTAAATTCGGCGCGCCAGAAGCCCGATGAGAAGAATCATCGAAATGGCGCTTCCCCACAACCAAATATCTGTATTGCCAGATGTTGCCGACTGATTAAAAGAGAAGAAGGTCAGAATAACAGACGCAAATCCAGCAACAGCCAGCAAAGCCAGTAATTTGTCTTCACTAAAAAAATTTTTAACGCTGGAAGTCTGCAACATGTTCATTTACCTTTATTGATAGCCCTTCACAGGAGTTTACACAATGAAAAATCTTAGAAGCCAACTGACCCAGAAATATCGTGCAAAGTGGGAGACACACCGCACAAATGTTGCCAAACTCTCTCTTAAGGACTGGCGCGTGCTTTTAGCGACGTGGTTTGGATGTGGGACCTTCTTTCCAGGGCCTGGCTTCTGGGGGACTTTAGGCGCTCTTCCTCTTGGAATTGTACTCTTGGTTCTGGGTGGTCAGGTTTACGTTTTAGCAGCCAGCATTATACTGTTGGCAATAGGCGTTCATGTTACACGGCATACTGAAAATATCCTCAAAACACATGACAGCTCTATCATCGTAATTGATGAGGCAGCGGGTGTTATGATTCCGCTTGCCTTTGTACCGCTTACTCCAATGGGTATCGTTATGGCCTTTCTGGCATTCCGAATCTTTGATGTGTGGAAGCCCTTCCCTATATCTTATCTCGATAAACGTATGGGCGGCGCATGGGGCGTTATGATTGACGATATTGTCGCGGGTATTTTTGCAGCCATTGTTATGGTGATTTGGAGTATTTATGGCATTAACACAAACACTCTTTGATAAACTGATCGCGCAAGGCGTTATTCTTACAACAGCTGAATCCTGCACGGGTGGGCTTATCGCTTCACAAATCACCTCTTTTGCAGGATCGTCCGCCATTTTTGATCGTGGGTTCGTCACTTACTCTAATCAATCGAAGATAGCCATGCTTGATGTTGACGCTCAAACCATAGAGAATTTTGGTGCAGTCTCCGAACAAACAGCAATGGAAATGGCCGAGGGCGCACTTAAAAATTCAATGGCAACACTTTCTGTTTCGGTTACAGGTATTGCAGGCCCCGATGGTGGAACAGCAGATAAACCCATTGGCACAGTATGTATTGGACTGGGCCGCGCAGGACTTACAACTAAAACACATAGATTTCTTTTTGAAGGTGACAGAGAAGCTGTTAGGACACAGACAGTTGCCAAGGCCTTTGAGCTGATTGAAAAAGTGCTACCTTAAGCAGATTGCCCGTAAATCTCGTCGGCACGCCTCTCAAAGGAGGCAACCATGCGCTTGACCACCTCATTGAAGAAAGTTGTTGCCAGTTTTTGAAGAAATACGTTTCCAAATTCGAACTCGACACAAAAATCGATCGTACATGACCCATCCCCATTATCGATAAAAACCCACTGATTTTGAAGTTGCTTGAGCGGCCCTTTTTGATAATCAATCGTAATCTGGTTAGGACGCTCCAGTATGACTTTGGATGTAAAACGCTCGCGAAAGAGCTTATAGCCCACAACAAGGTCGGCATAAAACACATCTTCGCCTTCCCATTTGGTAATGCGAGAGGCCGTACACCACGGCGCAAATTCCTTGTATTTATCAACTTGCGCAACAAGATCGAACATCTGTGCCTGTGTGTAAGGAACGGTTTTTTGTTCAATGTGCTGAAGCATAAGAGAATTTAAGAGGTTTTAGAGGCAAGTTTTGCGTCTCGTGCGGCCTTCAATTTCGAAAAATCATCCCCTGCATGATATGACGAACGCGTTAATGGCGTTGCTGAAACCATCAGGAAACCCTTGGCACGTGCCATACGCTCAAGACCTTCAAATTCCTGTGGTGTCCAGAAACGGTCAACAGGCGCATGTTTCGGGCTAGGCTGGAGGTATTGTCCGATTGTAATGAAATCAACCTTAGCTGCACGCATGTCATCCATGACCTGCCCCACCTCTTCCTTGGTTTCACCTAGACCAACCATTAAACCTGATTTTGTGAATGTCTCGGGGTGACGATCCTTCACACGTTCAAGCAAGCGAAGCGAACGGAAATAACGTGCACCCGGACGAATTGTTGGATAAAGACGCGGAATTGTCTCAAGATTATGATTAAAGACATCGGGTTTTGCATCGGCCACCATATCAATGGCGTCCATATCACCCTTAAAGTCACCCGGCAGAATCTCAACCGTTGTTTTAGGCGCCTTGAAACGAATGGCCTCAATCGTCTTAACCCAATGACGTGCGCCACCATCATCCAAATCGTCGCGGTCAACGGATGTGATCACAACATGTTCCAAATCCATCTTCTCAACGGCAACACCTACACGTAACGGCTCATATTTATCCAGTGCATCAGGCTTCCCTGTTGCAACATTACAAAATGAGCAAGCTCGTGTGCAGATTTCACCCATCACCATGAATGTGGCATGTTTCTTCTCCCAGCATTCACCAATATTGGGGCACCCCGCCTCCTCACAAACGGTGGTCAGGTTCAAGCCCTGAATCATTTCTTTGGTTTCTTTGTAAACCTTGCCCGTAGGCGCCTTGGCACGAATCCATGAGGGTTTACGCCCCATCGGACGATCAGGGTTCTTCTGCTTCTCAGGGTGACGCTTCGCGCGGTCTAATAATTCAGTGTTGTATGTCATTTCTGCAACCTAACATTTTCATGCCATAAAAAGAAATATAAGTTTTTTAACCTAAAAATGAATAGCTTTCCCATAGGCATCAAGCACGCTTTCATGCATCATTTCGGATAGTGTTGGATGCGGGAAGATGGTATGCATGAATTCCATTTCGGTGGCTTCCAACGTTTTACCCACGACAAAGCCCTGAATAAGCTCGGTCACTTCCGCGCCAATCATATGCGCGCCTAATAATTCACCCGTTTTCTCATCAAAGACGGTTTTGACCAGACCTTCGGGTTCGCCCAAGGCAGTCGCCTTCCCGTTACCAACAAATGGAAAACGTCCAACCTTCACCTTATGACCTGCGGCCTTGGCTGCATCTTCTGTTAATCCAACACTCGCCACTTGTGGGTGACAGTACGTACATCCTGGAATATTGCTTTTATCCATGGGATGCACATCCTTTTGACCAGCCAATTTTTCAACACAAATAATGCCTTCGTGAGAGGCCTTGTGCGCGAGCCACGGCCCATGCACAACGTCTCCAATGGCGTAAACGCCCTCCTCACCAGTGCGCAGATACTCATCTACAACAATGTGATTGCGCTCGACCTTGACCTTGGTGCCTTCAAGCCCAAGATTTTCAGAATTTCCAACAATTCCAACGGCTGAAACCACATGGGAGAACTCATGCTGCGTGACCTTGCCCTTGCCGTCTTCAATATGGGCGGTAACTGTATCTTTGCCCTTATCGAGCTTAGTCACCTTCGAGCCTGTGATAATTTTCATGCCCTGCTTTTCAAAGAATTTTTGTGCCAGTTTTGAAACTTCAGCATCCTCAACAGGAAGAACACGATCCATCAATTCAACAACAGTCACTTCCGCACCTAATGTTTTATAAAAGGACGCAAATTCAATCCCAATTGCACCAGACCCTACAACCAACAGCTTGCTCGGCATGACATCAGGCACCATCGCCTCCTTATATGACCAGACAAATTTACCATCTGGTTCAAGCCCGGGGAGAACTCGCGCACGTGCACCTGTCGCAATAATGATATGCTTTGCGGTCAATTCATCTGTTTTTTTACCATCTTTTTCAAGGGCAACTTTCCCCTTACCAGCCAGCTTGCCGTACGCGTCAAAAACAGTAACTTTATTCTTCTTGAGCAGATGCCCAATACCGCCTGAAAGTTGTTTGGCAACGCCGCGTGAGCGTTCAACTATTTTCTTAAGGTCAAACTCCAACCCTTTGACTTTTAAACCAAAAGCGTCGGCATTTTGTGCAAGGTGAAAGATTTCAGAGGAACGCAATAGCGCCTTTGTCGGAATACAGCCCCAGTTCAAACAAATACCACCCAGATGGTTGGCCTCAACCACAGCTGTCTTCATTCCTAATTGTGCCGCACGGATGGCTGCAACATAGCCACCGGGCCCACCACCAATTACAATTACATCAAAATTCTTGTCAGCCATGCTCTTTACGCGCTCCTGCTTGTGTCATTTCTCATGTCGGTTTAAACTGTGCTTGTCTTTTTACACGCTTTACCGCGGAAGTTGAAGCCCAATATGCAAATGAATACACAAAACACGCCGTTCTTTCTCACAGGGCTTTGGGAGTCAGGCATTAACACGCTTTGGCCCTATATTCGCGAGCAGGATGGCATTCTTTGCTTTTACGAGCCACTTCACCCCTCTTTTTCTAAAATTACGCGGAAATGGGTTGGGCAAGACACAAGCGCCATGAAAATTATGGGCAACGCCCCCGTAACCACTCCCGATAAATCGCTTTATGCCGAAATGATCCCCTTTATCGGCACAAATATTCTTGGGCGCGGCGTTAAAGGCTACAAGGCCAAATACTCGGATGAGAATTTTGTCATGCGCGCAAATTTTGAAGCGCTCGAGATGCAGGGGTACTTCAAGCAGTTTATTACATTTGCTGAAAAACAAAACAAACGCGCTATCATTGCTGAGCATCGCTTCATCTATCGGCTTGGTTGGGCAAAGGCCCATATTCCAGGCACTTACGCGCATGTCACACGTGACCCCTATGCAATATGGTCGATTTATCAGAATGCCCTTGATCGGGGCTACAGCCGCTTTTTTCTGAAATGGTTTAAGATATTTGAGAAGAATACCGAGACATGGCTTGGGCACATGGGCGCACCCCTTCACCTGCGCAAGGGCATGGACCAATACCTCATATATGATGAAAGTTTCTATAAAGACGTGCTTACACACATGACGCGCGCTGAAACCTATAGACTTGTCTATGGCGTATGGCTCAAGGCTTTATTTGAGGCGCTTTACAATGCCGATTTCATCATTGATATGGATAAGATGTCAGACAAACGTGCACAAGACAGAATAACCCAACAAATTGAAAACGCGTCTGGTTTAAGCCTCGATTTCTCGTCATTCGAACTCAAATCTTTTTCTCAAGTCGAACATAAATTTGAGCCGCAAAAGATTGAAGATGTGATTGCCACTGAATTTGGCGTGTATTTAAAATCCCAAAACAGACGTGACGCTAAATTGATACTCAATAGCGACCTATCCCACCTCTCGGACAAGGCACAACGATCGCTTAAAATCGTTGCGAGCGTCTTTGATTAAACAATCATGGACACTGGATTTTCAATAAAGCGTTTGAAGTACTGGAGATACTCAGCGCCCACTGCACCATCCACTGCACGATGGTCAACAGATAGCGTACATTTCATAAATGTGCCGATTTTGACCTCGCCATTTTTAACATAGGGACGTTGTTCGCCTGCGCCAACAGCCAAAATACAGGCCTGTGGCGGGTTAATGATCGCACCAAATTCAGAAATGCCAAACATGCCCAAATTAGAGACTGAAAATGTACCGCCCTGAAATTCTTCAGGTTTCAATTTTCCTTCGCGCGCACGTCCTGCCAAATCTTTAATCTCGGCTGAAATTTCGCGCATGCCTTTAGTTTCGGCAGCCTTAACTATGGGTGTAATCAAGCCATTAGGCGTAGACACAGCCACAGAAATGTCAGCATGCGTATATTGTAGAACAGCCTCGTCTGACCATGAGACATTGGCCGCTGGGTAGGCCTTAAGCGCCATAGCAACCGCCTTGACCACGAAATCATTGACCGAGAGCTTGTACTCACCATTAGCCTGCTCGTTAATGTCCTTACGTGCAGCAAGTAGCGTGTCAATCTGACAATCAATCGTCAGGTAGAAATGTGGAACGGTTAACTTAGATTCAAGCAAACGCTGCGCTGTAATCTTCTTAATATTGTTATTTGGAATGGCCTCATATTCCATTCCATAGACATTGGCAAGTTTCTGTGCATCTTGTCCTGCTGGCATTTGTTTATTTGCATTGGAAGAAGATGTTTGTACGCCCTTAGAAGCACTTCCACCTTTGAAGTTCTCAATATCGGCCTTTACAATGCGGCCGCGCGGGCCTGAACCTGACACGGATGACAAATCAATATTTTTATCCTTTGCCAAACGACGCGCCAAGGGTGATGCAAAAATGCGGTCGCCTTGTGCTTCTGATTTCTGTTGTGCTTGTGCTGACACTGGCTCTGCCTTCTCTTGTTTCTGCTCTTTTGGTTCTGACTTACTCTCAGCCTTAGCCTCTGGTTTTTCTTCGGGCTTTGATACACCTGACGATAAATCCATGCTCTCTATAGCGCTTTTATCTTCGCCCTCTTCCAGAAGAACGCCTATCACGTCATTAACCTTAACATTCTCTGTTCCACCCGCAACGATAATCTTACCTAGCACGCCCTCATCAACAGCCTCAACTTCCATTGTGGCCTTATCGGTTTCAATCTCGGCAATGACATCACCTGCATTAACCTCATCCCCTTCCGAGACAAGCCATTTGGCAAGTGTGCCCTCTTCCATGGTAGGGCTAAGTGCGGGCATTGTAATTTTAATGGGCATAACAAACCTCTTTATGACAAACAAAACTTGAAAGTGAATTTATATACTGATAAGACAAAAGAAAACGAAAGAAAAGAACAGGACTGCGTAATATGTCATTTGGATACTCATCTAGATTCGCAAAAATCGAAGAAAATAGAAACTTACTTGAGCGGATTGCTGATTTTAAAGCCGAAAAAATAGGCTTTGACGATCTTTTCGAAAAAATTTTTGAAAAGCACAGATTTTTAAGCGAAGCCCTTATAGAGGAATACAACCTTTCTTCCCGTGATGTAAGCAATTTCACAGATGGCAAGAAAGCACCTAAGCCTAGCGACATGCGCTCAATGGTGGGTTTTATCTCAAAATTTGCTGAAAGCATTATTGAGGATCCCGATAGCACACCTTACGAACTGCGTCCACAATATCTGCGCGCTGTGGAAGGGCGAGTTGCTCCAAATTCGCTGCGTACGGAAGAGGAACGTCCTTCGCACAGACCCGCGCCACAGGCGCGTCTAAGTGGTCAAATGCATGCTCGTTTATAACAGCCGTTACCTCTGATCCAATACCAGCAAAAGGCCATCCTTCCTCAGCAACCACGATGCGGTTGGTTTTCTTGACGCTTTCGACAATCGTCCAACGGTCAAGCGGGCGTACTGTACGCAAATTGATGACCTCTGCTTCAATACCGTCTTTTGCCAATTCCTCGGCCGCCTCAAGCGCCTTACCCACCATGATGGAAAGCGCAACAATCGTTACATCTGACCCTTCACGTTCAATTTTTGCACGACCGATGGGGATAACGTAATCGTTATCATCTGGAACCTCAAAGCTTTGACCGTACACCAATTCATGTTCAAGAATAAGAACAGGGTTTGGGTCACGAATGGCAGCCTTCATCAAGCCTTTGGCATCAGCCGCTGACCATGGTGAGACAACTTTAAGTCCCGGTATATGGCCATACCAACTTGCATAGCATTGTGAGTGTTGCGCGCCAACACGTGCAGCGGCCCCATTAGGTCCACGGAAAACAATCGGACAACCCAGTTGTCCACCTGCCATGTACAATGTTTTGGCTGCAGAGTTAATAATGTGGTCAATCGCCTGCATTGCAAAATTCATGGTCATGAACTCAACAATTGGTTTCAAACCGCGGAAGGCAGAGCCCACAGCGATACCAGCAAAGCCGTGTTCAGTAATAGGCGTATCAATGACACGCTTGGCACCAAATTCATCGAGCAAGCCTTGGGAGACCTTATAGGCACCGTTATATTCGGCAACTTCCTCACCCATCAGATAAATACTTTCATCTGCACGCATCTCATCGGCCATTGCATCACGGAGCGCCTCACGCACTGTTTTCTCTGTGGTGTCCTCAAAGAATTTAGCTTCATCAAACACAGGCGGCTCAATTAACTTACCTTGCGCGTAAAGGATATCACGATCCTTTATTTCCTTGCCTTCAGCTTGCGCGACATTCTGTTGAGGTTGAGGTGCACTGTCCTTATTATCACCCTCATCTTCATCATCTTGATTATTCTGTTCTGATGCCGTTGAATTTTTAACCTCATCCAGATTGATATCTGAATTAGACTCACCTTCTTCAAGTAAAACAGCAATCACATCGTTCACTTTGACATTCTCTGTGCCTGCCTCGACAACGATTTTACCGATTTTACCTTCATCAACAGCTTCAACCTCCATTGTGGCCTTATCTGTTTCAATCTCGGCAATCACATCCCCTGCATTGACCTCATCCCCTTCCGAGACAAGCCACTTGGCGAGTGTGCCCTCTTCCATGGTAGGGCTAAGCGCTGGCATTAGTACATTTATTGGCATAAATTCCTCTAAATTCTGATATTCAAACTTTTAAAATTAGGCAGCGCCATCTACGGGCTTGAGCACATCTGTCCAAAGCTCGAACGCTTCTGGCTCAGGTGCTTCCTGTGCAAATTCTGCTGCCTCTTTAACGATCTCCTTGATTTCCTTATCAATCGCCTTGATGTCATCTTCCTTAACATCCAACTCGTGCGTCATAAGCCCCTTAATTTTTACAATAGGGTCCTGCTCGTCCTTATATGAAGAAAGCTCTTCCTTCGTTCTATATTTCGCTGGGTCTGACATAGAGTGACCACGGAAGCGATAGGTCATCATTTCAAGAATGTAGGGACCATTGCCCTCACGTACATAAGAAAGCGCTTGCTCAGCAGCTGCCTGAACTTCAAGCACATCCATACCATCAACACGCTCACCAGGAATATTGTACCCCTCACCACGGCGGTAAAGATCCCCCGCTGACGAACGCTTCACAGATGTTCCCATACCATATTGGTTATTCTCGATAACATAGAGCACAGGGAGCTTCCAAAGAGCAGCCATGTTATAACATTCAGCATTTTGCCCTTGGTTAGCAGCCCCATCACCCATATAAGTCACAGCAACGCCGCCATCCTCATTATATTTATGGGCAAAGGCCATTCCTGTTCCAATTGAACTGGACGCGCCAACAATCCCGTGACCACCAAAGAAGTTCTTTTCTTGGGAGAACATATGCATCGAACCACCTTTACCACGTGAGTAGCCCGCCTCGCGACCTGTAAGCTCGGCCATAACCCCTTTGGGATCCATCCCACAAGCAAGCATATGCCCATGATCACGATATGTCGTCACCACAGAATCCTGTTCAATTTGCTTTGATTGGATACCTGTTACAACGGCTTCTTGTCCAATATAAAGATGACAGAAACCGCCAATAAGCCCCATACCATAAAGCTGGCCCGCCTTTTCTTCAAAACGACGGATAAGCAGCATCTCGCGATAAAGCTCAAGCGCCTCGTCCTTTGATGGCAGTGTCTTTGAATTTTTGTTCTTTGATGTTGTTTTTTCTTTACTCACAAATCTGCTCCTTAAAAAGTGCCTGACTTAGTTATCGTATTTTACGCTACGTTTCCAGTGAAAAACGCGTTTTTCCACGCGCACTTAAAGCCCCGCTTTACAGACAAATTACTGATAAAGTAAGAAAATATATTTTTAAAGGCTGTTTTTATCCCGAAGCAGAACAACTGCATCTTCATCGTAAAAACCCAACATCTTGCCCATGCGCTCCTGTAACATATCCGCGTCAACAGATTGTGGGCGCAAACGCACAACCTTGGCATACAGCATGTCACGCGAAGCGATGACTTCATCATATTCGTTTTGAAGCGCCAACTTCTCAGCATTCATGGCATTCAAGGAGAGAAGCGATCTTTGACCGAAAATGAGGTGATAAGAGAAATAAATAAGCAAACAGACACCAAATAGGGTAAAGACACCAACTTTGCCTTGCCCTTTGTAATTTTTACGTCTGTTCCAAAGTTTTCTCATATCTGTATTGAATCAAAAACGAATCACTTGCGCAAGTGAAAAATCATTACGATTCAATGCCTTAAATAGAACAAAGCAGGAATTATAACCGCTAAGTGATTCAATTGATTCACCTTTTTAATTTCAAAAAAAATTAAAAGAATTTTCCAGCATAAATAGCCGTTGGACCAAGGTTCTCCTCAATGCGTAAAAGCTGGTTATATTTAGCCGTTCTATCTGAGCGCGAAAGAGAGCCTGTTTTAATCTGACCACAGTTTGTCGCCACCGCTAAATCAGCAATGGTAACATCCTCTGTCTCGCCTGAGCGATGGGACATCACAGATTTAAAGGACGCTGCTGTTGCCATTTGGACAGTATTTAATGTTTCCGTCAACGTACCGATCTGATTAACCTTCACCAAAATGGCATTAGCAGCCCTTTTCTCAATTCCTGTTTTAAGGCGCTCAACATTGGTCACGAAAACGTCATCACCCACAAGCTGGCATTTATCGCCAAGCGCCGCCATGAGGGCAGACCACCCCGCCCAATCATCCTCGGACATACCATCTTCAATAGATTTAATAGGATAATTCTTCAAAAGGCCTTCGTAATAGCCAACCATTTTATCAGAAGAGAGTGACACACCTTCACCAACAAGCTCGTATTTTCCAGCCTTACAAAATTCCGTTGCAGCGGCATCAAGGGCAAGAACGATATCCTCTCCTGCCTTATAACCGGCTTTTGCAATAGATGTCATGATAAGGTCAAGCGCCTCTTTGGATGATTTGACAGCCGGTGCAAACCCCCCTTCATCACCAACATTGGTATTTAATCCTTGTTTTGACAGCTCAGCTCTTAACGCATGAAAGACCTCCGCACCCATTTGAATGGCATGTGAAAAACTCTCAGCACCAGTCGGCATAATCATAAATTCTTGAATATCGACTGGATTATCTGCATGCGCACCGCCATTAAGAATATTCATCATTGGTGTTGGCAGAACACGCGCATTTGTGCCCCCTACATAGCGATAAAGCGGCGCATCAAGCTCATCAGCCATTGCCTTGGCCACAGCAAGAGACACACCCAGAAGCGCATTCGCACCAAGCTTTTTCTTATTGGCCGTTCCATCCAAATCAAGAAGAATTTGATCAACAAAAGCCTGTTGTTCGGCATCAACGCCTATTAATTCTTTAGCAATCTTCGTATTCACATTATCAACAGCCTGATGAACGCTTTTACCACCAAACATTTTCTTGTCGCCATCGCGCAATTCAACAGCCTCATACTTGCCAGTTGACGCACCAGAAGGGACGGCAGCACGACCCCACGCGCCGCTTTCAAGAAGAACATCAACTTCTACTGTTGGATTACCGCGGCTATCTAGGATTTGGCGGGCAATGATGTCAATAATGGCTGTCATAAAACTATCCTTCTAAATCAATGAGAATCTTTTGAACTTATGTCGTGCCCATTAGTTAACTAACTTGCACAAGGCGACTATAAATCAAAGCGGCAACAAAAGACAATTCATTATGAGCAAAACTTTTGCAGGCGATATAACCCAAAAACAAATTCGTGATGATATCGAAATACTCGATAGCATTGCTGAATGGATGGATAGCAAATTCAAAATTCCAGGAACTGAAATTCGTTTTGGCATTGATTCAATATTAGGGCTAATTCCAGGGTTAGGTGATACAATTGGTTTGGCCATCTCAGGCTACGTCATAAAGGTCGCCCATCAATATGACGCCCCTTTACTTCTTAAACTACATATGGCTTGGAATATCTTTATAGATTGGCTAATTGGCCTTATTCCTTTTATCGGGGATATATTCGACGTTGGCTTTAAGGCCAACAAAAAGAATGTTGCACTGCTCCGCAAACATATGGACAGTACGAATATGATTATTTAGGCAATCTGGACCAAATCCATTGATTTGACCAAATCATCAATTGCCTTCATTTCTTTCAGGAATTGCTCAAGCTTATTAAAAGGCAATGCTGAAGGACCATCGCATTTAGCCTTATCTGGATCCTCATAAGCCTCAATAAATAATCCAGCCATACCAATGGCCATACACGCACGTGACAAATCAGGTACTAGCGCACGGCGTCCACCCGAGGCCTCACTCCCTGGCAAACGCATTTGCGAGGCATGGACTGTGTCACAAATAATTGGCGTGTTATTTGTCATTTCTTTCATGACACCAAAACCCATGGGGTCAACAACCAGATTATCATAACCAAGTGAATGACCACGTTCGCATAAGATAAGTTGGTCGTTTCCGCACTCCCTGAATTTCTCAACCATATTTCCAACTTGATAAGGCGACATATATTGCGGCTTTTTAATATTGATCACCGCACCTGTTTCCGCCATTGCACGCACAAGGTCAGTTTGACGCGCCAGAAATGCAGGAATTTGAAGTACATCTACAACGTCAGCTACAATCGGGCATTGTTCAATTTCATGCACATCCGTAATGATAGGCACGTTGTCGAACTCTTCTTTGACCTTACGAAAGATTTTCATACCCTCGTCAAGTCCCGCCCCACGATAGGAATTAATTGAGGAACGGTTGGCCTTGTCAAAAGATGCCTTAAAGACAAAGGGAATACCCAGCTTGTCTGTAATCGTTTTATAAACCTCAACCGCCTGAAGCGTGATGTCCAGATTTTCGAGAACGTTAAGCCCTCCAAAAAGGACAAACGGCTTGTCATTGGCACATTCAAAATTGGCAATTTTTACTGATTGGGTCATGGTAAAATCCTTAGACTAGTCTGCTCTGATCAAGCGCGGCTTTAATAAATGAGGTAAAGAGAGGATGCGGATCAAATGGTTTTGACTTTAACTCTGGGTGATATTGCACACCGATAAACCACGGGTGATCACGACGCTCACAAATTTCTGGCAATTTGCCATCAGGTGAAAGACCAGAGAAGAAGAACCCTGCCTCCTCAAGCTGATCCTTGTAATTAATATTCACCTCATAGCGGTGACGGTGACGCTCGGAAATCTCCGTACATCCATAAATCTCGGCAACCTTTGAACCTTCGGCAAGTTTGGCAGGAAAAGCACCAAGGCGCATTGTGCCACCCAAATCATCATCAGAGGTGCGCTCCTGACGGGCATTACCTTTTACCCATTCGGTCATCAGACCAACAAGATGCGTTCCACCTTCTGAAAACTCAGTGGAGTTAGCATCATCAATATTTGCCAAATTCCGCGCGGCCTCAAGAATGGCCATCTGCAAGCCAAAGCATATCCCGAAATAGGGAATCTTACGCTCACGTGCAAATTGCGCAGCCTTGATTTTACCCTCCGAACCCCGTTCACCAAAACCACCAGGTACCAGAATACCGTCAACACCGTCAAGCTCTTGGACGATATCATTGGCATGGCCGTCAAAGATACTGGCCTCGATAAATTTGATATGCACTTTTACGTTATTGGCAATACCACCGTGGGTGAGCGCTTCATTAAGTGACTTATAACTATCAGCAAGGTTTGTATATTTCCCAACAACGCCGATTGTCACCTCATCTTCTGGGTCATGGATACGCTTGGAGATATTCTCCCATGTGCTTAAATCCACATCCCCCTCGTTTGGCAATTCAAAATAATCGAGCACTTCTGTATCAAGTCCCTCTTTATGATAGCGCACAGGCACATCATAAATAGATTTGGCGTCTAACGCAGGAATTACTTTCTTCTCGTCAATATTACAGAACAACGCAATTTTATGCAGTTCATCTTCCTCAATATCACGATCAGCGCGGCAGAGAAGTACTTTAGGACGAATACCCGCACTCATTAATTCTTTAACAGAATGCTGCGTTGGCTTGGTTTTCAACTCGCCTGCAGCTGGAATATAAGGCAGAAGCGTTACATGCAAGAAGAGAGAGCGGGCGCTACCCACTTCATTACCAAACTGACGAATAGCCTCAAGGAAAGGGAGTGATTCAATATCACCCACTGTTCCACCAATTTCACACATCACGAAATCGGCTGTGCCGTCTTTCTCACGGATAAAATCTTTAATCTCGTTTGTAATATGGGGAATAACTTGAATAGTTGCACCAAGGTAATCTCCCTTACGCTCTTTATTTAATACATTCAGATAGATGCGGCCCGTTGTTACATTATCACTTTGGGTTGCGGGCACGCCCGTAAAGCGCTCATAATGCCCCAAATCAAGGTCAGTTTCAGCCCCATCATCTGTCACAAAAACTTCACCATGTTGGAAAGGTGACATTGTCCCTGGGTCGACATTGAGGTATGGGTCAAGCTTACACAAACGCACACTATAACCACGCGCTTGCAGCAACGCACCAAGAGCAGCAGACCCAAGACCTTTACCGAGAGAGGAGACAACACCGCCTGTGATAAATATAAATCGCGTTGTTGTCATTGCTCGGTCCGTCCTTATTCTAGATCAGTATGTTTTATTCCGCTATGGGGGCCGCTGGAATAGCGGGCTCTTCTTCTGTAGCTAGCACACCTTCGTCGGTTGCAATTGCAGCATCAGGCGCCACCATTTCACTTTGTGTCATTTCATCAAACACACCCGTTGGTGATGATTTTGATTTCGCGATATAGGCAAGTGTTAGGTTTGTTGCAAAAAAGGCGACGGCAAAAAGCGTAGTTGCCTTTGTTAGAATATTGGCTGTGCTGTGCGCACCAGCAAGCGCGCCCATGCCGCCGCCTCCACCGCCAATACCAAGCCCCCCACCTTCAGATTTCTGAAGCAGGACAAGCCCGATAAGAGCAAGTGTCACAATAAAATGAATAACCAGAATTACGCTTTCCATATCTCACCTATTAATGCTGTATCATGACAAAACATCGTGTGCAGCCTTTGCTATTCCTAAAAACGAGTCCGCTTTCAAACTTGCGCCACCAATAAGGAAGCCACCGACATTTTCAATGCCTGCCAACTCACCTGCATTATCTGGCTTGACCGAACCTCCGTACAAAATACGGATTGTATCGCCCTTGTCCACCATTTCCTTTAAAATATTGCGGATATCCCGATGCATTTCCGCCACATCTTCGGGTGAGGCCGCCTCCCCGCTTCCAATAGCCCAAACAGGCTCATAAGCCACAATAAAATCCTGTGCGTTAAACCCTGATGGGATAGAGGTTTTCAGCTGCTCCTTAATAACATCAAGCGCCTTGCCAGCCTTGCGCTCAGTAATCGTCTCGCCGACACAGATAATAGCTTTAATGCCACTTTCCTTTAAGCACTCACCCTTTTTGGCAATTTGCTGTGATGTCTCACCATGTATGGTGCGGCGTTCAGAATGCCCAACAATGCAATATTGCGCCCCACAATCGGCCAGCATTGGTGCTGAAATATCACCTGTAAACGCACCTTCTGTCTCAGTGGAACAATCCTGCCCACCAACAAGAAGTGGGCTGTTATCTGCCAATCCAACGATATTCAAAAGATAAATATGTGGCGGACAGCATAGAAAATCACAGGTGTCTGTGAGGCTTGGTGTCTTTTCAATGTCTGAAATAATTTGAGAGGCCAAAGAATGGCTGGACACGCCAGACCCATTCATTTTCCAATTCCCTGCAATTAAAAATGCGTTCATGGAAGTCTTGAATATCTTTTCTTTGAGTATAATGCAATCCCCTATTGCTCTCTTTAACTCACTTTTCTATAGTTTGCCCACAATCAATTAAGCAAAGAGCGGACTTTTACCTATTATGTTAAGATCAATGCGCCACGGCGCGCTATCAGGAGTATTTATTGCAATTCTGGCCCTTGGGACATTTGGTCTTGTCATGACCGACTGGCAAGGCATGTTTCGTGGCGGTGTGTCTTCGAACGATGTTGCCGAGGTCGGAGGAACCGTTATACCCGCGCAAAGCTTTGACCGCATGTTACGCAACACCCTACGCAACCAGAATATCACCATTCAGGATGCTTATGATCTGGGTATGATTGATAGTGTGCTAAGTAATGAGATTGCACAGATTGTTCTTTACAAAGAAGCACACGAAATGGGCATCAAAATCCCTGATGAAGCTGTTGTTGATAACGTCACACAGACATTGCAACCTCTTATCCAACAAGGTATGACGCGCCGTGAAGCACTTAACCGCGTCTTGCAAAGCACAGGTATGAGTGAGCGAGGCCTTCTTGAAATTGTACGTCGTGAAATGGCCGTTAACCTACTGGCAGAAACACTTACAAAGACAAAGATATCTATCCCATCTTTTTTCGTTCAAGACATTATGCAGATCAGACGCCAAACGCGCTCACTCTCTGTTTTAGAGTTTCCTCATGACAGTGTTGAGGTTGCTGAGCCTTCCGAAGAACAGTTGACCGAATTCTATGAGCAAATTAAGGCGCGCCTGCAACCACCCGAAACGCGCGATATTGCGCTTGTCATTCTCAATACTGAGGATTTGGCTGAACAAATTGAGCTGGCCGACAGTGAACTTGAATCCTATTACGCGCAAAATCTTGAGTCCTTCAAAGTGCCCGAACAGCGCACAGTCGAACAGGCCATTTTTGATACACAGGAAACCGCACAACGTGTGGCTTCAAAATTCGAAGAGAGTAAAAACCTTAAGGCCTCTGTAGAGAAAGTCACAGGCGCGGCTGATGCTTATTTGGGACGTGAAGATTTTCAAGCCAATGGTTTGTTAGAGGAAATTGCACAGCCTGTTTTTAAAGCAGAGACACGCACTCTTGTTGGCCCAATAAAATCCCCTCTAGGATGGCATTTATTTTATGTTGCCTCTATCACACCTGAAAATACAAAGCCCTTTGCCGAAGTAAAACAAACCATCCAAACCACATTAAAGGCCAATTTGCTTCAAGATGAGCTTTACGCCATTTCAAACGAACTTGACGATCGCTTGGCAAGTGGCGATAGTCTTGAAAATATCAAGAAGGATTTTCCTGTCGAGGTTAAGCAGGCCGCAGGAGTAACAGCAGGCGCAGCCGTTCCATTTGATGAGATCGAAAGCGAAGAAAGCAAAGAAATTTTTGGTGGCGTGTTTGACCTTTTCGAAGGTGAAAGCACACCTGTAAGTGAGCTTGATAATGCGCGCTTCTTCACCTTTGTTGTTCAAAAAATTAATACGCCTCCTGTGCCAGAACTTGGCGAGATTAAAGACAAGCTTAAGGTCGAGTGGATGCAAACCGAAGCCATGCGCCAAAACTTCAAAAATGTCGAAACTTTATATCAAGAAGTAAAAAGCTCGGGTGATGTGCTAGACACCTACAGCAAGAAGAACGGTAAAGAGCTAAAACAAATAACAATTAAGGAAAGTGATACGCCTCCTTTAGGGCTTGCTCGTAATAATTTCTTGCAGCTTTTTGCTTTAAAACAAAATGGTGTGGCATTGCTTCCTTCCGAAAATGGCCTATTACTGGCGCGTTTGGATAACATTCAATTTCCCGAATCTGACCTTCTCCCTTCTAAGGAAGTAAAAGAAGAACAGAAACTATTTGCCGACAGCATGACGCAAAACATCTTCAACACTTATATGAAGACACTTGAAGACAAATACGATGTTGGCATTAACAATGATCTGATTGATAGGCTCTATGGCCCACAACAGGACGTTGCTACTAATTAGTTTCCTTTAACAGGTCACTAACGGTCACAATTTCAAAACCACGTGATTTAGCGTCTGTAATCCATTTCTCAAGCACATCTAAGGTCACTTCTTTTGGATGACCGATGGCTATGGCTTGCCCCTTTTCATTCGCTATTTTTTCTAACTTAGAAAGCGCACGCTTCACAAAATCAGATGATTCCTCGTGATCTAAAAAAACATCGCGCGATAATGTTGGCACACCCACTTCCTGAGCCACAATTTGCCCTTGTGAGTTGCCAATAGTACGCGAGTCGAGAAAATATAAATTACGCGCTTTCAAATAAGCCATCACGGTTGAGAGCGCCTCTCTATTCTGCGTGAACTTGCTTCCCATATGATTATTTAAACCGTCAAAATGAGATAATCCTGCAAGCGATTCATCCAATGCCGCCTTTATTTCATCGGCTGACATATTTGAACGCAAAACATTTTCACCTGCATCGACGGTCTCGCTCATTGGCTCCATAGGCATGTGAATGATGATATCATGGCTCTTTAACGCTGCCTCATTCATAAACTCTCTAGCGCGCTTAGCATAAGGAAGGAAGGCAAGCGTTAAAGGCACATCAAAGTTAATCGCGCGCTGGCTCTGCTTGATATTCATTCCCAGATCATCAATGACAATGGCAATACGCCCCTCACCTTTACGCTCACCAACAACGCCTGCAACATCTTTTATCTTGGCTTGTTCATTAAGTAATGTAGAAGTAGCCTCCTCATCCTGAATACCGAGCCCCTTGGATTTTAAAGGCTCACTCATAATCACACTTTCAAAAAATGGGGACGCTGCTTTCTGCTGTTTGGCAGCATTTTGATTTGCAGCAAACTCATCAACAGACGGAAGCAAGAAGTAGGTCATAAATGCGACCAGAAGAATCGCACAGGCCAGTATGATGAAGGACTTGTAATTTTTCAGAAGTAAGAGAAATCGTTCCATGATTTACAAGATGACAATCAAAACAGATTCTGACAAGGGCGAACATGCTTGACAGGGCGGTGGAACTTATGTAGAACATATAGTGGACATAGATTAGAAAGGTGGAACAGGATGCTGACACAAAAACAGAAAGATTTGCTTATTTCAATTCATGAATCAGTTCAGGAGAATGGTGTTGCCCCCTCTTTTGATGAAATGAAGGATGCGCTCGGGCTTAAATCGAAATCTGGCATTCACCGCCTTATTTCAGGACTTGTTGAACGAGGTTATTTAGAGCGCTTACCCAATCGCGCACGCGCCCTAGAGGTTGTTAAGCTTCCAGAGGATTACAAAAAAGAAACACCACAGCAAACGAGTGCATCTGTCTTTAAAACCGAGAATCCAGGTGTACGCCACATTCCGCTTTACGGTAAAATTGCCGCAGGAACGCCTATTGATGCGATTGCCCACGAAGGTGATTATGTTGATGCGCCCCTATCAATGCTTGGCTCAGGCGAATATTACGCGTTGACTGTTGATGGTGAATCCATGATTGATGCAGGCATTCATGATGGTGATCTTGCCATTATTAAGCGCGTTGAAACGGCGCGCACAGGGGATATTGTTGTGGCTCTTGTTGATGGACATCATGTCACACTCAAAACTTTTGAACGCAAGGGTGACACGATCTATTTGAAGCCTGAGAATAAGCATCATGAGGTGCAGGTCTATGATGCGTCTCAAATCGTTATTCAGGGTGTGCTCTCCTCAATTATACGTCAATATTAATAGTCTCTTTATTGAGGCGTCCACGGACGGTCATATTGCCCGTCCGTTTGTTTTATCTGAACAGTCTTTTCTTCAGGATATAGAAACAAATGGCCTTTCCCCTCACGGTAACGGCTGTCTAATATTCTGGCGCGACAGTTTTTTGCATTAAGGGAAAAGCGGCTGATAATGTAATCAATCTTGCCATCCTGACAAATCTCACTAAGTGCGTATCTATTTTTTAGAAATGCGAGCTTGATCTGTTCATCATCTATCAGGCACATATCCTCGCTGCAACAAATAGCTCCCTTACAACCTGACTTGGGAAATGTTGCAATATCATTTTGGGTTAATCCTAAATTCTCAGTCCAAATCTGTCTCGCAAAACGTGCTGATGCTTTATCAGACACGCTCAAAATTTTGCCATTATAGTACCCCAATAACTTACCGTCATCGGATAAGAGAAAACTTGGTTTAGGTAATATCCACGTAGCAAGCAAACAGATTGCTAGGGCCACCACAGGCAAAATTAAAGCGCGCTTTTTTAAAATAAGGATGCCTAGTACGCTTATCATAATGCAAAACAACAAAGGCAAACCAAAAGCAGGCATGAATAATTGAGATAGTGGAAGCTCTGTTGTCTCTTTGGCTATCAAAAGAATAATCTCAACGCCCTTACCCATAATCCAAATGGGGTAGTGCGCAATATCAAACAGCATACCGACAAATACGAGAACGGCCGAAGGCATGACAATAAAACTTAAAATTGGCATAGCCTGTATGTTGGCAAGTATGGTGTAGGTCGGCAGTGCATGAAAATAATAGAGTGTTAGCGGTAAAGTGGACAGCGTAGCAATAACCGTAGTGGCCATCACACCACCTACATAAAGCAACGCCTTTCGCAAGAATGAGGCGTGTGAATACCATTGCGATATTTGGCCTCTCATACGGTCATAAAAGATGATCAATCCTGTGACGGCCGCAAAGGACATTTGAAAACTTATGCTGATAAGACTCTCAGGCCTGTTAAGCAGGATGAAGAAGGCAGCAACAGACACAAGCCTCAAAGAAAAAGGCGAACGATCAAACATGATTGCGATCAAGGCCAATGACGTCATCATCATGGCACGCACGGCGGGAATACCCGCCCCCACAAAAAGCGTGTAGCCGATAGCCGCAAATATCGCAATGAAGGCTGCAATTTTCTTAACTGGTAGGTAAAGCGCTGCGTTTGGAATACAAACCATAAGTAGCCGTAAAAAAAAGAAAACTGTTCCAGCAAACAAACCAACATGTAAACCCGATATTGCAAGCATATGCGCAAGTCCCGAGGCGCGCAGATAATGCCAGTTTTCCTCGGATATTGCATCACGTTGCCCCGTTAAGAGAGCCGCAACAACCGCGCCTTCTGATTTAGGCAGAACGCTATACACCATATCGGTCATCTGCTCCTTTAAAATCGCAACCTTTGTAAGTGGCTTTTGTTCCAGTATTTCTGGTGTTCCATAGACAAACCCATTCGCGCCAATCCCATCAAAATACGCTTTTCGCTGAAATGAAAAGCCACCTGGGTAAAAAGGTCCAGATGGCGCTCTTAAATTTGCAAGCGCCCTAATAACTGCGCCTTTATGAACGTCCTCGGCCTTGCGAATTGTGAGGCTGACCCTTTTAGGCAGTATATCTCTCCATTTTTCTTCAGAGAGCGGCACATCAATTTTCAGAATGACCTTTTTAACGCTCTCTTTTTCATCAGCTTGTGCAGACAACACTTCACCAACAAGCTCAACATATTTTATATCTTGGGAAAGCAGTTTCGTGTCTAGTGCGCTTGTACGCCAACACATAATGAAAAAGCCAAAAGCTATAAAAAACAGAACAAAAAGAGGAATTCTGAAAAAATTATCTTCCTGTCTGATATGGCGAAAGAGATAGACTCCGCTTAAAGCAGACACAAATATCAGAACGGTTAGAAAGGCAATGTAAAGAGATGGCTCAGTTTTAAGAGAGAAATAAAAGGCAATGCCTAGCCCCAGATAAACAGGCGCAAAAAGAAGATAGTTTTTGAAAAACCATTCAGAGAGATGCGCAAAGGTCGCATTTATTCTGTCATGAGATAAAAAAATAGAGACATCCCTTTTATCGTTTTTTAAATCCTATATAATTTGCGCGAATGTGAAAAGATAAGGATTTCAACTATTATGAGTGTCGTTACACGCTTCCCCCCGTCCCCTACTGGATTTATGCATATCGGTAATGCCCGAACAGCCCTATTTAATTGGCTTTTTGCCAAGAATAAAAAAGGTAAAATGTTACTTCGTATTGAGGATACAGACCGTGCGCGTCATTCAGAGGAAGCCGTCCAAGCGATCATTGATGGGTTAAACTGGATAGATTTATCATGGGACGGCGATATTGTTTCGCAACACGCACGCGGCGCGCGTCACGTTGAGGTTGCCAACGAGCTTCTTGCCAAGGGACAAGCCTATAAATGCTATTGCTCGCAAGAGGAGCTTGAAGAGATGCGCAAAACTGCGCAAGAGGAAGGCCGTGCAACTTACTATAATCGTAAATGGCGCGATAAGGACGAAAGCGAAGCACCTGAAGGTGTTGATCCAGTTATCCGTATCAAGGCGCCCCTTTCTGGTGAAACGACAATCGATGATCAGGTACAGGGTACAATTACACTCAATAATGAACAATTAGATGATTTCATCCTTCTGCGCTCTGATGGCACGCCCACCTATATGTTGGCCGTTGTTGTTGATGACCATGATATGGGGGTTACACATGTGCTACGTGGTGATGACCATATGAGCAACGCCTTTCGCCAAAGCACGATTATTGATGGCATGGGATGGGACAGACCTGTTTATGCACATTTACCCATGATCTTGGGGCAAGATGGTGCAAAGCTTTCAAAAAGACATGGCGCTGTGTCGCTCGAAGACTTCAAAGAAATGGGCTATGTGCCAGATGCCGTTTTCAATTATCTGCTTCGTCTTGGTTGGTCGCATGGGGATGATGAAATAATTTCACGCGAACAGGCCATTGAATGGTTTGGACTTGAGGCTATTGGAAAATCGCCGGCCAAATTTGACTATGATAAGCTTGAAAAATTGAACGCGCATTACATCAAGGAAATGGAGGCGAACCACTTTGTCAAAGCTCTAGCTGATTATAATACTACCTTTGGCGCGCAGCACGATGACTTTGAGGCAACCGTTTCACCACTAGCATCCGAATTACAAAATCGCGCAACAACTTTGAAGCAAGCGCTACATGAAACAGCATTTCTATTTAATGAGGGCGCGCCCGATGAGGATGCACAAAAAATGCTTTCAGAAACACCCGTAGAAATTATTGATGGTTTAATCAAAGCGCTTTCGGGAATTACAGACTTTACTTCTGAAAACATACAAAATGCGTGTAAAGAGCTTTCAAAAGAGCTTGTTGATGGTAAGATGGGAAAGATTGGAATGCCTTTACGTGCCGCCTTAACAGGCACTTTACAAAGCCCTTCCGTCTTTCTCTGTGCCGAAACCCTCGGTCAACAAGCGTGTTTGGAGCGTTTGAATTCAACGAAAAATATCTAAGTTAATCAGGTAAACAAGACCAGAAAGAAGAATAATGGCTGATAAAGAAAAGACATATACACTCACTAATGACCAAACAGGTGAAAGCTTTCAGCTACCGCTCGTTGAGGGTACAATGGGTCCACCTTGTATTGATATTCGTACACTCTATGCAAAGGCTGGCGTGTTTACACTTGATCCTTCTTTCACAGCGACAGGCAGTTGTAAGTCTAAGATTACTTATATTGACGGCGAGGAAGGCATCCTAATGCATCGTGGTTACGACATTAAGGATTTGTCCGAGAACAGTAACTACCTTGAGGTCTGTTACTTGCTTCTCAATGGCGAGCTTCCAGATAAGAAACAAATGGAACAATTCGAATATAACATTACACACCACACAATGGTGCATGAACAGGTGCACGCTTTTTTCCGTGGTTTCCGCCGTGATGCACACCCAATGTCCATTATGTGCGGTACAGTTGGGGCGCTTTCATCCTTCTATCATGATTCACTTGATATCTGGGATGCCCGCCAACGCGAAATTTCTGCGCATCGCTTGATTGCCAAAATTCCAACGCTTGCTGCTATGACAATGAAATACGCAATGGGGCAGCCCTTTGTCTATCCACGCAATGACTTAAGCTATGCGGCTAACTTCCTGCATATGTGTTTCTCTGTCCCTGCCGAGGAATACAAGGTTAGCCCTGTTATGGAAGAGGCTATGGATAATATTCTCATTCTCCATGCTGACCATGAGCAAAACGCATCGACCTCAACTGTGCGTATTGCTGGTTCGTCACAGGCCAATCCATTTGCTTGTATTGCCTCTGGAATTACCTCTCTATGGGGACCTGCACATGGTGGTGCAAACCAAGCCGTTCTTGAAATGCTTGAGGAGATTGGATCAAAAGACCGTATCCCTGAATTTATTGAACGTGCCAAGGATAAGGACGATCCTTTCCGCCTTATGGGCTTTGGCCATCGCGTCTACAAAAACTATGACCCGCGTGCGGCTGTGCTTAAGAAAAACTGTGACGAGGTTTTGGAGGAGCTTGGCGTTGATAATGAGCCGCTCCTTGAAATTGCCCGTGAGCTTGAGCGCATTGCCCTTGAAGACCCGTATTTTGTCGAACGTAAGCTGTTCCCGAATGTAGATTTCTATTCAGGAATTATTCTAAAGGCTATGGGATTCCCAAGTTCTATGTTTACAGTTCTCTTTGCTGTGGCCAGAACAGTTGGCTGGATTTCACAATGGAAGGAAATGGTCGAGGAATCACCAGCCCTTAAGATTGGACGCCCACGTCAGCTCTACACAGGACACACAGAGCGCAAATACGTTCCTATTGATAAACGCTAATTAAGAGGAGAGCACGTCCTCAATAAAATCGACTGCGGTTTGAGAGGGTGTGCGCTTTGTCTTCATCAGGCTTTTAATCTCTTTAAAGCCCTTTTCCTGCTTTTCCGCATTATCAAGCAGTGACATCATTCCGTCAGCTAGTCTTTGTGGCGTGCAATCATTTTGTAAAAATTCAGGTACAATCTCATCCTGCATAATAATGTTCGCAAGATGCGCATATTTGGTTTTCACAAGATTTTTGACAATCGTATAAGTAAGAGTTGAGGTCTTATAACCTATACAATGCAAAACCTCACATAAAGCAAGCTCAAGACCCACAGTGCCAGAGGCCGCCAATGCATAATCCAGATAAGGCATAACAGATTCCCGCTTTTTCTTATCTGTCACAAACTCAATATCTGCTGTTAAACCTGCTTGCTCAAACGCCTCCTTGATTTCATCTTCATATTTAGCAAAGGTCGGCACAATTATTCTATAGTCACGCACGGCATAATTGAGGAAAAGTGCAATCGCCTCTGCAAATATAGGGGCATGGAGCTTAATTTCCTGTGATCTACTTCCAAAATAAACACCAATAGTTTGCACCTTACTCGCCTGCCCTAAAATACTTGTCGGACGACGTCCCTTTTTATTTAAAAGCCGCGTGAGAAAAGGATGACCCGTATAAACCGCTTGCAATCCGTATTTTTCAAAATAAGGAGGCTCAAAAGGAAACAGGCATAAAATGCCATCAAGGAATTTTGCTATTTTCTTAGCACGACGCTCGCGCCACGCCCAAACAGTTGGCGCAACACAGTGGATTTGCTTGGCCTTGAGCTTGTATTTTTTGATCTTCTTCTGAACGCGAAAGCAAAAGTCTGGCCCATCAACACTTAAAACAATATCAGGATCAAAGTCCTTAATGTCCTGCGCTGTCTGGTGAATACGACCAATCAACTTTGGAAGGTGTGGCAAGATTTCAGCAACGCCCATGAGAGATAAATCCGACATCGGAAACAATGATTCCTTAAGACCCGCCAAGCGCATCGCCTCGCCGCCAATGCCTGCTATTTGCGCTTGCGGGTAACGGCGACGCAACTCAATAAGCATATCCGCACCCAACACATCACCGGACTCTTCTGTTGCGATGATATATATACGAAAGGGCTTGGCCAGCATGGCTTACCCCTCTTCTTTCTGAAGCTCTGCTATTGCTTTATCAGTCACACCAATTACAAATAGATTATGCTTATTAGCAAGTGCAATCGCCTTGTTACGGTGCAGGAAAAAACTTTCATCCGCCTGTAGGGCAATTCCCGCCATCTTGGCATCAATAGCGTTTTGAATTGTATCAATGCCAATCGTTGGTAAATCAAGATTCCTGTCCTGTTGTGGCTTGCATGTTTTTACAAGTATAGGAGCAGTTGCACCTTCTTTCTTATAGTCCGCAACGCGTTTAATAAGCGCATCTGTACCTTCAACAGCCTCAACACCCAGCACAACGCCCTCCTGCATGATAATAGATTGCCCAATATCAAGCTTTCCAATGGCATGTGAGAGATGATAGCCCTGCACAATATCATTCATATGTGCTTCTGTTGGTTTGACCTGCCCTAATACACCCTCTGGTGTAAGCAGACTATCCATAAATTCTTGGGCGCCATGAAAACAAAACCCCTCTTTTTCAAGTTCGTCACGTACAGAGGTTAGAAGTGAATTATCACCAAGAGATTTTAGACCGACCTTCGTGAAGAATTTTATTGCACGCCAATCGGGTCGTAACGACTTAAGCGAAGGGCGTGTGACAGACCCACAGAAAACAACATGCTCAATATTATTATGCTTGAGCAGTTTAATATTTTTGGCAGCCGCCCCCATACGAGTCCAGTTATGAGCAATACCCTCAACAAGTGCGTCTTCAGCCTCATCTTCAAAAGCTAGAATATAGGGTTCAATATTTTGCGCCAGACAGGCATCAACCAACATACGTGGTAAATCACCGCCACCAGCTAGAATGCCAAGCTTCTTAATCGATTTTATGCTTTTTTCTTTGGCTGACATAATGCGAAATGAGAGTCCTGTTCAGCAAATGAGATTATTTTTTGTACGGCCTCATGCCCTGCATAATCTTGCGCCACTTTTTCGCGTCTTTCAAGTAACGTACCCGCATTACCAAATAAATCCTTAAAGGCCTTAGTCAGCACCTTAACATCATCTTTGCTAAAGCCATTACGCTCAAGACCAATCAGGTTAAGACCTGCAAGAAAGGCGCGTTCACCCTTTACGCGACCGTAAGGGATAACATCACTTTCAACCCCTGACATGCCACCAACAACAGCAAAATCACCAATACGCACAAACTGATGAACGGCTGACAAGCCGCCTAAAACTGCATAGTTTCCAACAGTCACGTGCCCGCCCAATGTTGCGTTATTGGCCATAATGACATTATTCCCAACATGACAATCATGGGCAATATGCACACCGACCATAAAATGACCATTGTCACCTACTGATGTCACACCACCACCTTCAACAGTGCCTAAATTCATGGTCACATGCTCAAAGATTTTACAGTTATTTCCGATAACCAAAGATGTGTCGTCATTGGCAAATTTCTTATCCTGTGGCGGACCAAAGGATGCAAATGGTGACACAGTGCAACCTGAACCAAGCTTTACTTTGCCCTCAATACACACATGAGATTTGAGGACTGTGTTATCACCAATCTTCGCCTTATCACCAATCACACAGTAAGGACCAATAGTGACCCCTTCCCCGATTTGCGCAGATTCTGAAACGATAGCTGTAGGATGTATAGATGTTTTGCTCATGACACTCTTTTACGCGAAGGCAAACAACATGCGAAATCACATTGCCTTACGCTATGTAACAAATGATTGGAATTATTCTTTATTATCAACAATCATGGCGCTGAAGGTTGCCTCGGCACAGACCTTATCGCCAATCTTGGCATAACCTTTAAATTTCCAGACAGCACCACGATTACGAATTGTTTCGATATCAAGGAAAAGTGTGTCCCCTGGCGTTACAGGCTTGCGAAAACGCGCTTCATCAATCGTCATGAAATAAACAAGCTTGCCCTCGGCTTCCTTACCAAGCGTGTTCACAACCATAAGAGCCGCTGTTTGAGCCAAAGCTTCAATAATTAAAACACCTGGCATGACAGGCACACCTGGAAAGTGCCCCATAAAATGCGGCTCATTCATCGTAACGTTCTTCAGCCCTCGGGCAGACTTACCCGGCTCAAACCCAATAATGCGGTCAACAAGCAAAATAGGATAACGATGCGGAATCATATCCATGATGCGCTGAATGTCGATAATAGGATCTACAGATTGTGTTTCAGACATGATTTCCCTCTTCTACGTCTTAATCATTCTTTTTATTAACTATTTTACGAAGCATAGCAACCTGCTTCATGAAATCCATCTTGGGCATAGAAGGCGCACCCATATGCACTTGTCCTGCTGGAATATCAGTCATGACACCCGATTTTGCCCCTATCTGCACACCGTCACCAATGTTTAAATGCCCCGCAATACCAACTTGACCTCCCATAACAACGAAATTGCCTATCTTTGTACTACCTGCAATACCTGTTTGCGAGACAATAACGCAATTTTGTCCCATTTGAACGTTGTGCCCGATTTGCACAAGGTTATCAAGCCAGCACCCATCACCAATAATTGTATCTGGCCCTGCACCTCTATCAATTGCTGTATTGGCTCCAATTTCGCAGTTTTTACCTATCAGAACACGACCAAGTTGAGGAACTTTCGCAAAACCAGACGCATCCATTGAAAAACCAAACCCATCCTGGCCGATGCGACATCCTGGGTAAATACGGGTCTTATCGTCAATCATGCAATGCGACAACGTCGCATTTTCACCAATAACAACATTATCACCCAGAACAACACCTTTACCGATGACCGTATTTGCCCCGATAAAGACATTTTCACCAATTTCCACGTCATCCTCTATAACAACGTTTGCCGCAATGCTTGCCTTATCACCGATTGAGGCGGTTTTAGCGATAATAGCTGATGGCGCAACCTCAGTAGGCTTGTTTTCAAATTCTGATTTATAAAAGGCCTGTGCAGTTAATGCGTATGCCTTGTAAGGCGATTTAGTCACAAGAGCATGTGTGCCTGTTGGAACAAGCGTCAAATCACCCTCGCGAACAAAAACCGCTCCAGCCTTAGTTTGCGTAAGCTGTTCCTTATATTTTTTATTATCGAAAAAGCTTAGCTCTTTAGATGTTGCTGTATCCAAAGGTGCCACATCTTCAATAATCACATCAGCCGCCTCACACGCAACACCCGCAATCTCACAAATTGCGCTCAAAGACAAGGGTTCAGATTTCTGAAAGAAACGTGGATCGGCCATATGAGATACCTTTTTATGAACCTCTAGTTAATAGAGATGTCTTTAACGCTCTTGTTCATTTCCTTAAGAACCTTGGCAGTAATGTCATAGTCCTTATCAACAATCACAACATTGCGGCGATCAAGCACAAGCTTGTAATTATTCTCAGAGGCCATGTTGCCGACGATGCGAACGATTTCCGAACGCAATTTTCCCAATGCCTTGGAGACTGTCTGTTCAAAATCAGCCTTCTTCTTTTGAATATCTTTACGTGCTTCAATCAACTCTTTTTCAAAGGCCTGAACCTCTTTTTGAAATTCTTCAGGCTCAAGCTTCTCACGTTTTTTAAGAAGAGCTTGCTCAGTCTCACGTAATTTGGCTTCTTCCTTTAAAATGACAGCCTTGAAATCCTCTCTTTTGCTTTTGAGTTTGGCCTTTAATTTTTCGGCCGCATCAGATGAATTTTCAAGCTGATCCATGTCAACAATAACAATTTCAGCGGAGGCTACTTTATCTTGTGCCATCGCCAAGGGCGAGAAAACAAGAACAAAAGAGGTAAGTAATAAAGTAAGTGTGTAGCGCATGGGCTTTACTTTCTAAATAAAGTTAAAATTGTGTTCCGAAGCTGAAGCGGAAAATTTCATCCTCATCTTCATCTTCTTCCAAATAGGGCTGTGCAAGGTCAAAGCGAATTGGACCAAATGGTGAGCGCCAAGACAGCCCAACACCCGCTGCAGCGCGCAATGAACGTGAATCTGCCACCTCTGGTCCAGACTCATCATCTGGCTCAAATAAGCTACCCATATCGGTAAAGATATGACCTTTAATGCCCATTTCCTCAGGCAATCCAACGGGGAATGAAGTTTCAGCACTTGCACGATAGAAGTAATTACCACCAAGCGCATCATCTGTGGTTGTATCGCGTGGGCCAACACCAGCCTGTTCAAATCCACGTAGCGTTGAACCACCAAGGTAGAAGCGTTCGTTAATTTGAACACCCGCATCACCAAAACCTGTAATTGCACCAACCTCACCTAACAAGCTAAACACAACACCATCAACAACTGGTGTAAAATACTGTGTACCAAGTCGACCTGAGATATATTTTGCGTCACCGCCAAGACCAGCCAATTCGGTATCAAACCAGGCTGTAATCCCGTCAGTTGGAAACACAAGACTATCCAAGTCAGTGTAGTTCAAACGGTGCGTAAAGGCAGAGGTCACACGTGTTCCATCCTGGTCGCGGATAAAACGGGACGCATCGGCCTGCACATCTGTAATTTCGTTCTGCTCTAGACGATAGCCGAGTGTTTGACGCAGATTTTCAGATAACGGATATCCAAAGGCAACGCCCCCACCTGTACGGCGTTGGTCAAACGAACTTTCATCCTGCAAGTCACGTGTAATATGAAACACATCTGCACTTGCTGAGATATCCCTATTGAGGAAATACGGTTCTGTAATAGACAAATCAACCTCGGTACGTTCACCTGCAATCGTACCAGCCAGAACGACCTCTTGACCCTTCCCTAGGAAATTACGCTCACGCAAACGAATATCCCCTAAAGGCCCATCATTTGTAGAAAAACCAGCACCAATTGATAGTTCACCAGTAGATTTCTCTTCAACTTTCACATCAACCACACGCTTATCTGGAGCGGAACCGGGTTTAGTTTCAACCTCTACTGTTTCAAAGTAATTCAGGTTTTTAAGATTTTGCTCAGAGTCCACATAATCACGGCGGGTCAAAGGATCCCCCTCCACCATCTCAAACTCGCGACGGATAACCTTATCCTCTGTGCGCACATTACCCTTAACATCAATACGCTCAACAAAGATTGGGGCCGACTCGGTGACATTAAAAATAACATCAATCGTTGCATTCTCACGGTTTCTTTTAATGTCTGGCTTCACACCCGCAAAGGCAAAACCTGCATCTTCCATAGCAGTCGTCATTTCATCAACGCTATCCTCAACCTCCGATGAATCGTACCAGTCGCCAGACTCGAATGTAATGTAGTCTTTAAGGCCAGAGCTATTAAAGTTAGGTAATGAAGAATGAACAAAAGTTTTACCAATTTTGTAACGTGCCCCCTCATCGACCGTCATTGTCAGATAAAAACTCTCTTTGTTTTCAGAGAGCTCTGCAACAGAGGACAAGACGCGAAAGTCAGCGTAACCTTCCTCAAGATAGAAACGGCGCAGTAGCTCCTCATCAAAGGCCAAACGATCAGGGTCGTATCTGTCGCTTGTTGACAAGAACCTGTACCATGCACTTTCCTTGGACGCCAAGGCTGAACGCAACTCACTATCATCAAAGGCACGGTTACCGACAAAGCGAATACTGTCAATTTCAGTCACTGGCCCTTCCATAATTTCGAAAACGAGGTTAACGCGATTTTGGTCAAGCTCGATAATTTTTGGCTCAATTGAGGCGGAAAAACGTCCATTAGCACGATAAACCTGATAAAGACGCGCAACATCATCCTGAAGCTTTGTGCGTGTTAAAACTGTACGAGGACGAAGGGATACCTCACGTGTCAGGTCCTCATCCTTAATCTCGTCATTTCCTTCGAAGGCCAGAATATTGATTACAGGGTTTTCGACAACATTAACTGTCAGGACACCATTACTTTCTGAAACAGACACATCCGCAAAAAAACCAGTCGCAAAAAGAGCTTTCAAGGACTCATCAAGAGTACCTTCGCGTATTTCATCGCCTACACGCACAGGCAGATAGGTTTTTACAGTCTCTGCCTCTACCCTTTCAGTGCCGTTAACAACAATATCCCGAACTGAAGCCGCAAGGGCCATGCAAGGCAATAAAAGAGACAATGTAAACAGTGCGAGTGCGCGTTTCATAAAGCGTAAATCCTCAGTAAAAAACTTTGATGCCTATTTTTATAGGAAGTGATGTTCCAAGGCAAGACGTGATAGAAATCATACACCATCTTACCACCAACCTAAAATATTAATTACGAAGCCAAATTATTTAAAAAGCTGAAAAACATCATTGATATTGGTAAAGGCCATTAACCCGACAAGAACCACCAACCCAAAGCGGAAAGCATAATCTTGAACGCGCTCTGAAACGGGCGAGCCTTTGGCCGCCTCAATCCCATAGAACATCAAATGCCCACCATCAAGCAAAGGAATTGGGAAAAGGTTGATAAGCCCCAAATTAATGGACAACAAGGCCGCAAATGTAACCAGAGCAATAAAACCTTGCGAGGCCATGTCGCCGGCAATTGCCCCAATACGGATGATGCCTCCAAGCTCTGTTGCGGCACGTGTACCGGTAATGATTTGCCACAGCGCATAAAGACTATCTGTTGTAATCTGATAAGTACGCTTCACCGCTTCTACCGATGCACCCACAACACCAAATTCACGCACCGTTTCTACACTACCTTGATTAAGAACAAGCGCGTTGTAATAAGGACTGTCAGGATCATTAAAGGCACTATTACGCTCTCTAGTTGGAGCAACGCGAAACTCATTTTTGTCTGCATCACCCTTTAAGCCAATCGTAAACTCGCGACCCAACAAATTGGAAACGCGCTGCCGTCTTGCGGCTTCATCCTCTGGAAGGGTGCGCCCATTAACCGCTTCAAGTGCGCTAATATCAATACCATTACCAGGGCCTAGAACGCCAAGAAACCCTCGATCATGCGTAAATCCAAAGCGGTCAGTGACTTCTCTACGTTCTGGACTCACGTCAATTATCATTTCCCGACCATCGCGATCGACGAGAAATGTCATTTTATCATCAAGATTGATTGTGACTGTGCGCTGAATATCATTAAACTGATAAACCTTCTTACCATTAATTTCTAAGACCTTGTCATGAGGCTCAAACCCTGCTTTTTCTGCGGCACTTTCAACACCAACAGCGGTAATAATGGCTGGCGTTTCAGGCTTCCCATAAGATACATAAAGTACGCCAAGGATAAGAATAGCAAACAGGAAATTAATCGCAGGGCCTGCAAAAACAATCGCTGAACGCTTGGCAACAGATTGTGAGAAAAAGGCAACTTTGCGCTCTGCTGCTGTAAATTTACGCGGCTTTTCACCATCTTTGGAAACTAAATCGGCGCGTCCTGCGCTGGCTGGGTCTGTATCCCCAAACATTTTAACGTAACCACCAAGCGGGATGAGAGAGAACTTCCAACGTGTGCCGTTTTTGTCCGTGCGTCCAAATAATTCTTTCCCAAATCCAATCGAAAAGACTTCTACGCGGACGCCACACATGCGGGCAACAATATAATGCCCCCACTCATGCACAAACACGAGAAGCGAAAGTACAAGAAGAAAAGATGCACCGTAAAGCCAGATATTTTCAAAAACGCCTGTCAGGCTTGTCATTAATTCGGTCATGCTATGCTCTCTTTCTTAGAACCCATATCGTGCGCTTGTTGAAATTCATTTTCGATCAGTTGCTGTGTAAAATCACGAATAGATTTATCATATTTAATAATGGAAACCAAACTTTCAAACGAGTCTTGCCCAGGTTTTTCATCTAAAACACGCGCACAAATCTCAACGATTGCACCAAAGGCAATCTCACGCTTTAAAAAGGCCTGAACAGCCACCTCGTTTGCCGCATTCAATGCGATGCGCGATCCAACGCCTTCCCTTAATGCACGATAACAAAGCCCAAGCGCAGGAAATTGTTCTGGATTAACTGGGCGAAATGACAATGTGCTTAAATCTACGGGGTCTAAAACAGGAGCATTCGTATCTGCTCTGCCAGGATAGGTGAGCGCATGCAAAATTGGCACGCGCATATCCGGTGCACCCAAATGTGCGAGTACAGAGCCGTCAACATAAGTCACGAAGGCATGCACAGTCGATTGTGGGTGGATCACAACCTTAATTTTTTCTAAGGGCAAATCGAAAAGCACATGCGCCTCGATAACCTCAAGACCTTTATTCATTAATGTCGCACTATCAACTGAAATTTTGGCGCCCATTGACCAATTGGGGTGGGCAACAGCCTCCTCCACAGTCGCGTTTTGAATATCACTTGGCGCTCTGTCACGAAATGGACCGCCAGAAGCCGTTAATGTAATGGCGGCAACTTTATCGGCATTTTCTTTTTCAAAAAGCTGAAATACAGCATTGTGCTCACTATCAACGGGCAGAATTTCTGTCTCATGTCTGCCTGCTAAATCCATGAGCAAATGACCGGCTGCAACAAGAGGCTCTTTATTAGCAATAGCCACCCGTTTTGCATATTGTACAGCCATAAAAAGTGGCTCAAGTCCCGCAAACCCAGAAATTGCACCCATGACAATATCAGCTGGTGTTTCCATGGCGTTTATCAACGCTTCACGACCCGCAAGGATATCTATATCAGTCTTTGAAAGAAGCTCTCTAAGCTGATCGTATTTCGCTTCATCCGCTATAACAACGCGTTTTGCCTTATGCGTAAGCGCCTGTTCAGCAAGCAATTCTGCATTACTATGAGCTGTTAATGTATGAACTTCAAAAGTATCTGAATGCAATTTTACCAAGTCGAGCGTTTGCTGACCAACAGACCCTGTTGAGCCCAAAATATGTAGGCTCTGGCGGGACATCAGATAACTCCCATTTTCTTTAATTGAAAGAACAACAGATAGGCTGGCGCGGCAAGTAAAAGACCATCAATGCGATCAAGAATACCACCATGGCCTGGCAAAATGCGCCCAGAATCCTTTACGGCCGCACGGCGCTTAAGCGCAGATTCAATAAAGTCTCCCGTTTGTGCAAGCAGTGCAAAAACACACCCTAAAAGGAATGCCTCCAATAAGGTTTTAGGATAAAACCACATAAATACGGCTGCTGCACCAAGCATCGCACCAACAAGTCCTGCCCATGTTTTCTTGGGGCTTAGCTTTGGCGCTACCTTAGGCCCACCAATTGTACGGCCAAAAATATAGGCACATGTATCAGTGGCACAAATTGCCAGAAAGAGAGTAAGCCCACGGTCAAAACCACCCTTGCCATAGCCAATATAGGTAATTGCCATTAAGCCAAAAACAGTAATTGCCAACATGACGTAGCTTAAAATCGAACTGTCACGCCACAATTTAATAAGCTCGTAAAGCGCAATGCAGGATATAATTGCCATTCCTGCTAAAAAAATATCACCATTGATTTTGAGAGCGAAAAGAACAATCGGAATAAGGATGATTGCAGTGTAAAGGCGTAAAGCAAGTTCTGTTTTTAGAAAACCCATATTACCTACTTTTCTGCGCCTTTCTTGCAGCTGACTTCAAACCGCCAAAACGTCTTTCGCGCTTTTGATAACTTTCCAACGCGTCCATAAAATGCTTTTTTGCAAAATCAGGCCACAACACATCCTGAAAGACAAATTCACTGTATGCACATTGCCACAGCAAGAAGTTACTAATACGATATTCACCACTTGTGCGAATAAGAATATCAGGATCAGGTGTATTGGCTGTCATAAGGTGGTTTGGAAACTCTTCCATCACTTCATGAAAGCCTCTGGTCTCACCATGCTCAACACAAGCATTTGTGTAATTTTCAACAGCCTTAATAATTTCCTGACGTCCTCCATAATTGAGCGCGATTGTCAGGAAAAGACGGTCATTATCCTTGGTTAACTCCTGCGCATTATCAATCATAGCAAGAATATCATCGTCCAGATTGTCACGAAGGCCGATAACCTTAAGACAAATGCCGTTTTTATGAAGCTCCACAGTTTCAGATTTCAGATAGTAACGCAGCAGCTTCATCAGCTCCGAAACCTCATCCTCTGGACGTGCCCAGTTTTCCGATGAAAAACCAAACAAAGTCAAATATTTAACGTTCAGTTCGATAGCGCTTTCCACTGCGCTACGTGTTGCCTCCACGCCCTTTTTATGACCGGCCGTACGCGGCAAACCTTTGGATTTAGCCCAACGACCATTGCCATCCATAATAATGGCAACATGAAAATTATCTGGAAGCTGTTGACTTGACTTCTGTGACACAAAAAATCCTTAGACTGTCATGATATCTTGCTCTTTTTCAGCAAGTTTCTTGTCAATTCTTTCTACTGTCTTATCCGTCAAATCCTGCACTTCATCACTAAGGCGCTTGGCATCATCCTCGGAAATGTCGCCATCTTTTTCCATTTTCTTAATCGCATCCATCCCATCACGACGAATACTTCGCACAGCAACACGACCCTGTTCCGCATAGTTACGTGCAACCTTGGTCAACTCTATACGACGCTCCTCATTCAACTCAGGAATAGGAATACGAATAAGTGAACCTTCTGCTTGAGGATTAAGCCCTAACCCACTGTCGCGAATAGCCTTTTCAACGAATGATGTTTGTGACATATCCCACACTGTGACTGTCAGCAAACGTGGCTCAGGCGCTGAAATTGTACCCACCTGATTAAGTGGCATGCGGCTACCATAGACCTCCACTGTAATGGGATCCAACATAGATGTACTCGCACGACCTGTGCGCAAGCCAGAGACTTCCTTGATAAAATTATCGTATGAGCTATCCATACGTTTTTGTAAATCAGCCTTGTTATATGACATGACTATTCATCTCCTTTAATAAGATTTTTACTTTGGACAATGGTAAAGGCGCCCTCACCTGCAATAACTTTTTTGAAATTCCCCTTTTCACGAATGGAAAAAACCATAATCGGGATATGGTTCTCGCGTGCCAATGAAATCGCCGTTGCATCCATAACACGTAAATCCTTTGTCAAAACATCAATATAGGAGACGCAATCATATTTTTTGGCATCGGGGTTTTTAAGCGGATCGTCTGTATACACACCATCAACCTTTGTGCCCTTGGCAATTAAATCACAATTCATCTCCGAGGCACGCAAGGCTGCGGCTGTATCTGATGTGAAATAAGGATTACCTGTGCCTGCTGCAAAAATAACAACGCGCCCTTTATCCATATGGCGCATGGCGCGACGACGTATATAAGGCTCACATATTTCATCCATGCGAATACCTGATTGAACGCGCGTATCAACACCCATTTGTTCTAGCGCGTTTTGTAAACAAAGCGCATTAATCACAATGCCCAGCATACCCATATGGTCGGCTGTTGTCCTGTCCATCCCAGAGGAGGCACCAGACACCCCGCGGAAGATGTTTCCTGCCCCGACAACAACACAAACCTGAACGCCTGCCTCCACGACTTCCTTTATATCATTGGCAACCCGGGCGACCGTATCAGGGTCAATTCCGAATTCATTTTTACCCATCAGGACTTCACCTGAGATTTTAAGAAGAACACGTTTGAATTGGTGTGACATGGATAAGCCTTTTTATAAATGTGTCAAAGCTAGATAAAATAATACTGCCCTAACATACAAACAGCTGCGTCAAAGTGCAACGCAGCTGCTTAAAAATATTCAGGTTATTCGGAAAAAGACGGATTAAGCTGACTTTGCTGTTTTAGCAACTTCCGCAGCAAAATCTTCTTCTTCTTTTTCAATACCTTCACCTAGTGTCAGGCGAGCGTAATCTGTCAATGTAATAGACGCACCTGCTTCTTTAGCAGTATTCGCAATCACATCAGATACCTTTGTTTCACCATCCATCACAAAGATTTGCTCAAGAAGACAGATTTCTGAGTAGTATTTCTGAATACGCCCAGCAACCATTTTCTCGGCAATATCGGCTGGCTTGCCTGCTTCTTTTGCTTGTTCAAGAAGAACTGAACGCTCACGCTCAAGAACCTCAGGATCAACGCTTTCCTTGTTTAGGAATTCAGGCTTAGCCGCTGCGATATGCATAGCAAGCTGCTTACCTAGTGATTCAAGCTTATCCTGTGGCACATCTGACTCAAGACCAACAAGAACACCGATTTTACCAACATTGTCACCAACAGCGTTGTGCACGTAGTTTGCAACAAGACCATTGTTCACAGAAACTGTTTGTGAACGACGGATCTGCATGTTTTCACCAATTTTGGCAATCAGGTCAGTTAGGCTCTCTTCAACAGATTTACCATTGTAATCAGCTGATTTAATTGCATCCACTGAACCATCTGTCTCAAGAGACTTCTTGGCAACATCCTTAACGAATGTTTGGAACTGGTCGTTTCTGGCAACAAAGTCTGTTTCAGAGTTAATCTCAACAACAGAGCCTTTTGTACCATCTGAGCTGAGTGCAACTGCAACCAAACCTTCAGCGGCAGTACGACCAGATTTCTTTGCAGCCTTTGCAAGACCCTTTGAACGCAACCAGTCAATCGCAGCATCAACGTCGCCGTTATTTTCTGTGAGCGCCTTTTTAGCATCCATCATGCCTGCGCCTGTTTGTTCACGGAGGTCCTTTACCATTGCGGCAGTAATTTGTGTCATAATCTTTCCTCTTTCTTAAAGATTTGAGTGAGTTTATTAAGCTGATGCAGCTTTCTTTACATCTTTCTCATCAGCATCGGCTTCAGCGCCAGCTTTTGGCTCTTCTTTTGCGTCAGCTTTTGGCTCTTCCTTTTTTGATGCAGGAAGATCAACTTTAACGTCCTGAGCTTCACCAAGGTCAGTACCAGTATTTGCAAGTTGAGCCTGAACACCATCAAGAATGGCTTTCACTGCTAGGTCACAGTAGAAAGAGATTGCACGAATAGCATCGTCATTTCCAGGAACTGGGTAATCGATACCATCAGGGTCACTGTTACTGTCCAAAATACCAACGATTGGCACACCAAGAACATTGGCTTCTTTAACGGCGATGTCCTCTTTGTTTGTGTCCAGAATAAAAATTGCATCTGGCACACCGCCCATTTCACGGATACCACCAATAACCTTTACAAGACGGTCATATTCACGCTGAAGCATCAAAAGCTCTTTCTTTGTGCGTGAATCGTTATCTTCTTCAAAAATGGCTTCCAATTCCTTCATGCGCGAAATGGATTTTGAGATTGTCTGCCAGTTTGTCATCATGCCACCCAACCATCTGTGGTTGACATAGAACTGACCTGAACGATTAGCTGCATCAGCAACGATGTCTTGTGCCTGACGCTTTGTTCCTACGAAAAGGATACGTCCACCGCGCGCGGCTGTATCACGAAGAAATGTTAGCGCTTCTTTCAATGCAGGAACAGTTTGCTGCAAATCAAGAATGTGAATGTTGTTACGCACACCAAAGATGTATTGGCGCATTTTAGGGTTCCAACGACGTGCGTTGTGACCAAAGTGAACACCTGACTCAAGTAGTTCACGCATAGTAAAAGTAGGTACTGGCATAGAAAATTCTCCTTTTTCCGGTTGTGCCTCTGTGAAGGTATTGCATCAGTTACCTGACACCGGAAGGCTTAGATCACCATGATCAGTGAAATGCCGACCTCCACATGTGAATTAATGCGGGTTTTAACAGGATTCAGGAACGCTTTGCAAGGAAAAAAGATGTAATTCGGCTAAAAATGCGTTGCTTTGACGCATCAGGGTCTTTCGAAACCATTTTTTCTTCGTCAAATGGCTTACCATCAATGCTCAGCATAGAAGACAAATTGCGCCTTGGGCATAGATGTGGCTTGCCACCATAACCAATACGAAGCAAGAGGTGCGCACGTCCCTGCTGATTAATTTCATCATGCAAACGCAAACGCAATTCTGGCACTTCACAGATTTGGTTTAGCGGTGTGACGCACAGACCGCGACTGGCCGCAGTCAAACAAAGCTTCATGAGAGCCTGCCCTGTCATTACGCGCTCCTGAGCGCCCCCTTTAACCGCACCGATAATCACCAAGAGCGGAACATCCTTTTTCATGGCAACAGCATCTGCCACCTGACCATCCTCGCCCGCAAAGCGGCGCAGAAGGGTTGGCGTGAATGTGTTCATCGCCTCGGAAAATGGTTTAGCATGGGCGACATGACCATCACCAGAATTGGCGCGGCGCTTATCCGTCCAAATAGCATACTCACGGCGGAAATTCTTGTTCGAGAATTGAATTTGGTCAGCCTCGATTGTAAGATTAAGAATATTGTTTTTATCTGTTTCATCACACACATAGAGCCATGCATCTTCTGAGATAACAGCTTCTTTAAGTGCCTCAAGATCCTCCTCAGACACCGGCTTATCAACCAACTTCCCATGCGAATATTCAAAGGCGGTTATTTCGTCAAAGCGCTTTCTATCAATGTCGGAGGCAAGGCTTTCACCGATATAATCGCCGAGTTTCACCTGCGCAATAAGGCTTTCTGTATTGCGGTCTGGCAAATACGTTGTTTCTTCTTCATAACCAAAACAACGTATTGCAAGTTTCAGGTTATAGAGCGCGGTTGATACCGCAATAATAAGGCCACGATCATCTGGGTCAGTGACGGGAAGCGCATGACGACGGTCGGCATAAACCGAAATTGTGTCGCCCTTGATATCAAACATCCACGGTTGTGTATTGTATGGAGACGGTGCAAGAATGGCATAGCGTGCAAAAAAAGTCAGCTTCTCTGGTGGCGTTCCTTCTTTTGGAAATTCATGTTTTGAAACAAGCCATGATTGCATGAAAGGCTTAACAGCCATAATAATCCCCCAAGATTGTTGCTATTAATGTTTTAACATGATGCCCGGCGAAAGCAATGTCTAAAGTTCACGAATATCAGCAATACCATTGAGGCGGTAAAGGCTGGACCGAATATCGGGTGTAAAGGGATACCCACCTGCCAATTTAACACGCACAATACGGTTCTTATCTATCTCAAACTCAAGACTATAACTGGTATTGACTGCACTATCGGCTTCCTCGGCAAGCATATCTTTGAGCGCCTTGATGGCCTCAACATTATCAACAACAAGACGAATTTCAGCCATCTTATCACTTAGATTTTCATCTAACTTCTCAATGGATTTAATCGTAAAGCGCGGCTCGTCTTCTTTCTGCTCAATATCAACGGTAAGCAGCAATTTCTCTCCTGCTTCAAGAAGCGGCTGTGCCTCAGCTAGCGTATCTGAAAAACACATCCCCTCCCACACACCAGAGGAATCAGAAAATTGAAGGAAGGCATATTTGTTGCCTGATTTCTGTGAGACCCGCACTTGCTTCTTCAGCAAAACACCCGCCATTTTTTCCCGCGTTGAGGATTTATCAAGCAGAATTTCATGTACTTCGGTCAGATTACGAATGCGCAAACGCTTAAACTGTTCGGACTTGGTATCCAAAGGGTGCGCAGAGAGGAAAAAGCCAACCGCCTCAAATTCATATTGGAGCAATTCTAGTGGGTCCCATTCAGGCACATCAACCAAATCAGGTAACCCCAATCCCATATCCCCCGCATCATCACCAAAGAGGCTGTTTTGACCCGAGGCGCGTTCATCAGCAAGAGAGTTCGCATAAGATAATAGCCGCTCAGAAGAGGCATACATGACTGCGCGCGAGGGATGCAGACTGGAAAACGCACCCGCCGCTGCCATGCGTTCAAACTGACGTTTGTTCATCGTTTTGGAATCCATGCGCTTCATGAAATCCTGTAAATCTTTGTAAGCGCCTTTTTCAATCCTTTCCTCGACAAGGCTAGTCATAGCCCCCTCACCCACACCCTTAAGGGCAGCAAGCGCGTAGCGCACAGCATCGCCCTCAACCGAAAAAACTGCACGTGAATTGCACACATCAGGCAAAAGAAGCGGTACTTCCATACGGTCCAGCTCTTGTTTGAACACAGCCAGCTTATCTGTATTCCCCTTATCAAGGGTCATGGACGCCGCCATAAACTCAACAGGATAATTAGCCTTCAGCCATGCTGTCTGATAGGCAATAAGGGCATAAGCCGCGGCATGCGACTTGTTAAAACCATAGCCTGCAAACTTTTCAATCTGGGTAAAAATTTCAGCAGACTGGCTTTCAGGCACATCATGCAGCTTCTTTGCACCTTTTTTAAATTCCTGCTTTTGCGCCTCCATCTCGGAGAGGATTTTTTTACCCATCGCACGTCTGAGCAAATCCGCATTTCCAAGAGAATATCCTGCCAAAATTTGCGCGGCCTGCATCACCTGCTCCTGATACACCATAATCCCATAGGTTTCCTCCAACAGTGGCTGGAGAAGCGGATGCATGTAATCAGGGTCTTCCTTACCCAGCTTCACAGAAATATATTTGGGAATATTATCCATCGGGCCTGGACGATAAAGCGAGACAAGCGCAATAATATCTTCAAAGCGGTTCAGGCGCATCTTACGCAAAACATCACGCATACCTGAACTTTCAAGCTGGAAAACGCCAACTGAATGACCTGTCGCAAGCAGCTCATAGGTTTTCTTATCATCCAGTCCAATCTGGAGCATATCCTTTTCAGGGCCGCCCTCTTTTTCCTGAATAAGCTCAAGGGCCTTTTTAATGACAGTTAGCGTTTTCAAGCCCAAGAAGTCGAACTTGACCAAACCGGCGGGCTCTACATATTTCATGTTAAACTGCGTAACAGGCATTGTTGAGCGCGGGTCACGATAAAGGGGAATAAGCTCGTGCAAGGGCCTATCCCCAATCACAAGACCCGCCGCATGCGTTGAGGCGTGGCGATAAAGCCCCTCAAGCTGCAACGCAATCGTAATCAGCTTGTCAGTCGTATCATCCTTATAGCGTTCGGCACGTAAATCAGGGTCTTGCTCAAGCGCCTCCTCCAATGTTGTTGGATTGGCTGGATTATTTGGGATCATCTTGGCAATGCGGTCAACCACAGGATAGGGAATTTGCAGGACGCGACCAACATCGCGCACAACCGCACGCGCCTGTAATTTACCAAAGGTGATAATTTGGGCAACACGGTCAAAACCATAGCGTTCTTGCACGTAACGGATAACCTCATCTCGGCGCTCCTGACAGAAATCAATATCAAAGTCAGGCATGGACACACGTTCTGGGTTTAAGAAACGCTCGAAAAGCAGGTTAAATTCAAGCGGGTCAAGGTCCGTAATTTTAAGCGCCCACGCCACAACAGACCCTGCACCAGAACCACGCCCAGGACCTACAGGAATATTCTGCTGCTTAGCCCATTTGATAAAGTCCGAAACAATCAGGAAGTAACCCGGAAAGCCCATTTCCTTAATAACGTTTAGCTCAAATTCCAAGCGCTCAAAGTACGGTTTAGCAATTTCAGCGCGTTTGGCATCATCCATGCTCTCGCTAAAGACAAAATTATTCAAACGCCATTGCAATCCTTCCTTGGATTGGGCAACCAGCTCTTCCTCCTCATTACGCCCACTTTCGGTTTCAAAGGGCGGCAAAATGGGGTTAATAGGCTGCAGAAGATAAGCGCATCTACTCGCAATAAAGCACGTGTTCTCAATCGCTTCTGGAATATCCTTAAACAATTCTCTCATCTCATCTTGAGATTTGAAATAATGCTCTTTGGTTTCTGTGCGACGATCTGTTTCATTGATATAACGACCGCCCGCAATGCAGAGCAACGCATCATGAGCCTCATGCATCGTCTTTTTGCCAAAGAAACAATTATTAGTGGCCACAAGCGCAATATCATGTTTATAAGCCATTTCAATAAAAAATGGCTCGCACTTTTCCTCAGCCTCTAGCCCGTGTCTTTGCAATTCAATGTAAAGGCGATCTCCAAAAAGTGATTTTAGATGAAGAAGATATTTCTCCGCCTCTTCCAACTGCCCATGTAAAACACGTTGCCCAATAGGGCCAAGATGTGCGCCTGTTAAACAAATAAGCCCTGCGTTAAATTCCTGCAGCGCCTCTAATGAAATAGCTGGATCGCTAGACCCATCACCTTCCATATGTGCATCTGATATCAGACGGCAGAGATTGCGATACCCCTGCTCATTCGTGGCAAGTAAGGCAATATGCCCATCATCTATAGTGGCCTGCGCACCAATGATAGGTTGAACACCCTCTTTGGCCGCCGCCACAGCAAACTCCATTGCCCCAAACATATTATTGGTATCAGTAACTGCAACAGCAGGCATGTCATTTTGTTTACACAGCTCAACCAGCTTTTTAACCTTGATTGCACCTTCTGCCAATGAATAGGCAGAATGCACGCGCAAATGGATAAAAGGATTTTGGTTTGGGGTCTCGGGCATAATTTACTTTAGAAAAAACCACGGTGCATATGCAACTAACAATCATTGCAAAACCACGTTATCCCGAAGGTTTTTTATAGAGCGCGCAAACGGCCCTTCTCGACAATAAGGGTGCGGTCCATGCGCTTGGCGAGATCCATATTATGTGTGGCAATCAAAGCACTTGCGCCTGAAACGCGCGTGCGCTCAAGCAGAATGTCAAAAACCTTATCAGATGTTTCCGGATCAAGATTACCTGTTGGCTCATCTGCAATCAAAACTTTTGGGTCGTTTGCGAGTGCGCGCGCAATCGCCACACGCTGTTGCTCCCCACCCGACATCATGGACGGCCTGTGCGATGCACGCTCCTCAAGACCAAACCCCTTGAGCATTACAAGAGCCTTTTCTTCAGCGTTCTTTCGAGAGACCCCATTTATCATTTGTGGCAGCACGATGTTCTCAAGAGCTGAGAACTCAGGCTGCAGATGATGAAACTGATAGACAAAGCCTGTCACTGTTCGACGCAGAATTGTACGCTTTTTATCGCTCAAGCTGCTGGCTAATTGCCCGCCCACATGCACTTCACCTGAAGTCGGCGTGTCGAGCAACCCAAGCAAGTGCAATAATGTTGATTTCCCTGACCCACTTGGGCCAACAAGCGCAACAATCTCACCCTCCTGCAAATCAAGCGATGCCTTATCCAGCACAGTCAGTTTGCTACCTCCTTGCATATAGGTTTTGGTAACATCACGTGCCGAAATTAGGATATCTTTATTGGCCTTAGCCATTGCGCAATGTCTCCACAGGATTAAGGCGTGCAGCCTTCCACGCAGGATAGAGCGTTGCCAGAATGGAAATCACAATCGCCATGATGGTCACAACAGTCACATCCTCCCATCTGATAATGGCAGGCAATTGAGAGAGGAAATAAATTTCATCAGGAAAAAGCTGTGTCCCGAGAACGGCTTGCAGCCATTGGCGAATACCCTCGATATTATGTGCAAAGGTGACGCCAATAAGCGCGCCTACGCCCGTACCCAAAACACCGATACTCGCCCCTGTCAGGATAAAAATCTTGAGCATTGAGGTACTTGAAGCACCCATTGTGCGCATGATTGCAATATCGCCTGACTTGTCCTTCACAAGCATAATCATGGAGGAAATAATGTTAAAGGCCGCAACCAGAATTATGAGTGTGAGAATAAGGAACATCACATTGCGCTCAACTTCGAGTGCACTTACAAATGAACTATTGGCATCACGCCAATCATAAACAGTGGCACGACCACGCACGGCTAGTTCCACTTTCGCCTTCACAGGCTCCAGGCGCGTAATGTCATCACCTAATATCTCAAGGAAGGTGACGCTGTTATCTGGATAGGAAAAGAATGTGCGTGCTGTCTCCAAAGGTATAAAAACAAAACCAGCATTATATTCGTACATCCCCACATCAAAAATTTGACCCACGGTAAATTTGGCAGAACGTGGAATAGTACCAAAGGGCGAAGCCTTCCCCTTTGGGGCCGTTAGATTAACTTCAGAACCAATAGAGAGCCCTAGTTTTTCAGCCAAAGTTTTTCCAACCGCAACCTGAAACCCTGAGAAATCATCGAAGCTGCCACTTAAAAGCCCATCACGCAGCACAGGTTTTTTGTCCAAATCAGATTGTGCAATCCCGCGAATAATAACACCGCTGGCATTACCACTTTGTGTCAGAAGCGATTGCCCCTCAATAATTGGGGTAACTGATGTCACGTCATCAATCACCTCAATTTGATTTTGAAGTTCGGAATAACCCCGCAAAGGCTGGCCCGCAACAAAGGTTGTGATGTGGCCATTTAAGCCAATGATACGATCGAAAAGCTCAGCACGAAAGCCGTTCATAACCGACATAACAATAATAAGCGTTGCAACACCCAGCATAATCCCTGCAAAAGAAAAGGCCGCAATCACGGACACAAATCCTTCGGACTTGCGTGAACGCAAATAGCGCGAGGCGACCAATCTTTCAAAGGGATTAAACATGGAGTTACCTATTTAGCCTCACCAGAAAGCATCTCGAGAATACTATCAAGTGTGACTTCTTTCTTTTCGCCAGTAGCACGTTTCTTAAGTTCTACGGTGCCTTGCTCCAAACCCTTTGGACCAATAACAACCTGCCAAGGAATACCGATCAAATCCATATTGGCAAATTTGGTTCCACCGCGATCTTCGGTATCATCCAACAGAACCTCTAGGCCTGCTTTTTCAAGCTTTGTATAAAGGTCGTTACACGCCTCGGTACAGTCACGGTCTGACGGTTTCAGATTAATAATACCAACAGAAAACGGGGCAACGGCCTCTGGCCACTTAATGCCATCATCATCGTGGTTAGCCTCAATAATCGCACCAACAAGACGTGAGACACCAATACCGTATGAGCCCATTTCAACGGTGACCATATCACCATTTTGGTCCTGCACTTTGGCATTCATCGCCTCGGAATATTTCGTTCCAAAATTGAAAATATGACCAACCTCGATCCCGCGCGTATGAATAAGATTATCTGGCGCGTTATCAGGGTCATGCTTTTCATCAGTTGCCGCATACATAGAGGTTAGTGCCTGATAGAAATTATCCAGCTTTGCACGGTTATTGTAATCAATGCCATCACCCGTTAAATCAGCATCCATCCATGCCTTATCAACAAAGACGTCACTTTCCCCTGTTTCTGCAAGCACAATAAATTCGTGCGACATGTCACCGCCAATTGGACCTGTATCGGCCTTCATTGGAATGGCTTGGATACCCATAGCGGCAAAGGTACGCAAATAAGCCAAATACATTTTCTGATAAGAATGAACAGCATCTGCCTTTGTCAGGTCAAAAGAATAATTATCCTTCATCAAAAATTCACGACCACGCATTACACCAAAACGCGGACGAATTTCATCTCTAAATTTCCACTGAATGTGATAGAGATTTTGCGGCAAACTTTTGTAAGACTTTATATGCGAGCGAAAGATATCTGTAATCATTTCCTCGTTTGTTGGGCCATACAGCATTTCACGGTCTGCACGGTCAGAAATACGTAACATCTCCTTACCATAGGCATCATAGCGGCCGCTTTCCTTCCAAAGGTCAGCAGATTGAATAGTCGGCATGAGAATTTCATGCGCGCCAGAGGCATTTTGCTCCTTACGAACAATCTCCTCAATCTTCTTCAATACACGAAGACCAAGCGGCAACCATACATAAATGCCAGAGCTTGTCTGTTTAATCATGCCTGCACGTAACATGAGGCGGTGCGAGGCAATCTCGGCCTCTTTAGGGTCTTCTTTAAGTGTTGGTAGATAATATTGTGATAAACGCATTGTGCGTCTCCTTTAAATTTTCTAATCGTTAAAACGAATTTCATTAAGTGTCTCCTGTCCCAAGCCACCCTCGATAAGAGGTGCTTCTATCTGGGCTTGCACAGGCTCACGAGTCTCTTTGTCTATATTGGATTCAAATGCTACACCCTCAACGGGCGGAACGGCAGGTGCAACAGGGGCCGCAACGCTTGGTACCGCTACTTCATTTACAGTTTCAGTTGAAAACCTATTCCCTTGAGCATCCTCACCTTCACATAAAGCAACATATTGTTGGGTGATATCCTGCCCATTTAAAGTCACACGCGATTGTCCATCAAAGGCCAGCTCCCCAAATGTCGCATTCAGCTCAAGCCCCCTCGTTGGCAAATTATAACGCTCGGCCAAATCAATTGTCAGTGGCACGGCAAAGGCCGTATTAATTTCAGATGAAGCATTAATATCTGCAGGCACAACAGCGCGTCCATCGGCTGTACTTCCTGCTGTGTAATTAACGCCCTTGTCCTGCTGATAATCAGCCAGTCGATAACAATATGTCGTTAGAACATTCTCTGATTGCGCAAAGGCGGGCACGCTGAACAGTGTTACAGCAGTCAAAAGCAAAACCCGTCTTGTGGCATATTCTAAGCGCAAATTATCTATCCTCATATTGCATGACACGCGCGGCTTGATGAAAATCAATGACCTTTATCTGTATCAAGGCAAACACAATACCCCAAATTAAAACAGATATCACCGCTGTTACTAAAAATTTTTTCGCAATACGCGGATTATCAGGCGCACTCTGTGCAGAACCTTTTTCATGAAGCATACGCGAGGCATTTCCCCACGGAAGAACACAGAACAAAACCGTCCAGAAAATCATGAGATAAACAATCACACCTGTGAAAACTGTCATAGTTCGCGCTCCTTACGCTTCTCTTACAAGATGAATGATTACCTTTGGTTTGAAGCCATAAATTTGTGCCAACAAACGGCGCACTTCAATACGAATAACTTCTGCGATTTGATGATCTTCTTCCAAGGCTTTCTTTTTTGCATTGCGCTTAATCACATATTCAACAGTATCAGACACTTCATCAAACAAGGCGGTTTCATCTTCGCTATCTTCCTCCTCAAGCCCAAGAGATGAGAATTGGACATCTTCAACTCGGCTAGCTTGCCTATCTAGAATGGCTGTTACCATCGCAACACCTGTATATTGCAGCTTCCTACGCATGGCAATAACGGGGGAATCCGCATCAACAACACGTGCAGGCTCAACGCCCAGAAAACCCGTTTCGACATGATCAATAATTTCAGGATTATTCGGATCAAGTCTAATCACCGCACCGTTTTTGGGAATAACCGAATGGGTAACGCCACATTCCTCGGCCAATCTTGCATGGGCACGTACCATCATGCTTTCCCCATGCACAGGCACAGCAATTTTTGGGCGCGCCCAAGACATCATCTCGCGCAATTCCTCACGGCAAGGATGACCAGAGACGTGAATAATATGCTCGGTTGATTTATCGGTAATGACCTTTACGCCCGACCCGATAAGCGCGTTCTTTATCTCGTTAATATCCTTTTCATTTCCAGGAATATCACGAGAGGAGAAAATGACCGTGTCACCCTTTTCCAAGTTAAGCCCACGGTAATCACCACGTGCAACACGGGAAAGTGCGGCTCGCGCCTCACCCTGCGACCCTGTCAAAATAACAACAAGGTTACTACGCGGTACAATGTTTAAATCATCGAAATCGACAAAGTCCTGAATATCATCCAGAAACCCGCAAACCTTTGCCGCCCCTACCATATTTTGCAGGGAACGTCCGATAACAGCCACTGAACGTCCATTTTTTTCCGCAGCGCGCGCGATTGACTTAATGCGCCCGATATTGGAAGAAAATGTCGTCACCGCAATCATCTTGTCTTGCTCGGCAAAGACATGCGTTAGGCCTTCTTCTACTTCCTGTTCGGAAGGTGTGCGCCCTTCAACCATGGCATTGGTTGAATCCCCAATATAGGCAAGAACCCCCTCGCGCCCAATGGCCTCAAAGCGTTTCTGTTCTGTCACCTCCCCCACCTGAGGGTCAGGGTCTAAATTCCAGTCACCCGTATGCAAGATTGTCCCCGCATCTGTGCGAATAACGGTTGAGATATTTTCAGGAATAGAATGTGTAATCCCTAAAAACTCAAGCGTAAAGGGTTCAAGCGAAAGCGTTGCCTCTTTCGAAATCTGATGTAAGGGCATAGCCTTGGCTTCTGGGAAATCGCGCAATTTACGGCGCATAATCTCCATCGTAAAACCAGAGCCATAAACGGGACATTCCAAACGTGGCCATAAATAAGGAACAGCACCAATATGATCCTCGTGCCCATGTGTCACGACTAGACCAACAATATCATCCTTGTATTGCTCAATAAAATCTGGCTTGGGGAGAAGGATATCAACCAAAGGCATGCGGTGATCAGCAAAACCAATCCCACAATCCATAATCAGAAATTTTCCCTTATAGGCATAAATATTGAAGTTACAGCCAAACTCCTCACTTCCTCCTAAGGGAATGAAATGGATGACATCGGGGTCAAGCTTTAACTTTTCCACTTAACCCACCTTCTTCATTTTTTGCTTGGATAGATTTTTGTGAACAGCATAAAGCCCTTTAAGCGTCAGCATGTTATCAACGGCCTTAATAGCAGGAATACTCTGCGCAAATAACTTGGCAAGCCCACCTGTTGCCAAAACCCTCGGGCTTTCTTTCATTTCATCTGAGGTACGCTTAAGCAAACCTTCAATCATAGAGACGTAACCCCAATAAACACCCGCCTGCATAGCACCAACTGTAGTATCCCCAATCACCTTATCTGGCATCTGGATATCAATTTTGGGCAGCTTCGCCGCAGCATCATAAAGCGCCTTCATAGATAAATTGACACCTGGCGCAATAGCGCCACCCATATAACGTCTGTCCTTTGAGATAACATCAAAGGTTGTGGCAGTTCCAAAATCAATAATCACAAGCGGAGTGTCATGCGCCTCCATCGCGGCAATTGAATTAACCAGCCTGTCTGCACCAACATCAGATGGCCTATCAACGGCAATCTCAATCATATTTGAAAGTTGTGCTGCTGTAACAAAAAGCGGATTTACATTAAAATGCTTTTCACAAAGCTCGCGCAAATTGAAATCGGCACTTGGTATCACAGAGCTAATAATGACATCTGTAATGTCGGTAAATTTCAATTTATGCATCTGAAAAAGTTGGTGTAACCATGAGGCATACTCATCCCCCGTTTTTACAGCATCAGTTTTACAGCGCCAGCTTTGAATAAAATCTGACCCATCATGAACTGCAAACACGCAATTTGTATTTCCTGCATCTATTGCCAATAACATTCTATTTATCCTTCATGTTGCTTATTGCAGATGAACTTCACCTGCTCTTATACGCTGTGTTTCACCATTATCCAACCGCAATATAAGCGCACCATCATCATCAAGCCCATCAAAGACACCATATTTTGTGTCTTGCGCACCACGCACCTTGATGGATTGACCAATGCCTTTTGCACGCACAAGCCACAACGCCTTAATTTCGGCAAACCCCTTTTCCTCATAAAGAGCCTTATATTTTTCAAAACTTACCAGAAAGCGATTCAAAAAATCTTTAGGCGAAATTTCACCATATCCCAAAGAGAGTAAGTCCATTGCAAATTCAGGTGCAATGGCGAGGTTTACACCCATACCGATAAAGATATCAGTTATCTGTGCGCCCTTTAATTCCGTTTCCAGTAAAATGCCTGAAAGCTTGGCCTCTTCAAACAGAAGGTCATTAGGCCATTTAATTTTAATCTTTTCTGCACGCTCGTTAATTAACCCTGCACGCATAACTTCACACAAAGCGAGAGAGGTTAGAAAAACATAATGACCAGCTTTATCATTATCCTCTGAAAATGGTAAGCGTAGTGTCGCATACAAATTGCCTGCAGGCGAGACCCAATGGTTACCGTGACGCCCACGGCCGGAGGTTTGCGCACTTGCAATCACGGCAAAGGTTGTGTTTTTAAAGTCACTCGAAAGCGCCAGTTCCTTTGCCTTGTCCTGCGTTGAGGGAAGCGTTGCAAATTCTTTAATTATCCAGGAGGCCTGGTTCATCTTTAAGCGTTTCTAGATCAACATCAGCTTCGGGAGCCTGCGTATAGGCATAAAGCCCAAGCGTTTGTGTTGACTGTTTTGCAAGTGAAAGAATATGTGCAGGCATGAAAACCAGGCCAAGCGTAAAAATCAAACTTGTTGCCAAAACAAGTTTACGTCCCTTGGACACAAAATTGTCAAATGGTTCGTCCCCATGGTCAAAAAACATTACCTTGATAATGCGCAAGTAATAGGCTGCGGCCACAACTGAGCCAAACACACCGATAACCGCCAATGCAAACAAACCCTCATTCACAGCCATTTCAAAGACAAATAACTTACCAAAGAACCCAGCCAAGGGTGGAATTCCACTCAGCGAGAACATGAAAAATGTCATGGCATAGGCGGCCTTTGGATGCATGACAGACAAACCTTTCAGGTCATCAATTTGCGACAAGGCGCGCCCTTCACGGCGCATAAACATAAGCAGCGCAAAAACTCCCGCTGTCATCATCATATAAATAATAAGGTAATAGAAGGTCGCTGCATAACCTTCTGCTGTTCCCGTGGCCACACCCATTAGCGCGTAACCTATATTACCAATAGAGCTATAAGCCATCAGGCGCTTTAGATTTTGCTGTGCAAGACCAGCAAATGCACCCCAGAGCATGGACATGATGCTGAGGAAAATAATGATAACTTGCCACTGATCAAAGACCGCCTCAAAAGGACCTGAAAGTAAACGGACAAGCAAAGCCATTGCTGCAATTTTTGGGACCATCGCAAAGAAAGCTGTAACAGATGTCGGTGCACCATCGTAAACATCGGGTGTCCACATATGGAATGGTACGGCAGAGATCTTAAAGGCAATTCCTGAGAGTAAAAACACAAGCCCGAAAACCAAACCTGTAAGGGCCGCGCCCTCAAGTGTTGCAATTTGCGCCGCAATCTCATTGTAAGAGAGCGCACCAGAAAACCCGTAAATGAGAGAGATACCAAACAGAATTAGCCCGGAGGAAATAGCCCCTAAAATGAAATACTTCAAGCCAGCTTCTGTCGAACGCAGTGACTTTGAACGAAACGCCGCAAGCACATAAAGTGAAAGCGATTGCAATTCTAAACCAACATAAAGGGACATCATATGATTGGCAGACACCATCATAAACATTCCCAAAGCCGCCAATACCATAAGTACAGGGTACTCAAACTTGGTGAGCCCCTCTTCTCGCAAATAGCGCGAGGTCAGCCCACAGACCAAAATCATACCAACCGCAATTACGATTTTTGTAAAAATGGCAAAGCGGTCAAAGACAAACATGTCATTCAGAGCACTGACCTTTTCTGCTGGCAATCCAATCAACAGCACAGCAATAAAGGCAAACAAGCCCGCCATATATTTCAGAATAAATTCAGTTGATGTATTTCCACGAAATGCACCAAATACTGTAAAGATAAACGCAAAGAGCGCGAGCATTAGTTCAGGCCAAAGCGGATAAAGCGAGATGAAATTAAGGTTAGTCATTTTTAAACTTCTCCATAAATTTTATCTCAGGCATTTTCATTTCTGGCAAATCAAACTCAGGCATTTCAAATTCTCTTAGAGAAAAATTAAGCACAATAGTTTCACCTGACTTATCTGCGATTGCGTTCTGGTAATTTGTTACAAGTGTGTTCACAGCATATTCAGTTTTCGCCAAAATTAAATTAGGTTGCACACCCAAAAGAAGAACAAGGACAGCAAGTGGCGCCAACAAGCTAAACTCACGTACATTCAGATCTGGCATCGCACCTGCATCATTATTTGTAACCGCACCAAACACAACGCGCTTGTAAAGGCGTAACATATAAGCCGCACCTAAAATCACACCAGTGGCTGCAAGTACGGCAATTAATGTATTGGTCGCAAATGCACCAAGAAGCGAGAGGAACTCACCTACAAAGCCTGATGTCCCTGGCAAGCCCACAGACCCAAGCATGAAAATCATAAATACTGTGGCAAAGCGCGGCATATTGCGCACAATCCCGCCATATTGACCAATCTCACGTGTGTGAAGACGGTCATAAAGAACACCTACACATAAAAAGAGTGCCGCGGAAATTAAACCGTGCGAGATCATCTGGAACAAACCGCCCTGTACGCCTTCAACTGTCAACGTAAAGAGACCCAATGTCACAAATCCCATATGTGCGACAGAGGAATAAGCAATCATCTTTTTCATATCTTCCTGTACAAGGGCAACAAGCGAGGTATAGATAATCGCAATCACTGACAGCCAGAATATCATCGGCATGAAGAACTCGGTTGCCTCTGGGAACATCGGGATTGAAAAACGTAAAAAGCCGTAGCCACCCATTTTTAAAAGCACACCCGCCAAGATAACAGAGCCTGCCGTTGGTGCCTCAACGTGGGCATCAGGCAACCATGTATGGACAGGCCACATCGGCATCTTTACGGCAAATGAGGCAAAAAACGCGAGGAATAGCCAGAATTGCGCAGGTCCCGAGAATGTCGCGCTCATCAATGTTGGAATATCTGTCGTCCCCTGTATCGATAAACACGCCAAAATGGCAATCAGCATGAGGACAGAACCAAGAAGCGTGTAGAGGAAAAACTTGAAAGCCGAATAGACACGACGCGCACCGCCCCAAACCCCAATAATCAGGAACATCGGCAGGAGCACACCCTCAAAGAAAACATAGAAAAGGATGGTATCAAGTGCGACAAATGTCCCTATCATAAAGGTTTCAAGCACAAGAAATGCAATCATATATTCCTTAACGCGCGTCTTAATAGAGCGCCAACTGGCCAGAATACAAACGGGCGTTAATGCCGCAGACAGCAGCACAAAGAACAATGAAATACCGTCAACACCAAGGTGATAGCTCATCCCCCATGCTGGTATCCAGTCTTTCTGTTCAACAAATTGAAAACCCTCTTGTTCTGGTGAAAAACCAATCAGGAGAAGAAGCGATAGAATGAAAACAAAGAGAGAGGTGTAAAGCGCTGATAATCGTGCATTACGCGCCCTTATCTTTTCATCACCTTGAATCATCGCAATCAGGAAAACCCCAATTAACGGCAAAACAATCATGAGAGAGAGGATTGGAAATTCAAACATTAATTTAGCCCTCCCATACGAATAAAGATCCAAGTGACCAAACCAATCACGCCCACCATCATGACAAAGGCATAATGGAAGATATATCCAACCTGGAACTGGCTAAGCAGGCGTCCCGACTTACGTGACATTGATGAAACACCATCAGGACCAAAACCATCAATCGTTGCCTGATCGCCACCCTTCCAGAACAGAGCCCCTATTTTGAAAACCGGCACAACAATCAGCGCATGATAAATTTCATCGAAATACCATTTCTTGAAGAATAACCTATGCAACGGCATAAATATTTTTGTGCTGAGACGTGCTATGGCTGGTACAAGCCCATAGACAAAAGTTGCAAGCAAAATCCCGATTAAGCCAATCGCGATCGGTAGCTTTTTAACCCAGTACGGGACGTGGTGCGCGGCGGCAACCGTATCATTCTCAGGCGACACATAAAGTGAATTGCCCCAGAAGGTATCACGACCGATGCTGAGAACAGAGTGACTTTCATGTGCCTCGCCTTCAGCCTTAGCTTCATGTGCAACAACATCTCCACTTACAGCATGAGAAACAACAGCCTGTGGCGCATCATTTGTCCCGACAAACGGTTGATAGAATATCCAACCCGCAAAAATCGCGCCCGCTGCCAAAATCGCCAAAGGCACAAGCATAATAGCGGGACTTTCATGAGCGTGATGCATAACATCATGCGGCGCACGCGGCTTTCCATGGAAGGTCATGATAATTAAGCGCCATGTGTAAAATGCAGTGAGAAGCGCAGCACCGATACCCATCCAGAAGGCAAACTCACCAAACCATGTATGATCAGCATAGGCCGCCTCTAAAATCATATCTTTAGAGAAATACCCTGCAAAAAATGGCATACCAGCAAGGGCCAACCCTCCTATCCACATGAACGCATAGGTAAATGGGATCTTCTTCCAAAGGCCACCCATGTTGCGCATATCCTGTTCATCGGCAATCGCGTGAATAACAGACCCTGCCCCAAGGAACAAAAGCGCCTTGAAAAAGGCATGTGTCATGAGGTGAAAGATAGCCGCACCATAGGCAGAAACCCCAAGTGCAAAGAACATGTAGCCAAGCTGGCTCATTGTGGAATAGGCAATAACCCGCTTAATATCAAATTGTGTCATACCTATTGTTGCAGCAATAATCGCGGTTAACGCACCCACCACACACACAACCATAAGCGCAATAGGCGCATATTCATAAAGAGGTGAAAAACGAGCCACAAGGAAAACACCCGCTGTGACCATTGTTGCAGCATGAATAAGGGCAGACACAGGTGTCGGCCCCTCCATCGCATCAGGCAACCATGTGTGAAGCCCTAATTGTGCTGATTTCCCCATCGCGCCGATAAAAAGCAATAAGCCAATAAGCGTAAGCGCATGAGTATCATATCCAAGAAAATTAAACGTGGCTGCCGCCTGTGCTGGTGCATTTTCAAAAATAACATCAAAGGAAATACTGCCAAAGACGACAAAGGTCGTCATAATTCCAAGTGTCAGACCAAAGTCACCCACACGGTTAACAACAAAAGCCTTGATTGCAGCCTTATTGGCGCTTTCACGCGTATTCCAGAATCCAATCAGCAAATATGAGGCAAGCCCCACCCCTTCCCAGCCAAAGAAAAGCTGAAGCAAGTTATCTGATGTGACAAGCATAAGCATGGCAAAGGTAAACAGCGAGAGGTAAGCCATAAAGCGGCCCTTGGCTGAATCGTGGCTCATATATCCAACTGAATAAATATGTACACACGCCGACACAATATTGATAACGCACATCATCACAGCTGTGAGCGTATCGATGCGCAATGTCCAATCGACTGCAAAATTACCCGCCGCAATCCAGTCACCAAGCGATATTAAACGCGGTGCATCATTCCAAACAACGTCATAAAAGAGGAAACACGAGAGCGCCGCTGAAATGACCAAACCCGTACAGGAAATAAATTGCGCGGCCTTGTCGCCCATCTGACGACCAAACAGCCCGATGATGACAAACGAAAATAAAGGTAAAAAGACTGCAAGATAGGCCATGATTTATCCTTTAAGCTCCGAAATATCTTCAACAGCAATAGATCCACGTGCGCGGAAAAATACAACCAGAATAGCCAGACCAATGGCGGCCTCTGCTGCGGCAACTGTCAAAATAAAGAGTGAGAAAGCCTGTCCTGCAATATCATTAAGATATGTCGAGAAGGCTACAAAATTAATGTTCACCGCTAGTAACATCAATTCAATAGACATCAGAATAACAATCACATTCTTACGATTTAGAAAAATGCCAAATACGCCCATTGTGAAAAGAAGCGATGCCAAAATCAAATAATGTGGAAGTCCAACAACCAAGTCCATTTTAAATTCCTGTCTTTGGTGTGATGTGTTCAACGGTCATAACGTCTTCTTTCTTACGCGCAACTTGATCTTCAATTTTTTGACGACGCACGCCTGAACGTTTACGCAAGGTCAAAACAATCGCGCCTATCATGGCAACAAACAAAATCATCCCTGCTGATTGAAAGATGTAAATGTAATCGGTGTAAAGAACCGCGCCCAACTGTTCCGTATTGGATACGGCATTTTGCGGCGCTTCAGGAAAGCTTTTATCACCAAAAACGCTTAAGAAAAGGACAACCAGTTCTGCAAGTAATACACCACCAAGGACAAGACCAAGCGGTACATATTTCATGGCACCTTTGCGCAAATTGGCAAAATCTACATCCAACATCATCACAACAAACAGGAAGAGCACCGCCACCGCGCCAACATAAACAATGACCAAAATCATCGCGACAAATTCAGCACCCAATAAAACAAACAAGGCTGCCGCATTAAAGAAAGAGAAAATCAAAAACAAAACAGAATGCACAGGGTTTTTAGCTGATATAACAGCCACGGCACTCATCAAGAGTACCGCTGAAAAAACGTAAAAGGCTATGGATGCTAATATCATGTATTTCTTATCGTCTTTAAAATTCGTGTTTCTTTTACAATGTGATGTGATGGCTCGCAAGGGGACACACCGCACAGTTTTAACTTGTCCCTATCTATATGCAGATTCTTTCAACAGATTGGCTTGGATTTGCGCCTCCCACTTATCACCGTTCTCAAGAAGCTTATCTTTATCGTAATAAAGCTCTTCACGTGTTTCGGTCGAAAATTCAAAATTTGGCCCCTCAACAATGGCGTCCACAGGACACGCCTCCTGACACAATCCGCAATAAATGCATTTGGTCATATCAATGTCATAACGTGTTGTACGGCGCGATCCATCCGCGCGTGGCTCGCTTTCAATGGTAATGGCAAGCGCAGGACAAATCGCCTCACACAGCTTACAAGCAATGCAACGTTCCTCTCCATTTGGATAACGGCGCAAGGCATGTTCGCCACGAAAGCGTGGGGAAATTGGCCCCTTCTCAAAAGGATAATTGATTGTCACGCGTGGCACGAAGAACATGTGTTTCAAGGTCAGTAACATGCCCTTCACAATTTCAATCAGCAGTAATGAATTTAATATCCGTCCCATAAATCACCTATTGTGGTACCGCGTCAAAAAGGAAAAGCGCGCTTGTTATAACGACCAGCCAAACCAATGTCAGCGGTAAGAAAACTTTCCAGCCCAAACGCATCAACTGGTCATAGCGGAAGCGCGGAAATGTCGCACGGACCCAAATAAAGAAGAAGAGAATTAAAGCTGTCTTAAGTGCAAACCAGACAGGTCCAGGTACAAATGACAACGCATCAATACCAAAGGGCACATGCCAGCCACCCAAAAACAGGATGGTTGTCATAGCGCTCATCAAAATCATGTTGGCATATTCACCAAGGAAGAACAGGGCGAATGAAAAGGCTGAGTATTCCACCATAAACCCGCCCGAAAGCTCGGATTCTCCCTCTGGCAAATCGAAGGGCGTACGGTTTGTTTCGGCCAAAATAGAGACAAGAAAGACAATGAGCATAGGAAACAGTAATACCTGTAACCAGACAGGGCGTGGAGTTTCGACAATATCTGTTAAGTTAAGAGAACCAACACAGACCAGAACAGACACAATCACAAGGCCCATCGAGACTTCATAAGAAACCATCTGCGAAGCTGAGCGCAAACCGCCCAGGAATGCATAGCGTGAGTTAGACGCCCACCCTGCCATGATAACGCCATAAACGCCCATGGATGAAATGGCAAAGAGATAAAGTATACCGACATTAATCTCGGCCAAAGCCAGCCCTGCACCAACGGGAATAACCGCCCAAGCCACAAGCGCAAGCGTAAATGTCAAAAGTGGTGCGAGTAAAAAGACGACCTTGTTGGCTTGCGTTGGAATAATCGTTTCCTTGGACAGCAACTTTATGCCATCAGCCAAGGGCTGCAATAACCCAAATGGTCCAACAAGCATCGGGCCTTGGCGTTTTTGCATCGCAGCCAAAACCTTTCGCTCGGCATAGGTCATATAGGCAACACAGCCCAGCAAAACACCAACCGTGATCCCAATATGCAGTAGGATCATCGCAAAAGGCAGCCCATATATGTTCCAGAGTTCTTCCATCTTAATTTATGCGGCCTTCTCAAGCTTTTCTTTAATGTGTTTATCCAAAAGCACTTTGAGGTCAGGTGCAAAATAGTTTGGCCCCTTCATCACCTTGCCATCACTTTCACGACGGATAGGCTTACCATCCTCGCCCAGCTTGCTCATGTTTGAGCGTTGCACTTCCGCAAAGGCAGTTTCTTTTAGGTCCTGCAGACCAAAGGACAAATAAGCACCATCAAGTACATATTGAATGTCTGTCAGTGCGTCGAGCACCTCAACCAAATCATTATTTTCAAGTGCCTCTTTCAGCTCTTGTACTTCCTCGGCTAGCAAATTGATACGCAATTCCTGTGTTTTTGGGTCGGACAATGTTGGTTTGTCCTCGACAGGCAAACCATATGTTTCGTGAAAAATTTGAACACGTTCTAATGTACTTTTTGTTTCGCTCATTCTGCGACCTCCTTCAAATCTGTATTGCCCTCAACAAAAGCAGCATGACATTGCTGCATAGTTTCCGAGGCACGGCAAATGGGATTAGCCAGATAAAAAGCCTCATCTGGCGTTGAAACCTTAGATTTCAAATTCACTTTTGCCTTTTTATCATAATCACTTACCCAGTTTTCCTGAAGCAGATAATCAATTGAGGCATAAGCTGGCATATCTTCAAATATACGCGTACGCAGTTCTAGCATCGTGTCATAGTCAAGCGCCTCATCGGCATGTGCAGAAAGGGCGCGGAAAATACGCCAATCTTCCTTAGCCTCGCCTACTGGGAATACGGCACGCTTGGCAATTTGCACACGGCCCTCCGTATTCACGTAAAGCCCGTCTTTTTCTGTATAGGCCGCACCTGGCAAAATGATATCGGCACGATGTGCGCCCAAATCACCATGATGTCCCTGATAAATCACAAAGGCTTTCTTTGATACATCTTCAAAGTCTGCCTCATCATAACCAAGCGCAAAAACAAGCTCGGCCTTTTCAAGAGCAACTTTGCTTGTCAGTTCAAAATCCTGAACAGCCATTTGGGAGGCGTGACGATGAAGAACGTTAAAACCATTCCAACCCTCGCGCACAACATTCATCTTATTAGCCAGTTTCATGCAGAGGTTATAAAGCGGCTCACCAGACTTCCCATCAAGCACGTTTGCACCTATCACAATGGCTGGACGCTCCGCCTTCTTGAAAGACTTCGCAAAATCGCTTTGGCCGCCGATCACCTTTTCAATATCGGCGAGCGTTTGACCAAGATAATCATAGTCATATGTCAGATCGTTTTGCGCGCCCACCACGCCAACACGCGCACCGTTTTCAGACACAGCCTTTAGAATACGTGTGTTTACGAGCGTAGCCTCGTGACGCGGGTTTGTGCCGACAAGCAAAATCACATCCGCTTTTTCCAGCCCTGCGATTGTCGTATTTAATTTGTAATGTGTACGTTTCTCACGGGTTAGATAGGATAAATTATTCACCCCGCGCATATTTGTAATACCAAAAACGTTGAGCGCGTCTTTAAAGGACACAACATCCTCAACCGCACACATGGAGCCAACAAGGCCAAGCGTTGTCTTTGGATTAACATCCTTTAGCTTCTCTGCAACGGCCTTTAAAGCCTCATCCCATGAGGCAGGCTCAAGTGCCTTTGTCTTTGCATTTCTGATATAGGGACGGTCAAGACGACTGCGCTTTAACCCATCATAGGCAAAGCGTGTGCGGTCATTAATCCATTCTTCGTTTACCGCCTCGTTCAGACGAGGAAGAACACGCATAACCTCGTTCCCACGCGCGTCTACGCGAATATTACAACCCACCGCATCATGGGCATCGATTGTCATTGTTTTCTTTAATTCCCACGGACGTGCCTTATAGGCATAGGGGCGCGACGTGAGTGCGCCCACGGGGCAAATATCAATCATATTACCTGAGAGTTCAGTTGAGACAGCCTTCTCGATAAAGGTACCAATTTCAACATCTTCACCGCGATTGAGAAGACCAAGTTCTGCCGTGCCTGCTACTTCCTCACCAAAGCGGACACAACGCGTACAATGAATACAACGTGTCATAATTGTCTTAATAAGCGGGCCTATATTCTTATTCTTCACCGCACGTTTATTTTCGCGATAGCGTGACCGGTCAAATCCGTATCCCATGGCCTGATCCTGCAAATCGCATTCTCCACCTTGGTCACAAATTGGACAATCAAGCGGGTGATTAATAAGCAGCATTTCCATGACACCCTTACGTGCCTTCTTCACAAGGTCGGACTGGGTATCAACCTCCATCCCCTCACCCGCAGCAAGCGCGCAGGAGGCAACAGGCTTTGGCGCACCCTTCACCTCAACCAAACACATGCGACAGTTGGCAGGAACGCTCAAACGATCATGGTAACAAAAGCGCGGCACTTCAAATCCTGCAAGCTCTGCGGCCTGCAAGATGGATGTTCCTGCTTCGACTTCAATATCCTGTCCGTTTATCTTTAGCTTTGGCATGTTCTCAAGCCGCCTTTATCTGTTTTCTGTAATCAAGAATCCGCTGTTCCATCTCAGGTCTGAAGTGGCGGATAAGCCCCTGAATTGGCCATGCCGAAGCATCACCGTGGGCACAGATTGTGTGCCCTTCAATTTCCTTGGTCAAGTCATAGAGCATATCAATTTCTTCCAAAGTGGCATTACCACTGACCATGCGCTGCATTGTACGCCAGAGCCACCCAGTTCCCTCACGGCACGGTGTGCACTGACCACAACTTTCATGCATGTAAAAGTATGATAACCGTGCAATCGCATAAACAACATCGGTGGATTTATCCATGACAATCACACCTGCTGTTCCCAAACCTGATTGCACCTCGCGCAGTGAATCGAAGTCCATACGAACGGTTGAACAAATATCCTTAGGCAGGAGTGGTGTTGATGAGCCACCAGGAATAATAGCAAGCAGATTATCCCATCCACCGCGCACACCGCCTGCATGACGCTCGATAAGATCTTTAAGCGGAATACCCATCTCTTCCTCGACATTGCAAGGCTGGTTCACGTGACCAGAAATACAGAATAATTTTGTGCCTGTGTTTTTCTCATCACGGCCAAAACCTGCAAACCATGCCCCACCACGACGCAGAATTGTTGGCGCAACAGCAATGGTTTCAACATTATTCACGGTTGTTGGACAGGCATAAAGACCCGCCATTGCTGGGAAAGGTGGTTTGTTACGTGGCTGCCCTTTTTTCCCTTCAAGAGATTCAATAAGAGCTGTTTCCTCACCACAGATATAGGCACCCGCACCGCGATGCAGATACACATCAAAATCCCAGCCAGATTTGGCGGCATTCTTTCCTAAAAGACCTGCATCATAGGCCTCGTCAATCGCCTTTTGCAGAGCTTGTGCCTCGTTATAAAACTCACCGCGAATATAGATATAAGCCGCATGCGCCCCAATCGCAAAACCACCAATCAACGCGCCTTCAAGCAATTTATGCGGTTCATGGCGCAGGATATCACGGTCCTTGCATGTGCCTGGCTCTGATTCATCGGCATTAATGACAAGGTAATGTGGCTTACCTGTTTTCTCAGGGTCAGGCATAAACGACCATTTCACACCTGTTGGAAAACCAGCCCCGCCACGACCACGCAGGCCAGAGGCCTTTATTTCCTCAACAACCCAACTACGTCCTTTTTTAATGAAAGACGCTGTTTTATCCCAGTCACCACGCTTTTGCGCGGCCTTCAGGTCTGCGCCCTGCCAGCCATAAATATTTGTGAAGATGCGGTCTTTATCCTGCAACATGGTTTAAGCCACCCCTTCTTTCTTAGCTAATTCTTCCAATGAGGTTGGTCCGTTTTGTGCCATAGAGCCTTTACGCCCTGTTTGCGATCCCACAGGCACGTCCTTGCCCTTTTTGAGTGCGGTCACGACATCGGTCATGATTTCGGGTGTTAGGTCCTCGTAATAATCATCGTTAATTTGCACCATTGGCGCATTCACGCATGCGCCAAGACACTCAACCTCTTCCAGTGTAAACAAGCCATCCTTGGATGTTTCACCCATATGCGCGCCAGAGGCTTTCTCGCACGCTTTCACAATATCCGCAGACCCACGCAACCAGCATGGTGTTGTTGTGCAGCATTGCACCAAATATTTTCCAACGGGTGCAAGCTTGTACATGGAATAGAAGGTCGCGACCTCGTAAACCTTAATTGGTTTCACACCCACAATATTGGCTATTTGATCCATTGCCGCACGTGGTATCCACCCACCATAGGGCTTTTTCGCCTTTGCACCTTCTTTGGCGACCTGGCGTTGTGCCAAATCCAGTAAAGGCATAATCGCGCTGCGCGCCTGATTAGATGGGTACTTGGCTAGAATATCATTGACTGCCTTCTTTCCACTGAAAGAAAAACTGTCTGGCTGATATTTGGCATCTGGTTCAAACTTAGGTTTCATTAGCGGTCAATCTCCCCGAACACAACATCCATAGAACCGATATTCGAAACAGCATCGGCCAGCATGTGTCCTTTAGACAAAAAGTCGAGTGCCTGTAAGTGATAAAAGCCAGGCGCACGCAGGCGACAACGATAAGGCTTATTCGTCCCATCAGAAATTAGATACACACCAAACTCACCCTTTGGTGCCTCAACGGCTGTGTAGGTTTCGCCCGCTGGCACGTGGTAGCCCTCTGTATAAAGTTTGAAGTGGTGGATCATCGCCTCCATTGAGCGCTTCATCTCGGCACGTGATGGCGGTGCAATTTTACGGTCATCAACACGCACAGGCCCTTCTGGCATTTGCTCAATACATTGCTTCATAATGCGCAATGACTGACGCATTTCCTCCATACGCACAAGGTAACGCGCATAGCAGTCACCCGTTTTACCAACAGGCACATCAAATTCCATCTTCTCGTAAACATCATAAGGCTGGCTTTTGCGCAAATCCCACGGCACACCCGAGCCACGCAACATTGGGCCAGTAAAGCCCCAGTCAATCGCCTCCTCGGAACTTGCTACACCAATATCAACTGTTCTTTGCTTAAAGATACGGTTGTTTGTGAGCAGATTATCAAGGTCGTTGAGAACTGTCGGGAAGCTATCTGTCCATGCCATCATATCCTCAAGCAAGCCTGCTGGCATATCAAGGGCCACACCACCGGGTCTGAAATAATTTGCGTGTAAACGCGCGCCACAGACACGGTCATAAAATTCCATACCCTTTTCGCGCTCTTCAAATGCCCAAAGCGCAGGCGTAATTGCGCCCACATCAAGGGCAAATGTCGTAATATTTAGGATATGGTTCAAAATGCGTGTTAGCTCGCAGAATAAAACACGGATATATTGTCCGCGTTCTGGCACTGTGATGCCCAGAAGTTTTTCAACCGCCAAGGCAAAGGCGTGCTCCTGATTCATGGGCGCAACATAATCCAAACGGTCAAAGTAAGGGATCGCCTGTAGATACGTTTTATGCTCAATCAGCTTTTCTGTCCCACGGTGTAGAAGACCAATATGCGGGTCAGCACGCTCGACAATCTCGCCGTCCATTTCAAGTACAAGACGCAACACACCGTGAGCGGCAGGGTGCTGAGGCCCGAAATTCATGGTATAGGGCTTGATTTGTGTTTCTTCCGAAAGCTCGACCTGATCTTGGATATGTGGAAGCGTCATCAGTTTTCTACCTCAATCAGTTTTTCAGTCGGAATAAAGCCGTGATCGGGAACAGCCCCCTTCTCATCACCTGGCAACTGTACGCTTGTCAGGCCTTCCCACGGGGAAAGTGTATCAAAGACACGGAAATCCTGAGTAAGTTTTACAGGTTCGTAAACAACGCGCTTTTGCGCCTCATCATAACGCAACTCGACAAATCCAGTGAGAGGGAAATCCTTACGCAAAGGATGTCCTTCAAAACCGTAATCTGTCAGAATGCGGCGGTGATCAGGATGGTTTTCAAACATAACACCAAACATATCCCACACTTCACGCTCGGCCCAGTTGGCAGACGGATAAAGCGAGGCTAAGCTCGGCACTGGTGTATCCTCATCCGTTGTAATCTTAATACGAATGCGCTGATTTTGCTTCATGGACAAAAGATTATAAACGAGCGTAAAACGATCAGTACGCTCTGGATAATCAACACCACAAATATCAGACAGCTGTGTAAACTGACATTCAGGGTTATCCTTTAAAAACACCATCAAGCTTTTCAACTTATCTGCTGTAGAGAAAAGCGTCAGCTCCGCATGACCGACTTCATATCCAGTCACAGCGTCATGTGTTTTCTCTTGAATAAAATCGCCTAGCTCGGCCAGCATGTCATCTTCGGTAAATTCCATCTCGCCCCTACCTTACGATGCGCGTATCTTCACGCTGAATTTTCTTTTGGAGTTGCAGCAAACCGTAAACAAGTGCTTCTGCTGTTGGTGGGCATCCTGGCACATAAATATCAACAGGCACAATGCGATCGCATCCGCGCACAACAGAGTATGAATAGTGGTAATACCCACCGCCATTGGCGCACGATCCCATGGACACAACCCAACGTGGCTCTGGCATCTGATCATAAACACGGCGTAAGGCGGGTGCCATTTTGTTGGTCAGTGTTCCTGCCACAATCATCACATCTGATTGACGCGGACTTGGGCGTGGAAAAATGCCAAAACGGTCAAGGTCGTAACGGCTCATGTAAGAATGGATCATCTCAACCGCACAACAGGCCAAACCGAACGTCATTGGCCAGAGCGACCCCTTGCGTGCCCAGTCAAATAATTTATCTGTCGATGTTAGGATATAACCCTTATCCTGCGCTGATTGGGCCAAAGCTTGCGCCTCAGGGTCGCTTGCGCTTGGCATCTTCAATGAAGTGCGCAGGCCTGCATCTGGTGCATCAACTATATTGCGTTCATGTGCCATAAACTCTTACTCCCAGTCCAATGCACCCTTTTTCCACTCATAGATAAAACCTATGGTCAAAATACCCAAAAACAACATCATGGACCAAAATCCAAACAAACCAATTGTTCCAAGACTAACGGCCCATGGGAACAAGAAGGCTATTTCAAGGTCGAAAATAATGAACAAGATAGCCACTAGATAAAAGCGTACATCAAATTTTGAACGCGCCTCTTCAAAGGCATCAAATCCGCATTCGTAAGCTGCATTTTTCTGTGCATCAGGGTTTTGCCGTGCAACAATCAAGGACGCAATCAGCATCGCCAAGGACAAGCCGCTGGCGACAACAAGGAAAATCACGATAGGCAAATATGCGAGTAAGAATTCTGAAGAAGCCATAGATGCTCGAAAAGTCTCTTATTAAGTGAGTCTTATATACCACCCAAACTTCTACAGAAAAGCAAATGCGATTACAAGGATACATCTCACTTTTTGGTGTTTGAATACTGGATTAAATAAGCCCAGAAAAAGAAAAAGCGATTTCACAAAAGTGATAACCGCTTTTTTAAATCTTATTTTCTGGAAATGGCGCGAGCGACGGGACTCGAACCCGCGACCTCCTGCGTGACAGGCAGGCGTTCTAACCAACTGAACTACGCCCGCAATTTCCAAATTTAAGCCGTCATTTCTGACGGGTTCTCTATGTAGTCCATTTTCAAAGCCTGTGCAACATCTTTGTGCGTAATTTTTCCAAAACATACATTCAGGCCGTTTCTAAAATCCGCATCCTCAGCTAAAACCTTACGCCAACCTTGGTTAGCCAGTCTAATTGCATAAGGAAGAACTGCATTATTCAATGCAAGTGCTGAGGTCAAAGGTACAGCCCCTGGCATATTAGCCACACAATAATGCGTTATACCATCAACTTCATACACAGGATTCTCATGTGTTGTGGGTTTACTTGTTTCAAAGCACCCACCCTGATCAATGGCAATATCAACAAGGATGGCACCTTTTTTCATGGTTTTGAGCATGGGTCTAGTCACAAGGCGTGGCGCTGATGCACCCGGAATAAGGACCGCGCCTATAACAATATCCGCTTCTTGCACATATTTAGCGATGGCATCATTTGTTGAGTAAAGAATTTGCGCACGCCCTGCAAAATAATCGTCTAACTCACGCATACGATCTGGTGAGCGCTCAAGCAATGTGACATTGGCCTCCATACCAACGGCCATACGTGCTGCATTAAAACCAGCAACACCGCCACCTAGGACAAGAACGTTTGCAGGCTCAACACCCGGCACGCCACCAATCAAGCGGCCAAGCCCTTTGAGATGCTTCTGCAAATAATGCGCGCCCATCTGTGTCGACAAGCGTCCTGCAACCTCGCTCATGGGTGCAAGGAGAGGCAAACCTTTTCCGCCTTTCCCTGTTACCGTTTCATAGGCAATGGCCACACATTTTGATTTCACCAAGGCCTTTGCCTGCTCTGGGTCTGGAGCCAAATGAAGGTAAGTAAAAAGAATTTGCCCTTCAGAGAGCATCTTATATTCTTGAGGCTGAGGTTCTTTGACCTTAATCACCATTTCTGATTTGTCGAAAATCTCAGCGGCGGTTTTTACAATTTTTGCACCGGCTTGCTTGTAATTCGAATCGGAAAACCCAATTCCGGCACCCGCTTGTGTTTCTATTGAAACCGTGTGCCCGTGATCAACCAGTTCCCTGACTGAGGCAGGGACAAGCCCTACGCGATGTTCTTGTGATTTAATTTCCTTTGGAACTCCGATGCGCATAAATAAAAACCCCTATAAAATGAATTATAGAGGTTTATACCATTGCTAAAATTGGAATTCTATATGTTAAGGAGCGGGTGATCCGAATGAGATTGCATTTGTTTCAAAGCCCTTAAGTAACATAGCTCTGTTTTCCGCTGTGTTATCTAATATTTCCATGTCTCTACCTGGACCTAATGAAAAAATTCTGCCTGTCATATTCTCCCTCGCGACTTTCCCTTGTTATATTCTTAAGATTAACGCAACAGACTTAAAAAAACTTTAACATCCAACGCTTAAACCCGAGGCCACCATTGTCATGCTCTCAGCATTCTCGCGGAAATAAGAAATCTTTTTCTTAAATGCACCACTTTCCAGTCTTTCATTAAAATATGTGAATTTTCTGCCCATGATGCTGTCCCCTTCTAAAAATTGTCCCCTGCGGATATCTATCTCACATCCTCACAATAGACGGAGAATCTTAAAAAAGATTTAAGAGGAAAGAACGGACGCTTTAACCCACCAGTTGAGATTGGATTGAGAGAGCGCTTCAGCACATTTTTCAGCATCTTGCAGGTTGTTAAACAATCCAAAACAAGTTGAACCGCTGCCTGACATGCCAACTTGCTGGACATGATTTGAGGCTTCCAACGCCTTTACCGCTTGCTTTACATCAGGCGCAAGCGCGCACGCGGCGGCAAATAAATCATTATTGTAAGTCTTATTAACTGGCACCTGATGAAAGGCATGAAAGGCCGCGGCCGTTGAGACATGTGCATCTGGCCAGACAAGGCAAATATAGCGCGCACCAGGCAAATAACCTTTGTCCAGTATATCACCCACCCCTTTCACAAGCGTAGGACGAGCAATGATACACACAGGCAACTCATTGCCCAGTTCCTGACCTATTTCACACAGCATATTCTCTGTCAGGCGCGTATCATAAATTCTGTTAAGCGCTTTGAGCGTTGCAGCAGCATCACTTGACCCACCCCCTAGGCCTGCACCTGCTGGAATATTCTTTTGAACAACAATCTTCTGAGAGACAGTGACATTTGTTTCGTTTTCAAACAGACTCACGGCACGCACGATCAGATCATCTTTCTGATTTTCAGGGGTATGGCGTGCAAATTCTCCGGTAACCTCATATGAGAACTCAGGCGCATCCTCAAACCTCAAAACATCACCAAATTCGGTGAAGACCATCAAGCTTTCTAATTCATGTAATTTATCAGGTCTCTTATTTAGTATATTGAGATATATATTTATTTTAGCAGGAGCAGTTACGCGCATAAGGCTGTCTTTCTAAAATCGAGCCGTTACAAGAACCTGCGCCGCAATGCCCTCTTTACGCCCTGTAAAACCAAGCCCCTCTGTCGTTGTTGCCTTTATATTCACATGCGCATTTTCAAGACCTAAGAGACTTGCGATGTGGGCGCGCATATCTGCTTTATAATCTGACAGTTTTGGAGCCTCACAAATCACAGTCACATCCACATTTGATATGCGTCCACCCTCTTTTGCAAGTAGGCTACAGGCATGCTCTACAAAGCGAGAGGATGCCGCCCCTTTCCATTGTGGGTCAGATGGAGGAAAATGCTCCCCTATATCCCCCGCGCCTATTGTACCCAGCATAGCATCGGTCAAGGCATGCAACACAACATCAGCATCGGAATGTCCTTCAAGACTGTGCGTATGCGGCACCTTAACGCCACCCAACATGACATGATCACCAGTTTTCGCAAATTTATGCACATCAAAGCCTAAACCTGTTTTAACTATATCCTGCGAAGTCATATTTTGCGCTCTTTCATAATCTGCCTCGGTTGTTATTTTGAAAAGCGTCTCTGCGCCTTCGACACATATGATCTCACCACCCGCAGCCTCAAAGGCACTTGCATCGTCTGTAAAGCCTGTGCCAACCTTTTCATAGGCACTTATAAGGCTCTGAACATGAAAAGCCTGTGGTGTTTGCACACGTAAAACTTTATCACGGTCGATATCCCCGCTTCCATCCTTCAACCGCAGCGTATCAACCACAGGACACGCAACAACAACGCCCCTCTCCTCACCAAGGTCGTTAATGATGTGAGTTATAATCTCATGGGTAATAAAGGGGCGCGCCGCATCATGTATAAGAACATAATCAGACGTAAGGGCGCGCAGTCCATGCAGTACACTCTCTGAGCGTGATGCACCCCCGTAAATTGGACTATTTATAGTGCGCCCTTCTAGAGCCTGTTCATACAAATCATCATGCGCTTTGCTCATAACAACTTGTACGTCATCAATCTCTGGATGTGAGAGAAACGTATCAACAGAATGCATTAAGACTGCTTTTCCGTCCAAGGGCAAATATGGTTTGGGAACGCCCTTTCCCATACGAGAGCTTTGACCGGCTGCTACGATAAGGGCTGAAATGCGCATAGGCTTATTTTGGGAAACTGGGGTTTAAATGGTGGGCGATGACGGGCTCGAACCGCCGACCCTCTCGGTGTAAACGAGATGCTCTACCAACTGAGCTAATCGCCCCCAGAAAGTGTTCGTATTGGAATAAGGTGATTTCACCTAAAAATCAAGAGCTTTTCAGTAAATAAAAATAAAAAAAGCGACCAAAGCAATGTTTGGCCGCTTTCTAAATTCAATAAAGTCGAAAGATTACTTGTTAACAGCTTCTTTCAAGTCTTTACCTGCTTTGAAAGTTGGACGCTTTGAAGCAGGAATGTTGATCTTTTCACCAGTGCGTGGGTTACGGCCTGTTGTTGCAGCGCGCTTTGATACTGAGAATGTACCGAAGCCAACGAGACGAACATCATCACCTTTTTTCAAAGTGCCTTTGATGCTTGACAATACTGCTTCTAGAGCTTCTTGTGCTTTTGTTTTTGATAGGTCAGCTTGTTTAGCGACTGCATCGATTAGATCTGATTTATTCATGGGAATACCCCTTTTAATAAAAAGTTTTTTTTAGAAAATCTTTGCCCCAACCTAGGGGTAAAGAAAGAAACAGCGAAAATTCTTATGAAAGCCTTAGCTAATATAGGTTCTCTCGTTATTTCTTAAGAATCATTTTTAAAGGTTTTTAAAGCCCTTTTCAATGCCTAATCACGTCCTCAGCCTTATTTTCCGCCGTTTTTGACGAAATTTCTTCAGATTCTTTTACGGAATCACCTTTTATTGGCTCTGGAAGTGTTAAAAGTGCGTGTGTAAGCACCTCTTCAATTGTAGACACAGGCATAATCTGCAGCGCCTTTTTAACTTTATCTGGTACTTCAGCGAGGTCTTTCTCGTTATCTTGAGGAATAAGAACAGTCTTAATGCCACCGCGCAGAGCCCCCAAAAGCTTTTCTTTCAGTCCACCAATAGCAGTCACATATCCACGCAAGTTAACCTCACCTGTCATAGCAATATCCTTATGAACAGGAATATCGGTTAGGGCCGAAACAATGGCCGTTACCATCGCCGCTCCTGCTGATGGGCCATCCTTGGGCGTTGCCCCCTCTGGGACGTGAACGTGAATTTGACGCTCTTTCAACTTGTCATACTCAAGACCAAATTGATTTGCACGTGACTTAATCAACATCTCGGCAACCGTAATGGATTCCTTCATGACGTCTTTTAGGTTACCCGTCATGGACACCTTTGCATCCTTACCTGCCATGGTCACCGCCTCAATAGAGAGCAGGTCACCACCCGATTCTGTATAGGCCAGTCCATTAACCACACCAATCTTGTCGGCTTCATCGGCTGCACCATAACGGAAACGTCTGACACCTGCGTATTTCTCAATATTGCGCAATGTGAGCGAGATTTTCTTTTTCTTGGAGACAAGAATTTCCTTGATCGATTTACGACAGACATTGGCAATTTCACGCTCAAGATTTCGCACACCTGCTTCACGGGTATAGTAACGAATAAGGTGACGCACAGCCTCGTCATTAATGGAAAACTCAGACTTCTTCAGCCCTGCGGCTTCCATTTGCTTTGTTAGAAGGTGGCGCTTCACAATTTCAAGCTTCTCATCTTCTGTGTAACCAGACAGACGGATGATCTCCATACGGTCCAGCAACGGCCTTGGCATATCAAGCGAGTTGGCCGTACAGACGAACATTGTCTTGGATAGATCGTAATCAAGTTCAAGGTAATGGTCATTGAATGTGGCATTTTGTTCGGGGTCCAGCACCTCTAGCAACGCCGAACTTGGGTCACCGCGCCAGTCAGAGCCAAGCTTATCCACCTCATCCAAAAGGAAAAGCGGATTGGCACTGCCTGCTTTTTTCATACCCTGAATAACTTTACCAGGCATCGCCCCGATATAGGTACGACGGTGTCCACGAATTTCACTTTCATCGCGCACACCACCCAGTGACATACGGACAAATTTTCTGTTTGTCGCATTAGCAATTGATTTCCCAAGGGATGTCTTACCAACCCCTGGCGGCCCGACAAGACAAAGAATAGGGCCTTGAACCTTAGGTGTACGTTGTTGCACGGCAAGATATTCAAGAATACGCTCCTTGACCTTTTCAAGACCATAATGCTCGTCGTCTAGAATCTTCTTAGCTGTCTTGATATCAGCCTTAACCTTGGTCATTTTGTTCCACGGCACGGCCAGCATCCAATCAAGATAATTGCGTATAACTGTAGCCTCAGCAGACATCGGGCTCATTTGCTTAAGCTTCTTAAGCTCTTTTTTCGCCTTGTCGGTTGCCTCTTTTGTCATTTTGGCAGCTTCGATTTTTTCCTCGAGTTCGGAAAGCTCATCACCGCCCTCGCCATCACCAAGCTCCTTCTGAATGGCCTTCATCTGTTCGTTGAGGTAATACTCGCGCTGCGTCTTTTCCATCTGACGTTTTACACGACCGCGAATTTTCTTCTCAACCTGAAGCACACCAATCTCGCCTTCCATGAAGGAGTAGATAAGCTCCAAGCGTTCATCGGTATCACCTGCTTCTAAAATTTTTTGCTTGTCTTCAATCTTAAGAACAAGATGCGAGGCGATCGTATCGGCAAGCTTGGTCGGCTCGTTAATCTGTTGCAGTGAGACAAGCACCTCGGGTGGAATTTTTTTATTCAGCTTCACATATTGCTCAAACTGGGTGAGTGCTGCGCGCGCAAGTGCTTGCAAATCATCATTCCACGGTGTTTTGTCCTTAAGCGGGTGATAATCGCCTGAAAGATAACCTTCTGGACCCTCCTTGATATTAGCGACCTTGACGCGTTCGAGACCTTCTACCAGCACCTTAACTGTGCCATCGGGCAATTTTAGAAGCTGAAGGATTGTACCCTCAACACCAATTCGGAAAAGGTCTTTTCCTTGAGGGTCATCAATGGAGGGTGTCTTTTGTGTCAGAAGAAGAATTTTCTTGTCTTCCTTCATCACCTTCTCAAGTGCAGTCACAGATTTTTCACGACCCACAAAAAGCGGCACAATCATATGCGGGAAAACAACGATATCTCTCAAAGGAAGGATAGGACGGAATTTCGATTTATCGGATGTTTCCAAATCAATCATGTCTGTTTTATCGGTCATGCAGCTTGCTTTCGGTATTTTGTGCAAAAAGTTTTAAAGCACCACATCACATGCAGTGCTTTAAGTAATATAAGATGATAAATGAAGAATTCAAAGAAAAGGTTACTTATTACTTTTTCTTTTTGTCGTCACCGTCTTGGCCAATTTCAGCACGTGAAGACACAACATGGTCAACAAGACCGAATTTCTTGGCCTCATCAGCTGACATGAATGTGTCACGGTCCATTGCCTTTTCAATATCGGCTAGCTTGCGACCTGTATGCTCTACATAAATCTGATTCAAGCGTTTACGGAGATTCAAAATCTCGCGCGCCTGAATTTCAATGTCGGAGGCCTGCCCCTGCGCACCACCAGAAGGCTGGTGAACCATTACACGAGCATTAGGAAGAATGTAACGCTTACCAGGTGCGCCCGCTGTTAGAAGGAGCGAGCCCATGCTGGCGGCCTGACCAATACATACAGTCGCAACATCACACTGGATATATTGCATTGTGTCATACATCGCCATACCAGAGGTCACAACGCCCCCAGGTGAGTTGATGTAAAAGGAAATATCTTTTTTCGGGTTCTCAGACTCAAGGAACAGCAACTGCGCGCAAATCAGCGAGGAGACTTCATCATTAACGCCACCAGTCAGAAAGATAATACGCTCTTTCAAAAGACGGGAGAAAATGTCAAAGGCGCGTTCGCCACGGTTTGTTTGTTCAATTACCGTTGGCACGAGATAGTTTACGGCCTGGTCTACAAAATCTGTCATTGGATTGGAATCCTTTTTGTCTGGGTTAGAATCACATGAAGCACGGAATTCATCCCGTGCTTCATTAAGCTATAACGCTGATCGGTGAAGATCAAGAGCGGTTTAACTCTTTTTCTTCTTAGCTGTTGATGCTGCTTTCTTAGCAGGCGCTTTCTTTTTGGCGGCAGGCTTCTTCTTTGTTGGAAGCTCATCATCATCTGCTTGCAATTCGTCAACTGTGACTGATTTTTCCTTAATTTCAGCATCAGCCAAAATAGAATCAATAACCTTATCTTCATAGATAGGCGCTTTGAGCGATTCAAGAACCTGCGGATTCTTTGAGTAATAATCAAAGACAGCCTTTTCCTGACCAGGATATTTCTGAGCCTCACGAATAACTGCTTGCTGAAGCTCCTGCTGATTAACTTCAATCTTACGCTCACGTCCGATTTCCGCCAAAACAATACCCAAACGCACGCGGCGTTCAGCCAATGGCTTCAATTCATCTTTTTCAGCATCAGAAAGTTTCTCACCTTTTTGCTCGGCTTCTTTTTCAAGCTGCTGAACAATATGGGCGTGTTCTTGCTCAATCATAGCCTCTGGCAATTCAAAATCATGGCCCTCATCCAGACGGTCAAGAAGTGACTTCTTTAACTTCATACGAGAGAATGACTCATAATCATTTGTGATTTGGTCTTCAACGGCCTTACGCAAGGCTTTTTCATCCTCAAGACCAAGCTTCTTAGCCAAAGCGTCATTCACCTTAGCAGGCTTACCTTCCTGGATTTCATTTACGTCAACATGGAAGACAGCATCCTGTCCTGCCAAGTCTGCTGAGTGGTACTGCTCGGGGAATGTCACATTTACATGAACATGATCGCCTTTTTTCGCGCCAATCAACTGGTCTTCAAAACCTGGAATAAACTGACCAGCACCAAGCTCTAAGTCATGACCATGCCCATGCATCCCATCGACTTCAAAGCCGTCTGCGCGCTTACCGTGGAAGTCGATACTCAGGATATCGCCTTTTTTGGCCTTACGGTCTTCTTTGATAGGTGCAAGTTCACGGTTTTGACTAGCAACATTATCAAGAATTTCCTGAACGGCCTTCTCTTCAACCTTGGCAACAGGCTTTTCAACCTTCAAGCCTTTCAAATCCATAACTTTAAACTCGGGCAAAACCTCAACACTCATTGTGTAGATCAGGTCTTTACCTTCATCAAATTCTTTCACTTCGATCTTTGGCTGCATAGCAGGTTGTAGCTTTTTATCCTGCATCGCCTTTGATGATGACTGCTGGACCGCCTTTTCAAGAACATCAGCAAGCACATGACGGCTATATTTCTGCTTCAAAACATCAAGAGGAATTTTACCAGGACGAAAACCAGGAAGCTTTGCAGTCTTACCAATATTCTGTAGCTCGTCCTCGACCATTTTCTGAATGTCGTTGGCTGGCACCTTAATTTCAAAATCGTGGCGCAGACCTTCTGTTTTTACTTCTTTTACTTGCATGTTCTTTTATCGCTTTGTTGCTGATGAGTTTTTGAATTCTTTTTAAATAAAATGAAAAATGGTGCGGGTGAAGGGACTTGAACCCCCACGAGCTGAGCTCGCCAGAACCTAAATCTGGTGCGTCTACCAATTCCGCCACACCCGCACGGTTCAAATATTTTCACGACTTTCGCCGTTATGAGCAGTGTTTTAACACAAAACTGCGTTCACTCAACCCCTATTTGCTGGAATTAAGGAAAAAAATGGGGCGACTGACGGGGCTCGAACCCGCGACAACACGAACCACAATCGTGGGCTCTACCAACTGAGCTACAGTCGCCACGTTGTATCAAAACAACAGCGATAGTATATGCAGGAAAAAGGGGTGGCTTGTCCACCGAAAAAATCAAAAAATATTGGTTTTCACACTTAACAAGCACCCATAGCTATGTTACTTAAATAGTATCTATGCGAAAATCGCATAGCTTGTTCAAATAATGCGAGACAGTTAAAGGAACGCCCCCATGCAAAAATCCCCCACTAAAGCAAAAAACGCTGCCGACCTTCTCAAGATTTTAAAAGACAACGATGTTGAATATGTTGATTTCTGGTTTACTGATAGCACAGGTAAACGTCACCATATCTCACAACATGTCTCAACAGTCGACAAAGACATGATTGCTAACGGGATTTACTTTGACGGGTCATCCATTTCGGGTTGGAAAGAGATTAACGAGTCGGACATGACGCTTATGCCTGACCTTGACCGCATCACACTTGACCCTTTTGCGGCACAGCCAACACTCAAGCTTTTCTGTGACGTGATTGAGCCGCGCGACGATAAATCTTATAATCGCGACCCACGTAGCATTGCTAAGCGCGCCGAAGCCTACATGAAGAAAACGAAAATTGCCGATAGTTGCTCTTTTGGACCTGAGGCAGAGTTCTTTATTTTTGATGATGTGCGCATCGCAACAGACCCACACCAAGTTGCTTTCCAAGTTGATAGTCCTGAAGGTACATATAATTCAGGACGTGAATATATGGACGGTAATATGGGGCACAGACCTGGTCATAAAGGTGGCTACCTTCCAGATGCTCCGATTGATACAGGAAGTGACCTACGCGCAGAAATGCTGACCGTCATGGCTGAATGTGGACTAGAGGTTGAAAAGCATCACCACGAGGTTGCTCCTGCGCAACACGAACTTGGCATTAAGCATAACTCACTTGTTGCGTGCGCTGATAATATTCAACTTTATAAATATATCGTTTTGAATGTCGCTCATGCCTACGGCAAGACAGCCACTTTCATGCCCAAACCTATGTTTGGCGATAATGGCTCTGGAATGCATGTCCACCAATCGCTCTGGAAAGATGGAAAGCCTCTCTTTGCTGGCAAAGGCTATGCAGGGCTCTCAGAAAAATGTCTTTATTATATAGGCGGTTTAATCAAGCATGCACGCGCAATTAATGCTTTCACAAACCCCACAACAAACAGCTACAAACGTCTCGTCCCTGGATATGAGGCTCCTGTGCTTCTGGCTTACTCAGGACGCAACCGTTCAGCATCATGCCGTATTCCAATGGCTAAATCTGATGCGGCGCGCCGTGTTGAGGTGCGTTTCCCAGACCCAACAGCAAATCCTTACCTTGCATTTTCTGCCATGCTAATGGCGGGTCTTGATGGAATTAAGAATAAAATTCACCCCGGCGACCCAATGGATGAGAATTTGTATGAATTGCCAAAAAGCAAGCTTCTAAAAATTCCACATGTGTGTCGTTCATTAAGAGAGGCGTTGGAGGCGTTGGCCAAGGATCATGCTTTCTTGCTAGAAGGTGATGTATTCAACAAGGATATGATTGAGGCTTACATTGATTTGAAAATGGCAGAGGTCGAGCGCTTTGAAATGACACCACACCCTGTTGAATACGATATGTATTACTCTGCGTAAGTCGCCGGTCGAAACGTCGCCGTAATCAAATCATATGTACCAGAATTCTTTGCCCAATCCAGGAAACTAAAATCCCGGGTTGGGGTAATAAGCGTTGTGATGAATTTATGTCGAGGCGCATCTTGAACGGTGACCCAAAATTCATAATCAACGTAATTGCCGTTTGTAATCTTGAGCCGATAAATTTCGTTCTCTACTTTTGCGCCAAACATGTTGTTATTACGTTTGGTCAGCGTCTCTTTTTCATACATCATGTTTTTGGCTATAAGGCGCTCATTAAGAAAATCCTCGATATTTTGCTCTTCAAGGCTTTCTTTGGACAAAAGATAGGTTTGAATAATCCCCTTCTCACCAACGGCAATGCCGCGGCTTTGTCTTTTTTTATCCTCTTCACTCAGCACTGATTTCGTCAGACGCGCCTGTGTGAGTTGTGGTGTCTTGTCACCCACAGTCACAATGTCCCAGTCTTCAGGATAAAAATATGAGGCAAAATCCAGAATTTCATATTCTTTCAACGGCACAGTTTCCGCACTGCCCTTCTCTAAAAATCTGAAGGTTCGTGTCACCCATGTCTGCATATCAGAAGATGAAGCCACATATCCTGCAGGGGCATAATATTCAGCGAGTAGAATACGTGCGCCTTTTTTCTCGATAACAGCGCGCACGCCATAGGAAACACCGTCTTTAAAGACGATATAGGCAGCCTCAACACGGTTTTTGTGAACCTCGTTAATTCCATTGAGTGTGTAACCCTGCTCATTCACATAGTTAAGCAACCAGTTTTTTGTGCTGATTAAATAATCAAGCTCGCGTGCGCGAATAACAAATTGCGCGCGTTTATCGCCCAGTGGCGGGCTCACATATTTTGCAATGACGCCTAGCAAACGGTCATTTAAATCAATGGCCTCAGACGCGCGATCACTAAGCGCCATCCAGCCGTCTGGCAAACGCACACGATATTTCAGGCTCTCATCGCCGGCTGGTACTTTCTCAATACGCTTGGTCTGCAGAATAAACTCCTTCTGCGTCATTTCGGTTTCATAAGATAAGGGGGGCAATTCTTTTTCAGCAAAACCTTGCGCAAAAGAAGCACCGTTTAAAGACAGGAGCGCAACCAGCATAAGTGATAAAAATTTAAGTCTGTTCAACATGCTATTCCTTATACGACACCTTTAGAAAAAATCCTTTTATTCAACTTTGTGGGACAGGACGCGGCTTGTGGTTCTCATCTATTGCGACAAAAACAAAAATCCCATTTGCCGCGTTTTCTTCAAATTTATTTTTATCAGCACCACGTCTTACATCGACATCAACACGCACAGCAATAGAGGTACGCCCTATCTTATCAGTGGTTGTTTTAATGAGTATTTCATCACCAACATATAAAGGTTTTTCAAAAACCATATCCTTCACAGAAATTGTGACAACAGCACCCTGCGCAATACCAGCAGCATACTCTCCGCTCGCAATATCCATTTGCGACAACAACCATCCCCCAAAGACATTACCAAGACGGTTACGCGCATCTTCTCCTGCAACAACGCATCTTAAATAAGGTTTTTCACAGCTCATCTGAATACTTTACACCTTCTTATTTACTTTATTATATAAATACATCTATCCTGTGCCTGAAAGAATACAAGTCCTTGAGCCTTATTCATAGACCTTTGGTAAAAAACTTATTTTAGATAGAAAGAACTCATGAGCGATCTTTTCTCTGGAAATGCAGCAAACTCACCTGATTACAGCGCTGCCGATATTGAAGTCCTAGAAGGTTTGGAACCTGTCCGCAAACGCCCTGGCATGTATATTGGCGGAACGGATGAAAAGGCGCTTCATCACCTGGTACATGAGATCCTTGATAACTCCATGGACGAGGCTGTTGCTGGACATGCTTCACGCATTGAAATTACGGTGCATGCCGATGGACGCTCGGTCACAATTTCGGATAATGGTCGCGGTATTCCCGTTGACCCACATCCTAAATTTCCTACAAAATCTGCACTGGAAGTCATTCTAACAACGCTCCACTCAGGAGGTAAATTCAGCAGTAATGCCTATCAAACATCTGGTGGGTTGCACGGTGTTGGTATTTCCGTTGTTAACGCGCTTTCTGATGATATGTGGGTTGAGGTTGCACGCGACAAGAAATTATATAAACAGTCATTCTCTCGTGGGCATCCAACGGGTAAACTCGAAGACTTAGGCACAGTCTCAAATCGTCGCGGGACGACCGTTTACTTCCACGCTGACCCTGAGATTTTCAAGGACACAATTTCATTGCGTCCTGCCACACTTTACAAGACAGTTCGTTCAAAGGCTTATCTTTTTAAGGGCGTAGAAATCCGTTGGACATGCGCCCCAGAACTACTCGATGAAAAAAGTGTTGTTCCTGAGCAGGACAGATTTCATTTCCCTGATGGGCTTTTGGATTATCTGAAACAGGAAATGGAAGGGCAGCCCCTTGTTGTTGATAGTATCTTTCACGGCACAGTCGAGTTAGATGACAAGGTTGGTAAGGTTGAATATGCAGTCGCCTTCCCTGACCGTGAGAGTACTTACATTAACTCCTACTGTAACACTGTGCCCACGCCACTTGGAGGAACACATGTCTCTGGATTGCGCGCGGCACTTGCTAAGGGTATCAAAACCTACGCTGAGTATGCCGATATTAAACGCATATCGATTGTGACACCTGACGATATTATGGCAGGTGCAACTGTTATCCTTTCTGTTTTTGTTGCCGACCCACAGTTTCAGGGGCAAACAAAAGACAGACTTGTAAGCGCACATGTTTCACGCGCGGTTGAACAGGCTATTAAAGACCGCTTTGACCATTGGCTAACCAGTGATCCAAATACCAGTAACGCGCTTATCAATTCCTTTATTTTGCGTGCCGAGGAACGACGCCGCCTGCGGGCTGAAAAAACAACCAAACGCAAATCCGCAACACGTAAATTGCGCCTACCTGGCAAGCTTGCCGATTGTTCTAAAAACAGCTCGGAAGATACAGAAATCTTTATTGTTGAAGGGGACAGTGCGGGTGGCTCAGCCAAACAGGCACGTAACCGCCAAACGCAGGCCATTTTGCCTCTGCGTGGCAAAATCTTGAATGTGGTCAGCGCGACAAAGGATAAGATTAAGGCCAATTCTGAAATTCAAGACATTGTGCAGGCCTTGGGCACAGGGCTAGGTGATCAGTTTGATTTAAATGATCTACGCTATGAACGCGTTATCATCATGACAGATGCTGATGTTGATGGTGCGCATATTGCAGCCCTCCTCATGACACTCTTCTATTCAAAAATGCGTCCATTGATTGAGGCAGGACATCTTTATCTGGCACGCCCGCCGCTTTATCGCCTTGTCTCTGGCACGCTCAGCGCCTATGCACACGATGATGCGCACAAGGACGAATTGATGGAAACTATGTTCAAGGGCAAGAAAAAAGTTGATATCTCACGCTTTAAAGGCTTGGGTGAAATGCCTGCCAAACAGTTGAAAGAAACAACGATGGCTCCCGAAAACAGAACACTTCTCCGTATTACCGTGCCCATGGCCGAAATGATGGCCCGTGCCAGCACTGATGATATACAAGAGCTATCGGATGCCCCACAATCTGAGCGTAAGGCCGACGTTGATACGCTTGTCCAAAATTTAATGGGTAAGAATGCCGAGGCTCGTTTCAACTTTATTCAGGATAACGCTGAATTTGTTAGTGAAATTGACGTCTAGTCTAAAAAATTTGTAATTTCCATATTTTTAAAGTATAAGTCTTCTCATAATTTTTAAGAGGAGTTCAACATGTCAAAAACACTCACAAATTTTGCCGCAGCTGCTGGATTAAGTGCGATGGCCTTAGCTACTTCAGGTTGCGCAGGGTACGGACCTGTCCAAACATCGGTGCGCGGAAACACAGTCATGAATTTGGCACGCGGCATTGAACTCTTTGCAGAAGACGCCATTAATAATCCCTGTGTTGCCGCGACAACACGCGGTGCTATTATCAATGGTCAGGCACGTGCCTGTTCACAACGCATTGAGCCTGTTGATTTACCAAATGTGGGGCGTGAATTTCAATTGAGATCACGCGATACCGCAAGACCACGTGCTGGCGAGCCTCAAATCGTTGTTCTTTATCCAGACGCTCCTATTGATGCCTCACGTGCTATGCCCCTACGCAGGCAATGCGAAAATGAAGGCGGCGTTGTCAGATACGCTGATGGCATTGGCACACTCTGCGTCAGATAATCTAGAGAAGTTTTCTTTACGGATAATCGCAATGGTCAAAGGTAATCTTAGCGAAAGATTGCACGCCCTCTTCAATTGAGAAGCGGTATTCTTTATCACCCACAACAAGGGAATGATAAATCGGTAGATTACCTTCCTTTGTTTCAACCAAACCGCTTTTTGTTTCAAAGGCAATCGCCACAGGCTTTGCTGGGTCAAACCATGCCTCAGCATCACCGTCTTTGCTTTTTGCGGCTGTACCGCTTCCAGAGACACTAATCTCATCATCTGCGCCAATATTAACGGCACTATCAGGACCTTTAAGTGCAGGCGTTTTGACAATAAAGCGGCGCGTCACTGGGTCAGAACAATTGCGCGGTGGACGTGCTGAGAGGATAATAAATTCAAGACGTTCAGGGTCCATACCCTCATCTAAGCGGTCACGGATCATCGCTACCAGTTCGCGCAAAGGCCCTTCATTGGGTAACTCCTTGGAAATCTCATCCTTGAGCTGCGTATATCTGGCTGAGGCTGTTTGTGCCTGAGCGCGCGCTTCAAGCAATTCTTCCTGAAGCTCCAGAATTTCTGTACGGTTCTCGCCTAATTTCTTTTGCAAGGTTGCCTGACGGCTTTCGTTATAATTGCGCCCAATCCAGCCAGCCAGAAAAGCAGTAACAATAAAGAAGGCCGCAACTTTTACGAACGTCGCCGTTCTCTGACGTGATCTTTCACGATAGCGTTTGCGAATATTATAACTGTTTTTATGTACCATCTTGCCCCTGAATAAAGCGCAAATTAAAACGGAATGCCATAATAAAAATAGCTAATCGCAATAAAGGCAGCCCAGATAATGAGAATAAGCGGCATCCCTGCCACAATAAAGTCTCTGAAATTATAGTGACCGGGTCCCATAACTAATAGATTTGTCTGGTATCCAATGGGTGAGGCAAAGGAGCAATTTGCCGCAAAAACAACACAGATAGCAAAAATCATTGGGTCAATATTGAGACTGGCCGCCAAGCTGACCGCAATAGGTGTAAAGAGAATGGCACATGCATTATTGGTCAGAATATTCGTTGAGATTGCAATAAGTATAAAGAAAAGCGATATCATTGTCAGCGGACTTGAGGCCAGAGGCAGCTCTAATATTGAGTTGGCGATAAAGGTCGCGCCATCGGTTGCGTTTAAAGCCGTACCAAGCGCAAGCATACTCCCAACAAGCAAGAAAATCTTACGGTCAATGGCTCGTGTGGCCTGCCTGATATTCATACATCCCGTTGCAATCATGGCAACTGCACCCGTTACTGCCGCAACTGGAATAGTCAAAATACCCATAGCCGCCAGAACAATTGTTCCTACAAAAATAGCTAAAGCTCGTGGCGCCTTCTCAGCACGAGGGACTTCGGCTTTTGATCCAGAAAGCACAATGATATCCTTATTACCACGCATATTATTAACAGCAGTATCAGGGCCAGCAATTAACAGAACGTCTCCAGCCTCTAACCTAATGCGTCCAAAGCGACGACGAATAATACGTGAACGGCGCTGAATACCTAAAACAATTGCGCCAAATTGAATGCCAAACCCAACTTGCTCAACGCTCATATCGATAAAGCGCGAGTTTGGAGGAATAGAAACCTCAGCCAACACACGACTTTGCTCAATGGCCGCTGAGTCAGCCCCCTCATCCTCATCTTCATCTGGTGCAATGATGGCTTGTTTTTCTTGGGAAAGAAGAAACCCAGGAAACCGCGCAAGCAAATCAGAAAGACGTTTTCGCGTTGCAGAAATAATAATGACATCGCCCACATCAAGCTTATAACCTTCAAAAGGTGGGAGAATAATATGTCCACGGCGTTGAATAAGCTTAATGCGAATGTCTCTTAATGATGGAAAAACACCCTTTACGCACTCTTCACCTATAAGAGCACTACCCACATTCACGTCAACTTCGGCGACAAACTCTTTATCATTATCCTCAACAATTGAATCTGTTATAGAGTCACGCTTGGGCATGATGAAAGGCATAACAAAAAGAACATAAACAAGCCCGATCCCCGCCAAGATACAGCCCGGCACAAAGAATTGAAAAAAGGTAAGTCCTTCATATCCAATTTCTTGCAATGTGGAAGAGACAAGAAGGTTTGTGGAAGAACCAACAAGCGTTGTCATGCCCCCTAGGATCGCAACAAAACTCAAAGGCATCATCACACGCCCCTGTGAGACGTTAATTTTCTGCACTAGAGATTGAATAACTGGGATAGCGAGAATAACGAGCGGTGTATTATTCATGAAACCGCTCAATGCTGCGACCATGATTAAAATCATGAAAATAGAAAAGAGTGCTACTTTTTTGCCACCATACTTGAAAAGGCGCGTGAAAGGCTGCAGTGCATCCGTTTGCAATATCCCCTGCCCCATGACCAGCAAGGCCAAAACCGCGATAAGAGACGGATTTGCAAATCCAGAAAGCAGCATGGCAGAGCTAAGAAGGTTATCACCATCCTCGTTGAGCACAGGAAAAAATTGCCCAAAAAGAAGCAACCCACACAGCAAGAAAAAGCAGATCATTTCGATAGGATGCTTTTCCCTTATGAAAGCAATAATCGTCAGCACAGTCATCGCAAAGATGATGTGCATCTGAAAATTTGTCGGTATGTAAAACTCAAACATAAATAAGCTCAATTACTGCTGGTCCTGAATATCAATTATATTTTTCAAACCCAGTCTTACAAAGAACTCTGTTGAGTTCTCCCCAGTTCTTTCTTGAGTAAAGTTTCTTTGCATGATCGTCTGCACATCAACACACTGACCCGTGTAGTCCAAACCTATTTGTGCGCGACGCAAACCTTCATTCCGACTAGAGAAGTCATAAACAGCCCCTGTGCGAGCCGCCCATTGCGGTGTCAGTTGAAGTTTCAGTGTTGAATTTACTTGTTCACGATCATCTGGAATATCAGTTGTATTAAAAGCAGATGCATATAAATAGTTCGTATTCAGCGTAATCGGGCCTCCTTTAAAAATCGAACTCACCTCGTGGCGTTTTGAACTAAAGTCTTTACCGTCAAATTGAAAACGGTAATTCAAATCAACATACGGCGTAAATTTGGCCTTAACCTCACCCACAATGTCACTCACATTATCCTCAAGGCCAGACCCTTCTGAGAAAAGGCCCCCATCTTCTTCCAAGCGAAGGCTTTGACCTAGGAAAATTTCAGCCTCATTGTTTTTAAAATCGTAAATTCCAGTTCGAACCCCATAGGTAAAACGTGATATATCCTCGACACGATCATAACCAGGAAAGCGGTTGGCGTTATATAAATTCACCGTATCAATTTGCACATCCTGACTATCCTCATTTGGGATATCCACAGAATCATCCCCAAGGTTAGGCGCTAATGTTAGCGATACTTTAGGCTCGATCACCATTTGCGATTTTTCGAACTGTCTCGCAAGTGGATAACGGCTTTCAAAATGTGCTGTTGGAAAAAAGCGCGCTTGGTTATCGTCCAAATCGGCACTACGTCCATCAAAATAAAAAACATCCGTTCTTGCATTTAAATCGACTGTGTTAACTAGACCTATTGGCATAACCGCACGTTTGTACCACCCTAAATCAGAGGATAAACGATATGTCTCCTGGCCATTTTCAAGTCGGTTAAGACCAAGGCCCGAGAAATTTGCTTGCCACTGCCCACCAAAAAACTGGTTCGGCTCACCATAAAAACTGGCTTCTATTTCTGGCAAAATGAGAGGCTGATCACGCTGACGCTCAGACACACGGACATCTTGGTAATAGAATGAGCGAATGGCCGCGTAATCTCTGCCTGAAAAGCGTTCAGCATACAACTGGTTCTCAAGAACATCGTCACTGGTAATATCATACTCACGCGCATATTGATCATCAGTCACGGTTTCCACGTCAAAGCCTGTGCGCCACTTTTCATTAATTTCTAGCAAACCTTCGCCAAATAAGTGCCCCCGCACTTCCTTGTCTGTACGCACAGTAACACCACCCACACTATCGTCACGCTCTGCGTAAGTAATTCCACCTTGAAACTCAACGGCCGCTTTATCAAAGCGCTTACGCACCTCTCCCAAAAGCAAAGGGTTCTGTTGCGCAAAAACGCGCGCGCCTAACGTTGCGTCCAAATCAGGCGCTATATCAAAGTAATAGCTATTTTCTACACCAAATCCTTGTTCAGAGGAAAAGGATAAAGACGGTGCTAACCAACCACTTTGTCGGTCAACAGTACCGTCAGAGTGTCTAAAATACGGCGTGTAGAGTACGGGCGTGCCGTAAACTTCGAAGGTGGCATCGTCATAGACAATGGACTTATCCACATTATCATGCACAACCTCGCGTGCCTTGATTTGCCATACCGGGGCTTTTTCTGGATTTTTCTTACACGGTTCACATGCAGTATAAACAGCCTTGCGCATAATCGTTTCGCGCGCTCCAATGCGCTGCCCTTCAGAGGCTTTCACACGGGATCCATCACTTAAAACCGAGCGTAATTTTTTAACAAATCCGTCACCTAGATCACGACTTAATTCAATACTCTCTGCAAAATGCACGTCACCATTTGGCTCAAGAATGACCACTTCACCAACAGCTTCAACAATTTCAGTTTCAAGGTCATAAGTCACTGTTTGCGCACGTAAAATCCTGTCACCATAAATAAATTCAACATCCTCACTGGCTGTGACAAGCTGCTTCTTTTCATCGTAGATCAAAGTACCAGCATTCATATCAACGGGAATTTTTTCTTCCTGTGGCGCAATAGCTGGGTCAACAGCTGCCTTTGCAAGGTAAGGCGCGCTTACAAGTAGCGTTGTCGCCAGAAGCCCTGCTGACAGAGTCCGAGTCCTTGAAAAACCATTAATTTTAAATTTATCGAAAAACATAAATGAAACCGCTGAATAACGCACATTAAGTGTCGTTGAATTAGACACTCAAGTCAAGTTATCCACAAGGCAAAACAAGGCTTTTATTTAAAAAAGGCTGGCACTGTGTCCCCAAAGCCAATAGCATCATCCCCGCCCTGATTGGATTTGTTTTGAGATGTCCCCTTCAGTGCCTTGTTTTGAGGCATTTTTTGCACATGCCCTTTTGTATCGGAGCCTCTTTTATCAGGTGTTGTTTTTTTATTATTTTTCTGTGACTTACCAGAGCTTGATGATTTTTTACTTGAATTTTTATCTTCGATATCTGAAAGCTTTTCTACTTCAATCTTCTGGTCAATGTTCTTCTCAATGGCCTTCACATATTTATCATCATCTTTTGTTGCGAATGTCCACGCATGCCCTTTATTACCAGCACGACCAGTACGCCCAATACGATGGACATAGTCATCTGGGTGGAAAGGCGTGTCGAAGTTAAACACATGCGACACATTATCCACGTCAATGCCACGCGCCGCCACATCAGAGCAGACAAGAAACTTTATCTCACCCTTTTTAAAGGCATCAAGTGTTTGGTTGCGGAAGGCCTGCGCCATATCACCATGCATTGAACCTGCGTTGAATTTCCGTTTCTTCAAAACCTGAACAAGACGGTCAACCTCGCGCTTGCGGTTACAGAAGATAAAGGCGGTCTCAACCTTGGAGCGCTCAAGCAACGTGCAGAGCAAGTCATCTTTTTCCTTGTGATGTACCCAGACCATTTTCTGCTCAACATTTTCAGAAGTCGTCGCCGCCGCGGCAACAGCAACGCGACGCGGGTTCATCAAAAACTTAGAAGCTAATCTTTCAATTTCATCAGGCATTGTTGCCGAGAATAGGAGCGTCTGTCTGGCAAAGGGCAAATTCTCAACAATCTTTTCAATATCAGGGATAAAGCCCATATCAAGCATACGGTCGGCCTCATCAATGATAAGAAGCTTAATATCATTCATCAGGATTTGCCCGCGCTCAAACAAATCAATGAGACGTCCAGGTGTTGCAATCAATACATCAACACCGCGATCAAGCTTCTTGATTTGCTCGGCCATAGACGAACCACCGACAAGTAACGCCTTAGTTAGGCTGTGATATTTGCCGTATTCATCGAAACTCTCGGCAACCTGTGACGCCAACTCACGCGTTGGTGCAAGAATGAGTGAACGCGGCATACGGCTCTTGGCGCGCCCTGATGACAGAATTTCTATCGTAGGCAATGTAAAACCCGCAGTCTTTCCTGTTCCTGTTTGGGCAATCCCAACCAAATCACGCGACATCAAGATATGCGGGATGGCCTGCGCCTGAATAGGCGTTGGATGTGTGTAACCCTTCTCCTTAATCGCCTTCATGGTCGGCTCGGACAGGTTCAGTTCAGCAAAAGTTTTTGTCTCAGTCATTCAAATCCATATATGTGAGATGGGGTTATTTAGCAACAGACTTCTTTTTACCAGTCTTCTTGCGTTGCGGGCATGTTATAGGTCTTATAAATCTAAGCAAGATATAAATGAGGAATGCCGATAAAATTCCAGGCATTGCCTCATATATTGTTGTATTCCAGCCAAAATGACGCCAAATAACAACTGTTGCGAGCGCAACAACTATCATCACATAGGCCTCACCCGCATAAATTTTCTGATTAAAGGCGCGCAAGAAAACAATCGGCGCAAAGGCCGCGCCCATGATTGAAACCGCCAAAAGCACAAGCGAGAACACCTCTTTTGTTCCAAAGATTGCAATCAATAACGCGACGGCAGTAACCAGAAATGTCACAATTTTCAAAAACAAATAATTATCCTTCTGACGACGCATGATGTCCTGCGAGATAGAAGCCGTACCGCTTAATATCAAGCTATCAGCCGTTGAAATCGTACTCGCAAAAACCCCTGCAAGCACTAGCCCAACCAGATAGAACGGGGCAACTATTTCTGCTGTTTCAAGAAGGGCGAGCTCTTTATCAAAAAGTACTTCAGGGGGCAAAATAACGCGCGTGCAAACGGCCACCATATAGGCAGAGAGATAGAAAAGCCCATATCCAGCAAAATACCAGTTTGTTGCCGAATTTGCATCCTTGCCATGTCTGAGCGACATAAAGCGTACCATAACATGCGGAAAGCCAACCAATGCCACACCAAGGAAAAACCACCCTCCAATAAAGGCAAAAGCGCCACCCTTGGCATAGGATGGCCAGAAATTATCCAAAGTAGGATCTATGGCTGACAACGCGCCCATCAGGTTGCCCCAGCCCCCTACATAAGACAGGCAGGCAAATAACATCGCGAAAATAGCCCCTATCATCACAAAGGATTGCGCCACGTCTGTCCAGATAGAGGCACGAATACCGCCCGCCATGCAGTAAAGCAAAACAATAACTGCGCCTATGATCGCCCCCGCATCGTAATGCCACCCAAACAAAACATTTAGCGCCTTACTGCCCGCGGTTAGTTGTGCTGCGGCATAAAGGACAACGGCAACAAGCGTTATAAGCGCAATCAGCAGGCGCACACCACGCACACCTTTTCCTTCAATAGATGATGTTAAAAAACCAGTGAAGCAGGATGTTTTCAGGCGCTGAGTGTGCGTTCTTAAGGGACGAGAGACAAGCTTAACAGACAAAAAGCCACCAATGACTGTGGCAATCATCATCCAGATACCGCCAAAACCCATCGTGTATCCAAACCCGACAATCCCTGTAAAGGCAAAACCACTTGCCGTGGATGAAGCCGCAGATAATCCAACAACAGAGGGCGGGACATCACGGCTTGCCAGTAAATAATCCTCAGAGGTTTTTTGGCGCTTAAACGCCGAGAGCAATCCGATAGCAAGAAACACAGCCAGAAAAAGAAGGAAGATAATTAAAACACCTGACATAGTTCGCTCTTTCTCCTCAAATCAAGCGACACTTGATTGCGTTTGTGTCTCATGGGCAAAGGCTGCGTCCTTGATAATAAAATCGACGCTTTCACGCCCCTGCCATTCATTAATTTTAAAATGCCCTAACAAATGCACCTGTCTGTCGCGGGACTGGTCAAGCAAAAGCTTACCTAAAGGAGTGCCCCCTGCACGAAAGGCAATCGCCTTGATAGACTTGCCACCCTCCACATCTGAAATCCGACAGCGCACATGGTCCTTGCCAACAATATCAACCATCTGAATGCGTGCCGCAGGCACAGCAAAAAGAGGCTCTGGATTACCTTGCCCATAAGGGCCACCATTTTCATCCAAGATTTTGACAAACTCAGTGCGAATGGCGGAAATACTGACTAGTGAATCCACCATTTGTTCGGTGACTATTTCCTCGCCATTAAGTTGGCGCTCAACATGATCACTTAAAAACGCTTTCAGCGCGTCAATTTTATCAGGTGCTACGGTAAAGCCGCCCGCCATTGCATGCCCGCCTCCTTTGAGAACCAATCCCTCATTGCGGGCATCAATAAAGGCTGCAGCCATATTGACCCCTGGGATGGATCGCCCAGAGCCACGCCCTTCAAGTTCGCCCTTCTCATTTTCGGCGAATGTCACACACACGGCGGGTTTCCCGAAACGCTCCTTAATTTGCCCTGCAACCAAACCAGACAGGCCTGCATGCCAACCTTCATCGGCTGTAAAGATGAGCGACTGCTTGTCTGCACCTGTGCGCGCAATTTGTTCTATCGCTTCGGCCATCATCTGCGCCTGAATATCCTTGCGACGATTATTACAATCATCCAATGTCCACGCAATATTCAGCGCTTCTTCCTCGGATGTCGCACTCAAGAGCTTTGTTCCCAAATCAGCCTTATGAATACGTGACCCTGCATTGATGCGCGGCCCCAAGGCAAAGCCCGCATGCATAATTGTGGGGGTACCTTTAATGCCTGACACATTCAAAAGCGCACGCAGGCCAACATTCTCGCTTTGCGCCATTTGTTGAAACCCATAACGTACAAACAAGCGGTTTGCACCCAACAAAGGCACCATGTCACAAATGGTGGCAAGCGCCACAACATCCAACCAAGTTTTCAAGGGTGGCTCTTGAATGGATTTTTCTGCGTAATACCCCTTCTCACGCAAGGCATTATTCATTGCCACACACGCCATAAAGCAAACCGCAGCCGCACACAGCATATCCAGATTGCTTTCATCATCACTGCGTTTGGGATTAATCACAAAATTAGCATCTGGAAGTGTGTCCTCGGCCTCGTGATGGTCAAAGATAACAATATCCAGCCCCATTTCACGCCCTGACTTCACAACCTCAAAGGATGTTGTGCCACAATCGGCAATAAAAACAATATCTGCGCCTTTTGCCTTCAGACTTTCAAGCGCAGGAATGGATGGGCCATAGCCCTCTGTTAACCTATCAGGAATATGGAAGGGCGTCTCAAGACCCAAATGGCGGAAAAACTTAATGAACAAGGCTGTTGAACTTGACCCATCCACATCAAAGTCACCAAACAACCCGATTTTCTTGTCCTCCATAATCGCGTCCGCTACCCAAAAGGCAAACGCCTTCATATCCGCCATATCAAAGGGGTTAGGGAAATGCTCGCCCAATCTAGGATAAAGAAAGGCCTCGACATTGCTCTCATCGACACGTCGGGCTACCAACAAGCGCGCAATCATCTCAGGCAATCCATGTGCCTGCATCAAGCGTGATACAGCCCCATCATCAATATCATGATAAAGCCATTTCGAGCTCATTACGGATTTGGAAATATTCAGGACTAGATCGGTCATAATAACTTACGAAAGTGGTTTAATTTTTTTACTTAAATATATGAAAGGCGTATCTAAAATAGCGATGAGTATTTTAAGAGACATGCCAACAAATAAGATTTCAACAAAGACATCATTAGGCATTGTACCGTAAAAGGCGAGCGTGAAAAAAAGCAGTGAATCGATGATCTGAGACGTAATTGTCGAGAGGTTATTCCGCAGCCACAAATGGCGCCCTTTCGTCCAAATACTGATACGGTGGAAAAACCAGACGTCAAAATGCTGGGCAATAATATAGGTGAAATAACCTGCAGCCAGTAAGCGCAAGGTTGCCCCAAAAACGGTTTGCATTGCCTCGGCCATTTCTGCGGACATAGCAACAGGCGCGAAAAGAAGCGTTAATTGCGTAATGGCCGTAAAGACAATACCAACAGCAAAGGAAATACGTATCGTTTGATAGCCAAACTCTTTGCCGTATTTTTCGGTCATCACATCTGTGGCTAGGAAAATCCCCGCATACGTAATTGCCCCAACAGAGGCCTGCATTCCAAAAAAGTCAAAGAACTTGCTCGTGATGCAGACGGTAATGATATAGGAGATAACCAAAAAACCCTGCAGGTAATTCTTTCCAAGCTTATAAAACACCATGGAAAATGACAGGAAGGAAAACAGGACAATGAAAAACAGAACCTCGTTTGAGAGCATAATTAATCAGCCCCACCATAAAAGCCTGTTTTGCGTGTAAAATTATGACGCGCTTCAATCTCGCGCATTGTGCCTGATTTAGAACGCATCACAAGTGAATGTGTAACGGCCCCTCCTGACATGCGGCGCACACCGCGCAACATTGTTCCCTCTGTTACCCCCGTTGCCGCAAACATCACATTATCCGATTTGGCTAAATCCTTCAGCCCATAAACAGCATCATAATCTGTAATCCCCCATTTTTGGGCACGCTCTTTTTCCGTGTCATTGCGGAACACCAAACGCCCTAACATATCACCTCCTGTGCAACGCAACGCTGCGGCTGCCAGCACACCTTCGGGCGCACCACCCGTACCCATATAGATATCGATGCCCTTGTCTGGATAGGTCGTTGCAATCACACCCGCCACATCACCGTCCTGAATAAAGGTAATACGCGCACCTGTCGCACGAATATCCTCAACCAGCTTGTCATGACGCGGACGGTCAAGTACACAAACCATCATATCGGCCATATCCATATCCTTTTGTTTAGCGACCTTTTTCAGAAGGTCCGCTACAGGTGCATCAATGTCACTCTTATCCAGCTGTACACCAGGGCCAACGGCAATCTTCTCCATATAGGTATCTGGCGCATTTAAAAAACCGCCCTCATCTGCCATGGCAATAACCGCCATCGCATTGTAACCACCCTTGGCGGTAATGGTTGTGCCTTCAAGCGGGTCGAGCGCAATATCAACCTTGGGCGCATCATCTTTATCAAAGCCAGCACCAACCTCTTCACCGATATAGAGCATGGGGGCTTCATCGCGCTCCCCCTCGCCAATCACAACACGTCCACGGATATAAAGTGAGTTCAGCGCTGAACGCATGGAATCAACAGCCGCCTTATCAGCCGCCTTTTCGTCCCCTCGCCCTATAAGTCTGGATGCAGATAAAGCCGCGGCTTCTGTGACACGCACAACCTCAAGTGCAAGGTTACGTTCCATTTTAAATGTCGATGACATGATGTCCCTTTTTTGTGATAAATAGCGTATGTGATGATAGACAAAAAACCTTAGTAAACGCAAGGTTTACAAGACTTACAAAGGCCTCACAAAGGGGATAACTTTTAACGCTATTAAGGTGCTGTCATGCGCGGGCCAGTCAGCGTCATTGGACGGTCAGCCTCTGGTGTGATGAGTGTGTCATCTTGCGCAGGTGTGGCAGAGATAAGTGGCCCATCCTCACCTGTTTGAACGAAGGGTGATGGATAACCTCTTTGTGATGGTGGCGGCAGTGCAACCGATGGTAACTGACGCGCAGTTTCGGGCATAGTAGCACCGTCAATTTCAAACACCGTCACACTTGATTCAGCCACAGGTATTGATTGGCTCACTGGAAAACGCCCAAGGGGCGCTTCTTGCTGTGTTGGCATTACATTTTGAGGGCCGCGAAGCGAGTAAATTTCAACACTGCCACCTGATAAATCACGCCCAAGTGCCTGAAAGCCCAGCTCGTTTCCATTGGCATCAGGGTACACAACGCCTGATTTATAGTTATAAACCTCAACCTGCTGGTTATTACCCTGATAGCCACCATGCCCAAGCTCTGAAAAGCGTGTCATGCTTTCACAGGCGCTAAGCGATAACAACGCAACGCCAACAACACTGAAACGACAAAGTGATTTAAATGATATGACCATGGGGTGTGGCTCTCCTAACCAATTAACGGCATTTAGACTGACGCAAAATCTGTCAAATGACAAGCCCTAAGCGAGATGATTAAAAGGGCACAGGGTATTTGCGGAACACATCCTCGATATCGCTGCGCGCATCTTCACTCAACACCAAATCAAAGGCAGCAATATTGGATTTTAACTGTTCCATAGATGTTGCGCCAATAATTGTCGAGGTCACAAAACTCTGGTCACGACACCATGCAAGCGCCATCTGGCAGAGATCAAGCCCGTGTTTCTCAGCAACTTTCTTATAAGCCGCAATCGCCGCATTGGATGTTTCCGTATCACGGAAAAGCTTGCGCTCATCAATGCCCCAACGCGACCCTTCAGGGCGCGCGCCACCAAGATACTTACCGCTTAATGCCCCTCCCGCAAGCGGCGACCATGGCAAATATGCAATATCCTCTATTACACAAACTTCGGCCAGATACGGATCATCCTTGCGATGCAACAAACTAAATTCATTTTGAATGGAAACAATTGGTGGCAAGTCATGTGTGCGCGCCAATTCCTGATACTTCATCAGACCCCACGGTGTATCGTCTGATAAACCAAAGTAACGAATTTTACCTTGCTTCACAAAATCTTGAATTGTTTGAAGCACCTCAAGAAGTGTCTCTTCCTCCTCGCGCGCAACATCGGTTGAAAGGTGCGGGACAACCATTTCAGGCCAGTGCTTGCCGAAATGGGGGTGCATTCTGTTTGGCCAGTGAAGCTGATACACATCAATATAATCTGTTCTCAAACGCTTGAGAGAGCCTTCAACCGCTTCACGAATATCCTGACCACTGATTTTATTGTTTCCGCCTCGAATATAGGGAAATGACGGTCCGGCACATTTTGTCATCAGGATAATATCCTCACGCTTGCCAGATTTCTCAAACCACGTTCCAACAATTTCCTCTGTCTTGCCATAGGTATCTTTGTTTGGCGGAACAGCATAGATTTCAGCCGTATCAAAGAAATTGATGCCTTGGTCAACCGCATAATCCATCTGATCATGACCCTCGGCCTCACTATTTTGACGCCCCCATGTCATTGTGCCTAAACACACATGTGAGACTTCAAGATTGCTTGCACCTAATCTAACGTATTTCATAACCAACTTTATCTTTCTAAGTCATTGCGAGTAAAACGAAGCAATCCAAGGCTTAACTTCTGGACTGCCACGAACGCTTATACGTTCTCGCAGTGACAATTATTTTATTTAAAAAAACCCGGGAACAAGGCCCGGGTCTCTTATAACATTGTAATGCGATTCTAAAAACTTAACGTTTCGCCCACTGTTTCGAACGACGGGCTTTGTGCAAGCCAACCTTCTTACGTTCAACAACACGTGAGTCACGTGTCAGCATGCCTGCTGTTTTCAATGCAGGACGCAATTCTGGTTCATAGTTTTGAAGCGCGCGTGAAATACCAAGGCGTAACGCACCAGCTTGACCTGATTTACCGCCGCCCTTCACTGTGCACTGAACATCAAACTGTCCAACACGCTGCGTGATAAGGAAAGGCTGGTTAATCACAAGCAAATGTGTCTTACGACCGAAATATTCAGCTTGTTCCATGCCATTTACAACAACTTTACCAGAACCTGGCTTAATCCAGACACGGGCCACAGCATCTTTACGGCGGCCTGTTGCATATGAACGACCCAAATCATCACGAATTGGCTTGCGCTCTTCTGGCTCATTGCTTGTTGCAACAGCTTCATCGGTTTTTTCAACTGATTTTGTCTCGTTGGTTGTGGACTTAGCATCCTTTGCAATGGCTTCACCCAAATCGTTCAAATCTGTAATAGGCTCTGTCTTTGCAGTATTTGTTTTTGTATCAGCCATGATTACCCTCTCTTATTCTTTTCGTTCATTGCAGCAACATCCCAGATTTCTGGTTTCTGTGCTTCATGATCATGTTCAGTTCCTGCGAAAACACGTAGGTTTTTGGCAACCTGACGACCCAAAGGACCTTTTGGCAACATACGCTCAACAGCCTTCTCAATAACACGTTCTGGGTGATCGCCATCCAGAATTTGGCCTTTTGAACGCTGCTTGATACCACCAGGGTGACCTGTGTGCCAGTAGAAGATGTCCTGATCGCGCTTGCGGCCAGTTAGACGAATTTTCTCTGCGTTAATGACAATAATGTTATCGCCACAATCCATGTGCGGTGTAAACATAGGCTTATGCTTTCCACGCAAACGAATGGCAATTTGTGATGCCAAACGACCAAGCGTGACACCCTCTGCATCAACGAGATACCATTTCTTCTCGATATCAGCAGGTTTTGCTGTGTATGTTTTCATGTTTCTATCCTGTAAGTTTTAATCCTAAACCACCTCGCCCGAACAGTTCAGGGCGAAATGTGAGCGTGTTATCGCGTATTAGCGCCCCCCTGTCAACTAAAAAAGAAACAGGCAACCCCATTTTTTTCGTTTAAAATCAGGGGCGTTAGTAATACGGTATTATTTTACCTCATCATTTACTCATTTGAGAAAATCAGGCGCAGCATCAGAGGTTTCCCATGCAATAACACAGGGCGTGTCATAGGAGTGATGTTCAAGAATATAGCCTTGAATTTGCTCGAATTTTTCAGGAAGTGATTTCAGAAGCGAACCAACCTCTTGCTCCTTTTGAACTGCGCCATCCCATTTATAGAGCGCTGTGTGAGGCGCCATAATATTGCCACACGCAATCAATTTCGTATCCAAAAGGCCGGAAATAATCCGCTCTGCCTCGTAAGCGTCCTTAAATGTAACGTAAATTAACTGCATAAATCCTCTTTACCTGCTTAAACATACTAGTTATTGCGAAAAAATTAGCCTTTTAAAAGAAATTTATTTGACATTTATGTAAATTATTTATAGTGTCTCAGCAGTTAATTTTTACAAGGATGATTCATAATGACATCAAATAGCTCTAGCAATTTTGGTTGTGGTTTTGTTACCGCCGCATTTCTTGGTGTGTGTGCCATCACAGCCTATGTCGGTTACGAAAAAAACTGGGGTGAGCCTGTCGAATTAACAGACGCACAGCAAGCGACAAAAGAGTTTGTGTGTAATGCGGCACGCCATCCAATGCTGGATTTGCAAAGTGATTTCGAATACACAGCACTCGATATTGATGTGAAAGAAACAATCATCACAGTCACAGACGAAAACGGCGATTACGAAACGTATATCTGCCCTGGCCCAAATAGAGAAGCCACACCTGAATAATTATATATTTTTATGAGTAATAGTAAGAACACAGCACTTATTACTACCGCAGCCATTCTTAGCAGTGCCTTTGCCCTACCCGCAGCTGCCAAACTGGCTTCCGAAACAGACTTATCAGAAATTTCTGAAACTTTTGACGAAAAGGTCACTGAAATCACTAATGCGCTTGGTGACGTCCTCAGACCACAATACGACGACCGACAGCCTTAATAGTTACCCTTGAACCCCGTGCAACTTCATGTTGCGCGATCTAAATAAACGTAGGTTCAAAACCTATTTAATTTGAGTGATGGTCATTTTAAAAATGGTCGGAGTGATAGGATTTGAACCTACGACCCCTTGCACCCCATGCAAGTGCGCTACCAGGCTGCGCCACACTCCGACATTTTTATGAAATTTGTTGTAAGCAAGATGTCTTATAATTGCAACGGCTAAAGCAGATTATCTGAGCAAATCACGCAATTCTTTCAAATCGCTAATCATTTCCTTGAGCGCACGCTCGGCCTTATCACTTGGCGCATGCGCTCCACTTTGTGAAACCTGTGCGCTCCCCTTTACCACTTCACCATCGGTTGAGGGATTTTCAGGACGGCCTGCCACAGAGGCTTCATTTCCCTGCTCTATCACAGGACGTTTCATCTTAAGGTCTGCAACCTGATGTTTGGATAGACCCTTAATGAGGTTCTGTGCACCGCGAATGGTATAGCCATCTGTATAGAGAAGTTTGTGAATTTTTTTAAGGACATCCACGTCCTCTGGGCGGTAATAGCGACGCCCACCCCCACGCTTGAGTGGTTTAACTTGAGAGAATTTTGTTTCCCAGAAACGCAAAACATGCTGCTGCACCTCAAGCTCATCCGCGACCTCACTAATCGTACGAAAAGCCCCTGCTGCTTTCTTATCTCTCGCAGAGGAGCTATCTGTTTCAGAGCTATGTTGTGCTTCACTATGCATTAAACCCAACCTTTAGTTTTCGTTCATACGCTCTTTAAGAATGTGCGAGGCACGGAAGACAAGAACAGTACGTGGCGAGATTGGCACCTCGACCCCTGTTTTCGGGTTACGACCAATACGCTCTTTCTTTTCGCGAAGTGTAAAGCTTCCAAAAGATGAGATTTTGACATTATCCCCCTCTGCCAATGCATCGGAGATTTCCTCAAAAACGCTATCAACAAGCTCTGCTGATTCATTGCGTGATAATCCAAGTTCGTGATAGAGAGCATCCGCCAGATCGGCACGTGTGATTGTCTGTTCACTCATAAATAATCCCTTGTTCATGTTTTATAATTATTAAGGTTAGCTTGAAAAACCACTTTCGTCAATGGTTTAGCCGTACTTCTTCTAACCTTTTCACAACATAAAAGTTTCATGAAAGACACATAAATTAATACTTATTTAGGTTTTACATATTATATTTAGGGCTGAAATTGGGTTAAGAGGTAGATTATGAGCATTTTGAACATGATGGTTGCATTTAACAGCGCAGCTTATGATGAAGAGTTAAGCAACCTGACAATTCAAGGCGCACTTGATGGCGTAAATGCTGGCACAATAGACATTGAGGATGGAACTGGCACGCTTGATCCAGATGGCCCTCAAGTCCAGCAACTTCCTTACAGATGGGATGAACAACCTAATGCGCCTGCTGCAGTACAACTGCCATATGTTTGGGGCGATGAACCCGATGGTCCTGCTGTTCGAAATCTTGTTTACACGCGAGAACTTCCTTCTAATGTTAGTGTTGATGGTGTTCAAAACCTTGTTGAAGGGGGAGACGTTGACGCGCCTGAAGCCTCCACTGAGGAAGGTGCAGCTTTGCCTGAGACATCTACAAGTCCGCCAGATAATGAGGCAAACACAACAGATACGCCTGCTGCTGTTTTAAACAAGCACTTTGGTGCAGCCCTTGGAAATGATTCTATTGCCGTGCGTATGGATAATGGGACACACACTCTTCTTGTGAATGCAGAAGGTCAAGCTGTTGGATATTTACATTATAACGAAGAGACAGGACTTGTTCATACGCGCGTTGCAAATAGTGAAAATCCACTGCCACAGGACATTGAAAATCTGTTCACTAATGCAGAAAGTCCGCAGGTTGCCTATGCCGAGCCTACTACTGAGGAAGTTGCAACATCTGAAGCTGACGCACCAGTTACTGATGCACCTACAGAGGAATTGGCTGTTGCTTCGCAAGGGTTTACAGGACCACCCGCACCTTAAGGAGTTCTAGAAGCGTGCGAGTGCCGCACCCCAAGTAAGCCCTCCGCCGAGGGCTTCAAAAAGCAACAAGTCGCCTTTTTTAATCATGCCAGCTTTGACCGCTGTATCAAGCGCCAATGGAATACTTGCAGCTGATGTATTCCCATGCTTCCCAACGGTCATTACAACCTTCTCGTAAGGCATAGAGAGCTTATCGGCTGTTGCCTGAATAATGCGAATATTGGCCTGATGTGGGACAAGCCAGTCAATATCGCTGTCGTTCAAGTCATTAGCGTCCAAAACCTCGCCAACAATATCATTCATAAGCGAAACGGCGTTTTTAAAGACATCACGCCCCTTCATTCGAATGGCACCTGCCTTTCCTGTTGTGCCTGGACCACCATCCGTATAAAGCAGGTCTTTCAAACGCCCATCACTGTAAAGATGGGTTGAAATCACACCGCGATCTTTAACTGTGCCCTCACCCTCTTGCGCCTCAAGCACGATTGCGCCTGCGCCATCACCAAACAAAACGCAAGTTGTACGATCATCCCAATCCAATATGCGTGACATTGTTTCCGCGCCAATGACCAACATTCTTGAACACGCGCCGCTGCGTATCATGGAGTCCGCCACACTCAAGGCATAAACGAAACCCGTGCAGACTGCCTGCAAGTCAAAGGCAACACCTGGGGGCACACCAAGAGCCGCCTGCACCTGAACAGCGACAGACGGGAATGTATTATCAGGGGTTGTTGTGGCAACAATAATGCCGTCAATATCCTCTGGCTTATAACCACTGGCTTCAATGGCCTTATTTGCAGCCTGTGTGGCCATTGTCACTGTACTCTCGTCCTCGCCCGCAATGTGGCGCTGGGTGATACCAGTGCGCTGGACAATCCACTCGTCACTTGTATCGACCTTTTTCTCAAGGTCTTTATTGGTGACAATTTGTGGGGGCAGGAAACTTCCAGTTCCCGCAATAACAGAACGCTTTATACTCATGCTTAATTTTGCTCCAGTTCGGATGCGAAGAAGGACTCTTGGCTTGTCAATTTATGCAGTTCATCTGCAACACGTTTATTAAAATCATTACGAATAAGGTTAGCTGCAACCTTGACCGCATTTGCAAAACCAATGGCATCGGCGCTTCCATGGCTTTTGACGCACACACCGTCCAGCCCAAGGAACATACCACCATTGTATAAGCGCGGATCAACCTTTGCCTTCAGTTTCTTCAAGGCTGGCAAGGCAAGCAAGCCGCCCAGCATTGCCAAAGGCGATGATTTAAATGTTGTACGCAGATAATGTTGTGAGAGTTTGCCCACGCCCTCGGCCGTTTTAAGTGCAATATTTCCTGTAAATCCATCGGTGACCACAACATCAACTGTGCCAAGCGGAATATCGTTCCCCTCAACAAAACCCTTATATGTACCTGGCATTTTTACGCGTGAAAGAATAGCATGTGTCGCTCGTAATTCCTCATGCCCCTTCATGTCCTCTGACCCAACATTGAGGAGCCCGATACGTGGACGCTCATGTCCCTCTGATATTTTTGCAAAGACAGCCCCCATAAGCGCAAATTGCACCAGCATTTCTGAGTCGCACATAAGGTTTGCGCCCAAATCGAGCATCACCGTGCGTCCCGTTTGGCTAGGCAATACACTTGCAATCGCAGGTCTGCGGATTTCGGGTAAACATTTTAAAACCATTTTCGCCATCGCCATAAGCGCGCCTGTATTTCCTGAGGAAATCACGCAATCAGCCTCACCGTCTGAAACGGCATTAATGGCAAGGCGCATTGATGAGTTACGCCCTGTACGAAGGGCAACGCCCGGACGTTCGTCACTTTTGACGTAGGAATCTGTATGAAAAATCTCTGAAGCAGCCTTTAGAGCGGGATACTTGCTAAGCACTGTGCGAATCTGCCCCTCATCACCATATAATTTGAATTTAAGTGTCGGGTCTGATTTTAGAACAAGCGCACATCCAGGAATAGTTGCCTCAACCCCTGCATCACCACCCATTGCATCAATTGCCAATGTTACGGACTTTGTCACAAAAACACCCTTATGTCAGATTTATAAATTTGAACTGGTTTCTATTCATACAGGCTATTCTTTTACCAAATGCAATTACACATGAAAAGAGCCTAAAAAACAAAACAGCCCACATGGATACACGCGGACTGTTTAACAAATGCATGGGTTTAAAAGCGCTTAGTCGCGGACTTCAAGAACCTGTTTGCCTTTATACATACCTGTTTTCAGGTCGATGTGGTGGCGGCGCTTAGGCTCGCCTGTATTTGAATCTTCAACCCAGTTCACTGAAGTCAGGGAATCATGTGCACGACGGTTATTGCGTCGTGAAGGGGTCGTTTTTCTCTTTGGAACAGCCATTTTCTTATCCTATAAATTCTTTTGTTAATCTGGGGTCATGCCTCAAGTCGCACAGTGTTAACGAATTTGCGTTGTGATTGCAAGACTTTTTCACGCAGAATTTTAAGCCTTATCATCACTCTTTGGCACTTGTAGCGCACGAAGCGCCTCAAAGGGGTTGCCATACCCCTTCTCCTCAGGCTCTTTTTCTTGTGCATGTGCCTCATCAAGGGTTACGCCATCCTTGTGTGGATACGGGTTGATGCCTAGCGAGAGAAACTGTGTGGCTAAATGTGCCAAGTCAATTTTCCCATTTTCCATGGTTTCAGGGTCTTCGCTTTCCTCTAAAACAGGCAGCTCGTCCATGCCATGTTTCTTAATGGCGGCCTTTTTCGCGGCTGAAAACGGAATGGCCTTTGAATAATCTGCATAAAACGCGTCAAAGTCTTCTTTGATTTTTGTTTTGATAGGATCAAGAGTAACAACACATTTTTGTGTAACTGTGGCGCTTACTGTACCAACAACCTTCACTGTGTGTGCGCCTTTCGGGCAATTAAGCGTAAAGTCAGCCTTTACGTCTTTGCATTTATCAACATCCAGATAATCGGCCAATTCCTCCAAAATATCCGCCTCAGGTGAAATGCTCACCTGCACGCTTTCATCCATATCACGCGTATCAAATTTATGTGTCCATGGAAGTACTTTAGGTTCTTGTGGTTGTTTAGGCGACATGTGAAACCTCCTCAGGTTTTGTCTTATATTCATTGTAAGCCTCTAGCGTATAGGCAAGAAGCGCGTTAACTTGTTTGGCGCTTACATCATCAGCATTGCTGCCATAAACATTGCGCTTCAAGGCCTCTTTCAAAAGCTTTTTTTGCTCTGTGAGTTTATCCTGCTCAAGAGCCTGTGCATAGGCCGCTGTCCGCCCCTTAAAGGCTGTCATCATCTTCTTCATATGTTTGGGCATCCCCATATCCCCAATACCAATCTCGCGCAGGGATGTCTCCATATGCGTGAAGAATACATCAAACATGGCTTGGCGCAGTTTCTCATCCGCCGTTGTCATCATACGCAACGCCAGATGCAAACTCATAATATTAAAACGCCCGTCAAAGCTGTCCTCTACGCCATACTCCTCATAAAGCTTTGGCCTGCGCATCCGTGCCATAATATCGTGATAAATAGTTTGTGCCTGTCTTTCGTTCGGGGATTTTCGTTTCAACCAGTTCAACATGATAAACTTTACTTATATCCTTTTGCCAATAGAGCACTATGTTTAGAAGATAGTATTGATAATCGCAAGATAAAGACGTAAAAAGGTGGCCATGACATATTTCAAATCACTTGGTGCTTCGGCCCTCATCCTGACCTCAACTGCAATTCTTACCTCATGCACACCTGTGCGCGAAACACACGGCAATTTCCTGAAAGATTACCAGATTGCTCAGGTCGAGGAAGGTATCGACACACGCTCAGACGTTGTCAAAAAACTAGGTAGCCCGACAACCGTCTCCCCCTTCGATGAAACCGTCTGGTTTTATCTGGGACAAAAAACAGTCAAAAAAGGTATCTTTGATCCTAAACTTGAAGGCGAACGCGTTGTTCTCGTCAAATTTGATGACACAGGTGCTGTGCAAACAGTGATGGAGGTCGAACAAGACCGCCTTGATATTCCCCTGTCCGATGACAAAACAAAAACAGGCGGTAATGAAATCGGTATTCTTGAACAGGCCCTTGGCAACCTTGGGAAGTTTAACAAGAACGGCGGCGGCACTATGAGCGCCTCCGACCTTTAATTATTCGTTTACTGGCGCTTTCCAGCACTGCATTGCATTTGATGCATAAGCAACGACACACAATGTTTCTGGGTCACCCTGAGGTCTGAATTCTACAACCCATTCACTAAACCCTCTTTGGCCAACAGGAATTTTATAATTTACACTATCAGGTGTTGCTACTTTTAACGCCTGACCGTCGGGTTCACTTTGCTCTTGTGTATTTGACTCATCATTAAGAACTACATCTTCTCTTTGTGGACCAAAGTCTTCAGGTGATGGATTACATCCTGCGAGTAAGCCTGATGCTGCTGTTAAAAATACGACACTACTTTTCATTTGAACGCTCCAAAATTAAATTTGACATAAAAATATACAGATTATTAATTATGTCAACGATTTTCTTGGAGCCACAAAAAAAAGCCCCATGATGAGGCTTCCTTCGTTTTGTGTATTTCTAAGCTATGCTTACAGCTCACCTGTCATAAATTTGGCAACAATGGCAACTAAAAGGATGGCAACAATGTTAGCAATCTTAATGAGCGGGTTCACCGCAGGGCCAGCCGTATCCTTGTATGGATCACCAACTGTGTCACCTGTAACGGCCGCATGATGAGCATCAGAGTTTTTGCCCCCATGATTGCCGTCTTCAATGAACTTCTTGGCGTTATCCCATGCACCACCACCTGATGTCATGGAAATGGCGACAAACAATCCTGTGACAATCGTCCCAAGAAGAAGTGCTCCAAGGGCCTGGAAGGCCTGTTCTAGACCAGCTAATCCCCATACTGTTCCAAACAAAATGATAGGAACAATAATCGGCAGAAGCGATGGCATAATCATTTCGCGGATCGCAGCTTTTGTGAGCAGGTCAACAGCACGGCCATATTCTGGCTTGCCCTTCCCTGTCATAATGCCTTTGATTTCCTTGAACTGACGACGGACCTCAACCACAACGGATGCGGCTGCACGGCCAACGGCTGTCATTGACATGGCACCGAAAAGATACGGCAACAAACCACCAATGAAGAGACCAATCACCACATAAGGATCTGTCAGACGGAATTCGATGTCTGCAAATTCTGGTAGGTAATGTTTGATTTCCTCAGTGTAGGCTGCAAAAAGAACAAGCGCGGCCAGACCAGCTGAACCAATCGCATACCCCTTTGTCACAGCCTTGGTCGTATTCCCAACAGCATCAAGTGTATCTGTTGTGTTACGTACCTTTTCTGGCAATTCTGACATCTCGGCAATACCACCGGCATTGTCAGTCACAGGACCAAAGGCATCCAATGCCACAACCATACCCGCAAGTGAGAGCATTGTTGTTGCAGAGATTGCAATCCCGTAAAGACCACCATAAAGGAAAGCCGCATAGATACCGCCACAGATAACAATCACTGGCAGGGCTGTTGCTTCCATAGAAATGGCAAGTCCCTGAATGACGTTTGTTCCATGACCAGTTTCAGAAGCTTTTGCTACAGAGCGCACAGGACGGTGTTCTGTGCCTGTGTAGTATTCTGTAATCCAGACAATCAAGCCTGTAACTACAAGACCAACAACAGTACAAATCAGAAGATCTTTCCCTGTCATCACATCACCAGCATCACCTGCCATCGCAACTGTACCTTCAAACCCAATAAAGTTATTGAGCAAGGCATAAATCAGGATGAAGGAGAACACGCCAGAGGCAATAAAACCTTTATAAAGCGCGCCAATGACTGTGCCGCCTTTACTCAGTTTTACAAAGAATGTCCCAATAACTGATCCGATAATACAGGCCGCACCAATCATGAGCGGAAGCAACATCATGCTTTCAACCGCGCTTGCAGCAAACACAGAAAACGCAATCAGCATTGTTGCCACAACAGTCACTGCATATGTCTCGAACAAGTCAGCGGCCATACCAGCACAGTCCCCAACATTGTCACCTACGTTATCGGCGATAACGGCTGGGTTTCTTGGGTCATCTTCTGGAATGCCTGCTTCGACCTTACCAACCAAGTCAGCCCCAACGTCAGCACCTTTTGTAAAGATACCGCCACCAAGACGGGCAAAGATTGAAATAAGTGACGCACCAAAACCAAGACCGACAAGTCCTTCGAGTACGGCACGTGTGTCATAGGCTGTATGCTCAACAAGGATATAGTAGTATCCAGCAACACCCATCAAACCAAGTCCAACAACAAGCATCCCTGTGACCGCACCTGATTTAAAGGCCACATCAAGAGCAGCTTTCAGACTTGTTTTTGCGGCTTGTGTTGTACGCACATTGGCCTTAACAGAAACGCGCATCCCGATTTGGCCAGCAAGACCAGAGAGAAACGCACCAATGACAAAACCAATAGCAACGTGAAGACCAAGCAAATACCAAAGTCCGGCAGCAACAACAATTCCGACAACCGAAATTGCCTTATATTGTCTGTTCAGATAGGCCTTTGCCCCTTCTTGGATAGCCTCTGCGATTGATTGCATTTTTTTGGTACCAGCACTCATTGCCATCACACGACGACCCACCAGTTGACCATAAATAAGCGCAATCACGACACAGCAAGCTATCATGAGATAAATAGCATCGAGTTCCATGAAAAATTCACTTTCTTTAATTATTTAAGTTAAAACATAGACATAGTTAAACTGAACAAATGATACATTAAAAATTGTGACACGCAAGGTAGCGCTATTGAACAACCCACAGCCATGATGTAGACATAGTTCCCATGAAAACATTTTATCTCGCACGTCACGGTGAATCACAAAGCAACTTAGAAAATCTCTGCGCAGGAGGTGGATACGATTCTCCCCTCACCTCACTAGGCCATGAACAGGCAAAAAGTCTTGCACAACGCATCAAGGATAATAAGGACATCTCTTTTGATGTCATTATCCATAGCGGTATGCAACGTGCGCATGAAACGGCCAAAGCCGTACATTCTCATTTTCCCCATATTCACTTTGAAAAACACGAGAGTTTTATGGAACACCATGTTGGGGATTGGGAAGGACAGAAATGGGCGGATATTGCGCCATTATGGCTCAAGGGCGAAAACCCACCTAACGGCGAAACTTGGGGAGATTTTCACAAACGCATCTCAAGCGGATATGAAATATTGAAGTCTCGTTATAAAAGTCCGCTTATTATTGCACATGGTGGAATTGTGAAGGCAACGCATGATACATTCGGATTGCCCATTGAGGATCATATTCCAAATACAAGTCTTTACAGGTTTGAAAAGAATGACAATCTGAAATGGACGGCCACGCTTCTCTAAGGCAATAAAAAAACCCTTGGAAAGCCAAGGGTCTTTACTCTCTCACTTATACTTATTTAAATTTATACGCGGCGCTGGGAGACCACTTGCAAAAGAACGTCGTTAATTACGCCGTCACCCATCAAATCATGTGTAATCACACTCAAACGGCGTTTGACTTCACTCACCTGAATAACACCACCTTGCATAGCAGCCTTGTAATTCAGCACACCGTAAAGATCCTGAATGTAAGCATCTGTTAATCTAGGTGACAAACGCTCAACCTTTGTTGCCATTTCAGCATCTTCAACCTCCAATGAGACAACCAGTGATACAACTTGTGAAACACCACGCTGATCAACAATGGGGAGTAAAAGCGGTGAAAGCTCAACGTAATGCAGCTCTTTTTCAATGAGCGAATCAGAACTTGCGACCTGATCCTTTGGAATTGACGCATCTGCGTCATTATTCATGAATAGATAACCACCTATGCCGCCACCACATAAAAGCAAAACAGCCATTAAAATCAATAACTTCTTCATTATTATTAGTCTTCTTTTGTAAGAATTTTCCCAACCTATGTATTAAGTATGCAAGGAAAGTCTTAATATCCCGTAAGGAATAGATAAAATTTGATAGAAGTTAAGGGGCTTAACAATGTTCAACCCTCCTAAAGTCGGTTGAGACACGCATAAATCATAAATATTAAATGTGTCTGGCATCAACCAAGTTTACGCAGGTTGAGCATTTAAAAAGGAAGGTTGAGTATTAAAAATTAATTTCTAACCAATTTGGTCACATTATCAAGCACAGCGTTGACCAGTTTTTTGGCGCTAGAATCATAGAAACTATCTGCTATCTCTATGTAATCATTGATAATAATGGGCGCGTCAATGTCATCATGGTTCATAATTTCATAGACACCACACAGCAAGATGGACTCGAGCAATGGCTCGACTGATTTAGCTGTTTTCAGGGTCGTTTTATCGTCTTTGGCGTTCAAATTCTTATGTACGATCTCGCGCAAATCATTAACTTTTGCGTCCACGCCCTGAATGATGCCTGATAGGAGTGCCTGATCAGGTTGTACAAAGGTCTCGTCATCGACTGTCATGCCCGCACGATGTTCCAGATATTCACGTGTCGTGCTTTTGGCATCCTGCTCATTAATTGTCATTTGGTAAACGGCCTGAACCGCATTCAAGCGTGCTGAAATCTTCTGGGCTGTCGCAGAGATTTTTTGTGTTGAGGCGCTCATTTGACCGATACTCCGTATTTTTGGCGAATACCAAGCATCTGTAGAGCCGCCAAGGCCGCCTCGCGCCCACGATTTTGCTGTGCAGGATCAGCGCGCTCTATGGCTTGCGCCTCTGTGTTTACCGTCAAAATACCGCACCCTATGGCTAAGTTGCGGTTTACAGACATGTCTTGCAGGGCTTGATAGGCGGTATAGGCAATCACCTCATCATGGATAGTTTCGCCTTTTAAGATACAGCCCAAGGCAATATAGCCATCAAAATCCTCATCACTATCCTCAGCAAGCGCAATGGCCGCTGGAATTTCCAATGAGCCATGGACATCAATCGTCTCAAATGTGACCCCATATTCTTTAAGTGTTGCAATCACACCGTCCACAAGGCGATCAATGACAGCCTTACGATAAGCGGATTTCACAATCAGGAAATGAGCGCCCTTCACGGGTGTTTTTAATTCAAAAATAAGCGATTCGTCTTTCATGCGTTTTCTTATCCCTGTTCCTTGATATAGGCAATTAAATCGTCAATACGTGCGACCTTCATATCATGTGCACGCGCAAAGGAAAACAGGCGTTCTCCGCGTGCCATTTCCCCATTATCATCCAGAATTTCACAAATAACGGCGCTTGGGTGACACCCTGCCAACTTTGCAAACGCAATGGAGGATTCGGTATGACCCTGACGTGCGCTTAACCCACCTCTGTCTGCAACAAGTGGAAACACATGTCCAGGCGTTGCAATGTCATCGGCTGTCGCGCTTTCAGAAATGGCGGTCGCTATTGTGTGCGCACGATCTGGTGCGCTAATACCTGTGGTTACACCCTCTCGCGCCTCAATAGAGACCGTAAAACGTGCCTGATTTTCGTTGAGATGACGTTGTGGCTGAAAGGATAGCTCTAGCTTTTCAGCCAATGCGGGTTCAATCGCCAGACAGACAAGCCCGCCTGCCTGCTTTGCCATAAAGGTTAAGTTTTCTGCGCTAGCAAATTCGGCCGCAACAACAATATCGCCTTCGTTTTCGCGATCCTCATCATCAACCACAATAATGGGTTTACCACGTGCAACATCAGCAATCGCCTTGGGGATTGAGGCATAAGGTGAAGATATATTTAAAGGTGTTTCAAGGGGCACAGTTTTCATGCGGCACGCCCTTCCAACATGCGGGCAACATAACGCGCCAACATATCAACCTCCAAATTGACCTTGTCGCCCACTTTGCGCTCAGACAATGTTGTGTGCGTCCATGTATGGGGAATAATGCACACACCAAAGCGATTATCATTAACCTCATTCACCGTCAGCGAAATCCCATCAAGGGAGACAGAGCCCTTTGAAGCGAAATAGCTTTTGAGGTTTTCTGGTACTTCGAAGGTAAAGCGCCATGAATCACCATCTTCATTAAGCTCAGTAATCGTTGCAAGAGCGTCTACATGACCAAATACCAAATGACCACCCAGCTCGTCACCCATGCAAAGTGATGGCTCAAGATTGATTTTCGTGCCGACATTCCAGCTTGATATATTTGTTTTTTCAACCGTTTCAGGTGACACTTCCATGACAAAGCGCCCCTCCCCAAATTCAACAACGGTCAGGCAAATTCCCGAGCATAGAATTGAGGATCCAAGCTGGTATGTATTTTGCGGAAGGTTTGAGCTTATGGTGATGCGGATATTGTCGCCTTGGCGCTCAAAACCGGTAATCTCACCCACATCTCTGACAAGTCCTGTAAACATGGGAGTTATATCGCGTACTTTGGGCCAAATTTCAAGCTTTAAGAGGCTTTTTTCTTAGGAAGCGTGTCCAATTCCTGCACTTCTTCTAAAAACTCGTGAAAATCCTCTGGATTACGGAAGTCTTTATAGACAGATGCATAACGGATGTAGGCCACCGCATCTAAACTTGCGAGCGCCTTCATAACGTAACCACCAATGGCACGCGATTCAATTTCAGGCTCGCCCAACTGCTCAAGCTGACGGACAACGCCATTGGCGGCGCGTTCTATCTGTTCAATACTCACAGGACGTTTACGCGCTGCAATCGTCATGGAACGGATAACCTTCTCACGGTCAAAAACTTCCTTCTTGTCGCCCGCTTTAAGCACAATCAATTCACGTAACTGCACACGCTCAAATGTTGTAAAACGTGCCCCACAGGATGGACAAGCACGGCGTCTGCGAATGGTCGCATTTTCCTCGGTAGGACGTGAATCCTTCACCTGACTTTCGTCATTTCCACAAAATGGACATCTCATAAATTTTACTCTTCCTATCTCTTTTCTGTCATTGCGAGCAAAGCGAAGCAATCCAGTTTAGATTGCCACGGATGTTTGCACACCCTCGCAATGACGCATTAATACCTGTTCTACCCGATTGAATTTTCGTAAATGGGGAAACGGTCGCACAAAGCTTTGACCTTGGCCTTAACAGATGCCTCAACATTGGCGTTCCCTTCAGCGCCATTTTGCTTCAAGCCCTCGACAACCTCAAGAATAAGGGATGCAATCTCGCGCCATTCATCTGCACCAAAACCACGTGTTGTGCCTGCTGGTGTGCCGAGGCGAATACCTGATGTCACAAATGGGCTTTCTGGGTCAAACGGAACGGCGTTCTTGTTGCATGTAATACCTGCATGCTCAAGCGCCAGGTCAACAACCTTCCCTGTCAGACCAGCTGGGCGTAAATCAACAAGCACAATGTGGCTGTCTGTCCCGCCAGAGACGATATCAAGACCGCCTTGCTTCAGCGCGTCAGCCAGAATACGCGCATTATCGACAATCGCTTGCGCATATGTTTTGAATGACGGCTGAAGTGCCTCACCAAAGGCCACAGCCTTGGCCGCAATCACATGCTCCAACGGGCCACCCTGAATACCTGGGAAGATTGCGGAATTCAGCTTTTTGGCTGTCGCCTCATCATTGGTCAGGATAATTCCCCCACGTGGACCGCGCAGTGTTTTATGTGTCGTTGATGTCATTACATCCGCATAAGGAAACGGTGATGGATAAGCCCCACCTGCAATAAGACCCGCATAATGCGCCGCATCAACAAAGAAAATCGCGCCAACCTTATCTGCGATTTCGCGGAAACGTTTCCAGTCAATCACGCGCGGATAGGCCGATGCCCCCGCGATAATCATTTGTGGTTTATGCTCAAGCGCCAAACGCTCAACCTCATCATAATCAATCAGCCCATCTGATTCCTTCACACCATACTGAATGGCGTTGAACCATTTGCCAGACTGGTTGGGCGCGGCCCCATGTGTCAGGTGACCACCTGCATCAAGGCTCATCCCCAAAATTGTGTCACCAGGCTTGAGTAGCGCAGTATAAACACCTTGGTTCGCTTGTGATCCAGAATTAGGCTGAACATTGGCATACTTACAATTGAAGAGCTTTTTAATGCGTTCAATCGCCAGATTTTCAGACACATCCACATGTGCACATCCCTGATAATAACGCTTACCCGGATAACCTTCAGCATATTTGTTTGTCATGACCGAGCCCTGCGCCTGCATCACCGCACGCGAGACAATATTTTCAGAGGCAATCAATTCAATTTGGTCTTGTTCGCGCTGAAGCTCGCCTTCAATCGCCGCAAACACCTCTGGGTCAGCCTGCGCAAGCTCTTCTGTGAAAAATCCATCTTTTCTTAAATTATCAAATTTCATAACTTGTCCCATATACTTTCTCCTTAACTAGATTTTTTCGACTCTAGCGGTATGTCGTCCGCCTTCAAATTCTGTTTCGCTAAATTGCGTCAAACAATCCTTGGCCACATCCACACCTGTTAAACGCTCGCCCAAGACAAGCACATTGGCGTTATTGTGTTGTCGTGCCAGTTTGGCCATCAGCCCGTGTGTGCAAAGCGCGGCACGCACATGCTTATGACGGTTGGCCGCCATTGAAATGCCAATGCCAGACCCGCAAATCAAGACACCAAACTCGGCTTGCCCCTCTTTCATGGCATCTGCCAATTTGTGCGCAAAATCAGGATAATCAACAGAATCAGTACTTTCTGGCCCTAGATCAATCCACTCATGTTCACAACTTTTGATAAGTTCTTGCTTCAGGTGAAATCCTGCATGGTCCGAGGCGATAAGATATTTCATAAATTCATATATAAAGAGGGCTTAAGACCCAATCAATCCTTTTTTCTTGAGCACATATTCAAGGCGCTTAATGGCATTACGCTTGAGCATAGCCTCGCCTGCACTGGCTGGACCTTGCGTTGAAACCTCGGTCAACGTCTTTGTGTCCATGGCCGTGACCTTCACCAAATTGCCGAGGGGATGAAATTCGACAATAATTTCACGCCCCTTTAACGAATTTTCTGTCATGCTATTATTAAGCGGTAAATAACGATAAAGGACAAGAGCCCCATGCAAAAACGCCCTGAATTTATGTGGAATGATCCCCTGCGACTTGACGACCTTCTTTCCGAAGAAGACAAGATGGTGCAGAAAACCGCCCATGATTATGCCCAAAACAAGCTTCTGCCTGGGATTATCGAGGCTAACCGCCACGAAAAATTTGACGCAAATATCATGCGAGAGATGGGAAAACTCGGGCTTCTTGGCTCAACCATTGACGGCTATGACTGCCCAGGTGTGTCCGAAACAGCCTACGGACTTATCGCGCGCGAGATGGAACGTGTGGATTCTGGCTATCGCTCTTGCCTGTCCGTACAATCCTCGCTAATCATGTACCCGATATATGCCTTTGGAACAGAAGCGCAGAAACAGAAATACCTGCCCGCCCTTGCAAGTGGTGAAATGATTGGGTGCTTTGGTTTAACTGAACCCGATGGTGGCTCTGACCCTGCAAGCATGACCACACGCGCCAAATCGGTGAAGGGTGGCTATAAAATCTCAGGCGCAAAACAATGGATTACCAATTCCCCAATAGCTGACGTCTTTGTTGTCTGGGCAAAGGATGATAATGGCGACATTCGCGGCTTTATTCTTGAGAAAGGCATGGATGGTTTAACTGCCCCCAAAATTGAGGGCAAATTCTCGCTCCGTGCCTCTATCACAGGCGGCATAGCAATGGACGAGGTTTTTGTGCCTGAGGAAAATCTTCTTCCCAAGGTCAAGGGGTTACGCGGTCCCTTCTCGTGTCTCAACAAGGCACGCTATGGCATTTCATGGGGTGTAATGGGCGCGGCCGAGGCCTGCTGGCACATTGCGCGTGATTACGTGATGGACCGCAAAGTGTTTAATCGTCCATTGGCTGCCAATCAATTGGTGCAAAAGAAACTGGCCGATATGCAAACTGAAATTGCACTTGGCCTTCAGGGCGCGTTGCGTTTGGGGCAACTCATGGACGCAAAAGATGCAGCACCCGAGGCAATCTCACTGATGAAACGCAATAATTGTGGCAAGGCACTTGATATTGCGCGTATTTGCCGTGACATGCTGGGTGGTAATGGGATTGCCGATGAATATCACATTGTCCGCCACATGATGAATTTAGAGGCTGTTAATACGTATGAAGGCACACATGACATTCACGCCCTTATTCTTGGACGCGCGCAAACAGGCATTCAGGCGTTCAGTTAAGCGATTTTATTTTCAGGGACTGATGCGTGTGCCTCATCCACATAGCTAGCAAAACGACGAAAGGCCTCACGTGCTGATGGATTTTCAGCAACAGCTTCAACAACTTTCTTGAAATCTGAGCCACAAGGGTGCAATCCGGTAAAGGCACGCGTACAATCGGCAAGTTGCTCTTTTTCTTTATTGGATAAAGGCGCATCCAAGGGCTCTTTGAGCGAGATAGTATCCCCTGCCTGAAGTGTTGGCTCTAATTCTTCGCTTACAATTTCACCTGAGCCAATTTCAATCTCGGCTAATTGCTTGCGAATATCGGAAAAGTCATAGCGTTGAACACGGTCAAAAAGATCGTGAACCATTCGACCAGAACCTCTTTCTGCGTTTCTGTCGCGCACATTTGCAACTGATGTTATGACGTTTGCAATCTCGGCTTTGACGTCATAATCCATGCTATCAAAATCAAAGCCATTCTCCATAAGGACTTCTTTGATATCGTTTATTCCTTTCGTACCCATATTTACGAAAAGGCGTAAATCATCTTCAGTCAGAGAGAGAAGTTGGCCATTTAAAAAAACATGCTCTCCAAACAAGACGTTTGAAAGGCGCGTATTAAAAGTATCTGTTGTAAAAGACACTAGGAAATCAATTTGGTCTTCTGAAAGCTTGGCCATAACACCCTCTTTAAAATTATTTCGTAAAATACATAAAGAAGCGATGTGTTTATGTCAATAAAAAAGGGCTACGAAATAGCCCTTCTTTAAAAAACTAACTCTATCAGAATTGTTATTCACCCATGAATTGGGATTGCGCGTTCCAGAAACGCTCAAGCATACGCAAAGTATCGGCTGTATCTTGCAAACGCTCGTCTGTGAGTTTTGTCCCATCAAGTTTACCTTCATGGCGGCGGAACATCTCATCAATCAGCTTGTGTAGATCCATCCCCTTATCCGTTAGCTTCACACGAATAGAGCGCTTATCATGTGGCGAGCGTTTCTGCTCGATATAGCCGTTCTCGGACATCTTTTTAACATTGTAAGACACGTTTGAGCCTAGGTAGTAACCACGAAGCGTCAATTCGCCAACCGTCATTTCATCATGGCCGATGGAATGCAAAATCATGGTTTGCACGTTATTAATATCCTGAATACCCTTACGGTCGATTTCTATCTTTACAACGTCCAAGAAGTAACGGTGCAGACGTTCGATAAGTTGAATGGCATTATAATATGGCGTTGACATGAACGATAGTCTCCAAAAAATTCTTCAAATGTTATGATACGCATGAATGCACGAAAGACAAGCAGTCTCTTTTACATTATATAGTTTTAGTAAATAAAGCGTTTATTTTCGACATATCTAAATCCTCTATTTTATCTGGTATCCATTGCGGGTTTTTATCCTTGTCAATAAGGAGCGCACGCACACCTTCAAAAAAATCAGAGTGACGCATGCAATATTTGGCTAGCTTCAAATCACGGTGACTGACCGCCTCGAACCCTTCATCGCTCGCCATCATAATATGGCGATAGGCCAGCATAAGTGATGTTGGCGATTTAGACTGCAGTAGCTTTGATTTTTTAATAGCGCCCTCTAAATCATTGTTTTTTAGTACTTTTAACATTTCGATATCTATCGTATCGGTAATATTACTTCCCTCTGGTGTGGTCGAAAATCTATCGAGGCAAGTCTTCACATCATCTTCGTTTTTTGCCTCTGATAAGACGACTTTAAAATCTTCAATCTTATCCGCAGGCACATAATGCGTGGCAAGGTTATAGGTGATTAAATGAGATGGATTGGCAATCACAGCGCCCGTTAATCCAAAATAAAGATCAAGCCCTTCACCCATCTGTGCCAGATAATAGGCACCACCCACATCTGGGAAAAAGCCAATGGCGGTTTCGGGCATCGCCCATTTTGTGTTGTCCGTGCAAATACGATATTGGCAGGCATTGGCTACACCAACCCCACCTCCCATGGTCACACCGTCCATAATGGCGACTGTACATTTATCCGAGCCAAACAGACTTCTATTCATTTCATATTCAAGCTTGAAGTAAGCATCAGCCAGTTTTGGATCTCGGCTCCCAAGAGTGCGGGCGGCCTTGATATCGCCCCCTGCACAAAAGGCGCGCCCCTCACCCGTAATGACCAAACCAAAGGCGTTTTCATCAGCATGCATGGCATTAATTGCAGCACTTATGCCCTCAATCATCGACATATTAAGCGCATTGAGCGCCTCTGGACGATTTAAATGTAGCTGGTGCAAAGGTTTACTTTGAATTGTGTTTAGAAAACTCATATGATGCTGGTCGTTCACTGACTGATATAAATTGACTTAAAGGATGGATAAATGGCCGCCACAAATCAAGCAGATTTACCCTATCGCATGCGCCGTCTGCGCAAAACACCCGCTTTACGTGACCTTGTGCGCGAAACACACTTAAGTGTAAAGGACTTGATTTATCCAATTTTCACAGAGGAAAATCTAGACGAGCGCGTTGAAATTTCTTCTATGCCAGGCGTTTACCGCGAGACAGAGAAATCACTTGCAACACGTGTGAAAGAAGCCGCTGACTTGGGTATTCCCGCTGTAATCCTGTTTGGCGTGTCACATCACAAGGATGAAAATGGCTCAGATAGCTTTAAGGCAACAGGTCTTTTTGCACGCATGATTAAAATTGCCAAAGAAGCCGCGCCGGACATCAGCGTGATTGCCGATGTATGCTTTTGTGAATACACAGATCACGGCCATTGTGGGCCGATTGCTGAGGATGGTGATGTTGATAATGATGCAACACTTATCAATATTGGCAAGCAGGCCGTAAATGCGGCCAAGGCTGGTGCGGATATTATTGCCCCTTCTGGCATGATGGATGGCACGGTTGCCGCCATTCGTGCGGCGCTGGATGAGGCAGGTTTTACAGAAATTCCCATTATGGCCTATGCCGCCAAATTTGCGTCCACCTATTATGGCCCTTTCCGTGATGCGGCGGGTTGTGCGCTTGGAAAGTACGATCATGTGGCCAAGGATCGTAAAACCTACCAAATGGATCCAGCTAATGCGCGCGAAGCCCTGCGCGAGGTCGAATTGGATATCGCCGAGGGCGCCGATATGGTTATGGTGAAACCGGGTCTTGCCTATCTTGATATTCTGGCCAAAACAAAGGATAGCTTTAGTCTGCCAACATTTTCTTATCATGTGAGCGGTGAATACGCGATGTTGAAGGCCGCTGCTGAAAAAGGCTGGTTGGAGTATGAAGCCGTTATGATGGAAACACTCCTTTCGTTCAAAAGAGCGGGGGCAGATGGCATTTTAACCTATACAGCCCTTGACGCGGCGCGCATCCTGCGTAATGGATAAGACAAACAAAAAAGCAATTTAACGACAAAGACTAGAATTTATGAAATTTCCTGAATTAGACAGCGCAATCGACCTTTCCGAAATGGAAGCTAAATGCCAGAAACAGTGGGAAGACACTGGCATCTATAATTATGACGAAAATTCCGAGAAGCCCCTCTTCTCTGTTGATACGCCCCCACCTTATGTCTCTGCCGCGCATTTGCATGCAGGTCATGCCATGTCTTACACACAGGCTGAAATTCTTATCCGTTATAAGCGCATGCAGGGCTTCAATATTTTCTACCCAATGGGCTTTGATGATAACGGCCTGCCGACAGAACGCTATGTCGAGCAAAAATATAAAATCAATAAAAAGAAAACTACCCGCTCTGAATTCCGCGAGCTTTGCATCAAGGAAACCAAAGAAGGCGGTAAAACATATGAGAAGCTCTGGCGCTCTCTGGGCTTGTCCGTTGACTGGGATTTGCGCTACTCCACCATTGATGAACACTCACGCAAAACCGCGCAAAAATCCTTTATCGACCTTTACAACAAAGGCCTTCTCTACCGCGCGAATGAGCCTGTGCTCTGGGATACACATTTTGAAACGGCCCTCGCGCAAGCTGACTGTGAAACCATTGCCCGTAAAGGGAAAATGTATGACATTGCCTTTTCAGACCCAGATAGCAACCCGCTCGTAATTTCAACAACACGCCCAGAACTCATTCCTGGCTGTGTTGGACTTTTCTTTAACCCAGATGATGAACGCTACCAGCACTTGAAAGGTACGAAAGCCACGGTGCCGCTTTTTGATTTGGAAGTGCCTATTCTCACCTCCGAGGATGTTGATAAGGAATTTGGAACAGGTTTGATGATGTGCTGTACCTTTGGGGATGGCGAAGACGTCAAGAAATGGAAAGAAAACAAGCTTGAAACTCGCATTGTCATTACACCAGATGGCAAGATGAATGAAAATGCTGGGCGCTTTGAAGGCATGCAAATCGTTGAGGCACGCAAGCATATTGTCACCGACCTGCAGGAACAAAACTTTATCACTGGTGAGAAAAACGTCGATCAGAACGTAACTGTGGGTGAGCGTTCCGAGGTCCCTGTTGAATTTGTGATGGAACCGCAATGGTTTATCAATCTGCTCGATCACAAGGAAGCCTTCCTTAAGCGCGCACAAGAATTGAACTGGTTTCCAGAACATATGAAGGTGCGCTTGGAGCATTGGGTTGAAGGTTTGAAATATGACTGGAATATTTCGCGTCAGCGCTTTTACGGCGTTCCCTTCCCTCTGTGGTATGTCGAAGAAACAGGAGAGGTCATTGTGGCTGATGAAAGCGACCTGCCTGTTGACCCGCTTGAAAACACGCCACCTAAATGGGCACAGGAAAAATATGCAGGCATGACAATTGTGCCTGAAAGCGACGTCATGGAAACATGGATGACCTCCTCTGTCACCCCGCTTATCAATTCCAACTGGGCGGAAACGCCAGGGCGCCGCGGCGGTAAAGATATTTACCCCATGAGCCTGCGCGTTCAAGCCTTTGAAATTATTCGTACATGGCTCTTCTACACTCTTGCAAAATCACATTTCCACACAGACTCTCTTCCGTGGGAAAACGTCATGATTTCCGGTTGGGGTCTAAACGAACAAGGTAAGAAAATCTCTAAACGTGATTTAGAAAAATTCACTGATGAAACGGGCTATAACCGCTACGACCCAGATTCTCTGATTAAGAAATTTGGTGCTGATGGCCTGCGTTACTGGGCGGCCAATTCCCAACTAGGGCGTGACTTGCGCTTTCATGAACGTGACGTAAAGGACGGTCGTAAAGTCGTTGTCAAACTCTGGAATGTGGCACGTCTGGCTTTCATGTATATGGATGAATTTGACCTACAAACTGAAACCGTGCCGTTAAACGAACGTCCTGTTGAGGATCAATGGCTCATGGCTGAAATGTCAAAACTAACAAAGCGCATGACAGAGTCCTTTGAAAAATATGATTATGCCACTGCCAAAGAGGCTTTGCATAAATTCTTCTGGATTTCTTATTGTGATGATTATCTGGAGCTTGTGAAAACACGCTTCTGGGAAAACACAGCATGGGACGAAAAGGATACGCTTTCGGCCAAATCCACATTGTTTGAATCACTACGCATCTTGATTGGTCTTTTTGCACCTTATCTGCCTCATATCACAGAGGAGATTTATAATGCAGCCAACAAGTTTGGAGAGGAATATACATCCCTTCATGTGACACCGTGGCCAGAGGCACAAGAAACCAATTTCACGCGTGAAGAGGACATGAATGTCATTCTCAAAACGCTTTATGCCGTGCGCAAACTCCGTACAGAACGCAAGATTGGTCAGGGCGCACGCCTTGAACAGCTTGTGATGCAGGTAGCTAACGGGGATGATTTAAAAGCCACTGTTGAGAAACTTGATGTATCACTCTTAGGGGCCGCCCGTGCAGAAAGCCTGACCTTTGGTGATGGTGCCTTTGAAACAGGCATTGACGGGTTGTCTATAGACATCATTCCTTCTGAAAATGTTTCCTAATTATTAAGATTCTTCTCATATAGTTAATATGGGTGTGAAGGCGCGCGCGGGGCTTGCCCCGACGTGCCATACAAAGTACACTATTAGTGTCAGAGGCTTTTCTTATCCTCACCCGCATTTTTTTACTGCGTCTTAAAGCCTGTTTTCAGGATGAATACACTACTAATATAGGCACTACATATATGAAGTTTATTGGCTTTTTACTCGTTTTCGTTTTCACATTTGGCGGTCTACTTATCGCCATGGGGTTTGATTTTCATCATTTCGCAGGATTGATGACAGTTATCCTTATCGCTATGCCTGGTGAATTTATGATTATCTTTGGCGTGGCCTGTGCGGCCTTTATCATTGCCAACAGCACAGATGATATCAAACATACGCTGAAATACATGAAGGCGATTAAACAGCCCAATGCCCACAGTAAAGAAGATTATATGGATTTGCTTGGTCTGCTTTACTCAATCTTTAAATTGGCCCGCACAAAGGGTTGGTTGGCCGTTGAACAGCATATCGAGAACCCAAATGAAAGTGCGCTGTTCCAGAACTTCCCACGCTTCCTGAAAAACAAGGCAGCGGTTACTTTTATCTGTGACTATCTCCGCATTATCTCTCTTGGGAATGATAATCCGCACGAGATTGAAGCCCTGATGGACGAAGAAATTGATACCATTGAAGCTCATGAAACACATCCTGGTCATTCTGTTCAGACAATGGCTGATGGTATCCCTGCTCTTGGTATTGTGGCCGCAGTTTTGGGTGTTATTAAGACAATGGCCTCTATCACCGAACCACCTGAAATTTTGGGTAAGATGATTGGTTCTGCCCTTGTTGGGACATTCCTTGGTGTGTGGTTGGCTTACGGATTTGTTGGCCCTATTGCGGGTGCCATGACAAACCGCGCTCATACCGAAATCATGTATTACAGATGTATCAAGGTTGGCATCTTGTCATTCTTACAAGGCGCTGCTCCTCAGGTTGCGATTGAATTTGCCCGTAAGTTTTTGGCACACGAAGTTCAACCGAGCTTCCTTGAGTTGGAAGAATACGTCAACGAGCTTCCTAATCCTGCCTAATAGTCGAGCGAGAGATTTGTGACGAACAAAAAGCAACAGGAAGAAAATGCTAAACAACCCTTAATCGTTAAAAAGATTAAGAAGGGTGATGGTGGCCACCATGGTGGTGCTTGGAAAGTGGCCTATGCCGACTTCGTGACGGCAATGATGGCCTTCTTCTTGCTGCTCTGGCTCTTGGCGGCCACAACAGACGCACAGAAAGAAGGTATTTCCAGCTATTTCGACCCCACTGCCCCTAAAGTATCACAAAGCGTAAGTGGTGCTGGTGGCGTGCTAGGTGGTATAGCCATTACCAAGGATGGTGAAATGATCCGTGACGCGGAGCAAGAAACCCCAACAGACTTTGCACCTATCTTTAAAGATCCAGAGGAGTTGCAAAAACGTCAAGAAGTCTTGTCTGATGTGAGCGAGGCAACCGACAGCGCCCTTAAAAGAGAACAAAAACGTCGTGAAGAGCAACAATTCGAGCAACTGAAAAAACGCCTTGAACAAGCGATCAATAGCGAACCTGACTTGAAAAAGCTGGTTAAGAATCTCAAGATTGATATCACCGACGAAGGCTTGCGTATTCAGATTGTTGACCAACAGGGTGAACCCATGTTCCCAACTGGAAGTTCGAACATGTTTGATAAAACGGCCAAGCTTATGGCGCTTGTTGCAAAAACGATTGAGGACATTCCAAACAGTATCTCCATTCGTGGACACACCGATGGACGCCCCTATCGTGGCTCTGGTGACTATTCAAACTGGGAACTGTCTGCTGACCGTGCCAATGCCTCGCGCCGCGTGCTTCTTGATGAAGGCTATCCAGCTAACAAAATTGCCAACGTTGTTGGTAAGGCTGATACAGACCACTTCATTAAGGATAATCCACTCGATCCACAGAACAGACGTATCTCAATTATTTTGCTACGTGAAAGCGCCTCTAATGATGGCGTAGGTGTAAACTCCAATAACAAGGCCGATGCGCCACGTACATATGAGCGCTCTCGTGGAAATATTCAATTTCCATAAGCATTGACTTTCATATTCAAAAACGCTAATAGTACCTTATGGTACTGCGTAACTTTAAGCCTATAGATTATAACCAAGGAGCCTGTCCTTATGGCGAGAATGCTGTCGCCAAACTTACTGTGCTTTATAATCGTGGAAGCCACCAACACAGATATGACCCCGAGCTAGATAGAGCCACACGCTTTCAGCTGATGCGCGAACATGGCTTTTACCAAATTGAAGGACGCGCCATTATCCCCACGTGTGCCTCCTGTCATAAATGTGTTCCTCTTCGCATTAACGGCGAGAAAGCAATTCCAAGCACATCACGTCAAAATCGACATTTAAAACAAATGCAACGCTTCTCTTACGACCTTATTGAAAGCGGACGGGAAACACATGAACATTTTGCCTTATTTTCAAGTTACATGCGTCAAAGACATGCTGGCTCAGAAATGAATGACATCTCACGTGAAGATTTCATGCGTAAATCAAAAGTTAGAACGCATGCCTTAGAAGTGCGCGACATGGAAAATGATAACGCATTGGTTGCTTATGCATGGGTCGATATGCACGGCAATGAAGCGAGCTTCGATTATCTTTGTTATGATGTTGATATCAGCAAAAAAGAAGGTCTAGGTACCTTTTCGTGGTATGCCCTTATTGATGTGTGTCAGCGCCATGATATTGAATACATGTACGATGGGATCTGGGTCGAGGGTAGTCCACAGATGGATTACAAAAAGAAATTTCCAGGACAGGAAACACTCGTAGAAGGTAAATGGGTCGATTTTGACCCTGATATACATATTGAGCGTTGCGATGCAGAAGATATTCTCGACCGTTTACTTGAAAATGGGTTGGAGTAAGTTTGTATCATGCGCGGAGCCACTTTTTCATTTATATCGTTACCCGAACATCCCTGTTCCTATCGCGAGGGACAGAGTAGTCGTATGACATTGCTTTTCAACAGAAATCAAAAAGGTGAATCAAAACTAATAGATAGAGAAACCAACTTTCACTTGATGCGCGAACACGGCTTCTTTCATAACCAAAATATGCCCTTCCTTTTTACTTGTAAGGATTGTAATAGCTGCGTGCCTTTGCGTATAAACACGGAGCGCATAAAACCAAGTAAATCAAGGGAGAAGCGTCAAAACAAATTTTTAGATCGTTTTGAGCCTCACTTTATTACACCAGAGGATGTCACCGACGAGCATTTCAGACTTTTTGCAAATTATCTTGTTGACCGTCACCCAAAGTCAGGTATGAACGAAATGTCTCGTGAACAATTTCTAGACGAAGCTTTTAAATTTTCACATGGGTTTGAAATGCGGGATACCGAAAACGCTGATAAGCCTGTTAGTTAAGCTTGGATTGACATCCTCGGCAATGAAGCTAATGGTGGGTATATGGTTTATGATACGTCGCCTGATGCTGAAGAAAGTCTTGGCACGAAAACGCTTCACGCCATGATAGATGAACTTAAAGAAAAAGGCGTTCAATTCATCTATTGTGGTGCATGGATTAAGGATAATCCGAAAATGGGTTATAAAGAAAATCTTCCCGGTCTAGAAACATTTATATCAGGTGGGTGGGTTAGATTTGATCCTGAACTGCATACACAGCGCACAGATACCCTCGATATTCTATCCGAATTGACAGACAAAGAACTGGATATGAAGTTCGATTAAATTAAAGTCCCAATTCTTTCTTCAGGAAACTCCACACTTTCTTGCGCATATTACGGTCTGGGTGGCAGCCCCGCTCTTTCCAATACGCATACTGATCTGGTGTAATCCCAAATTGTTCGCACGCCTTCTCGGATGTTAAAAACCCATTATTTTCCGCACCTTGTACGATTTGCCAAAAAGAGTCACGCGCCTCAACACTGTTCCAGTTTGGGGCAATCCACGGTTTATAGTTTCGAACAGACATTCGAAAAGCTACCAAGGCTTTATGTTTAAGATCATCCATGAATATGGAAACTAGAAGACTTAAGACTCAAAATCAATCAAATTTATTATCCCGTGGGAAACCATTGGGTGGCATGCGCCCTGTTTGCGCGCGTTTACCAATCCAAGGCGTTAAATCCTCAACCGTTGTTTCACCGCTTGCGTATTTGTAGGACAGTCCCTCTGCGCTTGAAAAGGCCTTGGCATCACTAATGCCACCATCCTTGTATTTCTGAAGGATTACGCCCTTACCACGCGACATTTCAGGTACTTCTTCCAATGGGAAGGCTAGCATTTTTCTGTTCTCACCAATGGTGGCCAGCATGTCTGACCCATCAGGCATCGGCACGCAAAGCGCCGCTCTCACCTTGCCAGAAACATTCAATATTTGTTTTCCTGTGCGTGTTTGTGCCAACAAATCATCTGACTTGACGATAAAGCCGCGCCCATCGCTTGCGATGATAAGGCGCTTATTGCCTTCTCGATAGATAAACATATCAACCAGCTCAGCCTCATTCGGTAAATCAACCATCAAACGCACTGGCTCTCCATATCCGCGCCCTGGTGGCAATTTATCACCGTTCAAAGTGTAAAAACGTCCGTTTGAGGCAAAGAGCAATATCTTGTCAGTCGTCTGAATTTCAAGAATGAATTTTTCCTTGTCTCCATCCTTGTATTTTATGTCCTCGGCCGTGACATTGTGTCCCTTCATCGCCTTAATCCAACCTTGCGCAGAACAGACAACTGTCACTGGTTCTTTCTCAATCAGCGCCTCATCCAGATCAATATCAATATCCTCTGGCTCGCTTCCGATTTCTGTGCGGCGTTTTCCAAGCTCTGTTTCTGGACCGTATTCATCTGCCATGATTTTGATTTGTTTCTTAATGACCGTCCATTGACGCTGTGTCGAGGCAATCAGCTTTTCCAACTCATCGCGCTCCTGCACCAAGGCATCATGCTCTGTGCGGATCTCCATCTCTTCGAGTTTACGCAAGGAGCGCAAGCGCATGTTCAGAATGGCCTCGGCCTGCACCTCGGTTAGCTTGAACGTCTCCATAAGGGCTATTTTCGGCTCATCTTCCTCACGGACAATACGAATGACCTCATCAATATTGAGGTAAACAACCAGATAGCCTTCCAAAATTTCAATACGGTGGAGAACCTGCCCTAATCTGTGACGTGATTGACGCACAAGCACTTCTTTGCGGTGTTCAAGCCATGCTTGAAGCACTTCACGCAACGTCATGACCTTTGGCACAAGCCCATTATCAAGCACGTTCATGTTCATGGAAAAACGGTTTTCCAAATCTGTGTCACGGAAAAGAGCCGCCATCAAAATTTCTGGGTCGACATTTCTGTTTTTGGGAACAAGCACAAGGCGTATATCTTCCGTACTTTCATCCTGCACATCATCCAGCAAGGGAAGCTTACGGTTAATGACAAGGTCGGCGATCTTCTCTATCAGTTTTGACTTTTGCACCTGATAGGGGATTTCGCTCACAATAATCTGGTACTGCCCCTGCCCTAAATCTTCACGTTCCCATTTGGCACGCACACGGAAAGAGCCCTTACCTGTTTCATAGGAATGGGCAATGCTTTCAGGGGACTCAATCAAGATACCGCCTGTTGGAAAATCTGGTCCTTTTACAATCTTGGCAATATCGGCATCAGTAGCATCCTTGTTGTCCAACATGTAAAGCATAGCCTCAGCTAGTTCATGCACATTATGCGGTGGGATATTTGTGGCCATCCCCACGGCAATCCCTGTTGCGCCATTGGCCAGGATATTGGGGAAGTTGCCAGGAAGAACAATCGGCTCTTGCGTATCACCATCATATGTCTCGCGGAAATCAATGGAGTCCTGCTCAATCCCCTCAAGCAGACGCAAGGCCGTCTCAGTCAGTTTGGCCTCTGTGTAACGCATGGCAGCGGCGTTATCACCATCAATATTCCCGAAATTCCCCTGCCCGTTTACAAGCGGGTAACGCACGGCAAAGTCCTGTGCCAAGCGCACAAGCGCATCATAGACCGACTGGTCACCATGGGGGTGGAACTTACCAATCACGTCACCCACAACACGGGCTGATTTTTTTGGGCTTTGATTAGGGTTCAACTTCAACTGATACATCGCATAAAGCAAACGGCGATGCACAGGCTTTAACCCATCACGTACATCAGGCAACGAACGGCTCATAATGGTGGAGAGCGCATAAGAAAGATAGCGATCCGACAAAGCCTCACTGAATGGAACGTCCATCACAACGTCTTCAGGGGGTGTCGGTGCAGAATTTTGAGCCATAGTGAAATTTCAGTTTAGGAATTTTGTTAAATCTGGTTATTCTTTTTGACAAATTGTTCAGCCAAACGCAAGCGCGCATCGGGAACGCCGTGCGAATGTTGTGCAAAAACCCAGTTTTCAAGAAAAAAGCCTGTCAGCGCAAACCCTGTTTCAATATCTTCTGGTGTTGCCGATAATTCCTCGTCACGATATTTTGATTTCAGAAATTCAGGCATAACCAGAAGCTTATCCTTATAAAGTGCGCCTGCTGATTTTGAGACAGCACGCCCGGATTTTGGGCTCACATAAAGCAAGTGATCATCCCCATTTCCAGAGGCACAGCGCGTTAAGTCAATGGCAAAGCCAAGCTCTTTCAAAAGCGCGATCTCCCACATGATATAGGCTGCAGCCCATATCTCACTATCCAATGCCTCAAAAAGAGCCAAAAGCCCGTGAAAAATTTGCGGATGATTTTCGCGCTCGGGGATGGCGCGTTCACATAAATGACAGGCGGAAATAACCGCCATCAACTTCAACCGCTCATCAATATAATGACCTGACCAATTCTTGATGCTTTCCAACTTGAAGTGTCCCAACTGGTCATCAGATTTTGCCTGCCAATGCGCATGCACATGGTGTCCCAGTTCGGAAAAAATTTTATTTTTAGAGGAACCTGCCCCATGCAGAAAGCCTGCATGCTTACCCTGTCCCTCTGTCATAAGGGTCAACACCGCCCCATTTTCACCATGGGGACGCGCCAGCAAAACAATTCCGTTATCTGTCCAACCTTCCATGAAGATAAGCATAACGAATAATCAGGTTTTGAAAACGGCAGGAGATGAATAAAAGCGCGTTATACAGCGACTTTTTTCTTTTGAATTTTAATCACATCATCATAGGGCAGACACGGTGTCTGCTTACTCAGTCGATCCAGTAATTCTTCACTGGTTTCTTCCATGAAAGGATGTACCCAATCTTTTGCGATATGGCTTATCGGATTGAGGAATTGTGCAAGCGTATGAAGTTGCGGATATGGCAGGCTCATGAACGCATTTTTGGTAACTTCCTCATTATAGGAAAGCAAAAGCAATTCGCACGCATAAGGCGCGTTTAGTCGCGTTGAGATTTTACCCATATCGATTTCGATGTCTTTGAGAAGTGCAAGGAACGGAACAGGATAAAGTTGCGTTTTGACACAAAGAACTTGGCTTAAGGCTAATTCGTCCAAGCTGGATTGTTTGGGGTCACCCGTAACCCAAATATCAGAAGCTTTTATAATCTCAATCTCTGAACCTTTAAGCTTCTGTCTTGCCTTGGACAGTGCATCGACAGGACCACCGTGCCGACTTTGATATTGAGCTTCTAACCCAATTAAAATCATGTCTACGCTTCCCGCTAATTTTTATATTAGCTAAACGTACTATAAAAAATGAAAAAATGCAAAGTTTTTAAATTACCAACTTCTGACAGCGCCAGAATCGACGTGAACAAAGCCTGACTTACGGTAATATCCAACGCCACCTGCACGCAGGCTTTTGGCAATATCTCTTACGCGCGAGGCACTCACATCATCCATGCGGATATCAACGGCCTGCCCTGACATATGCAGGGATTGCTTGGCAACTTTACCACTGGCCTTACTTAACATTTTATTGGTTTTAGGAGAGCGGTAGCCAGAGAGAACCTTCAGCGGCTTTGTTGAACCAGACATGCGATGCACTGCAACGGCAATATCAATAACACGCGGGTCAATTGGAAAAATATCATTCGTACGGTGATCACGAAGCGTATAGTTAATGCGCTCAAACGCCTCTGGCAAATATTGATTACCGACACGGTAAAGACCAGAAAAGCTTTCATGTGTGTGCGTATTAAATACCTCAAAGCTGTAACGCCCATCAGGTGCGGCAGCCATAACAGGATTTACACCAACCGCTGAAACAAGTGCCGCAGCAGAAAGTGTAAGAGAGCCCTTTAAAAGAGCGCGGCGATTGAAATCCTTATCATTAAGAAGATCTTCAAGAGACATATATTTTGTACCCGTAAACTTTATAAATTTATTTTTTTGGTGAAATAATCGTCATAAGAAATATGAGAGACGACCTTTTTTAGTATTACAATAAACTGTTAACCATTCGTAAAATTTAGATAAACATCGTGAGGAAATTCACGTGCTGTGTGAAAACACTTCTTTAAGTTATCAAAAACTATCCCCATTACGCAAGCATTGTGCATAAAAAATATGGAACTTTTTCTAAAAGACTTTCCATATAAACTAAAGGGCTTGCGGTAACGCAATCTCTTTATGAGTTTTTAAGGCGTTCACAAGCTGGGCATCCCAATCATAAATATCAGGGCTAAAGATTAAATCACCGCGATCATCTAACCAAATACTTTGATAGATAAGGAATACAGGAAACTTATTTGCTGCAACTATATCGCGCATCTTTCCCGCCTCTAATAATTCCTGAACATATGTTGGTGACCAGTTCGGATTATCTTTTAAGATAAAATTGGCAATTGCTTGGGGGCGCGACATACGAACGCACCCAGAGCTAAGTGCACGTGCGGAACGTCCAAACAAATCACTGCTGTTAGTATCATGCAGAAAGATATCATAACGATTGGGCATCAACACCCGAATTGATCCAAGCGGGTTATTCGCACCAGCCTCTTGCACAATACGAATGGATCGACGTTCTGACTCCGTCATAGCCGCCCAATCAAGCGAGTCCGATGGCAATTCAAGTGCATCCGCGCCCCACCCTGCATAAAATTTGACGTTTTTATCATCAAGATAATAAGGGTTCTCAATCAGTTTAGGAATATAATCCTCGTTACGAATAGTCTTGGGAACAGTCCATGTCGGATTAAAACGCACGCCAGTGACCTTGGCCTCGAAAGCCTCAGTCTCGCGTCCACGACGCCCAACAACAACGGGCATCTCCTCAACAATTTGCCCATCTTCAACAGCCCATAATGTTTGTGCTGGGATATTCACAACAATATATTTATTTGGCTTTTCAGGGTTAAGCCAACGAAGACGCTCCAAATTGGCAATAATCTGGTCAATTTTATCCATGCGCGAACGATTAAGCGCGCGTAGGGTTTGCTCACCAATCAACCCATCAGGGCGCAGACCATTCTCATGCTGAAATGTCATAATGCCACGAATAAGCGCATCATCGTAACTATCATTATAAGGATCAGCCTTCATGCCTAAGCGATAACGAATATTGTGAACAACACCATGCCTATCACCTGGGCGTAGTGTCCCGTTTATGCGAATGGGCAGGACATGCTCCATTGGGTCAGGCTCGTCCAACTCGTCAATGCGAGACACCAATTCCTTTTGCAAAAGCTTATAGAGTTTGCTTTGAGGCGCAAAAGCTTCTAATGCCTCACCTGTATCGCGTTCGGCACTGACAAAACTTAAAATCGCATTGGCAGAAGAAGGACGACGCCACGAGGCAGAGCTTTGGCCAATCTCATTTGGGGCAACACGCATACCTGTCATGTCACGTCCATAACGCACAATAGCCGCCGAAATCATAACATCAAGGGGCGCTTTATCCGCTTCATGTTCGCTCTGCAACAATTCAAAAAGTGTGCGTGTCAGGTATTTATTTTTATTAAGCCCATGCTGCCAAGCATCTTCAAAAGCAGAAATCACGGCTTCCTGTGAACGGTCATTTTGCCAGACAGGTTCATAATTGCGCGCCGCATAAAATTCAACAAAACTCGCCTTGTCTTCAATTGGCAACTCTGCGATGACATCGCGGGTTAACAAGGTTGCAATATCAGCGGCAATCTGGCTTTGCGGATTACTTTGAGGTGGTGTTTGCGCTTGGACTAATGACGAAAATGTCACAAGCATGACGCAGACAATAATGTGAAAGATTTTTAAGATCATGAGCGATTATTTTTATCAGCACGGTAGAGGACTTCATCCAGTATATCACGAAAGGCCACCGCATTTGCAACAAAGGGCACGGCTATTGAGCGTGTGCCTGTTCCACGAATGGCCACAATCCCATACCCCAAAAACTGCCCGATTAGGGTACGCTTGACTTCCACGCTCTCAATGGATGAAAAGCGAATTTGAATTGTATCCAAATTCATTATACCAAAACGCACAATGACACGGTGGTTTGTTAATATTAAAAGCAGGAATTTGCGCGTTAATGCTGCCATCACAAACATCACGAAGGTCACAAAGCCTAAAAAGACACCTAACTGCCACGCCTTCAAACCGATCACAATCGCAAGTACAAGAACGGCAAAGGCCTTCCAATAAATACCCGATGAAATTACACCTTCGGCAATAATTGTCTCATCTTCACGCAACGATAACTCCGCATAGCGCGGCGAGCGTGGCATAGATGAGTGTTGAGGTGCTGTTGTCATTTAATATCGCTATTTAAGTCTCTGGCTTTCTCAATGGCTTTGCGGATAATGATGGGCCGCGCGAGTGCTGGCAAAATAATATTCCCAACGCCCATACCGTGGACGCGCACACGACCATAATCAAAAATACGCCCCAAAATACCTTGAAGAAAATCAACGCTTTCGATGCGGTCGATACGCATTTCGATAACCGCACGTGCGACAAGGCCCCGCTTGTAAATCATACGGAGATTGGTAATCGCAATTTCCGTTGTCGCCTTTGTCACCATCATCTGGGCAAAACGCAAGACACCAAACAGGAAGAATAAAAATGCGACCAACTTGATGGCAGGATGAAGCGCACGAAATGTATCAAACAGACCCGCATCTGGGGCTAAGGCGTAACCACCTAGATTAATGCCAAACTTTGATTGAAAGTGAAGCGAACCGAAAATAATCATGAACGCCAGAAAAACACCCATAAACATCTGGAAAAACGCAACGACATCATACATCCAGTGAAACTGTCCGATGTGAATAATTTTTTCTTTATCCGCGAGGGACTGTTGCACATAGAGCATGGATTAATCTTCTCCAAATGAAATGCCAAGTAACTTGGCGGTTTTTACGAGTGTATCATTGGGATCGACATCTTGGTAGGCGGCAATCGCATCTTCAATCGCAACATCCACAACTGTTCTATGTTGCCAAGCTACCATACGGCCAAACTTACCCTCTGCAATTAAATCAACGGCCTTAACGCCAAAGGCCGAGGCAAGAAGCCTGTCATTATATGTAGGCGAGCTACCACGTTGCACATGCCCCAAAACGGTCACACGTGTTTCCGCACCAGTCAGCTCGGCAATACGCGCGCCAACATAATTCCCGATACCTCCATAACGCTTTTCACCACCAGAATAAGTGACCTCAAATTTCTCACCCTTCTCAGTTTTAAGCGCCTCGGACACAACAACAAGGGCAAAGTTACGGCCACCCTCCATCACATCCTTAATTTTCTTGGCGACTTTCTCCATCTTGTAAGAAATCTCAGGGATAAGAATAACATCCGCACCACCTGCAATCCCCGCGTGAAGTGCAATATGCCCTGCGTCACGACCCATCACTTCCAATACCATCACACGGTCATGAGAGGCCGCCGTAGGTTGCAAGCGGTCAAGCGCCTCGGTCGCAACTGAGACTGCCGTATCAAACCCAACAGATGTTTCGGTTTTGCCAATGTCATTATCAATTGTTTTAGGAATACCAACCATGTTGATACCCCCCTTCTCAGCCAGCTTTTTCAAAATGGCAAAGCTACCGTCGCCACCGATTGTGACAACAGCGTCCAGATTAAGCTCTTTAAATCCCGCGACAATTTCATCCGAGCGGTCTTTTTTCGTGCCATCAGGCATGGGGAAATCAAAAGGATTACCTTTATTGGTTGTCCCGAGAAGCGTACCGCCCATGCGCATCACATTGCCGTCAAATTCATTAGGATCCAAAACCTTGTATTGAGGTGGCTTTTGAAGAAGGCCATGCGTGCCATCTAAAATGCCAACAACCTCCCAACCACGAATATTTGCGCTATGTACAACAGCGCGAATTACAGCATTTAATCCCGCACAATCGCCGCCACTTGTTAAAATTCCAATACGTTTTGTCATTTTTTTCCTGAAATTAGCGTTAAATCATTAAAATCGAACTTATAAAAGCAATAGAAATTTGGTAAACTATTTGTCCATAAAGGAAAAGATTAAAATAATATCTTATACTTTTCAAAAATAGAGTATAGAGGACACATGGAAGACGAAGAAGCCCTACGCGAAAAACTCGCCGAATTAATTGTTGAACATAAGGCGATGGACGCTGCAATCTCGAATCTTTCAGAGAGCTCGGTTGTGGATGCATTGCAGCTGCAACGCTTGAAAAAGCGGAAACTTCAACTCAAAGACATGATCCGCACAATTGAAAGCCAGCTTGTGCCCGACATTATCGCTTAAACTTTCTCAAGGATATATCTCTTATGACACACGCACACGACGCCCCTCTGGTAAGTGTAATTATGGGCTCTCAAAGCGATTGGAAAACAATGAAACAGACTCATGCTATTCTGGAGGGTCTGGATATTCCCCATGAATGCAAAATCGTATCGGCCCATCGCACACCTGACCGCCTTGTCAACTTTGCCAAAAGTGCACGCGAGCGTGGTATACAGGTGATTATTGCAGGTGCTGGTGGGGCTGCGCATTTGCCCGGTATGGTGGCCTCAATGACATCTATTCCAGTCCTTGGTGTTCCCATTAAATCAAAGGCGTTAAAGGGTATGGATAGCCTTTTATCGATTGTCCAAATGCCTGGCGGTATTCCTGTAGGTACACTTGCTATTGGCGAGGCTGGCGCAAAAAATGCAGCTCTGCTTGCCGCAAGTATCCTAGCCAATCACGATAATGTTATTCGCACAAAACTCGACACGTGGCGTGCCGAGCAAACAGATGCCGTTAAAGAACATCCAGAAGATGATTGAGCAATGACAGACAAGCCCTTTCAAACATTAGGTATTTTAGGTGGCGGACAATTAGGCCGCATGAGCGCAGTTGCCGCATCCCGCCTTGGTATTAAATGTGTGGTTTACACAGATGGCGAAGATCACCCCGCTTCACATGTTGCTGCCAAAACCTACGTTGGCGCTTATGATGATGCTGAAAAGCTCAAGGCCTTTGCGCAGGACGTGGATGTTGTCACCTATGAATTTGAAAACATTCCACTTGAAACGCTTGAAATACTCTCAAAACTAAAGCCAATTTATCCTGATCATAAACTGCTTGAAGTTGCCCAAAATCGTATCGCAGAAAAAACATATTTGAACGCGATTTCTATTCCGACAACACGCTGGATGAAAATTGAAACAGCCGCCGATTTGAAAAAATGTTTCTCCGAATGGGACTGTGAAAACCTTATTATTAAAACGACACGTTTCGGTTATGATGGCAAGGGGCAGGCTAAAATTAAAAAGTCAGATGATCTTGATAAGGCCATCACACAATTTGGAGACCAAGAGCTTATCGCAGAGGAAATTGTCGATTTTGAATGCGAGATTTCGGTTATCGTTGCACGTGATAAGGATGGCCATGTCGAGACCTATGGTCCTGTCGAAAACGAGCATAAAAACCACATTCTCTCTGTAAGCAAATGCCCAACACACATCCCCTCGCCCATAAAGGTGCGCGCTGCAGTGCTGACTGAAAAACTGGCAAGCGAACTGAATTTACGCGGTGTGCTCACACTCGAATTTTTTGTGACGAAGGATGGGCAGTTGCTAGCCAATGAAATTGCGCCGCGCACACATAATTCAGGGCACTGGACAATTGATGCCTGCACCGTAAGCCAGTTTGAAAATCATGTGCGCACGGTATGCGGCTTACCCGTTGGCATGCCCATACAACACAGCAATGCCCGCATGATTAACCTGATTGGTGATGATGTAGAGGATGTTGCTGGTTATCTCTCACAACCCAAAACATGCGTGCATCTTTACGGCAAAGCCGAAACACGCGCAGGGCGCAAGATGGGGCACGTTACGATTTTAGCGTAAAGCTCGCCTCAATCGCGCGAGAAGATTTATTCTCATGTGCTTTCAGAAAAGCATCCATCTCCTCAAACGCAACGCCGTTTAAATGCAAAATCGCTTTGGATACACTCGCATCTCCATAAAGCGTCTTAGTTTGCGCAAGCGCCTTGCGCACAACCTCTTCAGAACAACCAGTAATCTCTTTCACAATGCGCTCAGCACGCTCCACTAACTTCTCGCAAAAGAGTTTCACATCCACCATGTACCCATCATAGACATGTCCCATCAGTGTCATTGCAGCCGAAGTCGAAACATTCAGCACAACTTTGTGTGCTGTCCCTGCACCCAGTCGTGTTAATTTACCACCAGGTTCTTTCGAGGATTTAAGGTAAACAGGATAGTCAACAAGCGAGAGCAATTCGCCCGCCTCATCATTGGTAAAACCAATTGTCGGGATATCTTCGCGTGCAAATAAAGTCGCCAACACATTAGTAAACGTTGTTTTCCCGCTGACCGATCCCAGAATTGCGATATCATTTTCAGTGGCCTGAAAATGTTCAAAAAGCGACCACGCATATTCATTTTGGTCAGACACTTCCATGTAATCACGCAAAAGTGCGTCATGGCCTCCAAGAATTCCTGAATGCGACCGCGATGTTGGAAACCCAAATGTGGGGTAAAGTTCAGCCAGTTCCTGAACCAAGGCACGCGCCGTTGTACCCGCCCCACCTGTTAATAGACGTCCCTGCCTACTACCTAATTGCTCTGCCATTTTCTCAATAGCAGGAACAAGTGCATCACGTGCAGCACATACACTGGCAACAGCCTGCCGCTCACTTTCCAACAGACATTGTAAAAAATCAGGGAGACTTGCAAAGCCATTGCTTTGACAATCAGCCGCACAACGATCGAGCTGTTCAAGGCTTTCTTTTTTAAGAAACCCTCCATGATGAAAGAGCATACCGTTGGTCAGCAAATCCAGACAGATTTTCTGCGACGTGCCTGCACCCATGCGCGTTGACCCGCCAATAGGCTCGGGCGGCGTTTCCAAAAAGATATGTGTTTCGGCAAGTTCTGCAATAGGCGCGCCCTTATTATTGGCAATGGCAATTGTAAGTGCCCCGCGCTTGCGCGCTTCTCTTAGCGCCTCCTCAACAACGGGTGTCCGGCCACTGGCCGAAACGCCAATGAGGATGTCCTTTTCAGTGATACCCAGACGTCCAACTTCAGCCACAGGATAAGCCCTATCATCTTCACCTGCCTCAATGGATTTTGTGAGTGCATCAAGTCCGCCTGCCACAATGTAATCAGTTCGACTGGCTGGCCAACCATGCGTTTGCAGCTCAATCAAATTTTGCACGCACAGGCGAATGGATGTGCCTGCACCAACCACAATAATGCGTCCGTCTTGACTTTTTTTAAGAGTATCAGCCCCTAGACGTGCAATATCTGAAATTGGCGCGAGCTGACTTGCAACCGCATCAACAGAACGCAATTGATATTTCATCAAAATATCAAGTAATGCAGTTGCGTCTTTGTTATGAATGCCTTTGGCCTCGGCATTGACTTGTTCTGTGGTTAAGCTGGATAAATCTGCCATATCCCAAACGCTATCCAAAATTAACTGCATATGAAAGCAAAAAGCACCTTGCACACACAGGTTCTTGATTGTTTAATGCAGGGGCTTGGAACAACCAAAATCCAAAGGTTATATGAAGATGCCAAAGAAACTTGCCACACAAAATCCATCCAACATGCGCGAGGAAAGTGACTCTCTTGGGGTCGTGCCCGTTCCTGCTGACCGCTATTGGGGGGCACAAACACAACGCTCAATTCAGAATTTCCGCATTGGTACAGAAACAATGCCCGTGCCTCTTATCCGCGCTCTTGGCATTATCAAGAAATCAGCCGCCATGACGAATATGGAGCTTGGCAAGTTAGATGAAAAATTGGGGCAAGCCATTATTCGTGCTGCTGATGAGGTCATCGAAGGGGCGCTGAATGATGAATTTCCGCTTGTTGTCTGGCAGACAGGGTCTGGGACACAATCCAACATGAATAGCAACGAGGTGATTGCTGGCCTTGCCAATGAGCAATTGGCAGGGAAGCGTGGCGGGAAAGATCCCGTTCACCCCAATGACCATGTGAATATGGGACAATCCTCAAACGACACTTTCCCAACAGCCATGTCGATTGCCGCGGGAGAGCAATTACATCACGCGCTTATCCCTGCCCTAGAGCACCTGCATAAGGCACTCTCTACAAAATCAGAAGAATTTAAGGACATCGTTAAAATTGGCCGTACCCATATGCAGGATGCAACACCGCTTACATTGGGACAGGAATTTTCAGGTTATGCCCAACAGGTGAAATACGGCATTAATCGTATCAAGGCGTGCATGCCACGCGTCATGGAATTGGCGCAAGGCGGCACGGCAGTTGGGACAGGTATTAATTCAACAAAAGGCTTTGCCGAAGGTTTCGCGGAAAAGGTTGAACAGTTAACAGGCTTGCCCTTTAAATCTGCCCCAAATAAATTCGAGGCACTTGCCGCACATGATGCGATGGTTGAATTGTCTGGCATGCTGAATGTGATTGCAACCTCGCTTATGAAGATTGCCAATGATATGCGCTTGCTTGGCTCTGGCCCACGCTGTGGTATTGGTGAAATTTCATTGCCTGCCAATGAACCTGGCTCTTCCATTATGCCTGGTAAGGTTAATCCGACGCAGTGTGAGGCCTTAACAATGGTCTGCGCACAGGTCATGGGCAATCAAACAGCCGTTTCTATTGCAGGGTCAAACGGGCATTTTGAATTGAATGTCTTTAAACCTGTTATTATCTACAACGTCCTTCAATCTATTCGCCTTCTCGCAGATGGAATGAACAGCTTCACTGATAATTGTGTTGTCGGGATTGAGGCAAACAAGGGACGTATTGAAACGCTACTGAATGAGAGTTTAATGCTGGTCACTGCGCTTAACCCTCATATTGGCTATGACAATGCCGCTAAAATCGCCAAGAAGGCACATGCTGATGGCACAACATTGAAACAAGCTGGTATTGATTTGGGGCTTTTAACGGAAGAGCAATTCAACGACTGGATTGATCCCAAATCCATGATTGCGCCCAGTGAATAAGACTTCAGATAACGATCGGATTTTCGGTCACGCCGTTGTTAAGCGGTCGGTTACGCTTAATGGTCATCGCACCAGTATATCATTAGAAGAACCGTTCTGGCTGCATCTGCATGACATTGCCACATCACAAAACCGTTCGGTGAATAATCTGATTTCTGAAATTGACGAATCACGCGGCGAGACAGGGCTATCAAGCGCACTTCGCCTTTATGTTCTTCACAAGTTGACGTAGGCTTGCTTATCTAAGAAAACCGCCAACCGCATCAAGCAACATTTCTTCTGGCTTTTTCTGCTGTGGTTGCTGCTGTTGCTGTGTCTGGTCTCCAGAGGCAGGTTCAGTTGTATCAGGGGCGCTTTGCTGTTGCTGTGACCCACCTAGCAAAGGAATACCAAGTTTATTATTAATTTTATCGGCTAAACCTTGATCCTGAATGATTTTGCCTAGCTTGCGTTCAATTTTGCGTTGCACGTAATCTTCCAACACATCACCGCCAAGACGCTTTGGATTACTGAGAGAGCCTTTGAACGTCATATCAAATGGCGGTACATCAGAATTTTTGACTGTGACCTTATTTGTCACATCAAGCGTCCATGCGGGCAAATTAACAATTCCGCTTAGGTCAAATCGTGCTTTTGCGCCGTCCAGATAGACAGGATTCAAGCGAACAATACCACTTGCGATATCAAAGTTTCCTTCAAGAGTTTCAAAAGAGGTTCCACCCTTGTAAATAGAAGACGACAAAACGCCCGTAACAGTATCACCGATTTTAATATCCTCGGACAATGCGCCCGCAAGTCCGGCAATATCAATACCTTTTACACCAATGGCTGACCCTGAAAGTTTTGCGTTTCCGTTCAAATTCGACATCAACGCTTTCATGGACGCACCATTTGTTGTCAGGGATTCAGAGGCTGAATTAATTGTTCCTGAAATCAAGTCTTCTGACCTATTGACCATGGCACTGTAAAGTTGCATCGCATTAATGCTGTTGGCCTTTGAATTCCAGCTAACCGATTTAAAGCCCTGCCCATTATCATTGGCAACAATCTTACCATCCATGGCAACATTTCCGCCAAATAGTCCTGCAGAAAGGCTTGAAATATCCAACACGCCATTTGAAAGCGCCATATCTATCGATGGTGATGTTAATACCCATCTGTTTTGCGCCACTGATTTGGCCTTCACATCCAAGTCCAGCATGACTGAGCGCATCCACTTGGAATCAATTGTTTGTCCTGACCACTGGCCGCTCTCTTGCGAAGATGATGTTGCCTGCCCACCAGAGGAGGAGGCCTTATTGGCTGTTCCACTTGATGTACCTGGAAGGGACAAAGCGCCCAATGCAATATCACCTTTAACAGCAGGGATATTGCCACCTGTAGAAATTGTTAGATTTGCGCTTTCAAGCGGGATAGGTCCAGCACTCCCGCGAAGATTTGTAAGCGTGATTGTCTTATCAGCCATTGAAAGGCCTGTTTGAATATCAAGCCCCTTCTGCCAATACCCACCCATAGAGAAAGATGGGTTTACGATTTGAATGGCCTTGACCATGTTGGGGTGCTTCACAGCAACATTTAAACCCTCAAGTGCCAAATTAGTCGTTGGATTTTTGGCCGTTCCATTTGCTGACACGCGCAAGCTTCTAGCAGAAGCCGTTGTATTAAATTGCATTTGCGAAAGTGAGCCAGTAAGTGCTGTTGTTAAATCCAGTGCGCCAATGGTCACATCAGATTCAGGCAATGTCATATCATATGATTTTGCCAAAGCCTCAACATCAGACGTTTTCATCGCAATGTTCAAGTCCATGCCACTAAGAGCTTTCGTGTCGGCAATCTTACCTGAAACAGACAGGCTTGTGTCAAAGGCAGTGTTGGCAGATAGCTTTGTAATGTTGAGCGCACTGCCCTGCCCCTTGATATTTGCAACAGCGTTATCGTATGTCTTGCCCTGATAGATAAGCGTATCGGCCTTGGCATCAATGTCCAAATTCATAGGTAATGCAAACCCTTGTGTTGCATTGGCCTCTTTTGAACCAGATGAACCTTTCGCCTTAGCAGGCGCTTTTTTTCCGCTTAGCCCCATCCATTTATCCAGATTGAGCGTGTCGGCCGTCATCGCCAAGGTCAAACCCGCAGGTGATTTTGTATAAATACCGTTCCCTTTGAGCGTTGAACCCTGCAACGTTGCATTGAATGATGGGAAAGAAATTCTTGTGTCACTCAGTGTGATATCTGCCTGCATCTTTGAATTTGAAAGAATGGGCCCAAGTGTACCGTTCCCCTTATCACCTGATGCTTCAGTTAAATTGAACTGAAAACGCTGATTGCCTTCAAGTGCCTTAATGTCACCTTTAAAGTTTAGACCTGCAAGCTTAGCCTCTAAATCTTTCAGTGAAATCAGTTCTGGCGCATAGGCAATTTCCCCCTCTGCTTTGAAAGGCCCTTTTAGTGAAGCCCCTGCGTATTTTGAAAGATCATCGCCTTCGACCTCGAAATCGCCCTCTAAGCCCTTATTGGCAATATCGACCGCACCATCAAAGGAAAGCTTAACCTGCTCACCGTCTGTTGAGACCAGCGCCTCAAGAGGCATATTCCCAAGGGCATCTTTTTGCCCTGCCTCAACATCAAAAGAAATTTGTCTGTCATTAAGCGCTAAAGATCCATCAAAATCGTAAGGGCCATTTAGGCTTTTTAACCCGCCTTCAACATTTACGTCTTTGGCAATGGTTGTTGTTCCTTTAACGCCATCCTTATAAGTTAACTGACCATCCGTGATAACCAATTTGGATATTTTAAACTCAGATTGCTTTGGTTCTTCCCCTGTATTTGCCTGCTGGCTTTCTCGTACGTCCTGCTTTATCTGCGCCTCGCGTTTTTCCTGTGATTGAACAACCCAGTTACCAACGCCTTGCTTGTTTGTTGCAAGCGAAATAACAGGCTTAACAAGTTCAACAGAGGAAATTGAAATATTTTTTGAAAGTAAAGGAATGAGGTCAACACTGATATTGGCTTCCTGAAGTGAAACAAGCGCTTCTTTATCATTAAGAACCGTAACATTCTCAACGCTCAAATGCGGATAAGGCAAAATCGCAAGCGCGATATCGCCATCCAGATTAACCGTATACCCCGTCTTTGCCTGTATTTCATTTTGTATGGTTGGTTTATATTTTGACCAATCAACAAAGCTCGGTGCAACAAACGCTGTAACAACGAGCAAAACAACAACGGCGATGGTAGCAGGGATAAATTTTTTCATAGGGGCACTCACTCCAAATATTTAATCTGTAGGCTAAGATATAGACCAGTTTTAATAAAAAGAAAACGGCTTCCCTTCAATAACTTATGAGAAGCACTTAAGTTCAAATCTCTTTACATTCATAAATAAACGCGTTTATGATGTTGCAATGCAACAAAAAAAGCCCACAGTTGTCAAGAAATACGCCAATCGTCGCCTTTACGATATGGGGCGTAGCGCTTATGTTACGCTAGACGATCTCTTTGAAATGATTAAAGAGGACTACCCCTTTGTTGTGCAAGACGCCAAAACAGGCCGCGATATCACACGCTCTGTGCTTATGCAGATTATTGTCGAGAAAGAAAGCAAGAAAGACGGGCATAGCTTCTCACTCAACTTCATGAAAAACCTCATCAGCTTTTATGACAGTAAACTTCATCCAATGCTACCCCACTATATCGACCAATCGATGGAGAACTTTGTCCAAAACAAGGAGGAGCTTTCCTCTCAATTAGAAGAAACTTACGAGCACATCTTCCCATTTCAAAAAATTGAAACGCTCAATACCCATAATTTGAATGTGTTTCAAAATGCGCTGAAAGCAATGACCTCCCGCCAGGAGCAAGAAGCGCGCCTCATGTCATCCGAGGAAGAATAAACTTTAAGAGGCACCCTTGAGGGCACGGTCGATATTGTCTCGGATTTCCATGGCCTGATCCATTTGCGCTGTAGCCCCTTCATGAGCGATTGACACAAAGCGATCCCCTTGCGCATAGAAGAGTAGAGATGCTGACAACCCACCCTGCCCGTTGATACAGGCGATTTCATAAGCATCTTTTTGCATCGCGACATTGGCGGAACCTGTCGAAACAGGGATGGCTGCAAATTCACCACCACAGCGTTGCTCAGCTGTTTGGATATATTGGCGCACCATTGAATCAAATGAGCCATTCATTGGCTTGGCTGTGGCTGTGCCAAAGAGATTTTGCCCAATTTTCCATGTTGTACTTTGGGAGGCTCCAACACCTGTTTGCAAATCATTATAAGACACGCGTGCCTTGTCCAAAATATCCTTAACATCTGCTGTAACTGCCGATGTGGGTTGTATTATTGGCTGTTGTTGCACCTCGGGTCGCACAGATACAGGCTGACGAGATGGCGCTCTCATTTCTTGCTCTGGCGCACGCGAGACTTCGATTGTGTTTGGTCGATTAGCCAAACGCTCAGACGATGTGCCCAATACGCGCGTTTCAACGGAATCTGAAGGAGGTGGAAAGTCTTCAACTTGCGAAAGTTCTGTTCCCCTCACAGGGGCTGGTGCAACGCGTTGTGCCTGGACACTTGGAAGTGCAGCTGGTGCTCCTCCATATTGCGCCTCAAGCTCACGAATACGCATACGCGCTTTTTCTAGCTCACTTTCCATTTCCTCAAAGGCAAGCGATTGTCTTTGTTCTGCGATACGCGGATCAAATAGCATATATTCGATTTCTTTTTTCTCGGACTCACACTTGCCACGTTGCTGATTTAAAAGCGCGCCCATGCGTCTAATCTCGCGCTGTGCTTCTTGATAACGGCGTGTGGCCTTCTCCAAATTCCAGTCATTACCCGCATTGGCAACAACATCCTGCTCAGCATTATTTTGCAGGCGTTCCAAATCAGCGCTTAGCGTATTATTCTCATCCAAAAGACGGTCTAATTGCTCGCGTGTTTCACGCAAATTCTTACGCAACGCCTCTGTCTCTGCATCGCTTTGAGGAGGCTGCTGCTGAAGCGCGGCCATCTCGGCCGCGTTTTGTGTCATTCTTTGATTGAGCATTGCCAATTGCGCCTTGAGATTTTTATTTTCGTTCTCTAACGCTTCGGCCTGCGATTTAAGAGACGCAATCATCTCATCATCTTGAACCATTGCTGGTGGTGATGCTGGTGTTTTCTGCAACGCTGTTAAACGAGACTGTAAATTCTCGTTCATCGTTTTCGCAGTTGATAATTCCTGCTCAAGTGACTGAACCTTTTGATTGGCTTTTACCAGAGCATCAGGGCTAATCTCAGCGGGCTTTTGCGCAGATGCAAGTGCCGTCGTTTTCTCAGCCAGTTGTTTTTCAAGCGTTGCAATCTGTGCTTGTGCCTGCGCAAGATCACCTTGCGCTTTTTGTGCATTATCACTTTGTGTTGAAGAGGCTTTTAATTGCGCTTCAAGCGCCACGACTTTTTGATTAGCGGATTGAAGCTGTGTACGCAAAGCATCTATTTCGGCACTACTTTCTTGCACAGCACTCTGCGCAGTTTGTGTTGCCGCTAGAGTTTTACGCGCCTCTTCCAATTCGGCTTGTACACGAGCCGCTTTTGATTGCGACTCCGCCAGCTCTGTCCTTAATGCCTTCACCTCTTCAGTCTTTGACGCTTGTGCGGCGACTTGTGTTTCCAATTGTGATTGCGCTGCAATATTGGCTTTCAATGTTTCAATCTCTATTTCGTAACGCGCTATTTTTTCTTCCATTTCGGCTGTGCGCGCAGAACCTACGGATGATTTGGCCACATCCTCTAATTGCTGACGTGTGCTAACAAGCGCTGATTTCAAACGCTCGTTTTCCTCCTGCAGATACGCCACATTGATTGAGGAATCGCGCACAGAAGGAGATACTGAGGCTCTTGGATTATCGGCACTTGCAGAAACAACTGTTGGCTCGCTACGTGTTGCAGGTTCAATTTTAGGCGCAGGTGCAGCAATTTTTTCTTCAACTTTTGGTACAGGTGCCGCCGCAACATCCTCTTGTACTGGTGCAACCACTGGGGCCTCAACTGTTTTTGGGCTCGTATCACCAATGGTCTGAATACATTCAGATAAAGTTGCAAGTCCGCGGCCTGTATTCTTGATTTTGAAATCGTGCGTCTTTCCTGCCACTGACAATGAAAGGCTAGAGGCGGCTGATAATGCATTACGAAGCGCTTCATCAATTCCAACACCGAGAACAAAGGTGGATGCACTTCGTGGCTTATTACTATATGTGCGCGAGACACCATTGACCTTAATTGTGGCCGATTGTGTTTCGCCAACTTTGAATACTGATTTCTGGAAATCAAAGGCCATGGAAATGGCCCCGTCATCACGCTCGCCAATTGTCAGGAACACACCATCTGAAAATCCTTGCACGGCTGTACAATAGCCCTGCCCATCCTCTGACCTCACAATCCAGTCGCCATTGGCAGTAAACGTATCAGCCACAGCAGGTGAAAGTGTTGCCACTGTCACAACACTGGCTGCGCAGAGTAAGGTTTGTGAAAGCTTTGCAAATTTATGTGTCATAAAACATCCAAGTGAAGGCAGAATCAGAGATACAAAAGAATCGTATCCATACCCAATATAGTGGACATAGTTTACATGCTTGAATTTGACTTGAAAAGGTATGAAACCCTAGAAAATCACGCTTATCCGTTGCTATTTTCAACAACCAGAACAGGAAGTCCTGTCTGTGGGTTGGTGTAAAGCGTTCCTGTTGGTCTATCACGACGGGAATCAAATTGATCCAAAGCACGTTCTACGGCCTGTTCATATGATCCGCGGACAAAAAACGGATTATCGAATGTAAAATCCTTATCCATGTTCCAGATAACATCCGTACCATTGGCGCGTGACCATTGTTCAATGACACCACGCAATGATGTGCCCGTAGCGACCTCCCAACGCGTTTCCTCAATAACATCTTGCGCATAAATTTCGCGCCCGCCGCTATATTGTGGCGTTGCCGGAGTTTCCGGCGGCAAAGCCGGATCATAGCGATCATAAAGTGCGTCATTTGAATAAGTGCGCACAAGATCAGCACCAGATGATTTTGCAATCACCTCATTCACCGCATCCTCAAAAGAACCTGTTGTCGAAATATCTTGTGCCAATGTTGCACTTTGTCCGCTATCCCAGACAAGATTTACATTTGCACGCTCCGACCAACGAGCAAGCACATCACGCACAGGCTCGCCCTTGCGCGCACGCCAGGTATCGGTTTCAGCCATCGGCATAGATGATGACGTTGATGTAACTGTCATTGTGTCATTTGAAGGTGTATTTCGAATAATCAGATTTTGACGCTCTGGCAGTGTTTGCATGCCCATTGGTGGTGATTGTGGCGGCAGGCGTGTGGCATTTGCTGATGAACCCATTGGAGCCTTATAAAAATTATCTGCGCGGAACCCCTGCCCTTTGGCCAATCCTGTTGCACCCATCATGTCACGGTTCATGTCACGACCAGGGCCAGCCATATCTTCAAAACCCAAAGGCTCAGAATCAACAGGCGCCATTTCCGCCTGTGGCATCGGCATAAGTGGGCCAGAATCTCTATTTAAAGTTGCGCTTGGGAGTGTGCTTTGGCCGCCCCCATTAAATTGGAAACCCGCTGACGCAGAAAAAGACGTACCAAGTATCACAGCCATAAGAGGCAAAGTTTTAAGAAAGGATGATGTCATGTTTATTATCTATCAATAAGCGCTTTCAGTTTTATTGAGTTGTATAGCTATACAAAATTCGTGTGAGAAGTACAAATATGTTTTACGAAAAACGCAAAATGAATTGTGAAACAAATATTTATAAGCCCCTCTTATTCGCGCTCAGTGCCTGCGCGTTGCGCAAGTGCGGCCTCCAAATAAGGGTCTAATGCGCCATCAAGCACCTGTTGTGCTTGCGTATTTTCAACACCTGTGCGCAAGTCCTTGACCATTTGATACGGATGAAGAACGTAAGAGCGAATTTGGTGTCCCCACCCAATATCTGATTTTTCCTCGTAACTGGCAGAATTTTCAGCCTCTTTCTTCTGCAGTTCCTGTTCATAAAGTTTGGCCTTCAACATACTCATGGCTGTGGCACGGTTCTTATGTTGGGAACGCTCTGCCTGACAGGCGACAACTGTACCTGTTGGAATGTGCGTAATGCGCACCGCACTGTCTGTGGTATTTACGTGCTGTCCCCCTGCACCACTTGAACGATAGGTATCAATGCGCAAATCTTTTTCCTGTATATCAATATCAATATCATCAGACACAACGGGTGTAACTGTGATGGAAGCAAAGGATGTGTGACGACGTGCATTTGAATCAAAGGGCGAGATTCTAACGAGACGATGCACGCCTGTTTCAGTTTTTAGCCAGCCATAAACATTCTCACCCTTTATCTGTAGCGTTGCAGAACGAAGTCCTGCTTCATCCCCATCATTGCGATCCAGAATATCAACTTTAAAACCACGCGCATCAGCCCACCGCATATACATACGAAAGAGCATTTCAGCCCAGTCACAGGCCTCGGTTCCGCCTGCACCTGAATTCACCTCCAAATAGGCATCACATCCATCGGCCTCACCCGAAAGCAAGCCAACAAGCTGCATCTTGCGGGTTTTAGCCTGAAGTGTTTTTAATGTTTGTGTAATTTCAGAAACGAGACTTTCATCATTTTCGGCCTTGGCCATGTCAAATAGTTCAAGAGAATCTGAGAGTTCTGTTTCGATATCTTTGACGGCCTTGATATTGGTATCAAGACTGTTCATCTCGCGCATAAGCGCTTGCGCCTTATCAGGATCATCCCAAAGATCAGGAGATTGCGAAAGAGCCTTTAATTCATCAAGTCTGGAAAGCGCATTTTCCCAGTCAAAGATGCCTCCTCAGAAGGGCAAGCCCTTCCTCAATGGATGTTTGTGCGGATGCAATATCTAGGCTCATATGAAATTAAGCGGCTTTGCGTGCGTTATCTTCATCCGTAGTGTCGCTCTCTTTAAAGAGAGACGCAAGGAAATTGACAGTTGCTGTTTGGAATGACTCTGTATTGTCAGCTTCTGAAACGTAAACTGTTTCAACTGACGCATCTTCACTTAGAATTGTGTCTGTGTAGATATCCATGCCTCCTGTAAGAAGAACTGGTTTACCAGAGGCAATAAAGCCATCGATGATACGCTTTGTATGTGCTGTTTTTGAAAGGCGCTCCATTGAACGTTTGTCACCAGGAACAACAAGCGCATCAAAATCATACGCCAAAATAGTGTTTAATTGTGCATCCACAGGATAAAAGCATCCCCATGCGTTCCCAGCCCAGCCATTAGCCATAGCTGTCTCCGATGAAATGACTTGTGTGACACCACCCTGTTTCAAAATCAATTTCTGTACTGTTGTAAACGCAATTTCGTCAAAGCCGTTTGCAACAAGCATGGCAACTTTAGGGGAAGATGTCTGTGTCATAAATCAAAGATCCTTTATTGTTGGTGTGATTATGTGAATTTATTTTTAGAATTAGAACATGCTGATATCAGATTAAACAAATTTTTGTCAAGCACCGATTTTGGCAAGGCTCATAAAAATGAGTGATAAGAATAACATAGCCTTTGACTTTTCTACCATCTGCTCGTAAAACAGTTGGGTGTTGCACGAATTAGGTAACACATTGATAAGATTTTATATTAAAGGAGCTCACGATAATGAGACATTTCAAACTATCTATTGCACTTGTTGCGGCTATTGCGCTTTCAGCTTGTGCCTTTGAAAGAGGGAACACACCAGTTGATGGTATTAACGACGTTCAAGCCGTTGGGAGCCCTTTCACACAGCATTTAACAGATGAGTACCGTACATATGCAAACATGGAGAGTTCAGAGGGTGATTATCCTGATTCTCTTCATTATGCACGTAAAGGTCTGGCATCCGCCGAAGGGGAAGCTGTCTTGCCTGAGCCAATCAGTGACTGGAACCTTAGACCAGAACATATTGAAGAGCTTCGCCCTGCCCGTGCGCGCTTGGTCAGTGCTTTGAACCGTGGTGGACGTGAAATCGCACCACAAATTGCGGCTGTTGCACAAGCTCGTTTTGACTGCTGGATTGAAGAGCAAGAAGAAGCGTGGGAAAGCGTTCCAGTTTGTAAGTCACAATTCATGCAGGCTATGTCAGACTTGGAAGCACGTGTAGGTGCACAGCCTCCTGTTGAGGATGTGATGATGCCGGTTACAGATATCGATATGGGCCCAAGCGGACCAATGGCAGTTGAAGATGCCAAGTATCTTGTGTTCTTTGATTTCGATAAATCAAACATTGAACAAAGTGCTGCTAATGTTCTTGATGTTGTCGCCCAAGAGGCAGCCAACCAGACACTAAATTCTGTCATGGTTGTAGGGCACACTGATACATCAGGTTCTAACAGCTACAACCAAGCTTTGGCGATGCGCCGCGCAAACAGCGCACGTGACGCGCTTATCCAACGCGGTGTGCCAGCCGAACTTATTCAGGTTGAGAGCCGTGGTGAAAGCGAGCTGATGGTGCCAACACCAGATGGTGTGCGCGAGCCAGCCAACAGACGTGTTGAAGTTTCTTTCAACTAATTCTGACTAACTATCGTGATTTTGAAAAAGCCAGTTTAATACTGGCTTTTTTTTGGTTAGGTTAATCCATATGAATGTTCGTCCCGTGTTTTTTGTGATTGGCATCTTGCTGTTTATTTTGGGCGCAAGCATGTTTATTCCTGCGTGTGTCGAAATTTACTTTAATGGCGACAATAGCGATGTGTTTTGGTCAAGCGGTTTCTTTACCTGCTTTTCAGGCGGGATGCTAGTCATAGCCACACGACAAGACAAGCCCTTTGCCATGCAAACGCGCGAAGGTTTTCTTCTGACGTCCCTGACATGGATTATTCTGTCGTCCTTTGCCGCCCTTCCCTTTTACTTTTCAGATACGGCGATGAGCCTTACCGACTCTTTATTTGAATCCGTCTCTGGCATTACAACAACCGGCTCGACCGTTATGACAACGCTTGATGACACTTCCAAGGGTATCCTCATCTGGCGGGCCTTGTTGCAGTGGTATGGCGGTATCGGGATTATTGTCACGGCGCTCTCCCTCTTTCCGTTTCTTAAGATTGGAGGGATGCAACTTTTTAAAACGGAGTCCTCTGAAAACGAGAAAGCTTTCCCGCGTGCAGCGCAACTGGCCACAAGCATTATCTCTGTCTATCTTGTTCTAACTGCCTTGTGCGTCACGGCCTATTTCCTTGCCGGTCTGTCCATGTTTGATGCGATTGCACATGCCATGACCACCATCGCAACGGGTGGGTTTTCAACACGTGATGCCTCCATTGGCGCGTTTGTTGGCACAAATGCTGATATTGTGGCTATTGTTTTCATTCTCTTAAGCGCCCTCCCCTTTGTCATGTATATGAAGGCAGTGCGCTCCTTGCCTACGCGCATCCTGAGTGACCAACAAGTTCGCGCCTTTGCCAAAACCGTTCTCATGACGACCCTGATGATGGCCATTTACCTTGTCTTTACGGGTATATTTGACCCCGTAGATGCGCTTAGAAACGCGCTCTTTCAGGTCACCGTTATTATCACAGGCACAGGATATGGTATCCATGATTACGGCACATGGGGGCCATTTCCTGTCATGCTTATATTTGCCATTATGTTTGTTGGCGGATGTTCAGGATCGACAACCTGTAGCATCAAAGTCTTCCGTTATCAGATTTTAATCGCGATGCTGAAAAACCAAATCAAACACCTTGTTCATCCATCTGGCGTTTTTCCCATTAAATATAATGGGAAGCCTGTCCCCGCGGACGTCCCCATGTCGGTGGCTGGGTTTATGTTTCTTTTCTTCCTTAGCTTTTTCATATTGGCACTGCTTCTCTTCACAACGGGGCTTGATCCTGTGACCGCCATCTCAAGTGCCGCTACTGCCATTTGTAATGTTGGCCCAGGACTGGGTGATATCGTTGGCCCTCATGGTACATTCGAGCCACTGCCCGTTATGGCAAAATGGATCATGATGGCGGGTATGCTTGTAGGGCGGCTAGAATTGCTAACCTTCTTTGTTCTGATTATTCCGCATTTCTGGAAACGCGCTTAGGAAACAGAAGATTTTACATCCCACATTTATCTGCAATGCGTTGCGCTGATTGCACAATATAAGGATCAACCCTCGCAATCATCTTCTCGGCAAGTGACATCAACGCGACCTCGCGCTCGTAAACAGTTGCCTCATTAGACAGTTTTAGATGCTTTTCAAAACCAATATACTCTTTGTAGCTTTGCTGATTAAACCCACAAGCCTGATGGGTAAGCGCCACCTTTCCACTCACATCATAGAAAGTATAGCCTGCAAATATCCTTTTGAATTTATCAGTAAAGGACATTTCTCCCTTGGCTTCATCACGCTCTGAGAGAGATACATCCTGTAACTGAACAATAAGAGGTGCTTGCGGATTTTGCGGACGATTGGCCGTTTGACCTGTAAAACGTTTTGCAAGATAGCGCTTCATAATACGCTCAACATCAATAGGAAAGCGTACCTGCTCGGCACCTTCCCTATATAGCGTTGGCGCAAAACCGACTGTTTCAGCTGAAAAACCAAGAGGCGCGTAATTGGCAAATGTCAGTCGTGGCAGGACGGTACTATTTTCAGAAGTTATCGCATTGCTTTGGCACGCCGCAATTAAAACGAGCAGCCCTAACATCACCGTCATTCGGGTGAAATTTTTAAGATTTTTTATCTGTTTCCTGAGGTGGCTCAATACGATAGATCTTGCTGCAGAATTCACATTTAATCTCGATTTTACCATCTATTGTGATGTGTTCAAGATCTTCAAGCGGTAAAGTCGCCAAAACGTTATCCAGCTTGCGTTCTGAACAGCGGCAAGTATGTATAATCGGCTCGGGCGTATAAACGCGCACACCTTCTTCATGAAACAGGCGTGTTAGAAGTGTGTTTTCATGTAACCTTGGATCGGTTAGCTCTTCATCAGTGACAGTGCCAAGAAGAATAGAGCTGCGTGACCAGTCCTCGTCACCGCTTTCTTTGACTTCCTCTTGAACAACTTTAGAATCAAGAGGCATACGCTGAATCATAATGCCACCTGCACGCCAGCTCTTGCCAAGTTTTTTAACTTTAAGCTTAAGTGTTGTTTGCAACTGTTCAGATTGCTGAAAATAATGGTCTGCTGCTTCGGACAGGCTTGCCCCTTCCAAGGAAACAATGCCTTGATAGCGGTCCATGTCACCGCCAGGGTCAACCGTAAAGGCCAAATAAGATTTTTCGCCAAAGAAATCCTTAAGCTGTGCCTTCTTATAATCAATCTCGGCAACCTTATCCGCGTCAAAGGTGGCACACGCGCGCACGCCGTTATCAGCATCAACATCTGCCACCATCATGGAGATAGGGCCGTCTCCCTGCAATTGAAGCGTAAAGACACCATCATATTTCAGGATTGAAGCCAGCAAGAGAGATAAACCTGTCAGTTCTGCAATCAGGTAATTGACCGTTTCAGGATAGCCATGCTTTTGGATGATTTCCTCAAGAACACTACCGATTTTTAGCACGCGCCCGCGAATAGACGAACTTTCAAGTTGAAAGGTCTGCACAATATTGTCGCTTGGCAAAGGAAAGTCGACAATAGTTTCTTCTGTGGGCTTCTTACTCATTTAATCAATATTCCTTACGATTTCAGCTTGTAGCCTTTAGCAAGCATTCGCAAGGCAATCAAGGATAGAAATGCATTGAAACCAACAAGGATAGCGATACTCCCCCAGATATTTGCTTCTGTAATGCCCGTTGCACCAAAGCGGAAGCCATTAATCATATAAAAGAAGGGGTTATAATGCGCTAAATCATACCAAAATCCTGGCAGGGCCTTAAGCGGATAAAATGTGCCCGACAGGAAAGTTAATGGCGTAATGATAAAGTTGGTCACCGCCGCAATATGGTCAAATTTATCTGCCCATATACCGCCAATCAGTCCCATTGTACCCAACATCATTGATCCCAGAAAACCAAATACTACAAGCGATAATATTGAATGCACGCCAAGCCCTGTAAGCGTAAAAAGTGCAACGTAACCAATCAGACCAATCAAAAGTCCGCGCGCAACCGCACCCAGAATATATCCTGCAAAAATTTCTAGCGCTGAGAGTGGTGGCATCAAAATATCAACGATATTGCCCTGCACCTTTGCTATCACCATGGATGATGACGTGTTGGCAAAGGCGTTTTGTGCCATCGCCATCACAATTAAACCTGGCGCCACAAAATCCATAAAAGGTATACCGACCACTTCACGCTCAGCACCACCAAGTGCAAGTGAAAATACTGCATAAAAAAGCACCATGGTTATAACTGGCGCAACAAGTGTCTGCGTGTAAACAGCAAGAAAACGCTTCACTTCCTTCAAGGCAAATGTCTTTAGACCCACGACATTAAACGCACCGAAGGTCCGCAATGAAAATCCACTTTCGCTATTTTGGAGGTCTGACATGATTGGCTTTCTTTCTGCTTTGTTTAGAAATTTAGATTTTTCTTTTGATATAGATATGGTTTTATACAGTTATGCAATCAACACCTCAATCCCAATCATCATCAAATAATCCCGCAGATAAATATTCTGAGGCGAGTAAAGACGGGGGATCAAAAAAACCACAGCGAAAAACGCCAAAGCCACCAAAAAAGATTTCAGAACGTTATCTTTACAATTCTGGACTTCACTACTTGAATCGTTACGCGGCAAGTCAGCATCAATTTGAAACTGTGATGCGTCGCAAAATTACACGCTCTCTCAAGCATCATAAGAATATGGCGACAGATGAGGCCGAAAAGCTTTTACAAGACACTGTTAAGAAGTTTCAGGATCTCGGCTTTATTAATGACCCCGCCTTTGCCATAGGTTACATGAATTCGCTCCATAAGCGTGGATTTTCAAAAGCCAAGATACGCGCTAAATTTGCCGCTAAAGGATTAAGCGCAGAGCTTTTTGATAAGGCCATTGATGAAAATAATATCGGATCGGACGAATTATGGGCAGCCCTCCGCTATCTACAGCGCAAACGTAAAGGCCCTTTTCGTATCAAGGATGGTGATGAAACCACATCACAAAGAGAAATGGCCGCACTGGCGCGGCAGGGCTTTTCATATGATATTGTAAAAAAGGCGCTCGAGCTGGATGAGGAAAGCGCCTTGGACATTCTTAATAAACGAGACTAAACCAGATTTTATTTAAACGTGATTTCTGTATGAACCCCGTAAAACCCTAGTACCATGTCAGGATCGCCATCGCTTGATACATCAGATGTATTAGGTTCATGAAGGTGCTTCACAGCATTCGCAAAAGGAATGCCAATTTTTGTATTAATGTCCGCCAATGACAAAGGATTTTCGAATTTAAATTCGATCGTGCCCGATTCCTCGTCCATGCTCATGTCAAAACTATCACCAAGCCTGCCAGATGCTTTAACCCACGCATCCATATTGCGACGTGCAATGTCTGCTCCGTCCTGCATAGCCTCAAAAGGAAGGCTCGACAGTTTAACGGCTGTTGCTGCTACTTCTTCTGGTGTTTTAGGAACGCCTGCACTCATCAAATCAGTCAGGCCTTTAAATAAACGCATCATGAGATCACCTCTTTATTCTTTATTATTATTTTTCGAACGTAGGATGAAATTTTGAATATGTCAATATTCTAATCTGGTAAGTAAATATCAATCAACAGGCCACCCAGATTTTCACTTTTTCCAAGTGTGATATGCCCGCCATGACCGATCAGAATATCGCGTGCAATTGTCATGCCCAGACCGACGCCACCTGTCTCGCTGTTGCGGGATTGGTCAACACGGAAAAACGGGCGAAAGACATCATCATACAATTCTTCATCAATCCCCTCACCGTCATCCTCTATAACAATGTGATAACCTTCACTTTCATCCTTATTCAGGGAAACAGAAATTATTTCACCATAGCGTGCCGCATTGCCCAGAAAGTTATGAAGCGCACGCTCCATCGCCAAAGGGCGCAAGGAATAGTAAACCGTGCCTTTAAGTGAAGATTGAAAATCAACAGGCTTAATTTTAAAGGTCTCACACACCTCTTTTAGGTAAGCAACAAGGTCAACGCGCTGCATGGATTCATCGCCCTCACCGCGCACAAATTCAAGATAGCCTTGAATCATACGCTCCATGTCCTGCACATCATGCTTCATCTCATCAACCTCCTCGGCCGCCCCCAGTAAATTAAGGCTCAGTTTGAGGCGTGTAAGTGGTGTTCGCAAATCATGTGAAATCCCCGCAAGCATGGCTGTTCTCTGTTCGACCTGACTTTGAATACGGTCCTTCATGACAAGGAAAGCGTTCGCCGCCTGACGCACTTCACGCGCACCAGAGGGTTTAAAGGCGGAAATGTCCTGCCCGCGTCCGATGCGTTCTGCGGCAACGGCAAGCTTGCGAATGGGGCGCACCTGATTACGCATAAACCAAAGCGCAATCATGCTCAGCAATAGTGAAGACACAATCATCCAAAGCAAGAAGATGTATGAAGAGGACGTAAAAATACGGCGCTCCGGGAAGGAAATAAGTAAATCCTCGTCCCCTCTATCAATGCCAACAGAAACATGATCCTCGTCACTGTTAAAGATAATTTTAAAATCATTGGGTATCCGAATTTTTAGAATGTCCGCTAGTGAATCAACAGCCCACCCCTCCCAAAAGCCATGCGTATCGTGCTTGCTTTCAAGAGCCGTATAATCGGAAATACGCGTGACGCGCATCTCATGAAAATCGCGCGCATCCTGTCTTAATTTTGTGAAATCCTCGCCACGGTCCTGCTCGGCCAGCACATAGGCAATTTCACCCGCCAAGGCCTCGGCATACCGATTGGTCATTTTCTGGAAATGGTTATCGATGAAAAAAGCGCATAAGATGATTTGCAACAGGATCAGCGGCAAAAGCACAATAAGCAAGGAGCGTCCAAAGAGTGAGCGCGGGAGTATTCTTTTAATCACGTTCATGCAAAATATATCCTTTTCCGCGCACCGTTTGCAAAAGCGTCGGGTTCTTGGGGTCGCTTTCAATTTTTCGACGCAGACGTGTCACCTGAACATCCACTGTACGGCTGTCAGGGTCTAAATCAAGAGCGTGCGATAAATCATAACGTGAGACCGTTTGACCGCGCTTGCGCAAAAGGACCTGCAACAGACGTGACTCTACATCCGTAAGGGGGGTAACCTTGCCTGTTTCAACCTCATTTAACTGGTTTGTTTTTACATTAAGCTGGTTTCTTCCAATAAGAATATCATCACCTGCCCCTGACATGTTTAAACCATGGCGCTTTAGAAGAGCTTCAATGCGCAAAACCAGTTCTTCGGGTTCAAAGGGCTTGGAGAGGTAGTCATCCCCGCCAGCACCGTATCCTTCGGCCTTGTCTTGCAGTTCTGATTTTGCAGTCAGGTAAATAATAGGCACGTCAGATTTCTCGCGGATATTTTTACCCAACGTAAAACCATCATCACCCGGCATCATCACATCCAGAATAAGCAAGTCGTAAATAAAATCACGCAATGTGGTTAGCGCATGACGCGCATGTTCGGCCGTTGAGACAATATAGCCCTTGTCCCGCAGAAACCGCGAGAGTAGTTTTCTGATACGCTCATCATCATCAACTACAAGAATATGTGTTTTATTTTCAAGATGTTCCATTGTAATCTATCTTAGCCGAGGTCACGGCACACATGAAGTAAAAAGAGGATTTCCCCACATGCGTTTACCCGATAATGTTTCAAGCTCTTATATCTGGATGAATGGGAAGGTTATTCCATGGACTGAGGCTAACATTCACATCATAACACACGGGCTACATTACGCCTCTTGTGTGTTCGAAGGCGAGCGCGTTTATAACGGCCAGATTTTTAAAAGTGAGCAACATACGCAGCGTCTGCATCACTCCGCCAATCTGATTGATATGCAGATGCCTTATTCAGTTGCGGACATTGAGGCCGCTAAACATGACTTGCTTGAGAAAAATGGGCTGACCAATGCCTATATCCGCGTTTTTGCATGGCGCGGCGGCGAGGTCATGGGCATAAGTGCCAAGGGTGCGACAACATCTGTTGCTATTACCATGTGGGAATGGCCAAGCTATTTCCCGCCTGAACTGCGTGAAACGGGCATATCTTTAGAAACGTCTAAATGGCGCAAACCTTCCCCTGAAACTGCCCCCTCACACAGCAAGGCCGCTGCCCTTTATGCAATTGGGACAATGGCCAAGGACAAGGCTGGCGCAAATGGTTATCACGATGCGCTGATGCTGGATTATCGTGGATATGTTGCTGAGGCTTCAGGCGCAAATATCTTCATGGTGAAGGATGGCGAACTTTACACACCCACACCCGATTGCTTTTTGAACGGGATTACGCGCCAAACAATTATTGAACTTGCCAAGGAAAATAACGTTGACGTTCTCGAAAAGCATATTATGCCAGACGAGCTGATGCAGGCGGATGAGGTTTTTGTCACAGGCACAGCTGCCGAAGTCACCGCCGTTGGAAAAATAGATGAGAAAGCCTTTAAGGTTGGTCCAGTGACACGAAAGTTGCGCGATGCTTACACTGAATTGGTTAATGGAAATGACCGCATTTATAGCACAGGAATGTAAAAGCTATATTTAATTATTGAAGCGGAAGTGGAGTACATCGCCGTCTTTCACAACGTATTCCTTGCCCTCGGCACGCATTTTGCCTGCGTCCTTAGCCCCTGTCTCCCCATTAAACTCAATATAATCAGGATAAGCAATTGTCTCAGCACGGATGAACCCCTTTTCAAAGTCCGTATGAATAACACCTGCCGCTTGCGGGGCCTTGTCACCAATGCGAATGGTCCAGGCACGTGTTTCCTTTGGCCCTGCTGTGAAATAGGTTTGCAAATTAAGCAGTTTATACCCTGCGCGGATAATCTTGTTCAGACCCGCCTCTTCAAGACCCAATGACTCCAAAAACTCAGCCTTGTCCTCTTCGCTTTCCATCTGGGCAATTTCGGACTCAATGGCCGCAGAAATAATAATCATTTCCGCGCCCTGATCGGCGGCCATGTTGGCCACGGCCTGTGTATGTGCATTGCCTGTTGCTGCATCTTCCTCGGCGACGTTGCAGACATACAAAATAGGCTTACCAGTCAAAAGCTGGAGTGTTTTTGTATAAGGCCTTTCTTCCTTGGAAATCTCAACAGAGCGGGCTGGCTTCCCCTCCTCAAGGGCGGCCACCATGCGCTTCATGATGTCCAACTGCGCAACTGTTTCCTTATCACCTGATTTGGCCTTACGCGACATATTATCAACTTGCTTGGTCAGGCTTTCCAAATCAGCCAGCATCAATTCTGTTTCAATCGTGTCAGCATCACGAACTGGATCGACCGAGCCATCAACATGCGTAATATCGCCATCTTCAAAACAGCGCAGAACATGGATAATGGCGTGTGTCTCGCGAATATTGGCTAGAAACTGGTTACCCAATCCTTCGCCCTTACTTGCACCACGCACAAGTCCTGCAATATCAACAAATTCAAGCTGAGCTGGGATAACCTTTTGGGAATTGGCAATTTTGGCAATGGTATCAATGCGCGCATCTGGCACAGCAACCTTACCAATATTAGGCTCAATTGTGCAAAATGGAAAATTGGCCGCTTGTGCCGCTGCCGTTTGCGTTAGTGCATTAAACAAGGTTGATTTTCCAACATTTGGCAAACCAACAATCCCACAATTAAAACCCATAATTTATTCCTTCTCGCTTTTTACGACATGAGCAATATCATGTGCGACCTTGCTCATAAAGTCACTTTCATTTCCATTCACAAGTAAACCAATATGCTTACCGACCGCATATTGCAATTCCTCGACCCAAGGCTGTTCAGCCTTTGCAAAATCATTCAGCACATAAGTTTTAACGCGTTTCTTGTCACCCGGATGGCCAATCCCCAGACGCACGCGTTTATAATCACGCGACCCTAAATGCGCCTCAATCGATCGCAGACCATTATGCCCTGCATGGCCACCGCCCTCTTTGACACGCATTTTGCCAGGCTCTAGATCTAACTCATCATGAAAAACAACAATCTGTTCAGGCTCTAGCTTAAAAAACTTACGTGCTGCACCAACCGATTGACCAGATTCATTCATGTAGGTCATGGGTTTGAGAAGCCCGATTTTCTTGCCATTAATCACGACATCCACATAAAGCCCGTTAAATTTTTTGCGGAAGGATGTATTCGGCACAGAAGAGGCAATCGCATCCACAACCATAAAGCCAATATTATGGCGATTGGCTTCATATTGTGCACCAGGATTTCCAAGACCGACATAAAGCTGCACAAGCGCTGTTTCCTTCTGTGGTTTAAAAATTTCTTTCAGATAAGAAATAAGGGACATAAACACCTTATGCCCCTTGTTTCAAATTTTGTAAAGTCAGTGTCATAAATGACAATCAAAGACTGTGAATTACGCGTCGCCTTCGGCTTTTTCAGCATCACCTTCTGATGCGCCTTCTTCACCTTCAGCAGCTTCGCCTTCTTCACCTTCAACCACTTCACCTTCTTCGCCTTCAGCTTCGTCATCCTCTTCAATTTCAGGAATTTTCGGAGCCGCAATTGTTGCGATAGTGAAGTCACGATCTGTAATTGTTGGCTGAGTACCTTCAGGCAGTTTTGCATCTGACATTTTGATAGCATCGCCGATGTTTAGTCCTGTAAGGTCAAGCTCAAGAGACTCAGGAATGTTTGTCGCACTACAAAGTAGTTCAACTGTGTAACGCACAATGTTGATGATACCTTTTTCATCTCTGATTCCAGGCGCTGCGTCTTCATTAACGAAATGCACAGGAATATCGACGGCGATTTTTGTTTTAGGTGTCACACGTAAGAAATCAACGTGAATAACACGATCTGTAACAGGGTGACGTTGAACATCACGCGCAAGAACAAGATGCTCTTTGCCATCCAGAGACAATTCACACAAATTCGTGAAAATGCTTCCTGTATTGTATTCTTTTGTAATTTCCTTCTCAGTCAAAGATAGCAAGATAGGGTCCTTGTTATCTCCATAAATAACTGATGGAACTAGGTTGTCTCTACGCAATGCACGAGCGGTTCCCTTACCGGCTTTATCGCGAGGTTGCGCATCCAATTTAAATCTATTTTTAGCCATTGGCTGTCTCCTCATGGGTTAAATTACCGGCCTCCAGGGTGCCGGGTCGCATTTAATTAACCAGAGATACCCATGAAATCAAGGGAAATCGACATTAAAGTCTCATTTTTATGATACGTCACTGCGAGGACTGAAAGGACGCGGCAGTCTATGAATTTTATGGATTGTTGTGGATTGGATTGCTTCGCTTAAGCTCGCAATGACAGTAGCTTAGCCCAAAATGGCTGAAACAGACCTGTCTTCGGCAATACGGCGAATAGCCTCACCCAAAAGTGGCGCAACGGAGAGTTGCTCGATGTTATGCGCAACGCGCACAGCTTCTGTGGCTGCAATAGAATCTGTAATTACAAGGGATTTCATAGGCGAGGCCGTAATACGCGCAACAGCACCACCCGAAAGCACACCATGGACAACATAGGCATGTACCTCTTTCGCCCCCTGATCCATGAGAGCTTGCGCGGCATTACACAGCGTGCCCCCACTATCAACAATGTCGTCAACCAGAACACAAACGCGGTCTTTGACGTCCCCTATAATATTCATGACCTCCGATACCCCCGCCTTCTCACGGCGTTTATCGATAATCGCCAAATCTGCGTTGACCTTGGCGGCCAAAGCACGCGCACGCACAACACCACCCACATCAGGGGAAACCATAACAAGGTCCTCACCTTCAAAGCGTCTTTTGAACTCGGGTAAATAAACAGGCGCAATAATCAAATTGTCCGTTGGGACATCAAAAAACCCTTGAATCTGTCCTGCGTGGAGTTCAAGGGTTAATACGCGATTGGCGCCTGCGGTTGTAATCAAATTGGCAACAAGTTTTGCCGAAATAGGCGTTCTTGGCCCTGTCTTCCTGTCCTGTCGGGCATATCCGAAATAAGGAATAACCGCTGTAATCCGTCTGGCCGAGCCACGGCGCAAGGCATCAATTGTGACCAACAATTCCATCAGATTGTCATTTGTCGGATAGGATGTGGATTGGATAACAAACACATCTTCACCACGTACATTTTCAAGAATTTCAGCAAAAATTTCCATGTCGGAAAAACGACGGATGGATGATTTAGCAAGGGGTGTATTAAGGTAGGCGGAAATGGCCTCTGCAAGATGACGGTTGGAGTTTCCAGCAATCAGCTTCATGTGATTAAAGTTCCTGACTAAAAGTCGTTCGTTTTTTTGCTTGAAAGGACTTAAACAAATCTGAACCAGAATTGCAATGCATGAAGACTTAAAATTTTGAAGTTATTCGCCTCTAATCATAATCGTTGCAATTTGACGCCCGTAATCAGGTTCGCCTCTATGCACACGGCGGCGGTTTGAAAAATAATTTTTCTCATCAGAAAGTGTATCAATATCAGATAGGATAATATTCTTAACACCTGTCTTTTGCAGCTGGAACGCATTAAAGCCAGGCAAATCAAAAAAGAGTTTATCCTCAGCGCGCCCTTCGCTAAAAAACTGTATCGCCTCTTTATCCTCTTCAAGGAAGGGGCTTTCAAAACCTTTGGACACCTCATATGAGGCCTTCGTAATTGTTGGGCCAACGATGGCCTGAATAGTTTCCAATATCGCACCATGTTCAAGCATCACTTTAACTGTAGCTTGCAAAACACCGCCAAGCGCACCTTTCCATCCTGCATGCGCCGCCCCTATCAGTGCCTCGCCATTGTCTTTTACGCCTGTAAAAAGCACAGGTGCACAATCGGCTGTCAGAATACCAAGCACGATGTTGGGTTTATCCGTGACAAGCGCATCACCTTGGGGGATTTTATCCTGTGGTGCATCTATGAAAGTACAAATGGCACTATGTATTTGATAAGTTTTTTGAAGATGCGTCCCGCCCATATCCTCAACAACAAGACGGCAATTTTCGCGCACATTTTCTGGTGCATCATCCGAGCCTGCTGCGCAATTAAGACTATCATAAATACCTGTGCTCACTCCGCCCTGTCGACCATAAAATCTGTAAACCACATTCTCAGGTGCTCGATTACTAAATACAGGATGTATGTAATAAGGGCGTTGCGACATCTTTAAAAGCCTGCTGGATTAAGTGTTACATTTTCTGCATGAACAAGTGCCATAACCTTAAATAAATCTCCCATTTCATCTTTATCACATAGACGCTTTAATGCCTTTTTCAATTCTTCTTTCTGACGAGAGGTGGCGTTCTGCGATAACTGTTGTGCGCGTAATTCAATACCAAGATGCTGAAGAAATTGTCCTTGAGTGCTCAAATGGCTTTGCAATTGCACAACATCGCATAACGCCTTGAAATCAACATGGGATGTTAAGTCTGCCTCTCCACATGATGAGAGAACATCAACATGCTTATGCTCTTTAACGGCTTGAAATGTATCCCCATGACCGCTGATAAATCCGTAATCAATGAAGATGCTCGCCCCACCTGATGCTTGTAACTGCATATCAGCTTGCCTTACAATCTCCTCACGCAAAGGTGCGTGTTCAAAAACAGCCCCTGACGACACACCTGCAGGAAAAAAAGGGGGTTCTGCAACGGGCACTAAGCCCCATGAAAACGCGCCCGCATCATCAAGTCCAATGACGCGCTCTGCCCATCCACTCTCGGTACGTTGAAATTGTTTAAATGGTAGCGCGTCCAAAAATTCATTTCCGATGATAAAAGTTGGCACATCACTTTCGAAACCCTCTTCTAAGGTATTTATCCAACTCACATGGGGGTGTTTAATCTTTCTTTTTTGTTCTTGAATAAGGGCCTCGTTGACTTCCACAAACTTAATATGAAGAGCGTCATAGAAGCCTTTGACATGTTGAGTGCCACGCAAAAAATCGACCATCAAAGTGCCGCGCCCTGGGCCACATTCTATCAGAGACACATGTTGTGGTGCGCCCATCTGCATCCAGATATCAGCAAACCAGAGACCAATCATCTCTCCAAAAAGCTGGGAAATTTCAGGGGCGGTGATAAAATCACCCTGTGTTCCAAGTGGGTTTTTTTGGGTGTAATAGCCATACTCAGGATGTGTCATACACAAGGTCATATAGCGCGATACTGACATCGGCCCGTTTGCTCGAATTTCTGCTTTAATAATATCGGTTAACGCTGTTGTCATGGCGCGCGTTTTGTCACACCAATTTTCATCAGAATAACAAGAAGACATCCACCAAGGACCATGGCAAGTGACAGCAGTTGCCCCATGCTTAAGCCCCCAATCAGGAAACCAATTTGTGCGTCTGGCTGCCTAAAAAACTCAACAATAAAACGAAACGTTGCGTACCCAATAAGGAAGATTGCAGACAAAATTCCTGGACGTTCCCTGACCGCTTGAAAGCGCGAGGTAATGAACAAAATGGTGAATAATACAAGCCCTTCCAGAACAGCTTCATAGAGCTGGCTTGGATGGCGTGGCTCTGATCCCGCGTGTGGGAAGACCATCGCCCAAGGCACATTTTCAGTGCTTGTCACGACACGCCCGTAAAGCTCGCCATTGACAAAATTGGCAACCCTCCCAAAGAAAAAACCCATGGGCGCTGCACATGAAGCAATGTCAGCAAGTCGGAACATATTTATCTTGTTTTTGAGTGCAAAAATGATGATGGCGCATACCAAACCAACAACGCCTCCATGAAAGGACATGCCCCCATTCCAGAGCTTAAGCGCCTCAAGCGGATTATCACTATAAAAAGGAAGGTTATAAAACAGGACGTAACCCAAACGGCCACCGATCAGCACACCCAGAATGGCCCAGCTGATGAAATCATCAATATCATCTTTGTTGGGGCGCACGCCGACATATTTCGCACTTAAGAAACGAGCATAGCCCCACGCAAAAAGGAAGCCCGCCAGATAAGCAATTGCATACCAGTAAATTTGGAGAGGCCCTATGGAAAGAGCAACAGGATCTATATTCGGGTAAGTCAACATGAGCTATCAATAGCGTGATGCCACTGTGCTGGCAAGCTTCCTTCGTCAGTTCCCACTAAAAATTTTTCTTATCCACATCAAAGGGCAAAGTCACACCACCCAATTCTTGCCGACTCAGAAAATCACGCGTAACAAGAGAACTCTAATTTTCATTACATCTTTCCATTGAGGAGGTCATACATGTTCAAAAAAGGTTCAAAGTTTATGGATGATTTGGCACGCATGGCCGGTGGCACAGCGGGGCTTTTTAATTCCTTCAGAAAAGAAATTCAGGAAGATGTGAAAGAGCGTGTTGATATGATGGTTGACCGCCTTGACCTTGTCCCACGCCAAGATTTGGAAAAGCTTGAAAAGCGTGTTGCCAAGCTAGAAGAAAAAACAGGCGTTGCGAAAAAGCCGGCAGCAACAAAAGCCGCACCCAAGAAAACGACCACTAAGAAAAAGACAGCCACTAAAAAAACAACTGCTAAAAAGAGCACTGCGAAAAAATGAACGACAACTTTGCACATAACCCACTTGAGTCCGCAGAAAAATTTCTCAATGATCAGAACTGGGATTTTCAGCGCCTGAATGAAGATCAGCTTTATTTAACTGTCGAGGGTGATCGTGGACTGTACCGCATTCTCTTTATTTGGGATGTTGATAATCATGCGCTTCAATATTGTTGTGAACTCGATATCAATCTGGACGAAGAACGCAAAGAATTTGCCCACCAATTACTGGGGGAAATTAACAGTAAATTATGGCTAGGTCATTTTGATCTCTCCTCTGATCCCGCCAACACAACATGTTCACCTTGTTTTCGTTACACCAGCCTGATGCCTGGTGGTATTAAAGAGCAAGGCTATACCTTTATGAAGGAACTCTTCAGCTACACACTCACAGAGTGCGAGCGCCTGCATGAAGCCATGATGATGCTTGACGATGGCACTGGCCATGCACATTCAGATAAAATGAAACTGATGATGGCAGATGCCGTTGGCAGTTGCTAAGCCAGCTCCATGTCTCAAAAATTACTTTGTGTTGGATGCGGAGAGATGGGAACAGCCATTCTCTCACAAGTCCCAAACGGGCATTTTGAGATTACGGTTTGCAAACCAACGCCCCCCTCCTCCGAATTAAAAGCGCTTATTCACCGTCATATTACTGACCACGCCAACGCACAAGACAGCTATGACGTTGTCTTTTTAGGGATTAAGCCACAGCAATTTGACGAGGTGAGCACATGGCTTCCCGAGATTGTATCTGATAACTGCCTTATTGTATCCATTATGGCGGGCGTGCCCCTCCACAAGCTTAAAGCAAGATTAAATTCTGAAAATCCTATTGTGCGCGCCATGCCCAATCTGGCGATTGCAACAGGTGACAGTCTAACGGGTTTATTTACAACAGATACATTGTCCCAAAATGATAAAAATAATGTGGCAGCCCTCTTTGGAAAAGATGCGCGACAACTCTGGCTTAAAGATGAAAATGCCATTGATGCTTATACTGCGCTTCACGGGAGTGGACTTGCTTATTACTTCCTGACTATTGAAAGCCTTGCCGCAGCAGGTCATCATTTAGGCTTCACAGAGGATGAAGCACAAAAGATAGCCAAGCAAACATGTAAAGATGCAGCACAGCTTCTCCTGGCAAACCCCAAACTAAATGCCATGGCGATGCGTCAAAAGGTGACATCCAAAGGTGGCACAACCGAAGCAGCACTTGATGTTCTGCTTGGACAACTCCCTCCACTTTACAACGAGGCTGTCAAGACAGCCTACAAACGTGCGCAAGAGCTAAAAGCTAGCTAAATACAATAAACATGTCATTGCGAGGACTGAAAGGACGACGCAATCTATGGATTGCCACACTCGCCTTGCTCGTTCGCAATGACATCTTTCACACTGCAAATTTATTGAGTTATATTAGGCTTTTAAATTAGCTGCTTGAAATCGTTTTATATTTTATTTTCGATACGGACGTTTCAGCTTCGCGCATGTAGACAGGCTTGAGCGCAGAGGGTGCAAATCCCTTTTCGGTTTCCAACGCATTAGCAAGAAGCCCGCGTAAAATCGTCTCACTATCAAATGGTTCGACACTCTCAATATCCCCATTGCTGATTAGGAACATATTTTTCGACTGGGCAAGAACGTCGTCGGCTTCAAGAATAGACCCTTCCGAAAATCCATTATCAGGATGATAGATTTTGAAAAAGAAATCACCACGCTTTGTGTCAATGGCTATTGCACAAGACTTATCAAATCCATTTGCCGCAACAACACATTCAAAGTCATTATATCCAACCGTTTCCACATCAAGTGAGAGCGCCAACCCCTGTGCCGCCGACAAGCCAATGCGTGTGCCTGTAAAACTGCCCGGGCCTGTTGATGTACAGATGAGAGTGATATCTTGAAGCGCAAGCCCACGTGCAGAGACACATTCCAATATCATTGGAACAAGACGATCAGATTGCCCCCGCCCCATGATTTCAACATGGAAGGACGCATCTTGGCTTGCCGGTTTTACAGCAACACTGCATCCGTTCAGGGTCGTATCAATACAAAGAATATCTTTATCACTTGTCATGGACAAGTTGATTACAGGATTTCGCAGGCCTCGTCAAAGTCCAAACGTGGGGCACGATCAAACAGACTTTCTGGATCACCATAACCGAGGTTGCATAAGAAATTCGCCTCCCAATTCTCGTCTGGGAAAAAGGCCTCCTTGACCTTCTGCTTATCAAAACCAGACATGGGGCCACAATCAAGTCCCAGCGCACGGGCGGCCATAATCAGGTAAGCCCCTTGAAGCGTGCCGTTGCGCATCGCCGTTTCTTTAATCAAGTCATCATTACCAACAAACCAGCTTTTCGCATCTGCATGCGGGAAAAGCTCGGGTAATTTCTCGTAAAACTCCATGTCATTGGCGATAATAGCAACAACAGGCGCCCCCATTGTTTTATCAACATTACCATCATCAAGCGCAGGTTTTAATTTCTGCTTAGCAGCATCACCCTTCACAAAGATAAGGCGTGCTGGTGAGCAGTTCGCACTTGTCGGTGCCCATTTCATTTGGCTGTAAACATCTTTAAGAAGACTGTCATCTACATCTCTCTCGAGCCAGCCATTATATGTGCGAGCATCGCCAAAAAGTTGTGAAAGTGCGTCGCCTGATATTTTTGTATTCGTCATGGAAAGTCCCCTACTAGAATTATTTTTGAACCTGACAAAAGAGTGAGTGCCGTAAAAGTTCCGCGTGATGTTAAAGAGATTCACGCACCTCTTGTACCTCGGGAATATAATGTTTCATCATATTTTCGATACCCGCCTTAAGCGTCATAGTCGAACTTGGGCACCCCGCGCATGCACCGCGCATCCGCAAGTAAAGCACGCCATCACGAAAATCATCAAATTCGATATCCCCACCATCCTGAGCAACGGCAGGGCGTACACGCTCATCCAAAAGCGCCTGTATCTGGTCGACAATTTCAGCGTCTTGCGCGGACATATCCTTGCGGGTCACCTTGACCTTATCCTGTTTGTCAAAAAAACTGTCATAAACAACAGGTTCATCAAATGTGAAATGTTGTAGTAATGCGGTTAGAATTGTTGGCTTGAGCACCGACCAATCCCATGTGTCGTCTTTGGTGACCGACACAAAGTCAGAGGCAATAAAGACATGTTTTATGCCACCCAGCGTCAGTAAGCGAAAGGCAAGTGGTGAGTAACGCTCGGCCTCATCCTCATCTGTAAACTCAGCCGTTTTGCCAGCAAGCAATGGCTTACCAGGCATAAATTTAAGCGTTTCGGGATTAGGGGTTTTTTCGGTTTCTATAAACATGTCACAGACATAGCTCGCGCACCATCTAAATTCAATATTTTAATATTGAGAGGTGTAGCGATCCGACGGGTCACGCGTTTGCACCATAGGGCCCTTTTGCATTTCCGTATTATGGCCTGTTGGCAGTTCGTGAAATTCCTTGTCAAACTCCACAGAGTTCAAAATGGATTGGAACATGTTTTGATAGTTGTTAAATGCCTCGGCACGGGCTGAACATTCATAGATAACCGCCTTATCACGGTAAAGCCCCGCCAATGCAATGGATGTCTTGTGAATACCCTTCAACGGATGATTAGACATGTATGAGGCTGTCATCAGGCTTGCAAAAGCATTGCCAAGCCCAGCGCCATTATCCAGACGGTGCATAATCACATTGTCATACGAGGCAAGATAGTCATTCCAGAAATCTTCTGAATAGGCCATTTCCTGAATAGCCGCACGATAGCGTTGTGGATAGACAAGAAAACGTCTGTCCTCGCGCACGCGGATTTTGCATTCCGCCATGTCTTTACCCGGGGCCTCCACACGCACTATCGTATCAGGATCATAGGGTGACGTTTGTGCCCATGTATCAGGATAAGTCAGCTTGATATCACTGTGCGCGTCTTTCCAGACATAGTAATCAGCCTGAGCAGTTAGCGGTGTAAAAAGAGCAAAAGCAAGAATGAAGAAGATATGTTTCATGACTGATATGATGGGTTTGTTTACCTTAAATTGCAACTATTTTGCGTGTCCCCAAAATCCCATCTGCGCATAAACATCGTTCATAATGGGGGATGCAATCGAACGTGCCTTGGCGCCACCTGCCTCCAGGATACGGTCAAGTTCACCCACATCAGACAAGAGTTCATTCATACGGGAGTTAATCGGATCCAGTTTAGAAACCGCCAAATCGGCCAAAGCTGGCTTAAATTTCGAAAATTCCTGACCGCCATATTCTTCCAATACATCAGCCACACTTTGGTCATTAAGCGCAGCATAGATAGAAATAAGATTGCGCGCCTCGGCACGGTCGCCAAAATCTTTCTCATCATTTGGAAGCGGGTCAGGGTCGGTCTTTGCCTTGCGGATTTTCTTGGCAATCGTATCCGCATCATCGGTGAAGTTAATGCGTGAGAGGTCGGACGCATCGGATTTTGACATCTTTGATGTTCCATCACGCAAAGACATGACGCGTGTGCCCTCGCCCAATATCAGACTTTCGGGTAACGGGAAAAAATCATCTTCAAAGCGATGATTAAAGGTGGCGGCAATATCACGCGCAAGTTCCAGATGCTGGCGCTGATCATCACCTACGGGTACATGGGTTGCCTTGTAAATCAGAATGTCTGCCGCCATCAAAACAGGGTAGGCATATAATCCTAGCCCTGCCTTTTCAGCATTTTTACCAGCCTTATCCTTAAACTGTGTCATACGGTTTAATTTGCCCACTTGCGTCATTGTTGAGAGCGCCCACATAAGTTGTGAATGCTCGGGCACAGAGCTCTGCACGAAAATGGTCGAACGCTTTGGATCAATCCCAGCGGCAATATAGGCCGCGGCAATCTCGCGCGTGGATTGTTTCAACTTGGCAGGATCTTGGGGAACGGTGACTGCGTGCAGGTCCACAACACAGTAAAGACACTCTGCATCTTCCTCTTGAATCTTCACCCAGTTCTTAAGCGCACCAAGATAATTTCCAAGATGAAGGTTATTTGTCGGCTGCATGCCTGAGAGAATGCGTTTGGTCGTCATGTGTTCGTCCGTTTATTTGCGTTTCAATAACAATTTAATGTCTTTGGCCTTTATAACGCCTGAGCCAAGGATAACAAGTGCGTAAGTGCAAAATCCAGCGCCAATTAAGATTATCAAATCAATAAATTTAGTTGCTTTACCCATATCAGGCAGGCTCACAAATCTATCAACACCATAAAGGACAGCGGCCATTGCCAGTGTTGCCCCCGTAGTTTTAAGCGCCCCTTTGATAAAGCGCATATCATAACGTGTGTAATCTTCCCCCCGCAGGTAAAAGGCGAGAAGCGCAATTTGTATCCATGCGACGCTTCCTGTGGCAAAGGCAATACCAGCGACACCAATTATGCGTGACAGGGTAAAGGCCAGTGCAATATTTAAAAGTGTAATAAAGATCGAGATTTTCACAGGAGTAGCCGTATTTTCCTTGGCCCAAAACGCCGTATTAAAGGTCTTAGACAGTACGTAGGGCGGCAAGCCAATGGCATAGCCCATAAGCACCAGCGCCGTCACACGTGTATCCTCGCTTGTAAACTCACCACGCTCAAACAATGTCTCAATCAAGGCTGTTGGAATAATAAACAAGGCCACCGCCGCGGGAAGTGCAAGCAAAAGGCTATATTCCAGCGCGCGATTAAATAGATTTTTAGAATTCTCATGCGTCCCAGCCGCCAATGATTTGGAAAGCATGGGGAGAAGCGCCGTCCCAATAGCAATACCAACCACACCCAAAGGTAACTGGTTCAGGCGGTCAGCATAATAAAGATAGGAAATCGCGCCCGCTGGCAAAAGCGAGGCAATAATCATATCAGCAAAAAGATTGATATGCATAACACCCGCACCCAATACACCCGGCCCCATCAGCTTGAAGAGCTTCTTGATACGTGGTGTGAATGCGGGACGTTCAAAATGAAACTTGATTTTATAACGTCCGAAAAAGGCCCAGACGAACATAAGCTGCAAAAAACCAGAGATCGAAATCCCCCACGCCATGGCATAGCCGATATTGATATTCATCCAGCTGCCGATAAGAATGGCGGCAATAATTGCCAAATTGAACAAGACTGGCGTCACTGCAAAGGGCGCAAAGCGATTATGGGCGTTGAGCATACCGCCAAGAAGTGCGGTCAGCGATATAAAGAACAGATACGGGAATGTAATACGTGCAAGCTCCACTGACAAAGGAAAACGTACCGCATCATCCTGAAATCCAGGCGCAATCAACGAAATCACCACAGGCATAAAAATCATGAAAAGTGCAGAAAAGAAAACCAGCCCAATACTCATGATGGAGGCCGAGCGCCCTGCAAATTGTGTGGCCTTCTCTTCTCCTTCCTCCTCAAGCGTGCGCGTGTAAAGCGGCACAAATGAGACACTAAAGGCACCTTCGGCGGTGACACGGCGGAACAGGTTGGGCAACTTTAACGCCACAAAGAAGGCATCAGCCACGGGCCCTGCCCCCAGAAAGGCGGCCGTTAACACATCACGGGCAAAGCCCGCAATACGGCTTAAAAATGTGAGTGAGGCAACAGTTGCCATAGCGTGAAATAATTTCATATGTTATGTGATAGCATGCACAGCTTAAATGCACTAGAGAATGGAATGACGTACCCCCATGAAAAATCCTGAAAAAGAATGGTTTGGTAATGAACGTGTCAGCGCATCCGAAAAGACACAAAAAGTCTTGGGTGTGTTTGAAAGTGTGGCCTCGCGCTATGACATTATGAACGACCTGATGTCAGGCGGCGTACATCGCCTGTGGAAAGACCGCCTTATCCGCATGATCCGCCCGAAGGCGCATGAGCGTTTTCTGGATGTGGCTGGGGGCACTGGTGACATTGCCTTTCGATTGAAAGATGCGACCACCCCCGAAACAGAAATTACGATTTCTGACATTAACCCAGAAATGCTAGCCGAAGGGCAACGCCGCGCTATTGACAAAGGCTATCACGGGCAATTTGACTGGGTTGAGGCCAACGCTGAAAAGCTTCCCTTTAAAGCCAACAGCTTTGATGTTTATACAATCGCCTTTGGACTGCGCAATGTCACACATATAGATAAGGCGTTAGCAGACGCATATCGCGTACTCAAACCTGGCGGACGATTCTTCTGTCTTGAGTTCTCACACGTAAAAGACCCCTTTCTTGCCAAAGTCTATGACATTTATTCAGAGAAGGTTATCCCACGCATTGGTAAGGTTGTCGCCAAAGATGCAGACAGCTATCAATACCTTGTCGAAAGCATTCGCAAGTTCCCTAGACCCAAGGATTTAGCCACTCGCATGGAACAAGTTGGTTTCGAGAACGTTAGTTACAAGGCAATGTCATTGGGCATTGTATGCGTACATATAGGTTATAAATTTTAATTTCTGACTAATCGTAATTTATCTTGCATTATGTCATATAAATCGTTATAACCTTTTTACTTTCAATATGTACTAAATGTGTATAAAAGAAGAAAAAGTTTAAACCTAAGAGGAGTGAAACACATGAATAAATCAACACTTACAGCTATCTCAGCTGCTGTTATCGTCGCAATTGCTGCTATCGGTTACTTCAGCAGTGATGAAAGCGCACAATACGGCCAGCTAGCTCCTGCTGCTGGTGAGATGGAAGCTGAAATGTCAGCTGAAACTCAAGAGCTACAAAACGAAGCTGCTGAAGCTTGGAATGAAGCTGAAGAAGCAACAATGGAAGCTGCTGAAGCAACAGGCGAAGCTGCTGTTGAAGCTAGAGAAGAAGCTAACGAAGCAATTGAAGAAGCTCAAGAAGCAACAGCTGAAGCTGAAGCAGAAATGCAAGCTGAAACTGAAGCAGAAACTTCAATGGAAGAAACAGAGCAAGCATCAGGCGAAGCTTCAATGGAAACAGAAACAGAAACAGAAACATCAACTGAATACTAAGTTTCTGAAACTGATATAATTTTAAAACAGCCTTGCCATATCGCAGGGCTGTTTTTTTATGTATTGGTTTTTGGGGGCTTTCTGGGCTATATAGTCAGACATGTTACAAGATAAAACAGTTTTACTGATTATCAGTGGCGGGATTGCCGCCTATAAATCGCTTGAACTCATCCGTCTTCTGCGTAAAGAAGGTGCCAACGTGCGTCCTATCCTGACCAATGGTGGAGCACAGTTTATTACCCCCTTAAGCGTAGCCTCATTAGCCGAACACGAGGTTTACACAGATCTCTGGTCACTTAAGGATGAAACCGAAATGGGGCATATCCGCTTAAGCCGTGAAGCCGACCTTGTTGTGATTGCACCAGCATCTGCTGATCTAATGGCCAAAATGGCGCAAGGGATTGCCAACGATCTAGCCTCAACCTGTCTAGCAGCCAACAATAAACCTGTTCTAATTGCGCCTGCGATGAATCAGGAAATGTGGGCCAACCCCGCCAATCAGGATAATTTGGAAACACTGCGTAACCGCGGGTATATGATATGTGGCCCTGCCGATGGTGAAATGGCGTGCGGTGAAACAGGCACAGGACGTATGATGGAGGCCACGCATATTCTTGCCGATATCAAATCGTTTTTCGCATATCAAAAGGCGCTCTCTGGTAAACGCGTTATTGTCACAAGCGGCCCTACCTATGAGCCGATTGACCCTGTGCGCTTCATTGGCAATCGCTCCTCTGGTAAGCAAGGTTTTGCCATTGCACAAGCCCTTATGCAGGCGGGCGCTGAGGTGCATTTGATTTCAGGCCCTGTATCAGTAAAGCCGCCTAAATGCACTACTTTTACGAGCGTGGAAACCGCAATTCAAATGGCTGAGGCTGTTGAGAACGCCCTACCTGCAGATATCTTTATTAGTGTTGCCGCCGTTTCAGACTGGCGCGCAGAAACGCAATCCTCGCAAAAGATTAAAAAGGATGGCTCACAGAAGATGCAGCTTAAACTTGCTGAAAATCCTGATATCTTGCGCAGTGTCGCCACACATGCACAAAAGCGCCCTACCCTCGTCATTGGCTTTGCCGCCGAAACGCAAAATGCAGTTGAAAATGCGCAAGCCAAGCGCACCAAGAAGGCATGCGATTGGATACTGGCCAATGATGTCACCGAGAATAATTTTGGTGGGGACAATAACCACATTCATTTTATCACAAGCGATAACTCTATATCCGATTGGGGACAGATGGGGAAAAAAGATATCGCACAGCGCCTTGTTGGGGCTATAATTGAATTCTGTAAAAAAGGAGAGAGTAAACATGACACAAGCACAGCAGAAAATCGTATCGCAAAGTAATACGAACGAGACACAAACAGCTGTTCGCATTAAAAAACTGGAACATGGCAAAACAATGGATTTGCCAGCCTATGCCACAAAGCAATCTGCAGGCATGGATTTGATGGCCGCCATTGACGAGGCCGTTGTGATTGAGCCGGGCGAGCGTATGATTATTCCAACAGGGATTGCCATTGGTTTGCCTGATGGATTTGAGGCACAAATTCGTCCACGTTCAGGACTGGCTGCGAAATATGGTCTGACTGTTCTTAATACACCTGGCACCATTGATGCCGATTATCGGGGCGAGATTAAGGTGATATTGGTGAATTTAAGCCAAGAAGCCTACACAGTTGAGAAACACGCACGTATTGCCCAGATGGTTATTGCACGTTATGAACATGTGCATCTGACACATGTTGATTCCCTTGAGGACACAGAACGTGGCTCTGGTGGATTTGGATCAACTGGCGTTTAGTCACTTTTTTCATTATTCATATTAGATTTATCTTTACATCATATGTAAATATTGATAGCTCTATGTAAATTATGTATAGAACAGGGCGATATTCAGAGGGCGATCTATCAAAAATCTTTCAAGCAGTCACAAAGCTTGAGGAATTTTTTGATCCTATTTTCTTTGTCAACAGAGGACGCGTGCACAGCGATGGCACAGTTCTGGCGACGTCTTCATATAACAATGAAGGACGCCAGCTTATTGCCAGAGACTTCAACAAACTTGAGGCTTCTCTTAAACGCGTGCGCGGTTTGTTAGCGCTTAATGACAATGAGAATGAAGAAGGAACCCATCCACATGATATGCTCCTTGCCCTTTCTGATTTAACAAACTGCTTAGAAGGCTTTACTGACCCCCACCATCAAAAAGGCGGCGCAGGTTTTAGGTTTGAATCTGGATTTAGAATTTTGGCAAATTCAATCACAAACGATAGAAGACGTGAGACTCTTAAGAAAACTTATAGAGGTGGCATTCCAGATTTCTTTGAAACTGATAAGGTAAATCTGACAATTGCTTATATTAACTGGCTCAAAGATAATATTAAGCGTGCACAACGCATCACACGAGATGAAATTCAGCAATTACGAGGACATCACCAAGTGCTTGCAGACATCATTCACAAGGATGTGAATTTCGAAAGAGTTGTGAGCAAACAGGAAGTCTCCCTTCCATAAGCCCCTCCTCTTTTTGTAGAGTTGGGTATGTCACAAAACACTGCCGTGAAATCAGCCGAGGATTACATTGCCGATGGTCATACGCCCATGATGGCGCAATACCATATGCTCAAAGACGCCTATCCGGATTGCCTTTTATTTTACCGTATGGGTGATTTTTATGAGCTGTTTTATGAAGATGCAGAGATTGCGTCCCAAGTGCTTGATATTACACTCACCAAACGCGGCAAAACACAAGGCACAGATATTCCCATGTGCGGTGTCCCCCACCATTCACACGAACCCTATCTGGCCAAACTGATTAAGGCAGGCCACAAGGTTGCCCTGTGCGAGCAAACAGAAACGCCTGCCGAGGCCAAGGAACGGAGTGGCTCTAAGGCACTTGTGAAGCGCGATATTGTACGCGTCATCACCGCAGGAACATTGTTGGAAGATAATCTCCTTGATGCGAAATCCAATAACTTTATCGCCGCCCTTGCCATTGTAAATGGTCAATATGGAGTCTCATGGCTGGATATTTCAACAGGTGCCTTTTATGTGCAGGCCACAAAGCCTGATAATTTAGCTAATCTTCTGGACCGCATCGCACCAAGCGAACTTGTCTGCCCTTCTTCCTTTGCGCAACATCTCTCACAAAAAGTGCCTGATGCCCGTTTTGAGATTACATTGCAATCAGCAAGCCTGTTTGATGCACAAAATGCGCAACAACGCCTGCAAAACCTCTTTGGTGTGAAAACACTGGAGGGCTATGGTGCGTTTAGTCGCGCCGAAGTCACCGCCGCAGGTGTGTTGGTTGATTATGTGGCGCGCACGCAAGTTGGGCAATTACCCTATTTGCAAACACCCCAACAAATGACCTCCAATATGGTCCTTGAGATTGATGGAGCCACGCGGCGTAATCTTGAGTTGACCCATACGCTTAATGGAGAGCGTAAAGGCTCGCTTCTTTGGGCGATTGATCGGACCGTCACACCCGCAGGCACACGTCTTTTAAGTGAACGTTTGGCCACCCCTTTAATGGTGAAGAAACAAATTGAAGCGCGTTTGAGCGATATTGATTTCTTTGTAGGACATTCGAAACTGCGCGGTGACGTGCGTGGTTTCCTGAAATCTATTCCCGACCTTGAACGGACACAAGCGCGCGTGCACTTAAACCGTGCCACACCACGCGACCTGCGTGCCATTGCAGACGGGTTGTTGCGTTGCGAGGATTTAAGTGGAGCGCTCTCCTCTCTTGAAAAAGACGTGCTTTCAGCGTTACGTGCGGACATCACCCTTTCAAAAGCACTCAAAGAGCTTGGGGATATACTTGCAAACGCAATTAAGGCCGAACCACCCGCCATAGCGCGCGAGGGCAACTTTATCGCCAAGGGCTATCATACAAAGCTGGATGAATTGCGAGGACTTCGTGATGAGAGCAAGCAGCTCATTGCCAAGCTACAGCATAAATATATTGAGATGAGTGGTATCGACCGTCTGAAAATAGCGTTTAATAACGTGCTTGGCTATTATATTGACGTGCCCGCAAAGAAGGCAGATGCGTTAATGGTTGATCATAAGAATACGAACGCTGACAATCCCTTTGTCCATCGCCAGACCTTGGCCAATTCCGTGCGCTTTACAACCCCTGAGCTTTCAGAACTTGAGCGTGATATATCCAGTGCGGCAGACAAGGCCATTGCCATTGAGCTATATCTGTTTGAACAGCTTTGCACGCAAGTAAGGGATTGCGCCTCAGAGCTTATGACCGTTGCGCGAGGACTTGCAGGGTTAGACGTTGCAAGTGCGCTTGCCGAACTGGCCATTGAAAATAATTATGCGCGCCCCACCCTCTCCGAGGACAAACGTTTTGACATTGTAAAAGGGCGCCACCCAGTTGTTGAGGCCGTTCTGAAACAAGATGACAATTCACATTTCACTGCCAATGATTGCCAACTGGAAGACAAGCAGAAGCTCTGGATTTTAACGGGTCCGAATATGGCGGGTAAATCAACATTCCTGCGTCAAAATGCACTCATTGCTATCCTCGCCCAAATGGGAAGCTATGTCCCTGCGGAAAGCGCAGAGATTGGCGTGATTGATAAGATATTCTCTCGTGTGGGGGCGGCCGATGACCTGGCGCGCGGACGCTCAACCTTCATGGTCGAGATGGTTGAAACAGCCACCATTCTTAATCAGGCCACAGATAAATCATTGGTGATATTGGATGAAATCGGGCGCGGAACTGCAACCTTTGACGGGCTGTCCATTGCCTGGGCGTGTCTGGAGTATCTGCATGAAAATATCAAATGCCGCGGGCTTTTTGCAACGCATTACCACGAGCTAACACCTCTTTGTGAGACCTATACATCCCTTGCCCCCTTTGCCATGGCCATCCGCGAGTGGGAGGGCGAAATTATCTTTCTCCATGAAGTGCGCAAGGGCGCGGCCGATAAATCCTATGGGATACATGTGGCCAAGATTGCAGGTTTGCCAGCCCATGTCACAGCACGCGCCGAGCAGGTTTTGGAAACACTTGCTCAAGATAAGAAATCGGGCGGTAAAGGTAAAACAACAACCGCGGACTTGCCCCTCTTCTCTCAGGCTGCGCCTCCTGAAACTGTGAAGACAAAAAGCGCAGTCGAGGAGCGTTTAGAGAATATTTCACCCGATGATATGACCCCGCGCGAGGCACATGACATGCTTTACGCGCTCAAAGAGCTTTTAAAAGAAAAATAATTAATTGGTCTGATTATCTGCCATCTGATCAATTACGGCCTCAAATAACTTGCCTTCATCGATTTTTTCCGTCTGAAGCGCCTCATACATTTCTACCATGCGTGCTTTCATACGCTCTTTTTCTTCGGCATCGAATAGAGCTTGCGCCTCTAGCAGAATATCGCATTCCTCAAGTGTCTTGATATGCTCACCGCGTAAAGCCTCAAGGATATATTTTTCTTGGGCAGCAAAGTCGCCATCACACCATGCCATGAGGCGGGCAAAACGAAAGAAATCCAACTTGTCTTTTTTATCTGTAATCTGGGCAAAGAAATCGCGAATATCGCCCTTGATGACTGTATCGCGATACAGGATGTCTTTTTGCTTATCAGAAAAATCATAACGCTCGATCGCATCCAGCATGAGCGCCTCTTCCTGAACCATAATCATGTTATCAGCATGCGCCATTGCAAAAACGGCACGCCACATATTGAAATGACTGTCTGAAACGCCTGTTTCAGCAGGTGAAGGTGATATAGGCATAGAATTAGTCTTTCTCGTCCCTGTTAGTTGACTGGTCGCGGTCGGCCCACATCTTACGAATAAGAGCGCCAAAAACGCCACCTTCTTCTTGTTTTTTGTTTTGTTGCAAGGCGCTATACATTTGTGTCATACGCGCCTTCATCAAATCTTTTTCTTCGGCATCAAAGGTTGTCGCGACCTCTTCCAACATAGCCCCCTCATCCAATGCCTGAAGATGGGCACCTTTAAGTGTGTCGAGGATTAACCGCTCCTGCGCGTCAAAATTACCATCACACCAAATAATAAGGCGCGCATATTCAAAAAAGTCGGCCTTATCCTGCCTGTCTGTGATCTGTGCAAAAAATGCTCCTGCATCGCCTTGGACGCGCATATCCTCATGCAAGATACGGGATTGTTCCTCTGTAAAGGGATAGGTCGCCAAAATATTATCCATAAAGGCAACTTCTTCATCTACAATCACGCCATCGGCATGGGCCAAGGCAAAAACGGCACGCCACATCGCAAAACGACTTTCGGTGATTTCGGTGTCTCGCATAGATTCTCCCTGTTTCAATAGGTGCACCTTTTTACTGTGAAACGCCCTTCAAAACAAGGATGGACGTGACACGACCTTCCCCTCACGAATTTTTTGACTTGATTTGCATAAGTGATTTAGAATATATAGTGAACATATCATGAATATATATAACACAAATATACAAGATGATGAGGACACAGTGCAGTGGCTGTTTCTGGATCTAAACAGCTATTTCGCCAGTGTCGAGCAACAAATGAACCCACACTTACGGGGCAAACCAGTAGTCGTTGTACCCACGATGACGGACGCCACCTGTGCCATTGCCGCCTCTTACGAAGCAAAAGCCTATGGGGTAAAAACAGGCACAAAAATATATGATGCCAAAAAAATGTGCCCTGACCTTATCTGCGTTCCCGCCTGTCATGAAAAATATGTCACCTTTCATCACCGCATCATTGACGAGATTATCCTGCACACCCCCATCAATAAAATCTGGTCGATTGACGAATTATCCTCGCGCCTCCCCCCTAACAAACGCCCCGTAGAATCCGCCATTGCCCTGTGTGAACGCATCAAGGAAGGGCTTGCCAAGAATGTCGGGCCAGCTATTACATGTTCTATTGGTCTTGCGCCCAACAGCTTTCTGGCCAAGGTTGCCACCGACATGGAAAAGCCAGATGGGCTTGTTATCCTGCGCAGATGCGATCTGCCCGGTCGTTTGTTTGATCTGAAACTTTCTGACCTGCCCGGTATTGGCAAGAATATGGAGGCGCGTTTGTTTCGTGCAGGCATCACAACCGTTGAGAAACTTTGGAATATCAGCCCCAAACACGCACGCAAAATCTGGGGCTCTGTCTCGGGAGAGCGATTCTGGTATAACCTGCACGGATTTGATGTCCCCGATCAAAAAACATCACGCAGTATGATTGGCCACTCGCGTGTGCTTGACCCTGACTTGCGCGAGAGCGACAAGGCACGCTTGATTGCACGACGCTTACTCCTCAAGGCCTTGGCGCGCTTACGGAGAGAGAGTTTCTATGCCCAGAGCTTCCGATTAGGTGTCAAATCCATTGATGGCCAGAAATGGGCTTATGAAATCACCTGCAATCCGTCCCAAGATAATTTTTTCTTTATCAAGACACTTGATGAGCTATGGGAACTCATGGAAATCACCTTTCGCAAGTCAAAATTTATCAAGGTTTCTGTCATTTTTGGACGATTGGCACAGGCTGGGGAGTGTACAGGCGATCTCTTTGAGGCCTGTGACACAAAGGCTCAGGAGGAACAGGCGAAGAATTCCCTATTGACGTTCGCAATGGATCATATAAATAAGCGTTATGGAGCAGAGACAGTGAAACTTGGGTTTCCACCAAAAACACTTGCTGAAGATGTTGGAACTAAAATCGCTTTCTCGCGTATACCAGACAAGGCAGAATTCAATGAGTGAATTTTGCAAATGCATGAACACAAACTTTAAAAAATTAAGGATTTCAAAATGATGAATTCAAAAACACTCGCACTATTCGCAGCAACAGCCGCAATCGCATTCTCACCAGCATTGGCGCAAGCAGATGACCACGGCATGGAAGCAAGCACATCCGTTGAAGTTATGGAAGATGCCTCAGCAGGCGTTTTAGCTGAAACAGAAACAATGACAGATACATCTGCCTCAACAACAATCGATGTAGATACAACTGGCGACGTGCGTCCAGACGTAGAGACAACAGATGTTGAGATGGATGACCAAATGACAACAAGTGTTGATGTTGAAAATGATGACGAAAACACAGATGTTGAAGTTGATGCCGACCTTGATACAGGCGCCGATGGAAATGTTGACGTTCTTGGCACAACGACAGAAGGTGGCGTCGTTGTTGGAACAGATGCAGATGCTTCTGTAGAATAATTCAGATTTAAATATTTGATTCAAAAACGCTAGCTCCTTACGGGGCTGGCGTTTTTTATTTAGTGAAGAGCGCGAAAATGCTATAACAGCCTCCCATGTCACAGATATGCATCTATCAAGATTATGTTCATAATAACGGTGTCCTTTATAAGGCATTGAAGAACCTTTATCCGCAGGCAGATATCCGCGCGATTGATACCGTGGATATTTTGAAAGGACATTTAAATAAGGACATTAACCTCTTCATTATGCCAGGAGGCGCAGATCTTTATTACTGTGACCAGCTCAATGGTAAAGGTAATGCACTCATTCGCGGTTATGTTGAAAATGGCGGTACATATCTTGGTATTTGCGCAGGGGCATATTACGGCACAAAGTCAATCCTTTGGGCACAAGGCACGTCTCAGGAAATCACAGGCCCACGTGAACTATCCTTCTGCGATGCAATTGCAACGGGGCCTGTTTCCTCTTTGATTGAAGATGGTGATGTTGAGAAGAATTGGGATGCAGTCACAACCCTCTCTTTTGATGGTAAAGAGTTTTCCGTTCTTTATAAAGGCGGATGCGTCTTTTCAGAACCAGAAGATGAGGCAACCGTTCTGGGGCGTTACAGCGATTTAGACGGTCAGCCACCTGCCATACTCCACACACCTATCGGGCAAGGACATGCGATCTTAAGTAGTCCACATATTGAGTACTCACCCGAATTGTATGCCAGAAGCCTTGTTCAGCATCTTAATCCCGCTTATGTACGACAAGCCCAGATTGCCGAACATTATAAAAAGATTTGCAGTGAACATCCCAAGCCTTTATTAAAACAGGTTCTGAAAAAAGCAGGGATTGAAATTTAATCATGCGTAATAAGATTGTAATATACAGCGACCGCGAAAGCTTTACCTCGACATCCTCACTTGAAGGTGAGTTAAAGCGCCTTTTCAATACACATGCCTTTGAAATCGCATGTGTTGACCGTCACCAATTCGCTGCACTTTCTGAGATTGAAGACGATACATTCCTTTTTGTTCTGCCCGGCATCAATGGGGAGAAATGCATGTATCCCGACCATATTGGGAAAGCTGGCTTTTCAAAGATACGCGATTATGTTGAACAAGGCGGAGCCTATCTTGGCTTTTGCGCAGGGGCTTATCACGCCTTTTCAGACATTGATTACATCCCCCCCTTTGGACGCCCTAAGCATCGTTCTAAAGATAAGGCACTTATTGAGGGTACAGCAACAGGACCAATCCATCACGCCTATATTCCTGATAACGGCCTGAATAATTACAGCGGATGCACAACGATTTCCGTTCATGTTGAGGATACAACCCCTTATGATATGTTGGCCTGCTATGGTAACGGGCCGCTGCTCATTCCCTCAAGCGAAGACAGTCTGCGTACACGTGTTATTGCGCGCTATAATGATGTTGAAGGTAACCCACCTGCCATATTGGAGCGTCGCGTTGGACAAGGCCTTGTGATTGCCTCGGGAATTGTACCTCAATATGGAGCAATGCATATCGCCGAAGAAAGCTATGGTGAAATGGGGAAACGCGGTTATGGCGCATTGGTCGAACTAGAGAAATCGCTTAAACCACATGAAGATAATCGTCTGCGCCTCATGGGAATGCTGCGCGCGTCACTGCTTGATCATTGGAACGCACTGCATCCTGAAGAGGCTAAATTACAAGAAGCCCATAGAGAAAAAATGCCAACGCAATCGCACCTAGCGTTGCCGCATAATTCGTCGGCAGCCCGCCCTTTGTAAAAAACCAGTATTGAATGGCATGAACAGGAATAGCCGCGGCCACAAAGAGGCGAATACCACCCCACAAATAAGCCCCTTGTCCAGCAGGTGGAAATAATATGAAGCTACCCAGTAAAATAACAATCATGATAAGGGTTGTTGATTTGTACCAGCGGTTGGCATAGCTGGTCAGCGCGCCAACACTGCGCATTGACATCCAAATCCAGGCAGGAATGGACACCCACAAAGAAATCAGAATTGCCAGCGTGTAAATGGATTCATTAGCTAAAAGATGCGTTAAAAAGCCAACAGCCATCCCTTTTTTCAAGGCTAGTCCCAAGATAGAGGCAATGTAGGTCAGGCTAAGTATTGGAATATAACGATTGAGGAAAATCTCGACAAACGTCAGGTCTGTGCCCTTATGACCAACCTCGTAATTCTCTCTCTCCTCACGCACAGACATTTATTTGCCTTGTCCTTTTTTCAGCTGCTCCAGAATAGCAAAAGGAGAATCCTCTGGCTTGGGCGCAGGCGCGTTTGACACCATGCGTGGCTTTGGCTTGCCACCTTTGCCTTTTTTATTGGGCTTTTTCGTCCGTTGTTGTTTGTCCTGTGACTTACTTGGGCGCGCACCTCCTGCTTGGCGTGGTTTATGTGCTTGCCCCTTCTTCAGATAGAACATATCAAGCTCTGGCTTAACATCTGCTTCAGGCTTATCTTCTGACTTTTCCTCTGTTTGAGGTGCGTCTTCTATCTCGGATTCAGGCTCTTTCTTTTCGCCTTCGCTCTTGATATGGACGTGTCCCATTGCACTCAAGATGGCATAAAGGTCCTCAATTGAGCATCCAAGCCATTCCGCCATTTTATGCTGTGCCTGAAACTTACCTTGTTCAGCCGTTTCATAAATTTCGTTCAAAACACGGTCAAGCATATCAATGCGAATGGCACGCGGGCCAAACACAGGGTAGCTGATGGCGCGATAGTAATCTTTGTCAATCTCTTCAGTATTAACAGTGACCGAAACTGCGCCATCGGCTGGCACAGTGGCAGGAAGGTCTTTCCCGTTCCAAAGTGACCAGAGAAGCGCACGCAAGCGCACTGACTTTGGTTTTGTTAATGCTGGCAAGAAAACAAGAATAGGCCCTAGCTTGATTTTAAAACTGCGAATAAGCGCGCGCGCCTCTTCATCAAGCTCATTGATATAATCTTGTACCTTGCTGCGGTGGCACGTGCCTAGTGTATCACCCATAACCTTAGAAATCTCACGCACAGGCGCAGGGTGTGTTTCAGGACATTCATTGATAATTTTTAAATATTCAAGAGTTTCCCCAATATAGGACATCACCCAGTCTTGGGTTTTTTGCGCATCTTCATCACTCATCTCTGTTGTTATTTTAACGACAGGTTTCAAGATGTGCTCGCCCTTCTCCAGTTGAGCAATTGGCGTGCCCGGAACAGGATTATTCGCTGTTTTTTGGAAAAGAACCTGACCCTTTTGATCAAGTTGAAATTGTGAGGCCTCAGCCTTCGCGATAGTCATGCAGTTGTCCTATGTCATTTTGATTTCACTTTTTATATCTTGTCGTTGGCCAAATTTCAATCACAACCCCCTTTAAAAGTGCCTCCCTTGCCATATTTTAATGAAATCATTATCCTCGATAATGTTTGAACCCCTTACAAAGGATATTCCTACCGTGACCACAATCTCTCAACGTCTTCTGACAACCCTTTCTGTATCTGCGCTTTTGCTTGGTGCATCCATGAACGCAACACAAGCCTCACCTGAAAAACAGGCGGAATTGCGTACAGAAATTTCTGAATTGCTCGCTTCGCAAAATTTACAGCTGGAAGATGGAAAGATAATCGAGATTGTCGAAAAGGATAATTACTATATTGCAACGATTCCTTCGATGTCAGCAAAGGTCAACGGCAAAAAACGCTACACTGCACCTGGTGCTGTTATAAATGCACGTCCCAAAGATGATGAAAACTGGGAAATGAAATACAAGCTTGTCTCTCCTATTCGTATCTTTGGTACAGAGGCCAACGATGAAATGAAGGTTTTTATTGATGAGCAGGACAGTGAAGGAATTTGGAACGCCTCACTGAACAACTTCACCTATTTAAAATCACAATTTGAGGATGTTTCCCTGCGTGATGTAAAAGAGGGGATCGTATTTAAGTTCAATGATGTTGACAGTTTGCAGCGTATTGAAAAGGCAGCTGACAATCTTTATACAGCACGCGCTATTATTGAGCTAAAAGATATGACGGGCACAAAAAACAATCAGGTTTTTGCGAAAATGGGCGATTTAAAAATTACTTCTGTTGCCGAAAATGCAGATATTCAAAAAATACAAAGCCTCGCATCACAGATTTTTGACGCCACTGACTCACATGAAAAAATGCAGGAACACCTTGCTGATTTTATTTATGATAGTGAAGCTGAAATTTCTATTAAAGACATATCGTTTATTGCCCCTGAAGACAGTAAGGCTAACTTTGAAGGAGACCTGATTATACCCGAGGTCAAGCTTGCCGCATCACTCAAGGATTCACAAACCGATAAAGCCGATTTAAAACTCGCTCTAAAAATGATACGGACCCCTTTTGAAAATGACGACAGCTTGATCCCACAAATTATTGATTTTGATATCAATGCAGAAAATATTCCTTTGCAGGAAATTATCGCACAAGAGGATATGGAAAACCCCAATCAAGAAGCTGTTAAAAACGCATTTTTTAACTCTGGATTTAAATTGGGGTTGAACAGCATCAAGGTTATGTCGAGCCAAATGGGTATGGATTTTGCTGGCGATATCAAAGCCGATAAAGGTGCTATGCTTGGGATAACGTCTAGCATTAACGGTACGATTAAGGGGCTAGATGCCATGATAAAAATGGCAAAGCAAAAATCAGCCGACGCCCCTGGTGAAGTTCAAAAAGGCTTGAGCTTTTTGCCGATGCTTCAGCTTTTTGGGCAAAAGCAAGGAGACAAGGACATCTGGACCTATGACATTGATGTTGCCAAAGATGGTAGCGTGAAAATTAATGGTGCGGATATGTCGGCTATGATGGGTGCAATGTCAGGCAAAAAATAATTACTCACGTAAGCAGGTAACCAATCACACTGTTCAATCGCAAGCGCCCCTGACGTGTTGCGCAAAGGGTGGCGTTATCGCGCATTTCCAAATCACCATTATTCAACAGCGCGTCGACCTTCTTTGCCTCAAAAAGCGAAGAAGGCATCCCTTCTGACAAACGAAGTCCCATAAGCACCTTTTCCTGAAATTGCTCCTCTTCAGTTAAAGAAAAGCAATCTTGTAAAGCAGGCTTTTGTGTATCTAAAACTTGCTTTAACCAGATATCAGGGGCGCGATGGGCGCGTGTCGCAAACTTCTGACCAGCATTAGTGTAGTAGCGGCCATGTGCACCTGGCCCAATGCCCAGATAATCACCATAACGCCAATATGTCATATTATGGCGCGAGGCCTCCTCTCCACGTGCGTAATTGGAGAGCTCATAGGAATTAAATCCTGCGTCACGCATTATATCCTCAGTTACCTCATAAAGGTCTGCACTTATTTTATCGTCGGGAATATGAAACTCTCCACGGTTATAGCGCGTGAAGAACGGTGTATTGGGTTCTATTGTTAATTGATAAAGCGAGGCATGGTTGCCCATATAGCTTAAGGCTTGACACAATTCCTGCGACCAAGAATCTACGGTCTGTTTGGGGCGTGCGTAAATCATATCAAAGGAAAATCGGTCAAAGGTTTGCGCCGCAACTTCAACAGCCTTTAGCGCCTCTTCAGGTGAATGTTCGCGGCCCAAAAATTTGAGGTCTTGCGCGTTAAGGGATTGCACACCGACAGAGACACGATTAATGCCCGCACGTTTAAAGTCTTGAAACTTGCTCGCCTCTACAGATGTGGGGTTGGCCTCCAGCGTTATCTCGCACGCATCAGATAACCCCCATGCTTTATCAATATGTGCGAGCACAGATTGTGTGGTTTCTGGCGCCATCAGGGATGGCGTGCCCCCGCCAAAGAAAATCGATGTAATGTTTCGTGCGCCTAAAAGGTTTTTGTAATAATTAATTTCATGGATATAGGCCTGCGCCCATTGGGGGTGATCAACCGTCTTTGCAACATGCGAGTTAAAATCACAATACGGGCATTTCGATAAACAATATGGCCAGTGAATATAAAGGGCGAGTGGCTCAAGCATAGGTTTTCAAAAACTCTGAAAGCTTTGCAAGTGCCTTGGCGCGGTGAGAGATTTTGCGCTTTTCTTCAGGCTCCATTTCCCCAAATGTCTGGCGCTTGCCCTCGGGCACAAACATCGGGTCGTAACCAAACCCTTTATCCCCACTTGGTGGCCAAATAAGATTACCTTCAATGCGCCCCTCAAAGATGTGCTCCTCCCCATCAGGAAACACAAGCGCGAGCACAGCAATAAAATAAGCCGACCTGTCTTTATTTTTGCCCAGCTTGTCATCAATAAAACCCATGGCCAATTTGAAATCACGCCCCTCCTGTCCCTCTAGCTCGGCCCAGCGGGCTGAATGAATGCCTGGCTTTCCACCAAGTGCGTTCACGCATAAACCACTATCATCAGCAAGTGATGGCAGCTTGGTTGCCTTGGCGCAGGCACGTGCCTTTAATAATGCATTACCTGCAAAGCTATCTTCTGTTTCCTCAACTTCGGGAACATCAATATCATCAGCAGAAAGTATTGTGCGCACATGTTCCTGAAGGCTGGTCGCCATTTCAACAACTTTGCCCTTATTATGTGTGGCAATGACAAGCTTCTCCAACACGTGCCTTACTGACCTATGGTTTTCTTTTGAAAGTCGGTTAATTCCTTGCAACCCTTTTGTGCAAAACGCAGAAGTTCCATGAACTCATCTTCTGTGAAGGGTTCTTGTTCGGCGGTCCCCTGAATTTCGACAATCTTGCCACTGCCTGTCATCACAAAATTGGCATCAGTTTCAGCAACGCAATCCTCATCATAATCAAGATCAAGGACGGCAGAGCCATTGTAAATACCACATGAAATTGCGCTCACGCTGTCTTTCAAAGGTGTTTCTTTTATCAATCCGATTTTCATGATGTGCTCAATCGCAAGGGCGAGTGCAACATAGGCACCCGTAATAGAGGCTGTGCGCGTGCCGCCATCCGCCTGTATGACATCGCAGTCAATGCGCACCTGACGTTCACCCAGCTTCTCCATATCAACAACGGCACGAAGGGCTCGTCCAATCAGGCGTTGAATTTCTTGTGTGCGTCCAGATTGCTTGCCGCGGGCTGCCTCGCGGTCAATACGTGAATGGGTTGAACGTGGCAACATACCATATTCAGCTGTGACCCACCCCTTCCCGCTATTACGCATCCAGCCCGGCACTTTCTCTTCCACTGAAGCTGTGCACAGGACATGCGTGTTTCCGCATTTGACCAAACACGACCCTTCCGCATGCAGGGAATAATTTGGTTCGAATTCAACTACGCGCATTTCGTCGCTAGAACGGCCTGAAGGTCTCATAAATTTCTATCCTTAATATGTAAGCTTTTATCTGCGCCACAGTGAAAAGCAGAAACGCGCGCATGTCAAATACTCTGTGCCTCAAAATTCATACATAAAACCGTTATGATTTTTATGTGATATGGTTGATATTTAATGCCGCTAGGCTTACATATGATAAGGCATAACAACGATCTTAAAGATATAAGGACGCTATGACTGAAGAGAATAAAGCAAATAAGATGGAAGGGTTTGACGAACCTAACGGTCCCTTTGCCAAGAAGAAAACCGAAGAAGATGCAGATTTTAACCCAACAGCTCAAGATCAGACCGAGGCTGATGATGCGTTTGGCGAGGCCTATGCTGATGAGGCCGAGGCCTATGCCGAACATGATGCCCGTGTAGAGAACCTTGATAATTCCAATGCGCTTAACGACCAGTTGAAAGAGGCCAAAGAACAATTATTGCGTGCCATGGCCGAGGTTGAAAACACACGTAAACGTGCGCAACGCGACCGTGAGGATTCACGCAAATACGCCATCACCAATTTTGCCAAGGACCTCATTGTTGTTGCTGACAATCTGCGTCGTGCACTTGATTCTATTCCCGAGGACACATCTGCCTCCTCTGACCACTTCATTAATTTGAAGGCAGGCGTTGAGGCAACAGAACGCGAGCTGCTCAAATCACTGGAGAAAAACGGTATTCAAAAACTATCTCCTTTGAATGAAAAATTTGACCCGAACTTCCACGAGGTCATGTTTGAAGGCCCCGCCCCTGATAAAGAACCAGGTACTGTCATACAGGTCATTGAAGAAGGATATATTATCCATGACCGATTATTGCGTCCTGCACGTGTAGGTGTAGCAAAGGCTGAACCGCAGACGACAGAGACAGACACGGCTGCGGATAACACAGGTCATAGCGTGGATACGCAGGCCTGATAAATTAACAGGTGCAACACAATAATAAGAGGGTTGCACTTAAAAGATGAAACTGTTTTAATCCGTTTTTAAGAACCCCACGTATAAGGGGTGTTGGAACAAAAATGCCTATTGAAGGGTTTGCGGAACAACACATCTTATCTTGTAAGGACGGGTCATGTTTTGACCATATTCTTAGGGGATTACTGACGGTGCCTTTGTAAAAGGGCTGACAATAATTTGCCAATGTAAGGAGAATAAAATGAGTAAAGTTATTGGTATCGATTTGGGTACAACAAACTCTTGTGTGGCCATCATGGATGGTAAAGAGCCAAGAGTTTTAGAAAATTCCGAGGGTGCACGTACCACACCTTCTATGATTGCCTTCACCAAGGATGGTGAGCGTCTTGTTGGTCAACCGGCCAAGCGTCAGGCAGTCACTAATCCAGAAAACACATTATATGCAGTCAAGCGTTTGATTGGTCGTCGTTTTGATGACGCCGAAACAAAGGACTTGGCCAAAAAAGCACCTTTTAAAATTGTTAAAGGTGACAATGGTGACGCATGGGTTGAAGTGGATGGCGAAAAACACGCCCCTGCACAACTTTCCGCAATGATTTTGGGCAAGATGAAGGAAACAGCCGAGAGCTATCTTGGTGAAACAGTGACACAAGCTGTTATTACTGTTCCTGCTTACTTTAATGACTCACAGCGTCAAGCGACAAAAGATGCGGGTAAGATTGCCGGCCTTGAAGTCCTCCGTATTATTAACGAGCCAACAGCCGCTGCTCTTGCTTACGGTTTGGATAAAAAGAAGTCAGGTACAGTTGCCGTTTATGACTTGGGTGGTGGTACGTTTGACGTCTCTATCCTTGAAATCGGCGATGGTGTCTTTGAAGTAAAATCAACCAATGGTGACACTTTCCTTGGTGGTGAAGACTTTGACCTACGCATTATTGATTACCTCGCAGATGAGTTCAAAAAAGAAAACGGCATTGATTTGCGCGATGACAAACTTGCGCTTCAACGTTTGAAAGAAGCCGCTGAGAAGGCAAAAATTGAGCTTTCATCTTCAACAAACACAGAGATTAACCTGCCATTCGTGACAGCTGATGCCTCAGGCCCGAAACACCTGAACATCAAATTGTCACGCGCCAAGCTTGAATCTTTAGTTGATGATTTAGTACGCCGTACAATCGACCCATGCCGTGCAGCCCTAAAGGATGCAGGTCTTGCCGCCTCTGAGATTGACGAGGTTGTGTTGGTTGGTGGTATGACACGTATGCCAAAAATCATTGAAACAGTGAAAGACTTCTTTGGTAAAGATCCGCATAAAGGCGTTAACCCTGATGAGGTTGTGGCTGATGGTGCGGCGATCCAAGGTGGTGTATTGCAAGGTGATGTGAAGGACGTTCTTCTTCTTGATGTGACACCTCTCTCACTTGGTATCGAAACACTTGGTGGTGTCTTCACACGATTGATTGAGCGTAACACGACTATTCCAACGAAAAAGTCGCAAGTGTTCTCAACTGCCGAGGACAACCAAACAGCTGTAACTATTCGTGTCTTCCAAGGGGAGCGTGAAATGGCCGCAGATAACAAGATGCTGGGTCAGTTCGACCTTGTTGGTATTCCAGGTGCACCACGCGGTGTCCCGCAAATCGAGGTGACCTTCGATATTGATGCCAACGGTATCGTAAACGTATCTGCCAAGGACAAGGCCACAGGCAAAGAACAGCAAATTCGTATTCAGGCCTCTGGTGGTTTGAGTGATGCTGATATCGAGCAAATGGTAAAAGATGCCGAGAGCAATGCCGAGACCGATAAAAAACGTCGCGCAGCTGTTGAGGCACGCAACCAAGCTGAAAGCCTTATCCATGCGACAGAAAAATCCTTGGAAGAAGTCGGTGCTGATTTATCAGATGATGATAAGAAGGCAACCGAAGCCGCCATTGCTGATTTGAAAGAGGTTCTTGATAATCAGGATGCCGAGGCCTCTGACATCGAAGCCAAGACAACTGCATTGCAGGAAGCTTCCATGAAAGTTGGTGAGGCTGCCTACCGCAAGGCCCAAGAAGAGGCTGTGCAGGAAAGCGGCAATGCCGAGGCAGGCGATAGCGGTTCATCCTCAGATGACTCAGATGTGGTCGATGCCGACTTTACAGATTTGAGCATGGAAGAGGATGACGATGACGCCTCAGATGATGCAGAAAAAGGGAAAACAGCTTAAGTTAAGCTGTTGCACCTGAGGGAGTCATAAACCATGTCTGATAAAGATCTCTACGAGATTCTTGGCGTTGAAAAAAGCGCAAGCGATGATGAGATAAAGAAAGCTTATCGCAAGCTTGCGATGAAATATCACCCTGACCAAAACAGGGATGATAAAGAGGCCGAGACGAAGTTTAAAGAAATCTCGATGGCCTATGACATCCTCAAAGATAAACAAAAGCGTGCCGCGTATGACCAATACGGGGCACAAGCCTTCCAGGGCGGTGGCGCAGGTGGTCCTGGCGGATTTAACCCGGGTGACTTTCAGGGTTTCGGCTCGGCCTTTTCCGATATTTTCGAAGACATGTTTGGTGGCGGTATGGGACGCGGTGGACGCCCCTCTGGACCTATGCGTGGTTCAGACGTTCAATTCACCCTTGAGGTTACATTAGAAGAAGCTTTCAAAGGCAAAGACGCTAAAATCAAAGTACCTTCCGTTGAACAATGTGACGTGTGCGATGGGAAAGGCTCAAAGTCAAAATCTGGAAATCAGACTTGCCCAACTTGCAATGGCCGCGGTCGTGTGCGCGCGCAACAGGGTTTCTTTACAATTGAACGTACTTGTTCAACCTGTCATGGGGAAGGCGAAATTATTAAAGACCCCTGTGACACATGCAGCGGAACAGGACGCATTCAAAAACAAAAGACATTACAGGTCTCTATTCCCGCAGGTATCGACCAAGGGCGTCGTATCCGCCTAGCAGGTGAAGGTGAAGCTGGTGTGAAGGGTGGCCCTCCGGGTGACTTATATGTTTTGATCGGCATTAAGCCGCATAAATTCTTTGAACGTGAAGGGTCCGACCTTTATGCACGTGTACCATTGCCGATGACAAAAGCGTCTATGGGTGGCTCTGTTGAAGTACCGACCATTGAAGGATCGCGTGCAAGTGTGAAAATTCCAGCAGGTGCACAAACAGGTCAACAGTTCAGATTGAAAAACAAAGGTATGCCCGCCCTGCGTTCCTCTATTCGTGGTGACATGTATATTGAAATCTTTGTCGAGACACCAAAGAACCTCGATAAGAAACAACAGAAATTAATGCAAGAGCTGGATGAAACACTTGCCAAATCAGGCAAGCATTACGAAGAAAGCGAAAGCTTCTTTAAAAAGGTCAAAGATTTGTGGTCTGATTTGACCGAATAGAGCCTGCTAACTCATACGGGGAGCGTTACACTTGACCTCAATTTGATAGACAGGCGGACGAAGACCATCATCCGAGGCTCTGTTCATTTGCACTTGAAGGTCGCGCTCAATACGCTGTGATGTGCCTCTGTCACAAACATTTGTCTTTACCTTTGCCTCATCACTTTCCTCAAATTTGACCGAGATATCATCAGATGAGAACAAATCACCATAGCCTGCAAATATAACAGCATTATAAGCAAGAAATAATCCACCAGCAGCGCCAAGAAGTGCTGCACCCTTACGATCAATCAGACGACTCATAATATTCTCCCTATTTATGACAGTTTATTTTCAAAAAGTTTTAAATTGGCATCAGCTTCCAATTTCAAATCTAAAATATATTGGCGCATCACCAAGGCAACAGCAGAACGGTTAAAAGTCGTGTAAGAAGATGTATTTATTGGCGGAATTGTCTCTCCGTTTAACCAGCGCGAAGCACTTGCAAGGCTTTTATCTGTGCGTTCCTCAATGTAGAGTGCTTGAATTCCCAATGTCTTTGCCGTCAAAACCATTGCCTTCCACTCTGAATCAACACGTGGGTCAAAGCTATCAAACACATCAAGAAAATAGTTGATCCGTGCAGTGTCACTTAACAAAGCACGATGGAAAAAATCCTCAGCCCCAACATCAAGAACGCTTTCCATAAAGGTATCTTGCAGGAAAGTCGTATCCATATATTTTTCTGCTCGTTTTGACATTGGTTTTTAATAATATAATTAACTTATTATGTCAATGATTTTCAAGAGCAAGTAAGGCGCATTTACGCTCTGTGCCCGAGGCATAATTCTCAACGATACCGCTAGCTTGAATAACGCGATGGCATGGGATAAGCCATGATATGGGATTAGCCCCAACGGCACCGCCAATAGCGCGCGCACCTTTTGGGTTACCAAGTGCATCCGCAAGCGTACCATAGGAAATAGTTGCACCAGCTGGAATACGCAAAAGTGCCTCCCACACCTTGATTTGAAAATTTGTGCCATAGAGGTGCAGTTTAAGCGGCGCGCCAGATTTCACCCCTAAAAACATGCTCTCCACTTTCTGAGCGGCAGCATATGTGACTGCAACATCTTCCTTCAAGATGGCTTGTGGCCATTTTTGACGTATCTTCTCTAAACTTGCCCTTGGTCTATCCTTCATGGCAAAGCCAATCCAGCAGACACCTTTATCCGTTTGTGCAATGTCAATTTGACCCAACGCGGTGGCATGTCGGCCATAAGTAATAACAAGCCCCTGCCCGCGCTGCTTCAACGCGCCTGGGCTTGCCGCCTCATAAGTCACAAAGCCCTCATGCAAACGCCCCTGCCCTGAAAGTCCTGCCGCATAAGCCGCATCAAGGGTTGGGTAACCTTTTAATAAAAAATCCCGCGCCTGCCGCAATGAGACATAGCGCTTAAGTTGGGTGGGTGTTAGCCCCGTGCGTTCTTTGAACAAGCGCACAAAATAATCTTCATGCAGGCCAGAGCTTGCTAAGTCCGTCTCTTTTCCTAAGACGATATCCTCTATTGCGCCTGCAATCAGATCATAATGTTTTTGCTCATTAGCCATACACCCCTATTAAATCCAAAGAATAGGACATAGACAATCCGCTTTCAGACATTTATTGTCGCATACATGAAAAAAGATGATGTCGCAGAATTTTTTGAACGCCTCAAGCGTGAAAATCCCGAGCCAAAGGGAGAGCTTAATCATAGCAACCCTTTTACGTTACTTGTAGCGGTTGTCTTATCAGCGCAAGCCACTGATAAGGGTGTCAACAAGGCGACAGAAAAACTGTTTCAAATTGCAGATACACCAGAAAAAATGCGCGCCCTAGGTGAGGATGGTATTCGCGACCATATCAAAACCATTGGATTGTTTAATGCCAAGGCCGCCAATGTTTATAAATTATGCAATCAGTTGATTGAAAACCAGAATTCCGAAGTGCCACAAACGCGTGCCGAGCTGGTTAAGCTCGCAGGTGTCGGGCGCAAAACGGCCAATGTTGTGCTGAATATGTCCTTTGGGCAACCCACTATTGCCGTGGACACCCATATCTTCCGTGTGGGGAATCGCACAGGGCTTGCCAAGGGCAAAACACCCGATGAGGTTGAACGAAAACTGGTTAAGAAAATCCCAGCTGAATACAAGCTTCACGCCCATCACTGGTTAATTTTACATGGGCGCTATACCTGCGTTGCGCGCACACCTAAATGTACCTCATGCGTCGTTTATGATCTGTGTAAATTTAAAGATAAGACGGCGTGAGTTAGAGAGACGCAAATTTGAAGAAGCTTTTCTTTTTCTTTTGCTCCATCACATCGCGCAGACACTCTTTTTGAAATCTTTTATCCGTAATATCTGTGGCAAAGGTTGTTTCCAGCTCTGCAATCACATCATTTCGCGATTTGGGTGAAATAGAAACAAGTTTTGCGCCCTTGATATCGGCACTGCCATCGACAACGAAATCAACAACACAAGATTGCCCTTGATATTGAAGGATATGAGTTGACCCTTCGGAAATTGTCAAATGCGGTGCATCTAACATTACAAGCAAGGAAGCACCATCAATTTGTGCGTTGGGAAGATCTGCCTCTGAAACAGAGAGAACATTAAGAAACGTACGTTCATTCTGCATGATCTCAGGTGTTGCGAGCGCCAATAGCTCACCTGATTGCGGTTCAATCTGTGCAAACCCATGCGCGTCGTAAGCATTTGAGAACTGGGCAACGCCTGCCATGATAAGTAAAGCAATTACAAGAGACGTGTGCGGTTTATCCTTCACTGATGTTGTAAATAACCCGAGTGAAAAACGCATCTCTAAAGCAAAAGCCTTGAGACCATGTCCCAAGGCAGTCTGATTTATGTTTTTAAACATTTTCTTTTTTGAAGAGACTTAAATGTTCTTATTCATGAACTGTTTTTATCTAAAGTCTCTTTCTCTCTCCTAAGTTTACCTTGGCCCGAAAAGCGCGGGTCTTAGCTCGCTTTACGCATTGAGTCCGAACCCGCCTTTTTATTCAGCGGTGTCAATGTTCCATCAAGCGTTCCACCTGCTTCAATAGCAAGCTCACCATATGAAATTTTTCCAGTCACAGATCCTGATGATTTAATCATCAAACGACCTGACACTGTGATGTCGCCTTCAAAGCGGCCAGCAACTGTCGCTTGTTCAATTTCAACTGTGCCGTAAAAAACACCGCTTTGTGAAATCTCAACAACCTTTGCACCTTTCAAAGCGGCCTCAACCGTTCCCTCAACAAGCAAATGTTCACAAGATTCAATCTCACCAGACATGTTAATGCCTTCACCAATAACAAGGCGACGACCATTCGAACCACCCATTGATGGGCTTGGTGTTGATGATGTGCTTGTTGTCGCAGCAGGCGTTGAAGATGCCGCATAAGGTGTCGGATTATATGTACCGTAAGCCCCTGGTGTTCCTGGTGTACGTGGCGCAGAAGCTGTTGGCGTTGAAGCTGTTTCAGCCTTTTTAAACGGGCTATTTGATTCAGGGATATCAGTTGAGCGTGAGGCAGGTGTTGTTGCTTCACTTGATTTTGTTTCTGTGGCCATTTTGGATGAATCCTGACTTTTTGATGTTTCTTTTTTATCCTGCTCAAGATTCATGGCTGTCTGATTTGTGTTTGCAACCTTGGACGTTGAACTGTCTTTTTCATTACCAGAATTATTGTCTTTTGCATCTGTTGATGTATCGCTTTTTGTCTCAGAATTGGTCTTTGGTCTGTGAAACATAAATCGTGTCCTTATTTCTTATTTCAAAAGTTAATCATTAATAATGTTCTGGTAACGGGTCGCAAACTAGCATGATTTTCTTAAATTCTGCAAGTTTTATATGGGATTTTTAACATTTTCCTTTTCCTTAAAATATTAAGAGCTTTCACCCACAAAATAATGGTGTATTTTTTCGGCCATCGCCTTGGATATACCCTCAACAGCAGAGAGATCAGCAACACTTGCACGCTCAACAGCGCGTGCCGAGCCGAAATGGTGTAGCAACGCTTTTTTTCGCTTGGCTCCAATGCCTGGCACACTATCAAGTGCAGATTTTGTCATTTCATTTTTACGGCGTGTACGATGCGCCGTTATAGCAAAGCGGTGCGCCTCATCCCGCAGACGTTGCAAATAATGAAGCACAGGATCATTCATCTTCATCTTGAAGGAGGGTTTATTCACCTGATGAAATTCCTCGCGCCCTGCGTTTCGATCCGGACCCTTTGAAATCGCCACCACAGCAATATGTTCGCTTAGACCCAGTCCATCCAGCACCTCCATCACAGAAGAAAGCTGTCCTTTGCCACCATCAATCAGCAAAAGCGATGGCCAATTATCGGCATCTTGCGCCTCTTCTATGGCCTCCTCTTGATTATCGGCAAAGGCGCGAAAACGCCGCTCCATCACCTCACGCATCATTCCAAAATCATCCGAGGCGTCGGCCTGTTTGATATTAAATTTACGATAAGCTGATTTGCGCAAGCCCTCTGGCCCTGCCACAATCATTGCACCCACCATATTTGTCCCACTGATATGCGAGTTATCGTAAACTTCAATACGCTCAGGCACATCGGTAAGATCAAAAATATCCTTCATTTCCTCGAAAATTTTCTCCTGCGCCTCGCTTGATTTCTGTTCCCGTGCGAAGGCATCCTTGGCGTTCACCTCAACAAAATCAACGAGCTTTTTACGCTGCCCGCGAGCTGGTTTGACAATATCTACATTGGCCTCACGGCGTTGTTTCAGCGCCTCGGCAAGCAACTCTTTTTCTGAAACCTCACAATTAACCAGAATGAGCGGTGGCACAGGTTTGTTTTCGTAAAACTGGAGCAGAAAGGCCGCCATGATATCGCCTGCAGTTTCATCACTTTCATGTTTTGGAAAATAGCTACGATTGCCAAAATTTTGCCCACCGCGAAAGAAAAAGGTCTGAATACAGCTACGCCCCTTCATCATATAAAGCGCATGGACGTCAGCATGCTTGACCTCGCTCACATTAATCGTTTGTTTGGATTGCAGTGACGTGAGCGCCCGCAAACGATCGCGATAGGTGGCCGCCTTTTCAAACTGCATTGCCTCACTGGCGTCCTGCATTTTTGACTGATAACGCTTTTGTAATTTCTGGCTATCCCCATCCAGAAACTGACGTGCTTCCTCAACTTGTGCTCCATATTCCTGCTTGGATACATAATCAACGCATGGCGCCGTGCAGCGTTTAATATGGTATTGCAAACAAGGGCGTGTTCTTGTTTCAAACATGGAATCTGTGCAATTACGGAGCATGAAAACGCGTTGCAAGACGTTAAGCGTTCTGTTAACTGCACCAGCCGAGGCAAAAGGCCCGAAGAATTCACCTTTCTCTTTCTTACTACCGCGATATTTCACAAGACGTGGAAAATCATGCGCTGAGGTAATCCAGATATAGGGAAATGATTTATCATCCCGCAGTAAAATATTATAACGTGGCTTTAACTTCTTGATTAAATTGGATTCAAGTAGAAGCGCCTCAACCTCCGACCCTGTGCGAATTATTTCCATACGCGCCGTCTCGGATACCATTCTTTGCAACCGCACGGGTAATTTATCAATATGTGTGTAATTGATAACACGCTTCTTTAGCTGGCGCGCCTTACCCACATAAAGTACGTCATCATTATCCGCTATCATACGATAGACGCCCGCACTATTCCCGAGCGTCTTCACCGTATCCAAAATAACATCACGACCGCGCGACAAAGAAACCCTAGGCGCCTTCTTTTTTGGGTTATTACGTGAGTCTGGTGGGGTACGAGCCATATGTTTTATCTAGCCTGAAAGCATTTGCAGAACAAGGGCTATAAGATATTTATGAAAAAACATTTGACAAAAATAAAAACTTTGTTACAAATCTGAAACAATTGATAGTATGCAACTATCTAAAACTATAAAAATAACATGTGGGGAAAAACATGAAACTTATGACTGCGTCAGGTGCTGTCCTTTATGAAGGACGCGCCTCTTCTTTTGCCGAGTTAACGCTTCAGGCAATGAATGAAAATTGTGATCTTAGAAACACAGATTTCAGTAACTGCGATTTATCACACATAACATTGGATGGCATGGACCTCTCTGGATGCCACTTCAACAACACCAATCTGACTGGGGCAAATCTGTCCGAATGTCGATTTGACCAAGCGCGTTTTAAAAGTACGCTTCTTTATGATGCGTGTTTTTGCGAGTCCGAATTTAAAGACACACACTTTATAGATTGTCACTTTGCAGAAAGTGACTTTGCACATGCAAAGCTCTCACACTGCATCTTTTCAAGCTCACATTTCATGGATATTAATTTGCATCATGCAGAGCTTCATAACGTGCTTTACAGGTATCGGAACACATTAGTAAAAATGACACATGCACCACTTATCCTTAAAACAGCACATGGGAACATCCTCCACTTAGATGATGTAAGTTTCTGTAATAATAAGCAGATGTCAGACGCCAAACATGAAGCAATTCGAAATATGCTTCAAGAACTATATTTTACATAAATTAAAGTTTTGTTAATTACAACTTTGATATTCTAAAAGTTCTGGGGAGCAAAACTATGGCAAGATACTACCTTAAGGTGAATCGTGTGGGAGCAGCTTATCTCGAATTTTCTCGAGATTTAGGCAAAAAACCTTTGTTTTCTGTAAATAAATATAATAGAGAGTGGGTCATAGATGTTCCGTTCGGGTGTGTCATATTAACACCAAACGGTGCACTTCAAAGAGAAGAACGATGGCACACAAAGACAATAATAAAAACGGTGAAAAATGGCTAAGTAAAGCCGATGCGCTTAAATTAGACACATTTCAAAAAAGCCTAAATATTTTCCGTGATTTAAACGGCGAATTCCCGTTGCAATATATTATAGCGCTCGTTGAAATTTCGCGTCATGAAGGTCTGTCACTTACCGATCTATCAAAGAAAACAAATCTAACCCTCTCGACTTTGTCGCGTATCGTTGGTGCGCTTTCTGACTATCGCGCTAATGGTGAACCTTACCATCTCGTTGATCTGCGTGTGTCTGCAACATCACGCCGCACAAAGGAAATCTTCCTTACAGACAAGGGGAAAGCCCTTGTCACAACATTACTCAAAAAATTATCTTAAAAACGTGAGCCTAGGCTCTAGTCATTTCAGAAATCGAGTGCTATAACTCACGCAATCTGTTTAATCAGATGCAGATAAAATGATGGCCCCATGGCGGAATTGGTAGACGCACACGACTTAAAATCGTGAGTCTTCGGACGTCCCGGTTCGAGTCCGGGTGGGGCCACCATTTTTACTTTCAGTTTTCGTTAGAAGTATTCCGAGACACAAAAAGACGCCTTCCATAGGGCGCTTTAATTTGATCCTTATAAGCATAAGTCCACTCAAAGGTCACTTTAATGTAATCATTTTCGATTTCGTATGTGGTGTAAAGCTCTCTAAACAAGCTTTCAAATATACACTGACACGATAAATAATGCGCACAAGTCACATGGAGGCGATATGCCTCATCAATAAAATGCTGATAGTCTAGCCAATCATCTTGCACCAATAAAAATAAAAGCGCCCACTCGCGATAGCTCATATCGATTTGATACTCTTGACCAGAGGGTGTACGCAAAGTTTTCACATCGCGCTTGTCGCCAAGCTTCTTATTATCGTTTTCACCTTGCCAAACAGGTTTTTCAAATTTTCCGTTCTGAATAATCATCGTGAAGTGCCTCTCTTTAAATAATGGCACGGCCCTTTTTCGCATGTCTAACAATTCAAAAAAAATTCCAAACGTACCAACACTGTAGAGACAATTACCCACCTGATAGAATTGAATATGTTATTCGATATAATAAAAAATAAAGATAATTTAATATTAAATTTCTAATATACGATTGACTTTTTTTCATTTGTTATGCAAATCTTATGGAATGCTGCGTAAAAGACAAATTGATATCCGTGCTGCGTATGAGCGAGCCCTCTGGGAACCGCTCGATTTCGACGAAATTAAAGACATGTCCGTTTCAACACGTTGCGCCCTGATTAAAAAAGTTTTAGAGGCGCAGTCAAATGGAACAAATCACGAAAATGTGTTTGGCATGTCGCGTATTTCACTTGAACGCTTGGCAAAATCCTTTGACATCACAGAAGAATTTCATGACTGGCAATCCCGTAAAAGACGCGTCTTTACACATGAGCTTACAGCCAATGGCAATGAAACGGGTAAACTAATCCTCGACAGTTTTCGGAATTGGAGCAGTATTAGTGTTGAGCAACAACAAACAGCTGTTGTTGAATCTGCAAAACTTCATGCGGCCTCTTATGCAGAAGGCGTTTGCGAACCCCTGCCCTATGATTACATCTTTAAAGACGGTGCGCTCAGGCGTTCTTCAAAAGGCGTTAGACTGGTTCTTGGCGGATTTTGTGGTGACGTTGTCACAGGTCGTGCAAACATCACACAATATATGCAACATGGCATGATGCCAAAAGATCCTCTTGATGCCTTCACAACGGCACATCATGAAACAACGCATCTTCTCCAACATTTTCTGGCGTGCGCGTCCTACCACAACATGATTACGCCGGCGCACCCCCTTCATAGAGAAGCCCTTTATTTTCGTGAAGTTGACCTCCACAAGGCGAATATCCCCAGCTCTAGCCTTGCCGCCTATCGTGCACAACCTTATGAAGTACTTGCCGAACTTGAAGGCTCAAAAATTGCCTCAACAATACAGGCATTGGCTTTGTAGCAGTTTTTCTTGACGCACCCAAAGAATTCTGTAAAGTACAGAAAAATAAATAAATAAAAAAATTATGCGTATCAAATTATGAGTAATCTTCCCGCCAGTTATTATGTGGCCATAAAAGAGGCACCCGTCCTAAGCCCTGAGGAAGAATTGCGCACATGGGACGCTTATTACAACGCAACAACCCGCAAGGGTAAACAAGACGCGCACAACAAGCTTGTTGAATCGCATATGCGCATCGCCCTTCAAGTTGCACATCAATGGCGTCGTTCTGGTATCCCTCTTGATGAACTCGTTTCCGAAGCCATGATTGGTCTCAACCTTGCCGTTGAAAAATTCGACCCTGAAAAAGGAGCGCGTTTTTCTACAGCTGCGACGTGGTGGATAAAATCTCAGGTCATGAACCATGTTTTAGAAAACTCCGCCTCTTTTCCATTGGGCAAAAATGCGCTTAGCAAATTTCTATTTTTCAATTTTGGAAAAATCAGGAAGGAAATTTGCAAGGATGATCCCGACATGCCCGTGCCGCAATTAATAGAGCGTATGACAGATTATTGTGTTGAAAATAACCTTGGAAATTCTTCTGTACGGAAAACTGTGAAAAGACAAATCACAGAATTCATATCAGCCCGTCTCCATCACAGATCACTTGATGCGCCTTTAAACGATGAGAGCGCCAATCTTACATTAGGGAGCATGCTAGAAGACGAACGTCCGCGTGCAGATGAAACACTCGCCAAGGCACAAGAGCTCGAAATGGGACGTCAGTTCCTGATGGCGGCCAAAGAAAAATTCCATGATATGGGACGTGAACGTGATTGGGATATTTTGGAAGCGCGTCGTTTGAGCGAAGATAAATGCACGTTGCAAGATTTAGCTGATACTTACGGTGTCTCTCGTGAGCGCATCCGTCAAATTGAGGAGAAGGCGTTTGAACGCCTTCAAAAAATGGTCAAGACATCATTTGATCAGGCAACGATGCCCGCACCCGCAAATGCTAATGCGCGTTTAGCGTCTGCAACCAGAGCACCGTCTTAAAATCATTTTCTTTCATCTGCGACCACATGGCGTAGGCCGATTTTGTCGTGTAGGTTGTATCAAGTGTGATGTTTGTTTGTGTCTCAAACGCCTCTTTGAAATCTTCTAATTCAGCACTAATTTTGCCGTAACCCTTTCCTGCAAAATCGTAATCAATATCCCAGCCGCAAGTTTCATTATGAACACCTGTCTCATTCAGAAGAGTGCGTACACGCTGTGGGAGTGATGGATCAGCTTTCACGGACGAGATGCCATGAACATGAATGTCCTTGTTATGCACAGCCTTAATACACCCCGCCATCGTGCCACCCATTCCCACAGATACAAAAACATGCTGATAGTTTTGCAACCGTTTGCGCAAAGACACTGCAATATTATTGACTGCGTTTGGGGTTGAGGCCCCTTCTGGAATTAAAAACATTTCACCGTAATCCGCCAGAAGCTTATCAATAAACATTTCATTTTCTCGAAATTTATAAGCCTCTGGAGAAAGCTCCACCACCCTTACGCCCCGCCTTTGCATACGGGTAACAAGGCGCTCATGCGCCCCCGTTGGGCTTTGGCGGATAAAGGCCATTGCATTTAATCGCAAGATACGCGCGAGCGCTGAAAAAGCCTGTAAAGAATGTGATCGTGCCCCACCAAAGGTCGCCACGGGTATACCCTCACCCGCTTCTGTAAGATAGGTGAGTAGCTCTGGCCCAAGCTTGAGGATTTTATTACCTGAGACGTAATGCCCTAGCTGATCAAGGCGGAGTGCATCAAAGTTAATTGCGTGCCCGTGCCATGCGAAATGATGGGGTGTAATGGGCGCCGCGCGCTTTAACAGCGTTTCCAGATACGCCTTTTTATCCGCGCTTTGCATCAGCAATATTTTGAACTTCTTGGGCAAGTGTTTCAAGCGCCTCAACATCTGTTCCGCGCAAAACAACACTCAGCGAAAATTGACCCTCGGCATATCTAGGGTAGCTTCCTATATCGATATCGGGATACTTATTTTGTAAATCAGTCAGCTCGTCTGCTAACTCGCTTTCACGCAAGCCACACGTGATTGTTTTGGAATGCACGATGTCCCCGCCCGCCAAATCGGTTGCAATATGGTCCATCATCGCCTGCATAATTTTAGGCACACCTGCCATTGTATAAACATTACCAATATTAAAACCTGGTGCGCCAGACACGGGATTAGGTATGAGCGTGGCATCCTTTGGCATTTTTGCCATCTTGAGCCGCGCATCTGTTAATTCGGCCTCCCCATAATGGGCAAGCAAAACCTCATAGGCTTGCGGATGCTGTTCATAAGGCACATCAAAGGCGCGCGATATACATTCGGCGGTAATATCATCATGGGTCGGACCAATACCACCTGTTGTAAAGAGATAGTCAAATTTGTGGCGCAGCTCATTGACGCTTGCAATCACAGTCTCTGCAATATCAGGTATCGTGCGCACCTCCATCAGGCGGACACCCTTCTCTGTCAGTTTTTGCGCGATATAATTGGCATTCTTATCCAATGTACGACCACTCAATATCTCGTTTCCGATAATTAAAACAGCGGCAGTTATTGGCTTTGCAGATTCACTCATCTTTTTCTTCTTGGACATTAAAGGTAAACTTAACTATATAAAGAGGTAGAACTTAAACAAAAAAAAGACAAGAGATGTTTGGATTACGTAAGACAGAAGAAGGTATTAATTTGCACGATGAAGAAGGTTTCATCGGGATGCGCAAGGCTGGAAAGCTTGCCGCTGAAACGCTTGATATGATTACAGAGCACGTAGTTCCCGGTGTTACCACTGAAGAGCTGAATACGCTGTGCCATGATTATATTACAAAGGCGGGCGCTATACCTGCACCCCTAAACTATAAGGGTTTTCCAAAATCAATCTGCACCTCAATCAATAACGTTGTGTGCCACGGTATCCCAGGCGAGAAAAAGCTTATCGAAGGTGATATCATTAATATTGATGTAACTTGCATTGTTGATGGCTGGCATGGCGACACAAGCCGTATGTTCTTGGTCGGTGATAAAATCTCCGTCAAGGCACGCAAACTTGTTGATGTGACTTATGAGGCCATGATGCGCGCGATTGAATCGGTGCGCCCTGGTCAAGAGTTGCGCGAGATTGGACGCATTATTCAAGAGATTGCCGAGGAAAATCGTTTTGGCGTTGTGCGCGATTTCTGTGGCCATGGGTTGGGCCGTGAATTTCACTCTGCGCCTTCTGTCCTGCATTATGATGACCCCTATACACATACAATTTTAGAGCCAGGCATGTTCTTTACCATTGAACCGATGCTCAATGCTGGCAAATGGCAAACAAAGATGCTTAATGATGGCTGGACGGCTGTAACCAAGGACAAGTCCCTCTCAGCACAATTTGAACATTCACTTGCCGTCACAGATGACGGATTTGAAATCTTTACCAGTTCCCCCAAGGGATGGACAAAACCACCCTATGCGTGAGGCCAGGCAAAAAGAAACACCGCACCACGCAGGCCATCGCGACCGCCTGCGTGAGCGTTTCTTGAAAAGTCCTGACTCACTTCCTGATTATGAGCTGTTAGAGCTTCTTCTTTTTCTAGCTATTCCACGCCGTGATGTGAAGCCCCTTGCAAAAACACTTCTAGTGCAATTCAAAGATTTAAACGGCGTACTCAATGCACCAATGTCCGAATTAACGTCCATTTCTGGCATTTCGGATAACACGGCCACCGCCCTTAAAATTATGCGAGAAAGTGGCCTACGCGTTCTCAAACAAAATGTGATTAAGCAACCTGTTCTTAATTCTTGGGCACGCCTCATTGAGTATTTGACTGCCGCGATGGCACAAGAAAAGAAAGAGCATTTTCGCCTTCTCTTCCTGAACAAGAAAAATGAGCTTATCGCCGACGAAGTGCAAGGGTCAGGCACGGTTGATCATACACCCGCCTATCCACGTGAAATCATCAAACGCGCACTTGAGGTTGGGGCGACAGCCCTTATCCTTGTGCATAATCATCCAAGTGGTGACCCAAGCCCCTCACCGGCGGATGTCACACTAACCAATGCCGTCATTGATGCGGCCAAGGCCTTTGATATTGTCATCCATGACCACATCATTATCTCCCAAAACGGTCATGTCAGCTTTCGCAATGAAGGTCTGATTTAAAGCTGAAATTCGTACTAGATTTTTGCGTGCCAGTCTTTATAGTTTCATCCCATGATACCACGCTATTCAAAGCCAGAGATGGCCAACATTTGGACACCAGAAAACAAATTTAAAATCTGGTTGGAAATTGAAACACTTGCCGCCGAGAAAATGGCAGATTTAGGGCTTGTGCCCAAATCTGTGCCAAAATCATTACGCGAGAAAGGTGGCTTTGACGTTGAGCGCATTGACGAGATTGAACGTGAAGTTAAGCATGATGTCATTGCCTTCCTGACATCTGTTGCCGAACATGTAGGTGAGGATTCCCGCTATGTGCATCAGGGCATGACATCATCGGATGTTGTGGACACCGCCTTTGCCGTTCAGATGCAGCAGGCCGCTGATATTCTTCTTGCTGATTTGGATAAATTGCTGGCTGCGCTTGAAAAACGCGCTCGCGAACACAAGGACACTCTCTGCATTGGACGCTCTCACGGTATTCATGCCGAGCCCACAACATTTGGACTAAAGCTTGCTGGTCATTATGCGGCCTTTGCGCGCGCCAAGGAACGTTTGGAAAATGCGCGTGAGGAAATTTCTGTCTGCGCCATCTCAGGAGCTGTTGGCACATATGCCACACTTGACCCTGAAGTTGAGGCTTATGTTGCAGAGAAATTAGGGCTTAGTCCCGAGACAGTCTCGACACAGGTTATTCCACGTGATCGCCACGCCATGTTCTTTGCAACCTTGGGCGTGATTGCCTCATCCATTGAAAATCTTGCGATTGAAATTCGTCATCTGCAACGCTCCGAGGTACGCGAGGCAGAGGAGTTCTTCTCCAAGGGCCAAAAGGGAAGCTCGGCCATGCCACATAAGCGTAACCCTATCTTGTCAGAAAACCTAACAGGTCTGGCGCGTGTTGTGCGTTCAGCCGTGACACCCGCCATGGAAAACGTGGCCTTGTGGCATGAACGTGATATCTCGCATTCCTCTGTTGAGCGCATGATTGGGCCTGATGCCACAGTCACACTTGATTTTGCGCTACAGCGCATGAGCGGCTTGATTGAAAATCTACTGGTGTATCCAGACACAATGAAAGCCAATCTTGAAAAGCTGGGTGGGCTCGTGTTCTCGCAACGCACGCTTTTGGCGCTGACACAAAACGGGGTTTCGCGTGAGGATGGCTATCGCATTGTTCAACGCAATGCGATGCAAGTCTGGGAGTGCAATGCACAAACACCCTTCCGTGACTTTATTGCGCAGGACGCAGATGTGAAGAAGGCGCTGACCGAGGAACAATTAGATGAGATATTTGATTACGGGCATTATCTGCGCAACATTCCAACCGTCTTTAAAAGGGTTTTCGGATAAATTCCGTATTATCCTTGACGTTATCGCGTGAAACCTATTTCATTTGCATCACAGCATACAAACCTTTAAGGAATTTTGAGGAGATTTTTTATGATCCGCACTTTAGCACTAACCGTATTTACATTAGGGAGTTTAGGAATAATGACAGCACCAGCCAAAGCAGAAAGCACACCAAAAGCAGCGGCCACTGAAAACACAGTTATCATGGACACAACAAAAGGTCCTGTAACGATTGAATTGATGCCAGAGATTGCACCACAACATGTGGAGCGCATCAAAACACTAACATCACAGGGCTTTTATGACGGGATTATCTTTCACCGCGTAATTGATGGCTTTATGGCCCAAACAGGTGACCCGACTGGCACAGGTATGGGTGGTTCAGAGCTTCCCGATTTGCCAGCCGAATTTAACGACACAAATTTTGGTCGTGGTGTTTTGGGTATGGCACGTAGTTCCGACCCCAACAGTGCAAACTCACAATTCTTCATTTGCTTTGACGATTGCAGCTTCTTAAACGGCCAATACACAGTCTTTGGTGAAGTCACAAGCGGCATGGAAAATGTTGACCGCATTAATCGTGGCGAGCCACCAATTAAACCAGATGCGATTAACACAATGCGCCTTGCAAAGCCAATGGCACCAAACCCAAGTGTTCCTGGTGAGGACGTTGTTCAGCCAAAAGCCCCTGAAGGCTCAGACGCTGAGTAATTCACTTTTTTAAACAAATTATTTTTTGGAAGCCGGCTTTTTAGCTGGCTTCTTTTTTGGGGCAGGTTTATCTGACTCTTCCTCGCCTGTACCTACAGGCTCTTGCTTACCAATGATAACACGCAATTCTTTCAAGATATTTTCTACGCGTTTATTTAAAGCGTCTGCATTATCAAAGGGGTCTGGCGTTTCAAGTGTAAAATACCCATCCTGATTATCCATGACAAAAAGCATATCGGCATTTTTGATGTGCAGTAATTTATGGAAAGCCGCATTACGCTCTGGAGAGAGATAGGCCTTTAGACCCTTCTCATCATGCGTGTGATAAGCCAGCTTTTCGTCCCATTGTGAGGCAGATGGTGTGTGCTTTTCAGGTAAGTTCATGTCTTTCAGAAATGCGCCGTGACGCGATGTTCCAATAACGGCCACAGGCTCGCAAGAAGCATGAAAGCGGATAAGAAGAAGCGTACGAAACTGGCGACGACGAATATCGCTTGCGGGCTGTTCCTCGGAAAAAAGCGTAATGTTAAATTCTTCGTAAGAGCCACTAATGACGGGGGATTGCAAAAAGGAGCCTTTGTCAAAACCAAGTCCAAATTTTTTAGCAAATTTCTGCCAAGCCATTTTTTGCTTCATCAAGACTTGCAATGACCAGAAAAAGATTCCCAGAACAAAGACTGCCAATACAACCCAAAGAAATAACCAGAAATTCATATAACGACAACTTTCCCAATGACATGATTAGTGTAGCAAAAACGCAGAAATAGAAAAAGCCCGAACTTTGCCGGGCTTTTTCTAAACTCATTTCATCTTATTCTGAAGTTTCAACGCTGATTTCTTCACCACCAACATTGGCTTCAAATACTGTGTTGTCTTGCTCTTGCATGAAGTAATATCCAAGTCCAAGCACGACAAGAAGAAGTACGACGATTAATGCTGTTTTACCAGATCCTTTATTTTCAGCCATTTTAAAATCCTTTGTTAAGTTATTTTAGCTAATATGCATGAAAGGTTAGAGATTTTGGCGCAAATGTAAAGCCTTGAGCGCTAAAGCCCTAATTCCAACGTTTCCAGCTTGCGGATTTCATCCCGCAATCGTGCCGCCTCTTCAAATTCAAGGTCGGCTGCTGCGGCCTTCATTTGTTGTTCAAGTGCCTTGATACGCTTGTTGCGCGCATCTGAATTGGTCAGATAATCCTCCTGAACACCATCTGCCGCACCTTTGACCTGTACATGATCACCGCGTTCAAACACAGAATCCAGAATATCACCGATATTCTTTTTCACCGTTTCAGGGGTAATGCCATGCTCTGCATTCCATTCCAGTTGTTTGGTACGGCGACGCTCGGTTTCATCAATGGCAAATTGCATGCTGTCAGTAATCTTGTCTGCATAAAGAATCGCTTTCCCCTCCACATTACGCGCCGAACGCCCTATGGTCTGCACAAGTGACGTGCGCGAGCGTAAGAAGCCTTCTTTATCAGCATCCAGAATACACACGCGCATACATTCAGGAATATCCAGCCCCTCGCGCAATAGGTTAATCCCAACGAGAATATCAAACGTTCCGATGCGCAAATCGCGCAATATCTCGATACGCTCAATCGTATCAATATCAGAATGCAAATAGCGAACTTTCAGGCCATTTTCAGTCAGATATTCGGTCAAATCCTCTGCCATTTTCTTGGTAAGGGTTGTCACCAGAACACGGCCACCCTTCTCTATCACGCCCTTACATTCCTCCATCAGATCATCAACCTGATTTTTGGTCGGCCGTATTTCAACAGGAGGGTCAATAAGACCTGTCGGACGCACAACTTGTTCCGCATAAACACCATCGGTCAGCTCAAGCTCATGCTTGGCGGGGGTAGCAGAGACATAAATGGTTTGCGGACGCATCGCATCCCACTCCTCGAATTTCAAGGGGCGGTTGTCAATGGCCGCAGGCAGACGAAAGCCATACTCTACCAATGTCGTTTTACGCGCGCGGTCACCATTAAACATGCCGCCAATCTGTGGCACCATCACATGGCTTTCATCCAGTATCATCAGTGCGTCCTTGGGCAGATATTCAATCAAGGTTGGTGGTGGTTCACCAGGTTTGCGTCCTGTCAGGTAGCGCGAATAGTTTTCAATCCCCTGACAAGTGCCTGTAGCCTGCAGCATTTCCAAATCAAACTGAACGCGCTGCCCTATGCGTTGTGCTTCAAGTAACTTGCCCTGACTTTCAAACCAAGCGACTTGATCCTTCATATCCTGCTTAATCTGATTGATGGCTTGTGCAATGGTTGGGCCAGGTGTCACATGGTGCGAATTGGCAAAGATGCGTACGCCTTCCATATCCTGAAATTTCTCGCCCGTGAGCGGGTCAAATTCGGTAATAGCCTCAATCTCGTCGCCAAAGAGCGAGAAGCGCCATGCGCGATCCTCAAAGTGGGCAGGAAAAAGCTCAACCGTGTCCCCACGCACACGGAACGTCCCTCGCTCAAATGAGATATCATTGCGCTTATATTGCAAATCAACAAACCCCTTAATCAACTCCTGCCTGTCAATTTGATCGCCCTTCTTTACCTCGAACGTCATCGCAAAATAATCTTCTTTCGAGCCGATACCATAAATACAGGATACAGAGGCAACGATAATCACATCCTTACGCTCAAACAGTGCGCGTGTTGCGGCATGACGCATGCGGTCAATCTGTTCGTTAATATCGCTTTCCTTCTCAATAAAGGTATCAGTACGCGGAACATAGGCCTCGGGCTGATAGTAATCATAGTAAGAGACGAAATATTCAACGGCATTATCAGGGAAAAACGCTTTCATCTCTCCATAAAGCTGAGCGGCGAGCGTTTTGTTCGGCGCCATGATAATGGTTGGTTTTTGCACAGACTGAATAACATGCGCCATGGTAAAGGTCTTCCCAGAGCCAGTCACCCCAAGAAGCACCTGATCAGCCAGACCGTCATTCACGCCTTGCACAAGTTGTGCAATGGCCTTGGGCTGATCCCCTGCTGGTTCAAATTCCGAATTGATTTTAAAGGGCTTACTTTCGACCAACGAATTCTCGGCCGCTGCCTGACTGAGTTCTACTACACCGCGCATGATGCTTAATATAGGGATAGATTAGGATAAATCCAGTTCGTTCTTGACCGCATTATGAAAATCAAATAAAAAAATACTATACCAAAAGAGGTTATATATGCGTATTTCTGAATTTAATAGCCAAACTCAGGCCTATTCGTCTTTTATCGAGAAAGCAATGGCGGATGCGAACACACCAGCTTTTTGGACTGAGAAAATGGCCATACTCAGAGCCTGTTTTCAACAGCCCATAAGGTCTCTTAATGAAAGAAAGAACAGAGATTACTTGGGTTCTCTTATCTATGAAGTTCAGCGTATCCATAAAATTTTTATGGCGGGATTAGAGCAAAGCCCTGTCGTCCAAACAGCGTGGGATCAAGATCGCTTCCGCAATGGCTGGGACGATGCGGTTGATCTGCCCGTCGCATCAGAGACACAAAAATTACTTTCTGAAAAACTCTTTATTGTTGAGGATAGTGACGAAGATGCCAGCATTATGTTCTCACTTGGTAATGATTTGCGCGAGATGTCCGATGATTTAATTGCGCGTTGTATAGCCAGTGGGCACGATTTCAAGCTGAGCTTCCGTGATACAGATTTCAATGACTTTCTTCTGACGCAATTAACACCTGAACAAGCACAAGAATATGGCGAGCGCAGCGATCCTCTTTCTGACGATGTAACACACCGCATTCTGGCCGATTACAATACGATTGAAAATAAGGTTATTTCTTCGGTTCCTGCAGAGATTAACGCAGGGTTTTCAGCAGGTATTCGAAAAGGGTTCAGCAGATTACTGGCTGGTGAGGTTAAAACTGTCCTGACGCTTCTTCCTAGCCGCTTTGACGCAGAGCGCGACACGTTGTCCTATGATGAGTATCTAACATTATTCTTTGAGGCGTGTGATCAGCCTTGGGATGCCATCACAGCGGCGCAGGACAAATTGATTGAAAAGTTTAATGCCGCAGCACATGTCCGCTTTACAAACGATGACGGAACAGACCTTGAGATGAGCCTGACTGATGCAGATGGCACACCATTTACGTTTTGTAACAGCGTCATTGCACGCAATATTCCAGGTTCTGAAATCTTTAGTGCGCCGCGTCGTGACAGTGTAAATGGTACGATTGTTGCCAAGGGTAAATTTACACCGCGCCAAAATCTGCAGGGCACAATTGAAAACCTTACAATGCACTTCAAGGACGGACAACTTGTTGATTTCAGCGCAGATGAAGGCGCAGATTTCTTCCAGGAATATTTGGATATTCACGAAAATCACAGCTTTATAGGCGAGCTTGGTATTGGCACAAACCCGCACATCCGCAAACATCTTGCCAATATTCTGCTCGCTGAAAAAATCAGTGGCAGTTTTCATGTTGCCCTTGGTGATGCCTATACTTTCAAAGATTATCTGGGGACACCTGTTCACGTTGATAACGGCAATAAATCGACACTGCATTGGGATATCCCAACAATGCTTTACGGCAAAGGCGGATGCATTTATCTGGATGGAGAACCCATCATGGTCAATGGCGAATTTGTTGACGCGGAATTTGATGTGCTTAATCGCGGATGGAGTGCCATTCCAGTCGAAGAACGCCCCGATTACTGGAAAGATTATAAAGGCCCCTTCACAGGCACAACGCTTGCTTAATCTGTTTTCTTAAGACGCGATTTGAAATGAGAGTGGTTCGGTGAGGCCAAATTCGCGTGCTTGTAACGTAACATAATCACACACATCATTAGCAGCCTTGGCATGAATATCTGACAAAGGCGCGCCACCAGCACGCATTGCACGGCGAAGCGCTTGTGAAGCCAAACCGACCTCAAACTCCCCTGTCTTTGTATTTTTTACAATTTGAATTGTAGCCATAAGAAAAAACTACGCCTTTTTACGCTAAAGGCAAGTTTTAGTTGCATTTTACAGAATACTTATATAAATTATGGCAAATGAATAATAGGCGTGTTTCAGATACGATTGCCGTTGAGGATTTGCGGGTAGGTGATGTTATCTCCTATCAGCCAGAGCAAGGGGCATTGCAATATGTGGTTATTGTCGACTTGCTTGCAGGGCGTAATGACCGCGTTGAAAAGTTGCGTGTCTTCCCCATTGAGATAGGTGAAGCGCATAATAATAGCCCAGCAAACGCAGGTGATAAGATTGTCCTTTTTGACAATAACTTCACAGACTTAACGGGCACACGCTTTGGTCAGCCACAATCTAACCTTTACGTTGATGAAGCACAAATCACAGATATTCCCTTAACAGCCAAGGCACTAGATACGGCATCAGATAGCTATGCCACACTTCATGCACGCATCGATGATACGCGCACTCTTGACCGTTTAGATGCTGCCCTGAAGCGACAGGAGAGCTTAGCTGACAAAGGTATTCAAACGCGTGATGCAGAATTACGCCGTGACCTTGGTCGTCTAGGGCATATTCGTAATCAATCAGGCGTAATGCGTGATGTGGAACTCCAACGCGGACGTGGGCTGCTTACTGGTGAACAGGTGCGCCAAGCACGTGACGAGGATGAAGCGAAAAAAGATACACCCAAGCGTGCCTATAACCGCAAAATTCCAGATACACTCATCTATCACGATATGACGCTTGAGAATGCTGTTTCTTACGAACTTATTTCAAATGACACAGCTACAATCTTGGAAGATTTAGGAGCAAGCACCATTCATGAAAGTATCTATTTTCTCAAAGAGGTTGCAGCTTTGCCAACTGAAACAGTACGCTACGGCGACATGCGTAACCTGACGATTAGTGACGCAGAGGGTCTAAACTATATTGATGAAGGTCTGCTTGAAGGTCAGCTTATCAGTCATGACTTTAAGCAAATTGTTGATTCATTATTTGAGGCTTATGTCGAAACAGCTGACCCTGATGCATTTGTTGAAAAATATCAATTTGATGATGATGAACATGCGCTAGATGCCTTTGCTCAATTACGTGGAGCCTTTCATCGTGTCGCACAAGATTTTCCCGCTTTGTTGTCAGAGCATTTAATGGGTGAGCTTGAGCGTGCAAAAGGTGCTTACCTTACGATTGAACATGAAAAAGGTGAACTTGACGAGACACAAACTGCCATCAAAGACAGCATTGTAAATATTACTCACGGTGAAGTCCGTTCAAACATGAAGGGCGTTCTAAGCGCGCTCAAACGCGCCAACACGAAAGCTATCAAATCATATGGTTTTTCCAACCCTAAAGCGGAATAGCAAGACCACACAACCTTGACATCTTTTACACATGCGTCACATTTATGTGCATGACAGATTTACTTACACACCTTCAGACGCGTCGTTCTGTTTCCGTTAAACACCTTATTGAGCCCGCCCCTACTGGTAAAGAGTTAGAGGATATTCTCAAGCTCGGAACACGCACGCCCGACCACGGCAAAATGGCGCCTTATTATTTTATTACATTTGAAGGCGAGGCACGTGTCGCTATTGGCAAACATTTGCGTGCTGCTTACGAGGCTGACAATCCAGACGCGCCAGTGGCAAAACTTGATTTAGAGGCAGAGCGATTCACGCGCGCGCCCCTTGTCATTGGTGTTATCTCGCGCATCCGTGAGGGCAAGCACCCGCAATGGGAACAGATTTTAACAAGTGGTGCCGTGTGCATGAATATCATGCACGCCTGTTACGCGCATGGTTTTGCCGCAAACTGGTTAACCGAATGGTATGCCTATAGCGCGCATTTTAAAGAGGCTCTCGGGTTGGAAGATGCGCGTGACCATGTTGCAGGATTTATCTATGTCGGCACACCCGCAGATACGAAAGACGAACGCGAGCGTCCAGAACTGTCCCAAATCCACACACGTTGGACAGCGGAGACAAAAGCCCTCAATAAAGGCGAAAGCTATAACCGTGATGGCTATGGTCTTCCCCGCAAGGGCTTTCAATTAAAGGATTAATCCTAGTCTTTAGGTTTGAGTGTTGGGAAGGCAATCACGTCACGGATATTCTGTGAATCTGTGAGCAGCATCACCAGACGGTCAATCCCAAGCCCCCATCCCCCTGTCGGCGGCAAGCCATATTCAAGGGCGGTCACAAAATCATCATCCAGCATTTGCGCCTCTTCATCCCCTGCCTCACGCTGCTTCACCTGCTCGGCAAAACGCTCGTACTGGACTTTCGGGTCATTCAACTCGCTAAAGGCATTGGCAATTTCCCAACCGTTGCAGAAGGTCTCAAAACGCTCAACCAAACGCTCGGTTGTGCGATGCCCTTTGGCAAGGGGGGAAATATCTAGCGGGTGGTCTGTCACGTGAACAGGATTAACAAGCGTATCCTCAACACGTTCATCAAACACCGCCTCGACCACCTGCCCCCATTTTGATTTAGGGTCAACACTCACACCGATTTTCTTGGCCGCGTCAATGGCTTCCGCCGCATCTTTGGCATCCATAAAATCAACGCCCGTTTGTTCCTTAATCAAATCAATCATCGAGGCACGCTTCCATGGACGCGTGAAATCAATCTCGTGATCAGCAAATTTAATTTTGAGGCTACCGTGAACTTCTTCGACAAGTTTGCAGACCATATCCTCAATCAAATCCATGATGTCGAAATAATCAGCATAAGCATGATAGGCCTCAATCGAGGTAAATTCAGGATTGTGCTTAATGGAAATCCCTTCATTTCGGAAGATACGTCCAATTTCATAAACAACATCGGCAAAACCGCCAACAACAAGGCGCTTCAAAGGCAATTCAGTTGCCACACGCAAATAGAAATCGGCGCCAAGTGCATTGTGATGCGTTTTAAAAGGCTTGGCAGAGGCTCCACCCATTATGGATTGTAACACAGGTGTTTCCACCTCGTACCCGCCCATGGCATCCATGTAATTACGGATGAAGGACACAATACGCGAACGTGTACGCAACACTTCACGGCTCTCATCGTTCATAATCAAATCGAGATAACGCTGGCGATAACGAGACTCCACATCTGTCAGCCCATGATATTTTTCTGGCAAGGGCAACATGGTTTTAGTCAGCATAACGGTTTCCGTTGCGCGCACAGACAACTCTCCACGTGGTGTACGACGAATAGTCCCACGTGCGCCAATAATGTCCCCGATATCATAATCTTCCAGATTGGAAAGCTGCTCTTCGCTCATGCTTTCCTTGTGACAGAACACCTGAATTTTACCACTGGCATCTGCCAAATCAATGAACATGCCGTTGTTACGCATCGCGCGAATACGCCCAGCAACAGCAACCTTGTCCTCTGTTTCTGTCCCATCAGCTAAATCAGCATATTTATCCTGAAGCTCTTGCGCCGTATGCGAACGCTCATATTTATGCGGATATGGTTCAATGCCCTTGTCACGCAATGACTTCAACTTTGCCTCACGCGACTCGCGTGGATTAAGGGGCTGATTATGTTTTGGGTCTGGCTGTGACATGTCAGGTCTCTTCTAAGTTTTTTTGTTTTACGTTAAACGAAGTGTCATATCACCTGAAACAGTCCGAAAAATCAAGTCTTTGGGTACATGCGAGACAAGATTTTTCAATGCGGAATTTTTGGCCTCCCTATGCTACAAAGAAAGTCCCATGAGTAACCCAGATTCGCACGCAACTGATTTTGAGAAAGATAGCCAACCTCTCCCTCTTCGGCTTCCGGTTTTACCTGTGTGTGTTGCAGGTTTGCGTAATACGGTGATGCTCACGGCTGAAGGAGAGCTGAAGAAACTGAGTTTTGAGCAAGCTGGACAACTCATTCACAAGCAAGCCGTCTATTTATGCCACGCACCTTTTTTTCAGTCCCGCATCAAGACCGATATTCAAATCTTTGATGTGCTTGAACTTTATCTGTTTGTACATCCAACAAAATTTTGTGTGCCGACCGTAAATGGTCTGGCAACAGCACTTGGGCTAGAGACTGCCTCCTCACTTGATGATCAGCCCTTCCTGATGATGGAGACTGTGCAAGCATTGCTGAATGATTTGCGCAAAATGCCCGAGGAGATGCAAGAAAAGCTGCGCGAGATTGCACGGCTGATGGGACTAAACGGACGTGGTTGGCCTTGGGCAGACACGGTTCTATCCGCCTTAAACAGCACTTATGATCCAAAGACACAAATTGATGGGAAGTCCGCCTTGGCAACATGGAAGAACCTGCCCGAATGGTCAGAACGTGCGCCACCGCCACCACCTAGTCATGATGGTTTGTCCGAGAACGAGATTAATGAAGCACTCGATTTGTTACTAAGCAGTAGTGACAAAAACCATGAGGATCGCCCCATGCAGCGTGCCTATGCGCATGAAATTGGCAGGGCCTTTCAGCCCAAGGATGATTTGGAAGAACCCCATGTTCTGCTCGCCGAGGCAGGAACAGGAATTGGAAAGACGGTTGGTTATCTCGCCCCCTCATTTGCATGGGCACGTAAAAACGGCGCGCGTGTGTGGATTTCAACATTCACCAAGAATTTACAAAGCCAGTTAGAACACGAACTTGACCGCGTCTATCCTAATCAGGAACTAAAGGATGAAAAGGCCGCCATACTGAAAGGGCGCGAAAATTATCTGTGTCTTTTGAATTACGAAGATGCAAGCGCAGGCGCAGCACTCGCGCGCTCTGTGCAAACGGCAGCAGCTCTAGGTTTTATGGCGCGTTGGATTATGGAGACAAAGGAAGGTGATTTCACAGGCCGCGACTATCCCGGGTGGGCCACACATATTTTTGGCTTTGCCAATACACGCGGGCTTGCGCTTAAAAGTGGCGAATGTATTTTTTCGGCCTGTGATCATTATCACAAATGCTTTAAGGAACGCGCCGCGCGCAAGGCCAAACATGCCGAGCTTGTTATCTCCAACCATGCCCTTGTGATGATACAAACCGCACTTGCGCACAAGGGCGATCCGCTTCCCCCACGCCTTGTTTTTGATGAGGGGCATCATCTGTTTCATGCGGCTGATAGTGCATTTGCAGCACATCTGACCGCTCGCCAAACACGCGACATGCGCAGATGGATTATGGGGAACGAACATAATCGTCGTGCCTCGCGTAATCGGGGCTTAAAGAAACGTGCCGAGGATTTGGTGAGTAGCTATCCAGAGGATGAAAAATTGCTCTATCAAATTATTCATCATGCACTGGCCCTACCCGCTGATGGGTGGATGAAGCGCCTCAAAGAAAATAATCCAAACGGCCCAATTGAACATTTCTTTATTGGCCTTATGCATCAAGTTAATGCGCGTAGCGTTTCACATGATGTTTTCTACTCACTTGAATGTCCGACCTATCCACTCTCCCAAACGGTAACTGCGCAACTCTCTGACATTCGTGATGCCCTTGTTAAGCTTCAATCCCCCATGCTGAAACTCTCGCAAAGTCTGGACAGGCGCATTAGCGAGGAAGACAGTGAAAATCTGATGGATCCTGATACGCGCAAGCGGATTGAAAGCCTGAGCCTCTCGCTTGAACGCCGCGCCCTTAATATGATTGGTGCATGGATTGGGATGATTGAAACGCTGTCCACAGGTGCCAAGCCCGAGGATTATGTCGATTGGATGCAGATTGAAAAGACTGATGGTCAAATGGAGGATGTCGGGCTTTATCGCCACTGGGTCGATCCGATGAAACCCTTTGGACAGGCGCTCCTGCCACATGCACATGGTGTAGCAATAACATCCGCGACCTTACGTGACAAAAGCGGGGATGAGGCACATGACTGGCAAAAGGCAGAGAGCCAGACAGGGGCGCATTACCTCTCAACGGAGGCAAAACGCTTTGCCGCGCCCTCACCTTTCCCGTATGAGAAAAATGCCCGTGTTTATATTGTCAGTGACGTGAATAAAAATAACGCGGGGCATGTGTCTAGTGCACTTCACCACCTTATTGAGGCCTCTGGTGGAGGTGCGCTGAATATCTTCACCTCTATTCGTCGTCTGAAAAGCATTAAAAAGAACATTATTTCGAAACTTAACGTCCCGTTTTACTTTCAACATGAAGATAACATTGATATTGGCACATTGATTGATATCTTCCGTGAGAATGAGGATGCATGCCTTTTTGGCACAGATGCCCTGCGTGATGGTGTGGATGTGCTTGGCTCATCGCTACGCATGATGACATTTGACCGTGTGCCGTGGCCACGCCCGACATTATTGCATAAGGCACGCCGCGCTCAGTTTGGGGGACGCGCTTATGATGAAATGCTCACGCGTATGAAGTTACAACAAGCCTTTGGCCGCCTTATCCGCTCGCAAAATGACCGTGGTGTATTCGTGATGATGGACAGCGCCATGCCCTCGCGTCTGCTAACGGCCTTCCCACCCAATGTGGAGGTCAAAAAAGCAGGGTTATCCGAAATCTGCGCAGACATTAAAGAATTTTTGAAATCTTAGTCTGTTGGCAAAGCATTAAAATTAATGTAGCTGCATTTAGAGACAAATGCTGTAACGTTTGGAAATGGGGTTTCGGCTTTCGCCTGTGTCCACATAGCCTCATATTCTCCAGATTTAGAAATTTGGAAAATATATGTTTCAGTGAGTTGGTTTGGGTATATAGCCACAAGTGTAAGAGCGTCATCTGAAATAGTTGCAGGAATTATTTCTCCCCCCTCACTTAATACAGACGTTATTCCAAGAACACCCGAAAAGAATATATCCAATTCATCTTCATCAGTTTTCTTTAAATTGAACTGGCCTTTATATTTATTCTCAGTCCAACCAATATTATCCTTAGTTGCCATCTTCCTATCGGCATAATATGAATAACCTGATGCTTCACCACAAATAGCTACATCTTGGGAAGCAAAAGAAACACTCACTTGAAAAATGAAAAATAAAAGAAGATTTGCTGTGAACGTAAAAAATTTCACTAAGCAACGGCCTTGAGTTTGGCGGTCACAATGACAAGTTGATCGCTGATACGCTTTTTCTCAATCATGTCATCTGTTTCAGTCATAAGCTTAATCAGTGTTTCCTGTTCAGTGGCGAGGATATCACCATCAAGTTCAGACACGGGGATAGCCTCTTCTGCAAGCAATGTAGTTTGCTCGGCTGTGATATCGGCAAAGCCACCTGCAATAAACAAACGTTCGGGCGTGCCACCCTGCTCGCGCAGGATTTCAACAACACCAGGACGTGCAGACACAACCAACGAGGCGTGCCCCTTGCGCACACCAACATCCCCCGCCTCACCCGGAAGAACAACCTGAAAGGCTGGCTCTTCAATCAGCTTTTTCGCAGGAGAGACAAGCTCAAAATGGAATGTGTTATTTGCTGTGTCTGACATAGTGTCCTCTAATGATTAAGCCGCTTCAGCCGCCATTTTCTTGGCCTTTTCCATGGCTTCCTCGATTGTACCAACCATGTAAAAGGCTGATTCAGGAAGATGGTCAAGCTCGCCCTCAACAATCATCTTGAATCCCTTAATTGTGTCTTCAAGCTGAACATAAGTCCCAGGTGTGCCTGTAAAGACCTCGGCAACATGGAAAGGCTGTGACAAGAAGCGCTGAATTTTACGCGCACGGGCCACAACAAGTTTGTCATCTTCTGACAATTCATCCATACCCAAGATGGCGATAATGTCCTGAAGCGCCTTGTAAGTTTGCAATGTCTTCTGAACATCAGCTGCAACCTTATAGTGTTCCTCACCCACAACACGCGGGTCAAGAATACGTGATGTTGAGTCAAGCGGGTCAACCGCAGGGTAAATCCCAAGTTCTGCAATCTGGCGTGACAAAACAGTTGTCGCATCAAGGTGTGAGAAGGTTGTCGCAGGTGCAGGGTCAGTCAAGTCATCCGCAGGGACATAAACGGCCTGAACAGATGTAATAGATCCCTTATTTGTTGACGTAATACGTTCCTGCAATGCACCCATGTCAGTTGAGAGTGTTGGCTGGTAACCCACAGCAGATGGGATACGACCAAGAAGCGCTGACACCTCGGCACCGGCCTGTGTGAAACGGAACACGTTATCCATGAAGAAAAGAACGTCCTGGCCTTCTTCGTCACGGAAATATTCAGCCATTGTCAAACCAGACAAGGCCACACGTGCACGTGCTCCTGGTGGTTCATTCATCTGACCGTAAACAAGGGCAGCTTTTGATTTCTTCTCATCACCTGGTACAACAACACCAGATTCAATCATCTCGTGGTAAAGGTCATTCCCTTCACGTGTACGCTCACCAACACCGGCAAACACAGACACACCACCGTGTCCCTTTGCAATGTTGTTAATCAATTCCATGATTGTCACAGTTTTACCAACACCAGCACCACCGAACAAACCAATCTTACCACCCTTGGCGTATGGGCAAAGCAAGTCAACAACCTTAATCCCTGTGACAAGCTGTTCTGTTTCTGTGGCTTGTTCAACAAATTCGGGCGCTTTTCTGTGAATACCCCATCTTGTTTTTGTTTTCACATCACCACGTTCGTCAATTGCGTTTCCAACAACATCAAAGATACGGCCTTTTGTCGCTTCACCAACAGGAACAGCAATCGCCTCGCCTGTGTCAGTGACCTCTGTACCGCGTACAAGACCATCTGTTGAGTCCATCGCAATTGTACGCACAACGTTTTCACCCAAGTGTTGAGCAACCTCAAGCACAAGAAGTTTACCGTTATTATCTGTATGAAGCGCGTTCAAAATCGCTGGCACATTGCCATCTGTGAACTGCACGTCAACAACCGCACCCAGCACCTGCTGAATGTGACCTGTTGCGCTTGCGTTAGCTGCTTTCTTTGTCGTTGTTTTCTTCGTTGCCATTTTTTCTTCCTCTTTTTTCTCCGAAACTTTTAAGTTTTTTTTAGTTTGCGTTGGTGGGTTAAACCGCCTCGGCACCTGAAATAATTTCAATCAATTCTTTTGTAATGTAAGCCTGACGCGCACGGTTATAGATGAGCGTCAGATCCTTAATACGCTCACCCGCATTACGTGTTGCGTTATCCATCGCTGTCATACGAGCAGCTTGTTCCCCAGCGGAACTATCAAGAAGCGCGCGGAAAATCTGCACACCCATATTCTTGGGCAACAACCTTGAGAGAATTTCCTCTTCATTCGGCTCAAACGCATAAGGTGACGCAGGCTCGCGTGACACCTCATCGTCCTTGTCCTTATTGTCGTTTACATTGCTGTCTTCAACTTGTGCAAATGGAATAAGCTGTTGTGAACGAGGACGTTGTGTCAAAACAGAATGGAATTCGTTGTAAATGAGATGACAAACATCAACCTCACCCTTATCAAATTCACTCATGATGACTTCTAAAATCTTATTTGCATCAGCGTAATCAACGTTTTTACCGCCTGTAATGCCTGTGAAGCTTTCAATGATTGCGTCTTTGTGTGTGCGCTTAATCAGGTCCCGTGCCTTACGCCCCGCACAAACAACCTTCACCTGTTTTCCTTCACCTTGAAGGCGTGTAATTTCTTGCTGTGCCAGACGCACAAGGTTCGCGTTAAACGCACCTGCCAAACCACGGTCAGAGGTCACAACAACAAGAAGATATTTCTCATCACGCCCTGTACCGACGAGCAATTTTGGACCTGTGCCAGCCGTTACACCAGCTGCCACACGTGACAACATCTGTGCCATAGCGCGTGCGTAAGGTTGTGAAGCCTCCGCCTGATCTTGGGCCTTTTTCAACTTGGCCGCAGCCACCATTTTCATGGCAGAGGTAATCTTCTTCGTCGATTTAACCGAAGATATTCTGTCTCTATAGTCACGTAAACTTGGCATAAATTCTTACTCTATAATTCCAATTTTAAAGTCTGGGTTTGCACTCTGGACGCTTCCCATGACTTTTCTCTTGCCTTACAAAAAGCTTCTTTTTGATCCTCAGGAACAAAGGCTGACAGGCCTGTGCTCTCATCATGATCAACCATAACCATACCCTCTGGTGTTTGCGCATGTAGGCGGTCACCAATCGGTGCAATCGACGCTATAAAGCCGCCATAATCTTCAACCTGAGGGAATGCGCTCATGGTTAAGCCGCCTTTTTACCTGTGTTTGAGGCAAAGCCCTTGGCAAATGTGTCTAGGAAGGATTTCAATTTTCCTTCTGTGTCATCATCAAGAACCTTTTTCTCACGGATAGCCGTCAAAATATCTGATCCATTAGCACGCAAATCTTCCAACATACGCTGTTCAAAGTTACTGACCTGCTCAACAGGAATGGCATCTAGATAACCACGAGTGCCTGCATAAATTGAAACAACCTGATCTTCCACTGGAAGTGGTGAGTATTGGGGCTGTGTCAAAAGCTGTGTTAGGCGCGCACCACGTGCAAGCAATTTCTGTGTTGCGGCATCAAGGTCAGAGGCAAACTGTGCAAAGGCTTCCATTTCACGATACTGAGCAAGCTCAAGCTTGATAGTACCTGCAACCTGTTTCATCGCCTTGATTTGCGCAGCAGATCCCACACGAGACACAGACGCACCCACATCAATAGCAGGGCGAATACCCTTATAAAACAGACCTGTCTCCAAGAAGATCTGACCATCGGTAATCGAAATTACGTTCGTCGGAATATAGGCTGAAATATCACCCGCCTGTGTTTCAATAATAGGCAAGGCTGTCAAAGAGCCATTTCCTGCCTCATCACCCATTTTCGCAGCACGCTCAAGCAAGCGTGAGTGAATGTAGAAAACATCACCAGGATACGCTTCACGACCAGGAGGACGACGAAGAAGCAATGACATTTGACGATAGGCCACAGCCTGTTTCGACAAATCATCATAAATGATAAGACCGTGCAAACCATTGTCACGGAACCATTCACCCATCGCGCATCCTGTGTAAGGTGCCAAGAACTGCATCGGTGCAGGGTCAGAAGCAGTCGCGGCAATCACGATTGAATATTCCATCGCGCCGTTTTCTTCCAATTCCTTTACCAATTGCGCCACTGTTGAACGTTTTTGACCAACAGCTACATAAATGCAGTAAAGATGTTCTTTTTCATTCTTTGATGAATTCACGTATTTCTGATTAATGATTGTATCAACCGCAACGGCTGTTTTCCCTGTTTGACGGTCACCAATAATCAACTCACGCTGACCACGACCAACAGGCACAAGCGCATCAATCGCCTTCACACCTGATTGCATTGGCTCATGCACAGATTTACGCGGGATAATGCCTGGTGCTTTTTGCTCAACAAGGTTGAATTCTTTTGTTTTGATCGGGCCTTTCCCATCAATTGGGTTTCCCAAACCATCAACGACACGACCAAGCAATTCCTTACCAACAGGAACCTGAACGATTTCACCAGTACGCTTTACCTTGTCGCCTTCTTTAATGTCACGGTCATCACCGAAAATCACGATACCGACATTATCAACCTCAAGGTTCAGGGCCATCCCCTTAATACCACCAGGAAACTCGACCATCTCACCAGCTTGAACATTGTCCAAACCATGAACACGGGCCACACCGTCACCAACGGAAAGCACTTGACCAACCTCGGCAACGCTTGCCTCTGGATTAAAATTGGCAATGTTGTCCTTTAGAATTTCTGAAATTTCTGCTGCACGAATTTGCATGTTTCTTCCTCTTTCTTAAAGTGTCGCCTTATTTGGCTTTTTTAAATTCAATATTTTCGTTAGATCCTGATTTCATTTTCAACTTCAGCTTTTCAAGTTTGCCGCGAATAGAATCATCAACCATAACCGACCCAACTGTGACAACCATGCCACCAATCAGGTCTTTATCTGTTTCCTGATGTATTTCGACATTAGCACCTAGCGCCTTGGTCAATGACTTGCTCAAATCTGAAACTTGCGCCTTGTCCAGCTCGTAAGCTGTCTGCACGTCTACATATAGCTCACCTTTGTGCTTACGCAAGACTTGTGTGTAGGCAATCAAAATCTCGGAAAGTGATGCCAAGCGCTTGTTGTCTGAGAGTGTTTTCAGGAAATTTGTTGTCAGCTTGTGAAGCTTGGCCTTTTTACCAATGGCCTCGATGACCTTGAATTGTTCATCCTTGTCATAGAGCGGTGAAGCAATAAAGTCTGCAAAGACCTGCTCGCTCATCATACCACGTAAATCAGTCATGTCAGAGGTGACATCATCAACGACTTTCCCTTCTACGGCCATATCAAGGAGGGCCTGTGCATATCGGCGGGAAATTTGACTCGTCGGGCGCTGTGCTGTGGTCATTGAATAATCGTTTCTTTGGTCACTGCTGTTAATTTTCGTTATCTTGCGCCTGATTTAGCATACGCGCACATCCGACGCAAGGATTTAGGCGCTGTTTTTTGACTCTTTTTCAACAATTACGCAAAAGATTTGAAAAGGCTTACAAAAATGCTGGAAATGGCTGAAAGAAAAAGGCGCTACAGCTATTTACACCCAAAATACAGGAGAGCGTTTTGAGAATGATAAGGTGCAACACATATATCTCGAGCGTATAACGACCGAAAAATTGCAAAGGGGACTTTAGAATCGGTGTATTCCAAAAACGACTATCACTTACCTGCGCGCCTTTAAAGGTCGCAAACATGCACCCACCCGTCAAAATGGTGCCTACTGACATCAAAAGCGCCATATCCGTACTCATCCCAAAACCAAGCCACTGCGACGTAATGAAGAAAAACATCACGCCGAAAAAGAGTAACACTTGTTTTTCCAGTGATATTGGGCGCGTCTGACGCGCGCGCGCGACAACCCCTAATAAAGCCAGTGCGATGGCAACCGTCCCGTATTCAAGGAAAAAGGCACTCGGTATATAGCAAAGAACCAGCGCACCTGCCCCCATAACCACGTCCTGAACAGATTGCGAGGCCTTACTTACGAATGCATCCAACACATAGCGCACAAAGAGAATTGTAAAGAGAATATTGAGCGGAAGAAGTGGCAAGCCCAACATAAAGGTTACCGCAACAATGATTGCACCTGATATCCAAAGCCGTGGACCTGTTTCACGCGAGAGCGCATAGCCCACTAGAAAAAACCAAATGGGCACACACCAGCGCCCAATGGCCCGCCATGCCATATCCTCTGGGTAAAGATAATATCCCACATGATCGATAATCATGATGAGCACCGCCAACGCCTTCCACACATCATAAGATGTCAGATTTTTGGGCAAATGCGATTGATCGGTCACAAACATGAGATGAAGTATCCTACAAAAAACTCTGTGGGTCGATATCGACTTGAATTTTAAGTGATGATGGGACTTTGAGCTGTGTCTGCCAGTCACGAATAGCCTTTTGAATATTCAAATTTTTCTCTGCGTGTACTAGCAGGCGATAGCGGTACCGTCCACGGATGCGATACATGGGCGCAGCCGCAGGTCCAAAGGTTTGCACCCCTTCCCCGTGTGGTGCACAGGCCGCCATAGCGCGGGCAAACCCCTCAACCTCGCGCTCATTTGTGCCAGACACAATAATCGCGCCTAGCCGTGCATAGGGTGGCATATGGGCGAGCTTTCGTTCCTGTGCCTCCACATCCAAAAATGTATCACGCTCACCAGTGGCTAGCGCCTGTATTACACGTGCCTCAGGATTCCATGATTGCAAGTAAACATGCCCTTCAACGCCCTTCTCGCGCCCTGCACGCCCTGCGACCTGATGCAGTAATTGATAGGAACGTTCAGCCGCACGCAAATCACCGCCATGTAGCCCTAAATCCGCATCTACCACACCAACAGTGGCAAGCTTTGGAAAGTGATGCCCCTTGGCCAGAATTTGTGTCCCTATAATAATGTCGAGTTCATGCTTGCGCATCTGACCAAGAATAGCGCGCAGCCCATGCGTATCATCTGCACTGTCACTGGACAGGACAGCCACACGCGCCTCGGGGAAATGATATTTGACCTCCTCCTCAATGCGTTCAATGCCAGGACCACAAGGGGCAAGAGAATCCACATCCTCACATTCAGGACAAGCGTCTGGAATTTTAATGCCGTATCCGCAATGGTGACACTCTAGGCGATTGGTTGCACGATGTTCAACCAGCCATGCCGTACAGCGCGCACATTCAAAACGGTGCCCGCATGAACGACATAAAGTCAGGGGTGCATAGCCGCGCCGATTAAGAAAAAGCAGACTTTGTGCACCTGATTCCATTGTCTCCTTTAACGCTTGCAATAAAACAGGTGACAAGAAGGCTTGCCGTTCGGGCTTATGTTCACGAAGATCAATCACATCAATGGCGGGCATTTTTGCCCCACCATGACGCACAGGCAGATGAATATGTTTATATTTACCATCCCAGACATTCTGCATGGTTTCCAGCGCTGGCGTGGCAGAGGCCAAAATCACAGGGCATTTTTCAAAATGACCACGTACGACCGCCATGTCACGAGCGTGATAGGTCACCCCCTCCTCCTGCTTATAGGACGCATCATGGGATTCATCAATAATAATTGCCCCCAAATTTGCAAAGGGCAGAAAGAGCGCCGAACGCGCACCAATAACCACCTGCACGCCCCCCTCGGCCACGCCACGATAGGTCACACGGCGTTGCGCCTGCGTCAACGAAGAGTGCCACAGCGCAGGACGACAGCCAAAGCGCTTAGCAAAGCGGTCAATAAAGGCATTAGACAACGCAATTTCAGGCATCAATATCAGAACCTGTTTATCTGCGCGCATAGCGGCATCCACGGCCTCGAAATAAACTTCCGTTTTCCCTGCACCCGTGACCCCATCCAACACAAAGACATCTGACTTTTCAGCACTCACGCTTGTCCGTAAAATACGGGCTGCGCTTTCCTGTGCCTCAGATAATTCAAGCCTGAAGAAGTCAGGATTTGCGTTGATGCAGGGCGGTGGCATCGCCGCCTCAATTGCCGTAAGAGCCCCCTTTTTATGGAGCGTTTTCACAACACCCGCACTCACATCCGCCTCACGCGCGATATCGGCCTGAATGCGCGGTTGTTTGTCACACATCACATCAATGACTTGTTGTTGGGTTGGTGTAAATTTACCCGTAAGCGCTTTTTCAGAAATCTTATAAAGCGTTTGCGTGAGAGGAGTCTCGAGCGCCTTGGGCGCGGACAACGCCATCTTTAAAACATTCCCCTTTTGCGCGACCGTATAGTTTGCGACCCAGTCAATAAAATCGATATGACTGTCTGGCATTGCCTGAAGTGGAAACTTGTGAAGGATGGCTTTGATTTTCTTTGAGGGCACATCATCCTGCGCCGCACCCCAAACAACGCCTGTCACTTCACGTGGACCAAGGGGCACAAGCACATAATCACCGCGCGTTACCTCCATACCCACAGGCACAGCATAATCATAGGCCTTGTCCACCGGATATGGGACAAGCACGCACACGCGCGACTGTGCATCGTTTCGTGGTGCGCCTACACTCCCTTCTTGAAAAAGATCTCCCATATGATAGGTATTAACAAGAATTTTGATTAAAGAGAAGGCATGTTCCTTCGCAACCCAAAGGACACCCACATGAAGTTTTTTGTCGATACAGCAAACATTGATGACATCAAGGAACTGGCCACAACAGGATTAATTGATGGGGTCACAACCAACCCGTCATTAATTGCACAATCTGGACAAAACTTTCTCGAGCTTATCCCTGAAATCTGCAAGGTCGTTGATGGACCGGTATCTGCCGAGGTCGCCTCAACAGATTATGAGACCATGCAGAAAGAGGCCGACAAACTGGCTAAAATTGCAGATAATGTGGCCATTAAAGTGCCCCTCACTGAGGCCGGCCTTAAGGTTTGCAAAAACCTGTCCGACAACGGCACAATGGTCAATGTCACACTTTGTTTTTCAGCAGGCCAAGCACTCTTGGCGGCCAAAGCAGGCGCGGCCTTTATCTCGCCTTTCGTTGGACGCTTGGATGATATCTGCTTGGACGGGCTAGACCTGATTGCCGATATCGTGACCATCTATAATAACTATGATTTCAAGACAGAGGTTCTTGTCGCCTCTATTCGTAATCCTGTGCATATCATCGAAAGCGCAAAGATGGGTGCAGATGTTGCCACATGCCCACCCAAGGTCATCAAACAGCTTTATAAACATCCCTTGACTGATAAGGGATTGGCCGCCTTTGTTGAGGATTGGAAAGCCACAGGACAATCCATCCTGTAAACGCATTTATATTGACATATTCTAATGTTTTCTCTAGCTTAAGTCATACTTACTACAGGGAATAAGAACTATGAAAAATGCATTTATGCGTCACGCGTCAGAAGTTGCTCTTGCTATGGCTGTTGGCGCCATTGGCACTGTTGCAGCCGTTGATTATTTCGATGAAACTGAAACACGCCAAAGCTGTCTGGAACAGGCAGAAATTGATCACGCACTTAAAAAGCCATACGCACAACGTCATTTTGAAGAATGCCTTCTTATCCCTGAATAAAATTTCTTAAAACAACGCTTGTTGCCGATTCATTGCTCATGCTAGACTTTAAAGCATGACTGATGCTGCTTCTGAACAACCCTCAAAAGATGATAAAAGCCCCATGATTTCCGAAGAAGATGTCATTGCCTTTTTGCGCGATAATCCAAAATTTTTGGCAAAAAACCCAGAAGTGTGTGACTTCCTTATTCCACCCAAGAAAACCAAAGAAGGCGGACGTAAAATTGCTGATTTCCAATCCTACATGATTGATCGACTGAAGGCCGATAAGACCAAAGCCGAAACAACGACACAGGAAATTGTCAAAACCGCACGTCATAACATGAATAATCAGGCGCGTATTCATCGCGCGGTGCTTGCCGTTTTAGAGGCGCAATCCTTTGATGAATTTATTCAGGCAATCACCATGGATATAACCTCCATGATTGATGTTGATATTACCTGCCTGATTGTTGAGGCCTCTGGCCGCAATATTCCTCATGTTGATACAACTGGTATTCGCATCGTCCCACAAGGCACAATCAAGAAATGGATGGGTGAGAATGCCTCCCTCCTCCAATCAGATATTGGCGGGATTGAGGCCATTTACGGGGCTGGCGCCAATCTTGTTCGCTCGCAAGCCTTGGTTCGCGTTGATATTTCACTTGATACACCCCCTGCTATTCTCGCCTTTGGAAGTCGTGACCCCGAACTTTTCCAAGATGGGCAAGGTACAGAGCAAGTCTCATTCCTGGCGCGTGTTGTTGAACGCCAATTTAGAACATGGCTGAATTTACCCCAATAGAGGAAAGTGTCCTTGTGCTTGTCACGCCCAAAATGCGTGCGCTTCTTGGTGAATGGCAGGATTACCTTCAGTTTGAAAAGTCAGTCTCGCCCCATACCTTCCGTGCCTATATTGGTGATGTGACAAAGTTTTTGACCTTTCTGGCTGAACATACCGGCGAGGATATTAGCGAGAATTCCCTGTCAGACATGTCCTTACGTGATTTCCGCTCATGGCTGTCACGCCGCACAATGGATGGTGCCTCCAGCGCTACACGCGCACGTAATTTATCGGGAATAAAAAATCTGCTTCGTTGGGCAGATAGAAACGGGCATCTCCATAATGCGGCAGTAAGCGCCATACGTGGGCCAAAACTACCGCGCAAGAATCCAAAGCCACTTTATGAAGGGCAAATTGAACAGCTCTTTGACCTGCTCAAGGAAACACCAGAGGATATCCAGACACAGCGCAATTATGCCCTGTTCATGCTGCTTTATGGATGCGGACTTCGTATAAGCGAGGCGCTTGATTTAAATATTGGAGATTTCCCAAAGGAAGGTTTCCTTCGCGTCATGGGGAAAGGTGGCAAGGAACGCATTGTTCCCCTGCTTGATATCGTGCGTAACAATGTCTTTGATTATATTGAGCGTCGCACTGTTAAAACAGACAAAAGCGACCCGCTTTTCATTGGCGCACGTGGCGGACGTATGAGCCAGCAAATTGCACAAGATGCCCTACGCAAAATGCGCCGCTTACTAGAATTACCAGAAACGGCAACGCCCCATGCCTTCCGCCATAGTTTCGCCACGCATCTGCTTCAAAATGGCGCAAATTTACGTGAAATTCAGGAGCTTTTGGGGCATGCCTCACTTAGCACAACCCAGCGCTACACAGACGTAAATGCTGCTGAACTGCTCAAGGTTTATAAGGCCGCCCATCCACGGGATTAACCTCCATATTTTTCTTGATTATTTACATATAAATATATAGCGTGTCGGCCTATGAGCGAGATACGTCGGATTCTAATTGTTGATGATGATTTTCAGGCCAATGGGAAAACAGATACTTTGTTTTCTAATTGTGGCGTGCCTGTCGAGGTGCGCATTGCGCGCAATAAAAATCAAGCGCTCGCTGTGCTTGATGATTGGTTTGCCCAAGGACATCGTCCTAATGTCGTGACGATCGATGAAAATTCAGTCTTTATGAACAATGTCGTCAGCGATGTGGGGGTAGATTCCAGCCTTAAATCACTTGATAAAACGGCAGGCATTGAAGTCCTTAGCGCGGTCATCTCAAGATGTGAAGCTGAAGGTAAAAACTATGTGCCTGACCAGTTTTTCATGCATTCGCAAGACCCGATTAATTATCCTCCAAAATGCGACTACCCGCTTGGCACGCTTTATACAGAGGAACTTTATTGCATTAGCTGGTGGGGAGATTTGGAAGAGCGCGGTAATTTGCATGTTGATGGAGATATACCAAATAATGCAAGCCTTGAAGAACAGCGCCGCCTCAAAGCTAAATCTTACATGTTTTCGCCCCCTGCCAGTTTGCTGCGTGCTTATTGCAACCGTACATGGGGCACAAATTTTATTTTAGACGAAGATGAATACGAAGACACATATGTCAGGCCCGAACGTCTAAAACTGAACGAACTTGTCCGCATGTATGACAGCCAGTTGATTTCACTAGAAACACTCTTCTCCTACTATGAGCCACAAAAACGTGCCTTTGAAGAACGTGTCATTTTAAATGGAAAACCCAAAATGTCGGGCGTCCAATTCGTGGATAGCGCGGGTGATTCCATGGCAGGGCGTTTGGCCTTTACCCATGCAGACATTAATAAACTTAAACAAGAGTATCCGCAGGATAAAATCATCCTTTTTGCCAATGAATATACTACTGAAATTGGTGCGCTCCTCCCCCTTGTTGATGGCTTTATCCTGATAGGTAAAGGGCGCGAGCATTTAAAAACCCTCGCCGAGAACAATAACAAAGCCTGTGTGCTGAACTACACACCTATTGAACAAAGCGCCGAGTTTCGTATCGGACACAAAAGCGTTTCTTATTCAGGGATATTTAATGCGACTGCCAAACCCACAGGAATTCATGATTTGGAATGTGGTCATATTGTGACTCTCGATACAGTTGAGGGGCGCGTTTACCCAGCGGAACTTCCACTTAAATCCAGTATGGATGTTGATAAGACGTGCGTTGAACGTTTCATGGAATTGGCCAACACAGCACGCGCCTATGGGAACACTAAAATTCATGCTAATGCCGATAATGAAACCGCCATTGCAAAGGCGCTTAAAGATGGCGCAGAGGCCATAGGTTTGGTGCGTACGGAGCATATGCTGATGTTTGAAGGGCGTCGTCCCTATTATTTGAAGCTTGCACTTCTTTCACAAGATGAGGGCGAGGTTTCCAAAGCACTTTCCAAATTAAAAGCTTTGCACATTGAAGATTTACAACAAATTTTTCAGCAAGGGGCAACAACACCTATTAAAGTGCGCTTGTTTGATGCACCCGCGTCTGAATTCCTCACAGATGCTGAATGCGCTCAATTACGTGCTGATGTTGGTGCGACTAATATGCGTGGTGCACAATTAGCCGCTCAAAAGCCAAGCTTCTACCAGATGCAAATTGAAAGCATTTTTGCAGCCGCTGAGCTTTCAGCGCATGGCGGTCATGTCGAAATCATGGTGCCCCTTATCCGCTCTGTTGACGAGGTCCTTAAATATAAGGAAAGCGTAGCGGCTGCAGCCCGATTTGCAGAACTGCCTTATGAATATGGTGTCATGATTGAAACATTAGACGCTTATGAGCAAATAGAAGACATTGCCGCTCATGTTGATTTTATCAGTATTGGTTCGGGTGATTTTATGTCCGAAATTATGGGTGGCGTTCCACGCGATGATTACGAGGGAATTGACGAATGGAAAATTGCCAATGGCATTACAGTTAACCCCTTTGATTATATGACACAGCCATTGGCCGAAAAAGTAATTGATCTGGTCGCTCGTGCCCGCGAGGCAAACCCCAACATCAAAATTTCCATTTGTGGACAGCAAGCCGGGAAAGATTATCAAACCATCAAACTTGCAACCGAATTGAGCATGGATGCCGTATCCGTGCCTGCGCGCGCCATTAAACAGGTGCAAGTTGATATGGCACATGTAATCGCCACATCACATAGTATAAATATGGAAGACACCCCTCAACAACATGCCCAGCCCGCTCAGGAGCTCATCTAAAATGACGGAAGCCACAAACGTAAAAATTCACCCTGTGTCGCATGATTTACCCAAGGCGGAAATGCACACCCATATCTCACTTGCACTCTCCCCCAGTGACTTTCGTGACCGCGTTGAGCAAGGCCGTACGGATTTGGGATTTGGCTTTATTCAGGAACGCAATGCTCGATACTACCCTGATCTTTTTCATTTTCATTCAACATATGAACGCATGCGCAACCTGACACGTAATGGTGAGGAACTGGCACACGTCACTCAAACCTATCTGGAGACTATTGCCGACCAAGGAGCTATTTATGCGGAAGTGTCAAATTCATTCCGTGAAGGTGCTGATTTTGATGCACAGATGGAAGCAGTTGCAGAAGGTATAAAGCACGCTCAGGAACGGACAGGCATAGAAGCACGCATTGTTGTGACAACCTTACGTGACCGCGGGTATGAATTTGCCGAACTGGCCGCCAAAACATTGGCCAAAAAATCCTTCAATAAAGTTGCAGCCTTTGGTTTGGTCGGAGATGAGTTATGTGATTCACTGGCTGATTATAAGCAAGCCCTCGACATTGCCTTTCACGAGGCAGGTCTTGGCCTTGCTCCTCATGTGGCAGAACAAGATGTCCGCAATGCGATTGATTTTCTGGATATCGTACCAAAAGATATTGTTGAAGCAACGGAGGATGACCATCGTCGTTTACGTGTTGGGCACGGCTCGCTTATTCATGTGTCCTCTGAATTATTGCAGGCTTACGCAGAACGCAAGATCTGCCTTGAAGTGTGTCTGTCGGCCAATAATCGCATCGGTCTTCCCCATGACACACGCGAACTTGAGATTGGACAAAAAGTTGCCAACCAAAATGGGGCATCTGTAACAGCTGATAACAAATTGCAGGATTACTTTAACAGTCTGGCCGACCACCCGCTTCCCATATTTGAGGAACGTGGCATTCCTGTTGTGCTTGGCTCGGACAATCCATTATTACTGAATACAAACATTGCCAAGGAATACTCACTGGCGGTGGCCAAGGCTGGCTATGCGGGCGACCCTCTAGAGTTCACTAAAACGGCAGTTGAATATGCCAATGTCGATTGGGAAACACGCGAAAGTCTACGTCGCCAAATCGCAAAATACGAGATGTTAAGGCATTAAAAATTAGGCTGTAAGACGTTGCAAATAACTGTTCTGCTCTTCTACTAGGGTCACACGTTCTTCATACGTCACACGAAGATGCGCTAATTCTGCATAAGCACCATCTAACGCTTCAGAAGGAAAGCATCTTCTCAAAACGCGCACCATACTTATCATTTCATCTAACTCCCAAATATTTGCTTTGGAAAATGGAAATTCTTTATTTTCTGAATTATCATAATACCAGCCTGTCAAAACTCGTCTTTCAAAATCAAAATGACGCATATCACCTTCACATTGCTCAACAAAAAGACCATTTCTAAAAATACGTTGAGATCCTTCTTTTAATTTCAGTATACTTGAATCATTAAAAGATGATATCTCGCCTGATGCATAAGAAAGAGCCGCTCTCAATCTATCTTGCTTTTCTGATAATACAGACAAAGGCATGGGTTCTCTTCTATGAAAAACGTTGCTCGAAAGCCTCTGCAACCATTGACAGCCAACATTTACAGCCTTTAGATCACGAGACTCTATTCCTGCTCGTATATCGGATAAATATGAAATTGCGTTGAGATAATCATCGGTTAATTCTTTAGCCCCTTGACTCGCCACACTAAAAACCAATGACAACACCATACCTCGTGTAAAGACAGGCGACCTAAGATGCTCTTCAACCTGTTGGAGCTTTATAGATAATTCTTCTAATGTTTGTGTTGTATTAAAACTATTACGCATAAATTGTCTCCTGAAAATCGTTCAGCAGAATAACAATTTAAATAATTATGTCAATATTTTTATGTCAATTTACACGTAATTGTTTTACATCTTCAGGGAGTGCTATCAAGCGTGGACATCCCTGTGCAGCGTGCCTAACATTTATAGGCAGATATGTTGATTGCTGAACACGTGTCCAGATTTTGATACTGTCAAGATATTCAGCCCATTCATTTTCATCGAAGTTATTTGTAAATTCAAACAGTCTTGAAAGCGTCTCAGAGCTTGATTGAAATTTATCGAGTTCTTCATCTGAGAAGGCCCCCTCTGCGATACAATCCCAATCATATCCTGCGTATGATTGACTTAAAAAGCCTGGGGGATAGCACTCACCAGTGTTCGTATCATATTGCCACTCCCCCTCTGTGAACGATGCAAATCTTAGGGAACGTCCTTTTTCAGGGCGCGTACGCTCAATTTCCATACAATCAGCAACAAACATAAGGCTGTAGGCAAAACGTCCATCATTGATAATATTCCTGCCTTCACAATAACGTTGTATGCACGCCCATGCCATTTCCGCTCTAAGATTGCGACCGTTTAGCTCTTCAAATCTTTGGACAATGTCTTGGCGGCTACGCTCAATATTGAGACGTAACTCAAAATCACGTTGAGCCAGCATCACGCGATGTGCTTGCATGCTAAAAGTTTCAGCAGATGAGCCTTCTGGTGCAGACGTGGCTATACGACGAACAGCTTGCTTAAAATCTGCACGCAGAACGACACCGTCATCATCTCTTGAATAGTTTATTTTGCTCATAAAAAGAAAACTTATTATGAAAACTAAAAGTAATCAAGATTAAATATCAGGCGTGCCGCAAATTAGCAGATTAAATATGGATGGGGCGGCCATCAACCGCCAACGCTGCTTCCTTTACAACCTCGGCAAGTGTCGGGTGCGCGTGGCATGTGCGGGCGATATCCTCGGCTGAGCCACCAAATTCCATGATGACCGCTGCCTCATGGATAAGCGTTCCCGCCTCTGGCCCAATAATGTGAACACCAAGGACCTTATCGGTTTTCTTATCCGCCAGAATTTTGACAAATCCATCCGTTGCATTCATCGCACGGGCGCGACCATTAGCCATGAACGGAAACTTACCGACCTTGTAGGCAACGCCATCGTCCTTCAACTGCTCCTCGGTTTTGCCAATTTGAGCAGCCTCTGGCCATGTATAAACAACACCCGGAATAAGGTTATAATCAATATGACCTGATTGACCCGCTAGCATTTCAGCAAGCACAACGCCCTCTTCCTCGGCCTTGTGTGCAAGCATGGGGCCAGCAATCACATCCCCAATGGCATAAACACCCTCAGCGGATGTTTTGAATTTGGCATCTGTGACAATCCGACCGCGGTCATCGGTTTTAACACCGGCCTTATCAACGCCCAGCTTATCCGTATAAGCCTTACGCCCAACAGAGACCAAAACAACATCACTTTTCATCTTCTCGACATCACCGCTCTTGGCTGGCTCGATCTCAAGTGTTACACCACCCTTGGCGGCCTTAGCTGAATTGACCTTGGTAGAAAGCTTGAACTCGACGCCTGCTTTTTTAAGGATCTTTAGCATCTCTTTTGAAATTTCCTGATCCATGCCCGGCAGGATACGGTCGAGATATTCAACAACTGTGACCTTTGTACCCAAACGGCTCCACACGGCGCCCATTTCAAGGCCGATATAACCACCGCCAATAACTGTCATTGTTTTAGGAACCGATTCCAGTTTTAGCGCACCTGTTGAGGATACAATCTGCTTCTCGTCAATCTCGACATTCGGAATGGAAACAACATCCGAACCTGTCGCAATAATAATATGTTTGGCCTTGTAAGATTGACCATCAACAAAAACAACACCCTTGCCTTCAAGTTTGCCCGCGCCTTTGAGCCAGTCGATTTTGTTCTTTTTAAAGAGAAACTCAATGCCTTGTGTGTTGGCCTGAACCACATCATCCTTATGTTTCATCATCGCCTTCAGATCGAGCGCCATTTTGCTGATTTTTACGCCCATTTTACCAAGGTGATGTTCCGCCTCCTCGTATTTTTCAGACGCCTGTAAAAGTGCCTTGGATGGAATACAGCCGATATTCAAACATGTACCACCCAGTGTCTTACTCTTCTCGACACAGGCTGTTTTCATGCCGAGTTGCGCACATCGAATCGCACAAACATAGCCCCCAGGTCCAGAACCAATAACAATGACATCGTAATTTGTAGTTTCACTCATTTTTATTTCATCCACAGCTAATATTAGTAAAAAATAATCGTTATCTGACAAGAAGATGTAAAGCAACATAAGGAGTCGTTCAACATGAAAGGCAAAATAAATAATCGTATTTGCATAACAATTTTATTGACTCTTTAAGACACTTTCGGCTAGAAGAAGGCCACATACATCTTGAAACGCTATGCAGGGAGCTCAGTAAGACTATGTCAAAACCAGAGAAGATTACAGAAACCTTCGAAAAGCACGGAGGGTTTCACTCTCTCGAAGATCCACGCGTTGCTAAAACGCGTCAAGCGAACGACGACGACAATGTCGTACCTCTCAGACAAAAATACCAGATTTATGATATTCCTCTCGAGGAGCATTTAGAGCGTACTGGTCTTGACCACCTTCCCCAAACACAAGTTATTCGTGATTGCTTGAATCATATAAAAGGTGATGGACTTGTTGAAGCTTATCTCCGTGGTTCCTTCTCACTAGGGACAGCCGACCCTCTTTCAGATATTGATTTGTTCACTGTTGTTGAAATGGACAAGGTCGAGGATGTTCATAACCGTGTTCTGGAACTTCTGAATGAAAAATATCCCGTGATTGCAACATGTGCGGACAAGGTTGTTGCGGATTATGGTGGCATTGGATTTGTTTTTATTTGTGAAGGACCGGAAGGTCCTTTTCAATTAGATGTGTATATGGCGATGAAAGGTGTCGCACCTCGTACTCATTTATTTGATTGTCCTCGTGTCTTCTCAGGCGATCCTGATTATTGCTGGATTGAAGAGAAGTTACGTAGTGATGAATTGCCGGTGAGAACAGAGCGTTTCATGAACAAGCACATGGGCCATGAGAGCAAAGAAGATCTCATGGAGTTCCACTTAAATGATTTACTTGTAATTTCATTCATGAGTGAAAAACATCTGAGCCGTGATCAATATGCACGTGGCCTGATGGATAATAATTATGCCATTGAGGTTGTGACTGAAATGCTTATGACTTCACGTGGAGAAGCTACAATTCACTCATCGCTTTACGCTTGTGATAGCGTAATTAAGCAGGTGAGCGAAGGTGATGATCCTGCGCTTGCTTCATTTGCCACACGCCTTAAAGAGCTTCTTCCTGTTTCACCTTCACGCGAGAAAACAGCGGCACTTCTTGCACTTGGTAATGATATTTACGAACACAATATGGGGCAAACTCCTGAGCATCAGACAAAAATGGATCGCTATTTTACTGCTGTTGAATCTAAGTATGGTAATAAGGACGGAAACGCGTTAGGTTCCGACCTGAAACTTTAGAATCAACGCAAATCTGAACTCAGAGGAAATTTTCATGTCAGTAAAAGTAACTGTTCTTGGTAGTGGCTCTGCCTATGGTGTGCCCGTTATTGGTGGTGATTGGGGTAATTGTGACCCTAAAAACCCTAAAAACCGTCGTATGTCCCCCTCCATTCTTATCGAAAATAATGGTGCAAAGGTCATGGTCGATTTTGGTCCTGATGTTAAGGAGCAAACATTGAAATTTGGCATCAGAGAGATTGACGGTGTTTTGTTCACGCATCCGCACGCTGACCATATTACAGGGTGTTTCCATTTGCCGATGTATATGCGTTATTTCAGCAAAACAAAGAATTTGCCCCTTTTTGCAGACCGCGCAACACGTAAAGATATTGAGCGTGTATGGTGGTTCCAAAATGATCCTAAAATCAATGTTGAATACAGTGGTGAAGGTCGCCCTTACTGGCGCGAGATTTTGCCGCATGAAATGTTGAATATCTGTGGAATGGAAGTCATGCCTATTCTTCAGCATCACGGAAAGATGGATTCTATGGGATACCGTGTCGGTAACTTTGCTTACTCGACAGACTGGAATTCAATGCCAGAAGAAAGCTATGAATACCTACATGACCTTGATGTTTGGCTTGTCGAATGCGACAGCGAGACGCCAACAACGATGCACCAGCATCTGGATCAGGTTCTTGAAATTATTGAACGCGTTAAACCTAAGAAGGCTTATCTGTGTCACCTTGATTTGACAATGGATTACGATACAATCTCTAAGAAACTTCCTGAGAATGTAGAGCTTTCCTATGATGGTCTTGTTATTGAAACAACCTAAATTTTATATCACGGTAACAGCGTTGGCTGTTGCCGTGCTTTCTTATCCCCTTACATCATCTGCAGAAATTCTTGCCCCCAAAACGAAGGGCATGAATCACGTTGTCATTAGCACTGATGGGCCTGAAAGCCTGTCACCCGCACCTGAGGATACGACCGAAAAAGCCTCTCCCCCTGCTCAAACCGATTTGAAGGAAGAAAAAGAACAACCAAAGCTCTTCTCGACACTGAATAATAATGACCTAGAGATGCAAGACGCACTTGTGCCCACCGACAAGCTGGAAGAATGGCCTTACAGTGGTCGCCTCTTTGCCTTTAGCCTTGAGAAGCGCGTTGAAGCGCTCAAGGCCATGGACACCTCACTGGGCACATTATCACCCTATATGATGTTTAAGGCCGCTGAAACCGCCTTTGATGCAGGTGAGCGCGAAAAAGGGGCTGTTCTTTATTATATGGCGCAATTACGCGCAGGGTTTGACACGCTTCGTTGGCCCTATGGCGGACAGAAGAACCCACAAACAGATGTAAAAGAGCTTTCCAGTATTGCCGGTGCAAACATTGCCCCTTGGGTTCTGAAATCAGGCGCGCGCGCCACACAAATATTTGAAACCGTACAAAAATTGGATGCGGTTACACCCTATGGCTATCAACCCTACTATCGTATTCCAAGCACAGCACGCCCTGAATCAGAATGGCCGGCCCTGCTCTCCCGTGCAAGAACATCATATTTTTCAAAGGTTTATGAGCTAGAAGAGGCTTTATCAAAGCTCAAAAACTAGCTTTCATACAGAAATAGGTAAAATTTGATACATCGTTAAGCTTTCCTTTACGTGCCTTCTATAGGATAAGGGTAGGAAAACGATATGGCACAAGCATTTACAGACACACAAGCACAGCTTATAGACGCAATGAAGATGATCGAGCGTCAGGTGATGACACTTGCCCCCGACCCTGATAAGGGCCGTGGATTTGCCTTTGCCACTGCTGACTCCCGTGCAAGTTCTGCAGGTGATGATATGGCAGATGGCATTATTGTCGATATGGCATTGGATGTTGTCACAGGCGGAATGAGTTCAGCCGCGACCATTGGTGGTATGGATGCCTCAGCGGTCGTTGATGTTGCTGACGAGTTTTATGTTGACCGTGCCAAGACAAATCAAGCACGTTCGCGCTCTTTTGGTCTTTCTTTCCGTGGTGCAGCGCTTGGAAGCAAGAAAGCTGCCATGCAAGAGGCCTTTGAAGGTGACCTAAAACAACGTGTGCAATTAGAGCGCGCCTATATGATTCTTCGTAATAAGCTTGACCAAGCGCCCAAGCCTGGCCTTGATCTTGAATTTGACCTGCGTAAAGTGCTCGACCCTGACTATAAACTCAAGCATCCCGCCCACATGGCAGGATAATAGTTTACCTCTCTTAACACTATTTTAGGAAAACATGCTCTATGGTATTCTATGTACAGAATAACCAGATGAAAGCATGAACTCCCATGTCCTTTGATACTTCTCTCTTGCGTGAAAAATTCCTGATTAAAGAAGATGGCGTTGATAAAGAACATCATCGTGTTGTGAGCAACCGTCTTGTCCTGAAATTCAAAGATGACAAGGATAAAGCGCATAAGTTTATTGTACGCGCCCAAACCATGCATAACTGTATTCGGTTGGCTGCACGTATCATGCAGGCCTTCCAACGCGGCACTATTGCCGAGCTAACCGTTGATAAAGCCAAATGGAAAGATATCTGGACAAACTCCCTCAGCCACTATGATCAGAATTTCAATCCCAATCTCTGGGCACTTGTTTACCATGATGGCGAGAATATCTTCTCCTCAGGTGCGCCCCATGCCTTTTTGGATATGATTGAACGATGTGATGCCTCGTCACGCGATGAATATGACGCTTCTATCAAAATCGCAGAACGCGCCTTTGCAAAGGCAGGTAATAAAATTGATATCGCGCACGAAGGCAATGTCGGTCTTGTTATTAATGTCAAGGACGACCATGGACGCTGCGGCGTTATCTTGCGTAACGCCCTACAAAACGCGACCTTTAACATGACGCTTTATTCAAAAGAAGGTGAGGATGGAGAAACGCTTTCAGTCACACCCTCACTTTGCCTGAATACAAGCGCGGCCTATCTTGAAGGAATTCAATTGGCTTTCATGCTGGGCATGGCAAAAGCTGGCAAAGGCAATTTGGACAAAAAAGCACAAGATGATGGTCTTAAAAGACTTGCCGAGGTCACACGCGAAATTGACCAGTTTGAAAACACGTATGACGTGAAGTATCGACCTGACAAGCCCGCTTTCCCCATGATCATTTCAGATTCAGAAACTTTCTTTGAAAGTATCTAATCTAGGCTGCGAGTTGGCGCAGTACGTAATGAAGAATACCCTCATTTTTGAAGTATCCCATTTCGTCACCTGTATCAATGCGACAGAGAAGCTCGACCTGCTTACTTGAACCATCTTTATAATGTACAGTCATGCCAACAGTGCCGCGCGGTCTCAAGCTATCAATGCCCTCGATATCAATACGCTCCTCACCTGTGAGTTTAAGCGTTTTACGATCAACACCATCCTTGAACTGTAATGGAAGCACGCCCATCCCAATCAGGTTGGAACGGTGAATACGCTCGTAACTTTCGGCAACAACAGCCTTCACGCCTAACAGGCGCGTTCCCTTAGCCGCCCAGTCACGTGATGAGCCCGTGCCATATTCCTTACCAGCAATCACAACCAATGGCGTTTCGTCCGCCACATATTTCATGGCTGCATCGAAAATGGACATGGTCTCGCCTGTTGGAATATGTTTTGTGAAACCACCCTCAATATCAGGCACCATTTCATTGCGAATACGAATATTTGCAAATGTACCACGCATCATCACCTCGTGATTACCACGGCGTGCACCATATGAATTAAATTCACGCGGCTCGACCTTGTGATCCTGCAGATATTCACCTGCAGGGGATGTCGATTTAATCGCACCAGCGGGTGAAATATGGTCAGTTGTGACCGAGTCTCCCAGAAGCGCCAGGATATTAGCGCCTTTCACGTTTTCAGGGTTTTCGACATTACTTGTCATACCCTCGAAAAATGGCGGGTTTTTAACGTAAGTAGAGCTTCCCTGCCAGTCATATGTCTCACTGGCATCATCACTAGCAATGGCGCGCCACTCATCTGTGCCCTTAAAGACATCTGAATAACGCTCTTTAAACATTTCAGGTGACAGATGAAGCTTAATCATTTCTTGAATCTCGGCATTTGTCGGCCAGATATCCTTCAAATAAACATCATTCCCATCCCTATCCTGTCCTAACGGATCATTATAAATATCAACCAGCATCGACCCTGCGATGGCATACGCCACAACAAGTGGCGGTGAAGCCAGATAATTTGACTTCACATGTGGTGAAATACGCCCTTCAAAGTTTCTGTTACCAGAAAGCACGGACGTCACGTTCAAATCACCCTGCTCAACAGCCTTTGCAATAGGCGCAGGCAATGGGCCGGAGTTACCAATACATGTTGTGCAACCATAGCCCACAAGGTCAAAACCAAGTGCGTTCAAATCTGTTTGTAAGCCAGATTTTTCAAGATATTCCGTGACCACCTGCGATCCTGGCGCAAGGGATGTCTTGACCCACGGTTTACGTGTCAAACCCTTCTCATGCGCCTTACGCGCCACAAGACCCGCAGCAATAAGAACAGACGGGTTAGACGTGTTTGTGCAGCTGGTAATGGCCGCAATCACAACATCCCCATGTGACATTTTATAATCTGCGCCCTCAACCTCTACTTCAAGTTGTGTTGGATCACGTTCATCCATTTCGTATTCAGCAATTTGACCTGCTTCGGACATCAACTTGCCTTCTTTACCTACAGGGTCAACGCCCTCTGTTTTCAGCAAAAGATTGGCAAAAGCATGGTGCGCCTCGGTCAACGCGATACGGTCTTGCGGGCGTTTTGGACCCGCAATACTTGGCACAACATCGCCTAAATCCAGGTGAAGCGTATCTGTAAAGACTGGTTCATCACCTGTTTCACGCCACAAACCTTGCTCCTTAGCATAGGCTTCGGCTAACTTTACCGTCTGCTCATCACGGCCTGTAAAGCGCATATAGCGGAGCGTTTCCTCATCAACAGGGAAAAAGGCACATGTAGAGCCAAATTCAGGCGACATATTTCCAAGTGTTGCGCGGTCAGGCAGGGTCATATGGTCAATCCCCTCACCATAGAACTCAACGAATTTACCAACTACGCCCTTTTCGCGCAGCATCTGTGTCACTGTCAGCACAAGGTCAGTGGCTGTTGCGCCTTCCTTCAACTTCCCTGTAATTTTAAAACCAATTACCTCTGGAATAAGCATGGAGATAGGTTGCCCAAGCATAGCGGCCTCGGCCTCGATACCACCGACACCCCACCCAAGAACGGCCAAGCCATTGACCATTGTTGTATGTGAGTCTGTTCCCACAAGCGTATCAGGATAGACGACCATTTTATCATTCTGGTCTTCCTCGGCCCATGCGACCTTCGAAAGATATTCCAAATTCACCTGATGGCAGATCCCTGTGCCAGGGGGCACAACACGGAAGTTTTTAAAGGCCTTCTGACCCCAGCTCAAAAACTCGTAACGCTCTTGGTTACGTTCAAATTCACGCTTCACGTTTGCTTCAAAAGCCTGCGGTGTTCCAAATTCATCCACCATCACAGAATGGTCAATCACCAAATCAACGGCTGTTAAAGGGTTAATCTTCTGCGGGCTACCGCCTAATGATTTCATCGCCTCACGCATGGCTGCCAAATCAACAACGGCTGGAACACCTGTAAAATCCTGCATGAGGACACGCGCAGGACGATAGGCAATTTCCGTATCGGATTTTTTATCCTTAAGCCATGCAACAAGCGCCTTCACATCCTCTGTTGTGACCGAGCTTCCATCTTCAAAACGCAATAAATTCTCTAAAAGAACCTTAAGTGTTTTAGGAAGTTTCGAGATATCACCCAAGGCCTCTGCCGCCTTTTTCAAAGAAAAGTAATCATAGTCCTGACCATCAACTGTCAGTGTACTGCGTGTGTTGAGCGTATCTTGTCCGGTGCGTGCCATGGGTGGGTATCCTTAATTTTAAGTCATTGTAAACGTTGCAGAATGATAGCATGAGCTTTCAGAAAGTAAAATGGGGCAAATTGGCAATTTTTCCAGCTTTTTTTCACTTTTTTTAAGGTTTAACATATTGAAAAAGAACGATTTTCAAAATATGGCGGAAATAAGGCAAATCCCCCCTAAAAAATAGCCAAAATCATCTGACATACTAAAAACATAAGAGAATAATTAGTTTCCTCACATATTCGCTTATGAAACAACATAGCTAAAACCAAGCGAGACCGCTGACGCTCCCCCACAGACGCAGCGGTTTTCGCTTTTCTGGGTTATTTACGATTATTGATAGAGACGTCTTAGAATGGCATCACGCGCTTCTGCAATATGGGGCTGCCTTATATCACATACGCTTCGGATGTACTTGCTTGAACGCTCGTAACTCTCAAGACTGTCAATTTTAGCCTGCTCAGCATCACGTTCTTTTTCCATCACATCAAGGACAGCCTTAATTTTACGCTCGATATCACGTTGAATCTGTTTGGTGGTCGCGCTCTTCATACTTTCCCTTACGGGGCCATAGACCTGCTTTGTACGGATAAGCTGTGATAACTTCTTTTTGACCTCGGCCAAATATGAATCGGTAAAATTCCTATCTACGGCGATATGCTCCTGTTCATGCGCCATAACATGATCATAATGACATGACCCACGCGGATACTCCTTGGCAATATAGATAGTTGGCTTCATATCAATTTTTATATCGACCTTATATACGATATAACATGTCTTTCTTGTACGCGGGTTTGTATACATTTTATATTCCACACGATGCTGCATCGCGAATTTACGATGCGCCAACCCAAATGTATGACTGATTGTGCCTGGTGCATAAGGACTTATTGTATTTGTCCTCGCTTTACTGAGCGCTGTAAAGCTTCGATTTTCAATAATAACAAGTGGCTCTTCAGAAGAGTCAATCTCAATCTGTGGCGCGCGCTCTGGCGCACACATCAATGCCCATGCCTTTTGTGGCATAAATGCGAACATAGCTAAAAGTGAAAGCGCAATTATTTTTGACGAAAAAAGCCTCATAACATTGACTATAAAGTGAAAATGATAAAGAACAGTTACTAAATCTAATTAAAAAAGGTGTTTTTATGTTCCTTATCGCCGAATTGATTTCCTGGGTCGTTAATTTTCTTATCTTCGTCATTATTATTGAGGTTGTCCTCAGCTGGCTGATTGCCTTTGACGTGATTAATGTCCGCAATGCACAGGCCCGCAAGTTGATTGAACTTGTCCAAAAAATCACGACACCCATCATGGCACCGTTCAGACAATTCATCCCGCCCATTGGTGGCATAGACATTACACCAATTGTAGCCATTTTCCTTCTGACGCTCATTGAGAAATTTGCGTGGCAAATTGCCTACAGCGCTTCGGGTAATCCATTATGAGTGCAGTCATTATTGACGGAAAACTCATAGCGCGTGAGGTGCGCGAAATGGTCAAGGATCAGATTGAGGTGAATAATCTCTCCCCTACTCTTGCCGTTATTCTGGTGGGTGATGACCCTGCAAGCCATGTCTATGTCGGCAATAAGATCCGTGCGTGTGCAGAGGTTGGCATTGAAAGCATTGAACGCAAGTTACCCGCAGCGGCTACGGAAAAAGACATTGCCAAAATCATTGATACGCTTAATGCAGACACGAATATCGATGGGATTTTAATGCAACTCCCTTTACCTGAGCATCTTTCAGACGTTCAAGAAAGCCTTGTCCAACGCATTGCACCTGAAAAGGATGTAGACGGACTGACAGTTGCCAATGCGGGGAAGCTCTTTTTAGGCGAAAAAGACGGGCTTGTGCCCTGCACGCCGCAAGGGTCTTTACATCTTATCCATTCGGTTACTAAGGATTTGTCGGGCAAACATGCAGTCGTTATTGGTCGTTCGAACTTGTTTGGCAAGCCCATGGCACAGCTTTTACTTCAGGAAAACTGCACGGTTACGATGGCGCATTCACGCACAAAAAATTTGGATACGGTGTGTAAAGATGCCGATATTCTGGTCGCCGCCGTAGGGCGTCCCAAAATGATCAAAGCTGACTGGGTCAAAGATGGCGCGGTAGTGATTGATGTGGGCATTAACCGTTTGGAAGATGGTACGCTGTGCGGGGATATCGATTATGATGAAGTGAAAAACATTGCCTCAGCCATCACACCTGTCCCAGGTGGTGTCGGCCCCATGACCATCTCCTGCCTGATGCAAAATACACTTCGCGCACATCAAGCAAAGTAAGCATATTTGCGTCACTGCGAGGGAACGAAGCGACCGTGGCAGTCTAAAAAGATTAGCAAGGGTACTGGATTGCTTCGCCTAAAGGCTCGCAATGACAAAAATTATTCACCCTGCGCCTTTGTCCAGCCGCGCTCCCCGTCAAAGGTATAGAGATTTTCAGTTTTGATGGTTTCAAAACCTGCCTCATTTAGCGCAGAAAGTGCAAGCGGAATAGAGGAAGCCGAAAATCCATCAGCGCCATTTAAGCGCAAGCGCCACTGGTCACAACAGAAGGTTTCAGGAAGCCCATCTGGCCAGACCTTTGTCCCGCGATTATCAATAATGTTCAGCGATAGTTCAGAAGGCAAAACCGCCTGAACTTGCGCTGCCAAATCATCTGGTGTGCCCTTTGACCAATCCAGATAAACGTCTACACCAACAAGTTTTTTGTCCTCGCGCGTGACCTCTTTCAGTGGCGGCAAGGTCATTGCCCCCGCATCAGGTGGATAGCTTGCAGGTGTAAGTTTGGTTGGCTTTTGACCAAGGCGTTCTATGACTGCATCAGCAAATTCCTTCGTCCCAACTCTCTGAGTGCTGACACCTTCGCGGAAAATTTCGCCTGTGTGAATGCCGTCCTCAATCGTTTTGAGCCATGCATTATGGACTGTTTCGGCTACATCCCCTTGCCCGATATGCACACACATCATCACAGCACCAAGCAGAAGCCCTGATGGATTGGCTATCCCTTGTCCTGCAATATCAGGTGCGCTTCCGTGTATCGCCTCAAACATGGCAAAGTCAGCGCCAATATTGGCAGAACCACATAAGCCAACCGAGCCTGTGACCTCGGCGGCAATATCGGAAATAATATCGCCATAAAGGTTTTCAGTGACAATCACATCAAAATCAGTTGGGCGTGAGGCAATGCGCGCAGAGCCAATATCAATAATGTAATGCTCCTGCTCAATATCAGGGTATTCCTTGCCAATCTCATCAAAGGTGCGATGGAACAAACCATCAGCAATCTTCATGATGTTATCTTTGGACATACAGGTCACCTTTTTGCGCCCGTTGCAACGCGCATATTCAAAGGCATAACGCACAATGCGTTCGCTCCCTGGACGTGAGATGAGTTTTACTGAACAGGCCGTTTGTTGTGTCTGGCGATATTCAACACCACCATACAAATCCTCTTCATTCTCGCGGATAATGACCATATCCATATTAGGGTGAAGCGTTTTGATTTGAGGGTGATAGGAACTGCATGGACGCACATTTGCAAAAAGCCCAAGCGTTTTACGAATGGTCACATTCAAACTTTTAAAGCCACCGCCCTGTGGAGTTGTAATGGGGGCTTTCAAGAAAACCTTATTGCGACGCAATGTGTCCCACGTTGAGTCCTCAATTCCTGTAAGGACACCTTTCTTATAGACATCCTCACCAATCTCAACCGTATCTATCTCAATGCGTGCGCCAGCAGCATCGAGAATGCGCAACGTTGCATCCATAATTTCAGGGCCAATACCGTTCCCATGAGCAACGGCGATGCGGGTGTTTGAAACCATTATTTAAATTCCTTCTTTGACAATCTCGACTGGATTTTCTTCATCCATTGAACGTTTGGGACATGACCTGAGCAGGCCATAAGCTAGTGTGGCAGAGGCAATCGACCCAATCAAGACCCCAAGACGAATTGACGCCTGTAATTCACGGTCAGAGAACGCTAGACCACCGATAAAGAGTGACATGGTAAAACCAATCCCACATAAAATAGACAGCGCATAAAGCTGGCGCCATGTTGCGCCCAGCGGCTTGGGTGACAAACCTGATTTAATTGTCAACCAGAGAAAGCCAAATACGCCAACTTGCTTTCCAACAAAAAGCCCCAATGCAATACCGAGTGTAATTGGATCAAGCAATGCGTCCAGCCCCATCCCCTGAAAAGAAACCCCCGCATTGGCAAAGCCAAACAAAGGCAAAATGACCAGCGCGACCCAAGGATGAAGGTCATGCGCGAGCTTCTCACAGGGCTGATCACTATCATCTTTAAGACGCAAGGGGATGAAGAATGCCACAAGCACACCTGCCAATGTGGCATGCACTCCTGATTTCAAAACCGCTGCCCAAAGAACAATTCCAAGAATGATGTAAGGGGAATATGATTTAACACCAAATACATTAAGCAGGAAGAGGATAAAAACAATAAACGCACCAAGCATGAGCGCTTCAAGGATAAGGCCGTCTGTATAGAAAAAGGCGATAATCAGGATTGCGCCCAAGTCGTCTATCACAGCAATGGCCGTGAGCAGAACCTTCAAAGATACAGGCACGCGCGAGCTGACAAGCGCCAGAATACCTAACGCAAAGGCAATATCAGTTGCCGCGGGAATGGCCCACCCATGCATGGTTTGAGGGCTATCGATATTGATGAAGTAATAAACGAGTGCAGGAAATACCATCCCACCAATTGCGGCAAGCCCAGGCAAGATAAGCTTGTCTTTTGAGGACAGCGAGCCAGTCATAATCTCCTGCTTAATCTCAAGACCAATCATAAAGAAAAAGATGGCCATCAAACCATCATTGATCCAGAGAACAAGCGGTTTTTGCAACAGAAAGTCATACTCACCAAGATCCGAAAATCCAATTCGAAAATCGACTTCGTTAAAGAAGTAGTTGTAATAACCACTTAAGGGAGAATTTGCCATGATGATGGCAATGATAGAGGCCAACATGAGCAAAATACCGCCCGAGGCTTCACTTTTAAAAAATGTATCCAGATAATGTTTAGTCGCTTGGTAGGGGATAATGCGCATTACTGTTGTCCTTATTTTTTTCAGTTATAAGGTAACATAGCACGCGACTTTGCCAAGGCTAGGCTGCTATAATTTATGAAGAATAATAAAAAATATGAGTTAGTGCGCAGTCCAAAGTCTGTCGCAATCTGTTCCAAGACAGAGATATTCAACCAAACCATTGGTATTAAGCTCGCTTCCAAGCACCAATGGCCCTGCACTGGCAAAGGCTGTAACCACAAAGAACGTGAACATGCACAATAGTCCAAAACAGAACATGAATGGCCCGAAATATCTACCCTTAAATGTGCGCATGTAAGTACCTCTTTAGTCCCTAACCTATGCCAATGAAATCATTAATCATTGTATTTTGTAGGCTCTGATTTTGTTTTAATGCCTAACGTATAATTACTCGAGCCAGAATGTGCAACTTTTTCCTTTACAGAATACGATTGTGCCCCCACTTTTTTCTCTTCCGAGCGCTTATAGACGTATATGCCCATTACAGACAAACCAACCGCCCATATAGTTCCCAAAGACTCCATTGACTTAATCACAAGGTCGGCCTTTTCCGTTTCAAAGATGATAACCCAGGCCAGCGCAAACATTTGCGCAGCCCACGTGAAGGCTATCAGATACCCAAATGTTGGACGCATACGACGTACATAGACATCATTTGAGGCAATTTCAGCACGCAGAGATTCATTAATCTGGGAAAGCGCCACTTTTTCAGTTTCACTTTCAAGTTGCGCCATCACCTCTAAATGACGGTTTGCTTCAACAACTTGTTCGTGGGTGACCTGTCCATTTTTAAATGCGTCTGTAAGATTTGTGAGCCCTCGCCCCGCATCGCGCACAAGCTTATTGTCTGATTTGGAAAGCGTTTGCCCCAGTAAATCAGTGAGAACAGGGACACCAATTTGTGTTAGAATTTGCGCAACCATAATCACACATCAATCAGTTTATAAAAGATATGACAGCCAATACGCTTTGTTTCTGCACTTGGTTTTGCCCATGATGGTGTTACATAATCCGCATGATAATGCGTTGCACGTCTTGTCTTGTCACTCAGCAATCCCAATACCGCACGACGTGCTACGCGCTTACAGGTCAGGAAATACGGGTCTTTATCATTGACCGAAATAACCCGCTGATATTGTGGATCTGACTTCAGCCAGCAGGAAAATTGGTAAGGTTTTTGGCAAACCTGAATAATATCATTCCCCCACCAATAGCCTTTAAAAAGCTTGGAAATACGCACGCGATTTAGGATCACGCAAGCAACGGCCTCTATCCCCTCAATTCCCTCACTGCGCGCTTCCCCCCAAAGTGTGCGCGCAAAGATATCAATCGTCATATCATCATAAAATTCTTTGGCCTTGCTTTCCTCTTGTGGGACGGATTTTAGCCCTAGTAAACGTTTAAAAAATGCCATGTGTGGTTCTCCCTTTGTGAATTAAGTTTTATTACGTGCATCAAGCACTTCGGTTTTCAGTGCTGTCGTTTCAAGCTTGGCTTGAATACGAAGTAAGTGGGCTGTTAGGCGCGCTTCAAGCTCCTTCAAATCATTGCTCTGCGCATAATCACGCGTCACCTCAAGTCTGAAATCGTTTAAACCCTGCAAAAGAGAGTTCGCGCGTGAGTTGAAATTTTTTTGCAAAGACCAAAGTGTGCTCTCATTATCCTGCCTGTCTTTCCAAAACAGCCAGAAAAGACCAGAAAAGAGTGGAATTTCAATAACGGAAATCCACCATGATAAATCATGAGAAAACGGCATAAGCTCCCTTTCAAAAGTAGGTGTTTATATCTGGTGATAACTCTGTGGATTGTGCTTAGTGGCTATCGCTTAAAGTCCTTGCCTTATATAGGCCAGACCCAATTTGCCAATGTTTGGACTTCGAGAATGAAAATCCAGTCTTTAGCTTAAAATTTGAGGCGCTTAAAGCCCCTGACACGGCATCTAACCCATCATCACGACACCCTGCCTGATTTGGACGCCATTCACGCACCTCTCCGGGGAAGGGTGTGGATAAAATATCTGCATTTAAATACAGCTTATTCGCATGTAAAGGCGCCTCTATTGCCTCCAAGATGCGCATGTCTTTATTACGGTGACTATGATGCTCTAGCACGGCACATTTCGACCCCGAATTTACAAGCTCTCTGCGTAATATAGCGGGCAAGAATTTTCCAATGCCATTAGTTTCAATCGTGATACTTGCAAGAAAATTCTGCGCAATGAGGCGGCAAACCTGCTGTGATTGGTATGTTGCCTCATCTTGATTATCCACAAATCCTTCCACAGGCTTATTTCTTATATACGCTACAGAGTGTATAGAAATTTTCTCATCTTCCCCCCAGAACAGACATGCAAAGACACTCCCATCACCTGATTTATGACCAAATGCGGGGTCCCACCAAGCCGAGGCCGAGCGCATATTTACACCATTAAGTTTAAGAAGTGGGTGTTTCCCCTGTTCACTATAATTCAGTGCACACTCATAGATTTGAAACAGTATGGAACTAATTAAGTATTAAAACTATGTGATAATTCCTAAGTAATATTTCCTGAAAATGTTTTGAAAAACAAAAAAGCCACCGTACATCGCTGAAGATACACTGGTGGCCTTTATGAGCCTAGTATTAGGACTATTTTCCTATATTATCAAGTATTATTTTCAAATTATGTGTATAGAAAGCTTGAAAAGCCTTTTTTTGTTGAAAATTAGCACTCAATCATGTATTTACGTAAGCATAAAAGTTTCAAAAATAATAATATGACGGGTGTAAGGCTTAAGAAAAGCTCTCAACGCGCGCGCCGGATAAACCAGAATTTAAAGGACGCGAAATATGTTTGGTCGATTGTTTAAAAGCAACCTCGCGATGGATGATATGCAAGACGTACAAGAATCTAATTATCAAAATAAACGTGCCTTCCCACGTCGTACAAGCGACAGCTGTATCTCAGAGGTCGATGGTCACAACTACCCCGTTGAAGATTGGTCAATGGGTGGCGTGCGTGTGTTTGGTGATTTCCGCACCTATCAAATGGGTCAGGAATTACCCGTCACTTTAAAATTTAAGCTGCGGGATCAAATTGTTGGTGTGCAACATGTAGGTACGATTGTCCGTAAAACACGTGATACAATTGGATTGCAGTTTGCGCCTTTGACACGTGAAATTCGTGCGCGTCTGCAGCAAGTTGTTGATGATTTTAATGCAAACGAATTTGCAGAATCACAATTTTAAAATTTATACTTTATTAAGAATCTTGTTTTAGTGTAACGTGCGAACAGGGACATAAATTTCCCAGACATAACGTTCATCGCCTTTGTTAAAGATTGTGCAGATCTAAAGGTATGGCGTTCGTCTGACAAACGAAAAAGGATGGGAGCAATCCCATCCTTTTTTTATTTTGGTTTTTAACCGATTTATCAGATTCTGGGGTATATAGGGCATCACCCTCTATACCGAATCGATTTGACATGGGATACTATTCCCATGTTTACGCATGCTGACATCTGGGCGGCGATCGACGCTCTAGCCTCAAACAACAAACTTTCAACCTCCGGACTGGCGAAAAAAGCGGGTTTGGACCCAACCTCGTTCAATAAATCCAAGCGCATGTCACCTGATGGAAAGCCGCGATGGCCCTCCACTGAAAGTATTGCAAAAGTTCTGGCTGTCACCGAAACACAATTTACCGATTTTGCCCGCCTCACCAAAAAATAAGGGCGTGCGCGCTGCCCTCTCAGGGTTGATAAATTCGGTTAATCCGCTATAAAAATCAAAGACACTTATTATTAAAAGGATTTTCTTATGCCACGTCTGAACGCCCAAACGAGCAACCCTGACACTTGTAAAGAAGCCGCTAAAATCTTGCTGGACACAAAATCCGTTCTCTTTAATGCGAAAAAGCCCTTTGTCTTTACCTCTGGTCGCCTCAGCCCCGTTTATGTGGACATGCGCCGTATGGTGTCCTTCCCAAAGGAACGTTCGCGCCTTATGGATATGGGAGCAGAAATGCTTAAAGGCGCTAATCTTGACTATGTTGCAGGAGGCGAGACAGCGGGCATTCCTTATGCAGCCTTTCTGGCGGAGCGTTTGAACATGCCCATGCTTTACGTGCGCAAAAAGCCAAAGGGGTTTGGCCGTATGGCGCAAATTGAAGGCTGCATGGACGAAGAAGGTAAGCGCGTTGCATTGATTGAAGACCTTCAAACCGATGGCGGCAGCAAACAATTATTTGTCAATGTCCTGCGCGAGGCAGGTGCCATTGTCGAACACGCCTTTGTTGTCTTTCATTACGGTGTGTTTCAGGAAAGCCTTGATAACATGAAGAATTTGGGACTGACACTCCACGCGCTGACTGACTGGTGGGCGATTTTGGATGTGGCCAAGGAAAACAACTATTTTGATGCGGAAACGCTTGAGTCCGTTGAGTTTTTCCTCGAGTCCCCTGACGCATGGGCGGAAAAGAACAAACATCTGGCAGAAAGCGCCTAAAGTCCCTCCATGAAGCTATACTTCCACGCCTCAGAATCCAAGGATGCACGCGCGAAACGTGATGCACTCATTGCCCGTTATGGACAGGCCGAAAGCCTGAAACAGGCCGATGCCGTGGTTGTTTTGGGCGGGGATGGCACAATGCTGGAAACACTCCATGCGGCGCAACGCGCCAAGACAAATTTACCCGTTTATGGGTTGAATTGTGGGTCTGTTGGCTTCTTGCTGAATGAATATCGCGAGGACGGACTGGTAGAGCGTGTGCAGGATGCGGCCTCAGCGACTATTCACCCCTTGCGCATGCAGGCCACTGATACAGAAGGAAAAACGCACGAAGCGATTGCCTTTAACGAGGTGTCTCTCATGCGCCAGCGCAGGCAAGCGGCAAAAATTCGTATTACGGTGAATGATACAGTGCGCCTAGAGGAACTGATCTGTGATGGTTTGCTTGTCGCCTCGCCCGCAGGAAGTACAGCTTACAACCTCTCTGCACATGGGCCAATTTTACCCATCAGTGCCAATGTTATGGCACTCACACCCATTTCCGCCTTTCGCCCGCGCCGTTGGGATGGTGCACTCTTGCCAGAAACGTCCTGTCTGGAATTTGATATTCTGGAACAAGACAAGCGCCCTGTTTCTGCCGTTGCTGATTCCACAGAAATCCGCCATGTGGTGCAAATCAAGGTCTGGCAGAGCAAAGAATTGTCGCAAACGTTACTTTTTGACCCCGATCACAACCTTGAGGAACGCATGCTCAAGGAACAGTTTGTGGGTGTTTAGATTTTTAGCTTCATTTTTGCCTTTACGAGGCGAAAGGCTTTCGATATAACCTTGTTCTGTTGTTCCACTTGGAACACAAATTAAACGGTGCTCAGGTAGCTCAGTTGGTAGAGCAAAGGACTGAAAATCCTTGTGTCGGCGGTTCGAGCCCGCCTCTGAGCACCATTAATTTCCCTTAAATAGTTTTATAACTATTCCTGATTCAAACCATCAAGAATTCTGTCCAGTCCACGCGTAAACTCACGAGGTCTAAGACCTTGCGAATGTCTTTGGGCTGTTTCTAGCATGCTGTAAGCGGCTTGATTTAGGCGAATATAAGCATCTGTCGTTCTTGCCCATACTGCCGCAATGCTTTCATCCAAATCGTCACTCTTATTTGCATCACCCTCTATCTTTTGACGTAGCCCAAACAGAAGAGATATATCATTTTCACTTTCTTCTGTACTGTTCAGGTACAGTTGAACAAAATCATCAATAGGCATTTTTGAAACAGCGGCCGCACTTTCAAAAACCGCATTTAATATGAGATTTCTGGTTTCAACTGTGTCGCATAAGGATTTTACTGCATCTATAAAAGACTCGTTTGTCTGTAAAACTGTGCCAATCAAAATATCAACATGTGCAATATGGTAAGAGATGTCACCATTTATTTTAGCCAACTCTGTTGGCAGTGGGTTGATTGCAACTGTAGATGCCCCTCTGTCTTCGTCTATCATGTTCTCATCCTTATATTATTTTGCATATTTTCTAATAAAACAATCTATTTATGTCAATATTTATTTATGCGACGCAGCCCCTTTTCTTAAAGGGATTTTAACGCTTTTTACGCTAAAATAAGTTGTAAGGTGATTGAATCGCTTGATTCAGTCATTTTACTTGCTTTCAGGATGGAAGCATGTGTTGACACAAATGGCTAAGGAGCAGTGCGGGATATGCCGACCTATAACGGGACAGCAGCAGACGATATACTGAATGCGGGAACGCAAACAACCAATGACATTCTCAATGGATATGCTGGTAATGATACCCTTCACGCTTATGCAGGCGATGATGTTCTTGATGGTGGTGATGGGAATGACACGCTCTATGGTGGCTCAGGTAATGATACCTATATCATCAGCTCTGGCTTTGACCTTATCCAAGATAGCGGCGGCTTAAGCGATACACTTGACCTTCAAGGCTATTCTCTTGGTTCCATTTCTTTTAGACGTGAAAATAATTATGACCTCGTCCTAGATATTTCAGGCAGTACAAATGTAACTATCCGCAATCATTTTCTCTCTACAGGCGCAGGACGTATCGAATATTTTATCCTGGGTGGTTCAACAGTCCCTGTTGAAAATCTGACTGTGACAACCTATGGCGATGCCAATGCCAATATTATTTATGGCGATGCCAACACCGCAACAATTACCGACTTGATGTATGGTGGGGCTGGCAATGATCAGCTTTATGGTTATACGGGCAATGACACGCTTTACGGGCAAGATGGCAATGACTCACTTTATGGAGGCGATGGAAATGATAACCTCTATGGCGGCAATGGAAATGATGGCATTACCGGGGGCGCAGGCGACGATCAGATCTTGGGCGAAGACGGTGATGACAACCTCTCTGGCGAAGATGGCAACGATTTTATAAATGGTGGTCTCGGGGATGATGTCCTTACAGGCGGGAATGGTGATGATGATTTAAGAGGCAGTAGCGGGCAAGACATTATCCGTGGCGGCGCTGGTGCTGATCTCCTCTATGGTGATGGTAACTCCGATGTATTGGAAGGTGGTGATGGAAACGACCAACTCTTTGGCGATGCGGGCGATGATACACTTGATGGTGGTAACGGCACTGACATCATAAACGGTGGTTCTGGAAATGACTTTATTCGTATATCCATTGGTAATGATTCAATTGATGGTGGTTCAGGCATTGATACAATCGAATTTTTGAATATCAATTATGGGGGCACGTTTGACCTCAGCACAGGGATTATCAATCTTGATAATGGCGACGTACAAACATTTACAAACATTGAAAATATCTCTGGCTCATACCTCAATGATGACATCATTGGTAATAACGGATTCAATATTATTCATGGTAACTCAGGGCGAGATGATCTTTATGGGCGTGGTGGTGATGACTGGCTTTATGGGGGCGATGGACATGACCGCCTGTATGGTGAGCTGGGTGTTGACGACCTCTATGGTGGTGAAGGTAACGACCAACTTTATGGTGGCGATGGGAATGACCGCCTTACCGGCGAAAATGGAACAGATTACCTCTTTGGCGATGCGGGCAATGACCTTCTTTATGGACAAAACGGGGACGATTTTATTTGGGGTGGCGACGATAATGACCGTGCCGAAGGCGGATATGGCAATGATACAATAGATGGTGAAAACGGCAATGATGTTCTTATCGGAGAACAAGGCAGTGACGTTATCTATGGAAGTGCAGGCCGTGACTTCCTATACGGCGATGATACTGCAAGAGACCCTAATTATGCAGGAGCGGGTAATGATACGCTCTATGGTGGGGATGGAAACGACCTTCTTTATGGCGGGGCTGGTAACGATATCCTGATTGGTGGTGCTAACTCTGACCGTTTTGAAGGCGGCGCAGGCCGTGACACATTTGTGTACGACAATATCTCGGATACCTACTCAACCTATGACTTTGTAGACGACTTTGAAATTGGCCCCGCTGGCGATATCATTGATTTCTCTGGTTTAACAAATTTTGGTATCGGCGATAACTTTCTTGATTATGTATCATTAGAGCTCACCAACAATCATACACGCGTGTTAGTAGATGCTGATGGAACGGGCGGAACATATGGCGCAACAATAGCCGTTCAATTACAAGGAACGTCAGGTTTGCTGGATATCGTCACAATGTATAATGACGGACAAATAATCCTTTAATTGTTTTCATCTGCAAAATTCTGAACAGATGATACAGCGGCTGTCCAAGCTTTAATTTGCTTGGCCCTGTTTATATCATCAAGCCCGCTTTCAACTTCAAAAACTCGCTCTGATTGCCATACAGCTTTTAAATCGTCCATATCCTTATAAATTCCTGCTCCAAGCCCTGCGAGCATAGCCGCACCAAGTGCTGTGCATTCCGTATTTTTCGGGCGCTCTACGCTCACTGAAAGCGTATTAGAAAGAATTTGGCACATAAGATTGTTATTGGCCAAACCGCCATCCACGCGAATGGTTTCGATCGTAACGCCTGTGTCTTTTTCCATGGCCGATATCAGGTCATGCGTTTGAAAGGCCTGCGCCTCGAAACAGGCATAGGTAATATTGGACATATTCGTTTGACGGGTCAAACCAAGGAGCGCACCACGCGCATCAGGGTTCCAATATGGCGCACCCAGTCCTGTGAATGCTGGCACAAAAACAACGCCGTTGCTTCCCTGCTCTGCTTGACGCGCGAGTGCTTCACTTTCTGTGCTTTCCTTGAAAAAACCCATATTATCGCGCAACCATTGAATGGCCGCACCCGCCACAAAAATTGAACCTTCAATGGCGTAAACAGGTCCTTCACCTATATCATAGGCAATCGTTGTTAGAAGCCTATTCTTTGAAACCTTGGGTTTATTGCCGATATTCATCAGCGCAAAGCACCCCGTCCCATAAGTGGATTTCATCATGCCCGTTTCAAAACAAGTCTGCCCCACCATTGCGGCGTGCTGATCACCTGCTATACCCGTAATGGGAAGACCTTTATCGTGAATAAGAGACGTCTCGCCAAAGTCATGAACATTGGGAACAACCTCTGGCAAAAGGCTACGTGGAATATTGAACAGGTCGAGCAAGTCCGCGTCCCACGCAAAGTCATGAATATTAAACAACATTGTGCGCGAGGCATTTGTTATATCTGTTTTATGAACACGGCCCTCTGTTAAACGCCATAACAGAAAACTCTCTACTGTCCCGAATGCTAACTCCCCCGCTTCGGCGCGTTTGCGTGCACCGTCCACATTCTCCAATATCCATGCAATCTTTGTGGCTGAAAAATAAGGGTCCAACAAAAGTCCCGTTTTTTCCGTGACCATATCTTCGTGACCTGCGCTTTTAAGCGCGCGGCACGTTTCACTCGTTCGCCTGTCCTGCCAGACAATAGCATTATATAAGGGCTTGCCCGTTTCCCTGTCCCAGACAATGGTTGTTTCGCGTTGGTTGGTAATGCCGATTGCCGTAATATTTGCACCTTTAGAAACAATCTTGGCTGTCGTCAGTGTATCACCCCAGATATCTTCAGCATCTTGTTCGACCCACCCATTTTCTGGCGTATGAAGCTTTAATTCTTTTTGCGCAATCTCGATAATTTTGCCCGCCTTATCAAAAAGGATGGCACGCGAGCTTGTTGTTCCCTGATCAAGTGCTAGCAGATGTGTCATAAGCGCCCCTCCTCTTAAAACTGAAATGCGCGAACATATTGTACAACATTCGCCTTTTCCTTACCCGTAAGCTTAAGCCCCAATTTTGTACGACGCATTAAAACATCTTCTGGCGTTACGGCAAATTCATGAGTCATCAGATAATCAATCTCAGCAGCGTATAGTCCAGCGCCAAAATGCGTGCCTAGCTCGTCAAGCGCGTTCTTACCCTCCAGAAAAATCTGGCAAAGCGTGCCATAGGAACGCATATAACGATGCGCGAGCTTCTCATACAAAAATGGATAGCGCTCCACAAGCTCACTTACAAAACCATCACGATCTTTATAGGAAAAGTCGCCTCCAGGAAGGGGCGATTTATGTGTTTGCCCTTCACCAAGTTCGAATTGTGGCATTTTTTTGCGAATAAGTGTGCCAACCTTTTCAGACAATTTGCGATAGGTTGTAATTTTCCCTCCATAGACAGATAACATAGGCGCCTGATCCTCATAACTCCAAATCAGTTCATAATCGCGTGAGACCGCTTTGTCATCACTCTCGCCATCTTCGGCCAGTGGACGCACGCCTGAATAGGTGAACAATATATCATCTGGTCCAATTTTCTTCTCAAAGGTTGCATTGATTGAGGCGCACAAATAATCAATTTCGTTGGCTGAAATATGCGCCTCATCTATTGAGCCTTCTAAATGCTCTTCAGTCGTCCCAATCAAGGTAAAGTCATCCTCATAGGGAATGGTAAAAATGATGCGCCCATCAGGCTGTTGTAAAATGTAATTATGATCACCCTCATACATTTTTTTCACAATAATATGCGAGCCTTTGACAAGACGCACTGGTTGCGTGTCATCTTGTGTTAACCCCATCACATCTTGAAATTGTTTTACCCAAGGGCCCGTGGCATTCACAATCATGCTAGCGGTAATACAAAATTCCGAACCATCCTGATTATCTTTGAGCGTGATGAGCCAACGGCCACCCTTACGTTGCACGCGGGTACAACTTGTATAATTTGCAATCTCGGCCCCCATATGCGCGGCACTCACGGCATTGAGCGTCACAAGACGCGCATCATCAACCCAGCAATCGCTATAGGAAAATCCTTTTTTAAACTTTTTGATGAGGGGCGCGCCATATTTTCCTTTACGCAAGGATACTGACTTTGAGGCAGGCAAAAGCTTGTCACGACGCGCTAGATGGTCATAGATAAACAGCCCTGCGCGTATCAGCCAGCGCGGGCGAAGTGCCTTGTAATGCGGCAGAATAAAACGCAATGGCCAGATAATATGCGGGGCAAGACGCATAAGCAGGCGGCGTTCCTTAAGGGCTGAGCGCACCAGCTTGAAATCGTAATATTCAAGATAACGTAAGCCCCCATGAATAAGCTTTGTACTGGAGGAGGATGTCGCACTTGCCAGATCCCCCTTTTCACAGAGAAGCACGCGCGCACCGCGTGCGGCCAAATCACGGGCAATGCCAGTGCCGTTTACACCACCACCAACGATACAGACATCATATTGAAGTGCGCCTTGAGCCATAGATAAGAAGTATAAGCGCTCTTGGCAGCCACGCAAGAGGAACACTTGCCAACATCAGACTTTTCCAATTTTAAAATATGACGTAAGGTCGCATACATATGTATGACATTGAGAAGACCGCAAATAAAATGTGGCAAGCCTGTATCGTGGGGACAGCCTTACTTTGCTTTTCTTTTGCAAGTGCTGAAGTGCAGGCCGAAGATGCGCGCGTAAGCGATTTAAATACGGTCCCTACTGCGCGTTTTATCAAACCTGACACAATGGCACTCTCTCTTGAGACACTTGACCCTTATGCACAAGTGGCCTTTGGATATCAGTTTAGCGACTTCTTCTATCTTCAGTTTCAGCAAAATTATCAGATCTCTAGCTTGAGAGACGAAGCTGATTATGTTGCACCTGGCTTGGACTTTAAATTGAAACTCCTCAATGAAAGCACCTTTTGGCCGCAGGTCGCCTTGGGCATGGAAAACGCCATTGGTAACCAGCGTCTGGCCAGTGAATATCTTGTTGCCAGTAAGCGTCTCTCTCATTTCGATGTCACAGGTGGTGTTGCGTGGGGACGACTAGGCAGTGGCGCACATATGCGTAACCCGCTTCGCATGCTCTCATCTCACTTTGATGAGGATCGCATTACCGAGACTTATGATAGCGAAAGCAATAACGCGCGCCACTGGTTTACAGGCGAGGATATCGGCTTTTTTGGTGGGGTCGCCTATCACACTCCGTTCCTTAAAAATGCTGTTATCACTCTTGATTACAATAATGCCTCATATGATTTGGAGCGACAGGCCATTCAAAATTTTAACGCCCCTTCCCCGTGGAGCATTGGCGTTCAATATACACCCGCCCCGTGGGTCGAATTATCAACGGCACTTGTCGGACGTGAAAAAATGATGGCGCGTGCGCGCTTTTTCGAAAATCCGGAAAATTTCGTTGCGCACAACACAAACGTCATGCGCGCGCCCTTTTGGCCAAAATTCTCTCTTAAGTTTGAGGAAGTCGTTTCCTTGACAGAGGAGGATGAAACCATTCTTAACCGTAGCTCAATTATCTTAAACGCGGATAAAGACTTTCATCCCAAATTTTCAGGCGGCTTGGGGCTTCGCTATAACGCAGGTTACAATTACGAACATTTTTATCTCACACGTCCTTACGCAGAGGATACTATTCGCGGAGATGAATTCGAATTTGCCAATAATGCGTTTAATCTTGACCGTGCCTATCTTGCCTATAAAGCGCCTCTTTTTGAAAATACTGAACTTGCACTGACAGGCGGCTATCTGGAAGAACTTTTTGCAGGCTTTGGCGGTGAAGCACTTTACCAAAGTCAGGCGCATCCTTGGCTAATTGGTGGCGAGATATGGTACTCCTTTAAACGCGACCCATTTTCCTCACTGGCAACACGTGTAAAATCAGGCGGTACAACAACAGGGCATCTTAATCTTGGTTATAAGATTGAAGATAGTAATTTGCTGGCAAAACTCTCTCTTGGGAAATATCTGGCGGGTAACACGGGTGGCACTTTTGCACTAGAAAATAAATTTGATAATGGCGCAAAACTTGAGGGCTTTGTCACCGTTACAAATAAACGCGACCGCGGTATTTTGAATGAGGATGAGGATTACTACGCAGGCCTTACCCTCACCTTTCCCTTTCAAATTCCTTACACGGATAGTCTCTCATCGGTGTGTTGTGACGCAGATGTTCAGATACGTCCCATCGCACGTAGCGCAGGACAAAAACTCAATAAACCTATCTCTTTATTTTAGGCGATTTTTAAATCGGGCTTCACACCATTGCGGAAGATATTTTCAGCCAACTCATCAGCCACAAACCCAGGTGGCGTATTATTCTCACGAGAGATATTGAAAATATTAAGCGTTGTTGCACGAATGCTCTCAACATGTTTGGCCAGTGTCTCGGGCGTTAGATCCCATGCATAAGGGTTGGTATCCGTTGCATGATAATAGGCATAGGCCACAGCAATTATCCCGCCCGCATTCACTACATAATCAGGGGCATAAATCATACCCCCATCATATAGGGCACGATCTTCTGCACGGCCTGTGGCCAGTTGATTGTTCGCAGCGCCACAAATAATTTCTGTTTTAAGCAAGGCAATTGTGTCCAAATCAAAGACACCGCCCATCGCGCAGGGCACAAAGATATCCAATTCCGTTTTGAGCAACTCATCCGAGCCAAGTATTTTAACGTCCGCAAATTCAGCCTCAGCGCGCGCGCAGGCCTCTGTATTGATATCAGCAACTATTAATTGTGCTCCCGCCGCGTTCAACTTCTGCGCAACGCCATAGCCAACAGCACCCAACCCCATGACACCACAGCGCTTACCTCGTAAAGCATTTGCGTCATCATAGATTTCATTGGCAAGACCCTCGAGCGCAGTAAAGACACCTTGCGATGTATGCGGTGATGGATTACCCGAAAGCGGATTATCCGCGCTTGGTGGCAATCCCATGACATAAGATGTCTGACTTGAAATGGTGAGCATATCTGCTTCATTGGTGCCCACATCCTCGGCAGTGATATAGGCACCACCCAATTTCTCCAGTCCCTCACCAAAAGACTGGAGCATGTCGCGGGTTTTGTCCGCGCGCGCATCACCAAAAATGATAGATTTTCCGCCGCCTAATGCCAAATTGGCAAGGGCTGACTTATAGGTCATCCCACGAGAGAGGCGCAGGACATCCTTATAGCCCTCCTCGCGGGTTTTATAAGGGTAAAAACGACATCCCCCCATCGCAGGCCCAAGGTTATTGTTATGGATGGACACAACGGCTGTTAAGTTTGTGGTGTCATCCTCTATCAGAACCACGCGCTCGTGATTATCAAAATCCTGAAAATCCTGTAACTTCAAATCGGTTAGTTTTACGGCCATAAGACTTTATATCCTCTCAAGTGTGACAAGCACATTAACACGGAAAGTCGGACAAAAAAAACCACCTTCATGTGGAAGGTGGAATAAAGTTTACGGGTACCAGAATAAATCTCTGAAAAAAACTCTCATAAGGCTTGTTAAAAATGCACTCTCTTTTTAATAAACCTTATATATTTAATTTACATAAAATTTGATGAAAAGTCAAGTCAAATGTTATCCGTTTTAAGTTTTATTGTTTTATATCAGATATTTAGCGTTTCTAATATCTGCGCAAAGTCGTCTGGATAGTCCGCTTCAAAGAGATGTTCTTCGTTTGTGACAGGATGAATAAAGCCCAGCTTTTTAGCGTGAAGCGCCTGACGGTCAAAGGCCATGACGCGTGCTGCCCCCTCTTCACTCCAACCTCCTCGACGAAGAGCGGCGGCAATAGCAGTGGGTTGTGGACCATAGGTTGCATCGCCGAGCACAGGATTTTTACGGTCAGCCATATGCACGCGAATTTGATGGGTGCGCCCTGTTTCCAGTTTACATTCCACGAGCGAGATTTCATCGCGGAAGGTTTCAATCAGTTTGTAATTGGTCACAGACTCACGCCCACCCTTGCGGACAACTGTTTGCTTCAAACGATTACCACGATCACGATCAATCGCCTTATCAATACGTCCAACGGGCGGTATCATCTGCCCCAGAACAAGCGCATGATAGACGCGGTAAACTGATTTCTCAGCCAACTGCTCAGACAGCCCCGCATGCGCCTCATCTGTTTTGGCAACAATCATTAATCCTGTTGTATCCTGATCCAGACGATGCACAATCCCAGGGCGCTTGACCCCGCCAATGCCAGAGAGGCTATCTGCACAATGATGCAAAAGCGCATTCACAAGCGTACCCGAACGATGCCCGCCTGCGGGATGGACGACAAAATTGGCCTGCTTGTTAATGACAAGTAGATGTTCATCTTCATAGACAATATCAAGGGGGATATCTTCGGGTTCGGGCGTGTCATCAACGGGTTCTGGTACATTAACCGAGATGACCTCATGCCCTTCAAGACGATAGGAGGCCTTTGTCAAAATTTTCTTGTCCGTGCGGACCTCGCCTTGCGCAATCAAATCCTGCAAGCGCGCACGCGAGAGCTCTGGCAAACGGCTTGCCAGCATCTTATCTAGGCGCTCTCCTGCATGTGTTTCGTCACACGCAATCAGCAATTCTCCTGCTTTTGAATAGGTCATAACGCACTCTCATATCATGACTAAAAAAAAGTCACAAACACTTGATTAGTCGTGGTGCTTATTTTGCGAATCGCCTACTCTAATGTCATGCGCATTCTCATTGTTTCAGACGCATGGCATCCCCAACTCAACGGCGTTGTCCGTACCTATAAGAATCTCTCCGAACAATTAGAAAAACTGGGTCATAAGATGCGTGTCGTTGGACCGAACGAATTCAAGTGTGGCTTCCCACTTCCCTCTTATAAAGAAATCCGTATTACCTTTTTCCAGCAGGGTCGTCTAAAAAAAATTCTCTCTGAATTTAAGCCTGACCATATTCATGTTGCAACGGAGGGTAACCTTGGTCGTGCAATGCGGCGCATCTGTCTCAAAATGAATATCCCTTTCACAACGACATATCATACGCACTTTCCTGATTATATTGCCAAGCGCCTTTCCTTTGGAAAAAAGGATATTTATAAAATCCTTCATAAAAAGGCCGTCCAAGTCATGCGCGATTTTCATGGGGATGCCAACCTCATGTTTGTCGCAACGCAATCACTGGAAGATGAGCTAAAAAGCTGGGGATTCAAAACACCCATGCATCGTTTGGTACGCGGGGTGGATTTATCACTTTTTGCGCAAGGAAACACGCAAGCCAAAAGACTCAAATTCAAAAAACCTGTTGCACTTTATGTTGGTCGCGTGGCTGTTGAGAAAAACCTTGAAGCGTTTTTAGATATGGATTGGCATGGCGACAAGGTCATTGTTGGTGATGGCCCCGCTCTAGAGGAGTTGAAACGCAAATACAAAGATGCCATTTTCGTGGGACGTCAGACAGGGAAGGACTTGGTCGCCCATTATAAAGCTGCTGATATTTTTGTCTTCCCCTCCAAAACAGATACATTTGGCATTGTCCTTATTGAGGCTCTTGCTGCGGGCGTTCCTGTTGCCGCTTATCCTGTGACAGGGCCAAAGGATATTATTATAAAAGACTATCTTGGCTGTTTAAAAGATGATTTGGCCACGGCTGCTGAATACGCACTTAAGGCTGGTGACCCTGAAAAATGTAAAAAGCATGTCCGTGATAATTACACGTGGGACAAAGTTGCCCTCCAGTTTCTGGACGGAATAAACATTGCAAAAACAAATGCAAAAGAGGCCGCATGAAATGAGTGTTACCCCATCACCGTTAAACCCGTATAAATGCAGAACACTCTTTGTTTCTGATTTGCATATGGGTTCTTATCGATTTGATGCGGACTTATTTACACGATTTCTGGCCAGTTACGACCCAGACACTATTTATCTTGTCGGTGATATTATTGATGGCTGGAAATTGCGCAAACGCTGGCACTGGCCTCTTTCTTACGTGCGCAGCACTTCTTATCTTCTTTCCCTCGCACAGCAAGGAAAAAATATATTCTACATCATGGGTAATCACGATGACCGCCTGCGCCTTCTCCCGCCAGTCATTAACAAACGCCTTAAAGATAAATATGGCTTTCAACTTTTAAACAAACGTGTCCACACGACAGAGGATGGTCGTAAGTTATTGGTTATTCATGGTGATCAGTTTGATTGGAAAATTCTTCACGGGCGGCTTTCAAAATGGAGCGATAACATCTTTGATTTTATCACAACACGCATGCTCTCGACTGTCAGTCCGCGCGTGCGTGTGAAAGGTAAATATACGAAATTCTCACTTTCAAAAGCTATTCGTAAATCAGGAACACATGCACTCTACCTGCTTAAAAACTTTGAAAAGGCCGTTTTGAAGCGGATTGAGAAAGACAAGGTGAATGGCCTTATCTGTGGGCATACACATGTTCCTGTACAAAAAGAACTGGCCGAAGATAAGCTTTATATCAACACAGGAAGCTGGATGGCAGATACACCAACAGCACTCATTGAACATGAAGATGGACGATTTGAGCTTATTTTTTGTAATCCACAGGCCTATATGCAAAACGCAAATAATCAGAGCATTGCCGACATCCCCTTTTCTTCCGAGAATATGGAGAAGGCCAAACGCTTGGAAGAGTGGGTTAAGCATTTGTGGGACAAAAAATTTAAGATTGCACCACTCGCCGCATAAGCTATATAGAAGGGCATGGCTTCAATACTCCTCGCAGAAGATGATCAAGCAATGCGCAGTTTCCTGACTAAGGCACTTGTGAAGGACGGGCACGACGTCACCTCTTGCGAAGATGGTGCGCAAGCACACGCCGCCCTTCAGGCTGATCCAACTTCTTTTGACTTGCTTCTGACTGATGTGGTCATGCCAGGCATGGATGGGTTTGAGTTATCACAAATTGCACAGCGCCTCGTACCTGACATAAAGATAATGTATATCACGGGCTTTTCTGGAACAGCGGCTGAAAAACCTGATCCTGAACGTGCGCAATATATCAAAATGATGTCGAAACCATTTCATTTGGGTGACCTTGTTGCGCAGGTTAATTTGCTTTTGGAAAAGTAAATCAACTTTTCACTTGAAATGCGCCCCATTTCTTTTTATTGATACAGTCTCTTTTACTTTAAGAGAGGGCAATTAGCTCAGCTGGTTAGAGCACTACCTCGACAAGGTAGGGGTCACAAGTTCGAATCTTGTATTGCCCACCATTTCTTCCTTTAAAAAACCTTCCTATCTAATGCAAAAGAATCCAACTCTTTTAGAAAATCTCTTTTTTCTTGATTAATAGTATCATTATTAGTATCATAAATAATGAAGATTACAGATATTTTAGAAAAAATGAGAGCAAATCCACAAAATGTTAAGTTTTCAGATTTGCGAATGATATGTGAAATTTACTTTGGAGAGGGTCGCAATACTGGCGGTTCGCATGTTGTTTTTAAAACACCTTGGTTAGGAAATCCTAGAGTAAATATTCAAAAAGAAGGGAAAAAAGCTAAAGCATATCAAGTGAAACAAGTTCTACACGCTATAGAAAAAATGGAGACAGAAAATGGAAAAATACACCTATAGAATTACATGGTCAGATGACGATCAAGAATGGGTTGGGCTATGTGCAGAATTTCCTAGTCTTTCGCACGTAGATAGAAATCCAGAGAAGGCATTTAAAGGTATCAGAACTCTCGTAGATAATGTTGTTTCTGATATGAAGGATGATGGTGAAAACATACCAGAGCCATTATCAACAAAAAAATATAGTGGTAAATTTATGTTGAGAATCCCTCCCGAACGACATAGAGATTTGGTTATTGAGGCGCAAGAACAAGGGATAAGTCTTAACAGGCTTGTATCTGATAGAATTTCAGCCTAAAAAATTATCTTTTAGAAATTCTATTTATTACTTTTTCCAAACCCTGCTACCATGTCTCTCATGGAACAGTTACTCAATTCTTTTAATACGGTGGGCATGGGCGAGGTATTCTTGCGCATTGCCATGGCGGGGCTCTTTTCTTTCATCCTTGGCTATGAACGCCAATCTCAAAATAAACCTATGGGCTGTCGCAGTTACATGATTGTCTCTATGACGACATGCTTGCTGGCCATTATGGGGATTGAACTGGCCTATCTGAGTGGTTCTGCAGATGGGCTTTACAGTCTGGATTTGGGTAAAATTATTTCAGGGACAGTGACAGGCATTGGCTTCTTGGGTGCAGGTGCCATTTTGAAACTGAGCGATGATAATGTGATTGGTACGGCAACAGGCTCAAGCATCTGGGCCTCTGGTATTTTAGGGCTTGTCATTGGCTTTGGCTTTTATGCGCTTGCCCTTATTGGATACCTCTTTGTCATCGCCATTTTGCTTGCATTTGGACATTTTACAAAGTCTGAAAACAGCAAGATCAAAAAATAAAACTTGCCAGATTATCGAAAATAGGTTTTTAATAGATCTGTTAGCACTTAAAAGGAGTGAACACATGTTGGACCAAAACCCAAATAAAGGATGCATCATCACAGCAAATAATGCTGGGACGATTGCACGCGCTTTGGGGAATACTGGGACAACATATTCCGCCAATTCGCTTCCTGAACTCTAGGCCGCTGCCAGTTAAAACTGTCAGCAAAAGATTTAAGAAATGCTGACAGACTCCCGACATCTTTGACGTTCGACCTCTCAGCTTTCTTTCATAAAAAGAAGAAAAGAAAGAAAAACCATGTTTGCGTTATTTAAAAATATTATTGATCGCTGTGATCAGAAATTCAGAATGAAGATAGATGTCTTGCCTGATGAGGGCTTGGACAATCTGCCAACAAACCTGCTTGGCTTTATCTGGTTTTTCATCAGACAGGTGAAGGGCATCCTGATTGGTTTCAGTATTTTTGAGGTGCTGTTTGCGGGCCTGACATCGGTCATGTTCTGGTATATCGGACAACTGGTTGAATACGGTAACTACACAACCGCTATGCTCTGGGGTGGGTGTGCGCTTCTTTTTGCGCATTTCTTCTCTGGTGTATCTGCGCGCATCTTTACGCAACTCATCTACACACCCTACTTTGGAAACCTAGTCAGACGACAGCTCTACTGGTACACAATCAGGCAGTCATTGGTTTACTTCCAAAATGACTTTGCAGGACGTATTGCCAACAAGCTTTTGCAATCGGCACCTGCCCTGCGCGATGTATTGAACTCGCTTTTAGGCGGCGTGCTTTTTGCGCTCATGATGGTGATTGTAAACTTGTGCTTCCTATTTAATGCAGATCCCCTGCTCACGCTTCCGCTTGTGTGCTGGATTGTTTGCTATACGGCAACACTAACTTACTACATTCCGCGTATTAAGCATCTCTCTATGCTGCATTCAGAGGATATGAGTAATTTGACAGGTCAGGTCGTGGACAGTTTCACAAACTTCCTGCCAATCAAATATTTTGCCCGCACAAATCTTGAGGACAGGCGCGTTGTCAAACATCTGAACAGACACAGTACAAGTTTCCGCAAGGTGCTTGTCGAAATCTGGAAGATTACTGGGATTATCGATTTCCTCAACCTGCTGATGGTGTTGAGTACAGCCGCTCTTGGTCTGCATATTATCGAGGTGCGTGGTGATACTGGTATTGCCATTATGGCGATGGCCTTGCCAATGATTTTGCAAACAACGTTCCAGTCGCGCTGGATCATGTTTGAAATTTCAAGCATCTTTGAAAACCTTGGCCGTGTGCAGGAGGGTATTGATACGCTCACCAAACCACGCACAGTCGTGGACAAGAAGGGTGCGCGCAAGCTCAAGGCCTCAAAGAAAAAGGTCGACATCAAATTTGATAATGTAACCTTTGGCTATGGTAGCGAGGACACGCACGTCCTTGATGACTTTGACCTGCATATTCCTGCGGGGCAAAAAGTTGGGCTTGTCGGAAAATCTGGTGCGGGTAAATCAACCATCATCAGCCTTCTTGTCCGTGCGCATGATATTGAGGGCGGACAGATTTTGCTTGATGGTCAGAACATTGCTGCCGTCACACAGGACTCCTTGCGCGAGAATATCACTGTCGTGACACAGGAAAGCTACCTCTTTCATCGCTCTGTCTATGACAATATTGCCTATGGGCGAACTGATGCCACCATGGCCGATGTGAAACGTGCTGCCAAACGTGCCAACGCGCATGACTTTATCATGAAGCTAGAGGATAATCGTGGACGCACAGGCTATGACGCTCATGTGGGCGAGCGCGGTGTGAAGCTCTCTGGTGGTCAGAAGCAGCGTATCGGGATTGCACGTGCTTTGCTGAAAGAAGCACCGCTTCTCATTCTGGACGAGGCAACCTCTGCTCTTGATAGTGAGAGCGAGCACGCCATTCAGAATGCCCTTGAAAATATTATGAAGGGCAAAACGGTGATTGCTGTGGCGCACCGTCTTTCAACCTTGCGCCAGATGGATCGCATTATTGTGATGCATGAAGGTAAAATTGTTGAGGACGGCACGCATGCCAAATTAATTCGTCGTAAGAACGGCCATTACGCAAAATTATGGACGATGCAATCTGGTGGCTTTGTGCAGGAAGATTAAGAGAAAGGACGAAAACATGGAGATTAGAAAACTCACACAAAATGATGAAGCACAGGCTGTTTCATTTTTGAAAAACCATGTCGAAACCAGCCTCTTTCTTTTAAGTGATATTGAACTTGGTGGCTTTAATTATCAAGGACGACTCTATCAGGCTGAATTTTGGGCCAGTTTTAATGCGCAAGGTGAGATAACCAACATTGTTGCACATTGCTGGAATAATATGGTGCTTTTACAAACGCCTGAAGTAGAAACAGCGCGTGCACTGCATGCCCATTTTAGGCAAGTCACAACACGACCAGTCGGTGGTTTTATGGGGCTTAAAGCACATGTTGAACAGGCCATACGTGAAACAGGATTGGGTGATAAACCGCTTTCAATGGACGGCAATGAGGTTCTTTACAAGGTAGTGCTTGAAAAAATCATCATGCCTGATTTTGATGCAAGCAAGGCGCGTCTTAAACCTATCTCGGAATTGGATAGGGATATTTTTCATCGCTGGCAGGTTGATTACGAAGTTGAGGCCCTTCATCGCACGCCAGGCTCTCAATTGGAAAAGGATATTGGCGACACATTACAAGGCGTGATTGATACAGGCAACCGTTGGTTTCTGGATTATGATGGGGAACCTGTCTCCATGGTTGGTTTTAATGCGCGTATTCCAGAGATTGTGCAGATTGGCCCTGTTTGGACGCCTGTTGATAAACGCTGCAACGGTTTCGCGCGCATCGGCCTTGCGCTTGCTCTTGAACAGGCACGAGATAAAGACGGTGTTAAAACATCGATTTTATTTGCTGAAAACCCAGCTGCGGCAAAGGCGTATATTGCCATCGGCTACAAAGCTATCGGTGATTACAAACTTGCTATGTTCAAGCATGACCATACCTTAAATTGATTATGTCAATTTTTATCAAAAAGTAAGTGACCTTTAACTGTTGGAGCGTTATACTTAATATGTATTTTGGGTTTTCGCCCCTTCTGCATGCATTCACGCTAATAATAATATTTATGGGTACTTCACATGTTTTTACTAAACTGCGCACGGTTTCTCACAATTGCTATGGCTTTTTGCTTATTTGGTCTAGGGAATGCACAAGCACAGGACCTTATCCCTGAGCGCACGGCCGCTGCAGAAAGTGAAGATACAAAACCATCTGCACAGATTGTTTCACCTGATTTTACCAAATATCCCGATTTACGCATTGGTGTTGATAAACCAGTAATTGTTGATCTGGAGCGCGACGCCTCCAACATTATTGTTGGAAATACAGACCACCTTGCGGTTTTGCCAGATAACTCTAGAAAACTTGTGCTTATTCCACGCCAGCCAGGGGCAACTTATCTTCAGGTTTTGGACGCAGAGGGAAGCACAATTATGGAGCGCCATGTCATCATTGGTGCAGTTCAAAAGAAAAATAACTACATTCGTATTCGTCGTTCGTGCAACGGAGATGACCCAGACTGTAAGCCGTTTAGCACTTACTATTGCCCTGACTCCTGTCATGAAACACTTGGCTCTGCAAGTCAGGACATCCAAACCGTTTCCGAGACAAGAACACCAAATTCTGGTGACAGACAACTTATTTTAAGGAACGATTTCAGCGGTAATGGGTTTACAAATAGCCAAAGTGGGAATAGCGAAGACATTGGTATCGAGGATGTTAACAATAACTTTGTAACCAGCCCACAAAATTAAATAAGGGACAAATCTGTTTTAATTGGCTAAAAACAATATATTAAGATTAATTGAATTCCGAGGATCGTAACCCTATGACACAAAAATTGAAAACGGCACTTATTTTAAGTACAGCGATGCTCACACTTTCGGCGTGTGGCACGATGGGAACAACAACTGCATCATCTTCTGACAAATCACGTATTAACGCAGCCCTTGATCGCGCAGCAGCAAGCGCGAGCATGTCAGGCGAAACATCTCAATCCGTTAAATTGCTTGAGCGTGTCTATCAACGTGACCCTGCCAATGAACAGGCCGCCATTAAATATGCCGTTGCCCTGCGTGATGGTGGTCAGCCAGAAAAATCTGCGCTTGTTCTCCAATCTTTTGCCAAGGCGCCTAATGCCTCTGCCAATGCCTCGCGTGAATATGCCGCAACGCAACTCGAGCTTGGTGATTATAATCTAGGTGAACGTTACGCACGTCAGGCCATTGCCGCTGATTCAAATGATGCGCAAGCCTGGCATGTCCTTGGAATTGCTTTGGATGCCAAGGCCGAACACGAACAAGCTGAAGTTGCCTTTCGTAAGGCGCTTGATATGTGGAAAGGCGACCCTGTGCCTATCATGAACAATCTTGCACTTAATCTCGCCTCACAAAACCACAATGAAGAGGCCATTGAAATCCTGAAGAAAGCAAAGGTTCTTGCTCCAAACCGTATAGAGGTTGAACGCAATTTGCGTATTATTTCGACACTTAATGAAGGCGCATAACGCTTAAACTTCTCAAAACAAAACCCGCTTTAAGCGGGTTTTTTATGGCTGTATTATTTTTACAGCCCTGCGCCCTTAGCCTGCAGAATGGCCGGCGCCAGAATTATAATGAACAAGGCTGGCAGGAAGAAGATAATCATCGGAACAGTCAACTTTGGCGGAAGGGCGGCGGCCTTACGCTCAGCCTCTGCCATACGCTGATCACGCAAATCGTTGGCAATCACACGCATCGCATCTGACACAGATGTCCCGTATTGTTCAGCTTGAATCATTGCCGTTGCGAAGGACCGCGCGGCACCACTACCCACTCGGCGGGCGAAATCCTGTAATGCACGGCGTCTGTCATTCAGCATACCCATCTCGGCAGAGAGAATACCTAATTCTTCAGCCAATGTTTCAGAGTGCCCTGAGACCTCATCCGCAATACGATTTATTGTTTGCTCAAGACCGATACCGCCCTGCACACAAATCAACATCATATCCAGTGAATCTGGGAAGGTCAGATTGATATCCTGCTGGCGTTTAATAATGTGGTTTTTGACAAGCAGACGCGGGACAAAGAAGCCTGACAGGCCACCAAAGGCAATCGCCATGAGCATTTGCACCCCAGAAAAATCTTTCTCTGCCTTGGCCATGATAAGCCAAATAAATGACATGAGAATAATTGGAAGAACAATACGACCCAATAAATAATACATTGGCGCTTTTGGATCACGAATACCCGCTTGGAGCATTTGGTCACGCAATTTCTCGCCAAATTTTCCGAACAATTTTTCAAATTTGAAAAACGCTTCAACGGATTCACGCGCAGAGGTGGCCTCCTTAGCTTGTAACTTTTGCGACTGCTTTGATGCCTCAAAAAGCGCCTTACGCTTTTTCTTAATCACATCATTGTAGCGCTCTTTTTTCTCCTGATTGTTGAGAAAGGGAAGCGCAAAGGCCATGAATGAACCCGCCGCAAATAAAGCGCTCAAGATAATAATAATCAGTTGATCTGTATCTTCTCCAAACATGGTCTACACCTTAAAGTTAATCATTTGTTTCATAACAAAGACACCTGCTGCCATCCAGACAACTGCCCCTGTCAAAAGCATCTTTCCAGGCTTTGTAATAAACAGAAGCATAATGTATTCAGGATTGATAAAATAAAGCCCAAGCGCCACAAGTACGGGAAGTGCACCAATAATACCAGCCGAGGCTTTTGCTTCTGCAGACAACGCTTGTACTTTTCTTTTTAAGCGGTAACGTGCGCGAATAACGGTTGCCAGATTTTGTAAGATTTCAGAAAGCGACGACCCTGTTTGCTGCTGAATTGTAATTCCAGTTGCAAACATCTGCATCTCTGTCAGCGGCATACGCTCAGCGGCCTTTTGAACCGCTTCTGAGAGAGGAATACCGATTTTCTGCTCATTATAAACGCGCATCATTTCCTCCCCCACAGGGCCACCATATTCGCGAGCAACCATTGCAATGGCCTCACCTACGGGCATACCCGCCTTAAGCAAGCGCATCATAGATTCAAGCGCATCAGCAAATTCATTCAAAAACTTTTTCTGTCGGCGTTGAATTAATTTTGAAAGGACAAAGCGCGGTACACCAAAGAAAAATGTAATGCCAATTAAAATGAGCGGCAATCCACTCAGCCCCATCAACTTGAATATCATCACACCGATTAAGCAAGAGGCAAAAGATGCGATCCAAAATTTAAAAATATCTGTCGCTTCAAATCCTGCATTTTGCAGGCGTTCAGCCAGAACACGACGCTTTTTCTTCTTCTCCTGCTGTTCGGATTCTTTAAGCTTCTTGGCCAGATCAGCGCGAATAGTGTTCTTGTCCTGCGCAGAAGCAGTCTTGGTACGGGTCGCATTCTTACTGCCAATACGTGCAAGCCTGTCATCTATCTTTTTTTGATTTTCAACGCGCAGAAAATAAACTGTCATCAAAATGACAATACAAATAACCAAAATTAAAAGCGTAATTTGAAGTGGCGTCATGACCTCTATCCGTAGGCCTCTTCCATTGCATCAAGCACAAGTTGGTCGACACCATAGGTACGTGCATTATCAAAGAATTTTGGACGCAGGCCTGTTGATTTCTGCTCAGTAATCAATTTTCCATCCTCATCCTCGCCTAGAATATCGAGCGTAAAGAGGTCCTGCATTGTGATAACCTCGCCTTCCATCCCTGTAATCTCGGACACATGTGTGACCTTACGCGAGCCATCACGCAAACGCTGCACCTGAATAATGACATTAACGGCGGCGGCAATTTGTTCACGCACAGCGGCTGTTGGAATATTTAAATTCCCCATCGCAATCATGTTTTCCATACGTGAAAGCGCCTCGCGCGGGTTGTTGGCGTGCACTGTTCCCATTGATCCATCGTGACCTGTGTTCATTGCCTGAAGCAAATCAAAGGCCTCTGGTCCACGTACCTCACCGACAATAATCCGCTCAGGACGCATACGTAGACAGTTTTTCACCAAATCACGCATCGTCACCTCACCAACCCCTTCAAGGTTGGGGGGACGCGTTTCAAGGCGCACGACGTGGGGCTGTTGTAATTGCAATTCACACGCATCTTCACATGTAATAACACGCTCTCCCTGTTCAATATAGCGCGTCAAACAGTTAAGCATTGTCGTCTTACCAGACCCTGTACCACCAGAGACAAGCACATTCACACGGCAACGCCCAATCGCCATAATCAACTTGGCACAAGAGGGTGTAAGCGAGCCAAATTCCATTAACTTATCGAGCGTCAGTTTGTCCTTCGTAAACTTACGGATGGTCATGCACGATCCATCAACGGCCAATGGCGGAATAATCACATTCACACGTGACCCATCAGGCAAACGCGCATCACAAATGGGGGATGCCTCGTCCACGCGACGACCGATTGCCCCCACAATACGCTGGCAAATTGTTGTTAAATGTTGGTTGTCACGGAACGAAATATTGGCCTTCGTAATCTTGCCGTGTTCTTCAATGTAAACAGTATCAGGACCGTTAATCATAATATCGGCAATCCCGTCACGCTCAAGCAAGCTTTCAAGCGGTCCATAGCCAAGCATGTCATCGGCAGACTCTTTTGCAATTTGTAAAAGCTCGGCTGGCGTTAAATCCAAATTACGGAAACGCGCAATTTCCTCAACGGCGGAACTGACCTCTTCACGGGCCGCTTTCTGATCCATACGCGCAAGTGCCTTCAAATCAATCCCATCACGTAAGTCAGACCAGATGCGTTTCTTAGCACGCTTCAAACGCATGGATGTTAGACTATCTTCATTATTCTCTTCTCGGTTTTCATCACTCTCAACCATACTGACTTCAAGGATATCATCATCAAGTGACTTAATTTTTTTTGCAGGTTTTTTTGTCTCTTTTTCATCCTCTAACTTATGGTCTATTGAGGGCGTTTTGGACTCTTTACCTTCAGTCGCCTCTGTTTCTTTATTCGCCTCAATATCTAGGTCACTGACATCAACAGCTTCCTGCTCGGGCGCTTTTTTAGAGGCGTCCTTTTTAACAGGTTTTGATGATGTATTTTGCTTCTTCCCAAACATGGTCTGCTCTTGTTATTTCGTAATTTTAGAAAGGATATTTTCGACAAATCCTTTTTCTTTTGTTTGTTGGGTCTTGTGTTTTCCTGTGTCTTTTAAAATGTCACTCATCATGTCCAAAAGTTTTTGGGCAATCACCGAGCAATATTCGTTATCAAGCGAAAACGTGCCATCCATTTCAACCTTTGGAAAACATTTCGGCTCAAATGGAATAATCATAGAAGGCTTATCGTTTAAAGCTTTTTCAATATCCTGAGAGGGCACTTCAGCCTTTCCAAACATGCCTGCCATATTCACGCACGTTGATAAGCCGCTTTTCTTTTCATCCGTCTTAATGCTGGCATATTCCTGTTGCAGCGTTAAACATGCGCGCAGGCTTTGCACAGTCGGAAGTGTCACAAGAATAACCTTATGTGCACGTTCAAGAACGCGTCTTGCAACTGATGATCGCGCACCAGATAAATCAACAATTGTCACAGGATATTCACTCATGGCCGCGTTCAAGATATTTTCAAAATCTGTTGCCCCTAGCCCATCATCCAAGATTGCCTCAGATCCGGTTGCCAGAAAGCTTGTTTTCTCGCGCGCGGTCAAAATCATGCGCTTTAAATTATCTTTGTCACTTGCAGTTGAGGCTTTGGCTGCAGCGGCTAATGTTGAAACAGGCTCGCTCCCCATAGAAACGCTTAAGAAGGAACGCCCGCCTGCAGCATCCAGAATAATTGTTTTTTCCTGCAAAATTTCACCTGCTGCAAGAGCTAGCAAATGCGCAAGTGCTGACGTTCCAACGCCACCCTTAGCACCAATGCATGCAATGAGCGTGCTTCCACCCGCACCAAGTTGTTCGAAGAGAGCCTTAGATATCACATTGGCCATTTTGTCGCTTGAAACAGGCAGAACCAGATAATCACTTACGCCCATTTCAATCAAACGGCGGTAAAGATCAACGTCATTTGTTGGGCCAACAACAACAGCCGCTGTTCCCTCGCTGACAAATTCAGCCAGAGATTCCAGTTGCGCGACAAAGCTTTCATCAACCGTTTCTGTTTCAATAATAATTAGATTATAGGCATCAAGACGGTGTCCATTTTCAATGGCATCACTTACATTTTGACCAACACTGTCCATATCAATACGCGCAAAGCGCCAGTCTTCTTCCAACTGGCCCATCATATCTTTCAATCCCTTGTCTTTTGCAAAGACGCCAATCTTGGCCTTGGGAAGCAATGTTGCTGTTTCTGCGGTCATAAGACTTAATTTTTACCCCGTAGTTATTATCACGATATAATTTAAATATATCGCATATCCTTTTCATCTAGTCGTCAGAACTTGTTTCCCCACCAAGTGGTTGTGAACGCTGCCCATCATAATAACCACCATTTTCAAGGACATTACCTGCATAACGTCCACTACCCGGTGTTTTGAAATCATCCTGACCAAGCAAGTCTGCAGGACGTGCAACCTGTTGGGCAAAAATGTCCTCGACCGTACAGCCATAGCTATAGGCCTTATGTGCATCAGTATCGCCAGCTGTTGCGCGGTCTTCATAGCCAGGCATTTTACCACAATCCTTAGGGCCTGATGCCGTCAAGCGAGCATAGCGAATTGTTGTTACTGAATAATTTGGTGGTGCATTCACAGGCAAGACTGTGCCACGCACGTCTCTTACGCCTTGGCTTTCAAGTGCGCTAACCATACGGGCAATCTCGCGCTCGGCCTTGGCTTTCGTATTGACCTTAGAAGATGGATCAAATGTAACAGTCACATCCATTGGTCCATTACCGTCTGCGACTTGCTTTGCTGCAATATCCGCCAACAGGAATGCCGAAACATTTGAAGTTGCATAAGTATCATATTCAGATGTTTCCAAAAGCTGGATCTTATTGGTCGTCACATGGCTAGGCGTATCAAAACTACATGCGCTAACCATGATAGAGGCAAACGCAATCATTCCAGCTGCACGTAACTTTTTTTTCACATCTATTCTTCTCATGATGACAACTTTCCTAGTTTAATATATATCCGAAACGTTCCGTTTTTGATGGAACATGTGCAATATTTCCATATGTTCTTTTCAAGTTCTGCTTGAAGGCTTCTGTAAGCGGGCTTGAACGATCGACCTTAACCTCTTCAACTTGTGGCTTATTCGCAAATGGCTTCACCAGATAAGGGGTGACCATCACAACCATTTCAGTTTCCTGACGCTGGAAAGAACGTGAAGAAACAAGGTCGCCAAGAACAGGTGTATCTTTGATACCTGGCAAACCAGAAAGTCCTTTTGATGTTTCTGAACGCAACAAACCTGCAATCATCATGCTGCCACCACTAGGCAATTCAACTGTTGTCGAGGCACGGCGCACATCAAGCCCAGGCACTGTTACATTAGCAAGGGTTAGACCCTGACCAAAATCAAGTGAAGAGACCTCTGTATCCAGTTGAAGGCTCACACGGTCACCTGATAAAACCAATGGTAGGAAGTTCAGCGCAACACCAAATTCTTTAAATTCAATTGTGATATTTCCATCTCTGTCACGACCAACAGGAATTGGGAATTCACCACCAGCCAAGAAACCAGCCTGCTCACCAGAAATTGCTGTCAGATTTGGTTCAGCCAGAACGTTAACCAAGTTTTCTTGCTCAAGTGCTTGAACAGCTAATTCCAGAAAACCAATTCCACTTAAGCCCGTATCAATCAAAAGACGCCCAATGGATTCAGGGTCACTAGAGAGACCTTGTGGTGTTGAAAGATTTGTAGCCGTTACATCAGCAAGACTCGCAGGGGTTGGTTGCGTAATAAGCAAATCACCGCCCGTCAAATCATTAACAGAGGTGTTCAGACCAAGCTCTTTAATAATATCACGAGAAACTTCCATGATGCGCACACGGAGCGTGACTTGCATATCGCCCTTAACTTTAAGAAGATTTTCGATGACCTCATCAACGGACTGGCTTTGGCCATTATTGGATACTTCGTTAACGTGCGCTGCCACCATACGGCTTATTTTCTGGGCCTTATCTGGTGTGTCCACCTCACCTGTCAGATAAATCTGGCCGTTCGTTGCATGAATCTTGATATCTCTTTCCTCGGGGAAAAGCGCGTAAACCATTCGTGTAATGGCATCTGTATCAATTTGAACATGAATGTTAACCTTAGAGACAAGATTACCATCCTCATCTAGTGCAATCAGGTTTGTATCACCCAAACGTGATCCCACGACATAAAGCTTGTCTGATTGAATAGCGACAACATCAGCAATGGAGGGGTCAGCAACAAGCACATCGGCAACGCGCCCATCAAGATGCAAAATATCAGCCTTACCTAGAGTAATATTCATACTTCCAGATTCGCCCTGTAATGCACGGATTGCACTTTTATTGGCATGACCTTGTGTCGGCAAGGCTGTCATTGCAAAAACTATGAGCGCCATGATTAATGCACATTTTGAAAAAATTGCTTTCATATTAGTCATCCTCATGATTATTGCCTGACCTTGATTGTTTCCGCACCGCTACCCGAATACACACGTATGGTACGACTATTTGATCCGCCCTCGTTACTTCGTTTTGTCATTTCCTGAAGAACACGGCTAACACCCACATCTGTCGTTACACCAGACTCAGTAACGCCGCGCGATGTGTCACCAACTGGACGTAGACTAAGGCTTAAATCACCCATTTCCGAGGCAATAGCAATTTTCTCAGCCTCAGGTGCTGAGACTTCAAGCGTCACCGTACGACCAACCTTTGCCTTATCTTCGTCTGTATTGGTTGCGCGTTGATCAATGGCCAGAACACGCACATTTTCAAGAACCGTTTCTGTCGCAAATTGATTAACCGTATCACGCATCAAAGACTTGTCGCCTCCAGAAAGACGGATGCGATGCGTTAAAATCACATCCACATGATTGCCAGGATTAACAAATCCACCAACCATGGATTCAGGCGAAACGCGAATAGCTATTGCGCGTTTTCCAGGTTCAAGAGAAGACGCAACAATGTTGCCTCCGTTAGTTGAAAGAACTGAATTTAATGTCAGAGGCTCTCCAGAGGCAATATCACGAGACGCGCGCCCCTCTAACGCATCCGTTTCGCCCTGATCACCCTCACGCACTATTGCGCCTGTAAAAACAGCAGTTTCAGGCCACGCCTGCCATTTCATGTCTGTGGCGTCTATTTTGGAGCCCATAGATATATTTTTTGAAGCCGCAAGAATTTGAACAGTGTTTGCATCTGCAACCTGCGGCTCTTTATTCATACCCGCTTGCACGATAAGCGCGACAATAATGGCAATGACAAAACCGCCTGCAAGTACGATGAGTAAATTCTTGTTCATCTGTTATATCCCGTAAGTCGACGCGCATGAAGAAGCGCTGATTATTATTGAAGTATTCTTATTATGATTTTGTTCTGTGGAACGCAGTAAGATGTGTACTTAATTACAATAACACAATTTCAGTATAAATCGTAAATGTTTAACAAAACCTAAAGAACAAGGCAGTTCATTTTATTTATGTTAAAAAGGCGCGTAAAAGCTCGAAAGACAAATAACCTTTCCCAAGCGCACACACCCAAAAACTAACTGCAATTGCAATGCCGTACGGCACAGCACTGTTTTGTTCGCTAATGGTCTTAATCCAGACACTATGAAAATGGTTTTTAGGCTTGATACGTCTTAATATAAGAGCAACAACCCCAAGCACACCCCCGACCAACGTTATTAAAACCAGATATTGTGAAAGTAAAAATAACGTAAACCACAAGGCGTAAGCCGAAGCCATTTTGGAGTCCCCCGCACCTAAAATGCGCACAGCAAAAAGCGCGAGCGTCATGCCAAACATAATAGCGCCAGAAGCCAGATGACTTGTAATAACGCCCATGGGACGCAACTCCACAGGAAGACCAAAATACTGGGCTGCAAAGGCTACAGCGAAAGCAGCAAGCGCCACTATTGAAACAACGTTCGGGATTTTTAAGAATTTAAAATCACTAATTGCGGCCCAGACAGAAAAAGCCAAGGCCGTCAAAATTGCGAAAAGATAAAGAATAAGAAAAATCATAGCGACGTGCTGATAAAAAAATACCCACCACTAATGTGGTGGGTATTTTTCAAATATGAATTATTAAGGCGCAGCTGCTCCACCACCCTGCAACAGAGCAGACAGTGATTCAAACAAAGCTGTAAGGTCCTGACCAAAGATAACAACGGCTGCTGAAATTGCCAGCGCGATACCCGCTGCAATCAGACCATATTCAATGGCTGTCGCGCCATCTTCTTGTCTGATATACGCAGTCTTAAGAGCTAAAAGTTTTTTCATGAGGTTTCCTCCGATTTATGATTTTCGTTATGAAAAATTGGTGGGTGCATTCCCAGCCAATTGATATAACTAGGATATGGTATGAAATTTTAAAGCAAGGTTAATATTATTTAAAGGTTTATCTTTTTACGCAAATAACGTGTTGAATTTAGTACAAATTTTATCTTTTCAAAGCCATAAAAAGCAGCTCTTTTTACAGTGACGCATTCGAATCAAATGACTTTTCACCTTCTAAATCAGACAATCTTTTTCCGGCAATAACACCACCGCCCCATTTTTCCTCCAATGCACTTCTGTGTTTTGTCAGTGCCTTAAATCGCATCTTGTTCTTCTGATGGGCGATATGGATATAAATAAAGACAAAAACCCACTCAATGACGTAACCAAGCGCCGCACCCATATACATAGTCAGCAGAGATTTAGGGGAGAGAATTTGTAAAGCACGTGCAACGTCATGGGTGGATGTCACAAGGTCCAGCCAAAACGGAAAGCAGAATGCCAAATTCATACAACCCACTGTTAAAAACTTTAATTGTTCTTTTGTACGGTCAACAATAAAGGCAACAAAAGTCGGTATCATACCAGACATCAGCAAGATTGTTGATGGCAAGAAAACAAGGCAGACAAGAACAGCCGCCAAAATCAAAATAATATTTTTCCACCCTAATTTCATTTCATATGCCTTTTAAAAAATAGAGATCCCCGCAAATCGGGATACGATTGTTATCATAATAATCCCTGCCCCGATTATAGAAGACACCATAGCCGCTACCTCACGACCACGCCCCATGCCTGTCGGAATTTTCTTCTTAAAGATATTTTCTAAAATCTTGATTTCCGCCTCTGTACGCAAATAATCATGATGCGCGGACTTGAAACCTTTGACATCTTTTTCCAAGTCATATGGGCTATCGAGCAACTTCGCAATATCCTCCATTGCGCCTTTATGCTTTGCTTTTTCAAGTTTTTCCTCAATCTCCGAACGGCGCTCACGGCTTGCGTAAACTTCCGTAAGTGTTTGAGCCACATTGTCAACAAACCATGCTGTGACCCCCTCAAGTGCACCAACATTTGTGCGACGTTGCAGTGTTGTTAGAACGCGCAAAATTGCAAGACCATGTTTCTGCGGGTCATTGGAATTAAGATCAATCATGTAATTATCAACCGTCTGCCTATCACGCACTGAAAGGAAGGCAGCAACATGGCGATCAATGACCTTAGACGGCGCTTTGTTTTTCAAACACAAATCATCCAACGCCAGCAGGTAATCCTCGGGATGTGTAATATAATATTTTTCAAACGCAGGAGAGAGACACGGCGCATCATAACAAAGCGTATAGATTGCGCGCTCTGCACCATACCCAATTCCCTTTTGCTTGAGCGCCGCCTGCGCGCTTCTCAATTTTTGGACAATAGCAGTAGAATCAGCCTCAGGGAGGGATGAATGCTCCATCCAGAATTTTGGGAGCAAGCCTTTAACCAACTCCTCATATGCATCCAAAGGTTGAGACTTTGCCGCTTGGTGCGCCATCAAGGTCCCAATGGCCTGTGGCATTAATTTAAGCGACTTGAAATGAAGCGGCATCGTCTCGGAAAGAGCCGCTAAAATAAACCCGACACGAACATGTGCGGCTTCTCCATATCCAGCACCCGCCAGTGCCTCTTCAGCCTTTTCAACACGCACCTTAATTGTTTTATCAGCCAGTGCACGATCGACCCATTGTCCAAGCTGCTCATTCTCAAGCACGCGCACAGATTCAGAAACATCGTCGCTCATTGCCGATATCAATAACTCAGGGCGCAAATATTTCTCACCCGCAAATTCCATAGGGCGTTTTGCTTTATGGCGCTTATATTGACTGTGTTTGATATTGACACGTTGTCCATCGCGCCATGTCTGGACATCCTCCAACGTCCAGCGCTGTGCTGGATCATCCATTAAAAGCCCGCGCACAAGCTCAAGCAATGGGCCAGACAAGCGCCCCTCACCCACAATAGAGTGATAACTCCCATATTCCATTTTGTAACGCGCTACTTCTTTGCGGGATTTTCCTTTGAGCGGATTATCCTTGCGCAAGGCACACGCAATCGTCACGCCCATTGCGTATAAATCATCAGCCTGTGTTCCTTCACCTTCACCAAGGGGACTACAAAAGCATTTTTCAATAGTCAGATAAGCGGGGTCTTGGGCGTAAAAGGCAGGCGTTGCCAAACACGGCGTAATTAAAAAAGAGCCAGTTTCGAGAACATCTGAAACGTCCTGTTCAGTAAAAAGCGTACTTAAGGATATGTTCCCATGCACAATTTTTGATGTATCAAGCGCCTCTATAACATTAATAAGTGACGGTACCAGCTTTTGACTAACGAAGCTGGGCTTAAGATACATCGTTTCAGGCGACCCCGCAGGAAGAAGCCGTTGCCCAAATTTATTCTGATGAGCAAAGATATAAACCTCACGTTTTTCACTGGGCCAATAAACTTTTCCATGTGCAACAAGCTTAACAAGATGAGGACTATCAAGATTATCATAAGACGCTAAAAGCTCGCGACGTGGAACAATTGATTTATCACACACCATGACAAGAAGGTCTGTATCACCCAAACCTTTACCCTCATAAGCTTTGACATCACCCCTATCAAAATCGGGCAGACGCTTCTCTGGATAAATTTCTATCTCGTCCTTAAAGCGAATAAGCGCAGGGTTGCCCTGCTCCGGCTCATCTGCTTTATCAGATGATTGCTCAGGAACACCCGCCTTCTCTTCTTCGGAAATGGGCGCTTCGTTTATTTCTTTTTCTTCGACTTCGCTCATAAATTCAATTTAGCAACAGGGCATTGCACCACATATTTGGGCTTATAATTAAAGAATAACACAGACACTCTTAAACATCGCGCGAACTGGCGATGTTAATATGGTACTTGAATTTATGGACGTTGCAAAGATGCTATTGAAACGGGTCCTGCACAAGGATGGTGTCATCACGTTCGGGACTTGTCGAAAGCAACGTGATCGGCGCCTCAATCAGCTCTTCCAAACGGCGGACGTATTTAACGGCTGCAGCTGGCAAGTCTTTCCAACTGCGCGCTCCGTATGTTTCCTCGCTCCACCCTTCGATGGTTTCATAGATTGGCTTGACGCGCGCTTGCTCGGACTGACCTGCAGGGAAGTAATCATATTTCTCACCATCAAGTTCATACCCGACACAGACATTGATTGTGTCAAAGCCATCCAATACATCCAACTTTGTCAGTGCAATACCATCAATACCAGCTGTTTTAATCGCCTGACGCACCAAAACCGCATCAAACCAACCACATCTGCGTTTACGACCCGTCACGGTTCCAAATTCATGTCCGCGCTCGCCAAGTCTCTGACCGATATCATTATCCTGCTCTGTTGGAAACGGACCAGATCCCACGCGCGTTGTGTAGGCCTTTGTAATCCCAAGGACAAAGCCAGGTGTTTTAAGTCCTGTCCCAGACCCTGTTGCAGACTGTGCCGCCACCGTGTTAGAGGAGGTCACAAATGGATATGTGCCGTGGTCGATATCAAGCAAGAACCCCTGCGCACCTTCAAAAAGAATACGCTTTCCTGCCTTGTTGGCCTCGTCCAAAACTTTCCAAACGGGCGACGCAAATTTTAAAATCTTTGGCGCAACATCCAGAAGCTTTTGGTAAACCTCAGCCGGATCAATTTCATCTGCATCCAGACCTTTCAGAAGGGCATTATGGTGCAGCATCAAACGCTCAACTTTATCTTTGAGCAATTCTTTATCGGCCAAATCACAGATACGAATACCACGGCGTGCAACCTTATCCTCATAAGTCGGACCAATACCGCGCCCCGTTGTACCTATTGATTTTTTTCCGCGCGAGGCCTCAAAGGCCATATCAACGGCCTGATGAACGGGCAAAATAATGTGTGCGTTATCGGCAACACGTAAATTATCAGGTGAAACCTCAACCCCTTGTGCGCTGACCTTATCAATTTCATCAAACAGCGCCCAGGGATCGATCACAACACCATTCCCAATCACAGAAATTTTATTAGGACGCACAATCCCAGAGGGTAGAAGTGAAAGCTTGTAAACCTTGCCATCAATGACAAGTGTGTGACCCGCATTGTGCCCGCCCTGAAAACGAACAACCACATCCGCACGCGAGGACAACCAGTCAACAATTTTACCCTTACCTTCATCGCCCCATTGCGAGCCGATAACAACAACATTTGTCATGAGATTACGCTACCTTTTCTATTTCTGAACATATCTGGTCAACGACACGAGTAACTTCCTCCATGTCATCGCCCTCTGCCATAACACGAATAAGGGGCTCAGTGCCAGAGGCACGCACAAGAATACGTCCTTTTCCGTGTAAAACTTTCTCAGCGTCCGATATCGCGCCCAAAACCATTTTATCCTTAAGCGGCTCTCCTGCCTGAAAGCGCACATTTTTAAGTAATTGCGGAACGGGTGAAAAAACATTCAAGGCAACACTGGCCTTGCTTTCACTTCCGTGCAAACGCGTGAGCACTTGGAGCGCTGTGAGCAGCCCATCACCTGTTGTAGCGTAATCAGACATTATCATGTGCCCCGATTGCTCGCCCCCCAGATTAAATCCGTGCACACGCATCATTTCAGAGACATATCTGTCGCCTACTGGCGTTCTTTTCAACGTAATGCCATTGTCTTTCAGGGTGCGCTCAAACCCAAGATTGGACATGACGGTCGCCACAACCGTGTCTTGTTTAAGCCAGCCTTCATCTTTTCCATGAAGCGCCAGAAACGCAAGTATCTGATCTCCATCAATGCGCGCACCTGTTTCATCAATCACAATCAAGCGATCCGCATCACCGTCCAGCGCAATTCCAATATCAGCACCAACCTCTTGCACCTTGGACGACAAGGCGTCTGTGGCCGTTGCGCCAACCTTATCATTAATGTTTTTGCCATCAGGCTCATGGCCGATAACGGTCACGTGTGCGCCAAGTTCTTTGAGGATTTGCGGGCCAGCCTTGTATCCTGCACCATGCGCGCAATCGATAACAATTTTGAGACCTGCGAGTGTTGCATCATCGGACAAACAACGCTTCAAATATTCAACATAGCGCCCTGTGGCATCATCCAAACGCTTTGCCTGTCCTATTGAATCTGCATCGGGTAAATGCGCAGACATATCAGATTCCATCATGGTCTCAATTTCCTGTTCAACTGAATCAGGCAACTTGAAGCCATCATGTCCGAACAGCTTAATCCCGTTATCTTCATAAGGATTGTGCGAGGCGGAAATCATCACGCCGATATCAGCACGCATAGAGTGCGTGAGCATCGCAATGGCAGGTGTGGGAATAGGCCCTACAAGAACGACCTCCAACCCCATGGCCGTAAAGCCAGAGGCCATCGCCTGCTCCAACATATAACCAGACAAACGTGTATCCTTGCCGATAATCACGCGTCCCGTACTGTTTGATTTTTGATGTTTGGAGAGGACAATAGCCGTTGCCATAGCCACATGAAGTGCAACATCTGCGGTCATGGGATGCTGATTAGCACGCCCGCGTATTCCATCCGTCCCAAAATATTTTCGTGTCATGGCTTTGTTATAGACAGTCTCGATGTAAATTCCAAGACTGTCTTTTTTGAATAGTAAGAGTTATGCCAGCCCTTTAAGCAGGGGCACCATCGTCCAAGTCAATTTTACCTGTTTTTGGCACTGATGGACGTTTTTTGCCCTTAGATACAGGCTCGTCACGCACAATTTCTTCACCGCGCATCAATGCCTTAATCTCATCACCTGTGAGCATTTCATACTCAAGCAAGGCTTGGGCAAGCTTGTGCAAATCATCCATTTTATTTTTAAGAATTTTGGTTGCACGCTTGTAGGCATCCTCAACAATACGGCGGATTTCTGAATCAACAACGCCCGCTGTTTCATCAGACATATTTTTCGATTGTGAAACTGAGTGCCCAAGGAAAACTTCTTCTTGGTCAGCGGCATAGCGCAATGGGCCAAGTTTGTCACTCATTCCCCATTCAGTTACCATGCGGCGCGCCATATCGGTTGCCATCTTGATATCGCTAGAGGCACCTGTTGTCACCTTTTCTTCTCCAAAGATAAGCTCTTCAGCAATACGACCACCCATCGCAACAGAGAGGTCGGCCTCGATTTTCGCCTTCGACATTGAAATACGGTCGCCTTCGGGCAAGCGCATCACCATTCCCAGTGCACGTCCGCGTGGGACGATTGTTGCCTTATGGATCGGGTCAGATTCAGGCTCGTTCAGTGCGACAATCGCGTGCCCTGCCTCGTGATAGGCTGTTAATTTCTTCTCATCCTCGGTCATCGCCATGGAACGACGTTCCGCCCCCATCATGACTTTATCCTTGGCTTCTTCAAATTCGGACATTCCCACAACACGCTTGTTACGGCGCGCCGCAAGAAGAGCGGCCTCATTGACAAGGTTGGCAAGATCCGCACCAGAAAAGCCAGGTGTTCCACGTGCAAGCACACGCGCATCAACTGATTTAGCCAAAGGCACCTTTTCCATGTGGACTTCGAGAATTTTTTCACGCCCATTGACATCAGGATTGGGAATAACCACCTGACGGTCAAAACGTCCAGGACGCAGAAGTGCAGGGTCAAGCACATCAGGGCGGTTTGTTGCGGCAATAATAATAATGCCCTCATTAGCCTCAAATCCGTCCATTTCAACCAAAAGCTGGTTCAATGTTTGCTCGCGCTCGTCATTACCGCCACCAAGGCCGGCACCACGATGGCGACCAACGGCATCAATTTCGTCAATAAAGATAATACAAGGCGCATTTTTCTTGGCCTGTTCAAACATGTCACGGACACGGCTTGCACCCACGCCCACAAACATTTCAACAAAGTCAGAACCAGAAATTGTATAAAAAGGCACATTGGCCTCACCCGCAACGGCCTTGGCAATCAATGTTTTACCTGTTCCCGGAGGGCCAACAAGCAAACAGCCTTTTGGAATTTTACCACCCAAGCGTTGGAATTTGTCAGGTGCCTTCAAAAATTCGACAACCTCTTCCAATTCCTGCTTGGCCTCGTCAACGCCAGCGACATCACGGAAAGTAACCTTGTTCTTATCCTCGGTCAGCATACGCGCCTTTGACTTCCCAAAGCCCATCGCGCCGCCGCCTTTGCCGCCCTGCATCTGACGCATGAAGAAAATCCACACACCGATTAAAAGCAGCATCGGGAACCATGACACCAAAATACCTAGAAGGCTTATGCCATCTTCATCACGTTTTTCCGCTTCAACACGCACAGGCGCATCACCGATACGTTCAACAATGTTTTCGCCCTCGGGCACCATGGTTGAGAATTGATCATCTGAATTGGAATATGTTCCTGTAACATTTTGCCCCTTAATCTTGATCTCAGAAACATTCCCAGCACGAACAGAATCCACAAACTCGCTATAGGCGATTTTATTACTTGATGCACCGCGGTTTTGCTGCGTGTTATTAAAGGTATTAAACAGGAAAGCCAGCGTCAGGATAATGGCCACCCAGAACAGAAAATTACGACCAAAAGCGTTCATGTAAAAAAGTCTCTTTCAAATAAAATGGTTGTTCACTTAAAATAAGGTCTTATGCGCGCTAAGCAAGAGTAAAGTTGCTTTTTCTTTCATTTCAGAGCCTTGAAAGTACTTATTTACCGCCTTCTTTTTCAAAACAGAGCTTTTTTCTGTCTTTCGAAAGGGAAATCAGGCAACCGCCAAGCGTTTTTGTTTTAAATGAACTCTGTTTATCCATTATATCACAATATAAATTCTCAAGCTTCTGCAAACGTGCGGCCTCACCCTTTTCACTTCCAACATGGACAAGCGCACGTCGCATCATATCCAAGGCCGTTGCCATCGGCAGGCTCAAAAATGCGTCAAAGTTAATCTGGCATAACCGCCCCTTGCACGTTGCATATGTTGCCCACGCAGCTTCGAAAGCTCCCTCTAGCACCTCTTGTGCGCCCTGAAGGCGCGTAATTGTCTGCTGTAAACGCGCGCGTGAAAGCCCCTCAGCCTCAAAATGTGGCCAGAGATTACGCCAGCGCACGCGCTCATATCCTTCATCTTTGTTACTTGGGTCTTCCACCCACGGTATATCATGATCTTTGCAATAAGACAGACAATCTTCATGTGAAACATTGAGTAAAGGCCGCCAAAGTATTAAATCACGATAGGCTGAAAGGGCACGCATGCAGCCAAGCCCTTTGAGACCACTCCCGCCACTTAAGCGCATAAAAAAAGTTTCCATCTGGTCATCCAGATGATGCCCTAGCGCAAGCGCTTGTATCTCATGCGCCTTACAATATTTATAAAGAAGGTCGTATCGCGCGGCTCTGGCCTGTTCCTGAATTTTAGATGATGCGCCTTTAAGTGTCTTACAGGTCAAGGTTTCATGGATGACATTTTCACCCCATTGGGAAACTATCTTCTTAACAAATTCCGCCTCGTCCTTTGCCGCAGGGCGCAAGCCATGGTCAACAGTCACAATGTGAACAGCACATGTCTTGGGAAGCGCCTTGACCAAGCCATGCGCCAAGGCCATAGAATCCCCACCGCCTGAAACGGCAATGGCGATTGATGCGAGAGGTGTTTTATCTTTTAAAAAGCTTTTAATGTCTTTGAGAACAGACATGTTACTTTACTCGCACGCGAGAGTTGCGCGCTCCTTTGCTCCGCGTTGGACAACAGCAGAATTGGTTATTCCAAATTCCTTATCAAGCTGCGCCAGCGCCACACAGGCGTCTTTGTCACGGTCAAGCCCCTTCAACGATAAAGCCAGCTTCAACAAATTATCCTGCGCCTTGCTTCCTTTTGGGTCTTTTTTATACGCCACAGCAAACTCACGCGCGGCATCTTCGTAATCATTTTCGACATAGTAAGTCTCAGCCAACCAATAGCGCGCGTTAGATGCCAACTTGTCCTCTGGATAGATTTTCAAAAATTGTGTGAAGCCATCTTGAGCCTCTTGCACATTGTTATTTTGAAGAGCCGAGTAAGCATTTTCGTAAAGTGTCGCCGCATCGGTTGCCAATGGCTTAACTGTTGATGACCCTTCAGGGTCAAGCGGCGCATTCGCATCAGCGGCCATATTCTCTGTGGCTTCGGGAATAGCACTATTGTCAATTTCGACAGAGGGCGTGTCATTTATATCTGGTGCAGGCAAGTCAGAAGCCGGCGCGGCGTTCATTTGCGCACTCGCATTTTCATTCAAGCGCATCTCGACATCAGATGAGAAGGTCTCAAAACGCTGCTGCAACTGATCAATTTTATATTGGTTTTCTTCGATGCGGCCAGTCAGTGAGCGCATTTGTTCTTCTATGGCGTTCAATCGCACCTCTAAATTAGCGCGATAATTATTATCAAGACCACCTTGAGACAGGTTGGAAGGCGGTGGCGGCGTTTCACCGCGATAGACAGAACGTGAGAGCGTATCAATTTCACGCTCAATACGGCTTAGTCGATTAAAGACATCACCATCTTGTGCCTGCGAAAAACTTGTTAGAAGTGGGAAAGACAATAAAGAGGTCGCCGTAAAAACGGCCACCCCTTTTAAGAATTTAGATTTATGCCCTAAAGTCATGCTTAGTTAACAGCAGTCACAGCGCGTCTGTTTTCAGCCCAGCTTTGTGCATCAGAGCCAAAGACAACAGGACGCTCTTTACCATAGCTGATTACAGCAATACGTGAGGCAGGAACACCCAAGGCAGTCAGGTAATTGCGCACAGCATTTGCACGACGCTCACCAAGAGCCAAGTTGTATTCACGTGTCCCGCGCTCATCAGCGTGACCTTCGATTGTCACTGTCAGATTTGAGTATTGGTTCAACCAGTTGGCCTGACGCTCAAGTGTGGCACGTGCCTCACCTGAAAGGTCGGAACTGTCGTAACCAAAGAAAACGCGGTCGCCAATATTATTGACGAAATCTTCTTTTGAACCTGGGATGCCTTGGCCGTTCACACCATCAACACCTGCCGTTCCATAGTCTCCAGGACCTGTGGTTGTGACAGTGTCATATTGGCTAGTAACAACACCAGGATCCTCGGCATTTTCACTACAAGCAGTGACGAGGAATAAAGCAGCAAAAAGAACTAGATAGCGGTATTTCATTTATTATCTCCAATTATGTCATACATGAACATCGAATGATTCGATGTTGTGGTCATTAGAATAGAACGCTCGCAAGAAATTACAAGGGATTGCATGTTAAGCAACCTAATTTAATTCACTTTCCAATTCATGCAGAATAAGCAGGGCTTCTTGATGATAATCATCATTTTCAGCCAGACTTAAATAAGCCCGCATAACAGAAATAGCATCTCGACGTTGCCCTACACGTGCAAGCATCAAACCCTGTTCAAATAAAAGGCGCGTTTCCTGTGGAGCAATGGCTTGCGTAAGCGCGATTGTGAGAAGCGCACCCTCATAATCTTCGATCGCAACCTGTCGCGTTTTACGGTTATTTTGAAGGCGCAACAAACACTCCCGATTAGAAAGCGGTTCGTAATAGGAAGCCGATAAATCAGGCTTTGGAACGCCCAAATCAATCAACTTTTGACGCAAATGATGTGCCTCAACAATTTTACAATCCTCAAACGGATCGAAAAGAATGCGTTCCCCATCATAATCCAGACGCATGAAAATATGCCCGGGAAAGTTAAGCGCCTTCACATCCCAGTCCAACTTTTGCGCGATATGCAAAAAGATAAGCGCAAAGGAAATGGGAAGCCCCTCTTTCCGTTGAAGTACATGTACAAGATCAGTATTTTTCAGATTATCAAAGTCCTGATATGTGCCATGAAATCCGTGCGTGTCACAAACAACATGCTTAAGCGCAGCCAATTGGGTTGCCCCATTTTTCTCGGCTCCACCTTCAAGCAAGCGTTCATAACGCTCTTTTGTTTCCTCAACTAAAAGCGCGATAAAAGCCTTAAGCTTTTTTTCCTCATCTGAATTCTCATAAAGATAGGCACAACACAAAGCGCTTTGTAATGGATCAATCTCTTTGTCCTGTGCATGGCCTACATCTTTCAAAATCTGGTAATAAGGCGATTCTTTTAAATTCAGCTGTGTTTGCAATATTCAAACGTTCTTTGTGTTTAATGATTAGGTTTAGTTATTCAGGGTTTGTGCCTTCACTGTGGGCACAGTATTCCCGCCCTGCGCGGGAAAAGATCCCGGTGGTGGTAACGCATTTTGCGGGGAGACACTACCTTCGGGCACTGTATAAGTGCGTGTCTCATAGCGCACATCACCTGCAGATTGCGGCGGCAAGGCGGGCGCTGTGCTGTAATTTGATTGAGTTGATAATCCAGCAGGCTGCCCACCATTTTCGAACGCATCTCGTGCTTGCAATTCAGCTTCCGTCAAAGGCTGTCCCGCAAATTTCACATAGCTGACAACCTGTTTTACACCAGAGACATTGCGCGCAATGTCAATAACCTTATTCAATTCCGCCTGCGATTGCGCAATCCCCATCAGGTAAACAACCCCCTGTACAGTATCAATTGTATAATTGATGGATTGAACGGATTGTTCCAAAATAATCTTGCCTCTCAAGCGTGTTGTAATCCATGTGTCACGTGCATATCCAGGAAATCCATCGCTTTCAGCAACACGAATTTCATTAATGACCTGTTTGACGCCATTTGGCTGCCATGCAAGGCGCACCGCCTCGACACGGTGTTGTGGGTCCTGAACAACACCCGTAATCAGAACACGGCCCTGCTCGACTGTTAAATCAAGCTTTCTAAACATATCGACATTACTTTGAAACCAGAGCGAATTGATTTGTGTTTGAATTTTCAAATCCGTTGCCGCTGCTGGTAATCCACCCTCTTGTGCTGATGCGACACCAACTGTTGCACCAACACCCGTTGCAACGCCACATCCTGTCAGAGCCAAACAAGCACCAAGTAATAAACAATATGTCCCGATATATGATTTCATGAATTTTTCTCTTAAACAGCTTCTTCTCAATAATATGAATCTTTGCTTTATCGATTTTAGTATGAAGGGGACACCCATGCATTGTCCAGATGCTTTATTGTAAAAGCTTTGCTCACTGCGATGACATCAAAACGAAAAAGGGAATTCCCGCAAATTTGACTGTTATGAGATATAAAATCTTTCGCTGCATTTTCAATACGGCGTTGCGTTTTGGGTTGAACAGCCTCAAGGGCATCCCCTTCCCTCTTGCGCGACTTAACCTCAATAAACGCAATGATATTTCCACGCTTGGCAATAATATCAATTTCACCAAAGCGCGTTTTATAGCGGTGCTTTAATATACGATAGCCTTTGCACGTCAAAAGAGCTACAGCCATATATTCAGCCCACATCCCTTTTGTGTATGACGTCATTTTACTCATCTTTTATTTCAGGCTAAGCGCAAGATCATAGACTTGGTTTTTAGGCATGGATGTTTGCGCGCTCACCAACTTTACCGCATCTTTCAGGCTGTTAGTTTTCATACTCGTTCTTAGCAAATCCAGAACATCCTCTTCTGAAAGACCTTGCTTTTCTACTGCGCCCTCAACCAAAAGAACCACCTCACCCTTGATGGGCGCTTCTTCTAGGCGCGCTAGCAAATCCTGTGGCGTGCCGCTTAAAATTTCCTCGAATTTCTTGGTCAGTTCACGCGCGACAATGCATTTTCTTTCGCCGTAAAGATTTTTAATAGCGGCAAGCGTTTTGGACAGCCTCGGCACTGTTTCAAAGAAAATAAGCGTAGCAGGCACATCGCATAGTTTTTCAAGAAAGGCTTTACGTTGGCCCTCTTTGGTTGGAATAAAACCTGCAAAAAGAAAACTGTCAGTCGGCAATCCGCTAACCTGAAGCGCCGTTAAAGGTGCGGATGCGCCTGGAATGCTCCAGACATCAATATTTTGTGCACGCGCATGGGAAACAAGCTTATATCCCGGGTCTGAAATCAGCGGAAGCCCCGCATCAGAAACCAGCGCAACACTTTGCCCTTTTTCTGAAATACGCGCCAGTAATTGGGCACGATCTTTATCGCTACTATGATCTGTAAAAACCTCCATTTTCTTGGAGATGCCATAGGCCTTGAGCAGTTTGCCCGTCACGCGTGTATCTTCACAATAAAGAGCATCACAAGCGCTGAGCGTTTCCAGTGCGCGCAAAGTAATATCGCGTAAATTCCCTATGGGTGTTCCCACAAGATAAAGGCCAGATGGCAAAGGCTGAGACTCAAGAATAATGTTCATGGGTTGTGAATGGTGTTGTTAAGCGGGTTGGATAATATCCTGACACAGTATAAGGTGATTTCACACAATAAAAAGGATGATTGTTATGATTGCACATGTGCGCACACGAATAGCCTCCGTTTTCACTTTGTTTGCAATAGCGAGCTTACTGACGTCCTGTGTGCCTGCGACACAAACGCAAAAAACAACCGCGGCGCCAACATATAGCGGCGTTACCCAGCAACAGGAGACAACGCGTGTTGCGCTTCTTTTGCCCCTTACCGGGAACGGAGCAAATGTTGCACAATCCCTTTTAAATGCAGCACAACTCGCCCTTTTCGACATGCCTACTGCTCATATTGAATTACTTCCCATGGACACAAATGGAACAGCCGAGGGCGCACGTGCTGCAGCACAAAACGCAGTGAACAACAATGCAGACGTAATCGTTGGCCCTCTGTTTGCAGATAATGTAAAGGCTGTTTCGCGCTTTGCCTCGTCTCAGCGCCCAGTTTTAGGGTTCTCAAATGACTGGACAGCGGCCTCTTCATCAACTTTTGTCCTTGGATTTTTACCCCATGCCCAAACAGAGCGCATCTTAAGTTATGCCGCGCGTCGTGGGGCAAAGAATTTTGTCTTTATCGCACCTCAAAACGCATATGGTGACTTGGTTGTGAAAACAGGGCAGCGCCTCATTTCAAGCTATAGCCTGCCACAGCCCATAATAATTGATGCAAGCGCAGCAAATGCGGCAACGTCGCTTGAAACTTTACTGGCAACACAAGACATCGATGCTGTTTTCATGCCCGTTGCCCCGCAACAAGCAGCGCAACTTGCAAATACAGTAAAGACATCAAGCAAACCTAACGCCCTTATTCTTGGCACAGGTCTCTGGGAAGAGAATACGACAGCGACTTACCCCAGCCTCTCAAACGCCTATTATGCAGGGCTCGGTGTCGCAACACATAAGCAATTTGAGAATAACTATCGCCGTAATTTCGGACGTTCGCCCGATACGGTTGCCTCACTTGCTTACGATGCGGTCAGTCTTGTCGCTTCTCTTAATACAAAAGGTCAGCGCCCTACTGTTCAAAACCTGACATCATCAGCGGGTTTTAACGGTGTTGATGGTTTCTTTAGGTTACGTTCGGACGGTCTGGTTGACCGTACACTCTCAGTGATTCAGATCCAAAACGGAAACAAAGTCATTATCGAATAAATTGCTTTAGGCTGTTTTCGACTTTTTTTCACGCGCCTCAAGTTTTGTGCGCATGGAGTTGTAAACGGCCTCGGGAATGTTCACATCACAGGCCTTTTCCAAACCTCTAAACCCTGGAAATGTATTGGCTTCACAAATGGTAAAACCACCATCTTCCTTGAAAAGCAAATCAATACCAGCAATCTGAATATTAAGAACTTCGGCTGTTTTAATGGCAAGCTCCTCTGTTTCCTTATCAAGCTTGAACTCATTCACTGAGCCACCTTGCGAGAAATTGGCCTTAAATCCTCCAGGCTTTGCACGACGCTCCATACAGGCCAATACTTTGCCATCGACAATAAAGACACGCAAATCGCGCCCCTTACTGACAGCGATATATTTTTGGAAGATCAGCTGAATATCGGGATTAGTTTCCTCAATCAAATTCATTAGATCATGAAAGGCTTCATCGGATTCAATAAGAAACACACCTGTGCCGTTTACACCGAGCAGTGTTTTAACGACCACAGGAAATCCGATATGTTCCTTAATCAATTCAAAATCAACAGGGAATTTAGCCAACATCGTTGACGGGGTTGGTAACCCTTTTGCTGCCAGAATCTGATGTGTGTGCATTTTATCGGCAACAGCCTCAATACAGGCGGAATCATTGTAGACGTGCACGCCCATTTGCTCCAACTGGCGAATAACGGCCAGTGAGAAATACCCATTTTCAACCGGCGGGGTACGCGGTAGTAAAAAGTCAGGCAGTTCTTGCGGCTTACCATTAATAAGAACAGTATCGCGCTCCTCATCATTCACAAGCAGGTCAAATTGCTCGGGCGCAAAAACCTTAACATCAACACCCATCTCACGACCGATGGTCATAAAACGTCTGATTTCGTAGGCCTCATTTGTGGGAGCTTCGATATCTTCAGAAAATAAAATCCAAACCTTCATAGGTCTCCAATTATGCTATTGTCACGCATTCGGCGACACCCTATATGAAGAAAAATAAATATTCAATCATATATCGCCTTATGATTTTCAGCCTGTGAACCAAAAGACTTTATCACCTATCATTAGGTAATTTGAAAAAAATGAAACATTTTCTGAAGATTTTTCAAAAGAAACCTTTTAAAAAGATTGAACTTTTATATAAACATCTGTAAGCACATAAAACTTGAAGTTGTCTGTTGTAAATTAACAGTTTCTAATAATAACGTTACGCATCAAAGCGTAAATAAAGAATGCTTTAAAGGAGCACCCATTTCAATGAGCCAGCAAGCCCATAAATATCACGAAGCTGAAACTAAATCTGAAGGCGAAAAAAGACGCCGTGGGCGCCCAAGAAGCCAGACTTCTAAAAAGTCTGTTTTGGACGCAACAAACAGACTTCTCCTCCACAGCTCTGTTCAGGACCTCTCCATTGAAGGGATTGCCAAAAAGGCAGGCGTTGGAAAAACGACTATTTACAGATGGTGGCCTAATAAAGTGGCGATTGTCTTGGATGCGCTTGTGTCACAAATGGGTAATATTACGCCTCTTCCAACAACAGCCTCGAAAGCCGAAGCCGTTGAAAAGCAACTTGAGCGTTTTATCCGTTTGCTTAAGGGCAAAAACGGTAAAATCGTTATCGAAGCTATGGCCGAGGCCCAATCTGATGAGGAAAGCCTGACTGTCTTTTATGAACGCTTTATGTTGCAGCACGAAAAGATTTTGGCTGACCTTATTGAAGCCGGTAAGCTATCAGGCGAATTTCGTAAGGATTTAGACACGTCTTTGGCGGTTGACATGATTTACGGCTCAATTGTGTACCGTTTGATGAGTGGTGCAGAGACTTTGGATGATACCTTTACAAAAAACATGCCCGTTGAGGCGCTGTTTATTTTAAAGGCCTAAAATATCTTATGTCTTGCTTTGCGCGCCTTGCGCGCGTTATTGTCAAAGCACTTCGAAGAACTTTATATTTAGAAAGCCATAAAAGCCTATGAACTCACTGCATATCGATCAAATGTTTTCCCGCATTTACGAAGATGCTTTGAGTTATTTTTCGCGCACATTTTCAGTTGCTGAAAACTGGACACAGATTGTTCTTATCATATTGGCATTTTTGATTGGCTGGGCCATTCGCAAACGTGTCGCCCCGCAACTTGTTTCGCGTATTGACCGAAGCGGCATGCATTTCCGTTTACGTCAAACGTTGAAAAGCCTGACAAAACTTATTTTACCAATATCTGCCTTTCTTATATTAGGCGTATTCTTACAACTAAGTAAAAATGAGGTCCTGACTTTCGACATGAAATTGGCCTCTGCGGCCACAAACTTGCTGATGGCATGGATTGTTATTCGTGCGGCCTCACAGCTTATTCAAAATACCTTTATGCGCCAAACTGTTGCACTTATTGCATGGATCATTGCCGCCCTTAACATTATTGGCGTTATGGATGAAACAACAAATGCGCTTGATTCATTTGGATTTTCAATTGGCGAAGGACGTATAACTGCACTGGCTGTAATTAAGGCCATACTGCTCATTTTTGCACTTCTTTATGCGGCCATTTTCTTAAGTAAGATTACAGAACGTCGCTTAGCAAAGGTCAACAGCTTAACACCCGCCTCACGTGTTTTGATATCGAAAATCGCGCGCGTACTTTTTATTATTATTGCGCTTCTTATTGGTGTAACAACCGCAGGTGTGGATTTATCTGTCCTAGCTGTCTTCTCTGGTGCGCTTGGTTTGGGTATTGGTTTTGGTTTGCAAAAGGGTGTTTCCAACCTCTTTAGCGGTATTTTGCTTCTCATGGATAATTCGATTAATCCAGGGGATGTCATTGAAATTGAAAATGGTATTGGCGGGAACAGCACCTTTGGATGGGTACAACACATGGGCGCGCGCTTTACCGAAATTGTGACACGCGACAACAAATCCTTCCTTATTCCAAACGAGGATTTCATCACACAACAAGTTGTGAACTGGTCACACGGCGATACGCTTGTGCGCATGGAGGTCGAATTCGGTGTCCATTATGATTCAGACCCACATGAAGTGACACGCGTAGCCATCGAAGCAGCGGCCAAACCAGAGCGTGTCGTCGAAAGTCAAAAACCCGTTTGCTGGATTAGTGGCTTTGGTGATAGCTCAATAGATTTCAAACTTCGCTTCTGGATTGAAGATGCACAAAACGGTGTCTCCAATATTAAGGGACAGGTTTTCCTAGAATTATGGGATGCGTTCAAAGCCAACGGCATTAAAATTCCTTATCCGCATCGCGAGGTTTTTGTGCATGATGCTGAACCGCCACAAAAACAGGAACAATCCGCATAAAAAAAGCGCCAAAAGGCGCTTTTCTTTTTTCTATATTCTTTGGCTAACTAGCCTTCAGCGTTTAAAACTGAAGCAACTGAATTCATAACAGCACCGATACGAACAGCGGCTTGAATATGATCTTTGCTCATGCCTGATTTGTTCAAAACAGCCTCATGCGCATCAATACACATGCCACATCCATTTTGCGCAGAAACAGCCAATGACCAGAGTTCAAAGTCGATTTTATCAACGCCTGGATTACCAATCACATTCATGCGCAATTTTGCAGGCATGTTAATGTAATCTTTGCTCGTTGCCATATGTGTGAAGCGATAATAAATATTATTCATTGCCATGATGGCCGCGGCAGCTTTGGCTGCATCAACAGCCTCAGCACTTAAATAATCCAACACTTCTTCTTCAATCTCTTTTATAAGGCGCGCATTACCTGTGTTAATCGCGCAGGCATAAAAACAACCCCATTTCTGCTGGTCTGTTAGCCCTTCTTCATTGGCAAGGCCAGAGATATTCAATTTGACGTCCTTGGCGTAATCAGGCATTGCTGATTTCAAATTATCAATACTCATAAAAAGTCTCCTTCTCGTTCATCTTTCATAAAAAAGGCGACATAAACGCCGCCTTTTTCAAATTATGTGTACGCAAACTATGCGGCAATATCGTTTGCAATTGCTGATGCATCGATAGTATCTCCGCCAACAGGACGATTACATGCGCATAGCTCATCTGATTGCAACGCATCAAGAATACGCAATGTTTCCTTTGGATTACGGCCGACATTCAAGCCGTTAACAGATACATGTTGAATGACATTATGTGGATCAACGATGTATGTAGCACGATAAGCAACGCCTGAATCTTCACGAATGCCGAGATTATCAATGAGTGAACCATTTGTGTCTGCAAAGCTCCACTGTGTTAGCTTTGCCAAATCAGGGTGCTCACGGCGCCAGGCCAACTTACAAAATTCATTATCTGTGCTACCGCCCATAACAACTGCATCACGGTCAGCAAAATCTTCGTTCATTTTTGCAAATTCAGCAATTTCTGTTGGGCAAATAAATGTGAAATCCTTTGGGTAAAAGAAAATAACTTTCCACTTACCTTCGAAGCTTTTCTCTGTAATTGTTTCAAATGCGCTCTCGCCATTTTCTTCGTGTTTCATGAAGCCTGGTTTTACACCTGTGACTTCAAATTCTGGGAGTGTATCTCCAATACCTAACATAATGTCTCTCCTTGTAAGGGTCTAAATAATTAATGTGTATTCAATGTGGGTGATTCACATATAAAAATCAAACAAGTAATAAAAATAGCTTCTATATATATTTTATATAGATATAAATTTCATTAACCAGTATTATAAATATATGTTTAAACCCACGATTAAACACATAGAATATTTTCTAGAGCTTTCAAATACGCTCTCCTTCTCGCGTGCCGCTGAAAATCTCTTTATTACACAATCAGCTCTCTCAAATGCAATACAGGACCTAGAGAGTGGTCTCGCCATTTCACTTTTTGAACGCAGTAGCCGCCGCGTGTTTCTGACAAGCGAAGGGCAGACAATAAAGAAGAAGTTTCAACCTCTTATACAGGACTACTCAAAAATTCTGCATGAAATAGAAGGGCTATCAAATACAGGGCTATCAAATATTCGCTTAGGAATTATACCCACCATCGCACCTTATGTACTTGGCGATCTTTTGAAAAAGACGAAGCAGCAGTCTCCCAATACACGTCTAACAATTACGGAAGGGCTCACAAAGGTTGTTTTAGAACAATTAGATAATAATGAAATCGATATTGGCCTCATTGCCCTGCCCTATCCACTAAAGAGCGCGTACCAAACAAAAGTTTTGTTTGATGACCCGCTTTATTTGGCTATTTCAAAAGAAAAATCAAAAAATATGCCACACACGTTAGATGCAGAAAACCTTAAAGAACAACAGCTACTTCTTCTTGAGGACGGTCATTGCTTGAGGGATCAAGCAATCCAATCCTGCCAACTAAGCATGAACCAGATTCAAACAGGATTTAAAGGCACATCACTAGCGACTGTTCTTTCTCTCGTCGCCCAAGGCGAGGGAACATCGCTTGTACCTGAAATGTTTGTATTGTATAATAAAGACAGTGAACTGGATGTAAATTTTATACCCCTTTCATCACCTACACCACTGCGTACTATTGCCCTTGTTTGGGCATATCCGTTCTCTAAAAATAAAGCCGAATTTCTAGCTAAGATTGTAACAGACATTTTACAATAATTTTATGTAAAATTAATCTCTTTTGTGCTATTCTAAAGTATGCAAAATAATATTTTTTATGTTTATTTTCAATTATTTAGATAATTGTGCATAAGTAGAGCATCGTAATAATTTGTTAATAATTACTTGTTAAAATGAATAGTAAGTAACATTGGATAGGAGATCCGCGTGACCATTTACACTTTGACATTTGATATTTCAGGCGTCTTTTCAGGGCCACCTCCAAAACTCTCCATTATCTATGGTGGGACGAAGATTGGTGTGACTTATGTGGACACAGCTTCCTCTACAATGTCGTTTCAAATTGATAGTGAAAAACCGATTAATCATTCCCTGTTGCGCTTTTATTCAATCAAGGCACATGGGTCAGAAGACGATCTCATTAACATTTCGAATATCCGAATCAATGATAATCCGATTGATATGACGTCCTTGTCACATAACAAGGGCAGTTCTTCCGATGCGTCTACCCTTACACTTACGCAGGGCAGTTATGCAGATTTCAATGCTGTTGATACTATAGATAACGATGCCCCTCCACCACCCGAAACCTTTGCCTCTATTGATGGTGATAACGCCAATAACAAGATTTACGGAACCGATGTTGCCGATGTTATTAATGGTTATGGCGGGAATGACAAAATCATTGCCAAAGATGGTAATGATACTGTGAACGGTGGTGATGGCGCTGATGTGATTGCTGGCCAAAATGGTGCTGATATTTTGAACGGCGATGCTGGTAACGATATAATCTATGGTAATGACGGTGCCGACACTATTAATGGTGGTGATGATGATGACCGTCTTTATGGTCATGAGGGTGTTGACACAATCCATGGTGATGCAGGGAATGACCGTATCTGGGGTGGTTCGGATAATGACTTTCTCTATGGCGATGATGGTGACGATTCATTAAGCGGTGAATTGGGTAATGACCAGCTCTTTGGTGGACTTGGAAATGACCAACTCTTTGGTGGTGACGGAAATGACATACTCCGTGGTGGCGATGGTGACGACCGCCTTCTTGGTAATAATGGAGACGACACAATTTATGGAGATGCTGGTGCTGACAACATCGACGGACAGCTAGGTAATGATGATGTTTACGGTGGCGATGGTGATGACAGAATAGACGGCGAACAAGGTAATGACACTTTGCGCGGTGAAGCTGGCAATGACACAATTATGGGCGGTTTAGGCTCGGACGTCATTTCTGGTGGTGATGGTAACGACATTATCCATGGTGGCGGTGTATCTTCATACGACCAGTATGTAATCAGAGAGAACTCCGCATGGGGTCGTGCAGGTGTTTGGTATTCAGAAGCCACAAATAGTTTTTACAGATATGTTAGCGGCACAGCTAATCACGCAACAGCCGTTGCTGACGCAGAAAGTTCATTATTGAACGGTGTAGCTGGTCATATTGTCAATATTACATCTCAGGCAGAGAATGACTTTGTAACCAATATGATTTCTGGAAATATCTGGATTAATGTTGATGACACTGTTGCCGAAGGTGAATGGATGTATAGCTCAGGTAACGAAGCTGGTGTAGTGTTTTACTCTGCCGTGAATGGAACTACAGGTGCTGCTTACACTAACTGGAATGGTGGCGAACCAAATGATTATGGCGCGGGTGAGGATTTTGCAGAAATGCGTCCTGATGGTCTGTGGAATGATAACACAGGTACCCGTGGCTATGTAATCGAATGGGACGGCGAGGCTGTGCAAGCTGACAATTCTACAAACACACTTAATGGTGGTAATGGGGACGACCTTATTTATGGTGGGTCAGGTGCTGATGACATTAATGGTAATGCCGATAATGACCAACTTTACGGTCTTGGTGGTAATGATATTATTCGTGGCGAGGCTGGTAATGACCTTCTTGTTGGTGGCGCAGGTAACGACACGCTTGCTGGTGGCGATGATGCCGACGTGCTTTTTGGTAATGTGGGCAATGACACACTAAATGGCGGCAATGGTGATGATATACTTTATGCCCTTGATACAACTGTCAATACAGGCGGTACAGGTATTTCAGTTTCTCCTGGGTCAGTTGTAACTGTTGATAGCCAAGTGTTTGACAACAATGCACACGGATTTGTTTATGCTGATGTTAATGACCCTGCCAACGTAGATGTCGTTGGTAGCCGCGACACAGATGGAAATCTAGGCGCTGGTTCATTAGAGGTCTTCATTGATGGCTTTAATAATTCAGCCTTCTCAGACGCCCAAGGGCAATGGAGCAAAACAATTACGTTTACTGAGGATTTAAGTGATGTGCAGATTAATTTCTCATATCGCCACTTTCACGCAAACCAAAATGATAACGGCGAAGATTCTATTTCTTATTATTTCCTTGATGGAGCACTGACAACTTTGACAACAGCCCTGGGGTCGGGAGGTACAACAGACACTGGTTGGCTTGATGTAACAATCGATGTGGGTTCGGTCACAAACGGACAATCTATCGTTATTGATCTCGGTCTTTATCATTCAGGCTCTAGCCGCGCTAACGAAGATGCGTTCGTGCGCTTTGACGACTTCTCTGTTGTTGGCCAACAAGCTGACATATTAACAGCTGGAAACACAACAACAGACGCAGATAACTCTTCTGTCAATATTGTAAATGGTGATGCAGGAAATGATACGATTTACGGCAGCTCAGGGAATGACACGCTTAATGGTGGTGATGGTGCAGATACGATATACTCTGGTTCTGTAGACAGTTTTACCGCAGAGTTAAGCGCTATTTTGGCTGCAAATCCGAATGTATCTTATAGTCATGATACAGGTAATTTCTATCAGGTTGTGAATGTGGCTGGTGGCGTAAATTGGGATACTGCCAATACTGCCGCAAATAGTGCCACCCTTAACGGTGTAACAGGTCACTTGGGTACAATTCGTTCACAAACTGAACTTGATTTTGCTACAAGCCTAACAGGTGGTGGAAATACATGGCTAGGTGGATCTGATGCTGGAACAGAAGGTGTTTGGCGCTGGAACCAAGGTGATGAGAATGGCATTCAATTTGCTGATGCTGCTGGTAACTCAGTCAATGGTAATTTTGTAAGCTGGGAACCTGGCCAACCAAACGATAGTAATGGAACGCAAGACTATCTTTACTTGCTCAATGGTAACGCCTTTGCAGACCTTGTACTGCAAGGTGACGGCTCATCAGGTTTCGTAACTGTACCTCAGTACCTCATTGAATGGGAGGGATCTGATGTCTTTGCTAGCCTTAACACAACAACCCTTATCGGTGGAACAGGCAATGATAACCTCTATGGTTCAGATGGTATTGATATCTTTGACTTTAACGATACGACCAGCCAAGACACAATTTATAACTTTAATCACCTTGGCCGTGATGCCATCGACATTAGCGACATTATCTCGTTCAGTGCAGTCGGAAACAATATCGATGATTTCGTACAGTTTACTGAATCAGGCGGCAACACCATTGTCTCAGTTGATGCTAATGGCGCAACTGGTGGCGCAAACTTCACCAATGTTGCAACAATCAATGGCGTAACTGGATTGAACATGGACGACATGATTACAAGCGGAACATTGATTGTAAACTAGATAAAAACTTAATAAAATTTGAAATGAAAAAAGCCTCTCCACCGTGGGAGGCTTTCTTATATTTAATTAAATTTTAATTTTATTTAACATAATATAAGATGTGGAGGAGCAAACATATGAGCACTTACACACTTACTTTTGACGTGGATTCAAACTATTTATTCACAATTCCTGTACTGACAATAATTTACGGTGTCGAAGGACAGAGAAGCTATGAAATTGATTCCTCGCAAACACTTTCTTTTGATGTCACCACAGATAATATTCTCGGAAGTGAATATCTAGAGTTCTTTTTTCAAGCTCTTACGGGTGGCCTTGGTGACGAAATCATAATTTCAAATATTAACATTGATGGCCAATCCGTCGATGTTAACGACTTTTCAACTGATGGTGGCGCGACGATTGTAGGAGATAGTTTGGTTCTCAATCGATCAGAAAACACCTTATTAGATGTCACAGATTACGTCGACAACCCAGATAACCCAGTTGACGACCCTACTGGAGATGATGTCATTGTCGGAACAGACGGTGATGATAAGACTAAGGGCACAAAGGATGATGATGTCATCAATTCTGGCGATGGTGATGACCGTGTCCACGGACAAGATGGCGATGATGTTATCTATGGTGGCGCAGGCGATGATGATCTTTTCGGCGGCAGTGGCGATGATATCCTTTATGGCGGCTCTGGCCGTGACACGCTTAATGGCGGTAATGGCGCAGACACCTTTGTCTTTAGGAAATCTGACAATATTACAGATGACACTATAGACGTCATTAAAGGCTTTAGTGTCAAGGATGGCGATAGAATTGATATTAGTGACCTTTTGGATGACATCTCAGGCGACATCAATGACTATTTCAACTTTGTCAAAGACAAAGGAAGCATCTTTGTTCAAATTGATGTGGATGGCGCAGCCAATGGCGCTAACTTCCAGTCTGTCGCCGAAGTTGTTGGTGTCAACGAACTAGATATCAATTCATTGATTATCTAAGATTGCCTATCACGAGAACCGTTTATAATTTGTATCAAGCTTATTTAAAATGCTATGCAAAATTAAAATCATATTTATTTTTTTATCATACACTTGAAGGGTGAGTTTGCCTCTTATGGGCAACAGGGCTCATAAGGGATAGTATGAGAAAATTTATAAATAAGTTTAAAGAGTTTCAACGAAAAGAAGGTGGCGCAACCGCTGTTGAATTTGCATTTGTTGCCGTGCCATTTACATTTCTATTGCTTGGCATTGTGGAAATTTCACTTTTTTTCGCAGCCAGTAATCTTATGCACGGGGCTACGTCCGATGCAGCACGCCTTGTAAAAACTGGACAAATTCAACAAGACACTTCAGGTGACCCTCAGGCACTTTTTGAAGCAGCCATTTGTGATCACGCCAAGGTCTTTGCCGATTGCAACAAGATTCAATATGAGGTCATTACCATGAACAATTTTGGGGCCTTTGGAAATTACGATCCTTCATATGATGAAAACGGAGACTTAAGCTCCCAAGGCTTTAATGCTGGAGGAACAAACGATACCGTGCTTATTCGCACAAGCTACCTTTATGAATTTGCCCTTCCTTTTGTAAAACAGATATTTGGGGAAGGCTCGTCTGGGAAAAAACGCATAGAGACAACAATCGTTCTACAAGTTGAGCCATACGACCTTGAAGAAGAAGGTGGCACGACATGAAATCATATCTTCAAAAACTTCTTGAGAGATTTTTTAAGGAAGAAGATGCGACAGCACTTGTTGAAGCCGCCCTTCTCACACCTGTGATGCTTACATTGTTAATGGGCTCATTTGACTTGGGACAGGGCATTATGATGAACCAGAAGGCGATAACTGCTTCTCAGATAGCGGCCGATCTCGTATCGCGTGCAAAAACGGTTAATCAAAGTGATGTCGATAATATTGTTAATGGGTCAAAGCTTGCCTTTCATCCACATAGTACATCTAGTTTTGGAATTGATGTGGTCAGCCTTGAATATGACAAAGACAGCTTACCATTTGAATTGTGGCGCGACACACGCAATATGACGCCAAATCAAACAGCAGTCGACAGTACAGCGGGACTTCCTGCTGAAAAGGATGGAATGATTATTGTAACTGTACAATACACCTACACGCCCTTCTTTTCCGGCATGTTGACTGATGACATCAATATTCAAGAAGTTGCTTTTACAAGAGGACGCAGAAGTCGTACTGTAACTTGGGAATAGAATTCTTCCGCTTTATTCATGAACAGGACGGATAAAAATGCTCAAATCATTAAATCTATTTAAGGATTATGTGCGGCAAACTGCTGGTGCAACTGCGGTTGCCTTTGCAATTGCGATTCCTATCGTGGTTGGCTCTATTGGTTTGGCAACTGATTTTGCCTTTGCCTATCTCGTACGCCAGCGCCTCTCACATGCGCTTGACGCGGCGGCTGTTGCTGCGGCTGCAGCCTCTAATGAGGGGGCTAACCTTCAGGCAAAAATTGAAGAATTTCTTTATCGCAACTACCCTGAATCCAAAATCGGGACAATTCATGATCTTCAAATCACACAAAACGGAAGTAAAATTAATGTCTCCGCCTCATCGCGGTTTGATACCTATTTTGCGAAATTTTTGGGTGTTGAGGAAATTGATGTCTATGCAGGCACAGAAGTTACGCGTGAGATTATTGGGCTTGAGGTCGCATTGGTGCTCGACGTAACAGGTTCTATGTCTGTATCACCAGTTGATTCAAATGGTACACCAGCCGAAAAGAACAATATGGAGGCACTCAGGGATGCCTCGACAAGCTTCACAAATATTCTTTTTGATAGTGCTGTTTTCAATGACACTGTAAAAATCGGACTTGTTCCCTATTCTACCAGTGTGAATGTGGGGCCTTATGGGTTGGGACAAGATTTGAACGGCGATTATTATGATGAACCGTTTGTAAACAATCCATCAGCATTAAGTTATTATAACCCACAAGCCGCAGCTGAGACACCACAAACGCCCCCCGAGGAAGATGACTATTCTGGCGCTAACTTTCAAAATTGGCGTGGTTGCGTACTCGCACGCCCCAATCCAGATGATGAAAAGGATTATGAAGCAGGATGGATGTGGGATATGTACCGCTTCACGCACCGCTATGCTGCGAACAATTTCTACCGCCAATGGAATTCATATTATGGCACCTATAACTGGGTTGTTTATGATTATTTTTACGGGCCTAATCGCTACTGTAACAAGGCGCACATCCTGCCTCTTACATCTAATCGTGACTCTATTCTTTACGAAATATCAAAATTTCAACCAGAAGGATCGACGTCAGGTAATCTCGGCATGACATGGGGCTGGCGTGTAATTTCACCTGAGTTTCCTTTCCAAGAAGGCGCTTCGTATGATGACCCGACTTGGAAAAAGGCTGTTGTTATGATGACTGATGGTGACAATACAGTAAACAGCGTTTATGGAGCTTATGGTGGTTACACGCAAAATTCAGTCTCTGTCGCTGATATGAATAACCGTTTTGAGCGCACATGCACCGCAATGAAAGAAGCAGGTATATTGATTTACACAATCACCTTCTCCTATCCAACAAGCTATAACGATGATGGTGTTCCAACATCTTATAATATTAACGATGACACACGCGGCTTCTACGAACGCTGTGCCACAGAAGATAAATATTATGATGCATTGGGACAAAGTGAACTTCAGGACGTTTTTGAAACAATCAGTCGTGAGCTTAGCAACATTCACATCTCAGGATAATAAACCCATATAATTCGAACTTGCATTGAGGTGGTCAATTCGATTATAAAACGACCATGAATTGGACAATCGCAGCTCTTTATCGCTTTGTTGAGATTACAGACACCCCTGCTATGCAAAAACGCGTGCGCGAGGCATGTGAGGCACGTGGCATCTGCGGGACGCTCCTGCTCGCACCTGAGGGCGTGAACGGTACAATTGCAGGCCAAGGCGAGGCTATCCCCGAAATCATCGCCCTTCTTGATGACTGGCTAGAAGTTTCAAAAGGTGAAGTCAAATACTCTTATGCTGAAAATCGTCCCTTCAAGCGCCTGAAAGTGCGCCTGAAGAAGGAAATTATCACAATGCGCCAGCCCGAGGCCAACCCGACAAAGCGTGTCGGTAAATACGTTACGCCAGAAGAATGGAATGCGCTTATTAGCGATCCTGATGTGGTGACTATTGATACACGCAATGACTATGAAACAGCCGTTGGTACATTTAAGGGCGCAATCGACCCGAAAACCAAGATTTTCACAGAATTTGCCGATTATGTTGAGAAAAATCTCAGCCCTGAAAAGAACAAAAAGGTTGCCATGTATTGCACAGGTGGCATCCGTTGTGAAAAGGCGTCTAGCTATATGCTTTCACAGGGCTTTGAGGAAGTTTACCATCTCAAAGGCGGTATTTTGCAATATCTTGAAGACGTCCCACAAGAGGACTCTCTATGGGAAGGCAGTTGTTTTGTGTTTGACCGCCGTGTGGCCGTTGACCATGGTCTGGCTGAAAGCCCTCATTTGATTTGTTATGGATGTCGTTATCCGCTTAACCCAGAGGATACGTCCCATGAAAAATACGAGGAAGGCGTGTCTTGTCACCACTGTCGTGACCGTTTGACCGAGGCACAAATCCATTCTTTCCGCATGCGTCAGTCACAGCTGATCGCAGAAAAAAAGGCACAAAAAGAGGCATAATTTATGCCTGACCTTGACCTCCCTCTTCTCTATAGTTTCCGTAGATGTCCCTATGCCATGCGTGCCCGTATGGCGCTTCGTGTTGCCGCGATTGATTTTGAACATCGCGCTATCCTGCTTAAGGATAAACCACAAGAGATGCTGGACGCATCCCCCAAGGGGACAGTCCCTGTGCTTTTGCTTGCTGATGGTCGTGTTTTGGAAGAAAGCATTGATATTATGCGTTGGGCCCTGGCTCAGAACGACCCGCAAAACTGGTTAGACGCTGACCCCGAACAAACTAACGCCCTCATTACGGCCAATGACGGGGATTTTAAGAAAAATCTGGATCGCTATAAGTATCCATCACGCCACCCTGATGAGGATTGCTCAATGGCTGAAGAAAACTGCATGACATATCTACGCGAGCTTGAAACTTTACTTAATAAGAACAAATTCCTATTGGGGGCGCATCCAACTTTGGCGGATATGGCCCTGTTCCCGTTTGTGCGACAATTTTCATTTGTTGATAAGGAAAAATTTGAAAAGGCTGATTTGCCAAATTTACAATCTTGGCGACACTATTTTCTTAAATCCGAGCTGTTCCAAACCATCATGAAAAAACGACCAATTTGGAAAACGCCAGACATTATTGCTTAATTGCTTAATTGCTTAATTGCCTAAATCAGCCAACATAAACGTAAGCGTTTCCTGCTCAAACGTCATTTGAAACTCAGCATAAGGCGAACTGTTCAACGCACGTTGTTCATCCGAAATTTCTGAGGCAGCAAACATACGCTCGCCTGTGCTTGTTTGTGCAATCTGTGCAGGGCTGAGTGTTCTATCATTATCTGGAAGAACTGCTATTACAAGCATAACGGCCACTACGGAGGCCAATGCCGCGCGTGTGGGATAGGCACTAATCAACTGCATAAAGCGCTGCCAGTAAGACCCGCTTTGAGGCATGCGTGATGTTTCATCAATGATGCGTGCGGAAAGATGATGTGAGGATGGTGGTGCCATACGTTTATTTAATATTGTCTCCAAATCTTTATCGTGCTGCATATTTCACCTGCTTTTTCTCTGCTTCAACAGATAAATAGTAATCTTTTAAATTCGCTTTTGCGCGTGAAAGCAATGATTCTAATGCCTTCAACCCAACGCCCATAATATCTGCGGCCTCTTTCTGGGGCATCTCCTGATAATAACATAAATTGAGCGCGGCCTGCTGGCGCTCGGGCAGCGTGCTTATTGCTTTTTCAAGCTCAACTTGTTCATCTTCAACAATCAATCTTTCATCCTGCATTGTAAAATTTGTGTCCTGAAGTGATTCATCCATATCACTCACCACAATTTTGTGCTTACGCTTCAAGTCAATTGAGGCATTAAAGACAACGCGGTAAAACCAGGTCGTAAATTTTGCACCGCGCTCTGGCTTATAAGCACTTGGCTTTTTCCAAAGCTTTACAAAGCAATCCTGCACGACATCCTCTGCGTCACGCGTGTTACCAAGTGTGCGAAAGGCAAGCGCATAAAATTTATCCGTGTGGCGCTTTACAAGGATAGAAAACGCACGGTGATCGCCCTTAGTGACAAGGGCAATCAAATCTTCATCCATGCTATCATTTAAATCATGTGTCATAACAAGTGCGTCAGACTATCTGATTATTCTGACATTTCCATCTTTTCTTTCATGTCTTTCATGCGTTTGCGCATATCTTTTTTAGCCGCTTCGGCCTCTTCCATGGAAATATCTCCGTTATTATCGGCATCCATTTTGTCAAAACGCATGCCTGCGTGATTAACAAATTCTTCGCGCGAAACAACGCCATCATTATTAACGTCCATTTTCATGAACATCTTTTCACCGTGGCCTTTATGGTCGCCACCTTCATGATGGTCTGCCATGGCTGGTGCTGTTGAAACGGCAAATGCCGCGATTGCAAGTAATGCTAGTTTTTTCATGAGTACTTCTCCTTAATTTGGGGTTCGTGTGAATGTTACGCTATGGCGCACAATAATCCTTCGCCATAATCAGATAAAAAAAACCCGCCTTTGCAGACGGGTTTTAAATCACTTTGCTTAATTTATCTTACGACTGTTTTAGTACGTGATTCAATCATCACATCACCACTAGCTGGCTCGACAACGTCGACATATACTGGGTCTTTAACAATAGTTCTAATAACAGTTGAAGAAGAAGCAGCTTGCTCAGGTGTCACGCGCTTGGCCTCTGTGCGTGTGATAAGACCGTTTCCGTTCAAATCCATTCCTTCAAATGAATATGCTCCCAAGTTGTGTGTTGAGTAGTTAACGGCGTTGTCATATTCGATTGTGTCAACAATCCAGTCATTGTCCAAATCCATTGTGTCAAAAGCCTCTAAAGGTGACATTGCAGGTTTTTGAATAATAACCTCTTCTGTAATTGTTTCAGCTTGTGCTAGACCAGCTGTACCAATCAATACTGCTGTTGCGAGTAATGCTAAACGTTTCATAATAAGGTCCTTTCCCTCGTTTATTGTTTAGTGTTTCTACCCCATAAACGGATTAACACGGGAAAAGTTCACTTTCGTAAAATTTTTTTTGATTTTATTGAACGATGAAAGTACCGCTCGATATCAGACCATCGACCGTTTCGCCTGTAAAGTTACCATAGATAATACCTGCATATTGGAATCCACCAGTGCCATCAGCATCGATCTGAACATCTGTGCGGTATTGATCTTGAATTGTGATTTTCACAAAGTCGTTGATATCAGATCCAACGCCATAGCCAGAAAGTAGGTCAGAGATATCAAGCACATCACCCTCTGATATCTTGAAATCTTTGATACGATCTTGAGACACAAGATCAAGATGGAAAGTATCAGCACCCTGATTACCATAAAGATAATCGACACCCTCTCCACCAATTAGGATATCGTTGCCATATCCTCCATAGAGGTTATCAGAACCAGCATCCCCATAGAGAATATCATCATCGTCCTGGCCGAAAAGTTTATCATTATGGCTTCCACCATAAATGATATCTTCCCCTGCACCGCCCTGAATTTTGTCGTAACCGTCACCGCCAAAGAGCATATCATTGCCGTTCTGGCCAAGTAGGTTATCGTTTCCAGCATCACCATTAAGCGTGTCAGCACCATCACCGCCATAAAGGTAATCATGCCAATCGCCACCATGTAAAGTGTCATCCCCTGCATCACCATAAAGGAAGTCGCGTCCGCCATCGCCATAAACGACATCATTGTCATCGCCACCATAGACGCGGTCATTCCCATCGCCGCCATAAAGGGTGTCGTTGCCTAAGCCGCCACGAATAACATCATCATTGGCGTCACCATAGATTGTATCAATGCCCGCATCGCCATACAGGTAATCGTTTCCAATACCACCATAAATTTCATCGTTACCATCGCCACCATAGATAATATCGTTACCACGATTACCATCGATGATGTCATTGCCTGTACCACCTTCGATAGTCTCCGCGCCCCATGATCCTGTGATTGTATCATCCCCTGCATCGCCATAAATATAGTGGTCGCCCATGGTCACCACATTGATCACATCATTCCCATCACCTCCGCGGACATTGGCATAGAAATTGGAATGTGTGCCATCAATTGTAATGGTATCGTCCCCACCATTGGCCGTGACACGCACCTGATCGCGTGTAGCTGGCACAACAAGATTATTGAGCGTGACATGAATAGTGTCAGCACCCTCACCTGTAGTAATAACACCGTAAGATGCATTTGTAATCGTGACCGTTGAGGCAAGATTACCGTTAAGCGTGATAATATTACTGTAGAAATTATCCAAGGTTAGTTGCGAACCAGAATCATGCGTAATTTGAACACTTCTAAGCTTAAATGAGCCTGGCGCTTCCGCGCTCTCAAGATTTTGAAGGCTAAGTGATGTATTCGCGCGCGTTAGGCCAACAACATCTTCATTTGTGCCTGCAACGTTCAGATTTGCTGTAGTCAGTGTTTGAGCAATATCAGCGTCACTTGTGTGATATTTATTAAAGCCGTCACTCGTGACAAATTTAATTGAAATGGCCGCAGGTGGAAGCCCGTTAATATAGTCGGTTAGCTGGCTTGCCGTGTAAGTTGCACCGTTAAATGAAAACGTTTCAAAATTATCAAGTGTATCTGTCCCTGTTGTACCAACAGATGTTGAAATCTGGAAGGACGTCGCATTTAAAATTTCAAAATTGTAATCCTGAATAGCATTTTGGAAAATGGCTGTGTCATTCCCGACGCCGCCATCAATGACATCGTTACCACCGCCCATTGTCAGAACATCATCACCACGCCCTGTGAAAATAACGTTATTCTGTGCATTATCGGTAACGACATCATTACCATCACCTGTAATCAGATTCTCAAACGTGCCATTAAGCGTCAAAACCTTGCCATCAACAGATATCTGTGTATCTAAATTACCTGTAATATCACCACGCACAGCTGCGAAATTCAGCGTATCAACTCCGCCATTACTATCCGTCAATGTTGTTCCACCGACAAATTCATCAGTAAAGAAATAGGTGTCATCTGCTGATACGGTAGATCCCATGAAAGTCAGGTTGGCGCTGTTTATGCTGCCTGTATTGCCAGACACAACATCCTCAACACGTAATGTCCATGTCCCTTGCGCATGTTCACCCCAATGCGCAACAGAGGTCAAAGGCGCGTTAATGCCCGCAAACCCACTTGGGTCTGTGACATAGCTACCGAAATCAAGCGTATCGACCAAATATGATTCTGTACCGTCTGGGCTGATAAGGGTAATTTTGAGGTCGCCTGCCTTATTATGGCTTAGATTCAAATCAAGCTGGATATGTTCAATAGAAAGGTCATTTGAGACAGTAAAGGTAAAATCAGTTACCCCGTTATCGGCAATCGCACCTGTCGTATCAATGGCCTGTGTTACCGTTTGCATGTTGGCATATGTTTTCTGCTCACCCCATGTTTCGGCCAATCTTACTGCGGCATAGGTGTCAATCAATCCAAACCCATAATCGTGGGAGAAATGCATCCCTCCACCATTCCAGTGTGTTGACCCGTTTGTTTGAAATGTTGTTTGATTAGCTGTGCGCGAGGCCAGTGCCAGGATTTCCTGAACATCGCGATACCCTAAATCAGCATTGGCCTCATACATGAGACCAACAACGCCTGAGACAGTTGGTGCGGAAAATGAAGTTCCACTAACTCCCGTAATATCGCCAGAAACGTAACCTGCGCTCCCCTCTTTATCGACTGTCCAGACGCCTTCAGCGCCTGAAGATGTTAGAACGGCTGCGCCCTTTGTTGTCGCATCATAAAGCCCGCCATTCACGTCCGTTCCCCCGACCGTGATTGTGTAGGGAGAGTTCTGCAACATATGATTATTCACATCTTGATCGCTTCCACGGCTGTTACCCGCAGAGAAAACAATAGATGTTCCAAGACCACCTCGTCCTAAATTGACAAGATCAATCATGGCATTTTCAACATCGGCAAATGTGGCGCCACCATAAGGAATATTTGGATTATCCGAAAATGTTGCCGTGTAACCCCAGCTGTTATTCATAACATCAGCATCAATACTCAGCGCATGATTAAAGCCTTCAATAACGGCTGTCACACCCCCCGCAAAATCAAGACGGATGCCCGCCAGTTCACTATCAAAAGCAACACCAACCATGCCCTCGCCATTATCATCGGCCGCAATAATGCCCGCTACGGCCGTTCCGTGATTATTTGAGGCGCTGGCAAAAGCATCATCATCGTTGGCGCCTGTCGTATCAAAATCAATATTTGTATTATAATTGGCAATCAGCTCGGAATTAATATATTCGAACCCATCGTCCATTACTGCAATACGGACACCAGCACCCGTATAGTCACTCCAGACCTCATCTGCGTTAATGCCCCAATCGCCCGTTAAATGCCATTGGTAATAGCCACTCGCAGGGTCAAGCGAAGGATCAGAGGGAATACCCTGAACATGCGTCTCTGGAGAGGTTTGAATAAACGTTTCTGATGTATAGTTATCTACGAGAACAACAGGATTCGCGGAATGCAAGAGGTAATTGACGACATCTCTGTCATCAATAACGGCGTTCTCTTCGATTGTCAGGTCGCCCTGCACAAGCGTTTCGGATAAAGTTGTCACAAATCCCTACTTTTCATCAATTTTTGTTTAAAAACAAATCCCTACATATTATTTGAACATAGAAAGATTACCGACTTATTAAGGTTTTGAAATTTAATTTCCCCTATGATGACAGCGCCATTTTTCGAAAAACATTGCTTTTAAAGCCCATTTATGCAAATTTATGTAAACAATTTAATTGAAACGGGTCACAAAAGGCCCTTTGCTCCTGTTTTTAAAGGATTTTTCTGTGTTAAAAACTGTTGCCGCTAGCGTATTTTCACTGTCTTTAATGGCTTGCAGTATCCCTGAAGAGGATTCAAAGGCTCAAGATGAGAGCCCTACCGCATTATCACAACGAACAAACACACCGAATTTAGAGCTAAATACAGACGAAAGTGGACTTTCTGAGGCAGAATCAGGCACTGAAGACGAAATTGAAGCACTTGCCGAGGAAAGCGACGACGAAAGTTTAGACGAAACTGAGCCTGTCGTCGATAACACCGAACAAGAAGAGCCTGGCATTTTAGAGGTTATTAAAGAGCGTCTCATGCCAAGCAGTCCCCAAGAGACCATATCACAAGAACAGGAAGCGTCTGCCCCCTCTAACGAAGCAGAATTAGCCGAAAAAGACACCGAAATCGATCTTGAAAATCACCCTAGCACACAAATGCGTCTCACTTATTTTTTTGCTGGGTGTTCTGCACTTAATCAACCTACACTTCATAATATCAACTTAGATTTCACAGTCAGCGACACGAGCCTGAACAATCCAGAGTTTGTTATGATACTTCCTCTGGGCCAACAAAGAACTGCCAAAAACCTTGTGAGTGTTTTTCTGGCGCCTGTTGCCGATAATGTGATTGTGATGTCATCAATTCCACGCATTGCACCTGATCAAAGCGAAGGTGATGATGAAACACCTGATTTTTCAGTAACTCTTGACGATGAACAGCGCACGCGCACCCGTGATTTTGTCGAGCGTAGTCTTAATCGCACAAATATGTTGGCAACGGTCAATGCGGCTATGGGTGAAAATTATCTCGTTTCAGAATTCAGTGTTTCTTATGATTTTTCTACAAACACTGAATTAAGCTGCACTTCAAATGGTGGCACAATCGATGCGATCTCACGCAATATGCCTTCTATCACAACGTAATTAAATTAAAGCGGCTTTAAATCCAGATAAATACGGTGGCCATAAGGCCCAGACGGAGGAAGCGCGTTACTCTGCGTAATTTTAACGTCGTCTTTAAATGTTAATATTACACGCCCAATCCCATCAACATTTTGCCCCTGAACATCTGTAACCACACCACTTTTTCGAGTGCGTGGGACGGCATCATAGGTCATGTTTGGCACCTCGATAATCAAGATGCCCTCTTCATTATCCAAATCAGTTGAGAATTTAGCAGCCGCGCCCAAATCCAGCACAACTCGAGTCGCACCGTTAACACTCCCGAAACGGACATTTTCAATTTCTTTTTTGCCTGAAATTGATGCCGTTACTTCAGGCTTTGCTTTTGCGACCTTTTGAGGGGGCTTCGGCTTTACCTTTGCAGGTGTTGGCGCTTTTATTGGCGTGGCTTGTGGGGCAGCAAGCCCATATTGTGCATCAATGCGCTCCAAATCACTTACAAGACGGTTTAAATGGCGTTCTATCACTGAAACTTTTTGCATCTGCGGCTTGAGCGCGTCTAATTCACCCTGCAATCGCGCAATATCGCCTTTAAGAGAAGCAATTTTTACAGCATCGCCTTCGGCCATCATCATTGGTTCATCAGACTTTTGCGGCACAACATCCCATTGCTGAGACGCAGGTGTAATCGTAGTTGGCGGCAACTCAAATGTTTCTTGATTACCAGAAAACATTGAACAAGCCGACAAAAGACACAGAGATGTTAAAAGCGCGAACCGCATTAAGGACTCCTTGAATAAGATTTCAAGGTAAAGAGAATCAAAAATGCCTGCAATGTCAGTGGACTATCTAACGCACGCTTATCCACATGAGCGCTTTATTTTTTGGCAAGCACATTCTGATAAACGCGCTGCGTTTCATCCATCATATGGGCAAATGTGAAGTTTTCCTCATAACGCTTGCGCCCCGCCCGTCCCATTTTTTGGATATCTTTTCTGTTCTCAAAATAAGCGCGAAGTGCGCGGGCAACATCTTCAGGATCGCCATGTTTAACCAAATAGCCTGTTTTGCCGTCCAACACCGATTCAGAGACGCCGGCAATATCTGTTGCAATCACAGGTAATGCACTGCGCATGGCCTCTAATATTGATCGGGGGAAGCCCTCCCAGTGGCTGATAAGTGCATAAATATCTGCCTTGCGCATTAAATCAGGGATATCTTCGCGTTCACCCATGAAATGCACATGAGATTCAAGCCCAAGCGCGTCCGAAAGCGCAACAGTTTCGCTGTTATCGCCCCCGCCGACAAAAAATAACTTCCAATTATAGTCTGTCAGTTTTGAAAGTGCCTTAAGCAAGTTTGCGTGATCCTTTTGCGGACCAAAGCGCGCCACCATCATGATGTGAACAGCCCCATCATTGGGCAAGGGTGCTCGGTCTGGCACAGCTATTTCGGGCATGCCATTATGAATGGCGGTTATCTTGTCAGCGGGTGCAATATTATTCTTAAGCGCCAGATCGCGGTCATATTTACTCACCGTAATGATATGACTGGCCAAAAATGCCGCCACCTTCTCGATAATCTTATAAAGTGCCCTTTGTTTGGGCGGTACATTTTCGGTAAAGGCCCACCCATGTGCCGTAAAGATAACAGGGATACGACAGGAAAAGGCGGCCATACGCCCTAAAAGCCCTGCCTTTGAGGAATGACAAGATACTAAATCGGGCTTTTCCTGTTTCAGGATTTTACGGATTTGGAAAAACGCCTTGAGGTCCTTCACAGGGTGAATGGATCGCATCAAATCAGGGACATCACGGAAATCAATCCCCATATGTTCCAGATAATCAGACACCTTGCCGGGCCATCCCGATATCACAAGCGGCGCATGACCTTGGTTCTTCAGGGTGGTTGTCATATCGCGCACATGGACCTGTGCGCCACCATATTCATCCATCCGTGTAATAATATAGGCAATTTTTAGAGGTTTTTTTGTCATTACAACGTGCATCATTACATGAAACGCGCTAAAAACAAGACAGAAAAAATGGTTATAAAGAGGTTATCATGCGCGTAGCACTTATCGGCGGCAGCGGATTTATCGGCACAGAACTAACTCCCCTTCTTCAAAAACAAGGGCATGAGATTATCATTGGGGATATTGAAAAATCTGAGGCCTTCCCATCATTATGGCGTTTTGGCGATATTCGTGAAGCCAAGCAGATGGAAGACATTTGTCGTGGATGTGATGCGATTATCAATCTGGCAGCCGTCCACCATGATGATGTGCGTCCGCTTACACTTTATTACGACACCAATGTGCGCGGGTCGGAGGTTTTGTGCGAAGTCGCTGAAAAATTGAATATCGCGCACATCATCTTTACAAGCTCGGTGGCTGTTTATGGCTTTCAAACAGGTGAGCCTGACGAGGACACACCCCACCAACCTTTCAACGAATACGGCAAAACAAAATCACAAGCCGAGGATGTCTATTATCTGTGGCATCGTCACGCGCCAACAAAACGCACGCTTACCATTATTCGTCCAACAGTTGTTTTTGGCCCCGACAATCGCGGCAATGTTTATAACCTTCTTAAGCAACTGGCCTCGGGTGCTTTCATCATGATTGGTAATGGGCAAAACCGTAAATCAATGGCCTATGTTGAAAATGTGGCTGCCTTTATCGCTTATAGCCTGTCTTTTAAAACTGGCACGCATATTTATAACTATGTCGATAAACCTGATTTCACAATGAACAAGCTGGTACGCACAGTGCGCCAGGCACTTGGCAAGGGTGACAGCGTTGGATTGCGTCTTCCCTATTTTGTAGGATATCTGGCGGGAACATGTTTTGACATTCTGGCACGCCTGACGGGTAAACGTTTTCCAGTCTCACGTATTCGTATTCAGAAATTTTGCTCGAATACGATATTCTCAGCAGAAAAGGCACATAGTTCAGGTTTTAAGGCGCCCCGTGATTTGGGTGCTGCTTTGGAGAAAACCATTTCACATGAATTCGGCGCAAAAAGCGAATAAAGCTATTAGGTTTGAAGCTTAATTGTGCATGGCCGAGCCAGAGCGCTATCCAAAGATAAGTGAGTATCCAGACAGGCACACCAAGCACCGGAAGCACAATGCCTATACCCGCGAGAAATACCGCATAAAGCAAGATAAAGGGAACAGCCTGACCACTTGTAAAACCTGCCTCAATAAAGTGATGATGGAAATGACGACGATCTGCCTCGAACGGATGACGTCCTTCACGCAGGCGGGCGGTAAATAACCCAAACGCATCCCAAATCGGAAGTGCCAGAATCCAAGCCACTGTCATCGGTTCAATTACATGATATGGCGCTTGAGACAAACGCATGGCATACCACGCCATAACAAGGCCAATCGTCATACTGCCCGCATCACCCAGAAACATGACTGCACGCGAACGTAGTGGCGTGCGCATGTTGAACCAAAGATAGCCAAGCAAACCACCAAGCAAGATGACAAGCCCGACAGGGGCAATAATGTTGGCAAAAGCACACGCAATAACCAGTGCGGCTGTAATCACCAAGGATAGACCGCCTGCCAAACCGTCCAAACCATCCATCATATTCATGGCATTAATGAGATAAACCACACAGCAGATGGAAAAAATTGTCGCAAACACACCAAAATCAATACTGCCATATCCAAAGAGATTGCCCATATCGACAAGATTGGCACCGCCCACAACAATCAGAATGGCGGCAACAAAGTGGATAAAGAATTTGATTTTAGCTGAAATATGGAAGGCATCATCCAGCGCACCAGTGACAAGCAAAATAAGAGCCGCTGCATAAAATTCCCAATTAGTGAGGCTCATCCCATCATCTGCAAAGAACAAGATAACGAGAAAAGGCACAAAAATCGAAAGCCCGCCAACAGGTGGAACCGCGTTTTTATGTAATTTACGGGTTTCATCTGGGGCATCAACAAAATTGATACGCTTTGCCAATTTGATAAAGGCATAACCAGATAATATGGTAACTATTAAGCCTGCTAGAAAAAATTCCATTCGTTACTTTTACAGGCAGTTGTTTGTTTTCTCAAGCGGATTAAAAAGCATTTGCGCAACTTTCGGTGTACTGGTGAGCCCGTGACTACCATGGGCAAGTGACACATAGAGCCCATCCTCAACCTTTCCAAAGACAGGAAAATACGCACGCGAGGAAACACGTAAAGAGGCACGATATGAGGTTAAATCCAGCCCCTCTGCTAATTCTGGCAAAGCCTCGGCGAGTTTTTCTTTGTTATGGACATCGTCGTCGCTACGGAGGTCAGTGCTTGTTTCCCACGGCTGAAAGGTTGAGCCAATGACATGAACGCCCTCCTCTGCTGGCAGGATGTAGCCACCGTAATGCGCTGTGGATGTGAGCTGTTCTGATTTGTCTGTCGCGCGTGCTTGAGAGAGCTGTCCACGTACTTTTTTAAGCTTTTGCGATTCGGCTAGCGCCTGAAGCGCCTCAATCTCATCAAACCCAGCACCAACAGCCAGAACGAGTACGTCAAAATTGTCGCCATCAATATGCCAGCTTTCACCATGACGCAACTGCTCAAGAGGCGGTAAATCAAACCCGTATGTCACGGCTATATTTTGTGTGAGCGCCTGACAAAGTTTATGAGGAGACACACGTGCTGAATTGGGTAAATAAAGCGCTTGGGTATGTGTCTCAATACCAGCAATTTCTTTTGCTTCATCATAGGAGAGAAGTTCTGATACATCATCGGGGTAATCCCAATTTTCAAGCAAGCCCTGAAAGCGGTCTTGTTTATCTTCATTGGTACACAGATGCAATGCGCCGCATTTCTCAAAACCAACGTCATGTTCATGAGAAAGCGCCTCATAAAATTGCAAGGCCCGTGCATAAGCACTCCAATAGAAATGCCCCTCTTCACATCTTAATTTGTAAAAGCGTGGATTGACCATGCCCGCGGGATTACCAGAAGCCCCTTGAGCAGGTGCAAGCCCCTGTTCAAAGATGCGCACTTTGACGCCCTCTTGAGCCAGCCAATGCGCAATCGAACATCCCGCGATTCCCGCACCAATAATGGCCACTGATTGAGGCAGCTCTGGAATATGTGCCCCTGCCCCGCCAAAGCATCCAATAAGGCGGTCACGTTTACGCCCAAAGCCTTGCGTTTTCTCAACTTCAAAGCCAGCCGCCATTAACCCACGTTTGACATCCCCCGCGGCCGTAAAGGTTGCAAATGAAGCTTTAAGCGCTGACAGACGCGCCATATTATCAAACAGCGTTTCCGTCCACATTTGCGGGTTCTTCGCAGGTGTAAAACCATCCAGAAACCACGCATCTACAGCAATATTTTGTGTTTTCAGTATCGTCTCATTCACATCACCAAAGACAAGCGTAAGCTTTATATTCGGTGCAAGGTAAGTGCTATGAAACCCTTCCACGCGCAAAGGGTATTGGGCGAGCATTTGATCAATCTTATTGCCAAAGACATGCTTCCAGCGCGATAGAGCCTGTTCTATATCCTCTGTAGTCAGAGGAAATTTCTCATATGAAATATAATGTAGTTTTAAAGCTGGGGCGTGATTTTCAATCAAATCCCAGAGTGCCAGAAAATTTAATCCAGTCCCAAACCCTGTTTCGGCAACTGTGAATTGGCTCCGTCCTTCAAGGCGCTCGGGCAGATCGTTACCCTTGAGAAATACAAACTGACTTTCCGCCAGACCGTCTTCGACTGAAAAATATATGTCATCAAAAATTTTAGACCTTGGCACATCATCCATAATGACCCATATAGATAGATATCAATAACTAATCAAAAACATTTTAAATTTATGGCCCAGCAAAAAAATATACTTCTTCAAGATTTCGACACGCTCCATCGCACGCCTCCTTTCTCTCAAATCAAATCAGAGGATTATATTCCTGCTGTGAAGCAAGGCATTAAAGAGGCCTATGCGAATATTGAGGCCATCAAAAATAATCCTGATGCTCCGACGTTTGAAAATACGATTGAGGCAATGGAACACGTGTCTGACACTTTATATCGTGTTCTTTACATCTTTTATTCGCTTTTAAGCGCCGATGGCGGAGACGATTATCACACGCTTGTTGGTGAAATTGGGCCGCTAACGGCTGATTTAAGCAGTGATATCATGCTGGATGACAAACTTTTTGAACGCGTAAAGACTGTTTACGATGCCCGCGAAACACGCGATTACGAAGCAGTTGAAATGACACTATTGGAAGATACCTATGATGGATTTGTGCGCTCGGGTGCATTGCTAGGCAAAGCCGAGAAAAAACGCCTGAAGGAAATTAGTGCCGAAAGCGCAACACTCTCGCCACGCTTTTCACAAAATGTAGTGAAGTGCTCTGGCGCTTTTGAACTTAAGATTACAGATAAGAATGACCTTGAGGGCCTGCCCGAAACAGCCATTGAAAATGCGGCTCACGAGGCCAAAGAACGCGGATATGATAACGCATGGCTTTTTACCCTTGATGCACCTAGCTTTATCCCCTTCCTGACTTTTGCAGATAATCGTGACTTACGCGAGAAAATTTGGCGGGCTTATACCGCACGTGCCCTTGAGGGTGAATTTGACAATCGCCCAATAATCTCACGCACACTTGAACTGCGTCAGGAAAGTGCAAAGCTTCTTGGCTTTGACACTTATGCTGATTATGTCCTTGAAGACCGCATGGTGAAAAAGGTCGAGACTGTGACAGAGTTTTTGGACACACTTTATGAAACCTATCGCCCTGCCGCCGAGAAAGACCTCAAAGAATTGCAGGATTTTGCACAAGCCCAAGGCGATTTGGATAAGTTGAAACCCTGGGATGTGGGCTATTATTCAGAGAAATTGAAAGAAAAAACCTTTGAATTTTCTGAGGAAGAATTACGACCCTACTTCCCTCTTACCAAGGTGTTAGACGGTACATTTGCGCATTTCCAAAAACTATTCAAGCTGGATTTTGTTGAAAATAAGGATATCGAAACGTGGCACAAGGATGTCGTCGCCTATGAGGTACGCGACAAGGATACACACGATTTATTTGGTGTGATTTACACCGACTTTTATGTGCGTAAAGGCAAGCGTAGCGGTGCATGGAAAGGCTCACTACGCACACATGGTTCGTTCAGAGGCGAAGCACTCCCCTCTCTCGTGACTGTGTGCTGTAACTTTGCAAAACCAACAGACACAAAACCCAGCCTCCTGTCACACAGTGATGTTCTCACGATTTTTCATGAGATGGGCCATGCGCTGCATGACCTATTGGGACGCACGAAATACAAATCGACAAGCGGCACAAATGTACTATGGGACTTTGTTGAACTTCCCTCTCAGTTACAGGAAAACTGGCTATATGAAAGCGAAACGCTCAATATGGTTTCCAGCCATTTTGAGACAGGCTCAAAATTACCTTCTGCACTTATTGAGAAATTGCGTAAATCCAAAAACTTCATGTCTGGCTGGGGTGGATTACGCTATCTTTCACACGCTTATATGGATATGGCCTTTCATACCGCAAAAACGCCCCCTAAGGCTGATGAGATTGTCGCCTTTGAAAAGCAAGCAACCGATAAATGTCGCCTGTTTGAAGATTATGGTGGATGCAGTGCAACGGCCTTTGGTCATATATTTGCAGGCGGGTATGCCGCTGGCTATTACAGTTATAAATGGGCGGCTGTACTAGATGCGGATACATTCGAACTCTTTCAGGAAAAAGGGCTATACGATAGAAATACAGCCCTCCACTATCGCCGTGAAATTCTTGAAAAAGGCGGAAGTGAAGCGCCCGAAGTACTTTATCATAACTTCCGCGGACGTGATGCCGATCCTAAGGCTGTCTTACGCCGAGAAGGTCTGTTAAAAAAAGCGTCCTGAGGCTGTCACAAACAAACTTGCCTTTTTGAAATGCGTTTTTTCTTAAGGCTGACTTGGGCTATAACAAATTTAAGCAAAAAGTTACGCAAAAAAAATGTGATTTAATTTACATATTTTCTTGCAATTAACATTAAAACTTACTATAAACGCAACATCTTACTAAATTGAATGACGTTTTATAGAACCAAAAGGGTTATTTGAATGGCCATATCACCGGGACAAATTCGCGCAGCACGTGGGCTTTTAAATTGGAGCCAATCTGATCTTGGACAAAAGTGCAATCTTTCAACGACATCTATTGGCGCCATTGAAAAGGGCGAAACACGCGCTAGACCCAATAATATAGCCGCTATTCAAAAGGCTTTCGAAGATGGTGGTCTTGAGTTTTTACCTGATGAAGGCATTCGAAAGCGTGTCAGTGAAATCCGTCGATTTACGGGCATTTCTGGTTTTGATGAATTCTATGAAGATGTTTATGAAACAATGCGTCAAAACCCTGGCGTTGTGCGCGTGAGTAACGTTGACGAGCGCATTTTCGAAAAATGGTCTACAGAAGAACTTCGTAAAAATCACATTAAGCGTATCAAGGATGTGTCGACGTATCAGATTCTCGTCAAAGAAGGTGATACACATTATGTTGCCACATCTGATTACGCTGAATATAGATGGATGCCTAAGGACGCCTTTGCCTCCGTCGCCTTTTATATTTACGGCGACAAAGTAGCCCTTATGCTTTTCAACGAAGAGCCCGTCATCATTCTCCTCAATTATCTCGAAATTGCAAAAGTCTACCGTGAACAATTTGATGCCATGTGGGAAAATGCGAAAATCCCAAATGCGCAGTTTAGATCGGCTTAAAAAAAAATGAATACTGCGTTAGCCCATACATCTTCTCGTTTTATGACCACTGACACTTCTGGAATTCGAAGCTTCAGAACGGCTCAGGATCGCCTATTTGAACATGCTTTCCAGCAAACACTGGACGGAAAAGCAGAAGGCCTTCTTGCACAATATCTTTACTGGTCTGCTTCAACCTATGACAAGCCCGGATTTGAAAGAGGCGGTGATTTACGCCTTCTCGGTGGTAATGGATGGGAACAATACGTTAAAGAAAACACAATGGCAGGCTACCTTGGGCACGATGCGCGCATTATTGAACATGCCATAATGGAAAGAAGACTTCTTCAAATGTTGCCTCAAACCGTATCCCTCGTAAGCTTGGGTGGTGGTGATAAGGAAACATATTTAAATAATGAAGGGCGTATTATTACTGGCTTGCAGGAACTCACAGAAGAAAAAGAAATATCCGCACTTCATGTTGTTGATATCTGCAGAAAATATGCCGCAGAAAATGCGTTTGTTTCTGCAACCGAGCTGGGTGTTGAGCGCTCATTTGCAGTACTTGGCGACTTTATGAACGATCCTGGTTTATCAATTCACGAGGCACGTGGAGGCACGGTTCTTACCTCTTTTGGTGGAACATTGTTTAATGCGCCACGCTTTATTATCGAAGATACAAAAACAACAACGATTGATGCCTTCCAAACTTATTGGACAAATATGAACCAACAATTTGGTCTGGGAGCGCTTGCGCTCGTCACACGCGAAAAATTCACGCCAGAAAGCCTTGATAAAAAATATGCCTTGGCAAAGAAAAGTGGCGTAGATGCTTTTGTGCTCGGTGCATGGTCACGCGCTGTTTATAAGGGTGTTATCACTGATCCAAACTATAACCCTTTTGACAACTGGCGCACAGAAAGACAGATTGTCGAAACAGACGCAGGCTTTGATGTAGACTTTCTCAATGTCGCAAAAAAATCACACACGCTTCCTACTAAATTTGGTGATTATGACATTCAAGAGGGACAAAGCATTGTTGCTGCCATCTCAGCAAAATTTCATGGGGACCATCTCGATCGTGCCGTTCAAAACGGAAACTGGGAAGTCATTGATGCAATCGAGCAAGATAACAATCCCCACGAACTTATTGTGGCAAAAGGCTTAAAGCCTCTCTAATCCGACTAGAAACTCTTAAAGCTTCGTGATACCTTCCCGTGCATGTTTAAACGGGTCTTTCTTCATATCGGACAGAGCAAAACAGGGACAACCTCGTTGCAGAACTTTCTGGCTGAGCACAGAGATATTCTGGCTAAAAACGGGATCCTTTATCCCGATTTCTATTCAAATGGCATTGCCGTTCATACCAAGGAACATAACCCGCTCGCACAAGCCCTCGTGGATGTACAGCGCTACCCATTCTTGAGCCTTGATGATTACTTTCGCCAATTCGAAGAACAAGCCAAAACACTAAACTGCGATACATTATTCTTAAGCGCGGAAGGGTTTTTCGGTTCTCCTCATATCTGGACGATGGACAACCCAGATGATTTTTTTGAGCTTCACGCACAAAAGATAAAGCGCCTTAAATCATTTTTGGGCAATGCAGATATCCATCTTTTGCTCTACCTGCGCGCGCAAGATGATTGGTTTAATTCCTCTGTCGCCCAAATCATCCGCTATGAAGGCTTGCTTGGCAAAAAAATCTATCAAGATGATGCCCAGCTTTTTGAATTTCTAAAACCTCATATGGATTACGTGAAGCTAGTCAACTTATGGCAAAGCCACCTTTCCCCCCAAAAAATGAGCATTATCCCTTTTGAAAAAGAAACCCTTATTCAAAAAAATACAATTCCAGATGCCCTTACACGGCTTAAGCTTCTCGATATTTTTGAAAAAACTGATTTTGAAAAATTGGACGATGAACATATCAGCTTACCTCATGAGGCCGTCTTATTTAAAGCGAAACTAAATCAAACTCCCTGCTCTAAGCCTGTTGAGCGTGTACGCAATCAACTTTGCACGCAACTTGCACAACATATGGGGTCAGGAATGTCCTACCAGATATCCTATAATCTGCGCCAAAAAATTATTCAGGATTTTGAACAAGATAATCAGACGCTGAAAAAGAAGTTCGATTTTGATGGTTTTGTGAGTGATAAGAAAATAAAAGCGAATAATTTAGACGCACAAACGCTCGAAGATAGATTGGTCGCCTTTGATTTTGCCTATCACCTCGCATGGCCAACATTGCACACCAAATATTTGATCGTAAAAGAATACACAAAGGATTTCACACGTAAAAAAATGCCGTTGCTGCACAGTCTTCTGCGAAAAGCAAAACGTAAGGTTTCTTGATCATGGTCGCGCTCATTCTTCATATCGGCTCCCACAAAACTGCCACAACAAGCCTGCAACATTTTTGCACAAAAAACACCGCGGCTTTGCAGGCAGAGGGGTTTTATTATCCCTCTCCACAAAACAGTGCCTATACCCATAATTACCTTGCCGCCAATCTGGTGTTTGACCGCATGAGGGATACGCGTGATTATCTGGACAAGGCGCGCCTATATGCTGAAAAAAATAATCTGCATAGTGTCGTACTAAGCGGTGAATCCTTTTTCGCGATGACATGCTTCTTTCTGGATTTTTATGATCGCAAGCGTTTGCATGATGACTATTTTGAAAATGAATTATTTTATATCAATGCATTCAAAGATATGGTCGCAGACTTCACCGAAGTCAAAATTATTGCATATTTAAGGCCTCAAGATAGCTTTGCAGGCTCACTTTACAATCAACTGGTCAAGGCCACTAATGGGACAACACTTCGCTATCAAGACTGCCTGGACAAAATAAAAAACTGTTTTAACTACAAGGGGCATATGGATTTGTGGGCCAAGGCATTTGGCCAAAAAAATGTACAGGTCTTTAATTTTGATACCTGCAAATCTGATATACTCAGACATTTCTGTGACAATGCCCTTAATTCCAAATGTTATAAGCACGCGACTAATAAAGAGTTTTTGGCCAATACACGCCTTAACCGTGATGTATTGGAAGCTAAACGCATTTTTAATTATGTGACACCAGACCCTGCACTTGCCTATGTTTCGATGCGCGTCTTTAAGGCATTAGACAATAATTACCCCGATGAAAAAGGGTGGCAGATTTTTACGCCTCTGTCTTTTCAAGTCAATTTTTTCTCGCAATTTGACACAGGCAATAAGCAAATGGCAAAGGCGTATCAACATTTTGAAATCGCGACTTTAAAGGTAAAAGAAGAGCCGACTTACACAGGGCTAACAGATGAAAGACGGGATCAGATATTAGAAGAGGCGCGTCAAGGGATCTTATCTCTCACTCACAGAACAGAAATTGGATTAAGACGCTCTATTCACTTGTTATTGAAACTTGCTCCTATTACGAGCACCCCTGTTAAACACCTCAGAAAACTTGTATATAATTTACGCCTAAGATTTAAAGGTTGGTAATTTTGAAAGAGAGCCATGCGCAGAGTAAACCATAAAAACGAAAATAAACGCCTGCTTCTAAAGATGTTTGATAAATATCTTAAAAAAAGTGACACGCTTTACGATATTGGATGCGGAACAAAATATTTTGCGAAGCATACCAAAGGTAAAGTGACCGATCATATAGGTGTCGACCTTGATGAAGGATTTTATGATAAAAGCCACATTGATATTATAGGCTCTGCCTATGATGTGCCTGTCGCAGACGGAGTGGCTGATGTTGTCTTGTCATCACAAGTTATGGAACATTTGGACAGGCCAGAAGACGCCGTCAAGGAAACTGCACGGCTTTTAAAAAAAGGTGGGTATTTCATTTGCTCCTTCCCCTTCATGTACCCTATTCATGCCGCGCCACATGATTATCAACGTATGACAGAGTTTGCTATGAATAAATATCTGAAAGACCATGGATTTGATGTTGTTGAACTGCACCGCGTTGGAGGCTTCTGGTTTATCGTTGGCATCTACTTCCAGATGTATTTGCAAACGTTCAATGTGGGTTTTTTAAGAAAAACACACCTTGTTTCTGCAATTGGTTGGATTTTTGCGTGGCTATTCACGCTCATCCATTCCCTCGAAGGGGCGGTTTTATCTCTAGCGGGTAAAAAGGCCATTAATGCAGCAAGGCATAGATGGACAAATAACTATGTCTTTGTCGCACAGAAAAAATAAAAGGATACACATATGACCTATTGCGTGCATATCGGCTACCCCAAGGCAGCAAGTTCCTTTTTGCAATCGGGGCTTTTTTCTGGTGCGCATCCCGATATCAAGCCACTCGAGTCCAAAGGTAAAAAGTTGGGTGATTACCAAAAATTAAGTGGTGATTATTTCAACAGCAGCTATCCGCAAACACCGCGCACACTTGCCCCTTTTGATTTTATTGCAAAAGACGAACGCAAAAAAATAGAATCTGCGACTTACAAATCAGCAAAAGTTACGGCGCTTTCCAATGAGCTTCTCTGCGGGCATCCTTTCAGCGGAGGTGTCAGCGCCAAAGAATATGCCGATCGTATCTACCTGACATTGCCCGAGGCAAAAATTCTGATTATTACACGCAAGCAAGAGGATATGCTCCTCTCCTCTTATGCGCATTTTATGGTGAAGGCTGGGGGTATCTGTGGCCTTGAGCGTTACCTGACTTCGCCTCAACATATGCAAATCCCATGGCACAGCCCCCATTACTATCACTATGATCAACTCGCAAGCTACTACATCAAACTCTTTGGAAAAAAGAATGTTTTTGTTCTGCCATTTGAGGTTTTAAAACAAGAGGGTGAAGAAACTTTCCTGAAGGAAATTACCTCTTTTCTGGGCGTCAGCGAATTTGAAAAGCCAAAGGATTCACCTTTTAAAAACGCGCGTGATTACAAGGATTTTACAGTTCTTTCCAGCCACCCCTGGATTAATCTTTTTGCGCCACCTACTCCAGCCAATGGTAATTTTGGACAAAGCGTCTCGGGAGTAAGAATTGGCTTACTCAAAATTTTCAAACTATTGACTTCCGATAAAGACGTTAAAGATAAAGAAGAGTGCAACAGAAAAATAATATCCAAACATTTTGGCACATCACTCAAAGTCGCCAATCGTAACCTTCAGAAATTGACAAAATTCGATCTTAAAAAATTTGGTTATACATTCTAGAGGCTTGAATTTTAATGACGCTTCTTAAAAACCCACTCCAAACATTTAAAAACTTTTCGTTTGCTTATGCGCCACAAATTTTGCAAATGGGGTTGGGGTTACTCTCGACATATTATCTTGTGCGGTGGCTGTCACAAGAAAATTATGGGCACTATCAATTCCTGCTTTCTTTCATTGGCTTGCTTACACTTACCAATCTAAAAGGTTTGAATAACGCAACCATGCAATCTGTCGCACGCGGACATATCGGAACATATATTCACGCCGTTAAACTCTCCTTTTTTAGCAGCCTTTTGGGAAGTCTTGCACTTCTAATTGGTGCGGTTTATTTTCATTATCAAGAGGAAGGATCTGGCCTCGCACAGGCCGCTCTTTTCTGCGCTCTCTTATTTCCATTCGCGCACGGTCTTACCCAATGGAAATCTGTAGCAACAGGACGTGAACATTTTGGAAAATTATTTGCAAGCGAGGGCACCGTTGTCGTGCTCACAGCGAGCGGTATTGTTGCCGCAACCTTCTTTCTTAATCCTCTTTTTCTTTATGCACTTTTAATTGTTTTAAGCGTTCCGTCTTTCATCAATATCTGGATGACTGTGCGAAATCTGCGCCTTTTTGCAAGCGAGACAAAAACCTCAGAGGACAATATTGCTTATGGCCTTAAAACATCCTTTTTTCTAGGGTTTCAATCGATTTCTACAAATATCGACAAGATGCTCATCTTCTTTTTCCTGTCACCTGTGGCCGTAGCCATTTATGCCGTGAGCGAACGCCTCGCCAGTATGTTGCGAAGTATTGTTCAGAAATTCCTGCTTGTGATTGCACCGCGCTATGCACGCCTTGAAAAATATTCAGACGATTTAAATAAGGAAATTTTCTGGTTTAGTGCTGTGATTGCTGTGGGGCTTATCATCTTTGCCATTTTCTTTTTACCGCCACTTGTCACTTTTATTTTTGGTGAACAATATAACGAGTCCATCATCTATGCACAGTTGCTAACAGGCGCGCTTGCGATTGGGAATGTCGCCAATTTTAAATTCCGCTTTATCCGATCGCGTTTAGACACAAAAAACTATGGGATAGTGATTGTCTCGACCTCGCTCCTTAAAATTTGTGCCAGTGCCACTCTTACCTTTTTCTTTGGTCTGATTGGCACGGTCATATCCGAGTATATTTATCGCATCGGCTTTGTTATTATCGTCAACGCCATTATTAAACGCGACTATTTAGAGAGCCCATGACGACAAAGCCCCTCATCACACTTGGACTGACCGCATTTAATGCGCAAGATACAATTGAGGGCGCCATTAAGAGTGCTAAGGCACAAACTTACAAGAATACTGAAATTGTGATTGTTGATGATTGTTCCACTGATAGCACATGGGACATGATCCAGAAGCTTGCTAAAAAAGATAAAACCTTACGCGTTTTTCAAAATGTTAAAAATATGGGTGTTGCTGGCACGCGCAATCGTATTATTCATGAGGCCAAGGGTGACTTCCTGTGTTTCTTTGATGATGATGATGAAAGCCTGCCAGATCGCGTTGCCTTGCAACTTAAACGTATAACCACATACGAAAATGAATTTGCCAGTGGAACGCCTGTTGTTTGCCATAGCGCCCGCACACAAATCTACCCTGACGGTACATCGCGCATAGAGCACACGGTTGGAACATTAAAGGGCGTAGCACCGCATGGGAAGGCGGTGGCCAGACGTATTTTGGTTGGCACTCCCCTTCACGATGGCTATGGCTCGCTTGCGACCTGTGCACAAATGGCACGCCTTTCAACTTACAAACTTTTCATGTTCGATCCTGATTTTGAGCGTTCAGAGGACACAGACTTTAATGTTCGTGCGGCCCTGTTCGGGGCACATTTCGTCGGGATAGATACACCACTTGTAACCCAAAAAATGAGCTTTGGATCTGAGAAAACATTGTGCAAGGAATTTGAATTTTCGCACAGATTGATTAATAAGCACGCCGCCAAAATCAAAGACTGGGCTGACCTCGACTTTGTCAGAAAATGGGCAGAGGTCAAATTTATTTATTTGTCGCAGGGAAAAGGCGCATTCCTCAAAAAGCTCATTCCACTATTCTTGAGATATCCAATTCATGTTCTTAAGCGTCTCTTTTGGGCACGACAATCGGCTAGCTTTCTGGCACACCAGTCGCGCTTTCATAAGGCGATGGAGGAAAAGTAGGCATGGTGGACAAGGTCACTATCGGCATCCTCTGTTACAACGCAGCCGCTATGATTGGCCGTGCGATTTTCTCTGCCAAAGCACAAAACTGGGACAATCTTGAAATCTTGATTGTCGATGATTGTTCAAGCGACACATCCGTAGAGGTTATCAAAAAATTTGCCGAAGGTGACAAACGTATCAAACTCATTCAGCATAACGAAAACAAGGGCGCTGCCGCTGCACGTAATACGGTGATTGAAAACGCAACAGGGTCTTTCATTTGTTTCTTTGACGATGATGATGAAAGTCTGCCCGAACGTGTTGCTACGCAACATGCCCGTATCGCATCTTATGAAAGCAAGACAGGGGCACAATATGTGCTTTGCTATGCCTCTGGCACACGTGTTTATCCTTCTGGTTACAAAAAGGATCTAATTGCAATTGGTGCACATGATCCTGTGCCAGTGGGTGAGGATGTCGCCGCTCGTCAGCTTTATTATGGTGGTAACAAGGACGCCTTTTATGGTTTTGGCACACCCACTTGTGCGCTCATGGCGCGCACCGAAACCTTCAAACATGTACATGGTTTTAACGAAGGCTTGAAACGTGCCGAGGACATTGATTTGGCCATTCGCCTTGCGCTTCAAGGCGCACATTTCATTGGTTGCCATGAAAAACTGTTTATTCAATATGCAACAGAAAGCGCAGATAAAAGCTATGACCGCAACCTTGAGGCCGAGATTAAACTGGCTCAATTACACAAGGATTACTTAAGATCTGTGGGATTATACTCCTACGCGCTCAACTGGCCAAAATTGCGTTATGCGCATTTCACAAAACAATACGGACTGTTTCTATTTACGCTTTTAAAGCTTGTTTTGAGACACCCTGTAAAAACACTTTCACATCTTTTTGCAACCGGACCGCAACGCCTCAAACATGAAACAGCCATGCGCGGAGGTCGTGCATGAAGATACTTGTAGCCTGTCGCGCAATCGATAACATGGCTGGCGGTGTAGAGCGCATGTCCAGCGCACTGATGAACGAGATGGTCGCACGTGGGCATGAGGTTGGCCTCTTCACGTGGGATCAAAAGGACGCAACTTCCTTTTACGCGCACGACCCGAAAATTAAATGGACAAAACTTGATATGGGCAATCCTTTTGAGAAGGCTCCGCTATCAACAAAGTTCAAGCGTTTCCCTAAAATCCGTAAGGCCGTTAAAGAGTTCTCTCCTGATATCATTATTGGCTTTCAACAAGCACCGTTTATCTCAATAAAAATCGCAACGCAGGGCCTTAATATTCCCATTATTGCTGCTGAACGAAACTCACCTTTGCGCCTTGACCACATGTCCTCTGGCAAATATCGCCATATCATTTTTAACAGTTTCCGACTGGCCAATGGCATCACCATTCAGTGCGAGGGACATCGTGCGGGTTATCCAGCGTACCTGCATGACAAGATGACCTGTATCCCTAACCCTGTCTTTCCAGCCAGTTGTCAAGCAAGCCCTGCAAATTCAAAAACACCGCGTATCTTATTAAGTGTCGGGCGCTTGAGTTATCAGAAAAGTCCTGAAATTCTGGTGAAGGCCTTTGATCAGATTGCAGGCGATTTTCCAGATTGGGAGTTTCATTTGGCAGGCGATGGTGAACGCCGCGCACTTGTGGAAGAAACCGTGGATAAATCAGTGCACAAAGAGCGCATCCGTCTTTTAGGTGCACAAAAAGATACGGCGCGTCTCTATTGTAATTCACATCTCTTTGCGCTTGCCTCGCGTTGGGAGGGTTTTCCAAATGCCGTTGCCGAGGCCAGTGCGCACGGGTTACCCTGTGTCGGCTTTGCCGAATGCGGTGGGATGAGTGATGTGATTAAGCATGATGCGACAGGACACCTTGCAACAGGCAATCAAAATGTTGTAACACTTGCAAAGTCACTTTCCGCGCTCATGGCAGATGATGCAAAACGTGCGGAAATGGGCGCAAACGCCAAAGAGGCAATGAAAGAATTTGCACCTAACGTAATATTTGATCAGTGGGAACATTATTTTGAAAGCATGCTTAAATCATGAAAATTTTATTTGCGATTAAGGCGCTTGATAATATTAAGGGCGGTGCAGAGAGGGTCTTTGCAGACACAACACGTGGCCTTGCGGAAAAAGGCTACGCCATCAATGTGCTGACCTTTGACCATCCTGATGGCAAATCTTTTTATCCGCTTGATTACGCCATACGCCAAAATAATCTAGGCATTGGGGATAGCAAAAAATCAGCAACACTCTGGGAAACGCTTAAGCGTATCTATCACCTACGCCAATATGTCGTGCGCGAAAAGCCTGACCTGGTTGTTGCCTTCATGCATTCCATGTTTATTCCGATGTCGATTGCGCTTCTCTTTACAGGCATTCCGGTTATTGCCAGTGAGCATATTGTCCCTGACCATTACAAAAACAGACGTTTTGAATATGTGATGTTGGGAATTTGCGGTTTGTTTTGTAAGCGCATTACAGTCATTTCGCGCCGTATTCGTAAAACCTACCCCGCTTTCCTGCGTCGTCGTATGTCAATTGTGCCCAATGCGGTTAAGACACCGAAAAAATTTGCAAAGCCCGAAGGCTTTAAAACGAAACGTAGCGTTGTGTTATCCGTGGGTCGCTTTGCACCACAAAAAGATCAGCAAACGCTCATTGTCGCCTTTGCGCAAATTGCCGACAAATTTCCCGACTGGGATTTGCGCATTATTGGGGATGGCCCTTTGCGTAAAGAGTTAGAGACACTTGTTCGGCAACTTGATATGGAATCACGTATCTTTCTACCCGGCACGACGTCGCAAATCGATAAGGAATATGAACGTGTCCAGCTTTTCGTTATTCCATCGCTCTATGAAAGTTTTGGATTAGCAACGGCCGAAGCGATGTCCTTTGGTTTGCCTGCGATTGGTTTTCGTGGATGTCCTGGTACAAACGAGCTTATACAGCATAAGAAAAACGGTTTACTTGCCGATGATGATAACCGTGTCGCCGCGCTTAAAGACTGTATGAGCACACTCATGAAATCCGAGAAACTCCGTGTCCAATATGGAGAGCGCGCACGCAGTGCTGTTGAGCGTTATTACCCTGAAAAAATTGTAACGATTTGGGAACGTCTGATACAGGAAACAATCGGACGCTAGAACGAAAGCTTGTTCCTAAAACAACTCCATTATCTGACACCGCGCTGATCCGCCCCCATAGCGTTCAATCGTTGGGATAGCTGTACCAATAATATCGGTTACATGTTTCGCAAGAAATGTCTCTTGCTCTTTGGTTAAGTGCTGTTGCCCATGCTGGGACATAATCAAATAAGGATTATCTTTATTCCCCTTCACTGCCAGCGAGTTTCCACAATAATGCTGCACCTGTTCGTGTTTGAGGTGCATCACCTCGCGATGTTCGCGCAAGGAACTGACAACCTGCGCACGTAACGCTTCATCTGTAATGCACTCATCACAGACAATGGCAAATGTCTCACCAATCACAACAATTAAATCTGTATGATAAATGGGCATATCATCAGTGAACGTTTTTGTTGGGAAAAGAATTGTTTCGTAGCCTGTGGCCGCCGCCCATTTCTTAATCATATCGGGATGCGTGCGCTTGGATATGGCTGCATAACCAAGTTTATTGACGTGATCCATAGCAACAGAGGCACTGCTTTCCATGTAAAGGCCCTCATGCTCAAAATCGCGAAAATCATTGGCCAGCGTGTAACGCTTCTTCAGATAATCCACCATATGCGGCAAGCGCTCAGCACGTCTATTTTCATTGAGCATAGGATAGAGATTGAGCGTTCCATCAGGATGTGTTGAGGCCCAGTTGGGAAAGATATGATCTGGACATTCCGGCACGCCTTTAAAGGTCGTCACACGCACGCCATTTTCAACCAGACAATCGCGAAAATCACGAAACTCACGCAGGGCACGTTCCTGCACCACCTCATGAGATTCATGGTCATCATGCTGATAGATATTTGTTTCCTGTGTCTGCGGATTGAAATAGAACTCGGCCGGTTCAATCATCAAAAGGTCGCGCGTTGTTTGTGGGGTCATAGAAAAAGCGTTCCTGAATTTAGATTCTTAAACATCATGGAATAGCACCACTATGATTGCAACTGATGGACAGTGACTGTCCACGCTATTTAAAACCCACTAACGAAAAAAGGCCGCCCCTGGCGACCTTTCCCCTCTCTCTGAAAGCTTTAAATTATTCCAATCCTAATTTCATAGCACTGTTTGCAGCAACACCAATATCAACGCTCATGTCAGTCTGCGCTGCAGCGCCAAATGACTGTGTTGCATTTGGAATATCAGCATCCAATTTTGCATTCATGCCATGCTCGATAGCTGCTTGATGAAGAGCCATTTCCATTGGCCCCATCATGCCGTCACTGCTTGCGATTGTTACGCTCTGTCCTACACCTAAACTCATTTAATCCCCCCTCTTACGCTGCGCGTAACCCTCTTTGTACATCTGCAACGATTGAAATATAGGCCGGGAACGATGGCTTCCCATTTAGAAATTCTATTAAACCTACTTTTGCCTTGGCAAGAAGGCGCGTCAGGATATGCTCCTGATGACATCCAACTGTCGCAAACACGCGATTGCCGCTTAAAAATGAAATGGAATCCTCATGCACCTCTAATGTCAGTGGCAGGTCCTTTGGAACACTCTCGGGCACAACAACAATGATGCTGTCATTTTCACCCATAATAAAACTACATCTTTCAAACATAATCGCTCACTTAAATTGTTTCGAACTTATGGAAACAATCATGCAAGAAATTCGTTAAAATGGCGTTAAGAAAAGGCTCTCCCCATTGATTCTATTGAGAAAAATCCTTGTTTTTCCATCTGATCTCAGCCGTGAAAGGGTATTTAAGTTGCTGTAGAAAACGCGGCGGCATCTCCTCCTTAATACCAATATCAAGGGGTGGACGTCGCTTTTGATTGTAATGTGAAAAGAATATCCAATCCCACAACATGACGTTCTCGCCATAGTTTTTATCACCTTCAGAGAGATCCTTACTATGATGCCAGCGATGCAGTTCAGGCGTATTAAACACCCATGAAAGAACCCCAAAGCGCATCTCGACATTGCAATGTGTAAGCATGCCAATAAAGGCGGTTATGGCGGAGAGCCATTGAATAACCTCTAGGGGTGCGCCTGTCGCAAACAAAACTCCACTTCCTAAAACAATGGAAATAAGCGAATCAATAAAGTGGAAGCGCCCTGTATTGACAATCCAGAGTTTCTTCACACTATGATGAACGGCATGGTAAGGCCAAAGTGGTGGCCATTCATGGGCTACGCGATGCGCCCAGTAAAGTCCAAATTCAGCGACAACAAGGCCGAGCACAACCTGTGCCGCCATTGGCCATTCGCGCGGCCAAAGCGCGTCCATGGGAACAGATACCGGCTTAATCAACTCCGATAGTCCTATCACACCACCAAAAATAAGAATGGCCTGCACCGTTCCTTTACTCGTCAATGTGTGTCCGATATCCGCCCAAATCTGTCCATCAGGGGGAAGCCAAAGTGGCTCGTGCGGCATCCAGCGCTCCAAAAACAGTAAAGTTACTGCTAAAATTAAATAGGCTACATTGAAAAAGATGAGCGGGTGTCCAACCGAAAACCCGTAAGCTGTGATGGAAAGACACAATATCAAAAGTCCTGGCCATGCCGTCCATGACAGGAATAAGCGCAGTGGTGTTTTTTGTCCCTGAAATCTTTCTTGTTTTTGACTCATCTAAATGTCTCTTCTGCCCGTATGAAGGGCGTCTTTAAAACCGAAGGAAATAGTTATTTCGCGCGTTAAAAATAATGACACTTAACTATGAAACTTCCAGACGCACCATGCGTTTATTGTTAGAGAGATGAAAGATATCACAGTTTTGATAGATATCCATCCCCTCGGATATTTATCTCACTCCTGGCCGGTTACCACCCCTCGGTGACCGGCCTTTTTTTATTTTCATTCTACCAAGAATCAGTATGCTATTGGCCATGACACAAACGGTTTTCATTACTGGTGCGGCAGGTTTTATTGGATTTCATCTGGCCAAGCGTTTATGCGAGAGCAAGCCTGACATGCATGTCATTGGGTTGGATAATCTAAATGATTATTACGATCCACAGCTCAAAACAGACCGCCTTGCGCTCCTTGAAAAACATGACAGTTTCACCTTTGTCAAAGGCGACCTTGCTGACCGCGCGCTTGTTTCCTCAATCTTTGAGAAATATAACCCTGCACACGTCATTCATCTTGGCGCACAAGCTGGCGTGCGTTATTCGCTAGAAAATCCCTACTCCTACATAGATAGCAATATAACTGGCACGCTTAACATTTTAGAAGGCTGCCGCCATTACCCTGTGGAGCATCTTATTTTCGCCTCATCGTCCTCTGTTTATGGTGCAAACACCAAAATTCCATTTTCGGAAACCGATCTTGTTGCCCACCCTGTCTCCCTTTATGCGGCGACTAAAAAATCCAATGAGATGATGGCACATAGTTATGCTCATCTTTATGGTATTCCTTGCACAGGTTTGCGCTTTTTTACAGTTTATGGACCTTGGGGACGTCCCGATATGGCGTATTTCAAATTTATGAATGCCATGGTCGCTGGTAAGCCTATTGATGTTTACAACCATGGCAAAATGAAGCGCGATTTTACTTATGTTGACGATATTATTGAGGGTATCATTCGCCTCATGCCAAATGTGCCCGCACCAGACAAGAATTGGGATTCATCCAATCCTAATCCTGCCAGCTCATCCGCCCCCTATCGCCTTTATAATATAGGGAACAACCAGCCAGAAAATCTGATGGATATGATTACGATTTTACAGGAGGAAAGCGGGCTTAAGGCAGAGCTCAACATGATGCCGATGCAGGCAGGGGATGTTGTCTCAACCTATGCTGATATTGATAGTCTTTCAGACGACACTGGATTTCGTCCAGACACGTCTTTGAGAGAGGGGTTGCGGCGCTTTGTTGGGTGGTATCGTGAGTATTACGACCTTGGAAACGGACCTACAAAGTAAGGCTTTACAAATAACTGTTGCTTTTTAAGGGGGGCGCGATTATGTTTTCGCGGTCTGTTTGAGAAGACAAAAGGAGAGAATTTAAAATGGCTGATGCAAGCGTAATTATTCCAAAAGGATATGAACCAACCGATGAAGAAGAGTTCATGAACCCTGTGATGAAAGAATATTTTCGTCAGAAACTGATTGAGTGGCGCTCAGACCTTTTGCGTGAGAGTTCTGAAACAATTAAAGAAACACTCCAAGGAACAGAGCTTAATAAACCTGACATGACAGACCGCGCAAGTGCGGAAACTGATCATGCGCTTGAACTGCGCACACGCGACCGCGAGCGTAAGCTGATTAACAAGATCAATTCAGCCCTTGAGCGTATCAAGGATGATGAATATGGCTACTGCGAAGAAACAGGCGATCCGATTTCGGTCAAACGCCTTGATGCACGTCCGATTGCTACATTGTCACTCGAGGCCCAAGAACGTCACGAGCGCAAAGAACGCGTTCACCGCGACGATTAACACCCCTCCCCGATTACCAAGCAAAAAAAAGGCGCTGGCACGAATGCCAGCGCTTCAAGGTAGGGTGGTTGGGTCACTCTTGTAGGAACCGCCTCTCTTATTTTTCTTGAGTTGAGAGCGTCCCCGAAATCTCTTTTAAATATTCAACCTTCCTAAAGTCGGTTGAGATAACTACTTTCACGCCCGCCACTAAAATTTTGGGCGCAAATTTTAAATTAATTATGGTATCAACCAACTTTAGGCAGGTTGAACCTTTTAAAAAGGAAAAATCACATCATAAACTTGCTGGCCATAACGTGGCTGCTGCATGTCTGTAATCTGTCCTTTACCGCCATATGAAATACGTGCCTCGGCCACTTTGTCATACGGGATTGTGTTTTCAACTGTGATGTCCTCTGGGCGGATAATTCCCGCAAATTCCAGAATACGTTTTTCGAAATTCACGCGGACTTCCTGACGTCCGACAACAACCATATTCCCGTTCGGCAAGAGTTGTGTTACAACGGCAGCCAAACGCAATCTGATTTCTTCCTCGCGCTCAACGCTTCCCTCGCCACGTGAAAGGGATGTTGACCCAAGATTGATAAGATCAGTGTTACTAATGGCCTCTGGGAAGTATTTGTCCAATGCCTCTTCCATACCAAGGAAGGCGCTTAGGTCCGCATCTTCATTGTTTGAACGGCGACGCTCTGTTTCGTTCTCTAACTCGGCCTCGTCATCTATATCGATAAGAACGGTCAAGATATCACCAACATCAGCGGCCCGTTGGTCTTTGAAGAAACTTTTCTTATCAGACGACCAAAGAGAGTTGGCCTTTTTCTCAACAGTTACAGCTGCGGGCATTGGCATACTCACCGCATTTGCATTTGGATTTTGCGCGGGGTTTTCAATCGGGCTCATATCAGGCGCCTTCCCGATATTGGCCAGTCTTTCACCAGCACCACATCCTGAGAGAAGTGAGAGTGCTGCGCATCCGATAAGGAGATTTTTTGTTAAATGTTTCATTGTTCCCAACCTTGTTTAAGTTTTAAGTTAGCGGATTGTGACCTCATTTAGACCTGTGACCAGACCGTTGAGGTTCTTATTGCTTTCTGTATTGACCACGCGGACAAATTCACCACGTGCGCCATTTTGAAGTGCCTTACCCTTGGCAGTGAGACGCATAATCTCGTTATCAAAAATCAGTGTTAGCTCTGAGCCACGCTCAACAAGTTGCGGCAAGGCAATATCAATATTGCGAATAGGGTCGTTTGGCTTCAGGCTTTTCGCCGCTGCCATACCCTGCAGGTCACTGACATGCATCAATGTGCCTCTTGGAAGCGCATCTTCACGCAAGCGCAGTGTTTTAACATCAGACGCGCTGATTATATCACCTTCCTTCACATAGGACATAAGCACTGGGATCTCGACTGTTTCGTGCACAAATCCTGTGACTGTGTAGCTTTTCAAAGGACGGTCAACAGAGGGCGCAAACAGGCTTGCCTGAAAACTATTTGTTGACGGGTTTAAGCGAAAATCATCCAGCTCAATTGTTTGTGGCTCGCCTTCTGGCAAGATAAAGCGGGCAAGATTTTCATGAATTTCGATATCTGTATCGCGTGCAATTCCCTTTTCAAGAAGTGCCTCCTTAATACTGCTTTCGACCATATTTTTACTTGCCACTGTTGCATCACGGCGGATAACGACTTCGTCCAAGACAGATTGTGCCTGCCAGTCAAGATTTGCCGCACGTGCAATACGCATGAGCGTTCTCGCATTAATACGCATTTCTTCACCTGGCATGGGTGTGCGACCAATGACTTTGTCGGCCTTTGCGCCTGCATTTTCGAAAATGTCACCAAGGCGCAAGATGTCTGATTTTACAACCGCCAATGTACGGAGGTCCGCAGCCGTTGCTGATTTCACATGGAACATGACAAACATGAAGAGTGAGCATAGAACAATTGATACAACCATGCTTTTTGCGGTCAACATCGCAATAGCAAAGACAGAGCTTTGCGCTTCAATGTTTCTGTAATGTGGTCTTGTATATGCTTTCATGATCCAACTCCTTTTATAATCTTTAACCTTCCTAAAGTCGGTTAAGACACGCGTTCGTTATATAATTATTGTCTTTGCAAAACGCGTGCCAACTTCATCTCATTACCTTAATTGCGAGAGCGTTCCCATCATTTCATCTGATGTTGAGATAACCTGCGAGTTCAACTCGTAAGCACGTTGCGCGGTAATCATGGAGGTAATTTCCTTCACAACATCCACGTTGGATTGCTCCAGCGCACCTTGCAGCAACGTTCCGAAATTTTCTTGCCCTGGCAAATCAACAATCGGGTCACCCGAGGCCTCTGTTTCAAGGAACAAGCTGTCACCTATTGCCTCAAGTCCAGCGGGGTTAATAAAGTTCGCGAGTTCAAACTGTCCAATTTCCTGAAGGTCTGACTGGTCAGCCAATCTGATAAAGACCTGACCTGACTCGTTAATTTCAAGGTTAACCGTGTCATCAGGCACTGTAATACCTGGTTCAACACGTAAACCTTGGTTTGTCACAACCTCGCCATCACCATTGAGTTGGAGCGAGCCTGCACGTGTGTAGGCTGTCTCACCATTAGGGAGTTCCACTTGGAAGTAGCCTTGACCGTTAATAGCCAAATCAAGCTCACTATCTGTAATTTGAACCGTACCCTGTGTGTGAATACGGTAAGTCGCAGCAGGACGCACACCTAGACCAATTTGAATACCTGAGGGCACAATTGTGTCATCTGATGTCGAACTTGTCCCTGGACGTGTGATGTTCTGATACATCAAATCCTGAAACTCGATACGCTGACGCTTAAATCCTGTCGTCGTCATATTCGCAATGTTGTTGGAAATAACATCAACATTCATTTGTTGAGCTAGCATTCCTGTTGCGCCAATATCTAGTGATCTCATGATCTTACTCCTTCTTTAATTTTATTTTTTATTGCTGTGGGCGGCCCAGTCTTTGGATCGCTGATTGTTGTCTTTCATGGTCATTTTGGAGCATGCGCTGCATACTCTGATATTCACGCGAGACCTCAATCATGCGTGTCATCTCAAGCATCGGATTCACATTCGACCCTTCAACTTGGCCCTGCAAAACAACTGTGTTCACGGCCTCTGTGCCCTGCTCTGTTGTTCTATAAAGACCATTTCCTGAGGGTGTGAGTGATTGCGGATTACGAAACTCGTGAACCATAATCTGCCCTACACCGCCTTGATCTGTCGTAATAACACCGCGCTGGTCGATACTGATACTCTTGATTCCTTCTGGGATTTTAATGAAACCACCATTATCCGAAGACACGCGGTAGCCAGCCGATGTCACAATTTCACGCTCGTTATTGAGCGAGAAATTACCAGCACGCGTGTATTGAATTTCACCATTTCCTGAGTCCACACCAATAAAGCCCGGGCCTGTTAGGGCGATATCCAGTTCATTGCCAGTCAGGCGCATTGGACCAGGTGCTGTAATGTCATACTGCCCATAATCATTCACCATGGAAATAGGGTCATCATTCCCACGTGGATCTGAAATAAATTCTTTAAAAAGTGGCTGTTGCGCGCGGTAACCAGGCGTATTCAGATTGGCAATATTGTTTGCCACCAAATTCATACCCGTTTCCAACACTAATTGGCGCGAGAGGCCTACATACAATCCATTTTCCATGACGTTTCCAACCTTTTCTTAAGTTAACGTTTCAGCCTTACTTTATTGACTGATCGTCGAGACATAGTCGTGTCCCTTCCCTGTTACATATGCACAGAGCATGCCAAAAGTCTTTTTCATTGTTTTTCAATTATTTAGAAGGATGGTGGCAGGTTTTGCCTGCCGAAGTGATGCACATTCACACGTTTGTGACATACGGACTTGGGCATTTTTTTCCTAATATTATGTGTATCTTTATCTGGCATCACTTTATTCGTGGCATGCATATGCTATAGTTTTGAAATTAAACACGAATAAAAGATGACATTTCTATGGTTGATAATCCAAATTTGAATGCGCCAGGTGCACCGCAGCAAGAAAACACTTCTGCGCCTTCTCTGGATGAAAATGAAGGAAAAAGCAAGAAGGGCCTTATTCTTGTTATCTTCTTAATCATGCTGTCTGCTATTGGTGCAGGCCTCTATTTCAGTGGATTACTCGATAGCGTTCTTGGCATTGAATCTGAAACAACCGAAACAACCCCCGAAGAAACAGCCAAGGCCAAACGTGACGCGAGTGACGCAACTGTTACCTTTCTTCCCATTCCAGACATGATTGTAAACTTAAGCTCACCTGACGGAAAGCCACGGTATCTGAGGCTGAGCGTTCAATTGGAGCTTAACTCAGAAGAAGATGTTGTTGCTGTACAAGCCATATTGCCGCGCGTAATTGACCAGTTTCAAACCTATTTACGCGAGCTGCGTATTTCAGATTTACGCGGTTCAAAGGGAATTTACCGCCTACAGACCGAGCTTCTCGCACGTGTGAACGCGGCCTCTCCTGTGGAGGTCAGAGATGTTCTGTTTCAAGAGATTTTGATCCAGTAAAAGGAACTTAAATATAAAGCCTCATAAAAAAGGACTAATGCAAAGCGCCCTTTTTTCATGGTAGAATAGAGTAAATAAAGAGAAGCACCTTTAAAATAACCAAAGAGGTGCATGTTACGGGAACGTTAAAAGCAACTATGAGCGATTCAAAACAAAACGCTGTAAAAGAGACATCCGAGGAGAAGGAAGCGGTCAAAAAGAACGCTGGCCTGACCGATGAGGATATTAATAATGAAATATCCGCATCAGACGAAGATATCGATATGGGGGACGATAGCCCAATCCTGAACAAGGACGAAATTGATTCTCTTCTTGGACTTGGCGATGATTACGCTGACATTGATGATGGATCAGGTGTCATGGCGCTTATTAATTCAGCGCTTGTGAATTACGAACGTCTGCCAATGCTCGACATTGTGTTTGACCGCCTCGTGCGTCTCATGTCGACATCATTGCGTAATTTGACCAGCGATAATGTCGATATCAGCCTTGACCATGTTTCAACCGTGCGCTTTGGCGATTACCTGAATTCCATCCCCCTTCCTGCCATGCTCTCTGTTTTTAAGGCCGAGGAATGGGATAATTACGGACTTATGGTCACGGATAGCTCACTTATTTATTCTGTTGTTGATGTCCTTCTTGGTGGCCGTAAAGGGACCCCCTCTATTCGTGTGGAAGGCCGCCCTTACACAACAATTGAGACAAAGCTGGTCGAGCGCATGATTAATGTGTGCTTGGGTGATCTCTCATCTGCCTTTGACCCGCTTTCGCCTGTGACATTTGCGTTTGAGCGCATGGAAACCAACCCACGTTTTGCAACCATTACACAATCAGGCAATGCCTGTGTGCTTGCGCGCATGCGCATTGATATGGGTGACCGTGGCGGGCGCGCTGAAATTCTTATTCCCTATGCTACGCTTGAACCTATTCGCGAGCTTCTTCTCCAGATGTTTATGGGGGAAAAGTTTGGACGTGATTCCATCTGGGAAAGCCACCTGACAGAAGAGCTTTTGCAAACTGACATCTATCTCTCCGCCATTTTAGGCGAGCTAACAATGCCCTTGGATACAATGTTAAACTTGAAAAAAGGGCAAACTTTGTATTTTAATACAAAGCCTGAAGACAAAATTGAATTATGTTGCGGTGATTTCCCTATATATAAAGGCCCTATGGGGCAAAAACAGGGAAAGATCGCCGTGAAGATTGAAAACTATATTCCGCCTAAGAAGGACTAAGGCAAAGGATAATAGCGTTTTCAAGCGTATATAAAGAATATAAGACTGCGTAAAAGTTAGGACGGGTAAGTCATGGAAAATACAATTTCACTCTCTCTTGGGACAATTATCGACATCGTGATATTAGCGATGCTCTGTGCAACCGTCTTTTACGCTTTGCGCCTATCTGGTCAATTAAAACTGCTCCGTCAAAGCAAAAGCGAACTAGAGCATCTTGTATCTAACCTGGCTGTGAACATTAATCGCGCACATGAGGCCATTTCAGAGATGCAAAATGTTGCCGAAACATCTGGTAATGATTTGCATGAAACTGTGCAGCGTGCCCGTGGACTGTCCAGTGAACTGCAATTGATTTTAGAGGCCGGCGACAATCTGGCCGACCGCCTAGGACGTCTTGCACAGGAATCAACCTCAGGGCGCCGCTTTGAAACACCTGCAAAGCCAGTTGAGGCCGCACCTCAAGCAAAACCTGCTCCAACGCCAAAACCCGCAGCAAAAGCAGAAGAGAAGCCAGAACTTTTGCGTCGTGAAAATGAATCCGAATTCGCCGAAACACTTGCCAAAATTAAGCAGGATGTGGAAGCCGCCGAACGTGACATGGGCTTTGACATGGATGAATCTGACTATGACTTGCAAGATTTTGCAGATGACGAGTATGACGATTTTGACGGTATTGACGAGGAAGGCCGCGAACGCGTTGCAGGCACATCCGCCTCATCACAACCACCTTCTTCAGGTTTCGTCATTCGTGATCCTGATTTTGAAGATTTCCCGCGCGCTCAATATATGGATGATGATAACGATGAAGATGATGACTTTGATGGGCGCATCGACCAAGAATTTGAGGCGCTGACCTCACGTGCCGAGCGCGAGCTTGCAAGCGCCCTTAAACGCCGCCGTCGTTATGACGCATAATGTCTGGTAAGAAAATTCATGTTTGAAAACAGTCTAAGACAGCTTCGTTTACTTCCTATTTTGGTGATTGTCGCCATGATAGCCTTTGCCGTGCGTGCAGGTGATGTTTTAATTGCTGTGAATAGTGGTGCAGCCAATGCACAATCAGCGACTGAAGACGGTCCGCTGACAGCACCCGCCCCATCACAGAACACACTTTCGCAAGCCGTTCAGAATAAAAGTGGTAGTAGCACCACTGTTACAGAAGCAGACATCCCAGAAACGCCAATTGATGAAATTGATTTGACCGATTCTTTTGATAATGAATTGGGTGGCCCACTTGAATATTCTGATATTCGCGCAGAGTTATTTGAAACGCTTGCCAAGCGTCGTCGTGAACTTGATGCACGTGAGGAAATGATCGCAAAGAAGGAAGCACTTCTGCAAGCAACAGAGCGTGAAATCGAGCGTAAATATAAAGAGATGTCGCAAGTGCGTAACGAGATAAAAGAACTTCTCAATGTCCAAACCGAAGAAGAACAAAAACGCATCATGTCACTTGTGAAGGTCTATGAGAACATGAAAGCCAAGGATGCCGCACAAATTTTCAACACACTTGATATGGATATTTTGATTGAAGTGATGGGACGCATGTCCGAGCGTAAACTTTCCCCCGTTCTGGCCGAAATGGACCCCGACCGTGCGCGGAGCGTGACCATCTTTCTGGCTGAACAAAAAAGCCTGCCTAAAGCGCCCTCTGCTAATGGTACATTTTAAATTTGGAGCCCAATGCTAAATCGCAAACCAAAAGAAAGTGAAGAGGAAAGCAGCGCCGTTGTTTACCAAACACTTGCGCTTTTTATAATTTTACTCTCCTTCTTTGTGATTTTGAACAGTATCTCAACATTTGAAAAGCAAAAGGCTGTCTCCATCATGCAAAGCATTGAGGAGGCGTTCACCACAAAGATTTTTAAAGATGATATTGCCCCCTCGCAAAGCCCTGATGCACTACGTCTGGCTGGTGAAGGGCAAGCCGTAGAAACGCTTGAGAAATTATTTAAAAGCAGCTTCCCACAACTTACAGAGGTACGCACAGATACCGCCCGCGGGCGTTTTTATGCTGAACTTCCTTTGTCAGAACTTGAAAATATTATTGCCGATTTCGTGCAAAGAAAGGAAAACGCAACTGATAACGCACCCCCTGAAAATTTCTTCGAATATGTACTGGATATTTACAAAAGGAATAACGCGACGTTGCGATTGGAATTTTATATCTTAAGCGATACACCTCTTGATAAAATAGACAGCACCAATCTTCTCGAACAACGCCTCTTTCTCTCTGATGCAGCAGCGACCTTTGGGCGTGCAGGTTTGCCCCCACAAAATCTGAGCATCGGGTTTGAAGAAGGCGAAACAGGCATGGCAAGATTGATTATTAGCAACGCCTTTACTTACAATCCTGCCTCTCCAACAACTGAAGGGGATACGCAATGAGCGACACACATAATACCTCTTCGACTATTCTCAAGTCCGTGCTCAAGCCGCGCCACACCGTACGTAAAAAACAGGCCTGGCTCACCACCTTTACCGACATGATTGCCCTCATGCTGACCTTTTTCGTGATGACATATGCCATGTCTGAACCAAAGGGAGAAAAGTTTGAAGAGATGTTTCAACCTGCTGTTCAACAAGGCGCCAATAAATTGCAAGGAGCACCTCTGGCCCGTGGTGATTTAGACACAATCACACTAACAAAACTCACACAAGAAAAAAGACTCGACCTTGATTACCTGCAAAGCCTGATTGACGAAAAACTTGCGCGTACGCCAGATCTCCGCCAAGACCTTCTTCTCACACATGACGCCCCCAATAACCAGCTTGTTATATCAGTGCCTGCACCACTTGGCTTTCAATCAGGCTCGGCAGATGTGTCAGAGAAAGGACAACGTGTTCTTAAAGATATAGTCGAGATTGTCAGCCGTATCAAAAATCCTATTGAAATACGTGGACACAGCGACACCTCTCCCATTCGTAATGTCAATACAGGCTTTGCCTCGAACTGGGATCTCTCGCTTGAACGCGCCTTATCCGTTGCAACTGTCATGACAAGGCAAGGTTACACAAGACCAATGAAGGTCACAGGACAAGCACACAGCCAACAGGAATTACTCCCTGAAACACTCACACGTCAGCAGCGTAAGGACCTCTCACGCCGCGTTGATATTGTCATTCATGAAAACCGCTATGACGACCGCCCCTAAGTCTTTTCATTAAATTTCGGGATAGAATCCTGTGCAACGCCCCGCTCATCTTGTGGGGCGTTTCAAACTGTGCAACATTTAGAATATGCGCACCTCTTTGAAATTGCTTGGACTTTTATGTGCCACGAGTTGCCTCTTTATGAGCGCTTCCGAGGCCGCAGAATTGCGCACACATGAAAAGAGCGACTACTCCCGCATTGTCTTTGATTATGACAGCGCCACGAAATATACGCTCTCACAGGACGGGCAAAATATAACTGTGACGCTGGATAATAACGATCCTTTAAGCGCAGATAGTGCCAACCAAATTCTCTCACGCGTGGGAACGCCCGCCATAACCAAAGAAGGCGACTCAACGCGTGTGACCTTTACTATTAAGGACAACTCAAGCCTGCGTCATTTCTCAACGGGCTCACGTATTATCGTTGATGTTTCTGGCGCTCAGGTCGAGGACAGTGCGCGCGCCAAATTTATTGCATCCAGCAAACAAGAGACACCTTCGACGGAGGCTGTTTATTATCCAGACGAGAATGGCAATACACCTGCAGAAGCTGAAGAAACACAAGAAATAAAAACAACTGTTGAGAGTGAAAAAGAAACTGCGCAATTAGATAACGCAACTTCCGAAGTAGAAACAACAGTAGAAACAGAAGCAGAAATCACAACGCCCAAGAATGATTTGGCACTCGATGCACCATATGTCATCTCCATGTCCTTTGGCGCGCCTGCATCGCTCACAGTCTTTAAAGACTGGCGCAGACTTTGGATTGTAACCGATCAAAAAGACGCCAAGATGCCTCAAATTACAGGCCCAGAAAGCGCCGCCTTCCCCACATTTGAAAAATTAGAGATTGAGGGCGGGTCTGCCTTTTTTGCTGACTTTGGTGCAGAGGCTCTCAGTAATTTCGGTATACGCGGTGAAGGTGGCGGTAAAGATTGGCGCTTTGTGCTTGCACCAGATGCCACATCAACGATGATGTCTGATTTTGTGATTACGCGCACTGACAATCAAAAACAGCTTATCTGGAATGCAGATGCGCCAGAGACCTCACTCTCTTTTACAGACCCGTTAAGTGGCCTGATATTTCAGGTAGCGACCGTTGAGCAAACAGGCACATATGTTGCACCCGCCAAAAGCTTCCCCGAATTTGATGTGTTCGAGAGCATTGCAGGCCTTGCACTCACACCCAAGATTGATGATCTCACACTAACTGTTGAAGACACGCGTGTTATTCTTGGAAAGGAAAGTGGTGCCCTTGCCATCTCCTCCAACATAATGCCTGCACCAGAACTTGATAAGAGTGACGAAGAGATAGCAGAGCCAGAGAATGCACTGGAAAATGAAGAAACTGAAGTTGAAGTTGAAGCTGAAGCCGAATCTGGTATCGAGGTAGAACAAGAGGCAACATCTGAATTACTTCTTAATTTTGCCGCGTGGCGCAACGGTAACGTGCGCCAACTCGTCGATATGGAACGCAAGGTGATGGCTAATATTGCGTTAGCCGAAAATGACCAGTCCCGCATTAATGACTATTTGGCTCTTGCTAAAATTGAATTGTCTTTTGGGCGTGGTGCCGAGGCGATTGGCGCACTTGAACGTGCCGCAGAAATTGCCCCCAGCCTTATTGGTACACCTGATTATAACGCACTTCTGGGCGCAGCCGCCGCTATGTCCTATAAATATGACCGTGCCTTTGATGCCTTTAAAATTCCCGAATTTGATGAGAGTAACGAAATCAATGCATGGCGTGTTGTCACACTTGCAGGGCTAGAGGATTGGAGCCAGGCAGGACGTGATTTACCGCGCGATCTGTCTTTCATTGCCGATTATATTCCTCCCGTTCGACAAGAGGTTGCTCTTACGCTGGCTGAAGTTGCTTTGCGCGAGGGACGCACCGAACAAAGTGCTGCCCTGCTTGATTTGGTTGATGTGGACCGTGACGTGCTGACACGTGCGCAAAAGGCGGCCTTTACCTATCTCTCTGGTGAACTGTTCCGACAATTAGGCGAAGAAAATCTTTCCATTAAGCTCTGGGAGAGCTTGGCTGATAGCGGAGATGATTATTTCCGTACAAAATCCATTTTTGCCCTCACCCAACTTCTTTATCAGAACGAGGAAATTGCCACAGATACCGCGATTGAGCGGCTGGAACAATTGCGCTATGCATGGCGCGGTGATGATTTGGAAACACAAATTCTCTATCGTCTGGGTAATCTTTATATTGAGAATAACCAACCTGTACAGGGCTTGAGCCTCCTTAGACAGGCCGCGAGCAATTCCGCCGACCAGACCGTAGTCGACCAGATCACAACGCAAATGACACAATCTTTTGCCGATATTTTTCTCACCGACAAGTTAAATGATATCAGCCCGATTGAGGCCGTTACCCTTTACGAGGAATTTAATGAACTTGTCCCTGCGGGTGCGCAGGGTGATGTGCTCGCACGTAAACTGGCCAACCAACTGGTTGAAATTGACTTGCTTGATCGCGCAGGTCGCCTGCTCAAATCACAGCTTCAAATTAATAGCGCAGGTATTCCAGCGCTGGAGCTTTCGATTGATTTAGCCAAAATCCAGTTAATGGACAGAAACCCACAGGCCGCGCTTAACACAACACGACAGGCCGAAAATGTCTATAACGCACTTGTGAAATCAGTGACCGATAAGGACAGTCCGCAACTGACGACCGCCCGCACCCTTTACGAAGATGTGCTGTTCTATCGCGCCAAGGCGCTGGCCGATGATGGGGATGCGGATAAGGCATTGGCTCTGCTTGCGACATTGCCCAAGAACGAGCAGGTATTAACATTGCGCGCCGACATTGCATGGACAGAACAAAACTGGGCACAGGCGGCAAGCGCCCTTGGCAGCCTGATAGACTTTAAAAATATCCGTGCGGGCGCGCCATTAACCGAGGCACAGGCCAGCCTAGTGCTTAATTGGGCGATTGCGCTTAACCTTGCCGATGATGCAACAGGGTTAGAAGCCGCTAAAGCACGCTTTGGCCCGTCTATGAAGGCAAGTACCCGTGCGCAAGAATTTGAAATCGTAACGCGTCCCCAACGCGATATCTTTATGACAGACCGCGACACCATCAATCGTATTGTTTCCGAGGTTGATATCTTTGACGCCTTCATCAAAGACCAAGATTTAGTGAATTAGGCACTATTTAATAAAATTTCCTTTATGCAATACATTAGACAAGTCATTGGACATTGTAATGCTGGTTCCATCAATGTTTGCGTTAATTTTTGTCAGCCAAGGTAAGATAGCAAGTATTTCTGAAGAAACTGGCTCATCGACAATTTCAATTGTAATATTTTGAAGTTCGACACCTTCACCAAAAGTTTCTGAAAGGTTGTCAATGTCGACAGACTCGACAGATGTTGGGTCGTCTAAATCCTCAAAAGTTACGAATTGCGGATAATATTCTGGCGGAAGTTCTGCTTTTGAACCAATCGGCAAGCTATTATAAAATTTAATTCCTGGAATAGTGTTGGTACCTTTTTTTCTATCACTCCTGAAAGGAAATGAATAATAAAGCTCTCTGTAAGAATCCCAGTTTATAAGTCCAAAAAGCTGGCCAAGCTCATCAAGATTAATAACAACCGCTTCGCCCCTTACATCAATTTGAGATGAAGATTCTGGTAACCCACCCAGTTGTAAAAAGGAGCTTGATGTTTTGATTCCGCGAACAACTTCACCCGTTTTAACTCCTTCTGGTGTGTCAACGGTCACAGTCATTTTATAATGCCAGTCACCTGAAACATATAAATCACTCATCGCAAACGCGGTAACCGCCAGACCAATGACAACAGCAATAATAAAAAGTTTTTTCAAAAGAACCGCACCTTCAAAAGAATTTTGTTTTAATGATATCGCAAAAATACTTGTGCGTGAACTATGGTCACTTAGACAATTTGATAAACAGTCTCGCGTCCTTTGCTTGTAACTTTTACGCGTGACCCTGTTTCAGGGGATGCGGCGTTAATTTTACCCAATGCATTATCAAATGTTGCGCGGATTGTATTATCATCCCATTGCAATTTATCACCCTTTTCAGCAACAAGATGACGTATGGCGTCTGCGTCCAAAAGCTTGCCACGGTTTTCGTCCAAAACACTCATCAAGACAACTTCTCTTGGAATAAAATTTGCATCCGTCTTTTCACAGCGGAACATATAACCTTCTTCCGCAACAAAATTAAAGACAGATTCTTCCATCTGTGAAAGTCGTTCTGTTGTTGGGGTTGGAATATCTTGCCAGACAACGCCCTTACCCTCTAACGACAGAGGAAAGTAGGAATATTCTGGTGTCCAATGTTCCTCGAGTTTGGTCACAAAGTTCTTCAGATTATTAATTCCAAAACGCTGAGCTAAATCTGTTTCGTAAACTCTTATTGGAAACTGTTCAGAAATGTAGATAAGGGCATCTGCATGTTTTTGCGGTAGAACAATGTTAGTGTTTCGAATTCGAAGTGCCTGATTTTTAGGGTCACGCTCGACCTCCAAACGACCATGCAGTTCGAGCACCTCTAACTCATTATCAGGTGACACGATAGCAGCCTTTGGCACATTCTCAGTTGCTTTTGTTACCTCGGGCACGGGATCACCTGGCAAGAGACACGCATACCCCTCCCCACGCACGGTAAACAACAAATTGGCTGCCTCTTCAGAGACACCTTTTAATTTGCCGCGCAGGGCATTGACCTTATTTGAGAGTGTTGTCTGATTAAAGGCACGTGAAGGAAAAGCCGCTCTGTGCAATTCATCAAATGAAATGGGCTCTGGTCTTTTTTCAAAGGCAGATTCCAACATTTTAAGTTCGAAATGTTTCAACTCAATACCTGAATCTTTCACAACGGCTTCGCCTGTTACGGGATGAACACGTAAATCGAAATATTCAAATTTAGTGTCTGTTGTGAGTGTTACAGAGCTCCCACTTGAGGTTTCAAGCTTGCGTTCTGTGTAGCGCGCAACGTTTCTCTTACTTTGTTCTTCAAGCTCTTCGGCTGTTGGCACATTCTCAGCCTCACCATAACTTAAGAGAATATCGTGATAAATTTTTACATTATCCTCTTGGCCAATATCCATATCTGACTCGTCCAGCTTCTTAAATAAACTGCGTGCAGCATTAAGAACATCTTCTTCGGGCGTGACTTGCCCGCGAAGCGCATAGTTTGAACCACGAATGCTGTTAAACAAGACATCGGCACGCACCACCTGGCCTTTATTGCGGTGGAGCGCCTCTAGAAGGCGGACTTCCGCAACCGAAAAGGCTGTCTCTTGCGTATCACCAATCAAATTGTATTTTTGGACGCTGTCACGCATACGAATAAAGCGGTGTGGGCCAATAAGTGTAATATCCTGCTTTACGAAACTACTATAATCTGTTGCATCGAAAAGTTTGGGGTCAAAATAAGACATGTTTAACTTTGCCTCATTTGAGTCTGGGAATATCTCAACAGGCGAGCCTTGCGACAACATGCACGACCCTAAAAGCGCATTCAATGTTTGGAGATGGTCAAAATTAGCGCTCATGAAATTACTATCCAATTTGGCAGGCAACCCATTCAAATTGTAAAGATGAAGGAAAACCTCACGTTCTTCTGCGCTCATAGTAAGTGAGGTATCGGCGATTTCGAAATTGCCATCATCCTTCTCGTCCAATCTTAAAATACCAAAATATTCACGTGTTTGCGGGATATCATTTGCAATATAGTACCCTTCACCCCAGCGCGTGCGGATCATATCAAAACCAAGTCCAGGAACAGCCGCATTTATGGCTGAACGCAATTTAGTTGTATAGACATCAATAATCTTTGCATCTGGTTCGTCATCTTTAAAATCATAAATATCACCAACCAGACGTTGCTGTGTTCTAGGCGTTCCCTGATGCTTGAGCAGAGAGAGCAATAACTGTCTTTGCTGTCCTGTCAAATGCACATCTTTTCCTTCATAGGACATGCGCCCATCTTTGGTACTTATTGAAAGTCCACAAAAGGATACAAGCCCATCAGTTGTTGCATTGTTGTAAACAAGGCGTGCGACTGCCAGTGGCAAGAGGGCCGGTTCATCTGCATGGTCAATAACCATGGCAACACCCGCACTCATCATATTAAACTTTGCTTTCGGGCCTGCATCATCGAGGTAACCAAGGACGGGAATGTCCAAATCTCTCGCATCACTTACAAGTGCATTGATGTCTTCAAGGTATTTTGAACGCTCGATAATCGCGGCGCTATTCAATCCATGATCTTCGTCTATCAATTTATGATTTGGAATGACAACAACAGCATCTACAGGTTCATCATGTGTTGTAATATCACGTCTTAAATCTTTAAAACTGCGGGTGCCAAAGGCGCTATCTGCGAAGAAACCTATCCAAGGTGTTGCGGAATATTCTTCTTTTAGAAGCTCAGCCCGTTGTGGGAGTTCTTCTCTGAGCATTTCGGCAAATGCTGGATCTTCTTTTTCCAAGGCAGGGTCAAGATAGAATAAAATACGCATAACACAGTCTCTTTAATTATTACTTATGACAATCACTCATAAATAAAGAATTATAAAAAATCAATGTTTAACGTAATAATTATTCAATTATTGCATAGACGGGTCGATGAAATAACGAATGGCCATCACAAGAGCGACTGACACGGCCAAGCCTATCATCATTTTCATGAAGTCACGCCCGACAATCGGGAAGACATATTTGAACTTGTAACTGGCACGATGCACGGTCGCAATGGCAAGCTCGCGCCCTGTCAAAAGACCGACAAAAACCCAAGTGGTGGACATCGGAATACTGTTCAATTCCTTGAAGTACCACAGGATAATTGCATAGATGAAATCGATAATCGTGGCAGAACGCATGAAACGCGAGCCTGTTTTCTCAAGAACGATATTCTGAATTTTCCCGCCTTGGAAATAAAAGATAACCCCTAGCCAAAAAACAAGCACCGCGATTGCCCCAATCAAGAGAGGCAGCGGCACCTCGCGCGGAAGATAAACCGCGATATTGGCCATGTCGTGTGAAAGCCATGAAAACCAAAGGAACCCAGTTGAGAGCCATTGCAACGTGCGCCAATATTTGCGGCTGCCCTTTTTGACCGTATTAAATTTTTCATTAATGAAATGCGCCAGTACCATCCACATGACATAGGCAACAACAGCCGCCACACCGTAGCCAACAATGGATTTGACCAGCATTTTTTCAAGGACAACCGTGGAGGCAAAAACCGAGAGTACCAAAAAGGTCGTAGACACAGGAATACCAATACGCGTGAGCAGGACAAGCACAAGCGGGGCGGCCGCGTGATACCATTCAATTTGAACGGGGGGAATTTTCTCCAATCGCCCATAGGATATATCACCCCCATTGACCATCCACCCGTAACTAAGTGTAAAGATCAGAACCGCACTGGCCGCCAGCCAAAGCCAGTACCATTTAAAAACGCGAATGTTTGAGGCGATAAAAGTTCCCAGTGTTTGTACCGAGTCGTTTCCGACAACCGCATACGCCGCCAACATAAATCCGATAAGGGCGTAGAGAGTATGAATATCCATGGGGGTCCTTCTTTCTTTTTAGGGCGTGTCGATGGGCACGCTTTCAAAGCTTTGAATGAGCGAGCCTGCGAGCAGGTTCCAGCCATCCACCAGTACAAAAAACACAATTTTAAACGGCAGAGAAATCATAATGGGAGGTAACATCATCATCCCCATCGACATGAGGATGGCAGCGGTTACCATATCAATGATGAGAAACGGCAGGAAGATCATAAAACCAATCTCAAACGCGCGGCGCAGCTCCGAAATCATGAAGGATGGGACAAGCACAGTGAGTGGCACATCCTCTGGTTCTGCAAAAGGTCCCTTGCCACTGAGTTCTGAGAAGAGAAGCAAATCATTCTGGCGCACATGACGCAACATGAATTGTTGGAAAGGTTCAACTGTACGCTCAAACGCCTGCATCTCGTCAATTTCCTCATTGACCAACGGTTCGACACCCTGCTTATAGGCAGCCTCCAGCGTTGGCGACATAATGAAAAATGTCAGGAACAGCGCGAGTGAAACAAGCACCGTATTAGGAGGTGTTTGTTGAATACCCAAGGCCGTCCGCAGGAATGACAACACCACAATAATACGTGTGAAGGATGTCATCATAATCAGGATTGATGGCGCAAGCGAGAGAATGGTGAGCAATGCAATCAGCTGGACAACGCGTCCTGTGACAGTGCCAGGATTATCCCCTGCCCCTAAATCAAGCTGTACTGTTTGGGCCAAAACATCTGGCACGGGCATGAAAATCAGTGTTAAGAAAAGCGTGGCAAAGGTCGCGTAAGACAGTGTTTTGCGTTTTGTCTGTGTCATGCCTTGCCCTTCTTTTTGCTTTCAGATTTAAGCGTGTCGACAACAGTTTCACCCGAGAGGCCCAAAATTACAAGATGCTCTTTCCCGTCACATTCCAAAATAACGGCACGACGTTTGGCATCCAGCGACATGGTTTCAACCAGATTGATACGCTTGTCAGTGTTACGCTTCAATCCGCGATTTTGGGAGATATATTTCAAAACCAGCGCCAGCCCGCCCATCATGGTCATGACAAAGGCGAAGGCCAGAAAAAAGCGCAATAATGATACGGTGTCCATACACCTTTAATGACTTGTTTCGGCCCGCTTGACAAGGGTGTCGCGCAGATTTTCAACAGACATCACCAATTCCTCGGCCAAGGACAACATTTCCTTTAACTCGTATTTGAGGGCATGCGCCACAACTGGCGGGGATTTCTCAATGCGCGAACATATGTCTGAAATTGTCGCATCCAACCCCATAACATTAGGAATAGTTTCCTGATTTATGTCAGTCAGTGCCTCCTCCAGTTTCATGCGACAGCTGGCAATCTCGCTTTGGAAATTTTCAATCGCTTGTTTATGGGCTGGATTATCCATCTATTTGTCCCCTTTTATGCTCTCTTCTGGCTTATCTTCTGCCTTTTCATCCCATTCTGCAAGAATATCCCCCAAAATGGCATCAAAAGGGTTGGGCTCCTGATTGGCGCGGAATACATAGGATAAAATCTCGGCAATCGCCAAAAACGCCTCCGAGGGGATGGGAGAATCAAGATCAATACGTGCCAAAATCTCGGCCAAATCCTCATCTTGGCGGACTTTTACACCCTGTTCATAGGCCAGTTGCAAAATTTGCTCGGCAATTTTCCCCCGTCCAGAGGCCACAATGCGCGGAATATCGCCAAAATCATCCCCTGATTGGATCGCAACAGCGAGTTGATCCTTCAAAATTTGCGTTGTATTTAAAGGGGTTAGACCATCATCTAGCCCAATTTTATCCTCTATAGGTGGTTTTTTGGGCATTTGGCACGCTTCCTGCAACGTTAGTGGTGGGTTGGATAAAAGTTAATTTAGATAAGGGTTAAAACCATGACAATACAAAATATAGCATTATTCAAGGCATTAGGGTCAAAAATGCAGTATCTGGACGCTAAACAAAAGGTTTTGGCACAGAATATCTCTAATGCAGACACACCAAATTACACAGCGCGTGAAATCTCAAATCCTGATTTTGGACGCGTGCTTAAGAAAGTCACAGGCGATAACAGTGTGCGCCTGAGCACACGCACAGCAGGCCATATGGCCCCTGTTGGTGAGGCTGCGCCTGGTCGTAACCAGAAGCAAGGCGAATTTTACGAGGTTGCCCCCGGTAAGAACGCCGTTGTTTTGGAAGAGCAAATGCTGAAAGCCACAGAGGCCAGTATGGATCATTCATTGATGCTTAACGTCATGAAGAAAAACATCGGCATGATCCGCATGGCAATTGGAAATAATAATTAAGGGAAAAGAGAGTATCTCAACCGACTTTAGGAAGGTTGAATATTAAAAAAGGAGTTTAATAATGACTGAAATGTTTTCAACAATGGCAATTTCTTCACATGGCATGCGCGCTCAAGGGAGCCGTGTTCGCGTGATTGCAGAAAATCTTGCTAACAAAGATACAGGCCCCACTCGCCCTGGTGAAGATCCTTACATCCGCCAAGTCATCACATTTGAGAACGAGATGGATAAAAATATCGGCTCAAAAATTGTAAAGGTTAAGGATGTCGAGAAAGTCGATAAAGAGCAGTTTGTTTTGAAATACATGCCAGACCATCCAGCCGCTGATGATCAGGGTTATGTGCGTATGCCAAACATCAATTCACTGATTGAGATGATGGATATGCGCGAGGCCACACGTTCGTACGAGGCTAATCTGGGAATGGTTGAACAATCACGTGACATGATGTTGCGCACAATCGACATGATTAGATAATTGGGAATTTGGGATTAAATCTGCTATACTTATTAAGTAGAAATATAAAGGACAGGCATCATGGATAAAATTGCAAACCAAGTCGCAGCCAATATTTACGGCACCTCGGCAAAAATTGCCGGGCAAGAAGGCAAGTCTGCTGGTGCAACAGGGGATGTCTCATTCGATGCTATCTTAAAGCAAACCGCCACAAACGTACTTGATACGATGAAGGCGGGTGAGAAAATGTCTGCCGAGGCCATCACAGGTAAGGCTGATATTAACGATGTGGTGCAGGCCGTCACAGCCTCTGAGATTACGTTGCAAACTGTCGTTGCGGTGCGTGATCGTCTGGTCTCATCCCTACAAGATATCTTACGCATGCCAATGTAATAAACGCCCTATTACACTAACCGAATTTCATTGACATAAAACTTAAATTTCCTTATTGCTCTGCGCATGAGAATTGCGCAAAACCGTATTGATTTCCCCGCCTATAACACACATGGTGTCGATGTCTTTGCGCGTCCACATTGTGCTCTGATTGATATTTATGAAAGTGGCGACCACGCGCATATTCGCGGTACAACAACACTTAATCGTGACCCTCTCCTTTTAAAGCGCTTAAGTTGTGTTGCCCATGCGTTAAAGGCCATCCGTTTTGATAAAAATCCACTTGATAAAACACCGTTAAAGCAACTTTTTGCAGCTTGCTCGGTTGGGTTGGACGCACAATCTCAAGCCCTAACCCATGAATTAAAGGGTCTAAAATCTGGCAAAGACATTGACATTCACGGGGTAGATATCAGTGCGCGTTTTACCGCCTGCGCACGCGAGGGGTATTTCCCGATTGAGGCCACAGATAATATTCCCGATACATGGCTGGAACGCATTGTTTTTGATGGGAAATACACGAACGGGCTGCGTTTTGAAGATATGGGCATTACATTTCATGATGCACAAGACATTCGGGACCATAAAGAACGGTATGACATAAGTGTCGTAACCAACGTGCTTTATCACATGGATAAGGACACAGCCATAGAGACAATGGTACATTTAACAGGACAAACATCCTCTATCATTGCAACTGACCCAGCCTCTATTGATAAACATTGTGATGATCTGATGCCTATCTTGTACAGAAACGGCTTTATGAATTTGACCTCGCTTTTAAGGCAGGCGCAAAATGTGCGTCCCGTTTCGGCCTTACGTGAAAACGCAGAATCGCAAATCTTTGCGCATGTCAGTGTCGCCCGCGGGATTGTAGAGATGTGTGGTGATAAAGCGCAACCTGTCGATTTTTCCGATTTCAGATTATAACTCTGTTTTCCGTCTCGACAAGGCGCGTCCTTCCTTTTAGACTGACAAACATGGAACAAAGCGATATCATTGCACTTATTCAGGAAACCATTTGGCTAACCATTCGGCTCAGCACGCCTGTTATGGTGATTGGCCTGATTGTTGGTGTAGTTATTGCGCTTGTGCAGGCGCTGACGCAAATTCAGGAAATCACACTTGTCTTTGTGCCTAAAATTTTAGCGATTTTTATCGCCATTTTCGTATTCCTACCAGCCTTTGCCGCAACGCTCATTACATTTATGCAGCAAATTGCTGACCGTATTGTTGGCATTAACTAGCCACCCCTTAAAGGATAACCGCGCATGGAAACATTAGCTGAGTTTTTTGAAACAGGCGTTTATGTCTTTATGCTGATTTTTATGCGTATCGGCACGGCCATGATGCTCTTTCCCGGCATTGGGGACACCTACACGCCTGTGCGCGTGCGTTTGTTTTTGGGGCTTGGGCTGACATTAGTCCTGTTCCCGCTTCTCTCGCAAATTATGCCGAGCGAAATTCCAGGCACATTCGCCTTCTTTATCCTTCTCTTCCGTGAATTTATGCTAGGCGCTTTTATCGGCATTGTTGCGCGTATTTTGCTTATGGCGCTTGATACCGCAGGGATGCTTGTGTCCTTGCAGGCAGGTCTATCCAATGCACAACTTTTTAACCCCGCCCTTGCCACGCAAGGATCTATCATTGGTGCATTTTTTGTCATTACAGGAACAATGCTCATTTTTGTCACAGATCTGCATCACTTGATGATTTACGGGCTGGTTAATAGTTACGAGATTTTTCCCGTTGGCGCGGTTTTGCCTTTTGATACAATGGGCGAGTTGGTGACAAAGGCCGTAGCAACGGCATTTTACACTGGGGTTAGTGTGGCCGCGCCGTTCCTTGTTGTCACACTTCTTCTTTATATTGGCATGGGTGTTTTGGCGCGCCTCATGCCCCAAGTTCAGGTGTTTTTGCTGGCTATTCCTGTTCAAATTCTGCTCTCCTTTACGGTTATGGCCGTCGGTGTTGTCGCGGGTTTAACCTATTGGCTCTCCTTTTACGAACAAGGTATTCGCTTTTTCTTTGGCGGATAAATGAGGTAAACTGGATTTATGAGCGATAACGAAGACGACTCCCAGAAAACCGAGGACCCCACCCCGAAAAAGATTGAAGAATCGCGTAAAAAGGGTCAGGTCGCGCTTTCGCGCGAGGTTAACCACTGGGTCATGTTACTGGCTGCAACCATTTTGGTTGCCACAGTCATAGGGCCAGTCTTTTCCCGTATCTTTGTGCAATTGCGCAGCTTCCTTGAAAAGGCACATGAAATGCCTGTGGCCTCGGGCGGCTTTGCACTTGTTATGAATGAGGCCTTCATGAATGTTGGGATTGCGCTCATCTTGCCCTTTCTCATTCTTTTATTTGCCGCTTTCATTGGACCCTTTGCTCAGGTCGGACCACTTTATGCACCTGAAAGCCTAAAGCCTGATTTGCAAAAACTATCCCTTGTCAAAGGGTTCAAGCGGCTTTTTTCGGCGCGTTCTCTGGTTGAATTTGGTAAAGGTATTTTAAAACTCTGTGCGATTGGCCTTGTGGGGACATTGCTTCTTACCCCCTATTTTAACGGTCTGGAGCATACCGTCTCGATGCCAATGGGTGACCTTGTGGTTGAAATCAGGTCGCTTGTTTTGCGCATGATGTCAGGGATATTGGTTGTCTTACTTGTGATTGCAGTCGCTGACCTTGTGTTTCAAAGATACGAGAATTTTCAGAAAATGCGCATGAGCAAGCAGGAATTAAAAGACGAATATCGCCAAACAGAAGGTGACCCACATGTTAAATCCAAGCTGAAGCAATTACGCGCCGAACGTGCCCGTCAGCGGATGATGCAGGCCGTCCCCGAGGCCGATGTGGTTATCACCAACCCGACCCACTATTCCATAGCGCTCAAATATGATCCTGATAATGATGATGCGCCGCGCGTTATTGCCAAGGGTGTTGATGAGGTGGCTTTGCGTATCCGAGAGGTTGCCAAGGAACATGATATTACCCTGTACGAGGACAGACCACTCGCGCGCTCACTTTATGACATGGTCGAGCTTGATGATGTTATCCCATCGGAACTCTTCAAGGCTGTGGCCGAGGTGATTTCGTTCGTCTTCCAAAAACGTGGAAAACTTTAAGCCCTCCACTCAGCCTATTGTCTTTTTTAACGAATTTATGGCACTCTTTTGAGCATGAGCTTGGACCACCGCCCTTTTATTCAGAAATATACGTCAACTTCTGTTGATCCCTCACAGGCGCGTTCCCCGCTTCTCGTCTTAACATTGGTTATAATGTGTTTACTGGTTATCTCGATCGTGTGCGGGATGGCCTATGATTATTTATTGGGTATGGATTTTACCAAATTTATTGGCATCCCAATTATCTTTGTTGGTTTATTAGCCAGTTTGTTTGTTTGCAAAACACTTTCCATTTATTCACCGCGCGAGAAATATTTCCGTATTTTAAATGAGGTGATTGAGGGAAGTCGTGGAGCACGCCTTGTCACAGATGCCTCTAACCGCACCATTCACACCAATTATAATTTTGATGCCTTCTGCAAAGGCTTTGGCAAACCATCCTTTCAAACTATGTTGGCTGTGTTTGAACGCAACCCAGAGGCCGCCGCTCATATTCATTCCATTGCCGAGGATGCACGCCGTGGGATGAGCGTCAGCATGGATATCCCCATTGAGGCAAAAGGCAGCACCTTTATTTATGCGGTTTCCGCACAACCTGTTCCCGGGTGGGCAGGTTATATCCATTGGCGTTTGGATGACATCACCGAACAATATTTAAAAGACCAATCCATAGAAGAAGAGCGCGAGAAACTGATTGATTTTACAGACAATGCACCTGTGGGCTTTTTCTCGTGTGATGAAAACGGGCGTTTTGTCTTTGTAAATGCCACATTTGCAAGATGGCTTGGTACTAATATTGAAAATCTAATCGGCTCTGGACAGCTTCATTCTTATATGATGACTCCGCCACGCGATGAAGACCCCTATGACATTATTCCAGGGGGTGGCGCGCGACAGGTTGCCGAGATTAAATTGAAAGGCCCCCGCGGTGCAGATTTCCTAGTCTCCATCAACCAAACCGTTGTGCAATATGATGATGGTGCGGTGCGCACCCGTGCCGTTGTCAGTGACATCCGCGCCGAGCGCGAGATGGAACGCGCGCTACAAGAATCGCGGAACCGTTTCCGCCGCTTCTTTGAGGAAGCCCCACTTTCAATCTGTCTTTTAAGTGAAAAGAATGCTGTCAATGACAGTAATCAGGCGCTCTCCACAATTCTGGACGTGGACAGCAAGGACTTGAGGCATAAGGATTTCTTGAACTTCGTTGACAAGCCTGACCGTCATGCCTTTAAAGGGGCACTTGAGCGGATTGTTTCAGGCGATGACCTTGAAAAGCCACTTGAGCTTAATCTGGTAAAATTAGATGGGGCACAAGTTCCCGTGCGCGTTTATGCGCACAAGTTACGTGGTGGCGCTGAAATCGTTCTGCACTTCCTTAACCTCACAAAAGAACGCGCGCTCGAAGAACAATTTACCCAATCACAAAAAATGCAGGCCGTTGGACAACTGGCTGGTGGTGTTGCACATGACTTTAACAATTTACTGACCGCCATCATTGGCTTCTGTGATTTGCTATTACTACGTCATAAACCAGGTGACCCGTCCTTCCAGGACATCATGCAGATCCAGCAAAATTCAAACCGTGCTGCTAATCTTGTCCGCCAACTGCTTGCCTTCTCGCGCCAACAAACAATGAGCGCCAAGGTGCAGGATGTGACCGATATCTTAACCGAGATCTCACACCTTATCCGTCGCTTGATTGGTGCCAATATTGAACTGGATGTGGCACATGGCGACGACTTAAGCTTTGTAAAGGTGGACGCCAACCAGATGGAGCAAGTCTTCGTCAATATGGCGGTCAACGCACGTGATGCTATGGAAGATGGTGGAACACTCTCTATCCGTACCCATATGACAGAAACAAAGCGCGCAACCCAACGCGGCGAGGATTCCATGCCTGCAGGACGCTGGGTACAAATTGATATTACAGATACAGGCACAGGCATACCTGATGACGTGATGGAACGTATTTTTGAACCTTTCTTTACGACAAAGGATGTTGGTCAAGGCACAGGTCTTGGCCTTGCGACTGTTTACGGAATTATTCGCCAGTCCAATGGTTATCTACATGTGAACAGCAAAGTCGGCAAGGGCACAACCTTTTCCATCTACCTCCCCGAGGCGCAAGAGGAAGACACTGGCGATATTCCTCTGACCGAGGAAGAAAAGAAGAAGGAAGAACCCGTTAAGGATCTCACCGGAACAGCGCACATTATGCTGGTTGAAGATGAGGATGCTGTGCGCACCTTCTCTAAACGTGCCCTTGCCAATAAAGGCTATCAGGTGAGTGATGCCAATGGGGGCGAGCAAGCACGCGCGCTTCTTGAAACACTTAATGACGGGGACATCGACTTGCTGATTACAGATGTCATAATGCCTGATGTGGACGGACCCGTTTTAGCCAAAGAGATTCGCGCCAAGTTTCCTGACATCAAAATTATCTTCATGTCAGGCTACACTGAAGAGAAGCTGAAAGACGAGCTTGATGATGACCGCACATGGTTCCTGCCCAAGCCGTTTACCTTGACCCAGCTTGCCGCGAAGGTAAAAGACGTCCTCGATTCCTAAATAATTTTCATTTTGTTCTTTTTTTGTTCTTTACAACGAGAACAAAACGTGTTTTCCTTATCCCTAAGAACTCAACGGGAAAAGCACTGATTATTTTGATTCACTTTGTAATCTGTGCCACAACAAGGGAAAGGACACGCAAATGGCTGTCACACAATTTAAAGGAAACGACATGGCAAAAAACGATTCTGAAAAGCAGAAAGCACTTGATGCTGCGCTTGGACAAATAGAGCGCGCCTTTGGTAAAGGCTCTATTATGAAACTCACAGGTGAGAGCAATCCAATGAATGTTGAGGCTATCTCAACAGGGTCACTTGGACTTGATATTGGTCTTGGGATTGGTGGTTTACCACGTGGTCGTATCAGTGAAATTTACGGACCAGAAAGCTCAGGTAAAACAACACTTGCACTTCACGTCATTGCCGAGGCTCAGAAAAAGGGTGGCACATGTGCTATCGTTGATGCTGAACATGCCCTAGATCCCGCTTACGCTAAAAAGCTTGGTGTGGACGTTGATAATCTCCTCATCTCACAACCTGATGCGGGGGAACAGGCTCTGGAAATTGCCGACACACTTGTGCGCTCTGGCGCACTAGATGTGCTTGTCATTGACTCCGTTGCCGCTCTTGTCCCGCGCGCTGAACTTGAAGGGGATATGGGTGACACACATGTTGGTTTGCAGGCACGTTTGATGTCACAAGCCTTGCGTAAGATTACAGGCTCGATTTCCAAATCAAAAACGGTTGTGATTTTCATTAACCAAATTCGTATGAAAATTGGTGTGATGTTCGGATCACCTGAAACAACAACAGGTGGAAACGCATTGAAATTCTATTCATCTGTGCGTTTGGATATCCGCCGCATCGGCTCTATCAAGGACCGTGACGAGGTTGTTGGCAACCAGACACGTGTGAAGGTTGTGAAGAATAAAACAGCCCCTCCTTTCCGCGTCATTGAATTTGACATTATGTATGGTGAAGGTATTTCCAAACTGGGTGAATTACTCGATCTTGGTGTCCAAGGTGGCTTTGTCGAAAAATCTGGCTCATGGTTTTCCTATGGTGACCAACGCATCGGACAAGGTCGTGAAAATGCCAAAACTTTCATGAAAGAAAATCCTGAAATTGCCAATGAACTAGAATCTAAAATCCGTGCCAATGCTGGACTTGTAGCTGATGCTATGTTGACAGGTGCAACAGCAGAGGCTGAAAACGAGACGTCTTCCAAAGGCAAAGATAACAAGGACGAGGCTGAAACAAAAAAGGCCAGTTAAAAATTTAAAAATAGACTTCACTTCCCTGTTGAGAAAAACCCGACTTTTCAGTCGGGTTTTTTTCGTTATAGTAGTGCGCATGACATATATGAAATTATACGCTTGGGGTTTTGCCCTTTTTACATTAGTGATCTTCACCTCCCTCCCCTCCTTTGCTCAGGAAATGACAGCCACACCACGGCACGGCGTTGCGATGCATGGGGATGTCAAATATGGCCCTGATTTTGCGCATTTTGACTATGCCAATCCAGAAGCCCCCAAAGGTGGCACGCTCAAACTAGGAACAGTTGGCAGCTTTGATTCACTCCACCCCTTTATAATTAAGGGTAGTTCAGCCGCAGGCTTGTCTTTCCTTGGCAACAGCCATCTTTATGAAAGCCTGATGGAACAAAGCTATGACGAACCTTTCAGCATGTATGGATTGCTTGCCGAGAGCATTGAATTGCCAGAGGATAGAAGCTGGGTTGCCTTTAACCTGCGCCCAGAAGCCACTTGGCACGATGGTAAACCCATTACATCCGAAGATGTCGTCTGGACATTTAACACGCTTTTGGAAAAAGGCACGCCCTTCTACAAGGCCTATTATGGTGACGTCAAAGAGGTGAAGGCCACAAGTGAGACGCGTATTCTCTTTACCTTTAACAACACAACCAATGCCGAACTGCCGCTCATTATTAGCCAGATCCCTGTTCTACCCAAACATTATTGGGATACTAAGGAACGTGATTTTGGCAAGACAACATTAGAGCCACCTCTTGGGAGTGGGCCTTATAAGATTACAGATGTATCACCAGGGCGCAGTGTGACTTACACACGCGCTGAAAATTGGTGGGGAAAAGATCTCCCCTTGAATAGTGGACGCTATAATTTTGACCAAATTCAGTATGATTATTACCGCGATGATAATGTCGCGCTTGAGGCTTTCCTGTCTGGTGAATTCGATGTGCGCGAGGAAAACACAGCCAAACTCTGGCAAACAGCCTATGATGCAACACCAGTAAACGATGGGCGCATTGTTAAGGAAACAATTGAAAATGGACGTCCTTCGGGCATGCAGGCCTTTGCCTATAATCTGCGACGTCCCATTTTTCAGGATATAGCCGTACGCAAGGCGTTGGCTTATGCCTTTGATTTTGAATGGTCGAATAAGCAATTTGCTTTTGGCTCTTATAAACGCACAGACAGCTATTTTGAAAATTCAGAGTTGGCCTCCTCAAGATTACCCGAGGGACGCGAACTGGAGATATTGGAGCAATTCAAAGACCAACTGCCTGAACGTGTTTTCACCGAAACCTATCACCCGCCCGTCACAGATGGCTCAGGCAATGCGCGTACCAATCTCAGGAAGGCCGCACAAATTCTGGATAAGGCAGGCTACAAATTAAATGCAGACGGCGTGCGCACGCATGAAGAGACAGGTCAAGAATTGCGCTTTGAAATTGTTTATTCCAATCCAGTTTTTGAGCGTTGGACACTGCCCTTCATTCGTAACCTTAAACGCATTGGTGTGATTGCTAATTTTAGAGCCGTTGATTCTGCGCAATATCAAAACCGCATGAACAGCTTTGATTACGACATGACAATATTGTCACTTCCGCAAAGCAGCTCCCCTGGAAATGAGCAACGCGATTACTGGCTTTCCTCCAATGCCGATATTGAAGGTTCGCGTAATTATATGGGTATCAAAGACCCTGTTATTGACCAGTTAATTGCCATGATTATTGACGCGCCAAGTCGTGAAGAACTCGTTCACCGCACACGTGCATTGGACCGCGTCTTGCTTTCTGGCTATTACGTTATTCCACAATGGCATTTCAATAAATGGCGCCTCGCCTACTGGACAAAATTAGAGCATCCAGATACGCTTTCTCCTTTAAGCCCTAACATTACGAGTACATGGTGGAACAAAAACAAATAGCAATCATTATTCCTGCGCGTTATGCCTCAACGCGCTTTCCTGGAAAGCCCCTTGCCAAAATTGGTGATAAATCGATGTTGCAGCGCGTTTATTTAAATGCGCAACGTGCGTCAGATCATTTACCGTCCTGCACCATATTGGTGGCCACAGATGACGAGCGTATCGCAGATCATTGTAAAGAACATGGCATGGCGTTTGTAATGACCTCGCCCGAATGTCGCACAGGGACAGATCGCGTTTTAGAGGCTGCTAATACGCTCTCTCCGCGCCCTGATTTCATTGTGAATATGCAAGGGGATGCCCCCTTCACGCCGTGGGATTTTGTGCGTGATGTGATTGATGATTACTACGATAATCCTGATATCGATGTCATTACACCCATCAATCAGCTGACCTGGGAAGAGTTGGACGCGCTGCGTGAACATAAAAAGACAAACCCCTTTTCTGGAACAACAGCCATATACGACGGAGAACGCATCGCACATTGGTTTTCCAAGACGATTATCCCAGCCATCCGTAACGAGGAAAACTATCGCACCCGAGAACCTCTTTCTCCCGTCAATAGACATATAGGATTATATGCCTACGCCTATGATGCCTTGTCAAAATTTGTGACCTTGCCTGAAAGCATTTACGAGCGCCTAGAAGGTTTGGAGCAACTGCGCTTCCTTGAAAACGATATGCGTATTCGCATTGTGCGTGTTAAATATGGTGAACGCCCCGCCATGTCAGGCGTGGACACACCAGACGATCTAAAAAAGGCACAGGACTTTGCAGGGCAATTGGAGGCCTCGTAAGTGTTAACTCTTCTGATTGCACGACACGGTAATACCTTTGACAAAGGGGACATCCCCACACGTGTTGGTGCACGCACAGATTTACCTTTGGTCGAAAAGGGGCGCGAACAGGCACGGCATATTGCAAACTATCTTAAAGAAAACGATATATTGCCCGATATCATTTTCACATCTGACCTTCGACGTACAAAGGAAATGGCAGAAATCATTGTTGATGAATTACGCGATGACGAAATCGAGGTGCGCGCGCATCCCATGTTCAATGAAATTGATTATGGGCCAGATGAAAATAAAACCGAGGATGAGGTTATTGCACGTATTGGCGCAGACGCTATTGCCCAATGGGATAAGGATGCCATTGTTCCTGATGGTTGGATTGTCGACCCACAAACAATCATCCAAAACTGGCGCGACTTCTCAGAGGAAATTGTCAAAAATTACTCAGGCAAAATTGTCATGGTTATCACCTCCAATGGCGTGGCTCGTTTCGTCCCTTATCTGACAGGCGAGTTCGAGGCTTTCTCACAAAATAACGCCATCAAAATTTCAACAGGTGGACTTTGTATCCTAGAGAAACACGCCAATGACGCGACCTGGACTGTAAAACAGTGGAATATCCGCCCATAACTTCGGCTAAATCCCATATCCATATGGACATGGGTGCGCACCTCCCCTATTTTTAGAGCAATCATGTTTAATTATATTCTCAAACGTCTGCTTTTGATGATTCCGACATTGCTCGGCATTATGCTGATTGCCTTTGTCATTGTGCAATTTGTACCGGGCGGGCCTGTTGAGCGTATGATTGCCGAATTACAAGGTCATGGCACAAGCGCAACTGCCCGCTTTACAGGCGGTGGTAGTGACACAGGGGGTGCGATGAGCGCGGCCACAACAGGCGCTCAAAGTGACTATCGCGGGGCACAAGGACTTGACCCTGAGTTTATCGCTGAGCTTGAGGCGATGTATGGATTTGATAAGCCTGCATATGAGCGCTTTATCAAAATGGTAAAGGACTATTTCACCTTTGATTTAGGCGAAAGCTATTACCGCAATATCAGTGTTACCGACCTAATTATCGAGAAAATGCCTGTATCTATTTCACTGGGATTATGGTCGACCATTATCATTTACCTGATTTCCATTCCCCTTGGCATTAAGAAGGCCGTGCGTGATGGACAAAGCTTTGATATCTGGACGTCCGCTGTCATCTTTATTGGATACGCAATCCCTGCCTTCATGTTTGCAATTTTGCTCATTATTCTATTTGCAGGAGGACGCTATTTTGACTTCTTCCCCTTGCGCGGGCTAACCTCTGATGGCTGGGCGGACTTCCCGCTCTGGAAACAAATACTCGATTATGCATGGCACATGGTTCTTCCCACGGCCGCTATGGTCATTAGTGGTTTTGCCAGTTTAACCATGCTCACCAAAAACTCCTTTCTGGATGAAATTAACAAGCAATATGTGCTGACCGCGCGCGCCAAGGGCCTGTCCGAGAAACAGGTGCTTTACAAGCATGTCTTCCGTAATGCGATGCTGATTGTGATTGCGGGTTTCCCCGCCGCTTTCTTGCATATCTTTTTCACAGGCTCGCTCTTGATTGAGGTGATTTTCTCCCTCGATGGGCTTGGATTACTTGGTTATGAAAGCATTATCAATCGCGATTACCCAGTTGTGCTTGGCACGCTTTATATTTATGCACTCATTGGTCTTGTGATGACACTTGTACGCGATATTGCCTATGTGATTGTCGACCCACGCATTTCATTTGAGGGGCAGAAAACATGACCCCAATTACCAAAAGACGCTTGCAACAATTCAAGGCCAATAAACGTGGCCTTTGGTCCTTCTGGATATTCATGGTGTTGTTTATCTTATGTCTAGGCGCAGAATTTATCGCCAATGATAAGCCACTCCTTGTGTCCTTTGAGGGCAAGCTTCATGCGCCCATCTTTGCGCACTATCCAGAAACCTATTGGGGTGGGGATTTTGAAACAGAAACAGATTACCGCGACCCGTATGTGCAGGAACTCATTGACGCAAAAGGATGGACCATCTGGCCACCCATTCGCTTCTCATACGACACCATCAACTATAATTTGCCGACCCCTGCCCCCTCTGCGCCAACCTTTGAGAACTGGCTTGGTACAGATGATCAGGGACGTGACGTTGTGGCACGTATTATCTATGGCTTTCGTTTATCTGTCCTCTTTGGCTTGGCGCTAACACTAATCAGCTCAATCATTGGTGTCTTTATGGGTGCCATACAGGGCTATTACGGCGGCAAACTTGATCTTACCTTGCAAAGGGTTATTGAGGTTTGGTCGTCACTGCCAAGTCTTTACATACTGATTATCTTTTCCGCTCTTTTTGTGCCGGGCTTCTGGACGCTTCTCTTTATCTTGCTCCTTTTTTCATGGGTCTCCCTTGTTGATGTGGTGCGTGCAGAATTCCTACGTGCGCGTAATTTTGATTATGTGCGCGCGGCCAATGCGCTTGGCGTTTCCAACCCTGTTATTATGTGGCGTCATGTGCTGCCCAACGCAATGGTGGCGACCATGACCTTTATGCCCTTTATTCTCACAGGTTCAATTACAGCACTCACCTCCCTTGATTTCTTGGGACTAGGTTTGCCCCCTGGCTCTGCCTCACTGGGCGAATTATTGGCCCAAGGTAAGAATAATCTACAAGCCCCATGGCTAGGCTTTACCGCCTTTATCGTGTTGGCGGTGATGCTCACACTTCTGACCTTTGTTGGCGAAGCCGTGCGCGACGCCTTTGACCCACGCAAAACAAGTTTGGGAGAAGGCTAATGGTTAAAAATACGCCTCTTCTTTCGGTCAAAAATCTGGATGTCAATTTCAGAACACCAGAGGGTATTTTCCATGCCGTGAAGGATGTCTCCTTTGACGTGAAAAAGGGCGAGACTGTTGCCCTTGTTGGCGAGTCTGGCTCAGGAAAATCTGTGACCGCTTTATCCATCATGCAACTCCTTCCCTATCCCATGGCCTCCCACCCCAAAGGGGAAATCCTTTTTAATGGGCAGGATTTGGTTGGTGCAAATGATGCCACCATGCGTCATATTCGTGGTGACCAAATTGGTATGATATTTCAGGAACCTTTGACGGCTCTTAACCCACTTCACACTGTTGAGCGTCAAATTGGTGAGGTTCTTGAGTTGCATAAGGGTTTGGACGGTAAAGCCAAACGTAATCGCATTTACGAGCTTATGGATTTGGTTGGATTATCAAATTTAAAGGATCGCTTGAATGCCTATCCACATGAACTTTCTGGTGGCCAACGTCAGCGTGTGATGATTGCCATGGCACTTGCCAATGACCCCGACTTACTTATTGCAGATGAGCCAACAACAGCACTCGATGTCACAATTCAGGCGCAAATCTTGGAATTACTCAATGACCTCAAGACAAAGCTTGGTATGGGATTGCTTCTCATTACACATGACTTGAATGTGGTCGAGAAAATGGTCGACCGTGTCTGTGTGATGAAGCACGGCGAGATTGTTGAGGAAAACACATCCAAAAAACTTTTTGCAAAGCCGCAGCATGCTTACACAAAAATGCTGCTTGCCGCCCAACCTAAAGGACAAGCCGTCAAAGCCAATAAAAAGGCTGAAGCTATTTTAGAGGTAAAAGACATTAAAGTTTATTTCTCGACCAAGAAAAACTTCTTTGGAAAGGTAACCGAAAACCTGAAAGCCGTTGATGATGTGTCGGCCACTGTGCACAGGGGGCAAACACTTGGTATTGTCGGTGAGTCAGGGTCTGGAAAAACGACACTTGCACTTGCCATGATGAAGCTGCTTCCCGCGCAAGGGACAATTATATTTCAAGGGAATGATATTTCCAATTATTCTCGCAAACAGATGCAGCCTTTGCGTGAGGATATGCAGATTGTCTTCCAAGACCCCTTTGGGTCACTCTCCCCGCGCATGAGTGTTGCTGAAATTATCGGAGAAGGGCTTAAGGTTCACCGTAAAAATCTAAGCGCCAAAGACCGTGACGATATTGTGGTTGAAGCACTGAAAGAGGTGCATATTGCACCCGAAACACGTCATCGCTATCCGCATGAATTTTCTGGCGGGCAACGCCAGCGTATCTCGGTGGCGCGCGCTCTTGCACTTAAACCTGATGTCATTGTTATGGATGAGCCAACGTCTGCACTCGACATGTCCGTACAGGCCGAGGTCGTTGATTTACTGCGCGAACTACAAACCAATCACGCGCTAGCTTATATGTTCATTAGCCACGATTTACGCGTGGTGCGTGCCGTCTCCCATTACATTCTGGTCATGAAAAATGGCGTTATTGTCGAGGAGGGTGAAACAGCACAAATTTTTGACAAACCAAAACAGGATTACACGAAGAAGCTGATGCGTGCAGCCCTTGATCTTAAGGCTAGCTAGTTATATCTCGAATTTACCCTGAAGAGCCTGTCGCGTCTCAGAACTGCTTTGTGATAAACGTTCAATGACTTCTGGTGCGTGGGCGATATTGTCTGGCGTCACAAGCTTTGCCAGTGTTTCACGGACATAAACATCCCCAGAGTTTGCAAGTCCTAGAAGCGTTTGCGGTGCAATGTCTCTTATATAAGTTTGTTCCAAATAAGGACCTAGGCGTACGCCTGAAGTCCCATCTTCCAGCTCAAAGGCTAGCTTACGTAGCATAAAACTCAGCGCATCTTGTGCAACCTGTGCGCGTTCAGTGTGAGAGGTTTTTGCAATTAAATCTACAAAGGCCTCCAGCTCCAAATCTGTGGCCGTGTTAATTCTACGTAAGCCCCTATCGACATGGTGCTGAAGCGTATCAACTTCCTGTGCCTGTGGGGCAAATCTCTGTGTAAGCCATCTCAACATGCGCAAAAATTACGCTGATTTTATAATTATGTCAACTAATTTGGCTTGAGAGCGCATAAATGCTATACTAAAAGCTTGTAACACATGTTTAAGACTTGCATTCGATAAGCGCACGCGCTATTGAATACAGACTTTTTGAGATTAACTGCTAGAGACACATGAAAAAGAGGTGATTTTTTGGTCAGCGTAAACGTCAGAGATAATAATGTCGAACAGGCATTAAGAGTTCTGAAAAAGAAAATGCAGCGCGAAGGTATTTTCCGTGAAATGAAAATGCGTAAGGATTTTGAAAAACCATCCGAGAAGCGTAAACGCGAAAAAGCCGAAGCTGTGAGACGTTCCCGTAAAATGGATCGTAAGCGCAACGAAAAATTTGGTTACTAAGCTAACCGATCACTTACCTCTTTAATCAAGCCGCGTTACAGCGGCTTTTTTATTGTCCGTTTTCGGACGCATACTGTATCAGGAAGAATTTACTATTATAATGGAAAAAAGCGCCTGCAATAATGTTCACACAGGCAATCGCCAGGAAAATACCCCAAATGCCGAAATGGCTCCCGACGTAAACAGATGGGATAAGAAGCACAATCATTTTCACGACCAGCATAACAAGAGAACGTTTGGGCATACCCATTGCATTAAAGGCCGAGGACCAGCCTGTCACTAAGTTGGCAAAAGCATAAGAGATCGGCACAATCATAAAATAGAGGTAAGCCACACGAATAACCTCTGGCTCACTCGAAAAAAGACCCGCAATAAATTGACCTGCAAAAAGCAGGATGATGGCAATCGCAAAAGACCAAAGGCAAGCAAACCAGATGGCCTTACGCATCGTTTCCTTTACGCGGTCAAAAAGGCGTGCGCCAAAATTCTGTCCAACAATCGGCGATAGCCCAGTTGAAAGAGCCATTAAAACTATGAACGAAAAGGCTTCAACGCGTGAGGCTACCCCCATACCCGCAACGGCCTCGCTTCCGTAATTGGCTAGCAATGCAATGATAACCGCGTTAACAACAGGTTGGATAAGCTGCGTAATACTGACAGGCACAATAATCACTGCCATAGACTTAATTGTTTCCATGATATGTTTTATTTTGAAAATCCAGCATAGTGATGTGAGTTCGCGCTTAACGATATAAATATAAAGCCCCACAAAAAAGGCCACTGCATTGGCTATAACGGTTGCCATAGCCGCGCCAGCAATTCCCATTTCAGGGAAGCCGTAAAGCCCAAAGATAAAAAACGGATCAAGCACAATATTGATGATGGCAATCAGCGTCATAATAATGGCTGGCCAGACAGCATCCCCCGCAGCACGCAAGGCGGAATTTCCAACCATGGGGACGATCAGAAAGGGGACAGAGAAAAACCAGACATCCAAATATTCATGGATCATGCCAAGCTGTGCCTCGTTTGCCCCCATAAGTTTAAAGATTGGATCGACCAATACATAACCAATCACAGTCAAAACAAGCGTTAGCACAAGAGTGAACATCATGCCGTGCATCACAGTTCGACTGCGCGTTTCTTTATCGCCTTGTGCGCCAATCAGCCTCGAAAACACAGATGACATAGCAATGCCTGCCGAAATCATTAACGTCAAAAAGGCGTAGGTAAAAGGAAATGTAAATGTGATGGAGGCCAACGCCTCTGTTCCCAGTTTTCCGATAAAATAAATGTCGACAAGTTGAAAGCTGATGATGGCGGCAATGCCCCAAATCATAGGCACTGTCAATCTCGTCAGATGGCGTGTAATCGACCCCTCACGTAAATTTCCCTTTAACATGTAAGCCGCATGTGTTGCGTCTTTACCGTCTGTAACACCTTGATTTTGAGAAGAAGATTGTGTCATACCCTTAAAACACTTATGATTTTTACCATTAAACTGCAATCCTTATCTAAGATACGTTCACATATAGTTTCTTCCCAATGAAAATCATCTATGCACATGACAATATTTATTATGAGGGCAAAGATGGCCTTTATTCTGCGGGGCAATTCTCCTACAGCTACTGGCACGTCTATCTGGAGGCATTTGGCACCCTGACCGTTTTAGGACGCAAGAGCCCCCAAAAAGCCACCAAAAACATGGAGCGGAGTGACGGCAAAGGCGTCAGCATCAAGACCTTTCTGAATATGAACTCCCTTTCTGGGCAACTCATACACAAGAAAGATATTGTGAAGGCTCTTGAACGTGAGATGGCTGAGGCGGATGGCGTTATTATCCGCGCGATGAGTGAAATAGGCTGGGAAATCTATAAGCTTGCACGTAAACATAACCTTCCAATCGTCCATGAGCTTTCAGGGTGCCCTTGGGACAATACATGGAATCATGGTAGTCTGAGTGCCAAGCTTTACGCACCTTTGCGATACTTGCGCGCACGCAAGGTAGCCCGCACAGCCGATCAGGTGCTTTATGTGACACGGGATTTCTTGCCCAAGCGTTATCCTGCAACGGGCCAAACGGTCATTGCCTCAAACGTACGCATTTCAAAACCACCAAAGAGCGTATTAGACAAACGCCTTAAACGCATAAAAGATGTGTTTGATACGCAAGATACCCCCCTCCGGTTTGGTCTCATCGGGCATCTGGACCATAAACTCAAAGGGATCGATATTGCCATTGAGGCCTTTGCTGAATTTTTAAAATCAACGCAGCAAGACGCCTCGCTTCACATTTTAGGACCTGGCGTCCCTGCCCCTTACGAAGAGCTTGCGCAAAAACTTGGGATTTCAAAACATGTCTTTTTTGATGGTACTCTTAAAGGTGGTGACCCCGTGCTTAAATGGTTGGATGAAATTGATATCTATCTCCAGCCCTCCTATCACGAAGGGCTTCCAAGGGCATTGATTGAGGCAATGAGCCGCGGCGCACTTGCACTGGCATCAACCGCAGGTGGCATTGCCGAATTATTGCCAGAGGGTTTTTTGCACAAACCGGGAGATAAGAGAAAGCTTGCGCAAGATATGGTGGCTATGACATCATCACCTCTTGAAACACTTCAAAATAAGGCAACCGCCAATTTTAAAACCGCCCAAAACTATACAAACGATATTCTTGCACCAAAACGTGCCAAATTCTGGTCAGACTTTGCCAAACGCGTCAAAAAATACATGAAAGCCTCATAAGCCACATGCCCAAGCCACCCAAAATCTTTGATCGCCCGTTCGTTTTTTCTATGGGGCCACAACGTGCAGGTACAAGCTGGCTTGACCGATACTTACGCACACGCGGGGATATTTGTTTACCGGGCGAGGTCAAGGAAGTCTTTTTCTTTGATCGTGATTATGATCGGGGGTTGCAACATTATACGGCGCATTTTAAACCACAGCCCGAACATGACCTTATCATGGAAATCTCAACCACCAGTTTTGACCATCCAGAAGCGCCCCAGCGGTTATTTGATGCGTTCGGCAAAGACGTTAAATTACTTTGCCCCTTGCGCCACCCTGTGATCCGTTCTTACTCTCTCTATCTGCATTATCGCCGCTATGGTCTTGTGAGCGGTACATTGCAAGAAGCGTGCAAGCAAAACCCCCATATTATTACGAGTAGTCATTACACCAAAAACCTGAAACGCTGGATGAAGTTTTATCCGCTAAAAGACATCAATTTTGTATTTCAGGAAGAGCTGGAAAGAAACCAGCACGCTTATATCAAGTCTGTTTGCAAGGCACTTAATATTCCCTTTATGCCCGCACCAGAGGAGGCGCAAGAGCGCTATAACGTGACCACATTCTCCAAGGTCGGTTTTATTGCAACGGCCGCGCAACATGGCGCCGACTGGCTACGCCAACGTCGTCTTTACGCCCCCATCAATTTTGCAAAGGCCATCGGCTTAAAACGCATTATCTTTGGCAAGGAAAAGCCAGATGCCCAGCGCGGTGGCGTACCCGAGGCTGAACATAAATGGTTAACCAAGCAGCTTCTCCCTGAAGTTACAAAACTGGAAGGGCTTTTGGGCCGCAAAATCAAGGAATGGGATTAAGCCCGTCCGTCATTGCGAGCACAGCGAAGTAATCCAAAACAAATAGACTGCCACGGTCATTTACACTCCCTCGCAGCGACAAAAGGAATTTAATCCTACATCCAAAATAATAAAAATGGGCCTGTTCTGTTGCGAGGTCGGCCCATACCCCACCTAAGACTGTCAAGGTCAAAGGAATTCAGTGTGTAGCTACTAACTACGCTAAATGGAATAAATCCAATTAGGCAGCGATGGCAACCGCTAGGTTGTTATCATTTGCTACGACAAAGTTATCGTTTGCATTTATAATGCGTTGGCCCAATACGTAGGTGCCATCCCGGATACCGCTTATTACCTTTATGACGCATGTCGATCCTGTTTCGGCCCCACAGAAAAACACCAATGATTTCAATGCTTTTGTGGTGGAGCCGCCGGGCACTGCCCCCGGGTCCATAAACGTTTATTCCGTAACAACGTTTTGTATCATAGTTACCCGAAAGTAACAGTTATAGTATATAGGCAAAAACGCTTTGAAATCAATAAAATTGCGTGACAAAGCGCTTTATTCCTCATTATATAGAGGTATGCATTACCCCAACCTCAAGCTGAATAAGCTTCATATGCGCCCCTTAAAAGAAGACGATAAAGCCGTTATTTTAGAGGCTTTGATGGACCCCCGCTTTGAAGGATTTATGGGACTAGGCGCCCATAATGAGACTGGCAATAAGGCCTATGTTGCTGACGCCTTAAAAAATAACGGAAATCCCGACAATAAAAGCTGTGTCATGACCGTCATAAATGAAGGGGCCATTATAGGTGTCATTGATATTCTGATTATCAAAGACGAATTTGATTTGGGCGGCTTTTTCTTTCCAGATTATCAAAACAGCAAACTGTCAGGCTTGATTGCCTCGATCATGGTTAAAACAGTTTTTGATATGGGACTTACATCGCGGCTTGAGGCCTCCACTCACATTAATAATGAACAATCCATCTATATTGTTGAAAATCTGGGATTTGAGAAGATCCGGGTCGACTCACGCTTTTATGATGATGCCTACACGCACCAGATCATCTGGCTTTTAACGCAAGACGATTTCAAGAACTCGGTCTATTACAAACGCTATGAACAAGAATTAGAATTTCTTGTGAGTGAGAGTCACTAAGCGCGTGAAGTCATGCCTCCCATGGGCTATGCTGAATACAGAATCAAATAGAGCAACTAAAGGAGAGTCCCATGCAAGAATATCTGGACCTGATGAAACACGTTCTGGAAAACGGAACAAAGAAAGAGGACCGCACAGGTACAGGCACGCTCAGTGTCTTTGGTTACCAAATGCGCTTCAATCTGCAGGAGGGCTTCCCGCTTGTTACAACTAAAAAATGTCATATGAAGTCTATTATTCATGAACTGCTTTGGTTTTTAAACGGCGACACCAATGTGAAATACCTACAAGATAACGGTGTGCGTATTTGGAATGAATGGGCAGATGAGGATGGTAATCTCGGACCTGTCTACGGACATCAATGGCGTTCATGGCCCGCACCTGATGGGCATAAAATTGACCAGATCAGCAACGTCATTGACCGCATCAAAAGCAACCCTGATGACCGTCGTTTGATTGTCTCTGCGTGGAATGTAGGCGATATCCCGAAAATGGCTCTCCCACCCTGCCACTGCTTCTTCCAGTTTTATGTGGCCGATGGCAAATTGTCGTGCCAGCTTTACCAACGCAGTGCCGATATTTTCTTGGGCGTGCCGTTCAACATTGCCTCTTACGCGCTTCTCACCATGATGGTGGCACAGGTCTGCGGTTTGCAACCTGGCGACTTTGTTCATACATTTGGTGATGCGCATATCTACACTAATCATTTGGAACAGGTGGAGTTGCAACTTTCACGCGACCCGAAACCTTTGCCAGAAATGCATCTAAACCCACATGTGAAGAACATCCTTGATTTCAAATATGAGGACTTCGAACTTGTCGGGTATGAGGCACACCCTCATATCAAAGGGAAAGTCGCGGTTTAAACTTTACGCCAAGTAGTATTTGTGGATAAGTTCCTTGAAATAAGCTATTATAGTGGATAACATAGTGTATAAGTCGCTCGACTAATTTGTTTCTAGTATTGAAGAAAATTAGAATAGTTATATAAACTTGATTCTTTTTTAAATTAAGCTTTTATGCTTAAAGGATTATCTTAACTATGATGAATACTCCCGAAATATCTCTGATTGTTGCAATTGATGCTAAAGGAGGAATTGGCTGTTCTCAGGGCTTACCTTGGCATATCCCTGGCGAATTAAAATATTTCAAAGAGAAAACTTTGAACAAGCCAGTGATTATGGGCAGAAAAACATATGAGTTTATTATCGAACAATTTGGCCGACCTTTGCCAAAAAGAGAAAATATAGTTGTTAGTCGAAGTGGCTATAAAAATGAGTTTTGTGTTACTTATCCTAATCTAGAAGACTCTGTTGAGTATGCAAAAAGATACGCTGAAAAGACTGGCCAGAATGAAATATTTATTATTGGTGGCGCTGAAATATTTAAACAATCTCTTGATTTTGCAGATACCGTTTATAGAACAAAGATTAACGATACTTTTAGAAAAGCTAATGCATTTCTCGAGGATAGTCATTTTAGAAAATGGACAACTGTTTTCTCTCACGAAGAAGTCCTCAGAGAAAAAATCTTTGATAAAGATGTTCTTTGTGAATTTGAAACATTAAAGAAAAAAGAATTAGTGTCCGTCTAATTTCTTCAAAATGAAATTATAAGTTTCATTGAACTTTTCATTAATATGTAACGCAGACTTCCCCGCATCCGAGGCTTCTCTTATGTCTTTACTCAAGGGAAGCGCGCCCAAATAAGGTACGCCGATTTTCTGTGCTTCCTCTTCCAACGTGCCATGTGCAAAAATATGTTCCTCATGCCCACAGTTGGGGCAGGTAAAAAGTGACATGTTCTCTATCAATCCAAGGACAGGCACATTTGTTTTACGGAACATTTCTATCCCCTTGCGCGCATCAATAAGCGCCAAGTCCTGTGGCGTGGATACAATAATTGCACCGTCAACATCGACCTTTTGAGCAAGTGTCAGCTGTGCATCCCCTGTCCCTGGGGGCATATCAACGACAAGTGTGTCAACACCCGACCAATCAACATCACGGAATAATTGATAGAGCGCCGTTTGCACCATTGGCCCGCGCCAAATCATAGGCGTGTCCTGATCCACTAAAAAGCCGATGGAGATAACCTTCAACCCATGTGCCTCCAGAGGAATAAGCTTCTTCTCATCATTTGTATCTGGCTTCTGCCCTTGTAATCCCATAAGTGTTGGCACGGACGGGCCATAGATGTCAGCATCAAGCAACCCAACTTTTTCGCCCGTTTGAGAAAGCGCCACGGCGAGATTAGCCGCAACCGTAGATTTACCTACGCCGCCCTTGCCCGAGGCAACAGCAATGATACGCTTCACAGGCAATGTCAGTTTCGGATTTTTATTCATGCCATGCGGGTCGGGTGCTTGTTTTTCAACAGGGGCGCGTTCCGCTGTAAAAATAATTTGAACACTCTCAATTCCCTCGGTTTTTCCCATTTCAGATTCAAGGGACTGGCGGAAAGCCTCATGGTGTGTGCCTTCCGATACGGGCACTTCAAAAATGGCAGTGACTGTTGCGCCATTAACTGTGAGAGATGTCAGACAGGAGAGACCTGAACGCGCGTCGTTCCACGGGCACGTCACATTTTCCAAACGCTCTTCTATGTCGCTTTGCACATTATCAGCCATATAAACTATCGGGCCTTTCTTGCCTTTTTGCTCAAAATCTCTATTGTTCTTATCAGATATTCCTGCAGTTATAAATTATTAGGATCAATTGGCAATGAGCGACAACGATAAAGACAATAAAAATAAAAATGACGGGTCAAAGAAGCGCAAAAATCCGTGGGCAAGCGATAAAGACAGTGGCCCTACAAAAGGCGCAGGAAACACACCCAAATCAGCCAAGCCAAATCCATTTGGTGGTCAATCACCGCAAAATGTGTATTCGTTGAAAGAAGCACAGGACAAAATTAAAGGTATGTTGCCGCCTTCTGTTGGTGACAACATGAAAGGGCCAAAACTTTTTCTTGTTGGTCTTGCGGCCATCATCCTGCTTTGGTTGGCCAGCGGTCTTTATTTCCTTCAACCCAGTGAGAACGCCGTAGTCCTGCAATTTGGTCAATTCCACAAAAGCGTCGAAGAGCCTGGTCTAAAATGGCATTTGCCGTGGCCTGTTCAGACTGTTGAGGTTGTGAATGTCACCAATGAACGCCGCATTGAGGTTGGTTTCCGTTCCTACACAAGCCGCAGCGGGAACAGCACAGGCAATGACGTGAGCGACGAAAGCCTGATGCTCACAGGTGATGAAAATATCATTGATATCGACTTTGTTGTTTTGTGGCGTGTTGGGAATGCAGCCAATTATCTTTTCAAAATCCGTGACCCTGATGCGACAATCAAGATTGTTGCTGAAAGCGCCATGCGCGAAATTATCGGGCAAACAAAAATTCAACCTGCCTTGACCGAAGCGAGAACCCAAATTCAGGCCTCGACCAGAGAGCTCATGCAGAAAATGCTTGATGAATATGAGGCCGGTGTCACCATTAACAATGTCCAGTTACAGAAGGTTGACCCACCTGCCTCTGTTATCGATGCCTTTAATGATGTGCAACGTGCACGTCAGGAAAAGGAAGAATTGCGTAACAAGGCCGAGGCCTATCGTAATGACATTATCCCGCGCGCACGCGGTCAGGCCGAGAAATTGCGTCAAGAGGCCGAAGCTTATCGTTCGCAAATTGTCAACCGTGCCAAAGGGGACGCTGACCGCTTTACCTCTGTTTACGAGGCTTACAAACTTGGCCCTCGTGTAACGACAGAACGTATCTATCTGGAAACTTTAGAAGATGTTTTGAAAAACGCGAACACCATTATTCTGGATTCAGAGAAAAGCGGTGGCAGTGTGCCTTACCTCAATCTAAACGAGCTTCGTAACAAACCGAGCGCCAGCCAATAAGATTAAGACGAGATAAAAATTATGACACAAGCACCTGAAACGAAATATACAGTTTTTACAATTATCGGCGTCATTGCCCTGATTGCCTTATTCAACTCTGTCTTTATTGTGAAAGAAACTGAGCAAGTTTTAGTCCTTCAATTTGGGGACCCAAAACAACAAATTACAGAGCCTGGCCTCCATTTCAAAGTACCGCTTATCCAGAATTTGAAATTCTTTGAGCGCCGCATTTTGAATGTTGATCCACCAGCCGAGGAAGTTTTGCTTTCTGACCAAAAACGTTTGGTTGTTGATACTTTTGCGCGTTACCGTATTTCAGACATGTTGAAATTCTATCAAACTTTGGGCACAGAATTTGCCGCCCAGCAACGCCTTTACAACATCATCAACGCATCGATGCGTAGCGTATTAGGTAAGGCTACTTTACCCGGTATTCTTTCTGAAGAGCGCAAGAACCTCATGCGCCAAATTCAAAATGATGTAAATACAGAAACTGCACGTTTTGGAATTGAAATTGTGGATGTGCGTATTGTACGCGCTGACTTGCCTGATGAAGTAACACAAGCCACCTTTAATCGTATGCGCTCTGAACGTGAACGTGAAGCACGTGAAGCACGTGGTGAAGGGGAAGAGCTGTCTTTGCAAATTCGCTCTAAAGCCGATAAAGAAAAAACTGTTCTTCTCTCTGAAGCCAAACGTGATTCAGAGATCATCCGCGGTGAAGGTGATAAGGAAGCCATTGCAACTTACGCCAAGGCCTTTAATCAGTCGCCTGACTTTTACGAGTTCTATCGCTCCATGGAGGCTTATCGCACGTCGCTTTCCAATGACCAGAAAACGCTTATCCTCTCACCGGAAAGTGACTTCTTTAAATATCTGGAGAACAGACCCTCACGCTAAGATAACTTACTATGGATGATTTCATACTTTACATTGGGACGGCCATAGCATTGATACTGATTATCGAAGGGTTGCTTTATGCTCTCTTTACAAAACGCATGCGCCAAATTCTGGCACAGCTCATTGTGACGGATACACGCTCACTCAAAGTTGCAGGCATTACATCTGCTATTATAGGTGTCTTTATTCTTATGCTTATTGATTTTCTGACAACTTGACGCCTAAGGCATATTTACTAAATTAAATTTCACAATTTTTTAAAAAGGACGAATTGTTATGACACTGAAAAAGATAGCCCTCGTTTTTTTCGTATTTGCACTTGTTCTTTCTCCGTACGTACAAAGCATATATGCACAAGAGCCTGCACAAGTCACAAAAGATATTGAGCCAATGCGGGGTGCGCCACAAAGCTTTGCTGATTTATCTGAAAAACTTTTGCCTGCAGTAGTCAATGTGTCCTCAACACAGGCCATTCCAGATCAGCAGGAAATGGCGCAACAATACCCGCAATTTCCTGAAGGATCGCCATTCAATGATTTCTTCGAAGATTTTTTTGGTGAGCAAATGCCACAATTCCGTCGCGGGTTCCCACAACAAGCCCTCCCCTCTGCTTCACTCGGTTCAGGCTTCGTCATTGATGGTAAAAAAGGTTACATCATCACAAACGCGCATGTTGTTGCCGATGCAGATAAGGTACGCATTACCTTCTCAGATGATCATACCGTTGATGCAGAAATTATCGGGTCTGATGAAAAAACAGATCTGGCTTTGCTTAAGGTCGACACAGAGGGCAAAGAAATTCCATCTCTGAAATTCGGAGACAGTGAAAAAATGCGCGTTGGTGACTGGGTTCTGGCAATTGGTAACCCCTTTGGTTTAGGTGGAACGGTCACAGCAGGTATCATCTCTGCTCGTCAGCGTAATATCAATGCAGGCCCTTATGATGATTTCATTCAAACAGATGCTTCTATTAACCGTGGAAATTCAGGCGGGCCTATGTTCAATCTCAAAGGTGAAGTCATTGGCATTAACACGGCCATCTTCTCACCCTCTGGTGGATCTGTAGGTATTGGCTTTGCCATCCCTTCTGATCTAGCCGTCCCCGTTATCAAACAACTGGCTAAATACGGGCAAACACGTCGCGGTTGGTTGGGCGTGCGCATTCAGTCCGTGACAGAAGAAATTGCAGGAAGCCTTGGCCTTGACCGTCCACGCGGCGCGCTTGTTGCCTCTGTTAACCCAAAGGGGCCCGCTGAGGATGCAAAACTTGAGACAGGCGATATCATTCTTTCCTTTAACGGTCAGAAAATTGACAGCGTACGCGAATTACCCCGCGTTGTTGCAGAAACAGAAATTGGTGCGACTGTGCCGTTGACCTTCTGGCGCAATGAAAAAGAAATGCGCACTAAGGTTAAAGTGGGCGAACTGGAAAAGGCCGAAGAATCTGGCATCATTAATGAAAATCGTCCTGTCCAGAACACTGAAAACACAGAGACAGATAATAATGCTGGTATTACTTTCGGTAACGCACCTGATTTAGGGGATGCGGTTATCATTACCTCACTTGACCCAAATAGCGAGGCCGCAGAAAAAGGATTATTGCCTGGCGATATTGTGTTGGAGATTAATCAAAAGGCACCAAAGTCACCCAGTGACGCCGTCAAAATTATGAAGGATGCCAAAAAACAAGGAAAAGATTTTATTCTCTTCCGGGTTAAACAGGACAACACTTCAGGTGTGCGTTTCGTTGCGCTTAAATTGAAATAGGGTTCTTCTTTGTCAGATACGCAGCAAAATATAATCGTCATCGTTGGCCCAACGGCTAGCGGAAAATCTGCGCATGGTATAACGCAAGCCGAAAAACACGATGGCGTTATTATTAATGCCGATTCCATGCAGGTTTATCGGGATTTGCCCATTTTGACAGCCCAACCCTCTGACGAAGATTTAGAAGCCGCACCACACAAGCTCTATAGTATTTTAGACGGTACTGTGAAATGTAATGCCCAGCAATGGACGGATATGGCACGTGCCGAGATAGAGGCCTGTTTTGCTGATAAAAAAACACCTATTCTGGTCGGTGGCACAGGTTTTTACCTCAAATCCTTAATGGAGGGGCTTTCCCCTATTCCTGATGTACCTGATGATATACGCGACATGTCCAATGCCTTACTGGAGATGATTGGCGCGCCTGCGCTTCATGCCATTGTCTCTGCGCAAGACCCTGAGATGGGTAAACAGCTTGAAAAAAATGATAGTCAGCGCCTCGCTCATGCCTGGGCCGTATACGAGACAACAGGTAAGCCGCTTTCCCATTGGCAAAATCTTCCGCGTGTTGGGCCGCCTGAGAATTGGCACTTCAATGTCATTCGTATTCTGCCCGAGCGTGACACACTCAAAAAACGTATTGAATCACGCTTTGATCAAATGCTCGAAGGCAATGTCATGGACGAGGTCATAGCCCTTCATGAACGTATTGAAGATGGTGACATTGATGAAACAGCTGGCATCATTGTGGCGCATGGCTTTCGCGCCCTGCGTAATTACCATCTTGGCAAAATCGACCTCAGCGAGGCACGTCACATCGGTATTTCAGATACAAAAAAATACGCCAAACGACAATTCACATGGTTTAAAAACCAAATTAAAAATACAAAAAATATTACACTTACAGAGACACTGCCTTGATCGACGCACGCAAACATAAACCCTTTTTAGGCATTTCACTTTTTATTCTGTCTGGCTTTCTGGTCACAACGATGAATATGTTTGTAAAGCTTGCCGCAGACACCTATAGCCCGATAGAAATTGTTTTTTATCGCGGATTATTTGTTTTGGCTATTATGCTTGCCTTCATCATAGGAACAGGGAAACTCAGTCTTATTAAGACAAACAATACCTCACTTCATATACAAAGAAGCCTTACTGGCACACTGGGTGTCTTGCTTGTCTTTTGGTCTTTCCAACTCTTGCCAATGACAGAGGCAACAGCACTGCACCTATTATCTGGTTTAATTATTACAGCTCTGTCTGCAGTTTTCTTGAAGGAAAATGTTGGCATTTACAAATGGTCAGCCGTCCTGATGGGATTTGTTGGCGCTCTCATCGTACTTAACCCCTCTGCTGAAACCTTGTTAACTGCAAAAAGTATCGTGCCAGTGCTTGCCGCTTTTACAATAGCTGGTGTTTATTTATACATTCGCGCAATGGCCAAATCCGAGCCGCCCTTCGCGACAATATTTTATTTTATGGTGTTTAGCGTCCTTGTATGCGGCGCTTACGTGGCCATCATGATTGGCCTAAGGTACGAGGCGACGGCGTTTCTCTTTTTAATCGGTGTCGCAACTTTTGCGCTTTCCCAACAATTTGCCAAAACATATGCCAGTGTTTTTGCCGAGGCCTCAACACTCAGCCCCTATGCCTATTTTATTCTCGTATGGGCCGCGCTCTTCGATATTGCTATATGGAATGTTATCCCAGCATCGAATGTTATAATCGGAAGCCTTATCATTATAATTTCTAATTTAATTATAATTTGGCGGGAAAAGCGTAAGAAAAAAGTTGCATCTTAGAAAAATCTTATATAGCGTTTACATATTATGATAAGACAATATGATGTGTTTGCTGCGTTACAAGATTTGCGTAGAAGTATAAATCAAATCGAAATTGATCGTTTCCAATCAAACCCGGATGAGTTTACAGGCTGGGTCGAAGGCCAAGAGCTTTACGATTACATTATGTGTTCGATGATTTTGGATAATGTCGAAGACATGCTCTCTAAAATTGATGAGAGAGAAGTTCTTGATGACACACAAACAAATGCAAAAGCCTACCTTTTCCAAAGGCTCATTCCTTTCAATGCCGAAATTTCAGAGGTTAATTATTACATGCGCGCAGAGGATATCGCAGAAGGCGATAAATATGCGACATATGATCCCTTAGATGCACAGAACGCCTTTCATGAAAGGCATCTCAATACACAAGTTATTTTTGAAACATTGCTAGGTGGGCGAGACGAAGTTTTTGATTATACTGATGATGATTTGTCAGATGATGAGACTGGATTTGCCTTGGCAAGAATTCATCCGCCCACACCTTAATTTTATTGCAGGATAAGACCGCCTTCGCCATATGTGCCAACAATGTGGCCCGTATCCCAATCGCGCAATCTGTAAAGACGTGCGGGGTTATTAGTCAATTTAAGATTAAAGTCCAAGACTTTTGCCACATCACGTTTTGTCCATCCTGAGAGATGATAGAAGTTTGGGCCAACTATCACATATGGGACACCCTGCCTATCAACACCGCGCCCTTCAATAATACCAATACGCCCCCATTCGGCCACATAATTACGCCCATCATTAAAACCAGGCGACACAGCTGTCCCTTGGTCATATTGCTCCATCAAAACATTCTTGGGGTCTTCATAGAAATAACGATCGCACTGCAACGCATTCATACAATTATATTGGTGCGTAAAAACAAGTGTCTTTGCCTCTGCCTGCACCGTAAAAAAAGCTGTACCCGCAAGCAATGTCATTAAAAATAAGCGCATAAATTCCTCTTTATTCCTCGCAAACCACTGAGAAAACAATAAGTTCGCCATACATTTTAGTCATTTTTTAACATTATAAAGGTTAAAATATAGTATGGATTTGGGATTAAATACACTTGTAAGTGGTTTAAACGCGCAATCGCGTGCCGTTGATGTTGCCGCACAAAACACGGTTAACGTCAATTCAACGGGTGTCTTAGAGGGCGATGGACAGCAAGCCTATATCCCACAAGACGTTGATTTTATTTCACAAAACCCAGGTGGTGTACGCACAGAGGTCAAACCCAGAGACCCTGCCTTTGTTCCTGCTTATGCGCCTGATGACCTCTCTGCCAATGCAGATGGCTATGTGGCCGCACCAGACATCAATTTGGCTGAAGAGCAGATGAATTTAATACGCGCGGAAACGGCTTATAAGGCCACAGCCTCGCTTATTCCCGTTGTCAAAGACATGTATGAAGAACTTATCAACGCCGTTGATAAAAACGCTTAAAATCTATTCCGAATGATCACCAACAAGAATTTCACGCTTACCAACATGGTTGGCAGGCCCAACAACGCCTTGTGCCTCCATCTGGTCGATAATATTCGCTGCGCGATTATAGCCAATTTTGAAATAGCGCTGAATGTAACTGGTTGATGCCTTTTTCTCGCGCGCAACAAGTGCAACGGCCTGATCATAAAGTTCATCAACATCATCACCACTGCCACCCTCACCCATGCCTAACAAGTCGAGTGAATTCTCCATATCACCACCCTCTGTGACCTCATCCAGATAGTCTGGTGCACCTTGGTCTTTGAGAAAATTGACAACGGATTCTACATCCTCGTCCGAGGTAAATGGCCCATGCACACGGGTTAAGCGCCCACCGCCTGCCATGTAAAGCATGTCCCCCATACCCAAAAGCTGTTCTGCACCACCATCACCCAAAATAGTACGCGAGTCGATTTTTGAAGTAACTTGGAAAGAGATACGTGTTGGGAAGTTAGCCTTAACCACCCCAGTAATAACATCAACAGAGGGGCGCTGTGTTGCCATTATAAGGTGAATACCCGCAGCACGCGCCATCTGTGCCAAACGCTGAATGGCGGCCTCCACATCCTTACCTGCGACCAACATCAGATCGGCAAATTCATCAACGATAATGACGATATAGGGAAGCTCGGCCATATCCATGGGTTGATCTTCATAGACTGGCTTACCACTTTCACTATCAAAACCTGTTTGCACCTTGCGCATGATAATCTCGCCTTTTTTACGGGCCTCTTCCATGCGTGCGTTATATCCATCAATGTTCCTCACACCAATTTTAGACATCGCACGGTAACGGTTTTCCATTTCAGCAACCGCCCATTTAAGCGCAACAACAGCACGCCCAGGTTCGGTCACAACCTCGCTTAAAAGATGCGGAATGTCATTATAAACAGACAACTCCAGCATTTTGGGGTCAATCATAATCAGGCGACATTTTTCAGGTGAAAGCCTATAAAGCAACGACATAATCATCGTATTGACACCCACAGATTTACCCGAACCTGTTGTCCCAGCCACCAACAAATGCGGCATCTTTGCCAAATCGACAATGACGGGTTTTCCGCCAATATCTTTCCCCAAAATCATCGGCAATTTCGCCTTTGAATTTTCATATTCTGGCAACTCCAGCATTTCACGCATATAGACAATCTGGCGCTTCTTATTAGGAATTTCGATACCAATGACATTGCGGCCCGGTATAACGCTCGCACGCACAGACACGGCCGACATGGAGCGCGCAATATCATCGGCCAATCCAATAATACGCGAGGATTTTACACCTGGTGCTGGCTCAAGTTCATATAACGTCACCACGGGCCCTGGATGAATAGACTTAATTTCGCCCTCAACATTATAGTCTGTTAAGACCTGTTGCAGAAGTTCAGCATTATTACGCAAGGACATTTCATCAATGGCCTCGTCAAAATTTTGTGGCAATTCATCCATAAGAGATGTGTCTGGAAACTCCCATTTACCATCTTCAAAACTAAGCTGCCCTTGCTTAGATTTTTTAGGAGCCGCCTTAACTTTGGGTAACTTAGGTGCAACAACGGCAATATCCTCTGCCTTTTTATCCTCTTCATCATTATCAACACGTGGTGGTGTTTTTATGGCAGGAGCAGTTTTAGCCTTAATCTCTTTCACACGCTGTTCGCGCGCTTCGGGGTTATTATAATGTCTGACCCATGCCAGAGCCGCGCCTATGGCACCAAGTCCAAGAAGGACATATTTCTTGATAAGTTCAATGATATTTGCCCAATCACTGCGACGCACAGGAACAGCAATTGAAACAGAAAGAAGCCCCAAAAGAAAAGCAAGGACAACACTTGCCCAGATTGCGGTATCACCCAGCAAAGGCATCAGCGCATTGCCAATATTGGTCAGCATCAATGTGCCCCCAGCACCGCCCGCAAAGGGATGCGGCAGGAATTCGCCAGAGGGAACGCGCGCAAAGAAAATCGCAAAGGCCAGTAGTGCAAATAAAATACCAATCACACGCAGAGGCATATAACCAAATTTTTCACGCTTCCAAAGGCGATAGCCCCACACACCGCATACAATGCAAACCAAAAATGCTGCAAATCCAAATGTTTGCAGGAAAAAATCGGCTGTGTATGAGCCAAAGACACCAAAGATATTTTGAACGTTTTGTACCTCGCCTATTTGCGCAGCATTACGTGAAGGGTCGCTTTCATTATAAGTTAAAAAAGAGAGCAGCAGAAATATACCAGCCCCCATCAGCGTAAAGGCAGCTATATCCTGAATACGGCGGGCAAAAAAGGCCTGTATCATTTCTCGTTTAGATGATTTGGATGCCTTGTTTTTCAAGGCAATAGATTGTCTGGGCATAATTAGATCTTAAAGGTACATGAACCGTGAATAGAAATGCAGCCCCGAATTGGGCTTTCATGCCTTTAAATATACGGAAAGCAGACACGCGCCGCAAGTTTAGTATGCATTTTCGCAACAAAGTTTATTTTCTTAAGAATGTTAAGACTTTTTTAACTTTTAGAAGTCTATTGTATGAGGTATAGCCCGAAAAGTTATCCACAGGGCTTCAGTTAAGCGAAACCGCTTCATTACAGACACTTGTAACGCCTTTAGGGAGCACGCATGCAACAGCACCATCACGCATCATCAACATCACATGCGCCGTCCTATGCTGTTTATTCCTTTCAACATCAAGAATCTCAGAAAAAGGGATCACAATGGCGGGTTCATGGGCATTGTGAACAAAAAGACGAGGCCCTTTGGATTGCTGAACAACTCTCGCGCTGTGAAGAGGTCGCGCGCGTAGAAATCCGGCTGCAAGGTCTGGATGAAAAGACAAACAAATACAAAGATAAGTGCATCAAACAATTTAAAAAAGAAACACCACAGAAAAGCCTCTTAGCGCGTTTATTTTCTTTCTTTAAATAGTGCATCCGTCTATCCCAAAATAAAAGACACCTTTCCCAGAAATTAGATGCGTTTAAACGCGTCATGTTTTATAACAAATTCATGTTTATTTCGGGATCGCTTTCATCCATTGGCAAAATTCGTGTCATGAGCGTTTATGCGCTTTTCATACTTCTTTGCCTAAGCGAACTGGCTTTCACGCCAACCTTTCACGGAGCACCAACTTCCTTTTCGCTTACACTGGGAAGCTTATTTATCTTTATTGCTCTTTTCGGGCTGCCGATGCCACTCATCCTGATTATGGTGATTGGGCTTTTAACCGATCTATTTTCAAGTGCGCCGCTTGGGCTTTTTACTCTCATTTATATTGCGCTCTTTTATGTTTCGGGACGACAGTCCACCTTTCTAACTACGCAGAGTTTTCCTGTTGTTTGGATCGCCTATGGCCTTGTTTTGCTCATTGCACAAATTCTGATCTGGCTAGGCTATAGTTTTTACTATGAAAGTGGGTTTAGCACTTATCATCTTACAATGGATTCGTTCTATGGGTTTTTTGCATTTCCCTTTATTTATAGTCTTTATCATATTGTGCTTTATGCCTTCCCGAAAGAGGAAGAAGATTTATGAATTTCAAGAATAAGCTCAAAAATTTCAAGCGCAAATACCGTTCATCTGAAAATATCTACAATGCACGGAAAGGCCCTTCTGCGGCCTCTGACCGCGGAACACAGCGCCAAGATATGTTTACGCGCCGTGCGTTTATCATTGCCTCGGCGCAAGGGGGCATCATGTCCTTACTCGCATTGCGTATGGGCTGGTTACAAATTGCACAATCTGAAAAATACACGACTCTTGCTGAAGAAAACCGCATCAACATGCTCATGCTAGCCCCTCAACGTGGCACAATAGTTGATCGATACGGCATCCCTCTGGCCGTTAATGTAAGAGATTTTCGCGCCGTAATTATTCCAGATAAAACAGAGGATATGCGCACAGCGCTTAAAAAATTAAATGATATTTTGCCCGTCAGTGATGAGAAAATTGACGACATCATTAAACAATCACGACGCAATTCACGCTTCCTGCCTTTGGAAATTGCCAATAATTTATCTTGGGAAGACATTTCAGCGATTGAAGTCAACCGCCCCTTCCTGCCAGGCATTTTTGTCGAAGTTGGTGATACGCGCAATTATCCACTTCAAGCGTCAACTGCACATTTGATTGGTTATGTTGGGCGCGTCTCAGAAAAGGAAATTACGGGCGACCCTGTCGAACTTTTACCTGGTTACAAAATTGGAAAGACAGGGCTTGAACGCTTTTACAATGACAAATTGAAAGGTGTTCCCGGGCAACGTGAAGTAGAGGTCAATGCTGTTGGACGCGAGGTGCGCGATTTAACGGTTGTTGGTGCAAAGCCAGGAGAGCAAATGACGCTCTCGATTGATGTGGAATATCAGCGTTTTGTACAAAATGTACTTTCCAAACATAAAAGTGCCTCGGCTGTTGTGATGGACGCGCATACGGGTGCCGTATATGCGCTTGCCTCGCACCCCGCCTTTGATCCAAACTTATTTGTAAACGGAATCCCTCATTCCATATGGTCAGAACTTCTAAACGATCCGACCTTTCCCCTCACGAATAAGGCTGTTTCTGGACAGTATCCACCAGGCTCAACATTTAAAATGATAACGGCACTCGCTGGACTTGAAACAGGTGATATTAAAAAATCAACACGGGTGAATTGCCCTGGACATTTCAATCTTGGGAATGCCAAATTTCACTGTTGGAAGCCAGAAGGACACGGCAGTGTTGATGTAACACAAGCGCTCGCACAGTCATGTGACGTGTTCTTTTATAAACTCAGCACACAAATTGGTATTGATAAAATTGTCGAGGTGTCCAAACGCTTTGGTCTTGGTGAAAAGCTTGGCTTTGAACTCGCCGAGGAACAGAACGGTCACATACCAACACAAGCATGGAAAAGAGGACGTTTTGGTGAAGGGTGGCAGGCTGGTGAGACTGTGATTAGCAGTATTGGTCAAGGCTATATGCTGACAACGCCGCTGCAACTCGCCACAATGACAGCACGTCTGGTTAATGGCGGTTACGCCGTCAAACCTTGGATGACAGGCTATATCAATAATACAAAAATGTTCACACAAGACTATCCAAAAATGAAGGTTAGTGACAATGACCTTACCCTTATCAAGGCAGGTATGGACGAAGTCGTAAACGGCCCTAAAGGAACAGCACGCGGAAGTGCGATAAATATAGGCGGCATGGAAATGGGCGGAAAAACCGGGACAGCGCAGGTCAAGCGTATCACAAAAGAAGAACGCGCCATGGCCAATCGCAGGCAAGAAGATTTGCCTTGGCGGTTACGTCACCACGCACTTTTTGTCGGATATGCGCCCGTTGAAAATCCACGTTATGTCTGTTCAGTTGTTGTTGAGCACGGGATCGGTGGATCAAGTGCAGCAGCACCCGTTGCCAAGGAACTCTTATTGGAAATACAGAAACGCCAGCCAGATAAAATTCCGCTTCTTCCCAATGGTGGTATGGCCTTTACAAGCCCCTCTCCAGAAAAAAGGAAAGGGTAAAGTTCCATGGCAAAATCTATTCAGTTGCAGGAAACTAACAGCGCAAAATACAAATTATTACATTTAAGCTGGGGACTGATCGCCCTTCTTTTTGCTGTTGCTATGATTGGGTTTCTCTCCCTTTATTCAGCTGCGGGTGGAAATGTTGACCCATGGGCCTCGCGTCACATGGTACGTTTTTTCGTGTTGCTTTCAGGCTGTCTTATCATTGCACTTATCAATATTCGATTCTGGTATCGGCTAGCCTATCCCATTTATGTGCTTGGTTTTTTAATGCTTCTAGCGACCGAAATTATGGGACAGGTTGGGATGGGTGCCCAACGTTGGATTAACCTTGGTATTATTCAGATCCAACCCTCGGAACTCATGAAAATTGCCGTTGTTATGGCTTTGGCTAAATATTTTCACAGTGCCTCGCTTGAGGATATGCGCAAGTTGAGCTTTCTTATTCCCCCAGCGGCCATGGTTTTCCTGCCCGTCTTTCTGGTGCTTGCACAACCTGACTTGGGAACGTCCATCATGATTGTGTGTGCAGGCGTGGCTGTTTTCTTTATTGCAGGTGCGCCCCTTTGGATATTCATCACAGGTGGATTGGCCACACTGGCTTCTATCCCTGTGGCATGGCTCTTCCTCCATGACTACCAAAAAAAACGGGTACTCACTTTCCTTAATCCTGAGAGCGATCCCTTTGGTTCGGGCTATCACATTACCCAATCCAAAATTGCAATTGGCTCAGGTGGACTTGAAGGCAAAGGGTTTTTGAGAGGCACACAAAGCCAACTTAATTTCCTACCTGAAAAACAAACAGACTTTATTTTTACATTGTGGCTAGAGGAATGGGGCTTTTTAGGTGGCTTAATTTTGCTGGCGCTCAATGCGGCGATTATTCTTTACGGCACATGGATTGCCTTCAATTGTCGTCATTCCTTTGGGCGTTTTATGGCCTTTGGTCTGATGGTCAATTACTCTCTATATGTCTTTATTAACATCGCGATGGTGACAGGCGCTATTCCAGTTGTGGGTGTCCCCCTCCCCCTTATCTCATATGGGGGAACGGCCATGATGGCAGCGCTTATTAGTTTCGGGCTTATCATGTCTTGCGCCCTGCATAAGGACAGCAAGCTTCCGAGGATGATTTAAAAACTGAGGCTAGGCCGCTTCTGTATGCGGGACGCCTTTTTCTTCGAGCAACGCCTGTAATTCACCTGTTTCGTACATTTCGCGAATAATGTCACACCCGCCGATAAATTCACTTTTCACGTAAAGCTGAGGGATCGTAGGCCAGTTTGCAAAATCCTTAATGCCTTGACGAATTGTGGCGTCATCAAGCACGTTGACATCCTTGAATGTTACACCAAGTTGCGAGAGCACCTGAACTGCTGCTGCTGAAAATCCACACATTGGGAAGGCGGCAGTCCCTTTCATGTAAAGGACAACATCGTTGCTGCTCAGTTCTTTCTTAATACGCTCAAAAATAACACTTTCCATGATAATTCCTGTTCTAACACTTTTATTTATATCTTATTTCAATCTAACTTTTATGACTTTGGTGATGTTTGAAGCGACATGGCATGCAACTCGCCCCCCATTTTACCGTCTAATGCGGCATACACCATCTGATGCTGTTGTATACGTGTGAGACCCGCAAACCGATCACTTTCGATGATAACGCGATAGTGATCGCCGTCTCCACGCAAATCTTCAATTGCAATTTCCGCATCTGGAAACTGGGCCTGTATCATTTGATGTAATTCATTTGCTGGTATTGCCATTATCAACCTCTTGACATTAACTTAGTTTGTTTTGCTCATATAATCAGGCAACCACTTTTCATGCCACGCAATTAATTCTGAACATGAAATTTCTTCACCCTCGGGCAGGACACAGTTATCTTGACTAACCACACCTATTTTAAGCACGGGCACATTATCAGATTGCGCGGCCTCGCTAAAGCGTTCTGGCTCAGTTGTGGCGACAACATAGCGTCCTTGATCCTCACCATACCAAAAGGCTGTCGCTTTACCCGCCAACTGGGACACATCAAAGCCAAGTGTGCGTGCAGCCAAGCTCATCTCTGCCAGCGCACAAAGTAATCCGCCATCAGAAATATCATGAGCGGCCTCAAGCAAATCACGTGCGATTGCCTCTCGCATAAATGTTCCGTTACGCTTTTCAACATCCAAATCAACAATTGGGGCAAGCCCCGCCTCAACCCCGTGAACCTCACTGTAATAAAGTGATTGTCCAAGATGTGCGCCTTCGCCACCAACAATGAAAAGCGTTGCTCCTTCACTCTTAAAGGCCATATCCATGGCCATTTCCCAATCACTGACCAGACCAACACCCCCAATGACAGGTGTTGGCAAAATGGCAGTCCCGCTTGTTTCATTGTAAAGAGAGACATTTCCTGAAATCACAGGGTAATCAAGCGCTGCACAGGCTGCGCCCAACCCTTCAACACACCCAACAAATTGCGCCATAATTTCGGGGCGTTCTGGGTTACCAAAGTTCAGGTTATTGGTAACAGCCAAGGGCGTCGCGCCAGAGGCACAGAGATTACGGTAGGATTCAGCCACCGCTTGCTTACCTCCTTCGAAGGGATTGGCATAGCAATAGCGCGGATTACAATCTGATGAAATAGCTAGCGCCTTCTGCGTATTGGGGACGCGCACAAGGGCCGCATCGCTCGCGCGACCAGCTTGCGTATTTGTTAAACCTGACGTTGCCCAACTTTCCCCCATGACAAGCCCGTCATATTGTTCCCAAATCCAGCGTTTCGAACTCATATTCGGCGACCGCATCAACGTCTCAAGACTTGTTTTAAGAGATGGCGTTTCACCCAAATCCTGTGGCAATGGTTTTGGCAAAGGATGTTGTCCTTGCGGACGATCATAAACGGGTGCCGCATCAACAAGTGGCGGCACGGGGATATCACACCAAGTTTGACCATACATGTTTAAGCGTAGGCGTTGGTCATCTGTTGTTGTGCCAATAACGGCAAAATCCAGATCCCATTTTTCAAAAACTTTGCGTGCCTTGTCCTCTGAGCCTGGCTTTAAAATCATGAGCATGCGCTCCTGACTTTCAGAGAGCATAATTTCATAAGGCAACATATTGCGTTCGCGCTGCGGCACGTCATCCAGATTCATGGTAACACCAATGCCGCCCTTATCAGCAATCTCAACACCCGAGGATGTCAAACCTGCCGCGCCCATATCCTGAATGGAGACTATGCAATCTGTCTGCATCAGCTCAAGGCACGCCTCAAGAAGAAGCTTTTCGGTAAAGGGGTCACCTACTTGTACGGTCGGGCGATTTTCTTCGTTCCCGTCACCAAACTCGGCCGAGGCCATCGTTGCCCCATGAATACCATCGCGCCCTGTCTTAGACCCGACATAGACAATAGGCATATTAGGCTGTGCACCACGCGCATAATAAATATCGTCTTGATTAGCAATCCCAACCGTCATCGCATTGACCAAAATATTGCCGTTATAGCTTTTATGAAATTGTGTTTCACCACCGACAGTCGGCACGCCCATACAGTTACCATAGTGGGAGATACCAGACACAACACCAGAGACAAGCGAACGTGTTTTAGGATGGGCTGGCTCACCAAAGCGTAACGCGTTTATATTGGCGATGGGGCGCGCGCCCATAGTAAACACATCGCGCATAATCCCGCCCACACCGGTTGCCGCACCTTGGAACGGCTCAATGTAGGATGGGTGGTTATGCGATTCCATTTTGAAGACGGCTGCTTGCCCGTCGCCAATATCAATCACACCTGCGTTTTCGCCTGGGCCTTGAATTACGTGCGGCGCCTCAGTCGGAAGTTTTTTAAGATGCAACCGCGAGGATTTATAAGAACAATGTTCAGACCACATCACAGAAAAAATACCAAGCTCGGTGTAGGTCGGTGCACGTCCAAGAATTTCAAAAATCTGGTCAAACTCTTCAGCGTTCAAACCATATTCCTGCGCCAGTTCAAGCGTGATATCTGGCTCTCTCACCGTTTGTAAAAAATCTGATTTTTCAGCTGTGTTTTGCATAGCACCCTTTTAACGTCTTCATTGAACTTCGTCACCTATTAATTCTGTAGTTTCTTGAGCGCTTTCTTCAGCTGCTGGCTCGACCTCTGGCATTTCAGCTTCTGTGTCTTCCATTTGAAAGAGATTCTCGCTGGATAAAACACGTTCCTCCTCATCAGGGGGTAATTTCAACACGCGCACATAGTTTGATTGTTCATAAGTTGCATAGGGCGCAACCTCAATCTTCTTCTCACGCACAGCCACAATCTCGCCTACGGGCAAGCCTGCTGGCATCAAACGCCCATCACCAGAGGTAATAATTTTCATGCCCTTTTCAACTGTGATCGCCTGTGGCACATAATCAAGTTCAAGCATATTTTCATTTGTACCACCCAATATCGCCTTTTGCTGTGTGCCTGCTATACGCACAGGCAATCTTGAATTGATATCCGTTGTCATCAAGATGCGCGACGTTTTTGAAAAAACCTCAATCACACGACCCAGTAAACCATTCTCACCAATGACTGCCTGCCCAATTTCAATACCATCATTACGACCTGCCGCTATTAGCGCACTTTTCACGTAGGGACTCTTTGGATCAATCACAAGACGTGTTGTTAGAAAGCTTGGGTGGCCATTTAAGTTAACGTTTAAAAGCGCGCGCAAGGATTGGTTCTCCGCTCCTAAAAGCTGCGCTGTATGAAACCACTCATTCAAGCGCTCGTTTTCACGTCTCACTTCATCTAACTCGGCACGCATCTCATTGAAACTAGTCGCATTGGAGAGAAAACTTCCAAAAGCACGCAAGGGGCTTGCGAGCGTTGAAACCGCAGGCGCAATTGTGTTAGCCGTCACACCGCGCAAATTATCAAATTTGATGAAACCAGAAAGTGAGACAAACAGGATTAGCGCACAAAGCGCAGTCACCGTGATTAAGGGCATGGATGTCACATAAGACAAATAGCGCATCGCTGGATGGGACCGCCGAGAACTGAGACCGCTTTTCCGTTTTTTCTTTGCCACAATTAAACCGCTTTTATTTCACATGCTTTCAAGTCAATGATGGCTTTGAAAATAAGGGGTTTCAGCGGAATAGGAAAGTAAAAAAGTGAACTTATTCTAGTAGGCACCAATAAGCACATTTTGAAGCGACTTCATTTCTTCCAAGGCATGTCCTGTGCCCAGCGCCACGCATGAGAGTGGGTCATCGGCAATAGTTACTGGCAGGCCTGTTGCATGACGCAAAACAAGGTCAAGATTAGCCAGCAGGCATCCGCCCCCTGTCATCACAATCCCCTTATCAACGATATCAGAAGCAAGTTCTGGCGGGGTATGTTCAAGGGCTGTTTTCACCGCCTCGATAATCTGACCAACCGGTTCAGCCAAGCTTTCTGCCATCTGGCGCTCTGTCACAACAATTTCCTTTGGCACGCCATTCATCAAATCGCGGCCCTTAATCTGCATTGTGCGCCCCTCTCCATCCCCTGGAGGACAGGCAGAGCCTATTTCCTTTTTGATTTTTTCAGCTGTTGTTTCACCAATAAGCAAATTATGTACGCGGCGAATATAGGCGATAATCGCCTCGTCCATTTTGTCACCACCAACACGCGCTGACTTTGCGTAAACAACACCACCAAGAGAGACAACGGCAACCTCTGTTGTTCCTCCGCCGATATCAACAACCATAGAGCCCGAAGGTTCTGTAATGGGAAGACCTGCACCAATGGCGGCGGCCATAGGTTCTTCAATCAAAAAGACCTCAGATGCACCAGCGCTTTCCGCTGATTCGACAATGGCACGCTGCTCAACGGCTGTAGAGCCAGAAGGCACACAGATGACCATTTTGGGTGATACGAAAGAACGGCGGTTATGTACTTTACGAATAAAATGCTTAATCATCGCCTCTGTCACCTCAAAGTCGGCAATCACACCATCACGCAAGGGGCGAATGGCGACAATATTACCAGGTGTACGGCCCAGCATTTGCTTGGCCTCGTTCCCGACGGAGTGAATTGTTTTCTTGCCCGCATGAACGGAAATGGCCACGACTGATGGCTCGTTCAAGACGATGCCGCGATCACGCACATAAACAAGTGTGTTCGCCGTACCCAAGTCAATGGCCATATCGGCCGACATAAAATGAAACAGTTTAGAAAACATGCATTAATTTCTTAAAAAAATATGTTTGAATGATGTTCATAGCAGACTTTACGCGCTCACTCCAACATGAATTTTATATTTATCCGCGCGTCTATATTTAAGGCACAAAAAAAGGCTCTGAAGCGAGCCTTTTCACGTCAATTATGGTCGCCCAAATTAACCTTGGCGTGCCTTGAAACGCTTGTTCACTTTATTAATAACGTAAAGGCGTCCTTTACGGCGAACAACGCGACAATTACGGTCACGGCTTTTCAATGTTTTAAGTGAACTTGCAACTTTCATTTTCTTGCCCTCTAAATCTCTAAATTTGGCAGTTTCTAAGGCTTTCGCCTTTCAATTTCTTAACAGAAGCTAGGATATAACGTGATGCCCCACTCTTTGTCAAGCAAATCTCTATAAAATTTTATCGCTTTTCATATCCTTTTTTGCTTGTGAAAGGAAACGAATTGAAACTAGACAAAGTTTCATGTGGCATGCATAAATAACATTGATTTCAAAAAAACAAGTTCTTAAATAACTAAAGGGTAGTCTCGTGGCATTAACAATTGGTGTTCTTAAAGAAACTGACAAGCGTGAAACGCGCGTAGCCGCCTCACCTGATATTGTCAAAAAATATGTCTCTAACAAAATTTCGGTTCTGATTGAAAAAGATGCAGGTGCAGGGTCTTATTTTGGGGATGCTGAATACAAGGATGCAGGCGCAAAAGTCGCTTCCCGCTCTGATGTTCTTAAGAAATCAGATATTGTTCTATGCGTGCGCCGCCCTGACGCAAAGGATTTGAAGGCCCTTCCTAAGAAAGCAACCCTTATTGGATGCCTTAACCCTTATGATGACAAACAGGATTTCGAGGCTCTCGCCAATGCTGGTGTGACCTCTATGTCGATGGAGCTTGTCCCCCGTATCACACGCGCACAGGCGATGGACGTACTCTCTTCTCAATCGAATCTGGCGGGCTATAAATCAGTACTTGAGGCCGCCGCGCATTATGATCGTGCCCTGCCTATGATGATGACAGCCGCAGGCACAATTGCACCAGCGCGCGTTTTTGTTCTTGGTGCAGGCGTTGCAGGATTACAAGCCATTGCAACGGCCAAACGTCTTGGCGCGATTGTCTCAGCCACTGATGTACGTCCAGCAGCCAAGGAACAAGTAGCATCGCTTGGTGGAAACTTTGTCGCTGTTGAAGATGAGGAATTCAAAGCCGCCGAAACAGCGGGTGGCTATGCCAAGGAAATGTCAGATGAGTACAAGAAAAAGCAAGCGGCTCTTGTTGCTGAAACGCTTATCAAGCAGGACATTGTGATTACAACAGCCCTTATCCCGGGTCGCCCCGCTCCTGTCCTTATCACAGAGGAACACGTCAAATCCATGAAGCCTGGATCTGTGATTGTTGACCTCGCTGTTGAACGTGGTGGAAACTGTGCCCTGTCCGAGCCTGATAAAATTGTCGAAAAACACGGCGTTAAAATTATTGGGCACACTAATATGACGGGCCTTCTTGGGCAAAGCGCGTCCAAGCTTTATGCCAAAAACCTCTATAATCTTCTCGCGCTGTTCATCAAAGATGGAAAGGCCGCGCCTGATATGGAAGATGAAATCTTAAAAGGCATTACGCTGACCGCAGGGGGCGTAGTTGTTCATCCTGTGCTTGGTGAAACAAAAGTCTCTAAGAAGAAAGCCCCAATAAAAAAGGCCACAGTTAAAAAAACGACAGCAAAGACCAAGGCCAAGGCAAAACCCAAGGCCAAGGTAAAACTTAAGGCTACAGCTAAAACAAAGACGAAAACCACAGGAAAGAAATAAATGTCAGACGCTTATTATTATTCAGAAGACAGCACAACAATTCAGGGGGTTGATTTACCCGTTACTGAAATTGGCACAAGCTCGGAAATTGACACGCTTGCTGACTCGGCAACTTCGCTCGCACACTCAGCGCCTGATAATTTCTTTATCACGGGCTTGACCGTTTTCATTCTGGCCTGCTTTGTCGGCTATTATGTTGTCTGGCGCGTAACGCCTGCGTTGCATTCTCCATTAATGGGGATCACAAATGCCATTTCCTCAGTCATTATTGTGGGGGCGATTATTGCCGTTGGCCCTATTGAGGGCAGTGGGTTCTCCAAGTTTCTCGGCTTCTTAGCTGTAATACTGGCCTCGGTCAATATCTTTGGCGGCTTCATTATTACACGCCGTATGCTCCACATGTTTAAGAAGAAGGGAGCATAACCTATGCCTATGATATCTGGATTTGCCCATTTAGCGGCTTCTGTTCTCTTTATTCTTGCACTACGTGGTCTCTCACATCCTGAAACTGCACAACGCGGATTAACCTATGGTGTTGTGGGCATGATTCTGGCCGTTGTGACAACGCTTTATCTGCCGACCGTTGGCTCATGGGGGTTAACAATCGTTGGAGTTCTTGTTGGTGGAGCAATTGGGGCCTACATTGCCCGAAAAATTGAAATGACAGCGCTGCCGCAACTTATGGCGGCCTTTCACTCGCTTGTTGGTCTTGCTGCGGTTTTGGTTGCAAGCGCGGCCTTCTCAAATCCAGAAGCCTATGGCATTGGCACATCAGGTGATATTGCCATTGTCAGCTTGGTTGAGATGGCCCTTGGTGTTGCCATTGGTGCCGTTACCTTTACAGGGTCACTTATCGCGTGGGGAAAATTACAAGGCACGCTATCGGGTAAGCCTTTTACATTTGAAGGCCAACATGCGCTTAATGCCGCGCTCGGTTTTGTACTTGTGACATTGATTGTCATGTTCTGCAACTCTGAAAGTGGCTTTTTGTTCTTCCTGATTATCATGTTGGCATTGCTCATGGGTGTTCTCATGATCATTCCCATTGGCGGTGCGGACATGCCCGTGATTGTCTCCATGCTCAACTCCTATTCAGGGTGGGCCGCAGCAGGCATTGGTTTCACACTTCATAATAACTTGCTGATTGTCACAGGTGCGCTCGTGGGGGCCTCGGGTGCAATCTTGTCTTACATTATGTGTAAGGGCATGAACCGTTCCTTCCTTAATGTTGTCCTTGGTGGTTTCGGTGGTGATGCAGCCTCTGGCGGCTCAGGCGACCATGGTGACAGACAGGCAAAAATCGGCTCTGCCGAGGACGCGGCCTTTATCATGAAGTCAGCTGGTAAAGTTATCATCGTGCCGGGATATGGTATGGCTGTGGCGCAAGCCCAGCATGTTCTTCGTGAGATGGTCGACGCACTAAAAGAAGAAGGCGTAGAAGTCAAATATGCCATTCACCCTGTCGCAGGGCGTATGCCTGGTCACATGAATGTTCTTCTGGCCGAGGCGAATGTCCCTTATGATGAGGTCTTTGAGTTGGAAGATATCAACCGCGACTTTGCACAAGCTGATGTTGTCTATGTGATTGGTGCTAACGACATTACAAACCCATCTGCCAAATCAGATTCAAGCTCACCCATTTATGGCATGCCTGTGCTTGATGTTGAGAAAGCGAAAACGGTTCTCTTTGTCAAACGCTCACTAGGCTCTGGATATGCAGGAATTGATAACCCGCTATTCTATGCTGACAACACGCTCATGCTTCTTGATGATGCCAAGAAGATGACTGAAAATATTGTGAAAGCGCTTGAAGACTAAAAAGAATTCTTAAAGACAAAAGCACATGTTTTTGATATTTTATCACTTGTGTCGCATTTCTTTTTCAAAAGACTTTTTGTACTTCTGATTGTCCTGCTCGTTACAGGATGTGCCTCTGCACCTTCAAAGAAAACAGTGCCGACAACACCGCGCCCGCTTGCCTGCCATGCAGGTGAAATTGTTTTTGTGAATATTCGAGGTCCAGAAAAAGCAGAGCTTCAAATGAACGGACGTTTATACTACTTGGGTCGCAAAAGCGTATCCAAGGGCGTGCTCTATAAAGACGCTGATAATGATATCATCGTTCATAATCATGGCCTGAATTACACAATCGTTAATGGGCGCGAACAGTTTCTCTGCCGTCCCTTGCCCACGCTTTCCCGCGCTAACTAGACTGTAAATTTATTGGATTTGTGTGCTCTAGAAACGCTCGCCAAGAGACGGTGTGCGGCGCTGACGCGTGATTTCGATAAGCCCCAAATTTGTGAAGCCATGCACTTGGACTGTGCAGGGGTCTTGCAAGCACTCTTTTTCAAACAATTTAAGCAGGTCTTTTTTCTCGGCCTGTTTTTTCATGCGCAGAAAATCAATCATGATAATGCCACCTAAATTGCGCAGGCGTATCTGGCGTGCAATTTCCTTGGCCGCTATACGATTAATATGAAGCGCCGAGCCCGTGTTGGCCGCACGGTTTACATCAATAGCCGTCAATGCCGCTGTTTCTTGAATGATAATCGTCCCACCACCCTGTAAAATTGCGTAAGGTTGGAACAGACCATCAACCTCACTGAAAATATCGCGATAAGAAAATAGTGCGAGATCGTCATAGGGATTTTCAAGTTCAACGGGACGAATTTTTGTCATCAGATCTGGCGCAAATAAATCACACCATTCCTCGGCTTCCTCAAATTGTTCCATTGTGACAACTTCAATTGTATCAATGATACGCGCCGCAGCGTTACTAAGTGTACGCTGTAGAGAATCGGGTCCGAGCATAATTAATTGGGGTGTATCACCCCCACCATGTTCCTTGAGACTTTCCCACATGGCATCCAGAATTTTATATTCGCGCACCAAAATTTCTGTCTGCGCACTCATCGCAGAAGCGCGCAAAATGGCCGACTTACAATCCCCCATCGACTCCAACATGGTTGTCATTTGCTTGCGGATTTTCTTGTCACGAATACGTCGCGAGATGCGCTGTTCATCCTGAAAGGGCATATAAATAATATAGCGCCCTTGAAGGGCTATATTCATACTCAGGCGCGGACTTTTATCTTCGTAAGCCTCCCCCTCTTTCAAGGCAAGCTTGCCTTCTTTGGCCTGCACAAAGCAAAAGTCTCCAGGGGAGAGTAATTGTCCAATTGATTTATCGGATTTGACAATGCAATCATCTTTGACAACATCACCAGCGTTCAGGATACCCGTATTGTCACCATCTAAATCCAGATAGGCGGCGTTTAGTGTCTTATCGATGCGCGTGACCTTTGCCCAGTAAAGCGAGCCCCAGCGAACCTCTTCATTGGCGGGGTCGACTTCCAAAGAATGGAGCTTATTATCAGCCATAGCAGCCGCCCACAAACCGCCCTCCATCTCATCTACAAGGATATCCAGCGTCTTATCAGATATTTTCGGGTGTCCCATGAGAAGCCTTCCGTGTGTATCCCAAGCCTGTCAGCATTGCCAGTGTATCATAGCAGGATAATCCAACAATATTAGAATAAGAGCCTTCTATTTTCTTCACGAATGCAGAGGCAAGACCCTGAATGCCATACGCACCCGCTTTTCCCTCCCCTTCACCAGAATCAGCATAGAAGTTAATCTCATCGGCGGATAACGGCTTGAAATGAACCATTGTTTGTACGCATCGCGAAACCTCGCGGCCATCAGGCGCAATAATACATATGCCTCCATAAATGCGGTGACGACGACCAGAGAGCCTTTCAAGGCACGATATTACATCCTCACGTGTTTCGCCCTTGGGCAATGTACGCCGCCCGCAAGCCACAACCGTGTCTGCGCCAAGGATAAATGCGCCCTTCTCACTTTCAGCAACTTTGCGTGCCTTGCCCAATGCAAGGCGCACGCACACATCACGCGGATGTTCGCGGGCAAATTCACTTTCATCAATATCAGCTGGTATAACAGCATCGGGAGTGATGCCAATTTGTGAGAGCAGGTCAAGACGCCGTGGGGAGGCCGAGGCCAATACAAGGCGTTGTTCAGACTTATTTTTCACGGAAGATAATACGTCCCTTTGTCAGGTCGTAGGGAGTCATTTCAACGACAACAGTATCACCCTGTAGCACACGAATACGGTGGCGACGCATCTTACCCGCTGTGTGTGCAAGGATTTCGTGATCGTTTTCAAGTTTAACACGGAACATTGTGTTCGGAAGAACCTCCGTCACCGTGCCTTTAAATTCCATTAAATCTTCTTTAGCCATAAACCTTATTTCTTCTAATTAAATTCTATATGAGAGTTTATATCGTTTTCTAGGAAAAGTGCAAGGGGGCTAGCAAGAGCTATGCCGGTGCAATCCCATTATCATTACAATGCGGGATGGTCACATCAGGAATTACAGGTATATCATATTTGGGCGCAACACGATTATGTACGGCCAAGGCCTCGGAACGCAATTCATAATAAGCCTGTTTAAAGCACGGGTCATGATCCCCAATAACCGCTGGCATAGAGAGCAATACACCGTGGAAGGTTTTCACATCATCTTCCATCACAAATGTCTGTCGGCGACGCCCTTCAAGATGTGCCATCAAATCCTGAATTTGAGTCATCTGATAAATGAGTTCACCTTCCTGAAAACATTTATATTGCGAACGCGTCATACACTCTTCCAGATTTTCACCTATTCTGAAGGCGCGATACATGGTCATAATCTCTGGCGCAATAGCCTCTTCAAAAAACTCTAAAAATTCCTCATCATTTTGCGCAAAGGAAATCATGGCCGAGGCCAACTGTAACTGGTCAGGATTATCATAGAGGCTTTGTACTTCTTGAATGGGACGCAGAGCTGTCTTTGCGAGATACACAAATGTATCATAGGGCGTTGCACCATGTCGCTCTTCCAGAAAAAGATATGTCCCCTTTACGCCGTCAATAATACAATCTGGTAGACCTAATTCGTCCAGAACAGCCAGCGAATGTTCTTCTGTTGGCCCTATATAGTCGCGCGCAAATGGCATGTACCATCCATGCGGATGGTCATGTAAGTTGTAATGGTTATTGATGCAGTTTATAAAATTGTTAAGTTGATAGGCTGCATCTGTGTTGTGCTGACAAAAGGCAACTGCAGGAATCAAAATTTCCTCAATCTGATCATTCTGTAATTGTGGTGTTCCAATATTTAGCTTCACATGCATTTGAAACGCAGCCACCCTATGAAGTGCACGAATTGTTCCTGCAAAAGTCGCATGGACATTTGAGGGCATATCAGAATGCTTGAGGCTTGTATTAAAAAAGGGTTCAAGCTCACATGCGATTGCCTGCGCACGGGGTGAGAGTTTTTCAAAAAGCTCGGGGTATGCATCAATAATGCGGTAAGAGGCCAGATATTCATACACATGGTCTGGGATATCAACGCCCTGCGCATAAAAATCATGCTTGAGCATATTGGCAAGCTTCACAAGCTGAATAACGCCTTGGGCACTTCTCTCACCAAATGTTGCATCAAATTGTTTGAGCTCTGCACCCTCATCAGGACATAGGCGGTCAAGTGTTTCAATGACAATGCCGTGTCCGACAATATCCTCGCGCGCGGCGGCTAATACAAATTGTGTGGCAAGTGTGGCGTTCAGCATGCTTCAAATACGCAGTTCTTTAATCATGTTCAGTAATTGTGAATTATGTAATCACAAGAAACACAACATGACAAGATGATAATGTAAGAAAGATGCGTTTATTCAGAAAGACGTGTAATTTTTGCGCCTACATTACCCAGCTTCTCGGTAATGTTTTCATATCCACGGTCAAGGTGATAAATACGGTTGACCGTTGTCTCACCCTCGGCAACCAGTCCCGCCAAAACAAGCGAGGCCGAGGCACGCAAATCTGTGGCCATAACCTCTGCACCGCGCAACTTCGTTGCACCGCGTACAATGGCTGAATTTCCTTGAACAGAAATATGCGCACCCATACGGCACAACTCTGGCACATGCATAAAGCGATTTTCAAAAACGGTTTCTGTGACCATGCCCGCGCCCGCACACAGGGTCAGCATCGTCATAAATTGCGCCTGTAAATCCGTTGGAAAACCAGGGTAAGGCTCGGTCATAATATCTGTGCCGATTAAGGGCTTTGTCTCGCGTGCGACATGAATGTCGTTGCCTGATTGTTCAATATCCAACCCTGCGCGGCGCATCGGGTCAATGAACGCTCCCAGAATATCAAGAGAGGTATTTTCCAAAATCAGGTTTCCGCCCGTCATGGCAGCACCCACCATCCATGTACCTGTCTCAATACGGTCGGCAATCACGGCGTGACGTGTCCCATGCAGGGATTTCACACCTTCAATCGTAATTGTATCCGTGCCCAAACCTGAAATCTTTGCGCCCATTTTATTGAGCATATTACCAAGGTCGACAATTTCTGGTTCACGCGCAGCGTTCATAAGACGTGTCGTGCCCTTAGCCAATGTGGCGGCCATCAAATTATTCTCCGTTGCCCCAACAGACACAATCGGGAATGTGATATCAGCACCAATCAAGCCACCCTTGGGGGCCTTGGCCTTTACATAGCCTTCCTCGATTTTAATTTCAGCACCCATCGCCTCCATCCCCATCAGGTGAAGGTCAACAGGACGTGTGCCAATCGCGCATCCACCCGGAAGTGACACCTCGGCATAACCAAAGCGCGCAAGCAATGGTCCAAGCACAAGAATAGAGGCACGCATTTTACGCACCAAATCATACGGCGCAAACGGCTTTGCAATATCACGCGCATGGAACAGACCCACATGGTCACTACGCAGTGCCAGTTGCACGCCAAGACCATTGAGCACCTTTGACAGCGTACCAATATCAGCCAGTCCAACTGGTAAATTGGTCAGCTCAACAGGCTCACTCGTTAGAAGTGTTGCGCACATCAGTTTAAGCGCAGAGTTCTTTGCACCTGAAATGGGAATATTCCCTTTGAGAACAGTCCCGCCCTGCACCTTGATTTTATCAAGACCAGAGGGACGAATAACAGGCTCGCCCTGTGCAGAGACAACAACATGCTGCTCTGTGCCTTGCGCAATTTTCAGTGGGTTTTTAAGTTCTTGGGAGTGTGACACCTTTTTGCCCCATATACTTTCCGGCGCGGTCTGCGTAGTTCACTTCGCAAGGGCTCGAGCCTTTAAAAAATAAGAATTGTGCAATGCCCTCATTGGCATAAACCTTCGCAGGCAAAGGCGTTGTATTTGAAATCTCCAACGTGACATGCCCTTCCCAACCTGGCTCAAGCGGTGTGACATTCACAATCAAACCACAGCGCGCATAGGTGCTTTTCCCCAAACACACAACCAGAACATCCTTTGGAATGCGGAAATACTCAACCGTGCGTGTAAGAACAAAGCTGTTCGGCGGGATAACGCAAACATCTGTCTTACGCTCGACAAAGGATTGTTGTGAAAACGCCTTGGGGTCAACAATCGCATTGTCAACATTCGTAAAAATCATGAACTCGTCTGCGCATTTGGCGTCATAGCCATAAGATGAAAGCCCGTAAGAGATGATTTTCTGGCCGTTCTTCTCACGGTTTTGTTTCTCGACAAATGGCTCAATCATGCCATTATTTTGCGCCTGTTCGCGGATCCAGTGGTCGGGCATAATGCCAGGGGCAGATTGCAGGTCAGTATCGGTCATTTTTGGTGGTGTTTGAATGGCTTGGCTCATAATTTCTTAATCTCTTACGCTTCATCTTCTGTGTTGTTTGTCTCATCGTCAGCTTGGGTTTTGCGCGCCTTTTGCATTTGCTTGCGCTTCTTCAAATTCTCGCGCAGAACATCGGCGCGCTTATCTCTCCATGCTGATTGTGTCATAAGGTTTTGTTTCCGCCTCTTTCAAGGACTTTTTCTATATTACGAAAAATCACAGCAAACTACAAAATAAATCCCGAAAATTCAAGAAAAATTAAGATTTGAGTATGCTATTATGGTTTAATGAAACAATATTTTAGGATTTTTGCTAAATTAATTATATCTTTTCTTATAGCTATAATTATTGGCATGCTCATATGCGTGTCAGTATGCCCTCTGTCAGGAGTACACTACAGTTTTGGAATAGCATATGGTATTTTCGGACTTGCAAGCATACCTGTCTTACTCTTTGTCTCATCATTTTATTTTTATTATCTACACTCAAAAAATATAATAAATAAACAGATTATTATTTCTAGCATCGTTATAATCATGCTTTTTGCGAATGCGTTTTGGCTAACGGCTTTTCCATTCTTAATTGAAAAATTATATCTTACAATGATACCCACTTTTATTGGTGGAACAGTATCAGGTTTTTTCTATCATAGCTTGATTAAAGAAAAAAATAAGATGGAAGAACAAAAGGGATGACATCCATTTTTTGATATTGTAGTTTCGCATCCATGCTGTCGTAGCTCAGTGGTAGAGCACACCCTTGGTAAGGGTGAGGTCGGGAGTTCAATCCTCCTCGACAGCACCATTCCTTTTCAAGAAAACCTACTTAAATATCTTTGTCACGCCCGTGCCGTCATTATCAACGGGGGTGAGGACAATGGCCTCGCGCGGGGTGTAAGGGCACTCAACTGGCAGAGCGAGCAACACCTTCCACTGTTCTGTCCACCCATCCACATGATTGGCGTTATCCACCAATGTCATATTTGAGCAATTGGGTGCCCCCATTGCTTGTTCATAGCTATGATAGAGCGCGCTTGTCACCTTTGAATCCAGTTGCCCGACAAAATGATGTTGCGGAACATTGGTCAAGAGCGGCGCATATTTGGTTGGGTTAAATGTGCTGGCCGCATCATAGGGCATACCATTCAGACTAGCGTAATATTGTGTATCCAAGATACCCGCAACGGTTCTAATGGAGCGCACATCATCGCGCCGTGCGGCAAGCGCCGTTGCAATCACCGCGCCGCCCTCATATCCGACAAAATGAAACCCTGTGAGTTTATGTTTCCCCTTCAGCTTTGAAAGCGCGACATCCATAGCGGCGAGCGCCTCCTCCCCATATTTATCATCCTCCCAGAAACGCGATGGGCACTGGTCGGCCTCGCCTGTAATTTGGCAGGGGCGCGACATGTGAATGACATTGACCTTTGGATCTTGTGCGGCCAAGCGAAGCGCCACAGGCTCAACAGGGCCAGGGTCACGTTCAAATGTCAGTACGTCATTGCCATCACCTGCGATATAAACCATGGCGGGTTGCCCCTCGCGGTAAATACGCTCGTGCACGTGCAGGTTAAATTTGTTGGCCTCGACTGTGCGCTCCAACAAAAAGACAGGAGCTGCAATGCGGCGCTCAGATTCCTCGCGATAGAATTCACCCGCATTACACGCCACAAGAATCTGCGACATGAGGAGAAAGGAGAAGATGACAAAGGATGATTTGAGAAAGCGCGACATGGAACACGAGACCTTGGCTAAATGATTCTTTTTATTCTGAACAATAGGTTACCACGCAAGACAATAAACGTCATCATGCAAAAGGCTTTACTCAATATCCTGAATTGGGATCGTATTTTCCGCTTTGTTTCCACAAGGGGTTTTCAGGAGCCCAGCCAGATGCCCAGACTTTAAGGGGAACAACATAGGCGGGATTACCATTATCCTCGAACCAGCTATCCACGGCGTAACGTTGCCCGCTCGCGCGCTCCGTAATGGTTGCCGTTTGATGCCACCAGCGTCCTGTGACGGACGGGTCACGCCGTTCCACCGCACCTACATCATGAAATTTTAAAAGCCCCTGTTTTTGTAGAAGCGTGAGGTAGACACTTGTGTTTGTACTTTCATCCACGCAATCCTGTTGGCCCTCCCCAAAGGCAACATAAGTTCCATGGATATCCGCCGATGTGCCCACCGCCTTGCCAACAAATTTTTCAAAATCGGCGATTGCAAATGTAATCGCCTCACGTTCATCTTGCGCATTTTTTACATCGCTAAAATGCGATGACATCCCCTCCCAAAAATGGGGGGCGGGTTCGATACGCGTTGTGCGTTGACATCCATATTCGTGACACACATCAAAGGAAGAGGGCGATGTTGATTTAATCCCGTTCAGGTAAAAATAAGTGCTCAAATTTTGTGAGGGTTTTGCACATGCACATAGAACCAAAACGCAAAAAAAAGTGAGTGATTTACTAAGCATCTTTTGTAATTTCAATGATGATCGGCGTGTGGTCAGAGGGGCGTTCCCATCCGCGCGGATTGCTATCGATTTCACATGCCACCAAACGGTCGGTAATATGGGGAGAAGTGAGAAAATGATCGATACGAATACCCTTATTTTGCGGCCAAGCGCCCGCCTGATAGTCCCAGAAACTATATCTATTTGGCTTATTATCATAAATACGAAACGCATCGTATAGTCCAAGGCCCATCATACGCTGAAATTGCTTGCGGACCTCCAATTTATAAAGCGCATCGCCCTCCCAATCACGCACATCATAGCAATCTTTGGCCTCGGGAATGACATTAAAATCGCCACCAATCAGAAAATTTTTATCTGCCTCGCGTTGCGATTTGAGGTAGGCATAAAGCTTGTTCATCCAGTCCAATTTATACTCAAATTTTTCGGTGTCGACAGGATTGCCATTGGGCATGTAAATATTGATCAAATGAAAATCATCAATGTCGCACGCAAGAAATCTTGCCTGCTCATCATTCTCGTTTGCGGGCAATTTTGAGACGACATTTTCAGGTTTTATTTTGGAGAGAATAGCGACACCGTTATACGCCTTTTGCCCATTCACGATTGCGTGATAGCCCATCTTTTCAAAACGCTCTGTCGGGAAGGCCTCACCCTTTAATTCTTGCATCAGCAAAATATCGATATCACGTTCCTCACAAAAACGCGCGACATGATCTTCGCGCGCTTTGATGGAGTTCACATTCCATGAGGCAATTTTAAGTGTGTCAGTCATAAGACTTATGCAGTTTCTTTCCAGCGGAGTTTCGGCTCGCGTGCGGCCTTCACCTCATCCAATCGTTTGCGCGGGGCGCTTATGGGGTAGTCATGGAATTTGGCCGTGTCACCTGCGCGTGCGTCTGTTGCGATTGATTTCATCACCGTAATAAAGCGGTCGATATTTTCCTTACTCTCGGTTTCTGTTGGCTCAATCAACATAGCACCATTGACTACCAATGGGAAGTAAACGGTCATGGGGTGCATCCCATGTTCCACAAGTGTCTTGGCAATATCCATTGTGGTGACACCTGTCTCTTTTTGCGTTTTGTCACTGAGCAAACATTCATGCATACATGGCCCCGCATAAGGCACATGGTAATCATCCTGCAAACACGCCAACACATAATTGGCATGAAGCACAGCGTCCTCGGACACACGTTTGAGACCATCGCTTCCGTGGCTCATCATGTAAGAAAGCGCACGCACATGCATACCAAATTGCCCCTGATATCCTTTTAAGCGACCAAGGGATGTTTCGCGCTCGCCATTTTCTTCCAAGCGGTAACTGTCATCGCTTTCTTTTACAATAAGAGGGGATGGCACATAAGGCGCAAGTGAATCGGCCACACAAATGGGGCCAGATCCTGGTCCACCGCCACCGTGGGGCGTTGAAAATGTTTTGTGCAAATTCAGATGCATCACATCCACACCAAAATCACCTGGTCTGATTTTTCCAACGAGCGCGTTAAAGTTCGCACCGTCACAATAGAAATAGCCCCCTGCTTCGTGCAGCAAATCGGCAAGCTCGCAAATATCATTTTCAAAAAGGCCACATGTGTTGGGGTTAGTCACCATCATGCCTGCGATATCAGCGCCCTTGGGGTCTGTTTTATAAAGCGCCTCTTTAAATGCCTCGACAGGGATACGTCCTGTTTCTTTTGTGACAATTGTGCGTGTCTCGTAACCACACATAACGGCCGTTGCCGGGTTTGTGCCATGCGCACTGTCTGGGACAAGAACATATTTACGCGCCGTATCATTATTCAAATCATGCGCGCGCTTGATTGTCATCATGCCCGCCAGCTCGCCATGCGCACCAGCGGCAGGCGTTAAACACACAGACGGCAGACCAGTCAGCTCCGCAATCCAGTTTTGTAATTCGTACATAAGCCCAAGCGCGCCCTGCACATCTTCGGCCCGTTGAAGGGGATGGATATTGGCAAATCCTGGAAGACGCGCCAGCTTCTCATTTAACCTTGGGTTATGCTTCATCGTGCAAGACCCAAGCGGGAAAAAGCCATTATCAATGGAGTAATTCCAGCTAGAAAGCCTTACAAAGTGACGCATGACCTCTGGCTCGCTCACCTGAGGCAACCCGATTGTCTCACGCTGTTTTTGACCTGTACGGTTTTTGAAGTTATCAGGTGCAGTCCAGTCTGTTCCTGAGTGATCGGATTGTTCCTTCTCCCACAATAAAGGCTCGTATTGATAAAGCGCACGTGTTTCGCGCACAGCGATTGGTTGATTTTCGTTACTCATCGAAATGTTATCTCCATCATTTTTCAAAACTGCATCAGCCACTGTTCAATCCTCTCTTCTTAAGGCACTGGGTCACGTGGAATACGTCTCTCGTTGCGCCACAGCCCCATAATCATGGAACCTGCTATTAAAATATTCACCAAAATCGCCGCATATAATCCGTTATCATAATTGTAAATAATCCACGGCATTACAGCCACCAAATAGACGCTTCTCACGATAAGCGTGCTTTGAAACACCTCTCCAAATCGCGACACAATCACAGACACAAGCGGGTAAGAATCCGTCAATGTGCGCCCCAAAATGGCGACTGCGGCAATACTCAAAATACAGGCCAGCACCAAACGCAATTTCTTTGTTTGGCGAGCCATATGTGCAGGCGTTACAACCTGTATAAACCCACCTAAAAATGCAATGGCCGCACCTGCCGCTCCCGTATATGCCCCCACCAAAATCATATAGAGGCAAAAAATTGAATCAGCCGTAATCTTTAGCCCCAAAATCTTTTCGCGGCCCTTGACCTGAAACGCAACAAAGGCAAGCCCCGTCGACACAATCAGCAAGAGATCAGCCCAAACAAGTGAGTCCAGAAACGCATCAATCATGCAAGTGCATCTTTCAACGCAGAGGCAAAGGCCTCAATATCGCTTTCTGTTGTCATTTCGGTGGCCGCCACAAGCAAGTCTTTCTCGCCCACAACCAGACCAGCAGTTATGTTCTTCTCGGCTAACGCATCACAAATTTCTTGCGCATCTTTGGGTAGGCTCACTACAAATTCATTGAAAAAGTTTTCAGTCTCAATTTTCACGCCGTCAATTTTTGCAAGCGCATCGGCCAATTTGCCCGCCTGCGCGTGATTGATTTGTGAGAGTGTTTTGAAGCCATCTTCCCCAAGCAAAGACATATGCACGGTAAAAGCCAGCGCGCATAATCCTTGGTTTGTGCAAATATTGGAGGTCGCCTTTTCACGGCGGATATGTTGCTCGCGTGTCGAAAGGGTTAGTACGAAAGCACGCTTGCCGTCGGCATCGACTGTCTCTCCACACAAACGCCCTGGAATCTGACGCAAGTATTCTTCACGACAGGCAAAGAACCCGAGATGCGGCCCACCATAAGACATGGGTAAGCCAATCGATTGCCCCTCTCCACACACGATGTCAGCCTGCGTAGGTGCAGGACAGAGCCCAAGTGATAAAATTTCTGTAACCACAACAATGAGTTTTGCGCCCGTTTCATCACATTTTTTGCGCCACTCATCAAGGCCATGTACATTCCCATGAAAATCTGGTGTCTGGACAATAACGGCCGCTACATCTTCGCTCACATCATCGACATAGCCTGCGTTTTCTGTGACCCACATATAGGTGTCCAACACATCCTTATATTGCGGGTTTAAACTTGTTGCGAGCACAACCTTCGAGCGTTTCGTCAAGCGCATCGCCATCAATACCGCCTCGGCTGTTGCTGTGGCTCCATCATAAAGCGAAGCATTGGCAATATCCTGTCCCGTTAATTGCGCAATCATCGTTTGATATTCGTAAATCATCTGAAGCGTGCCTTGAGCAATTTCAGGCTGATAAGGTGTATAGGCTGTTAGGAATTCAGAACGCTGAATGATGTAATCAACCGTTGATGGGATATGATGGTGATAAACCCCCGCGCCCAAGAAAAACGGGCCAGAAATGGCGGGTCTGTTTTGATTGGCGTAATTCCCGAGTGTGCGCTCAACCTGAAGCTCGGACATATGTTCAGGCAAATCAACCTGCCCCTTAACAAAGGCCTTTTTGGGAACATCCTTGAACAAATCATCGACGCTGTTTACGCCAATTTTTTCCAGCATGGCCTCACGATTTTTTTTCGTTTGGGGAAGATAACGCATGGACTACAAAACCTTCTTTAGAAATTACACTTAATGATTATTCAACATGTGTGCGCTGATCACGCTCGGACACGGCACGCATATAGAAAAAGGTGATAAGGCCTGAGCCAATCAACACAAGACCAATCAACCACGACACCCCAATCGTCAAACCAAAAATCGCCTTACCAAACAATATGGCAAGGAAACCAAGAATAACGTCAACAACAAGGGTTATAAGACCTACACGCTTGAGGCGCTCTGGATTTTTTACAGATTGTGACATTCTTTTATTTCTCCTTGTTAATCATTCAAATAGTTTTGATAGGCGGCTTCGTCCAATAGGTTGTCAATTTCGCTAGCATCAGAAAGCTTAATTTTAACAATCCAGCCCTTGCCTTCATCGTTGCCAAGATTATCCATCTCGTCAGCCAAACTTTCATTCACCTCAACAATTTCACCTGAGGCTGGTGCGTAAATTTCACTGGCGGCTTTGACCGATTCAACAACGGCAAATTCATCGCCCTTACTTACGACCTTGCCCTTTTCTGGAAGGTCAAGATAAACCAAATCGCCAAGCGCGTCTTTGGCATGGTCAGAAATGCCGACAACACCAATATCGCCATCAACGCTTATCCATTCATGATCTTTTGTATATTTCTTTGCACCCATTTTCTAACCTGCCTTTTTTGAAGTTGCTGTTTTTACCTTTGCTGGCAAAAACGGAAGTTTGGAAATTTCTGCTTTAATCTGACGGCCACGCACTTCAAGAAGGACCTCTGTTCCTTCCTCTGCGTAAAGTGGCGGGACATAACCCTGCCCGATTGATTTTTGGAGCGAAGGTGAGAACCCACCACTGGTCAGCACACCAATCTCATAGCCCTCGCTTGAGAGGATTTTAGCGCCCTCGCGCGCCACGCCCTTATCTGTCAACATAACGCCAACACGTTTGCGCGAGGCGCCATTTTCAAGCTCATCCAAGATACGCTTTGAACCAATAAATTCATCTGCATCCTTGCCAATGACCCATGCCAGATCGGCCTCAACAGGGGATGTTGTGTCATCAATATCATGGCCATAAAGGCAATAACCCATCTCAAGACGCAATGAATCGCGTGCGGCCAATCCGATAGGTTGCACATCGCCATGTTCACACAAACGCTCCCAAAATGTTGGGGCATGTTCCGCGGGCAGTGAAATTTCAAATCCGTCCTCGCCCGTATAGCCAAGGCGCGAAATGTACAGGTCATCAATTTGCACCATGCGCATATATTTCAGCTGCAGGATATCCAGATAAAGCACCTCGTGAAGCACCTTTTCCGCGGCAGGGCCTTGAAGTGCTATCAGCCCGCGATCATCCAGTCGCTTCATCTCAACAGAATCTGGAAGATTTTCATCAATCCAGGAGATATCCTTTTCCTTGCACCCTGCATTAATCACGGCGAAAAATTTTGTATCTGTGATTTTCGTGACAATCAAATCATCAATGATGCCACCATCCTTGTTTGTCAGGACAGTGTATTTAGCCATCATGGGCGGTGTTTTTACAAAAGAAGATGGCGTAATTGTATGGAGCAAGGCCATCGCCTCTGGCCCTTCAAGAATAATCTGCCCCATATGGGACACATCAAAGACACCCGCCTTGGTGCGCGTCCAGAGATGTTCCTCCATGACACCACCTTCATAAAAGAGTGGCATGTCATATCCGGCAAACTCTCCCATTTTGGCTTTGGCCTTAAGGTGAGACTCGTGAAGTGGTGTTTTTTGCATGCCACTTTTGTAGCAGAAAACCCCCTGCCAAAGGAAGGGGGTTTCAAGAATTATACGTGTGTTTTTTTGAAAAAATTAAGCCGATTTAATTTCGTAATCTTCGATGACTGGATTGGCGAGAAGTTGTTCGCACATTTCCTTGATTTGCGCGTCTGTTGTATCATCTGCAACATCCATTTCAATCAACTTGCCTTGGGTCACATTTTCCACGCCTTGAAACCCGAGCGTGCCAAGCGCATGTTCAATGGCCTTGCCTTGCGGATCAAGAACGCCCTTTTTCAATGTCACTTTTACAGATATTTTTTTACTCATTTTTTCTATCCTTTGCGTGGCTTGGAGAGAGGTGTCTTTTTCACACTTTTTAACTGACGCTCTTTGGCCAGATCATTTTCAATTTCTTCTAACTGCGCAGCCACATCTTCATTGATGTTTCCACCCTCACCAATTAGTCCCTCTGGAATAAGGCCGAGGCGCTTGGCAACTTCTTGGTAACCTTCAACAACATCACCTAAATCCTGTCTGAAGCGATCCTTATCCAGCTTTTTATCCGTTTTTGCGTCCCATAGGCGGCAGGTATCGGGTGAGATTTCATCTGATAGCAGAATATAGACATCACCATATTCACCCCAGATACGTCCAAATTCCATTTTGAAATCAACCAGCTTTAAACCAATCGCCGAAAACAGGCCATTGAGATAATCATTAATGCGCCACGCCATCCCAATAATCTCTTCCATCTCGTAAGGATCGGCCCAACCAAAAGTGATGATATGGTCTTCGGAGACCATCGGATCACCAAGCTCATCATTTTTATAGTAAAACTCCACCAATGGTTTGGGCAGAATTGTGCCTTCTGTTAATCCCAAGCGCTTGCACAACGAGCCTGCGGCGATATTACGCACAACCACTTCCAAGGGCACAATATCCACTTCGCGGACCAATTGCTCGCGCATATTCATAGAGCGCAAGAAATGTGTTGGAATACCGATTGTCTCCAATCGTGCCATCAAGTGCGATGAAATACGGTTATTTAAAACACCTTTTCCTGAGAGGACAGCTTTCTTCTGTGCGTTAAAGGCGGTGGCATCATCCTTAAAATATTGAATGACTGTTCCTGGTTCTGGCCCTTCATAGACAATCTTGGCCTTGCCTTCATAAAGTTTTTTACGTTTTGACGTCAGATTTTTCATGCTGGACAGTCCACCCTTTTTTACCTATCAGTACAATTGAAACTGGTATTTTATGTAGCACGCTATATCATGCACGTAAATAATGTTTTAAATGGTTTCTAAGAATGGAGTAGATAGCATTATGGGTGAATTAGACGACAGAGCACGCCTTTACGAGACACGTTTTGCGCATGATGAAGAAATGCGTTTTAAGGCCGAAGCACGTGGTTGTAGAAAAATCGGCATGTGGGCTGCAAGCGAAATTGGTCTTGAGGGAGAAGCCGCTACACTTTATGCAAAAGAAGTTATTGCCTCCAACATCGACGAACCTGGCCTTGATGATGTGAAGCGCAAAATTATGGCTGATTTCGAAAAGCAAGGTCTTGAGGTCGAAGAACGCATCATCGACAAACAAATTGAAACCTGCATGAAGCAAGCCAAACTTGAACTTCTTGAAGAAATCGAAAACAGCTAAATTATATTTTCATGAAAACGGCCATTATCACATTCCCAGGAACTAATCGTGAAAACGACATGGCCGCGGCCGTCAAATTGACGACTGGCAAGTCGCCTGACCTAATCTGGCATAAGGAAACAACATTAGAAAATTATGACCTGATTATTTTACCAGGCGGATTTTCCTATGGAGACTATCTTAGATGCGGGGCTATGGCAGCGCACTCCCCAATCATGAAGGAGATCATTGCACAGGCTGAAAAGGGAACACGTATTTTTGGCGTTTGTAATGGGTTTCAAATGCTGATTGAAACACGCATTTTGCCGGGCGCGCTGTTAAAGAATAAAAATCTGAAATTTATTTGCAAAAATGTACATCTGCGCAGTGAAAATACAGATACGCATTTTACGAAGCATCTTAAAGAGGGCAGTGTTATTGAAGTCCCCGTTGCCCATGGTGATGGTAATTATTTTGCAACCCCTGATATTTTGAGCGACCTTGCCGCCAATGATCAAGTCGCCTTCCGCTATTGCGATGCGCAAGGCAATGTCAGCGAAGAAGCCAATGCCAATGGCTCTATAGATAACATCGCAGGCATTTACAATAAGCGTAAAACCATTTTAGGCATGATGCCTCACCCTGAAAATGCAACGCTCTCACATCAAAAAACACAAGATGGCGTGCCTCTATTCGAAGGCATCCTAAATGGGCTAATGTAAAAAATGGCTGAGGCGCACGAGCAATTCTTTCGCAACGATGAAGGCACCGCCGTTCGCTTTAAAATTTTCACGCCAACTTCAAAGCCCATGGCCGTTATTACGTTTGCCGAGGGACGCGCCGAGTCACTCGAAAAGTATGATGAGCTTATCACCTTCTTTTTAAATCAAGGCTATGCTTGTGCCATTTTTGACTGGCCCGGGCAGGGTGGAAGTGACCGCGGGCAAAAGGATGCCCCGCAAAAACACAGCACACCCTCTTACCCAGCCCTTGTGGCAACGCTCAAAAAATTTCGCGAGGTTATTATTCCGCGTGAATTGGACGACGCACAAAAACTACCCCATGTTCTCTTTGCACATTCCATGGGCGCACATCTCTCTCTTCTATACATGGCGGACAAGCCAAACGCCTACCAAAGGGCGGTGTTGTCCTCACCCATGATCCGCTTTAACCCTTTGGGCCACGAATTACCCCTTTGGCTAGACAAGCTTCTGGTCTGGATTGCCAGTCGCGGTAAGGATGAGAGCTTTATGGTGACAGGTGGCAAATGGACACGCAAATTGAGTGATTTTGTTACGCCACTAAAATTTACGCATGACGCCAAACGCGGGAGCGTCTTACCAGATATTTTTGGGGCTAACCCCGTACTTCAAGTCGGTGACTGGGATAAAGGCACATTAAAGGAGGCTTTCAGGTCAACTCTTGCCATTCAAAATGTGCGTGTCGAAACCCCGCTTCTTATGCTTCTGGGTGAAAAAGATACAGTTATAAATGTCACTGCGGCAAAGGCCTTTGCTGAAAAGCAACCTCACTGCGACGTCCAGCTTTTTGAAAATGGTTTGCACGAGCTTCATATGGAAGAGGACGCAACACGAAAGCCTTACATGAAGGCAATAGAAACCTTCTTCGATAAACGCCTGTCATAATTCCTATCCTTTTGACCTACACACGTAACCTGAACGTTCGTTTTCATGGCGCACATACGTCTTTTCCTGCTTTAATAATTGCCACAACTAAGCAGGAGTTAAAAGTATGGATAAACGCTCAAGCGATATACTTTTGGAAGATTTGCGCATTGCCATTCGCTATAAAAATGTGCGTGAGGCCGAACGTCTTGCCAAGGAATTGGAACGTTGTGTCAAAGCGAATTCTTATGTCTGGAGCGTTCATGGCGGACAGCGGCGCTTAGCTAATCACAAGGTAAAAGAGACGCTTGCATTCTTCAAATCCGTGCGCAACATTAATGACAATTAAGTCGCGGAAAGCGCGAGCCACTTTTCTTCATCAAGAACTGTGACACCCAACTCACTTGCCTTCTTCAGCTTAGAGCCAGACCCTTCACCCGCAACAACAAAGTCCGTTTTTTTGGAAACAGAACCAGCCACTTTTGCACCTAATCGTTCAGCCAAGGCCTTGGCTTCTGCGCGACTCATCTTCTCAAGACCGCCGGTAAAGACAACAGTTTTCCCAGCAAAGGGACTATCGCTATTATCTAAAATCTCCGCCTCCTCAATCGTTAAAAGCGCAGATAATTTATCGAGAATATCTTTGTTATGTGGTTCATGGAAAAAAGCGGTCACATCCTTGGCAACGGAGGGGCCGATATCATCAATATTGAGAAGTTCTGCGTAAGCATCACTCTCACTATCATGCGCGCGCTCCATTGCATTTCTGAAATTTTCAAAAGTCTTATAGGTTCGCGCAAAACGTTTGGCAGTGGCCTCACCCACCTGTCGAATACCCAGCGCATAAATAAAACGATGAAGCGCAATCATGCGTCGCGCATCAATGGCTGCAAACAGATTTTGTGTTGAGAGTGCGCCCCACCCCTCCCGTTCCTGCAAGGGTGTTTTCAGTTTTGCATTAATGTCTTCAAGTCTGAAAATATCGACAGGTGATTTAATGATGTTATCTGTGTAAAACTCTTCAACAATTTTGGCACCAAGCCCGTCAATATCAAACGCGCCTTTGGAGACAAAATGCTTTAGGCGCTCGACCGCCTGCGCTTCACAAATCAACCCGCCTGTACAACGGCGTGCGACCTCGCCTTCCTCTCGGATAGCTTCCGACCCGCACACAGGGCAGTGATCTGGAAAGACAAATGCACGTGCATCGACTGGGCGTTTGCCTTCAATCACGCGCACAATTTGGGGAATAACATCCCCTGCACGCTGAATTTCAACATGGTCGCCAATCATGACACCCTTGCGCTCAATCTCATCCTCGTTATGGAGCGTTGCATTGGATACAACAACACCACCAACGGTGATAGGTTCAAGACGCGCCACAGGGGTCAGCGTGCCAGTGCGACCAACCTGTATATCAATGTCTTTAAGAATAGTAATCGCCTTTTCAGCAGGGAATTTATGTGCCGTTGCCCAACGTGGTGCGCGTGAGACAAAACCTAAACGTTCCTGCCAGTCCAAACGATTGACCTTGTACACAATGCCGTCAATCTCATATTGCAGGTCGGGGCGTAATTCAGCCAACTTCTTGTAGAAATCCATAATGCCCGCTACGTCGGTTAAAATATCTGACGGCTTTGTCAGTTGAAAGCCCCACGCGTCAAGTTGCTTACGAATACCTTCTTGTGTTTTTGCGATTGGACTGCTTACCTCCCCCAACGCATACCCGAAAAAGGAAAGAGGCCGTGATTTCGTAATTTCAGGGTTGAGCTGGCGAACACTTCCCGCTGCAGCATTACGCGGATTTGCAAAAAGCTTTTTGCCATCCTCTTCCAGTGCGCTATTAAGCGCCACAAAATCATCGCGCTTCATGTAAATCTCACCACGGATATCAATGATATCAGGGACATCTGCTTTAATGTCGTGCGGGATATCTGCAATGGTTTTTACATTAGCGGTGATATCCTCCCCCACACTCCCATCCCCACGCGTGGCGGCTTTCACAAGCTTGCCCTTCTCATAACGCAAGGAGCAGGACAGCCCATCGATTTTTGGTTCGGCAACGATCTCGATTTTTTCATCGTCTGAAAGATTTAAGAAGCGGCGAATACGGTCTAAAAAATCTACCACTTCCTCTTCATTAAACACATTGGAAAGTGAGAGCATACGCACACTATGCTGCACCTTTTCAAATTTCCGCGATGGAGCCGTGCCTACCTTCTCACTCACTTCAGACTTTAATTCTGGATAGTCTTTTTCCAGCGCCTCAAGCTCCCGGCGAAGTGCATCATAATCCGCATCTGAAATTTCAGGATTATCTTCCCCGTGATAGAGTGCGTCATGACGTGCAATCTCCTTGGCAAGCTTGGTATGTCTTGCGCGCGCATCTTCTTCGTCCATGTCGAATAAAGCGTTCATAATGTCATGCCACCTTGTCGCTTTCCAAAAGTTTACCTGCTGCGGCACGCGCTTCTTCTGTAATCTCAGCCCCTGCCAACATACGTGCAATTTCCTCGCGGCGTTGCCCTTGTTCATCCAAGGGAATAACTGTTGTGCGCATTGCCTCATCCCCGCTTTTAGAGACAATCCAATGCGCACTAGCAGCGGCGGCCACCTGCGGAGAATGGGTGACAACCAATATTTGTTTGAATTTTGCAAGACGTGCCAAACGTTGCCCAACCGCAGAGGCTGTTGCCCCGCCAATTCCTGTGTCGACCTCGTCAAAAACAAGCGTGTGCGCCGTTCCAATTTCCGCCAATACAACTTTCAACGCTAACATAAAGCGCGCCATTTCACCGCCCGAGGCAATCTTGTGCAATGGTCCAGGCTCAGCCCCCGGGTTAGTGGCAATAAGGAATGCGACATCATCCTTACCTGTTGCGCTCCACACGCTTTCATCACGCAGGGTAACCGCTGTTTGAAATTTTGCACGTTCGAGTTTAAGAGGGCCAAGTTCAGCCATAACCAGCGTATCTAATTTCTTGGCGGCGACTTTGCGTTTCTCTGAGATTGTATCTGCAAGATTTTCATAGTCGCTTTTTGCCTTGGCAACTTTCCCCTCCAATTCACCCAGTATATCATCTTGGCGGACAATCAGATCGAGCGTCTTTTCCATTTCGGCGAGTTTATTAGGCAAATCATCCACCTGACATTGATGCTTGCGGGCCAGCTCGCGCAGGGCGTAGAGCCTGTCTTCGAGCGCCTCAAGTGACGTGCCGCCCTCATCAAATTCACGTGCTATATCTTCAATTTGAGATGACGCTTCGCGCAGACTTTCAATCGCACCGTCTAATTGCGCAATAATATCAACACCCTTTTGCCCTAGCGCATCTTCAATGCGCTCAAGCATGCGCGTGGCCTGAATGATGTTAGCCTCAGCCTTACCCTCTTCCGTAATATGCGCTAGGGATTGTGCTAAATTCGTCAAAATCGTGTCGCAGTTTTTAAGACGCACACGTTGCTCAAGTAGCGCCTCTTCCTCGCCTTCTTCTGGTGCAAGCTCGGACAGCTCACCCACCGCATGGCGGATATATTCTTCTTCCTTGCGCGCCTCTTCACTTTCCTTTTTTGCCTGCGCAAGTTCAGAACGTGCCGCGGCCAAAGCTTCCCAATGCTGTGCAAGTTTTTCCAAGTCTTTTCCAAGCCCTGCATATTCATCCAGAAAAAGGCGATGGGTTTTGGAATCAAGAAGGCCATGCGTTTCAAATTGCCCGTGATATTCAACCAGCATGTCACCAAAGCTTTTCAAAAGCGTAATACTCACAGGCTGGTCATTCACCCATGCGCGTGAGCGCCCATCAGGATTTATCTGTCGGCGTAACATCAGAGGCGATGACACCTCGATGCCGTTTTCATCGGCAAGCGATTGAAAGGAAGATATATCGTCCAAGTCGAACGTTGCTGTGACGCTTGCCTTATCAGCATCCTTGCGCACAAGCCTTGCCTCTGACCGTGCGCCCATCGCAAGACCCAACGAATCTAGCAAAATTGATTTTCCAGCGCCCGTTTCACCTGTAAGTGCGCAAAGCCCGCGTGCAAAATCCAAATGCAACGTCTCAATCAAAACAACATTTGAGATATGCAGGCTTTCTAGCATATTTGTCCTACTCGGGCTGGAGAAGGGAATCGATTGTTTTTTCAAAAAATCCGCGGTCTTCAAGCATTTGTTGACGTTGTCTAGGATCAAGTAGCTCATAAGCACGCTCGTACCATTTATCACCAGGGTAATTATGCCCAAGAACAGCCGCCACCTGTAACGCCTGCGCATCCAGTCCCAATGTCAAATAAGATTCGACCAATCTGTAGAGCGCCTCTGGTGTGTGCGTTGTTGTATCAAACTGGCGCACAACTAAAAGGAAGCGATTTATGGCCGCATTAATATGACCGCGTGTCAGATAATAGCGCCCAACCTCCATTTCCTTACCCGCCAGATGATCCAATGCCAAGTCGCGCTTGTATTCTGCCTCGCGCGACCAGTTGGATTCCGGGAAACGTTGGATAAGCGTATCAAATGTATTGAGGGCGAGCTTGGTCAGTTCCTGATCACGTTTTACATCTGAGATTTGCTCGTAATAGCTTTGCCCTTTCATGTAAATGGCAAAGGGCACATCCACATGGCCCGGGTGAAGCTCGATAAAACGGTCAAAGGCGATAATCGCCTCGTCATAATTAAGAGCCTTATAAGAGGCCATCGCAGAGTTAAGTTGTGCCTGAATGGCATATTGCGAATAAGGGTGCTGGCGCTCAACCTCATCAAACAACTTCACAGCCGTGCCGTATTCCCCTTCGCTCATGGCGGCTTCGGCACGTGAATAGATTTGCTCGGCAGGGCGTTCAGCCTCAAGGTCTTTCAAGCGCTGCTTTTCACTTTTACCACCGCACGCGCTGAGCGTAAGTGCAATCATCAAGGTCACAATGACATTCATCTTCATAAGAATTCTATCCCTTTTTGTAATCTGCCCAAGACTAACAATTCACGTTCCTGATTGAAAGAGCGCATTATATATGTATCCAGAGTTATATAGGTATTATTTGGAAATAGCCCAGGAACAAAAAAAGCACGCTTGTTATGAGCGTGCTTTGTCTTGAAAATCTAATCGGTTTAAGCTGTAGCGTATTGTGCCTGTGTTGCATAAATGGCCACAGGTAAAACATCTGGCATAAACGTGTCATCCTCAACCATATCAACAATTTCATAATTGCTTGGGTCGGCAAAAAGCGTACGCAAGACACCGTTATTCATGGCATGTCCTGCCTTATATCCTTCGCAATAGCCGAGAATAGGAAAACCTGCCAAATAAAGGTCGCCAACCGCATCAAGCAACTTGTGGCGTGCAAATTCATCATCATAACGCAAGCCTTCTGGATTCAACACACGGTTGCCTTCAATCACAACGGCATTATGCAATGATCCGCCGCGCGCCAAACCTTTTGATTTTAAAAACTCAACTTCATGCAAGAAACCAAATGTACGAGCATCAGAGGCATAAGTTTCAAAATCATCGGCCTGCATATCAATCGCGGCACGCTGACGACCAATCACCTTATTGTCAAATTCGATTGTGATATCAAAAACAGAGCTGTCTGAAGGGCGCAACGTTACAAACTTGTCACCTTCTGTGTAAGTCACCTCTTTTAGAACGCGGATGGCCTGACGCGGTGCATCCAAATATGTCACACCCACTTGATCAATCACACGCATGAACGGACGGGCCGAGCCATCCATGATCGGCACTTCTGGGCCATCAAGTTCAATGATTGCGTTATCAATATCACACGCACGAAGCGCGGCCATCAAATGTTCGATTGTGCTGACAGTGACACCTGCGTCATTTTCAATCACAGTGCATAATGTTGTCTCAGTCACACGATCATAGGTGGCTGGTACAACATTATCGCAATCTGTAATGTCCGTGCGGACAAAGACGATGCCTGAACCGGCTGCACCCGGCTTAATTTTCAGGACTGTCTCCGCTCCACTATGGACACCAACACCAGAGAGTGTTGCTTGCTTGGAAACTGTTTTTTGTACCGGTGTACCCATGATTTTATTCCTTGTTAGGCGCCCTCCACATCCACGGGAAAGCTTACTTTTTTCTTACTTTCCATCATATGATGCACCCGCGCACTAAGTAAAATCACGTTCTGTTGCCCAATGTTACAAACTCGTGTCACAAAGTATATTTTAGGGAATAAACCAATCAGGAGCATTTCACACAAAGCCCGTGAATTTCGGCGCTCCAGCGCGTCATATCAAACTGGCTTTCAGTGATTTTCTTGTCCAAGGCCTCTGGCAGATGACAGAGGTGAATTTCCTCAACCGCACCACAACCATCACACACAATAAATTGCGAACCCTTATGCGCATGTCCCGCCTCGCACGCGACAAAGGCGTTCAGACTTTCAATCTTGTGCACAAAACCATGTCCCATCCAGAACTCTATCGCGCGATAAATGGTGGGCGGTTTGGGATTATCCAGCCTGTCGCCAAGCTGTGCGAGCACATCATACGCACCAATGGGCTTCTTACTTTTCTGGATAACAGAAAGCACCGCCGCACGTGGCTCTGTATAGCGCAAGCCCTTCTCATTACAGAATTGTTCAGCCTGTGATACGGCCATGATCATCCCCTTAAATTTTCATTCTCCTATTTATACAGGAGCAGAACAAATTTTATAAGAAAAAGCTTTACATCTTTTGTAATGTTATAATATAACAATTCTACTTTCAGAGTATAAACAAGTATTTTGCACCAAGGATTTTGCACATGGCATTTCAGATGCAGGCAACACAAACACTTGATACAGGACGCGCAAGCAAGTCCTCACTCGGCGTGCGTGCTATTGCCAATATCCTTTACAAGAAAGTGCTCACACAGCCCTGCTGCTGGGTTGCCTTCTTCCCTGCTATCCGCCAGCATTTGTTCGAAAGCCACAATTTGCTTCTTGAAATTACAGTGAGCGCACTTTTGCTGATTGTCTTTATCGAGGGCGAGGCGCTTTATAAAAAGCTGAGAGGCCGCACAAGCGATCACTCACGCGCGACACATTATATGATTGCCATTCCATTTATGGCTCTTATCTTTGCGCTCTCGCACCTGCTCGCACCGCATTAATTTTCATTTTTGATCACGCATTTTAGCAGTTCAAGCTATCGGCTTGGGATGGATTTTGCACATCCCGATTTTTTCCTTGCAAAATTATGCCATGTGCTTTTTACATGGAGTATATGCAATTTATACATGGTGGTTTTATGTTTCGCTTTCTTTTTGTTCTTGGGCTTCTCCTCCTCACTCCACATATTGCATGGGCGCAAGACACAATTGATAGCGGCGACACGGCTTGGATGCTCGTCTCAGCTCTCCTTGTCCTGATGATGAGTATTCCAGGTCTTGCTCTTTTCTATGGGGGACTCGTCAAGCGCGATAACGTACTCTCAACACTCATGCAGACGGTTGGCGTGTGCGTTGTGGTCAGTGTATTCTGGCCCGTGCTTGGCTATTCTTTGGCCTTTACCGAACATAGCGGCTTTATCGGCGGTTTGGGCAAGGCCATGCTTCACGGTGTGACGCCAACCTCAAACGTGGGCACAATCCCCGAAACAGTCTTTATCGTCTTTCAAATGACCTTTGCCGTCATTACCGTTGCCCTTCTGTTTGGTGCGGTAGCCGACCGCATTAAATTTACCTCTGCGCTTCTCTTTACACCGCTTTGGTTGCTTCTTGCTTATGCCCCTATCGCGCACTGGGTCTGGGGACCAGGTGGCTTCATTGGCGGCATTGACCGCGAGGGCTATGAGGGGTTCTTGGGCTTTGGCGAGGCACTGGATTTTGCAGGTGGAACAGTCGTCCATATCAATTCAGGGATTGCAGGACTGGTGGCCGCCATTGTCATTGGGCGCGGTATGAAAACACGGCGCGACCCCTCCACACCCAATAACCTCATTCTCTCTGTTATTGGGGCGGGCCTCCTCTGGGTGGGCTGGTTCGGCTTTAATGCTGGTTCGGCTTTGACTGCTGGCACAGGGGCAGGCATGGCCATGCTTGTCACAAACTCGGCGGCAGGGATGGGCGCGCTTATCTGGATGGCATGCGAATATTTTGACCGTGGCAAAATCTCGGTCCAAGGCACGCTTTCTGGTATTGTTGCAGGGCTTGTTGCTATTACCCCTGCAGCGGGCTTTGTTGATTTTTCAGGCTCGCTTGCCATTGGCGGGCTCTCTGGCCTTATCTGCTACTTTGCCGTCATGCATCTGAAAACCATTCTCAAATATGATGATGCGTTGGATGTGTTTGGCCTGCATGGTATTGGCGGTATTGTTGGCGCCATTCTTGTGGGTGTCTTTGCCAATCCAGACATTGGTGGCGCGGCGGGAACGCTTTACGGCAACGACACGCAAGTCATTGCGCAGTTGCTCTCCGTCATTGTCACACTTGCCTATTCAGGGATTGTCACATGGGGGTTACTGATTTGTATTCGCAAACTCTTTGGCCTGCGCGTTGAACCGCGCGTTGAATATTGGGGACTGGATCTGGCCCATCACGGCGAAACCATTGCCGAATATAATCAGAATTTGCCCAAGGATTATCTCGAAGAAATTGCACCCAAAACACGCCGCAAGCGTGCGACCTCCAAATCCAAAACTAAGTCAAAGTCGAAATCTAAGTCTGGGACAAAGCCTAAAACGGCTAAAAAAGCGCCTAAAAAATTAGTCTAAAGAAATCAAGGGTATAGGCCCAACTGCGCTTATCGGCTTTCTCGTTGTACGCCACGCCTTTGGATGGGTCGTTACCAGCCTCTTTTTCGGTAAAGGCATGCACGGCATCCGCATAGGATATAAACTGCCAGTCGGCCTTGGTGTCACGCATTTCCTGTTTAAAGCGTGCGACCTCCTCATCGCTTACATAGGGGTCCTCGGCCCCGTGGTGGATGAAGATGGCGGGTTTTAACGTGCCCACTTCAGTGGCTGGTTTTTCACTGGCCAACCCACCGTGAAAACTTACAACCCCATCAATATCGGCCCCCGCACGTGCAAGCTCCAACGCCATTGTTCCGCCAAAGCAATAACCCATGGCGGCAATTTTGGTCGCATCAACATTCTCCATTTCGCGCACGGTCTCAAGCGCTGCCATCATGCGCCCACGCGCAAGCTCTGGATTGCTTTTATATTTGGAGGATTCTGCGGCCGCCGCCTCTTGAGTATCGGGGCGAATGCCTTGCCCATAGACATCAACGGCAAAGGCGACATAGCCAAGCTTGGCCAACATATCGGCACGCGATTTCTCATACGCGCCCAGTCCCTTCCATTGATGGGCAATCAGAATGGCAGGGAAAGGGCCTTCACCCTCCTCAGGCATGGCGACATAGCCCTCCAGCGTTGTCCCATCATGGGTATAGGTTACGCTTTCACCCGCCAGCGCCGGCGCACATGTGAGAAGAAGAATAAAAATAGAGCCTAAAACCTGTTTCATCGAAACACCTATCCTTGTCATTGATAAAATTTTAAAGTCACATAAAGACGTAGGGTGCTGGGATTAGGTTTCAACATTTCGTCTTTCTCAGCTAATATTTTTAGAAATAATAAGACTCTGAAAATTTAAATTTAAGGTGCTCTAAAATAGTATGACGAGTCTATATTTGACAGCTCGTTATTCTCAGATAGAAATCTAATGATAACTTCATGCGAAGTAATTAAATTAAGTGGAAATCGTCCCTTAAAATGTTTTGTGGCGCTATAGCGTCTTTTGGATTTGTCATTAATGTCTTTAATTTTAAACTTCTCTAGAGACTTAGTGTCCAAATAAGAAGTTGTATCGACAACCTTAAAGCCTGATTTCTCTAGCTTTCTTATAACGGTTTCTGTAGAGGAGCCTTCAAGAATTTTTTGTGAAACAATACTTGTTAAATCCTTCTGCGGATTGCCATCAATCAAGATTTCTTCTTTAATCTCTGTTATCATATTTTGATAAGGAATATTCGCGGTCTTTGCATACAAACTTTCAGTACTATTTACCCCAGAACTTAAAAAAAACAGGCAGGCAATCCCCGAGATAAGCACTAGCAAGATAATAAGATTTCGTATTTTTCTAGCCATTGCTTTCCTAAAACGTAAATTTCTTTACATCAATCAGAGCATATTTACGGGCGAAGGAAAAGAGTAAGAGGAAAATGGTGCCGCAACACGGACTCGAACCGCGGACCTGATGATTACAAATCAACTGCTCTACCAACTGAGCTATTGCGGCGACACATTCTCTGATATTCATGAACGCCAAAACATTCATGAAGCTGCATGTTTAATATAATTCAAATCCAAAATCAAAGGGGAAATTCAAAAAATTGCATTTTTTTTATCTACCCTTCCGAAGCCCCCTATTTAGGGTAACGGAATAAATTCTTCGTCATTGGGCACATCGGCAAAACGCCCCGCCTTCCAGTCTTCTTTGGCTTGCTCTATCCGCTCCATTGAACTGGACACAAAATTCCACCACAGGTAACGCTCACCCTCCATCGGCGCGCCGCCAAGCAGCATCATACGCACATCCTCCAGCGCTTTAACTGTGACCACATCGCCCTCGCGCAATATCAACATTTGCGAGGGGTTATAGGGTACGCCGCCAATTGAAATACGTCCCTGAAATGGGTAAAGCGCGCGCTCGGCGTATAAATTTGGAATCTCTAGGCTTTGCCCGGCTTTTAGCGCGATATCTGCATAAAGTGTCGGGCTATGCGTGGGTGTGGGGGAGCGCTCTCCAAACGCCTCGCCCGCGATAAGCCGCATGGTCACGCCGTTATCACTGATAATGGGAAGTGCGCCTTTTTCAATATGCTTAAAGCTGGGGTCTTGTTCCTCGACCTGTTTAGGCAGGGCAAGCCATGACTGTATCCCGAAGAGAGAGCTCTCCCCTTGTCTGATATCCGCGCCTGTGCGCTCGGAATGGGTAATGCCCTTGCCTGCGGTCATCAGGTTAATGTCACCTGGCAGAATACGTTGATCAGAGCCAAGAGAGTCCTTGTGGTCAAGGCTACCCTCGAACAAATAAGTGACTGTTGCCAGATTGATATGGGGATGCGGGCGCACATCCACGCCTTGGCCTGTTAAAAACTCGCCCGGGCCCATCTGATCCCAGAAGATAAAAGGGCCAACCATTTTGCGCTCGCGCGAGGGGAGTGCGCGCATCACCTCGAAATTGCCAATATCGCTCACCCGCGGAATAATCAGCGTTTCAACGGCCTCATCGGCTGCGGGCAGGCTTGGTGGGCGTTGTGATTGGCGGTCCTCTTTTTCTGTACTCATGCACTATGAAATAGCGCGTTGCGCGGACAAGTCGAGCGCGGGGCAATCTCCATACAAAAAGGCGCAAATCAGACTTGACAGAGCGCCCCCGAATAAAGCATAACCTCACATGTCTTTTTCATCAAAGATGGCGGAGTAGCTCAGCCGGTTAGAGCAGTGGAATCATAATCCATGTGTCGGGGGTTCAAGTCCCTCCTCCGCTACCATTTTCTAAAATATCCTTTTATTTCAAGTCACTTACAAGATGGATTGCATGGTGTAACCGTAAGGTGCGACCTAAAATGTATAATCCGACTTATCTCGTGCAATCACGACACAATATCTATTACTTCCGCTATCCTCTGCCTCTTAATCCACCTGTGAGAATAAGTGTCTCATTGAGGACACGTTGCCCTAAAGAAGCCTTGCAGTTAGCTACAATGCTAGAATACCATAGCTTGAAGCTAATAAAAGCATTGGACTTAAACACTATGCAACATGCCGAGATTGTATCCCTCTTTAAAAGCTATTACAGCGATAAGCTCAGTCAAGCGAGAACGCGCATTGATAAAGAGGGCCAACTTCCTAAGCAGAATGTCATAAATATCCAAAATCAATTAGAACAACTGAAAGAGCTCATTGATAATGATTGTGATGATATTGATGAACTTTATGGCCTTGAATATGGCTCAGAAGACAACAAGCAAATCCATAAAGATTTAAAACCTATTATGGAGAAGTATGAACTCGACTTTGCCAGAGACAGTAAAGAGTATAAGGCGATGCAGTCTGCGCATAAATATGCGCTCCGCAACTATTATGAAAGCCTTCTTCAATATAATACAAGCGTGACCGACTACAGTTTGCTAGGGTCATTTGAGCCTTCTAAACAGATAGACCATAATAATCCCGAATATCGCCTTAAAACTATTATTGATAAATATCTTTCAGAGGTTGATGGCACGATGACGGTCAAAAGCTATAACGAGTTTTCAACATGCCTACGATACCTTGTAGAGCTTTATGGCGAACAATATAGCATTACGAAACTTGATGGATCAGAGGCGCGATATGTGAAGGATTGTCTCCTCAAAACACCTGCACACCGTAACAAGAAGAAAGAGACAAGAGGTCTACCTCTGGCAAAACAGTTACAAGTTGAAGGGTTATCGCCTTTTGCCCCTCGCACAGTGAATAAATATCTCGATTGCTATAGTACTCTGTTTAAGTGGGCCGTTAATAATAACTACATCGAGACCAACTACTTTGAAGGTATGTCTGTTAAAGACACGAAAAGCGGAAAAAGAACGAATTTCAATGATGAGGAACTCAAACGCATCTTTGCAGAACTCGATAAGGGCAAAGGCGGTTTGGCTAAAACTGATATGCGCTATTGGAGTACTCTCATCTTTTTCTACACTGGCGCACGCCGTAACGAGATTGCAAGCCTCACACCCGATGATGTTAAATATAGTGAAGAAACGGATGTCCATTATTTCAAAATCAAGGACGAGAAGAAGAGCAAGAGATTTAAAAAGGACTCTTTACGCTTAGTGCCCGTTCACAGTGACCTAATTGAACGCGGTTTTCTTGACTATGTTGAGCGTGTTAGAAAGATGAAGGGCAAAGACCTACGCTTACTTCACGAGTTAACTTACACAAATAACCATGGATGGGGTAAGAAACTGACTTACTGGTTCAGTAACGTCCTACTACCTGGGCTAGACATCAAAACATCTGAAACAGCTCTGCATAGCACACGCCATACATTTATCACACGCATCAAAGAGAATGACGTGAATTACCAAGTTGTTGAGGCAATGGTTGGTCACGAAGGTAAGGGCATGGGAGAGACGGTTTACACACACCGAAGCGAAAGACACCTTCGCATCTTCAAAGATACTATTGAGATGTTGAAATATTAACCATTTAGTTTAAATAACTCAAAGTTAATTCAAAACACAAGTTACAAGATGTCAAATAAAGAAAAAATAGGAATTGTTTATAGAACAGAAAGCATAAAACTATGGAGACGCTTTGTATTTCTAGGCTTTATTTTGCTTGGAGCACACCTTTTAAAACTTACGCCTCATGAGTTTTCTGGCATGGGGTTCAAGGTCAACGTATATGATGCCAAAATAATATATGGCTTCCTATCTTTAGCTGTAATCTATAATTTTATCCTAGCTTGCATGCATGGGTTGATTGGAGGTGGATTAGCATTTATTGATCCAAATCAGGAAATAAAAAACGCCATTGTCACTTCTTTATGCAATTCTGATAAGAGTCTTACAAACGATAAAGCTGAAAAACAAGCAATGTGGATTTATGTTCCATTAATAATTTTATTCTTTGCATTTAGTTTAATTATGGCTGTATTTGGTCTTCTGGTAATAGCTACATCGTTTCACGATATATATGCCCTTTACCCTATCATTGAAGCACATGTTTCAGATTTAATCTTATAAAACTTTAATACTTTAATTTCATCACTCGTTATTTTTTATTTTATTAGCGAGCTGCTTAACTCCTTTTTTATTAACTTCGAATTTAGTGCCTTCCGACCCCAATTCAATGTGAGTACAAGAGCTTAAAAACTCACCCAATGGGTTTAATCGTTCATTCTTATTCATAACTCCAGAAGAATTAAAAAGATTATTGCAAACCGCATCAATCCATGTTTGAGGAGGCAGTGAGTTTTTATTCAATTGGCTTTCCATGATGGTTTCAATTGCCCAACTGGCACGGTTTATGTCGTAGGCATACATTTCCAATTCTTTCTGTCTATTGTTATCATAATTGTAAAGCTCCCTTAACCATTTTAAGCTGTAGAGCAAAAACCCAACAGAACCAATTGAAGACAGCACACCTTTAAGCATTAAGAACCATTCTTTATTCTTATAAACACTCAACTCTAAGTTTATAAATTTTTCTCTATTAGCAATCATATCTAAGTGTTCTATATATTCATTTAAGCTATAGATAGAGAGAAATGCTAAAAGAAAGGTAGCACTCAAAGACAACCATAATATAAACATTCGAATGTAATTTGATGACTTAGAAACGAGCGTTTTCTCCAGTCTCGATTTAATATCATCATTTATTTTTCCACTTAATTCTCTACGCACATGCATGTGCTCTCTGTCGTCTAGCTCCTTCTCTCTAGCGTCTAGATCAGAAGATATCTTTGTGAGTTTATCTTCTTCTATTTTATTTAGAGATTTTAACTCCTCTAATCTATCAAGATGATTTTGCTCTAATTCCTTTTGTCTTTTAGTATAATCTTTGCTTAATTTGCTTCTTTCTGAAGATAAATCACTAACCATCTTTTCATGTAAAGAAGATAAGCTCGTTAATTGCCTTTGCAATAAATCTAAAGGTTCGTTGCCGCTATCGCCCAGATTCTTAGATATGTTTTTTTCAGCAAACTTAGAAAGCAAACGATTGCACTCTATGATTTCTTGAGTGGAAGGAGCTTGCTGAGAAGGACTTCTTTGAGTGCCTACAATCATATAAAGTTCGTCGTAATATGCAGAAGCCTCTCTAACACCTACCTTGTCTTGATCGATAGCTACCCCTCTTCTAAATCTAACAGTAAATTTATGTAATTCAGAAACATAATCAAATGATGTGATTGCTGTATCGTTTGACTTCTCAAGTAACTTAATGTCTTCAGATTCTGAAGTAAGAGGAATATTTCCTAAATGAACATTAGATTGTATTTTACCAAACTTGGCCTCTAATGTTTTAAGTGTTTTGATGATATCTTTATCTTTTAACTTACCAGTACGATAAGCAGCTGTATTAGACATTATAGTATTTCCTAATTGATATAAAAACTTAGTATATCTAATTGACCGATTCCTACAAGTTCCCTAACATCCATACCAGAGCTTTTAAGTAAAAGTTCCGAGGCTTAGTAACCTCTTCCAGAGCGGTCATTTCAACATCAGACCGTAATTGTGATGTTGCTTTCTCTATGTCGAGAAGGCAACGGAATACAACAACGCTTGCGTGAATACGTTGCGCTGTTCTCTGGACAGTTACTAACTTCTCGGCTCTGAAGCAAAAGCTCAGAGCCGTTTTAGTTTTAAAAACAGGAGTTAGTACACATGAAAATCATTCTTCTAATTGGAGCAATAATCTCATTTGCCATTGCAGGCGTCGGAGGGCTCACGACCTTTGCATTTCTTGCTCTGATCATTTGGTATGTTCTGACCGAACGCGGACTTCTCTTCATACGGTCTTATCTTTATCTCAGAGCCTTGAGAGATACAGATGATGAAAAACAATCAAATAAGATTGCCAATCGTGTGAACATCTTTAGCTCTCGCGAGCATCTTAATGATGCAGTTTCCTATGCCAATATGCATTCAGATGGTAAGCAATTGCCTGTCATAAAAGCAGCTAAAAAGTACGGTTATAAAGCACGTGGAATTATCTAGTTTGTGACCATGCTCAAAAGCACAGTTTATCAGTGTTTTTAACTAAAGCGCCTTATTTTGACCACTAGAGGAATAACGGGAGAGAATACTAAGGGGCGGAGATAATATTATTATACTAGTAATATACCATGGCAGAATACTAGCCTCTTAATAAAGCTATATATAAAATATGATAATAAGAGAGATATAATCAGAGTTATATATAAGTAAGTATATAATGAGGTATATACCTAGAGTTAATATCTATAAGGTACAATCATTATATAAATACTAGGGGCAACATGAGACTACTCTCACTATCAATACTTACATTACTATATATTCTTAGTTCTGTTCATAGTGCGGAAGCACATAGACCTTACCTAGTAAAAGATAAAACCTTTGAAACCCCTAAGGGAATTATTATTACCGAACGATTATATGGGGATGGTATAGTAGTTACTGACCCTATGCAGTACCAAATAAGAGACGGCAAAGGTAATGTTCTGGCTAATACGAAAACTTATAATCACATAGCCACCTTCTGCCCAAATCTAAAGTTCTGCTGGGCATTCCCCTATGATGGCTTCACAATTCTGAGTGTAGGCCAAAAGCTTGATTATAAAGGCTTGGATTTAGAAAAAGAGAAACCTATCTTTGAACTAGCAGAAGAGGAAAAGACATCCTTTGAAAGGTATTTATCTGATCCTAATTATAAAAGAACAGCAAGCTATGAGTTCGGCTATCCTGAATTTCAAAACAAAGATAAAATAGGATTTAAAGCGGTTAAGTTTAGTTCTGTATTTAGTGCATTAGTTATCTTAAAAGAAAATCTTATTGGTTTATTACTAACCTTAGCACTCTCAATCGTACCTATCTTCATTAAGTCTTTCTTCTTTGACATCCTAAAAAGCGAAAGTCGCATCATCACATTTGCTCGCAAGTTATTTGGTACTGTTTTGATAATTGGTTTTACAATCTTCTTTATAATTACAATCTTTTCCCTATCGTTTTTTACAGGGCTTCCATTCTTTTACATGATGGTTTCTCTATCAGTAGGATTATATATTGGTTCTAAGATGGGGAAGCGAATAGTTCAAAAGCATAATGCAATCTAAATTTCAACTGATTTGAGCCACACTTCTCCGTTTTGATATCTATCTTTATTGAGACCAGTTGTTAAATGCATAGAAGTGTATGGAGAGCTCGTAGAGTCCAGTTAAAATCTTTAATTAAGAATTTCCCATATTGTGCTCTAGAACCTCTGTACGAAGCCCTCAGCGTGCAGGAGCTTCATTTGTGGAGAAGTTTCCTAAGTTGATTCGACTCTTCCTCAGAAGTGTGGTGTAAATGATGTAATCAAATTTACATTGTGGGGAGCGCCTCTTGAAAAAACTTTATTCTTTAATCTTTGTTTTTCTAATACTGGCAGTATTTCTGATACAACAAAACCTATCTGCTCAAGAAGGCACACAACATCACCCAACTGAAATCTTACTGACCTCCTTGTCTGAAGATGAGACCCCCATTCCCTACTTAGCGATTAAAAATAAGTATCAGGAGAATGAGATACAAGAACTCCAGGAATGCAACGACAATTTGCAGTGGTTAATGAAACCCTTCGGTGAATTTAATCAAGATATGATTTTAAGACCAATGAACGAGATTAAATTCCATATTGGATATCCTAAGTTTCTTTTTGATAGCAGTAAAACTAAAGAAAATGATATGCCCTCAATCAAAGAATATGAGTATTTTGAAACTTTAAATATTTATGAGGCTGAGAAAGCCAATTTGGCGAATGTATTCTTACTTCCCGTGAATGATAAGAGTGTGATTAATTTCAACACCTCAGCCAGATTTCCAACAAGACTATCTATAAACCCAGATTTATCTCAACCTTTAGATCACTTATTTTCAAAATCATTTTTTAATCTAACACGATTTAAAATTAAGCCATCTGAAATGAATGGATATATTGTTAGAAATAGCAATAATAAAGTTGTTGCGAGCTTTTGTCCAATAAACTTCAATGATGAAGAAAGTATTTCAGAAAACTTGTTTTCATGCTTTGTGCAAAGCAAGGGCTTTATAGGATTCTCAAACCTGCACGAAAACTTATCAGATCGTGCCATTGACGAAGCTGTTTATTTGCAGTCCATTTCATTCTGTGATGACTACCCTTCAGGTAAAAACATTATTCTTATGGATGTCTCCGAATTGGTGAAATCATGTAAGTTAGGAGAAAAATAGTGCCTATTACTTATGAAAGTGAACATGGCGACATACAAGACACAGATGTCAAAAACTCTGTAGAAAGCTTAACAGAAAACTCTCCTTTGTTTCGCTCTTTTCAAAACTACATTATAAAAAAAGATGTTAACGTTTTGATTAAAGTAACTGATGACCCTGTTCAACCTGGAGCTGTAACGCGAATAAACCCTGTAAATTCAGCGTACGATTATGAAGTGATTATACCAAAGCAAGAATTTGATGGTAATCCTTATACTGGTACTGATAATAACTCATATATAACTCTTTTTGAGCGCATTTTATCACATGAGTACTTTCATATTTTAGATCATATCTCAGATGGCGTTCTAGAGCCAAATGATGAGGTGCTTGCAGAAAGCTATGCTGATGATGTGATGGAGGAGGCGTTTGGAGAAGTGCCCAATCAAGGAACGGGTTCTTTTGGCGACAACGGAAATGGGCCTCCCGAATTCGGCGATACTAGTCCAATACAAAACCCAGATTTACTTAAGCCAAATTATAAAGACCCAGTGCCTAATTCTACTCAAGGCATAGGAGATGATTTAGCTCAAATTCCAACTGGCTATAACCCTTTTGTAAGTCAAGCAGGTGGTGCTGACCCCCTAGTTTTTGATTTGGATAAAGATGGTCTTATTGAATTAACCAGCGTTGCAAACTCAGGCGTGTTTTTCGACTACCTTGGTGAAGGTTATGCTGAAAAATCAGGTTGGGTTTCTGCTGATGATGGTATGCTCACAATTGACCTGAATGGCGATGGTTTCATAGATAATATCACGGAGCTTTTTGGTTCAGAGTTCCTGCTTCCTTACTTAATTGAAGAAAACTTCAGCGCCTTCCAAAATGAACACCATGGTTTTGCAAGACTAGGCACATATGACAGCAACGGTGACGATAAAATTGACGCACTGGATGATGTCTGGAGTGATTTGCGTATTTGGCAGGATGTTAATCAGAACGGCATTAGCGAGAGTGGCGAGCTACTTACACTCAGCTCGTTGGATATTGTAAATATCGACCTATCAAGCGTTTTCCTTGATTCTTGGACGGACTGGAGTAGTGGCGCTGGCGCATCCTTCTCTCGTATTATAGAAGGCAATGTTATTACACATAGCGGTCTTTATACTTTAAGTGATAATTCGACTTATGAAGTGGCCGATGTTTGGTTTGAAACTGACTTATTAAACACGTTTGATAAACGCGATTTTGACCTAGATATTCGAACATTGTTTTTGCCTAAGGCTAGAGGTTATGGAGAGCTTCCCGACTTAGTAGTAGCCATGAGCAATGATAATGGCACTGGTGGTTTACTCGAGCAGGTTTCGACCTTTACGCAGTCTCAAACTTTAGAGGGCTTTTTTAACAACTTCGAGACCGTGCGTACAGATGTCAAAGATATTCTTTTCAACTGGGCTGGCATCGACGAGACAGCATCTACTACGTATCGTGACCACGGTGTATGGGGTGATATGCCTGAATATGCCTTTTTGCGTGTTATTTTAGGACAAAACTCGGAGTTTCACGGGAGTTGGTTTGATGGCAGTCCCAATATCCCATTTGCAAGTCACGCAATAGAAGGAATAAATACTGCGTTTAATGTCATCCTAGATAACTTCACTGCACGACTCGGATTTCAGGCATTTGCTTCAGAGGTATTTGAAGATGTTTCATACAACCCATTAACAGATAGTTTTGAGGTCAACAGTGGAGGTCTCTCACAAACAGCTATACAAACTCTAGAAGTCGAAGCTACAAACCATAGCGATGTCGAAGGTTTCTGGTATTTCTTTGCGAAATATGTTGATGCAGTTGTAGGCGTTACAAACTTAACAACAACAGAGGAAGGGTGGATTGATACGGCTATCGCAAATAGTTCTTCAAGTGCGCTAGATTGGTCAGATATCCTTCTTACACTTAACGAGCAAAACATATTAGGCACGTCAGCATCAGAAACAATCACAGGTACAAGATATGACGATGTCATAGATGGTGAAGGTGGAGATGACACGCTCATTGGTGGTGAGGGCAATGATTACCTTATTGGCCTAGATGGCACAGGTGGTGTCACAAATACAACACTCATTGGTGGTGAAGGTAACGATATCCTGAGTGGTGGACCAGGCAATGACACTTTTGTCTATGATTGGGGACATGATGTCATTATTACTGGCAATGGTAACTATGCGACAAGCGACACTGATATCTTGCTCATGGGAACAGGAATATCGGCCTCTGATGTGTCAATTCATATGGCCAGAACAGATACGGCTGCGACTGAGCATTATATTATCCAAGTAGAAGGCCGCGGTACAATTACTGTTGAGTTTACGCTCACTGCTTCACGTGGACAGCTTGTAGATGAAATCCACTTTGTAGATGATCCAAACACTGTTCTTATCCCTAATAACATGGATGTCACAGTACATGGGACAAACAGAGATGACTCTCTTACAGATTCAGGTTTAGAAGGGACGCATACTTTCTATGGGTATGATGGTGATGATAATATTGGAGGCCAGATAGCTTTTATAGCAGATGGCGGTGAAGGCGATGATTATATAGGCGGGACAGGGTTTGATGATGTATTCTATTTGAGTTCTGGCACAACATTACTCTATGAGAGCGGGGGTAGTGACAAAATGATTCTACCTGAAGGTTATGATGCCAGCTCAATAACATTCTATCGGACAGACTTAGGTAATGTAATCAGCAATAAAGATAATTCTTCATATTATGATGATGTTGTTATTGGTATTGATGGAGTTGGATATTTCAACATTATTGATGGTCTCTTCTCGCAAGTGAGCACAAATAAAACTCTAGAAACAGTTGAGCTTTTCAACGGCACTCAAATTGACCCAACGACATTTACACTTGAGGTGCGCGGAACAAGCGGGGATGACTACATTGATAACGTAAATCCAACACACTGGTCTAACCATGATGATGTTTATATCTTTAGCTCTGGTAACGACATTATCTACGAGACATATGCAAATGACGGTGTAGATACTATAAAGTTTGAGAATGCTCTTACGTTTGATGATTTAATCCTTGAAAGACGTATCATTAATGGCGCACCCGTTCAAAGCAATTACAACCTGACTATCGATGATAGGCTGGGCAATACAACACTCATTCAAAATCAATTCAAATATAGCAATCCAAGCACACAAGAATCTGGGTTTTCAATAGAGAAACTCGCTTTTTCTGACGGGTCTGTAATCAATATCTTTGACCTAGAAATTGATACAATTGGCACAGAGTTGGATGATGTCATTGAGCCTATGGAAACAGGTGACGCTAGCAATGCCAATACAATCTATGGTTTGGGTGGTAATGACCAGCTTAGAGGTGGCTCTGGTGACGATGTAATTTGGGGGGGTGCAGGTGATGATACCCTGAGCGGTAGAGAGGGTGATGACATTTTCATCACAGGAACTGGAAACGACACTATTACAAGCAATGTCGGTAACGATATCTTCATCGTTGGCTTGGATGGCGTTGGTCATACAGATGTGGGTTTTGATAACAGTGATACTTCAGGTTATGCAGGTCGTGACAAATTACATGTCGGCTTCTTGGGCGCTCTATCAATGGCTGATATTACAATTGCAGCGAATAACTTCTACAACACAGACATGACCTTTGCAGATGGAAGTACAGCGTACTTCTACGGCATTCAGGATACAGCATGGACGGCCTCTGACTTCATCTTTGCAATTGGGGGTACAGCCGCAGGTGAAACACTTTCTGGTGCTCTTAATAATGATTGGGATGCAATTTATGGCTTTGACGGGGATGATTTCCTTTATGGTCGTGGTGGGCGTGATGCGCTGCATGGCGGTTTAGGTGTCGATAGGCTTGAAGGTGGTGAAGGTGATGATTGGCTTTATGGTGATGAAGGCAATGACACACTCGCAGGGCAAGAAGGCGATGATTACATTGAGGGTGGTGACGGTAACGACACCGTTTACGGTAATGAAGGACATGACGAAATCCACGGTGGTTTGGGCGCTGATGCGCTCTGGGGACTTGAGGGACGTGATGTGATTTATGGTGGTGATGGTGACGATGGGATTTACGGAGACCACCGCGATATCCTAACTGGCTATGCAGGCGCGGGTGATGATGAGCTTCACGGTGGCGCAGGAAACGACAACATTAAGGCAGGTGAAGGAGATGACCTTGCCTATGGTGATGATGGTGCTGATTCAATTTATGGAAATGATGGCAACGATACACTTTGGGGTGGCACTGGATACGACTATCTTTACGGAGGAGAAGGACAAGACGTTCTTTATGGTGAAGATGGTGAAGACCAATTAAGAGGAAATGAAGGAAATGACATCCTTGATGGTGGTGACCACAAAGACACCATTTATGGTGATGATGGCGATGATATCCTAGATGGTGGCATTGGAAACTATCGCGATAACCTCGCAGGTGGTGCAGGAAATGATACGCTTTATGGTCGCGAAGGTAATGACTACCTTTACGGAGATAATGATGATGACATCCTTTATGGTGGAGATGGCGTTGACAATCTCAGAGGTAACTACGGGAATGATATACTCTACGGTGAAGATGGGTGGGACTTCCTTGATGGGGATGAAGGTAATGACTTTCTTTATGGCGGTGCTGGTAATGACCAACTTTCTGGCGATGATGGTAATGACCTCATCAATGGTGGAACAGGCTTAGATAATCTCTATGGCCATAGCGGTAATGACACCTTTGCATTCTATGCAGGCGATTTGGATGGCAGTCGTGACTACATCATGGACTGGAGCAATGGCAGTAATATTATCGATATCTCGGATGTTATTAACTATAGCTCAGAAAATGGTGATAATATCTTCGATTTTGTACAGTTCAATGCAGGTAGTAGTTACACGCGCATCAATATCGATGAAGATGGAACTGGAACATCAAGTTCATGGACAGCAGTCACACAAATACAGAATACGACTGGTTTGGATATTCAGACAATGATTGCAAACGGAAGTCTCATTGTTGAATAACTCAAAATCAAAATGTGATTTAGATGTGCGAGGCAGTAAATTAGAACTGTTGAAATCCAATTGCCCCCATACCCCCTCTCTAACCTTGAAGGTATCTTTCTTACAAAAGATGGTCGCACAATTTATGTGCTTTAAGGTTTGAAGATATATACCTAGTATGCCGTTCGAGAAGACGATGTTTACACACGTCTTCTGGCCGCTTACAGCCGCCTAGAGGCACATTAAATCTATTTAGCTAGGTTTCGTGTATTCATAAACCAAAACGTCTGTACGACTCTCTAAGTGTGAGCTTCGCTTTTTAACTATATCTTGACAGATTCCTGCAAAAGTGTGACCTTTAGGTGTGACTTTTAACTATAACAAGTCTATGTAATCCGCAAAATATAAGGATTATGATTTTGGGAAGCGTGTCCCTCCTCCGCTACCATTTTCTAAAAATATCCCTTTATAAGAAAAACCTTAATTATATTAATAATTTAGTAAACCTAAATCTCTATACTTTAATAAGGGATTTGGGGTATGAAAAAAGACGACATTAACCTTGAAAATAGTATGATTGACTTTGGCGATGAACTCTCCGTTGCTGAAGAGCAATTCCTTTTAGCTATGTCTGCTCAAGCCCTTGATATTGAATTAGAAAATATTGAGCCCGCAGCTAATGACGCGCCCAATGATGTGCCCCAAGAAAACCCGCCTGCTCCCGATAAAACGACCCTTGAACTAGTAGAGGGTGACGCAGAGGAACCTGTTGAACCCCTCTCTGATTTTGTGAGTGAAAAGAAATTAGTCGTCAATGATATCTCTGACCTTGGAAATAATGGCCAATCAGGGACTTTCTCTGAAAACGGGGCTCTAAACAATTCTTCTCTGGACTTTTCACAGAAAGCCCTTCTTTCAGGGTTGCAGGGATCAGTATTTATCGCAATTTCAAGCGAACACTCCATTGAGAATTTTAGTAGCTACATCAAACGTTTTGATGATGGAACATCGCTTGACTTTTCACAGAGAGAGAGAGCGGTAGAAGCACATTTCTTCAAAACGTAAGCCAGAGCCTTTCATTCACTGAAACACCTGGCGTTACCAATACGTTCAACGTTATCTATGGGAATGGTTATAATAATACGCTGATTGGGACAGGCGGCAGAGATAAAATATTTGGAAATACGGCGTCTTCTAATGCTGTCAATTTTTTAACAAGCTTTTCTCCAAATGGTAGTTTTCAAGAGCAAACACTTGCAATGAATAGCAATTATATTGTTATAGGAGATGCGAAAGATCCTACAGGTTTTTTAGATGCGGGAGCAGTTCGCGTATACAACCGAGCGGATAATACGCTTTTATATACATTCAATAACCCAACTCCTACTGCGTCCGCTAGATTTGGAGCAAGCGTCACTTTAGAAAACGATACTCTTGTCGTCGGTGGCGCTAATATGGATTTCGTAAGCGTTTATGATTTATCTACTGGTACCCTTTTAAGGAGTATTACAACTGCTGCAGGTGACCCTGGTGCCTTCGGGAATTCTACAGACTTACAAGGAAATTTATTAGTTGTAGGCGCATTTGCAGAAGATGTCGGATTTGTTAATGATGGTTCTGCATATATATATGATGTAAATACCGGCGCCCTTTTACACACATTGGTAAATCCAGATCAAACCGCTACAGATTACTTTGGAAGGTCAGTATCAATCGATGGAACCTATGTTGCTGTTGGAACAGAAAGAAATGATATAGGACCGATAACCGATGCAGGGACAGTCTATATCTATGATTCAAGTACAGGTGCTTTGGTACAAACTATTAATAACCCCGAACCTGATGCATCTGATTACTTTGGACGTACTATTGAAATTGTAGGAAATTCTTTGTTCGTAGGCGCTTATCTAAATGATCAGGAAACAGTGAATACAGGCGGCATATATGAGTTTGACATCCCGACAGGGAATCTAGTCCAAACATTCTACAACCCAATACCCGAGTTGGGCTCCAGATATGGTTTAGATTTTGAAATCAGTGGCAATTATCTTTTAGCTTCTTCTTACAGAGGTGATGGTGGGGCAGATGATGCAGGCTATCTTTACATCCATGATATTTCAACAGGTCAGCTTTTAAACACTATCATGAACCCGTTTCCTACAGTTAGTGCAGAAATGGGACGAAGCATCTATATAGAAGGGAACACAATCTTAGCGCAACAAGGAAGCGATGGAACTGTTTATAAATTCGATGTCGATTTTGGTGATGCAGACACGCTATACGGCGGTGCAGGAAATGATGTCCTTTATGGCTTATACGGCGACGATGTTCTTGTGGGGGGTGCTGGTGCAGATCGCCTTTACGGCGGTGATGGCGGTGACAGGTTCGTTTTTGAGGGAGCAACAACCTTTAATGGTGTTGACCGCATTATGGACTTCGACCAGACACAAGGCGACGTTATTGATATTAGTGACGTCCTCACTGGCTACACACGCGGTGTCAGTGACATTAACGACTTTGTCCGCTTTGTCATTGATGGTGCAGATGCCATCATGGAAATTGACATTAATGGGGCAGCTGGTGGCGTCAATTTCGAGGCAGCAGCACGCATTGTAGGCGCGGCCGGATTGGATGCGCTTACCCTTGAGACTGCAGGGCAATTAGACGGCGTTATTTAAAAGCGATATTAACCAAACAGCATAGGCACCCCACCAGCGACTATTTCATTTCACAAAATACGTTCAAGTATCAGGACTGCATGGCGGTGAATCATGAATTTGAGAAATCATTTGCTGTTCAGCGTCTCTCTCCTCCACAGTATTTATGCGTGCACGTTCAAATCTCTGACGCACTTCGTTTTTGTTTAAACCATGAAGTGCAATTGATGTAGGCCAAACCATAGGGCTAACTCCTTTAAAATATAAAGTTAAATAAAACAGAGATGTGGAGTGGGGTAAGATTATAATGGCCTAGAGGCCAAAAAATGCGAAGAAATCAAAACCAAAAGAGTTTTGGTTTGCAAAAACGTTAATTTGATTTGCTAAGATTTCCATAAATAAGAAGAAAACATGAATTTCAGTTTTTATCAATATAAATTTCGCTTTTGTAGTTTTATTTCAATTTGCTAAAATGAATTGACAGATTTCGATTTTTACATATCCATTAGAGTATGAGCTTAAGTCATGAAGATATGCGTATTGTGCAGGACCCTGCAGCCTTTATTGCGTGCGCGCAAGACAGGAACTGTGGCACAGTTGCATTAAACGATTTTATTCAAAGCAATACAGGACAATCCTATTGCCGTACACTCACGTCCAAAGAAATTGTTAGCCTCACGCCTGTTTTTGGCGTTGTAAGCGCAAATGATGATGTCTCTTACATCGACAGACGTGCTGTACCAGCACCACTCATCTCTGACATTACAAAGCTTGCACGTCTTTTTGCACACGCCACTGGGTACGAAGACGTGCGCTTTACGCTCTCCAGCATTCGCGACGGTATGTTTCACTCACATGTAAACACCTTTATGACTTATGCCTTTTGTGGGGATGGCACAGAAACACATCACGGCGTTATCAATGGGCAGACACCCTTTTTGTTTAAAGCGGGCATTATGCATCGCTCGCCTATGGCGAAATTCCATGACCCGCGAATGGTTTGCACATTTTTTCCCAAAACCGATTAAGTGATTAGATCAGCGCAAGTGTCACCAAAATAACAAAAATATAGCGCCCTGTTTTGGCGAGTGTGACAATACCCAGAAAAAGGGGAAATGGCGTGCGCATGAGACCCGCAATAACGGTGAGCGGATCACCAATAAATGGCATCCAGCTGAGCAATAATGTCCATACGCCATATCGTTGATAGAGACCCTGCGCCCGTGCGAGAGATTTTTCCTTTACAGGGAAATATTTATAATGCTTAAACCACTCAAAGCCACGCCCCAGAACCCAGTTCACACACGAGCCCAGAATATTCCCCACACTTGCGAATAGGAGAAGCCAAAGCGGTGCGATATCGGTTTCAAGCAAATACGCAACGAGGAGTATTTCCGATTGCATGGGAAACACGGTCGCCGCAAGAAAGGCCGTCAGAAATAGTGATAGGAGCAATGTGAGTGTCATCTGTTAAGCCATTAGCCAAAATCATGAACGGCCTGACGGACACGCCCAAATGTTGTGAGCCAGCACAACACTCCGTAAATGATGGCAATGATATTGAAATAATCTGGCAACAGGCAGAACAGGATGAGCACAAGAATTGTTTCTGTGCCCTCTGCAATGCCCGAGACATAAAAGAATGATTTTTTGCCCTGCCGTTCATGGTTGATATCACGCTTTGAGGCGATAATCGCATAAGCCAGAAAGGAGCTTGCCGTTCCCATAAAACTAAAAATCAAAAAGGCACTTGCCAGTGCAACTTCAGGCCTGCCCACAGCGAAGAAGAACACAACACCTGAGTAAAATATGAAATCGCAGACAATGTCAAAGAAGCCACCGATATCTGTTGCCTCTGTTTGACGTGCGAGCGGCCCATCCAGCCCATCCATCAAGCGGCTGAGTAATATAAAGATGAGCGCAATCCCATATGAGGAAAATCCCAATGCCGCAAAGGCACATAAGGCAAAGGCAAAACCTATGGCGGTGACCATATTTGCACTTATGCCTCTCTTAAAAAGAGCACGTGCGAGCGCATTTAAGGGCGGATCAATTAAGGGACGAAGCGTGGAATCAAGCATAGTGTCTAAAGATTAACACGAAATGGTGCAATCCAGAATGTTAGATTAAAGCGGATTGCAGGATGACATATCCAAATCCAGATAATAGCGGACACTACATCTCACTGTGTCAAATGTGCTTGGCTTTTCAGGGAGAGCCTCTTGGGCACGTTGCTGAAATTCGCGTGCGGGCGCGGATACACGTGCGGGGACGTCCTCAATATTAATTGATGGGCGCGGTATGTCTCTTGGCTCTGGCTCTGGCAGATCCTCTGCAGGAACATCTATGATGCGCACATCCTCTGCAACGGCGCCGCCGTCATTCCAAGGCATATCTCCAAAAGCCTCTTCAACTGATATAGAATCTCCAAAGCCCTCATAGTCACGGTAAAATGTGCTGCGTAGACGTGGAAAGATTTGTTTCAAACCATTTTGAAGCTGTTCTGGCAATTCTTCAAAACGGTCAGGGTGGCGTACTAGGTAATCGCCAATGACATCCTTATCTATCTTGTACCCATCAAGCGCAGCAACAACCGCGGGATCAAATGAGGCAATAATATCACCCAAAGTCGCCTCGGCGAGCACACGCTCCCTCTCCTCTGTTGACATATCAGGATGCGTGCGGGCAAGAGCCTGCGCACGAAAGCCATAGGCAACGGCAAAGCGTCCCATATTCACAATCTGAAACTCAAGCGCCTTATCAATCACGCGTTGCGGTTCATTGGGGTAAACACTTTCAATGGCAATAATTTCCTGATTAAGAACGGCTACCTCGCCATTTTCCAGATGAAGTGCACTTGCAACCTCTGACATGCCACTTAGAGTATCCATCAAGGCTTGAAGCTTTTCAGCATCTGTCCAATCGCCTGGAAAATTTTCATAGGCAGAAATGGCACTGTCGATGCCACTTTCGATGGCCTCCATGTAAACGGCACCACCCGTATATTTGTCCAGATATTGCACCCCTACAAGCGATGATATTAAGGCTGCAGGAACACAAGCCCACATCAGGCGTTTTTTATTCGTAATGGGGTCATTCCAGAACTTATGCCATGAAGAAGAATTGTCCTTAGTGCCTTGCGTCGTCTCATCAACCACATAGCCAGCCTCTTGCGACCAAGGCTGTGTTTGACTTTCCGCAAGTGCGGCTGCCTCACGTAGTTCTGCGCGTGTGTAATAACCCATAACTTGTCCTGCTCAAATTTGAGTTAACATAATCAATATTATTTATTATGTCAATTATTTTTTGCGGGCAAGCTGATTGTAACGATCGTGCCACCAGAAGGATTATCATTAATATTAATGAGCCCCCCATGACATTCGATAATTTTCTGGGCAAGCGATAGACCTGCTCCTAAACCACCGCCATAGGCATCTTCTGCATGCAGGCGACGAAAAAGCGTAAAAACATAGTCTCTTTTTGCTGCGGGAATCCCTATCCCATTATCAATGATTTTAAAAACGTGAAAATTCCCTTCGCGCATATATCTTATATGGATATGCGCGGATGTATCTGGAGAATGGTAAAGCGCTGCATTATTAAGAATATAGCTAAATGCACGGCGCATCATCTTTGAATCTACTGAAATTACTGGCAACTCATCAATGACTATATTTATATTTTCATATATTTGTTTGAGTTGTTCTGAAAGCGCCTCAACCATATCCATCATTGAGGTTTCAATTAGATTAAGCTGTTGCGCAAACATGTCTGAATAATCTTTTAAGACAGCATGCATCGCACTAATTTTTTGGGCGGCATCCTGAATAAATGCAAGATAAGTCAGCTCATCCCCTTCAAGTTTACCCTTTGCTGATTGAGCAAGTAAATTTGAAAACTCCAATACGTGACGCACAGGCGCTGCAAAATCATGCGAAAGCATATTTATGAAATTAAGATAATTATCGTCGGAAATGATATCTTTGTTTTTAGAACTCATTTTCTCGCTAGCCATATTTTACATCAATAAATTGTTTTAAAAAAACTCAGAATTTATCAATTATTTTGCTCTCAGCGCATTTTCAAAAATGACTTTTGCTTTTTTGCTATTTAATTCTGATTTAAAAACAATACCCTTCACATCACTTCCATAAACGCTGCTTGTTGTGTAGGCATCTTCGTTTCCGGTGACAACGACAATTGGAATTTTGTAATTGAAGCTTCTTACTTCTTTAACGGTCTGTGCCCCATATGCATCTGAAAGATTGAGGTCCAAAACAGTAAGATCAGGGTTATCAGAACGATATATATGATAAGCCTGTTCTAAAGATTCTGCAGTCAGAAACACGCACTCGGGCCAAACCTGTTCAATAGCCTTGCGCGTGAGAAACAAATCTTTTTCATCGTCCTCAATCACCAAAATGCGAGGCGGTTCCTTTTTATTTATATCGTTCAAAACGAGAGATATCCCTGCACTAAAATTCATTATTATAAGGCGTGTCTATTGTCTATATACGACAATATATTTCAAACGCGCTACTTTCTCGTAAAGTTGTAAAATATGCAAGAAAATAGCATTAAATCACCAGAAAATAAAGAAAATTACATGTGCCTATCATCGTATGTGAGCCAACATAAAAATAATCTTGCATATGAAAAATAATCAGATTATGAATTTTATATTCAAAAAATATAAAAGAACTGAGTTTTTATGTCACAAAAGCAGGGTGAGTTTTCGCTGTCTGAGCTAGACAGATTAATTGAAGGATCAGACGATTATTCTGAAAGAGAGGGCTATCGCTATCTCCTCAACTTCATGGAACATACAAACAGGTCGAGCGCAATCGCCTATCGTTTCTGTAGCGCCTTTGAAAGTTTGGTACCACTGGATGAACGCGAAGGATTTCCCACAAAGCCCAAAAAAGACAAAAAGGGTGATGAGGAAAAATCATTTCCTTTCAAAAAAAACCCTCCTCGAAACGCAGTTTCTCAAGATGACTGGGGTGGCCTCAAAAAGCTATTAAGAGAAAATTACGAAAAGATACCTGAAACCAGTCCTCCGCTTCTTCTACGTAATCTTATGAAGCTTGCCGAATATCTCAATTTTTCAGACATTGAGAAAGAAACATTGAAAGCTTTATTTGTCATTGAAAACGATGCACTTCTTACTGAACTTGCAGGCGGCATGGTGCGTGCGCGCGATGCGGAAGGCCCTGTCCTGGCCAAACTAATTGGTAAACCTGAAAACTATAAGGCTTACAGCAGACTTGTTGCAAATAGCGGTAAGTTTCATAAATACGGTATTATTGTAACGGCACTAGAGTTTGGTAAATCTTTCCCAATGATTGAGACCATACTGACCGAGCGCTTAAGCACCCCAAATCTCGACAAGGCTGAAATCGTCAATCTTCTTCTCGGCACACCCGCCGAAACAGATTTGGACTATTCTGATTTTGACTATATGGGTGATGAACTTGACTATGTAAGAGAGATTCTTAAAAACGCCAGTGACAAAGGATTATCTGGTATCAATATTTTGATTGATGGGCCTCAGGGTGGTGGAAAGACAGAACTTTCTAAGGCGCTAGCCAAGTCTATTGACAAGGCGCTTTATCTTATTGGTGAAGAAAATGATATAAATGATGAGGGTAACCCTGTTCCTGTCTTGGACGAAGATGGCGATTTAACAGGATACAGAGAACCTAAAATTAAAGAGGAAACAACAAACAAAGCACGCCTTGCAGATTTGTTGCGCGCACATGGACTACTTGAAGGAAATAATGAGGCAATTGTTCTTTTTGATGAAATCGAAGATTTGTTGATTAAAGGAACTGATACAAGCAAAAGTGCCGATACTGACAGTAAAATCATGATCAACCGTTTGCTTGAGAATAATAAGACACCCACCATTTGGTGCGGTAATGATCCCAACAAATTTCACCCTTCTGTACGCCAACGCTTTACACATTCTATTTATGTGGGACACCCACCTGTTGCTGTACGCAAAAAAATCTGGGAAAAACAATTATCATTAAGCGAACTTCAGTTGAGTGATAACGATGTCACATCCCTTGCGCGCACTTATGATGCCGCACCACGTCAAATTGCACTTGCTATTAAAGCTGCAAAAATTACTGGCCGTGGTCTCGAAGCTATTCAAATGTCGCTTGAAGCATCCTCACGTATTACTCTTGGAAGTCGCGATAAGATCATAGATGACCAAGGTCTTTCAAAATATTTTGACCCAGAACTCATGCATTTTGGTACAGTCGCCAATCAAAATGGTGAAGAAACTGTCAAACGTTTGATTGAAAGAGGCAAAAACAGAGAGGCCTTTGCCCTGATTGCTAAGGGTGAACAAGGAACAGGATTGCGTTCACTTGGACGTTATATGGCCGAAGAGCTTGTGCTCACACCGTGTGAGTTTTCAATGCGTGTTCTTCGCCAATCATCCCAATTTTCGTCAGGTACAGGCAATATATATTCAGCCTTTGCGCATGCGGCTAATCACCGTGCTTTTCTGATTATCAATGATTTGGAACATCTCTCCAATAATCCACAAAGCGAGTCAGGATGGGACAAAAGCCTCGTCGAGGCGTTTGTCGATGCCGCAAGTACACATAAATTGCCGTTTGCAGTCAGCACGACTAATCCCTCTATACAATTACCAACACGTGTAACGGCACTTTTCTCAGATGAATTGAAATTAGAGCCTTTAAGCGAAGACCAAAAAAGAAAAGCCTTTGATATCTATTTCGGGCAGGAAGCTCCCAAGGAAATTGAACAGGTCAACGGTCTTGTTTTGGCTGATTTCGCAGATACGCGTCGCCATCTTGATAAGTTGGACACCACCAACCTTTATGCAGACGATGTTGTTGGCCTGCTTGCGAGTCAAATGGGAATTCGTAAAAGCGAGATAAAATCGGGCATCGGCTTTGGACAACATGAGGAAACACCACCTCAACAATTCATAGTTGCAAATGACGAAGACCGTGCAGCAGCACGTGCGAGCGCAACACCAATTGCACAAACACTCAAATAGCCCAAGAACGAAAACGCATCTTTGCGCTACTCTTTTGCCTCAAAATCTGTATTCTTATTGAGGTTAAGGCAACCGCAAGGACATCTCATCTATGCTCACATCTTTTTTGAAATTACTTCGTGATCCTAAGGCCACACTCTCCAAAGACGGTAAAACGCTGACCTTTGAAGGGCGTAAAATTCCCGTACGTGACGATATCCCACGCTTTACGCCTGATGAGTCCTATTCACGTGGCAATTTTGAAAAACTGCGCGAGGAACATGCCACACTTCAATTTGATAGCGTCAATGGCACGACAGACAGGCATGACACAATCAGTGACCGCACAGGCTGGCCACCCTCTTTCTGGAAGGGAAAAACTGTTCTTGAATGTGGATGTGGCGCAGGACCTGATACTGAAATTCTGCTTAACTGGGGCGCAACCGTTATTGCCGTAGATATTGCAGGACTTGATATCGCCAAAAATAATTTGAAGGGGCACAAAAAATTACAGCTTGTTCAAGCCTCTATCATTGATTTGCCTTTTAAAGAAAAAAGCTTTGATATCGTTTTTTGTCATCGTGTGTTGCAACACACACCCGACCCTGATGAAACGCTCCATCACATGCTGAAATTTGTGAAAAATGACGGGGCTATCTTCATCCATAGCTATGCCAATACATGGATACAGCGCCTGCGTTGGAAATATGCGCTTCTACCCTTTACACGTAAGGTTGAACCCGAAAAACTTTATAACTTTATCAAGGGCTATGCTCCAACCGCCTTTAAAATCACGAATGTCTTGCGCAAAATTCCAGGCGGTCGCGTGATTACACATTTCCTTATTCCGTTTCTCAATTACCGCCATGCCAAGCAATTTAAGCCGTTGACCGATGAACGTGTAATTGAAATTGGCGTGCATGACACCTTTGACGCGCTGTCCCCGCCCTATGACAATCCAATGTCGGCCAAGCGTATGCGCCAGATAGCCAATCAACATGTCTCTCGACCATTTGAAATTGTCGAACGTCCAATGGTCACGCTCATGCGAACAAAGATTTAATTTTTGAAAATTTTGGCGTAAGAATTGATTTCATGCGCAAGCCTTCTATTTCTTCATTTGTACAACACAGAATTTAAAATGAAGGATATTTCAATGACCAGTATGTTTTCCAGCGTCAAAATGGGCGATCTCACACTCAAAAACCGTGTCTTCATGGCGCCTCTCACACGCAACCGCGCGCATAATGAAAGCGCTGTTCCCTCTGGTATGGCTAAAATATATTATGCGCAACGCGCCTCAGCGGGACTGATTATCAGCGAGGCCTCACAGGTCAGCCCCATGGGTAAGGGATATGTTGGCACACCTGGCATCTATGATGAGACACAGGTGCGTGGTTGGAAGGAAATTAACGATGCTGTGCACGCAGAAGGTGGCAAGATTTTCATGCAGCTTTGGCATGTCGGTCGTATTTCGCACACATCTCTCCTCCCTGACAATCAAAAACCTTTGGCACCATCTGCCATTCGTGCACAGGCTCAAACATACACCGAAAGCGGTATGGCGGATGTCTCCGAGCCAAAGGCAATGACAGAAGACGAGATTAAGCAAACTATTGCTGACTATAAACACGCCGCGCAATGCGCCAAGGATGCAGGTTTTGATGGTATAGAGGTGCACGCCGCAAACGGTTATCTTATTGACCAGTTCATTCGTGACAAAACAAACCAGCGCACCGATAATTATGGTGGCTCAATTGAAAATCGTGCTCGCTTCCTCTTTGAGGTTTTGGATGCTGTTCTCGAAATCTGGCCTGCAGGCAAGGTTGGTATTCGTCTCTCACCAACTGGCACATTTAATGACATCGCAGACAGCGCGCCCGAGGAAACATTTGGCACTATCATCACAAAACTCAATGATTATAATCTTGCCTATTTGCACATGGTCGAACGCTTTCCAGGGATCGGTGCAGACAACAAAGATATTAAAATTATTGAGGATTTGCTGAAGCTCTGGAACGGATTTTACATCGCTAATGGGGATTATGATGCCATGCGGGCACAAGATGCGGTTGATGCAGGACATGCCGATGCCATTACATTTGGACGCCCCTTTATCGCCAATCCTGACTTGCCCAAACGTCTTGAAATTGGTGCTGAATTAAATGAGCCTGATCAAGATACATTCTATGGCGGTGGCAAAGAAGGCTATATTGATTACCCCTTCCTCGAAGACAGCGAAGCCGCTTAAGAATATTTTGCGATATGGTAGGCAGCGTCCCCTTGATTAAGGAGGGGCGTTGTCGTGCACCCCACAATAATGCCGTTATGCGGCGCGGTAATTTCACCTGTTTCGCGATTGAGAGAATCCGTCATAAAGCCAAGCCTCTCGCCCTCGTCCACTCTATCTCCCAAACGCTTTTCGGAAATAAGCATGCCACTTTTAGGCGCGCGCACCCAGTATCCACCTTCAAGCACCTCTGAATCGTGGCCCACCTCGTGCTGGAAATCATGGGGCAACATATCAAGCGCAATCATGGTGCGTAAAACACCATTTAAGCCCACGGCAATCGCCTTCTTCTCAAAACGCAACGCCTCCCCACCCTCATAAAGAATGGAGGTTATTCCGTTTTCATAGCAGTAATGTCTGAGAGAGCCCTCACGTAATGGCTCGTCCAATGCCACAGATGCTCCAAATGATTTTGCCATTTTAAACGTGTTTTCATCATTCATAACCGCCCGTATTTGGGGCAGGTTTGTACGATTGATTGCACCTGTATGCAAATCAATCCCATGTGTGGATTTATCAATCACCTCGGTCTGTAAAACATGCGCTAGTCGTGAGGCAAGTGAGCCAGAGGATGACCCAGGGAAACAACGATTAAGATCACGCCTATCCGGCAAATAACGTGATTTTGTATTAAAGCCGTAAGCATTCACAATAGGCACAGCAATGAGTGTCCCTTTCAGAAGCTTCAAATTATCAAGCGCCAGAAGCTTACGAATAATCTCGACGCCATTAATTTCATCACCATGAAGTGCGCCAAGCACAAACAAGACAGGACCGTCTTCTGCGCCACGCAATACTTCAAAATCAAGTGTCATGGCCGTTGAGTCGTAAAGTTTTGCAATGTCGATATGAACAAATTTACGCTGGCCGTAGCCTACATTTTCCCCGTTAAATACCAGCTTTTCAGCCATAAATGTCCTGTGTAGAAGAAAGGTTTAACCGTTAATACGCGTCTTTTTCTTGGCGTGCTTTTCTATATGTTGAATCATTGCGTCGGCAATATCAACCTTTGTTGCAGCCTCAACGCCCTCAAGACCAGGTGATGAGTTAATTTCCAACACCATTGGCCCTCTGTCAGAGCGGATAATATCAACACCCGCCACGCGCAATTCCATGGCCTTGGCCGCTTTGACCGCCATACGACGTTCCTCGGCTGTGATTTTAGCCTTGTGGCCCGTTCCGCCCAGATGGATATTTGCACGAAACTCACCTTCGGCGGCGCGGCGCTCCATTGCGGCAACAACCTTGTCGCCCACAACAAACAGGCGCAAATCAACACCCTTTGATTCTTTTATAAATTCTTGCACCAGAATTTGTGCCTTCAGACTTTTAAAAGCGTTAATCACACTTTCAGCGGCCTTGTTTGTTTCAGCCAAAACAACACCAATCCCTTGTGTCCCCTCAAGTAGCTTTACGATAAGCGGCGCACCACCCACAAGCTTAATCAACTTTTTGGTATCAAGTGGCGAATCCGCAAAACCCGTTTTGGGGATATTGATATCCTTTCCACTTAAAATCTGAAGTGTGCGCAATTTATCGCGTGAACGTCCAATAGCAACAGGTCCGTTCAGGCAATAGCTTCCTTGTGCCAAAAACTGGCGAAGGACAGATGTCCCGTAGTAAGTTTGTGAGGGACGAATACGTGGAATAATCGCATCATAAGTGCTTAGAACATCGCCTTCACGATAATGAATCTCGGGCTTGCTGGCCGTAATATCCATGTAACAATCACGGATCACCACAAAGTCAATTTCATGACCGCGGGCACGTGCCGCCTCCATCAATCTTTTGTTCGAATAAAGTTTAGGGTTTGTGGCAAGCAAAGCAATGCGCATAGTCGGCGTCCTGTTATGTTCGTATGTTTTAAAATAAACGTAGTGCAGTTTTACTTTTTTGAAAGGCGATAGCCTTGGGAAACATCCACTACGAACCCGCCTTGTATCAGAGTATTACGTCCAAGTAAAAGGGGAAAACTCATTTTATGACGTGATGTGAGTGTGACATCAGTCGTGAGCATTTGATCGCCGATTTGAATGTCCAGCTTAACCAGAAAACGTTCTTCCCGCATACCGTTCGAACTGATAACTTTCCGACGATCAAAGAAAGGCAGAACAGCAAGTGGTGCATCTTTCCGACGGCGATTTTCAGGATGTGTGTTAAAGGCGATTAAATCTTCACCATTCTCACCCTGAATGACCTCAATATTATAGGCATGGAGGGCCGATGTCTTTGCACCTGTATCGATGCGTGCGCGAATGCGCTCAACACCCATCTGGGGTAAATCACAAAATTCCTGCCGACCAATAAGTATTTTGTCTTTGGGGGATGGTTTTATGAAGGCCTTACTCATGGCCTTCATTATTACGATATTTTGGAATTAGGCAAACGCAAGCAACTCTAACATATTAAAACCTTGTGAATTATGCGGTTGCAAATTCTCTTACCTGTGATGTCGCTCCCTCTTCAATCAGGTTGCCCATACATTTCTGACCTGCTTGACCAAGAACAATCGTTACACCATTAGGGTCTTGAAGTGAGAAATAGCTTTTACCGCATTTGTCCTGGCGAATTTCACCGTTAAGGGTTACGCCTTCCATATAAAGATGATCATAGGTTCCTTCCAAATCATCCGTATAAAGAAACAGCATCAAATTTGCCGTGCCTTCCGACATGTTTGCAGGTGCCGCAGGGTGTGCAACATCCATAATGGCCAAATCAACTGACGAGTCACGCTCGTCATTGTGATAGCTTTTTAAATGCGCGTAAGTGTCTGACTCAAAATACACTTCAAAATTGAAATAATCCTCGTAAAAATTGATTGTTTCCTTCAATATTTTCGTGCAAATCACTGAATGTAATGCCCGTGCTTTCATAAAATTCTCCGCATTATTTTATTTGTATCTATACACCTTATACGTTTGGGCAGACGATTTAGATGAAAGAGCGGACAGAATAGAATTTAGTGACTTATTACAATGCGATAGGAAAGACAGAAATGCGGATTTCATTATATTGTAAGAATAGGATATAGTGGCACGCATTCCTAAAGGGAATTTCAAAAACTTTTTATATTGAAGAGGTACTTATCATGACTAAGACATCCTTGAAAACACTGGCGATTGCCACATGCGCGCTTATTTTAAGCAGCACACCATTCCTCTCTGCACAAGCGGCCGAGGCAGAAGGATACTGGCTCACACAAAACAAACGCGCTGTTGTTCAAACCTATATGTGTGACACACAGCTATGTGGAAAGATTTACTGGATTATTGATGGGGGAATGCAAGTCGATGAGAAAAATCCTGACCCTGCTCTTCAATCACGTCCACTTTGCAAGCTCGAGATCCTGCAAGGCTTTGACCAAAACAACAACAATGCAAAGGTCTGGGAAAATGGTTCTATTTACAAGGCTGATGATGGCGATGTTTACAGCGCAACACTGACACAAATCGACGCTGATACGCTTCGTCTGCGCGGTTATGTGGGCATTCCGCTTTTTGGTAAAACACAGGTCTGGACACGCGTTAATAAAAACGACTATAAAGCCTGCAAATAAGAAAAGCAGACAACGTAGTTAAAGATGCAGATTTTTGAAACAGGCGAAACCCTGCCTGAGAACTTTAGGCAGGGTGTGGTTGCCATTGGTAATTTTGACGGTGTTCATAAAGGCCACCACACGCTTTTGAGTGATGCCAAGGCCCGTGCAGAAAAGACAGGTGTACCCTTTGGTATTCTGACATTTGAACCGCATCCGCGTACTTTGTTTCAAGAACCAAGCGAACCTTTTCGTTTAACGCCCACACCTCTTAAACGCAAAAAATTAAGCGAACTAGCCCCAGATTACATTTATGAATGCCCCTTTGATCGCGCTCTTGCGCAGTTACCAGCAGAGGCATTCATTACGCAAATTTTGCGCGAGAAATTAGGCGTATCTGAAATTGTCGTGGGACAAGACTTCCGTTTTGGACAAAATCGTGGTGGAGACATTTCAACTTTAAAAGAGTCTGGCATTCCCACACATGCTTTGGGCGATGTGATATCTACGAAAAGCGGACAGAAATATTCGGCAAGCACCATCCGCTCTTATTTGCGACGCGGTATGATTGCAGAGGCTAATGCCATGCTGGGCTGGGACTGGGAGATTGATGGCATTGTTATTCACGGAAACAAACGTGGGCGCGAATTGGGATATCCAACCGCTAATATTGCGCTCAACCACGTGCTCCACCCTGCCTTTGGCATTTATGCGACATGGGCACGTATTGCAGGTGAGGATAATTGGCGCATGGCCGCAACAAATATCGGTATTCGTCCAATGTTCAAGTCCGAGCAAGCCCTGATGGAAGTGCATCTTCTGGATTATGAAGGCGACCTTTATGATAAAACGCTTGAGGTCAGACCTGTTGCACTCTTGCGCGGAGAGGCTAAATTCGATTCTCTTAAGGCTCTCATTGAACAAATGGACAAGGATTGCCAGAAAACACGTGATATTTTGGGCGCTTAATCCTTGCTTAGCCTCAAAAAATCACCTAACTTACTTTTATGCAAGATATGACATTGAACATCATTCGAATTATCACCCCGGTTTTGGCCTAAACGGCACTTCAAAACCGGCACAAAAATCATCTCTTGATTGCCCCTATTTTACCCCCTAAAACATTCATGACAATAAAGTGATGGCGTGCAAATTGCACCCCCGTATGAGAGACACAATGACCGAGACACAAAAATCGAATGCCGAATTTTACAAGGAAACCGTTTTCCTGCCGACAACTGACTTTTCCATGCGTGCAGGTTTGGCGCAAAAAGAGCCAGAAATCCTGAAAAAATGGCAGGATATAGACCTCTACAAGAAACTGCGCGAGACCAGCAAAGATAAAGAAAAATTTATCCTGCATGATGGCCCGCCATATGCGAACGGAAATATCCATATCGGCCACGCCATGAACAAGGTTCTGAAAGACGTTATCTGCAAAACAATGCAGATGCGTGGTTATAATGCGCCTTATGTCCCTGGGTGGGATTGTCACGGACTTCCGATTGAATGGAAGATTGAAGAACAATACCGCAAGGATGGCAAGGACAAGGACAACGTTGACCCGCTTGTGTTCCGTAAGGAATGTCGTGACTTTGCCCAAAAATGGGTTGATGTCCAATCAGGGCAATTTGAACGTCTTGGCGTTGTTGGAAACTGGAAAGACCCGTATCTCACAATGACCAATCGCGCCGAGAGCATTATCACAGGCGAAATTCACAAATTCTTGAAAAATGGTGGGCTTTATAAGGGCGTAAAACCTGTTATGTGGTCTGTTGTTGAACAAACAGCCCTGGCCGAGGCCGAAGTCGAATATAAGGAACATAAATCAGTTACAATCTGGATTGCATTCCCTGTTGTTGAAACACAGTGCGCAGCCATCCAAGATGCCAATATTGTTATCTGGACGACAACGCCTTGGACCATGCCGTCCAACCGCGCGATAGCCTATGGCGAGGGCATTGAATATGCCGTTTATACAATCAGGCAAGTTGATGAAGGATCGCGTGCGCAGGTGGGTGACAAACTCGTTCTTGCAACATCCTTGGCTGAGGATGTGAAACAAAGCGCTAAAATTTTGGACTGGGATGTGTCTGAGCCATTAAGCGCAGATGACATCGCAGGCACAAAATGCGAGCACCCTTTGCGTGGTCAGGGCTATGATTATGACGTGCCTTTACTCCCTGCTGACTTTGTCACAGATGACGCAGGAACAGGTTTTGTTCATATTGCGCCAGGTCATGGTGCGGATGACTTTTATCTTGGCCAAAAATACGGTGTTGAGGTGACAGACAATGTCACAGATGACGGAAAATTCCGTGATCATGTGCCGCTTTTTGCAGGGCTTGATGTCTATACACAAAAAGGTGAACTGGGTGGCGGTAACTTTGCCGTACTGAAGGAAATTGATGCGGTTGGCAAGCTTGTTGCCAAAGGCTCACTGCGTCACGAATACCCGCATTCCTGGCGCTCAAAAGCACCCCTTATTTTCCGCACGACACCCCAATGGTTTATCGCCATGGACAATGAATTGAAGCTGCGCGACAAGGCATTAGAAGCCATATCAGATACAAAATGGGTGCCTGCCAAAGGTGAGGCCCGTATCCGTACCATGATTGAAAATCGTCCTGACTGGTGTATCTCGCGCCAACGTGCGTGGGGCGTACCGATTGCATTGTTTGTAAGCAAGGAAACAGGCGAACCGCTGATGGATGAAACTGTTCTAAGTCGCATTGTCGATACATTCGAGACAGAAGGTTCAGACGCGTGGTTTGCGCGTGAGGCGCAATATTTCCTCGGCAGTGACTACGCGGCTGATGACTATGATCAGGTCTTTGACATTGTGGACGTCTGGTTTGAATCAGGGTGCACACACAGCTTTGTGGTTGAAGATCGCCCTGAAGAGCTTGGCCAGCGTGCTGATCTTTATCTTGAGGGCTCTGACCAGCATCGTGGCTGGTTTCATTCCTCCCTTCTTGAATCTTGTGGCACACGTGGGCAAGCCCCTTACAAGGCTGTGCTTACGCATGGTTTCGTGTTGGATGAAAAGGGGTATAAAATGTCCAAATCCTTGGGCAATATCGTCGACCCGCTTGAGGTGATGAACGAATATGGCGCTGACATCCTGCGTCTATGGGCCCTGATTTCCGACTATCAGGAAGACATCCGTATTTCCAAAGACACCATGAAAATGACCAGCGACCTTTATCGTCGTCTGCGTAATACGTTGCGCTTCCTGCTTGGTGCGCTTGATGGTTTCACGTGTGATGAAATGATTGACCGTGCCGATTACGGCAAAATGCCTGAACTGGACCAGCTTGTCCTTCATCAGCTCACTGAAATGCAGCAAAAAATTATTCAGCATTCTGAGAATTTTGAATTCGGCAAAATCATGCATGCGCTCCATAATTTCTGTAACAGCGAGCTATCCGCCTTTTATCTGGATATCCGTAAAGACAGACTCTATTGCGACCGTCCTGACCGCTTTGAGCGCCGCGCACACCGTACCGTTTTGGCCGAAATCTATCGTTGTCTTGTTTCATGGCTTGCTCCTGTCCTCTCCTTCACAGCAGAGGAAGCATGGAGCCTGCGCCCCGAAGGGATATTCGAGGATGTGGAGAGCGTTCATATGCTCACCTTCCCTGATTTACCAGACAGCTGGAACAATGCGGGGTTGGCTGGGAAATGGTTTGCCATCCGTCATGTGCGTGATGTTGTCCTTGGCGCACTTGAACCACATCGCGCCGCCAAGGATATTGGCTCATCCCTAGAGGCCGCGCCTATCATCTATGTGAACACTGATTATGCCAAGGCCATTGAAGGTCAAGACATGGCAGATATCTGTATCGTTTCTCAAGTTGATATCCGACAAGAAGATGTGCCAGATGAGGCCTTCACATTGAACGAATATAAAGGTCTGGGCGTCATATTTGCCAAGGCCAAGGGTCATAAATGCCAGCGTTCATGGAAGATTTTGCCAGAAGTTGGACAAGATAAAGATTATCCGGATCTCTCACCTCGTGATGCGGACGCTGTACGTTGGTATGCCGCACAGAAAAAGGCAGCTTAAACATGCGTAGGCTTCAGAAAAGTGGGGTAGGGCTTTTGGTTATTGCTCTTATTTTTGTCATTGATCAGCTCTCCAAATGGGCCATTGTCGAGATGCTGTTTAAAAAGTCTGAATTGGGTTTTGTGAACTGGCTAACAATGCTATCCCAAGACAGGTTAGAGTTTATCAGTATTCCTCTTCTGCCATTTTTCAATTTGGTGATGGTCTGGAACAAAGGCGTGAGCTTTGGACTATTTCAAAACGACTCCCTTTATGGCGTCATGGCGCTGGCGGGGCTGGCTCTTATCGTCAGCATAGGCTTTTTTGTTGCCTTTTTGCGTTCTGAATCGAAACTTTTGATGGTGGCAAGCCTCATGGTCGTGGGCGGTGCCCTTGGCAATATCTGGGACCGTGTCCGTTTTGGTGCGGTCGTTGATTTCCTCGATTTCCATGTGGCTGGCTGGCATTATCCCGCCTTCAATGTTGCAGATTCTTGTATCGTTGTTGGCATCATGCTATTTCTTTTTAAGACAGTTTTTATAGACGGAAAATCAAACTCATGAGTCAAATGCGTAAAATCACTTCTCTTCTCATTCTCGGCGCTTCCCTAGCAGGCCTTTCAGCCTGTTCTGGCGCGAAGGAGAAACTGGGACTTGTTAAAGATGCACCTGATGAATTTGCCGTGATTCGCCGCGCCCCTCTTGTTGTGCCACCTGAACTTGCACGTCTGCCTGTGCCTCAACCAGGCGCACCACGTCCTCAGGAAAAATCCGCCCAAGAACTCGCCGCTGAGGCCGTCTTTGGTGAAAACGTGCCACAAAGTGTGGAAGATGATATTGCTGAAAACAATCTCTTTGCTGATGTCCCGCGCGATAATGTTAATTCTGCCTCACAACCAACAGCCGCTGAATCAGCGCTCATTGAGGCCGCAGGAGCACAAAGCGCCTCTAGTGATATTCGACAGGTTGTGAATGAAGAAAATGAAGACACAGCCTATGAAGAGCAAGCCGTTATCGACAAAATTTTTGATCGCAAGATAGAGGCAGAAGGCAGCGTTCTTAATCCAACAGAAGAAGCCGCGCGCATCCGCCAGCAAGTGCCAGAGGCACGCGTCATTGTTCCGGGTGAAATGTCTGCCCCTGAAACAGCTGAATAAAAAGCCTCTAAACATCGCCCTCATCTTTTCCTTTTGTGACTTTGCGCTATAGTCTTTGCATGCGCCTTTTCATTCACATCTTTCTACTTGTCCTGATTATCAGCACACCTGCATCGGCAAATGTCTTTAATGCACAAATGACACGCCTTGATAACGGCATGGATGTTGTTGTTATTCCCAATACCCGTGCCCCTGTTGTTCACCACATGGTATGGTACAAGGTTGGCTCGGCCCAAGAAGACGCGGGCACATCAGGGTCCGCGCATTTTCTTGAGCATCTTCTTTTTCGCGGGACTGACAAAATACCAGACGGAGAATTTTCAAAAATTATTCGCGGGCTTGGTGGCGAGAGTAATGCCTTTACCTCCTATGATTATACTGGATATTACGAAACCGTTGCCAAGGAACATTTAGCACGCGTGATGGAGATGGAGGCTGATCGCATGCGCGGGCTTACCCTGTCTGATGAGGCCGTCTTGCGCGAACGTGATGTTGTATTGGAAGAACGACGCCAGCGTACGGACAACAATCCCACAGCACGCTTTTTCGAACAAATGCGGGCACGCCTTTTTCCAGATCACCCCTATGGTATTCCTGTGATTGGATGGATGGATGAACTAAGCGGCTTGCAAAAGGATAATGCGCTTAAATTTTATAATCATTATTACCACCCTAATAATGCGGTGCTTGTCGTCGCGGGCGATATTGCATTTGATGATGTTGTTAAACTTGCTCAAGACACTTACGGGAAAATTCCAGCGTCACAAACAGACTTAAGTTTCACATTTCCAACGCTTTCCAGTTTTGATGATCTGCAAACCTATAGCTATTCAGACCCCCAAGTGAGCGAACCATTACTTCTTATCGGAACGCGCGCCCCCTCTTATAAACAAGACCCAAAGATGTCACTTGCCCTGCAAGTCATTGAAGAGGCCGTGAGCGGTGGGCCAACAACCCCCCTTTACAACACACTTGTCATAGAACAGAAAAAGGCAATATCCGCGTCACTCTCCTATAGTGCCTCTGCCGCAGACACGGCAAGCCTTTGGATAAGTGTTGTCCCTGTAGAAGGCGAAACACTTGATGCGCTGACGATCGCCGTTCAGGATTTTCTTGCTGACCTTCTGCAGACGAGCCTTTCAGAAGAAGAAATTACAAATGCCAAAACACGCCTAAAAAGAGAAGCAATTTTTGCACGTGACTCACTGAGAACGGCACCCATGGTGATTGGACGAGCCCTCTCTGTTGGTGAAACACTCCAGTCTGTTGAAACATGGCCGGAACAAATTAATGCTGTGACACAAGACGATATTAAGGACGCCCTTGTATTTGCTTTTGGTGAACAGGCACGTCAGCGTACCGTTGTCGGACAAATGCAGGTGGAGAAATAATCATGACTAGATTTTTCCTTACATGTCTTTGCCTCTTCACTCTTTTCATTGTCACGGGCTGTGACAGAGATGACGAAAAAATTCTCGATATTCAAACCTTCACAACGCCCGCAGGTTTTGATGTCTGGTTTGTCAAAGACACATCCGTTCCTGTGCTTTCTACGACCTTTTTATTTAAAGGTGCGGGCGCCGTTGTTCTTAATGAAGAAACACAAGGACTGACTCAAATTCTCTCCAATATGCTTGATGAGGGCGCTGGTGAACTGGATTCAACTGCCTTTCAAAAGGCACTTCTGGATGACTCCATTCAAATGTCGTTTAGTGCTTCACGAGATAATTTTTCAGGAAATCTAAAAACGCTCTCCGAGAAGAAGGAAAGGGCCTTTGAATTATTAGCTTTGGCTCTCACAGAACCGCGTTTTGATGCCGAACCTTTGCAACGCATGATTAATGCAAACCTTAGCCGTGTGCGTGGCAATCTAACTGACCCGAACTGGATTGCCGCACGTATCACTAATGACAAGGCGTTTGAAGGGCATCCCTACAGACTGAATAGTGGTGGAACACTTTCCAGTCTACCCGAAATTACAGTTGAAGATTTACAAGACTTTACGACGGATTATCTCACACAAGATAGATTAATTATCGGGGTTGCAGGCGATTCAACACAAAAAGAATTGAGTGCGCTAATTGATAAAACCTTTTCAAAGCTGCCAAAAGCAGGTGTATCACCTGAAATTGCGAACATCAAATTGCAAAATCAAGGGCAAGCTTTTCACTACCCACTTGATGTACCACAATCTGTTGTGACCATGGTGCTTCCCGGCATTACACGCGACAATCCTGATTATTACGCCTTTCAAGTTATGAACCAAATTTTTGGTGCTGGCGGGTTTGGCGCGCGTTTAACAAAATCCATTCGTGAAGAGCAAGGGCTGGCCTATGGCATTTTCAGCACGCTGTCCCGCACGGAATATGCGCAGATTTTATTTATTACAAGCTCAACGAAAAATGAGAGCGTCGGGCAGCTTGTAGAAAGTGTCAAAAAAGAGATGGGAAAAATTGCCACCAACCTAGTAAGTGCTGATGAAATGAATGATGCCAAAAATTATATTGTAGGATCACTTCCTTTGTCATTCACAACAACAGACGCTATATCAGGCACGCTTGTTGCCCTTCAAGAAGAAAACTTGCCCACGGATTATCTTAATACATTTCCAGACTCAATTCAGGCCATAACGCTTGAAGATATTCGAAATATTGCCGCAAAAATGCTCGTGCCAGAGCAAATAATGACCGTGATTGTAGGTGATGCAGAAACTCTGGACAGTCCCGTGCAAACGGTTTCCGAATTGGAAAATGTGCGCTAACATGAACTTCTATGACTGATCCAACCTCACACGCTGTATGGAACGCTCTGCAGGCAAAGGCCGCGGACGTCAAACAGACACATCTGTCTGACCTTAATGCAAATACTGGGCGCGAGAGCATGCGCGCAACATGTGGCTCGTTGACGCTCGATTATAGTTACCAGCGCGTAACAAAAGAAATTCTCGACTCTCTTTTTACACTCGCCAAAGCACAAGACTTCGAAGCGTGGCGCAAACGTCTCTTTGATGGTGAGGCCATTAACGCAAGCGAAAACCGTTCTGTCCTTCATATGGCACTGCGTGCACGCGAAGGCGATAGTGAAAGCGCGCTATTTAGCAAGGTGCGCGCGGATGCCGAAAAGACAAGAACGCGCATGGCACAATTTGCAAACAACCTGCGTGATGGTATTCATGTGGGTTATTCTGGTGAACCAATTACAGATGTTATCAATATTGGAATTGGCGGATCAGACCTTGGTCCGCGGATGGTGGTACACGCATTATCACATTTACATGATGGGCCACGCGTTCACTTTGTTGCCAATGTGGATGGCGCAGATATCTCTGCTACACTTAAAAAATGCCAAGCTGAAAAAACGCTTTTCATCATCGCTTCAAAAACCTTTACGACAGCCGAAACGCTTATGAATGCGCAAACAGCAAAGACATGGTTCTTGGAACATGCGGATACAGATGATATTTCACGTCATTTCGTTGCACTTTCAACGAATGCCGATGTTGTTCAGGATTTTGGCCTTTCCACAGATTTAATGTTTCCTTTTGACGAGGCTATTGGTGGACGTTTTTCACTTTGGTCATCTATTGGCCTTAGCATTATGCTTGCCGTGGGGTCCGATAACTTTCAGGCGCTTCTTGAGGGGGCGCGCGACATGGACCAGCATTTCTTAAACGCGCAGGCACGAAAAAACATTCCGCTTTTAATGGGGCTTCTTGGTGTGTGGGAACGCAATTTTATGGACAGCGCTGGCCTTGCCCTACTTCCCTATGCACAAAATTTGTCATTACTTTCAGATTACATGCAACAGCTGGATATGGAGTCCAACGGCAAGTCTATTAACCGTGATGGGAACCCTATAAAATACGCTACGTCGCCTATTATATTTGGGCAGGTTGGCACAAATGGACAACATGCTTTTCATCAGGCATTGCATCAGGGCACCGATATTATTCCCGCTGATTTTATAATTATTAGAAAATCTCTCTCCCCCGAACTTCAGCAGCATCATCGTAAATTGCTAGCCAACGCACTTGCCCAAAGACAGGCCCTTGCCTTTGGGGAAAAAGACAGTGGCTTTGCAGGCGGGAGGCCTTCATCTCTTATCATGTTAGACGAACTCACGCCCCATACGCTCGGCTCTCTTATTGCCGCCTATGAACATAAGATTTTCGTGCAAGGAGTCATCTGGAATCTCAATAGCTTTGATCAGCCTGGTGTTGAATTGGGCAAGGTTTTGGCGCAAGATATTGAAACACATCCAGAAAAGACAGAATTTTACGCAAAGCTTTTTGAATAACAACCTTTTCAGGGTATAATAAGAACACGGCACAGGAATAAAAATTTATGACATCCCAAAAAATAGAAAAACTGTCACAATCAGAGCTAGATATAGTGATTAAAAAACACACAGATTTTGTGACTGGTCGTCGTGGTGGCATTCGCGCAACGCTCAAATTCAAAGACTTAAGCGGCCTCTCCTTCCGGAAAGCAGATATGTCAGGCGCCGATTTCACAGGCTCAACTTTACGTGGCTGTGACCTTTCATACGGGCGCTTTGTGAACGCAAGTTTCTTTGCGTGCGATTTGCGCGATGCAAATTTAGAGCGCGGTGACTTTAACCGCGCAGACTTTCGTGGTGCATATGTGGCAGGCGCAAACCTAGTCGCTGCCAATCTTGGGAATGCTGACCTGCGCGAAGGGCGTATCATGCAAAGTAATCGCGAAGGCATCATGGAACAAATGGATTTGGGTGATGAACGTGATGGCAGCACCGTTTTCTCTGGCGCAAAAATGCGTGAAACAAACTTGTCTGGATCGCGTGCTGTATATGCTGATTTCTCAAACGCTGATTTAACAGGCGTTGTTATCAAGGACGCTGATTTGCGCGCCGTCAATTTCGAAGGTGCCAATCTTACAAAAACAGATTTTAGTGGTTCTGATATGCGTGACACACAGCTCAAAGACGCCATCATGGAAAGCGCTGTCTTTGAAAACACAGAACAAACAACTAAAATAGAATCTAAGATTGAGGCTGCACCTGAGCGTAAGGATATGAAGCTTATCCTTGATGAAAAGGGCATCAGCCTTGAAGAAATGATTAAAGAGCATGTCTTGTGGCTCACCACACAGGGGAACTCAGGCGAGAAAATGAATTTGTCTGGTGTCGATTTGACTGGACTGCCTGATTTGAAAAAATCGCCTATTACAGCAATCAAGGCACTGGATAGTAAATTTATTGGCATGAATTTAGAAGATGCCCAAATGCAATTTTGCCAGTTTGATAAATCGGATTTTAGAGATACGCGGATGGCGCGTGCCGATTTGCGTGGTTCACGTTTTATCAATGTGGATTTCACACGTGCAGATTTGTCGGATGCCAAACTCAGCCCCCTTAAATTTAAAAATGCAGATGGTAGCGATCGCCTTGAACGCGTCAATTTATCAGGCGCCGTATTGAAACACACGAACCTTTCAGGCGCTGATTTGCGCAACACCATTTTCATGGGTGCAGATCTCTCCAATGCAAATCTCTCTGGTGCTGATTTGCGCTATGCCGACTTCACTGGCGCAAATTTGAAAAACGCCAATTTAAAAGACGCAGACACAGAAAATGCAGTCTTTCAAGATACCCAAATGATGAGCTGATATTTTTATCAACCAAAAGATTACACAAAACAGACCTGTTTGATTGCAAGAGACTAGGCACGCTCTTAACATGTGTTTATGCCTATCAGACAGCTACCAGAAACCTTGGTCAACCAGATTGCCGCAGGGGAAGTCATTGAACGTCCCGCAGCTGTGGTTAAAGAGTTGGTCGAAAATGCAATCGATGCAGACGCATCGCGTATTGATATTGATATTCGCCAAGGTGGTAAATCCCTCATCAGTATCCGCGATGATGGGAAGGGTATGGATAAAAGCGATATCCAAATGTGCCTCAGCCGTCATGCCACATCTAAACTACCTGATGACGACCTCCATCATTTAAAATTCTTAGGCTTCCGTGGGGAGGCGATCCCCTCAGTTGCTGCTATTTCGCGCATGTCCATTACAAGCCGTGCACGTGATGCGGATGAGGCATGGGAAATTGTTGTCCATGGCGGTGAAAAACGTGCCCTGCAACCTGCGGCACACCCAGAGGGAACAACGGTTACGGTCAAGGATCTTTTTTATGCAACGCCTGCACGTCTCAAGTTTTTGAAATCCGATCAGGCCGAATATAGTGCCGTCAAAGATGCCGTAATTCGTCTGGCGCTTGCTAATCCGACTATTTCTTTCCGTCTCTCAAATAACGGAAACACGGTTATTTCAACCAAGGGCGCACAAGGTGACCTTTTTGAAAACCAGCTTGCACGTATTGGTGACCTCATTGGCCAAGACTTTCCTGATAATGCACTTAATATTGACAGCACGCGCGAGAATGTCAGGTTAACAGGGTTTGCAGGCCTGCCAACACTTCACCGTGGCACAGCCAAACATCAATATCTTTTCGTGAACGGTCGTCCCGTAAAGGACAAGCTTCTTGGGGGGGCACTGCGCGCGGCCTATATGGATGTGCTGGCACGTGATCGCTATCCAACGGCGGTTCTTTTTGTTGAAATTGACCCCGCGCATGTGGATGTGAATGTGCATCCCGCCAAAACAGAGGTACGCTTTAAAGACCCGGGCATTGTGCGCGGTTTAATTGTAAGCGCCATTCGTCATGCCCTGACCGAAGGGGGTTATAGAACGGCCTCCTCTGTGTCGCAAAACGCACTTGGTAAATTACAGGCCTCACGCGCGCAGCAATTTCAATCGCCTTCCCTTCCATGGCAAAGCCATCCTTTCTCGGGCACGAGCGGTGTGCCTGGACAGCCCTATCAAAACCCATATAACCCAGATGAGGGAGAGGACAGCAATAACGGCTTCTCTGATGGACAAGGTCAGGGCGGTTGGCGCGGTGGTGGCGCTTACGGTAATCTGGCGATGTCAGGTGGCGTCCCTTACGAGAGTACAATTCCCTCTGCAAGAGCAGAAATAGAGGCGCAAGCCTCCCAACACATGCAGGCCTATCCTCTGGGGGCAGCGCGTGCCCAACTCCATGAATGTTATATTGTTGCCCAAACGACCAAGGGCATGATTTTAGTTGATCAGCACGCCGCGCATGAGCGTTTGGTTTATGAACGCTTTAAACAACAAATTGCAGAAAACGGGATTGAGTCTCAAGGACTTTTAACCCCTGAAATTGTTGAGCTGGAAGATACTGTCTGCGACCGTATTTTGAACGAAGCCGATGCCTTGAAGAAGTTAGGTTTTGAAATTGAACCTTTTGGTAAAAACGCTATTGCCGTGCAGGCCATGCCTGTTCTCTTGCTTGGCAAGGCCGATCCGATAAAATTGCTGCGCGACCTGGCTGATGAAATTACGGAGAACGGTGAAATCACAGGACTTGAAGAGCGCATTAATCATGTTCTTTCAACAATGGCCTGCCATGGGTCGGTCCGCTCGGGACGCCGTTTAAACGTTGACGAGATGAATGCGCTTTTAAGGCAAATGGAACAAACTCCATTGTCTGGTCAGTGCAATCATGGTCGTCCAACCTATATTGAACTTTCGCTCGATGAAATTGAAAGTCTGTTTGGACGACACTAGATAATTTGTATGAACATGGACAAAGAACGCAAAACGGTTGTAAATATTTATGCAGGGATGATCGCCTCCCTCATATTTCAGTTTGCGCCAAACGCAACCTTGCAAATATTGGCCATCCTTGGCTTTCTCGCCGTATTTATCTGGTGTTACCTTGCGCGGTCACAGGCCGAGAAAGACAGCCTTGTTGCCAATCACACGACCTACCTTATTAGGTCTATCTGGATTTTTTCATTGCTGACAACAATTGGCGTAATTGTATGTGTTATTTGGCTTAGCTTCACAGTAGATCCTGAACTTATCAAAAGCCTTTCCCAAGGATATATCGAGACCATGAGCCAGACAGGCGTGCCAGATTATTCAGAGGATTACATGGCACTTATCGAGCAGAATTTGGGCGGTGTACTTCTAGCCGTTCTTGTCACCCTTGGCCCCTCACTGATTTATCTTGGGTATCGCCTGATAAAAGGCGCGCGCCGCGGCATTTCTGGCTATCGCATTGATAATCCAAACGCTTGGCTATAAAGGTTTATTTTTAAAATCGGAACTTATTCACATGCTTTAGCGTATGTAAGGCATGTACAAAATGATGCTCTTTACATTTTTAATCATGCTTGCGCTTGCCGTTCCCGTTGTGGCTGGTACTCTTTCAGATGATACACACAAAGATACATTGAGCGCGGTGAATGCATTCCTTCCCAATGAGGAAGCGCCCACCGAACAAGCTATAGATATTGCAAAAGCCGAATAATCTTTAAATATCTTTTCCAATTTTTCTGAAATCGCAATTTTCCAGATGATCATTGACCAAGCCCATGGCCTGCATGTGCGCGTACATCGTTGTTGGCCCAAGAAACTTGAAACCGCGCTTCTTCAAGTCTTTGGCAAGTTTCCTTGATTCTTCAGTTATCGCTAACTTTTGAACCTCTTCATATGAAACAGGATTTGGACGGTTTTCCGATGATGGCCGAAACTGGATAAAATAATGCCAAAGCGAACCGTGTTCTTTAATGAGTTCAGGAACAAGTTTTGCATTATGAATAGCGGCCTCAATTTTGCCGCGATGACGGATAATGCCCTCGTCCTGTAAAAGTTCCTCAACCTTGCTTTCATCAAATTGGGCAACTTTGTAGAAATCAAAATCAGCAAAGGCGCGTCTAAAATTCTCGCGCTTCTTTAGAATAGTTAGCCAACTTAGGCCCGCTTGAAAACCTTCCAGACACATTTTTTCGTAGAGACGCTTATCGTCTTTGGTTTCAACCCCCCACTCGGAATCATGGTAATGGACGTAAAGGGGATCATCACCGCACCACGCACAGCGTGACTTTCCATCATCTCCAATAATTATGCCTTTGGGTGCATTCATGGTTTTGCATGATCCAAACAAATACGGCAGGCCTCATAAGTTTGGCGTGTAGCAACCCATTTCTTTTCCTGATAAGGGTCTTGCCCGTAAAAATCGATATTATAGATTTCGTTTTTAAAGAAGTCTTCCGTATTTGAAATCTCAAGCAAATGTTTTGGTCCTAACTTCCCTTCCATAAACCCCATTGAAAGGACAAGGGATCCTGACTCAGAGGTCAGGATTTGAAAAACACACAGTTCCAAATCCGATAAGGAGGAAAGATATGATTTCATAAAATCATGGAAGGCCGGGTCTTGTTCAAGAACTTTGAGCGCTGTTGTTGTGGCAAGCTTTGCCCCTATTTTTTCCTCCATCCATGAAATCCAAGGACGCCATTGTGCCTCCTGACGTTGTGCAATTTGAGCAGTCAGTCCTTCATTTTCAGCAAAATAAAAAATGAGATCTGTATTGGTAAAGCGCAGTAAACCTTGTTCCACTGCGTTACGCCGCCCTTCTATTTTATCACGGGCCGTTGTCGCAATTTGTGTTAAATGCATGGCCTGCGGTTTAACAACATCCACCTGCGCATCCCATTCAGCGGCAATTTTCTCAGCCAAAGGCTGTGTTGGAAGGACAAGCAATTTACCCATAGGCGTTTTAACATCTCGGTCATCAAGTTTGCATTGAAAGCCACCCTCGGCGGGGCAAACCGTTACTGTTTTATAAAAGCGTTTCATATCTATTCTTGTAGCCCCTGTGCACAATCCTGTTTGCTCAGAATTTGGGCATATCCAGTTTCCGAAAGTGATTCAAGCGGGGCATTCAGTGTGAGAGAAATACCCTGTGCTGAAGTAAGTGATAAACCAACCCGATAAAGTGCGCCTGTGTCAGTTACGCCGACAGCGTCGCTCACCTCTGTTTTCATCCAGCTCGTTTGAACAACGCCAATGACACATTTCATGTTCTGGTTTTGAAATTGACCTTTCAAAAAGGCGAGAAGTCCTCGCTCCTCATCTTGTAAAACAGCGCCGTCAATATCGGAATTTCCAACCTTGAGTTTAAAGGGAAAACCGTCCTTTAAGCGATAAAGTGTAGGTGATGAGCCTTCTGTTTTATCCAGTGGTATATTTGCAGATAATGCTCTTTCACCAAGGCGTCCTTGCATCTGCAATTGCGGGACTTGTCCTTTCTCATCTCTTATACCGCCTTCCTTAATTTGAAGGGCGGCAAAACCATTTTCAAAAAAAGCAGCATCCTGAACATTGATTTTGTGAAAGGCATTTTTACGTGTAAAGACAAGCGAACCTGGCCCCTGAAACTGAAAATTGGCAACGCGTCCCTGAATATTGCCTGTATCCGGAGCCTTTAAAGTTACATTTTCAAAATCGACTTTCAAATAAGGGAAAAGTTCGAATTCATTTAATGTTCCAATTTCAACATTAAGACCGGTAAGTTGAGAAAAAGCAGAGGCCAGACCATTTTGTTGTGGCTCGCCCGTATCCTGCAATAAATGAAGCGACCCGATAAAAAACAGCAGAGCACAAATCGCAACAAGTGTCAGACGAAACAACCATTTGATAATGTTGCCTGTCAGTGTTGGCTCTTTGGGTGCGCTCGTATCATTGAATAAGGCCATAGAATTACATCTTTCTTTTTAGGTGCGCACGTTCTCAAACGGATCGTCATGAATATTTGCATCAAATCCAAAGGCGCTCCAGCTTTTCTTCAAGTCCTGCGGAAGAGGTGCTTTGACATCCATGATCTGACCTGTTTTTGGATGAACAAACTGCACACGATAGGCATGCAGGTGTAAACGCGCGCTCACACCAATGGCATCAAATGAATCTGTTACACCCTGATATTTATCATCACCCAATATAGGACAGTCCAGCGCATATGTTGCATGTGCGCGAATTTGATGGGTGCGCCCTGTGCGTGGCCAGAAAGCTATGGCCGCAGCGTCATGTCCCGCGCTTTCCAAAACAGCATATTCTGTTTTTGCAAATTTGCCCTCTTCCTCATCAATAATCATTGTGTCCTTCATCGTGCCCGTTCCCTTACCAAGGGGTGCAATAAGGCTTCCTTGTGTTACCTCGGGCACACCAACTGTAATCGCCCAATAATATTTACGGATGTCGCGCGATTGAAAAATCTTACCTAGCTTTTCAAGTGTTGCGCGCTTACGTGCACAAATCAAAACGCCTGATGTATCACGGTCCAGTCGATGAGCTAGCTTTGGTCGCAGACCTTTTTTATCAGTCATGCTTTCGAGCAAACCATCCACGTGACGCGTAATTTTAGAACCACCTTGTGCGGGCAAACCATAAGGCTTGTTAATCACAAGGATATCACCGTCATCAAAAAGCGTAATAGATTTCAAGAAATCCTTGTCACCCGCCTTCGGCTTAAATTGTGTTGGTCCGTGTTTATCCTCCATCGGAGGCAAGCGCACCTCCTGTCCTGCGCTAATGCGCGCATCGCCTTTCACACGTTTGCCATCGACACGTACCTGTCCCGTGCGGATCATCTTCTGTAAAAGCGCAAAGGGCGTGTTTCCAATCTGCTTTTTCAGCCATCTGTCCAAGCGCTGACCGTCTGAGGCCTCATCAACAATAACGTTTTCTACAGTTTTCATGAGAGAGCTCCTCGCACAATCCAAAGACCAGCAAAAAGACTTAAAACAGACAGAACAACCGATGCACCGATATATATGGCTGCAAGTCCCAAAGTCTGTTTTTCAATCAATTTCACTGCCTCAAACGAAAACGCTGAAAAGGTGGTAAAGCCACCCAACAAACCTACAGTTAAAAAGGCGCGCATACTTTGGGAGACTTCAAGTCCATTAGCAAAAGCAGCCACAGCCACCCCCATTAAAAACGAACCAATAATATTGACCACAAAAACACCCAACGGCAGCATATTGAAGGGCGTGACAATCCCCATACCGACATTAATGAAATGTCGGATAACCGCGCCAAGCGCTCCTCCTGCTGCTATGCTTAAAACAATATTCATACTGCCCTTGCTTTCGCCCCTATTCTTCAACATAGTTATAGCTTATCTGAGTGCGCGTACAAAGGGCTAAACCTAAATAACGCCGAAAATCCAGCCTTCTTTTAAAGCGGCTTGTATACTCATTTTAGCGGGGCGTGCGATCTCATTCGGAACACTATTTCCTATGCCACAGAGTTGACGCAACCCTGCTGCGGACACAATGGCATCGGCAATATGGTCAGAGACAAAGGGCAAGCTTATTGAACCAGCCCCTAATCTTTCAAGACAGATGTCCAGATCCCTACAATTATCAATTTTTTTACTTCCCAGATCTGCCCTTTTAATAAATTGGCGCGGATATATTTCAGTTATGACCAGCTGTGCCTGATTGCAAGTTTCATCACTGTCAAAAGGCCAGACTGCAAGACGTGCTACACATCTCGCCTTTAAATCATGCAACATGCGCATACCAGCAAGACCACCTTTCCCCACTTGCGTGGGAGAGAATAACTTAAATGGACTTTCTGGTTGTCCAAGACCTACCTCACCACAGGCCCATTCTGTTTCCCGACGAAGCTTTTTGGCATCAAACCATGCGGGCTGCTTGCCACCAAACCAATAATAGTCTGCGTATTTTTCCCAGAACGGCGCAGCATAATAATTAGGCACATCCGCACAAACATCCTCAATATGTGCCCAAAGATTTTCTGCGGTTGTCTTTGCCCCAAGCTGTTCTTCCAGTACACGCGCGCCATAACCAAAATTACAATCAATCCCAACAAGTGTGCGCGTGTCTTTCTGTGTTTGTACCTCTATCCAGTCAGCCACTTCTGCACGTGACCAGTTTTTATAAATTGGGGGATGAACAATGTCAGGGTGAGAGCCATCGCGCGTAATTTGTGCCCCCTGAATAGAAGATGTACGTTTGCCTTTTGCACCCGACCAGTCAATGCCTACAAATCTGTCAAAATTCAGCATTATCTAACTAAGGCGCGCGCCATTAGGCACAGAACCATCAGGCATAATAAGTTTCACGAAGTCATTCTCATCATGGAAGCCAAGCGTGAGCACTTCCGACATGAACGGCCCAATCTGGCGCGGTGGAAAATTGACAACGGCACAAACCTGCTTGCCCATGAGATTAGCAGCATCATAATGCTGTGTAATTTGGGCGGAGGTCTTTTTTTGTCCAATCTCTTCCCCAAAATCAATAATCAGCTTGAGTGCAGGCTTACGTGCCTCTGGGAAGTCCTGCACATCAATGACTGTACCCACGCGAATATCGACTTTCATAAAGTCATCAAAAGTAATCTCAGTCATGTTTCTTCTTCTCTCTTAACTTTTGCCAGTAATCTAAACGCTTACGAATATCACGTTCGAAACCGCGTTCAGGAGGGTCATAAAATGTCTCACGCTCTATCTCATCGGGGAAATAATCCTGCCCCGAGAACCCTTCTTCCGTATTATGATCGTAATTATAATCTTTGCCGTAACCTTGGTCCTTCATCAAAGACGTTGGTGCGTTTAAGATATGTTTGGGTGGCATGAGCGAGCCTGTTTCACGGGCGCGTTTCATCGCCAGTTTTGAGGCACTATAAGCCGCATTGGATTTAGGAGCTGTTGCCAAATATATCATGGCTTGTGCAAGTGCCAGCTCCCCCTCTGGCGAGCCAAGGCGCTCATATGCCTCCCACGCATTCAGACAAATTTGAAGGGCTTGGGGGTCGGCCATGCCCACATCCTCAACCGCCATGCGCACCATACGCCTTGCGATATAACGTGGGTCCTCACCCCCATCCAGCATGCGCGAAAACCAGTAAAGCGCCGCATCAGCATCACTGCCGCGCATTGATTTATGAAGGGCGGATATCAGATTATAATGGCTATCATCTTTTTTATCGTAAAGAGGGGCGCGTTTTTGCAGCGTTTGAAATAGCTTGTCCGTATCCCATGGATTATCGGATTTGGCTTGCGTAAAAATTTGCGCAGCAAGGGTTAGAATATAACGCCCATCCCCATCCGCAAGTGCCTTTAACTGCGTTCTGGCCTCATCCGTTAAGGCAAGTTTTTTGTTTGTAAACTCTTCTGCGCGTTGAAGTAATCTTTCCAACGCCTCCTCATCCAGACGGCGTAACACCAGAACCTGCGCTCGTGAGAGTACAGCTGAGTTAAGCTCAAAGGACGGATTTTCGGTTGTTGCACCAATAAGCGTGACCGTGCCATCCTCCACCACAGGTAGAAACGCATCCTGTTGGGATTTATTAAAGCGGTGAATCTCGTCAACAAAAAGAAGCGTGCCCATACCATTTGATTTACGGATACGGGCCGCCTCGAACACTTTCTTTAAATCCGCAACGCCAGAGAAAATAGCCGAGATTTGTTCAAAATGCAGGTTTGTATGTTTGGCAAGGATGCGTGCCAATGTGGTTTTTCCGCATCCCGGTGGGCCCCAAAATATGAGAGATGGTAACTGACCGCTCTCAAGCATTTGGCGCAGGGGCGCATCCGCACCTATGATATGATCTTGGCCAATGACCTCATCCAAAGTTTGCGGACGTAAAATGTCAGCAAGTGGACGCGCATTATCGGCTTCCCCTTTTTTCTTATCATTTTCAAACAGGCTTAATGTCATGCCTTTAACATAGACTGCCCGTCTTATTTTGACGAGTCTGAATATAAGCAAATTTGAATATGTAAAAACAACTGGACTTGAGAGTAAAAAATGTTATTTTGCAGGGCATAATGAATTGTTTTAATCGCATCTCTGGCTTTCAAATTCTTAACCTAGAAGAGGTTGAGACGCTAATGCATGAAATTCACGCACAAGATCGCGATGAAGGCAAATATGGCTATCCTTATGTCTATCATTGTTTACGGGCGCGCGATAATGTTGAACTATTGTGGCAGCATGTCCCACAACATCTTATTGATGCGTATTGCAGAGATTTTCCCGAAGATTTAGATCCAGAGACAACAGCCAAAGAAACTGCTCTCTTACATGACAGTGTAGAAAATCATCCCAAAAAATATAACATCGACAAACTCGCCATTGCAGGCGTTGCATCACCAACTCTACATGGTGTTTGCGCACTCACTCGTCCCATAAATGATAACCGTAAATATGATCAGCTTGTTGAAGATGTGATTGCAACAGGGCATTTGCCAGCCATTGTTGCCAAGATGGGGGACAATATGGATAACGTGCACCCAGACCGCAACCTTCTTTTAAAAGCCTCAAACCCCAAGAAATTTGTTCGCATAAAGCCCAAATATTACCACGCAATTAGACGTTTTGCGGAACATCTGGAAATTGATATGGCCGTTGTGCGCGATTTAATCCATGAACAGGCAACACCGCTTCCCCCAGCTTCAGAGCGCCTTCTTGCACCAGACAAAACGCACCCTAAAGACTTTCGCGATACCCGCATTTCACCGTCATAAAAAAAGCGACCCGAAAGTCGCCTTTTAAATTCAATAATACTTTCTTGATTATCTTGTTTTAGGGTCTTCTTTAGCTGCCTTGTCTTTAGCAGTATCTTTGACCTTATCATTTGCAAGTTTCTCAACAGCTTCTTCGTTCTCAGCCTTTTTAGCAGCCTTTTTCTTCGGAAGCTCTTTCTTTGCATCTGCTGGTTTCTTTTTCGAAGCGGCTTTTTTATCATCAGCCTTTTTGGCATCAGCTTTTTTAGCCTCTGATTTTGCTTTTGCATCTTTTTTAGCTGCGGCTGTTGCCTCTGCCTTATCGATGTCAGCTTGTGCTTCCATATTGTCATTACCGCTGTCCTGACCTTTTGCAGACTCATCACGGTCAACAAATTCAATCACAGCCATAGGGGCAGCGTCACCATAACGGTAGCCAGCTTTTAAAACACGGATATACCCGCCCTGTCTGTCCTTGTAACGTGGTGCAAGAACATCAAAGATTTTCTTGGCCTGTGTTTCATCACGCATGATTGAGATGGCACGACGGTAATTTGCGAGGCCACCTTTTTTACCAAGTGTGATCAGCTTTTCAACAAAAGGACGAAGCTCTTTTGCTTTTGGCAAAGTTGTAACAATCTGCTCGTGCTTTACAAGTGCAGATGACATATTGGCAAACATCGCTTTTCTGTGCGAGCTTGTACGACCCAATTTACGTTGTTTAATGCGGTGCTTCATAAATTTTCTCCTTTTATCTCAAAGCTGCGGTCTCAAACGTGTGAAACCATTCCACAAACCAGAAAATCACCAGATAAACATGTCCGTTAATTTTCTGTGCGAGCCACTCTGGCTCTTAAAAGCGTTTAGCCCCTAAATTAGGCGCTAAACGGATCTTCTACACGGCTAACCAACTCTTCGATATTCTCAGGTGGCCATCCTTCAACGTCCATTCCCAAATGGAGACCCATTTGTGTCAGGACTTCTTTGATTTCGTTCAATGACTTACGTCCGAAGTTTGGTGTACGAAGCATATCTGCCTCTGATTTTTGAACCAAGTCACCAATGTAAACAATATTGTCGTTTTTCAGGCAGTTTGCTGAACGTACTGACAATTCAAGTTCTTCAACCTTACGAAGAAGGTTTCTGTTAAATGGCAATACTTCTTCTTCCTCTTCCTTAGCGGCCTCTTTAGGCTCATCAAAGTTAATGAAGATTTGAAGCTGTTCCTGCAAGATACGCGCTGCAAAGGCAACGGCATCTTCAGGTGTTACAACACCATTTGTTTCAACTTTCAACATCAGCTTGTCATAGTCTGTACGCTGTCCAACACGTGTATCTTCAACTTCGTAAGTCACCTTACGCACTGGTGAGAACACTGAGTCAACTGGAATCAAACCAACAGGTGCTTCCTCTGGCTTGTTTTGTGAAGCAGGCTGATAACCTTTACCTGTGTTTACAGTCAATTCCATGTTCAGCTTTGCACCTTTATCAAGTGTGCACAAAACAAGGTCAGGGTTCATGATTTCAATATCAGCGCCTGCTTCGATTTGAGCGGCAGTGACTTCACATGGACCCTCAACGTTAAGACGCATCTTTTTAGGGCCTTCAGCGTGCATGCGCACAGCCAACGCCTTGATGTTCAAGATAATGTCTGTCACATCCTCGCGCACACCTTCAATTGATGAGAATTCATGCATCACACCTTCAATCTGAACAGCAGTTACAGCCGCACCTTGAATAGATGAGAGCAGAATGCGACGAAGCGCGTTCCCAAGTGTCAAACCAAAACCACGCTCAAATGGCTGCAAAACCAAATTTGCAGAAAACGGGTTATGCTTATCTGATGAAACATCGATATTGCTTGGTTTGATGGGCTCTAGCCAGTTTTTGTTAATATTCAACATGTGTTTTTCCTTTCGACAATCCTTATTTAACCAATGGTTTTGTATTCCCTAAACGCGACGACGTTTCGACGGACGACAACCATTGTGTGGAATAGGTGTTGTGTCATCAATTGCAGTAACAGTGTAGCCCATTGACGCAATCGCACGCACAGCAGATTCACGACCACTTCCTGGTCCTGTCACACGCACCTTAAGATTTTTAAGACCATGCTCCTGTGCTTTGCGGCCTGCATCTTCAGCAGCCATTTGTGCAGCAAACGGGGTTGATTTACGTGAACCTTTGAAACCCATTGTTCCAGCAGATGACCATGCAATCGCATTGCCTTGCTCATCAGTGATTGTGATCAATGTGTTGTTAAAGGTCGAATTTACAAACAGAATACCGTCTGTAATATTCTTTTTGACTTTTTTCTTAGTCGCTTTACCTGGACGTGCCATATGCTCTCTCCCCCTTATTTCTTCTTACCAGCGATTGGTTTTGCGGGACCTTTGCGTGTACGTGCATTCGTAGATGTTCTCTGTCCGCGAACAGGAAGACCTTTACGATGACGCAAACCGCGATAGCAGCCCATATCAGTTAGACGCTTGATATTCATTGATACTTGACGACGAAGGTCACCTTCGATTGTGTAAGAACCTGAGTCAATTTCCTTACGGATTGTATTCAACTCATCTTCTGTCAGATCTTTCATGCGACGTGTCTTATCAATACCTGTTTTTTCACAGATTTGACGCGCAATTTCGCGACCGATCCCATGAATATAGGTCAGCGCAATAGTAATACGTTTATTGTCGGGAACGTTAACCCCTGCAATACGAGCCATGCTTTTCTCCTCGTGCTCTTAAAATTTCATACCAAACCGTAATGCCGGTTTGTAAACCAAAAAACACGCGCAAAACCTCATATTTACGCGGGATTTTGAGGGGAGTATAGGCATTCGAGGGCCTATGTCAACAGAAAAAATAGCCTTTAAAAGCTAGGCCTGCCTTACTTTTTTTAACCCTAGAACATCCATAAGAGAGGCCGTCACCTCATCCATGCTTTGTGCCCCATCAACAAGGGCGTGAAGCCCCTTGTATTTGTAATAAGGCAAGACATTGGCTGAATAGTCACGATAAAGCGCAAGGCGTGTTTTAAAGGCCTCGGCAGTGTCATCACCACGCCCTTCTTCGGCAGCACGCTTCATAATGCGCTCTATAAGCGATGCGTCTTCAACATCCAGCTCGATCACATAGTCAATCTGCAGATTGCACTCAGAGAGCATCTTGTCCAAAGCCTCAGCCTGAGCCACGGTACGTGGAAACCCATCAAAGATAGCGCCCTTTTGACATGTGCCGCACTCAATATAGGAACGGATCATGCCGATCACGATATCATCAGAAACAAGCTCCCCACGGTCCATGACCTCCTTGGCCTTAAGACCCAGTTCAGTGCCCTTAGCAATTTGCTCACGCAACATGTCACCTGTTGAGAGTTGTTTGTACCCAAACTCAGCTTCCAAGCGCTTAGCCTGTGTGCCTTTACCTGCTCCTGGTGGTCCAAATAGAATAATATTCATGAGAAAACCTACCTTCTGACTCGTCTGCGTCTTGGCTTGGGCTGTGATTTCTTAATCAGCCCCTCATATTGATGCGCAATCAGATGCGAGTGGATCTGCCCCACAGTATCCATTGTGACCGATACAACAATCAATAGCGATGTCCCACCAAAGTAAAATGGCAGTGAGTAGCGCGAGATAAGCACTTCGGGCAACAAACAAATAAAGACAAGATATATTGCCCCAATCGTTGTGATACGTGTCATGATGTAATCGAGATACTCAGTTGTGGGCTTGCCCGGACGAATACCTGGGATAAAGCCACCGTTCTTGCGCAACATCTCTGCGTTTTCCTCGGGATTAAAAACAATCGCCGTGTAGAAGAAACAGAAGAAAGCGACTAACAACCCATATAAGGCCATATAAGCAAATGAGCCATGCTGAAGATAACGTGAAATTGTTGCCGTAAAGTCACCGCCCTCAGCACCTGAGAAGCCAACAATCGTTAGTGGTAAAAGAAGCAATGAAGAGGCAAAGATAGGCGGAATAACCCCAGCAGTATTAAGCTTCAGCGGAATAAAATTACTATCTCCCATTGTCATCTTATTACCCATCTGGCGTTTTGGATATTGCACAACTACACGGCGGTGCGCACGTTCCATAAACACGATAAAGGCAATAATCGCACCAATAAAGAGGAAGATACCAATTAGCTCCAGCACGCCAAACTGACCTTCACGACCAAGCTCAAGCGTTGAGGCAAAGGCGCGCGGCAGTTCCGCCACAATACCCGCAAAGATAATCAGTGAAATACCGTTCCCGATACCGCGTTCTGTCATCTGTTCTCCAAGCCACATCAGGAAGATTGTTCCCCCAACAATGGTAATGACCGTTGAGACGCGGAAGAAAAGACCTGGGTCAATAACGGCTGAGCCTGTTGACCCTTGCAGATTTTCAAGACCAACAGCCAGACCATAGGCTTGAACTGTTGCCAGTAGCACAGTTAAAAAACGCGTATATTGGTTAATCTTGGTACGGCCTGACTCGCCCTCTTTCTTTAAAGCTTCAAGACTTGGCACCATGGCCGCAGCCAGCTGCATAATAATCGAGGCCGAGATATACGGCATAATATTGAGCGCAAAGATTGTCATACGCTCTAGCGCACCCCCAGAAAAGAGGTTGAACATATCCAAAATACCGCCTGATTTTTGCGTAAAGATGTCATTCCACACATGTGGATCGATACCTGGCACTGGAATATACGTCCCTAGACGATAGACCAAAAGCGCACCAAGTACGAAAATAATGCGGTGTTTGAGTTCCGTTGCCTTTGCAAAGGCCCCTAGATTGGCACCCTTGGAAAGCTGTTCAACTGCTGAAGGCATAAATAATGCATCCTTATTTAATTAAAAACGTAAGCTTCTTGGATAGACGAGATTGCCACACGTTTCAAGTGTCATTACAAAAGAAATGTCGGCTTATGCGCAGACTTTGGGCATAAAAAAACGGCCTTCTCATTACCTGAGAAAACCGTTTTTAATTCATCATTTAAGACAAAAGATTATTTTACTGCTTTTTTCGTTGTTTTCTTCGCAGCAGTTTTCTTCTCAAGACGTGATGCCTTGTCTTTTTTGTCTTTCTTTACGCCTTTTTCAAGCGCAGGTGTTTCTTTCAATGTCAAAGTTAGCTTACCGCCTGCTTTTTCGATAGCCTCCGCAGCTGGTTTTGAAGCAGATGCGATTGTAAGTGTTATCTTGTCCTTTAGCTCGCCTGTAGCAAGAAGACGAATACCATCTTTTTTCACACGGCGCACAACACCTGCTTCTTTCAAGATTGCTTCATCAATTGGCTTCTTGGCATCAATTAACTTTGCATCAATCGCCTCTTGCAGGCGACGGAATGTTAAAGTTGTGAACTGCTTTGCAAACGGGTTATTAAAACCACGCTTTGGCATACGCATATAGATAGGCATTTGACCGCCTTCAAATCCGTTGATAGAGACACCAGTACGTGACTTTTGACCCTTTACACCGCGACCAGCAGTTTTACCTTTACCAGAACCGATACCACGTCCAACGCGCATACGGTTTTGCTTTGATCCTGCCTTTGGCTGTAATTCATTAAGTTTCATAATATTTCTCCCAAATCCTTAAGCGGCTTCGTTTTCGACAGTGACAAGGTGTGCAACCGTCGCAATCATACCGCGCACTGAAGGTGTGTCTTCCAAAGTTGAGACACGACCAATTCTATTTAGGCCCAAACCAATCAAGGTTTTCTTCTGATAAGCCTTACGGCCAATCGGGCTTCCTGTTTGACGCACAGTCACAGTCTTACCTGATGCTGCCTTCTTAGGCTCAGCTTTCTTGGAAGCAGTTTTCTTAGGAGCCTCCTTCTTGGCGGCTGCCTTTGGTGCTGCTTTCTTTGTAGAAGCTTTATTTGATTTCGCGTCACTCATGACTCTTACTCCGTTTAATTCCTACTTACTCTGTATCTGCCGCAGCGTCAGCTGAAGCACCTGTGTCACGTCCAGAAACGATGTCAGACACCTTCTTGTTACGACGTGAAGCAACATGACGTGGGCTCTGAATTTTGCTCAATGCGTCAAATGTTGCGTTGACCATGTTGTACGGGTTTGATGTTCCAACAGATTTCGCAACGATGTCCTGAATACCCAAGGCTTCAAAAACTGCACGTAGTGGACCACCTGCGATAATTCCTGTTCCTGGAGGGGCTGAACGAAGGTACACACGACCCGCGCCTGCACGACCGGCAACATCATGGTGCAATGTACGGCCTTCACGCAAAGGCACACGTACCATTGAATTACGTGCCTGTTGTGCGGCCTTCTTAATCGCATCTGGCACTTCCTTGGCTTTGCTGTGTCCTGTACCAACACGACCCTTCTGATCACCAACGACCATTAGCGCAGCAAATCCGAAGCGACGACCACCCTTAACAACTTTTGCAACGCGGTTAATACCAACGAGACGCTCTGTCAATTCTGGTTGCTCTTCTGTTTTTCTTTGTTCATTACGTGCCATAATATTAATCCTAAGCTTGTCCTTTTATTAAAACTGCAATCCGCCTTCACGGGCTGCATCTGCAAGTGCCTTCACACGACCATGGAAAAGATAAGCACCACGGTCAAACATAACCTTCTCAACGCCTGCTTTTTTTGCGCGTTGAGCAACAAGTTTACCAACCTCAGTAGCAGCCTCTTTGTTACCGCCGATTTTAACCTTACCGCGAAGATCCTTATCAAGTGTTGATGCAGAGGCCAATGTTTTGCCATTCACATCATCAATAACCTGAACAGAGATATTACGCGCTGAGCGGCTTACACTCATACGAGGCAGGCCAGCACGGTTAATCTTTGAAAGCTTTGCGCGAACGCGACGGGCGCGCCTTTGTTTATTTGTTTCTTTAACTGACATAATTTTATCCTCTGTCTCAAAAAAGAAATAGGGTTAACCTTACTTCTTCTTACCTTCTTTCATCATGATGTATTCGTTCACATAGCGAATACCTTTACCTTTATATGGTTCAGGTGTCTTGAATGCACGAATTTCAGCAGCAACCTGGCCGACCTTTTGCTTGTCGATACCAGAAACTGTAATAGCTGTTTGCTTGTCAACAGCAACGTCAACGCCCTCAGGCACGTCATAGTTGATGTCATGTGAATAACCAAGCGCCATATTCAATGTACGACCCTGCATATTTGCACGGTAACCAACACCACGAATTTCAAGATCCTTCTTGTAGCCTTCCGTCACGCCAACAATCAAGTTGTAGACACGTGTTCTGCATGTAGGCCAAACCTGACGCGCGAACTGACTTTTTGACTTAGGAGCCAAAACGATTTCGCCATCTTCAAGCTTAACAGAAACCTCATCGTGCACTTTGAATGAAAGCTCACCTTTAGGGCCTTTGATTTTAACCATTTGTCCCTGGATATCAGATGTAACACCCTCAGGTACAGCAACAGGTTTTTTTCCAATTCTAGACATTTTATTTCACCGACTTTACTTGTTAATTCCTTAAAAGACCTGACAAAGCAGTTCGCCGCCCACTTTGGCATCACGCGCCTTGTGGTCTGACATTACGCCTTGGGGTGTTGAAACAATTGTTACACCCAATCCATTGTAAAAACGTGGCATTTCGCCAACACCGCTGTAAACGCGACGACCTGGTTTTGACACACGACGCATTTCACGGATAACGCCTTCACCATCTTCAACGTAACGAAGTGCAATAACTAACTGCTTCTTCTTCTCGTCTGAGGAATCGACATTAAAGTCCTTGATAAAGCCTTCTTCTTTCAAGACTGCGCAAACAGCCTCTTTATGCTTTGACCAAGGGCAGCGGATATCCGTTTTTTGGGCGTGCTGACCGTTACGAATACGGGTAAGCATATCACCGAGAGGATCACTCATTGCCATGTTAAAATACTCCTTTTAATTACCAACTTGATTTCGTTAGACCAGGTAGGAACCCTTTATATCCGAGTTCACGTAGCTGGTTACGACTTAAATTAAACTTTCTGTGGAAGCCGCGTGGGCGACCTGTCACAGCACATCTGTTACGGATACGCTCTTTCGCGCTATTCTTTGGCAGTTCAGCCATTTTCATAGCAGCTTTAAAACGCTCTTCAGGGCTAACTGATTTGTCCATAATGATTTCCTTCAAAGCAGCGCGCTTGGCTTCGTATTTCTTAGCCAATTTTCTGCGTTTCAGGTCTCTTTGGACTGCACTTACCTTTGCCATAACTTAACTCTTCCTTTATTAACCTTGTTTTCTGAATGGCAAGTCAAAGCCATTTAGTAGTTCTCTTGCTTCCTCATCAGTTTTTGCAGTTGTGCAAATGATGATATCCATCCCGCGAATTTTATCGACTTTATCATAGTCAATCTCAGGGAAAATGATGTGTTCTTTAATCCCAAGAGAGTAGTTTCCGTTCCCGTCGAAGCTCTTTGGGTTAATTCCGCGGAAGTCACGAATACGCGGCATCGCGATAGTAACAAAGCGATCCAAGAATTCGAACATACGCTCGCGGCGCAATGTGACCTTACAGCCAATAGCCATACCATCACGGATTTTGAAAGACGCATTTGATTTTTTCGCCTTCGTAATCACTGGCTTTTGACCAGCAATCAGCGTCAAGTCATTTGCAGCATTTTCAATGTGCGCACGGTTCAATGTTGCCTCACCCACACCCATATTGATAACGATCTTATCAAGTGTTGGAACCTGCATCGCATTTTTGTAGCCGAACTTCTCTTTCAAGGCCTTTACAATCTGGTCTTGATAGCGCTGCTCAAGGCGTGTCAATTTGCGTTCTGTTTGTTTTGCTTTAGCCATCACTTACTCCATTAACCAATCGTCTCGCCAGATGCTTTTGCAACGCGGACTTTTTTACCATCTTTTAGTGTTGTGTAACCCACACGTGTTGGCTTGCCTGTTTTAGGATCAGCCAACGCAACATTAGAGACATGCAAAGGCATATTGATTGTATCAATACCACCAGCAGACGCCTGTGAAGGTTTACGGTGTTTCTTTGCCTGGTTAATACCATCGACAACAACACGGCTTTCTGAAGGAATAACCTTCAAAACTTCACCTTTTTTGCCCTTGTCCTTACCAGTCAAAACGACGACTTCATCGCCCTTTTTAATTTTCATCTTAACCTGTGTCATCGTTAGAGTACCTCTGCTGCAAGTGAGATAATTTTCATGTAATTCTTACCGCGCAATTCACGAGGAACGGGGCCAAAAATACGTGTACCAATCGGCTCACCATTGTTGTTAATCAAAACACATGCATTTGTGTCAAACTTAATACGCTCGCCTGATGGTCTTGACATTTCTTTCTTCGTGCGAACAACAACTGCACGGTGGACACCACCCTTTTTCACACGACCGCGTGGCTGTGCATCTTTAATAGATACAACAACAACATCGCCAACATGTGCGTAACGGCGCTTTGATCCACCCAACACTTTAATGCACTGAACACGCTTCGCGCCGCTGTTATCGGCAACATCCATATTAGTTTGCATTTGAATCATGACGTTTGTCTCTTTCTTTAACTCTTAAAAACTCTTACTTCTTAGCCGCTGTCTTTTTCGCTGCAGTTTTCTTGGCTGCTGGCTTTTTCGTAGCTGGCTTTTTATCGTCTTTTTTTGCTGTTTCCTTCTTAGGAGCAGCTTCTGTCACTTTATCATCTGACTTAGGAGCAGCCTTTTGCGCACCTTTTTTGTCTGTGATCACAGTCCATGACTTGTTACGGGAAATTGGACGGCACTCTTCAATGCGGACGAAATCGCCCTCTTTGCATGCGTTTGTTTCATCATGTGCAGCGAATTTATCTGTACGACGCACATACTTTTTATAAAGTGGGTGCATGTAACGGCGTTCGATAAGAACTGTTACTGTCTTATCCATTTTATCGCTGACAACGCGGCCTTCCAAAATACGACGTGGCATGTTGTTTTCTCCTAATTCTCTTTCTTATGCAGCTTTATTTTTCTGAGCTGCTTCATTCAAAAATGTCTTAATGCGCGCAATATCACGACGTACCTTACGCACCTGTGATGTGTTGCCCAATTGACCACTGTTTTTCTGAAAACGCAGATTCAATTGCTCTTTGCGCAAATCAAGAAGCATTTTCTTGAGTTCGTCTGCTGATTTCCCTTTTAATTCATCTGCTTTCATCATTTTCACCATCATTGAGGTTTATTGCATACATTGTCGGTCAATTCCGCCTAAATAAAGACGAAGCGCCGTTATGTATCATACTCTTCCCCTATTCGCCAACTCTTTTTACAAATTTTGTTTTAATTGGAAGTTTCGCACCAGCCAAAGCAAATGCCTCACGTGCTAGCTTCTCTGTTGTACCGTCCAATTCGAACATGATACGGCCTGGTTTTACACGTGCCGCCCAAAATTCAACAGACCCTTTACCCTTACCTTGTCTGACCTCAAGAGGCTTTTTAGAGACAGGCACATCAGGGAAAATACGGATCCAAAGCTTACCTTGACGACGCAAGTGACGCATAACGGCACGACGTGCAGCCTCAATCTGACGCGCTGTAATACGCTCAGGCTCAAGTGCCTTCATACCAAAGGCGCCAAAGTTCAAGTCTGTTCCACCCTTTGCATTGCCGTGAATACGACCTTTGTGGGCTTTTCTGTATTTTGTTTTCTTAGGACTTAACATTTTTCTACTCGTTTTGTCTTATAAGTTAATAAAATTTCTAAAATCTAGTCTCTCTTAACAGCAGCACCAGAGTCAGCCAAACGCTTGTCAGCGGCCAATGGGTCATGCTCAAGAATATCACCTTTGTAAATCCAAACCTTTACACCGATGATACCAAATGTTGTTAGCGCTTCTGCGAAACCATAATCAACATCAGCACGCAATGTGTGCAAAGGCACTTGGCCTTCACGGTACCATTCCATACGTGCGATATCAGCACCACCAAGACGACCAGAAACGTTAATACGGATACCTTCAGCACCCAAACGCATTGCACCTTGTGTGGCACGCTTCATTGCACGACGGAAAGACACACGACGCTCAAGCTGCTGGCAAACGCCTTCGGCAACCAATTGCGCATCTGTTTCAGGCTTTCTGATCTCAACAATGTTTAAAGAAACCTCACCACCTGCAAGTTCTGAAAGTTCCTTACGTAGCTTATCAATGTCGGCACCTTTTTTACCAATAATCACGCCAGGACGGGCAGTGTGGATAGTGACCTTAATTGATTTAGCAGCACGCTCGATAATCACCTTTGATAGACCAGCAGCCTTCAAACGCTTCCCGATATATTCGCGAAGTTTCAAATCTTGCACAAGCTTCTCAGCATAGTTCTTGCCTGAGTACCATCTGGAGTCCCAGGTTTTGTTGATGCCTAGACGCATGCCGTGTGGATTAACTTTTTGTCCCATGAAGGTGTCCTCTTTCTTCTTGTCTAACTCGATTAAGCTTCTTGTTCCTTCACAACGAGTGTGAGGTTGCTAAATTTCTTTTCAATACGTGCGGCACGTCCACGTGCACGGGCACGGAAGCGGCGCATCACGATTGATTTACCAACTGTGGCCTCTGAGACAACCAAACGGTCAATATCCAACCCGTGGTTATTCTCGGCATTCGCGATCGCTGACTGAAGGGCCTTACGAACATCCTGAGCCACACGCTTTTGTGAGAACTCAAGGTCGATCATAGCTGTTTCAGCCTTTTTACCGCGGATCATCTGCGCGACCAAATTCAATTTCTGTGGGCTCGTGCGGATATATTTCACAAAAGAACGTGCTTCGTTCTTCTCTACCCGTCTTGCGTTTGCTTTTTGTCCCATAATAAACCTCTTTAAAACCTTGTTTAAATCCTAATATATGCGCGCAGCTTACTTGCGTGCCTTTTTGTCAGAACCATGACCGTAGTATGTACGGGTTGGTGCAAATTCACCCAATTTATGACCAATCATCTGGTCAGTGACCAAAACAGGTACAAATTTGTTACCGTTATGAACGGCAAATGTAATACCGATCATATTTGGCAAAATTGTTGAACGGCGTGACCATGTCTTGATTGGTGTGTTTTTGCCTGATTCACGAAGGTCTTCAACCTTCTTTAGCAAGTACCCGTCAATAAATGGACCTTTCCATACACTACGTGTCATAATCTTATCCTCTTACCTTTACCTTATTTCTTTTTCTTGTGTCTTGAACGCAAGATAAATCTGTCTGTTGCTTTGTTCGAACGTGTACGTCCACCTTTAGCTGACTTACCAGTTGGTGACACAGGGTGACGTCCACCTGATGTACGGCCTTCACCACCACCATGTGGGTGATCAACAGGGTTCATCACAACGCCACGCACTGTCGGTCTGCGACCTTTCCAACGTGAACGACCAGCTTTACTGTCATTTGTGTTCATGTGGTCTGGGTTAGACACGGCGCCAACGGAGGCCATGCACTCACCAGGAACCAAACGCAATTCACCAGAAGCCAACTTCACCTGCGCATACCCTTGGTCACGACCAACAAGCTGCGCATATGTTCCAGCAGAACGCGCCATTTGCGCACCCTTACCAGGCTTCATTTCAATATTGTGAATGATTGTACCAACAGGCATCGCCTTCAAAGGCATTGCATTACCTGGCTTGATATCAGCCTTAGCAGATGACACAACCTTGTCACCAACAGCCAAACGCTGAGGTGCAATGATGTAAGCCTTTTCACCATCTTCGTAAGAGATAAGCGCGATAAAAGCTGTACGGTTTGGGTCATATTCCAAACGCTCAACAGTCGCAACCATATCAAAACGGCGGCGCTTCCAGTCAATCAGACGGTAACGGCGCTTGTGGCCACCACCAATGTGACGTGTTGTAATACGTCCAGTATTGTTACGACCACCTGTCTTTTTCAGACCCTCAGTCAATTTCTTTTCAGGTGCGCCTTTCCACAATTCCTTGCGGTCAACTTGTACAAGCTGACGACGACCTTCTGAAGTTGGTTTAAATTTTTTCAATGCCATAGTTCTAGTCCTTTTCCTTTATCGGCGGAGTACCATAATTTAAAACGTGTCCTTAAATCCCTGTTCCTAGATCAATTGTCTGACCTTCTGCCAAGGTTACAATTGCTTTCTTGGCATCTGAGCGACGACCCATCACACCGCGGAAGCGTTTTGTTTTACCCTTAAGAACAGATGTATTTACTTTCTCAACCTTCACGCCCCAAAGTGCCTCAACAGCGCGTTTGATTTCAGGCTTTGTTGCATCTGGTGCAACAGTGAAGGTGACCTGACCAAATTGTGAGCCATTTGTTGATTTCTCAGTTACAACAGGCGCGCTTAGGATCGTGTAGTCACGTTCCATAGGCTTTGTCTCTTTTGTTTTTGCTTTTGCCATTGTCTTAACTCTCTACTCTCAATTAGCTTTTCAATTTCTTAGTCAAACTCTCAACCGCATCCTTTGACAAAACCAAAGTATCGCGACGCAGAATGTCATAAACGTTCGCCCCTTGTGATGGCAAAACATCAATCAAAGGAATGTTATTCGTTGCACGGCGGAAGTTCATATCAAGCTCTTCACCACCAACAATCAAAGCATTTTGCAAACCAAGCTTTTTCAAAGCCGCTGCCATTGCCTTTGTTTTGTGATCCTTGCTCTCAATCTTATCCAAGATGATAAGCTTGCCATCTTTAGCTTTCGCACTTAGCGCTGTTCTCAACGCAAGCTTTTTAATTTTCTTAGGCAGCTCAGTTGCGTGTGAACGCACAACTGGACCAAATGCTGTTCCACCACCACGGTCCTGAGGACGCTTCAAGTCACCAGCACGCGCGCGGCCAGTTCCCTTTTGAGCCCAAGGCTTTTTACCAGTACCACTGACTTCACCACGTGTTTTTGTTTTGTGTGTGCCTTGCTGACGCTTGTTCAACTGGTACTTCACCATGCGGTGCAAAATGTCACCACGAACCTCGAGACCAAAGACATCTTTATCAAGATCAATCTGGCCAGCATCTTTATTATCAAGTGTTTTAACAGCTACTTTCATTGTTTTCGCCTCTATCTTGTCCTAATTCTTATTCAGATTTCTCTGATGTTTCTTCTTGTGCTTCAGGAGCTTTCGCCTCTTCTGCAGGAGCCTCAGCCTTTGCCTCTTCCGCAAGAGCCTCCACTGGAGCTTCAGCAGCTGTTTCCTCAGCTGGCGCCTCCGCTACAGCATTGTCTTGCTCTTCAGCAGGCTTCTCATCTGATTTCAAACCAGCAGGGAAAGGTGCATCTTCTGGCAACTTACGCTTCACTGCGTCTGTAATCATAACCCAGCCCTTGTTTGCACCTGGAACTGCACCACGTACCAAAATCAGACCCTCTTCTGTATCAACAGCAACAATGCGAAGATTTTGTGTTGTGACACGCTCATCACCCATGTGACCAGCCATTTTCTTGCCCTTGAAAACCTTACCAGGTTCTTGACACTGACCAGTCGAACCATGTGCACGGTGAGAAATAGACACACCATGAGAAGCGCGCATACCACCAAAATTGTGACGCTTCATCGCACCAGCAAAACCTTTACCTTTTGACTGCCCACAAATGTCAACAAATTGACCGGCAACAAAGTGGCTCACTGAAAGCTCAGCACCGATTTCAAGAACATTGTCCTGTGAAACACGGAATTCAGCAACACGCTGCTTCGGCTCGACCTTAGCTTGTGCAAACTGACCGCGCTGCGCCTTATTTGTACGATTTGTTTTACGTGTACCCGCACCAAGCTGAACAGCAACATAGCCATCCTTCTCTTCAGTACGCACGTTAGTCACCTGACAGTTATCAACGCGCAAAACCGTTACAGGGATCTGAATACCGTTTTCATCGAAAACGCGTGTCATACCCTCTTTTGTTGCAATTAGTCCAGTTCTCATTTTCTTTTCCTTTTCAAAGAGGTTGATGTTTTTGTTTCACAACACCAACGTAAGTTTAATCCTAAGCCTTAAGCCGCTTGTGCCTGTCCAATTTTAATTTCAACATCAACACCAGCAGCCAGATCCAATTTCATCAGCGCATCAATTGTCTGAGGTGTTGGGTCCAAAATATCCAAAAGACGCTTATGTGTGCGCATTTCAAAATGCTCTTGCGACTTTTTATTGACGTGCGGAGAGCGCAATACTGTGAAGCGCTCTGTGCGTGTTGGCAAAGGAACTGGTCCTCTTACCTGTGCGCCAGTACGAAGTGCTGTATTCAGAATTTCTTTTGTCGCTGTGTCCAATACACGGTGATCAAAAGCTCTCAAGCGAATACGAATTGTTTGTGCGTCCATGTCTCTAGCTCTCCTAAGCCGTCTTTTTCTTTTCTTTACTCAATAATCTTGGCAACAACACCGGCACCAACTGTGCGTCCGCCTTCACGGATCGCAAAGCGAAGACCTTCGTTCATCGCAATTGGGGCAATCAATGTTACTTCAAGATTTGCATTATCACCTGGCATCACCATCTCTGTTCCTGATGGAAGTGAGACTTC